>Ga0209050_1000009_pt1 | contig 1047265 bp, 934 predicted proteins | sample Araplavi_mTSA_r2_FD_184276 | JGI IMG/M metagenome (GOLD analysis project Ga0209050, IMG submission 184276) | Arabidopsis root microbial communities from North Carolina, USA - plate scrape MF_Cvi_mTSA_r2 (SPAdes) (version 2) | ecosystem: Host-associated > Plants > Roots > Endosphere | place... | reverse complement strand
GAACTCAGGCCTTGGTTATCCTCGCCCGCAAGTTGTGTCGGGTAGCATTCGCCCTGATGAAAAATCAGAGCGAATACCAACCAAATTCACGGTTGCAGGGTTCCCCTGCAACATAGAATCTCCCACAGTCACACTGCTGTCAGCAAGTAACCGACAGGCCATCTATCATGGTCGGCATCCAACGTTTCCCCCTCATCCCCTTTTCCAGGTTGTGCCGATGCCCTTGACCGCTACCCGCTCGCACACCCGGCCCCGTCGCTATCTAGTCACCCTGCTTTGCGGCCTGGTGCCAATACTGTCAGGGCTGGCCATTTTGTACATGCAGGCCGAACGGACGCTGGCGCAACAAACCCGGCAGACTGCCGAGGAATCGGTCAGGCAGATCGAACTGATGCTCGACAATACCGCCTTGGCGGCTCGGGAACTATTGCCCCTGGCCGGCCAACCCTGCGAAGCGGTAAAGCTGGCATTACGCGAGCAAGTGACACGCCGGCCCTTTGTCCGCTCGACCAATCTTATCTGGGACAACAGCCTGTATTGCAGCTCGCTGTTCGGGGCCTTCGAGGAACGGGTCAACCCGGGCGACTACCATCAAGGCACGTTGTGGCTCATGGACGGCAACCCGGTCACGCCGGATACCGCGCTGCTGGTTTATCGGCTCAACGTGGGCCATCAAGGCGCCTTGGCCACGCTTGACGGGTATCACCTGGCCAACGTCTTGCGCTTGATCGGTCGCCAGACCCGCCTACGGTTGCAAGTCGGGCCGAACTGGCTGACGGCGGACGGCAAGGTCCGCCCAGCCCCGTTGCCCATGCTGCCGGTCGCCCGGCATGAGCTGGGGTCATCGCGCTACGCCTTCAATGTGGAAGCCGGATTCGATAAGGGTGAAACCTGGCGCTACATGGCCCGGGAATATCCACCGCTGTTCAGCCTGCTGATCTTTTTTGGCGTCGTTGCCGGGACGCTCGGGCACTGGCTGCAAAAACGCGCCTCGTCACCCAGCCGTGAACTGCAACGGGCACTGGAAGCCGGCGAGTTCGTTCCGTATCTGCAACCGGTCGTGCACAGCGATAGCAAACGCTGGGCCGGCGTCGAAGTACTGATGCGCTGGAACCACCCCAAGGAAGGCCTGGTTCGCCCGGACCTGTTCATTCCATTCGCCGAACACAGCGGCCTGATCGTAGCGATGACCCGGGCGCTGATGCAGCAGACCATGCACCTGCTGGTGCCGCTGGCGCCTCGACTCGAAGCGCCGTTTCATGTCGGCATCAACATCACCGCCCGTCACTGCCAGGACTTGGCACTGGTGGACGATTGTCGCGAATTTCTCGGTGCCTTCGCGCCAGGTACGATTACCCTGGTACTGGAGTTGACCGAGCGCGAACTGATCGAACCTACGCCCGTTACCCAGCAACTGTTTGGCCAACTGCGGGAACTGGGCGTCAAGATCGCCCTCGACGATTTCGGCACGGGTCATTCCAGCCTGGCGTACTTGCGTCAGTTCAATGTGGACTTCTTGAAGATCGACCAGAGTTTTGTCGCGATGATCGGTGCCGATACCCTGTCGCGGCACCTACTGGACAGCATTATCGAACTGTCGGGCAAGCTGGGCCTGGACATGGTTGCCGAGGGTGTCGAAACCGTCGAACAAAGCGACTACCTGAGCGCCCATGGGGTGAACTTTCTACAGGGTTACCTATTTGGTCGACCGATTAGCGGGCAGGCGTTCATTGAGACGTTGGCCGGCATTAATGGCAGTTAACCGCCGCCGATCTATTGACGACGATGCGCCAACTGGTAAAAACGTTTGCTGTTGTTACATAACGAAAAAGTTACGATTTACACTTTCCGGATTAACTACTACAATTTTTTCTACCTGTGCCAGATAGCAGGAGAGTCATTAACACTGAGTCGCTTCAAGGCGCTTAGCTTATAGCTTTGTTTGCGGTTGATATCAGCCAAATATTTTGATTGGAGTAACGATTTTGTCCAGACTCGCTGAATTTCGTGCAGCCGAAAAGGCCCTTCAAGAACAGCTCAAGCAGCTGGAGTCGCTGAAGAACGATGCCGGGCTCAAGAAGGAAATCGAATTCGAGGAAAAGCTCCAGGGACTGATGAAAACCTACGGCAAGAGCCTGCGCGACATCGTCGCGATCCTCGACCCGAACCCGTCCAAGGCAAGCCTGCAATCGACCAAACCCACCAAGACCCGCCGTGCGCGAGTGGTAAAGGTTTACCAGAACCCGCACACCGGCGAGTTGATCGAGACCAAAGGCGGCAATCACCGCGGCCTGAAAGCCTGGAAAGAACAATACGGTGCAGCGACCGTCGATTCCTGGTTGCGTGGTTGATAATACGTGGCTGACAGCCTCCCTGCAAAAAGCCCTGAATACACTCAGGGCTTTTTTATGGGCTAAACTTCTGGATTAAATTCCGGGTGTATTACGCTGACGGCGTTATAGTTTCAAACTGTTTCGCACCGACTGTATTTCATCCTGGCTTTCAACAAACACCTGCGCCTGCCCTGCATAGGACAGCACATAAGCCTTGCCCTCATTTAGTGCCGCGACGAGGGCCTGAGACAATACATGTCGCCCGTTTTGCGTGATCGTACAAGTGGTTTCCAATGCAGTTACGCCGCCCAACATGGAAGCATGGATCTTAGTGCACACACTCTGGTAACCGCCCTGGAAAAAATCCTTCTGGATTGATTTGCGCATTTCCAACAATACGCCCTGTAAGTTGACCTGATGATCGGGCTCGACGGTGGTCGTGGTCAGTTCCATGACCATCACGGCATTGCCTGCCGAATCACTCTTGGTTGCACGTTGTCGCTGGGGGGCCGGCGCCGCAGAGGCCGATACATCGGCGGGCAGCGGCTCGACAACCCAACCCTGGGGCCAAGCGACCTGTGGTTCGGCCGCCTGGACGCCACAAACACAGGCAAATAGCAGGACAAACAGCGAAAGGAACGGTCGAATCATTGCGTTGGCACCCAGGGACGAATCGTCAAGTCTGAAGCTCGAGGCAGGACCAGGCAAGAGCCACACGCGGTTTGGCGATGCCGCGCCCCTTGCGTATCATGGGCGCACCTGCAAGGACGCCGTTTGACGCAAGCCCAGGAACCGCCGCAGCAAGGTTGCGGCGTCGTTTGCCCCACTTATTTTCCGGAGGGCCCATGAGCCTGCACGAACTCAATACTTTCCCGGGCGTCACCGCCCAACCTGACGCCGCCACAGCCAAGTTCGTCTTCAACCACACCATGCTGCGGGTCAAGGACATCACCCAGTCGCTGGATTTCTACACCCGCGTGCTGGGTTTCTCGCTGGTGGAGAAACGCGACTTCCCGGAAGCCGAATTCAGCTTGTATTTCCTGGCTTTGGTGGATAAAAGCCAGATCCCAGCGGATGCCGCAGCACGTACCGAATGGATGAAGTCGATCCCTGGCATCCTCGAACTGACCCACAACCATGGCACCGAAAGCGACCCGGCGTTCGCCTACCATAATGGCAACAGCGACCCACGCGGCTTCGGCCACATCTGCATCTCTGTACCGGACATCGTCGCCGCCTGCGAGCGCTTCGAAGCACTGGGCTGCGATTTCCAGAAGCGCCTGAACGATGGCCGTATGAAAAGCCTGGCCTTCATCAAGGACCCGGATGGCTACTGGGTCGAAATCATCCAGCCTGCGCCGCTTTAACACTCACCAGCGCTCCCACATTTGATTGTCAGTGACGTGGATTTTTCGCCCCGCACAAATCCCCTGTGGGAGCGAGCCTGCTCGCGATGACGGCGGCACATTCAGCATTGATGCAGGCTGACCCACCGCTATCGCGAGCAGGCTCGCTCCCACATCGGTTAGTGGTGAGTGCGTGAAATAGCCAATAAAAAAACCCATGAGCCAGGCTCATGGGGTTTTGTTTTTGCTGCTATCGGTTGTTCAAGCCGGCGCAGAGGTACGGATCAGGTGATCGAAGGCGCTCAACGAGGCCTTGGCGCCCTCGCCCACGGCAATCACGATCTGCTTGTACGGCACGGTGGTCACGTCACCTGCGGCGAACACACCGGGGATCGAGGTTTCACCACGGGCATCGACAATGATCTCGCCCCGCGGCGACAGCTCGACGGTGCCTTTGAGCCAATTGGTGTTGGGCAACAGGCCGATCTGCACGAAGATCCCTTCCAGCGCCACATCCCGTACTTCACCGCTCGGGCGGTCCTTGTAGCGCAAGCCATTGACCTTCTGGCCATCCCCCGTCACTTCAGTGGTCTGGGCGTTGGTAATCACGGTGACGTTCGACAGGCTGTGCAGTTTGCGCTGCAACACCGCGTCGGCACGCAATTGCACATCGAACTCCAGCAAGGTGACATGGGCGACGATACCGGCCAGGTCGATAGCCGCTTCGACGCCGGAGTTACCGCCACCAATCACCGCCACGCGCTTGCCTTTGAACAGCGGACCGTCGCAGTGCGGGCAGTACGCCACACCCTTGTTACGATACTGCTGCTCGCCCGGCACGTTCATTTCGCGCCAGCGGGCACCGGTCGCCAGGATCACGGTCTTGGCCTTGAGGTTCGCACCGCTGGCGAACTTGATTTCATGCAGCCCGCCGTCCTTGCCCGGCACCAGGGCGTCGGCGCGCTGCAGGTTCATGATGTCCACGTCGTACTGCTTGACGTGTTCTTCCAGGGCGACGGCCAGTTTCGGCCCTTCGGTCTCCTGGACCGAGATGAAGTTCTCGATGGCCATGGTGTCGAGCACCTGGCCGCCGAAACGTTCGGCCGCCACGCCAGTGCGGATGCCTTTACGGGCCGCGTAGATCGCCGCCGAAGCGCCAGCCGGGCCACCGCCGACCACCAGTACATCAAAGGCGTCCTTGGCACTGATTTTCTCGGCCTGGCGTTCGATACCGCTGGTGTCGATCTTGGCGAGAATTTCTTCCAGGCCCATGCGGCCCTGGCCGAAGTTCACGCCATTGAGGTAAATGCTTGGCACGGCCATGATCTGACGTTCATCGACTTCGGCCTGGAACAGCGCGCCGTCGATGGCGACGTGGTGAATGTTCGGGTTCAGCACCGCCATCAGGTTCAGCGCCTGGACCACGTCCGGGCAGTTCTGGCACGACAGCGAGAAATAGGTCTCGAAGTTGAACTCGCCCTTGAGGGAGCGGATCTGTTCGATGACTTCGACACTGGCCTTCGAAGGGTGGCCGCCGACTTGCAACAAGGCCAACACCAGCGAAGTGAATTCGTGGCCCATGGGAATGCCGGCAAAACGCAGGCTGATATCGGCTCCCGGGCGATTCAACGAGAACGAAGGCTTGCGCGCATCGCTGCCGTTGTCGAGCAAGGTAATCTGGTGGGAAAGACTGGCGACGTCTTGGAGTAACGCGAGCATTTCCTGGGATTTCGCACCGTCGTCGAGGGAGGCGACGATCTCGATCGGCTGGGTGACCCGTTCCAGGTATGACTTCAACTGAGCTTTAAGATTGGCGTCCAACATACGGGCGATTTCCATTTTTTGAATTTCAGAAAAAACAACGCCCGAGCGAATCTCGCCCGGGCGTTTTTTGGGGCGAAGCGGCTTACTTGATTAAGAGCGAATCGCCCTCGGATGACTCACAGACTCAGATCTTGCCGACCAGGTCCAGGGACGGAGCCAGGGTGGCCTCGCCTTCTTTCCACTTGGCTGGGCAGACTTCGCCCGGGTGAGCGGCAACGTACTGAGCGGCCTTGATCTTGCGCAGCAGCTCGGAAGCGTCACGGCCTACGCCGCCGTCGTTGAGTTCAACGATCTTGATCTGGCCTTCTGGGTTGATCACGAAAGTGCCGCGGTCAGCCAGGCCAACTTCTTCGATCAGCACGTCGAAGTTGCGGGAGATAACGTGGGTTGGGTCGCCGATCATGGTGTACTGGATCTTGCCGATGGCTGGCGAAGTGTTGTGCCAGGCCGCATGGGCAAAGTGGGTGTCGGTCGACACGCTGTAGATCTCGACGCCCAGTTTCTTGAACTCGGCGTAATTGTCGGCCAGGTCTTCCAGCTCGGTTGGGCAAACGAAGGTGAAGTCGGCTGGGTAGAAGAACACTACAGACCACTTGCCTTTCAGGTCGGCGTCCGATACCGGAACGAATTCGCCGTTTTTGAAAGCGGTAGCGTTGAACGGTTTAACTTGGCTGTTGATGATAGGCATCGATGTTTCTCCGTCAGGGTTGAAAGTTGATGGAGAGGATCTTAACCACTCATCCCCGGGCTGGCTCATTGGCAAACCTCATGTGAATGATTGGTTTTGGCTATCAGCAGCTAAATAGATAGAAGAAAACTTAATATGGCGAGCAGACTCGCTCGCCATCGGTTCGGCAGGGATCAGGAGGCCACGGGGGTACGCATCGTCACGAACTCTTCGGCGGCGGTCGGGTGCACGCCGATGGTTTCGTCGAAGTCGCGCTTGGTGGCGCCGGCCTTGAGGGCAATGGCCAGTCCCTGGACGATTTCCCCGGCATCCGGCCCGACCATGTGGCAACCCAGCACCTTGTCGGTCTTGGCATCCACCACCAGTTTCATCAGGGTGCGCTCCTGGCAGTCGGTCAAGCTCAGCTTCATCGGCCGGAAGCGGCTTTCGAAAATCTCTACCGTATAGCCCTCCTCCTCGGCCTGTTCCTGGGTCAGACCCACCGTACCAATGTTCGGCAGGCTGAACACGGCGGTGGGAATCATCCGGTAATCCACCAGGCGATACTGCTCGGGCTTGAACAGACGTCGCGCCACCGCCATGCCTTCGGCCAGGGCGACGGGGGTGAGCTGGACGCGACCGGTCACGTCGCCAATGGCCAGGATCGACGGTTCAGTGGTCTCGTATTTTTCGTTGACCTGGACAAAGCCCTTCTCATCCAGCGTGACGCCAGTGTTTTCCAGCCCCAGATTGTCGAGCATCGGCCGCCGGCCGGTGGCGTAGAACACGCAATCGGTGATCAACGTCTTGCCATCCTTGAGCTCGACACTGAGGCTGCCATCGTCGAGTTTTTCGATGGATTTGATGTCGGCGTTGAACTGCAGGTCCAGGCCACGGCGGGTCAGCTCTTGCGCCAGGTGCATGCGCACCGCACCGTCAAAGCCGCGCAGGAACAGCTCACCGCGGTAGAGCAACGACGTCTGCGCGCCCATGCCGTGGAAAATCCCGGCGAACTCCACCGCAATGTAGCCACCGCCCACCACGATGACGCGCTTGGGCAGTTCCTTGAGGAAAAATGCCTCGTTGGAGCTGATGGCATGCTCGCGCCCCGGAATGTCCGGGATCACCGGCCAGCCGCCGGTGGCGATCATGATGTGCTTGGCGCTGTAACGCTGGCCGTTGATCTCGACCTCATGGGGCCCGGTGATCCTGGCGTGACCTTCGTGCAGCACCACGCCGCTGTTGACCAGCAGGTTGCGGTAGATGTCGTTGAGGCGATTGATCTCCCGGTTCTTGTTGGCGATCAGCGTGGCCCAGTCGAAACTCGGCTCCCCCGCCGTCCAGCCATAGGCCGACGCTTGTTCGAAGTCTTCGGCGTAATGCGCGCCATAGACCAGCAGCTTCTTGGGCACGCAGCCCACGTTCACGCAGGTGCCGCCCAGGTAGCGGCTTTCCGCCACGGCAACCTTGGCCCCGAAACCAGCGGCAAACCGCGCCGCCCGTACACCACCGGAACCGGCGCCAATCACATACAAGTCAAAATCGTAGGCCATCTTCTATCTCCTTCGGCAGGTCATCAGCATACCTGCTGTTTTCACCTGAGGCAGCGTTGCGATGGTTATGGGGGCGGAACCTGAAAAGCCAAACGGCATCTTTCGCAGCTTGCCTTAGTGGCGAGGGAGCTTGCTCCCGCTCGGCTGCGAAGCAGTCGTAAAACCTGCTGGCGCGGTCTACCCGAAAGAACGCGTCAGTGAGTTTGGGTCGGCTTCGCCGCCCAGCGGGAGCAAGCTCCCTCGCCACGGGATCTTCAGTGCCTGCGATTTGTAGAAAAAAAACGCCCCGAACCAGTCGGGGCGTTTTTCAAGGCGCGGCGCAGGCTATCAGTAAGCCTTGCCGGTCTTGTAGAAGTTCTCGAAGCAGAAGTTGGTCGCGTCGATGTAGCCTTCGGCGCCACCGCAGTCGAAACGCTTGCCCTTGAACTTGTAGGCCATGACGCAGCCGTTCTGGGCCTGCTTCATCAGGGCGTCGGTGATCTGGATTTCACCGCCCTTGCCTGGCTCGGTCTGTTCGATCAGGTCGAAGATGTCCGGGGTCAGGATGTAGCGACCGATGATCGCCAGGTTCGACGGTGCGTCTTCAGGTTTTGGTTTTTCAACCATGCTGTGGACGCGGTAGATGTCGTCGCGGATCATTTCGCCGGCAATCACGCCGTACTTGTTGGTTTCCTGCGGATCGACTTCCTGGATCGCCACGATGGAGCAGCGGAACTGCTTGTACAGCTTGACCATCTGGGTCAGTACGCCGTCGCCTTCGAGGTTGACGCACAGGTCGTCCGCCAGGACCACGGCGAACGGTTCGTCACCGATCAGTGGGCGACCGGTCAGGATCGCGTGGCCCAGGCCTTTCATTTCGGTCTGGCGGGTGTAGGAGAACGAGCACTCATCCAGCAGTTTGCGGATGCCGACCAGGTATTTTTCCTTGTCGGTACCCTTGATCTGGTTTTCCAGCTCGTAGCTGATGTCGAAATGGTCTTCCAGCGCGCGCTTGCCGCGGCCAGTCACGATGGAGATTTCAGTCAGGCCCGCATCGAGGGCTTCTTCGACGCCGTACTGGATCAGTGGCTTGTTCACCACCGGCAGCATTTCTTTGGGCATGGCTTTAGTCGCTGGCAGGAAGCGAGTACCGTAACCGGCTGCTGGGAACAAGCATTTCTTGATCATATAAGTCCTTGAAAAGGCGGTGTGTACGAGTTTCGGCGCAGTCTAATCAGGCGACGGGCACCTTACAATGCCCGCACTGGCCAACCGATGCCATCATAGAGAAATAAAAAACGACGGATAGTTCAATCGCCTTTCGTTTCGATGGCTGCAGCGGCCCCACTCTACGCCAGTGAGCGCTGTTTGCGAGCATTTGACGTATCATGGCGGCCTTGATCACGCCAATGAGGCAACTAGATGTCGGCAACAAGAAACGCAAACGGTTATTCGGTCAGCCAGGACAAGGACGGCCAATGGTGGATTATCAACTACCACGGTGAGCAGGTCGCCGGCCCCTTGCCCAGCAAGGCCATGGCCGTGGAAGTGGCCGCGGTTTTCCAGGACGAACGCGCCGCGCCTGCGGCGAAAGAACGCGACACCGCCCCCGCCGCAAGAAGTAAACAGACAAGCCTCAAGTAAATGACGCACGGCATTGAACGGGGCTTTGTTTATCTGTACCGGAATGGCCATTCGCTATATTCTCGCGCCTGCCCTCCCTTCCTGATGACGATTCCATGAAAACACTTTTGGCGCTGTTTGCCGTCCTGGCCTTGGCGGGCTGTGCCTCTGCCGAAAAAACCTACCTGGCAAATGGCGAGCAGGGACTGGCCATCGATTGCTCCGGCGAAGCCAATGACTGGGCCACCTGTTATGAAAAAGCCGATGCGTCCTGTGCCGGCACCGGCTACCGCATCGTCGGCACCGATGGCACACCGCAGGCCAAGGAAAGCGAAAAGACCCTGGGTGTCGACGTCGGCAACTACACCAGCCGCAGTGTCGTGGTGGTGTGCAAGTAAGAACTACATGTGGATCTCGGCGAACTTGATACCCAGGCCGCGTATGGTCTCGATCAGTTCGTCGAGGCTGCTGAAGGATTCGACTTCGTCCTGCTCATCCACCAGGAAAAAGCTGCGCCCGGCGCTTTTCTTGAAGAACACGATCCATTCGCCCGGGCTCGCCGGATTCTGGATCACATGAGTGGCAGATATAAGACCTTCTGCATGGCGCTCACGCACCTGCTCGCGCTTCATCGACTGACTCCATAAATGACAATGCCGCCAACGTTGACCGTGGCGGCATTTTTTGTCGAGGGCAACAGTTTATCCGATGCCCGGCCCGCTCGTCAGGCGCAGCCTGCGATCAGCCGGAAATGCAGGCGTTGGCCGCATCCTGCACGTCGCCCGGACGTACCGGTACGTTGGACATGCTTTCGTGCAGCTTGATGCTGCTGCCACTGGAGCGCTCGTCAATGTCGAACACCGCAGCCGGCAGGGTCGACAGTTTGCCCGGGACGATCAGCCGCACACCACCATTCTTGTGCGGCTCCACTTGCAATGGACCACGGCTGCTGGCCAGTTTGTCAGAAACACACTTGGCATATTCGTGGGGTTTCTTTCCGGAAATGACGCTCATGGTGGGCGGCGTCTGGTTGATGTCCGATACCGATGCACATCCACTCATGGCCAATGCCAACACCCACACGCTGCGCTTCATATGATTCCTCCAATAAAGACCCTCCGACAGTGCAGATGCCGTTTTTCTCCGGTACCGCACCGCTTTTTTTATCCCGCTTCCTGCGATAAATGAACAAAGCCTGGAGCGCGGGCCGGATATTAACACTCGGGGCTGATAAACTGCGCATCATTGCCCTTGCTATCGTTTTGATTTGGTAGAAAAAGCCCTCTGGAGGCGCCCCATGAAATTCATTCACCAGCGCGAGCACCTGAACGAAGACGACATCGTCGTCATCGAATGCTCCCAAATGTGCAACATCCGTTTGATGAACGACGCCAACTTCCGCAGCTTCAAGAACGGCGGCCGGCACACTTATCACGGCGGCGCGTTCGACACCTTCCCGGCCAGGATCACCGCCCCTAGCACCGGTTTCTGGAACATCACCATCGACACCGTCAACCGCCGTGCAATCAGCGTCACGCGCAAGCCGAACCTGACTCACAAGATCAAAATCATCCGGCGTTCCAGCTCGAAACTGAGCTGAGCATCGCCCCTTCAAGAAAGGTAAAACCGTGGCCCAGACGACCAAATACGTCATCAAGTACAAGCTCAACGGCGAACGCCGCTTCGAATTCGCGCAACTGGAAAACGGCACCGAGGAAGAAGCCAGGGCCGCGTTGCAGAAACTGCATGGCGAAACCGACGATGTGATCAGCGAAATCGGTGTCAGCAAAGCGCTGTAACGGCTCATCCCGATTGATTTCAGCTGATGGCCCCATGGCCAGTGAACGCCATGCTCTTGTGGCGAGGGAGCTTGCTCCCGCTCGGCTGCGCAGCAGTCGTAAAACCTGCTGGCGCGGTCTACCTGAAAGAATGCGTCAGTGAGTTTGGGTCGGCTTCGCCGCCCAGCGGGAGCAAGCTCCCTCGCCACAGGGAATGGCTGCGCACCGCAAGAATCGGAGTGCCCGGCAACGCAGCACTACGCAGACTGAACAGTCCTTCCCAACAGGATTGCTATCGTGCCCCCTACGCCTTCCCTGCCCCAACACCTCGCCGACCTTGACTGGCCTGCCCTGGAACAGAGCCTCGACCAGGACGGCTGTGCAATCATTCGCAACCTGCTGCCGCCAGCGCAATGCCGGCTGCTCAGTGATTTGTACGTCGAACCCGGGCTTTTTCGTTCCCGGGTGATCATGGCCCGCCATGGATTCGGGCGCGGCGAGTATCAGTATTTTCGCTATCCGCTGCCGGACCTCATCCAACAGCTGCGTCAGGCATTGTATCCGATGCTGGTACCGCTGGCGAACCGCTGGAACGAATGCATGGGCCTTGAGGTGCGATACCCCGACGAGCACGCAGACTTTATTCAACGCTGCCATGTCGCCGGGCAGCAACGTCCTACGCCGTTGTTGCTGCAATACGGCCCCCAGGACTACAACTGCCTGCACCAGGATCTGTACGGCGAGCAGGTGTTCCCACTGCAAGTCGCGATCCTGTTGTCGGAACCGGGCCGGGACTTCAGCGGCGGTGAGTTCGTGCTGACCGAGCAACGCCCGCGCATGCAATCGCGGCCGCAGGTCATCGATCTGAAACAGGGCGATGCAGTGGTATTTGCCGTGCATCAACGGCCGGTCAAAGGCGTTCGCGGTTATTATCGGGTGAACATGCGTCATGGCGTCAGCTGCGTGCACAGCGGCAGGCGGCACACCTTGGGAATCATTTTTCATGATGCGCAGTAGTGACACACCGCTCACATTGGACCTGTTCGCCGACCAGGCGCCCACCACGCCCGGCCAGGTCGAACAGATCGGCCAACAATCCTTCGTGCTACGCGGGTTCGCCCTGCCCTGGCTGGAGCATTTGCTGCCGGCCCTGGAAAGCGTCTTGCAGGCCGCGCCGTTCCGGCAGATGGTCACGCCCGGCGGCTTTACCATGTCGGTGGCCCTGAGCAGTTGCGGGGCGCTGGGCTGGACCACCGACCGCAGCGGCTATCGCTACACCGCCCATGACCCGCAGACCGGCCAGCCCTGGCCCGAGATGCCGGCGGTGTTTCGCGAGCTGGCCCAGGCCGCCGCCCGGCAGGCACAGTTCGAGCATTTCGAGCCCGACAGCTGCCTGATCAACCGCTACGTGCCCGGCGCGCGGATGTCGCTGCATCAGGACAAGAACGAACGTTCCCTCGCCGCCCCCATCGTCTCGGTGTCCCTGGGCTTGCCAGCGGTGTTCCAGTTCGGCGGCTTCGAGCGCAGCGACAAGAGCCTGCGCATCCCGTTGCTGCACGGCGACATCGTGGTCTGGGGCGGCGTGGACCGCTTGCGTTACCACGGCGTGCTGCCCCTTAAGGAAGGACAGCATCCGCGCCTGGGCAGCCAGCGGATCAACCTGACGTTTCGCACCGCCGGATGACGGTGCTGAATTCAACCGCAAGACCCGGAGTGTTGCCACCCCACAGGCTCGCTACTGTAGACAAAACGGGCCAATGGACATAACGACCATGAACAGCACTTCGAACAATCTCGCCCCTGAACTGGATCCGCGCTGGGCCGCCGTGCTCGCCCGGGATCCGCGCGCCGATGGGCAATTCGTCTATGGCGTGAAAACCACCGGCATCTACTGCCACCCCAGCAGCCTGTCGCGGCTGCCCAACCCGCGTAACGTCGAGTTCTTCGACACCCCGGAACAAGCCCAGGCAGCCGGTTATCGCCCCAGCAAGCGCGCGGCCAGGGACCAGACCCAGGTCGCCGCCCAACAAGCGGCCCGGGTCGCGGCGGCCTGCCGGCAGATCGAGGCGGCCGAGGAGCTGCCGGGGCTGAATGAACTGGCAACCAGCGCCGGCTTGAGCCCCTTCCATTTTCATCGGATCTTCAAGGCCATCACCGGCCTGACCCCCAAGGGTTACGCCGCCGCCCATCGCTCACGCAGGGTGCGCGAGCGCCTGGCCGATGGTGGGACGATCACTGATGCGCTGTACGACGCCGGTTTCAATTCCAACAGCCGCTTCTATGAAGCCGCCGACAAAGTCCTCGGCATGAAACCCACCGACTACCGCGCCAAGGGCCAGAACACCGACATCCGTTTCGCCGTCGGCCAATGCTCCCTCGGGGCGATCCTGGTGGCGCAAAGCGAACGTGGCGTGTGCGCGATCCTGCTGGGAGACGACCCGGACACGCTGGTGCGGGACCTGCAAGACAAATTCCGTCGGGCCAATCTCATCGGTGCCGACCGCGAATTCGAGCAGTTGATCGCCCAAGTAGTGGGCTTTATCGAAGCACCGGCGCTGGGCCTGGACCTGCCCCTGGACCTGCGCGGCACCGCGTTCCAGGAGCGGGTCTGGCAAGCCCTGCGGGACATTCCACCGGGCAGCACCGCCAGCTACGCCGAGATCGCCCAGCGCATCGGCATGCCCAAGGCCGTGCGCGCCGTGGCCCAGGCCTGCGGTGCCAACAGCCTGGCGGTGGCGATCCCTTGTCACCGGGTGGTGCGCAGCGACGGCAACTTGTCGGGCTATCGCTGGGGCGTGGAACGCAAGCGTCAGTTGCTGGCGCTGGAACGCTCGTCCGCGGACTGAACGCCAATGTAGATCGCCACGGATTCGTCGCCGCTGTAGACCTCGAAATCGGTGGTGAAGCGACGCAGTGTCTGCGGGTTATCGGCGAAGTACGCCCAGATCAGGCCCCAGGTCTGGATTACGCAATCGGGCATCGGCCCTTTGGCCGCAAACATCAGGTAGTCCCCGCCTTCGATGTCCACGGCGGGGTAGCCTGCACTGGTCGCATCCACCTGCACCCCGGCCGTCACGTCGAAATAGCCGGTGGCGTCGGACTCGTAATTGGAATACACCCCGTAGACGAACGACTCCGACTGCCTGGCCGGAATCGTGTCGAACAGCTCTTCGGTGAAGAACTGCTGCCACATCGGACCGATCCTGGCCGTGTCGGGTTGCTGCTCGTCGGTGTTGCGGGTACGCACCTGCAGGCCGGCCACGGTGAAGGGTTCGACGGTCTTGAGTTTCACTTCCATGAGTCAGGCTCCTTGATGAATGAAGCCGCATGGTAACCCTCCCGTCGTGGGGATCAAGTTACGGTGCGCCATTGAAAACTCGACTGGCCTTGGCCGGGGTACACCTGCTAAAAACGCTGTTTCCTTTCTGCCGTCGGAGACCCGCACATGAGCCAGTGGCCAGATACGCGCATTCTTGACCTGCTCGGAATCGAGCTGCCGATTATCCAGGGGCCGCTGGCCGGGGTGACCGGGCCGGCCATGGTGGTGGCGACCTGCAATGCCGGCGGGCTGGGTTCGATGCCGGCGGCGATGCTGGATGTCGAGCAACTGCGCCAGGCACTGACGACCATCGGTGAACAGACCGACAAGCCATTCAATGTGAATTTTTTCTGTCACCAGCCGCCGGCGTTCGATGAACAGCGGGCCGAGGCCTGGAAGCAGCGGCTCAAGCCGTACTACCAGGAGCTGGGCGCGGACTTCGACACGCCGACGCCGGTGTCCAACCGCACGCCGTTCGATGATGCGGCCTGTCGCGTGCTGGAGGAGATGCGTCCGAAAGTGGTCAGTTTCCACTTCGGCCTACCGGAAAAATCCTTGCTGGATCGGGTGAAGGCCACTGGCGCGAAAATCCTTTCGTCGGCCACCACCGTCGAGGAAGCCATCTGGCTGGAACAGCACGGTTGCGACGCGATCATCGCCATGGGCTATGAAGCAGGCGGGCATCGCGGGATGTTTCTCAGTGACGACCTCAATACCCAGGTCGGGCTGTTCGCCTTGTTGCCCCAGGTGGTGGACGCGGTGAAGGTGCCGGTGATCGCTGCTGGCGGAATCGGGGATGCGCGGGGAGTCGTCGCTGCGTTCGCCCTTGGCGCCTCGGCGGTGCAACTGGGCAGCGCCTATCTGTTCACGCCCGAGGCCAAGATCAGCGCGTCCCATCACCGGGCGCTGCGCACAGCCAAGGAAAGCCAGACCGCCGTCACCAACCTGTTCACTGGCCGCCCGGCCCGGGGCATCGTCAACCGGGTGATGCGCGAAGTGGGCCCGATGAGCCCGCTGGCCCCGGCCTTTCCCCTGGCCGGCGGGGCCTTGATGCCGTTGCGCGCCAAGGATGAAGCGGACTTCAGCAACCTCTGGGCCGGCCAGGCGTTTCCCCTGGGTCGCGAGTTGTCGAGCGCCGAGCTGACCCGGCGGCTGGCCGAGGAGACATTGGCCCGATTGAACAGCCGTGGCAGTTCCTGACTCATCATCGCCTGTCAGGCCGCCATCGCGAGCAGGCTCGCTCCCACAGAGGATCTGTGGCGAACACAGCACTTGGTAGACCTGTGGGAGCGAGCTTGCTCGCGATGGCGGTGGATCAGCTTGCATCAGTGCTGAATGTGCTGCCGCTATCGCGAGCAAGCTCGGCTCCCACAGGGTTGGTGTTGGGCACAGACCTTGCGAACACTCGAAATCCAATGTGGGAGCGAGCCTGCTCGCGATGGCGGCAGTCCTCTCACACCAATGTCCCCGACAAATTGCCGCGTTCCGTTTGTCAGTCATTCGCTATATATTCTGGTATATAGCGAATATGACCCTACGGAGCCGTCCCCATGCCCTTTCCCCGCTTCGCGCCGTTGCTGCTGACCACACTGTTTACCGTTGGCACCGTCCAGGCCGATGAGGTGCAAGTGGCGGTTGCCGCCAATTTCACCGCCCCGCTCCAGGCCATCGCCGCCGATTTCGAAAAAGACACCGGGCACAAAGTGGTGGCCGCCTACGGTGCGACCGGACAGTTCTACACGCAGATCAAGAACGGCGCGCCGTTCGAGGTCTTCCTCGCTGCCGACGACAGCACCCCGGCCAGACTCGAAAGCGAAGGCGACACCGTCAAGGGCTCGCGCTTCACCTATGCCGTCGGCACGCTGGCGCTGTGGTCGGCCAAGGACGGTTATGTCGACGGCCAGGGCCAGGTCCTCAAGGGCAACGCTTTCCAGCACCTGTCCATCGCCAACCCGAAGGCCGCGCCCTATGGCTTGGCCGCGACCCAGGTACTGGACAAGCTGGGGTTGGCCGCGCAGGTCAAGAGCAAGATTGTCGAAGGCCAGAACATCACCCAGGCCTATCAATTCGTTTCCACCGGCAACGCCGAGCTAGGCTTCGTTGCACTGTCCCAGGTGTACAAGGACGGCAAGGTAACGGGGGGGTCGGCCTGGATCGTCCCGGCCGAACTGCATGACCCGATCAAACAGGACGCGGTGATCCTTGGCAAAGGCCGTAACAATCCGGCCGCCGTGGCGCTGGTGGATTACCTCAAGGGACCGAAAGCCGCCGCCATCATCCAAGCCTACGGTTATCAACGCTAAATGCCACTGACCAGTGCCGACTTCGCAGCGATCTGGCTGACCCTGAAACTGGCGTCGTTGACCACGGTGATCCTGCTGCTCATCGGCACGCCCATCGCCTTATGGCTGTCGCGCACCCGCTCCTGGCTGCGCGGGCCGGTGGGTGCGGTGGTGGCGTTGCCGTTGGTATTGCCGCCCACGGTGATCGGCTTTTACCTGTTGCTGGCGTTAGGGCCTAACGGCTGGATCGGCCAGCTCACCCAGACCCTCGGGTTGGGCACCCTCACCTTCAGCTTCACCGGGTTGGTGATCGGCTCGGTGATCTATTCCATGCCGTTTGTGGTGCAGCCATTGCAGAACGCCTTTTCCGCCATCGGTAACCGCCCCCTGGAAGTCGCCGCCACCCTGCGGGCCAGTCCCTGGGATACTTTCTTCAGCGTCGTCCTGCCCCTGGCCCGCCCCGGTTTTATCACTGCGGCGATTCTCGGCTTTGCCCACACCGTCGGCGAATTCGGCGTGGTACTGATGATCGGCGGCAACATCCCGGAGAAAACCCGGGTGGTGTCAGTACAGATCTACGACCATGTCGAAGCCCTGGAATATGCCCAGGCCCACTGGCTGGCGGCGGCGATGCTGGTGTTTTCATTCGTTGTGCTGCTGGCGCTGTACTCCAGCCGCAGAACCCGTGCCGGTTGGAGCTGATCGATGATTCACGCGCGTTTGCAGCTCGACCATGGGGCTTTTTCAATGGACCTGGATGTGCAACTGCCAGGCCGTGGCGTGACCGCACTGTATGGGCCTTCCGGTTCCGGCAAAACCACCTGCCTGCGCTGCATCGCCGGGCTGGAGCGGCCGCCCCGTGGTTTTATCGAGGTCAATGGCGACGTGTGGCAGGACAGCGAACACGGTGTATTCGTGCCGCCCCATAAACGGCCAGTGGGGTATGTGTTCCAGGAGGCGAGCCTGTTCGCCCATTTGTCGGTGCGGGCCAACCTGGCGTTCGGCCTCAAGCGCATTGCGCCGGCTCAACGACGGGTGGATATGGACCAGGCGACCGACTTGCTGGGCATCGGCCCCTTGCTCGATCGGCCGCCGCACAACCTGTCCGGCGGCGAACGCCAGCGGGTGGGCATCGCCCGCGCCTTGCTCACCAGCCCGCGGCTGTTGTTGATGGATGAGCCGCTGGCGGCCCTCGATACCCGGCGCAAAAACGAAATCCTGCCGTATCTGCAACGGCTCCACGATGAGCTGGATATCCCGGTGCTGTACGTCAGCCATTCCCAGGACGAAGTGGCGCGCCTGGCCGACCACATCGTGCTGCTCGATGCTGGCCGCGCTCAGGCCAGCGGCCCCATCGGTGAGACCCTGGCCCGGCTCGACCTGCCATTGGCCCTGGGGGATGACGCTGGGGTGGTGATCGAGGGCAAGGTCAGCGGTTATGACCCGACTTATCAATTGCTAACCCTGAACCTGCCCGGCAGCCAACTGAACGTACGTGTGGCCCACACGTCCCTGGCCCTCGGCCAACCGCTGCGCTTCAAGGTCCAGGCCCGGGACGTCAGCCTCAGCCTGGCGAACGATGCCCAGACCAGCATTCTCAACCGCCTGCCAGTGACCGTGGTCAGCGAACAGGCCGCCGACAACGCCGCGCATGTGCTGATCCGTCTGGAAGCCGCCGGCACGCCACTGTTGGCGCGTATCACCCGGTATTCGCGCGACCAGTTGAAGCTGCATCCGGGGCAGGTGTTGTGGGCGCAGATCAAGGCGGTGGCGGTGTTGGCGTAGGACCCCATAGCCAGATGATGTCACTGTGGGAGCGAGCCTGCTCGCGATAGCGGTGGTTCAGTCAACATTGATGTGGGCTGGTCTGACGCCATCGCGAGCAGGCTCGCTCCCACAGGGGTTCCTGTCCCCTTCAGAAACTTGGCACGACCGCAACCGCCCGTGGTCAATGAATTCACAGGCCACCGGATTCGCTGCCAAGGACTTTTTTCATGCCCGACACCCTGCCCCCGGACGCACTGCCGGCCGACCTGCATTACGTCGACGACACCGCCCCGGGCATCACCCGGCGCAAATTGCGCGGCAAGTTCTGCTACTTCGACCCGCAGGGCCAGCGGATTAACGACGCCGCCGAAATCCAACGCATCAACGCCTTGGCCGTACCGCCTGCCTACACCGATGTGTGGATCTGCACCGACCCACGCGGCCATCTCCAGGCCACCGGTCGCGATGCCCGGGGCCGCAAGCAATACCGTTACCACGCGCGCTGGCGTGAAGTGCGCGATGCGGACAAATACTCGCGCATGCTCGAATTCGGCCGCACCCTGCCGCACTTGCGCAAACGCCTGGAAGAGATCCTGGCCCAGCCCGGTTTCAGCCGCGACAAGGTCATGGCCACGGTCATCACCTTGCTGGACGTAACCCTGATCCGCGTCGGCAACACCCAGTACGCCCGAGACAATCGCTCCTACGGCCTGACGACCCTGCGCAGCAAACATGTCGAGGTCAACGGCAGCGCCATCGCCTTCCAGTTCCGCGGCAAGAGCGGCGTCGAACACCAGATCACCGTGAAAGACCGGCGCCTGGCACGGATCATCAAGCGCTGCCAGGAGATCCCCGGGCAGAACCTGTTCCAGTATCTGGACGAACACGGCGAGCGCCACGCCATCACTTCTTCGGACATCAACGCCTACCTCAAGACCCTCACCGGTGCGGACTTCACCGCCAAGGACTACCGCACCTGGGCCGGCAGTGCGGCGGCCCTGGCCGGGCTGCGGACGCTGCGTTGGGAAACCGAGACCGAGGCCAAGAAACACGTGGCCGAGATGGTCAGGCACGTCGCCCGGCAACTGGGCAACACGCCGACCGTCTGTCGCAAGTGCTACATTCATCCTGCAGTGGTCGAGGGTTTCCTGCTCGGCGCCCTGGGGGAACTGCCCAAACCCCGGGCACGCAAAGGCCTCAGTGAGGAAGAAGCCGGGTTGACGCTGTTCCTGCAGCGCATGACAGACGCCGCCCAGGCGTGCGAACAACAGCAACCGGCTTGATGCGTCCATGGGCTGCTAGCCCTGGATGAGGAACATCCGCAGACCGCTGGACTCCCAACTGTACAGCGCCACCGTTGCGCAGGCACGTCAACGGATGAAGTCGACAGGAGTTTCAGATGTCCGAACACATTGTCCATTTCCATTGCCAGATCGATCAGGGCACCACGGAACGCTTCCGGGACAATTGCCTGGAAGCCATCGAAAAAGGCGCCGATTCGCTGATGCTCAATCTCTCCACGGTCGGTGGCAGTACCAACTTCGGTTTCACCCTCTACACCTTCATCAAGTCCCTTCCGGTGCCAGTACGTGCGGTGAACGCCGGCAACATAGAGTCGATGGGCATCGTCATGTACCTGGCCGCCAGCGACCGCACCACCACCCCGCACTCGCGTTTTCTGATCCACCCCATGAACTGGTACTTCGGCCAGAAATCGGTGGACCATTCACGCTTGCGCGAATACCTGTCCAGCCTGGACAACGACGTGGCGCGCTATGTGGAAATCTACGTCAAGGAGACCGCCGGCGCCGCGACACAGCTGGATATCTTCAAATGCCTGTGCGCCGAGGAACGGGTCATTCCGGCGGAAAACTCCCTGGCATTCGGCATTGCCCATCGAGTCGAGCAAGTGGTTTTTCCGACAGATGCCAAGCATTGGAAAGTCAGCGGCGGCGAGGATTAGAACTACACATCCACGGGCTGACCATTCGTCGCCAGCCAGAGAGTTTTTTTAAACTTCCCCCGGCCATTTTCTTTCCCAAATAATGCGAGGCACGTTGCTCGCTCAACCAAAATGAGGATTCTCGAGATGGCCAGTAGCGGAAACAAAAACCCAGGCAACTTCGCAAACGATCGTGAAAAGGCATCTGAAGCCGGCAAGAAAGGCGGACAAGCGTCGGGCGGCAACGTTGCCAACGACCGGCAGAAAGGCACCGGCGCCGGTAACAAAGGCAGTGAACGCGGCCAAGGCGGCGGCAGAAAATCGTAACTCTCCCAACCGCTGGGGCGCAGGCATCCTGCGCCCTGGCGCTATCTGCTCATATCCTCATCACAAATACGAAATTCCATATATTCGATTGTCCGCATATACTCCGGCGCAGCCCTACCTTGCGCTTATCGGAGCCGATCGATGAAAGTCCTCTTCATGTGCACAGCCAACAGCTGTCGCAGCATTCTCAGCGAAGCGATGTTCAACCACCTGGCTCCCGTCGGATTCGAAGCCGTCAGCGCCGGCAGCTTCCCCAAGGGCCAGGTGCTGCCGCGCAGCCTGAGTACCTTGCAGGAGGCCGGCATCAGCATCAACGGCTTGCGCAGCAAGGGCAACGACGCCTTTGAAAGTAACCCGCCGGACATCGTCATCACGGTGTGCGACAACGCCGCCAATGAAGCTTGCCCGGTGTACTTTGGCCCGGCGATCAAGACTCATTGGGGCCTGGCGGATCCGTCGGAAGTCAAAGGCAGCGACGATCAGATAGGCCAGGCATTCCACAGCACGCTGGACCGTATCGAAACCCGCTGCCGGGCCTTTTTCGCCCTGCCCTTCGACCAGCTCGACGCCCAGGCCTTGAAAGCCGAGCTCGACCGCATCGGCACCCTCTGACCGATCAACCTGCGCGATAAGCCTGCTTCAGCGTCTCGATCCAGCTCGGGTCCAGGCGCGACTGTTCAGGATCCAGGCCCAGCGCCTGCATCTTCGCCAAGTGCGCGTCGGCCTCCCGGGCCAGCGAGCCCTGGGCGCTGGAGTTGGCGTCCAGCTGATGCATCTGGGCCAACCCCAGGTGGTAGAAACGCAGCAATTTCATGGCGGTGGGGTCTTGGGCCTGCACGCCGGCGGTCACCTGATGCATCACGTTGGTGATTTTCATCAGGCTGCGCTTGAGCTGCCAACCGTACACCGCTGCGGCCATCCACGGCTGCGACCAGAAATACAGGCGCATCAGCGCCGCCATCGCCAGCACCGAGACAATCACCCCGCCGAGATTGAAACGAAAGTTATCGCCCCCCGGCGTACCGAACAGCATCACCGCCAGGCTGGACAGCAGCATCGCCAGGGCCAGGAACACCACCGCGATGATCAGGGTGCTGCGGCGGGTCTGCTTGCGGTAGGTGTCGCCATCCCACGGTTTGATCTCGAACATCGCGGTGCAATTTCCTTGTACGGCATCAAAAGAGTCACGCATTATCGCCTGCCCGGTCGATTTAGCTATGCTGGGGCTCATTTTGTAGCGCAACCGACTCGCCGGGTCCGGATCAAAGTCCATGGCGATAGCGCAAGGATCGTGCGATCTTTCTGCGTGGACGTTTTTTTCAAGATGCCGTCGTTGTGTGCATGGCATCGTTTTCAAGGAAAGCTGAATGACTCAAAGACATGTAATCAACGCCTCGGTAAGCCCCAAGGGCAGCCTGGAAACCTTGTCCCAGCGCGAAGTCCAGCAACTGAGCGAAGCCGGTTCCGGCAGTATCTATACCCTCTTCCGCCAGTGCGCCCTGGCCATCCTCAACACTGGCGCCCATGTTGATAACGCCAAGACCATCCTGGAAGCCTACAAGGACTTCGAGATCCGTATTCACCAGCAGGACCGCGGTGTGCGCCTGGAGCTGCTGAACGCGCCAGCCGATGCGTTCGTCGACGGCGAGATGATCGCCAGCACCCGCGAGATGCTCTTCAGCGCCCTGCGCGACATCGTCTACACCGAGAACGAACTGGACAGCCAGCGCATCGACCTGAGCTCGTCCCAGGGCATCAGCGACTACGTGTTCCACCTGTTGCGCAACGCCCGCACCTTGCGCCCTGGCGTGGAGCCGAAAATCGTCGTGTGCTGGGGCGGTCACTCGATCAACACCGAAGAATACAAATACACCAAGAAAGTCGGCCACGAACTGGGCTTGCGCAGCCTGGACATCTGCACCGGTTGCGGCCCCGGCGTGATGAAAGGCCCGATGAAAGGCGCCACCATCGCCCACGCCAAGCAACGCATCCATGGCGGTCGCTACCTGGGCCTGACGGAGCCGGGCATCATCGCGGCCGAAGCGCCGAACCCGATCGTCAATGAGCTGGTGATCCTGCCGGACATCGAGAAGCGCCTGGAAGCCTTCGTGCGCGTCGGCCACGGCATCATCATCTTTCCGGGCGGTGCCGGTACGGCGGAGGAATTCCTCTATCTGCTGGGCATCCTGATGCACCCGGCCAACCAGGACCTGCCCTTCCCGGTGGTCCTCACCGGGCCGAAAAGCGCCGCGCCGTACCTCGATCAGTTGCACGCGTTCGTCGGTGCGACCCTGGGCGAGGCGGCGCAGAAACACTACCAGATCATCATTGACGACCCGGCCGAAGTGGCCCGGCAGATGACCCAGGGGCTCAAGGAGGTCAAGCAGTTCCGCCGCGAGCGCAACGACGCCTTCCACTTCAACTGGCTGCTGAAGATCGACGAAGGTTTCCAGCGCCCGTTCGACCCGACCCACGCCAACATGGCCAGCCTGGGCCTGAGCCGCGACCTGCCCGCCCACGAACTGGCGGCCAACCTGCGCCGGGCGTTCTCGGGCATCGTGGCGGGTAACGTCAAGGACAAGGGCATCCGCCTGATCGAAGAACATGGCCCTTACGAGATCCACGGCGACGCCGCCATCATGGAACCCCTCGACCGCCTGCTCCAGGCCTTCGTCGCCCAGCACCGCATGAAACTGCCGGGCGGCGCGGCGTATGTGCCGTGCTATCGCGTGGTGACCTGAGCCACAAAGTCCTCGCTCCCCTGTGGGAGCGAGCCTGCTCGCGAAGGCGTCGGCACATCCAATATTGATGCAAGCTGACCCACCGCTATCGCGAGCAGGCTCGCTCCCACAGAGGACTTGTGCGGTTACTGAATCCGTATCAGGCCGGCTTCATTCATCTCAACAGCAAGCCCAAGGTAATCCTTGATCTGCGGATGGTGGGTGACCACCGGGTGCGTATGGGTCGCCGTCACCACCATCACGTCGGCCCCTGATGCCTCGCCAGCGCGGATGCCGGCATCTGCGTCTTCAAAGACCAGACATTCCTGCGGCGCCACTTGCAAGCGCTCTGCGGCCAGTCGATAGCAGGCCGGGTTGGGCTTGCCATCGTTGACATCTTCGGAAGTGACCATCACCAAGGGGCGTGGAATCCCGGCGGCGTCCATACGCCGCAAGGCCAGTGCCATCGGCGCCGAAGTGACAATCGCCCATTGGCTAGGCGGCAGGCCTTTCAGAAACGCAGCCGCACCGGCCACTTGCACCACGCCTTCGACATCCTCGATTTCCTCCCGGGTAATCTGCTCAGCCTCGGCCTGGGCATCCACCCCCGGCAGATGCTGGCGGGCGATGGTGTCGATGGCGCGCACGCCATGGATCGTCGGCAGGAACGTCGCCACGTCCACGCCGTGGCGCAGGGCCCAGCGTGTCCAGATGCGCTCGGCGGCGGCGATGGAATTGAGCAGGGTGCCGTCCATGTCGAAGAGGAAGGCGCGGTAGGAACGGTGGTCTGGCATCGGATCCTCAATGATGAAGGGGTGGATAACAGCCACTGTAACATCGCCAGGCACCGAACCTGTGGGAGCAGAACCTGTGGGAGCAAAGCTTGCTCGCGATAGCGGTTTCAAAGCCCATGGGGGGCGTTGTATGTGACGACGTCATCGCGAGCAAGCTTTGCTCCCACAGGTTCGCACACAGGGCGTTTGTGTTGTTTTACAAAACGGCGATCTAAACGAGGCGCTCGATCGGCTGATGCTGCCACACCAGCCTGTAATACAGCGTCTGCAACAACAGCATGCCCAGGTAAGCCACCGGGAACGCCATCCACACCCCTTGCAGCCCGAAGTGAGCGTCCAACAGGTACGCCGCTGGCACCTGCACACCGACAATGCAGAAGATCGAGATGGCGACCGGCACCAGCACCGTGCCGCTGGCCCGCATGATGCCGCCGACAATCGCCTGGAAGCCGAACACCAGCAAGCTCCAGAGCATGATATGCAGCAAGTGTTCGGCCTGGACCCGGGCCGCCGGGTCGGTGATGAACAGCCCCAGCAGCCAGTGGGACAGCAGATAGCCCAGCAGCACCAGTCCACCGGTGAGCCAGAGGTTGAATACAAGCCCCATGCGCAGGATCGGCCCCAGGCGCTCCAGGCGTCCGGCACCGATGGCCTGGGCGCCGAGGATCGAGGCGGTGATGGCAATCGACAGCGCCGGAAACTGCACATAGTTGACGATCTGCGTCACCGCGCCGTAAGCCGCCGTGGCCTGGGAACCGTGGCGGTTGACCAGCGCCAGGATCACCAGCTCCGACAACGAAATCACCACCATCTGCAACCCCGTGGGCAGGCCGATGCGCAGCACCTTGCCAAGGATGTCCATGTCCAGGCGCATCGCCGCGAACAACGCACGGTCCGGTGCCAAGGCGTGCGCGCGACGGTTCAGGCGCCACGCCAGCATCAGCATCGCCGACGTCGTCCCCGCCAGCCCCGCCAACGCCGCGCTCTGGATGCCCATCTGCGGCAGCCCCAGCCAGCCGCGAATCAACGCTGGCGTCAGGATCAACCCGACACTGGTGGACACCAGCAACGCCAACATCGGTGACACCGTATCGCTCACCCCGCGCAGCAGTTGGGTGAACAGCACAAAGACCAGCAACATCGGCAGGATCCACAGCATCACCCGAGCATAGGAAACGGCGTCCTCCAGCACATCGGCCGGCGTGCCGAGCCCTTGCAACGCCTGGCGCGCAAAGACGCTGCCCAGCACCGCCGCCACCAGGCCGATGATCGCCCCCAGCAACAAGGTCGAACCAGCAATCGCCTTCACCGTGCCGGTTTCGCCGGCGCCATAGGCCTGCCCGATCAGTACCCCCGCCCCCGCGCCCAGGCCGATCACCAGAGCGATGAAGAAAAACACGATGGGAAACATGCCCGACACCGACGCCAAGGCCTGGGTGCCAAGCATCTGGCCGATGTAGATGCTGTTGAATGTGCCGGACATGGACTGCAGGAAGTTGGACAGAACCATGGGGATCAGGAACAGGAGATAGGTTTTCCAGAGGGGCTGGGTGGGCATGGGGACTCTGATGGCAGGTTCGAAAATCCGATGCGGGGTAATTTAGCTCAATCCATTGCGTCTGTTTCAAAGAATCAACTGGAGAACACTCTTGTGGCGAGGGGATTTATCCCCGCTGGGTTGCGAAGCGACCCCAAACCCGACACCTCGCTATGACAGATGGATTGCGCTCATCTTGCAGGGGGGCTGCTTCGCACCCCAACGGGGATAAATCCCCTCGCCACAAAGTCACCCGACCTTCGTCGGGTGCATTCGACATTTTCCAGACTGCGTCTAATCTGAAGTAGCACAGTGCCACGTACTGCGTAGGTCAATGCCTACAGCAATACCGGAATCGGACAGCCGGTCTTAAAGTCCGAACGAGGGTCGCAGATAACCAGTTATTCGCAAATAACCTGTTGGCAACACTGTTCAAGGACCGAACCATGACGTCGTATTCTCACGGTCATCCCCTTTCCCAATCAAAACCACGCATCCTCTGGAGTGCTGTGCTAGTGGCCATTGCCGCGAGCATTGGCGTGCTGGCGCTCAATGGTGCGAGTGGGCAAAACATCGGTTTGAGCGTGGCGATCCTGGCCTTGGGCGTCGGTGCTGGCGTATGGGGTGCGCGTTCGCAACGCCAGCAGTTCGACAGCGCCCTGGCCGCCGCCATGGCCCACCACGACCTGCAAGGCAGCGAGCAGTTGGCCCATAAAACCCACGCACAACTCAACGAAGTCATTCTCGGGGCCATGCCGATCTGGGCCAAGCAGGTCGAAAGCTCCCGGCAACAGACCGAAACCGCAATCGTCTCCCTGACCAGCCGCTTCACCGGCATTTCGTCACGCCTGGAAGACACCGTGCAGGCTTCGCAACTGGCCGCCGGTGAACTGGCCGGCAGCAGCGGTGGCGGCGCCGTGCAGGTACTGGCCCAGAGCGAAGGTGAACTGGTCAAGGTCATCGACTCGCTGAAAGCCACCCAGGCCAGCCGCGATGAAACCCTGGCCCAGGTGCGTAACCTGACGGCCTATACCGGCGAGCTGCGGACCATGGCCGCCGATGTCGCGGCGATTGCCGCACAGACCAACCTGCTGGCGCTCAACGCCGCCATCGAAGCCGCCCGTGCCGGCGAAGCCGGGCGTGGCTTTGCCGTGGTGGCCGACGCCGTGCGCAGCCTGTCGAGCAAGTCCAGCGAGACCGGCCAGCAGATGTCGGCCAAGGTCGACATCATCAACACCGCCATCACCCAACTGGTCCATGCCGCGTCCAGCGGAGCCGACCAGGACAGCCATTCGGTCAGTGCCTCCGAGCAAAGCATCCAGCAGGTGCTGGAGCGCTTCAAGAGTGTCACCGGCCGGTTGGCCGACTCGGCCGACATGCTGCAGCGGGAAAGCTTCGGCATTCGCGATGAACTCACCGAAGTGCTGGTCAGCCTGCAATTCCAGGATCGGGTCAGCCAGATCCTCAGCCACGTGCGCGACAACATCGAGGACCTGCATGTGCACCTGCATCAGGCCAGTCAGTCGCCCGACCAGGCCGTCTCCATCGATGCCCGCCAATGGCTGGCGCGCATGGAGACCACTTACGCCACCGACGAGCAACGCCGCAACCACCACGGCGACTCGAGTGCGCAACAGGTTTCACAGGAAATAACCTTCTTTTAGGAGAGCCTTTCATGGCTAAAAGTGTATTGGTTGTCGACGACTCCGCGAGCGTTCGGCAGGTGGTCGGCATCGCGTTGAAAAGTGCCGGCTATGACGTGATCGAGGCGAGCGATGGCAAGGATGCGCTGGGCAAGCTCAATGGCCAGAAAGTGCACCTGATCATCAGTGACGTGAACATGCCCAACATGGACGGCATCACCTTCGTCAAGGAGGTCAAGAAGCTGGCCAGCTACAAGTTCACGCCAATCATCATGCTGACCACCGAATCCCAGGAATCGAAGAAACAGGAAGGCCAGGCCGCCGGGGCCAAGGCCTGGGTGGTCAAGCCGTTCCAGCCGGCGCAGATGCTGGCAGCGGTATCCAAGCTGATTCTTCCCTGATGACCGGAGGCTCCAATGCCGTTGCACTACGAAACACAGGATGACACCGCCCAGGTGCACATCGACGGCGAGCTGACGATCTACACCGCCGCCGACCTGGCCGCGCAATGGTTACCGCACCTGGGCGCAACACCGCGAATGGCCCTCGATCTGTCGCAGATCACCGAGATGGACGGGGCCGGCCTGCAACTACTGCTGATGGTGCAGCGCGAGGCGTCCCGGGCCGGGACCCAGCTGACACTGACCGGCCAAAGCAAGGCAGTTACGCAAACACTTGCCCTGTGCAACCTGGTTGCCTAGGGCTGCAATACGTCGGACACGACAAAGGATATGAGCGTGAGCATCAATCTGGATCAGGCACAGCAGACCTTCATCGTCGAGGCACGGGAACAGTTGCAAGCGATGGAAGAGTCGCTGCTGCAACTGGAAACCGACCCCGGCGACGACGACGCCATCGGCGCGATCTTTCGGGCGGCCCACACCATCAAGGGCTCGGCCGGGCTGTTTGGCCTGGAACCGATCGTCAGCTTCACCCACATCGTCGAAGACGTGCTCGATCGCCTGCGCAACGGCAGCGTCGAGGTGGACGCCGGCCTGATCGCGGTGCTGCTCAAGTCCAGCGATCACATGCTGGAACTGATCAACGTGGCCGCCAACCAGGGTGGAGCGCTGCCGCCACCGGCCCTGCAGCGAGAAGTGGAACTGTGCCAGATCCTGCAGGAGTACCAGGCGCCCTCGCCCGCCGCGGCCCCGACGCCTGCCCATGAAACCGCAACCAGCGAACCCGGCGAAACACGGCTCTGGCACATTTCCCTACGCTTCGGCCACGACGTGTTCCGCAACGGCATGGACCCGCTGTCATTCCTGCGTTATCTGCAAACCCTGGGTGAAATCGTCGACATCGTCACCTTGACCGACGCCCTGCCCGCCGCCGACGCCTGGGACGCCGAGTCCTGCTACCTGGGCTTCGACATCGAGTTTCGCTCCGCCGCCAGCCATGGGGCGATCAACGAAGTGTTCGACTTCGTCCGGGAAGACTGCGTGATCGAGATCGTTGCCCTGGATGACGACGTCGCCCCCCAAGCCAACACTGGCATGGTGACCACATCGCCGGAACCGGCCGAGGAAACCACCGCGTTGGTCGCCACCGGCGAGTTGCTGTCCGACCAGCGCAAGACGCCGCGCATGCCCGCCCAGATCGCCACCGACAAACAGGCGGTGACCAGCGACAGCAAGGCCAAGGACGGCACCTATGTACGGGTCAATGCCGACAAGCTCGACGAGCTGATCAACCTGGTGGGGGAACTGGTCATCGCCAGCGCCGGCGCCAGCCTGCTGGCCCGCACCTGCCACAACGACCCGTTGCAGGAAGCCACCTCATCCGTGTCCGGGCTGGTGGAAGAAATTCTCGACGGCGCCCTGCGCCTGCGCATGATCCCCATCGGCGAAACCTTCAACCGTTTCCGTCGGGTGGTGCGCGATGTCAGTCAGGAACTGGGCAAGGACATCGACCTGATCATCAGCGGTGCGGAGACCGAGCTGGACAAGACCGTGGTGGAAAAAATCGGCGACCCGCTCATGCACCTGCTGCGCAACGCCATGGACCACGGCATCGAAACCGCCGAGGCGCGGCGGGCGGCGGGCAAACCGGCCAAGGGGCATTTGCACCTCAACGCCTATCACGACTCGGGCAGTATCGTGCTGGAGATCGCCGACGACGGTGCCGGCCTGAACCGCGACCGAATCCTTGAAAAAGCCCAGGAGCGTGGCCTGGTGACGCCGGGGGCCAGCCCCACCGACCAGGAAATCTACAACCTGATCTTCGAGCCCGGCTTCTCCACCGCCCAGGCCGTGACCAACCTTTCGGGGCGCGGCGTGGGCATGGACGTGGTCAAGCGCAACATCACCCTGCTACGCGGCACCGTCGACCTGGACAGCCAACCTGGCAAGGGCACCGTGGTGCGCATCCGCCTGCCGCTGACCCTGGCGATCATCAACGGTTTTCTGGTGGGCATCGGTCAGTCGACCTACGTCATTCCGCTGGACATGGTCCAGGAATGCATCGAGCTGAGCGAAGACGATGGACTCGCCAGCCGCGAACAAGGCTACCTCGACCTGCGCGGCGAGGTGTTGCCGCTGGTTTACCTGCGCGATCACTTCAGCCATGAAGGCCCGGCCGCGCGCCGGCAGAACGTGGTGGTGGTGCGCTACGCCGAACTCAAGGCCGGGCTGGTGGTGGATGACTTGCTGGGTGAATTCCAGACCGTGATCAAGCCGCTGGGCAAGCTGTTCGGCGCCCTTCGCGGCATCAGCGGCTCGACCATCCTGGGCAGCGGCGCCGTGGCGTTGATTCTCGACGTGCCGGCGCTGCTCACCCAGATCGCCCAAGTGGAAAACCGCTACACCCCAACTCAATTACAACAAGCCAACGCTCGCTGACGCTTTAGCAATTCCATGGAGAGGTACTTCCCAATGAAATGGTTCTACGACCTGAGAATCGCCACCAAACTGATCACTTCATTTCTTGTGGTGCTGGCGCTGACAGCCGTCATGGGAGTGTTCTCGATTATCCAACTGGGCCAGGTGAACGACACCGCCCTTGAAATCCGCGAAAACTGGATGCCCTCCATGCGCGCGGCCTCGGGCATGCGCTTCTTTGGCGCAAGCTACCGCCTCAAGGAAAATCGCCACATTACCGCCGACTCCGAGCCGGAGCGCGCGACCCTTGAACAGGAAGCCGACGAAGCCAAAAAGGCATTCGAAACTCGCTTGGCGACGTATGAAAAACTGTTGTCCAACGCCGAAGACCGCCAGTTGTTCGAAACCACCCGCAACGACTGGAACACTTACCTGACCATCAGCAAAGACCTGCTCGCGCTGTCTCGGCAAAACCTGACCGAGCAGGCCCACGCGCTGCTCAAGGGCGAGTCGAAGCGTCAGTTCGACCTGGTGACCTCCGACTTGCAAAAACTGGTGGAACTCAATGACGCCGGTGCGGGCGCCGCCAGCGAGAAAGGCACCGCACTGTATGAAAAAGCGCGCCTGTCGATCATCGTGGTACTGGTTGCCGCCTTGCTGGCGGGCCTGGGCCTGGCGCTGTTCATTTCGCGCATCATCTCCCGCCCATTGAGACAGGCCGCAACCGTCGCCGAGCAATTGGCCGAAGGCAACCTGAACGCGAAAATCGAAGGCGGCTCCAAGGACGAAACCGGCATGGTGCTCAACGCCATGCAGAACATGGTCGGCAAGCTCTCGCACATCATCGGTGAAGTGCGCAACGCCGCGGATAACCTGGCCAGTGCTTCGGAACAAGTCAGCGCCACTGCGCAATCCATGAGCCAGGCCACCAGCGAACAGGCGGCCAGCGTCGAGGAAACCAGTGCGTCCATCGAGCAGATGAGCGCCAGCATCAACCAGAACACCGAGAACGCCAAAGTCACCGACGGCATGGCCAGCAAGGCTGCCAAGGAAGCCACCGACGGCGGCGAATCGGTGCAGCAGACCGTGGTGGCGATGAAAAAAATCGCCCAGCGCATCAGCATCATCGACGACATCGCCTACCAGACCAACTTGCTGGCGCTCAACGCGGCCATCGAAGCGGCCCGCGCCGGCGAACACGGCAAAGGCTTCGCCGTCGTCGCCGCTGAAGTGCGCAAACTGGCCGAACGCAGCCAGGTCGCGGCCCAGGAAATCGGCGAGCTGTCGTCCAGCAGCGTCGATATGGCGGAAAAGGCCGGGAACCTGCTCAACGAGATGGTCCCTTCGATCAACAAGACGTCGGACCTGGTGCAGGAAATCAGCGCCGCCTCCGAAGAACAGGCCGCTGGCGTGGCGCAGATCAACACCGCCATGACCCAGCTCAACCAGGTGACCCAGCAGAACGCCTCCAGCAGCGAAGAGCTGGCCGCCACCGCCGAAGAGATGAGCAGCCAGGCCGAACAGCTGCAACAGGCCATGAGCTTCTTCACCCTGGACACGCCGCCCAAGTCGGCCAGCCAGCCCCTGAAGGTGGACAACACGCCGGGGCCGTCCAGCCGCAAGCCGGCTCGAGCTGCCGTGCCTGCGCTCCCCAAGGCCTTTGCCTACAGCATGGCCAGCGCTCCGGACGAATCCGAATTCACCCGGTTCTGACGGTCCGTTCCCACAGGCTCGCTTAAAGGAGATAAAGGCATGGGCGCCATCGCGACCACACGTCAAACCGCCATCGCGGTCGAGGAAGAAGCGCAGTACCTGACGTTTATGCTCGGCACGGAGATGTTTGCCATCGGCATCCTGTGCATCAAGGAAATCATCGAATACGGCAACCTCACCGTGGTGCCGATGATGCCGGCCTTCGTGCGCGGGGTGATCAACCTGCGGGGCGCAGTGGTGCCGGTTGTGGACCTGTCGGCCCGTTTCGGCCGACCGAACTCGGCGATCAGTCGGCGCAGTTGCGTGGTGATCATCGAGGCGGCCAGTGCGGACGGCCAGGCCCAGGACATTGGCTTGCTGGTGGACACGGTCTCGGCGGTCCTGGAAATCCCGGCCTCGCAGATCGAGCCGCCACCGAGCTTCGGGGCGAAGATCCGCGCCGATTTCATCAGTGGCATGGCCAAGGTCGATGGCAAGTTCGTCATCGTGCTGGAGGTGGACCGCGTACTGTCCATCGACGAAATGTCCCAACTCGCAGAAACCAGCCCGAACGCGCTGGAAGTGGATGCCCAGTGAACGCCGATACCTGCAAGGAACGCACGGTGAATTCACTGGCGCTCAGTGACCGCGAGTTCGGTCAGTTCCAGTCCTGGCTGTACCAGGCCGCCGGCATCAGCCTGTCCGAAGCCAAGAAAGCCCTGGTGGCCGGGCGTTTGTTCAAGCGCCTCAAGCACTATGGGCTGGACAGCTACGGCGAGTATTTCAAGCTGATCATGAACGGCCAGCGCACCGATGAATTGCAGGTGGCGCTGGACCTGCTCACCACCAATGAGACCTATTTTTTCCGCGAACCCAAGCATTTCGATTTCCTGCGCCAACACGTGCTGCCCCACGCGACACCGGGCAAGACCTTTCGCTTGTGGAGCGCGGCCAGCTCATCGGGCGAAGAACCCTACAGCCTGGCCATGACCTTGGCCGAAGGATTGGGCACCACGCCTTGGGAGGTCATCGGTTCAGACATCAGCAGCCAGGTGCTGGCCAAGGCACGCTCAGGGCACTACCCAATGGAACGCGCCAGCAACCTGCCCCATCCGCTGCTGGTGAAGTACTGTCTCAAGGGCACTGGCAGCCAGCAAGGCACGTTCCTCATCGACCGGGCGTTGCGTAACCGGGTCCACTTTATCCAGGTCAACCTCAACGACACCTTGCCGGAGCTGGGGGAGTTCGACGTGATTTTCCTGCGTAATGTCATGATCTATTTCGACCAACCCACCAAAAGTCGAGTGGTCGCCCGCTTGATCCCCCGGCTCAAGCCCGGCGGCTATTTTATCGTGAGCCATTCGGAGAGCCTCAACGGCGTGTCCGATGCGTTGAAACTCGTATCGCCTTCGATTTATCGCAAACCATGAGCGTCGCGATGAGGGAAGTGGCCGAGATGTACCTGGCGCCGGGGGAGTTTCGCTTCGCCACCTGCCCGACCCGGCTGCGTACCATCCTCGGTTCTTGCGTGGCGATCACGCTGTGGCATCCCGAACGCAGGATCGGCGGCATGTGCCACTTCATGTTGCCCAGTCGGATGCGCTGCTCCAAGGCGCTCAATGGCATGTACGCCGACGAAGCCATCGAACTGTTCCTGCGCCAGGCAAAGGCCCATCACACTGAACCCGAGGACTATCAGCTCAAGCTGTTCGGCGGCGGCGAAATGTTCCCTGAACTGCAACGCCACGTGCCCTACGGCGATGTGGCGCGGATGAACGTCAATGCCGCGCTGGAAATCGCCGCCCTCTATCGCCTGGACCTGATCGCCCAGGACATGGGCAGCACCGGCCACCGCAGCATCATCTTCGACCTTTGCAGCGGCGATGTGTGGGTCAGGCACCAACCGATAAGGACCCGGCATTAACCATGTCAAAAAAGATCAATGTACTGCTGGTGGATGACTCCGCCGTGGTTCGCCAGGTGTTGCTGGCAATCCTCAGCGACACGCCGGACATCCACGTCATGGGCGCGGCGTCCGACCCGATTTTCGCCATGGACAAATTGGCCAAGGAATGGCCCGACGTCATCGTGCTGGACGTGGAAATGCCGCGCATGGACGGCATCACCTTCCTGAAGAAAATCATGAGCGAGCGCCCGACACCAGTGGTGATCTGCTCGTCCCTGACGCCCCGGGGCGCGGAAACCACCTTGCAGGCGATGGCCGCCGGCGCGGTGGAAATCATCACCAAGCCCACCACCGGCCTGAAGAACTTTCTATTGGAATCGGCGCCGGAACTGGTGGCGGCGATCCGCGCCGCCGCCCAGGTCAATGTGCGCAACCTGGGCAAGCGCCCTGCCCCGACCGCACTGACGCCGGCCACCAAACTCACCGCCGACGCCATGCTGCCCGCCGCCAACGGCCACGCCATGGCGCAGACCACCGAACGAATCGTCGCCCTGGGCACTTCCACTGGCGGCACCCAGGCCCTGGAAGCGGTGCTCACCGCCCTGCCACGGGTGTGCCCGGGCATCGTCATCGTCCAGCACATGCCGGAAAAATTCACCGCCTCGTTCGCCGCCAGGCTTAACAGCCTGTGCCAGATCGAAGTGCGCGAAGCCCGCAACAACGACCGCATCCACCCCGGCCTGGCGCTCATCGCCCCCGGTGGCAAACACATGATGGTGACCCGCAGCGGGGCGTTCTACCACGTGCAGGTGGTGGACGGCCCACTGGTCAACCGCCACCGTCCTTCAGTGGATGTGCTGTTCCGCTCCGTGGCCAAATTCGCCGGCCGCAACGCCACCGGCATCATCATGACCGGCATGGGCGACGACGGTGCCCGTGGACTGAAGGAAATGCTCGACGCCGGCAGCAGCACCGTGGCCCAGGACGAAGCCAGCTGCGTGGTCTTCGGCATGCCCAAGGAAGCGATCAAACTCAACGCCGCACAGCGGGTGATGGGGTTGCAGGAGATTGCGCAGGTGATTTTGCATAAGTAAGGAGCTGAGGACTGTTCCCCCGATCCACACAGAACTCATTGTGGGAGCAAGACTTGCCCGCGATGGCATTGGCACATTCAACATGAATGCAAGCTGACCCACCGCTATCGCGAGCAAGCTTTGCTCCCACAAATAAATCCCCTTGCCACAAAAACAGTTGAGTTCACATCCATTCGCCCGACACACCAATCACCTGTGGCGAGGGGATTTATCCCCGCTGGCTGCGAAGCAGCCCAAGAGGCTTGCATCTGATCGACCGGTGGATCGGGGGATGAGCTTTAGGGCTGCTTCGCTGCCAACGGGGATAAATCCCCTCGCCACAGGGTTCGCTTCAGTATTGGGTTGCCTTGTCTGTGGGCCGGTGGCTACACCGGCGAAATCGTCGCCAGCACGCCGATCAAAAGAGTCAGGGCCAAAAACCCACCTAGAAAAATCGCCATCTTCGCCATGAGCACTCCTGAAGCAAAAAATTGCAGTACACGGGCGGTCTGATAGGCAAACCGCGCGGCTATTCTGGGCTGGGGATTGGGTTCATTACAGAGGCAGCTGTAACAGCAAAATACAGATCAGACGAAAAACCTAGCCCTCGCCGCGCAGCTTTTTGTGAGCCAATCTGGCCTGCGCGACTCCGGTTTTCTACATGGTTTTTCATCGACGCTGAATCACCACGTCGCGGGTACTCATAGGAAAAAGAAGTTGCCTCATCTCAAAATCATCGACTTTTTGCAATCACACCACTCATGTACTGATTTAAATCGCGCAAGCTCTCAACCCCCCAGGCGTGCGGCGGTAGTTTTATACCATTCTCTCGCAAAGTTCTTGGAATCAAGTCTCCATTTGGACGAAGTATTATCGAGGACACGATTACACCCGGATAATCATTCAGCCGCTTCTTGAAAACGGACGTTGTAAGATCAGGCGTGGGAGGATTGCTTTTATTAGCCAACGGCCCTGTTCCCTTGAGATCCGCTCCATGGCACATGGCACATCTTTGCAAATAGAGTTTTTTCCCATTGGCATTATCGGCGAGGGATAACGATGTTTGAATGAGCGATAACATTCCTAGCGAAACGATGAATAATTTTTTCATTTTCGTTTTCATGTGGCCTTGGTGTAAAAATCAGATCTGAATCAGGGGCAGCAGACGCTTGAGCAAAGCCTGCGACCGTGGTTAGAAGTCGGCATTCTCTCTTCGGGAGGCCCTTACTTGCAAGGATCGTCCAGAGAGGCCAATGAACAATTTCGGCTAGAACCAAGGAACCTTAAACCAAGGGAACTTACCCTCCGATATACCAAAGTATATTTCCATGCCCCAAGGCATTCTGGCGATCTTCGAAGACGCCCCTTAATCTAGCCGGACATTTAACGCGCCAGGTCGAGCACACTTTAATTTCATGACTTCCAATGACTGCTGGCGAGGTCGCAGCCCTGGCTTTTAATCGTGTAAACAGAGGTGTTCAATGCGCCCTTCGTTCCCTGCGCCGGCACTTACTTCCCTGAGAAACAGGGAGCAAGCCGCAACCACTTCCTGGTGGGCGGATATTGCGCTATTCAGCATTCTGCTGCTCTTGGCGGCGTTTATAGTGTATGGCCTCGATCAAATGAGCCAGCCCCTCGGCGCCCTTGATTCCTCGCCGTTGTCCCTGGATCTGGTCCACCTGCCGGAATACACCTTGCGCACCACTCTGCGCATGTTCATTGCCTTGTTCGCTTCGTTTGTTTTTTCCTTGGTCGTCGCCACGCTGGCCGCAAAAAGCCGCAAGGCGGCAATCGTTATCCTGCCCGCGTTGGATATTCTCCAATCGGTGCCAGTACTTGGGTTCCTCACGTTTACCGTCGTGTTCTTCATGGGGCTCTTCCCCGGCAAGGAAACGGGCGTGGAATGCGCGGCCATCTTCGCCATCTTCACCAGCCAGGTCTGGAACATGACCTTCAGTTTCTATCAATCGTTGAGAACTGTGCCCAACGATCTTTACGACGTCAGCCGACAGTTCTCGTTTTCCCCATGGCAACGCTTCATCAGGCTGGAGCTGCCCTTCGCCACGCCGGGCCTGGTGTGGAACATGATGATGTCGATGTCGGGCGGCTGGTTTTTCGTGGTCGCTTCCGAGGCCATCACCGTCGGCGATACCACCGTCAGCCTGCCAGGTATCGGCTCATGGCTGGCACTGGCAATCGAGCAGCAAAATATCGCCGCGATTGCCTGGGCAGTGCTGACCATGGTCGGGGTGATCATTGCGTATGACCTGCTGTTTTTCCGGCCGATCGTCGCCTGGGCGGACAGGTTTCGCTTCGAACAGACCGCCTCCCAGAAGCGCCCACGGTCCAGGGTCTACGACCTGCTGCGTTCGACGCGTCTTGTGCCCTGGGTGCTGCAAGCACTGGCCGGCATCAAGACTTCGTTATTCCTGGACAAACTTCCCCGGATGCCTCGGATCGGGTTCAAGAGCAGTGCCCGCTTCAACCGTGCATCTGACTTGATCTGGATCGCCCTGGTCATCGCGGCCTGTATGGCTGGCATCCTGCAACTATCGCGCTTCATTGGCAGCACCCTGGGTTTGGAGGACGTGATCAGCACCTTTGGCCTGGGCCTGGCCACCCTGCTGCGAGTCGCCGTGCTGATCGTCCTGGCCAGCGTGCTTTGGGTGCCCATCGGTGTCTGGATCGGCTTGAACCCGCGCTGGGCCGAGCGCTTGCAGCCCGTCGCACAGCTGCTGGCGGCGTTCCCGGCCAACGTCCTGTTTCCGTTTGCGGTGATCGCCATCGTCGCCCTGAAGCTCAACCCGGATATCTGGCTGTCGCCGCTGATGGTGTTGGGCACCCAGTGGTACATCCTGTTCAACGTGATCGCCGGAGCCAGCGCGTTGCCCACCGATTTGCGCGAGGCGGCGCGCAGCTTCCACGTGCGCGGCTGGCAGTGGTGGCGCCAATTCGCCCTGCCCGGCATTTTCCCCTACTACATCACCGGCGCCCTCACCGCAGCGGGCGGCTCGTGGAACGCCAGCATCGTCGCCGAGGCGGTTTCCTGGGGCAACGAGCATCTCTACGCCTCCGGGCTGGGGTCCTATATCGCCCAGGCCACCGCGGCGGGGGATCTGCAACGGGTGGCGCTGGGGGTTTCGGTCATGTCGATTTTCGTGGTGGGTTTCAACCGGTTGCTATGGCGTCCGCTGTACGGTTTTGCCGAGCGTCGGCTTCGAATTGATTGAGGGTCAAGCAATGGAAGTGATAGACAAGCGTTGCCTCGTCGACGTGCAGCAACTGGGACACGTCTATGGCACGGCGGGCGGTGCCGAGCGAGTAGTGTTGGACAACGTCTGCATGCGCCTGGACGACGGGGAAATCGTCGGCCTGCTGGGGCGTTCGGGGTCTGGGAAGTCGACCCTGCTGCGCTCCATCGCGGGCCTGATTTCACCCACCACCGGCATGGTTGATTTTCCGGCCAACGCTCAAGGGGTTTCGAGCTCGGTACGCATGGTATTCCAGAGTTTCGCCCTGTTCCCCTGGCTGACCGTACTGCAGAACGTCGAGATCGGCCTCGAGGCCCTGGACGTGGCGGCCCCGGAGCGCCGGCGTCGGGCCTTGGCCGCCATCGACATGATCGGTCTCGATGGTTTCGAAAGCGCTTTCCCGAAAGAATTGTCCGGCGGTATGCGCCAACGCGTCGGCCTGGCCCGGGCCCTGGTGGTCGCCCCGGATGTGCTGTTGATGGACGAGCCGTTCTCCGCGCTCGACGTATTGACCGCCGAAACCCTGCGCACTGACCTGCTGGATTTGTGGGGCGAAGGACGGATGCCGATCAAATCGATATTGATGGTCACCCATAACATCGAAGAAGCCGTACTGATGTGTGATCGGATCCTGATTTTTTCCTCCAACCCGGGACGGGTCATGCAAGAAATCAGCGTGGACCTGCGTCAGCCGCGCAATCGCACGGACCCGGCCTTCCAAGCCTTGGTCGAACACATCTATGTACAAATGGCAGGGGGAACGAACGTCGGTTCACCACGCCAGGGCATGTTTGCCGGCACCGGCACGGGCATGGTCTTGCCGGCGATTTCCACCAACGCCCTGGCCGGGCTGATCGAGGCGGTGCAGGCTCAGCCGTTTGCCGGCCAGGCGGATCTGCGCGAGCTCGCCGGAGTGTTACGCTACACCGCCAGTGATTTGTTTCCGGTGGCTGAGGTACTGCAACTCATGCGTTTGGCCGACATGCAGGACGGCCACATAACGCTGCTGCCGGCCGGGCAACGCTACGCCGATTCAACAGTGGATGAGCGCAAGCAACTGTTTGCCCAGCACCTGCTTAAATACGTGCCGCTGGTGGGTCATATCCGCAGGGTGCTGGACGAGCGCCCTACCCGCACGGCACCGGCCAGGCGTTTCCGCGATCAACTGGAAGATTTCATGTCCGAGCACGACGCCGCCCATACCCTGGATTGCGTCACGCAATGGGGACGCTACGCCGAGTTGTTCGCCTATGACGAAGTGGCCGATCTGTTCAGCCTCGACAATCCATCCTGAGTGGGCGGTATAAACTGCGTGGATCAGGCCCAAGCGTTGGAGCGATGCGAGATGAACACCCCATGAGAAGCACCCGGATGACGCTTCGCCTGCTGCTGTTACTGGGCTTGGCGCTGGGCATTGCCGCGATCGATACCGTCACCGATCTGGAAATTGCGGTCGGGGTGTTCCAGATCGCCGTGGTGCTGATCGCCGTGCGGATCCTGCCGACGCGGGCGGTGGCCGGCGTCTCGATCGTCTGCATGATTTTGACGATCCTGAGTTATCGGTTCACCCGTTTTGGCGACACCGAGGCCGGACTGATCAATGTCTTGATCAGCCTTGCGGCGATCGCCGGCACGACGTATCTGGCGCTGCGCCTGTCCGCCGCGATCCGTACGGTGCATCAGACCCGCGCCCACCTGGCGCACATCACCCGCATCAACATGCTCGGCGAACTCGCCGCCTCGATTGCCCATGAAGTCAACCAGCCATTGGCTGCGGTGGCCACCAGCAGTGGCGCCTGCCTGCGCTGGATGGCCACCGAGCCGCCCAACCTGATCAAAGCCCAGCAAGCGCTGGAGCGGATCATCGCCGACACCCATCGGGCCAGCGACATCATTGCCCGCTTGCGCGGCATGGCTCGGCATCAAGCGCCGACCAAGCAATGGCTGAACGTCGCTGACACGCTCAACGCCGCGCTGCGGTTGTTGGCGGGAGAGCTGAACGAACAGAACGTCACCTTGCGCGTGCATGTCGAGGAAGGCCTGCCGCCGATGCTCGCCGATGAGGTGCAGATCCAACAAGTCATCCTCAACCTGGCGATGAACGCGGTCGAGGCGATGCGCCAGGTAGACCTCGAGCGTCGGATCCTGCAATTTGATGTGGTGCTGGAGTCACGCCAGCAACTGCTGTTTTCGGTTTCCGACCAGGGCAGCGGTCTGTCGGCAAGTGATCGCGAGCGAGTGTTCGAGGCCTTCTACAGCACCAAGCGGGATGGCATGGGCATGGGGTTGGCGATCAGCCGTTCAATCATCGAAGCCCATGACGGTCGTCTCTGGGCCTCAAGCGACCCACAGACCGGCGCGACTTTCCACTTCACCCTGCCAGCCGTCACAAGGGAATCCGATGAGCCAAACTGACGTTCACGACCTGGCCGAATCGATGATCTACATCGTCGACGATGACAGCTCGGTGCGCGAATCGCTGCAAGACCTGTTGGCCTCCGTAGGCCTGGCGAGCCGGGCATTCGGCTCGGCCCGCGAGTTCATGAACGCCGATCTGCCGGATGTCCCGGCGTGCCTGATCCTCGATGTGCGGATGCCGGGTTTGAGCGGGCTGGATTTCCAACAGGAAATGACCCGATTGAATATTCGCGTCCCGGTTGTGTTCATCACCGCCCATGGCGACATCCCCATGTCGGTCAAAGCCATGAAGGCCGGGGCCCTCGAATTCTTGACCAAGCCATTCCGTGAACAGGACCTGCTCGATGCAATCAGCCTGGGCCTGGGCCGTGACAAGGAACGGCGCAAGGCCTCGGCGCTGGTCGACGACTTGAAACGCCGTCATGCCGGGCTGACTGACGGCGAACGCGAGGTGATGGAGTTAGTCGTGTCAGGGCTGCTGAACAAACAGGTGGCCGGCCAACTGGGTTTGAGCGAAGTGACCGTGAAAGTGCGCCGCGGGTCGTTGATGCGCAAGATGAATGCGGACTCGTTGGCAACGCTGGTGAAGATGTCGGAAAAACTCAAGGAAGCAGATCGCTAGCGGCCCCTGATCACGGCTATCATTGCCGTTCGCCCAGTTGACGGGCGATGTCGCAGCCCCCCTCAAGGACTCAGGTATGACTCTTCTGCCGTCACGCTCCACCCTCTTCGTCTCCAGCCTCCTGCTAAGTTCCCTGTGCTTTGCCGAAGGCGAGCCGGCGGACGGCAGCCTCATCAAGGACTCGACCAAAGCAGCCGTCTCAACGTTCATTACTGCCGGCAAAAACCTGCTTGGCGGTGTCAGCGAGGGCGTGCTCGATGGCCGCGAGTCGGCCCAAGGCACCGATGGCGCCGCGATCATTTCCTCCGGCGAGCAAATGAAAGACCGCATCGCCGTTGAAGTGTTGAAGCTCGAACCCAGCGACGATAACGTCAGCATTACCCTCGGTTTCAAGAACAGCACCGACACCCAACTGCGCGTGGTCAACCTCGGCCAGACCGGCGTGCTGCTGGCCATTGACCAGGCGGGTTACTCCAACCGCCTCACCGGCCTGGAAAACCCGGATGAAGTCACCATTCCGCCGAAGACTGCCGTGCGGCAGAAGTTTGTTTTTGAAGGCATGAACGAAGCGGTCAGCACGGTACGGGTGTGGGGGCAGGATTACCCGGTCAAGAAATAGTGCGCCGGGCAGCCGAAAACATTGGCGGCGTGCTCCAAGGCCTTGGCATATGGGATTTCAGGCATCGATCTGTCCTCACGATATAAAACGAAGCTGAGCATGCCGGATACCACACGGAGCACCGAGGCAACGCCAGATCGTAAGTGCGGTACTTCCGAAGGCCAACCCTAAAAAGTTGTCAGAGATTTCCTCGACTTTCCCCAAAGTGATCACCTGTCCGTAGGACAGGGTTTCGTGGCACTCCGTGTGGCGACAACATCCAACGTCATTGCCCATATACACGACAGAATCAACCAACTTTTGCCCCACTCCCCGGCTCAAGCCTCAACGCCAGCACGCTCATCAACACAATCACCGCCCCAACAACAACCATCATTGACGGGCGCTCGGCCAGCACCAAAGAAGCCATCAACATCGCCGTTGGCGGTATCAGGTAAAGCGCCATGGAGGCGCGGCTCACGTTGCTGTGCGCCAGCACATAAGCCCAAGCGAGGTACGCCAGCGCGCTGGGGAAAATACCGAGAACCAACATCGCCAGATTCACCGAAGCCGAAGCCTGTCGCGCCGCGCTCAATATCCCCGGCGCGGAAATGAACAACAGGAGTGTGCCCGACCAGACGGTGTAACAAACCAGGGTCAATCCGTCATAGCGATGGGAGTGGCGCTTTTGCAAAGTGAAATACAGGCTCCAGGACAGCGCCGCCAACAGGATCAATAGTCCATGGGCGTCCATGTCACCCAAGCCACGATCCCCCGCAACCACCACGCCGGCGCCAAGCAAGCCGCACAGTACACACCCCCACTGCCACCCGCCGACTCTTTCCTTGAAAACAAAACTCGCCAGTAACGTGCTGAACAAAGGCGTGGACTGAGCCAGCACACTCGCCGCCCCAGCACTGACGCCCCGCTGACCGTAATTGAGAGCGATGTGGTGCAGGCTGACGGCAAAGAAACCCAACACCGCCAGCCATGGCAGATCCCTGAGACGCGGCCGGGAAATGCCTTTCAGCAACGCGATGAAGGCCATGAACACCGAAGCAATGAGAAACCGCATCAGCGCCAGTTGACCGGGCTCGTAAGCCTGCAAGCCGATGCGAATGCCAATTGGCGAATAGGCCCAGCAAAAAACCACGAACATCGTCGCCAGGACAACTTTCGCACCGGGTTTGCTGACGGAACCTTCAAAAGGCACGCAACGCACTTCCATCTAGAGTTCCTGCTCACTGAGCGTCTGGCCGATTTTCCTGGAAGTATCGAAACCACCTCCCATCAGCACAAGTGACTTAAACTCAGTTCATCATTCACTTTTGGTGAGCCATGGAACTGTCTCAACTGCGCATGCTCAAGACGGTCTGCGACACCGGCAGCATCGCCCGCGCTGCCGAAGTGCTGCACTGTGTGCCGTCCAACATCACCGCACGCCTCAAGTCCCTGGAACGAGAACTCGGCACGCCGCTGTTTTTTCGCGAAGGTCGCGGGCTGCGAGTCAGCCCGGCGGGCGAAGTGTTTCTGGAGTACGCGACAAAAATACTGAGCCTGACGGAAGAGGCCCGCCGCGCAGTAGCCCCCACCCGCGCACCGAGTGGCCCACTGCGCATAGGCGCGATCGAGTCCAGCGCCACCGGCCGCCTGCCTCAGTTGCTCGCCAAATACCACGCGCAGTACCCGCAAGTGTCGCTGGAACTGAGCACCGGCACCTGGGCGCAGTTGCTGGACGATATCCAGCATCATCGGCTCGATGGAGTGATCGTGGCGGTGGACATAGAACGGCCAGGGCTCAAGCGAGCCGTGATGTACCGCGAAGACCTGGTGCTCATCGCCTCCGAATCTCACGGCCCATTGCGCAGCGCCGCAGATTTGCAAGGCAAGGCAATCTTCATGTGGCCCACAGGCTGTCCGTACCGGTTAGCGCTGGAGCAATGGCTGCTGCGTCATGACCAAGTGCAACCGATCATCAGCATCGCCAGCTATGGCGCCATCGTCGGCTGCGTCAGCGCGGGCGCAGGCGTCTCGCTGGTGCCCCGGGGGATCTATGAACAATACCGCCAGGGGGCGGGTTGGACGGGGTATGAATTCCCTGAGTTGACGGGGATCGATAACCTTTTCTACTGGCATGAAAACGCCGGGAGGCATCCTGCCCGGGAGGCGTTTTTGGCGATGTTGCAAACGGAGTTCGAAGGCTAGCCGCATCACCCTCCCCTGTGGCGAGGGGATTTAGCGAAACGTCCTACCGTCCCCACTGGATTGCGAAGCAATCCCAAGATGCTGCTAGGTGATCGACTGCTAAATCGAGATGTAAGCTTTAGTCGCATGTAAGCCCAAACCGCAGGATGACAGGGAGTCCATTTTGGAATTAGCTCTTTAAGTGAGAGAGTCATGACAATGCTTGATAAACACGACGAGGATGCCGAACAGCAAGACGCCCCAACCGATAGCGCGCAATCCAGCAGCCTGCTTCGATCCTGAATCCTCTGAAGACTGCTCTATCCACTCGAAACCACAGACAAGTCGGGGTATCTGGCGCATATGAAATCCACGAATGCGCGGAACTTTGGAGGCGCAAGGCGCCTGGAGGTATGCAATACCCAAAGCGCGGGATTAGCCAACTGCCCCCTGGCTCGGCGAAATCGTCAGTAAAGCGTGCTCGCGATACGCCCTGGCAAGGCCTTGTCGTACGCGTCGCCATCCACTTTCGATGGGCAGATGCGCTTGAACACCTCGCCTGCGGTGGGCAGTGCGCTGCGTTCGATCTGCCGCGTCACATCCCACAGCCCCGCCCTGATCACAGCCCTGCTGCACTGGAAGTAAACGCTGGCTACGGTGATCTCCAGCACCGTTCGAGGGAGTTGCCCATTTACCGCGAACCGAGCCAACAGCGCTGGCTCGACCGATATCCTGGCCGTGCCGTTCACGCGCAAGGTTTCCCCTACGCCAGGCACAAGGAAGAGCAGTGCAACCCGGGGATCCTCGACGATATTGCGCAGCGAATCGATGCGGTTGTTGCCACGGCGGTCGGGCAAATACAGGGTCTTGCTGTCGTGGACATGAACGAACCCGTTCGCGTCGCCCCTCGGTGAGGCATCCAGCCCTCCAGGGCCTGAGGAAGCGAGGATCACAAAGGAAGCAGCCTCTATGAAGGGCTGGTAAACCGGATGAATATGGTCGACTTCCTTGAGAATCGAGGGCGCCGCGACGGGGCCGTAAAGGCTTTCCAGCGCTTGTGTGGTCGTGATGTAGGCGCTGCTGTCGTTATCGCGTTCCATGCTCATCTCCTCTGTAGATGTCTAAAAACCGCATTCAGGGATTGGATTTCATCCGGCCCTGGATCGCCGTGCGCAGGCAACCCCAGGCGACGACGCCGACGATCAATACCTCGGCGATGCCCACAAACAGGTTGAGTGAAAAGCTCAACGGTTGCTCGGCCCAGTAGAAGGTCGTCGAGCGATAGCCACCGACACGCAGCCGTCCGGCAAACAGAGCCGGAACCAATGCGATAACCTGGCTCAGCTCCAGCACAGCCAGGAAAGTGCCCACCAGCATGAGCAAGACGCGCGCGGGAATGCCGAACTTCTCGGTCGGCTCAGGCGCCGGCGTAGCCCCCTTTCCTCGGCGCTGCCTGGCTTCCCTCACCGCCTTACCGCTGGTGGGCGCTGGGGCAGGCCTATAGGGTGCCTTCACACCAGGCGCCAACCCCTCGATGACCTCGGCGGGCACCGCCACGTTCAGGTAGTCGGCCAACTCGCGCAACCATAAGTCGGTGCGTTGACTTCCCGGCACGACCGGAACGTTGTCGGACGTTAAGCGGTGCGCAGTGCCGTCGCGCAGCATCAGCCACAGCTGGGTGTGGGCTCGCTCAGCCTGTGGACGGCGGCGTAGCTCGAGGTACTTGGCGGCATCGATCCGAAAGACCGACTGCACCCGCTCGCGGCGTCCAAAAAAGTTTCGAGTGAGGCGCTTGCCCTCACCGTCGACTCGCGACAACACCAAGGTCTCGCGGATGCCGGTGTAAATCAGCAGGAACAGGCCAAGGGCAGGAATCAGCAGCAGCCCGAGAACGATCAGCAATGAGGACAGTGGATCCGCGTCAGCCAACGGTGAGAAACCATCAGCTATCACAAAAACGACGAACGCCACCGGCAAGATGAAAGCCAGCGCGCCCGTCAGTAGCACGAATATGCTCTGCACCAGGTTGCGCGAGTGGATGTGCAGGTCGTCCTGCGCGGTGCGCTCGAACCGATATCCAATCAACATGCAAGCCTCCTGGTGCGCCGCTTTCAGACCGTTCGAGGGCTGAGACAGGCGATTTGCATGCCGCAGGCCGGGATGGTGTTTGAGGGCGGAGAATACCTGATGTCGGGGGGCTTGGGAGGTGGGGCTGAGTTCGAAGGCTAGCCACACCACCCTCCCCTGTGGCGAAGGAATTTAGCGAAACGTCGCACCGCCCTCTGGCCGGCGAAGCCGACCGCAAACCAACACCACGGTCGATCTGTCGATGGTTTGAATAAGTCGATTCGACCCTGTCAGATCCCTCCGGCAAAAGACGATCACAGCTCCTACGGAGCTTTAGGAACCCATCACCTTCCCCGCCCAATCCGACAAAACCTATAGTGATGCCCATCGCTCAATGGCGATCAGGTTTGGCGACCTGAGGATCGGATCAGCCTTTTTAACCTGATCGGAGAAATCCCATGGAAAGATATGTCCCCATCACCGGCATCGACTGCACCCCCGCGTCCCTCCTCATTGATACCCAAGCCCCGCTGGACGTCCTGCACGCCACCGCCGATTACCGCATCCGTGTGGTGACTCAGGTATTGGAGAACATTGCATTTCGCTCTGAAATCACCAGCGATACGGTGGTGCTTTCGGACTTTGCACAGCTTTTGGTGATCCCGTTGCGAGATGGGTGTGATTTGCTGGAGGTGATTGGTCGGCGGCTTCAGGCGCAGGTTGAAAGTTGATAGCGCTTCGGGCGCATAAAGCGCCCGTTTCTGCTTATCTACCAGATAGGTTCTGCACGGACTTCCCCTGCGGCGTTAATTCGACCTTACCTGCCATTTGTATCGGACTTGACCACCTATGACCGGCAGAGAGTGGCTATGTGCAGACGTTCGTCAAAGTCTGCTTTCGGCCGATTCTGTTGAAAAAGTCGGTTTTCCCAAAGCGCTCGAATTTTGATGGATGAAAACACCTCTTTTACACGCTGCTACGTGAAATCCGAGTCCTGAACCTTCTGCCCAAAACTCAGACTTCAATCTCAGGTGCGTACTTTTCTGCAGTGGAATTCGAAGCCGACTTTTTCAACAGAATCGGCCGAAAGCAGCCTATCCAAAGCTCGATTATGACCTCATATGAGCGCCAACCCGCGCACAAAGGGACCGTTGATTTATCTGTCGCCCCGTCGCGCACCTCTGAAGCCATTAATACCCAAACAGCGACTTGCTCTCCAGGTATTCTTCAAACCCCATCTCCCCCCACTCGCGCCCATTACCCGACTGCTTATAGCCGCCAAACGGCGCGGCCTGGTCGGCCCGGGCGCCATTGAGATGGACCATGCCGGTGCGCAATTGCCGCGCAACCCTGCGACTGCGTTCGAGGCTGGTCGAGGTGACGTAGCCTGACAAGCCGTAAGGGCTGTCGTTCGCGATGGCTATCGCCTCGGCCTCGCTGTCGTACGGCATGATCGCCAGGACCGGGCCGAAGATTTCTTCCCGCGCCACCAGCATGTCCGGGGTGACGTCGGCAAATACCGTAGGTTGCACGTAGTAGCCGCGCTCAATCCCTTGTGGTCGTCCCAGCCCTCCGGCGATCAATCGCGAGCCCTCGGCGATGGCTTGGGCGATCATGGCCTGTACCCGTTCGAATTGCAGGGCATTCGCCACGGGACCGATGGCGCAGGTCGGGTTACTGTCGTCGAAGCACACCTGCGCCAGCACTTCCCGGACGATATCAATCACCGCCGGTTGTTGCGCGCGCGGTACTAGCAGGCGCGTTGGCGCATTGCACGACTGGCCGCTGTTACGGATGCACGCCTGTACCCCGTGGCGCACCGCGCTCGGCAGGTAGGCATCGTCGAGCAGGATGTTCGCGGATTTGCCGCCCAGTTCCTGGGACACACGCTTCACTGTATCGGCCGCCGCCTTGGCCACTGCGATGCCGGCGCGGGTCGAGCCGGTAAACGACACCATGTCCACCTCGGCATGACTGGCCAGCGCAGCGCCAACCTCCGGCCCATTACCGTTGACCAGGTTGAACACCCCCTTCGGCACCCCGGCCTCATGCAGGATTTGCGCGACGATATACGCCGACAACGGCGCACACTCACTTGGCTTGAGTACGACCGTGCAGCCCACCGCCAGGGCGGGTGCGAGCTTGCAGGTGAGTTGATTGAGTGGCCAGTTCCAGGGGGTGATCAGGGCGCACACGCCGATAGGCTCACGCAGTACCAGCGTCTGGCCCAGGCGCCGTTCGAAGCGGTACTCGCGCAGCACTTCCAGCGCCTGCGTCAGATGGCCCAGGCCTGCCGGGACATGAGCGCTTCGGGCCAGGGACAGCGGCGCGCCCATCTCCAGATGAACCGCCTCGATCAACGCCTCGCTATGGTGTTTGTAGGCTTCGATGATGCGCTGCAGCAAGTCGATACGTGCCTCGATCGAAGTCGCGGCGAACGCCGGAAAAGCCCGCCGGGCGGCGCCGAGCGCACGGTCTACATCGCGAGCATCGCCCAGGATGATGCGCGCAACCCCCTGCTCGGTGGACGGGTTTACCACGGTCTCGACGGTTTCGCCGTGGGGTTTGACCCAGGCGCCGTCAATGTAGAACTCAAACAAATCGTACATACCATCGACTCCCTTCAGGCAACCTGGTTCAAGGCACCAGCCAAGGTGTCGAACACCTGGGCGATCTCGTGCTGGCTGATGACCAACGGCGGCGAAATCACGATGGTGTCGCCCGAACCGCGTACCAGTACGCCGTGCTCAAAGCACCACTGCGCAACTTCACTGCCACGCGCGCCGGCGGCACCGGGGCGCGGCTCGAGTTCGACGGCGCAGAGCAAACCGATGGTGCGTACGTCCAGCACCGGCCCCACACCCTGCAGCGCCAGTGCGGCCGACTGCCAGGGCCCGCTGACCGAATTGACGTGTTGGTTGATGCCCAGTTCGCGATGCACCTCGATGGTCGCCAACCCGGCCGCACACGCCAGCGGATGCGCCGAATAGGTGTAGCCATGCATCAGCTCGATGACGTTCGTCGGCCCGGCCATGAACGCTTCGTACACCGCCCCGCTTACCAGCACGCCGCCCATGGGCACGGCGCCGTTGGTCAGGCCTTTGGCGGTGGTGATCAAGTCTGGCGTCACGCCGAACGCCTGGGCGGCGAAGCTGGCGCCGACGCGGCCAAAACCGGTGATCACTTCGTCGAAAATCAGCAGCACGCCGTGCCGGGTGCAGATCTCGCGCAAGCGCTGCAGATAACCCTGGGGCGGCGGGTACACCCCGCCGGAGCCTGTCACTGGCTCCACGATCACCGCGGCCACAGTGCTCGGATCCTGAATGTCCAACAGTTGTGTCAGCGCGTCGGCGTAACCTTCGCCCTGCCGCGGTTGCCCGGCGCTGAAACGCATACCCGCGTCGTAAGGCAGCGGCAGGTGTGACACTTCGCCCAACAACGGACCGAAGTCACGCTTCTGCCGGCCGATACCCGACACCGACAGCCCACCGAAACCCATGCCGTGATAGCCCTTGGCACGGCCGATAAACTTGGTACGGCGGCTGTCGCCGCGGGCCTGGTGATACGCCCGGGCAATCTTCAACGCGGTGTCGACGGCCTCGGAACCTGAGTTGGTAAAGAACACCTGCGCCATGCCGGCCGGGCTGATGTCGATCAGGCGCTCAGCCATCTCCAGGGCGTGGGGGTGGCTCATCTTGAATGACGAGACAAAGTCCAGGCGCCCCGCCGCCTCGCGAATGGCCTCGACGATTTTCGGCTGGCCATGCCCGGCGTTGACGCACCAGAGTCCCGCCATTGCATCGAGTACGCGACGCCCATCGGTGGTGGTGTAGTACATGCCGTCAGCACTGGTGAACATCATCGGTTGTTGCTGGAACTGGCGCATCGGGGTAAACGGTGCCCAGAACGCGCCACACTTGGAATCTGTCGGGTTGGAAATATCGTTCATAGCGACTCCTGCAAAGCTGTTCTTGGATGGCCGATCAGCGTCGGGCGCTGCAACGGGCCGGCGTTAACGTTGACGCTGCGGTCCACGTACAACTTGCCGTGCTCAATACGGCAGCTGACACGGTCACAAAACGCCATCTCGACAAACTGCCAGGTCATGCTTAATACCCCGTCGTCGGTCCAGCGTGCCTGCGCCACCACCGGGGTGAGTTCCGGCTGGTATTGGTGATGCAGATAATGGCCGGTCATGCTGGTCTGACTTTCGATGCCGTTGGTAATGCCGGCGCGAATGCAGTGGGTGCCACGGGGGTCGGTGAGGTAGAAGTCGCAGTGGTCAGGGCCAAGCACCAAACGTATTTCGCTGACTTGATCTTCGTTGGCCTCCACCACAAACGTGCCGTTGAACTCGGCGTGACGCGGCGAGGTCGACGCCCCCGAGAGAGCCGGCCGCCGCTGGCGTGCCAACAGCGCCGCCAACTCGGCATCCGCCGCGCCGTCGGCGGGTACACCCAGCGCCGGCAACAGATGTTCCCAGAGCAGGCTGTGCAAGCGCCGCTCGCCCAAGGGCAGCCCGGCGGTAAACGCAATCACCGCGTTATGGCGTGGCAAGACGATGCACTGCTGGCCAAATACTCCAGAGGCGTAGTAGCCACCGTGCAGGGTCATCCACCACTGGTAGCCGTAGCCTTCGCGGCGCGTGACACCTGCGTCGCTCGAGTCGCGACCCTGGTAGCGCTTGCCGTCGAAGGCCCCCATCCATACATCATCGACGTGCCCACGGGTGGCTTCGGCCACCCATTCCCGGGATAACAGCTGCTGCCCTTCCCAGTTGCCTTGTTGCAAGTGCAGCACACCGAACTTGAGCAAGTCCTCGGTGCTGCAACTCAGGCCATTGCCGCCGGTGTTGAAGCCACCAGGTGCCAGGTCCCACTTGATGCTCCCCATGGCCATGGGTTGGAAGATACGTGCGTTGCACAACTCAAAGGCCGTCTGGCCGCTGACCACGCTGACAATTGCCGAGAGCATGAAACTCGAGGCGCTGCTGTAGATAAAGTGCTGCCCGGGTGGGTCTTCAACCGGTTCATCGAGGAACAGCTTGACCCAGCTTTCACTGCGCCCACGCCAGGCCCCGCCGGAAATGCCCTGGCGATGGCCGGTGCGCATGGTCAGCAAATCGCGCACGGTCATGGCTGCCAGGTTTGCGCTGATAGTTACCGGGCAATCGGCGGCAAAAAAATCCACCACCTTGGCGTCCAGCGACAGCACGCCGTCATCCACCAACAGCCCGACGGCCATGGATACCCAGCTTTTGGTGACCGAATGCTGAACATGCAACCGCTCGGCGCGATAAGGCGCCCAAAACGCTTCGGCCACCACCGCGCCGTCGCGGTACAGCATGAAACTGTGCAACTCCAGGCCCGCAGCGTTCACCGCATCAATGAAATCACTCACGCCACGCGCCGATACGCGTTGTTGGCTGGGCAGTGCCCGCCGCAACGGCAAACTCGTCATCTGATCTATCCCCTCATTTCCACTGCCTTGGCGTGCGACAGGCTGCCCCTGTTGCACGCCGTTACCGCTACCAGAGCGCCACGGTGTAACCCAGGATCACTCGGTTTTCGTTGGTGTCACGGGTGAAGTTGCTGGTGGCGCTGGCGTTCTGCCAACGCACAGACACATCCTTGAACGTGCCGCTTTGCACGACGTAGCCGAAGCTGAAATCGCGCTCCCACTCGCGTCCTTCGCCCTCGAAGCCGATGACCTTGGCGTTGTCGCCCCTGGCGTAACGCGTCGAGAACAGCAGGCCCGGCAGGCCCAGCGAGGCGAAGTCATAGTCATAGCGGGCATGCCACACGCGCTCGCCGGTCTGGGAGAAGTTGGCCAGTTGGTACTCGGTGAACAGGTAGGTGTTGGTGCCGTCCACGTAGGTGAACGGCGTCGAGCCGTACTGTTCCTGGTACCCGCCGCTGAGGTTGTGGCCATAGAGGCTGTAGCCGATACGGGTACTCAATGCGCGGTTATCCACCTTGCCGGCCAGGGCCGCAGCGTCTTCGCTAGCGTTGAAGTAACGAATGTCGGTCTTGAACGTGCCGGGGCCCCACTTGAAGCTGTTTTTCAAACCCAGGTAGTGCTGTTGGTAGAGGGCTTCCAGTTGCGCGTACTGATAGGTAACGACCGTGGTTGGCGTGAGCTTGTACTCGCCGCCGGCGTAGCGGAACTCATCACTTTTGGCGCTGCTTTTGTAGGCGCCGTACTGGCTGGTAAGGCCCATGTCCTCGTAGTGGGTCGAGTCGCGTTGCTTGACCTGGTCCAGTTGGCCCACGGTCAGGGTCAGGTTGTCGATGTCCTTGGAGGTGAGCGCCGTGCCCCTGAAACTCTGCGGGAACAGACGGCTGAGGTTTGGCTGCAGGGTGGGCAGGTCCGGCACCATATAGCCCACACGCAGCTCGCTTTGAGCCATGCGCGCCTTACCGGTGATGCCGAGTTTGGAGTAGTTGTCATGGGCACGGCGTGCATAGCTGGGAGAGCCCGGTTCGGCCACGCTTGAGCGCGCCAGCAACCCGGTGCCGGAGTTATCCGGGCTCGAATCGAGCTTCACGCCCAGCATGCCGACCGCGTCCAGGCCAAAACCCAGCGTGCCGTCGGTAAAGCCCGATTGGAGGTTGAGAATGAACCCCTGCGCCCATTCGGCACGCTTGTTCTGTCCACTGGACTCGCGGTAGTCGCGGTTGAAGTAATAGTTCTTCAATTCAAGCGAGGCCTTGCTGTCGGCGACAAAGTCGGCCTGGGCAAACAAGGGCATGAAACAGACGCCCATGACGCTGGCACTGCTGACAACTTTGTTGATGCGGTTATTCATGTGTAGCTTCCTGGCAGACAGGTTGAGTGGGGTTGTTTTTGTTTTCTTCGGCCATGGCTTCGCCCGCCTCGCCAATCACCGATTGACGAAGAGATGGGTTTCAAACATGGCCTGGGGTGCAGCAGTACCTAAATCACACCGGTACGGAGGCGGTAACTGCCATCCGCACGTTTCTCCAAGGGGCTGGCCGCTGCGAGCAGCCGGCGGGTATAGGGATGTTGTGGGGTGTCGAAAATGGCGTTACGCGGCCCCATTTCAACCACCTCGCCCTGGTTCATCACCGCCACGCGATGAGCGATGCGCTCCACTGCCGACAAGTCATGGGAGATGAACAGGCAGGCGAACCCGTATTGGCGTTGCAAGCGCTCGAACAATTCGAGAATCTGCTTTTGAATGGTCATGTCCAACGCCGAAATCGGCTCATCGGCAATCACCAGCTTGGGCCGCCGGACCAGCGCCCGGCCAATCGCCACGCGCTGGCGCTGGCCACCGGAGAGTTGATGGGCAAAGCGCTCACGGAACTGCTCGGGCAAGCCGACGTCGACCAGGGTCTCGGTGACCCGCTGACGTTTTTGCGCGGCCGTCAGCCCCGGCTCATGGCGTAGCGGCTCGGCAATGATCTGGCCGACGGTCATGCGTGGATCGAGGGATGAATACGGGTCCTGGAAAATCATCTGGCATTGCAGGCGGTGTGCACGGTTGGCGGCCTTGAGGATATCCACGCCCTGGAACAGGATGGCCCCAGCGCAGGGCGTGACCAACCCGACCACTGCACGCCCAAGGGTGGTTTTGCCCGAACCGCTGCCACCGACCAAGGCCAAGGTCTCGCCCGGTGCAATGCTCAGGTTCACCGAATGCACCACGCGCTTGGGTACGCTGCGCCCCCAGAAACTGCGCAGCCCCGGGTGTTCGATGCACACATCCCGGACCTGCAACAACGCGTTGTCGGTGGCCGGCAATGGCGCCAGTTCGCCGCGCCGTGGCAGCGCTTCAAGCAACTGTCGGGTGTAGTCGGCCTTTGGCGCGAACAGGATGTCTTCGATACGGCCCTGCTCCACCGCCTTGCCCGCACGCATCACCACTACCTTGTGGGCATAACGCGCCACCAGGGACAAGTCGTGGCTGATGAACAGAATCGCGGTGCCTTGCTCGCGCGTCAGCTCCAGCATCAACTCGATCACGTCCAGTTGTGCCAGGCAATCGAGCGCCGTGGTTGGCTCGTCAGCGATCAGCAGCGCCGGACGCAGCAACATCACCGAAGCCAGCATGATGCGTTGGCGCATGCCGCCGGAGAACTGGTGCGGGTAGGACTCCAGGCATTTCTCAGCATCCTTGATACCGATGCGTTGCAGCATGGCACTGCAGCGCTCGCGGATCGTCGCCGCATCCAACGCGGTATGCAGTTTGAGCGCCTCGCTCATCTGCCGGCCAATCGTCAGCGCGGGGTTGAGCGAGACCATCGGTTCCTGGAACACCATGCCGATCCTTGCTCCGCGCACCTTACGCATCGCCTTGGCGTTGCCGCTGTCCAGCGGTTCGCCCTGGAAGGTGATGCGCCCACCACACACCCGCATCGGTGCCGGCAGCAAGCCAATGGCAGCGCGTGCGGCCATGGTCTTGCCGCTGCCCGATTCGCCGACCAGAGCGACAATCTCGCCGGGGGCCATGGTGAAGCTGAAATCATCGACGGCCAGCGGACCGTCTGCACCGACGCGAATCTGTAGATTTTCAACGGCCAGTAATGGGACTGGAACGCTCATGCTCATTTCCTCATGCGCGGGTCGAGACGATCACGCAAGGCATCGCCGAACAGATTGATAGCCAGCAGCGTCAAGCTGATAAAAATGCCCGGGAAGATCCCCAGCCACGGCGCCGTCGAGATGTAGGTGCGGCTCGCCGAGAGCATGCTGCCCCAGGTCGCGGCCGGCGGCGGAACGCCCAGCCCCAGGAAACTCAGCGCACTCTCCGAGAGCAACGCCCAGCCGAACATGCTCGTGCCTAGCACACACAGCGGCGCCAGGCAGTTGGGGGTGATATGGCGGAACATGGTGTACAGCTCGGAGTTGCCGATCACCCGAGAGGCCTCGATGAACTCCAACTCGCGCAACGACAACACACTGCCCCGCACTACCCGCACCACGGACGGGGTATAGGCAATGCCCAGGGCGAGGACGATGCCGTACTGGCTTGCACCGATGATTGCCATGATGCCCAGGGCCATGAGAATGCCCGGAAACGCCAGCAGAGCATCGTTGAACATCATCAGCACGCGGTCGGTCCAGCCGCGCAGGTAACCGGCAAGCATACCGATTACCGTGCCGCAGATAACCGCCACGCTCACCGAGAGCAGGCTGATCCACAGGCTGGTGCGCGCCCCAATAATCAGTCGACTGAACACGTCACGGCCGAATTCGTCGGTGCCCAGCCAGTGCGCAGCATTGGGCGCGTGCAGGCGCGACAACAAGTCCAGCTTGAGCGGGTCATAAGGTGTCCACACCACGCCGAGCAGCGCCAGCAATACCAGTGCCGCGAGTAAGCCGCCGCCGATCAACACATTCAACGGCGGGTAACGCCAGGTACGTCGAGGCTGGGTATCCAGCCCTGTCGGCAAGGCAGGAGTCTTGAGGTTCATAGCTTCACCCTTGGATCGAACAGCGGATACAACAGATCCACCAACAGGTTGACCAACACGTAGATGCAGGTGACCAGCAGCAGGCAACCCTGCAGCACCGGGTAGTCACGGGAGAAAATCGCATCGACCATCAAGCGGCCGATACCGGGCAAGGTGAACACGGTTTCCAGTACCGCAATGCCGCCGAGCAAATTGCCGAGAATCAGGCCAATCAAGGTCCAGGTGGGCGCAAACGCATTGCGCAGAGCGTGTTTCCACAGCACCGCCCCCTCCGACAACCCCTTGGCCCGGGCATGGGCGATATACTCCAGGCGCAGCACTTCGATGGTGCTGGCCCGCGCCATCCGCGCAATGGCGCCGAACTCCACCAGGGTCAGGGTGATGATCGGCAGCACCACATAGGTCAACGCTTTCATCGGGTCGCTGGCAAAGCCGACGTAACCGATCACCGGCAACCAGCCGAGCTGGATGCCAAACACATAGAGCAACAACAAGCCCAACCAGAAACTCGGCACCGACAGCAGCAACGTCGCCGTAGCCACCAGGCCCAAGTCCAGCACACTGTTTTGCTTCCAGGCCGCGAGCAAACCCACCGGCACCGCGAGCAGGGTCGCCAGTAACACCGCGACAAGCACCACTGTGGCACTGACGCTGAATCGTTCGATCAGCAACTCCAATACCGGCTGGCGGCTGCTGATGGACATCCCCAGGTCGCCACTGAGCACCGACTTGATCCAGATCAGGTACTGGGTCACCACCGAGTGGTCCAACCCCAGGCTGCTGCGCATGTCGGCAAGGCTTTTGGGGTCGGCCATGTCGCCCAGCATCAACAACGCCGGGTCGCCGGGGATCAGGCGAATCAAGGCAAATACAATCACCGAGATCAACAGAAGGGTCGGCACCGCCATGCCGAGCCTGTGCAATATGAATCGAAACATAGCGGTACGCCTTACTTGGAAGTGTCGGCCAGCTTCACGCCCCACAGGCGCGGTTTGGCAACGGGCCAGGAGCGATAACCTTCAACGCGCTTGCCCATCGCGCCGATGGCGGTACCGTTGTAGATGACCACCATCGGTACATCCTTGAGCATCAAGGTGTGGAGCTTGTCGAACAGCGGCTGGCGCTTGGCGGGGTCAACCTCACGCTGGGCCTCGCGCAATATCGCCAAGGCTTCGGGGTTGTCCCAGACCTTGCGCGGCTCCTTCTGCTTGTCGCCGATCACTGATTCGAAGCTCTGCGCCGCATCGAAACGCCCCGAATAGGAGAAGGACATCATCTGGTAGCTGCCGGTCTGATAGCGCTCCAGCTGCGTGCCCCACTCCAGGGTTTCCATCTCGATATTCAGCCCCGCCGCCTGAGTCATGGCCTGGCTGAGCAAACCCATGTCGAACATCTGCGGGTAGCGCTTGTTGACCAGCATGCGGATTTTTTCGCCGCCGTAACCGGCCTCTTTCAACAGGCGCCGGGCCTCGTCGAGGTTGTAGGTGTAGCCCTGGCGCGCGGTGTCGTCGTAATACGGGCTGGCGGTGGGGACGACCGAGTTGTTGACCACCGACAAGCCATCGGACAAGGCCGCCACCATCTGTGCGTAATCCAGGGACAACGCCACCGCGCGACGAATGCGCACGTCCTTGAGCAACGGGTCACGGGTCTGGAACAGCAAGCCGCTGATGGTCATGATCGGGCTGACCTGGATCTGCAGATTCTTGTCCTGCTTGAGTTGTGCGGCGTCCATTGCCGTCACGTCCGGCAGCAGGTCGACGCCACCCGAGAGCAGCGCGGCCTTGGCCGAGGCCGAATCGGGGATCACTTGGAAACGCACCTTGTCGACAAACGCCTGCTTGTTGCCGGTGTACCCGTCCGCCTCGGCCTCGGCACGCGGCGTGTATTCCTTGAAGCGATCCAGTTCGACGTACTGGCCCTTCTGCCATTTGCCCAGGGTGAACGGCCCGGTGCCAATCGGTGCACGCCAACTGCCATCGGCGGCCAGGGAGTCCGGGTGCAGGATGCCGCTGCCGGCACAATCCGGGCGAGCCATCGCCGCGAGAAACAAGCCGTTGGCCTGGTCCAGCGTGAACACTACGGTTTTCGGGTCAGGGGTGGCGACATCGACAATCCTGGCTGCGCCACGCCCGTCGAACTCCGCCAGGCAACGCCACTGGGTCTTGGGGTCCAGGTAGCGCTGCCAGGTCCATTGCACATCCTTGGCCGTCAACCGCTGGCCATTCTGGAAGTGCACGCCGTCTCGCAGGCTGAAGGTGTAGCGCAAGCCGTCCGGCGAGACAGCGACTGCACTGGCCAGCATCGGCGCGATGCTGGTGTCTTCGCGATACGCCACCAGCCCTTCGACGATGTGCATCATCACCGCATCGGTATTGTCGTCGCGGTTGACGCCCGGGTCGGTGCTGCGGATATCACCATTGAGACCAACGCTGATGACCTTGTCTTGCGCGACGGCCATGGAAAAGGTGCACGCCGACATCGCGACGGCCAGTGCCGTCTTTACGTAACTATTCACGGGAGAAAGACTCCTTGAAGAAATTTTCCGGTCAGTGGCGGGAGCCAAGGCAGGACCGGCATCAGAATGAGTGAATCCTTGATTATTGTTGTACGGCCTGTTCTGAGTGCATCTACCAGCGGTGTATCAGCCAAGGCTGCGCTTGCGGCGCAACACCTTGGCGAAAAAGTCCTGGGCAGCGGGCATCACCTTGATGCCCTGGTGCGCGACGTTGGGCAACAGGTCGAAGTGCACTTGCACGCCGGCGGCTTCGAAACTCGCCTTCAAGCTGGCCAGGCGCTCCGGGCGCGTGCGTCCGGCAGCGTTGGCACCGGCCATGTAGTGTTTGCCCCCTTCGCGGTGGGTGATTTCCCAGGTTTCGAGGTCTGAATCGCCGACCACCATGTGCACCGGCAGTTGCTGCAAGGCTTGCAGGTTCAACGGTTTGCCGAAGCGCGTCGCAAAGTCCCGCACACCGACCCACCAGTCCTGCTCGAAATCCAGCAAGGTCACCGAGCCCGGCGCACCGATGGACGCCGCCCAGAGTTTCTCGGGGTGCAGGTAGCAGAACCGGTGGGTGAATTGCCCGCCGCCGGAATAGCCGAACAGCGCAAAGGTATCGAAGCGACGACCGTAGCGCTTGCCGACGCTGGCGATCATGTCGAGCAATACTTGGTCGTAACGGATATCGCCCTCGACCAGTTGCTTGTAGCCATCGCCGTTGCTGTCACCCAGCACGCCGACCGGGAACAGCGGCGAGAGAATCACACAATCGTTCCAGCGGCCAAACTCCGCGAAGCCATTGCGATAAATCTCCATCGCACGGGTCGAGCCGTGCAGCGACACCACCAGATCCACGGGCCGGGAGCTGTCTTCAATGGTTTCGGGCACATAGAGGGTGTAGGCAAAACGGCTGTCCTCGTGGTGCGAGTACACCGTGGTAGCGCCGAGGTGATACACGTTTTTGGCCGCACGCAAGGCCGCGTCGATGGGGTTGGTATCTGGATTGCTCATCTGGAAAGTTCGCCGAGTCAGTTCGGACTTGAGTATTGGCCGGGCGCTATAAAAAGAAAAACTAATTAAACTTTATCCAGAACAAACAAAACCTTTACGATCAAGCTCTACCCATGGCTGCGAGTTGACCCATGAGCAACATTCGTTTTTTCAAGACGTTTATCGCCGTCGCCGAGTACGGCAGCTTTGCCGCCGCTGCCGACCGCGTGGCACTGACCAACGCCGCCGTCGGCCAACAAATGCGCGCACTCGAAGAGGAAATGCGCCGGCCGCTGTTCGACCGCAGCCAGCGGCAAATCAAGCTGAGCCGCGATGGTGTGTTATTGCTGCCCAAGGCCAAGCGTCTGCTGGCGGACTACGAGCAAATGATCGCCGAAGCCCCCGACGGTGAAGCCATGGAGGGCGAAGTGTCGATTGGCGGCATTACCTCTGGCATGGGCCTGCTCGCCAATTGCCTGGTGCAACTGAAAAAACTGCACCCCAGGATATCGGTCAACCTGATGACCGCCCGCTCCGACGAAGTGGTCAACCTGGTACAGGCCGCCAAACTCGACGCCGCGCTGCTGATCGAGACTGCGCGGCAAAACTTCGATGGCATGAGTTGGACCCTGCTCTACAACGAACCGATCGTCATGCTCGCCAATGCCACCCAGACCGCCGGCATCGACGACGCAGTGGAGTTGCTGAGAACCCAGCCGTTTATTCGCTACGACAGGTCCACGGCAGTGGGTCGCAAGGTGCAGTCGATCATCAAGAGTGAATCGGTCGAACCGCTGGAGATCCTGGAACTGAACTCGATCATCGGAATCGCCGACCTGGTGCGCCAGCAAGTCGGAGTGGCGATTGTGCCGTTGCTGAAAAACTTCGACTGGCACAAAGACCCAAGCCTGCGCGTGCTGCCGTTGCCGGGCGACCTGGCGGTACGCCGGGTGGGGATACTGGAACAAGGCACCAAAAGTGCGATTACAGGGGAAATTCGCAAGTTGCTCATGTCGGCGGTGGCAACGTAATCCTTCCCTTGGCGCGGCTCATGGACGTCTGTCATCGGGAAAGGCCGTGAACTGCGCCCCTGGCGGCCGCTCTTTGGCAGAGTATGGCGTGCGAGATTACCAGTGTAAGAGGCAGCCGCTGATCAGCGCAGCCCGGGCGCGGATACCTGCACACGGACGCGCCACTCGGAGAAACGCAGGCTGACGAAGGCAAGCAGCAGAAACATCAAAATGCCCGACCTCCCAGTGAGGTCGGGCGCAGGGCTCAGGCAACGGGGATGGGATTGTCGATGATCGACTGGTTGAACTGCTCCACCAGGGCGTACTCGTTCGGCCCGACGTTGGCGCGCAGCGCGGCGATGCCATCGACGATCACCTCGTCGGTCGCCGTCTCCAGCTTGGCCAGGGTCTCGGCGATGAAGGCATCCAGCGGCATGGCACGCGGGTCGCCACTCTTGTGGACCAGATCGGTGTCGACCCATGGCGGTGCGATTTCCAGCACCTTGACGCTGGTGTCGCGCAACATGAAGCGCTGCGACAGGCTGTAGGAGTGAATGGCCGCCTTGGTCGCCGAGTACAGCGCGGTGACGGCAATCGGAATGAACGCCAGCACCGAGCTGTTGTTGATGATGGTGGCATCCGGCTGACGCTTGAGGTGCTCGACGAAGGCCGCGCTGACGCGCACCGGGCCGAGCAGGTTGGTAGCCAGCAGACCCACCGCCTGCTCGTCGTCGAGCTCACCCGAGGCGGCGTTATCGAACGGCATGATGCCGGCGTTGTTGATCACCACGTTGAGGTCGGGGTGACGCTCGATCACCTGCTGCGCCACCTGCTTGATCTGCTGCGGATTGTTGATGTCCAGCACCACGGTGTCGATACCGGGATTGGCCCGAGCGATCTCGTCCAGCAGGGCCTGGCGGCGGCCGGCGATGATCACCTTGTTGCCACGTTGATGGAAGGCTTCGGCCAGGCCGCGACCAATACCCGAAGTGCCGCCAGTGATGAAGATGGTATTGCCGTTGAGTTTCATGCTGTCTCTCCTTATGAGGGGTCGATCAACGCTCGGCGCTGTAGCGCGGCGCGGGTTGGTTGCTGGAAAGCTTGCTGAACATGGCCTTGCGCGCTGACTCGTAGACCTGCCACTGGCTGACGTCATGCAACGAGGGAATGGAGATCAATTCGCCGCGATCGAAGTCGATCAGCGCGGCGTCGACCAGGGCGCTGGCCGGCATCACAATGGCGGGGTCGAGGTGCTCCAGCGGTAGGCCGCCGTTGTCCCAGAACTCGGTGGCGGTCGCCCCTGGCAACACGGCCTGGATGCGCACGCCCTTGTCGGCCAGCTCGTGATGCAGCGATTGGCTGAAGGCGGTGACGAAGGCCTTGCTGCCGCCGTACACGCCGTTGAGCAACTCCGGGGCGATGCTGACGATGGAGGAAATGTTGATGATGGCGCCGTTGCCACGCTCGACAAACCCGGTGATGGCGGCATAGCTCAGACGCATCAGTGCAGTCACGTTGAGGCTGATCATCCGCGTCATCAGGCCGACGTCGCTGTCGAGCAGCGGCGTGTGGGTGCCGATGCCGGCGTTGTTGACCAGCAGGGTGATGCTCGCGTCTTCCTTGAGCTTGGCCTCGACACTGGCCAGGCTCTGGGCATCGCCCAGGTCGGCCTGCAGCACCTCGACCACGCGCTGGGTGTCATCGGTGATGCGGCGAGCCAGGTCATTCAGGCGTTCGCGGTTACGGGCGACCAGGACCAGATCGTAACCACGTTGGGCCAGGCGCTCGGCGTAGAGGGCGCCGATACCCGACGATGCACCAGTGACCAGTGCGGTGCCTTTAGATGCGTTGCTCATGTTATGTCTCCAGGTGGGGTGGGCTTGGGACACATCATGGCGAGGATTGGAAAAGACCTAAATGACGTATACAGTCATGTTTCAGGACACGACCAACATGAGATCTGACCATGCACAGAATCGGCTACCTGCTCTCCGACGACTTCCAGGTGCTGTCGCTGGCCACCCAGACCGTCTTCGAGTACGCCAACATCGTGGCCGAGGCGCCCTTCTATTCCATAGAGTTCTTCTCCGTCGCCGGCGGTATCGTGCGCTCGTCCCTGGGCCTGGGTATCGAAACCCGCGCCCTGAACACCCCTGGCCTGGCGGACACCTGGATGATTGTCGGGGTCAACAAGCCCTTGGAAACGCCGCCGAGTGAGGCGGCCCTGGCATTCGTACACCAGGCCGGGCAGCAGGCGCGCCGCGTCGCCGGTATCTGCACTGGAGGCTTCGTGCTGGCCCAGGCCGGCCTGCTCGATGGGCGTCGCGCGACTACTCACTGGGCTTATGGCGCGGCACTGCGTCGTCTGTATCCACAGATCAGCGTCGAGGATGACCGCATCTTCATAATCGATGGCAACGTCTGGACGTCCGCCGGCATGACTGCCGGCCTGGATCTGGCCCTCGGGATGGTGGAGAAGGATCTGGGCCCGGAAGTGGCACGTTCGGTGGCGCATAAGCTGGTCATGCACCAGCGTCGTTCGGGCGGGCAATCGCAGCACTCGGAGATGCTCACCCTCGCTCCGAAATCCGACCGTATCCAGAACGCGCTGAACTACGCCCGGCAGAACCTGCACAAGCCACTCAGCGTTGAGGATCTGGCCGAGGCCGTGCACCTTAGCCCGCGGCAGTTCACTCGCGTGTTCACGACGGAAACCGGACAATCTCCGGCCAAGGCCATCGAGCGTCTGCGCCTGGAGGCCGCGCGGGTGATGATCGAACAGAGCCGTCATTCACTGGACGTGGTCGCCAAGGAAACCGGCTTTCGTGATCGACGCCATATGCGCGAAGTATTCATTCGCGGCTTTGGCGTTCCTCCCCAGGCGATACGACGAGATGTTCGCGGAGTGAACATTTGATCTGTCCGAAGCCAGACTTCACGCTTCTTTCAGTTGCATCCACTCACTCGACAGCTTCCAACCTTGCGGCGAAATTTCAGCTCACGACTTAGGCCGCCACGGCGCAAGAACGCCTTCGAAAAGTGAAAAGGCTCCATGCAGGAAACTGTTGAAGCGAGCGGCATCACGCCGCAGTCCTGCCTGTTGGCCACCAATTAGGCACAGATGGGCCACCTGACCAATCACTTCTGCCTGGCCTGGCATAGGGACCAAACGGCGGCATGTCCGTATCGCGAAGTCCAGTCGTCTTGTGTCAACACGCTGCTGAAACTCGCCTACCAACGGATCGTGCAACGACCAGGCGCGGATGGAAACTTCCCGCCCAGGTTGTTTCTCCGCGGCAATACTCAAGTAGCGTTGCAAGGTTTCGCCCGCGCTACGCCCCTGCGCCGCATAAGCGAGCATGCGCTCGGTGTAGTCTTCCTCCCAAGCGGCCAGCAAGGTGCGGACAAAGTCTTCGCGATTGCGGAAATGGTGATAGAACGATCCGCGGGTCACATTCAATCGGCGCGAGAGACTCTCGACCGAAACACCGATATACCCTATTTGGTCGAGGGCCTCAAAACCTGCCGCGATCCAATGGTGACGCGTTAGTTTTCTCACCCGTTATTTCGCTCCAGATCTGGCGCCATACAGACTGTGTATGGTGCGCGACCGATTGATACGCTGCGAACACCAGCAAAGATGGCCGTTGCGTTTTGCACGCCAGCACTTTTCATGGAGTTCGCCTTGAAGAAAATCGTTCTGGTTGCTTTCGACCAATTCACCGATATCGACCTATTCCTGATGTGGGACATTCTAGGCCGCAACACGCAGGACTGGCACGTCCGAATATTGGGTTCTAGCGCTATCGTGCGATCGGCGCACGGCCTGCCTGTTTCGGTGAACGGTCCGCTTTGCGAAGCCAATAGTGCCGACGCGGTATTGTTCGTCAGCGGCAAGGAAGGGATACCCGCTGCACTTGCCGCGCCGGATTTCCTGCCGTCATTTGAACTTGACCCCAGGCGCCAGCGAATCGGCTCCATATGCGCCGGAGCTTTCATTCTCGAACGGCTTGGGCTGCTCAACGGCCAGGCAACCACACACCCGGATGCGCGATCGAGCTTGCAGGCTCTGGGGCTTGAGCCCATGGACCAGCCGCTTGTATGCCAAGGTAACGTGGCAACCGCTGGCGGATGTCTTTCGGCACTCTATCTGGTGGGATGGTTGGTTGAGTCCTGGTTCGGTGTCGACAAGCGCCGTGCGACGTTGCTCCCTGTTCTACCCGCCGGGCAGCAAGCGCTCTATGATGCCTTGATCGGGCTCAGTCTCCGACAAGGAGAAGTTGGCACCTCAACAACATCCAGTTAATCCATGCTCGCTCACCGAGGCCCTGGGCCTCAAGGCGTGGACATCGATAAACCACCGCAAAGGAACGCGACATGGCACGTCGTCCAATCAGTAGTTGGAACTCAGGAGAGATCACCGATGCCCCGGGAATTTGAGCTCATCATGTCTGTGCCAGTCCCCTCGAGGTCCGGCATCACCCACCTTTACAAGTCGCTGAACCTAGCGGACGCTTTTGCAATTCGGCTCCCTGCGGGCACTTCCAGCGATCCAGTTCTACTAGCTCGATTCATCCTTTCCCACCAGCCAGCCTGGATCGGATGGCTCATGAAAGTCCGAGACACTATCGTTGCCTGTTTTGGTCTCAAGACAGCCAGACATTTGGCAACACTGGCTAATCGGATTGAAATCTTCAAGGTCTACAGCACGAACCAGACTGAAATCGTGTTGGGAGAGGACGACAAGCACCTCGACTTCCGGATATCGATCCTCTGTTCTGCAGAGGCAGAGCCAGAAGGCAGTCGCCAACTCGTTTTTTCCACCGTGGTCCACTGCCACAACCGTCTAGGCCGGGCCTACATCTTCGTTATTGCGCCCTTTCACCGCTTGGTTGTTAAAGCCAGCCTCCTGCGTGCAGCACGCATCGGTTGGCCTCTGGCTACCTGCCCCTAAGGCTCAGAGCGCTGTGTGCGCCTGAGGGCTAACCGTTCAATCGAAAGGCTGTCTGGCAAGCCTGGCCACGTCTCTCAGGTCAAAGCCTGATCAGATCCGGGCAGGCCCCGCAAAGTGCGGAGACTGTCCGAAAGACTCGATCAGCAGGTCCGTGAGCATTCGTATCTTGCGCGTGGGATGCTGGCTTGGCGGACGGACGGCATATGCACCTGCCGGGGGTGGTGGATACCGAGTCATGATCGGCACAAGCGCCCCCGAAGTCACATGTTCGTAGGTCAGGCAATCTGGCAGGTACGCGAGCCCGAGTCCTGCTGTTGCGGCAGCCACGAGCGCTATGCCGTTGTCAGCCTTGAAGCGTCCCTGCGGGCGAACCGCGATGATCTTGTCGCCATCCATGAACTGCCACGCTTCGGTGCCCTGCAGGAGAGCCTCATGGGTAGCGAGCTGCTCCGGTGACTCTGGTACCCCATGCGCTTTTATGTAGCCCGGGCTCGCAACGAGCTTCGTGTAAATCGGGCCGATACGCCTTGCGATCAAATTAGAGTCCGGAAGATAGCCGACTCGTATCGCACAATCGAACCCCTCGGCAATGAGATCAACGAAGCGATCGCTGTAACAGGTCTGGATATGAAGCTCGGGGTGGCGTCGTGCCATTTCCGCGAGCATGGGAGCGAAATGCGTAGGGCCAAAAGAGAGCGGCGCCGCAACTCGTAAGCGGCCACGAAGGACTCCCGCCGGCAGGATCGTTTCTCTGGCGGCATCAATCTCGGCGCAGACCCTGGCTGCATAGTCTCGGAATGTGGCCCCGGCTTCAGTGAGCGCTGCCCCACGGGTGGATCGTGCAAGCAACTGGATGCCAAGTTCCGCTTCAAGCCGGGCGAGCCTGCGGCTGACGATCGACTTGGAGACTCCGAGCCGGAGTGCCGCAGGTGAAACACCTCCAGCATCAGCGACTTCTACGAAAGTTTGCAGCTCTTCGATATCCAAATCAGCGTTCCCCTTTGAGCGACACAGCTAGCCTCGGAATGCTACTACTGCGTCGAAAATGGGAACAGCATAATCCCCCCTTCCTGACAGCGTCGCCGTTGGCGCACGTTTCCCGGAAAACCCAATCTACTAACAACATCAGTGGACGTGTCGTCACGGTCGCGCCTGTCCATCCGAACATGCGCTGGCCCTCCGACACGCGTGCATCACTGAGAAAAGGACCTACAGATGACAAGCGAGACTATACGCAACCCCCATACCGACCAGCTCTTATCGCCTGAAAATTCGGCGCTGATCATCATCGATTATCAGCCGATCCAGGTCTCCTCGATTCGCTCGATGTCCCGCGACGAACTCGTCTTCAACATCACGAGCGTTGCCAAGGCGGCCGTCAACTACAACCTGCCTATCATTCATTCGACCGTTAACGTCGCTACCGGCCGTAACAAGCCGCCGATTCGAGAACTGCAGGACGTGCTCGGCCATCTACCGACTTATGACCGCACCTCTATCAACAGCTGGGAGGACACCGAGTTCAAACAGGCGGTCAAGGCAATCGGCCGTCGGAAGCTCATCATGACCGCGCTCTGGACCGAGGCCTGCCTTACGTTCCCTGTACTGGACGCGATCCAGGAAGGCTATGAAGTGTATGTGCCGGTCGATGCGGTCGGAGGCACGTCACCCGCCGCACATGAGGCAGCCCTTCGCCGAATCGAGCAAGCGGGCGCGAAACTCATCAGCCGTGTGCAGATGTACTGCGAGCTCCAGCGCGACTGGTCGCGTGAGTCGACTATCCCCGGTTTCATGGGCGTATTCGAAAATGCCGACGGTTTTAATGCCGAAAAGGCCGGTCAGGAAAAGACTGGGGACGTCTCTGACAGTTGATGCGTGAAGTAGGTGGGGCCCGCTAATGCAGGCGCCACCTTCACTGCCTGAGCGTCCTGAAATCAGCAACGATTTTAACGGCGCCGAGCGCACCATCATCACGGAAAAAGTCCTGGGCGATTAACCCTGTCCCCTCACAAAACCCTCAAAGCAGCCCATGCGTGCCAGAATCTCCTCACTGGATCGTCTTGGAGACCACCATGCTTCGCACGTTTGAAAAATGGCTCGACCCCTTCCCGCCCGACGAAGTACCGCCACCGCCTGAAGGCTTGTCGCGATTTCTCTGGGCCTGCACGCGCGGCGCCCGCGGTTATATTCTCGCGCTTGCGCTACTGAGTGCCGGTGTGTCGATTTACGAAGCCTGGCTGTTTTCTTTCCTCGGGCAGGTCGTGGACCTGCTGTCGACCTGGCAGGCCGGCGGCGATGCGGCGATACAGGAAAGTCGCGTGCTGTGGGGCATCGGCATCGTATTGCTGACCAGTATCGGGCTGGTCGCGTTGCGCACGATGGTGCAGCACCAGATATTGGCGATCAACCTACCGTTGCGGCTGCGCTGGGATTTCCATCGGTTGATGCTGCGACAAAGCCTTTCGTTCTTCTCCGATGAGTTCTCCGGCCGCGTCACCACCAAGGTGATGCAGACGGCACTGTCGGTGCGCGAGGTGCTGTTCACCCTCATCGAGGTCGCGCCGGGGATCGGCGTTTACTTCATCGCGATCATCGCCCTGGCCGGCGGCTTCGACCTGAAGCTGATGCTGCCTTTCATTGCCTGGGTCGCGTTGTTCGGCCTGGCCATGCGCTACTTCGTGCCCCGCCTGGGACAAGTCGGGCAGGAACAGGCCAATGCGCGGTCATCGATGACCGGTCGCATCTCCGATGCCTATACCAACATCACCACAGTGAAGCTGTTCTCGCACTCCAAACGCGAAGCCCACTTCGCCCGCGCGGCAATGGAGGATTTCAAGCAGACCGGCTTGCGCCAGATGCGCCTGGTCAGCCAATTCGAAATCGTCAACCAGGCACTGGTGGTCGGGTTGATCATGGGTGCGGGCGGCTATGCCCTATGGCTGTGGCACCAGGGCGAAGTCGGCGCGGGTGCCGTGGCGGCGATTACCGCCATGGCGTTGCGCATCAATGGCATGTCGCACTGGATCATGTGGCAAATGACCTCGCTGTTCGAGAACATCGGCACCGTGCAGGATGGCATGGCCACTTTGACCCGCGGCCCCAAGGTGCAGGACGCTCCGGACGCGAAAGTGCTGGTGACCACCGGCGGTGCGGTGGCCTTCGACAACGTGAGTTTCAATTACAACGGCGAACGCCAGGTGCTCGATGGGCTGAACCTGAGCATCCGCGCGGGGGAAAAAATTGGCTTGGTGGGCCGCTCCGGCGCCGGAAAATCCACGCTCATCAACCTGCTGTTGCGCTTCTATGATGTGGACAGCGGAGAGATTCGCATCGACGGGCAAAACATCGCGCACGTCACGCAAGACAGTCTGCGCAGCGCCATCGGCATGGTCACTCAGGATACGTCCCTGCTGCACCGCTCCATTCGCGACAACATCGCCTATGGTCGCCCCGATGCAACCGACGAGCAGATCCGCAGCGCCGCCATCAACGCCCAGGCCGATGGCTTCATCAGCCAACTGAGCGATAAGCATGGTCATTGCGGCTACGACACCCTGGTCGGCGAGCGTGGTATCAAGCTTTCGGGCGGCCAGCGTCAACGCGTCGCAATTGCCCGGGTGATGCTCAAAAACGCCCCGATCCTGCTGCTGGACGAGGCCACTAGCGCGCTGGACTCGGAAGTCGAAGTGGCCATCCAGGAAAGCCTCGATGACATGATGCAGGGCAAGACCGTGATTGCCATCGCCCATCGCCTGTCCACAATTGCGGCCATGGACAGGCTCATCGTCATGGATGACGGGCGCATCATAGAACAAGGCACCCACACGGAACTGCTCGGGAAAAACGGTACCTATGCGCGGTTGTGGCATCACCAGAGCGGCGGATTTCTGGGCGAGGATCAAGGGGTGGTTGAGGCAGTGGAATAGGCATGGGCGGTTTGGGCGATCATTGACCGCCCGAAGCAGCCCTTGATGTCCGTTTTTCGTCGCCCTATGTTATTGGCATTCATGGAGGATTCTGACTGATGGCACGTGTGGGTTTGATACTGACACCCGGTTTTGCGGACTGGGAATATGCTTTCATCGCAGGGATTGCCTCTCCTTTTTACGGGATCGACACCAGGTTTTTCACTTCTGCCACAGGGCAATTCCGCTCGCAGGGTGGATTGGCCGTAACGGTCGATAGCAGTTTGCAACAATGCCTGGGCTGGAAGCCGGACGTTGTCGTCGTCATTGGAGGAATGATCTGGGAACGTGCAGAAGCGCCCGATATTCGAGACTTTCTTCATGCCAGTCGCTCAAGCGGCGCGACGATTGCCGGTATCTGCGGGGGAACGCTGGCGCTTGCGAGGGCCGGCTTGCTCGACACGGTTGCTCATACGTCGAACAGCGCAGAGTTCTTACAACAGAATGCCGCAGGTTATGCAGGGCAGGCGCTTTATCGAAGCAGCCCGGTAGCCGTGGTCGCAGACCGCATCATAACGGCTCCAGGCCCCGCACCCGTTAGCTTCACCTGCGCAGTGTTCGAAAGCGCCGGGTTATCTGCAGAGGTCACTTCTCAATTCAGGTCAATGTTGGCAGCGGAACATGGGTGACTGCTTCGTCCTGAGAGGGTTTTGAGTGGCCGTTCATGGCAGATTTCTGACGGCCACGACCGACAGGAAACGCTTGATTTCTCCGGCTCTTCGTTGACCGTGCAGGTTGGAAACTCACCGTCTGGGAAAGTTTTTCAACCCCGCCCGTAAAATATCGCCCCAGCGCCGCACCAGATAATTGTGCTCATCCATCACCGAGTTCCACACGGCGATATGGCCCATGCGCTGCTCATAGGAACCACCATCGCGCACGTCACCAATGTCAATGAGCGGCAAACCATCACTGCCCAGTAACTCCTCCCGCGCCGGTTGACCGGCGTACCAGTAATCCCACTCGGCACTGCTCAGATGGTCGCGGCTGCGCGCCGGGTTGCCGATGTAGTAACCCTGGCGCGCCATCACCGCGCCGGGCCAGCCGGACAACCACCAGTTGAGGTATGCATAGGCCGCGTCCAATACCGGGCCCTGGGCGTGGCGCGACAATGACAAACCGCCGAACCAGGCGCGGTACCCCTCGCGAGGCACCGCCAGACGGTATTTCACCCCGGCGCGATGCAGGCGCATCAACGTCGGCGACCACAGGCTCTGGATATCGATGTTCGGGCTGAGCATCAATTGCGCGGCCTCCTCGTCATCGGACCAGAACGCCGCGAAGTGACCTTCCTTCTGTTTGCGCACCAGGATATCGGCCAGCACATCGATCTCTTCGATGCTCATATTGCCGATGTCCTTGAAGCGCGCCAGTCCCGCGCCCTGCACCGCCAGCGCGGCATCCAGGGCGCCGATGGCAGCGTCGCTCTGCAGTGCGGTGCGCGCGCGCCAGGCCGGGTCCAGCAGCCAGCCCCAGCTTTCGTTGTCGGGGCGAAAACCCTCGGGCAAGCGCTCGGGGCGGTAGGCGAAACTGTCGGCGTTATGGGTCAGGGGTAGCATGCTGATGCGCTCGGTGACCGTGCTGCCGAGGCTGCCATCGTGCTGCACGAACAAGCGCTCGCTAGGCACGCTGCCACTGCCCAACCGATCATTCGCGGACAGGCGACCGCGCTTGGGCAGGTCGTTGATCTCATGCCACAACGCAATGCGCCGCGTGTCGATGGGCTGGATCGCCCGGGCCGGCCATACGAAGTCGACGTTATGGAACCATTGATCGTACAGGTCATAGCTGTCGGGCTGCATCACCGCGATGCGCTGGGCCTGCTCGACATCGTGCACCTGGTACACCAAGTGAATGCCCAATTCCTGTTCGGCACGAACACGCAGGCATTCGAGCAAGGTCACTGAAGTGCCGAGGACGCGGAGTGTGATCATGCGGCGAACCGCTGAGAGAACACGGCAAAGGAGCGCCGCAGCAGCGCAGGGTCGAGACCACGCAGGATGAACACCAGGCGCGACTGCCGATCCGTGCCCGGCCAGGCAGGCAAGTGCACGGGGGCATGCAGGCAATGCTGCACACCATGAATGACGATCGGGGCGTTACTGCTGTTCACGTTGAGCAGTCCTTTGACACGTAGAATTCGTTCGCCGTGGCATCTTAACAGCATCGACAACCAAACCCCGAAGCCGACCCAATCCAACGGCTGGTCGAAAGTCAGGCTGCACACTTGCGCGGCGCCGTGGGTGGCGCTGGTACTGCGATGCAGTTGCCAGCGACTGACTTCCACTGTCGGTTCGGCGCTGCGCAAACCTTCACCCAGCAACAGTTGATCGCCGCTATGGACGTCACAGGTATTGAGGACCGGCGTACCGGCATTGAGCGCTTGCAGGTGCGCGTGCAGTGGGGCGCAGTCCTCCACCAGGTCGGTCTTGCTCAACAGCAAGCGGTCCGCGGCGGCGACCTGGGCCAGCCATTCCGGATGCAGGCGTTCTTGCAGAGTGGCGTGGCTGGCATCCACCAGGGTAATCACCAGGCCGATATGGAAACGCCCGCGCAGTTGCGCGTCGTTGTTCAAGGTGGCGAGGATCGGAGCCGGGTCGGCCAGGCCGGTGGTCTCCAGGATGACCCGTTTGAACGCCGGGATTTCGCCGCGCTCACGGCGTTGCAACAGGCCGAGCAATGCCTCCTTGAGTTCGCCACGAATCGAGCAACAGACGCAGCCACTGGGCAGCAGCACGGTATCCGGGGCGACTTCTTCCACCAACAGGTGATCGATGCCGACGTCGCCGAACTCGTTGATCAGCAAAGCCGTATCGCCGAGGCTTTCGCCTTGCAGCAGGCGCTTGAGCAAGGTGGTTTTGCCGCTGCCGAGAAAGCCGGTGATGACATTGAGAGCAATGCTCATACGGCTGACTCCAAGTGATCCAACAGATGCGGGTCCAAGGGATCCAACGGGCGGCCGAGCATGATTTCGGCCGCTCGCCAGAGCTGATCCAGGCCACTCGCCAGCGCTTGCTTACCGGTCGCGCCGAGCAGCAGGTAAGAGGCGCCCTGAAAGTCTTCGACCTTGAGCCGGAACACCGCCAGTACCTGATTGATCGCGGCGATGCGGCGCAGGCGTTCGCGGCGCCTGGGCAGCTCATCGCTCAGGGGATCGCTCCAGTGCAGATCCTCGCCGAGCAAACCGCAGAGTCCACACATGGCTACACCTCACTCATGGCATGACATCGCCGGAATTCGGGCCGAGGGTCTGGCCAACGAACAGGTTGCCACCCGGCTCGCTGGCCAGCAGCACGGCGGTGGGCGCCACTTCATCCGCCAGGCCGAACCGACCGAGGGGCAACTCGGCGGCCTTGGCGCGTTTCCAGTCAGCGCTGATCCCGGCGACCAATGGCGTTTCAATCGGCCCCGGAGCGATGGCATTGACCAGTACGTTGTCCTTGGCGACTTCCAGCGCCAAGGACTTGGTGAAACCGATGACCCCGGCCTTGGCCGCGGCGTAATGGGTAAGCTCGGCGCCGCCCTTGATGCCCAGTTGCGAGGCCACGTTGATGATCCGCCCCCAACGCTGGGCGAGCATATGCGGCAAGGCGCGCTGGCTGGCGACGAATACGCTGGTAAGGTCGACGCGCAGCATGTCGTTCCACATCTCGATCGTGAGGTCGACGCAACGTGCCTGGGTGAGCATGCCAGCGTTATTGACCAAAACGTCGATGCCGCCGAAGTGCTCGACGCAACGGTCGACACCGGCCTGGGCGCCTTCGACGGTGCCTACATCGGCGAGGCACTCCACCACTTCGGCGCCGAGGTTGCGGCAGGTGATCGCGGTTTCGGTGAGACTGCCAGCGTTGCGGTCGGCCAGCACCAGGCGCGCGCCTTCAGCCGCATAGGCACGGGCAATGGCAGCGCCGATACCGCTGCCGGCGCCGGTGATGACGGCGCGGCGGTTGGTAAGTTGAGGCATGTAGAATCTCCTGAAGCAAACACAGGTCCCAGGTGGGAGCGGGCTTGCTCGCGAATGCGGTCTGTCAGTCACACCTGATTTATCTGAAACACCGCATTCGCGAGCAAGCCCGCTCCCACATTTGAATTGAGTACAGTCAGTCGGGCCAGCGTACGGTCAGGCCACCGTCGATGACGATGCTCTGCCCGGTCAGGTAACTCGACGCATCACTGGTCAGGAACTGCACCAATGAAGCCACTTCATCCGCGCGCCCTACCCGCCCCAACGGGATCGCCCTCGCCGCCTTGGCCAAACCTTCCGGACCCAGTGAGTTCTTCACATCCAGTGACTGTGGCGTCTCGATCAACCCTGGGATCACCGCATTGCAACGAATGCCCTTTGCTGCCAACTCCACCGCCAGCGAACGACACAAGCCCGGCACGCCGGCCTTGGCCGCTGCGTAATGGCTGTGCTCTTGCCAGCCATACACGCCGCCGGCAATCGACGAAATCGCTACCAACGCACCGCCCTCGCCCATATGCCGAGTCGCCGCGCGAAAGGTACGCATCACTCCCGTCAGGTCAACGTTGAGCATCTCGTCCCACAGCGCATCGCTCATTTCCAGCAACGGTGCACGGCGCAGCAAACCAGCGTTCGCCACGGCGTAATCCAGGCGGCCGAAGCGCTGCACGGCGTGTTCGGCCAGTGCATCCACCGAGGCGGTATCACCCACATCCAGCGGCAACATCAGGCACTCGCCACCGGCTTCTTCCACCAAGGCCACCGTGGTCTGCGGGTCATGGGGATCGGCCGGGTAATACCCGCCGACGACCGCCACACCGTTGCGCGCATAGACCACAGCGAGGGCTTGGCCGATGCCGCTAGCGGCACCGGTAATCAAGGCAACTTTACGGCTCATCTGAAGATCCTCACTGAACGGTTTCCGGACGCACGTGGCGTGCGGCGAACATCAGCGCACCGGACAAGAAGCACGGCACAGCACCGAACCACAGTGCGGCGGTCTGCCAGTCACTGCCGGCGGACAACACCTGAGTGGCGCCAAACCCTGCGACCACCGCGCCAATCGGGCCCATGGCATGGATGATCGCGCCACCGGTGGCGCGGATGCTGGTAGGGAAACTTTCACTGATAAAAAACAACGCCGCCGAATATGGCCCGATCAGGAAGAACAGGCCCAGGCTGTACAGCCCGACCACCATCGCCATGTTGCTCGGGCCGAACAGCATCCCGGCAAACGACAGGCCGCCAAGCATCCAGCCCAGGCCAATCACGTTGCGGCGGCCAATCTTGTCGCCCATCCAGCCGTGGCTGAGGTAACCGCAGTAACCCACCAGGTTCGACAGCACCAGGATGATCAGCGAGTTCTCGAAGGAGATGTGGTGCACGCTGACGATCACTGAAGTACCGAGCACGCTGAACACCTGGATCGCCGCCCAGTTGAGCAACAACGCGGCGCCGATCACCAAGGTGGCGCGACGGGCCGGACCACGGAACGCGGCTTTGAGGCCGGCCTTGCTGTGTTCGTCGTAGTCCACGCCGTAAGTCACGGCGACGTTTTGCGCTTCTTTCACCGCGCCGTTTTTACGCAACTCAGTGATACGCTGATGGATCTGAAACTGCGGGCTCTCCTTGAGCTTGCGCGCCAGGATCGCAATCACCACCGCCGGAATCGCGGCGAAGATGAAGCAGCCCTGCCAGCCGATGATCGGCAGCAGCAGCGCGGTCAAACCCGCCGCGATCAACGCACCGACTGGCCAGCCGCCCTGCACCAGGCTGTAGATAAAGCCGCGACGCTTGGTCAGCCGCGGGTCTTGCGAGGCGCCATACAACTCGGTCAAGTAGGTGGCGTTGACGGTTTCTTCGGCATAGCCCAGGCCGCCCAACGAACGGATCAGAATCAGCGGCGACTTGCCCCACGCCCCGCCAATCGCGGTGAGCGCCGAGCACAGGGCGGAACCGGCCACCGTGAAGATAATCCCTTTGCGCCGCCCCAGCTTGTCGACGATCGGGCCGATGGCCAACGCAACGACGGCGGTACCCACCGCCACCCAGGTCGCGATTTCGGCCTGCTCCACTTCACTCCAGCCAAAGTGCCGGCCGATCTCGGGTAGCAAGGTACCGAACAGGATGAAGTCATACACCGCAAACACCCAGGCGAAGAAGGCGATCCAGGTGGCGAAGCGGACTTCCTGGGACGTCAGTTGCCGGGGTTTCCAGCCAGTCAGGTCAAGCTTGTTGTAGATAGACATGAATCGCGCCTCGGAAGGTGGGTGGGTATCAGGTACGCGGCTGGCGGCGGATAAAGTCGTCGGCGATTTCGTCGAAAGTGACGAAGCGCACGCCGGTATGGCTCTGGATGTGTTCGATCAGACGCTCAAGCATCAGCAACACTTGCGGCCGACCGGATACATCGGGGTGGATGGTCATGGTGAACACCGCGTATTCATGCTCGCGGTAGACCCAGTCGAATTGGTCACGCCACATTTCCTCGAGGTGGCGCGGGTTGACGAAACCGTGACTGTTGGGGGCCTTTTTGATGAACATCATCGGCGGCAAATCGTCGAGGTACCAGTTGGCCGGGATCTCCACCAAGTCGGTTTCTTCGCCACGCACCAGGGGTTTCATCCAGGTGTCGGGATGTTGGCTGTAGTCGATCTTGGTCCAGCTGTCGCCCTTGCGCACGTAGTAGGGGTGGAAGTCGTTGTGCATCAGGCTGTGGTCATACTTGATGCCTTTTTTCAGCAGCAATTCGTTGGTGACCTTGCTGAACTCCCACCACGGGGCGACGTAGCCGGTGGGACGTTTGCCGGTGACCTGGGTGATCAGCTCGATGGATTTATCGAGGACGATTTCTTCCTGCTCGGCGGTCATGGCGATGGGGTTTTCATGGCTGTAGCCGTGCACGCCGATTTCATGGCCGGCGTCGGCCACCGCCTTCATCTGCTCGGGAAAGGTTTCCATCGAGTGGCCGGGGATAAACCAGGTGGTACGCAAGCCGTAACGCTCGAACAATTTGAGCAAACGCGGGGCGCCGATTTCGCCAGCGAACAGGCCACGGGAAATATCGTCAGGCGAATCCTCCCCACCATATGAGCCCAGCCAGCCTGCCACGGCGTCTACGTCGACGCCGAAGGCGCACAGAATTTCTTTAGCCATCATTGTTCTCCTGCGGATTTATCAATCAGTCGTGGGATTTTTCAGGGCTGGCGCAACGCGGCTTCCACTGCCAGCGCCGCGCGCAACAATCGAAAATCTTCGCCGGCAGGCGCGCTAATCAACATGCCGGTGGGCAAACCGAGCGCATCGCAGCCACTCGGCAGGGACACGCCCGGCAGATCCAGCAAGCTACCGGGCATGGTCAGGCGCAACGTCGCGAGATTGGTGCGCACGAACAGTTCGTCGTCGGCCTCCAATGGCGCCAGGGGTGGCGCGACATGGGATACGCTTGGCGTAATCAAAAACGCCCCATCCAGCTCATCGGCGATTTGTTGCTGCAGCCGGTCGCGTGCGCTGTAGAGGTTGACCAACTGGCTGGCGGGGAATGTACGTGCGCTTTCCAGACGGCGCCGCACTCGCGGGTCGAGTCGGGCGGCCGCCTCGCTGTCGAGCAGCGGCTGATGCAGCGCGAAAGCTTCAGGGGCGCCAAGCCAGCCTTGTTGCTCGATGAGATGGAGCGTCGCTTGGAAGGCTGGCGAAGGCCGCAGGTCAATCTGCGCACCGTGAGTTTTCAACACGCTCAAGCAGTTCAGCAGGTTGTCACGCACCGCAGGTTCTACGCGTGGATCATCAAGGACCGACGGGTCGACCCAAAAACGCTGCCCTGCCAGACCGCGAGGGATGAGTGAGGTCGACTTCGTACGCCCGCACAGGATGTCGTCGATAGCCAAGGCATCGCGCACGCTGCGCGTCAAAGGCCCCACGCTGTCGAGGGTATGCGCGAGTGGGAAGACACCTTCACGGCTATAGCGCCTGCAACTGCTGCGAAATCCCACCACCCCATTGAAGGCCGCTGGAATTCGGATAGACCCAGCGGTATCCGTGCCCATGGCAATCGGCACGATTCCCGCCGCGACCGCGACCGCTGAGCCTGAGGACGAGCCACCCGGAATGCGTGGCTGGTCGAATCCGACAGGATTGTGCGGCGTGCCAAAATGGGGATTGAGTCCAAGGCCCGAGTAAGCAAACTCGCTAAGGTTAGTTTTCCCGACACTGACCATTCCGGCTCGTGCCAGCAGACCTACGACATTGGCGTCGAGCAGCGCTGGCGTAATGTCGCGGCGCACGGCTGCGCCTGCGGTAGTTGGACTGCCTGCGACGTCGAACATGTCTTTCCAAGCAATGGGAACGCCATCCAGTGCGCTTGCCGGTTGTCCGGCCTTCCAGCGCGCAGCTGATGAATGGGCTTCGCGAAAGGCACGCGCCGAACAAAGAGAGATGAACACGTCATCGACTTCCGCCACCCTGGCCAGCATTTCTTCCAACGCCTTGACCGGGTCGCTGCTACCCGAGGCGAATGCATCCGCCATGGCCAATGCATCGGCTTCAAGCGGTAATTGAGGACTGGCGTAGGACATCTGATCCACCAAAAACGTATTCATTATTAAAATATACGTTTTATAGAGCAGATAGCGTGCCAAACTGAGTGCTGAAGGAACGCCAAGGCGAAAGCAATCCGCGTCTAGCCTACGGACTAGACGCCTTTCCAAACGGGTAGATATTCCATTTTGCGGAGCCTTTTATGCGGGACCAGCCAGCAACACAAATAATGTATTAATTAAAAAATATCCGTTTTGGTGCAGAACAGTAACAACAGCCCCAGGAACGCGCACAAAGGACGTGGTCCACGGTGACAACCGACTTGTGCGAGAATCTTCCCCCGCCTTTCGAGAAGCGTATGAGATCGATGACCGCCGAGGATTACCGCACTGCATCCCGCTACGCCATGATCCGCCAGGTCCTGCGCAACGCCATCGTTGATGGAGAGGTGGCCCAAGGACTTGTCCTGCTCGAAGCGCCTCTGGCCGACCTGTTCGGAACCAGCCGCGTACCGGTGCGCAAAGCATTGGACCTGTTGCATAAGGAAGGCTTGATCAGTCGATTCGACGGTCGTGGTTATCTGGTCAACCCAAAGGGGGTTGAAGTGGAGCCACTGCGGCTGGCCGTAACCCACAAGCAACTCGGTCTTGATAGCAGCGAAGAACTGGTCGATACCCGGCCGTTGGGCGAGCGGATGTTCGACGAGATTGGTTCGGCCTTATCGACCTGTATTGCTTTCGGGCACTATCGACTCGACGAGCAAATGGCCGCCGAGCATTACGGCGTCAGTCGGGCGGTGATACGCGAGGCATTGATGCGTCTGCGTGACCGCGGCCTGGTGGAAAAGGAACCCTACTCCCAATGGCTGGCCGGCCCGCTCACCGCCAGGGAGATCACCGAAGACTACGAGCTGCGCGCGTGCCTTGAACCTGAGGCGTTACGCCAGAGCGCACCCGGGCTCAGCCGGGGATCCCTTGAAGCCATGCTGTCGCGGGTTAAAGAGGCACAGAGCAACCCACGCTGCAGCCTGGCATGCATCGAGCAACTTGAAGAAGACCTGCATTACCACTGCCTCGCCGGAATAAACAATCGCAAGATCGCTACGCTGATCCGGCAGGCCCAGAGCCCCAGGATCATCAGTCGGATTTTTTACAGTCAGTTGGGCCTCGGCCCCGACGAAGCCATGCTGGCCGAACACCGTTTGATTTTAGAGTTGCTATTGCATGGCGCATTCGACGCAGCAGCGCTGAACCTCAAGGAACATCTCCACCGCGCCCGCCAGCGCATGTTGCAACGGTTGAAAGTTCTGTCAGTGCTACCTGAGCAGCAAGTACCGGAGTATCTGACCAAGCTGAGCTGAAAATCGTCTACCAGTCAGTCCGTACACGTTTCAGGCTCATCATCAAGGCACTCGATACATGCATCCAGCAATTCATGGAGCGCCGCAACGCGATGCACGCCGAGTCGCTCATTAAGTGCCAATTGCGCCTCTTTCCAGGCGCGCCGCCCTTCGGCTTGCTTTTCCAGTCCCGCTTCGGTCACTTGGACAAGGCGGCTGCGCGCGTCGCCACCCGCCCCGACCGTCAGCCAGCCTTGAGTGACCAGTGGCTGCATATTCCGTGTCAACGTCGAAGCCTCCATTTGCATTCGCCTGGCCAGGTCGCTCGGGCGAATGGGACCCAGTCGAACGACGTGGGACAACAATGCGTACTGCGTGTTTTTTAATCCGGACTCGGCGATATAGCGATCGTAGTGACGCGTCACCATGCGATTGAGCTGGCGAATCTTCAGATTGGTGCAACCCTGTGGCTTGGTCATATTTTTCATGGTATAGATTGTATCTACAAGTATTGCATATGCAAGTATCTGGAATGATAAAGGAGTCCGTGATGGAGGCTGACCAGGTCGTTGCGCGGTGGGACGAAGAGGAAAAAGCGATTCGTGCCCGTTGGAACACCTCCCACACCGCAACGCACAAACAGATCACCAGCCTGACGGGCATGGAGTTGTTCGAGGCAATCTTTGCCGGGGAACTACCGCCCGCCCCCATCGGCGACACGCTCGATTTCCTGCCCATTCACATGGAACCAGGCATAGCGATCTTCCAGGGTCGACCGCAACGAAGGCACTACAACCCGCTGGGCACCGTGCACGGCGGCTGGTTTTCCACGCTGCTCGATTCGGCGGTGGGTTGCGCCGTGCATTCGACCTTACCCGCAGGCAAGGGCTTCACTACGCTGGAGCTGAAAGTCAACATGGTCCGCGCCTTGACCGACGCGGTACCGCTAGTACGCGCCGAGGGAAAGTTGATCCATGCGGGAAGCCGGATTGCCACGGCCGAAGGCCGAATCGTTGGCCCCGACGGCAAGCTGTACGCGCACGCCACCACGACATGCTTGATCTTCGATTTCCCTGCACCTTCCCCGAGGCGTCAACATGAGCAAGTCTGACATTGCTCTCTGCGCTGCGGCCCGACAATGGAGAAAGTCATGAAATACACATCCTTTGGCAAGACTGGCCTGCGGGTTTCGCAGGTGGCGCTCGGCACGGGCAACTTTGGCACGGGTTGGGGCCATGGCGCCGACCCCGATACCAGCAAAGCGATGTTCAACGCCTACGCCGAGGCTGGAGGCAATTTCATCGATACAGCGGATGTCTACCAGTTCGGACAATCGGAGGAACAGATCGGCATCCTGCTGGAGGGGCGGCGCGAAGATTTCGTCATTGCGACGAAGTACAGCAACGGCGCGCAACCGAATGCCAATAGGCTGGTCACCGGCAACAGCCGCAGGGCCATGGTCGCCTCCGTGGAAGCGAGCCTGAAGCGACTCAAGACAGATCGGATTGACATCTACTGGGTGCATCATCCCGATGGCCTCACGCCAGCCGAAGAAATCGTCCGTGGCTTCGAGGACTTGGCACGCGCGGGCAAGATCCTCTATGCAGGCCTTTCGAACTTCGCCGCCTGGCGACTCGCCCGCGCAGTGACCCTGGCCGAACTTGCTCGTACCGTTCCCATCGCGGCTGCGCAGTTCGAGCACAGCCTGGTTCATCGCGAGCCCGAAGCCGACCTGTTCCCGGCATCGCACGCGCTGGGCCTTGGTATCGTCACTTGGTCGCCGCTGGGCGGCGGCATGCTGACGGGCAAGTACCGCCAAGGGGAGAAAGGTCGCGCCGAAGGTTTGGGCGGCCGGGTGTTCCAGCCGGAGAATTCGGCGCAGCGTACGCAAATCCTCGACACCGTCATTGCCATCGCGGGCGAGATCGGCGCCAGCGCGGGTCAGGTCGCCATTGCCTGGGCAGGCACCCACGGGGCAGTGCCGATCATCGGGCCACGCTCAATGACCCAACTCACCGACAACCTCGGCGCGCTGTCGCTTGAGCTTTCACCCGAGCACATCAGCCGCCTCGATACAGCAAGCGTCCTGACACCCTCGGCGCCAGCACGGGCGGTAATTCCCTGGGGCGAGAGCACGGATCGGATCGTGGCATAGCGCCATGGGAGCATTGGTCCGCAGTTTCTTGGACAACGGCCAACTCGACACCCAAACCTTGAAAGCCCACACATACGGCGAATTGAACGCTTTGATGGCAGCGAAAACCGAGTGATGCTGCCCCGCGGACGAGGCCAAACGCCAGTGAATTGAAAGTGTCTAGTTCTGAAATAGGCTTACACCGGTTTCAGGACTAGGACCACCGAAAGCAACGGCCTCCAAACCTGTACGGACACCGCTAACTTGTGCCCAGGGAATGGGCGAGTCCATCGACCTGTTTTGCCAGGATTTCGAGGGTGAAATGTTCAATCGCGCGGGCACGCCTTGGTCCGAGAGCGATGTGATCACGATAAAGCGGATCGTTCGACCCAACGCGCTCGATTTAGCCCAGCAACAGGCAACGCTCCTCCTCTGATTCTTCCAACCCGATAAACCGTCGCACCCGTTGGGCTCCATGCCCTGCGCGGATCGCCTCTGGCGAGGCATCCAACTGCACGTTGCCGTTCTCCATGAAAATCACCCGGTCAGAGATCGACAGGGCAAATTCCATTTCGTGAGTGACAATCAGCAGGGTCATGCCTTCGCGAGCCAGGTCGGCGATCACCGTAAGTACCTCGCCGACCAGTTCCGGGTCCAGCGCCGAGGTTGGTTCGTCAAACAGCAGGATGTCCGGGTCCATGGCCATGGCCCGGGCGATCGCCACACGTTGTTGCTGGCCGCCAGACAGTTGATGCGGATATTTGTGAACGTGGGCCAGCAGGCCGACCTTGTCGAGCAGTTGGCAGGCCCGTTGCTCGCTCAGCGCGCGGCTGACGCCATGATAACGAGGGGCAAGGCAGATGTTGTCCAACAGTGTCCGGTGTGGAAACAGGTTGAAGTTCTGGAACACCATGCCGATGCGCTGTACGCCCTGACGAACCCGACGCCCATCCGGTTTGTCCTCGGCATTAATGAAGCCCTCCCCGAACAACAGGATTTCACCCTGATCGATGCGTTCCAGGCCATTAATGGTGCGGATCAACGAGGTCTTGCCGGAGCCGGACGGGCCGATGATGGAAATCACCTGGCCGCTTTGCACCTTCAGGTCGATACCTTTGAGCACATGATGATCGCCGTAGCGTTTGTGCACGCCCTGCAGGTGCAGGGCCGGGGCCGCCCCTTTGGCTGGGAGGCTGACCTTGCTCGATACCCTAGGTGCCAGACTGTCACGCAGCACTTGTGTCGAGGCGCTCTCCAGAGTTTGCGGTGTACGCAGGTTCAGGTCCAGGTAACGTTCCAGACGCTGCAAGGCGAAGCCAAACACTGTGACGATCAGCACGTAGTACAGGCCCACAGCCGCCAGGGTCTCCATGACCAGGAAGTTCTGGGCATACAGGCGCTGGCCGACAGTCAGCAGTTCGGTCAGTGAAATCACCGAGATCAACGAGGTCAGTTTGACCACCGTGATGTATTCGTTAATCAACGTCGGCAGTGAGATGCGAAACGCTTGAGGAATGACGATCAGACGTTGCACGCCAAGCAGCCCGAGCCCCAGGGCACGGCCCGCTTCCTTCTGGCCTTTGGCGATCGAAATCAGCCCGCCACGATGAATTTCTGCCATGTAGGCGGCCTCAGTGACCACCAGCGCCAACAGACCGGAATAAAATGGCACCGACAGCACCGGCCCGGCACCAGGCAGCAACTGCGGCAGGTTGTAGACGAAGACCACCAGCACCAGCAGCGGAATGCTGCGAAAGAACCAGATGTAGAGTGATGCGGGTATGCGCAGCCAGCGCACGCTCGACAGTTTGGCCGATGCCAGGACGAAACCCAGCAGCATGCCCAGGAACCAGGCCAGGGTGCTCAGTTCGATGACGGTCAGGCTCGCCGCCCAGAAGTCAGCCAGGGTGAACAGCGAAAAAAAGTAATCCCAATCGAATTGCATAGACACCTCGCGCAAGCCGCGCCCCCGATCGAGGGCGCGGTTTCAGGCATTACTCAGAGACCGGTTCCAGGTCATACGCCTTGAGAATGGCGGCGTACTCGCCGTTGGCCTTGCTCTCAGCCAACGCCTTGACCAGCGCCTGATAGGTCGCGTTGGCGTCTTTCTTGACGTAGATGCCCAACGTTTGCGGGTAAACCAACTTCTGCGAGCTGACGATCACACGGCCGTTGGTACGCTGAGCGATCATGTGCGCGGCACCGGCAATTTCCACTTGAGCCTGGATGTTCTTTGACAGCAGCGCCTGCGTCACCTCGGGTGCCGAGGGAAACTCACTGACGGTGATGGCGCCCTTGTTGTTCGGGACGCAGTAGTCGCTGGACAACTGACGGAACTTGCCGACCCAGGTGGTGCCCTGCTCCAGCCCGATTTTCAGGCCACACAGGTCTTCGGGAACCTGCGGGTTCAGCTCACTGCCCTTGGGCACCATGATCGCCGCGCCGGTGTTGGCATAAGCAATGGTCCGGGCCTGGGCCTGGCGCTCCGGGGTGATGTACATGCCGGAGATGATTGCGTCGTAATGCCCGGCGTTGAGGCCGTTGAGCAGATTGGGAAACTTGGTGTCGACGAAGTTGGCCTTGACGCCCATTGCCTTGGCCAGAGAATGGGCCAACTCCGGGTCGGAGCCGACCACGTTCTTGTTGGCGTCATAGGATTCGAACGGCGGGTAGGTGATTTCCATACCGACCTTCAATACACCCGGCGTCGCGGTGCTGGCGAAGGCGGCACTGGCACAGAACAGACCAGCGGCGAGCAGACTCAGTCGGGTCAAGGCGTAGGGGGTTTTCATGATGGGAAGCTCCGTTGGTTTTTTTAGGAATGAGAGGCAGTGTTTTTCAGGCGACCGAAGCTCGATGGCTTGCGGGCTCGGGATGGCAGCTCAAGCTCGCCGTTCTCGACGCGTTTGCGCAGGTACTGATAGGTCTGCAGGGCTTGACTCCACATGTGTTCACCAATCGTTAGCTCCTCGTAGACCTGAGCGTCATTGATGAATGCCGGCAACGGCTTGATCAGCGTGTGGTAATCGCAGGCGTAAAACAGCGGGAAGCTATAGCGCTCCTGAGCCACCTTGCGCACTCGGTGAGCGGTGGCCACGAAGGTCCCGGAGGTCATGACTTCCAGCATGTCGCCGATGTTCACCACAAACGCACCGGGCATTGGCGGTGCATCGATCCACTGATCCTGGTCGTTCAGCACCTCCAACCCTGGCTGATCGGCGTGCAGGATGGTGAAGCACTCGTAGTCGGTATGCGCGCCGATGCCTGGAGCATCCACGGCAGTGGCGTCGAAGGGGTAATGGATCAGCCGCAGCTTGGAAGGCGGACGGGTGACCAGTGCGTCGAAGTAGCCCTCTTCCAGGCCCAGAGCCAGAGCGAAACCATCGAACAATCGACGGCCCAGGGCAAACACGGCCTGATAGTAATTTTGTACCGCAACCTGAAAACCCGGCACGTCGGGCCAGTGGTTCGGGCCCAGCAGCGGCGTTCGACTCAGGAATAGCGGATCGTCCACCGGCACTTCGAATCCGATGTCGAAGGCCTCTTTGTGGTCCGGCTTGCCCTTGGAGTACACCTCCTCACCTTCGGGCACGAAGCCCTTGTGGCTTTCCGAGGCACCAATGTAATGGCGCATCTTGGTCTCCAGGGGCTGCGCGAAATAATCCTTGCTCGCCTGGCGCAGGCCCTCGATCAGTGCCGGATCAATGCCGTGCCCGGTGATGTACAGAAACCCCACATCGCTGGCGGCACGACCCAGTTGCTCGGCCACGGCGAGGCGATGCTCCAGTTCGATACTGAAGAGACCGGCGATGTTCACCACTGGAATGCTATTGAAGTTGGCCTGGGTCGGCGAAGTCTTATTCATGGCGGGCTCCTTCACAGGTAAAACGGTTGAAGTGTTCGCGCTCGGTTCGCGCCATCCACTGGTTCAAGGTCCAGAGATCGGCCACCGGCATGTTGGTGAAGGGCAAGTGATGCAGATACCCGTCGGCACCGAACTCCGGGGTCAGGGTGCTGACTGCATAGCCACGCTGAATTTGAGAAGCCCAGATCGCCTCCCAGTGATGCTGGTGAAACATCAGTTCACGGGCATATTCCGGAGCGGCGGGATGGGGAACTTGCGGGCCCTGGTCATAACCGACCCGAGCTTGAATGTGATGAACGCGCTCGACGAAGGACGACAGATCGTCGGCCGGGTCGTCCAGTAATCGCTCACAGCACACCACCCAATGGCTGATGTCACTGGTGAAACGCAGTTCCGGCAGTTGGCGAATCAGTTCCAGCGTCACCCAAGGGCTGTACAGGGAGCGGGCGCGGTGAGTCTCGAAACTGCAGAACACCCCATGCCTGGCGGCCAGTTCCAGGGCCTGACCGAAGAACTCGACCTGCTGCGCCAGAGGCCAGCGATCATTGCCCGCAAGCAGATTGACGAAACGGGGGGTCAGCTCCGTGGCCCAGCCGAGCTTGCGATCGATGTCGACCAAGTGCTGGGCAGGCGTAGCGCGCTGATCAGGCAGGACATCGTAGGCACTGAACAGGGTGCAGATGTAGGGGACGTGATTGCTGCGCAGGAAAGCGCCGAACTCGCCACGCGCATTGGCCTGCAGTGGCAGGCGTGCTTCGATCCCATCAAAACCGGCGACGAGCAGTTCATCCAGCGCGGATGAATGGCTGGCGGTATAGCCCCATAAGGTACGGAAAATCTCTAGCTTCATGCATTCCTCTCGACTGCTTCGGGCCACTAGCGGATTGGGCTGGTGGCGTTGCTGGGCAGTCGAAAAGGGGCCGCTGCGGGCTGCTGCTCTGATGGCGTCGGTCCCGTGTGGAGGATCCTAAGGCCATCGTGACAAATGATTGAATAGGCTGTAGCAAATAGTTAGTTCAGAAATCCATGAACTAACAACGCTGGTGAGTTTCGCGAGAACGAAAAAAGAGATCAATACCTGAATGGCGCCTACCTGACCTTCTTCGGGTGTCCATTCCTCCTGACCTCAGTCCTTGCTGATCGACGTGTTTTCATCAGCATGGGGTAAGGTTTAGGTCTTCGTTTCATGGCACACGGCTCAATCCTGCCCTGACACGCTCGACGACATCCCCAACAGCGACAACCGTCAAGTCATCGACGGTGGCTCGAAAGCCGTTACAGGCGGCAACGCCTGATCCCACTTCACAATGTCCACCGAGGCGGTTTGCGCCGAACAGCCCTGGGACAGACTCGATGAGCCGACATCAGCGGTGATCATGTTCGGGTTGCCGTGTTTATCAAGGCTGTTTCGCTCACCGTTCACCAACGGATCAAACCAGGCACCCGTGGCGATCTGCACGACACCCTGACGGATTCCATCGCTGACAATCGCCCCGGCCAGAAAAGCCCCGCGCTCGTTGAACACCTTGACCACGTCGCCATCGACAATACCCCGGGCGTGCGCATCCGCCGTGTTGAGGGTCAAGGGCTCACGCTGCCGGATTTTCGAGGAGCGGCTGTAGGCGCCGTGATCGTATTGGCTGTGCAAACGGGTTTTCGGTTGGTTCGACAGCAGTTGCAACGGGTACTGCGCCACCGGCTTGTCCAGCCACACCGGGTGACCGGGACAATCGGCGTAGCCAAAACTCGCGATGCGTTCGCAGAAGATTTCGATCCGTCCCGAAGGCGTCGGCAGCGGATTGGCCTCGGGGTCTTCGCGGAAGGCTTTGAGCAATACCGTATCGGTGTCGGAGTAGGTAATTTCGAACATGCCATCTCGCCAGAACGTGTCGTAGTCCGGCAACTCAATCCCTTGCTCCTGCGCCCTGCCCCGGGACTCGTCATAGGTAAAACGCAGCCATGCCTCGGCGTCACGCCCCTCGGTGAATGACTCACCGAATCCCAGACGCTCGGCGACTTGCGCCAGAATCCAATAGTCGTCCCGGGATTCGCCCACCGGCTTGATCGCTTGCTGCATTGCGATCATGAAGCGGTCCGACGCGGAGCTGCCGATATCGTTGCGCTCCAGGGCCGTCGTGGCTGGTAGCACGATATCCGAATACTTGGCCTGGGCAGTCCAGAACTGCTCATGGACGATGAGGGTTTGCGGTCGCTTCCAGGCCTCCAGCAGACGGTTGAGGTCTTGATGATGGTGGAAAATATTCCCCCCCGCCCAATAGACCAGACGTATGTCCGGGTAATGCATCCGCTTGCCGTTATAGTCGAACGGGGCTCCTGGATTGAGCAGCATGTCGGTCACTCGCGCCACCGGAATAAAGTCTTTGACCGGATTGACCCCTTGGGAAAAGCGCGGCCCGGAAAACGCTTTGCGACCGCTGCCCGTGTTGTTCATGCAGCCATAGCCAAGGCCGAATCCGCCGCCAGGCAGGCCGATCTGCCCAAGCAGCGCGGCCAGCGTTACCGTCATCCAGAACGGCTGTTCGCCGTGCACCGCACGCTGCAAGGAATAGGCAATGTTGATCATGGTGCGCTGGCGGGCCATGCGCCGCGCCAAGTCGATGATTTGCGGTGCCGGGATGTCTGTCAGGGTCTGCGCCCATAACGGATCCTTGGGTTGGCCATCGACATGACCGAGCAGGTATTGGCGAAACCGCTCATAGCCGACCGTATAGCGCCGGATGAAGTCCTCATTGTGTAAACCTTCACTAACCAACACGTAGGCCAACGCCATCATCAGCGCCGTATCGCTGCCGGGGCGCACCGATAACCATTGATTATTTGTCGGCCCAACCAGGTCTTCGCGCAAGGGACTGACGTTGACGAACTGCACGCCGGCCTCGGACATCTTTTCGAGTGCTCGAGACAACAGATGCTCGCTGGCCCCGCCGGGGCTGGTCTGGGCGTTTTTCGCCGGCAGGCCACCGAAAGCGACAAACAACTCACAATGCTGCGCCAGGTTCTGCCATGAGGTATGCGCGGCCAGCAACCAATCCATGTTGCCGACGATATGCGGCATCAACACCCGCCCGGCGCCAAGGCTGTAGCTGTCCATGCTGAACACGTAACCGCCGAACAGATTGAGGAAGCGATGCAGCTGACTCTGGGCGTGATGGAAGCGTCCGGCACTGCCCCAGCCGTAGCTGCCGCCGAAAATCGCCTGGTTGCCATGCTCGATCTTGACCCGTTTCAGCTCCCGGGCGACCAAGTCCAGCGCCACTTCCCATGACACTTCGACGAAGGGTTCCTGACCGCGCCGCTCGGGGTGAGATCCGGGCTCGGCGAGGTAACTGCGGCGCACTGCCGGCCGCATGATCCGCGTCGGCGAAGTAATGGCCCCGGGAATCGAAGCACCGATGGGCGACGGATCTGAGTCCCATTCAACAGGTACCATCGCATCCAGTTTTCCGTCGACGACCTGCGGACGGTACGCGCCCCAATGCAGTGAAGTGAAACTCATGGCGCGATGAACTCCCAATGGAATACGGTCGATAGCACGCAACAGATCTGATGTGGGAGCGGGCTTGCTCGCGAAAGCGGTGTGTCAGTCGCCATCAATGTTGAATGCCAGTCCCTCTTCGCGAGCAAGCCCGCTCCCACATTTGTGCTCTGTTGTCCTGCAAAGAGTGCTCGGGCACTCAACCAATAATTACCAGCTCTCACCCAGCCCCAGCAACCCCATGATCTGGCGTCTCAGATCCACCAGATAAGGATCGTCGCGATGACGCGGATAAAGCCGTTCGATGGTCAATTGCGCTTTAATCGCTGCCGGTCGGTCACTGAATACGATCACTCGATTGGCCAGCAGCAAAGCCTCTTCAACATCATGGGTCACCAGCAGCGCGGTGTACCCCTGACGTTGCCACAAATCGATCAACTCTTTCTGCATGGCAATGCGGGTCAGCGAATCCAGCTTGCCTAATGGCTCGTCGAGAATCAGTAGCCGCGGTTCGTTGACCAACGCCCGAGCCAACGCGACACGCTGGGCCATGCCCCCTGACAGCTGCCGTGGATACGCTCGGGAGAACGGGCTGAGGCCAACTTTTTCCAGTGCCTCATCGACCTTGGCGGAATAGGTTTTGAGCAGGCCCTGGGCCTCAAGGCCAAGGGCGACGTTGTCCCATACGCGCCGCCACGGGTACAGCGTCGGGTCCTGGAACACCACGACCCGGCTCGGGTCCGGCCCCGTAATCGGCAGGCCATCAGCCAGCAAAGCGCCCGAATCGGCAGGCTCCAGCCCCGCCACCAGGCGCAACAATGTGGACTTGCCGCACCCTGAAGGCCCGAGCAACGCGACGAACTCGCCGGGCGCCACGTCGAGGGAAACCCGATCCAGTACCGGCAAGTGCTGACCGTCCAGGGCAAAACCGTGGCTCAGGTTATCAATGCGCAGGGCCAACCCTGCCGATGCGGTTGCTGCGTGTGCCAGCGCTACCATTTCATCGCTCCTTTTTGCCAGGCCAACAACCGGTCACGGATCAGAAACAGCGCCGAGATCAACCCCGAGCAGGCCAGTGCCATGATCAACAATGCCGCGTACATATTGGCGTAGGCCGCCCAACCCTGGGCCCATTGCAAGTACCAGCCGATGCCAGATTTGACTCCCATCATTTCCGCGACCACCAGGGTCGAGAACGAGGCGCCCAACCCCATGAACAAACCGACAAACACGTGGGGCAAAGCGGCCGGGATCGCCACTTTGAAAATCAGAAAGCCCTGCTTCGCGCCCAACGTCCGGGCCACGTCGTAATAGGCTTTGTCGACACTGGCCACACCGGACCACGTCAACACCGTCACCGGAAACCAGGTCGCCAGAGCAATGAGAAAGACACTGGCACTCCAACTGGTGGGAAACAGAAAGAAGCACAGTGGCAACAGCGCCGTCGAAGGCACCGGCCCGAGAATGCGCAGGACCGGGTGCAACCAGTAGCCGATACTGCTCGACCAACCGATCGCAACTCCGGCCACAAAACCGGTCGCGGCACCCAGCGCCACTCCACTTCCAAGCAACAGTGCCGAATGCAGCAAGCTGTCGGCCAGGCGTGGCCAGTCATCGACGTACACCGCGAGCAACGCTTGCGGCGGTGCAAAGAATGGCACCGGCAGCAGACCCAGCTTGGCGGTGAGCAGTTCCCAGATGCCCAGCAGAATGGGCAGTGCGATCAACCAGGCGCCTGCTGCCCGTAGGCGCGTGGCGAGCTTCGCCGACCAGTGACCGACGATGCCCAGCAACCCGATCAATGTCGCCACGGCCAGGCATAGATTCGCCAGGCCTTGGGTCATCGGCCAAAGGCGCGTGGCGTTGGGCCAATAGCTGATCAACAACGCAACCGCCACCCATGCCGTCACCGCGACCGCACCTTGGCGCCAAAGCTTGAATACCCACGGCCTGGCGGATGCGGCCAACGTCGAAACATCAGCTGAAGACATCGGCGGTGATCTCCTTGGCGAACGCTCCGGCGTCGGTCCCCTGACTGATCACCTCCACGGTTTTCAGGTCGGTGACGTAAGTGGTGATCTCCTTAGTCAGCAACGGGCCAACGGCATGGTGGCCGTGGGTATGGTCGTGCAGGATAGCCTCGACTTCTTCGGTGGAGGTATTGAGCGCATAGGCCTGGAAACCCTTGGCCACGGCCCCGGGATTTTTCACCGAATAGTCGTGGGCCTCGAGAATCGCCTGGGTCAGGGCTGCGACCACGCGTTTGTCCTCACGCACCAGTTTGCCGGTGACGCCGACGACGCAGCAGCTGAGGTTGGCGTACTCCTCGACCAGATTGGTGGACAACTCCTGGGCTTTGCCGGTCTTGATCAGGCGGTACATGAACGGATCACTGCCGCTGACTGCCTGCACTTCACCACGCTCCAGCGCCGTGCCCAGCAGGTCGGCCGGGTACAGTCGCCATTCCACATCCCGCACCGGATCGATGCCGTGCTTTTTCAGCAGGATCGAGAAGAAGTTACGGTCCGGGCTGGCCATGTCGGTGACGCCGATGGTTTTGCCCTTGAGGTCTTCAAGCTTATGCACGTTGCCGTTTACTGCGCTGAGCAAACGCAGGCAACCGCCGTGAGTGCCGGCGGTGAGTTTGACGTCGAAGCCCTGCTCCAGCGCCTTGAGCCAGCGCAATGCCATGCCGACTCCAGCATCGGCCTTGCCGGTGGCGATGGCTTCAAGCAGCACTTCGGTGGAGTTGCCAAAGTTGACCAGTTCGACATCGAGGTTGTGCTTCTTGAAGAAACCCTGACCGTGGGCGATGACCACTGGCGCCAGACAAACCGCATTGAGGTTGACCGCCAGTTTCAGCGCGCGCGGGGCATCCAGGCGAATGAATTCGCCCGTGCCGGCGGGCTCGCTGGAGCTATCGATAACATGGCCGGCGTGCTCATCCGCCGCCCGGCTAAAACGCGGCAGCGACATCAACAACGGACTCGCCAGGGCAACACTGGCCAGCCCCAGCAGGTGACGACGGGTCAAACGTTCGAAAACAGCCATTCAAATATCCCTTTGGTTGGTAGAAGAGTTCAGTTCTTCAGCTCGCCGAGCCCCAGGTGCTCACGCAAGGTCGAGCCTTCATAAGCGCGACGGAACAAGCCTTTGCGTTGCAGATGGGGGATCACGCTTTCGACGAATTCGCTGAACGATCCCGGCAGGTAACCCGGCGAGATCACGAAGCCGTCGCAACCTTCGCCCTGGAACAACTCGGCCAGTTGGTCGGCGATTTGCGCGCCGGTGCCCACCAGTTGCGGAACGCGAACGCTGCTGGCGAAGATCTGCCCCAGTTGCTCCAGCGTGGTCTCGGCACCCTGCATCAGTAGTTTTTCAGCAGCGGCCGGATGGATCAGCGGCGATTGGGCTATCTGCGCCAGCGTCGCGGATAACGGAAACGGTGACAGGTCGACATTGAGCTGTGAGGCCAGCGTGACCAGCCCCAACTCGGGACGTGCCAGTGCGTTGTGTCGATCGCGTTTGGTCCGTGCTTCGGCTTCCGTGCCGCCAATGAACGGCATGACCGCTGTCAGCACTTTGCAGCTGTCAGCCTCGCGCCCTTGTTGCACGACCTGCGCACGTACGTCGTCGCGGAAGGCGCGCATGGCGCTCAGGTGCGGATGAATGGTAAAGATCGCTTCCGCCCAACGCGCCCCGAAACGCCGACCGCGACCGGACGAACCGGCCTGGATCAGCACCGGTCTTCCTTGGGGCGTGCGCGGAATATTCAGGGGGCCTTCGACCTTGAACCACTCGCCACGGTGCTGCACCGACTGGATCTTCGATGGATCGGCCAGCTCCCCGCTTTCGCGATCGAGCTTGAGCGCGCCAGGTTCCCAACTGCGCCATAGCTTCAACGCCACTTCGACGAACTCGTCGGCACGGTCGTAACGCAGGTCGTGCTCCAGATGCTTGTCCTTGCCGAACAGCCGACCTTCGCTGTCGTTCATCGAGGTGACGATGTTCCACGCCGCGCGGCCCTTGGACAGGTGATCCAGAGTGGCGAACTCCCGGGCGATGTGCGCGGGTTCGTAATAGGTCGTGGAGCGGGTTGCACCCAGGCCGAGCTTGCTCGTTTGCCCGATCAGGTAAGACAGGATCGGAAGTGGGTCCAGGCGTGTCGCATCCTGAGCGCCATAACGCAATGCCAGATCCCGGGAGCCGCCCATTTGATCACCCACTGCGAGGCGATCGGCGAAGAACAGAAAATCAAACAACCCCTCCTCCACGACTTTTGCGACGCGCGCGTAGTATTCGGGATCGAGGTAATTGCCGACGGTTTCAGGGTGACGCCAGACGGCGTGACTGTGAATGACAGGCCCCGTCAGCAAGAACGCTGACAGGTGAATTTGACGACTCATGCCAACGCCCCCCTACTTCGCCTTCGGCGTCCAGACTGCGATATCGGAAACCTTCAACGGCTTGGGCGTCAGCTTCGCCGCGTAATAGGTGTCAGCGATACGTTGCTGCTCGGCCAGTTCATCAACCTTGACCGGGACGATGTCATAGCTGCGGCGGGTATTGGCCAATTCCACGGTGGCGGAAGGAATGTTGCCCCACAACGGGCCGAGTATCTTCGCGGCCTCTTGTGGGTGCGCTTTGACCCACTGTCCCGTCTCGCGCAGGGTATCGAAGGTAACCTGCAACACCTCCGGGTGCGCGTTGGCGAACTTTGTCGTCGCCAGGTAGAAGCGGTTGTAGTCGGCCAGGCCGTCCTTGCCGTCAGCCAGCACGCGCACGTGATGATCCAGTTGTTGGGTCGCCAGGAACGGGTCCCATATAACCCAGGCATCGACACTGCCGTTGGCGAATGCCGCCCCGCCATCCGGTGCTTCCAGGTAACGCGGGGTGATATCGGCGAGCGTCAAACCGGCTTTTTTCAACGCCGAAATCAATAGGAAGTTGCTGCCCGAACCTTTGGAAACCGCGACGGTCTTGCCTTTCAGATCGGCAACGCTGTGGATGGGTGAGTTGTCCGCAACGATGATGGCCTGGGCGCCGGGCGATGGGTTTTCTCGGGCGTAGTAGGTCAATGGCGCATCGGCAGCCTGGGTGAACAGCGCAAAGGCGTCGGCGACGTCGGCATGCAAATCGACACTGCCGGCGTTCAGGGAGCTGAGCAGGCCGGTGCTGAATTCATGCCAGTTGACAGTGAAGCCCAAGGGCTTCAGTCGCTCTTCCAGTTGGCCGTTTTGCTTGAGCAATATCCATAAGGTCGATGAACGCTGGTAGCTGATATCAATGGCTTGTTGGGCATGTGCCCCGGCGGCGGCGAACAACAGGCTGGCGGCGATGATGAGTTTTTTAAACGTCATGAAAGGCCTTTATAGGGGGTGGGGCGGCGTGGCTGAGGGAAAAAACCGAGTCAGCAGTGTTGCGTCCAGCAAGACGCGAAGGTCGAGGCTGAAAGCATCAACGATTATATTAATGATGAAAGATTATGAAAGAATCATATAACGCTAAGGTTATTCCTGTTTAAGCGTTTGGTCCTGACGTGGGCAAGTGGGGCCGGTCAACACAAGGTAAAACTCCGTGTTCAAGATGATCCCGAGCATCGACGCGACGCGAGAGCAGGTTCGGTTATTCATGAATATGACGTCCATGAACTTGTTGAGCGCGGTGATGGGTCGCTAGCGGTGAAGGCTGAGCACTTACGCGGTCATCACAATCACTAATCCGATCTATCGTTAGCGTCCAAAATTCTAATCTGCGATTTAAATAGGACGTTACAGTAAGTTCCTTCTTGCCCTTGAAGGACGCCAGCATGTCATTAACCGCAGAAGTTGCCTGGGTAAACGGGGTCGGTGCTGTCGAAGGATTAGGCGCGGCGCTGGCACGACGATTCGCCAAAGGTGGATATAAGGTCGCCGTGAGCGGTCGCAGCCCCGATAAGCTCAAGGCCGTCGTCGAGAGCATCCAGGCACAGGATGGCGATGCGGTGGCGTTGCCGGCAGACGCAGGCAATGAAGCCGATATCCTGGCTGCGATCAAGGCTGTCAGGGAGCTTGGCCAACTGAAAGTCGCGATCTTCAATGTGGGTAACTCGGTGTCATCCCCCAGCCTTGAACTCAGCGCCGACCTGTTCGAACAAACTTGGCGAGCTTCGACCCTGGGCGGTTTTTTGTTCGCCAGAGAAGCCACCCGCGCGTTGCTTGAAAACGGTGGCGGCACATTGCTGTTCACGGGGGCCACGGCCTCCTTGAGGGGCAAGCCACCGTTCGCGGCGTTTGCAGCGGCGAAGGCCGGACTGCGCTCGTTGAGTCAGTCTTTCGCTCGTGAGTTCGGCCCGCAAAATGTTCACGTCGCGCACGTGGTGATCGATGGCGGCATCAATGGCGAACGCTTACGCAGCCATGCTCCGCAGCGTCTTGAGCAGCTAGGCGCTGAGGGCGCATTACAGCTTGAGGATATCGCCGAAGCTTACTGGTACCTGCATACACAACCGCGCAGCGCATGGACGCAGGAATTGGATTTGCGGCCGTTCAAGGAATCATTTTAAAGCGGCTCGCATCGAGCCAAGGAGTTCTTATGGGAACCCATCAGCAAGACATTGCACCTGTATCCGTAATCGGCGAGCTCAACTATCTGCTGGACAATGGCATACGTCCGGTCAATTACGCATTCGCGCAGCCCGACGGCCAACCACAACGCACGGGTGTCCTGCAGCCGACTCGGGTCAATATTCATAACGCACGCCTGCTCGACACTCCCGCCACCCTCGATGTGCAAGGCTTTGAGCGAATCGAGCGTCCAAGTGCGGTGCCTGATCTGGAAGACGAAACGCAAGTTCGCCTGCTCTATTACCCCGAGGCTGACGCACTGATTCGCGAGCAAACGGGCGCCATCAAAACCGTGATCTTTGACCACACCATTCGTGTTGATCAGCCTGGCAGAGAGGCTGCAGGAATGCGCGAACCGGTGCGTTATGTTCATAACGACCAGACTGAGCGTTCCGCCGTGCGCCGTGTGCGCGATCACTTGCCCCCGGAAGAAGCCGAGCAACGTTTGCTCAAACGCTTTGCAATCATCAATTTGTGGCGTCCCATCGGGGGACCGGTCTTTACCACACCGTTAGCGCTGTGCGATGCCAGCACCATCGATCCTGCCGACTTCCTGCCCAGCGACCTGGTGTATCGCGACAAAGTCGGGGAAACTTTTTCCGTGCGCGCAAACCCGAATCATCGCTGGTATTACTACCCCCGCCTACGACCTGAAGAAGCGCTGCTGCTCAAGATCTTCGATTCGCGCACCGATGGTGTGGCACGAGCGGGTGCACACACCGCTTTCGATGATCCTTCTACGCCACGTGATGCCCCTCCAAGGCGCAGTATCGAATTGCGTGCATTGGTGTTCTTTGCCCACTAGTTCACGACCGTAGTTCTTCTCCCCTTCGGTGCGCCTTCACTGGCGCCCGCTCTCAGTCCTGATCTGTTGATCCGGGTTACGGCCGCCACTCGCCCGATCACCTAGCCGCATATTCGCGCACTCAGCCGCCTCCCGGGCGACATGATCACACCCGCAAAACCTACGAACCCTGGCGAAGCCAGGATCTGCGTGGCTTTGCTCCCGCGTTGAACATTCCAGGCATATCCATAGCAATAAAGGATATTGGTATATACCAGATTGCCTCGCTATAAATCGCCGCAATCAAACACAGTGCCTTGCGTCCATACGCGACGTCAGGCTGGAGTCGATAGCGATGATTTCTGTAAGGGTAATGCTGGAGTACTTTCATCCCTGGCCTAATTCGGCAGGTTTGTATCTGGCTCGCGAACGCGGCTGGTACCAGGAGGCAGGGCTGGATGTCGAGCTGGTGGTGCATGACCCTTGGCGCGGCGACACTCTGGATCATTTACTGTCCGGGGCTGTGCACTTCGGCGTGTTCCCCAGCAACCGACTGCTCGTACGCCGCAGTCTGGGGCAACCGTTGCGGGGAGTGGCAGCGATCAACCACCGTGGCCTGGAGTCAATCCAGACCCTCACCGATTCGGGTATCCAGCGGCCACGGGACCTGGTGGGACGGCGTCTGGCACTCAATCCCACCCCTCGCGGGCTGGCCATGGTCCGGCATTTGGTGCGGGTCGATGGTGGTGATCCCGATGCGCTAATCCTGGTAAATAGTGGTACCCGCGAACTGCGCCCCGAACAACTGGCTGCCGGTGTCGCTGATGCAAGTTTTGGCGGCTACTGGGCATGGGAAGCGCTAATGTCCAGCCCGGTCGAAGCTGAACGGCGCGTAGTCTGGCCGGTCGATGAGCTCGGAGCACCGGCTTATCACAGCTACCTGCTGGGCGCCCATGAGCGGACGCTGGAAACGCAACCCGAACTGACTCGCGCCTTCCTGGCAGCCACCGCCCGAGGTTACCTGGCCACTGCTGCCGATCCCGCCAGCGCCCTGCAAGCCTATGAGACTGTCACCCCCTATTTTCCCCGTGAGCTGCTGGCGGAATCACTGCAGAAGATCGCCCCGACCTGGTTGCACGAGGGCGCCTGGGGCCGGCAACGGGATGAATTGCTCAAACCTTACGCTCACTGGCTGCAAGACAACGGCGTGCTTGACGATGCCGAAGCATGGCGCCAGGCAACCAGTAACGCCTACTTGCCGGAGACGGTCTGATGGCCACCGTCGAAGCCTTGATGGTGCACGGTTTGAGCCACGAGCCGGTGGCTGCGGACTGGCCGCCACTGGATACCCGCGATGTCGAACAACTGTTGCTCGGCTACCCGCAACTCGGGCCGCTACTCAGCCTCAATTGGCATAGCCCCCGACCATTTTCGGCGGCCAGCCTGGTACAGACTCGCGCCGCAACGGTGTTCATCAAACGCCACCATCAGCGAATTCGCACCCCCGCTTGGCTGAGCGAGGAGCATCGGTTCATGGCGCATTTGCGTCAACGTGGTGTACCGGTGAGTCAGGTATTGGCCGACCGCAACGGCGAAACGGCGGTCGCCCAGGGCGAATGGACGTATGAAGTGCATGGGCTGGCGGAAGGTCAGGATCTGTATCGCGAGTCGTTGTCCTGGACACCGTTTTTCAGTCAGCAACACGCCTGGTCCGCCGGCGCGTCCTTGGCCCGATTGCACCTCGCCGCCAAGGACTATCAGGCCGCACCCCGCCAAACCCCGATGCTTCTGGCTAACTTCAAACTCTGCACCTGCCAGGATCTGCGTGCCAGTCTGCAAAAGGCCATACACCTGGACCCCGTACTCACCGACTACATGAGTCAGCACGACTGGCGCGGCGAATTACTGCCGCTGCTACTGCCCTGGCATCGCCAGTTGCAACCGTTGCTTGGCCAGCAGCCCGGGTTATGGACCCACAACGACTGGCACGGCTCCAATCTGCTATGGAGCTCAAGTGCCGTCGACGCAGCGGTGAGTTGCGTGCTGGACTTCGGCCTGTCGGACCGCACATTCGCCCTCTTCGACCTGGCCACAGCCATCGAGCGCAATGGCATTCCCTGGCTGGAGCTGGACGATGGCGGCAGTGCCCAGGCCGCGTTGGACAACATTGACGCCTTGCTGGATGGCTATGCCAGCGAAAAACCCTTGTCCTCGGCCGATCTACTGACGCTGGCGGCCTTGTTGCCACTAGTCCATGTGGATTTCGCCCTGTCCGAAATTGCCTATTTCCAGGGTGTGGTGGGTTCCACCGCCAGTGCCGACGTGGCGTACCACGCCTACTTGTTAGGCCACACGCGCTGGTTTTCCACTGAACCGGGCCAGTATCTGCTCGATCATTTACGGCGCCTTGCCTTAACCAGGAGTTCTGGATCATGACCGCCACCGTAGCCCCCATCCTGATCAGCCCCGAAACGCTAGTCGGGTACATGGCCGATCCCGATCTGCGAATTCTCGATGCCAGCGTCGAATTGCCGACGCCGCGTTTCGATCAGGATTATCGCGTCGCCAGCGGCCGCGACGGTTGGCTCCAGGCCCATATACCCGGTGCGCTACACGCGGACCTGCTCGAAGAACTGGCCCAGCCTCAGGCCTCATTCAGTTTTGCCCTGCCCTGCGCCGATCACTTCGCCAGCGCATTGGCCAGACTGGGCGTCGGAGCCAATAGCCACATCGTGATTTATGACCGCACCGACGGCTTCTGGGCCGCGCGTCTGTGGTGGATGCTACGCAGCGTGGGCATTGCGGCTCAGGTGCTGGACGGCGGTTTCAATGCCTGGCGTGCTGCCGGTTTGCCTCAGCGCCAGGGCAATGAATCACCCGTGCCAATGGCCGAACTGCGGTTGCAGCAAAGCCCGGGGTTCTGGATTGACCGTCAAGGCGTGCAGGCAGTGCTGGCCGGCGAGCGTCCCGGGGTACTGGTCTGCGCCTTGTCCTCAGCCTTGTTCAGCGGTACCGCCCCAAGCCGCTACGCCCGACGCGGGCATATTCCCGGTAGCCTCAATCTGCCGGCCCGTAACCTGCTGGACCCACAGGGCAAATACCTGCCGAGCACGCAACTGAAAGACCAACTGGGTGACGAGCTGCTCAAGACGCCAGCCCCTCTGGTGCTCTATTGCGGCGGCGGTATTTCAGCTGCCGCAGTGGCCCTGGCGATGACACTGGTCGGACGTGACAACGTCCTCTTGTATGATGGCTCGCTTCAAGAGTGGGCCGCGGATTCAAACTTGCCAATGACCACCGGAGCAACTCCGGCCTGACGCCCCCAGGGCACACATCGCTTTTTCCTGTATTAACAGCACGGCTCGTTCCTGGAGCGCGCCTGGGCACCTGTGCCCGGTGTTCGCCTGTCTCGGGATCGCAATCGTCGAGGAGTATTCATGGATATGCTTTACCGGACGTCCCGCGAGGGAGTATCCGCCCCACGATTCACGCTCAATCTTCTGACCCTGAGCCTGCTGCTGGCCAACACGGTGCATACCGCGCAGGCCGCCGACACCGAACTTCCGGCGGTGACCGTAACGGGCGAGGACACCTCTGGCTATCAGGTCAAAAGCGCTTCAGTTGGCGGTTTCGATGCCACGCCATTGCTGGATACACCGGCGTCGATTTCGGTGATCAACGAGACCTTGATCAACGACCAGCAGGCTCGCCTGCTCAGTGAAGTTCTGAAGAACGATGCCTCGGTGGGTGAAAGCTACGCGCCGGTTGGCTACTACGAAAACTTCGTCGTACGTGGCTTCTCCCTGAACTCCGCCAGCAGCTACAAGATCAACGGCCGCACCATCACCGGCGAGCAAAACGTCGGGCTGGAAAACAAGCAACAGGTTGAAGTACTCAAGGGGCTTTCCGGCTTGCAGAGCGGCGTCACCGAGCCTGGTGGACTGGTCAATTACGTGACCAAACGGCCGACCGATGTGCGTTCGGTCACGGTGGCCACTGACGATCGCGGCAGCGGCTACCTGGCGACAGACGTGGGAGGATTCTTCGGCAGCGAACAGCAGTTCGGGCTGCGTGCCAACGTGGCTCATGAAGACCTGCATTCCTACGTCGAACATACCAATGGTCAGCGCGACTTCGCCTCCCTGGCCTTCGACTGGAACATCAGCCCCGATGCCCTGCTGCAACTGGATGCCGAGTACCAGACCAAGGAACAACGCTCGGCACCGGGATATCAATTGCTCGGCGGCTCCAGCCTGCCACACCATGCCTCACCGAAAAAACTGCTGGCACACCAGAGCGGCTCGAAGCCCGTTACCACCGATGCACTGAACCTCAACGGCAGCTTCGAGTATCGTTTCAGCGACACTTGGAAAGGCAACATCAGTGCAGCGCGCAGCCGTGTGGTGATCGATGACTACAGCTCGTTCGCCTGGGGCTGCTACGGCTCCGCCAGTTGCGCCGGCGCGGCTGTGCCCAACTACTTCAGCCCGGAAGGCGACTACGACATTTACGACTTCCGCAGCCCTGACGATACCCGCCGCAATGACGAGGTACAGGCTGTCCTCAATGGCGTCTTCGACACCGGTGGCCTTGGTCACGAACTGAGCGTAGGCACCAGCGCGTTTCGTCGCGTGGTGGATAAACGCGACGCCATCAACGTGATGATCGGCAGCGCCAATATCGATAGCGAGCCGGCAGATTTCGCACGCTACGACGGTCCGCTCAACGACTCTTATCGACGCCTGGACAGCCGCCAGTACGGGCTGTTCTTCAATGACCGGATCAGCTTCAACGAACAATGGCAGACCGTGCTCGGCGGGCGCGAAGTGCGTCTGGATGAGGAGACATTCGACAGCCAGGGCGATACCACCCGACACACTCAACGCTACGTGTTCCTGCCCCAGGCTGCACTGATCTACAAGCCGGTGCAGAACCTGTCGCTGTATACCCGCTACAGCAAGGGCCTGTCACTGGGCGGTGAAGCGGCGTGGTTCACCACCAACGCCTATGAAATCCTCGCGCCCACCGTATCCCGGCAGATCGAGGCGGGCATTAAGTATGACTGGCAACGTATCAGCCTGACCGCAGCGCTGTACCAGATCCGCCAGGCATACCAGTACTCCCGGCCGAATGACGACGGCACGTTCACCTTCACCCAGCAGGGTGAACAGAAAAACACCGGACTGGAACTCTCGGCCAATGGCTGGGCCAGTCAGCGCCTGCAGATTTCGGCCAGTGTCGCGGCGATCCGTGCACGGGTCAGCGACAGCGGCACACCGGCCTATGAAGGTCACCAAGCGATCAACGTGCCGACACTGCGCGCCAGTCTCTACGGTGACTACGCCCTGCCCTGGGTCGAGGGGCTTGCCCTGCTCGGCGGTGTGCAATACAGCGGCAGCAAATACGCCAATCGCCAGGGCGAGGTCGAGACTGGCGCCTATGCCATCTTCAACGTTGGCAGCCGCTACAGCACCCGTATCGACGGTTACGACACCGTGTTTCGACTGACCGTCGACAACCTGTTCGACAAACGCTACTGGCGTGACGCCGGTGAATACATGGGCGATGGCTACCTGTTCCAGGGCGCACCACTGACCGCCCGCTTGAGTGCCTCGATCAACTTCTGATAGCTCCCCTTATCGCTTCAGTTGAGGAACACGTTATGTCCGATCTTGAAATCATCGCCGTCGTGCTCAACATCCTCGGCGTCTGGTTGACCGCCCGACGCATCCGCTGGTGCTGGCCTGTCAGTGTGCTGGCGGTGTTGCTGTATGCCTGGATTTTCTATCAGGCCAAGCTCTACTCCGACACGCTGTTGCAGGGCATCTTCGCCCTGCTGCAAGGCTACGGCTGGTGGCGCTGGAGCCAGGGCGGCCTGACCCATGGCAAGGTCCGGGTGGCCAGGCTGCCCTTGCGTGAGGGATTGCTCGGCCTGCTTTTCGGCGCGCTCGGTGCCGTGTTGCTCGGCGCCCTGATGTACGGCTTCACCGACGCCGCAGTGCCCTGGCTCGACGCGCTGCTGACCGCCTTCAGCCTGGTGGCGAGTGTCTGGGCGGCACGCAAGTACGTGGTCAGTTGGTGGCTGTGGATCGTCCTCGACTGCCTGTATGTCGGCCTGTTCCTGTTCAAGGACTTGCGCCTGACGGCCGCGCTGTACGCAGGCTTTGTGCTACTGGCGGTGTATGGTCTGCGGACCTGGCAACGGGATCTGGCGCGCCAGGGGCTGCAACCGGATGCCGGTGACAGTGTGCTCGCAGACAGCTCGACGGCTGGCGAGCCGATTCGTTAGTGTAAGCAGCTTATCGATGGCGTCCACGGACGCCCTCCCTCATCGATCCGCCAACGGACGCACTACCGAATGCCTTTCGATCCTCTTTCACCACACTACCAGCGGATTCGCGAGCAGATCGCCTACGACATCGCCACAGGTACGCCCCAGGCCGATGAAAAATTTCCCTCCGAGCGGGAAATGATCGAACGCTTCGGTTGTACCCGGGTGACCTTGCGCCAGGCGCTGCAACAGCTGGAAGCCGAAGGTTTGGTGTACCGGGAAAACCGTCGCGGATGGTTCGTCAGCCCGCGGCGAATACGATACGACCCCACGCGAATCAGCGGCTTCATGGACTATGTCAGTGCCCAAGGCCGTACACCGCGAACCGAATGTCTGCAGGCCGAACTGCGCCCTGCCGGCGCCTGGCTGGCCAGACGCATGAGCCTGAGTTCGGAAGATGAGCCGGTATTTTTCCTCCAACGTCGACGCTGGATTGATCGGCGCCCGGTGCTGCTGGAGTTCAACGCACTGCTGGCGAGCTGGTGTCCGGGCTTGCTCGACGCTGATTTGAACACCTCCCTGACTCGGGTCCTGCGCGAGCGCTTTTCGCGGGTGCAATCACGCTGCGAGCTGGAGATGCACATTGGCACCGTCAACGAGGATCAGGCAGAACTGCTGCAACTTTCCCCAGGCTCGACCAGCGTCTACCTGGAACGCCTGAACTTCGGCGAAGAGGACCAGGCCGTGGAGTTCGACCAGGAATTCTGGCGCCCCGACGCACTGTCGATCGTGATGGAGACCCGTTATCCAGGGAAGACTTGACTCAACAGGCAAGCCGCACGGCCAGGAATGCGCGCGAGATCGCCTTGATTGATCGCGGCACGCGCGTTCCTGTGGTGCAACCTACGAAGGTCCACTTCGATGTAGTGAACACGGTGAGGGACTTTCGCAGCGTCAGCGCCTGACAGGGAATGCCTAGCGAGCCAGGTATTCGGGGGAGATGATCTCGACACTCGCTGTCATACCTGCCGCCAGCTCAACGCCTGGTGGCACCCTATCGATGTGGATACGAACCGGAATCCGCTGCGCAAGACGCACCCAGGTAAATGTCGCCGCCAAAGCTACCCGAGGAGTGCTGCACGCTGTCCATCTCCCCAATGATCCGGGAAATGGTTAACCGGTTGGCTCGTGAGCCTGCCGATTATCCTTCGGTTGGCCATGCCGCCAGGCTTGCACGAGTGATCCTCGACGAACTGGTCGAAATGCCGCGTGAGCGCTTCAACCTACCCATCTCCGGCAATCCCAAAATTCGTGCGATAGCAAATGCACTGACGCTCGAGCCTTCCGACCGCAGTACGTCAGCCGAATGGGCGAAACGCGTGGCGATGAGCGAGAGGTCGCTGTCGCGATTGATGATTCGTGAGACGGGCCTCACGTTTGGACGCTGGCGGCAGCAGTTGCACCTTGTCGTTGCACTGCGAGAATTGGCCAGTGGTGCGAAGGTGCAGAACGTTGCGGCCGAGCTGGGCTATAGCTCGGTCAACGCCTTTATCACAATGTTCAAAAAAGGCACTAGGGAACACGCCCGCACGGTTGAGCAACTGCACTGCAACTAGTAGCGGAGTCGTACCACCTTAACTGAGAGGCTCGAGGAAAGCGTCTGCCCGTTGTTGCACCGACTCTTTCTGCCTGAACCTTTGCTGCCAGGCGAGCTGCGCCTGGACAATGGCGACCGCCTCCAGGACTTTCTGCGTCCAGCGGTCATCCTCCGGATGCACCACGACAACGCGAAACCCATGATCGTTGCCTTCAATCTGCACACCCTCGGAATCATCGACATGCAAATCGATATCGAACGCCGGCGGATATTTCGAAGGCGCATTCAACATCCCATGCACCGTCAGGGCACGGTTGTGCAGCACGCTGTTGACCACGCCGTCGACGCGGATGCCGTACAGCAATAGCCAACGCCGGATATAGGACGGCGTGCGCCCGGACGACGTGTAGACCCAGATACTGCAGCCCTGGCGGCGCAGCTCTCGGATCAGGGGGCGTGTGCCCATGCGCAAAGGCTCACCCAACCAACGATGAACGCAGGCCGGCAGCCTGCTCTGCTCGACGGCACAATGGTGAAGTTGGCAGGCGAGCGTGTCATCGATATCGAATGAAATTCGTATACGTTGCCGCTTGAACAACCGCGTCGGCATAGCACGGCGGATGGCCTGCCCTACCCGGCTGCCGAAGGTTTTGCACCTGGCGAACGCTGAATACCCGCTCATCAATGGCCACCTTGATAAATGGGCAAGGACTTGTCCTTGAGAAAAAACTTCATGGGATCGGGCGCCTGTTCTTCTAAAAAAGCTGCGTATTTTTTCTTGATCTTGGGCAATTCGTACAGCGCCTTGACACCGTGCTTGGCGGAGTTGCGTATGACCGAGGACGGATTGAAGTAGCCCTTTGCGTTTTCCAGCGTCAACACGAAAGGAGGCAAACCCGCACGCATGAGCAAATAGCTGACGATGAGCGAGCCACTGCGGTTGTTACCTTCGATGAACAGCTGCGGCTTGCTGAGAATGCGTACATAGACACCGGCCGCACGCTTCCAGACGGATTCGCTGCGATACGCACAATACCAGTTGTACAAGTCCTTGATGCCTCCCTCAACATTGTTGAAGAAATGCGCCTCGGTGGCTGCCAGGTGCTGGGCGTATTCCAACCGGCGCGCCGGATCTCGGCCACACAGCACCGTGGCATTGATCTCCAGCATCAGGTTCAGTTGCTGAAGATCGAACAGGTCGACGCCGCGGGCGACATAGTCGTCAACCAACGCATAACCTTCAAGCACATTCTGCAGCACTTCATCAGTCAAAGGGTCTCGCGGCTCGGTGAAGTACCGGCTCAGCTCGACGAAGCGGCCTTGAACTTCACGCAGTGCGCGTTCAATTGCAGGTAAATCAAGGCGGTGCGTAACAGGCATTGGTGCTCCTTGAAAACGTTTGGCAAATGTCTACCGGATGCCGCCAAATCCGTTTGGCTTCTGCAGGTATGCGGCCTTGACCGGATGTGATGCTTAGCTGAACTTGCCGCTGATGTAGTCTCCTGTCATCTGCTCACGCGGATTGTCGAAAATCTGCGTGGTCGGGCCCATTTCCACCAGATAGCCGGTTCGCGTGCCCTGGGAAATGTCCACCGAGAAGAAAGCCGTGGTGTCAGCGACACGGATGGCTTGCTGCATGTTGTGGGTGACCAGCGCGATGGTGTAGTCCTTCTTCAACTCCACCATCAGCTCCTCGACCCGCCGGGTAGCGATCGGGTCGAGCGCCGAACACGGCTCATCCAGCAGCAAGACTTCCGGCTCGGTGGCGATGGCGCGGGCAATGCACAAGCGTTGTTGCTGGCCACCGGAGAGCGACAGGCCGCTGACCTTGAGCTTGTCCTTGACTTCGTCCCACAGCGCGGCGCCTTGCAGCGCATGCTTGACCCGGTCGCCGATGTCGCCTTTGTAGCGATTGAGGCGCAGACCAAACGCGACGTTGTCGAAAATGCTCATCGAAAACGGGTTCGGCTGCTGGAACACCATGCCGATGTAACGGCGCACGACCACCGGATCAACGCCCTTGCCGTAGACGTCCTGTCCGAGGAAATGCACGTGGCCCTCGAAACGGAACCCCTTCACCAGGTCATTCATCCGGTTGAGGCTACGCAACACGGTGCTCTTGCCACAGCCGGAAGGACCGATGAACCCGGTGATCTTGTTTTTTTCGATCGGCACATGGCTGTCACGTACCGCCATGAAGTTGCCATAGAAAATCTTGTCCAGTTTGCAGTCCATGACTACAGGTGCCTGGGTGACAAACGGAGCGGCTATTTGCGCAGTGGATACGTTCAAGATCAGATGCTCCCGTTCTTAATATTTGGGCTTGCCGAAAATACGGCTGATGATGTTCACGAACAGCACGATCATCACCAGCACCAGTGAGGCCGCCCACGCGAGTTCAAGTTGGTTGTCGAAAGGCATCCCGGAGAAGTTGTAGATCAGCACCGCCAGCGAGGCGGTCGGGTTCATGACCTCGAGATTGCCCTGGTGGTAAATCCAATAGTTGCTGAACAGCGCGGTAAACAGCAGCGGCGCCGTCTCGCCCGCGGCACGAGCCACAGCGAGCATGACCCCGGTCAGGATGGCCGGCATGCCGGTCGGCAAGATGATTTTCCAGATCACCTGCGAGCGGGTGCAGCCCATGCCATAGGCGGCATCTTTCATGATCTTGGGCACCATCCGCATCGACTCTTCCGCCGTCAGCACGACGATTGGCAGCATCAGGACCGCCAGCGCCACGCCACCCGCCGGCGCCGAATACGTACCGGTGGTCATCACCACCAGGGCGTAGGCAAACACCCCGGCCAGGATCGACGGCAGGCCCGTGAGCATCTTGGCGGCAAAACGCGCGGCGTTCCCCAGCTTGCTGTCCGGTCCCAGCTCAGCCAGGAAGATTGCCGCCATGATGCCGACCGGCACCGCGATCGCCGCCGCGATACCGACCATCACGAAGGTCCCTGCCATCGCGTTGCCGAAACCGCCACCCATCTCGAAGCCCGTCGGCGGCAGTTCGGTAAAGACTTCCAGGTTGAGACGCGCGCCGCCGCGGGTAATCAGCATGTAGAGCACGGAGATCAGCGGCACACTGGCCAGTAGCGCACCAGCCCAGACCAGGGTGGTCAAGATCAGGCTTCGCAGGGCACGGCCTTCGAACTTGCGCTGCAGGCTGGGCATCGCGCCTGTTGGAGACGTCAGGTCTGTTGCAGCAGTGAGATCAGTCATCACTTATTACCCCGTTGGGCGTACATCATGATCATCGAACCGAAAATGTTCACGATCAGCGTAATCAACATCAACACCAGGGCGGCATACATCAACACCTCGATCTCGTTCGGCCCGGCTTCGGGGAAGTTCAACGCCAGCAGGGCGGCGAGCGTGTTGGCCGGTGCAAACAGCGAGAGGGAAATGTTGTTGGCATTGCCGACCAGCATGGCCAGCGCCATCGTTTCACCCAGGGCGCGCCCCAGGCCCAGCACCAGAGAGCCGAAGATGCCGGTGGCGGCGGAAGGCACCATCACCTTGAGAATCGCTTCCCAATGGGTAGTCCCCATGCCGTAGGCGGCCTGCTTGGTTTTCATTGGCACAGCCGTGAGCGCGTCCTGCGAAACGGCGGCAATGGTCGGCAGAATCATGATGGCGAGCACCAGCGCTGCGGGTAGCAAGCCTGGGCCACTCAGGGTCGTGCCGAAAAAGGGTACCCAGCCGAGTTCGCTGTTCAACCAGGTTGTCAGCGGCCGAATCGCCGGGATCACCACGTAGATCCCCCACAGGCCATAAACCACGCTGGGAATGGCCGCGAGCAGTTCGACGATGGTACGGAAGATGGCGGCGAGCTTGGGCGGCAGGAAATCCTGGGTCAGGAAAATCGCCATGCTGACGCCGAAAAAACCAGCGATCAGCAATGCGATAAAGGCGCTGTAGAGCGTGCCCCAGATAGCCGGCAGGATGCCGTATTTGCCTTGGTTAACGTCCCAGACGCTGCCCAAAAGCACATCAAAGCCGTGCTTCTCCATGCCGGGAAGTGCCTTGCGTCCCACCTCGAACACCAGCGCAAATACCAACGCCAGAATCAGTACCACGCCGATACGCGCAAGCGCACGAAAGGTGCGATCAACCAGGAAATCCTTCCTCGAAGGTGGTTGGCAGGCAGAGTCCGGATTAACCGGTACGACAAAAGGTTTGTTCATGGGCTGAGTCCGGAACAAGGGGGAAAACTCTCCCGGCGTGGCGCAGACGCACACTCCGAGAGAGACCTCACGGCGTTACTGGATGTTGGCGGACGCTTTGCGAACCTGCTCGACGACCGATTGCGGCAATGGGATATAACCCATCGAATCGGCAATCTTCTGTCCCTCGGCCAGGCTGTATTCGACCATTTCACGCATGGCCTTGGCCTTGGCCGGATTGCCGTTGTCCTTGCGGAAAATCATCCAGGTGTAGGACGTGATCGGGTAGGACTTGGCACCGTCCGGATCAGGCAACCAGGCCACCAGGTTTTCCGGCATCTTCACCGCCGCCAGGGCCTCGGCACCGCTTTCGGCGTTTGGCACGACGTACTGACCGGCCTTGTTCTGCAGTTGAGCGAAGTCAACCTTGGCGAGCTTGGCGAAGCCGTATTCGATGTAACCAATCGCGCCCGGGGTTTGGCGCACTGTGGCCGTGACACCATCGTTCTTCGGCGACTTGATGAACTTGTCGCTCGCCGGCCAGTTGACGGTATTGCCCTCTCCCAACGCCTGCTTGAACTCCGGATTGATTGTCGCCAGGTGCTTAGTGAATACCGCAGTCGTGCCGCTGGAGTCTGCACGCACAACAACCGTGATCGGCGTATCGGAGAGTTTCAGATCCGGGTTGGCGGCGACGATCTTCGGATCGTTCCAGCGGGTGATTTTGCCCAGAAAAATGTTGGAATACACATCTCGGGGCAGTTTGAGCCCCTTCGGATTGCCCGGCAGGTTATAAGCCAGCACGATTTCACCTGCGGTCATCGGCAACAACTGCACGCCTTCGGCGACCTTGGCGATATCTTCCTCTTTCATCGCCGAGTCACTGGCGGCGAAATCAACCGTTTTGTTCAGAAAGTCCTGTACACCCGCGCCACTACCCTTGGATTGGTAATCCACAGTGACACCGTCAGATTTCTTGCTGAAATCCTTGAACCAAGTGAGGTAGATCGGTGCAGGGAAACTCGCCCCGGACCCCGTCAGACGGACACTCTCTGCAGCGTAGGACGCCGAGGTGGCACATAGAGAAACCGCAATGGCGAGCGCAGCAGACTTCATCAAACTTTTCATTAGGGGGACACCTTGTGATTACGGGCTCCCGAACTCTGCACCAGTTTTGTTACGCTCTCGTGAAAGTTGAATGGCAGCAGCACGCTCATTCTCTATATGGCCCAGCACAGGATTTAATGTAATTGGTTCGTAACAAATTACGCCTAACACTTTGCCATCCACCCTCGCGCGAGCCTCCCTCCTATGTCTCCCAGAGAAGCCACCTTAATCCAGCGCATCCACCGTGAACTGCTTGATCACAGTGACGAAGAGCTGGAATTGGAATTATCCGAAGACGGTCATGACCTGAACGCGCTGTTCGATGAGCACGTAGAGGAAGGTACCGAGAAGGATGCTCGCAGGACCTATTTCAGCGAACTGTTCCGCCTGCAAGGCGAACTGGTAAAACTGCAAAGCTGGGTGGTCAAGACGGGCCACAAAGTCGTGATCCTGTTCGAAGGGCGTGATGCCGCGGGAAAAGGCGGTGTGATCAAACGTATCACCCAACGCCTGAATCCCAGGGTCTGCCGGGTCGCCGCCCTACCCGCCCCCAACGACCGGGAACGTACCCAGTGGTACTTCCAGCGCTATGTCTCGCACCTGCCGGCGGCGGGCGAAATCGTGCTGTTTGACCGTAGTTGGTACAACCGTGCGGGTGTGGAACAAGTAATGGGGTTTTGCAACGAAGATCAGTACGAGGAGTTCTTCCGTACTGTACCGGAGTTCGAGCGGATGCTCGCCCGCTCCGGCATCCAGTTGATCAAATACTGGTTCTCCATTTCCGACCAGGAACAGCATCTGCGCTTTCTCAGTCGCATCCATGATCCGCTCAAGCAATGGAAACTCAGCCCCATGGATCTGGAGTCCCGTCGGCGTTGGGAAGCCTATACCAAGGCCAAGGAAATCATGCTTGAACGCACCCACATCGCCGAAGCGCCGTGGTGGGTGGTACAAGCTGATGACAAAAAGAAAGCCAGGCTCAACTGCATCCATCACCTTCTCGGGCAGATGCCCTACGAAGAGGTGGAAATGCCGGTAATCGAACTGCCGCAACGCGTCAGGCAGGAGGATTATTCCCGCAGCCCCACGCCGCCGGAACTCATCGTGCCTCAGGTCTATTAAGGTCAGCCAAATGGGCACGCCGTTAAGGGCTTACGTGCGATTCACAAAATCCAATGGCGCGATGAGGGGCCCGAAGGGCTGCCGATCTGCTGGACCGGCCTGGACGAGCAGAACCCAACCGGGCGGAATTAGTTATTTAAATTAATCATTGCTCCATGAATCAAATCGACATCTGCTCGCTAGGAGAGAAGTCACCGAGCAACTCAATGAAGGACTGACGCAACCAACGATTAGCCGGGTCATGATGAAAGCGCGTATGCCAATACAGGTGTATGTCATATCCGCAGATAGCCCAAGGCAGCGGGACCAGGCGCACATTGGTAATTTCGGAGAACCGCCGGCCGACTGCCAGTGGGACGGTGGCGATCATGTCGGACTCGGCCACCAGGAACGGCACGCCCATGAACCGTGGCAGGCTGAACCGCACCCGTCGTGTTACGCCGTGGGAGGCCAGCTCCTTATCCAGCACACCCATGCCGCGCCCCTCGGCCTGGACGGCGACATGCACGGCGGCCTGGTATTGCTCGGCGCTGATGCTGTCGCCGATGGTGGGATGATCGCTGCGCACTATGCACACGAAAGAGTGGCTGTACAGCGCCCGATGCCGGATCGAGGTGTTGAGCAGACGAGGGAAATAGCCAATGGCCGCGTCGACCTCGCCAGCGTCCAAGCCCTCTTCCAATTGCTCGGAGGACAACGCCTGAGTGCGAATTCTCAGCTTCGGCGCCGTTTTGTCGAGCATGCGCATCAGCCGTGGCAGGAACACCATTTCACCGATATCCGACATGCACAACACTAACTGGCGATCCGAGTGTTCGGCGACGAATCCCGTGGACGGCAGTACCTCGCTGCTGACCATCTCCAGAATGCGTTGCACCGGCTCGGCGATCTGCAAGGCTCTCGCGGTGGGCTGCATACCATGGGAGGTACGGATGAACAAAGGATCGTCGAATAGCGTCCGTAACTTGCCCAGGGCGAAACTCATGGCAGGTTGACTGAGCCCCATGAGATCCCCGGCCAGGGTCACGCTTTGCTTTTTGCGCAACGCATCGAAGACTTTCAACAGGTTGAGGTCGACGTCCTTGATATCCATATTTTGGATTTTATCTATAAGTGAAATAAGGTTTTCGGATTCTAGGCCGACGCCTAGACTCGGCACAAGATGGTTAACGCGATTAACCGGATTGGCATTCTTATAACAATAACGGAGCACCCCATGCCCAAGAAGCTGCGCAGCAATTTCCCTTACGGGTCCTATTTGTGGGCTGTGCGCACCGCCCAGTGGCGCGCCTTGGGGATCGATGAGAGCGAGCTGGAGAAACCCAAGATCGCTATCGTGAACTCGTCGTCCAACCTGGCGATCTGCTTCAGCCATCTGGATGGCATCGCCAATGCCCTCAAGCAATCGATACGCGATGCCGGCGCCCTGCCCTTCGAAATTCGTACTGCCGCTCCCAGTGACTTCATCACCGGCGCTGGTGCCGGGGGTGCCTATATGCTCGCCGCCCGCGACCTCATCACCAATGATATCGAAGTCGCGGTCGAAGGGGCTCAACTCGACGGCATGATCTGCCTGGCCTCCTGCGACAAGACCGTACCCGGTCAACTGATGGCCGCCGCCCGCCTGAATATTCCGACGCTGGTGGTGGTCTGTGGCTACCAGCCGAGTGGCGAATACAACGGTAAGCATGTCGATATCGAAGACGTGTTCATCAGTTCCATGCACGTGGTCACAGGCAAGCTACCGGTCGAGGAATTGGCCGGCATGGCCCGCAATGCCATCAAGGGCCCTGGGGTCTGCTCGGGGATGGGCACCGCCAACTCGATGCACCTGGTGTGTGAAGCCCTTGGCATGGCTTTGCCCGGCAGCGCGCCCATCGCGGCCAACAGCCGGCAGATGTTCGACTTCGTGCACCAAGCCGGCCAACGCATTGTGGAAATGGTCGAAGAAGACCTAAAACCTCGCGATATCCTCACCCCAGAGGCCTTCGCCAACGCAGTGGCGACCATTCTCGCCGCGGGCGGCTCCGTCAATACCATCAAGCATATGCAGGCGGTGGCAGCCGAAGGCGGAGTCGACGTGGACATCTACCAGCTCTTCAGGGACCTGGGCAAACAGGTGCCTGTGCTGGTCGGCGTACGGCCGGTGGGTGAACATAGCATCGAGCAAATGGAAGCCGCGGGCGGTGGGCGTGGGCTGCTCAAGCGCCTGGAGCCCTTGCTGCATGGCGATGCATTGACGGTCACCGGCAAAACCCTGAGGCAGAACCTGCACGGGGTGATCGTCAGCGACGATGCAGTGATCCGCCCGCTGGACAACCCCTTCGCCACCCAGCCAGCCATCGTGATGCTGCGCGGCAATATCGCGCCCCAGGCAGGCATCGTCAAATACGGCATTGACCCGCAGAAGATGCGCCGCTTCGAGGGGCCTGCGATCTGTTTCGAACGCTCCGCCGATGCCATCGAAGCCTTGCAGGACGGGCGCATCCAGCCCGGCCATGTAGTGGTCATGCGCGGTGCCGGCGTGCGCGGCGGGCCGGCCATGGGCGGCGGCGCCTCGAAAGTGGTGTTCGCCATTGACGGCGCCGGGTTGGGCGACCACGTGGCCATGCTGACTGACGGTCATCTTTCAGGGTTGGTGTGCAAGGGCCTGGTCGTGGCTGAAGTCGCTCCTGAAGCGGCCGTCGGCGGACCTTTGGCGCTGGTCGAGGACGGCGACATTGTCACCATCGACCTGGACCTCAACACCCTCGATGCCAATATCAGCGAAACCGAGATGCAAGCACGGCGGGCCCGCTGGCGGCCTTTGGCGCCACAGTTCGGCGGCGGCTGGCTGGACATCTACCGCAATAACGTGTCGTCCATGGAGCACGGTGCGGTCCTGATCAAACCGCTCGACATCAGCCGTTCGGGAGAACAGCCGCAATGAGATTGCGCGACGACGAGAAAGCCATGCTCGCCGGCGACCAAGGTCCGGCGGTGCAAAAAGCCATGGATTTGCTGGTGCGTTATGGCGAGGCCCTGGACGCAGAATGTCTGGTGGACACGCGCAATGTGGCCGGAACCATCGGTGCCACCACCCCGTTCCTGCGTCAGTACGCCGAGCGCGAGGGTGGCATGGACGCGGTGTTCAGCGAGTTCAATCTCGACAGCGCCGAGGTGGTCAGAATCCCCAAGGTCAAGGTCTTCAGCAGTCACCTGCAACAGGGCATCGACCCTCGGCATGCCGAACGCCAAGGCATCTCGCCGGATGTGGTGCGCATTTATGAAACCGGCCAGGCCTACAGCAGCGGCCTGGGCGTGCAACCGTTGAATACCTGCACGCCCTATCAAGTCGGCAACGTACCGGTGAAAGGCGAACACTGCGCGTGGATGGAATCCTCCGCCGTGATCTACATCAACTCAGTACTCGGCGCCCGCACCAATGCCGAGGGCCGCGAAAGCACCGGCGCAGCGATGCTGACCGGCAAGATTCCCTATTGGGGCCTGCACCTGGACGAGAACCGTCGCGGTACCCACCTGATCCAGTTGGATATAGACGTGAGCACCACGGCCGACTGGGGACTGCTCGGCTACTGGGTCGGTGAACAGGTGCAGGATTGCATCCCGGTCATCGAAGGCGTGAGCCATCAGCCCAACCTGGCGCGTCTCAAGCACTTTGGCGCGGCGGCGGCTTCCAGCGGTGGCGTGGAGATGTATCACCTGGTCGGGGTCACACCTGAGGCCCGCACTCGCGAGCAAGCGTTCGGCGCCTCCCGGCCTTCAGCCACGTTGCGCTTTGGTGAAGCCGAACGGCGCTGGGCCTACGAGCAAGTCAACGTCACGGCGCGCGATGCACAAGTCGATTTCGTCATGCTCGGCTGCCCGCATTACAGCCTCGAACAAATCTGGGAAGTCTGCCAACTGCTGGAAGGCCAGCGTCTGTGTGCGAACACCGAGCTCTGGATATTTACCGCCGCGTCGATCAAGCAACTGGCAGACGTGGCCGGTTACACCCACATCATTGAGCAGGCAGGTGGGCATGTGATGACCGATACCTGCTCGGCAATCGGCAAGGTGCTGCCCAAGGGCACGCGCGTGGCGGCCGTGGACTCGGCCAAGCAGGCCCATTACCTGCCGGCGATCATGGGCATCCAGGCGTGGTTCGGCACCACCGCAGAATGCGTCCAGGCGGCCATCGATGGCCGTTGGAAAGGAGTACTGAAATGAGCGCAACCTTTACGCTCCGAGGCCGCAAAGTTGTCGGCGGCTGCTTCGAAGGCGAAGCCTTGGTGACCCGTGACCGCATCTCCGGCTGGGGTGGCATCGACCCGCGCAGCGGCACTGTCATCGAGACGCGCCACGAGCTCAAGGGCATCAGTTTCGCCGGCAAGGTCCTCGTGTTTCCCGGCGCCAAGGGGTCTTCCGGCTGGTCCTCGCAGTTCCATGTCGCCCGTCTCGCTGGCGTCGCGCCTGGCGCCATGTTGTTCAATGAAATGACGGCGAAAATGGGCCTTGGTGCCGTTGTCGTCCATGCGCCAGCCATGACCGACTTCAACGAGGACCCGCTGAACCGGATTCGCACCGGGGATTGGGTCCGCGTCGATGCCGACGCCGGGACCGTCGAAGTGATCCCACGTCAATCGCGTACCGATCTATCCACACAGCCACGGCCGCCCGGCCTGGAACGAACGCGAAACCCGTCGTAACCCGAATATGACTGCCGAAACACCTGCTCCCGTGGCCCTAGGTCAACGGGCTCGGGCTCGGCTACCCTGTTGACACCTCAAAGGTAGTTTTATGGCTCATGTTATTCGCACGGTACGCCGTACCAGCGCCCCCACCGCCCAACGCTTGCAGGCCGACGTCTGCATCGCCGGGGCCGGTATCTCCGGTATTTCAGCCGCCCTCGAGGCCGCCGCGCTCGGCAAGCGCGTGGTGCTGTTCGACGCCCTGCCGATGCTCGGCGGCCAAGCGGTCGGCTCGATCATCGGCACCTTCTGCGGACTGTTCTCCAATGGTCCGAACCGCCAACTGCTGACCCATGGCATTGCCGACGGTATCCTTCGCGACCTGGGTGCCTCGGGAGACTTGCACCAGGCCATCGGGCCATTGACCACAGTGGTTTACTACGACGAAGTCGCCCTCGGTCGCTGGATTGGCCAAAAGGTGCTCGACGCAGGCATCACCGTAGTGCTCGGTGCGGTGTTACGTGATGTAGTGCGCGAAGGCACGCGGGTCCAGGAAGTGGAGTTGGCCACACGCTATGGCGACGTGCGCGTGGCGGCCAACGGTTTCATCGATGCCAGTGGTGATGCGGCACTGGTGTGGAACGCGGGACTCGCCTGTCGCGAGCCGGATACGCCAATCTATGGCACCCAAATGTTCGTCCTTGAACATATCAACGAAGCCCACTTGCCCACCCGTGCGCAATTCACCGAACGGGTCAAGCAAAAGGCCAAGAGCTACGGGATCGAACGCGATGACGGCTTGTTCTTCCAATTTCCTGGACGCGGCACGGCGGCCTTCAACATGACACACATCGAAACGCCCCTGGACCCCGTCGCCGCCTCTCACGTCGCTATCGCCGGGCGCCAGCAGGTGGACCAAGTGATCCACTTCCTCCAATCGGAGTACCCCGAGGCTTATGGCAAGGCCAAAGTGCGGGCGTATGCGTTGCCAGGCATTCGCCAGACTCGCTGGATCGTCGGACATCACCATCTGACAACTGACGAAGTGCGGGCTGCGACGATGTTCCCGGATGCGGTAGCGCGCACCTCCTGGCCGGTGGAGCTACACGGCAATACCAGCGGTTACCAGTGGGAGCCCTTTGGTGACGATCACATCCACAGCGTGCCGCTGCGCAGCATGCTTCCCCAAGGCAGCGATAACCTGGTCGTCGCCGGCCGCTGCATAGACGCCGATGCAGCCGCGCTGTCGAGCGTCCGCGTGATGGGGCCGTGTATCGCGATGGGGGCCGCCGCCGCTCATGCGCTGGATCTCGCAGGCCCCGACGGCAGGTTGAGTGACATACCCGCCCAGGCATTGCGTGAGCGGCTGGCGTTCAATCTGGAATAGTTTCAAGCGGTTCGACGCGCCCGCCGTGCAGAGCGGGCGCCACTCCAACAACAATAAAAAATGCAGTGGAGAACGCACATATCACAGCCCCGTACCCTGGATGTCGCGGCACTTATAGAAGGCCGCAAGTTGTCACGCTTCAACTACGTGGTGATTCTGGTCTCGGTATTGATCACCTTCCTCGACGGCTTCGATTTGCTGGTGCTCTCGCACACCGCTTCCTACATCGCCGATGAGGTCGGCCTGGACAAGATCCAACTGGGTGAAATCTTCTCCATCGGCCTGTTGGGCATGATGCTGGGCGGTTTTTTCTTCGGTTATCTGGGTGATCGTATCGGACGGCGTCCCACGATTCTGTTCTCCACTTGCTCGTTCGGCCTGTTGACGCTGCTGTTTGTCATGGCCGACAGCTACGAATCGCTGATGGTCCTGCGTTTTTTCAATGGCTTCGCCCTGGGCGCCATGCTGCCATTGTGCTGGGCCCTGAACATCGAGTTCGTCCCCAAGCGTTATCGCTCCACGGTGGTCACTGTCATCATGGTCGGGTTCAGCCTCGGCAGCGCGATGGCCGGCCCGCTGACGGTGTGGCTGGCGCCGCATATCGGCTGGCAAGGCGTGTTCGTGTTCGGCGGCGTGGTCACGCTGTTCGCCTGGGTGCTGTTGTGGTTCACCCTGCCTGAATCAGTTCGTTTCCTGGCCAGCAAGCGTAAGGCACCGGAGAAAATCGCGGCGATTCTCAAGCGCATGGATCCGCAGCTGGATGTGCGCCCCACTGACCAGTTCGTCCTGTTGGACGAGCCGGATATCGGTCGCCAGGCATTTCGAGTCAGCCAGTTGTTCATCGGTCGCTTGAAATGGATCACACCCATGATCTGGCTAGGCTACTCCGCCAGTTCCATGGCCATGTACTTCCTCGCCTCCTGGAGCCCTCTGGTCTATCAATACGCCGGATTCGATCGCGCGACAGCGTCGTGGGTCAGCTCCATAGCCTCGTTCAGCGGCGCGATGGCGGGCCTGGCGATGATGCGCTTCGTCGATACCCGTGGACCGTACATGGTGATGATCTATCCGCTGCTGGCCTTGCCCTTCCTGCTGGTACTGGGCATCACCGGCATGCAGGGCACCGCGTTCCTGATGCTGAGCCTGGTCGGCGGCGTGTTCGTCAAAGGCTCCCACTATGGAATCCTCAGCATTGCCGGGATCTTCTACCCCAGTGCCATTCGCGCCAATGGCGCCGGCTGGGCCACCTCCATCGCCAAAATCGGCTCGATCCTAGGTCCATTGCTGGGCGCTTATGTACTTAACAGCGGCCTGCCGGTGGTCAAGAGTTTCCTGGTCCTGGCGATCTGCCCTGCCGTGCTGGCAGCCTGCGCGTTTGTCATCGGTCACCTGACTCGCCGCCACCCGGCAGCAGCCCCGTTGCCCGCCTCATCACAAACCTGAACGTCCCCGGCTGACTCACAACGCCTGAAGCAGGCAGCCCTTACCGCGTCGTCATCGGCGCGGTCAGGCAACGCTCGTCCTGAATAAATCTACTTATCCTGAGACCAATAAAAATGAACAGGAATCTCGCCCTCGCCACAGCCCTGATGCTCTGCGGCCAAGCCACCTACGCCCATGCGGATTTCATCAAAGACAGCAGCGCGACGCTGACGACGCGCAACTTTTATCTGAATCGCGACTTCCGCCAGAGCGGTGCCCCTCAGGCCAAGGCCGAAGAATGGACTCAGGGCTTCATCGCCGAACTTCAGTCTGGATACACCGACGGCACCGTTGGCTTCGGGCTCGATGCCCTGGGTGAACTGGGGATCAAGCTCGACTCCGGCCCGGGCCGTCGCGGCACCGGTCTGCTGCCCTATGGCCCTGATAGCAACCAACCCGTGGACGATTACAGCGAACTGGGCCTGACTGCAAAAATGCGCGCGTCAAAGACCCAGCTCAAAGTGGGGACCCTGATGCCGATTCATCCGCTGGCGTATTACAGCGATACCCGACTGCTGCCCTCGACCTTCACTGGCGCCTACCTGACGTCCGGTGAACTCGACAACCTGACTGTCACCGCAGCGAGACTGACCAAAGCCAACGGCCGCGACTCAGCCGGTAACGACGACATCGGCTATTCCGGCCAAAGCAGCGATCACCTGGACCTGCTCGGCGGCGATTACACCATTGGCAAACAGCTGACCCTGCGCTACCACCACGGCGAGCTGCAGGACATCTACCGTCAGCAGTTCGCTGGCCTGATACATGTACTGCCCCTGGGCGAGGGCGTAAGCCTGCGCTCCGACTTGCGCTATGTCGACAGCAATGACATTGGCGTCGGGAAAGCCGGGAAGATCGACAACCGCAACTTCAACGGCATGTTCACCTTGACCGTCGGGGCCCAGCGCTTCTCCGCAGCGTTCCAGCGCCTGTCCGGCGAAAGTGCGTTTCCTGTCATCGATACCGGCACCCCCTATGTGGTGAACCTGGTCACCTACAACTCTTTCATCAAGGCCAACGAGAAATCCTGGCAGTTGCGTTACGAATATGACTTCGCCGCACTCGGCATACCCGGCCTGACGTTCATGACCCGTTACGTGAAAGGCGACGATATCCGCACGCGCGCCGTCACTGACGGCAGTGAATGGGAACGTGACACCGACCTGACTTACGTCTTCCAGAGCGGTGCCCTGGAAGGCCTGAACGTGCGTTGGCGCAACCTCACCTTCCGCTCCGGAGATGGCCTGACCCAGCAGCTCGACGAGAATCGCCTGATCGTGGCTTACACCTGGAAACTGTGGTGAGTCCCGTCCTCGGCAATCTGCTCCTTTGCGTCTTATTGTGTGGAGAGCACTCATGACTTCGTCACGCGCAATTGATGTCGCCGCCCTGATCGAGGGGCGCAAACTGTCGAGTTTCAACTATCTGATTATCTGTGTGTCAGTGCTGATCACGTTCCTCGATGGCTTTGATTTGTTGATGCTGTCCCATACCGCCGCCTATATGGCCGACGATATCGGCCTGGACAAACTGCAACTGGGCAACATTTTTTCCATCGGGTTGTTCGGCATGATGCTGGGGGGATTCTTTTTCGGTTATCTCGGCGACCGGATCGGCCGCCGCCCAACCATCATTCTGTCCACCAGTGCCTTTGGTGTACTGACGCTGCTGTTCACCTTTGCCGACAGCTACACCTCGCTGCTGGTGCTGCGCTTTCTCAACGGCTTTGCCCTGGGCGCCATGCTGCCGTTGTGTTGGGCACTGAACATCGAATTCGTGCCCAAGCGCTACCGTGCCAGCGTGATCACCATCATCATGGTCGGCTTCAGCCTGGGGGGCGCGGCAGCCGGTCCACTGACCGTATGGCTCGCACCTCAGTACGGCTGGGCCAGTGTGTTCGTACTGGGCGGCATCGCCACGCTGTTGTCCAGCGCCCTGTTGTTTTTCACCCTGCCGGAATCAGTGCGGTTTCTGGTGAGCAAGCAGAAGCAACCGAAAACCGTGGTGCGAATCCTCAGGCGTCTGGATCCCGACATCGATTGGCGTGCTGGGGACCGCTATTTTCTGGCCGATGAAATCGACATCGGCCGCCAACCATTTCGGGTCGGACAGCTGTTCATCGGCAAACTGAAATGGATCACGCCCATGATCTGGATCGGCTTTGGTGCAAGCTCCATGGCCATGTACTTCCTCGCCTCATGGAGCCCTCTGGTGTATCAGTATGCGGGCTTCGACCGGGCTACCGCGTCCTGGGTGAGTTCCTTCGCGTCCTTCAGCGGCGCCATGGCCGGGCTTGTGTTGATGCGAGTGGTCGACACCCGGGGGCCTTATGCGGTGATGATTTATCCCCTGCTTTCATTACCCTTCCTGCTGGTGCTGGGCATTGGCGACCCGCAGGGCAACGTCTTCATTGTACTGAGCATGGTCGGCGCCATTTTCGTCAAGGGCAGTCACTACGGCATCACCAGCATCGCCGGGATTTTCTACCCCAGTGCCATTCGCGGCAACGGCGCTGGCTGGGCGGCCTCCATGGGCAAGTTCGGGTCGATCTGCGGGCCGCTACTGGGTGCCTATGTGCTCAACAGCGGGATGCCCGTGGTGAAGAGCTTTGCGGTATTGGCCTTGTGCCCGGCGGTGCTTGGAGTATGTGCCTTTACCGTAGCGCGCATCGATAAGCACGCGACCCGCGCCGGGACGCTCAATGCTGATGAGGATGTCTGCGAGTTTTCGGGCACAAAAAAACCACTCATCTGAGTGGCTTTTTTGTGATCCTGGAGAGGGAGACGAGACGAGCGATCCGGGCTTCCAACTTTTGGTCATGGACACCTCAAGGCTGCTACACGATATCGCCATCATCCTGAGCAGGCGGACGCGCGGGCGCTGAGGACGACGCTTGACCCTGCGTAACCGCGAGCGGCTGCATGGGCATGCTCTGACCATGAGCGGTTTGGCTTTGAGAGGTGGCCGCGGCGCGTTGCCTCAGGGCTCCAATGCTTTTGTCCCAGGCCGATTGGGAAGTGCTGCCAATGGCACCGGCAACGCTAATGACGCCATCCCCTGCCGCTTGAGCTGCACTTTTTGTGTGGTGGGTCGCTGAAACAGCTGTCTCTTTGACAAATCTGGCACCGGTGAGCGATGTCTTGAGTGCAAGCTCACCGCCCTTGACCGCCACCCTGCCAGCGGCATCTGCGCCCCCTTCGACTGCTTTTGGTACATGGGCATCGACAGCAGCGATGGCTTTTTTCGGCACTGACCCACCTAGCGAGGCGCCAGCTGCCCATAGCCCGAAAGCCAGGGTACCCAATACGTTTTTTACACCCTCCGAGGCGGCGGTAGCCGCCATTTTTCCCAGCTCCTTAGACTTGGCCAAGTTAGCTGTGGCGGTTGTAGCCGCGCCCATTGCAGAAAAACCGCCAATCAGGAGGCCATTTCCTACAACACTGACCGGGTCCAGTATCTCTTTCAAGGCGTCGCCGCTGATGACCGCATTCAGAGCCGTAGCCGCGCCTTCACCAAGCCGCGCGGAAACCATCTTAACCAGGGCAGTGGCATCGAGATCCTTCAAAGTCTCGAAGTCATCCAGCCATTCGGTATCTTGATCAATAGGCTTATGAGGCTGCCCTTGCGGTACAGCATCCCGACGACCATAGAGCATTGCAGGGTCAGCTAAATGGTTAGTGCGATCGCGGCTTACATTGTAATGCTCAATTGCTATACCCACGATGATAGCCGTGACCGGTCGTAGGGCGGGTTGCAGGATTGCATCCAGGTTCTCTTTGCCAGCAGCCGTCATGGCAAGCGTTGATGCGTACATTGCCGTATTACGCACGGCAAACCCGGTGAGCCATTTATTGGCTTCGTCGAAGGCATTACGCAATGGCCCCTTGTCCAACGCCAGCAGCTTTTCCGCCACTGATGCTTGAAGCGCCGGGTGCAGTGTATCGCTCTCGGGTTTGAGGTAATAACCAGGCTTAAAGCCTGCAATCATCTTGTTACCGGCAGCATCCGCCATACCGGCATACAAGCATGACATGGCGTTCTCTATCGCCGCTTCGCGCACTGTATTGCCATGCTTGCCCGCGACCTGAAGGATGGACGGCTCGAAATTACCGGCCTCGGTAAGCGCCGCAAAGGGCGTCCCGCCCATTCCTGACTTTATCGACGCAAACAGTCTGTCGGCTCTGGCTGCGTTTTTTTCCGCCTTCTCCATGTCATGGACGTTATAGCCCCCCGCCTCTAACCGTTGAGCACGGTCATCGCGAATGGCGTTCAGCTCCGCGTTGCGGGCGCTTGAAGCAGAGGCAGCGGGTTGATCGGAGCCAGCCTCTGTTTCAAGGTGAGCCTCGAAATGGTTTTGAAGGCGCACGCTCATCGCTAACCCGATAGCGCCGAGGTCGGGCGAGTGAGAAGCCTGTTGCGTTGCTTCCTGCTGTATCTCATCAGGTACACGAGTCAGCTCGCGGCTTGCACGTACATTAGGCGTATCCATGGCGTTATCACTCTTAGTGATCGGCAGATAGAAGAATGCAAATGACCCCGCTATGAGCGGCGACATCCTTGCACCTGAGTGGCCGTGCCGGAAAAAGCGTTCCAAAGGATTTGATAAAAATGAACACTAAGCGGCTACTGGATAACACGCGCACTCGCCGTGCGTACCAAAATGACCTGCAAGACTTTTGAAATCTGTCGGCCCCCTGACTTGGCTGCCCCAAACGAGGAACAGGATCTTGCGGTTTTCCAATCTGGACCTCAGCCGTTTTATCCACTGATACAGACCGTCAACCCATCATGCCTTAGATCAGCGCCCCGCCTGACACTCATCCCAAACACCACGCATCAGTTCCTTCAGCATCAGCGCCTCGCCCCAGCGATCCGTTATATCGCGCCCATCACTCCCCGTGATCGCATAGGGTGGCGGCCCAAGCTCGCAGGTGAAGGACAGGCTCGCGGGTGTGTTCGGTCGCGCCAGCCAATCCTTGATTCCGTAACGCCACCAGCCCAGAAACCGGTCCAACCAAGGGCGATGCTGGGCGAAGGTCAAGGGCACCTGGACCTGCTCACTATTAGCGACTCGCCCGTGAAACCCCCAACTGTGTCGCAAGATGGTGTGAATCTGCTCGTCGTCTTCGGCAGTGGCCGACTCAGGCAGTTCGCGGCCCACAACGTAATGGGACAAGTCAGCCAACAATTTGAGGTCGGGCATCTGCGCGAGCAAGTCGAGGGTGAACAACAGGTCACTGGTGAGACGATAGCGGTGGGTTTCCAGCAGGATCGGAAAGTCCACCTGCTCGGCCAGACGCTGCCAGCCCTCGATCAGAGTGATCGCCTGAGCCAGCGTGCGCGGCCGGACGTCGGCTTGCAGCGTGAGGTGGTGGCAGCCGTAGCGGGAGGCAACCTCAAGCGCTTGCGCCAAGTCACTCACGGTGCGGGGAAACAGTTGACCTTCGATTTGCAGGCCTTGCGCCTTGGCAGCGGCATGCAGACGTTCGGCCTGTGGCGCAATCCAGAAGTGGTCGGTGATCCCATCGAAGCCCGCAGCGGCAATCTTCTCCACCTGCGCCTCAAGGGAAAGATCGCTTTGACCACGGTGATCTTGCATGGCCCACAGGGACTGAAATACCAGGAATTCACGCATGTCAGGGCCTTAGCAGATGTTTGAGCGACACATCGGCGTCGGCCAATGCGTCCACAGAGAGTGGGGTCAAGTTGGCAATCAGCCGTTCACACAACTTGATGTCCTTGGCAACGCTGTTGCCCTGCCCCCAACCGCAGGCGCCTTGCAAACGTTGCTCGGTGTCCAGGTAGAACAGCAGCAGACCACCGTCCGCCAGGGTGCGAATGGCCGAAGGTGGCGTCGGTGAGATCACGCCCACCGTCTGCAAGCCCCAGTCGTACTGATCAGACCAGAAGCCGGGAACCCCCTCGAACGGCAACTCGCCGCCCAACAGATTCAATGCCGCGTGACGGCCCTGGGTCTCGGCATTGCGCCAGGTTTCCTGGCGTTGGAATAACGCGTCGGCGTGCAGGCGAAACTCGCACACATCGCCGGCGGCAAAGATGTCTGGCGCGCTGGTGCGCAACTGGGCATCGACTCGAATTCCCTGGTCCACCTCAAGCCCCGCCGCCGCGGCCAATTCGATGTTGGGTTGCATGCCGATACCGACCACCACCCAGTCACAGGGCAGCACCTGGCCGTCCACCAATTGCACCGCCTCAGCGCGTTCAATGCCTTGTACGAATTCAAGCGCTACGTTCAGCCGCACGTCCACGCCCTGTTGCCGATGCAACTCCAACAAGGCCTGGGATATGGCTTCAGGCAAGACTCGCCCGGCCAGTCGTGGCCCGGCTTCCAGCAACGTCACCTGACAGCCCAGGGTTCGAGCCGTTGCCGCGACTTCGAGGCCGATAAAGCCACCGCCGACAATCACCAGGCGCGTGCCGGGCCTCAATGCGCTGCGCAGGGCCAGGGCTTCGTCATGAGTGCGCAGGTAAAGCACGTTGGCCATAGATTCAGGCACCTGGGGCAAGCGACGCGCTCTCCCTCCGGTCGCCAGCAGTAATCGGCTGTAGGACAGCCAACGTCCGTCGCTCAATTGCAGGCGGTGGTGCTGCGGATCCAGACTTTTTACCGGGTTGCCCGCCAGGTGTTCGATGTTCAGTTCAGTGAGCCGGCTCTCCTCCCACAGGCTGCAATCGTCCAGGTCCATCGTGCCCTGCAGCAAGCCCTTGGACAGCGGCGGACGCTCGTACGGCCGATGGCGTTCATCGCCGATCAGGATCAGCCGACCGGTATAACCCTGCTCGCGCAAGGTCAGCGCCGCGCGGCCACCGGCATGGCCGGCGCCGACGATAATCAGTGGAGCATTCATGGCGTGCACTCCTGGCGGTCAAGCCGAAATGGCGAGCAGAACCCGCCCCGCGTCGACCCGTACCGGATAGGTCTTGAGATTGACGCACACTGGCGCCCCCAGGGCTTTGCCGTTGCGATAGTCAAAGCGCCCGTTGTGCTTGGGGCACTCGATGACGTGGTCCATCACCAGGCCGTCAGCCAGGTGGATCGACTCGTGAGTACACAGGCCAGCAGTGGCGAAAAACTCGTTGTCAGCAGAGCGGTAGATGGCATAGGTATGCGGACCGTGGTCGAAACGAATGACGTCTTCTTCATTGATTTCGCCCACGGCGCATACATCGATCCATTGATCGTTCATGGCGTTTTCTCTTGTTCGGGATACAGCCGGAAGGTGTCAGCCCAGCGTGGCTTCAGCCTGTGGATGAGCGTCGGTGGCAGGCCTTGAGCTACCGACGGGGCGTCGCACGAAATACGTCGGGTCCTTACGCTGCTTCAAGAGGGTCGGAATGATTTCCCTGAAGGCCTCGCCTATGTTGGCGTAAGGCGGCGGGCAATCGTGGCGGATCTCTTCATGGAGTTGCGCCAGGGCGTGGTACGGCACCATCGGGTACATGTGGTGCTCAAGGTGATAATTCATGTTCATGTACAGAAAGCGCAGTACCCGGTTCATATAGATGGTGCGGCAGTTGCTGCGGTGGTCCAGCACGTCTTCCGCCAGGCCCACATGTTGGGTGAGGCCAAACAGGTAGGACAACCAGCCGCCATACAGGATGGGCAGGCCGATATACATCAGCGGCAACCAGCTGTGCAGGTAAAGCGCCGCGCCAAAGATAACGGCGTAAATCACGAGCCAGATACGGGCCGCCAGGAACACCTTGGACCATTCGGACTCAGGAATGAACGTCTGTTCCTGGGCATCCATTTTGCCAACCGCGTGCCGGCACACGCCTCCCATCGTCTTCAGCAGCAACGGGATCTGGAACAGGCTCAGCAGCATCATGAACAAGCTCGGTGGACGCGGTTCGACGATTTCCGGATCGCGGCCGACGACGATGGTGTCGGTATGGTGCCGGGCATGGCTCCAGCGCCACACATGGGGCTCGAACATGCACATGAAGCTCGCCACCTGGTAGAGCGCATCATTCATCCAGCGGGTCTTGAAGGCGGTGCCGTGACCGGCTTCATGCCAGCGCGGGTTGGAGGCGGTGGCGTACAAAACTCCATACGCAAGGAAAAACGGCACACAAGCCCAAGTGCCCCAGAACCAGTAGCCGCCGAATCCGGTGATCACCAGGGTCAGCAGCCAGATGGCGGTGTCGAGCAAGGCCGGGCCGTCGCGGCGCTGCATCAGTTGCTTCATGCGTTGACGGGAAATGGGCGACTGGTACCAACTGGCCGATACAAGACCTTTTTCGGCCGCGCGGGCAGCTTCAGGGCCGGTCAGGCGATAGTCCCGGGGAGAGGCTAAGTTGTCTTGAGGCATTGTTATTGTTCTCCGCAAGCGTGAGAGGTCAGGTGCTTTGCGTAAAAAAATATAGAGAGCGTGGAAGGTACCCTCAAGGTCTTGAATACATTCCCTATCAAGCTATCATCCAGTTCCTGCAGGGCTTGATAGTTTTCTATCAAGACGCTTTGAAGGCTCATCATGAATAACAATAAACGCCCCACCATCGCCACGGTCGCCGAACACGCAGGTTTAAGTGTCGCCACCGTCGACCGCGTGCTCAACGCTCGCGCCCCGGTTAATCCAGCCACTGCCGAACAGGTGCTTCAGGCCGCCGAAGCCGTGGGCTATTTTGCTGCGCGGCTGATCGGCCAGCGCATTCTCGAACGCCGCCCCACGTACCGTTTCGGCATCCTGCTGCTGGGCACCGCCCAGGCGTTCTACGCCAACCTGGCCCAAGCCATCACCGAGGCCGCGCAGCGCCAGGCCGGGGCCAACCTGACCTGCCAATTCGAATACGTTTTTGATCGCACCCCCAGCGCCATCATTGCCCAGATCGAACAGTTGGCGGTGCAGTGCGACGGCCTGGCGGTGGTCAGCTTCGCCCACCCGCAGATCAACGCCGCCCTTGCCCAGATTCGCGAGGCCGGCGTGCCCGTGGTGGCACTGCTGTCAGGCATTCATGAGGCGGCGGCCGAGCCCTATGTCGGCCAGGACAATCAGGTAGTCGGGCGCACGATGGGCTGGCTGCTGGCCCGCACCTGTGGCGCGCGCAAAGGCAGCATCGGCATTCTGCTCGGAGGTCATCGCTTTCTTGGCCACCAGGCGCGGGTCGAAGGCTTGCACAGTTACTTGGCCGAACACGCACCTGGGCTGCGCCCGCTGGAGCCGCTGATCAATCTGGACAACTGCGACATCACCGAAGAAGCAACCCTCGACCTGCTGGCTCGGCATGACGATTTGCGCGGGCTATGCGTGGTAGGTGGCGGTGGCGACGGGATCATCAACGCGTTGGCGCAACTGCCCAAGCGCCCGACGCTGTGCTGCATTTTGCAGGAGTCCACCGAGCTGTCACGCCAAGCCCTGGCCCAGGGCTTGGTCGACGTGGTGATCGACTCTCAGCCGCGCCAGACTGCAACGGCGCTAGTGGATCTACTGGTGGAATTGCAGACTGCGGAGCAGTTCGATCCTGTGCGTCACCGGGTGCATGTTCCGCTGCAGATTGTGACATCGGAGAACTCCCAAAGCTGATGGGCTGGCGGCACAACCTTAATGGTTGCAGGCACGCTCATTGTGCTCAGGCAGGTCCAGCAACGTGTTGATACAGGAAAACCACCCCCGATGATCACGACCTCAGCCTCGATATCGCCTTCAAGGTCCCGATAGTGCAGGTCGTATTTACGGGTTTGGTTGGCATACGTGCACCTCTTCAGCATGTTATGCCCGAACACAAAATTTCCCAGATCAATACCAAGCACCACCCCGGCGCACTACGCACGAATCGATGCACAATCTGCATAAGCTGCGGAAATTGGTTCAATCATCCACGAACCAATCCTCTTTAATCCCCTGAACCAACTCGACGAACCCTTGCTTATCGGCCCCCGCCGCCGCTGCTCCTGAGTAATAGCTAAGTACATAGCGCTAATCCCGAGGCGAACCAATTTCAATTGGCATCGCGCTTGCACTTACCCTTTTGCCTCGATCTCCTGCCCACAGTCAGCTCGGAGCCGTTTTTCATACTCTGGCGCGAGTACCACGATGCAAAGGTTCGACCCTGACACACCCATCGACAACACTTCGAAACTAGCGCTGGATGCCTTGCGGCAGATGGTTGCGCAACATGCTGCCTTCCCGCACCGGGCATTGCCGACCGAGCGGGATCTGGCCGCCGATTTTGGCCTCAGTCGCCGGGCCATCCGGCGGGCGCTAGCGGTGCTGGAAGCCGAAGGGCAGATCTGGCGGCGCCAGGGCAAAGGAACCTTCGTCGGCCCTACGCCACCGAGTGCGGCCATGAGCTTTGCCCGGTTGTCCGGGCGGACCAACTTCAGCGAGGTTATGGAAGCGCGCCTGCATCTGGAACCGGCACTGGCGTCCCTGGCGGCGGTTCGAGCCAACGGCGACCAGATAGCAATTTTGCGCCGCCTTGCCGAACGCACCAGACACCAACAGGCCGCCGAGCCTGCCGATGCCGAGGGCATTGAGCTGTGGGACAGCGCCCTGCATCGCGGGATCGCCGAGGCCGCAGGTAACCGCCTGATGCTGGATATCTTTGAAATGCTCGATGCGATCCGGCTCGACCCGGCCTGGCGTGACCTGCGTCAGCGGGCTCGCAACGCCGATCGCCTCGACACCTACAGCCACGACCACAACGACATTGTCGACGCTATCGAAAACCGTGATCCGATCAAGGCCGCTACGGCCATGCGTGGCCATTTGCGCGCGCTGCAACAAGCGCTGGACAACGTCATCAATCAAGATCTGGAGGCAAGTTCATGAGCACCACAACTCAGGCCACCGACACGGTATTGAGTGTCAGCAACTTGACCGTGTGCTTTGCAGGCGCACCCGCCAATGTCGTGGACGGCGTCTCGTTCTCGGTCCAGCGCGGCAAGACCCTGGCCATCGTCGGAGAGTCCGGATGTGGTAAAAGCGTTACGTCCATGGCACTGATGGGCTTGCTACCCGACACCGCCAAGATCGCCGCCCGTACGTCCGCCCTGCTCGATGAAGCCTTGCTGGGCATGCCCGACGAGCGCTTGCTGGATGTGCGCGGCAACCGCATGGCGATGATTTTCCAAGAGCCCATGACCTCCTTGAACCCGGTCTTCACCATTGGCGAGCAGATCGCCGAAAGCGTGATCCGCCATCAGGGTCTGTCGGCCAGGGACGCCCGTCAGCGCGCCCTGCAAATGCTCGAAAAGGTCCGCGTGCCTGACGCCGCGCAACGCCTGGACGCCTACCCCCATGAACTGTCCGGCGGCATGCGGCAGCGGGCAATGATTGCCATGGCCCTGGCCAACGATCCGGCGCTGATCATTGCCGACGAACCCACCACCGCTCTGGACGTGACCATTCAGGCGCAGATCCTGTCGCTGATCGCCAATCTGCAGGCTGAAACCGGCACGGCCATGATCCTGATCACCCATGATCTGGGCGTGGTCGCCGAAGTCGCTGACGACGTGATGGTGATGTACGCCGGACGAGTGGTGGAAAGCGGCCCGGTAAAAACCCTGTTCGATGACCCTCAGCACCCGTACACCATCGGCCTGATGGGTTCGATGCCATCGATTGGCCCGCGTGAAGGTCGCCTGGCAACCATCAATGGTCGCGTCCCGACGCCTGCGCAAATGCCTACCGGTTGCCGATTCGCCGGGCGCTGCCCTTTTGCGATTCAGGCATGTCGCGAGGCGCGCCCGCCGCTACTTGAGCTTTCCCCCGGACATTTCGCCGCGTGCATTCGTGCTCCACTGGAACAGCATATGGGAGTCAGCGCGTGAGCCTTTCTGAACGCCAAATAGTTAAGCGTGCAAGCCCTGAAATCATTCTCGACGGCATCGGCCTGAGCAAACACTTCGGGGTGGAAAGCGGCTTGTTCCAGCGCAAGAAGCCGCCGGTGCAAGCGGTCAATCAGGTCAATCTGTCGGTGCGCAAAGGGGAAACCCTGGCGCTGGTGGGCGAGTCCGGCTCGGGTAAATCAACCCTCGGCCGTCTACTGCTCAACCTGCTCAAACCTACGGCGGGCGACATCATTTATGAAGGCCGTAACCTGGCCAATCTGACCCCGGAAAAGCTGCGCCAGGTGCGGCGTGATTTGCAGATCATCTTTCAGGATCCGTTTGCCTCGCTCAATCCGCGCATGACTGTGGAATCCATCGTCGGTGAGCCTATCTGGCTGCACAGCGATGCCAGCCGCAGCGACCGCCAGGCCAAAGTCGCCGAGTTGCTGCGCACCGTGGGCCTGGCGCCCGAGCACGGCGGCCGCCACCCTCACGAGTTCTCCGGTGGCCAGCGTCAGCGCATCGGCATTGCGAGAGCCCTGGCGTCTGACCCGCGTTTGATTCTGGGTGACGAACCCGTGTCCGCGCTGGACGTTTCGGTACAGGCGCAAGTGGTCAACCTGCTGGAAGACCTCAAGCATCAATTCGGTCTGACCCTGGTGATTGTCGCCCACGGCCTGGCCGTGATCCGCCACATGAGCGACCGGGTAGCCGTGATGTACTTGGGGGAAATCGTCGAACTGGCGCCGGTCAACGGCCTGTTTGAAAACCCTCTGCACCCTTACACCCAGGCGCTTATGGCCGCCGTGCCGGTCAGCCACCCGGACCTGCGCCGGCCGCGCCCATTGCTGGGCGGCGACATGCCGAGCCCGAGCCGCCCGCCATCGGGTTGCCGCTTCCATACCCGCTGCCCGCACGCCCGGGCGCTGTGCAAAGAAGTGGTGCCGGTGATGGAAACCGTCGAGGCCGAGCGTCAGGTGGCGTGCCACTTCTGGCGTGAAATCGCCAATGCCGGTGCAGGCACCCTGATTTTGCCGACACCCAGCGCTGCCTACACCCAGCGCCTGAATCTGTTCAAGAACCATCAATCCCTTGCAGTGGAGAGCCAGCCATGAAAATTGCACGCGTCATGACAGGAACCTTGTTATTGCTGGCCGCCAACGCCGCCTTTGCCGAATCCACCCTGCGCATCGGCATTCAGGACGATCCTGATGGGCTCGACCCGCATCGTTCGCGTACCTATTCGGGCCGTCTGGTCTATACCGCACTGTGCGACAAGCTGGTGGATGTGAACCCGGACCTGACCTACGCCCCACAACTGGCCACTGCCTGGAACTGGAGCGAAGACGGCAAGACCCTGACCATGACTCTGCGCGAAGGCGTGACTTATCACGACGGCGAAACGTTCGATGCTGCCTCGGTGAAGTTCAACCTGGACCGCGCTCGCACCCTGCCCGACTCCCTGCGCAAGAGCGAGCTGGCCTCGGTGGACAGTGTTGAAGTGATCGACGCCAAAACCGTTGCCATCAAACTCAAGCAAGCGGACGCCACCCTGGTCTCCCAACTCTCGGACCGCGCCGGAATGATGCTTGCGCCGAAGGCCGCCCAGGGTGAGTTCGCCTCCAAACCGGTGTGCTCCGGCCCTTACAAATTCGTCCAGCGCGTGCAGCAAGATCGCATTGTGCTGGAGCGCTTCGACAACTATTGGAACAAGCAGGCTTATCACTTCGACAAGGTGATTTTCCTGCCGATTCCGGACACCTCGGTGCGTCTGGCCAACCTGCGTTCCGGCGACCTGGACATCATCGAACGGGTTGCCCCCACCGACGTGAAAACCGCCAAGGCGGACAGCAAGCTGGCGGTCTATAACACGCCTGGGCTTGGCTACATGCAGTTGATGTTCAACATTAACAACGGCGAAAAGGCCAACTCGCCGATGGGCAAAGACAAGCGCGTGCGCAAGGCATTCGAGCTGTCCATCGACCGTGATGCGATCAACCAGGTGGTGTTCGAAGGCCTGTATGCGCCGAGCGCCCAGCCATTTCCGAAAAACAGCCCGTACTACGACAAGGATCTGCCGATCCCGACCCGCGATGTGGAAAAGAGCAAGGCCTTGCTGGCCGAAGCAGGCGTGAAGCTGCCACTGGCAGTGGACCTGAAAGTCGCCAACAACCCTATCGCACAACAGGTCGGGCAGATCATTCAGGCCATGGCTGAAGAAGCGGGTTTCAAGGTCAATCTGATTGCCACTGAATACGCCACCATGCTTAGCGAACAGCAAAGCGGCAACTTCCAGATCGGCATGAGCGCCTGGTCGGGCCGTCCTGATCCGGATGGCGACATTCACCAGTTCGTGACCTGCAAGGGCGGCCAGAACGACGGCAAATACTGCAACGCCAAACTCGACGAGCTGTTGGACAAGGCTCGCACTGTCAACGATGTTGCCCAGCGCCAGGCCCTGTACAACGAAGCCCTGCGTTTGCTGGCTGACGAAGTGCCGACCGCGTATCTGTATTTCGATCCGCGAATCATGGCCATGCGTAACAACGTGACTGGTTTCGTGCCGAGCCCGGATGGCCTGATTCGTCTGAACAACGTCGCGTTCAAGCCATGACTGTGAATGATCGCCGCAAAAACGAGGGTCCGGCATGCTGATGTTTATCCTGCGACGCCTGCTCAGTGCGATCCCGACACTGATCCTGGTTTCGCTCTTCGTCTTCACCCTGCAGAAACTGTTGCCGGGTGACCCGGTGCTGGCCATGGCCGGTGAAGAGCGCGATCCGGCGGTGATGGAATACCTGCGCGACAAGTATCGACTCAACGACCCGATCCCCGTGCAGTACCTGAACTGGGTCGGCAATGTGCTGACCGGCGACTTCGGCACTTCGCTGCGCACCGAACAACCGGTGACCACGCTGTTGGCGTCCAAGTTGCCGGTGACCCTGGAGCTGGCAGTGCTGGCCTTGTTGATCGCACTGTTGATCGGCATCCCCACTGGAATTATCTCGGCCGTACGCAAAGGCACCGTCGTGGATTACGGGGCCAATGTCATCGCGCTGTCGGGGATCTCGATTCCGCACTTCTGGCTGGGGATCCTGCTGATCATGGTCTTCGCCGTGAAACTGCAATGGCTGCCGGCCTCGGGTTTCGTGCCCGTGGGCGAGGACTTCGGGCAAAACCTGAAGACCTTGATCCTGCCGGCCTTCGTGCTCGGCGCAGGGTTGTCGGGGATTCTCATGCGCCATACCCGCAGCGCCATGCTTGAAGTGTTGCGCACCGACTACGTGCGCACCGCCCGGGCCAAGGGCCTGCGCCCGCGCACGGTGATCCTCAGGCATGCCCTGCGCAATGCATTGATGCCTATTGTGACCCTGACAACCCTGCTGTTTGGTGAACTGCTCGGCGGCGCAGTGCTGACCGAGCAAGTCTTCAGCATCCCTGGCTTCGGCAAGATGATTGTCGACGCCGTGTTCAACCGTGATTACGCCGTGGTGCAGGGCGTGGTGCTGTGCATCGCAATTGGCTTCCTGCTGCTGAACCTGCTCGCCGACGTGCTGTACCGGATGATTAATCCGCGTCTGAGGACTGCTTCATGACCGCTATTTCCAGCCTCCCTCATAGCGTGATCGCACCCCGCAGCCGCTCGCCGTTCGTGAAGAAATTCCTCGCCAACAAAGGCGCGGTACTCGGCGCGGCGGTGTTGCTGCTGTTTATCCTGGCGGCCTTGCTGGCGCCCTGGATTGCGCCCCATGACCCGCTGAAAGCCAACTTTCTCGCGGTCCGCAAGGCACCATCGCTGATCTACTGGATGGGCACTGACGAACTGGGTCGCGATCTGTTTTCCCGCCTGCTCTGGGGCGCACGCAGTTCGTTGCTGGCCGGTGGTGTTTCGGTGGTCATCGCCATGGCCATCGGCGTGCCTTTGGGCCTGTTGGGCGGTTATTTCGGCGGCAAACTCGAAGCGATGATTTCCCGTGTCATGGACGCGCTGTTGTCCTGCCCGTTTCTGGTATTGGCAATTGCGCTGGGCGCCTTCCTCGGCCCGAGCCTGACCAACGCAATGATCGCCATCGGCCTGTCAGCCATGCCGATCTTTGCCCGACTGACCCGTGGTCAGGTGCTGGCCATCAAACACGAAGATTACCTGGAAGGTGCTCGTGCCATTGGCTTGCCGGATCGCTGGATCATCCTGCGCTACGTGCTGCCCAACGTGATGTCGCCATTGGTTGTGCAAGCCACCTTGACCATCGCCTCGGCGATTCTGGCTGAAGCCAGTCTGTCGTTCCTCGGTCTGGGCCAGCAACCGCCCTCGCCTTCCTGGGGATCGATGCTCAACACCGCGAAAAACTTTATGGAGCAGGCACCCTGGATGTCGATTGCGCCTGGCGTGGCGATCTACATTACGGTCCTGTGTTTCAACCTGCTGGGGGATGGTTTGCGTGATGCGCTGGACCCCAAGGGCTAACTTTTCTGCCAAAGAGAAACGCTAATGTTTGATGATCTGGATTACAGCCAACCCTACGCTTCGGCACGCTCGCCAGTGATGGGCAGTAACATGGTCGCCTGCTCCCAGCCATTGGCCGCCCAGGCCGGGCTGGACATGCTGCGCAAGGGCGGCAACGCCGTCGACGCGGCCATCGCAGCCGCCATGGTCCTGACCGTGGTCGAGCCCACCGGTTGCGGGATCGGCAGCGACGCTTTCGCTATCGTCTGGGACGGCAGCAAGTTGCAGGGCCTGAATGCTTCCGGTCGCGCACCGCAAGCCTGGACCCCTGAGTTTTTCGCCGGGCAGAGCAAAATGCCCCAGCGCGGCTGGCCAGCGGTGACTGTGCCGGGGGCGGTTTCGGCCTGGGTCGAGCTGTCCGAGCGTTACGGAAAACTGCCTTTCGCCAGCCTGGCTGAACCGGCCATCGGCTATGCTCGGGATGGCTACCAAGTCACCCCGATCATAGCCCAGCTGTGGAAGCTCGGCGCTGAACGGCTCAAGGATCAGCCGGGTTTTGCCGAGTGCTTCCTGCCCGACGGCCAAGCACCACAGGCCGGGGACAAAATCCGGCTCAAGGATCACGCCCGCACCCTGGAGCTGATCGCCCAAACCAAAGGCGAAGCGTTCTATCGCGGCGAACTGGCCCAAGCCATCATCGCCCATGCCAACGCCAATGGCAGCGTCATGAGCCTCGACGATCTGGCGACCCACACTGTGGACTGGATCGACACCCTGTCGGTGCCCTACGCCGGCGCCGTCGTTCATGAATTGCCACCTAATGGCCAGGGCATCGCTACCCTGTCCGGCCTGACTATGCTCGAAGCATTGGGCGTCGGCGAGCATCCCGTGGACAGCCTGGAAACCGTGCACCCAGTGCTGGAAGCCATGAAGCTGGCCCTTGCCGACCTGGACGAACACGTGGCGGATAACGACCACATGCGCGTGCCTTCCGAGCATCTGCTGGACAAAACCTACCTGATGGAGCGCGCCGGTCTCGTCACCGACAAGGCCGCCAATCCGGGGCATGGTTCGCCTAAACCGGGCGGCACCGTTTACCTGTCGGCGGCCGATGAAAGCGGCATGATGATCTCGTTCATCCAGTCCAATTACATGGGCTTCGGCTCAGGTGTCGTGGTGCCTGGCACCGGCATCAGCCTGCAAAACCGCGGTGCGGGCTTCTCCCTGGATCCGCAGCACGTCAACTACGTTGCACCGCGCAAACGTCCGTTCCACACCATAATCCCCGGCTTTGTGATGAACGCCGACGGCACGCCGTTGATGTCCTTCGGCCTGATGGGCGGCCCGATGCAGGCACAGGGTCACTTGCAGATGATGATGCGCATCCTGCGCTACAAACAGAACCCGCAAGCCGCCGCAGACGCACCGCGCTGGAGGCTCGAATCTGGCCTGAAAGTCGCAGTGGAACGTGCATTCGACCCACAGGTGGTCGAAGCCTTGCGTGCCAAAGGCCACGACATCGTTATCGAAGAACCTAACGGCGTATTCGCCTTTGGCGGCGCGCAGATTATCCAGCGCACCACTCATGGTTATGTGGGTGGCACTGATCCCCGGAAGGATGGTCTGGTGGCCGCGTACTGAAAGTACGAAGATCCTAGGCGCAACTGAGTTGCGCGTAGGATTATTCTCTGAAAACCGCTAATTCTCATCCCACCGCAAGCTATTGCCAACATGCTTTGCCGCCCAGGACTCAGAACTGTGGCGAGCTTGCATTGGGTCTGTATTTCACAGGCACAAAAAAAGCCACTCATCTGAGTGGCTTTTTTGTGAATCTTGGAGCGGGAAACGAGACTCGAACTCGCGACCCCGACCTTGGCAAGGTCGTGCTCTACCAACTGAGCTATTCCCGCGTCTTGGTGTGGCGCATTCTATAGATTCAGACTACGCCGTCAACCCTTTGATTCAAAAAAGTTTTATTTCGGCTCTACATCCGTCCGCAGATGTGGCCAGGCGGCGCGCAGGTACTGGACCATCGACCACAGCGTCAGGCCGGCGGAAACCAGCAGCAATGCATAGCCCAACAGCACCCAGAAGCTGAAGTCTGACGGGTTGGCCAGCAGGATCACCAGCGCCAGCATCTGCGCGGCGGTTTTCCATTTGCCGAGGTTCGACACGGCAACCTGGGCGCGGGCGCCCAGCTCAGCCATCCATTCACGGAGCGCCGAGACGACAATTTCGCGACCGATGATCACCGCCGCCGGCAAGGTCAGCCAGAGGTTGCCGTGTTCCTGCACCAGCAACACCAGGGCCACCGCGACCATCAGCTTGTCGGCCACCGGGTCGAGGAAGGCACCGAACGGCGTGCTCTGCTCCAGGCGTCGGGCCAGGTAACCATCCAACCAGTCCGTCGCGGCGGCGAAGGCGAAGACCGAGGCGGAGGCCACGTAGCTCCAGTGGTACGGCAAATAGAACAGCAAAATGAAGATCGGAATGAGCAGGACGCGTAGGACGGTAATCAGATTTGGGATATTCATCGGCACAACTGGCTGCGAGGTTGACGGGCATTCTACTCGCTGTGCAGGTTTGCATAAATCGACTCAGCGAGCTTTTTACTGATACCGGGTGCTTTGGCTATCTCCTCGATGCTGGCACGAGACAGTTCCTGCAATCCACCAAAATGTTTCAACAAGTCGCGACGGCGCGTCGGGCCGACGCCTGCCACACCTTCGAGTGTAGACGTACGGCGCGTCTTGCCACGGCGGGCACGGTGCCCGGTGATGGCGAAACGGTGGGCTTCGTCGCGGATCTGCTGGATCAGGTGCAACGCCGGCGAATCGCCCTTGAGGGTGAACTCATGGGCGGCATCGTTGAGGTACAAGGTCTCGAAGCCGGCCTTGCGCGTCGCGCCCTTGGCCACGCCCAGCAGGATCAGGTCGGGCACCATCAGCTCATTGAGCACATCGCGGGCCATGGACAACTGGCCCTTGCCGCCGTCCACCAGGAGGATATCCGGCAACTTGCCCTCCCCGTCCTTCAGCTTGCCGAAGCGGCGCATCAACGCCTGATGCATCGCCGCATAGTCATCTCCGGGCGTGACGCCTTCGATGTTGTAACGGCGGTAATCGGACTTGATCGGGCCTTCAGGACCGAACACCACGCAGGACGCTACCGTCGCCTCACCACTGGAATGGCTGATGTCGTAGCACTCCAGCCGTTGCGGCGGCTCGTCCAGGTTGAGGACATCGGCCAGGGCGTCGAACCGCGCGGCCACGTGCTGGCGGTTAGCCAGGCGCGCGCCCAGGGCCTGTTCGGCGTTGGTCACGGCCAGTTGCTGCCAACGGGCACGGGTGCCGCGCACGCGATGGCTGATGGTCAGTTCACGACCACGAAGCTTGTCGATGGCTTCGATCAGGGCCGGAAAGTCTTCATGGACCACGTTGACGATCAACTCGGCCGGCAGGTCGCGTTCCGGACTGCTGATGTAGTACTGGCCCAGGAAGGCCGCCATGACCTCGGCAACGTCTTCCTCGATACCGACCTGGGGGAAAAAGTTCTTGCTGCCCAATACGCGACCGCCCCGCACGCTGATCAAGTGCACGCAGGCGCCACCGGGGTTGATGAACGCGGCGATCACATCGACGTCGCCACTGCCGCCTTCCATGCTTTGCTGGTCCTGTACCCGGCGCAGCAGGCCGATCTGGTCTCGCAGTTCGGCGGCCCGTTCAAATTCAAGGTTGACCGCCGCGTCTTCCATCGCCGCTGACAGTTCATCGGTCAGTGCATTGCTGCGCCCCTCCAGAAACATCACCGAGTGACGCACATCCTCGGCGTAGACCTCGGGTTCGACGAACCCGACGCACGGCGCCTTGCAGCGCTTGATCTGGTATTGCAAGCAAGGCCGGGTGCGGTTCTTGTAGTAGCTGTCTTCACATTGGCGAACGAAGAAGGTCTTCTGCAGCAGGCTCAGGCTTTCACGAATGGCCCCGGCGCTGGGGTAAGGGCCGAAATACCGGCCCTTGGCCTTCTTCGCCCCGCGATGAATGCTCAGGCGCGGGAACGCCCCGTCGGACAGGAACACGTACGGATAAGACTTATCATCACGCAGCAGGATGTTGTACGGCGGGCGCCATTCCTTGATCAGCGTCTGCTCGAGCAGCAACGCCTCGGTTTCATTGGCGGTAATGGTGGTTTCGACCTGCGCGATGCGCCCCACCAGGGCAGCGGTCTTCGGTGCGAGGCCGGTCTTGCGGAAGTAACTGGCCAGACGTTTCTTGAGATTCTTGGCCTTGCCGACATACAGCAGGCGCGCGTCGCTATCGAACATGCGGTACACGCCTGGGCGGCCACTGCATGTAGACAGGAAAGCGCTTGGATCAAACAATTCAGTCATTATCAGGCGCTGGCATCGACCATGCCGTGGCGCACCGCCAACAGTGTCAATTCGACGTCACTGCTGATCGAAAGCTTCTCGAAGATACGGTAACGGTAGGTGTTGACGGTTTTAGGCGACAGGCACAGCTTGTCGGAAATGATCTGCACCTTCTGGCAACCGACAATCATCAAGGCGATCTGGATTTCCCGCTCCGACAGCGCATCGAAAGGCGAATCGTTGGTCGGTTGGAATGACTTGATCGCCAACTGCTGGGCGATTTGCGGGCTGATGTAGCGTTGCCCGGCGAATACCAGGCGGATGGCCTGGACCATCTCGTTCAAGCCGGCACCCTTGGTCAGGTAACCCGCTGCGCCCGCCTGCAATAACCGGGTAGGGAACGGATCTTCTTCGCAGACAGTTACCGCGACCACCTTGATGTCCGGGTGACTGCGCAGCAGCTTGCGCGTGGCTTCAAGACCGCCGATGCCGGGCATCTTGACGTCCATCAACACCACGTCGGGTTTCAATTCACGAGCCTTGATCAGGGCTTCTTCCCCGGATTCGGCCTGGCCAACTACCTGCAGGCCATCGATGTCAGCCAGCATTCGTGTAATGCCCGTACGGACGAGATCATGGTCATCGACCACTAACACCCTAATCAAGCAGACACCTCACGATTTGGTCTTATTTGGGTTGCCCCACACCTTAGCAAAAAAGCATCCGACAGACCTAGCGCAAAGGGACAGATAAAAGTTACAACACATCTTTATCGGCACGGCATCCTAGGCGTCAAGCGCCGACGTCCCGCTGCATCCTCAGGAAACATTCATCCTCGCCCACGATGCGCAGGCCCATGCGTTCGTACAACACCCTGGCCGGATTATCCTTGAACACCGTCAGGCGCAGCGCCGGCCGACGCTCCAACCTTACCATGTCCCAAACCTGTCCGATCGCCCAGGTACCTGCGCCTTGTCCGCGGAACGCCTCCCCTATTTGCAATTCCCGGATATACAACGCCCGGGCATCACGACTGAGGCTGACAAAGCCCAGCGCCTGGCCCGCACGACTGATTATCCAGTTCTGGCGAATGATCCAGGCCAGATCGAACGCTTCGTCCTGCCAGAGCAAATCATGCTTGAGGTAATAGGCAAGCATATTGTTGCAAGTCAATTGCCGGGCGAAGCCGATGTCCCCGGCCGTTGCGGCACGCCACTCAAAGCTCATGAAGACCTCATCACCCCATTGCCACCGGCACGACTTGCCCCTCCCAGCCGTTGGCGTCGCGGCGGGCAATCACCAACAGTTCACCCGTGCCTGGCGCCGCCGCGAGCAACGCACCGTCCGGCCCCCAGATGGCACTGCGGCCAGCCGATTCCCAGCCTCCGGTGGCGCCGCCATGATTTGCCATCAGCACGGTCATGGCATGCTGCGTGGCATATCCTTGCAACAACGTCGTATCGGGCACGTAGCCACCCTCGGTAATCAACACCCCCGCGGCATACAGCGTAGCGCCCCGCCCGGCTGCCGCAGCAGCATGGCTGGCGTGGGAAAAATCGGCACATACCGCCAGCGCGATGCAATCGCACCCCATCGCCAACATCGAGCCACCCTGCCCCGGGGCGAAGGCGATTTCTTCGCCCGGGTGCAGATGCTGCTTGCTGTACACCCCAAGGGCACCGTCAGCGCCAAGAACCAATGCGCCGATCAATACCGGGCCATCCGCCGACAGCCGAATCGGCATGCCGACTACGGCGGTCAGGCCAAGCTCACGCGCCAAGTCACGCAGCGGCTGCAGTACGGCATCCTCCGGCAAAATGGCCAGATCCGCCGCCAGGCCGCGTTCGTAGCCGGTGAGCGACAGTTCAGGGAATACCAGCAACTGTACTCCCTGCTCAGCCGCCACCTGCATGAAACGCTGATGGCACGAGAGGTTGGCGCGAACGTCCCCCGCGATGGAAATCGATTGGGCGGCGGCGAAGGCTGGAGCGGTCATGGGGCTTCCTGAAGAGACAGTGCAAACCTGAAGTTTGTCATAAAGCCCGGCGGACTCAAGCCAGGACGAACAATTGCATGCCCTCGATAGAATTTTCTGATTGAACCGGCGCACCGCCCTCTAGTAAGCTCGGGGCCATTCATCGGAGACAGATCATGTTCAACGCCCTCTCACCGCTTCAAACCGCCAGCGCCCCGCGCTCGGTTGCGGCTGCCCGGGCGAACAGCGTTCAAACTCCGGTCAGCTTTTATTTTGGGTATTGGTTTAGCCACTGGCGCGCCTGATACCCAACCGGCGCCCACTTTAAACGGGTCGCCTTCCAGAGTTTTCCAAACCCCCGGTCGGCCTCCCGACCGGGGGTTTTGTTTTTCAGGCCCCAAAACATTTGCAACACCCGACAACTTGAGGATTGAGCCATGAACTACGCCACTTATTACCGTTACGACAGTTTTTCCGCCTGGCGATTTACCAGCCACCGCTCGGGACAGCCTGCCGCCTCCGATCGGTCACCTACCGGTGGCAAGCCTCAGTTGCGGGCCAATACGGCCAATTGTCGAACACCCCACTAGGACCGGCGCGCGGGAACGAACCCGCCACCCGTCCAGGAAGCCAGATCATGAATTCATCCGTCTCCGCTTTGCCGCTGTCCACGCTCAACCCTGCCAATGAAGCCCTGACCCTGCGTCTGCCGAGCTCGTTGCAGCTCAAGCATCAACTGCCCCTCAGCACCGCGCTGAGCCAACAGGTGAGCGCCCATCGCCAGGCCATCCGCGCGATCCTCGATGGTGAGGATTCCCGTCTGTTGGTCATCGTCGGCCCCTGCTCGATCCACGACCCGAAATCCGCCCTCGAATACGCCGCCAACCTGGCTCGCGTGGCCCATGAAGTGAGCGACAGCATGCTGCTGGTCATGCGCGCCTACGTGGAGAAACCTCGCACCACCGTGGGCTGGAAAGGCCTGGCCTACGATCCCGGCCTGGATGGCAGCGATGACATGGCAACCGGCCTGACGCTGTCCCGGGAGCTGATGCGCGAGATGCTCCAACTGGGCTTGCCCGTCGCCACCGAACTGTTGCAACCCATGGCCGCCAGTTACTTCGACGACCTGCTCAGTTGGGTCGCCATCGGTGCGCGCACCACCGAATCGCAGATCCACCGGGAAATGGCCAGCGGCCTGGGCATGCCGGTAGGGTTCAAGAACGGCACGGACGGCGGGGTCGGCATTGCCTGCGACGCCATGCGCTCTGCCGCCCACCCCCATCGGCATTTCGGTGTCGACAGCCAGGGGCATCCGGCGATCATCCAGACGCCGGGCAACCCCGACACTCACTTGGTGTTGCGCGGTGGCCATCGCGGACCGAACTATGACCGCCAAAGCGTCACGCAGATACACAGTGACCTGATCCGCCTGAAGATACCGGCCCGGATCATGGTGGATTGCAGCCACGCCAACAGCAGCAAAGACCCGCTGCGCCAGCCGCAGGTGTTCAATGACGTGTTGGAACAGCGCCTGCAAGGCAATCGTTCCCTGATCGGCATGATGCTCGAAAGCCACCTGTTCGAAGGCTGCCAGCCACTGGGTCCATCGATGCGCTACGGCGTATCGGTCACCGATGGTTGCCTGGGCTGGGAGTCCACCGAGCAGTTGTTGCGCGAGGCCCATCAAAAGCTGCAATTACCAACCTGAGTCGCGAACACGCCTTCCCCTGGAACCAGGGGAAGGCGTGGGCCTTGTGGGAACCTTCGCTCAACCTGACACCGTGGAACGCACCTGAACTGTCACGCCCTCTGAACGCTGGCTGACGTCATCCAGGCGCTCGACCTGATAGAACACGCCCACCGATCTGTTGCCTTGACCCCGCCAATACGCCGCGGGAATCACAAAAACGAGCGGCTGGCCTGCCGTGGCCTCGGTGATTTCGCGCTCCAGGACATAAGCGGAGTTGCCGTTGCACTGCAACCAGACCAGCTCTCCCGCCTCAAGCCCGGGATCATCGATGACAATCGTCACTCCCTCTTGCAGGTCGCTGACATCCAGCCAGCCGTCGTTCACCTCCCGAATCCGAGGCGTCTTCAACGCGGGACGCAGCAGAGGACCGATGTGCAGCGACAAGGGCTCGGCGCGACGCACTGAATGTCCACGCCTGACGACATAGACCAGCGCCAAGGTGTGTCCCGCATGCGGAGCGATCAGCGCATGATCGATCCAGAGCGACACCTCACGACCGACAGCATGGGCTTCTATCTCGAGCACATCGCGCCAAAGCGCCTTGGAATCCTTGTTGGCCGTCAGGATCAACCGATCGCCGACCGCCATCCTGGCGTAGGGCCGAATCGTCACCCAGGTTCCATCAGGCACCCGATTCGGATCAAGGCAGCCACCGACCGCATCGTTGGCAATGGCGGGCAGCAGTTGCGGTGACACATCGCCGACTTCAAGTTGCAGGGGCTCAGAAACCAGGGTGTCGGGCAATCGTTTGCCCGTTACTTGGTAGGAGATCTCCAGCGAACCACCGTCCAACTCGGCGATATGCGCTTCGCGCACGACGAACACCACGTCCCGCCCTACTTGCCGCTCCGTGACGAACCCGGCCACTTCATGCCGGTAGGGCCCACCTTCGTTGTTCAGCCCATGCCAGCGCAGCAGCACCTCATCTCCGCACGTCATCATTGGATAAGGTTTGACGGTGATCAGGGTCTTGCGCCAGGCGGGGTCTATCACCCCTTCCCTGGCCGCTGCCAGGATCGGGGGCGGCAGTCTTGTTCCTGACGTTGAACGGGATCGTTGAAGAGATGGGTAGATGATCATGTGCAGGCTCCAGTCCTTGGATGAAGGCACCGTTCGCATAACGGCACCCGATGGAGCCATTAAAACCGGCTCGCCCCAAACCCACAGCCAGACAAGGCGACAAAGGCAGTGGTCTCTGGCGTTCAAAGCTGTAGCTGCAAACGCCTGAGATTATAGGAGACCTCCTACACCTTTAGTCACAGCCGGGGCACTTCCCATTATTCCCACTTTTTTTATTCCGGTTTCCCTGGTTTAGCGCGGTTTCTTCCTACACCGCCGCTTACGAGCCTGGATTAGAGTGAAGTCGCAAACTCAAGGTGAACCTCTTCGAAAAAGGTACGAACATGCAACGGAATGCAACCACTCAATTCCCCATCCTGTTGGTCCATGGGTTGTTCGGGTTTGACAGGATCGGCGGTTTCGAACTTTTCCATGGCATCAAACAAGCTCTACGCGCAGGCGGCGCCCGGGTGTTCATCCCGTATTTGTCGGCCCCCCATTGCAACGAGGCCAGAGGCGAACAACTGCTGGTGCAGATCGATCGGGTCCTGGCTGGCACCGGCGCGGCCCGGGTCAACTTGATCGGCCACAGCCAGGGTGCGCTGACCGCCCGATATGCCGCCGCGCTGGCCCCCGAAAAAGTTGCCTCGGTCACATCGGTCAGCGGTCCCAACCATGGTTCCGAACTGGCTGACTTCCTGCGCAAGGCCCTTACTCCAGGACGGCTGCCAGGACATGTGGCAAGAAGCGTCGCCACACTGTTCGCCGATTTCATCTCGCTGCTCGATGGACAGGAGCACCTACCGCCAACCGCCGTGGCCGCGCTGGCGACGTTGACCACCGAAGGCGTGGGCGCCTTCAATGACAAATACCCCCAGGGCCTGCCCAAGAACTGGGGCGGGAACGGCCCGGAAAGGGTCAACGGCGTGCGCTACTACTCATGGAGCGGCACGTTGCCAGAGGCGACAGAGGAAGAACTGGAGCCTTCGCAGGTTTTCTGCCGCGCCTTTTCCGAATACTTCATCACCGAAGCCGGGCAGAACGACGGCCTGGTCGGGCGTTTCAGTTCGCACCTGGGCAAGGTCATTCGTTCCGACTATCCAATGGACCACATGGAGACCATCAACCTGGGAGACGGCAGGTCACGCAAGGGCACAGCCCCCACAGAGCTTTACCTGCGCCACGCCGAGCGCCTGCGCAAAGCCGGCCTTTGATCGCCGGCCCCAAGGTTTTGACGCAATTTTGACAACAACCGGTCAATGAATCCGGTAGGCTCAACACCTTTAAATATATCGAAAGGAATTTCCCCCATGGCCAAAGCCACTGCCCGCCACATCCTGGTTTCCACCGAAGACAAGTGCAACGAACTCAAGGCCCAGATCGAAGCCGGCGCCGATTTCGCTGAAGTTGCCAAGGCCAACTCCACCTGCCCATCCAGCCGTCAAGGCGGCGACCTGGGTTCGTTCGGCCCGGGCCAGATGGTCAAGGAGTTCGACACCGTGGTCTTCAGCGCCCCGATCAATGTGGTCCAGGGGCCGGTCAAGACCCAGTTCGGCTACCACCTGCTGGAAGTGACCAGCCGCCAGGATTGATGGTCCCTTGTGGGAGCAAGGCTTGCCCGCGATGAACGATAACGCGGAACAGCTGTTGGACCGCGGCGCAGCAATCGCGGGCAAGCCTTGCTCCCACAGGCCTTGCTCCTACAGATAATCCCTCGCCACAAGGACTGGCGATCCACGCGCCGCTCGCGTACAAATCGTGGTCATCGATCACCCGGCTTTAAGGCTGACAATGCGACTGGCGTTCCCTTCCCTGCTATTGACTGCCGTGGTCCTGCTGACAGGCGCCGCCGGCGTCGAGGCAGCACCGCAACATGCCCTGACCGTCTATGGCGAACCGGCCAAATACGCCGAAGGCTTCGGCCACTTTGCCTATGCCAACCCCCAGGCTCCCAAAGGCGGGACCATGCGCCGCTCGGCCATCGAGATCGGCCATTTCGACCATGTGCTGCCCTATATCGACAAAGGTATCGGGGTCAGTCAGATCGACGGGATGCTGTATTCGCCCCTGGCCCAGCGCTCGCTGGATGAGCCCTATACCGTCTATGGCCTGGTGGCGCAGAAGATGGAGCGTGGCGAAGATGGCCTGTCCCTGCGCTTCTACCTGAACCCCAAGGCGCGCTTCGCCGATGGCAAGCCCATCACCGCCCAGGACGTGCGCTACAGCTTCGAGCTGTTGATGACCCAGGGCAGCCTGCGCTATCGCACCCAATTCGCGGCGGTCAAGGACGTCGTGGTCGAGGACGAGCGCACCGTTCGCTTCGACTTCAAGAACAATGAAAGCCGCACCCTGCCCCTGGACATCGCCACCCTGCCGGTCTTTCCCGAACATTGGTGGAAGACCCGCGATTTCGCCAACGGCGGCGGCTACGAGGCCCCACTGGGCAGTGGTCCCTACCGGGTGAGCAAGGTCGATTCCGGGCGCAGCATTACCTTCGAACGCAACGCCGACTGGTGGGGCAAGGACCTGCCGGTCAGCCGTGGCCTCTACAATTTCGACCACTTCAGCATCGAGTATTTTGGCGACACCGACGTCGCCCGCCAGGTGCTGCGCGGCGGCGCCTATGACTACAACCGCGAATTCTCCGCCACCGCCTACTCCATCGGCTATGACGGCCCGGCCCTGCAGGATGGTCGCCTGCAAAAGGCCCACCTGGCCACCGAGGCCCCCCAGACCGCACAGGGTTTTGTCTTCAATCTGCAAAGACCGCAGTTCCAGGACCGCCGCGTACGCCAGGCCTTGGCCATGCTCTGGGACTTCGAGTGGAGCAATCGCCAGATGATGCGCAACCTCTATGTGCGCCAGCAGAGTTACTTCTCCAACACAGACCTGGCCGCCCGACAACTGCCCGATACCGGCGAACGGGCGCTCCTCGAGCCGCTGCGCGGGCAGATACCCGACGAAGTCTTCACCCAGGTGTTCGAGGCGCCGAAAACCGACGGCAGCGGCGTGATCCGCGACAAACAACTGCAAGCCCTGGCGCTGCTGGAACAGGCTGGCTGGAAACCCGACGGCGACCGCTTGGTGAATGCCGAAGGCGAGCCGCTGAGCTTCACCTTTCTCAACAGCCAGAACGGTATCGACCGCCTGCTGCTGCCCTATAAGCGCACCCTGGCGCAAATCGGCATCGACATGAGCATCCGTCGTATCGACGCGTCCCAGTACGTCAATCGCCTGATGAGCCGCGATTACGACATGATCATCACCGGCTACCCCGTCAGCACATCGCCAGGCATGGAACTCTACAATTACTTCGGTTCGGCGGCCGCCAACGATCCGGGCGCCAACAACTACATGGCCTTGAAGAACCCGGCGGTGGACACGCTGATCGACGGGCTGGTCAAGGCCACTACCAAGGCCGACATGCTGCGCCATGCCCACGCCCTGGACCGGGTGCTGCAATGGAATTACTACTGGATCCCCAACTATTACCCGCCAGGCAGCTCGACCGTGTGGTGGAACCGCTTCGGCATTCCAAAGGTACAGGCCAGCAATGAGGAAGCGATCGAAAGCTGGTGGGAAGTGAGCAGCACACCGTTGACCAACGAGCAGATGCGCGCCGAACGCCTCAGGCGCGGCACACCCGGAGGGCCGCATTGATGTGGGCTTATATCGCGCGGCGCCTGCTGCTGATCATCCCCACGCTGGTGATCATCCTGCTGGTGAATTTCGTCATCGTGCAGGCTGCGCCCGGCGGGCCGGTGGAACAGGCCATCGCCCACCTGCAGGGCATCGGCGGCGCCAGCGTCGGCAGTTCGGGCAATGCCATGACCGGCAGCTCCCGTGCCAGTCGCGGCCTGGACCCGCAGCTGATCAAGGACATCGAGAAACAGTACGGTTTCGATAAGCCGGCCCACGAGCGTCTGTGGCTGATGCTCAGCAGCTATGCGCGCCTGGACTTCGGCAAGAGCTTCTTCCGCGGCGCCACGGTCACCGACCTGATCCTGGAAAAGATGCCGGTGACCATTTCCCTCGGGCTCTGGGCGACACTGATCACCTACCTGGTATCGATCCCCCTGGGCATCCGCAAGGCGGTGCGTCACGGCTCGGCATTCGATGTGTGGAGCAGCACAGCAATCATCATTGGCTATGCCATGCCGGCGTTCCTCTTCGCGATGTTCCTGATCGTGGTGTTCGCTGGCGGCACCTCGCTGAACTGGTTTCCGGTGCGCGGGCTGGTGTCGGATAACTTCGAGTCGCTGTCGACGCTGGGCAAGATCGCCGATTACTTCTGGCATTTGGTTCTGCCGGTCACGTCGCTGGTGATCGGCGGCTTCGCCACACTGACGATCCTGACCAAGAACTCGTTCCTCAATGAAATCACCCGCCAATACGTGGTCACGGCGCGGGCCAAGGGCATGAGCGAACGCCGAGTGTTGTATGGCCACGTGTTCCGCAATGCAATGCTGCTGGTGGTGTCGGGCATTCCCCAGGCGTTCATCAGCGTGTTCTTTGCCGGCTCCTTGCTGATCGAGGTGATTTTTTCTCTCGACGGCCTGGGACGCATGAGCTACGAGGCTGCGGTATCCCGGGATTATCCGGTGGTGTTCGGCTCGCTGTTCATCTTCACGCTGTTCGGCCTGCTCATCAAACTCATCGGCGACCTCTGCTACACCCTGGTGGACCCGCGCATCGACTTCGCCGCGAGGAACGCCTGATGTTCAAGCTTTCTCCCTTGGGCCGCCGGCGCCTGGAGCGCTTCAAGAAAAACCGTCGGGGCTGGTGGTCGCTGTGGCTGTTCATCGGCCTGTTCATCCTGAGCCTGGGCGGCGAACTGATCGCCAATGACAAACCGCTGGTGGTGAGCTACCAGGGCTCGCTGTATTTCCCGGTGTTCAAACGCCATACCGAGCAGGAATTTGGCGGACAGTTGCCGTTCCAGGCCGACTACCGCAGCAGCTACGTGCAAAACCTGATCCACAAGGACGGCGGCTGGCTGTGGTTCCCACCGATCCCGTTCAGCGACGACACGCCCAACTATGACCTCAACAAGCCGGCGCCGAGCCCGCCCTCATCGGTGAACTGGCTCGGCACCGATGACCAGTCCCGGGACGTACTGGCCCGGGTCATCTTCGGCGCGCGGGTGTCGATCCTGTTCGCCCTGGCCCTGACCGCCATCAGCGCGCTGATCGGCATCGCCGCCGGTGCATTGCAGGGTTATTACGGCGGCTGGGTGGATCTGCTCGGGCAACGTTTGCTGGAAGTCTGGTCCGGCCTGCCAGTGCTTTATCTGCTGATCATCCTGTCCGGCTTCGTGGAACCGAATTTCTGGTGGTTGCTGGGAATCATGGCGCTGTTTTCCTGGCTGGCCCTGGTGGACGTGGTGCGCGCCGAGTTCCTGCGCGGGCGCAACCTCGAATACGTGAAAGCCGCCAGGGCCCTGGGTCTCAGCGACCGCAAGGTGATCGTCCGGCATATCCTGCCCAACGCGATGAACGCCACCCTGAGCTACCTGCCCTTCATCCTAACTGGCGCGATCTCTACGCTTACCGCCCTGGATTTCCTCGGCTTCGGCATGCCGGCCGGCAGCGCCTCCCTGGGCGAACTGATCGCCCAGGGCAAGCAGAACCTGCAAGCGCCATGGCTGGGATTGACGGCGTTCTTTACCCTGGCGCTGATTCTTTCCCTGTTGGTATTTATCGGCGAGGCGTTGCGAGACGCGTTCGACCCACGCTCTTGAAAACAGCCATGAAGCGGAACCTTGAGATGAGCGACAACCTGATCGAAATCCGCGACCTGAGCGTGGCCTTCAACGACAACACCGTGGTGCGCAACCTGTGCCTGGATATTCGCCCTGGCGAATGCCTGGCCTTGGTAGGCGAGTCGGGTTCCGGCAAGTCGGTGACAGCCCATTCGATCCTGCAATTGCTGCCCGAGAACGGCACCCGCACCACCGGCAGCATTCGCTATCGCGGCCAGGAACTGCTGGGCGCCGAGGCCAAGACCTTGCGCGAACTGCGCGGTAACCGGATCGCAATGATCTTTCAGGAGCCGATGACCTCGCTGAATCCGCTGCACAGCGTCGAAAAGCAGATCGGTGAAACCCTGATGCTGCACCGGGGGCTGGGCGGCAAAGCCGCGCGCCAGCGCATTCTGGAACTGCTGGCCCTGGTGGGCATCCAGAAACCCGCCGAACGCCTCAAGGCCTACCCTCATCAACTGTCCGGCGGCCAACGCCAACGGGTGATGATCGCCATGGCGCTGGCCTGCGAGCCGGAACTGTTGATTGCCGACGAACCGACCACCGCGCTGGACGTGACCGTGCAGCGCAAGATCCTGCTGCTGCTCAAGTCCTTGCAGCAACGACTCGGCATGTCCCTGCTGCTGATCAGCCACGACCTCAACCTGGTGCGCAGCATCGCCCAACGGGTGTGCGTGATGAAGGCTGGGGAAATCGTCGAACAGGCGCCTTGCGAAACCCTGTTCAGCGCACCGAAACATCCCTACAGCTGCGAGCTGCTGCACGCCGAACCGGAGGGCGAAGCCTTGCCCCGGGACGAACGCGAAGACGTGTTGCAGGTACAGGACCTGCGCGTCAGTTTCCCCCTCGGCGGTGGGCTGTTCCGGCGCAAAGAATATTTGCACGCCGTGGATGGCATCAGCCTGTCCATCCAGCGCGGCAAGACCCTGGGCATCGTCGGCGAATCCGGCTCCGGCAAGTCCACGCTCGGCCAGGCGATCCTGCGGCTGATCGAGTCCGAAGGCAGCATCCGCTTTCAGGGCCAGGCCCTCGATCAGCTGTCGCACAAGGCGCTGCGACCATGGCGCAAGCAGATGCAGGTGGTGTTCCAGGACCCGTTCGGCAGCCTCAGCCCACGGATGTCGGTGCAACAGATCATCAGCGAAGGCCTGGAGGTCCACCAGCCCTCCAGCCCCGAACAGTGTGAAGCCCGGGTGATCCAGGCCCTCAAGGAAGTGGGCCTCGACCCGCTGACCCGCCATCGCTACCCCCATGAATTCTCTGGGGGCCAGCGCCAACGCATCGCCATTGCCCGGGCGCTGGTGCTCAAGCCGGCCCTGATCCTGCTGGACGAGCCGACCTCGGCCCTGGACCGTACCGTGCAAAAACAAGTAGTCGCCCTGCTTCGCCAGCTCCAGGAGAAGTACGACTTGACCTACCTGTTCATCAGCCATGACCTGGCGGTGATCCGCGCCCTGGCCCACGACATGATCGTGATCAAGGACGGTAAAGTGGTCGAGCAAGGTGCCAGTCATGACGTGTTCGATTCGCCCCAGCACCCTTATACCAAGGAGCTGTTGGCGGCGGCGCATCCGGGGTGGGCATAATCCGGCGCATGGCAGAGCTTCGTGTCGCCCCATCGCGAGCAGGCTCGCTCCTACACTGGAGCGACGCGGGCCCGTGTGGGAGCGAGCCTGCTCGCGATGACGGCGGCACTGACATCACCTATTCGGGACAATATCGATGAACCCCACCGAAAGCCTCAAGGATTACAAGCGCGTGCGCACGCTGGCGATCCGTTCGCTGTTCGAAATCATCGAGCAGTCCAGCGAAGGCACGGTGATTGTCGACCGTGACGCGAATATCGTCTGGATGAACGAACGCTACGCCCGCCGCTTCGGCCTGAACTCGGCCCAGGAAGCCATAGGCCGGGCGTGCGAGAGCGTGATCCCGGGCAGCCTGCTGCGTGAAGTGGTGCGCACCGGGCGGCCGATTCTGCTGGACATGCAGGACACGCCCAAGGAACCGCTGGTGGTGATGCGCCTGCCGATCCACGACAGCGCGGGTGCGGTGATCGGCGCCATCGGTTTTGCCTTGTTCGACGAGCTGCGCAGCCTGTCGCCGATGCTCAAGCGCTACCTGAGCATGCAGGAAGAACTGGCCTCCACCCGCTCGCTGCTGCGGGCGCGGCAAACCAAGTACAACTTTGCCCATTTCATCGGCACCAGCAACGCCGGCCTGGAGGTCAAGCGCCGCGCCCGACGCAGCGCCAGCGCCGACTCCCCAGTGCTGCTGCTCGGCGAAACCGGCACCGGCAAGGAACTGCTGGCCCAGGCCATCCACAGCGCTTCGCCGCGCGCGCACAAGGCGTTCGTCAGCATCAACAGCGCGGCGATTCCCGAAGCGCTGCTGGAAGCCGAATTCTTCGGCACCGCGCCAGGGGCTTTTACCGGGGCTGATCGCAAGGGCCGCGCCGGCAAACTGCAGATCGCCCAGGGCGGTACGCTGTTCCTCGACGAGATCGGCGACATGCCGCTGCCGCTGCAAAGCAAACTGCTGCGGGTGCTCCAGGAAAAGGAATACGAACCGGTAGGCTCCAACGAGGTGCTGCAAAGCGATGTGCGAGTGATCGCCGCCACCTCCATGGACCTGGAAGCGGCGATCAAACGTGGGGAGTTTCGCGCCGACCTGTATTACCGCCTCAACGTGCTGCCGATCCAGGTCCCGCCGTTGCGCGAGCGCCTGGATGACTTGCCAGCCTTGAGCGAGGCGATCCTCGAAGAACTGCGCAGCCAACACGAACTGAACCACGACGCCCTCGATCTGCTGCGGCAACACGCGTGGCCGGGCAACATCCGCGAACTGCGCAATGTGCTGGAGCGGGCCGCGCTGCTCAGCGATGACCTGGTGCTCACGGCAGCGGACATTCGCGCGGCCATCGGCACATTCATGCCGGTGACGCGAGCGGCGGACGTTAGCTTCGAATCCCTGCCCCATGAAACCTTCAGCCAGGCCCGCGCGCGATTCGACCGGCAACTGATCGAAACCACCCTCGCGCAATGCGGGGGCAAGGTGGTTGAAGCGGCTGAGCGGTTGGGGCTGGGGAGGTCGACGTTGTACAAGAAGATGGTGGCGTTGGGAATTGCGGAGTCTCAATAAAGAGACTTTCGTCTCTATATTTAGACAACTTCTTTTGGAGCGCTTCGCGCTCATCGCGAGCAGGCTCGCTCCCACAGTGGACTGCGTTTTCCAGTCGAACACGGTCAACCTGTGGGAGCGAGCCTGCTCGCGATGAGGCCCGCACAGCTCCGAAAATCTCTAAACAGAGACTAAATCTTTAGGCCACTCCAACAAATCCAAACAATCTCCTTATATTTCAGACAGTTACACACCTGGCACAAAACTCGCTAAAGCCCTCCCCACAGCTTCATCACAACAATAACAATCCCAGGAGACACACCATGAGTGTGATCATTGCCTTGGCAGCCCTCACGCTGCTGATGGTCGCCGCCTACCGTGGCTACAGCGTTATCCTCTTTGCCCCCATCGCCGCCCTCGGCGCCGTCCTGCTCACCGACCCGTCCGCCGTCGCCCCTGCCTTCACCGGGGTGTTCATGGAAAAAATGGTCGGGTTCATCAAACTGTATTTCCCGGTGTTCCTGCTTGGCGCGGTATTCGGCAAGCTGATCGAGTTGTCGGGTTTCTCCCGCTCCATCGTCGCCGCCGCGATTCGCTTGCTGGGTACGCGCCAGGCCATGCTGGTGATCGTGCTGGTCTGCGCCTTGCTGACCTATGGCGGCGTATCGCTGTTCGTCGTGGTGTTCGCGGTGTACCCGTTCGCCGCCGAGATGTTCCGCCAGAGCAATATCCCCAAGCGTCTGATCCCGGCCACCATCGCCCTCGGCGCATTCTCGTTCACCATGGATGCCCTGCCCGGCACGCCGCAGATCCAGAACATCATCCCCAGCACGTTCTTCAACACCACCGCCTGGGCCGCACCGTGGCTGGGGGTGATCGGCACGATCTTCGTGTTCAGCCTCGGCATGCTGTTCCTGCAACGCCAGCGCAACAAGGCCCAGCGTGTGGGCGAAGGCTACGGCACCGAATTGCGCAACGAGCCGGAAACCGCCGAAGACATCAAGCTGCCGAACCCATGGATCGCTGTTTCGCCACTGCTGGCGGTGGGGATCATGAACCTGATGTTCACCCAGTGGATTCCCCAGTGGTACGGCAAGACTCATAGCCTGGCGCTGCCGGGCATGGCCGCGCCGGTCACCAGCGACATCGCCAAGCTCACCGCGATCTGGGCGGTACAGGCTGCGTTGCTGGTGGGCATCATCATGGTCCTGCTGTTCGGTTTCCGGGCTATTCGCAGCAAACTGGCCGAAGGCAGCAAGAGTGCCGTGGGCGGTGCCTTGCTGGCGGCGATGAACACGGCTTCGGAATACGGCTTCGGCGCGGTGATCGCCTCGCTGCCAGGCTTCCTGGTCCTGGCCGACTGGCTCAAGAGCATTCCCAACCCGCTCGTCAACGAAGCCGTAACCGTCACGCTGCTGGCGGGCATCACCGGCTCCGCCTCGGGTGGCATGAGCATCGCTTTGGCGGCGATGTCCGAAACCTTTATCAACGCCGCCCACGCCGCCAACATTCCCCTGGAAGTGCTGCACCGGGTGGCCGCCATGGCCAGCGGCGGCATGGATACCCTGCCTCACAACGGCGCGGTGATCACCCTGCTGGCAGTGACCGGACTGACCCACCGCGAAGCCTACAAAGACATTTTCTGCATTACGCTGATCAAGACACTCGCGGTGTTCTTCGTGATCGGTGTGTTCTACGCCACTGGCATTGTGTGAGGTTTCCATGACAACCACTCTTTCGGGCAAGACTGCCCTGGTCACCGGTTCCACCAGCGGCATTGGCCTGGGCATCGCCCTGAGCCTGGCCAGGGCCGGCGCCAACCTGATCCTCAACGGCTTTGGCGATGCCTCGGCGGTGATTGCCGAGGTGAAACAGTTCGGCGGCCAGGTCGGCCACCATCCAGCCGACGTCAGCGACCCGGCGCAGATCGCCGACATGCTCGCCTACGCCGAGCGCGAGTTCGGCGGCGTGGACATCCTGGTGAACAACGCCGGGATCCAGCATGTGGCCGCCGTCGAGGATTTCCCCGTGGAACGCTGGGATTCGATCATTGCCATCAACCTGTCCTCGGTGTTCCACGCCACTCGCCTGAGCCTGCCGGGCATGCGCGCCAAGGGTTGGGGGCGGATCATCAACGTCGCCTCGGTGCACGGTCAGGTCGGCTCGGTGGGCAAGGCGGCGTATGTCGCGGCCAAGCATGGAGTGATTGGCCTGACCAAAGTGGTCGGCCTGGAGACCGCTACCAGCAACGTCACCTGCAACGCCATCTGCCCCGGCTGGGTGCTGACGCCACTGGTGCAGAAGCAGATCGACGACCGCATTGCTACCGGTGTCGATCCGCAACAGGCGCAGCATGACCTGCTGGCCGAGAAACAGCCGTCCCTGGAATTCGTCACTCCGCCGCAGCTGGGGGAACTGGTGCTGTTCCTCTGCAGCGAAGCCGGCAGTCAGGTGCGCGGCGCGGCGTGGAACATCGATGGTGGGTGGTTGGCTCAGTAAACTCCTGCGAAGCCCTGTGGGAGCAAGGCTTGCCCGCGATGAAGTCGATGCGCTTTTTCAGAATCGAGGCGCCTGTTTCGCGAGCAAGCTTTGCTCCCACACCCGATTGAGCCGCCCTATAGTTTGTGTGTGTGCATAAAAAAATAAGAGGCACCCCATGTCCGACATCCTCTGGCAACCCAGTCCCGAACGCATCGCCCAGTCGCGCATGAACGCCTTTCGCCGGTTCGTCAACGCGCGACATCACCTGCAACTGCACGACTACCCTGCCCTGCACGCCTGGAGCATCGACCAGCGCGAGGCCTTCTGGCAGGCCATCGTCGATTTCTTCGAGATTCGCTTTCACCAAGCCCCCGACGCGGTATTGGTGGAGGGTTCGCAAATGCCCAGCGCCCGATGGTTCCCTGGCGCCACGCTGAACTTCGCCGAACACCTGCTGCGCCGCCGTGATGACACCGTCGCCGTGGTGGCGCTCGACGAAAACGGCGGTGAGGAACAACTGACCTGGAGCGAACTTGCCGCCCATGTCGCCGGCCTGCAAGCGAGCCTGAAAGCCGTTGGCGTAACACAGGGCGACCGGGTGGCCGCCTGCATGCCCAACACCTGGCAGACCCTGGTGGGCATGCTCGCCACCACCAGCCTGGGGGCGATCTGGTCCTGTTCGTCGCCGGATTTCGGTACCCAGGGGGTTATCGACCGCTTCGGCCAGATCGAGCCGAAGGTATTGATCACCTGCGCCGGTTATCGTTATGCCGGCAAGGTCATCGACCAGCGGCCCAAGGTCAACGAAGTCCTCGAGCGACTGCCGTCGTTGCAGCAGTTGATCGTGCTGCCCTATGCCCGACCCGATGCAAGCGTCGACGATTTCAAGACCCGGGCCAACGTCGCATTGTGGGACGCGTTTTATCAAAGCGGCGGCGAACCGCAGTTCACTGGCGTGCCCTTCGATCATCCGCTGTACATCCTCTACTCCAGCGGCACCACCGGCGTGCCGAAGTGCATCGTCCACGGCACCGGCGGCGTGTTGCTGCAACTCGTCAAGGAACATGGCCTGCATGTCGACCTCGGCCCCGAGGATCGGCTGTTCTACTACACCACCTGCGGCTGGATGATGTGGAACTGGTTGGTGTCGGCCCTCGCCGTCGGCAGTGCGGTGGTGCTCTATGACGGCTCACCGTTCCATCCCAGCCCCGAGCGCCTGCTCGACCTGATCGACCAGCAGCGCATCAGCGTGTTCGGCACCAGCCCCAAGTTCCTGGCCTCACTGGAGAGTCAGGGCTTCAAGCCTCGGCAAAGTCACGACCTGGGCAGCCTGAAGACCATTCTGTCCACCGGCTCGGCCTTGGCGCCCCATAGCTACGATTACGTGTACCGCGACTTCAAGCCCGACGTCTGCCTGGCCTCGATGTCCGGCGGCACCGACATTGTCTCGTGCTTCGTCAACGGCAACCCGCTGTCGCCGGTGCGTCGAGGCGAGATGCAGGGCAAGAGCCTGGGCATGGCCGTGCAGGTCTGGAACGAGGCCGGCCAAACGGTCATCGGCGAAAAAGGTGAGCTGGTGTGCACCCGGCATTTTCCGGCGATGCCCATTGGTCTATGGAACGATCCACGACAGGAGAAACTTCGCGCGTCCTATTTCAGCCAGTTTCCCGGTGTGTGGGCCCAAGGCGACTACGCCGAAGAACTGGCCCACGGTGGCTTCCTGATCCATGGCCGCTCCGACGCCGTGCTCAACCCCGGTGGCGTGCGCATCGGCACGGCGGAAATCTATCGGCAGGTGGAGAAGGTCGAGCAGGTGCTGGACAGCGTCGCCATCGGCCAGCAATGGCAAGGCGATGTGCGGGTGGTACTGTTTGTGCGCCTGCGCGATGGCGTGATGTTGGATGAGGCCTTGGAGCAGCAGATCCGCCAAGTCATCCGGGCCAACACCACGCCACGGCACGTGCCGGCGAAAATTCTGGCGGTGACGGACATTCCCCGGACTATCAGCGGCAAAGTCGTCGAACTGGCGGTGCGCAATGTGGTGCATGGCGAGGTGGTGAAGAACACCGATGCCCTGGCCAATCCGGAGGCGCTGGAGCAGTTTCGGGGACGACCAGAACTGGCCACTTAAGCGCAGCAACTCCCGTGGCGAGGGGATTTATCCCCGCTGGGCTGCGAAGCAGCCCTAAAACCTGACATCTCGGTGTGTCAGACGGAGTGAGTTGACTGAACGTGGGACTGCTTCGCAGTCCAGCGGGGATAAATCCCCTCGCCACAGGAGCGTGCCCGACACGATCAATCCATCAACCCCCACTCACCCGCCGCCGGATCGGCGGGTGGCGCCGCGCCCGACTCGGCATGCAACTTCAGCCGCAAGCGCAGGTTGTTCGCCGAATCAGCGTTTTTCAGCGCTTCTTCCTCATCGATGGCTCCCTCTGCCACCAGGTTGAACAAGGCCTGGTCAAAGGTCTGCATGCCCAACTCTTCGGACTTTTCCATGATGCCCTTGAGCTCGCCCAGCTCATTGCGGCGGATCAGGTCGGCCACCGTGGGCGAGCCTAGCATTACCTCCACCGCCGCCCGACGCTGGCCGGTACGGGTGCGCACCAGGCGTTGGGAAACGAAGGCCTTGAGGTTGTTGCCCAAGTCGTTGAGCAACTGCGGCCGACGCTCTTCCGGGAAGAAGTTGATTACCCGGTCCAGGGCCTGGTTGGCGTTGTGGGCATGCAACGTGGAAATCACCAAGTGCCCGGTGTCGGCAAACGCCAAGGCATGCTCCATGGTTTCCCGGTCGCGGATCTCGCCGATCAGTACCACGTCCGGCGCCTGGCGCAGGGTGTTTTTCAGGGCAGCATGAAAACTACGGGTGTCGACACCAACCTCCCGCTGGTTGATGATGGATTTCTTGTGCCGATGGATATACTCCACCGGGTCTTCGATGGTGATGATGTGGCCGCTGCTGTTGCGATTGCGGTAATCGATCAGCGCCGCCAGGGAGGTCGACTTGCCCGACCCCGTCGCTCCGACGAACAGCATCAGCCCTTGCTTCTGCATGATGGTATCGAGCAGCACCCGTGGCAGTTTCAGGTCTTCGAAACGCGGGATGTCCAGCTTGACGTTGCGTATCACCATGGACACGTCATTGCGTTGTTTGAAGATATTGACCCGGAAACGCCCGACGCCGGCCAGGGAGATCGCCAGGTTCATTTCCAGCTCCCGATCGAACTCAAGGCGCTGTTCGGCGTCCATCAAAGACTCGGCGAGCCTGGCAATGTCGCCGACCTTGCATGCTTCATTACCCAAGGGCTTGAGCACGCCCTCGAAACGCGCGCACGGTGGCGCCCCCGTGGACATGTAAAGGTCGGAACCATTCTGGCTCGCCAGGATTCGCAACAACGGATCGATTTCCATGGACTGAAACTTCCGCGAGACATCAATGAAACAAGCCGAGCCGAACATGAAACCCGTCAGACCAACCTGCACTTACCTTTCCCTGAGGATAGTAGACGCCGTGGCACAGACACGACAGCCAGGGATTGCATGATGAGCGCGACACCCGCCGGCAGCGATACACAGCGCCTGCTCAGCCAAGTGGACTGGGCCATGACCCCGCTGGGCACTGCCCAAACCTGGCCCCAGAGCCTGCGCACCGCCGTGGACATCGTGCTCCACTCGCCCATGCCGATGGCCTTGCTGTGGGGACCGCAACTGTCGCACCTCTACAACGACGCCTTCGGCCGCCTGACCGGTGACAAGCATCCCCGGGCGTTCGGCCAGCCGACTCATACAGCATGGCCCGAACTCAAAGGCGCGACCGAAGGGATTTATCACCGCGTGTTGCAAGGCCAGACGCACACCTGTCGTGATCAACAATGGCGCGTGCCCTTCGCCGGGCGCCTCTGCGATGTCTGGCTGGACCTGACCTACAGCCCGGTGCGCGACGAAAGCGGCACCGTCGCAGGCATCCTGGTCACCGCCATCGAGACCAGCGAACGGCGCCGCCTGGCCATGGAGTTCGAACGACGCTCCGAGGCCAGCCTCAAGGCCCAGCACGAAAGCGAAGAACGCCTGCAACTGGCCCTGGCCGCCGCTGACGCGCTGGGCACCTGGGACTGGGACATCAGTGAAGATCGCTTTATTGCCGATGCACATTTCGCCCTGTTGCATGGCGTCGATCCCAGCCTGTCACGCCAGTTGCCCATCAGCGCCTACCTCGAAGGCGTGCACCCCGAGGACCGGGCGATGGTTGCCCGCAGTATCAAGCACTGCATCACCCACGGCACCGAATACGCCGAGGAATACCGGCTGTTGCAGCCCGACGATCAATTGCGCTGGGTATACGTGCGTGGTCGCTGCTACAAGGATCGCCACGGCCGGCCCAAGCGCTTTCTTGGCGCCGCCCTGGACCTGACCGAACGCAAGCGCACCGAGCAAGCCCTGCGCCAGAGCCAGACCGAGCTGCAGCTGATCATCAATGCCATGCCGATCCTCATCAGCTACGTGGACCGCGAAGAGCGTTTCCGGCTGAACAACAGCGCCTACCTGGACTGGTACGGCCTGACCCCGCAGGAACTCTACGGCAAGAGCATCCGCGAAGTGCTTGGCGAAGAGGCCTACGCCGCCCGCGCCCAGCAGATCGCCGACGCCCTGGCCGGCAAACCGTGCAGCTTCGCCGTGCAGTCAAACCATCGCGACGGTCGCCCACGCCATGCACTGATCAACTACCTGCCTCGCCAGGGTTCGGACGGCACAGTGAACGGTTTCTACATCTTTGTGATCGACGAAACCGAGCGCAAGAAAACCGAGGAAGCCCTGCGCAACCTCAACGAAACACTGGAAGAACGCGTCATCGCCCGTACCCACCAACTGGCCGAAGCCAACCAACGGCTGCAAAGCGAGATGTTCGAACGCGAGCGCGCCGAAGAAGCCCTGCGCCATGCCCAGAAAATGGAAGCGGTGGGCCAGCTCACCGGTGGCATTGCCCATGACTTCAACAACATGCTCACCGGCATCCTCGGCAGCCTCGACCTGATGCAACGCTACATCGCCGCCGGCCGCACCGCCGAGATCGGGCGCTTCACCGAAGCGGCGGTGTCTTCGGCCAACCGCGCCGCCGCCCTGACCCATCGGCTGCTGGCTTTTTCCCGGCGCCAGTCCCTGGACCGCAAACCGCTGGACGCCAATGACCTGGTGCGCTCGCTCGAAGACCTGCTGAGCCGTACCACCGGCGATCACATCGTGCTGCGGCTGCAATTGACCCACGAGCTATGGCTGGTCAGCACCGATGCCAGCCAGTTGGAAAACGCCCTGCTCAACCTGGTGATCAACGCCCGCGATGCGATGCCCGACGGCGGCGAATTGATCGTCGAAACCGCCAATGTCTATCTCGACGGTACTGACATCAACAGCCTGGAGCCCGTGAAGGCCGGGGACTATGTGATGATTGCCGTCAGCGACAACGGTAGCGGCATGACGCCCTCCGTACGGGCCAAGGCCTTCGATCCGTTCTTCACCACCAAACCCATCGGCCAGGGCACTGGCCTGGGCTTGTCGATGATCTACGGGTTTGCCCAACAGTCCGGCGGGCACCTCAACCTGGACAGTGTGCCGGGCCAGGGCACGCGAGTGCAGCTGTACCTGCCGCGCTTGCACATTTCCCCCGCCCAACAACTCGCCACACCGGAAGCGATCGACGCACCGCCGGCCATCGCCGGAGAAACCGTGTTGCTGGTGGAGGATGAACCCGCCGTGCGCATGCTGGTGCTCGACCTGCTGCAGGCCCTGGGCTACACCGCCCTGGAAGCCCGGGACGCCGTGACCGCGCTGCCCGTGCTGGAATCGGACCAGCGCATTGACCTGCTGGTGACCGATGTCGGGCTGCCGGGCATGAATGGCCGGCAACTGGCGGAAATCGCCCGCCAGCACCGGCCCGGGCTGAAGGTGCTGTTCATGACCGGTTACGCGCAGAAAGCCGCCGAACGCCAGGGCTTCCTCGAACAGGGCATGGATATGGTCGCCAAACCGTTCACCCTCGATCTGCTGGCCAACAAGATTCGGACGATGATCAACCATGACAGCTGACTTGAGGCATAATCGCCGCCCCGTCGCACCGCTCAGGTCACCGCTGCAATGAAAGCCCAAGCCCGCCATATCCTGGTGAAAACCGCCGAAGAAGCCGAACAGCTCAAGCAACGCATCGCCAAGGGCGAAGCCTTCGATGTGCTGGCCAAGAAATACTCCACCTGCCCCTCCGGCAAGCGCGGCGGCGACCTGGGTGAAGTGCGGCCGGGGCAGATGGTCGGCGCGATTGATGCGGTGATCTTCAAGAAGCCGCTGCGGGTGGTGCATGGGCCGATCAAGAGCAAGTTCGGGTATCACTTGGTGCAGGTGTTCTACCGGGATTGAATTTAACTCCAGACGCCCTGTAGGAGACACTTGTGGGAGCGAGCCTGCTCGCGATGGCGGTACATCAGCCGATGCAAATATGGCTGATCCGACGCCATCGCGAGCAGGCTCGCTCCCACAGGTTCTGTGTATCCTGCGTTACCGAGGCATCAACGCCCCAGGCACCTGGATCACCCGGCTCGCCAGCAGATGCCCGGCCTCGGCGGCCTCCTGCGGACTGCCGCCCAGCAAGCGACTCGCCAGGTACGCGGCGCTGAAGGAATCCCCCGCCGCCGTGGTGTCCACCACCCGTTCGACCCGCTGGGCAGGCACTTCATAAAACTGGCCATCGCAACGGATCAGACAGGCCTCGGCACCGCGCTTGAGCACAACTTCCGGCGTGCCAAACTGCGCATAGGCGGCGAACACCGCCTCACTGTCGGCATAACCGAACAGCGCCTGCTCGTCCTCTACCGTCAACAGCGCCAGCTCCACGTAGGGCAACACGTTGCGATAGGCCGTGCGGGCTGCCTCGACCGAGGCCCAGAGCCTTGGCCGGTAGTTGTTGTCGAACACCACCTGGGCTCCGCGCCGACGCGCTTGGACCAGGGTTTCGATGAGCTTGGCCCGCCCCTGCTCGCCGAGCACCGCCAGGGTGACGCCGCTGAAATACAGCACATCGTAATCCAGCAACGCGGCCAGGATCGGCCCGGCGGCCGGAGTGGTAAAGCAATCACGTACCGCCGCCTCGTTGCGCCAGTACAGGAATCGCCGCTCGCCCGTCGCATCGGTCTGGATACAATACAGACCCGGCAGGCGTCCAGGCAAGCGCTGGACCCGTTGCAACCCGATGTTTTCTTCGGCCCAGCGCTCACACATGGCGTCGCTGAAACTGTCGTCGCCCAGGGCAGTGACGTAATCCACCGCGCCGCTGTCACCCAAGGCGCGGGACAGGTACACCGCCGTGTTCAGGGTGTCACCGCCGAAGCTTTGTTGCAGGCTGCCATCGGCGCGTTGTTGCAGTTCGATCATGCATTCGCCGATCAGGGCGATGCGGGGTTTCTGGGTGGGATTGCTCATAGGTGATCCTGATATTCGGTGGTGTCTGGCAGGGCGCTATCGCGGGCAAGCCTTGCTCCCACAGGGGATCCTGGGTGAACACCCATTTTGTGTTCACAGTCGATCAGTGTGGGAGCAAGGCTTGCCCGCGATGGCCACGACTCGGTCCAAAGGCTAGAAACACGTCTCCATGCTCTCCACCACCCGCAACTGCTCATCTACCAGACAACCCACCCGCCACTTGTCGAAGGTCAGGCACGGATGGGAAGTACCGAACGAAATGATGTCCCCGACCCGCAACTCAACCCCCGGCGCCACACTCATGAACGCATGCTGGTCCATCACCGCCGTCACCTTGCAACCGCTGACGTCTTCCCCCGCCGCCGAATCCGATCCGGGCTTGTAGCGCTTGAGCGGCACCGGCAATCCGGCGTCGTAGGCCACGTCGCGCTTGCCCAGGGCGATTACCGCGAAACCCGGCTCCGGCAGCGATTGCACATGGGCCCAGACTTCCAGGGCCGGGCGCAGGCCTTCGTGCAGGTCGCTGCGACGCTCCAGCACGCAGCACTGGGCTTCTTTGTAGATGCCATGGTCATGGGCCACGTAACTGCCGGGACGCAGCACACTGAGGAAACGCCCGTGGGCATTCTGGGCCTCGAAGGATTCGGCGATCAGGTCGTACCAGGCCGAACCCGAGGCGGTGATGATCGGCTTGTCGATGGCAAACGCGCCGCTGTCCTGCAACTGCACCGCCAGCCGCACCAACGATGCAGCGAACGCGCGGATGCCGCTGATGGCATGGTCACCGTGGATCACCCCTTCGTAGCCTTCGATACCGGTCAACGCCAGCGCCGGTTGCGCCCGGATCACCTCGGCCAGGGCCAGCACCTCGGCCTCGGTCCGGCAACCACAGCGACCGCCGACCACCCCGTACTCGATCATCACGTTCAGCTTCACGCCACGAGCGGCGAAGAACGCCCCCAGGTCAGCCACGTTGTCGGGATGATCGACCATGCAATGGAATTCGAACGTCGGGTCGGCCAGCAGATCGGCGATCAACGCCATGTTCGGCGCGCCCACCAATTGATTGGCCATCAGTACCCGACGTACGCCGTGGGCATAGGCTGCATGGGTCTGCACAGCAGTGGCGAGGGTCAGGCCCCAGGCGCCAGCGTCGAGCTGGCGGCGAAACAGCGCCGGGGTCATGCTGGTCTTGCCGTGGGGCGCCAGTTCGGCACCACTGCCGGTGACGAACGCCTGCATCCAGCGGATATTGTGCTCCAATGCCTGGAGATGCAGCACCAGCGCCGGCAGGCTGACGTCCCGTAGCAAATGTGCACCGACGGTGGCGGCACCTTTCTCGACGCTGGCATTAGGAATGGCGGATGACATGTTCGAACTCCTCGCACACGGCCGCTAGTGCCGTGGCTGTCTATTCATTGATGCGCCTGGCCAGGTTGTTGGCGCTTTCGATCAGCACCCGGCGGTAGTCGGCGTAATTGTTCTTGGCGTCGGCCCGTGGGGCGACGATGCACAGGGTTGCGATGGCCACGCCATTGGGGTCTTTGACCGGTGCGGCGAAGCAATGGGTGAAGGTGTCGGCGACACTGTCGAAAGAGAAAAACCCATCGAGGCCGGCCTGGCGGATTTCCTTGAGGAATTGCTCCAGGGGCAGGCGCTCGCCATCCGGCAGGATGAAGTCGTCGGGGTCGATCAGGTCGACGATCTGCTGGTCACTCAAATGCGCCAGCAGCAGGCGTCCGGACGCCGTCCACGGGATCGGCGCGTTCTCACCGATGTCCGATGAAATGCGGAAATGCCGCTCGCCTTCCTTCATCAGCGCGACGGTGTATTTGCGCCCGTTGAGCAGGCACATCTGCGCCGTTTCCCGGGTCTGGCGCACGATCTCCTGCAACGCCTGGTCAGCCTCGCGGCTCAAATCGAAATGCCGCAGGTGTGCCTGCCCGAGAAAATACAACTGGCGGCCCAGGTAGACGTGGCCGTCCTTGCCCACGGGTTCGAGGATGCGTCGCTCCAGCAGCGACGCCACCAGTTCATAGACCGTGGACTTGGGGCTGCCGATGCCACTGGCAATATCATTCGGGCGCAGCGGCTGGCCGATTTCCTTGAGGAAGTCGAGGATATCGAACGCCCGATCCAATCCCCGGGCCCGGCGTTTGATGGTGTCTTCGGTCATGTTTTCGGTTCCCATTCAATTGGCCGGGAGTTTAACCAGACTGCTGCGCCGCCTGATAGATCGCTATCGCGGGCAAGCCATGCTCCCACAGAAGAATGTGTTCCCTTGTGGGAGCAAGGCTTGCCCGCGATGAGGCCCCGTAGTTCAGGCCTTTTTCTTGTAGGCAATGCAATCGATCTCGACCTTGCAATCGACCATCATGCTGGCCTGTACGCAGGCCCGGGCCGGGGCGTGTTCCGGACTGAAGTACTCGCCGAACACCTTGTTGAAACTCCAGAAGTCCCGCGGATCTTCCAGCCACACGCCACAACGCACCACGTCCTTGAGCTCGTAACCGGCCTCTTCGAGAATGGCGACCAGGTTCTTCATGGTCTGGTGGGTCTGCTCGACGATCCCGCCGACAATGATCTCGCCGTTCACCGCCGGCACCTGACCGGACACGTGCAGCCAGCCATCGGCCTCGACGGCGCGGGCGAATGGCCGTGGCTGGCCGCCGCCTGCGGTGCTGCCGGTGCCGTATCGGGTAATGCTCATGGGTTATCTCCTTATTGAATGGAAAGTTAAAAACGCGTGTTCTTGAGAAATTCCGCCAGACGCGGCGATTGCGGCCGCTCGAACAGTTCTTTGGGTGGCCCTTGCTCTTCGATCCGGCCCTGGTTCATGAACACGATCTTGTCGGAGACCTCGAAGGCAAAGCGCATTTCGTGGGTCACCAGCAGCATGGTCATGCCGTCTTCGGCCAGGCCCTTGATCACGTTGAGCACCTCGCCGACCAGTTCCGGATCCAGGGCCGAAGTGACTTCGTCGAACAGCATCAGGCTGGGGTTCATGGCGATCGCACGGGCAATGGCCACACGCTGTTGCTGGCCACCGGACAACTGGCCGGGAAAATGATTGCGTCGCTCCAACAGGCCAACCCGCTCCAGCCATTTCTCGGCCAGGGCCACCGCTTCGTCCTTGGGCAGCTTTTTCACTTTGAGCAGGCCCAGGGTAACGTTCTGCAACGCGGTCAAATGCGGGAACAGGTTGAATTGCTGGAAGGCCATGCCGGTCATGGCGCGGTGCCGGGCGATGACTTTCTCGGGGTGACGCACGCGCTTGCCGTCGATGTCGTCATAGCCGATGGACTCACCGTCGAGCATGATCTGCCCACCCTGGAATTCTTCGAGCATGTTGACGCAGCGCAGCAGCGTGGTCTTGCCCGAGCCGCTGGAGCCGATCAGCGTGACCACGTTGCCGCGCTGCATGCTCAGGTCCACGCCCTTGAGCACTTCCAACGGGCCGTATTGTTTGCGCAGACCGCGAATGTCCAGCAGCGGCTGGGTGTTGGAGAGCTGGGTGCTGGAGAGCTCCGTATTGGAGAGATTCGAAACGTCAGTCATGGCAAGGCCACCCGCTTTTCAATGTGCCGCCCGAGCAATTCGATGGCGTAATTGATGATGAAAAAGAGAAAACCGGCGAACAGATAGAACTCCAGGGTCATGAAGGTCCGGGCGATGATCTGTTGGGTGCTGAGCAGCAGTTCGGCGACGCCGATCACCGACAGCAGGGTCGAGGCCTTGACGATCTCGGTGGAGGAATTGACCCAGGTCGGCAAGATCTGCCGCAACGCCTGGGGCAACAGCACATAGCCCAGCGACTGATAGAACGTCAGGCCGATGGCCTGGCTCGCCTCCATCTGCCCACGGGGCAATGCCTGCAAGGCGCCGCGCACGATCTCGGCGACGTGGGAGCCACAAAACAGCGTCAGACCCAGGACACCGGCCTGGAACGCGCCGATCTGCCAACCCAGCGCCGGGGCCATGTAGAAACAGGCCAGCACCAGCACGAACACCGGCGTGCCGCGGATCAGGTCGACGTAGAAGCGAAATGGCGCACGCATCCAGGTCCGACCGTAAGTCAGCACCAGTCCGGCGACCAGGCCGATCAGGGTGCCCAACAAAATAGCCAGCACCGAGCACTGCACACTGGTCAGGAAACCGGCCCACAGGGTGTCCCGGGCGACCCACAACTCATGCAACCAACTGGGGGATTCGTACATGGAACACTCCTAACGGCGGATCGCCAGGCGCTGCTCGAAATACCGCAGCACCATGGCAATGAGGTAACAGGCCGCGACATACAGCGCTGTGGTCACCAGCCAGGTTTCGATCACCCGGTAACTTTCCACGTTGATCTTGCGGGCGTAATAGGTCAGCTCCGGCACGGCAATCGCCGCCGCCAGGGAGGTGTCCTTGAACAGCGAGATGAAGTTGTTCGACAAGGCTGGCAACACGTTGCGCAGCATCACCGGCACGGTGACGTAGGCCTTCACCTGCCACTCGCCCAGGCCGATGGCCAGCCCCGCTTCCCGCTGGCCCTTGTGAATGCTCAGCAGCCCGCCACGGAACACTTCGGTCAGGTACGCACCGGCGTACAGCGACAGGGTGATGACGAACGACGGCAGCTTGTCCAGGCGAATGCCCAGGCTCGGCAAGGCGAAGTAGATCAACAGGATCAGCACCAGGATCGGCGTATTGCGGATCACCGTGACATACACCGACGCCAGCACCCGCAACAGCCGATGCTTGCTCAGCAGCGCGAACGCCATCGCCAGGCCGATCACGCAACCGATGGCGATCGACACCAACGCCAGGGACAGCCCCAGGCCGAGCCCCGCCAGCAAGGTGTCGAAATCGCGCCAGACGGCGGCAAAGTTCAACTGATAATTCATGGTCGACAGTACCTTCAACGGGGCGCCCGAAAGTGGCGCCCCGGGCTCACAGGGTCATTTGAATTCGACAGGGAAACCGATCGCTGGCGATGGCAGCTCGACGCCGAACCACTGTTTGAACGACGCCGCGTATGTCGGGAACTCCACGCCGGTCATGGCTTCATGCAAGGTGGTGTTGACGAAGTTCAGCCAGTCCTGGTCGCCGCGCTTGACCGCGCAAGCATAGGTTTGCGGGCTCCAGGCGTAGGCCGGGCTGCGATAGCGACCAGGGTTCTGCACCATCAGGTACTTGACCGAGGATTGGTCGGTGGCAGCGGCATCGGCACGGCCGGAGTTCACCGCCTGATACATCAGGTCGACGCTGTCGTACTGGTCGACCTTGGCCTTGGGCAGCGCCTGATGCACCAGTTCTTCGGCGTAGACGTTCTGCAGCACCGCCACGGTGACGCCGTCGCCGGCGGCCTTGAGGTCTTCGATTTCCTTGTACTTGCTGTTGGCCGGCAGCAGCAGGCCCACGCCTTCGCGGTAGTACGGCAAGGTAAACGCCACTTGCTGGGCACGGCTGGCGGTGACGGTGATGAACTGGCAACTCATGTCGACCTTGTCGGTCAGCAGGTTGGGAATGCGCGCATCGGAAGACTGCACCACGAACTCGACTTTTTCCGGGTCATTGAACAAGCCCTTGGCGACCATCCGTGCGATGTCGATATCAAAGCCCTGCAACTTGCCATCCGCTCCCTGGAAGTGCCACGGCGCATTGGTACTGCCCGTGCCCACGATCAATTTCCCGCGCTGCAGCACGCTGTCCAGCTTGCTGTCGGCCGCCTGGGCGACACCCACGGCGGCCGTCGTGGCCGCGAAGAGAAAAACACACGCTTTGAACAAGGAAGGTCGGCGTTGCATGGCAAGCACTCCAGAGTGAGTTTATTCCGCTATACCGGAACATGGTATGTAACAACGGAATAGACAGCAGAAAGTGTGCCACAGGTTTGATACCCATGGGGGAAGAAATGGAAAGCGAATGAAATCAGAGGGATGGGAAAACGCAGGGAATAACAACGCCCGAAGGCCGAGGCTTGATTGCTACCATTGGCCACCGCGTGCGGGTAGCAAGGCCCCAAACCGGGGCTGGCGCACCGAAACGGCGCCGTTGTGGAATTGTAAGTACATACCCTGTGGGAGCGAGCCTGCTCGCGATAGCGGTGTATCAGTCAATAATGCCGCTGACTGACCAGACGCCATCGCGAGCAGGCTCGCTCCCACAATGGTTCAGTGGTGTTCCTGGGCTATTTGCGCTTGTAGCTCTTGCTGCCACCAGGCGTGAGGCAATAGACCCCACCCCGGGGGCCGACGCAGTAATTGCCACTGCCGCATTGGCAACCGTCGGCGGACTTGAGCAACGACTGCGGACGGGCCTCGTTCCGAAGCCCCAGCACAGCGGAACAGGACCTCTTCGAAGCACTGATGGAGCCGTCGTTGCACAGAAAGGTATCGCCGTCACACCCGGCAATCCCGCCCTTGCGCCCCGAGCACGGTTGATTGCCGGCGATGGCCGAAGAACACAGGGCCAACAACAGAACCGCAACACTGGTGCGAAGTAAAGCAGACAGTCCGTGACAGAGATTCATGGCAGCTTCCAGGCTGTTAGATGGCTCTATGCTAGCACCGCATCATCCACCGCGCCTAACGCCCGCAAAACCTCACCCGGGACAACATCCGCAGATCCCCCTCGCGGTAATAGTCATCACTCCAGCTGTCGTCCACCGCCAATGGCTTGACCTGCTTGAGGGCGAGTTTTTTCGCGAAGTAGCGAAAACGGTAATGCTCATAGAAACGCAGCAGCTCCAACCCGTAGCGGTCGGCCAGGTCGGTATTGCCCTGAATGATCAGGTAATTCTCGTCGTTGCCGCTGCTGGCCGCGGCGCTCAGGTTATGGCTGCCGCTGAGGATGGTCGGCGTGTCGCTAGTGAAGTCGGTGACGATGGCTTTGGTGTGCACCAGCAGGTTGCCCTTCTGGCCTTTCATGGTTTCCTTGAGCCAACCTTCCAGGCCGGTGTTGAGCAGCGCGGTGGCGGCGAATTCGGCGGTGCGGTCGGCGTGAAAGCCGGTGATGCGGCTCTTGGTGTTTTGCAGCCCGTAGCGCAACACGTCGTCATTGGGTGCGCCGAGCAAGGCGTCGAGAATGCGGTCGGGCAACACAAAGGCAGTGACGAACAACAGGTCCTTTCGCGCCCCTTTGATGATGTCGACGAAGCGATCCAGATCGCCCTCCCCGGTGCGCGGCGAGAACCCGGCGAACAACGCCTCTTGCGGGGCCATGGCATTGTTTTGGGTCAGCCACTGGCGAGTGGCATCGACGTCCTGGGGCGCGGCCCAGATTTGCTCGAATACCTTAAGGTAGCTGCTGCTCACCCGAGGGTCGTCCAGCACATGAACCACGTTGGCCTGGCGGTAGACACCGTTGGCGGTGAAGTTGGTGCTACCGCACAGCACGGCTTCGGGTTGTCGTGAACCGCTGCCCTCCATCTTGCTCAGCACGATGAACTTGTTGTGGAAAATGTTATGGGTAACTCGTCCGCGCTTGTTGGCTGCTGGCATTTTCTCGAGGCTGGCTTCGTTGCGCGCTGTGGTGTCGTCCCCCGGCTCGGCGTGGTACAGCACTCGCACCTGGGCGCCGCGAGCGTGAGCGGCGGTCACCGCGTCGACGATCACCGGCAGTTCGTATTCATAGATGGCGACATCCAGCGCCCAGTTGGCATCCAGCGCCCGATCGATAAAACCGGTCAGGCGCCCCAGTAAGCCATTTTCCAACCAGCGACGCGGCGCGTCGGGCCAGTCATCGATGGACAGGTGCTTGTTGGCGCCGATCAGCGCGTCCACTTCAGGAAACTTGCGCTGGAACGCCTGGCTGGCGGCCACGGCACGATTGAAGATCACCCGCTGATTGGCCGGCTGCCCGTCGTCACTGGTGACCGTGACTTCCAGGGACTCGCCCAACTGCGGTGCATCGGGGCTGCCGTAGGCCAGGTGCACGCGGTAGTGGATCGTCACGCCGGGATTGACGGCGTAGTCGGCCCAGCGAAATTTCTGCAACGGTGCCTTGTCGCTGGGAGTGGCGTGGAACTGGGGGAACGTGTGGGCCTTGTCAGGAAAGGTCAGGCTGTTGAACAGGAACAGCCAGGGTTTGTCGCCCTGCTGCTTCTCGATGGCAAAACCCAGCAAGCCCTTGCGCCGGGGTTCGGCCAGGTCCATGGCGAGCAGCACGCCGTTGGTGCCGGCATAGGCCTTGACCCGAAAATCGTCCTGGGCGTTGGTGACGAGTACGCGCATGGTTCACTCCTGTGAGGGGGCCGCCTGAGCATAGTGCAGTGATGCGGGTTAAGGGGGCAGATCCGGGATCGAGGTGACGCTCATCGCGAGCAGGCTCGCTCCCACAAGGGGCCATTGGTGGTAAGTCGTCATGTGTTCAAAACACAATCCATGTGGGAGCGAGCCTGCTCGCGATGAGGCTCGATCCAACACCGTAAATCTCAGCTAGATAGCCCTTCATCGATATGCCGATACTCCGCCCCCAACTGCCCCGCCAGTTGCCGGGCCCGACCCAGGCGAATCGGGCCGCGCTCGATGTCGATCAACAGGCACAGGCAATCCAGGCATGGCAGTGCCAGCCCTTCTTTCACTCGCCCATCCGTCATCACCAACACCCGCTGCTGCTCCGCAGGGAAACGCTTGCGTCGCGCCGTCAACCACCGCCCGGCCTCGTTCAGCGCCGCCAGCAACGGCGTACCGCCACCGGCGCCCAGGCCATCGAGCCAGTTGCGCAGGCCGGCGGAGGCCTTGAGCCCTTGCACCTGCCAGTTCGGCGCAGTGCCGCTGGCCGTCAGCAGGGCCAAGCGGGCGCGTTGTCGGTAGGCGTCGTCGAACAGTTGCGCCAGCAAGCCTTTGCCATCGCTGAGGGCTCGATGCCGACGGGTCGAGGCCGAGGCATCGACGATGACCAGCCACAGCTCATGGGGCGAGCGATGGCGAGCGTGAAAGCGCAGGTCTTCATGCAGGCGTGGACGGCCATTGAGTAACGTGCCCGGCCAGTTCACCACACCACTGGTCGTCGCTTTGCTCCGGCCCTGGCGCCCCTGGTCGAGCCGTCCGGCACGGGGTCTGGCATTCGCCCCCGCCGGTGAACGGGGGCGAATGCCTAGGGCTTTTTTGGCCAGCTCGGCACTTCACGCCGGGCACCCGTCGGCAATGCCTGGGCCGGCAAATCACCCCACTGGCCCTGGCCTTCGTTGGGCTGAGCCGTTGCATTGACAGGTGTTTGCGGCGCCTGGGACGGTGTCGGTGCCGAATGCCCGCGTCGACGGTGACGCAAGGCAAACTCGGCGACAGCATCGATGTCTTCAGCGGCGATGACATCCGCTCCACGCCAAGCGGCATGGGCCCGGGCAGCCCTTAGCCAGACCAGATCGGCGCGCAAGCCATCGACCCCGGCGGCAAAGCAGCGCTCGGTAATTTGCGCCAGCGCCGCGTCATCCAGGGCAATCGCGGCCAAGCGGTTGCGCGCCTGCTGGCAACGTTCGCGCAGCTGCTGCTGGGCCATCTCCCATTCCGCGCAGAACCCCGCCGGATCACTGTCGAAATCCAAGCGGCGCCGAATGATCTGCCCGCGCTCGGCGGGTGCGGTGTGACCGTCGAGAGCCACATTCAAACCGAAACGATCGAGCAACTGCGGGCGCAGTTCGCCCTCTTCCGGGTTCATGGTGCCGATCAACACAAAACGCGCCGGGTGTCGGTGGGAAATTCCGTCGCGTTCGATCAGGTTGGTGCCGCTGGCGGCCACATCGAGCAGCAGATCCACCAAGTGATCGGGCAGCAGGTTCACTTCATCGACGTACAATACGCCGCCGTCGGCCTTGGCCAGCACGCCGGGAGAGAACTGCGCGCGCCCTTCTCCTAAAGCTGCGTCCAGATCGAGGGTCCCCACCAGCCGCTCTTCAGTGGCACCGAGGGGCAAGGTGACGAACTGACCACTGGCCAGCAGATCCGCCAGGCCTCGGGCCAACGTGGACTTGGCCATGCCTCGCGGGCCTTCGATCAGCACGCCACCGATTTTCGGATCGATGGCGGCCAGGCACAGGGCGAGCTTCAAGTCATCGGCGCCGACCACAGCGGAGAGCGGGAAATGGGGGGTGTCGGTCATATTGAATGTCTCATGAAATGTGCGAGGTTCCCTGTGGCGAGGGAGCTTGCTCCCGCTGGGGCGCGAAGCGGCCCCCAGAATCTGAGGTCCCAGTGCTGTTTCAGAATGACGACTGCTGCGCAGCCGAGCGGGAGCAAGCTCCCTCGCCACAAATGCGCGCCTGTCATCCTCATGTCAGTTCTCTTCTTCGATGTCCAACAACAAACTCTCCAGCGCCTGGCGATACTCGCCCGGCTCCTGCCACATCCCCCGCTGCTGCGCTTCGAGCATGCGCTCGGTCATGTCCCGCAGGGCATCGGGGTTGTGCTGGCGGACGAAATCCCGGGTGTCCGGGTCGAGCAGGTAGGCATCGGCCAGCAAGGCGTACTGGTGATCGTCGATCAATTGCGTGGTGGCGTCGAACGCGAACAGGTTGTCCACCGTCGCCGCCAGTTCGAACGCACCTTTATAGCCGTGACGCTTCACGCCGTCGATCCACTTCGGATTCGCCGCGCGGGAGCGGATGACGCGGTTGAGTTCTTCCTTCAGGGTGCGGATCTTTGGCAAATCCGGCTGGCTGTGATCGCCATGGTAGCTGGCCGCCACGTCGCCACCGAGGGTCTCCACCGCGGCCAGCATGCCTCCCTGGAACTGGTAGTAATCGTTGGAATCGAGCAGGTCGTGCTCGCGGTTGTCCTGGTTCTGCAACACCGCCTGCACCTGGCTCAAGCGCCGGGAGAACTGCTCCCGGGCGACAGTGCCTTCATCGCTGGTGCCGTAGGCGTAGCCGCCCCAGTTCAGGTACACCTCGGCCAGGTCTTCGCGGCTCTGCCACAAGCGCCCGTCGATCGCGCCCTGCACGCCCGCGCCATAGGCACCAGGCTTGGCGCCGAAGATCCGCCAACCGGCCTGGCGAGCCGCAACCTCTGGTTCGAGCCCCGAGGCCAGCAGGGCTTCGCGCTCGCCACGCACCTTGGCCGCCAAGGGGTTCATGTCGTCCGGCTCATCGAGGGCGGCGACAGCCTGCACCGCCGCATCGAACAGGCGGATCAGGTTGGCGAAGGCGTCACGAAAAAAACCTGACACCCGCAGCGTCACATCGACCCGCGGTCGGTCCAACAGGCTCAACGGCAGAATCTCGAAATCATCGACCCGCTGACTGCCGGTGGCCCACACCGGACGCACGCCCATCAGCGCCATGGCCTGGGCGATGTCGTCGCCGCCGGTGCGCATGGTGGCGGTGCCCCACACCGAGAGGCCGAGCTGACGCAAGTGGTCACCATGATCCTGCAAGTGCCGCTCAAGGATCAGGTTCGCCGATTGGAAACCGATACGCCACGCCGTGGTGGTGGGCAGGTTACGCACGTCCACGGAGAAGAAGTTGCGCCCGGTGGGCAACACATCCAGGCGGCCACGACTCGGCGCGCCGCTGGGGCCGGCCGGGACGAAGCGCCCGTCCAGGGCGTCGAGCAAGCCGCGCATTTCCGCCGGGCCGCAGGCGTCCAGGCGTGGGGCCACGACGGATCGCAGGTTTTCAATGATGCTGCTGACCGCCTCCCAACCCGAGACATTCAATTGTTCGACCGCGCCATCCAGGGCCTGCTCGATCAACTGCGCAGCGAACAACTCCAGGCGCTCTCGGGTATCGCCAGCGGTGCGCCAAGGCTCGGCGCTGACCCGGCGCAACGCCTCGGGACAGTCGCCAGTCCAGGGCTCGGCCAAGGCACAATCCAACGGATCGAAACCCAGCCCGAACGCCTTGGCCAGCGCTCGCAGCAGGCTCGACTGCGCACCCTTGCCATCGCCACGGGGTATGCGCAGCAACGCCAGCAGCGTGTCGATACGCAGGCGACCGCTGGGCGACTCACCAAAAATATGCAGGCCATCGCGGATCTGCGATTCCTTCAAATCACACAGATAGGTGTCCAGGCGCGGCAGCCAGATCGCTGCGTCGGCATCGCTGTCGAGCGCGGCATCGAGTTGCAGCTCGCGGTCGATGTGCGTCTCACGCACCAGATCCAGGATGTCCCGTTGCAGTTCCCGGGCGCGGCGCGGATCGAGCAATTGCGCTTCGTAGTATTCGTCGGCCAACAGCTCAAGGTTACGCAATGGACCGTAGGTTTCGGCGCGGGTCAGCGGCGGCATCAAGTGGTCGATGATCACCGCTTGAGTACGACGCTTGGCCTGGGCGCCCTCACCCGGGTCGTTGACGATGAATGGATAGATATTCGGCAGCGGTCCCAACAATGCATCGGGCCAGCAACTCTCCGACAGCCCGACGCCCTTGCCCGGCAGCCATTCGAGATTGCCGTGCTTGCCGACGTGGATCACCCCGTGGACGCCGTAGGTGTGGCGCAACCAGAAATAAAACGCCAGGTAGCCGTGGGGCGGCACCAGGTCAGGATCGTGGTACACCGCGCTCGGATCGACCTGATAACCCCGGGCCGGTTGGATGCCGACAAAGGTCAGGCCCAGGCGCAGGCCGGCGACCATCAGGCGCCCGTCGCGGAACATCGGGTCCTGCTCGGGCGAGCCCCAACGCTCCAGCACCGCCTGGCGGTTGGCCTCGGGCAATGCCTCGAACAGGGCCTGGTAAGCGTCGAGGGCCAGGCTCTGGTGACACGGGCGCAAGTCGAGGCTGTCCAGGTCGTTGCTGACGCCACCGAGCAATTGCTGGATCAGCGCGGTACCGCTGGTTGGCAGTTCGCCCGGCAATGGATAACCCTCGGCCTGCATGGCCCGCAGGATATTCAGCGCCGCCGCCGGGGTGTCCAGGCCGACACCGTTGCCGATTCGCCCGTCCCGGGTCGGGTAGTTGGCGAGGATCAGCGCCACGCGCTTTTCACCGTTGGGCAGGCGCGCCAGGGTGGTCCAGCGCCGGGCCAGTTCGGCGACAAAATCCATGCGCTCGGGCACCGCCCGGTAACAGACCACATCGCTCTGGCTGCGCTCGCTGCGCCAGGCCAGGTCCTTGAAACTGATGGGGCGGCTGATGATCCGTCCGTCCAACTCCGGCAAGGCAATGTGCATCGCCAGGTCCCGCGGGCCCAGGCCCTGTTCGCTGGCGCGCCAGCCGGGTTCGTTGTCCTGGGCACAGATCGCCTGGATCACCGGGATGTTGCGGCGAAACGGCCGCAGGTGCGGCGCTTCAGGGCTGGATTGGGCGAAACCGGTGGTGTTGAGAATCACGCCGGCTTCGACCTCATCCAGCCAATCTTCCACCAGCGCGAGGCAACCGGGTTCCTTGAGGCTGGCCACGGCAATCGGCAACGGATTGAGCCCCGCCCCTTGCAGGCGCTGGCAGAACACGTCGATGAACGCCGTGTTAGCCGCTTGCAGGTGGGAGCGATAGAACAGCACCGCCGCCACCGGTAGATCGGCCTGCCAGTCGGCTTGCCAATCGCCGAGGCTGGCGTTGGTGTTTGCGGGGTGATAGATCGCCGTGCGCGGCAGGGTTTGCGGTTCCCCCCACGGATAATCGCGGCCGAACCATAGGCTGCCCAGGTTGTGAAACAGGTCCAGGGCATTGCCCAGCCCGCCCTGGCGCAAGAACTGCCAGAGCCGGTCGCGGTCCTCGATGGGCACGTTGCTCAGGTCGCTGAGTTCCGGGTCCGGGCGATCGTCCCCCGGTACCAGGATCAGCTTCACCCCACGCCCGGCCAGCTCCATCAGGCGCTCGATGCCGTAGCGCCAATAGCCGATACCGCCGTGCAGCGACAACAGGATGACCTTGGCGTGGCGCAGTACATCCTCGAAGTACAGGTCCACCGAGGCGTGGTTCTGCACCTGCATCGGGTTGGCGAGACGAAACTCCGGGTAATCGTCCGGCAATTGCCTGGCCGCCTCGGCCAGCAGCGCCAGGCTGGAGTCGCCGCTGCACAGGATCACCAGTTCAGCGGGGGTTTGCCCCAGGTCGGCAATGTTGTCGTCCGATACAAAGCCGCCGGGCTGGGTCCTGAGCAGGTGCATGGCTTAGGCGCTGAGGGCGGCGCGCAACTGCGCTTCTAGCAGCGCGGCATCGAGCGCCTGGCCGATCAGCACCAGCCGGGTGACCCGCGCTTCATCGGCGCCCCACTGGCGGTCGAAATGCTTGTCGAACCGCGTACCAACGCCTTGGATCAGCAAGCGCATCGGCTTGTTCGGGATCGCCGCGAAACCCTTGACCCGCAGCACGCCGTGCTGGACCACCAGTTGCGTCAGCGCGTCCAGCAACAGGCTTTCGTCGGCCTGGGGCAACTCGATGGAAATGGAATCGAAGGCGTCATGATCATGGTCGTCATCGTCACCATCGTGGTGATGGTCGTGATGGCTGTGGCGGCCGTCGATGTGCTCTTCGGAACCAGCACCCAGGCCGATCAACACGTCCAGCGGCAGGCGACCGCTGCTGGCTTCGATGACCTTGACCGCCGGCGGCAGCTCTTCGGCCACTTCCAGGCGGACTTTGGCCAGGTCTTCCGGACTGATCAGGTCGGCTTTGTTGAGGATCACCAGGTCGGCGCTGGCCAGTTGATCGGCGAACAGCTCGTGCAACGGTGATTCGTGGTCCAGGTTCGGATCGAGTTTGCGCTGGGCATCGACCTGGTCAGGGAAGGCAGCGAAGGTACCAGCGGCCACGGCCGGGCTGTCGACCACCGTGATTACCGCATCGACGGTGCAAGCGCTGCGGATTTCCGGCCATTGAAAGGCCTGGACCAACGGCTTGGGCAGGGCCAGGCCGGAGGTTTCGATGAGGATGTGGTCGAGATCGCCGCGCCGGGCCACAAGTTCGCGCATCACCGGGAAGAACTCTTCCTGCACGGTGCAGCACAGGCAGCCGTTGGCCAATTCGTAAACGCGGCCGTTGGCTTCTTCTTCGGTGCAACCGATGGAACACTGCTTGAGGATCTCGCCGTCGATGCCCAGCTCGCCGAACTCGTTGACGATCACAGCGATGCGGCGGCCCTGGGCGTTGTCGAGCATGTGCCGCAGCAAGGTGGTTTTGCCCGAGCCGAGGAAACCGGTGACGATGGTGACGGGAAGTTTGGCCAGTGTTTTCATCCGATGCCCCTTGGCAAAGTGGCGGGCAAACGGGACGACAACCGCAGGCAAGGCACGCGCGGAAGATTTCGCCACCGGATCACCCCGCCCGGTTGTAGTGAGAATCTGTGTCGAGGCAGGTCTCCTGGCTGACGGCGGGCCAGTCATTGACTGGCGATTGCTGCGCCTTCCCGTGCGCCTGTTGTAATGGGCATGCACAGTGGCCTTGCAGAAACAGCACCGTTCACAGTTGCGGGGGCAGCCGCGGCTTGGACCGCGTTCCCTTCTTAGCTTCGGCACAGGCCGAAGAACCTCGAAGGCGCAAGGCTACGCAGGGTGTGGGGGCGGGTCAATCTCCAGAGCGTTCTGCGGTGCATGGGCTGCCGTCATCGCGAGCAGGCTCGCTCCCACAGTTGATCTTTGTTGAACATAACTGTTGTGTCCGACGCGATTCATTGTGGGAGCGAGCCTGCTCGCGATGGGTTCAACTCGATGTCAATCTGGAAACCCCTGCCAATTGACGCCCCGCCCCCGCCCATGCTCTCCTGTACGCCTAGTTACGGGTGCCCTTCACAGGGTGAAACGGGAAACCGGTGAATCGTGTGCTTTACTTCAAAGCCACGTCAGTCCGGTGCTGCCCCCGCAACGGTAAGCGAGCGAAGCGTCTGAACCACTGTGTCTGTCGACATGGGAAGGTGACGCTTGCAGGCCAGGCACAAGCCCGGCCCCTCGCAAGCCCGGAGACCGGCCCATGACTCATGCATCAACAAACCCGCGGTGGGCGGGCGCTGTTCGAACCTTGGCGGGCTTTCGCCCGGGGTTTCATTGCGCTCGTATCACCCACTGAACAAGAACAGAGGGAAGCGCCATGTCGACTATCAGCAGCACCGCCCGCACCGCCAGCAGCACCACCACCCTGAGCCAACGCCTGAGCGCTGCGATCTTCGCCTCGATCCTGGGTGCCGGCCTGGTCTATTTCGCCGGTTTCTCCCACATCGAAGCCGTGCACAACGCCGCCCACGACACTCGCCACAGCGCCGCCTTCCCGTGCCATTGAGACCTGACGACATGATCAAGCGTATCGCCCAGACCGCGGGTTTCAGCGGCTTGCTGGCCGCCCTGCTGCTGACCCTGCTGCAAAGTTTCTGGGTGTCGCCGCTGATTCTCCAGGCGGAAACCTTCGAGAAGGCCCCGGCGACCGAGGTCCATGAACACGCCGACGGCACGGCTCACACCCACGATGCCGAAGCCTGGGAGCCGGAAGATGGCTGGCAGCGCGTGCTGTCCACCACCGGCGGCAACCTGGTGGTCGCGGTGGGTTTTGCCCTGATGCTGGCGGGCCTGTACACCTTGCGCGCCCCGACTCGTACTTCCCAGGGCCTGCTCTGGGGCCTGGCCGGTTATGCCACCTTTGTCCTCGCGCCGACCCTCGGCTTGCCGCCGGAACTGCCTGGTACGGCGGCGGCCGATCTGGCCCAGCGGCAGATGTGGTGGATCGGCACCGCGGCATCCACGGCGGTGGGCATTGCCTTGATCGCCTTCGGCCGGCATTGGCTGCTCAAGGTGCTGGGCGTGGCTACGTTGCTGGTGCCCCATGTCATCGGTGCGCCGCAGCCCGAAGTCCACTCGATGCTGGCGCCCGAAGCGCTTGAGAGCCAGTTCAAGATCGCCTCGCAATTGACCAACGTCGCGTTCTGGCTGGCCCTGGGCCTGATCAGCGCCTGGCTGTTTCGCCGCGATAGCCAAGCCCACCACGACGCATGACCACCGCGCCGATCCTGGTGATCGGCCTGGGCTGCCAGCGCGGCTGCCCGGCCAGTACGCTGCGAGCCTTGCTCGACCAGACACTGCTGGCCCATGGCATCGCACTTGATCAAGTGCAGGCCCTGGCCAGTATCGACCTCAAGCGTGACGAACCGGGCCTGCTGGAACTGGCCGGGCAACTGGCGCTGCCACTGACTTGCTTCAGCGCCGAGCAGTTGGCCGGTTACCAGGGGCGACTCAGTCACCGCTCGGAGATCGCCTTCGAGCAAACCGGTTGCTACGGCATCGCCGAAAGCGCCGCCCTGGCCCTGGCCGACCAATTGGGCGCCACGTCCGCAACGCTGCTGATCGCTCGCCAAAAAGGCCCAAAGAGCACGTTGGCATTGGCGGTTGTGGCGTAAATCCCGATAATCCGCCCCCAGGATCATGAGCGTTTTTCATCTGGGCGGCGCTCACCCACCTTCTACAGGAGCCGGTCATGACCGTTTACTTCATCGGCGCCGGCCCCGGCGACCCGGACCTCATCACAGTCAAAGGCCAACGACTGATCCGCAACTGCGCGGTGATCATCTACGCCGGATCCTTGGTGCCGACGGCCGTGCTCGAAGGTCATTGTGCAGAACAGGTGATCAACAGCGCCGAGCTGCACCTGGAACAGATCATCGAATTGATCAGGAGCGCCCATCTCAAGGGCCAGAACGTGGCCCGGGTGCATTCCGGCGACCCGAGCCTGTACGGCGCCATCGGTGAGCAGATTCGTTGCCTGCGGGAACTGGACATCCCTTTCGAAATCATCCCAGGCGTCACCGCGACCTCAGCCTGCGCCGCCCTGCTGGGCGCCGAACTGACCTTGCCGGACATATCCCAAAGCCTGATCCTCACCCGCTACGCAGACAAAAGCCCGATGCCCGCCGGGGAAGAACTCAGCAGCCTGGCGCAGCACGGGGCGACCATGGCGATTCACCTGGGGGTCAATCATCTGGAAAAGATCGTCAGTGAACTGCTGCCCCACTACGGCGCCGATTGTCCAATCGCGGTGATTCACCGGGCCACTTGGCCGGATCAGGATTGGGTGCTGGGGACGCTGGCCGATATCGCCGAGAAGGTTCAGGCCAAGGGTTTTCGCCGTACGGCGCTGATTCTGGTGGGGCGCGTGCTGGGTAATGAGGTGTTCAGCGAATCGTCGCTGTACCGCGCCGGGCATGCGCATCTCTACAGGCCCTGACTCGATCAGCAAGAGCCAACCGGGATCCCCTGTGGGAGCGAGCTTGCTCGCGATAGCGGTGGATCAGCCAGCAGCGATGTTGAATGTGCCGACGCCATCGCGAGCAAGCTCGCTCCCACAGGGATTGGCGGCGGTCGGATCTGCGCCCATAAAAAAACGGTGCTCACGGGCACCGTTTTTTATATCCGCAGCGAACACCTATCAGTAGTAGGCGTTTTCTTTCTGCGTATGGTCGGTCACGTCGCGCACGCCCTTGAGCTCTGGAATGCGCTCGAGCAAGGTGCGCTCGATGCCTTCCTTCAAGGTCACGTCAGCCTGGCCGCAGCCCTGGCAGCCGCCGCCGAACTGGAGCACGGCGATGCCGTCTTCCACCACGTCGATCAGCGAAACCTGGCCGCCGTGGCTGGCCAGCCCCGGGTTGATTTCGGTTTGCAGGTAGTAATTGATGCGCTCGTTGACCGGGCTGTCGGCATTGACCATCGGCACCTTGGCGTTCGGCGCCTTGATGGTCAACTGGCCGCCCATGCGGTCGGTGGCGTAATCGACCACCGCATCGTCCAGGAACGCTTCGCTGAACGAGTCGATGTACGCGGTGAAGCTCTTGAGCCCCAGCGCGGTGTCTTCGGCTTTCTCTTCCCCCGGCTTGCAGTAGGCAATGCACGTCTCAGCGTACTGGGTGCCGGGCTGGGTGATGAAGATGCGGATCCCGATACCCGGGGTGTTCTGCTTGGACAGCAGGTCGGCCAGGTAATCGTGGGCGGCATCGGTAATCGTAATAGCGGTCATGGGAACTCCTCGCAGGCTTGCCGGCAGTTTACGCCAATCGACGCGCCGGACAAAGTCCCAGTATTTTTGTCGGGAAAGCAGCCAGCGGCGACGGGTTCCGTCGCCGGGCCTCCCGATCAGAGGTTCTGGTAGCGATTCATGTCCAGCACACCGGCCTCCAGAGGCTCCGTTTCCTGGATATACCGGTCCAGATCATGGAAGTAGTCCCAGAACTGCGGGTGGCTGCGACGAATCCCCCAGCGTTCGACGATCCGCTCGAACGCCGGCGCATCCTGGGCGTTTTCCATGGCATCGACGAACGCCGGCACTTGCCCGGCCGGGATGTTGAAGATGAAGTTCGGGTAGCTGCTGAGCACGCCCGGATAGACCGTCAGCGTGTCCAGCCCCGGCTGGTAGCGCGCCTCCTCGCCCAGCAGGAACGCCACGTTGCTGTGGGCACGGTTGCGCAGCAGGCTGTAGACCTCACGATGGCCGCTGGCGGTTTCGACGCGCAGCAGAGTCGCTTCCGGCAGTTGGTCGATCACCTTGAGCCCCGCCGCCGGGCGCGACACCAGCCGACTGAGGGCCTGCTCGGCGTTTTGCAACGTCGGATCAATGTTCGGCCGCGAGCAGTAGGCGCCGTCGCAACGGTTGATCGGATCGGGCCGCGCATTCAGGTCGCCATAACGGGCCAGCAGTTGCTGGGCGAAATCGCGCTTGGGGTCGCGTTCGTCGAGCTTGAGGGCGGTCGGCTTGTCATCGTCGATGGACTCATAATCGAGCCACATCTTGAACTTGCCGCCGGCCTGATACCAGTCGTCGAGATAGCCTTCCCGGGAGTCGGCCGGCATCAGGCGCAGGAAATTCTGCTCCGCACCGTTGCGGATCAGGTCGAAATACAAGCGGGTCTGGGCCTGGTGGGAGACGTTGCCGAACACATCGAAATTCACTGCCAACTGGTAATAGGTACGCTCCAGCAACGGGAAATCGAACAGCCACATCGTCTGCGGCACCTCCCCGATCAACCCCTTGGTGACCGAAGCACTGTCGAAATGCCGGAAAATGCTCAACAGCGCATTGTCATTGCCAGCCCATAGCGTCGACCAGCTCGGCGCCGGAAGCTCGGCGTAATTGTCGCGGCGCAAGGCTTCGTACTCGTTGCGTTTGTCCCGGTAGTCGAGCCACAGGCTGAGGACGCTGCCCACGTCATCGTTCTGCCCGGGCATCGCCAGCAACGGCGTGGCCTGGCCGCGGTAGTTCGGGTCGGTGATGTAGAGGTCATGTTCGGGAGCCTGGAACAGCGCCCAGAAATTGTCACGGATTACGTCCGTGGCGATCTGGCCCCGGCACACCGGTCCGCGAATGAAGGTGCGCACGAAATACTCGGCGTTATCGAGCATGAACTGGTAGCGGGCCTGCGCCGGAATCGCTTCAAACGTGGAAAACGGATTGGCCCGGCGCTCCGGCCCATAGCCCGGCAAGGCGCTGACCTGCCATTTGCCGCTGTAGAACAGGCTCTTGATCCGCGCCATCTTCGCCGCGCTCAAGCCATAGGTGATGTGGGTCTTGTGCACGATCACCCCTTGCACCGGCCAGAGCCGGTAATAGATGCGGGTGCCGGGATCGTCGTTCGGACGGCGGGTGTTGATCAGGTCGATGGGCTGGCCGGTGGGAGTGCGCGAACGCACCCATTGAAAGAAATGCCCCGGTTCGCCGTCCTTGAAATAGATATGCGCCAGAAACCAGTGCTCGAACAGCCAACGGCCCACCAGGCTCTCCCGGGCACCCGGGGCGTTGAGCAGGTTTTCCCATTGCACCACTTGCAAGGCTTCGGCGGCGCTCGGGGCCAGGGCCTGCTGATCGATGGGAGCGCCGGCGGCCAGCCAGCGCTGCAGGGTCTGGTATTGCTGGTCGGTCAGGCCGGTGACGGCCAAGGGCATGCCTTCCCTGGGATGGGCGCCTGCGTATTCGTCGAATTGATCCGGCAGCGCACAGCTGTTTTCCCGATTGAGGCCCAGCACGATGTCTTCCGGCAGCTTGGCGTTGGGCTGCAGCGGCGTGCGGTGGCCCAACTCCAGCATGCGTGCCATCAGGGCTGCCTGGCTGCCTTGGGCGTCGAGCACCGAATAGAAACCCTTGCGCTGCCAGGCGCGCTGCCCGGAGGCGTCATAGAACAAACGGGTCGGATCGGCAGCCTGACGGCGCTCGCCGTCATACACCGACAGCTTGCTCGCCCCCCGTGCCGCGCCTTCGCCGCTGCCCAGGTTCAACTGGCAGGCGGAATCGTAGCAGGCATGGCAGGCCACGCATTTTTCCGTGAAGATCGGCTGGATGTCGCGTGTGTAGGAGATCGCGGGAGCGGGACTCCCGGCGGCTGCGGCAATAGACAACAGCAGCAACAGACTGCCGAATAAGACGCGGTACGGCATGTCTCGGGTCCCTAAGAGATAGTCCGGCGATTCTACCGGGCCAGCATCGCCTTGCAAACATGAGCGATATTCATGCAAAACCCCATCATGATCAAATCCTGCACAGGTTTGCTATCATCCCGGCCTTCGTAATGGTCTTTTTTTCCAGGTAGTCCTATGTCCGATCGCAGCGCTCGCCTTTATCTTCTCCAGCAAGCCCTCAAGGAACGCATCCTGATCCTCGACGGCGGCATGGGCACGATGATCCAGAGCTACAAGCTGGAAGAACAGGACTATCGCGGCAAGCGTTTTGCCGACTGGCCGAGTGACGTCAAGGGCAACAACGATTTGCTGGTGCTCAGCCGTCCCGATGTGATCGGCGCCATTGAAAAAGCCTACCTGGATGCCGGGGCCGACATCCTGGAAACCAACACCTTCAACGCCACCCAGGTGTCCCAGGCCGACTACGGCATGCAGGGCCTGGCCTACGAGCTGAACCTGGAAGGCGCGCGCCTGGCCCGCAAGGTGGCCGACGCCAAGACCCTGGAAACCCCGGACAAACCGCGCTTCGTCGCCGGCGTGCTCGGCCCGACCAGCCGCACCTGCTCGCTGTCGCCGGACGTGAACAACCCCGGCTACCGCAACGTGACCTTCGACGAACTGGTGGAGAACTACACCGAGGCCACCAAGGGCCTGATCGAAGGCGGTTGCGACCTGATCCTGATCGAAACCATTTTCGACACACTGAACGCCAAGGCGGCGATTTTCGCCGTACAAGGGGTCTACGAAGAGTTGGGCGTTGAGTTGCCGATCATGATCTCCGGCACCATCACCGACGCCTCCGGCCGCACCCTCTCCGGGCAGACCACCGAAGCGTTCTGGAACTCCGTGGCCCACGCCAAGCCAATCTCCGTGGGCTTGAACTGCGCCCTGGGCGCCAGCGAATTGCGCCCGTACCTCGAAGAGCTGTCGAACAAGGCCGGCACCCATGTCTCGGCCCACCCGAACGCCGGCCTGCCCAATGAGTTCGGTGAATACGATGAGTTACCCGCCCAGACCGCCAAAGTCATCGAGGAGTTCGCCCAGAGCGGCTTCCTGAACATCGTCGGCGGCTGCTGCGGCACCACCCCGGCGCACATCGAAGCCATCGCCAAGGCCGTGGCCGGCTACGCACCGCGACAGATTCCGGAGATCCCCCGGGCCTGCCGCCTGTCGGGCCTGGAACCGTTCACCATCGATCGCAGTTCGCTGTTCGTCAACGTCGGCGAGCGGACCAACATCACCGGCTCGGCCAAGTTCGCCCGGCTGATTCGCGAGGACAACTACACCGAAGCCCTGGAAGTGGCCCTGCAACAGGTCGAGGCCGGCGCCCAGGTGATCGACATCAACATGGACGAGGGCATGCTCGATTCGAAGAAGGCCATGGTGACCTTCCTCAATCTGATTGCCGGCGAACCGGACATTTCCCGCGTGCCGATCATGATCGACTCGTCGAAATGGGAAGTGATCGAGGCCGGCCTCAAGTGCATCCAGGGCAAGGGCATCGTCAACTCCATCAGCATGAAGGAAGGCGTCGAGCAGTTCATCCATCACGCCAAGCTGTGCAAGCGCTACGGCGCGGCCGTGGTGGTGATGGCCTTCGACGAAGCCGGCCAGGCCGATACCGAGGCGCGCAAGAAGGAAATCTGCAAGCGCTCCTACGACATCCTGGTCAACGAAGTCGGCTTCCCGCCGGAAGACATCATCTTCGACCCGAACATCTTCGCCGTCGCCACCGGTATCGAAGAGCACAACAACTATGCCGTGGACTTCATCAACGCCTGCGCCTACATCCGCGATGAGCTGCCCTACGCGCTGACCTCCGGTGGCGTGTCCAATGTGTCGTTCTCGTTCCGCGGCAACAATCCGGTGCGCGAGGCGATCCACTCGGTGTTCCTGCTCTATGCGATCCGCGCGGGCCTGACCATGGGCATCGTCAACGCCGGCCAACTGGAGATCTACGACCAGATCCCGGTGGAGTTGCGCGACGCCGTGGAAGACGTGATCCTCAACCGTACCCCCGAAGGCACCGACGCCCTGCTCGCCATCGCCGACAAGTACAAGGGTGACGGCAGCGTCAAGGAAGCGGAAACCGAGGAGTGGCGCGGCTGGGAGGTGAACAAGCGCCTGGAACATGCGCTGGTCAAGGGCATCACCACCCACATCGTTGAAGATACCGAGGAATCGCGACTGTCTTTCGCCCGGCCGATCGAGGTCATCGAAGGCCCGCTGATGGCAGGCATGAACATCGTCGGCGATCTGTTTGGCGCCGGCAAAATGTTCCTGCCCCAGGTGGTCAAGTCCGCCCGGGTGATGAAGCAGGCCGTGGCCCACCTGATCCCGTTCATCGAGGCGGAAAAAGGCGATAAGCCGGAGGCCAAGGGCAAGATCCTCATGGCCACGGTCAAGGGCGACGTCCATGACATCGGCAAGAACATCGTCGGCGTGGTGCTCGGTTGCAACGGCTATGACATCGTCGACCTGGGCGTGATGGTGCCGGCGGAGAAGATCCTGCAGGTAGCCAAGGAGCAGAAGTGCGACATCATCGGCCTGTCCGGCCTGATCACCCCGTCCCTGGATGAGATGGTGCATGTGGCGCGGGAGATGCAGCGCCAGGACTTCCACCTGCCCTTGATGATCGGCGGCGCGACGACGTCCAAGGCCCACACGGCGGTGAAAATCGAGCCCAAGTACAGCAACGACGCAGTGATCTACGTCACCGACGCCTCCCGCGCCGTGGGCGTGGCGACCCAATTGCTGTCCAAGGAACTCAAGCCGGCATTCGTCGAGAAGACCCGCCTGGACTACATGGACGTGCGCGAACGCACGGCCAACCGCAGCGCCCGCACCGAACGCCTGAGCTACCCCGCCGCCGTGGCCAAGAAGCCGCAGTTCGACTGGAGCAGTTACCAGCCGGTCAAGCCGACCTTTACCGGCGCCAAGGTTCTGGACAATATTGACCTGAACGTCCTGGCCGAATACATCGACTGGACGCCGTTCTTCATTTCCTGGGACCTGGCCGGCAAATACCCGCGCATCCTCACCGACGAAGTGGTCGGCGAAGCCGCCACCGCGCTGTACGCCGACGCCCGGGCGATGCTGCGCAAGCTGATCGACGAGAAGCTCATCAGCGCCCGCGCGGTGTTCGGCTTCTGGCCGGCCAACCAGGTGCATGACGATGACCTGGAAGTCTACGGTGACGATGGCAAGCCACTGGCGCGCCTGCATCACCTGCGCCAGCAGATCATCAAGACCGACGGCAAGCCGAACTTCTCCCTGGCTGACTTCGTCGCGCCCAAAGACAGCGGCGTGACCGACTACGTCGGCGGTTTCATCACCACCGCCGGCATCGGCGCCGAAGAAGTCGCCAAGGCCTACCAGGAAGCCGGCGACGACTACAACTCGATCATGGTCAAGGCCCTGGCCGACCGCCTGGCCGAAGCCTGTGCCGAGTGGCTGCACCAACAGGTGCGCAAGGAGCATTGGGGTTATGCCCAGGACGAGAGCCTGGACAACGAGGCGCTGATCAAGGAGCAGTACACCGGCATCCGCCCTGCCCCCGGCTACCCGGCCTGCCCGGATCACACCGAGAAAGCTACCCTGTTCCGCCTGCTCGACCCCGAGGCCAGCGAACTGAAGGCCGGACGCAGCGGCGTATTCCTCACCGAACACTACGCCATGTTCCCGGCGGCAGCGGTCAGCGGCTGGTATTTCGCCCATCCCCAGGCGCAGTACTTTGCCGTGGGCAAGATCGACAAGGACCAGGTCCAGAGCTACACCGCACGCAAGGGTCAGGACCTGAGCGTGACCGAACGCTGGCTGGCACCGAACCTGGGTTACGACAACTAAGTCCGCAGCAATTGGCTATGCTCTCCACATACGACCTTGTGTATGGAGAGCATCATGGACGAACCGACCGAAAATAAGACGCCCACCCTCTGGCAAATGCTGCACAGCGTGGGAGCTGCGGCCTTTGGCGTGCAAAGCGGGAAAAACCGCGCCCGCGACTTCACCCATGGCAAGCCGAGCCACTTCATCATCCTCGGCATCCTGTTTACGGTGATTTTCGGGTTGACGTTGTATGGGATCGTCAATCTGGTGTTGTACTTTGCGGGCGTATAGAACGTATCTGCACAGTATGGAACCAGATCTCTCTTTCGAACCGAAACAGTCATATTTCCCGTCTCGCCAGCCTCGATCTGAGCCGCTCTAGCGCCGCCCCAGCGCATCGAGCGAAAAGGCATAGCGCTCGCCATCCGGGTGGGACACCAGGCTGAAGCGCTTGAAGTCCAGGCGGTAGTCCTTGGCAGGATTCATGTTCAGCCACGCGCGGGCGCGGGCCGGATCGAGCGATTGCATCAGGTCGAGCTGCTGGTTGTAGCCGCCATGACGCGCGAGATCGACGCCCTGGGCATGATCATGGAGCATGACCATGGCCCAGCCGCCCAGGCTGAAATGCCCGGTGAACAGGACGCTCAAGCGCCCGTCGATACGAGCCTGGAGCGCCGCCCTGGAGCTGTTCATCGCGCTGAACAACACGTCCTTGCCTGGCTGGCGACCGGCCTCCTCGAATGCCTGCATGGCGCCCAGGGCCATTTCATCGTTGGCCGACCAGACCAGCGCGGTCTGTGGATAACGCTTGACCAACTGGCTCGCCTGCTCATAAGCCCGCTCGCGATTCCACTCGCCATAGACCAACTGGCGCAGATGCACTTGCGGGTGCTCGGCCAGCGCCCGCTGCAAGCCTTTCTCGCGCAGTTGCGCCGAAGGGGTGAGTTTCTTCCCGGAAAATGCCAGCAAGTCGAGGGTCTGCCCAGGCGCCAGCGGCCCGTACTGACGCAACAGCTCCTTGAGCATCAGGTAGCCGCTGCGCTCATCGTTGGGCACCAGGCTGCCGAGCAACTCGGCAGGCAGGGTACCGCCCTCCACCAACAGGCGACTCTGATCGCTGGTCAACGTGTTGTTCACCAGGAACAGCTTGACCCCACTGCCCTGCGCCAATTGCAGGATTCGCGGGGCGACATACTGTTCGTTGACCAGCACCAGATAATCCGGACGGTCTTGCGCCGTAATAACCTCGCGCGCCTGGCGAATCATGAGCTGGGGGTCGCGTTCGGCATATTCCACACGCAGCCGCAAGCCCAGTCCGCTGGCCGCCGCTTGCATGAATTCGGTATAGCTGACCCAGAAGGTTTCGGTGGAATGCCCCGGGTTAAGGAATACGACTGAAGGAGCCGCCGGCCTGGCAGCCACAGCCTCGATCGAAGAAGACGCCGCATTGGCGGCTTGGGCGTGCGCCCAGAATGACAGGCATAACAGCCCCAGTAGCCTGCAGATAAACTTCGACATCCCGCCCGCCCCAAACAATACGCCACCCAGTATAACGACCCGGGTGGCGAACGGGCACATGCACGCGAGACCTTCATGTAGCCTGCAACGACTCGAACTTATTGATGACTGACCCAGAACACTGCGGTGCCCACCACCAGGATAATCAGGAACAGAATGGCCCAGGCATCAACGGTACTGTCGCTTTTCCTTGCTTTGGTCGGATTGCTCATTGCATCGCCTCTTGTCGGTTTTGTAGGTGATTGCATAGGGACTCGTCCACAGTTAAGACGATGATTGCCCGCACGACAAATGTGGGTTAGGCAATAATCAATCTCATTAGTCGATTTGGTTCTTTACATATACTCAAACATCACTTTTGCGCATAACTCAAAACAGGTATCGTGCACCGGCTCCTCTAGGAGTGCGCGGCCGTGCGCGCAGAATTGCCGAGGCAGAACCCGATTCCAGCGAGCCAACATGCAGCTGTTTCTGATCGGCCCAAGCCTGAGACCGAGACTTATATGTACGTATATGACGAGTACGATCAGCGGATCATCGAGGACCGCGTCAAGCAGTTCCGTGATCAGACCCGACGCTATCTGGCAGGCGAGCTGAGCGAAGAAGAATTCCGCCCTCTGCGCTTGCAGAATGGCCTGTATATCCAGCGCTTCGCCCCGATGCTGCGGGTGGCCGTGCCTTATGGCCAACTGACCTCGCGTCAGGTGCGCAAGCTGGCGCAAATCGCCCGCGACTACGACAAGGGCTATGCCCACATCAGTACCCGGCAGAACGTCCAGTACAACTGGCCTGCCCTGGAAGACGTGCCGCAAATCCTGGCCGAGCTGGCGACCGTGCAGATGCACGCAATCCAGACCAGCGGCAACTGCCTGCGCAACGTCACCACTGACCAGTTCGCCGGTGTCGCCGCCGATGAACTGATCGATCCGCGCCCGTGGTGCGAGATCGTCCGCCAGTGGACCACGTTCCACCCGGAATTCGCCTACCTGCCGCGCAAGTTCAAGATCGCCATCAACGGCTCGAGCTCGGACCGTGCGGCCATCGAAGTCCACGACATCGGCCTGGAGACGGTCTACAACGCGGCCGGTGAGCTGGGTTTCCGTGTGCTGGTGGGCGGCGGCCTGGGGCGTACGCCGGTGGTCGGCGCGTTCATCAACGAGTTCTTGCCGTGGCAGGACCTGCTGAGCTATCTCGACGCCATCCTGCGGGTGTACAACCGCTACGGCCGTCGCGACAACAAATACAAGGCGCGGATCAAGATCCTGGTCAAGGCCCTGACGCCTGAAGTGTTCGCCGAGAAGGTCGAAGCCGAGATGGCTCACCTGCGTGGCGGCCAGACCACCCTGACCGAAGCCGAAGTGCATCGCGTCGCCAAGCATTTCGTCGACCCGCAGTACAAAGCGCTGGGCAACCAGGACGCGGAACTGGCAGCCCTCGACAAAGAACATCCCGGCTTCGCCCGCTGGCGTACCCGCAACACCCTGGCCCACAAGAAGCCGGGCTACGTTGCCGTGACGCTGTCGCTGAAACCGACCGGCGTCGCGCCGGGCGATATCACCGACAAGCAACTGGACGCCGTGGCCGACCTGGCCGAGCGCTATAGTTTCGGGCAACTGCGCACGTCCCACGAGCAGAACATCATCCTGGCGGACGTTGAACAGAGCCAGTTGTTCACCCTGTGGGGCGAGCTGCGCGAGCAAGGTTTCGCTACGCCGAACATCGGCCTGCTGACTGATATCATCTGCTGCCCTGGCGGTGACTTCTGCTCGCTGGCCAACGCCAAGTCGATCCCTATCGCCGAATCGATCCAGCGTCGCTTCGACGACCTGGACTACCTGTTCGACATCGGCGAGCTGGACCTGAACATTTCCGGCTGCATGAACGCCTGTGGTCACCACCACGTCGGCCACATCGGCATCCTGGGCGTGGACAAGAAAGGCGAAGAGTTCTACCAGGTCTCCCTGGGCGGCAGCGGTAGCCGCGACGCCAGCCTGGGCAAGATCCTCGGCCCGTCGTTTGCCCAGGAAGACATGCCTGACGTGATCGAGAAGCTGATCGACGTGTACATCGAACAACGTACCGAAGACGAGCGTTTCATCGACACCTACCAACGTATTGGCATCGACCTCTTCAAGGAACGCGTCTATGCAGCGAATCATTAAGAACAACGAGGTCATCGACGAAACCTGGCACCTGCTGCCCAAGGACGCGACCCTCGATGGCATCTCCAATTGTGACGACCTGATCGTGCCCCTGGCCCTGTGGCGCGATCATGCCCACGCCCTCAAGGCCCGCGACGGCGGCCTGGGCGTGTGGCTGGACGCCGACGAGGAAGCCGAGGAAATTGGCGAGGACGCCAACCAGTTGCAGGTCATCGCCCTGAACTTCCCGGCTTTCACCGACGGGCGCAGCTACTCCAACGCCCGCCTGCTGCGTGACCGTTATGGTTTCAAGGGTGAATTGCGGGCAATTGGCGACGTCCTGCGCGACCAGCTGTTCTACATGCGTCGCTGCGGCTTCGACGCCTTTGCCTTGCGCGCCGACAAAGACCCTTACGAAGCCCTCGAAAGCCTCAAGGATTTTTCGGTGACCTACCAGGCCGCCACTGACGAGCCGCTGCCGCTGTTCCGTCGCCGCTGACACCTGAGACATGAAAAAGCCCTGACCCGGGTTGTACCGGTTCAGGGCTTTTTTGTTTCCGATGACTTGAACCCACCTCGCTCCCACGAAGGGATGGCGGTGACTCGGAGCTTCAGCCCACCTCAGAACCACTGTGGGAGCGAGCCTGCTCGCGATAGCGGTGGGCCAGCTTGCATCTATGTTGAATGTGTCGCCGCTATCGCGAGCAGGCTCGCTCCCACAGGGGCTAGCGGTAAACCCGCTCCCGAATTACCAGAAACGCTGCTGGGTAAGACGGCTCCACCAACTGAGCAACACGCGGTCCACCGAACCGCTGGCCGCCATACCGATGCGCTCCTGCAGGCTTTTGCGTTCGGCGTAGTGCAGGTGGTACAGCTCGGCACTCTTGGCCCGCTCGGCCAGGTATTCATCGCTGGTTTTCAGCTCGTCCACCAAGCCCTTGCCCTGCGCCGCGACACCCAGCCAGACTTCACCGGTCGCCACTTCATCGATGGCCAGTTGCGGGCGGTAGCTGGACACGAAGTTCTTGAACAGTTCATGGGTGATGTCCAGGTCTTCCTGGAATTTCTCCCGGCCCTTCTCGGTATTTTCGCCGAACACCGTCAACGTGCGTTTGTATTCGCCAGCGGTCAACACTTCGAAATCGATGTCGTGTTTCTTCAACAGGCGGTTGACGTTGGGCAATTGCGCGACGACGCCGATGGAGCCCAGGACCGCGAAGGGAGCGCTGATGATCTTCTCACCGATGCACGCCATCATGTAGCCGCCGCTGGCCGCCACCTTGTCGATGCACACGGTCAGCGGCACGCCGGCCTGGCGGATCCGCGCCAGTTGCGAAGAAGCCAGGCCGTAGCTGTGGACCATGCCGCCGCCACTTTCCAGGCGCAGCACCACTTCATCCTTCGGCGTCGCCAGGGTCAGCAGCGCGGTGATTTCATGACGCAGGCTCTCGGTGGCCGAAGCCTTGATGTCACCGTCGAAATCCAACACGAACACCCGGGACTTGGTCGCCGACTTGTCCTTGTGCTTCTTCCCGGCCTTTTCAGCCTTGCCTTCGGCCTTGCGCAAGGCCTTGAGCTGATCCTTGTCGAGCAACGTCTGTTCCAGGCGCTCGCGCAGCCCCTTGTAGAAATCGTTGAGCTTGCTCACCTGCAACTGGCCGGCCGACTTGCGCCGGCCCTTGCTGCGCAACGCAGCAAAACTGGCCAGCACCACCAGGATGGCGATCACCAACGTCACGGTCTTGGCCAGGAAACCGGCGTATTCGATGAAAAACTCCACAGCAACTCCTTAAATGCAATGCGCCACTGAACGCAGGCGCGTAACGGCCCCAGCATACCCATGCGTCTGCGCCGCGACCAGCCAAGAAACCTGTGGTTACCTTGATGCGAGCGAGACGGGGCAAGGCTGCAACGGGCATTTCAAACAAGCGTATGTTTTTTCATTGACAGCTCACCGCCATCCCCATAACCTCGCCAAACCTTCAACGTACCGGGATGACGCGGACGTGGGCAGTATCTATCTGATTCGACATGGCCAGGCCTCCTTTGGTGCGGACGACTACGATGTCCTTTCGCCCAATGGCGTACGCCAGGCGCAAGTGCTTGGCGGCCACCTCGCAGAACTCGGTGTCGTATTCGATCGCTGCCTCTCGGGTGACCTGCGTCGTCAACAGGATACCGCCATCGGTGCGCTGGGCCAGATGTCCGCCGCCGGGTTGCCGGTTCCCGGGCTGGAAATCGACGCCGCGTTCAATGAGTTCGACGCCGACGCGGTCATTCGGGCCCTGCTGCCGGACATGCTCCCCCAGGAGCCCGAGGCGCTGAATATCCTGCGCAACGCCGCGCAGAATCGCGCCGAATTCCAGCGCATCTTCGCATTGATCGTCGAGCGCTGGCTCAGCGGTCGATATGACCCGCCAGGGCTCGAAAGCTGGCTGGGTTTCGTCGAGCGGGTCCAGGCGGGCCTGCAGCGCATCCTGGAGCAAGCCGACAACAGCCATAAGATCGCCGTGTTCACCTCCGGCGGCACCATCACTGCCCTGCTCCACCTGATCACCCAGATACCGGCCCGACAGGCCTTCGAACTGAACTGGCAAATCGTCAACACCTCGCTCAACCACCTGAAATTCAGGGACCGCGAGGTGACCCTGGCTTCCTTCAACAGCCATGCCCACCTGCAACTGCTGAAGGCCCCGGACCTCATCACCTTTCGCTGAGTCCGGATTACTGTAGACCCTTGCTGTACCACCCAAATAAGGATCGAAACCATGACCTCCGTAGCCGACGCCGTACAAGCCATGAAAGCCAAGTTCAACCCAGACGCCGCTACCGGCCTGGACCTGGTATTCGGTTTCCGCATCGACGATACCAAGAATTTCTCGCTGATCGTCAAGGACAGCACCTGCGAACTGCAGGAAGGGGAAAACCCGGACGCCCAGGTGACCCTGGTGATGGACGGCGAAACCCTTGAGGGCATCGTCAGCGGTGAAACCGACGGCATGCAAGCGTTCATGGGCGGCAAGCTGCGCGCCGAAGGCGACATGATGCTGGCCATGAAACTGTCCGAGCTGTTCCCAAGCTGAGACTGCGCTCGCGTTCTTCGCGGGCCTTTTTGGCTGCAAACGAATCCCGCCCCGTGGCGGGATTCGTGTTTTTACCCTCCGATGATTCCGCGCAACACACGCAACCTTGACCCTCGTCAGTAGCCACTCGCCCCACAACCGCTAATTTAGCGCTTCCATCAAAGCCAGGGACGGCTCATCGGGAGCCTGCGTCCGTTCATCTCAAGGAAGAGAATTTCATGCCCGCACTGAAGATCATTCTGCTATCGACCGCGTTCAATGGTCTGACCCAACGCGCCTGGCTGGACCTGCGCGAGGCCGGCTATCACCCCAGCGTGGTGCTGTTCACCGACCCGGCCTCGGTCTGCCGACAAATCGAAGAAAGCCGCGCCGACCTGGTGATCTGCCCGTTCCTCAAGGACCGCGTACCCGAGCAGTTGTGGCGCAATCCACGGCGCCCGGTGGTGATCATTCATCCCGGAATTGTCGGCGATCGCGGCGCCAGCGCCCTGGACTGGGCCATCACCCGACAACCCGAGCGCTGGGGCGTCACGGCATTGCAGGCGGTGGAGGAAATGGACGCCGGGCCCGTGTGGGCCACCTGCGAGTTCAACCTGCCCGAAGGCCTGCGCAAATCGGAGCTGTATAACGGCCCGGTCAGTGACGCGGCCATTCGTTGCATTCGCGAAGTGGTGGACAAATTCCGTGCCGGCTTCGTCCCGGTGCCGCTGGATTACAGCCGTCATGAGGTGATCGGGCGCCTGCAGCCGAACATGACCCAGGACGACCGCACCTTCAGCTGGCACGACAGCACCGGGTTTATCAAGCGCTGCATCGACGCCGCCGACGGTCAACCTGGTGTGCTCGCGAGCCTGGCCGGTGAACAGTTTTACCTGTACGACGCCCATCCAGACGTTCGCCGCGGCCTGCCCGGCGAACTGCTGGCCGTACGCGACGATGCGGTGCTGGTGGCGACAGGGGATGTAAGCCTGTGGATCGGCGCCCTGCGCCGCAAGCCGCAGCCCGGCGAACAGACCTTCAAGCGACCGGCACGCCATGTGCTCTCGCAGCGCCTTGACGGAATCCCGGTGCTCGACAGCTCCCTGGCCCGCCAACCGTTCAGCGATGAGGCCTATCAGCCCATTCGCTATCGGGAATGCGGCCATGTGGGGGAACTGACGTTCGAGTTCTATAACGGCGCGATGAGCACCGAACAGTGCCAGCGCCTGGTACAGGCGCTGCGCTGGGCCAAGTCCCGGGACACCCAGGTGCTGTTGATTCGCGGTGGACGCGGCAGCTTTTCCAACGGCGTGCACCTGAACGTGATCCAGGCCGCCACCGATCCCGGCCTGGAAGCCTGGGCCAACATCCAGGCCATCGATGACGTCTGTCTGGAGTTGTTCCGCGCCCGGCAACTGGTGGTCAGTGGCCTGACGGGCAACGCCGGGGCTGGCGGTGTCATGCTGGCCCTGGCGGCCGATATCGTGCTGGCACGCAGTGACATTGTGCTCAACCCCCATTACGTAACCATGGGCCTGTATGGCTCCGAGTACTGGACCTACAGCCTGCCCCGGGCGGTCGGCCCGGACCAGGCCTGGAAACTCACCCAAGACTGCCTGCCCATCAGCGCCCTGCAAGCGTTGCGCTACGGCATGGTCCAGGAAATCGGACCACGGTGCCCCGACGAGTTCAGCCTATGGCTGTTGCAACGGGCCAACAGCGCGCTGCTCGATCCAGCCTATGAAACCCTGCGAGTTCGCAAGGCCGAACGCAGCCTGCCGGCGATCCAGGCGTGTCGCGACGGCGAACTCGCGCAGATGCGCCGCGACATGGTGGGCAATCGCCATGGCTTCGCCGAGAAGTGCCGCAGCTTCGTGCTCAAGCACAAGGCCTGCCGCACACCCGAACGCCTGATCGCCCCTTGGGCGCGAATGGCGGAGGCGCAAGCCATTCCATGATTCCCGGTATCGGGGAGGCGTGGCAGCTCTTACAATGCCCGCTTCCCCCGCCTCGGCCTGACCATGGACATCGACCTCGCCCGCACCTTCCTGGAAATCGTCCGCCACGGCAGCCTAGCCGCCGCGGCCGACAAGCTGCACGTCACCCAGACAGCGATTACCGCGCGGGTGCAGAAGCTTGAGAGCCAGCTCGGCTGCGCGCTGTTCGTGCGTAACCGTGCCGGTGCGCGGTTGACCGCAGATGGCGAGGCCTTTGTGATCTACGCCAATCAACTCGTGCAAACCTGGGAAGCGGCCCGCCGGGACCTGCCATTGCCTGAGGGCTATCGCAACGTCCTGCATCTGGGTGGCGAGGTCAGCCTGTGCAACCCCTTGATGCTCGCCTGGGCCGGGGAACTGCGGCAGAAGATCCCCGGCCATGCCCTGCGCATGGACATCCGCGACGGTGAAAAGCTGCTGCAACAGCTGGAACTGGGCTTGCTGGATGCGGCGGTGGTGTACCAGCCCGAATATTGGCCGCGCCTGCAAGTAGAACAACTGTTGGAAGAAAAACTCATCCTGGTACGCCTGGCCACCTGTCCCGAGCCCTACGTGTACATCGACTGGAGCGCCGACTTCCGTCGCCAGCACGACACCGCCCTACCGGACAAGGCCAAGGCTGCCGTGACGTTCAACCTCGGTCCCCTGGCCTTGCAGTACATCCTGGAGAACGGCGGCAGCGGCTACTTTCGCACTCGGGTGGTGCAGAGCTACCTGGACAGCGGCATCCTGGAACGGGTGCCCAAGGCACCGGAGTTCAACTACCCGACCTACCTGGTCTATTCCCGGGACCGGGATTCGGCGGCGTTGCAGCAGGCGTTCGAAGTGCTGCGCGAAATCGTCAAGGCTGGCAGCGACTGGTCCCAGCGCTGGGATCCGCTGACCTGATGGATTTTCGAATGGTGTTGTAAAACCCATTGTGGCGAGGGCGTTTGCTCCCTCGCCACAGGCTCATCGACATAGTTCAGGGCCCTTCATAAAGGCCCCTCACAAGCAGGCCAGCCTGACGGCTACCTCAATTTCTCCGCGATCTTATCTTTGACCAACAAGCGTTTCTTCTTGAGTGTCTCCAGGGCATCGTCGGACAGTGCCGCCGATGATGGCTTCTCGGCGTCGACCACCTCGGCATCAAGTTGGGAATATTTTTGAAGTAACGAGTCGAGCCTTGGATCCTCGCTGCGTTTTTGCTGGATGTGGTCTTTTGTGCAGTTGAGATCCTGGCACAAATCGTGGGACACCGGCATGGAACACCTCCTTCAGTGGGTCGGTGGCAGACGCCTTTACGGCGCTCGTCGATGATCAGGATGGCCTCGTCGACGGGGTTCTGTCGACCGCCAATCCGACCAGCGGTGACCGTTCGTCGTAACGGGATATCTTCCAATCAAACCTTTGTTGGCGCGCCGCTCTCCATTGAACAGAGACGAAACGAATCGCTCTTTCAACCTGTGTGGAGACTTATCAATGGACGGATTTACCTGGCGTCAACTCGGCCTGGCAGTTGCCCTGAGCACCAGCATGGGCTCGGCCTGGGCCGCGACTTCCAACGACTTCGTCGACAACGCGGCAGCCGGTGGCATCGCGGAAATCGAAACCAGCAAACTGGCCCTGGAAAAAAGCGCCTCGGCGGACGTCAAGACCTTCGCCGAGAAGATGATTAGCGATCACACCAAGGCCAATGAAGAGTTGAAAGCACTGGCGAAAAAACACGACATTGAAGTGCCAGACGACACTACGCTGGTGAAGAAGGCCAAGGAAAAGATCCTCGACCTGCGGGACGAGTCCTTTGATGCAGCCTATGCCAACAATCAGGTGAAGGCTCACGAAGAAACCATCGCCCTGTTCAAGAAAGAAGCTGAGACCGTCACCGACGATAAAAAGGCTGGCAATACCGAACTGAAGGCGTTTGCCCAAAAGATGCTGCCAGACCTGGAGCATCACCTGGAAGGGGCCAAGAAACTTCAGGCGGCTCACCCAAGCAAGTAATCCTGAAGCATCGAATAAGGCCGTCTCCATGAAGATGGCCTTGTTCAAGGCCTAAGAACACCTCCAGTCACCCGCATCCGCCGATGCGCCAGCACTCTCGAGTCGCCTGTTTTCGGGTTGAATGGCGGGATGTCTGGCCATGGCTGATCTATCCACTGGTCTATTTCATCTATGCCCTGGTGCGGGGGCACTTTATCGGTTCCTACCCCTACCCTTTCATCGAAGTGGACACACTGGGTTATCCACGGGTGTTCATCAACGCGGTGATGGTGCTGCTGGGATTCATGGGGGTGTCACTGGTGCTGGTTGCGCTGGATCGCTGGAAAGGCAAGCGCTGGGGCGCCACAGCCGCCGTCCGCCCAGTCACTCATCAATCTGGGCGGGTCACACTCGATGTTCCACGAATCGGGTAACGGCTAGCCACCGTCGGTGTCGATATCAGCATCAGTGCTGTCATCGGACTTTGGCCGGTCCGGGTCAGGCTTGAAGCCGGGGCTGAAGGTATTGTCATTGTCTTGATGATGTTGCTTCTGATCGACCTCGCTGTCGGCGCTCTGGGCCTGGTCCGTCCCGGCGGGGCTGACTGGCTGGGCGCCGGTCGAGGTGGTCGGCACCTGGGGATCAATGGCCGGGTCGTTACGTGGGGTCGGGTTTTGTGTCTGGCCTTGTTGCTGGGTGGTGGCAGGATCGTCGTTCATAGGCACCTCGTTCTTGGCAGGGCCGGATGGATGACCGGTCTTGTCATTCGAAAGTGACGCAACGGCTTCGGTTCCATTTGTTTACGCTGCCGCGCTCAGCGCCCCAGCACGGTTCTCACCATCCGGGTCAGCGCGTCCGGGCCGTAGGGTTTGCTCAGCAAATGAGTGTCGGGGCTCAACTGGTGGTCCCGGGAGATGATGTCCCGGGTGTGGCCCGAGGTGAACAGCACCGGTACCGGTGGTGATTGCACCTTGGCCCAAGCGGCGAGGTCGGAACTCTTGATCAGCCCGGGCATGACCACATCCGTGAAGATCAGGTCCACCGCGCGCCCCTCCAGCAGCAGTTTCATCGCCTCGTCACCATTGGCGGCAGTGAGGGTCCGGTAACCGGACTGCTCCAGCAACTCCACTGACGCACCGCGCACCTCTTCGTTGTCCTCCACCACCAGAATCATCTCTTGCCCACCCAACTGGAGCGGGTCGTGTTGCGCCTCTTCACCGGCTTCCGGCTGGAGACTGCGGGGGAAATACATCTGCGCCCGCGTGCCTTCTCCCAGGCTGCTGGAAATCTCGATATGGCCGCCGCTCTGCTTGACGAACCCGAACACCATGCTCAGCCCCAGCCCAGTGCCCTGGCCATCAGTCTTGGTGGTGAAAAACGGCTCGAATACCTGATTCAAGACATCGGGCGGCATGCCTACGCCGCGATCGATCACCGACAATCGCACATAGTCGCCCGCCGGAATGCCCTTGCCGACACAGGACGACTCATCGAGCACGATGTTCTCGCCGATCAGGCGAATGGTGCCCTCGCCGTGCATGGCATCGCGCGCATTGATCGCCAGGTTCAACAGGGCATTTTCCAGTTGATTGCGATCGACGTGGATGCACCAGGGCTCATCGGGCAAAGACACTTCGATCTGGATGGTTTCGCCCAGGGCCCGTTGTAGCAGTTCACCCATGCCATCGTAGATGCGCCGCGGGTTGTAGACAGCCGGTGACAATGGCTGGCGTCGAGCAAAGGCCAGCAGTTGCGATGACAACTTCGCACCACGCTCCACGGCTTCAAGGGAGGCACTGACCCGCCGTTGCACGTTGGCATTGTCCCGCTCGTGCCGGGCCAGCAAGTGCAGATTGCCGGCAATCACTTGCAGCAGGTTGTTGAAGTCATGAGCCACGCCGCCGGTGAGGCCGCCAATGGCCTCGAGCTTCTGCGACTGACGCAACTGCTCCTCTGCCGTCAGCCGCGCCTGCACCTCGTTGGCGACGCGCTGTTCCAGGTCGCGGGTGAATTTGAGCAGCGAAGCTTCGGCTGTCTTGCGTTCGTTGATGTCAATCAGTACCCCCGGGAAACGCAGGGGCTTGCCCGACGCATCGAACTCACACCGTCCGCTGGCCTGTACCCACAGGTAATCACCGCCCAGGCGACGCACCCGATATTCAGCGCTGTAGGGCGTGCCCGTACGCAAGGTCAATTCGACCCGCTGGTTCACTTCTTCCAGGTCATCCGGATGGATGCTCTGGCGGGCGATCTCGATCGGCAGTGCGTCCAGTGGAGTGTCAGGCGGGTAATTGAAGGTACGGGCGAAACGCTCATCGCCGGACAGTGTGTCAGTCCGGATATCCCAGACAAACGATCCCAGCAAGGGCCCGGCCGAGAGGGCCAGCTGGATACGCTCATTGACGGCGCGGTAACTGCGTTCAGCTGTTTGCCGGGCCCGCTCGGTCAGCACATGTTCGGTGGTCTCCACCACCACCGCCAACACACCCGCCGGGGCCTGGTCATCACCGGGCACCGGGCTGTAATAGAGGTCCATCCAGACATCTTCGGGCTTGCCATTGCGTAGCAGCACCAGCTCCTTGCTGCGGTAGGACAAGGTGCCACCGGCCAGGCAGACGTCCAGGACATGGCGATTGAACTCGGCCACTTCCGGCCAGCCCAGCTCCACGGCGCACCCCAGCAGGTACGGATGACGACCGCCAGCGAACTCGGCATAAGCATCGTTATAGATCATGAAGCCCTGGCGCCCCCACAACATGACCATCGGCAAGGGCGAAGCCAGCAGCACCTGGACAGCGTTGTGCAAACTGGCGGACCACTGCTCGATAGCGCCCAGTTCGGTCTGGCTCCAATCGAACGCCCGGATACGTCCGGCCATCTCACCGCCCCAACCGGGACAGCCGTGATTCTGGGATAAGAACTGCATGGGTCGACTCTGAACCTCAAAATGCTTGCAGGGAACTGGTATACCACGAGTGCCTTGCGCTCAGAGCTTCGAGCGTTGGGTTGGCGTTTGGTTTCATGGGGAGATGATGACGACGACCTGTCTGGATCGGGACTGCTTCCCGTGGCGAGGGGATTTATCCCCGCTGGGTTGCGCAGCAACCCCTCTGTCCTGTCTGACACACCACGGTGGCCGATGAATCATGGGCTGCTTCGCAACCCAGCGGGGATAAATCCCCTCGCCACAGGGGTTGCGGTATGGCTGCCGGCGTTAGTGGAAATCGCGACTGCGAACATTGATGCCCGCCAGCAACTCGGTCAGGTCGCTCAAGCGCCCGGCGATCAAGTGGCGGACCTCGCCGACGCTTTCCCAGCGCCCGTCGACCCTGAGCAATTGCGCGCCCACCAGGGTCTTGCGCTGGCGCTCGGCCAGGTCGCGCCAGACCACCACGTTGAGGTTGCCGAACTCATCTTCCAGGGTGACGAAGGTCACGCCGCTGGCGGTGCCCGGGCGTTGGCGGCCGGTGACCAGCCCGGCGACGCTGACGTTGCGGCCATGCTCCACCGCCTGCAATTCCCGTGAGCTGCGGCAGCGCCGGGCGCGCAGTTCGGGACGCAGCAAGGCCAGCGGATGGGGCCCCAGTGTCGTGCCCAGCATGGTGTAATCGGCAAACAGGTTTTCTCCCACCGTGGGTGTTGGCAGGGCTACGGGCGGTTCCTCCTGGCTGGGCAGGCCGGCGAACAAACCCAGTTGTTTCTGCACCCCGGCCACTTCCCAGCGGGCCCGATGACGATCGCCAGCCAAGCCCTGCAAGGCGCCGGCGTCGGCCAGTTGCGCCAGGGCCCGGGCATCGAGTTGCGCGCGCTCGCCCAGGTCGGCCACGTCGCTGAACACTCGCTGCCGGCGGGCCGTTTCGATACGTCGGGCATCCTCTTCGCGAAAACCCTTGACCAGTCGCAGGCCCATACGGATCGCCGGTTGCCGGCCTTCCAGGGGTTCGAGGCTGCAATCCCAGTCGCTGGCGCGCACGTCCACCGGACGGATCTGCAATTGATGTCGGCGAGCGTCCTGGAGGATCTGGTCCGGGCTGTAGAAACCCATGGGCCAGCTGTTGATCAGGGCACAGGCGAACGCCGCCGGCTCGTGGCACTTGAGCCAACTGCTGGCGTAAGTCAGCAAGGCAAAACTGGCGGCGTGGGATTCGGGGAAACCGTAATTGCCGAAGCCCTTGATCTGTTCGAAGATCTGCGCGGCGAATTCGGCGGTGTAGCCGTTTTTCTTCATCCCCTGGGCCAGGCGTTCCCGATGCGGCTCCAACCCACCGTGACGTTTCCAGGCAGCCATGGAGCGCCGCAACTGGTCGGCTTCGCCGGGGGTGTAATCGGCCGCGACGATAGCGATCTGCATGACCTGTTCCTGGAACAGCGGCACACCCAAGGTGCGCTCGAGCACTTTTTCCAGCGCTTCAGAGGGATAAGTCACCGCCTCTTCTTTGTTTCTGCGCCGCAGGTACGGATGCACCATCCCCCCCTGAATCGGCCCGGGCCGCACGATCGCTACTTCGATGACCAAATCGTAGAACCTCTCGGGTCTGAGTCGAGGCAACATCGACATCTGCGCCCGGGACTCGATCTGGAACACACCGATGGTGTCGGCGCGACTGATCATTTCGTAGGTCGCCCGATCGTCCTTGGGCAACGACGCCAGGGCATAGCGCTCGCCCCGGTAGCGCTCGATCAAATCGAAACAGCGGCGAATCGCACTGAGCATGCCCAGGGCCAGGATGTCCACCTTGAGCAGCCCGACCGCGTCCAGGTCGTCCTTGTCCCACTGGATGATGGTGCGCTCGGCCATGGCGGCGTTTTCCACCGGCACCAGGGTGTCCAGGGGTTGTTCGGAAATCACGAAACCGCCAGGGTGCTGGGACAGATGCCGGGGAAAACCGATCAATTGCTGGGTCAGGCTCAGCACTCGGCGCAACACCGGGCTGTCCGGGTCGAAACCGCCTTCACGCAAGCGCTCCACCGGCGGCGCCTCGTCACTCCAGCGGCCACAGCAATCGGCCAATGCGTTGACCTGGTCCGGCGGCAGGCCCAGGGCCTTGGCGACATCGCGCACTGCCCCGGCGCCGTGGTAGCTGCTGACCACCGCCGTCAATGCCGCACGATGGCGACCATAGCGCTGGAACACGTACTGCAGCACTTCCTCACGACGCTCATGTTCGAAATCGACATCAATGTCCGGCGGCTCGTTGCGCTCCCGGGACAGGAATCGCTCGAACAGCAGGTTGGTCTGACTCGGGTCGATTTCGGTGATGCCCAAGGCGTAGCAAACCGCCGAGTTGGCCGCCGAACCGCGTCCCTGACAAAGGATGTTTCGGCCGCGGGCGAAGTTGACGACGTCCTGCACGGTGAGGAAATAACTGTCGTAGCCCAGTTCGGCGATCAGCTCCAATTCATCGTTGATTTGCCGCCGGACCTTCTCTTCCACGCCGTCCTCCCAGCGCTCACGCATGCCGCGCTCGGTCAGTTCCCGCAGCCAGGACGCCGGATCATGGCCGTCAGGCACCAGTTCCCGTGGGTATTGATAACGCAGTTGGCTGAGGTCGAAGGTACAGCGCCGGGCGATGAGCAGCGTCTCGTCGAGCAAGGCGCGAGGATAGAGATCGGCCAGATCCTTGCGGCTGCGCAGGTGGCGCTCGCCGTTGGGGTGCAGGCGCTGGCCGGCCTCGGCCACTGTGACATGGTGGCGGATGGCAGTCATGGTGTCCTGCAAGGCACGACGGCCACGCACGTGCATGTGCACATCGCCACTGGCCACGGTCGGAAGATCCAGGCGCTCGGCCAGCACCAATGAGTCGGCCAACCGGCGGCGGTCGTCCTGCCCGCAGTGCAACTGGACCGTCAGCCACAGGCGCCCGGCAAAGATCGGCTGGAGCCAACGCCCGTGTTCCTCGGCGTCTTTGCCCTCGGCTACCCACAACGCCAATAGCCCTGGCAAAGGCTGGTCGAAGTCTTCGCGCACGATGCGGTAGTGGCCCTTCTCGCTGCGACGCCGGGCGCGGGTGATCAGCCGGCACAAGGCTTGGTAACCCTCCAGATCTTGCACCAGCAACACCAGTTTCGGACCGTCCTCGACCTGGATTTCGCTGCCGACGATCAGTTGCAGCTCCAGCTCCCTGGCCGCCTGCCAGGCCCGAACGATCCCGGCCAGGGTGCATTCGTCGGTGATCGCCAGGGCCTGATAGCCCTGTTGTTTGGCGCGACGGCACAACTCCAGGGCACTGGAGGCGCCGCGCTGGAAGCTGAAGTTCGACAGGCAATGCAGCTCGGCATACTCAACGCTCATGCGAACCAGCCCTGCAGCCACAGCAGCCCGCCCTCGCCCGCCGGTCGATAGGCCCAGCCTCGTTGTCCACTGCGGGTTTCGATCAGGTAGTAGTCGCGACGCACATCCGCACCGTCCCACCAACCGGACTCGATGCGCTCGGGGCCCATGAGGATTCGAGCCTGGCTTTCCTGCAATACCTGGGCCTCATTCAGCAGCCAGCCGGGACGCTGCACGCCATCGCGCACCGGGCAGGCCTGGGGCCGGGGCTGGGCTGTCATTTGCCAGGCGCATTCAGGCCGATGGTCATCGCGAAATCCCAGGCCCTGCACCGCGTCATCCCCCAGCCGGGCCCGCAGGCGTTCACGCAGTTGCTCCCAGGGCAATGACTGCTGCGGGCGTTCATCGAACAATTCCAGGCGCTGGGGCACGAAGCTCGGCAGGTCTTCGGCACACAAGCGAAAGCCGCGCACCGGGGCCTCGACCTGCACCTGCTCCAAGCGGCCACGGGCCAGTTCGAAGAGCATCGCCGGATCCCGTTCGGCGCTGAGCAGGCCGACCTTGATCAGCGTGTCCGGCAACCCAGCGTGTTCCAGATGCAGGTCAAAACGCTGCACACCGCTGTCGCGACCGCAGAGGAAGGCCGACAAGTCACCGGTCAAGCGGCGCAACGGGAACAACAGCGCCTGATGGGATTGCACGTCATAGTTGAGTTCGATGCGCACATCGAAACGGTCTGGCGGCAGGTAGAACGACAGCGCCAGGGTGCGACTGCCGGTCAGCGCATCGAGGTGCTTGAGCACCTGGGCCTCGAAGCGTCGTGCCAGGGTCTGCCGAGGCAAGGCCTGGACCTGGCTCAGGCGGCGCAGGCCCATGCGCGACAACGCCGTGGCGACGTCGGGTTCCAGGCCGATCCGCTCCACGGGCATGTGCCCCAGGTACTGTTGCAAGGTCTCGGCGTCGGGCACCACCAAGGCGTCATAGGCATTGGCCAACACCCGCGCCGCCACCGGATTGGGCGCTGCGACGATGCGATGCCGAAACCCCAGCTCGGTCAGTTCGGCCCGCAAGCGCGCCTCGAATACCGGCCAGGGCCCGAACAGGCCCAGGCTCGACTCGATTTCGAACAGCAGCGTACGCGGGTAATGCACGCTGACCTGGGAGCTGAAACGGTAGGCCCAGGCTGCCAGGAACTGTTGCCAGTGTTCGATCTGCGCCGCATCGTATTCGGCGGTGGCAAAGCCTTTGCTCAAGGCCTGGGCGGCGGTCATGGTCTGGCCGGGACGCAAGCCCAGGGCCCGTGCCGGCGCGTTCACCGCTTGCAGCACCCGGCGCTGGGCCGGACCGCTCAGCAGGGCCAGGGGCTCGTCAGGATCGGGGCGCTGACGCAGCGCGGCGTCCAGCGCCAATTGCGGAAAAAGAATACACACCCAGCGCATCGCAACCTCAATGCCCTGTCTGTGGGGAAAAAGCGATCGGTGCCGAACGGGCCAGCCCGCCCCGGCACTTGAGCACGCGCAATTGCGCTGGCCGGGTATCGATGGCGATGCGCAAGGCCGCCGGCGACGGGTTGATGGCTTCCTGGATCGAGCGCCAGGCGAACGCCAGGGTCTGACCGGTTTCCGCCGCCACTTGCAAGCGGCGCAAGGCCCGGTCGTCCGCCTGGCGAGGCCAGCACAGCACCGCGCCACAACTGCCCGAACGCAGGCATTGTTCGGTAGCCCACAGGGCCTCGCGTTCATCAGCCTGGATCACCGACATTTGGCGCAGGTCGATACCGGCGCTCTGCCAGGCCTGGGGATAGGGCACGAACGGTGGCGCCACCAGCACAATCCGCTCCCCCGCCACCGACAGCCGCGCCAGGGTCGGCCACACCAGTTGCAACTCGCCCACGCCTGGGGCGGCGATGAGCAGCTCCGTCAACGCCGCTTCCGGCCAGCCGCCACTGGGCAATGCCGCGTCCAGAGCAGCATGGCCAGTAGGTTGCGGGCTGGCGGCCGGCGGCGCAGGCCGGCCCTTCCAGACCTGGCCGCCGTTGAACAGCGTGTCCAGCGCAACGACCGCGCCCATCAACCTTGCCTCACCAAGCCGCAGAACACCCCTTCTATCGCCAGGTCCTGATCGGCCTCGACGATGATCGGCTGGTAGGCCGGGTTGCGCGGCAGCAAACGCACTCGCTCGCCGATGCGCTCGAACCGCTTGATAGTGACTTCACCGTCCAGGCGCGCCACGACGATCTGCCCGTTAGAGGCCTGGGGCGTGCGCTGCACGCCTACCAGGTCACCGTCAAGAATGCCGTCTTCGATCATCGAGTCGCCCTGGACCCGCAGCAGGTAATCCGGCGCCTTGGTGAAAATCGCCGGGTCCAGCATCAGGCGGCTGTGAACCTCGGCGTCGGCGCCGATCGGCAGCCCGGCGGCCACTCGCCCCAGCACCGGTACGTCGAGCAACTCGGGCCGTGGCGGCTGGTTCAGCAAGCGAATGCCTCGAGCCTGGTGCGGGTTGACCTCGATGAAACCGGCCTCGGTCAACGCCAGCACATGCTTGCGCGCCACGCTACGGGAAGCAAAACCGAACGCCTCGCTGATTTCAGCGAGGCTGGGAGGCTGACCCTGATCGGCGATGCGCTCGCGGATGAAGGTCAGGATGGCGGTACGGCGGGGGGTGAGAGTCGTCATGGAGTACATTTGTACTCTTTAAGGATTTTTCTGACAAGCGCCGCCAGTCAGTTCACCGCTCGGGGCCGCTGCGCAGCCCAGCGGGAGCAATCTCTGGCCACAGGTATCAACACTTTTCCTCAAGTGAACGGCATGACCCTGTGGGAGCGAGCCTGCTCGCGAAAGCATCAGCCCATTCGACATCCATGCAAGCTGACCCACCGCCATCGCGAGCAGGCTCGCTCCCACAGTTGGATCGGGGTATGACCGGAGAGACAGGTCGGCTGTCAGGCCGCCTTCGCGAGCAAGCCCGCTCCCACAAGAGATCTGTGGAGAGGGCTACAACCCCGCCAGATAAGCCCAGGGAAAAATCCCCCGCTCATGCCCATCACTGAACACCAATTGCACCCCATACCCCTGGGCATTGACCTCAACCACCCGAACCCGCGTATCAACCTGAACCGTCAGCCCCTGCAAACGAAACGCCCGGCACTGAGAACAAGGACACTGCCGGCGTAACTGAGCATGATCCAGACGCTGTTCACGCCCATCGGGCCAGTCAAGCCTCAGTTGCCCTGTGCCCTGGGAATTACCAATCGCCAGCGGACTCATTGCAACTGCCCCAGGGCAATGCGCACAGCCTTGCGCACTTCCGGGTCGCCATCGTCCCGCGCTGCCTGCAACGCCGGGATGGCAGCGTGATCGTTCAATTCGCCCAAGGCCAGGGCCGCCTCCTTGCGCAAATTGCTGATCCGATGGCCCAGGGTCTCGATCAAGGCCGCCAACGCCGGAACATAGCGCAAACGCCCCAGGCTGCGGGTCGCCCGCAAACGCACTTGCCAATAATCATCGGCCAGCGCCTCGACCAGGGCCGGGCCGGCATCGGCGTGACCGACCTTGCCCAGGGTGGTGGCGGCTTCTTCGCGCACCGCCCAGGCCGGATCCCGCAGCGCCTGGCGCAGCGCCGGCAAGACTTGCGCGTCCGAAGCCAGGCCAAGGGCGCCAGTGGCGGCGCGGCGCACCTCGGTGTCTGGATCATCACTGGCCAACCGGGCCAGGGCCGGCAAGGCGTCGAGGTGCTTGAGCCAACCCAGCACGCCGACCGCCTCGCGCCGCACGCTGGCATCGCCGTCAGCCAGGGCGATGATTGCAGCCGGTGCCGCGTCGAGCAGGCGTAACTCGCGCAAGGCCCGGAACGCCGCGACGCGCACACCGGCATCCGCATGGGCCGTCCAGGGCAGGATCACCCTTCCTGCCGCCTCACTCTTGAGCAGGCTCAGGCTCTGGGCGGCAGCGGCCTGCACGCTCAGCGACGGATCCGTCAGGGCCACGCACAGGGCCGCCACCACCGGTGCGTCTTCCCAGGCTTCGAGCAATCGTGCGGCCTCGGCGCGCACCTCGGCACTGGGGTCCTCGGCCAGGCGATCCACCAGCCACAGCAAGCCTTCAGGTTCCTCAAGGTCGGCCAGCTCGATCAGGGCGATGCGGCGCACGCCAGGGTCCTCGTCGGTCAGGCGCGGTTGCAGGGCGAGGATGTCGTCGTTATCAGTGTCTTCGAATAGAGAGGTCATAGGGCAAATCGCGGCAAGGAGGTTTCAGGGGGAAGCCCGAGTGGGTTGAGGCGCGGCAACTGCCGGCCGTCTTCATGGCGCAGCAGCTCGAGGCAGTGGCCCTTCAAGCGGGAGAATTCAGGGCTGGTCACCAGTGCGGTCGTGCGTGGCCGTGGAAAGTCCAGGCGCAGATCCTCGATGATCCGACCGGGACGCGGGCTCATCACCAGCAAGCGGTCGGCCAGGAACAGCGCTTCGTCGATGTCATGGGTGACGAACACCACGGTGGTACGGATGCGGGTCCAGATGTCCAGTAGCAGCTCCTGCATGTTCAACCGGGTCAAGGCATCCAGCGCGCCGAAGGGTTCGTCCATCAGCAGCAGCCGTGGACGGTTGACCAGCACCCGGGCGATCTCCACTCGTTGCTGCATGCCTCCGGAGAGCTGGTCCGGCCAGTGCCCGGCGAAACCTTCCAGGCCCACCAGCGCGAGGATTTCATCGGCGGCCCGGTGCCGTTCGACCTTGCCCAGGCCGCGCATCTTCAGGCCGAAGGCGACGTTGTCACGCACGGTGCGCCAGGGAAACAGCGTGTGTTGCTGGAACACCATGCCGCGTTGGGGCGACGGGCCACAAACGCTCAAGCCGTCGACATTCAAGCTGCCGGTGCGCGGTTGCAGATGCCCGGCCAAGGCCCCAAGCAAGGTGGATTTGCCGCAACCGGACGGCCCGAGGACACAGACGAACTGGCCCGCCTCGATCTGGCAATCGAGCCCTTGGACCGCTTCGAAGGCCTGGGCGCCCTGGCCCAGGACAATGGACAACTGACGGATATCGATCCGTCCTTCGGGGGTTTGCATCACGCTCATCAGGCTTTTCCTCGTGGTCGGTGCCAAGGCGTGAACAGCCCGCCCAGGCGCTTGATCAACAGGCTGCTGCCCATGCCCAACACACCGATCAGCAACATGCCGACGACGATGTCGGCGTAGTTCTGCACGGTGTAGGAAGCCCAGGTGTAGTAGCCGATGCCGTACTGGCCGGCGATCATTTCCGCCGTCACCAGGCAGAACCAGGACGTGCCCATGCCGATGGCCAGGCCTGTGATGATGCTCGGCGCGGCGCCCGGCAGGATCACCTCCAACAGGATCGCCCGGCGCCCGGCTCCCAGGCTTTTCGCCGACGCGATCAGCCGCCGGTCCACTCCTTCGACGCCGTGCACGGTGTTGAGCAGGATCGGGAACAGCGCGCCGGTGAAGGTGATGAACACCATCGATAGCTCCGACGAAGGGAACATCAGGATCGCCAGGGGAATCCAGGCCACCGCCGGGATCGGCCGCAGCACTTCCAGCGGCGGCAGCAACAGGTCTTCGGCCCATTTCGAACGGCCGATGGCCAGGCCCAGGGCCACGCCGATCAACAACGCCGCGCCGTAACCGGCAAAGACCCGTCCCAGGCTACTGCCCAGGTGCCGGGGGAGATTGCCGGAGTCCCCCAGACCCAGCGCCGCCTGGACCACCGCCAATGGGGTCGGGACGTTGGCGAAGGTCACCAGGCCGAGGTCCCAATGGCCGTTGGCGGCGAGTTGCCAGAACAACAGGCAGAGCAGCAGGGAAGCGGCTCGCAGGAGCCAGCGTTTGGGTGATGGATACACTGATATCTTCCTCAGTTATGGAGATCCCTTGTGGGAGCGAGCCTGCTCGCGATAGCGGTGTGTCAATCACATCAACTTCAACTGATCTGACGCCATCGCGAGCAGGCTCGCTCCCACAGGTTTTGCTTTCACTCGAGTCAGGTCAACGAGCAGCAACCGCCTGGGTAGTGGCCTCGCTGAAGTCCAAGACCTTGCCACCCTGGGCCGTGGCGAATTGCTGGGCCTGGCCCTTGAGCAGGAACGCGCTGAGCTGGCCCTTGGCGTCACTGGCGAACCACGCCTGTTCGGCCAGCAGCTTGATCCCGCTGTCGCTGGCCTGGGCATAGACGGCGCGGATGCCCTTGCCTTCCTGCTTGAGGCTCGCCAGCGCGGCGAAGGCCGATTGGGCCGAGGCGTAATGGCGCACTTTCGGCTCGCCGCGTACCCAGATCTCGGCCACGCGACTGAAATCGCCGATGGCTTTGCCGGTCAGGGCATCGGTCGTGTTCAGCGGTGTCTGGGCGTAGTTAGCCAGTTGCGCGGTGTAGTCCAGGTTCGACGCCTTGAACGCGGCGCGGATGTACTGGTCATCGATGAAGGTATTGAGGTCCAGGCCACGATCGGCTTTCTTCAGCAGCTTGAGGGTATCGATAGCGGTGCCGACCGCTTGGCGGTACTCCGGTTTCCAGGTCAGGTCGCGGGTCTGTACGCCCAACGGTCCGTGGAACAGGTAATTGACCTCGGCATCCACGCCGGTGACCTTGGCGATCAACTCGCTGTACTTCTCAGGCTCGGCGGCCAGCAACTGATTGGCCTCGATGCTCGCGCGCAGGTAAGCGACGACGATTTCCGGGTATTTCCTTGCGTAGGCCTGATCCACCAGCGCACCGTGGAACGTCGGCGCACCGGCCTGGGCACCGTCGTAGATCTTGCGGGCGAAACCGCGGCTGGGGAACAGTTCGGCGAACGGCACGAAGTCGGCGTGGGCGTCGATCTTGCCGGCTTGTAACGCGGAGCCGGCCACTTCCGGCGGCTGGGCGATGATATTGACGTCCTTGAGCGGGTCCCAACCCTGGGCCGCGACGGCACGCAGCAACATGCCGTGGGCGGTGGAGGCGAACGGCACGGAAATGGTCTTGCCCTTGAGCTCAGCCAACGACTGCACGCCCGATGCACTCGGCACCACGATGCCGTTGCCACTGCCCCGGGTGCTGCCCGACAGCACGCTGATGAACAGGCTGTGCTTGCCGGCGGTTTCGAACGCCACGCCGTTGAACGCCCCGGGGAAATCGGCCATGGCGCCGAAGTCGAGCTTACCGGCGACCATCTCGTTGGTCAGCGGCGCGCCGCTGGTGAAGTTTTTCCACTGGATGTCGTACTGGGCGTCCTTGTAGGCGCCGTCGTGGGGCAAGTATTTATCCAACAGGCCCAGCTCCCGAATCAGCAACCCGCCGGCGGCGCAGTTGATGGTGGTGTCCTGGGTGCCGATGGCGATACGGATGGTTTCTGCCTGGGCAGGCAAGGTCAATGAAGCCAGTACCAGACCGGCGAGTGCTGCACGCAATAACATGGGTGTGTCCCCTCGAATCATTTATTGGATGTTCGTCTCCGCCGCGATCAGGGCGCGGTGGGAAACGAGGGGTGTTCTGAATCTGCGTCCGGGGGTGGCCGGATGGCTTTTGTGGTGTTTGGGCTGGCCCTATCGCGAGCAGGCTCGCTCCCACATTTTTTCGGCGTTCACCACAAATCCATTGTGGGAGCGAGCCTGCTCGCGAGGGCGTCCTGTCAATCAACGCAGCAAGTACGGAATCTCGACTTTCACCGCCCCCGTCGGGCAGTCCTTTTCACAGGGCATGCAATACCAGCATTCGTCGAACGCCATGTAGGCCTTCTGGGTCGCCGGGTTGATCGCCAGCAGGTCCATGGGGCAGACATCGACGCAAACGGTGCAGCCCTTGTGGGCGATGCATTTGTCCTCGTCCACGGTGACGGGGGCATTGGAGCGGAAAAAGATTTCCTGGGGTTGATAAGCCATGGGCGGTCTCTCTGGGTGTAAGGTTCACGCCGCGTCAGCGCCGACCCGCAGCCGGTCGTAGGCCTGCAGTTCGTCGGCATCGAGGGCGATGATGTAGGGCTCGACGGCTTTCTTGAATGAGGTCATCGCGCCGTCTTCGCCCTTCTTCAAGTGGCAATGGCAGAACCAGTCGCTGTCGTTGCGTTGCGGATGATCGACCCGATAGTGGTACAGGCCCCAACGGCTTTCGGCGCGAAACAGCGAGGCGCGAGCGGCCATTTCGGCGCAGTCGCGGATGACGCTGACCTCCATGGCGCGCATCAATTCATGAGGGTTGTGGGCCTTGATCTGGTCCAGGTCGCGCTGGATATCTCTGAAGCGTTGCAGGCCGATCTGCATTTTCTTGGTGACCTTCGGCGGTTGCAGGTAATCGTTGACGAAGCGTCGCAGCTTGTATTCCACCTGGGCCGGCGGCAGGCCGTGCTCGCGGTCCAGGGGCGCGTAGACACGAGCCCTCTCCCGCTCGATCTGCCCGGCGTCCAGTGCCGAAAAATCCTTCCCGGCCACGAAGTCCGCAGCATTGTTGCCGGCGAACCAGCCGTAGGTGAACGCACCGAGCATGTAGTTGTGGGGCACGGCGGCCATGTCACCGGCCGAGTACAGGCCCTTGACCGAGGTTTCGGCCCGCTCGTTGACCCACACGCCCGAGGCCGAGTGACCGCTGCAAAAACCGATTTCGGAGATGTGCATCTCCACCATCTGCGTGCGGTAGTCAGTACCGCGGTTGGCATGGAACTGACCACGACTGGGTCGTTCGTTACTGTGCAGAATGTCCTCGATGTTCTGGATGGTTTCCTCGGCCAGGTGATCGAGCTTGAGGAACACCGGACCATTGCCACTTTCGAGTTCCTGGTGGAACTCCCACATCATCTGCCCGCTCCAGTAGTCGCACTCGATAAAGCGCTCGCCCTTGTTGTTGGCGGTATAGCCGCCCAGGGGACCGGTGACATAGGCGCACGCCGGGCCGTTGTAATCCTTGATCAGCGGGTTGATCTGGAAGCATTCCAGGTTCGCCAGTTCGGCACCGGCGTGGTAGGCCATGGCATAGCCGTCCCCGGCATTGGTGGGGTTCTCATAGGTGCCCATCAGGTAGCCGGAGGCCGGCAACCCCAGGCGTCCCGCCGCACCGCAGCAGAGGATGACCGCCTTGGCCTTGATCACATGAAAATCGGCGGTACGGCAATCGAAGCCCATCACACCGTTCACCGCGCCTGCTTCGTCGGTCAGCAAACGGGTACAGACCAGCCGATTGGTGATACTCACCCGCGCCCGTTTCAACTGGCGATACAGGACTTTCTTGATGTCATGCCCTTCCGGCATTGGCAGCACGTAGGCGCCCATGTGATGGACCTTTTTCACCGCATAGTCGCCGGTTTCATCCTTCTCGAACTTCACGCCCCAGCGGTCCAGTTGCTCGATGGTTTCAAAGCTGTGGGTCGCGTAGGCGTACACCGCCGCCTGGTTGACGATGCCGTCATTGGCGATGGTGATTTCCTTGGTGTACTGCTCGGGGGTGGAATGGCCGGGGATGATGGCGTTGTTCAAGCCGTCCATGCCCATGCTGATGGCGCCGCTGCGCTTGACGTTGGCCTTGTCCACCAGCAGCACGCGCAAATCACGGTTGCGCTCCTTGGCCTTGATCGCCGCCATGGGGCCGGCGGTGCCACCGCCGATGACGACGATGTCGTATTCCTGTTCGAGGGTGCTCCGAGTCATGCCTGCGTTCCTTTTTGCCGGTCGATCCGCAAGCGGTACTGGAAAGCATCGCCACGGTAATAGAGGTGTTCGAAGTCCAGTGGCTGGCCGCTGGCATCATGGGTCAGGCGCTCGATGCGCATGATCGGCGAACCCGGCTCGACCTCCAGGGCCTGGGTCAGGTCGCTGTCGGCCAGTACCGCATCGATGGCCAGGTCCGCATGGCCCAAGGTCAGGGCACAGTCGTTTTCCAGGATCAGGAAAATGTCGCGGGTGACCAGGTCGGCCTTTTCCAGGCGCTCGCCGAGGGCCTTGGGCAGGTAGGTGATCTCCAGGGAAACCGGCTCGCGATTGATCAAGCGCACCCGTTTGATCTGCACCACCTCTTCCCCTTCAGTCAATTTCAGGCGCTCGGCCACCAGTTTGTCGGCCGCGATGAACTTGAAACTGAGCAGGCGGTTGATCACCTCGAAACCGCGCCCGGTCATGGACTCGGCCAGGCCCTGGAGGGTGCTGACATTCTGGAAGGTCTTGGGCTTGGCCACGAACGTCCCTTTGCCGTGGATCTTGAAAATCAGCCCTTCCTTTTGCAGGTCACCCAGCGCTTGGCGCACGGTGATACGACTGACACGGAACAGCGCACCGAGCTCGCTTTCCGAGGGCATCTGGCTGCCTTGGGGGTATTGGCCATCGAGGATGCGCGCACGCAGCACGTCTCGTAGTTGCGTGTGCAGCGGCACGCTGCTGAGGGGAAGAACGTTGTCGGACATGGCCTTCATCACTTGTCATAACGAGTTATGACGTGATCTTAGAAAACCCGTCCAATGCTTGGGAAATACTCTTTGAGCATTAGGTTATGCCCACGAGGGCTCGCTTCAGCAGCGCTGGAGAATGCGATCCATCACCCAGTCGGTCTTCAATGCCTGTTCGGCAATGGCCGGATGCTGCGACTCACCACGGATATGGGCATTCATGCCGAGTACATGGTGCCACTGGATATGCTCAGGATGATGAGGGATGTCGAGGCTGATGGATGTGTCCGTACACAGTTGCAGTGGCTCATCATTGAACACCGAGAAGTTGATTCGCCCTTGACTGCCGATCACTTCCACACGGTCCTCACGTCGGTCAGCGACGAAATTCCAACAGCCCATGCCTGTGGCCCCGCAGGCGAATCGCCAATGGGCCACGACCGCATCTTCTGCCTGATACAAACCGTCCTGGCGAGCGGCGAGACCCGTTACCTCGACAATGTCCCCCAACAAGAACTGGAACAGGTCAAGGCCATGGCAGGCCAGATCAGTGAAATAACCTCCGCCTGCAATCGTCGGATCGGTACGCCAATTGATCGCTCCGCTGATATCCGCCGATGAGGCGGGCTTGGTGAGCGTCCAGGTCAAATGCCGAATGTCACCGATGCATCCTTGTTCGATCCATTGCCGCACCTTGCGAAAACGCGGCAGTGAGCGCCGGTAGTAGGACACAAACAAATGCACCCCCGCGGCGTCGAATACTCGCTGCATTTCCCGGCTCTGCGTGGCATTGAGGGACATGGGTTTCTCAACGCAGCAATGCTTGCCGGCGGCCGCCACCAGCATGCTATAGCTGAAATGACTGTCGGGCGGCGTCGCAATGTAAACCGCATCGACTTCAGGATCATCGATCAGTGCCTGCGCGTCAGTGTAGAACCTGGCGATACCGTGGCGTTCAGCATAATCGGACACTGCCTCCGAACGTCGCCCCATCACCGCTACCAACGCTGAGCCGGGTGCCTTGTAGAAGGCCGGCCCACTCTTGCGTTCCGTCACGCTGCCACAACCGATCATGCCCCAGCGTACCGTTCTCATCGTTTGACTCATGGAATCAAGGCCATCTGGCTCCGCAATGAAGCCCCCTCAAAAAAGACAGGAGTTTAATCAGGCCCAGCCTGAATGTCGTGGCTACAACGTTTGCCCCTCATTGCGAAACGCACTGGGGCTCATACCGGTCCAACGCCGGAACGCCCGGCGAAAACTGCGCACATCGCTGTAGCCGACTTCTTCGGTGATGCGCTCGATGGACAGCCCGGGGTTGGCCAGCAGGCTCAGGGTCCGACCGCGGCGCACCTGTTCGAGCAAGGCCTCGAAGGTCAGGCCGTGTTCGGTCAGGCGCCGACGCAGGGTGCGGCTGCTCATGTTGAGGTCGCCAGCGATTTTCTCGATGTGGCTGCCACGGGTCAGGTCCCGGGCAATCGCCCGTTCCACAGCCTGGATCAGGTCGATCTTCTGGTGGACCTCGGTGGCCTCCTGCTCCAGCAAGGCCAAGGCCTGGCGTAGGGCCAACGGGTGGTGATTGGGCAGGCGCATATCCAGCCAGCGCACATCGATCAGCATGCGATTATGCCGGCAACCGAAGCGCACATCCGGCCCCAGTATCCGCTGGTATTGCTCGGCGTAGGACGGTGCGGCGTGCATGAACTCGACGGCCTGGGGCTTGAAATCGGCCCCCGCCAGCGCCCGCCCATAGACCATCAGGCTGGCGAAGAACTCCTCCACGGCAAATACCTGGATCTCGGCGAAAGGCAGGCGGCAGGTCGCCTCGACCATGATCCGGTCAGTGGCTTCTTCGACGCTGGCTACCGCGATGCCACCGGTGGTGTGCTGGTAACGAACCCCCAGGGCAAAGGCATCGCGCAGGGTTTCGCACAGCGACAAGACGTGGCCCAACAGGCCGAGGGTGCCGAGCACGTTACGGTCGCCCACCCATAATCCCAGGCCCTGGTCGGGCAACAGTCTGAGCGCCCGTTGGATCATGACCACCGCCTGACGATAGGAAATGCGCTGGGCGGGATCCTGCAGGTCATCGAGCCCGAACCCCAGGCCGCGACACAGGCTGGCGGCATCGAAGCCCTTGTCAGCCACCACCTCGGCCAGGGTTTGCAGCAGGAATGGCGATACCAGCGCCAACTCATAGGTGGGGTCGATGACTTTCATCTGCATGAGGCGGGTTCCGGAGCACGTTAGGTGGCGTTTTTGTAACCGGTTATTTCATAAACTTAGCATGCCCCGGCGGACCGAGGGGCACAAAAATCTGGCCGCCCAAGTCCCCTGTATGGCCGCCAATACCCTGCCCTGTCGGCGGCGAACGGCTTATTTCTATGGCTCGGACCTTCGGTGTATCTCCAACAATAATAATGAGCCCCCACATGAACCCGATCCGCACGACATTCGCCTTGCAATTGACCCTCGGACTGGCCGGCGTTTGTGCCCTGCCCGCGTGGGCTACCGAAACCGGAGTCGATAACATCGGCCCCGGTACCGACGGTTTTTTTGTGTTGCCCTTGGAAGTCGACAGCCTTCCGGACAACATGGTCGCGTTCAACCTCTACTACAACCACTACAAGGCCCGGAAATTCAACATCAGCTCGTTGGGCGGCGAAGTGCCAAATGTCGAAATAGAATCCACGGCGGTGGTCCCGCGTATCGATTACCTCAGCCCATTGCGAGTGGCCGGTGGACGCGTGGGGATCTACATCGCCCAACCCTGGATCAAGCAGGAAGTCGCGGTGTTCGGCCTGAGCGATACCCGCGAGGGCATGGGCGATACCACCATTTCGCCAATCGTGCTGTGGGACATGGGCAAGAACCTGACCCTGGCCGCGGCGGTGGAAATCACCGTGCCGACCGGCGAATACAGCAAGGATCGCCTGGCCAACACCAGCACCAATTTCTACACCTACAAGCCGCTGTTTTCCTTCACCTGGCTGCCCACGGAAAACACCGAGCTGTCGATGAAAACCACCTACAGCTTCAACCGTGAGAACAAGGACACCGACTACCGTTCAGGGCAGATCTTTCACTTCGACTATTCCGCCAGTTACCGCCTGACCGACAACCTGCGGCTGGGGCTCAACGGCTACTACCTCAAACAGACCACCGACGACAAACAATACGGTCGCACGGTGCAATTCGCCGGGCAGGACGTGGATGATGGTGTGCGCGGCCAGGTGTTCGCCATCGGCCCGGCGCTGCATTTCACCTTCCTCAAATACGCCAGCGCCGAAATTCGCTGGGCCAAGGAATTCGATGTGGAAAACCGCCCCGAAGGGGAGATGCTCTGGGCCAAGATCAGTATTCCGTTTGCGTTCTAATAGCGTTTCACAGCACTTCTGGAGAGGGGACTTATCTGTGGGAGCAAGGCTTGCCCGCGAAGCAAGCGACTCGGTTCCAGATAGACCGTGTGTTCTTCATCGCGGGCAAGCCTTGCTCCCACAGATAAGTCCCCTCGCCACAGGTTTTGTGCCTGACACGAATGCATCAGCTGCAGGCCAGTCAGCGCTCGACCCGCGACGATTGAAGCCAATCAGCTCACCCCCAGAATCGACGAAAGATGCCCATTGAGGAACTTGCCGCCAGGGTCCAGCGCCTGGCGCACCTCGGCGAATTCGTTCCAGCGCGGGTACAGCGCCTGGAGCGCCTTGGCGTTCAGGGAGTGTAATTTCCCCCAATGCGGACGGCCCTGGTATTTCCAGAAGATCGGTTCGATGGCGGCAAAGAAGTTGTGATGGTCCATCTGGTAATGCTGGTGCACCGAGATCGAGCAACTGTCCCGGCCTTCGAACATGCTCAGGGCAATGTCGTCGGCCTTCACGTAGCGGTATTCGATGGGAAACCAGGTGCGCAGGTCCTTGTCGCGGATCAGTGCCAGGATTTCCCGCAAGCATGCCGGGCCGTGCTCGGCCGGTACCGAGTACTCCATCTCATTGAAGCGCACGGTGCGGGCATTGGCGTAGATGTCGTGGGAGTCACCGACCCGGTCATCGAAATCAGCCACCAGCCGCAGGCTGTTGAGCAGCGCTCGCCGAATCGCGGGAAAGTCGCTGCCATACTTGTCGAGGTTTTCGATCAGCGTGACGAATTCGTTGCCACCCTCCTCCTCGGGGCTGATCGGCGGCGTGGCCGGGTCCGTGGTTTCGTTCAGGGTAATCGACAACGCATAATCGGAATGGGTGACGACCTGCATTTCCCAATGCTGGTTGTCCCGTGTGTTCGCTTCCACGTCCTCGAGCAACTCCTCGGTCTTCGCCACCCACTGGTGCTCGCGCAAGCGATAGGCGGCGCGGTTCTGCAGGCGCACACGGGTCACCAGCCCCAACGCGCCAAGAGACACCCGGCCAGCCTTGAACACTTCAGGATGGCGCTGGGCATCGCAATCGAGCACCTCGCCGCTGGCCGTTACCAGTTGCAGGCCGACCACTTGGGACGCGTACGAGCCGAAAGCCTTGCCGGTGCCGTGGGTCGAGGTGGCGATGGCTCCGGCCAGGGTCTGGTAATCCACGTCGGCCATGTTCGGCAGCGCCTGGCCGATGGCCTTGAGCGCCGGGCCCATGCGGGACATGGGCGTGCCGCCACCGAACTCGGCTTGCAGGCTGGCCCCGTCGTGATCCAGCAGCCCACTGAAAAAACTCAGCGACAGCAAGGTGCCGTCGGTGGGCACCAGGGCGCTGAAGGAATGGCCGGAACCCACCGGACGAATCCGCCCTTCGGCGCGGCGCACCACCTGCACCAGCTCATCGAGGTCCTTGGGGGCCAGGCGCGCCGCTGGCAGGCAGCTCTGCGCGCCCGACCAGTTGCGCCACGGAATCAACCGTGGCGCGCGCATCAGCTCGGCCAGGGCACCCTGGCTGCCCAGCGCGGTAAAGGCTGCGACAACGCCGGCCTGTTGCAACAAGCGACGCCGTGAGTAGTCCATCGTCATGCCGTAGTACTCGTATTTATTATTGGAAATGTTGACCGGACATGAAGGCGATCAGGGCCAGGAACTGCTCTTGGGAACAGTGCATGCACAGGCCCATCGGCGGCATGCCGTTGTAGCCGTTGATCGCGTGGTCCAGCAGGGTGTCGGCGCCCTGGGCGACCCGCGGGGCCCAGGCGTTCGTGTCGCCGGTCAACGGCGCTCCGGCACCGGGGTTGGCGTGGCAGAGCTTGCAGCTGCTGTCATAAACCTGGGCCAGCGCCGCATCGCTGGGCATGGCGGTGAACACCGTGGGCGCGGGCGGCTTGGCCTCCTCGCCGCAGCCTGTGAGCAGGGTGCCGAGCAGGAGGATGAAGGCTGGCTTGAGCCAGATTGAAGTTGAAGGTGTCGTTGCCGGCATAGGGACCTCTTGGCGGCGCTTTCTTGTTGTGGGTCAACACTAAGGCACGCCAGCGCGTCGACTTGAGGTCATTGGGGGCCATAAAAGGGGGCTTGGGCGGCCAGCTGCTGGCCTATCAATGACCTTTGTGGCGAGGGGATTTATCTGTGGGCTCTATGAGTTCTGTGGGAGCAAGGCTTGCCCGCGAAGCAGCCGACTCGGTTCCAGATAGACCGTGTGTTTTTCATCGCGGGCAAGCCTTGCTCCCACAGAGCCTTGTTCCCCCAGAGCGGCTCGCCACACGGGCATTGCGTGCTCAGGGGAGTAATAACCCCTGCTCGCGCTCACATAACTGCACCACGTAATCCCACAGCACCCGCAGGCGTACGGATTTGTGCAGTTCGCGGCGGGTGCTGATCCAATAGCTGCGGCGGATGGTTTCGTCCGGCAGCAAGGGCACCAGCGCCGGGTCGCCGTTGGCCATGTAGCAAGGCAGCACGGCGATCCCCAGCCCCGAGCGCGCGGCCTGTTGCTGGGCGATGACGCTGGTGCTGTGGAACACCACCCGGGGGTTGCGGCAAAAACTGTTGAGGAACATCAGTTCCTGGCTGAACAGCAAGTCATCGACGTAGCCGATCCAGGCGTGGCGAGCCAGGTCCTCGCGGCTACGCAGTGCTGGCGAGCGGTCCAGGTAGGCCTGGCTGGCGTACAGCGCCAGGCTGTAGTCAGTGAGCTTGCGCGTCACCAGCAGGTCGGCCGCCGGGCGTTCGAGGTGGATGCTGATTTCCGCCTCGCGGTTGAGGATGCTGACAAACCGCGGCACCGCCACCAGCTCCACCTCCAGCCCCGGATAACGCTGGAACAGCCCCTCCATGCGGCTGGCCAGGAACATGATGCCCAGCCCTTCGGTCACCCCCAGGCGGATCTTGCCCAGCGGTGCGCTGGACTGGGTGATGTCCTCCTGGGCCAGCAACGCCACGTTCTCCATGGCTTCGGCGTGCTTGAGCAGCGTCTCGCCAGCCGGGGTCAGTTCATAACCCTGCGCATGCTGGACGAACAGCGCGGTGCCCAGGCTTTTCTCGATGGCCTCGATGTGCCGGGCCACCGTGGCGTGGGTGGTGTTCAACCGCCGTGCAGCCGTCAGCAAACGCCCGCTGCGTTGCAGCTCCAGGAAATAGCGCAGGTCATTCCAGTCGAACATGAGGCGATCCTTGAACACACCTGAAGGCACGACTGTTTATAAACGCACAGCCGCTGCGCAAAAACTAACATTCTTTTGACGAAAACTAACAACTAGGATGGATCCCACAACAACAAGAATGAGGTCGCGAATGCAACCTGTCGTCGATGAATACGATTACGTGATCGTGGGCGCCGGCCCTGCCGGATGCTTGCTGGCCAATCGGCTTTCGGCCAACCCGCAACACCGGGTGCTGCTGCTCGAAGCCGGCGGGCGCGACAACTATCCGTGGATTCACATCCCGGTCGGCTACCTGTTCTGCATCGGCAACCCACGCACCGACTGGTGCTTCAAGACCGAAGCACAACCGGGCCTGCAAGGCCGCGCCCTGAGCTATCCCCGCGGAAAGGTCCTGGGCGGTTGCTCCTCCATCAACGGCATGATCTACATGCGCGGCCAGGCTGCGGACTATGACGGCTGGGCCGCAGAGGGTAACCCTGGCTGGGCCTGGAAGGACGTTCTGCCGCTGTTTCGCCAGAGCGAAAATCACTTTGCCGGAGCCTCCGAGTTCCATGGTGCCGGCGGGGAATGGCGGGTCGAACGCCAGCGCCTGTCATGGCCGATTCTCGATGCCTTCCGCAGCGCCGCCGAGCAGAGCGGCATCCCCAACGTCGACGATTTCAACAGCGGCGACAATGAAGGCTGCGGCTACTTCCAGGTCAACCAGAAAGCCGGGGTACGCTGGAATGCGGCCAAGGCCTTTCTCAAGCCGGTTCGCCAGCGTCCCAACCTCACCGTGTTGACTGACGTCGAAGTGGACCGTGTGTTATTGCGTGATGACCGCGCCCACGCTGTCAGCGCCCGCTGGCAAGGCAAGGGCATGACCTTCAAGGCCCGTAAGGAAATCGTATTGTGCGCCGGGGCGGTTGGCTCGCCGGGCATCCTGCAACGCTCCGGGATCGGCCCGCGCAGCCTGCTGCAACGCTTGGGTATCGGCGTGACCCACGAGCTGCCTGGTGTGGGCGGCAACTTGCAGGACCACCTGCAACTGCGACTGATCTACCAATTGGAAAATGCCCGCACGCTGAACCAGATCGCCGGCACCCTGTGGGGCAAGATGGGCATGGGCCTGCGCTATCTGTACGACCGCAGCGGCCCGCTGTCCATGGCCCCCAGCCAACTCGGCGCATTCGCCCGCTCGGGTCCGGAGCAGACCTCGGCCAACCTCGAATACCACGTCCAGCCGTTGTCCCTGGAACGCTTCGGCGAACCGCTGCACAGCTTCCCGGCGTTCACCGCGTCGGTCTGCGACCTGCGCCCGCAAAGCCGTGGCCGGGTGGACATTCGTTCGGCCGACCCGCACGAAGCGCCGCTGATCCAGCCCAATTACCTGAGTCATCCCGAAGACTTGCGCGTTGCCGCCGACGCCATCCGCCTGACCCGACGCATCGTCGCCGCCCCGGCCCTGAGCGCGTTCAAACCGGTGGAATACCTGCCGGGCCCCAGTCTGCAAACCGAAGAAGAACTGCACCAGGCCGCCGCCCGGATTGGCACGACGATTTTCCACCCGGTCGGCACTTGCCGCATGGGCCAGGACCACGACGCGGTGGTGGATGCGCAACTGCGCGTCCATGGCATCAAGGGCCTGCGCATCGCCGACGCCTCGATCATGCCGCGCATCACCTCGGGCAACACCTGCTCGCCGACGCTGATGATTGCCGAGAAGGCGGCGCGGATGATGCTCGAGGCAGATACCAGAATCATCATGCCGCAAAAGGAGCCGGCCACAGCCTGAAGAACAACAGAATCCCCTGTGGGAGCGAGCCTGCTCGCGATAGCGATCTATCTGTCACATATGTGTTGAATGTGCAGCCGTCATCGCGAGCAGGCTCGCTCCCACAAGGGAGATGAGTCGATTCAAGGAAAGTGTGTCAAATCAGGAGACGCCACCCCGGCGTCGCAGTGGAACAACAAAAACAATCACTGTGAGGGATACCGCTATGTCTGAACATGTTCAGTCCCTGGAAGCCACGCGCAGCGCCGGCACCAGCCAGGAAACCCAGAAAGTCATCTTCGCCTCGTCCCTGGGGACGGTGTTCGAGTGGTACGACTTTTTCCTCTATGGCGCCCTGGCGGCGGTGATCAGCAAGCAATTCTTTGCCGGGGTCAACGACACCACGGCGTTCATCTTCGCCCTGATGGCGTTCGCCGCCGGTTTCATCGTGCGGCCATTCGGTGCGCTGGTGTTCGGCCGGCTGGGGGACATGATCGGGCGCAAGTACACCTTCCTGGCCACCATCATCCTCATGGGCCTGGCGACGTTCTGCGTCGGCCTGCTGCCCAACTACGCCAGCATCGGCATCGCCGCGCCGATCATCCTGGTGGTGTTGCGCATGCTCCAGGGCCTGGCCCTGGGCGGTGAATACGGTGGCGCGGCGACCTACGTCGCCGAGCACGCGCCGATGGGCAAGCGCGGTTTCCATACCAGCTGGATTCAGTCCACCGCCACCCTCGGATTGCTGCTGTCGCTGCTGGTGGTGCTGGGTTGCCGCTACTTCACCGGCGATCAGTTCGAAGTCTGGGGCTGGCGCATTCCGTTCCTGCTGTCGATCCTGCTGCTGGGCATCTCCACCTGGATTCGCCTGAGCCTGCATGAGTCACCAGCGTTCTTGAAAATGAAAGAGGAAGGCAAGTGCTGCAAGGCGCCGATCCGCGAGTCGTTCGGCAAATGGGAAAACCTCAAGGTGGTGCTGATCGCCTTGTTCAGCATCAACGCCGGGCAAGCGGTGACCTTCTACGCCGCGCAGTTCTACGTGCTGTTCTTCCTCACTCAGTTCCTGAAGATGGATCCGGCCCTGGCCAACAGCCTGCTGATTGTGAGCGTGGTGATCGGCGCACCGTTCTTCATCTTTTTCGGCTGGCTGTCGGACAAGGTCGGGCGCAAACCGGTGCTGATGATCGGCCTGCTGCTGGCGACCGCCCTGTACTTCCCGATCTTCAAGACCCTGGCCCACTACGCCAACCCGGCCATCGACCAGGCAAGCCGCCAGGCACCGATCACCGTGGTCGCCGACCCGGCCACCTGCACTTTCCAATTCGACCCGGTGGGCAAGGCGCGTTTCGACAGCCCTTGCGACAAGGTCAAGACCTTCCTGGTCAAGCAGGGCCTGCCCTACAGCAGCGTCGCGGCCCCAGCCGGAAGCGCGGTGCAGGTCAGTGTCGGTGACGTGAAACTCGAAGGGTACGACGAAGCCGCCCTGCGCGGTGCGGTGACCCTGGCCGGCTACCCGCAGCAGGCCGATGCGCAGCAGATCAACCGGCCGATGATCGTGGCCTTGATCGTGGCGCTGATCATCATCTCGGCGATGTGCTACGGACCGCTGGCGGCGTTGATGGTCGAACTGTTCCCGACTAGGATCCGCTACACCTCCATGTCCCTGCCCTACCACATCGGCAACGGCTGGTTTGGCGGTTTCCTGCCCACCGTATCGTTTGCCCTGGTGGTCTACACCGGAGATATCTTCTATGGGCTGTGGTATCCGGTGGTGATTACCGGAGTGAGCCTGGTGGTGGGTATGCTTTGCCTGCGGGAAACCAGGAACGTGGATCTGGATACCAATTGAGGGCAAAACCGTGGCGAGGGCATTGGCGCCCTCGCCACCGACTCAGAAGCTCGCCTTCACGGTCATGGTGAAGTTGCGCGGCTCACCGTAATAGTTACCGAAGCTCTCGGTGCCGATGGTGGTGTAGTAGCGCTTGTCGAACAGGTTGTTGCCATTGAGGGCCACCGACCAGGTGTCATCGATGCGATAGCCCACGCGACCGTTCCACACGGCATAACCGGCCTGGGTGATCTTCTCGCCGCTAACCGGCGATACGCGGAAATTGTCGCTTTGTGCATTGACCCCGGCACCGACACTGAACCGTTCCAACGCCCCGCCGAGGACATAATCGCCCCACAGACGCAGCACATGGCGCGGCACGTAGCTGTTGAACGAGCCGCCGTTGAGGCTGGTGTCAATGTCGTCGAGGGTCTTGGTCTGGGTGTAGGTGTAGCCGGCCAGCAACTGCAGGCGCTCGATGACTTCACCGCTGATCTCCGCTTCGAAACCCTGAGCGCGCACCTTGCCGGCGTTCTCATAGCAGTACCCGTCCGAAGACGCACAGCTTGAGGTGTAGTCGGTCTGGGCCTGGTCTTTCTGCAGCGTGCGGAACAGGTTGAAAGCGCTGTTCAGGCGTCCGTCGAACCACTCGCCCTTGATCCCCAGCTCATAACTCTCGCCCACCAGGGGCTTGAGTGCCGAGCCGCTTTCGGAGCGATAGTTGCCCTGGGGCGTGAAGATATCCGAGTAACTGGCGTAGGCCGTCAGGTGCTCATTGAGGTCCAGCAACACAGCGGCAAACGGCGTGACTTGTCCCGTCTCCGTGCTCTTGGCGTGTTCCGTACCGCCGGTGAGGAACACCGAGTCGGTCTTGGAGCTGTACCAGCTCACTCGGCTGCCGACGACAAACGTCAACGGGTCCGCCAGCTTCAGCCGCAGGGTCGAATACATCCCTTGCTGCTCGGTAACGGTCTTGACCGGACCACCGCGCGTCGAGTTCTCGATGAAGTAGCTGTCGTCCGGTTCGGGAATATGTCGATCCGGCTCGAACACATTCTGCTTCTGTGGCAGCAGCGCCACCGAGAAGAAGTCATCCTTGTCCGAGCGACTGGCGTTGAAACCGACAATCAACTCATGTTGCTGCCCCAGGGCGTCGAACTTGCCGTCCAGGTAGGCGTCAAGGCCGTAATCGACCTGGTCATAGTCGTACATGCTACCCAGCATGTTGGTGGTCGAGGTGCCGGGCGTTACCGAGCCCGATGCAAACGCGTATTTGATGTCCTGGGTATTTTTCGTATAGACACTGGCGACCTTTACGGCCCAGTCATCATTGAGCTGATGCTTGAGATCGCCAAACACCGTGGTCCGCTGGCTGCGCCAGGTGTTCCACGATGGGTCCAGGCAAGTGGAACGACTGAGTTTCAGATCGCTGCCGTCCCGGTAGCGCGGAAGCCCGCCCCAGCAGGGGCTTGCATCGACGTCTTCATAGGCAACGCCCACGCCTAGCGTCGTGTCGGGCGACAGATCGAAGTCCAGGGCGCCGTAATAGATCTGGTCCTTGCGCCGGGCATCGTCGTAAAAATAATGTCGGCTCTGCTCGGCGATCACCGCCCTGCCCCGTACGGTGCCCGAGTCATTCAACGGGCCACCGGTATCGACCTGCCCACGATAGTTGTCCCAGGTGCCGCCCGAAAGGCTGAGCTCCGTCTGGGCCGTGGCCTGACCGCGTTTGCGGACGAAATTGACGCCGCCGGACGTGCCGCCCGCCCCCTTCATCATCCCGGCGGCGCCGCGCAGCACTTCGACACGGTCGTAATAAGCCATGTCACTGCTGAAACTGTCGGCCTGGACATAGCTGTTGCCCATGTCCAGCGGAACGCCGTCGTATTGATACTGGCCAGACATCCGGAACCCGCGGGAGTAGAAATACTTGCCGCCCATGGTCGAGTCGTAGACGGTAATGCCGGGGGTCTTTTCCATGACTTGATCGATGGTATTGAGGTTCTGGTCATCAAGCATCTTGCGGGTAATCACCGTCACCGACTGCGGCGTTTCGCGCAGGGAGTGCTCGCCCTTGCCGATGGTGACCGCGCCCGTCGTGTAGGAATTGCTGTGCTCGGTGGTCGCCCCAAGTCGCTGTGCCTCAATGGTGGTTGCGTCCAGTTCCAGTGCCGAACCGCTGACCGGCACGGGGCGCAGCACGTACGTGCCGTTGGCCTGGAGGGCGGCTTGCAGGCCGCTACCAGCCAGAATGCGCGCAAAACCGTCGCCCACGCCGAAAGAGCCGCTCAGGCCGGGTGATCGCAAACCTTCGAGTTGCCGGGCATCAAACGAAATAGCGACACCGGCGGCGCTGGAGAAACGGGTCAGCACATCCACCAGGCTGGCGGCGCCGATATCGTAGGCCTGCACCGCGCGCTGCTGCGCCGCAGCCGCTGGAACCGGGCTGGCATTCACCGCCGTGGCGCCGGCGGTCGTGACCGCCAGCAAACCGATTTTCACTGCAAACACCAGACGGCCCGGCGCGTTCACCCACGTCATACTTCCCCTCCCCCAAACGGTCGATAAAAACTCACTGAGGAAGAGCCGAACGATGCGGATGAAAAGTGCAGGGGCTGGTTTTTTTATTACGCGGCATTAGCGCCGATCGCCACCGGACACCTGGACCCAGAATCGGCTGTAGCGGGTCACCCGCAGCGAAAAACCGCTTTCCAGCGCCGCCAGGGCAAGATCGGTGTTATCGACGGGAAATACACCGGAAACCTTCAAGTCGCCAATCGCCGGGTCCCAGCGCAGCACACCGGGACGGTAGCGCGACAGTTCATCCAGCAGCGCCGCCAGGGGACGGTCAATGGCGATGATGCTGCCCTTCTGCCAGGCACCGACCGACACATCGTTGCCACGCAGCGCCCCCAACGACCGCTCATTGAAATCCAGGCGCTGGCCGGCTTCGACCCGCATCCTTGAACCAGTCGCCAGCAGGCTTACCTCGACCGCTTTCTCAAGCACCGCCACTTCGCCGCCCCCCGCCTGGCTACGGACGATAAACCGCGTGCCCAGCGCAAGCACTTCGGTCGGCCCAGTGACCACCTTGAATGGACGTCGCAAGGGATCGAACGCCGTCGTCACGAGGATCTCACCCCGCAACAGCTCCAGGCGCCGCTGCTGTCCATCGAAACGCACATTGATCGAGGTGTCGGTGTTGAGCAGGACCGTGCTGCCATCGGCCAGCTGGAACTCGCGACGCTCGCCCACCGCGGTGCGGTGATCGCAAAACAGGTTCTGGGTTGCCTGGCTGCGCCAGCCCAGCCAGCCCAGGCCGCCGGCGGACGTCAGCAGCAAGGCGCTGCGCAACACCTGACGGCGGGATCGCTGGTGGGTGTCGCTCAAGGTCGGCGCCGCGAGGGCGCCCGGCACACTCGCCATCTGCTCGGCCACCGCGGCCATGCGCTGCCAGGCCTGGCCGTGCAACGGATCGGCAGCCAGCCAGACACGCCAATCGGCCCGGTCCGCGTCGGTCGCAATGCCGGAATGAAGCCGGGCGTACCAGCGCGCTGCCACACGGATGGCTTGCAACTCTTCGGCGGGCAGGTTCATGAAAGCTGCAATTGAATCTGCATCAGGCAGCAATGCTCCATGGCCTTGGCCATGTGGTTATTGACTGTGCGGACGCTGACGCCCAGGCGCTCGGCAATTTGCGGGTATGTGAGGCCATCGAACTGCGACAGGATGAACGCCTGCCGAACACGCGGCCCCAGCCCCAGGAGCAGGCGGTCGATCTCCATCAGGGCCTGGAGCAGGATCGCCTGTTCTTCCAGTGACGGGTGCTGCTCTTGCGGCATGGCCGCCAATGCTTCGAGGTAGGATTGTTCCAGCGAGCGGCGGCGAAACAGGTCGATCAGCAGCCCTTTGGCGATCATCGACAGGTACGGTCGCGGCTCGCGGATATCCAGCGCGGTGCGCGCCTTGATGACCCGCACGAACGTATCCTGGGTCAGGTCGGCGGCATCGAACGTATTGCCCAAGCGCTTGCGCAACCAGCCCTGGAGCCAACTGTGATGATCACTGTACAGAACGTCGACAGCACTGCGTAGGGACAGATCGTTGGCGGGCATGGCAATGGAATAATTCGCGACTGATAATGACTCGCATTGTCATAGACACCATCGCCGCTTGCAACCCAAACGTGCCCCGACCGCCTTCATCCTCTGGAATCAATCAGTTGATGGAATGATTTTTCACCGTGCTTTCCACCAGGTCCAGCATCTGTCCCAGGGCCCAGGGTTTGGCAATGAACGATGCGCGGTGCTTGATTCCAGCGCTTTCCGGCGTCTCGTAACCGGACATGATCAGCAACGGTATCTGCGGCCAGCGGTCTCCGGTCAGGTTGGCCAGGTCCGCGCCGTCGATCCTGCCGGGCATGGTGATGTCGGTGAGCAGCAGGTCCACGTAGTGGGCGCTCTCTTCGAGGAACGTCAGCGCCGCATCGGCGCTTTCCCGAGGCTCCACGACGAACCCTTCCTCCTCCAGGATCTCGCAGAGGAACTCCAGGATCGTGGGATCGTCTTCCACGACGAGAATCAAACGTGTAGTCGCCTGGCCATTGCCATTTGGCATTGAATTCATGAAAGTGACTCTCCTTGACCTCATAAACCTTCTTTGCGGGATCAACCGCCTTGAAGTTATGAGCGATCCCCCTGCGAGAAATTCATTCTGCGTGCCAACTGGCCGCCGAATGTCACGCCAGCCCTCTTGGCAACGCAGCGCAACGTTTTTATCTGTATATCCATACAGATAAAACTTGCCCTGGCGCGCATCCATGACCATGCTACAGCCCCATGAAATCTGCTCAGGAAAAAGGGTGCTATGCAGCTGTACCTGTGTGAAAAACCGTCCCAGGCCAAGGACATCGCCGCTGTACTCGGCGCCACGCGCCGTGGCGACGGTTGCTGGCTGGGCCCCGGCGTCACGGTCACCTGGTGCATCGGCCATCTGCTGGAAACCGCCCCGCCCGATGCCTACGATGCCCGCTACAAGCGCTGGGTCCTGGCCGACCTGCCCATTGTGCCCGCGCAATGGAAAATGACCGTCAAGCCGAAAACCGCCAGTCAGTACAAAGCGGTCAAGCGCCTGCTGGGGGAAGCGAAGGAGTTGGTCATCGCTACCGACGCCGACCGTGAAGGCGAAATGATCGCCCGGGAGCTGGTGGAACATTGCCGCTATCGCGGGCCAATCCGACGGCTATGGCTGTCGGCCCTGGACGAAGCGTCGATCCGCAAGGCCCTGGCCGCCCTCAAGCCGGGCATCGAAACCTTCAACCTGTATCACTCGGCCCTGGGCCGTTCCCGGGCCGACTGGCTGATCGGCATGAACATGAGTCGCCTGTTCACCCTGCTGGGGCGCCAGTCCGGCTACCAGGGTGTGTTGCCGGTAGGGCGCGTGCAGACCCCGACGCTGCGGCTGGTGGTGGACCGCGACCGCAGCATCGCCGACTTCGTGCCGGTCGCCTATTGGGCCATCGACGTGCAACTGAGCCACGAAGGTACGGCATTCATCGCCCAGTGGCGCGCCGATCCGGATGCCTGCGACGACCAGGAGCGCTGCCTGAACCAGGCCCTGGCCCGGGAGGCCGCCCAAGCCATGGGCAACGCCGCCACCGCCCGGACGCTGAAGGTACGTACCGAGCGCCTGCGCGAAGCGGCACCGTTGCCCTTCGACCTGGGCACGCTACAGGAGGTCTGCTCGAAGAAACTTGGCCTGGGTGCCCAGGAAACCCTGGACATTGCCCAGTCGCTCTACGAGACCTACAAGCTCATCACCTACCCGCGCAGCGATTGCGGTTTCCTGCCCTTGAGCCAGCACAGTGAAGCGCCGGCCATCCTGGCCGCCCTCGCCCAGGCCGACCCGAGCCTGGCGCCGCTGCGCGAGCACCTGCAGCCGCAGCGCAAGTCCCGGGCCTGGAACGACGCCAAGGTCAGTGCTCACCACGGCATCATTCCCACCGCCGCCGCCAAGAACCTCGACAAGCTCGCCGGCAAACAGCGAGCGGTCTATACGCTGATTCGCGCGCGCTACCTGGCGCAGTTCCTGCCCAACCACGAATACGACCGGACCCAGGCCGACTTCGACTGTGCCGGCCAGGCGCTGCGTGCCGTGGGCAAGCAGATCGTCGAACCCGGCTGGAAACGCGCCCTGCCCGAAGCGCTGGCGCCGGCACGGGGCCGTGAAGCACCGGTACCGCAAACCCTGCCGGCATTGGCCGAAGGTCGCGATTGCGCGGTGGATGAGGTGAAACCCAAGGACCTGTGGACCCAACCCCCCAAGCCCTTCACCGAAGGCGACTTGATCAAGGCAATGAAGAACGTCGCCAAACTGGTGGAGGATCCGCTGCTCAAGCAAAAGCTCAAGGACACCACCGGCATCGGCACCGAAGCGACCCGGGCCTCGATCATCCAGGGGCTGCTCGACCGCGGTTACCTGGTGAAAAACGGCAAGGCCTTGTCCGCGACCCCGGCGGCGTTCAGCCTGATCGACGCCGTGCCCCGGGCCATCGCCGACCCGGGCACCACCGCCATCTGGGAACAGGCGCTGGACATGGTGCAAAGCGGGGAAATGAGCCTGGAAGAATTCGTGACCCGGCAAGCCGCCTGGATGAGCAAGCATGTCGCCCGCTGCCAGGGCATGAGCCTGACCATCAACGGCCCGGCCAGCCCCGCCGGGCGCGGCGCAACGCCGTGGAAGAACAAGCGCAAGCCAGCCAAGCGCAAGACAGGCGGCGCACCGCGCAAGGCGACTAAAGCCAAAGCGACCTGATGAATACGTGTTCACCGCGTCGCCCTGTGGGAGCGAGCCTGCTCGCGATAGCGTTACTTGAATCACCTTGGATATCGACTGGTACACCGTCATCGCGAGCAGGCTCGCTCCCACAGGGATATCTGCCCTGAGCCAGAATTCTCATAACAAAACCATTTTGTCCGACAATATGTAGTGACCAAAAATAATCACTACAAAACCGTTGACGCCTCCGATTTGCCCTTGCATGATGCAGACGTCTCCCCGATCGGGAGTACAGGCAACTGTTTGAGCAAGCTCGTCTGACCGCCGAGCTGTTTTTTGGATAAGGGACTGCCCACAAGGCAGATTGAAGGTGCTGACCTGGCATGACCGTCCGGTAACAAGGACGAGAAACGTCGGCGAAGATCCTCATGACGCACGTGGTCGACCCTCGAAAGTTGACACTGGCTGAAGATTCTTCGCTGTTTCTCTTCGTTGTAGCGCATTTGCGTAGCGGCCCTTCGATAAACACTACACAACCGATGCATGACCCCGCCGAAGTTCGACGGACGAATGCTGACGACCTGGTTTCGGTATCAGGTGCCACTTACCGAGAAGCGAAGTTTTTGCGAACCACCAGACAGATCAACCAAATGGTCAAGGGGCTTACACATGAATCTGAATAATCAACCATCTATTGATGAACTGGCTCGCATGTTCGCAGCGCACAAGGACACTCTCGACAGCCATATCCTGTGGATCAGCAAGACTGGCCAGGTGCATATGGACTGCCTGTCTCCCTATACCCAGGAAGACGAGTTCGATAAGAACACACAAGACCTGTGTGCCCGGCTGAAGATGTACCGTCGCGGCCAGGGTTACGTCGGCAAGAAGGCCGCCGCGGACAAGGACTTCATGGGACGCGTCCTGCAGACGCTGACCCAGGCCTGGGAGTCGATGCAGAACACCTCGCAAGTGCGAGTCATCGACCGCCTCTGCTGATTGCACATGAATGAAACAGGGCCCGCTCCTCAACCAGGAGCGGGCCCTTTTTCGTGATGCCTAGAACACTGACCAGCCGATCCGCTGGCTCATCAACTCCAGCGCCGCCATGCCGGCCAGGGAGTTACCGGCGGCGTTGAGTTCCGGCGACCACACGCACACCGTGAACCGCCCCGGTACCACCGCGACAATCCCGCCGCCAACACCGCTCTTGCCCGGCAAGCCGACGCGATAAGCGAAATTGCCGGCCTCATCGTACAAGCCGCTGGTGGCCATGATGGAGTTGACCTGCTGGGTCTGCCGAGCGCTGAGAATCTGTTCGCCGCTGTGCTTGCAGAACCCATCGTTGGCCAGGAAGCAGAAAGCCCGTGCCAGGTCGATGCAACTCATCCGCAGGGCACAGTGGCTGAAATAACTGCGCAACACCGCTTCCACGTCGTTCTCGAAGTTACCGAACGATTGCATCAGGTACGCCATTGCCGCGTTCCGGGCGCGGTGCTGGTATTCCGACTCGGCGACCTTGCCATCCACCATCACCTGCGGGTTGCCCGACAGCCGCCGTACGAAATCGCGCATCGACAGCGCCGGCGCGGCGAAACGCGACTGGTTGATATCGCAGATAACCAAGGCGCCAGCGTTGATGAACGGGTTGCGCGGCCGACCGCGTTCGAATTCCAGTTGCACCAGGGAGTTGAAAGGTTGGCCGGATGGCTCATGGCCCAGGCGTTCCCAGATCGCTTCGCCGGAATGCCCGATGGCCTGCACCAGGCTGAACACCTTGGAAATACTCTGCACCGAAAACGCTGTTTCGGCGTCGCCAGCGCAATACATCTCGCCGTCGTTGCCATACACGGCAATACCCAACTGGTTGGGCGCCACAGTGCCCAGGGCCGGGATATAGTCGGCCACCTTTCCCTGACCAATCAGGGGGCGAACCGCATCAAGGATCTCGTTCAACAGTACTTGCATATGCGCGGGGTCCAGTCATTCCCCGTTCGAGTGCGGGGATACAGACGCTAGACGCTGGTAGGCGGGATCAGAGCACACTGATTATCAGCTTCAGGCACACAACCCTGTAGCAAGGGAGCTGTGGGTGCAGACTTTGTGGGAGCAAGGCTTGCCCGCGATGAAGATGACATGGTCTATCTGGAACCGAGTCGCCTGCTTCGCGGGCAAGCCTTGCTCCCACAGGGTGTGGGCGTTTTCATGGGCGCTTGTCGTCGAATCGAGCGGTCTATAGTTCAAAGGATCAATCGGCAGGAGTAGACGATGCGACAGATCATGCAAAAAGAACCCTGGTGGGCCTCGCCACCCAAGCCCGGGCAGGATGAAAGCGAGCTGGAATGGGGCTGGCTGGTAATCTACAGCGAAGGCGAGCCGCGCTTCGAATTCATCAAGGAGCGCCCATCGGACGAGCAGATCCGCCAACGCAAAGGTTGTCGCGTCACCCTTGGCTCAGAATGAGCCGGCCCGTCACGGCTTGATGTCTGGCAATGCCACCGCTCGATTGGCCAGGTCCGCCTCCACCAGGCTGCCTTCTATTTCTTCGTCCAGGTAATACACCGGTGCCATCACCCCGCTGAGGGGATGCTTGAGTGACTTGAACCACGCCTCATCGAACGCAGCGCTCAGGCTTTTGCGGATCTGCGCCTCCATTTCCGGCCGCTCGCCCTCGTGAATGATCGCGCGAATACCCGCCACGCCCACCGAAATCAATGCCCCGGCCGCTTTCCCTGCCACGGCCGCCGCCGCGCCAGTCGCGCCTCGCGTGGCAAATTGCGCCTCGATTTTTTCGCTGGTGCGTTGCGCCACCGTTGCAATCACCGCCTCTGATGGCCCGGCACCTGTGGTAGCGGCCTTGTTGACGTGATCGATCAGGGCCGCATAAGCCGGCAGTGTGTTCAGCGGTTCGGCATGAATCACCTCGTACAACGAAGCGTTACGCGCCGCCGGCGGCCCCAGGTTGATAGCAGGAATGCCGTGCAGGCGCCGATTCATCAGTTCGTTCGGGATTCGATGCCGCTGGGCGACAACCTGGACCTGTTGATTGAGCTGGCGAATGTAGTAGTCCGTCGCGGCGGCCCTGATCGCCTCGGGATCAATTTCCATCGCCACTGGTTCCAGCACCTGCTCGCGATATTGCTCTTGCAGGTAAACCGCCAGACGCCTGGCTGAGGAATCCTCCTCGCCCTTGGCACTGGCGGCATACCAACTGACCTTCACCGCCAGCCATTCCTGAGTCCAGTAGCTGCTGAACCAGGGGATGAATTGAGCCTCGGTGCGTTCATAGACCAACACACGCCAATGCTCCATCGACCCGCGAGCGTAGAGGGCTGCCTGTTCGATAGCGCTTTTCGAAGCCGCGATGATCTGCTGGTCAACCTGTCGCCAAGTCTCCTGGGAAATTGCCACCGTGGCCGCCTGTTGACCGCGCTGTGGCGTGGCGCACCCCGCCAGAACGAGCACAATGGCCAACATCAGCGCACGCAGCACAGTCGCGCTACTCCGGGTTCAGGTCATCTACCGGTTGAGTATAGGTCGCGAGAAACAGGGATCCGGGCTAGACACACAAAACCAATGTGGGAGCGAGCTTGCTCGCTCCCACAGGATGTAATCCAGCAGGTATTTGGCTGGCCTTCAACCCAACGCCGTGTCTAGAAACATCATCACCGCAAACCCCATCATCAACCCCAAGGTGGCCGGTGTTTCATGGCCGTTGCGGTGGGTTTCGGGAATCACTTCGTGGGACACCACGAAGATCATCGCCCCGGCCGCCAGGCCCAGGCTGATGGGATAGGCCACGGCCACACCCGAAGACATGCCCAGGCCGATCACCGACCCCAAAGGCTCCATCAACCCCGAGCCCACGGCAATCAGCGCGGCACGCAAGGTACTGATGCCGGTGACCCGCAGCGCCATGGCAATGGCGAGGCCTTCGGGAATGTCCTGGATGGCAATGGCGGTGGTCAAGGGCAGACCGACCTTGAAATCGCCGTCGGCAAAACTGACGCCGATGGCCATACCTTCTGGCAAGTTATGCAAGGTGATGGCGAGTACGAACAACCAGACACGATTGATGCGTTCGACTTGCGGACCGCGCCGGCCACTCAACTCGTGCTCGTGGGGGACGAAACGGTCGAGGCCGATCATCAAGGCGACGCCCAGCCCCAATCCCACCACGACGACAAACGCGGCAAGCAACTGATTACCGCAAATGACCTGTGCCGCCTCGATCCCCGGCAAAATCAGTGAGAAGGAACTGGCGGCGAGCATCATGCCCGCGGCGAACCCCAGCATGATGTCCTGGGTACGGGAGGAGATATCCCGCAATACCACCGCCATCACAGCCCCCAATGCGGTGGCGGCGAAGCCGGACGTGCCGCCGAGTACCGCATACCCCAGGTTTTGCCGATCAGCCCCAACCAGTGCGTTGTAGCCGCTGTAGAGCAACAACACGGCAACCAACGCCAACCCCAGCCAGAAGGTTACCCCTAGCACCAGATTGTTTTGGACAGGATCCAGCCAGGTACGCCAGGGCGATCGGATCCGGGAAGTGGGCTGGTCCATTGAAAGTCCTTAACTGGTTGAGCGGGCAAACAGAATTCTCAGGCGAGGGAGCCGAGCCCCCTCGCCGGTTTCCTACAGTTTGTCACCTTGCATCCCTGAACCCAAGTCGGCGCCGGTGGTGGGGTCGCTATCGGGGTTGGACATGGTCCGCGCCTTCATGTCCATCAACAGCGCTTCGTCTTTTTTACTCAACTGGACGCTGGCCAGTCCATCGCCACCGTCCACCGCTGGCGTTGGATTCTCCACGAACTCCCAGTCGTCGCCCTGGTTCCATGGACCGCGCACGGTAGGTTCGCCCTGGGACATGTTGAAATACACATGACTGAATTCCGGCATGCCTGGCAATTTGCCTTGCGGGAAATTGGGCTGGATCGAGTGCAAGGCTTTTTCGAACGACAACTGATGCGCGATTTCACGGGTCATCAAAAAGCCGAGCGCTTCTTTTACTCCAGGATCATCGGTGAGGTTCATCAACCGTTCATAGATGATTTTCGCCCGGGCCTCAGCAGCAATGTTCGAGCGCATGTCCGCCGTTGGTTCGCCGATGGTGTCGACATAGGCGGCAGTCCAGGGCACACCGGCGGAGTTGGTCAGCGGCGAGCCGGCGCCATACAAGAGGCTGGTGATGTGCGAGTCATTACCGGCACCGTTGATGTCCCGGTACAACTGCCCCTCCTTCTCCACGCCTTCAGCCATTCTGCCCTTGGCACCCTTGTTCAACATCACGATGATCGAACCGATCACCTCCAGATGACTGAGCTCTTCGGTGGCAATGTCCATCAGCAAATCCTTGCGACCTGGATCGTCCTCGGACAAGGCCTGGGTGAAATAACGCGATGCCGCCGCCAATTCCCCTTGGGCCCCGCCGAACTGCTCGAGCAACAGGTTGGCGAGTCCGGGATTGGGCTCAGCGACACGCACGGTGTACTGCAATCGTTTGTTATGTAGAAACATGATTGAACTCCTCGTTCAGGTACACGGCATGAGAACACTGCCGACGGCAGGCCCATGAAAGTCTGAAGAAATTAAATGAATAAAATTTAGTTTTTATTCAAAACAGAAGACGAGTGGCTTATTGCAACGCAAGCACACGCACTTATTTTTCAAACAATAAATCCATCAGCGAAGTCGGGCATGAATACCCGACTTAATATCACCGCCGAAACAGGTCCCAGCCCAATCGCACGGGACCTGCGAGACTACGAAACATTAGGAATTACGAGCGCCACCGCGGCTGTTTTCGCCGCCTTTCCTGCCGGCTTCGGAGGCTTTTTCCCGGTCGTTGGCAAAGTTGCCACCCGAGGCCTGGCCACCTTTTCGGCCGGCTTCAGAAGCCCGTTCTGGGTCGTTGGCAAAGTTACCCCCCGAGGCTTGCCCGCCTTTGCGTCCGGCTTCTGCGGCGCGCTGCGGGTCGTTGGCAAAATTGCCGCCAGAGGCCTGGCCACCCTTGCGTCCAGCCTCGGAAGCGCGCTCAGGATTGTTGGCAAAATTGCCTCCTGATGCTTGGCCGCCCTTTTTCCCGGCTTCCGATGCCTTCTCACGATCGTTAGCGAAATTGCCAGGGTTGTTATTACCTGTGTTAGCCATTTCATTCACCTCGTTTAGTTGATATCAACGAGTCTCGTTGACTCGTCTTATTCGGAAAACATGACGCCACCAAGGTTTTAAGAGAACGTGTCAAACGGCGACGAATGGTCAATACTTCTATTTGCACCGAAGCCTTGATAGTTATTGCAACAGGCTATTAAACAAGCGGCGACCGATTAACAGCCTTAACACTAAAACTTCATCCAACGAAAAACCCACATGGTTCCACGGAAAAAACAGTGCGTGTCTTTCCACGCTGTCCGCCAAAGGCCGGGTGCCGCCAGCACCCCATTGCACCGGTCTCGTCACCCTGGCCTCGCGCCGTTCCAGGAAGCCAAAACTCGCGGGCTGCCGGTGTTGTTCTGCACCACCACACTGACCGGCTTGCGGTGTCCGGATCCCCTGTCGCCGAGACCCGGATTCAAGAATGCTCAGGGTGAAATCGGATCGCTCGCCGGAAAGGTTTCCTCCAGTGCATCATCCAGTTGATTGTCAGTGATATCGCGCTCACCGACCTTGCCGCTGCGCTCGCAATGGCAGTCCGGTGCCGGACACGGTTCACCGTTGGGGTGCTGTTCGGCGCAGGCCTGGCTGCAATAAGCCTCGCCGTCGTGATTGAAGACCCGCTGTGGATCGACATCACAATGACAATCGGGACAGCCACACTTTAATTCGCTCATGTCTTTCTCCTGAATGGATCGACGTTGCGTTCAAGAGGACCCCGCCAGCAACTGCACCTCCAGATTTGCCGCCGCCACACCGTGATTCGCTACATAGACGTCAGCGGTCCAACCCTTGGTCAAGTTGTGATAGGGCTGTGTGCCCAGGGCGGTGCCGCTGTCCCACGCGATGACATCACCAATATCGATGTCATTGGCTGAACTCAGCTCGAAAACGGTATGGCCATCCTCCTGGTCCACATACACGCCCACCATCGCACTCTGACGATTGATGGCGCGTACTTCACCGGTGGTCCGCTCGTATTTCTCCTTTTTCGGCGGCGCCCCAGGTGTCCGCAAATAAGCGTCCGGATGCTCTTTCATGCTCAGCGCTTAGCCTCGGTATGCGGACTGGCCGAGCGTTCGAGGAACGCCTGGGTGATCTCCGGCAGGTGTTCGCGCAACCACTCGGCCATGGCGATTTCCTGGGGCAGGATCTGTTCGCAGGCCCGTTGTGTTTCCACATCGCCGGCCACTTTCGCTGCCTCGATCAGCACGGTGTAGGAGGCTATTTCCAGGTTCTCGAACACATAGCCACTCATGGCGCCCTTGACCACTTCGTCACTCATCGTCATGCCACCGACCGCCTGGCCGAAGGCCATGAGCTTGGCGGCCAGATCCTTGAGCGTGGAGGTACTCCCGCCCAGGCGCTTTATGCATTGCTCCACCAACTTTTGCTGGCCGAGGGTTTCTTGCAAGTGCTCCTCGATCCGGGCCTTGAGCGCTGGATAATGTTCGAGGCGTTCCGCTTGGGCCTTGAGCATTTTTTCCGCTTGTTGCTCCATGGCATGGGCATCGTTGAGCCAGTCCAGCAGGTTCTCTTTTGGCGTTGCCATTCCCTTCTCCTTAGCCGTGGTCGCCACTGCATCGCAGCGCGACGATTCTGAGGTACCGCACATAGAAGTGGATGTCGCCGGGCCGGGGAAAGTTTGAAGCAACCATCGCGCTGAGCGACGAAAGGCGTCAGCGCGCTTTCCCTGGACAACCGCAGTGCTAACCTCAACGGTTCCAGGCCAGCGGAGACAACCACATGCCCGACGATCTTCACCGTGAACCGATCGATCAGTTGCGAGAGCACATGGCCCGGCGCCATTTCCTGGTTCTCACTGGCGCCGGTATCAGCACACCATCGGGCATCCCCGATTACCGCGACAGCGACGGTGTACGCCGGGGTCGACAACCCATGATGTACCAGGAGTTCCTCGCCAAACCCGAGGCGCGGCGACGCTATTGGGCGCGGGCGATGCTGGGCTGGCCACGGGTGCGACAAGCACGACCGAATGCAGCTCACGAGGCCTTGGCAGCGCTACAGGCCGAACAGCGCATCAGTGGTCTGATCACCCAGAACGTCGACACATTGCACGACCAGGCCGGCAGCCAGGACGTGATCGAACTCCACGGCAGCCTGCACCGTGTGCTCTGCCTGGATTGTGAGCAGCGCAGCGAACGGCAGCAGATCCAATTGTTGATGGAAGCGCAAAATCCCTATCTGGCCGGAGTCGATGCAGTGCAGGCTCCGGACGGCGACACCCTGCTGGACCCGGCGTTCGAGGCGCGCTTCCAGGTACCCATCTGCCCACACTGCGGCGGCGAGCGGTTGAAACCCGACGTGGTGTTTTTCGGCGAGAATGTTGCCGCCGCCACCGCCGCGCGCGCCACCCGGGCCGTCGAGGAAGCGGAAGGCCTGCTGGTGGTGGGCTCGTCGTTGATGGCCTGGTCGGCGTTTCGCCTGTGCCGGGCGATCAAGGACCAGGGCAAGCCGCTGCTGGCGATCAACCGGGGCAGGACCCGGGCTGATGAGTTGCTGGATTTGAAGCTGGAGGAGCCATGCGAGGAGTTGCTGCCTTTACTGACACATCGCCAGTTCTAACGAACAACCCAGCCCCCCCTGTGGGAGCGGGCTTGCTCGCGAAAGCGGAGTATCAGTCGACATCAATGCTGAATGTTCCACCGTCTTCGCGAGCAAGCCCGCTCCCACAAAAGCTCGGTACTCAGCGTATGGCCAACTGTGCACCAAGATCCTGATCCCTGAGCGTATCGAACAACGCCTGCGCCGCCGCCGACAGTTCATGCCCCGGCTTGGTCAGCACCCCGATGGCCCGTTCGATCACCGGATCGCTCAAGGTGATGCAGCGGGCGCCCAGCTCATGCATCTGGCCGACGCACAACGCTGGTACCGCACTGACCCCCAACCCGCTGGCGACCATCCGCCCGACTGTCGCCAGCTGATGGCTCTCGAACTCCACGGGCAGCTTCATTCCCCGAGCCTGCAGATGCTCTTCCAGCATCACCCGTACGGTGGATGGGCGTTGCAGCGTGATGAATGGTTGCTCCAGCAGAGTCTCCCAGTGGATTTCGTCGCGCTGGGCAAGCGGTGAGTCCTGCGGCACCACCGCGACGAAGCGATCGAGATACAAGGGCGTGAACGCCAATGACGAACCCTGCATCGGTTCGAACGCCACGCCCAATTCGACATGCCGGTCACGGACCATTTCCAGCACCTGTTCGTTGATCACGTCGTTGACCGTGACATTGACATTCGGATAACGGGCGCGGAAGGTCTTGAGGATCGGTGGCAACAGGTTGCCGGCAAACGACGGCATCGCCGCCAACGTCACACGACCACGCTGCAAGGTGAAGCGCTGGCGCATTTCGTCCTCGGCATTGTCCCAGTCGGCGATCAGCCGCCGGGCCAGGGGCAACAAGGATTCGCCTTCAGGGGTCAGTGCGACGTTACGGGTATTGCGACTGAACAAACGTCCGCCCAGGCCTTCTTCCAAGGCCTTGATGGTCAGGCTCAGGGCTGACTGGGACAGATGCAATCGCTCGCAAGCCACGGCGAAACTCAGGCTCTGGGCCACGGCGAGGAAGGCGCGGACTTGCTTAAGGGTCATGGGCGTTCTGCGTCCGGTTGCGTCGAAGGGATGACTATTGAGTTTTATCAATCAATCCAATCTAAAAATCAACTTAACAAATATATGAGTTGGCGCAACACTGCATCTCATTGCGACCCCATCAAGAATAAAAGAGGTGTCTATGGCAGGTTTCGACAAACGCGTGAGTTCCTATGAAGAGGCGCTGGAAGGCTTGAAGGACGGCATGACCGTCATCGCCGGCGGCTTCGGCCTCTGCGGTATCCCGGAAAACCTGATCGCCGAGATCAAGCGCAAGGGCATCCGCGACCTCACCGTGGTCTCCAACAACTGTGGCGTCGACGGTTTCGGCCTCGGCGTGCTGCTGGAAGACCGGCAGATCCGCAAGGTGGTGGCCTCCTACGTGGGCGAAAACGCCCTCTTCGAGAAGCAACTGCTGAGCGGCGAAATCGAAGTCGTACTCACCCCCCAAGGCACCCTCGCCGAAAAAATGCGCGCCGGTGGCGCCGGCATCCCGGCCTTCTTCACCGCCACCGGCGTCGGCACGCCAGTGGCCGAAGGCAAGGAAGTGCGTGAATTCCATGGCCGCCAGTACCTGATGGAAGAATCCATCACCGGCGATTTCGCCATCGTCAAAGGCTGGAAAGCCGACCATTTCGGCAACGTGATCTATCGCCACACCGCCCAGAACTTCAACCCGCTGGCCGCCACGGCGGGCAAGATCACCGTGGTGGAAGTCGAAGAAATCGTCGAACCCGGCGAGCTGGACCCGACACAGATCCACACCCCTGGCATCTACGTCGACCGGGTCATTTGCGGCACGTTCGAGAAGCGCATAGAACAGCGCACCGTGCGTAAGTGATCCCCTGCCCCCGGCCCGAATGAAGGAATAACAACATGGCACTTTCTCGCGAACAAATGGCTCAACGCGTCGCCCGCGAAATGCAGGACGGCTACTACGTGAACCTGGGCATCGGTATTCCGACCCTGGTCGCCAACTACATCCCCGAAGGCATGGAAGTCATGCTGCAATCGGAAAACGGCTTGCTTGGCATGGGCGCGTTTCCCACCGAAGCCGAAGTCGACGCCGACATGATCAACGCCGGCAAGCAGACCGTCACCGCGCGCATCGGCGCGTCGATCTTCTCTTCGGCCGAATCGTTTGCCATGATCCGTGGCGGCCACATCGACCTGACCGTGCTCGGCGCGTTCGAAGTGGATGTGGAAGGCAACATTGCCTCGTGGATGATCCCCGGCAAGCTGGTCAAGGGCATGGGCGGCGCGATGGACCTGGTGGCCGGCGCCGAGAACATCATCGTTACCATGACCCACGCGTCCAAGGACGGCGAGTCGAAACTGCTGCCACGTTGCAGCCTGCCGCTGACGGGCGCCGGTTGCATCAAGCGCGTGCTGACCGACCTGGCCTACCTGGAAATCCAGGACGGCGCCTTCATCCTGAAAGAACGTGCCCCGGGCGTCAGCGTCGAGGAAATCGTCGCCAAGACCGCCGGCAAATTGATCGTGCCGGACCATGTGCCTGAAATGCAGTTCGCTGCCCAGTGAGGAGAGATTCGATGCAAGAAGTCGTGATTGTCGCCGCTACCCGTACCGCCATCGGCAGTTTCCAGGGTTCGTTGGCTTCCATCCCCGCACCGGAACTCGGTGCCGCGGTGATTCGGCGCCTGCTGGAGCAAACCGGCCTGTCCGGCGAGCAGGTCGATGAAGTGATCCTCGGCCAGGTGCTGACCGCAGGCTCGGGACAGAACCCGGCGCGCCAGGCGTCGATCCTCGCCGGCCTGCCCCACGCGGTGCCGGCGCTGACCCTGAACAAGGTCTGCGGTTCGGGCCTCAAGGCGTTGCACCTGGGCGCCCAGGCGATCCGCTGTGGCGACGCAGAGGTCATCATCGCCGGCGGCATGGAGAACATGAGCCTGGCCCCCTACGTACTGCCGGCCGCCCGCACCGGCCTGCGCATGGGCCACGCGAAGATGATCGACAGCATGATCACCGACGGTTTGTGGGATGCCTTCAACGACTACCACATGGGCATCACCGCCGAGAACCTGGTGGACAAGTACGGCATCAGCCGTGAGGAGCAGGACGCTTTCGCCGCCGCTTCCCAACAGAAGGCCGTGGCCGCCATCGAGGGCGGTCGGTTCGCCGATGAGATCACGCCGATCCTTATTCCCCAGCGCAAAGGCGATCCCGTGGCGTTCGCCACCGACGAACAACCACGCGCCGGCACCACCGCCGAATCCCTGGGCAAGCTCAAGCCTGCCTTCAAGAAGGACGGCAGCGTCACCGCCGGCAACGCTTCGTCGCTGAACGATGGCGCTGCCGCGGTGATCCTGATGAGCGCGGAAAAAGCCAAGGCCCTGGGCCTGCCCGTGCTGGCAAAGATCAGCGCCTATGCCAATGCTGGCGTCGACCCGGCGATCATGGGCATTGGCCCGGTTTCGGCCACCCGCCGCTGCCTCGACAAGGCCGGCTGGTCGCTGGAGCAACTGGACCTGGTCGAAGCCAACGAAGCCTTCGCCGCCCAGTCGCTGGCCGTGGCCCGGGAATTGAAATGGGACATGGACAAGGTCAACGTCAATGGCGGCGCCATCGCCCTGGGCCACCCTATCGGCGCATCGGGATGCCGGGTTCTGGTGTCGCTGCTGCATGAAATGATCAAGCGCGACGCCAAGAAAGGCCTCGCGACACTGTGCATCGGCGGCGGCCAAGGCGTGGCCCTGGCGCTGGAGCGGGCGTAACCGACACAGGTTCAACGGTGGTTGTGCGGACCCACGAATATCCGCACGACCGCTGGCACCACCACCGGCGCAATCTCGGTTGCGCCGGTTTTTTTTTTGCCCGCCGGTTTTGAGCGTGGGCTGCCGGCCTCATCGCGAGCAGGCTCGCTCCCACAGTGGATCTCCAGTGTTCACTGACCTTGCATTCACCACAAATCCCTGTGGGAGCCTAGCTTGCTCGCGATAGCGCTGGGTCAGCTTGCGGAGATGTTGAATGTGCCGCCGTCATCGCGAGCAAGCTTGGCTCCCACACTGGATCTGTGGCGGACACTGCGTCTGTGAACACCCAAGAACTCTCCTGTGGGAGCGAGCCTGCTCGCGATAGCGACAGGTCAGGCGACGATGAGCCTTCAGGTACCCGCGCCGAACCGGTCACGGCTGTTGGTCAGGTGCAACCACATGGCAGCGCGGGCGGCGTCCGGGTCCTGGCGCTTGATTGCGTTGAAGATCGCCTCGTGCTCCAGGTTGGCCAGTTGCGCCAGTTTGCTCAGGTCAGCCTGGCCGCGTTCGGCCACATTCACTCGCGTCCTGGGGATCATCGCACTGCCCAGATGCTGCATGATTTCGACAAAACAGGCGTTGTCCGTGGCTTCGGCGATAAGCAAATGGAAACGCCGGTCGGCTTCGACACAGCTGTCGTTGCTGCTGGACAAGCGCTGATAGTCATCCAGGGCCTGGCGCATCTGCTGCAACTGGCGTTCGCTGCGGCGCTGGGCCGCCAGGGCGACTGCCTGGGTTTCCAGGCCCAGGCGCAGTTCCAGGATGGCCCGCACACCCGCCGCAGTGTCGACATTGAGCCGCAGCCCAGGCTCGCCGGTCTGCGCCAGCACAAAGGTGCCGATGCCGTGGCGGGTCTCCACCAGCCCCGAAGCCTGCAATTTGGAAATCGCCTCGCGCACCACCGTCCGGCTGACGCCATGGGCCTGCACGATGGCACCTTCCGATGGCAACTTCTCGCCCGGCTTCAACTGCCCCAGCAAGATGCTCTGGCTCAGCTTCGCCACCAGGTCATGGGCCAGGTTATGGGTACGCTTGCGCAGGGGCGCGTCGGTGTCTTGCGGCATCGCCGGGTTCCTCGAAAACAGGCTGACTGATCGTATCACCAGCGGGCGTGGGAAATCTCATCGTCACGCCTCCAACTTGTATGACAACACTCAAGATCGGTCCTTCTCAGCGCTGATCACCCTTTCAAAAAACTGCTTAGCCCAGGCCAGACAGACGCTGAATAAAATCAGCTAGACTGGAAAAGCCCAGCAAATACGGCATAAAAACGCTATTCGCCCAATCCAATAATGCTGAAAAACTGCTTGTCATCCAAAAAAATCAAGTTGTATGATGTCTATCAACATCGGCACCTGCACGATGCCCGCATAAAAATAACGAGTGGGAGAAAAACCAGTGAACACATCCAGCCTCAAGGCGAATGCCGGAGCGGATCCGGTGCTGCTGTCGGCCATCGCCAAGGTCAAGCGCCACATCCTGCCGCTGTTCGTCATCATGTTTATCGTCAACTACATCGACCGCGTGAACATCGGCTTCGTGCGCGCCCACATGGAGCACGACCTGGGTATCGGTGCCGCGGCCTATGGCTTTGGTGCCGGCCTGTTCTTCATCGGCTACGCGCTGTTCGAAGTCCCGTCCAACATCCTCTTGCAGAGAATCGGCGCGCGCATCTGGCTGACCCGCATCATGCTCACCTGGGGCCTGGTGGCAGCGGGCATGGCCTTCATCCAGAACGAAACCCACTTCTACATCCTGCGTTTCCTGCTGGGCGTGGCCGAAGCCGGTTTCTTCCCCGGGGTGATCTACTACTTCACTCGCTGGTTGCCGGGTGTCGAGCGCGGCAAAGCCATCGCCATCTTCCTCAGCGGTTCGGCCATTGCCTCGCTGATCTCCGGCCCGCTGTCGGGGCTGCTCCTGCAGATCAACGGCCTGGGCATGCACGGCTGGCAGTGGATGTACTTCATCGAAGGGATGTTCTCCGTCTGCCTGTGCGTGTTCGTCTGGTTCTGGCTGGATTCCAAGCCCCATGACGCCAAATGGCTGAGCCGTGAAGAACAAGACGTGCTGGTCAAGACCATCGACGATGAACAACGAGCGCGCGAAGCCGCCTCGCCGATCAAACTGTCCATCGGCAAGTTGCTCAAGGATCGCCAGATCATCCTGTTCTGCCTGATCTACTTCTTCATCCAGCTGACGATCTACGCCGCCACGTTCTGGCTGCCGAGCATCATCAAGAAGATGGGCGACCTGAGCGACATCCAGGTCGGGCTGTTCAACTCGATCCCGTGGTTGCTGTCGATCGTCGGCATGTACGCCTTCGCTTCGCTGTCGGCCAAATGGAAGTTTCAGCAGGCCTGGGTCGCCGCAGCCTTGTTGATCGCCGCCGCCGGCATGTTCATGTCCACCACTGGCGGGCCGATCTTCGCCTTTGTCGCCATCTGTTTCGCGGCCCTGGGCTTCAAGTCGGCGTCGTCGCTGTTCTGGCCGATTCCCCAGGCCTACCTGGACGCCCGGATCGCCGCCGGGGTGATTGCCCTGATCAACTCGGTGGGCAACCTCGGCGGGTTCGTCGCCCCGACCACCTTCGGCCTGCTGGAACAGCACACCGGTTCGATCCAGGGCGGCCTCTATGGCCTGGCAGCCACCTCGATCGTTGCCGCGATCATTGTGTTTGCCGCGCGCAATACGCCTAAACCCAAGTCGGCACCGACGCCGGCCAACCCTGCCGCCAGCCACGTTTGATTACTCGATTCGTTCAAGGATAAGTGCACATGACTCCTCCAGAAGCCAGCAAAGCCCCGATCATCACCAGCATGCAGATCGTGCCCGTGGCCGGCCACGACGGCATGCTGCTGAACCTCAGCGGCGCCCACGGCCCGTTCTTCACCCGCAACATCGTTATCCTCAAGGACAACGCCGGTCACACCGGCGTGGGCGAAGTCCCCGGTGGCGAGCGCATTCGCCAGACCCTCGAAGACGCCCGCTCGCTGGTGGTCGGTAGCCCTATCGGTACGTACCAGAAGATCCTCAACACCGTGCGCCACGCCTTCGCCGACCGCGATGCCGGCGGCCGTGGCCTGCAGACCTTCGACCTGCGCATCACCATCCACGCGGTGACCGGCCTGGAAGCGGCCTTGCTGGACCTGCTCGGCCAGCACCTGGACGTACCGGTCGCCGCCCTGCTCGGCGAAGGCCAGCAACGCGATGAGGTGAAGATGCTCGGCTACCTGTTTTACGTCGGTGATCGCCAGCAGACCGACCTGCCCTATCGCAGCGAACCGGACGCCGACAACGACTGGTTCCGTGTACGCCATGAGAAAGCCCTGGACGCCGCCGCCGTGGTACGCCTGGCCGAAGCCGCCCACGCTCGCTACGGCTTCCAGGACTTCAAGCTCAAGGGCGGTGTGCTCAACGGCGATGAGGAAATCGAAGCGGTCACCGCACTGGCCGAGCGCTTTCCCCAGGCCCGCATCACCCTGGACCCGAACGGTGCCTGGTCACTCAAGGAAGCGGTCCGTTTGTGTCGCGACCAGCACAAAGTGCTGGCCTACGCCGAAGACCCCTGCGGTGCCGAGAACGGCTATTCCGGTCGCGAGGTCATGGCCGAGTTCCGCCGTGCCACGGGCCTGAAGACCGCCACCAACATGATTGCCACCGACTGGCGCGAGATGGGCCACGCCATCACCTTGCAGTCAGTGGACATTCCCCTGGCCGATCCGCACTTCTGGACCATGCAAGGCTCCGTGCGCGTGGCGCAGATGTGCAATGAATGGGGCCTGACCTGGGGCTCGCACTCCAACAACCATTTCGACATTTCCCTGGCGATGTTCACCCACGTGGCCGCCGCCGCACCGGGCGACATCACCGCCATCGACACCCACTGGATCTGGCAGGACGGCCAGCGGCTGACCAAGGCGCCCTTGCAGATCCAGGGCGGCTGCGTGCAGGTGCCGAAAAAACCGGGGCTGGGGATCGAGTTGGACACGGACCAGTTGGCCAAGGCCCATGAGCTGTACAAAGGCATGGGACTAGGGGCGCGGGACGATGCCGTGGCGATGCAGTACCTGATTCCAGGCTGGACGTTCAACAACAAGCGGCCGTGTCTCGTCCGCTGAAGCCAATTCAATCCTCTTGTGGCGAGGGGATTTATCCCCGCTGGGCTGCGCAGCAGCCCTAAAAGCCCCCACCTTGGTCCACCCATCGACCGCATGCACAGATATTGGGGCTGCTACGCAGCCCAACGGGGATAAATCCCCTCGCCACAGCCATCATCCTCCCTGCTACTTCTGTCGCACTAACCCTCCGGCCGCAGGATCAACACCGCCAACGGCGGCAGATTGAGTTCCAGCGACAGCGCCTGGCCATGGCTGGGCACCTCTTCGGTGGAGGCACCGCCGCCGTTGCCGTAGTTGGAACCGGCGTAGGTGTCGGCATCACTGTTGAGCAGTTCCACCCAGCGCCCGGCGAATGGCACGCCGACCCGGTAGGCCTCGCGCGGCACCGGTGTGAAGTTGGCGACCACCAGCACCGGCCGGCCATCCTTGCTCCAGCGCAGCCAGGCGTAGACGCTGTTGAGCGCATCGTCGCCAATCAACCACTGGAAGCCTTGGGGCGCATCATCCTGGTCATGCAGCGCCGGCTCTTCGCGATAGAGTCGGTTCAGATCGCTCACCAGCCTCTGCACGCCACGGTGCTCGGGGTATTGCAGCAGGTACCAGTCCAATTGCTGGTCATGGTTCCACTCGCGCCATTGGCCGAACTCACAGCCCATGAACAACAGCTTCTTGCCCGGATGACCCCACATGAAGCTGAGATAGGCCCTCAGGTTGGCAAATTTCTGCCAGCGATCACCGGGCATCTTGTCGATCAGCGAGCGTTTGCCATGGACCACTTCGTCGTGGGAAATCGGCAGGACGAAGCGCTCGGACCAGGCATACACCAGGCCGAAACTCAGTTCGTTATGGTGATGGGCGCGGTACACCGGGTCTTGCTGGATGTAGTGCAGCGAATCGTGCATCCAGCCCATGTTCCACTTGTAGGCGAAACCCAGGCCGCCCTGCTGGGTGCTCTGGCTGACGCCCGGCCACGCGGTGGACTCTTCAGCGATGACCAGTGCGCCAGGGGTTTCCAATGCCACCACATCGTTGAGATGGCGCAGGAAATCGATGGCTTCGAGGTTTTCGCGCCCGCCGTGGCGGTTGGGCACCCACTCCCCTGCCTTGCGCGAATAGTCGCGGTACAACATCGAGGCCACGGCATCCACCCGCAGACCATCGATGTGGAAATGCTTGAGCCAGTGCAGCGCCGACGCCAGCATGAAACCGTGGACTTCGGTGCGGCCAAGGTTGTAGATCAGCGTGTCCCAATCCTGGTGGAAGCCTTCCAGCGGGTTGCCGTATTCGTACAGCGCGGTGCCATCGAACTGGGCCAGGCCGTGGGTGTCAGTGGGGAAATGCGCCGGCACCCAGTCGAGGATGATGCCGATATCGGCCTGGTGGCAGGCGTTGACGAACGCCGCGAAATCGTCCGGCGAGCCAAAGCGTGCCGTCGGCGCGAATTGTGACAGCGGCTGATAGCCCCAGGAGCCACCGAATGGATGCTCCATGATCGGCATCAGCTCGATGTGGGTGAACCCCAGGTCCTTGACGTACGGGATCAGGCGCTCGGCCAGTTCATGCCAATTGTATTGCCGGGCCACCTCCCCCGCCTCGTCGATTTCGCACTGCCAGGAACCGGCGTGCAATTCGTAGATCGACAGCGGCGCACCCGGGAGCTGGCGCTCGCGACGGTGCTGCATCCACTCATCGTCCTGCCACTCGATCTTCAAGGGCGCGGCGACTTTCGACGCCGTGTCTGGCGGCATCTGCGTGGCCAGCGCCACCGGGTCGGCCTTGAGTGGCAGGATGCCGTGGGCGCCGAGGATTTCATATTTGTAGCCTTCGCCCGCACCGAGCCGCGGAATGAACAACTCCCACACGCCGGATGGATAGCGGATGCGCATCGGATGCCGACGCCCGTCCCAGACGTTGAAATCCCCGACCACCGAAACGCGCCGGGCGTTCGGCGCCCAGACCGCGAAGCGCACGCCGTCGACACCATCGACGGTGGTCAGTTGCGCACCGAGGCAGGAACTGAGGTCGCGGTGATTACCCTCGCCAAACAGGTAGAGATCCATCTCCCCCAGCAACGGACCGAAGCTGTAGGGGTCTTCGGCCACCTGCTCGCCGCCGGCCCAACGGGTGCGCAGCAAGTACGCCTGGGCATGATCGAAATGGCCGACGAACAGGCCCGGGGTTTCGGTCTGTTGCAGCTCACCGAGCTCTTCACCGCCGTCACGGGCGAGCACCTGCACGCTCAGCGCACCGGGCAAGTAAGCGCGGATGAATTGCCCGCCGGCACCGTCGCCATGGGGGCCGAGGATGGAAAACGGGTCGTGATGTTCGGCACGCACCAGCGCGTCGATGTCATGGGGGGCCGGCAGCAATGACTCCTTGGCCTGCCCCTGGGGTTCTTTGTTCGAGACACTCATGATTCTCTCCACTAAATCGGTCCGGCTACGTCGGAAAAGGGTTGCAGCCCACTTAACAACCCGACCAGACCATGCAACGGCACGGGCAGCCAGGTGGGGCGATTCTCGGCTTCATAGGCCACTTCATAGGCCGCCTTCTCCAGGCCGAACAACGCCAGCGCGGCGTCTTCGCCTTCAGCATCCTTCCACTCATGGGCAAGACTAGCTGCCGCCAGCCGATATGCCTCGACAAATGCCTGGCGAGCCTCTTTCAAATAACGATCGGCGACCCGTTGCCGCGCCGCATCGGCATCGGCCGTACTGTCGACGGTGTGCAAGTGGATCGCCATGGCCGCCGCATAATCGAAGGAGCGCAGCACGCCACTGACGTCCTTGTACGGGCTGTGCTTGCCCCGTCGTTCATGCAATGGTCGCGCCGGCTCACCTTCGAAGTCGATCAGGTAGGCATCGCCCTTGATCACCAGCACCTGACCCAGGTGCAGGTCGCCATGGACGCGGATGCGCAAGCCGCCGACGGCCTTGCCAGCCAGCTCCTGGACATGGGCCAGGATGGTTTTCTTGTGCTCCAGCAAGCGTGCGACCATGGCCTGGTCCACAGGATTCAATTGGCCCTGGTTCTGCTTGAGCAGGCGCAAGGCATTTTCCACTTGGGCGGCCACATCCTTGCCGATGGCCTGGGTTTCCTTGGCGTTGGTGGTCAGCGGCGCGAAGTCCGGGTTGTCGGTGGCCTGGGCCAGCAACTGGTGCATTTCCCCCAGGCGCTGGCCGAGCATGCCGGCGAAGTCCTTGAGTTCGCCCAGGGCGTTGTAATGTTGCTCCTGCTCGGACACCGCGTTCGCCAGCTCATCGCGCAAGGCGCGCTCGAGGTTATTCTGGGTCCATTCCCAGGCATCGCCCTGATTGCTCAAGTAACCCTGGGCGATCATCAGCAACGAATCCTCACCCTGGGCGTCGCGGCGAACCACCGAGCCGAGCAACGGTGAGATGTTGCCGAAGCCGGCAGCGGTGAGATAGGCGCTCATTTCCAGTTCCGGGTGTACACCCGAAGCGACCTTGCGGATCAGCTTGAGTACCAGGCTGCCCCCCACCACCACCGAACTGTTGGATTGTTCGGCGGACAGGTAGCGAACCTCCGGCTCGGCCCCAAGGTTCAACGCGGTCAAGCCTTCGGTGGGCTCGAACCGCAATTCACCTTCGGTGCATGGCAGTACCGTACCGGCCTGCATGCCTTGCAGCACGGCGCGTATGAAATGCTCCAGGCTGAACGCATCGGTGATCAGACCGACCTGGCGAACCCGACGTACACGGGACAACGCCAATTGTTGCGGCAACGCCGCGCCCACCTGGTCTTCAGGCAGCAGGCCGAACGGCAGTTGATAGCGCAGGGTCTGGCCAGCGCTGGTGACGTCGATTTCGCTGAGCAACACCGGATGCTGCGGATCACCGAAGCGCACGCCATAGACAATCTCCACCTTCTCGATCGCACTGTCCTTGCCGGCGAACCAGCGCCGGTTCTGCAACCAGCTCGGCAGGATGGTTTGCTCCAAGGTGGTGCGCGATGGCGCCTCGAGCAATTCCTCCAGGCGTTTTTTCAGCACCAGGGTGGTGAAGTCCGGCAGGCTCTGGGCCGGTTCCACGTGCCAGCTCGGCATCTGGTTTTCTGCCGCCAGGGCGAACCAATAGAAGCCGTACGGCGCCAGGGTCAGCAGGAAGTTTAACTGGCCGATCGGTGGGAAGGCATTACCGCCCAGCATTTCCACCGGGACCATGCCGGCGTAGGCCGACAGGTCCAGTTCGGCGGCCTGGGCGCTGCGGGACACGTTGGCCACGCAGAGGATGATTTCGTGCTTGCCGTCGGGGCCGGTGTATTCGCGGGTATAGGCCAGGATCCGGCGATTGCTCGGCGAGAGCATTTTCAACGTGCCACGACCGAAGGCCTTGGACTGTTTGCGCACCGCCAGCATGCGTCGGGTCCAGTTGAGCAGCGAGTGCGGATCGCCGGCCTGGGTCTCGACGTTGACCGACTGGTAGCCATACAACGGGTCCATGATCGGCGGCAGCACCAGGCTGGCCGGATCGGCGCGGGAGAAACCGCCGTTGCGGTCGATGGACCACTGCATCGGCGTACGCACGCCATCGCGGTCGCCCAGATAGATGTTGTCGCCCATGCCGATTTCATCGCCGTAGTACAGCGTCGGCGTGCCGGGCATCGACAGCAGCAGGCTGTTGAGCAGCTCTACGCGTCGACGATCGCGCTCCACCAACGGCGCCAAGCGCCGGCGAATGCCCAGGTTGATACGCGCCCGGCGGTCAGCCGCATAATAGTTCCACAGGTAGTCGCGCTCCTTGTCGGTGACCATTTCCAGAGTCAGCTCATCATGGTTGCGCAGGAAAATCGCCCACTGGCAGTTGGCGGGAATCTCTGGAGTCTGGCGCAGGATGTCGGTGATCGGGAAGCGATCTTCCTGGGCCAGCGCCATGTACATGCGTGGCATCAGCGGAAAGTGGAAGGCCATGTGGCATTCGTCACCGTTCAGCCCTTGGGCGTCGACATCACCGAAGTACAACTGCGTGTCTTCCGGCCACTGGTTGGCTTCGGCCAGCAACATGCGGTCGGGGTAGTTGGCGTCGATCTCGGCACGGATCAGCTTCAGAACGTCATGGGTCTCGGGCAGGTTTTCGTTATTGGTGCCGTCGCGCTCGATCAGGTACGGGATGGCGTCCAGGCGCAGGCCGTCGATGCCCATGTCCAGCCAGTAGCGCATCACCGACAACACCGCCTTGATCACTTGCGGGTTGTCGAAATTGAGGTCGGGCTGGTGGGAATAGAAACGGTGCCAGAAGTACTGGCCCGCCACCGGATCCCAGGTCCAGTTGGACTTCTCGGTGTCGAGGAAAATGATCCGCGTGCCGTCGTACTTGTGGTCGTCATCGGACCAGACGTAGAAGTCCCGCGCCTTCGAACCCGGCTTGGCCTTGCGCGCGCGTTGGAACCAGGGGTGTTGGTCCGAGGTGTGGTTGATGACCAGCTCGGTGATTACCCGCAGGTTGCGCTTGTGGGCTTCGGCAATGAAGCGCCGCGCATCGGCCATGGTCCCGTAGTCAGCGCTGACGCCACGGTATTCGGCAATGTCATAACCGTCGTCGCGCCGGGGCGAAGGATAGAACGGCAGCAGCCAGATGGTGTTGACGCCCAAGTCGGCAATGTAGTCGAGTTTCTCGATCAGGCCGGGAAAGTCACCGATTCCGTCGTTATTGGAGTCGAAATAGGATTTTACGTGGACCTGGTAAATCACCGCGTCCTTGTACCAGAGCGGGTCTTTGATAAAGGTGGCAGACCGGGGTTTCTTCGCCATTTGCAACTCCTGATGAATTCAATAAAGCCGCGGGATACAGGCTTGTGAGGTCTTTTTGTGGCGAGGGGATTCAGCGAAACCGTACCGCTTTGTGGGAGCAAAGCTTGCTCGCGATACAGGCGCCTCCGTTCCTCAGGAGACCGCGTCATCTTCATCGCGGGCAAGCCTTGCTCCCACAGCCTTACGCCACGCTGATCCGCCAGATCCCGAACGGCTGGTACGCCGGATCAATCCGCATGAACTGGTACTTGCCGTACCAGGTCCAGCGATGTCCGTTCATCAAATCCTCGCCCTGGGTCTGGGCGTCGTCAGGCAGGCCCATCTCCCACAGCGGCAATTCAAAACTGGCTTCCTGGGGGGTGTGCGGATCGAGGCTCACCGCCACCAGGATGAAATTGCTGCCGTCGGGCGTGCGCTTGCCGAAATAGAGAATGTTGTCGTTCCAGGCGTTGTAGATCTTCAGGCCCAAATGCGTGTGCAAGGCCGGGTTCTGCCGGCGAATGCGGTTGAGCTGGGCGATCTCGGCAACGATGTTGCCCGGGGCGGTGAAGTCCCGGGGGCGGATCTCGTACTTCTCTGAATCGAGATACTCCTCCTTGCCCGGCACCGGTGCCGATTCGCACAGTTCGAAGCCCGAATACATGCCCCACAAACCTGAGCCCATGGTCGCCAGGGCTGCGCGGATCAGAAAACCCGGGCGCCCTGACTCATGGAGAAAGGCCGGGTTGATGTCCGGCGTATTGACGAAAAAGTTCGGCCGGTAGCATTCGCGCCAAGGCGATTCATTGAGTTCGCTGAAGTAGGTCGCCAGCTCGGCCTTGGTGTTACGCCAGGTGAAATAGGTGTAGCTCTGGGAATAACCGACCTTGCCCAGCCGCGCCATCATGGCCGGCGTGGTGAACGCTTCAGCCAGGAAGATCACTTCAGGGTATTGGGTTCGAACATCGGCGATCAGCCATTGCCAGAATGGCAGCGGCTTGGTGTGAGGGTTGTCGACGCGGAATATCTTCACGCCTTCCTTGACCCAACCCACCACGATGTCACGCAACTCCGTCCACAGGCTAGGAATCGCATCGGCCGCGTAGAAGTCAACGTTGACGATGTCCTGGTATTTCTTCGGCGGGTTTTCCGCGTATTTGATCGTGCCGTCCGGTCGCCAGCTGAACCAGCCCGGATGCTGTTTGAGCCAAGGGTGGTCCTGGGAACACTGGATCGCGAAATCCAGGGCAATCTCCAGGCCGTGATCAGCGGCCGCCGCCACCAGGCGCCGGAAGTCTTCGCGGCTACCCAATTGCGGGTGAATGGCCTCGTGCCCACCCTCCTCGCTGCCAATGGCATATGGGCTGCCGGGGTCGTCGGGACCGGCGGTGAGGGAATTGTTCGGGCCTTTGCGGAAACTGCGACCGATGGGGTGGATTGGCGGGAAGTACAAAACGTCAAAGCCCATGTCCTGGATCACCGCCAGGCGCGAATGCACATCGTTGAAGGTGCCGTGGCGCTGGGGATCGTCAGTGATGGAGCGGGGAAACAGCTCATACCAGCTGGCAAACTCGGACAGCTTGCGCTCCACATCCAACGGGTACTCAGAGCTGATGCTCAAGTACGGGCGATGATCGGCCAGGGACATCAGATCGGCACTGCGCGGTGCCAGAAACAGCTCCACCTGCTCGGTTGGCAGCAAACCGGAGAGCTCGTGGTGCAAGGCCGCCAGTTGCTCGCTCAACTCTCCCGTGCTGCGCTCGACGGCCATTTGCACCTGGTTGCGCCCTTCCTGCAACTCCAGGCTGATCGGCACCCCTGCCCCGAATTTCTTCTCCAGCTCATAGCGAAAGCTGGCGAACTGATCGATCCAGGCCTCGATACAGAACACATAGCGGCCCTGTTCCGGCACATTGAACTGGCCACGCCAGCCGTTGTTACCCAGGTCGCTCATGACTTCGCTGTTCCATACTTCGTCCTGCAGCGCACGCCAGCGGATGCGCACGGCCAGCTTGTCGTGGCCATCGGCGAAGACCTTGCTGGTTACCGTCACATCCTGCCCGACCACGGCCTTGGCGGCGAACTGCCCGCCGTCGATCACCGGCATGGTGTTTTCAATAGCGATACGCGGCAACAGCAAGGCTTGAGACAGCGGCAGATGCGGGTTGTAGGCCAGGTCGGTCGGGTATTCGGCAATCATCGAGCATCGCTCCTTTTACGCCCCATGGACGCGCTTGTGGCGGTAAAGGCCCAACGGGTCCCTGAAAAAAACTCACTTAAACTCCGAACCGAATCAGCGGTTAAAAGTTCAGAGGGATTTGCCCCGATGCATCGCGGGGATCAAAAGCCGGTGCAAGGTGGTCAACAACAATAAGCACGACTCAAGCCATGTGCGTCACGGAGACCCGTCCCGATGAATATTCCCATCCCGGCCGAAACACCTGACCCGAACATCGACGACCCCACCTTGCCTCCACCCGGTCCTGATCCGGAACCGATTCCAGAGAAGGACCCGCCGCTGGACCCACAACCGCCGCTGGGTGACCCGCCGAGCGAGGCGCCGCCGGAGCGGGTTTGATCAACAGACTAGTGGATAACAAAAAACCTGTGGGAGCGGGCTTGCTCGCGAAGGCGGTGTGTCAGCCAAGGTTTTCATCGACTGACACACCGCTTTCGCGAGCAAGCCCGCTCCCACATTGAATGGTGTGTTCTGGCTGGGATCACGGTCACGGCTTGTTCTCCCTCTCCAGCGCCCGGACGATCACCGGCATCACACTGAAGATCACCAGCGCCAGCACCGTGCTGAGCACCGCCGTCGCCTCCCGGCCCAGCCCGGCAGCGACGCCGATGGCGGCGGTCATCCACAGGCCGGCAGCGGTGGTCAGGCCTTTTACATGACCTTCGTCGCCATCATTGTTCTTCAGGATCGTGCCCGCGCCGAGAAAACCGATGCCGGCGACAATGCCTTGGATCACCCGGCTCATGGCGTCGGCCTGGGATCCGGACATCTGCGGCACCAGCACGAACAACGCGGCCCCCAGGGCCACGAGCATGTGGGTGCGCACGCCGGCCGCCTTGCCCTTGTGTTCGCGCTCGAACCCCAGGATGCCACCCAGCAATGCGGCCATGACCAGGCGCACCGTGACCCGGGTCATCTGCTGGGCATCGGTGATGTCGGCGAATTCCGCCTGCAGGGTCATCCAGACTTCATGCCACCAGGCTTCCATGGACCGTCCTCTTTTCCATTCGATACATGATGGACCGCAAGCGAAGCCAGAGGTGCGCTCGACCGCTGATCAGGCGCGACGAACCCTGGCTACCGGGCTACGCCTAATGTTCAGGACATAACGAGGAAGTGCTGCCATGCCTATACGTATCGAAAACCAGACCTGCTATTTCGACAGTGCCAGTGGCCCGCAACAGCGCCCCGCCAGCCAGCTGACCATCATCACCGACCCGGACAAGGCCATGTCAGCCGTGAAGATCAATGGCGACCTGGTCTACATCACCGAGGCCGAAGCCGATGCCCTGACCGTGGCCGGCGCGACCGACGGGCGCAAGCACCTGAAGGCCACGGACAGCGGCTCGGCGATCTGAGCCCGTTGACGCCTCTGCGAGGTATTCAATCCGTCGGAGCAAAGCTTGCTCGCGATAAGAACAACACGATACCTCTTGAACCGAGGTGCCTGTATCGCGAGCAAGCTTTGCTCCCACAGATCCTTGGCACAGATGTTGTTCGCTTTCCCTCGGGTGCATCAAAGTGTCGCAGCGCCTGGGTTTCGCGGCATCTGATCCGGTTTTTATCAAAACACCTGAGTCTGTTATGCAAACAGTTCCATGGTCATAGTGCGCCGGCCAGATAGAGGCTGATGAGCGACCGACCATGAGCGATAGAATCCCCGTCCAGTTGATACAGACGTTCGAACCTGCGCCAACGAAGATAAAGGCCAGGACCACCGATAACCTGATCCACACCCGCAGCTTCACCGGTTTGTTTCGTACCTTGCGCATCAGCGGTGCCGGGGTTCTGTTCCTGCTGTTCTTCGGCACGGTGTGGCTGAACTGGGGCGGTCGCCAGGCGGTGCTCTGGGATCTTTCCGAAAGCAAATTCCACATCTTCGGCGCGACTTTCTGGCCCCAGGATTTCATCCTGCTGTCGGCCTTGCTCATCATCGCCGCCTTCGGCCTGTTCGCCGTCACCGTGTTCGCCGGGCGCGTGTGGTGCGGCTACACCTGCCCACAGAGCTCCTGGACCTGGATCTTCATGTGGTGCGAGAAAATCACCGAAGGCGAACGCAACCAGCGGATCAAGCTGCAGGCAGCGCCCTGGGGCCTGAACAAACTCGTACGCCGCAGTGCCAAGCACACGTTGTGGCTGGCCATCAGTCTGCTCACCGGCCTGACGTTCGTTGGCTACTTCACACCGATCCGCCCATTGACCGAAGAACTGCTGACCCTGCAAATCGGCGGCGTGAGCTTGTTCTGGGTACTTTTCTTTACCGCAGCCACCTACCTCAACGCCGGCTGGCTGCGTGAAGCGGTGTGCATGCACATGTGCCCTTATGCACGCTTTCAGAGCGTGATGTTCGACAAGGACACCTTGACCATTTCCTACGACACGGCCCGCGGTGAAATCCGCGGCCCGCGCAAACGCGAAGCAAACCCGGCGAATATCGGCCTGGGCGACTGCATCGACTGCCAGATGTGCGTACAGGTCTGCCCCACCGGCATCGACATCCGCGATGGCCTGCAAATGGAATGCATCGGCTGCGCAGCCTGCATCGATGCCTGCGACTCGATCATGGACAAGATGGGTTATGCCCGTGGCCTGATCAAATACACCTCCGAACACCAGTTGCAAGGCGGCAAGACTCATCTGCTGCGACCTCGGCTGATCGGCTACACCGCCGTGTTGCTGGTGATGATCGGCGCACTGGCCGTGGCGCTGGTGCAGCGGCCCATGGTGTCGCTGGACGTCAGCAAGGACCGTGGCCTGTTCCGCGAGAACAGCGCGGGCCAGATCGAGAACATCTACAGCCTGAAAGTCATCAACAAGACCCAACAGCGCCAGGATTATCACCTGTCCCTGGTGGACGGCGACGGCTTCGTCCTGCAAGGCAAGACGCAATTGAGCCTGGCCCCGGGGGAAATCGTCGATGTGCCGGTGTCGGTAGCGATGCTCAGCGAACGGCCGGGCAAAAGCTCCCAGGAGATGACGTTCAAGATCGCCGACACGGATGAGCCGGGAATCTACAGCCTCGCCAAAAGTCGTTTTGTAGCGCCGATGAATCGCTGAAGCTTTAAGATGCCGGGCACCTGCGGGAGCGGGCTTGTGGGAGCAAAGCTTGCTCGCGAAGAACGATGACGCGACCTGACGATTGATCCGTGTCGCCTGCATCGCGAGCAAGCTTTGCTCCCACGGGTTTTCCCACCGTTAAAAAGCGAAAACCATGTGTCACTCAAGACTGGGCCAGCCATGAAACGCTACGAAAAATTCGCCGACGACATCGCTGAACTGATCCGCTCGGGCATGCTGGGGCCGGGTCAACGAGTGCCGTCGGTACGCTACGCCAGCCAGACCTACGGCGTCAGCCCGTCCACCGTATTCCAGGCCTATTACCTGCTGGAACGACGCGGCATGATCCGGGCCCGGCCGCGCTCCGGCTACTTCGTCAACGCCCATGCGCCAAGCCCGTTTTCCGAGCCTGCGATCAGTAGCCAGGTGCACGAATCCACCGAAGTCGACGTCAGTGAGTTGGTGTTTTCGGTACTGGATTCGATCAAGGACCCGGCCACCGTACCCTTCGGCTCGGCATTCCCCAGCCCGACGCTGTTCCCACTGCAACGGCTGTCCCGTTCGCTGTCCAGCGCAACACGGGACATGGACCCGCGAATGGTGGTCACGGACATGTCGCCAGGCAATCCACAATTGCGTCGACAAATCGCGCTGCGCTACATGGTCGGCGGGTTGATGTTGCCCATGGAGGAGCTGCTGGTCACCAACGGTGCCCTGGAAGCCTTGAACCTGTGCCTGCAAGCGGTGACCGAGCCCGGCGACCTGGTGGCGATCGAGGCGCCGGCATTCTATGCCAGCCTGCAGGTACTGGAGCGGCTCAAGCTCAAGGCCGTGGAGATTCCCGTCCACCCGCGCGACGGTATCGACCTGGAAGTGTTGGAGCAGACACTGGAGCGCCATCCGATCAAGGCCTGCTGGTGCATGACCAGTTTCCAGAACCCCATGGGCGCAACCATGCCCGAGGCAAGGAAACAGGCCTTGGTGGAACTGCTACGCCGCCATCAGGTGCCGCTGATCGAGGACGACGTCTACGCCGAACTCTATTACGGCCAACAGGCCCCCAAGCCCGCCAAGGCGTTCGACACCGAAGGGCTGGTGATGCATTGCGGTTCGTTCGCCAAGAGCCTGGCGCCGGGCTATCGCATCGGCTGGGTCGCCGCCGGGCGCTTTGCGCAGAAGATCGAACGGCTCAAGCTCATGACCTCGCTGTGCGCCTCGATGCCAGCCCAGGCCGCCATCGCCGACTACCTGCAACACGGCGGCTACGACCGTCACCTGCGCAAACTGCGCTACGCCCTGGAAGAACAGCAAAGCGCGATGCTCGCCGCCATCGCCCGCTATTTCCCGGCCCAGACCCGCGTCAGCCAACCGGCAGGCGGTTACTTCCTGTGGCTGGAGCTGCCGGAGCAGATGGACTCGCTGAAACTGTTCCAGATGGCCCTGGCCCAGGGCATCAGCATCGCGCCGGGACCGATCTTTTCACCGACGCAGCGTTTCCGAAATTGCATCCGCTTGAACTATGGCAGCCCGTGGACCGACGCCTCGGAAAAGGCCATGGAGACGTTGGGGCGGATTATTCGGTCGTTTTGATATTGGAGCGCCTTTTATTGCCTCATCGCGAGCAGGCTCGCTCCCACAGTGGATTTACGGTGAAACGAATATCTCAGGTATCAGCAAATCTCATGTGGGAGCGAGCCTGCTCGCGAGGACGGCAGAACAGGCAACCCGTATCCCAAAGCTCAGCGCCCGCCCCCCAGGTCCACAAACGTCCCGGTTGCATAAGAAGCCTTGTCCGACAGCAACCAGATAATCGCTTCGGCGACTTCATCCGGACGCCCGCCCCGGGCCATGGGAATCGCCGACTCCAGTTTGCTGACCCGATCCGGGTCGCCGCTCAGGGCATGAAAGTCAGTGTAGATGTAGCCGGGACGCACCGCGTTGACGCGAATACCTTCGCCAGCCACTTCCTTGGACAGGCCGATGGTGAAGGTGTCCAGCGCGCCCTTGGAGGCTGCGTAATCGACGTATTCACCCGGCGCCCCCAGGCGAGCAGCCACCGACGAGACGTTGACGATACTGCCGCCCTGCCCGCCATGCCGGGGCGACATGCGCAGCACCGCGTGCTTGGCACAGAGGATCGGACCCAGCACGTTGGTCTTCATGATCTTGAGAATGCGAAACTCGGACATTTCATCGAGCCGGGACTTGTGGGCCACCGTGCCGGCGTTGTTCACCAGGGCGGTGACACGTCCCAGCTCGGCATCCACCCGGTCGAACAGGCTGATCACCTCATCTTCGATGCTCACGTCGGCGCGCACGGCCATCGCCTGTGCGCCCTTGGCCCGCACCTGTTCGAGCACCTCTTGCGCGGCACTTTCATCCGATTGGTAATTGATACAGATCCGATAACCCAACTCGGCAGCCAACAGCGCCGTGGCCGCCCCGATGCCGCGACCGCCACCGGTGATGACGATGACTTTATCCACGTTTGCTTCCCCCGTTCCACGGATAGACGTCCGGCCCAAGAATAGCGTTGACCGATGCGTTTGCACAAAACGCCCGGCTCAGCGGACCAAAACGCCTGTTCAGCGGGCTATGGCCCGTAGGTCCAGGCGTCCGTCCAGCAGCGGCGGGCACCAGTAGTAACCACCGGTGATTGGCCGGCTCATGCGATACAGGCCGTCGGTGATACCGTCTTCCAGGCCACTCATGCGTCGCAGTTGTGCCTCGAAGGCATCGAGGGAGAAGCCGAACGCCAGGAACATCAGCCCTGCACGGTCACCTTCGATCCACGGCATGGAGCGACGTACCACGAACGCCTCCGGGGCGAAACTTTCCTGGGCGGTGCGCTTGACGTGGGCCGACTCCGGCGCGTCGTCGATTTCTTCGTTGTCGCTCAGGCGGCGGCCCATGATGTTGTCGCGTTCGTGGGGCTGCATCGCCGCGAAACCGTCCAGGTCATGCTGCCACTGCTGGATCGCGGCAAAACTGCCACCGCGTACCCCGTCGGCGCCCTGGGCCAGGGCGGCGGCGATGGCCGCTTCATCGTGGGGGTTTTCGGTGCCGTCTTCGTAGCCGGTCAAGTCATGGCCAGTCATATGGCGGAAGGTTTCGTTCATCTGCACCAGACGCAGCGCCGGGGCCAGCGCGGCCTCGATGGCGCGACTGCGGTGCATCAGCTCGCCGCGGTCTTCGCCGTGCAGCCAGCACCACAGCGCGTGCTGGGTCGACGGGTTGTCCACGCCCACGCCGGCCAACGCAGGAAAGGCCCGCAGGCCTTCGACCTGGGCGCCCAGCGCCTGGACCAGCGATTCGCCGAAGCCGACCACGGCCCGCCCATCGAGCAGCGACTGGAGTTTGTCTATCGCAGCCGGCAGTGCCTCGACCGATTCCAGGGCAAAAAACAAATGACGGGCCTGAGGCGGAACAGGGGTGGCGAGAATGCCGGGCTGGTAGTAACTCATGTGAACTCCTTTAGAAAGGGCACAAGTCTACCCGGCAGCCGTGGGGGTTTGCCATGCGACACCGAGGGCGGCTGCCAAAAGATTTTCGTAGGAAGACTCCCGCGAGCCAGTCAGACGACTCGGAACCTGACCTGAGCCCGATAGCAGCCAATTGCCGAGCAACCGAAAACCTCCTAGATTGACCAGCCCCAAGATGCCCCAGGCATCGCAAGCTGCCGGATGCAGAGCGGCTTGAACCACCGCCATCCAAGGAGACGGTCCGACATGCACATGGCTAAATCGATACTCGCAGGCACTTTTTTCCTGCTCTACGGGGCGGCTCCGGGCTTTGCCCAGGATCGTATTGAAGAGGCCGTCAATGCCACGATCCAGCCATTGATGAAGCAACAGGACATCGCCGGCATGGCTGTGGCGATCACCTACAAGGGCCAACGCCATTACTTCAACTACGGCGAGGCCTCCAAGGACACGAAAAACCCAGTCACCGACCAGACCCTCTTCGAAATCGGCTCGATCAGCAAGACCTTTACCGCCACCCTCGGCGCCTATGCCCAGGCCCAGGGCAAGTTGTCCCTGACGGACCCGGCCAGTCGCTTCGCTCCCGAGCTGCGCGGCAGCGCCTTCGACGGCATCAGCCTGCTCAACCTCGCCACCTACACCGCCGGCGGCCTGCCGTTGCAGTTTCCCGACGAGGCAGACCATCCAGACCGGATGTTCAGTTATTACACGACCTGGAAGCCGCTCTACCCGGCCGGCACCCAGCGGCTCTATTCAAACCCGAGCATCGGGTTGTTCGGCTATCTGGCAGCCCGCAGCATGGGCCAGTCGTTTGACGAGGTAATGGAGCGCACACTGATGCCAGGGCTGGGCCTCAAGCACAGTTATGTGCGGGTGCCACAGGATCAGTCGGGTCGATACGCCCAAGGGTATGCAAAGGACGGCAAGCCTGTCCGGGTCGGGCCTGGTGCCCTGGACTCCGAGGCTTACGGGGTGAAGACCAGCTCATCGGACCTGATTCGCTTCGTCGAGGCCAACCTGCGCCCCGGAAAACTGGACGCCAACCTGCGCCAAGCCATCGCCACGACTCATACCGGGTTCTATAAGGTCGGTGGAATGACCCAGGGGTTGGGTTGGGAGTTCTACCCCTACCCGCTCACCGTGGATGCGCTGCTGGCTGGCAACTCGACGCAAGTCGCGATGACGCCAAACAAGGTCGAACCGCTGGATCCGCCTCGCCCTGCGCCGGTCAACGCCTGGATCAACAAGACCGGTTCCACCGGCGGCTTTGGTGCCTACGTGGCATTCGTGCCCGGAAAGGACATGGGGATCGTCATGCTTGCCAACAGGAACTACCCGAACGAGGAACGGGTGAAAGCCGCGCACCGGATCCTCACTGCACTGGACGGGAAGTAAATCGGCGGGGTTACCTGTGGCGAGGGGATTTATCCCCTCTCGAGTGCGTAGCACTCGCCGGATTCTTTGACATGCAGAAATGCTGGGGCCGCTTCGCAGCCCAGCGGGGATAAATCCCCTCGCCACAGGGAGCCTCATCGTTACTGGAAGTCAATCATCCAGCGGCTTCGGCGGCCCTGCCGGCTTGACTGCCTTGCCAGGCTTGGCACCTTTCGTATCCTTGGCCGGTGCAGGCTCTGGCGCGGGAGGTGGAGCTGGAGGTGTCGCTTCTTTTTCGGCCGCAGGCAGTTTATCGACGGTGTCGAAGAGGTCTTTCAGTTCGATCGCCCCGGAATGCTCAAGCTTCTTTTCCCCGTCCTTGCCCACCAGGATGATCTTGGTCTGCGCACCGGCGCCCAACTTGAGCGAGCGAATCAACGCCATGGTGCTTTGCGGGTCCAGGTCCTTGCCATCGCGCTGCCCAATGGTATTGAGCACGGTATAGAGCACCATGTTGCGCTCAGAAAAGCCCTGCTTGCCTGCCGGCTCATCCAAGGCCTTTTTCAGGCTCACCCAGGCAGGGTCGACCGTACTGGGCGCGATGACGATCAGGGGACGTGCCCTGCCTGCATCCGCCACCAAGGGTGAGTCTCCATCGGCAGCGAACAGGGGGCTGGCGATGGCCAGCAAGGTAGCGAAGGTCAACGACCGAATGAGCATGCGCCTCTCCTTTTGATATTTACGCTGTACTGATTGCACAGGGCGGCGATTGTTCCGCGAGAGTCGCTCGATACTGCGCCTGCCTGACTTGAAGCTTAGGCCAGGGGGGTCATTGCGCAACCAGCCAACGCGTATGGGAGGGAGAGGTATGACTGCTAGAAGTACAGTCACCGCAAACGAGTGTGGGAGCGGGCTTGCTCGCTCCCACAATGGATCTCGGTGCCCGTTCTAGAACGCCAGCTTGAACCCGATCATCGCCAACATCACCGCCAGGCACGGGCGCAGCAGTTCGTCGGAGATGCGGCCCGACAAATGACTGCCCAGGTAGATCCCTGGCAACGAACCTACCAGCAGGAACCCCAGGATGTGCCAGTCCATGTTGCCCATGCTCGCATGGCCCAGGCCAGCCACCAGAGTCAGCGGCACGGCGTGGGCGATCTCGGTGCCCACCAGGCGCTTGGTGACCAGGAACGGATAGAGGATGAACAGCGCGACAGTACCCAGCGCGCCGGCACCGATGGAGGTCAACGCGACCATCGTACCCAGCACCAGGCCGGTGATGACCGTGAGCACGTTGAGTTGCGAACCGGAGGGATTGTAGTGGCCGCCAGCACGATCATGAGCGAATTGCAGCAGGCGCTTCTTGAACAGGATCGCCAGGGCAGTGGCGAACAACACAAAGCCCAGGGCCTGCTTGATCACCGCGTTCATGGCGTCGGGGGAGCTGTGCAGGCTGCTGAGGAACCACAGCGTCAAGCCGACCGCCGGCACGCTGCCCAACGTCAGCCAGCCGGTGATGGCCCAGTCGATGTTGCGGTTTTTGGCATGAACCAGGACACCGCCAGACTTGGTAATGGCCGCATACAGCAGGTCCGTACCCACCGCCGTCGCCGGGTTGATCCCAAACCACAACAGGATCGGGGTCATCAACGAACCACCGCCGACGCCGGTCATCCCAACGATGAAGCCGACCACCAGGCCCGCAACGACTAAACCGACATTACCGAAATCCATTAAACCCGTCTCAACACGACCGCATGAAAAATCTGGCCGCGAGCATAGCGATTTTTCTTATAACCCCCTATATCGATATGATCTATCTTTATTCCTTTATCATCACATCACTGAACCGGCAGGAAGTTGAGGAACAGCAGGCTCTGGGCATAATTCAAGCCGATCCGCCGGTAGCGTTCGTCGAGCATCTGGGTCAGCAGGTCCAGCCGGGCGACGATTTTTCCGAACTCCACGGCGAAACTCAGGTTGCTGCCCTCCTCCGAAATCTCATTGGAAAACAGCAGCGGTTTGCCCTCCTTGTTCTGCCGCTGACTTAGCAGCCAAGTGGCTTTTTCGATATTGCGCGCCGCATTGCTGACAAAGCGCGGATCGATGGTGTCGGTCATGTAGAACTCCAGGCGATTGCCGTGAGCAGTGACCAGCATGCTACCGATGGCATAGATGAACGCCCCGACCCGATCACCGAGAAATTCCGGGCTCATGGCATAGCTCAGGGCAGCCAGATCCTTCTTGCCGCCCAGGGTCGGTAAGGGTTGTTGCTGCTCGATGGCCATGCGCACTTGTTTTTCCGCGGTGCGGGCGTCGAGAAAGCCGGACTTGCGCAGTTCCTCGGGGTTGCGCAGGTAAAGCTTGCTCATCAGCAGATAGAGGCTTTGCAGGTTGTCGTGCATCGACAGCGTGGCCATGCGGTCGACGCTGGTCTGCAAGAACTCCTGGGGCCTGGCGTTGCTGAACTGCGTGACCATGTCCTGCCCCTGCTGCTGGCTGCAGCCGCCGCTGAACAGCACCGACACACCGACCAACAACGCCATGCCGCGGCGGCGCAACCTCATCACAGAATAAAAAACACCGGCCATCGAGTCTCGGTCTGGGCATGGGGAAGCGATGGGGGTCGCCGCTTCCAGGCCAAGGATAGAGCGGTAAAAAACGCAAAAGTGCAGTGTCCGGTGAAAACCCGCAGCCTTCCACGACAACTCAAAAACCCAATTAGTCTTACTTTTTAATTGATAAATCTCTATTAATGGCTATAAATCCCTTCTCAACTCACAAATAGAAAGACTACTAACCCGAAAAACCTTCAGCGCTGTCCGACCAGTAACGGACTCGCCCCGCGTTCAAAACAACAACAAAACAACAGGAAGGAAGGTCATACCATGCTTGAATCCAGACAACTGCTCACGGCCCTCGGAGTGTCTCTGATGATCGCCACCTCGGCTTCCCAGGCTGCCGGCCTGACCAACGAACGCGGTACGTTCGGCAAGACCGACGACGGCACGGCGGTGGAAAAATTCGTGCTGCGCAACAGCCACGGCATGGAGGCCACGGTCATCACCTACGGCGGCATCCTGCAGTCATTGAGCGTGCCGGACAAAAACGGCAAGGCCGCCGACATCGTGCTCGGTTTCGACGATGTGCAGGGTTACCAGAAGAACGGCAGCGTGTATTTCGGCGCGACCATCGGCCGCTTTGGCAATCGCCTGGCCGACGGGGCTTTCGAGCTGGACGGCAAGCGTTACCAGGTGCCGCAGAACGACCATGGCAACTCCCTGCACGGCGGCCCACAAGGGTTCGACAAGCGCGTCTGGAAGGCCGAGCCCCATAATGCCAAGGACTCGGTGGGTGTCACCCTGACCTACCTGTCACCTGATGGCGAGATGGGCTTTCCCGGCGCACTAAAGACCGACGTCACCTACAGCCTCAACGAACAGAACGAGTTGCGCATCGAGTACAAGGCCACCACCGACAAACCCACGGTGCTGAACCTGACCAACCACAGCTATTTCAACCTGGCCGGCGCCGGCAACGGCGACATACTCGAGCAGATCGCAACTCTGCACGCAGCCCATTACACGCCGGTCACTGGAAAACTCATTCCCACCGGCGAACTGGCCCCCGTAGCCGGCACACCGATGGATTTCACCCAACCCACCGCCATCGGCACCCATATCAAGGCCGATCACCCACAACTCAAATTCGCCGAGCCGAAACAGGGTGGCTTCGATTTCAACTGGGCGCTGGACGCCAAGGGCGACGTGACCAAACTGGCCGCCGAGGTGTATGACACCGATTCCGGACGCCGCCTGCAGCTCTACACCAGCGAGCCTGGCGTGCAGTTCTACACCAGCAACTTCCTCGACGGCACCGTCAAGGGCAAGCATGGCAAGGTCTATCCGCACTGGGGCGCGTTCACCCTGGAAACCCAGCACTACCCCGACTCGCCCAACCAGCCGAACTTCCCCTCGACGCGGCTCGATCCAGGCCAGACCTACACCCAGACCATGGTGCTGAAGTTCTCGGCAAAATAACGTCCCCGCCGACTGACCGTTCCCACGCTCCGCGTCACGCCTTTGGGACGCGGAGCATCCCGGAAAGCATTCCCACGCAGAACGTGGGAACGCTCATCAGGTGAACACCTGGTCTATCCTGCTGCCACAGCACTATCGGTCTAACAACAGGAGGTAGCCATGAAGACTCTGGAATTGGCCGGCGTGTCCGTACCGGTGATCGGCCAAGGCACCTGGCGCATGGGTGAGGAACCGTCCCATCACAAGAAAGAAGTGGCGGCCCTGCGGCTGGGGATCGAACTGGGCATGACCCTGATCGACACGGCAGAGATGTACGCCGAGGGCGGAGCCGAAACCGTCGTTGGCGAAGCGATTACCGGCCTGCGCGACCAGGTTTTCCTGGTGAGCAAGGTCTATCCCCACAACGCCAGTCGCAAAGGCATTCCCTTGGCCTGCGAACGCAGCTTGCGCCGGCTCGACACCGATTACATCGACCTTTACCTGCTGCACTGGCGCGGTCAGTACCCGCTGGAGGAAACCGTCGAAGCCTTCGAACGCCTGCGTGAAGAAGGCAAGATCGGCCGTTGGGGCGTGTCGAACTTCGACGTGGCGGACCTTGAAGAACTGGCCGCGCCAGCCTGCGCGACCAACCAGGTGCTGTACAACCTACAAGAACGCGGCATCGAATTCGACCTGCTGCCCTGGTGCCAGAAACGGCCCATGCCAGTCATGGCGTACTGCCCGGTCGGCCAGGGCGGGCACCTGCTCAAGGATCACACCCTGGGACAAATCGCCGAACGCCATCGCGCCACACCGGCGCAAATAGCACTGGCCTGGTTGCTGCGCCAGGACAATGTCATTGCGATTCCCAAGGCCGTGAAGCCCGAGCATGTGCGTTTGAATGCCGAGGCGGCGAACCTGAGGCTTGAACCGCAGGACCTGGCCGCGCTGGACCTGATATTTCCCCAGCCTCAAGGCAAGCAGCGGCTGGCGATGGTTTGACATCCAATCCTGGGATTCACACCGACCTGTGGCGATGGAGTTTTTCTGTGGGAGCAAGGCTTGCCCGCGATGCGGACACCTCGTTCCCCAGGACACCGCGTTGTCTTCATCGCGGGCAAGCCTTGCTCCCACCGGGGATAGGCCTTGATCACAGCTCGGCCTGAATACCTGGGGATTTCAGAACAACCCCATCTGCCCACCCACCAACGTCGAAAAATCATCCTCCACAAACGGTAGGATCGCATCCGCCACCGGCTGTAGCTGTTTGGTCACGTAGTGGTCGTAATCGATGGGTGCATTGCGGGTTTCCAAAGGTTCAGGGCCGGCGACGGTGATGACGTAGCTGATCCAGCCGCCGTTCTGGTACTGCCGCGGCCGGCCCTGACGCTGGTTGAACTCATCGGCCAGGCGCGCGGCTCGCACATGGGGCGGGACGTTGCGTTCGTAGTCTTCCAGTGGCCGGCGCAGGCGCTTGCGGTAGACCAGCCGATCATCGAACGCGCCGGCCAGGGTCTGCCGCACATAATCGCGCACATAATCCTGATAGGGCTGGCGGTGGAAGATCCGCCCGTACAGCTCCTGCTGGAACTGCCGGGCCAGCGGCGACCAGTCGGTGCGCACGGTTTCCAGGCCCTTGTAGACAATTTCGTCGCTGCCGTCGGCGCGCGTCACCAGCCCGGCGTAGCGTTTCTTGCTGCCCTCCTCCGCGCCCCGAATGGTCGGCATCAAGAAGCGCTTGAAGTGGGTTTCGAACTGCAACTCCAGCGCGCTCTCCAGCCCGAATTCGTCACGTACGTACCCGCGCCACCACTGGTTGACGTGCGCCACCAGCTCGCGGCCGATCCTGGCCGCCTCTTCCTGGCCGTGGGCCCGGCGTAGCCAGACGAACGTGGAGTCGGTATCACCATAGATCACCACATGCCCCTGGGCTTCGATCAACTGGCGGGTGCGCTGCATGATCTGGTGACCACGCAGGGTGATGGACGAGGCCAGGCGCGGATCGAAGAAGCGACAGCCACTGGAACCGAGCACGCCATAAAAAGCGTTCATGATGATTTTCAGCGCTTGGGACAGTGGCGCATTGTGTTCGCGCTTGGCGGTTTCCCGGCCTTCGGCGACCCGGGCGACGATGGCCGGCAGACAATGTCGGCTACGAGAGAAGCGCGCCCCGCGAAAGCCGGGTACCGATTCCTGCTCATCCGGGTGGCGCAGGCCTTCGATCAAACCCACCGGATCAATCAGGAAGGTACGGATGATCGATGGGTAGAGGCTCTTGTAGTCCAGCACCAGCACCGACTCGTAGAGCCCCGGCTGGGAGTCCATGACAAAGCCGCCCGGGCTGGCTTCGGGTGGACGCTGGCCAAGATTCGGTGCGACGAAACCTTGGCGGTGCATCAGCGGCATGTACAGGTGCGTGAAGGCCGCCACCGAACCACCGCTGCGGTCCGCCGGTAGGCCGGTGACGCTGGCCCGTTCCAGGAGGAACTTGAGCAGTTCGGTCTTGGCGAAGATCCGCGTCACCAGCTCGCAGTCCTTGAGGTTGTAGCGGGCCAGGGCCGGCTTGTCCTCGGCGAACATGCGATTGATCTCGTCCATGCGCTGGTACGGGTTATCGATGGACTTGCCCTCCCCCAGCAGCGTCTGGGCGACGTTTTCCAGGCTGAACGAGGGGAAACTCCAAGTGGCTGAGCGCAGGGACTCGATACCGTCGATGATCAGCCGGCCAGCGGCCGAGGCGAAGAAGTGATTGTTGCGCGTACCGTGTTCGCGCCATTGCATTTCTTCGCCACCGCGCCCCAGGCGCAACGGCACCGCCAGCCGCCGGGCGTGTTCATGCAGCACCCGCAGATCGAATTGCACCAGGTTCCAGCCAATGATCCCATCGGGGTCGAAACGGGCGAACCAGTCGTTGAGTTTTTTCAGCAGCGCCGTGCGTGATTCGCAGTATTCCAGCTGGAAATCCACGCCGCTATCGTCGCCGTTGGCGGGCCCGAGCATGTAGACCTGGCGCTCACCACAGCCTTCCAGGGCAATCGAGTACAGTTCGCCCTGGGCGGTGGTTTCGATGTCCAGGGACACCAGGCGCAACGGCGGCCGGTAGTCGGGCGCCGGCTTCATCTGGACGTCGACCAGCAGGCCATCGGCGCCCGGCGTACCGCCAAACCAGACCGGTGCGGTGATGAAGCGTTCCATCAGGTAGCGCTCCGGCGGCCGGATATCCGCCTCGAACACCTCCACACCGGCACGGCGCAAGGTGGTGTCCAGGCGCATCAACTGGGCGTGTTGCTGGCAATACAGCCCCAACACCGGACGGTGTTCGAAATCCAGCAGGTCCAGGGGACGGAGCTCTATGTCCTTCTCCCCTTGCAGCAGGGCTTCGAGCTGGCCGCGCTGGATCTGCGGCACAAACGCCACCGACGGCTGCACCGGCAGGCGCACACGTCGGGGGCCGGCATCAGTCGCCAACCAGAACTCGACTTCGGTGCCGGCCGGGGTATCGCGCCAATGCCGGGTCAGGACGAAGCCCTGCTGTAAATCCACCGCTGCAACCTCGAATTTTAGGTGTACCGCGATTCTACCTGTGGCGAGGGGATTTATCCTTCTGTGGGAGCAAGGCTTGCCCGCGATGCAGGCGCCCCGTTTCCTCTGGGAGACCGCGCCGGCGCCATCGCGGGCAAGCCTTGCTCCCACAAAGGGACTCCCCTCGCCACAGGGGAATGACATCACATCGGTGGGAAATGCACCGGCAATGACGCTTTTGGACGACTGGCCGCCGCTTTACCGCTTGCTCTGCGCCGTTGGGTCTACGATTCTTTAATCACCCGCAAAAACAACACCTGAGGCTCCCTCCATGAAAACCGTCGCGCAGTTGCTCCGGATAAAAGATGAGAAGAACCAGCAAGTGCACACCATCTCACCGGACGACATGGTATTGCAGGCCCTGATGCGCATGGCCGAGAAAAACGTCGGCGCCTTGCTGGTGGTGAAAAACGATGAAGTGCTGGGCATCATCAGTGAGCGCGACTATGCGCGCAAAATGGTCTTGCATGGCCGCTCTTCGGTGGGCACGAAAGTGAGCGACATCATGGTCTCCCCGGTGATCACCATAGACCCGCACCAGAATGTCGAAACCTGCCTGAGCATCATGACCGAAAAGCACCTGCGGCATTTGCCGGTGGTCGAGGACGGCAAGCTCGTCGGCCTGCTGTCCATTGGCGACCTGGTCAAGGAAGCCATTGCCGAGCAGGCCGACCTGATCCGACAACTGGAGCAATACATTCGCGGCGAATGAGCCCTCGGCAGGCGGTGTGAAACGTAGCGAATTTCCCCACCGCCTGCCGGACGGGTTGCTCATTCTCAACGCACTTCTATATTGAAGGGGTTGTTCCTGCCGAGCATCCCTATGGCCGACGCCGCCCGACTGATCATTTGTGAACATTGCGATGCGGTGTACGAGCCGGTTGTGCTCGCCCCGCACCAGAAAGCCTCGTGCGTGCGCTGCCACGCTGTAATCCAGCGCTACAACGGCCTGACCATCGAGCAGCGCCTGGCCTTGAGCGCAACGGCCGCGGTGCTGTGGGCCTTCGCTAACATCTACCCGGTCATGAGCATCCGCCTCCAGGGCCTGAGCAACAGCGCGACGTTATGGGACTCCATCGTGGCGCTGAGCCAGGGGCCGATCACCTTCATCGCCCTGGTGACAGCGGTGGCAATCATCATTGCACCGGCCTTCCAACTAGTGCTTCTGCTCTGGGTGCTGGGCCATGCCTACCTCCAGCGGCGGGCGCCGGGGTTCAACCTGTGCATGCGCAGCCTGGAAACCCTGCGGCCCTGGAGCATGCTGGAGGTGTGCCTGCTGGGCGCGCTGGTGGCGGTGATCAAGCTCGCCGGCCTGCTGGACGTGCTTCCGGGGATCGGCCTGTTTGCCCTGGCGGCCTTGAGCCTGCTGATGATCCGCATTGCCGGGCGCGATGTCCGCGACCTGTGGGACAACCTGTGAACGACCAGCCGCTGGACACCCCGCCAGAAGCCCGCGACCTGGACCTGTGCCTGTGCCACAGTTGCGGCCTGGCCTGTGACATGACCGACGAACCCCAGGCCTGCCCCCGCTGCGACGCCGCCCTGCACCGACGCAAACCCAACGCCATCAGCCGGACCTGGGCCTACATGCTGGCCGCACTGGTGTTCTACATTCCGGCCAACCTGCTGCCGGTGATGAATACCCAGATGCTCGGCGAAGGCGCCGACAGCACCATCATCAGCGGCGTCATCGAGTTCTGGCAAAGCGGCGCCTGGGACATCGCCCTGATTATCTTCATCGCCAGCATCGCCGTACCGGGCATCAAGTTCGTGGTCCTGACCCTGTTGCTGGTGACCGCGCAGCGGCGCAGCACCTGGGCCCAGGTCCAGCGGGCGAAGCTGTACCGGCTGGTGGAAGTCATCGGCTACTGGTCAATGCTCGATGTGCTGGTGGTGGCCCTGGTGGCGGCACTGGTCAAGTTCCAGGCCCTGAGCGATATCGAACCGCGGCCGGGGATCCTGTTCTTCGGCCTCGTGGTGCTGTTCACCATGCTGTCGGCCATGAGTTTCGACCCCCGGCTGATCTGGGACACTCAACCATCCGAGGAGGTCATGGATGAAGTCGCAAGCCACTGACGGGCAACAACCCGCACCCGGCCGTGCCCACGTCACCAGCCGTCGCTGGACGGTGTCGCTGGTATGGATCGTGCCGATCATCGCGGTGCTGGTGGGCATTTCCCTGGTGGTCCACAACTGGCTGCAGGAAGGCCCGACCATCACCATCACCTTCAAGACCGGCCAGGGCCTGACCGCCAACAAGACCCAGGTGAAATATCGCAACGTGGTCATCGGACAGGTCACCGACGTGCAACTGAGCGATGACCAGAAGAACGTCACCGCCACGGTCAAGCTCGCCAAGACTGCCGACACCTTCACCCACGAGGATTCGGTGTTCTGGGTGGTGCGGCCAAGGATCGGGGCCGGTGGGATCTCGGGAATCGACACCCTGCTGTCAGGAGACTTCATCGGCGCCGACGCCGGTCAATCGAAAGTGCGCGCCAAATCCTTCACCGGCCTGGAGAACCCGCCTCCCATCACTTATGGCGAACCGGGCAAGCGCTTCACCCTGCACTCCCAGGACCTCGGCTCGCTGGATATCGGCTCGCCGGTGTACCTGCGCAAGATCCCAGTGGGCCAAGTGGTGTCCTATGCCCTGGACGCCGAGGGCAAAGGCGTCGACATCGACGTGTTCGTCAACGCGCCCAACGATGTCTACGTCACCGAAAACACCCGGTTCTGGAATGTCAGCGGCGTGGATGTGAACGTCGGAGCCAACGGCTTCGCGGTCAAGACCGAATCGCTCTCGGCGCTGCTGCTGGGGGGCATCGCGTTCCGGGCGCCGGAATACAGCCCCAACGACACCCCTGCCAGCGAAGACAAGACATTCGAGCTGTTCGCCGACCAGCAGAGCGCCCTCGCCCCGCCCGATGGCAAGGCGCAGTACCTGGCCCTGCGGTTCGATCAGGCACTGCGCGGCTTGCGAGTCGGGGCGCCGGTGGAGTTCCTCGGCGTGGAAGTCGGCAGGGTGGTGGCAATCAATCTGGATTTCGATGAGAAACAGCGCAGCTTTCCGGTCAACGTCGGCGTGGTGATCTACCCGCAGCGCCTGGGCAAGGCCCATGAGAAGCTGCTCAAGAGCCTCAATCACAACCCGGACGACGAAGCCGCCGGCGCCCGCCTGATCGGCAGCTTCGTCGAACGCGGCCTGCGCGCCCAGGCCCGCAGCGGCAACCTGTTGACCGGGCAGTTGTACATCTCGCTGGATTTCTACCCCAAGGCGGAAAAAGTCGCCTTCGACCCAAGCGCCCGCCCCGTGCGCATCCCGACCATCCCGGGCAGCCTCCAACAACTGCAGGAACAACTGCAGGCGATGATCGAGCGGATCAACAAACTGCCACTGGAGAGCATCGCCGGCAACCTGGATGGCAACCTGGTAGAGCTGCGCAAAGGCCTGGCCCAGTTCAACAGCAAGACCCTGCCGGGCGTACAAAGCACCTTGCAGGACGTGAGCAAGACCCTGCAATCGGCCAATTCGACCCTCGCCGAAGATTCGCCCCAGCGCGAACAACTGACCCAGACCCTGGACGACCTGGGGCGCATGTCGCGCTCGCTGCGCGAACTGTCGGACTACCTGAGCCGCCACCCCGAATCGCTGCTTCGCGGTCGTCCCAAGGACGCACCGGCACAGAACCTCACATTGCCGGTGAAAGAATGATCACAGGAGCCCGCCCCATGCCGATGACGCTGAAACTCACCCTGGTTGCCGTGGCGTTGCTACTGGGCGCCTGCCGCAGCGATCCGATCCACTACCACACCCTGAGCCCGGCCCAACCGGCCGGCCAGTCGCGCTCCGGCGTAGACATCCAGATCGAACAGGTCAGCGTGCCGCCCCAGGTGGACCGCACCCAGATCGTCATACGCCAGGGCAACAGCGGGCTGGCGATCCTGGAAACGCAATGGTGGGGCGCCAGCCTGGCCGATGAACTGCGCAGCAGCCTGGACGAACAACTGAGCAACCCCGGCGCGCCGAAAGCATTGCTGCGGGTGGACGTGCAACGCTTTGATTCGATCCCTGGCCGCTATGCCCGCATGGATGTGCAATGGCGACTGCGCAACCCGGGCAACGACGCCCGCCCCCTCACCTGCCGCAGCAGCCTGCAGACGCCGACGGGCGCCAGTATCGACGAGCTGGTGACGGCGCATCAGGAGAATGTCCGGCAATTTGTCGGCCTCGTCGAGCAGGCGGCCGCACGCAAGATGTGCCCTTGATTCACTCAGGCCAATGCAGCGACAGCACGGGCGCAACACGCGGATGGTGATCGATGCGCTCCAACAACTCGTAGAACGCTGGACGTGCGTTTAGCATCGCCGCCCGCGTATCTCTCCACTTCGTGATCACGGCCGCCAGGATATCCAGCGCCCCCGGTTCGGCACCGCTGAGAAAAGGTCGGGCCGGGAACTGGTCGGCAAACAGCGCCCAGTTGTGATACAGCCGTTGCTGCGTGCCGGATATCAAACGCTGCCGAGTCGCTTCGTCCGCATCCTCCAGCCAGCGTTGCGGAAAATCGATAATGCCGATGGGCGTGTAGCAATTGGCCGCGATGTAAACCAGGCCCCGTATGGCTTGCGCACGCTGGGCCGGATCTTGCGGAAGCAGCTTCGATGCGGGGAAGGTCAACCCGAGGTGGATCAGGATCGCCGCCGCCTCAGTCAGCACCGAGCCATCCGGCAACAGCAGGGTCGGCACCTGCTTCTGCGGGTTGAGTTTCTCAAGCTCTTTCGCTGCATCGCTGTCCTCGGTCGAATAGGCATCGACCCGCCGATAAGCCACCTTACAAAGACACAGGGCAACCTCCACCGCCGAGGAACCGGATTGCCTGTAACCGAATAACTGATACATGGACGCACCTCCTGCATAAGGGTTAGCCGGTAGAGCCTGGGAGCCTATCAGTGTTCCATCGAGCTGACCGGCAGTGGCCCAACGAGCTATCACTGCCGTCGATGTTCACCATCATGTCAATGAAGTTCTCTTGATGATCGCCCGGGACAACAATGGCCCCACACAAACCTACTGCACCCCGGAGCACACCATCATGAAACGCCAAGTCATCCTCAGCCTCGCTTTCTCTGTACTGGCCGCCAACGTATTTGCCGCCTCCTCGCAACCCGTCGTCGCTGAAGGCGGTTCTGATCGCCTGATCGAAAACCGCGTCGCTGAAGGCGGTGCCGATCGCCTGCTGGAACGTCGCGTCGCCGAAGGCGGTTCTGATCGCCTGATCGAAAACCGCGTCGCTGAAGGCGGTGCCGATCGTCTGCTGGAGCGTCGCGTTGCTGAAGGTGGCTCCGATCGCCTGATCGAAAACCGCGTCGCTGAAGGCGGTGCCGATCGTCTGCTGGAACGTCGCGTCGCCGAAGGTGGCTCTGATCGCCTGATTGAAAACCGCGTTGCCGAAGGCGGTGCCGATCGTCTGCTGGAACGTCGCGTCGCCGAAGGTGGCTCTGATCGCCTGATCGAAAACCGCGTCGCCGAAGGCGGTGCAGATCGTCTGCTGGAACGTCGCGTCGCCGAGGGTGGTTCTGATCGCTTGATCGAAAACCGCGTATGAGTTGTTCCGTCGTCACAACGTTCCAGATAGCGCCCGCCCCCACACCATCCCAGTAAAGCCCGGCCTTATCCGCCGGGCTTTTACTTGGCCTGCGTTTGGCTAACGCCCCGACGTCCGCGCCATGCACCGCTGATAACGCTCATCCACCCGCTTGGCGAACCACGCGGTGGTCAGCTTGCGCGTAATCTTCGGGCTCTTGAGCACGATCCCCGGCAGTACCGCCCGCGGCAACGCCTTGCCCTCGGCCCGCTCAGCCAGCTCGAACATGCGTTTGTAAAGCTTGCTGTCCTCGAACGCCAGGCTGTCACCCTGCTCCAATTGATCGCGAATGGTCGGGTTGCGCATCCCTAGCGACTTGCCCAGCGTACGCACCGCCAACTCCGTGCTGCCTGGCATGATTGAATCATGGGCAACCAGATCGCCATCCAGCGCCAGGGAAATGCCCGACGCTACACTTACCGCATGCTGGAAAGCCGCGTTACGACTGGCGTACCACCCGGCATTGAAATCGGCAAAACGATACAACGGCTCGGTGTAGCTCACCGGATAGCCCAGCAAATGCGCGATACCGAAGTACATCCCGCCACGACGACTGAACACTTCGCGACGAATCGAGCCATCTACCGTATAGGGATAATTTCGCGCATTGGCCTGGGCAAAGGCGATGCTGACCTGCATTGGCCCACCCGTGTGCACCGGATTGAAACCGTCGAACAGTGTCTTGCCCAACGGCACCATGCCAATGAAGTCGTCGAAAATCTCGCTCAGTTCTTTCTCGCTACGCGCCGCGTTGAGCCGATCGCTGTAGCTTTTGCCGTTGGGCGAACGTACCTGGAGTGCACCACTGACCAACAGCTCCGGAACGTGCACCTTCGCCGCACGGCGGTTGATCTCCTGACGCGCGATCCTGCCCAGCCCCGGCACCGGCGGGTCGGCCTGGAACGTCGACTCCTGTTCGGTCACCGCCAGGACAGCACAGATGTTCTGCGTGGTGGTCGGGATCTGCTGAGCCGCGAAAGCGACATAGATATCAGTCGCCCAGCCCTCGCGATCCACAGTCTTGGCCGGCAGCAATCGCACAATCTGCGCCTTGACCTCGGCGGGCTGGCGCTCAGGCTCCTGGACCTGGCGGCTGCCGCAACCGGCAAGGGCCAGCAATGCGGCGACGCTGATCATCAATCGATTGAGTTGCATGGTGCTCCATCAGGTCTGTTATTCCGGAGCAACCATACGATCAAAAGCGGGTACGGGCTATGTTCTATCGCGCAGAGCACCGAAATGGTCCTGGAAGGAAACCGGCTCGATAGCCCCAGAAACCCAATGTGGGAGCGAGCCTGCTCGCGATGCCGACGGCACATTCACCATCGCCGCCAACTGACCCACCGCTATCGCGAGCAGGCTCGCTCCCACAGGGGAATGGCGGTGAATATAAAACTCGCGTCCAATCAAAATCAGTGTGGGAGCCGAGCTTGCTCGCGATGACGACGGCACATTCACCATCGCCGCCAACTGACCCACCGCTATCGCGAGCAGGCTCGCTCCCACAGGGGAATGGCGGTGAATATAAAACTCGCGTCCAACCAAAATCAGTGTGGGAGCCGAGCTTGCTCGCGATGACGGCGGCACATCCAACATCACCGAAGCTGACCCACCGCTATCGCGAGCAAGCTCAGCCCCCACAGGGATTGGGGTGAACGCCGGATGTGTGAACACCCGCTCCCAGCGAAAATCCAGCGCTGATCAGATCCCGCTCAGCGCCAGATCCATCGCGAAATAAGTGAAGATCAGGTCTGCCCCCGCGCGCTTGATCGCGCCGAGGCTTTCGCGCACCACGCGGGCTTCGTCGATGGCGCCGGCCTGGGCGGCGAACTTGATCATCGCGTATTCACCACTGACCTGATAAGCCGACAGCGGCAGGTTCGAAGCCTGGCGAATGTCGCGGATGATATCGAGGTAGGCACCGGCCGGCTTGACCATCAGCGCATCGGCACCTTCCTGTTCATCGAGCAAGGATTCGCGCAGGGCTTCGCGGCGATTCATCGGGTTCATCTGGTAACTCTTGCGATCGCCTTTCAGCGCGCTGCCGCCGGCCTCGCGGAACGGACCATAGAGCGCCGAGGCGAACTTGGTGGAATAGGCCATGATCGCCGTCTGGCTGAAACCGGCTTCGTCCAAGGCCTTGCGAATGGCCTGGACCTGCCCGTCCATGGCCGCAGATGGCGCGATCACATCGGCACCGGCGCGGGCCGCCGCCACGGCTTGCTTGCCCAGGTTGACCAGGGTCCGGTCGTTGTCCACTTCGTGCCCGTGGAGGACGCCGCAATGACCATGATCGGTGTATTCGCAAAAGCAAGTGTCGGACATCACGATCATTTCCGGCACCGCGTCCTTGCAGATCCCGGCCATGCGCGACACCAGGCCGCGCTCGCTCCAGGTGTCGCTGCCGTCGTTGTCCAGGTGATGGGACACACCAAAGGTCATCACCGCCTTGATGCCGGCACGGGCATAGCGCTCGATCTCGCCGGCCAGCTTCGATTCAGGAATGCGTACCACCCCCGGCATGCTCTTGATCGGCACGAAGTCATCGATTTCTTCTTCGACGAAAATCGGCAGCACCAGGTCGTTCAACGTGAACTCGGTTTCCTGGAACAGGCTGCGCAGGCTCGCATTGCGACGCAGGCGGCGTGGACGGGCTTCGGGGAATTGGCTGGACATGGGACTCCTGGCAAATGGATGCTCGATCACAAGGGGGCAAAAGCTTATGCCCTGGTCGACCAGGGCACAAACGCCGGCAGGAAAACAGAGTGTTACCGGCGCGGCAATAATCGCCTCACAAGGTCAGCGAGCCATTGATGCAAGTCACCACCGCGCCGCCAATCCAGATCTCCTCCCCTATTTGCTCGACATGAATCCGCCCGGCCCGGCCCATGGTCAAGCCCTGGCTGACCACATAGGACGAAGGCGCCAGGCCCTTGTCCAGCATCCATTGCGCGAGCCCGGCGTTCAGGCTGCCGGTAGCAGGGTCCTCCGGCATGCCGTCACCGGCGATGAAGCCGCGCACTTCAAAGTGTGCCTCATCGCCATCCACGGCCCGATCCCAAGGTGCGATCACGCCCACGGCCAGGTCGAGCAATTGATGATAATCAGGCTTGAGCGTCAGGACCTGCTGGCGATCCTTGAGCATCAAGGCCAGCCAGCCAGCACCATTATCGACCCATTGCGCCTCGACAATCGCCTCGGCGGCGAGCCCCAGCGCCTTGCGCACCCGCTCCAGCAGGTCGGCCTCCAACGGACCGGACTTGAGCAAGGGCGGTGCGAGGAATGCCAACCCACGATCGTTGCGGCGAATCCTGACCAGGCCAACGCCACACTCCTGCACGATCTCCTGCCCTTTCGGCACGCCTCCGGCTTCCAGCCAGGCGTGGCAACTGCCCAGGGTCGGATGCCCGGCAAACGGCAATTCGGTCGAGGTGGTGAAAATACGCACCCGGTAATCGGCCTCCGGGTGCTGCGGCGCCAACAGGAACGTGGTTTCGCTGAGGTTGGTCCAGTTGGCAAAAGCAGCCATGCGCGAATCACTGATCCCATCGGCCCCCAGCACCACCGCCAACGGATTGCCCTTGAGGGGTACGTCGCTGAACACATCCAGTTGCTTGAAATCGAATCGGCGGGGCGGCGGGTTACTCATTCCGGGATCTTCAATCCACGTGCCACAGCCGGTCGGGCCAGGAAACGCTCCAGCACCCGCGTCACATTGGGGAAGTTCTGGATACCGACCAGATCACCGGCCTCATAAAAACCGATCAAGTTGCGTACCCAGGGAAAGGTGGCGATATCGGCAATGGTGTAACGCTCGCCCATGATCCAGTCCCGCCCTTGCAGACGGCCATCGAGCACCTTGAGCAGGCGCTTGCTTTCCTCGACGTAGCGATCGCGCGGCCGCTTGTCTTCGTAGTCCTTGCCGGCGAACTTGTTGAAGAACCCCAGCTGCCCGAACATCGGCCCGATCCCGCCCATCTGGAACATCAACCACTGGATCGTCTCGTAGCGCGCCGCCGATTCCTGGGCCAGCAGCTGTCCGCTCTTGTCCGCCAGATAAATCAGGATCGCCCCCGACTCGAACAACGCCAACGGCTGGTCCCCCGGCCCATGAGGGTCGAGAATCGCCGGGATCTTGTTGTTCGGGTTCAGGGAAAGGAACTCGGGCGACAGCTGATCGTTGCTGGCGAAGTCCACCTTGTGGGGCTCGTATGGCAGGCCGATCTCTTCCAGCATGATCGAGACCTTCACGCCGTTGGGGGTTGGCAGGGAGTAGAGCTGGAGCCACTCCGGGTATTGGGCGGGCCATTTCTGGCTGATGGGGAATGAGGTCAAGTCGGGCATGGGACAGGCTCGGCAATTAAGGAAAGGCCTGAGAATAATCCAAGATGTGCCAGACAGCACCAGCGCATCACGGGTTTCACACCGACCGTTCTTAATTCCGCAACATCCTGTCGCTAAGATTCGACTGACCTCCAAACAGGAGGCCTTACAGTGCACGGGATCAACCGAGATCGAACCAAAGGGCACGAAGAGACTCTGAGCAGTGCCCCCTTGGAACCGAAGCGGAGTAACGACACGGAAAAACACCCGAGGCCAACGCTTCCCGGTGCCCCAGGTTTGTCAGCCTGACTAGAGAGTTCAAAAGAACATTTATTCGATGATGAACCCACTGAATTTCGCCAGACGCTTCAAACGCCGTTCGTGGCTGTTGCTGCCGACGCTGCTTGTGACCTGTGGCCTGGTGCTGTCGCTGGAATCGAGCGTCAGTCGCGCCCAGCCAGTCGATGGCATCCAGACCCTGGTGTTCCTGCGCCACGCCGAGAAACCCGCCGGAGGCCTGGGCCAGCTCAACTGCCAGGGCCTTAACCGCGCCATTGACCTGGCGACCCTGCTGCCAGAAAAATTCGGCAAGGCCGACTACGTGTTCGCAGCCAACCCTACCCGCAATGTCGAAGAGGGTGAGCTGGACAATTCCTATAGCTATATTCGCCCGCTGATGACCATCAGCCCCAGTGCCATCAAGCTCGGGTTGCCGGTGAACATCAATTTTTCGGCCAACGATACCGGCGACCTGGCGGACGAATTGCTGCATGACAAGTACCACAACTCGACCATCTATACCGCCTGGTCCCATGGCTACTTGCCGGAGCTGATCAACAAGGTTGCCGGCGAGGCTGTGGGCAAGAAGCAGACCATTACCGATGACTGGGCATCCGGCGATTATGATTCGCTGTATGTGCTGACCCTGACCTGGCACAACGGCAAGGCCAGCCTCACCAGCCAGAGCTACAAGCAAGGCTTGGACAACGGCCAGGAAGCCTGCCCGACTTGACCAAAAAGCCCCCCTGTGGGAGCGAGCCTGCTCGCGATAGCGTTGGCCCCATTGGCATTGATGTGACTGATGCACCGCTATCGCGAGCAGGCTCGCTCCCACCGGGTTAGTATTTTCCAATCATGAGCCCGAACTTGCGAGTTCACCCTCCCCTAACCGCCCGCTCACGCAGATACTCCAACACCGCCGCCTGCTCCCCCGAGAACTCGATCCGCCGCCCCTTCTTTTCCCGCTGGAACGCGTACATCGGGTCGTAATACTCACGCAACAAGCCTTCGATCCAACCGCGATGCAAGTCGACGGCGCCGCTGCTGGCCTGCTCGGCCAGGGCGGTTTCCAGGATACTCATCAAGCGCCGGTGACGGTCGCCGCCCAGGCGTTTGTGGATATTGTCCAGACTTGCCAGCAACCGCTCGGAAAACAGCGAAAAACCTTCGTCGCCATGCACGGCGACAAACTCCGCACACAGATCGACCACGTAATCGCGCAGGATCCGCTCCACCCGGTGCTCGAGGCTGTCTTCCAGCCAGACCATCGGAACCTGCTGCATACGCTGGTACAAGGACAGCGGCAAGGCGCAACTGCCGACTGCACGGCTCTCATCTTCAAGGACAAATTGTTCGATGCCGGCGGCGCGCTTTTTCAGTACATCCACCGCCAGGCGGTTTTCAAAATCGATGTTGGAAGGCTGGCCGGTGGCGCGTTTGCCGAAGCTCGAACCACGGTGGTTGGCATGCCCTTCCAGATCCAGGCTGTTGCCCAACTGACCCAGCACTTCAGTCTTGCCGGTGCCGGTCATGCCGCCCAGCAGCACCAGGTCGCACTGGCTCACCGCCTGCTCGACAGTGTCCAGCAGGAACGTACGCATGGCCTTGTAGCCACCCCCGACCCTGGGGTAGTCAATGCCCGCTTCGTCCTTGAGCCACTGCTGGACGATCTGCGAACGCAAGCCTCCGCGAAAGCAATACAGCACACCGTCGGGATGGGCCTTGGCGAACTCGGCCCAGGCCTGGATGCGCTGGGCCTTGGTTTCACCGGATACCAGTTGGTGCCCCAGGACAATGGCGGCCTGCTGTCCCTGTTGTTTGTAGCAGGTACCGACGCGTTGCCGTTCGCTGTCGGTCATCAACGGCAAATTGACCACGCCGGGGAAGGCGCCCTTGATGAATTCGACCGGGGCACGGGTGTCCATCATCGGCCGGTCATTGAGGAAGATGTCGCGGTAATCGGTGATGTCATTGGCCATCAAGACACCTCGACCGCGTAGCTCTGTCGCTCGACCAGTTCGCCGATGGGCTCCAGGGCCAGGCCGAGCTCAGCGGCAACCGCAAGAAACTCCGCCTCGCCTTGCGCCGTGACAGCGATCAGCAGGCCGCCGCTGGTCTGCGGATCGCACAGCACGCGCTTGTGCAGTTCCTGGACCCGACCGACCTTGCTGGCATAGCTGTCGTAGTTGCGCAACGTACCGCCCGGCACACACCCCAGGTCGAGGTAGTACTCGACGCCCGGCAAACGCGGCACCGCGTCATAGCGGATGCGCGCGGTCAGTTGGCTGCCGTCAGCCATTTCCACCAGATGCCCGAGCAGGCCGAAACCGGTGACGTCGGTCATCGCCGTCACACCGTCGAGCTTGCCAAAGCGGCTGCCGGGTTTGTTGAGGGTGCACATCCAGTCACGGGCCAGGCCAACATCGGCGGCGCGCAGCTTGCCCTTCTTTTCCGCCGTGGTCAGGATGCCGATACCCAGGGGCTTGGTCAGGTACAGGCGGCAACCGGCGATAGCCGTGTCGTTGCGTTTCATGTGGCGCTTTTGCACCAGCCCTGTGACCGCCAGGCCGAAAATGGGCTCAGGCGCGTCGATTGAATGTCCGCCAGCCAGGGGGATACCCGCCTCGTCGCACACTGAACGACCACCGCGAATCACTTCCCGGGCAATTTCCGGGGCCAATACATTGACTGGCCAACCGAGGATCGCGATAGCCATCAGCGGGTCACCACCCATGGCGTAGATGTCGCTGATGGCATTGGTGGCGGCGATGCGACCGAAATCGAACGGGTCGTCGACAATCGGCATGAAGAAGTCGGTGGTCGAGACCACGCCGCGTTCCTCGTCGATGGCGTATACCGCAGCATCGTCCCGGGAGGCGTTGCCGACCCACAGCTTGGGGTCAAGGTTCTGCGCACCGCTGCCGGCCAGGATCACTTCCAGCACCTGGGGCGAAATCTTGCAGCCGCAACCGGCGCCGTGGCTGTACTGGGTCAGGCGAATCGGCTCGCTCATGGGCATACCTCGTGTCAGTCAATTGGAACGAGTCTACCAGCAACGCCGACGGTCCTGTGTCGCTGCACGACAGTGCCCCCTTACGCCCTGCCACCTTTTGGTGCCCCTTCAAGGAACCGGGTAACAGGTCGTGCACGACGCCTGACCATAAGGACAGGAAAAATGTCCTAAACACATGTTTTTCAAGCCAGTACGAAAAACTGGTACAGGATGTGCAAACGTTTGCGAAATCACTCGCAACGCCGAAGCGAGTCGCGTTTTTTCAATCACGGAACCCGGGTTTCGACCCGCACGAACAAGGACTTTCCATGGACTTCAATCCTCGGTGTCACGCCGCGCCCGGCGTATTCGCAGCCGCTGTGCTACTGACCGCCGTTACCGGATTACTCAGCACCACCAGCCAGGCCCAGACGAGCGAAGCATCCGCCCAAGGTGAGGCGCTCAGCCCTGAAGCCACTTCCTCGAAAAAAGGTGTCTACCTGTCCGACTGGTACAACCAGGATCTGACGATCATCGGCAGCAAGGACATCAGCTTCGGCCCGCAACCCGTTGATGACATCTATCTGGAATACGAATATTTCGGACGCAAGGGGCCGTTCGAGCTGTATGGCTATATCGACATCCCAAAGATCTTCGACATCGGCAACAGCCACGACAAAGGCGTGTGGGATCACGGCTCGCCGGTGTTCATGGAGCATGAACCGCGTATTTCCATCGACTACATGACTGGCCGCAGCCTGGCCATCGGGCCATTCAAGGAGTGGTATGTGGCGTTCGACTGGATCTACGATCACGGCAGCAATAGCGCCAATCGCGCGAACACCTTGTACAGCGGCCTGGGCACCGACATCGATACCCATTCGCGGGTCAACCTGTCGGCCAACTTCTACGGGCGTTATCAATGGGAAAACTATGGCGCCAGCAATGAATATTCCTGGGATGGCTATCGCGCCCAACTCAAATACATCGTGCCGATCAGCCAGTTCAGCAACGGCGCCTCGCTGACGTACATCGGCTTCACCAACTTCGATTTCGGTTCAGACCTGCACAAGGACAACCCGGCCCGCACCGCCAACGCCACAGTCGCCACCAACGTCTTGCTGTATTCCTTCACGCACCTGCGCTTCACCCTGGTGGGCCGTTACTTTCACAACGGCGGCAACTGGCAGGACGGCAGTGAGCTTAACTTTGGCGACGGTAACTTCCGCGCCCGTTCCGATGGGTGGGGATACTACGCGGGTGTCGGCTATCAATTCTGAGCCCCTGCTCGCCCCTTTCTAATCCATGGAGGTAACGATTCATGACCAATCGCCTGCTTGCTTCAATCGGTTTGGCCCTGTTCTGCTCGACCGCCGGGGCCACACCGCCGCTTCAACCCAAAGTCATGCTGATCACGATGTTCGCTCCCGAGGCGCAGAACTGGATCGAACGCCTGCAGCTCAAGAATGAGATCCGTATACCAGGGCTGTCCGCCGAGTATCCAACGATCCGCTGCAATGCCGAGCGGGTTTGCCTGCTGATCACCGGCATGGGCCAGACCAACGCTGCGGCCTCGACACTGGCCCTGGCGCTCTCGCCAACCGTCGACCTGCGCAAAAGCTATTTCCTGGTAGCCGGGATCGCCGGGATCAACCCGCACCATGGCACCCTCGGTACGACTGCCTGGGCCCATTACCTGGTGGAATTCGGCACCCAATGGGAGCTTGATTCGCGCGATGTACCCAAGGATTGGCCCACCGGCTACCTGGGCATCAACACCAAGGGGCCGAATGAAAAGCCGCCGCTGGACTACAAGACCGAAGTCTTCGAACTCAACCCGGCCCTGCAAGCCAAGGCATTTGCCCTCAGCCAGAAAGTGGCCCTGACTGAAAGCAAGGAGTCAGCCGCCTGGCGTTTGAAATATCCGTATGCACCGGCCAACCAGCCACCGGTGGTGACCCGCTGCGACACCCTGGCCGGCAACACCTGGTTCTCCGGTACGCGCCTGAGCGAACGCGCCGAGGTCTGGACCCGCCTGCTCACGGATAACAAAGGCGTCTACTGCACCACCCAACAGGAGGACAACTCCACCTACGAGGCCTTGCTGCGAGCCAGTCGTGAAGGTCGGGTCGATATCAACCGGCTGGCCGTACTGCGGGCCGGGTCCGACTTCGATCGTCCCGAACCCGGCGGCAACGAAGTGGACAACCTGCTCAAATACGCTGACCAGGGCGCGTTCGTTCCTGCACTGGAAAACCTCTTCCGCACCGGCAACCCGGTGGTGCAGGACATCGTGAAAAACTGGTCGGTGTGGGAAAACGGTGTGCCTGCTTTGTGATCTGTCGAAGCTCACACCACAGGACATGTGCAGGGGTGGTGAGCTAGTTTCCATAGCTCACCCGATGGAATTTTCCATTCCAGGCAGGATCACTTGAACATCCACCGAGCGTCCCCAGGAGACCGCCGATGCACATGCCCCTTGCTGCCGACAGCACTCACTTCTATTACGGCCTGGACGCGCTACTTGGGCACCAGACCCAAAATGCCACTTGCCAGTTCGACGTCAAACGCTTCGACGACGCCGAACCGCCATGGTTCGTACTGCACGTACACCCACCGATGCCGGACGACCTGGATAAAGCCCAGATCGTAGTATTCAGCGCCGAAGGCCGGCAAACCAGTGGCATCGTCCGAAGCACCGAGCGCCTGGACGATGGCAGCCTGCGACTGAATGTCGAAAGCAACTGAGCCCTTCAGGCCTGCTGCACACTGCTGCGATACATGAACACCAGCGCCAAGGCCAGGCAGGCCATGGCCAGGATCCGGCTACCGGACAACCCGATGGCCGGGTTGCCCAGCCAGCCGAAGTTGTCGATCAACATACCCATGCCCAATTGCCCGACGATCACCGCCACCGTCGCCACGCCCGTCCCGACCCGCGGCACCGCACCGACCATCACCATCATGTAGACGACGCCGAACAACGCACCGCTGAGCTGCCATTTCGGCACATCCAGCAAGGTGACCGCGTGGGCCGGTTCGAAAAATACGATCAGCAACCCGGTGACCACAGCGCCCACAGCAAAGGTCAGCAGGCTGCTGCGCAGCACACCGACCGTCTGGCCCAGGCGGCCGTTGATAGCCGCCTGGACACTCAGCACCGCACCCGCAGCGACCACCACCAGCAATAAAATGAACAGACTCATATTCAACCTCGGGCAATCAGGATAAGGGCTACGACTATCAGTGCCAACGCCAGCCAACGTTCGCCGTTGACCCGTTTGCGGCTCGCACCGAACCAGCCGAAATGGTCGATCAAGACACTTTTTCCCACCTGGCCGGAAAGGATCGCGACCATGGTCATGGCGATACCGATGTGGGGCGTGGCGAGCGTCAGCACCACCACGTAGATGGGCCCCAGGAAACCGCCGATCAGTTGCCAGCGTGGCAGTTCATTCAGGGCCGGGCCTTGTTGCCGACCGCTGAGCAGTAATAGCAGGAAGAGAATCGCCGAGCCGACGCCAAAGATGCTCAGGGTGGCCCACAAATGCCCGACCTGGCTCCCAAGCGGCCCCAGCAGGCCGGCCTCTACCGACAAGCCCATACCGGCCAGGATCACCACGGGCAACAATAGCCAGCGCAAGAACGACCGTGGTTGGGCAGCCGTCACCGGACCGGCTTCGTTCAATGAGGAAACCTGCATGCTCAGAACCTGTTTGGAAAAGGAAGGCCGGCATTATCGGCTGGTGTCCCTGTGCGATAAATGGGAGTATCCCGACAACACTTTTGCGTAATACGCACAGGACCGCCACCCCATGCACGGCCTCAATGAACTCGGCTTCAAGGCGCTTCGCTTGTTTGTCGCGGTGCTCGATCACGGCAGTTTCTCGGAGGTGGCCCGGCGCGAAGGCTTGGCTCCGTCATCGATTTCCCGGCAGATCCAACTGATGGAGCAGGCCCTGAACCAGCAATTGCTTTACAGGCACACCCGCGCCGTGTCCCCCACCGAAGCCGGCCGCCTACTGGGGCATCATGCGCGGCTGCTACTGGTGCAATTGGAGGAAGCCGAACAAGCCTTGCAGGAACAGCACAGCGAGCCCTCCGGACTGGTGCGGATCAACGCCCCGGTGGTATTCGGCCAGCGCCACCTGACACCGTGGCTGGGCCAGTTGTGCGAACGCTACCCAAAGCTGCAATTGGAGATCCAGCAGACCGACAGTTACGTCGACCCACTGCAGGAAGGCGCCGACCTGCTGTTTCGGATCGGCCCGCTGCATGATTCAGGCATGCAGGCGCGGGTCGTCGCCCCCCATCGTTTTCAGATCGCGGCCAGCCCCGCCTACCTGGCTCGCCACGGTGTGCCGCTCAAACCCCAGGATCTGGCGGCCCATCAATGCCTGGCCTACAAAGGCGTGACCGGCCAGCAGCGCTGGTTCTTCCGCCGCCCGGGCCAGGCCTGGACGCCCTACAGCGTCAAGGGCCCGATCACCGGCAACCACGCCGACACCTTGACCCAGGCCGCCGAACAAGGCCTGGGGTTGGTGATGTTTCCGTCCTGGCTGATCGGCGAAGCGTTGCGCAATGGCAGGCTGGTCCCGGTACTGGAGGATTACCAGGCCTCCAACAGCCTCGAACCCCAGCAGATCGCCATTCTCTGGCCGGGCAGCCGACGCCTGTCAGTGAAGGTGCGCACGGTCATCGATTTTTTCCTGGAGTGTTTTGGCGAAGTGCCCTATTGGGATCGCTGAGCGCACTGTGAGGCTCAGTCGAACTTGACCAGGTTCAGCACCGGCAGAGGGCCGCCCGGGAACTGGGTCAAGCGTGCGCCTACACTCAGGGGCCCCAGGTCCACGGCGAAGAATCCCAAGCGCTCGATCAACTGCGCGACCTCATCGCGTGCCTGCACGTCGTCACCGCTCAGGAACAGCACCCGCTTGCCGCCTTCGGACGTCGGATCTGCCTCCAGCAGGCGCGCCAGCAAGTGATTGAAGGCCTTGACCACCCGCGCGCCCGGCACCCACTCACTGAACACCTCGGTGGAAGCCCGGCCCTGCAGATCAACCGCCTCGAACTCCGGAACTTTGATTGCATTGTTGGCATCGATCACGATGCGCCCGGCAAAGTCCGGCAAACCACTCAACGCCTCCGGCAGCCTCGACCAATTAACGGCCACCAACACCATCGGCTGGGCCGCGGCTTGCTGCACGGTGCCGGCACGCACGGTGGGCCCCAGATCGGCGACCAGCCCGGCCAGGCTGTCCGGGCCACGGCTGTTGGCAATCACCACGTTGATGTTCTGGCGGGCCAGGGCGCGGGCGAAAGCACTGCCAATGGCGCCGGCGCCGATGATGCCAATGGTTTCGATACTCATGTCGTCTGTCCTCAAAGGTTGGGATAAGCCTGGCGGTGATGTCCGCCGTTGGGGTGCATATTGCTCTTGTCATTCCCGCCTGATTAGCCGGTAATAGCTTGAATCATTTTCAAGCATTGCTATCAGGCAGAACGCCATGGAAACCCTCGCCAACCTTGAATGCTTCGCCCGCAGTGCCGAGACGGGGAGTTTTTCCGCTGCCGCCAGATTGCTGGGCCTGACGCCTGCCGCCGTCAGCCGCAACGTAGCGATGCTCGAGCGCAACCTGGGCGTGCGCCTGTTCCAGCGCTCGACCCGAAAATTGTCCCTGACCGAAAACGGCGAACACTTCCTGGCCAGTATCGGCGCTCACCTCGAAGCCTTGCAGACGGCCATCGGCGCCGTGACCACGGAACGGGGTGAACCGGCCGGGGTATTGCGAGTGAGCCTGTCACCGAGTTTCGGCATCGGGCATGTGTTGCCGCTGATGCCGCAATTCCTGGCTCGCTATCCGCTGATCCGGCCACAATGGCATTTCGAAAACCGCCGGGTAGACCTGATCGCCGAAGGCTTCGACGCGGCGATTGGCGGCGGCTTCGAACTGACGCCCGGCGTCGTCTCGCGCACCTTGGCACCGGCCCATCTGATCGCGGTGGCAAGTCCTGCCTACCTGGTTACACACCCCCGGCCCGCGCATCCAGAAGACCTGGCCCACTTCGATAACATCGTGCTGCGCTCGAGCCTGACCGGTCGCGTGCGCCAGGCCGTGATGCGCAACGCTGCCGGGCTTGAATCGGCGCTGCGGCTGCCCGAATCCATCGTCCTCAACGACCCCGTCGCCATGCGCGAAGCCACCCTGCTGGGCCTGGGTATCTCACTGTTGACGGTGCCGGACGTGCTGCCCTGGCTGGAACGGGGCGAATTGGTGCGGTTACTGCCGGACTGGTACATGGACCTTGGCGCAATCTCCTTGTATTACCCCAGCCGCACATTGATGCCCGCCAAGACCCGGGGCGTTATTGACTTCATCACTGAACATTTCGAACGCGAAGGGCTGGCCAAGCGTTTCTGCGCGCTGGAATCCAGTGCAGCGCCCATGGGATGATCGGCCTCCGAGCACGACCATCCGTGGAGCGTTTCAATGTCATTGCTGAGTAAACAAGCCACCGCCCTGTTGCTGGCGGCCATCGCCAGCCTGGTCGTGGTACCTGCCCATGCCGCCCCGGCCAAAACCGCTGGCGATGCACCGGCACAGAAGGTTTCGATGCTGGGTGGCAAGCTTAACTTCACCCTGCCCAAGGGTTTCACGGCGACGCCGCTGCCCGCCGGTGAACTGACCCAGGGCACGGCCGGGGCAACGGGCACGATGTACAGCAATGCCGCCAGCAGAACCGTTGTGATCACCGCTGAAAACACCATCGTCAACGGCGCGAATGTGAAGGACAACGACAATGCCTTTCTCGATACCACCTTCGCCGACTTCGCCGTTCAGAAAACCAAGGCCCTGCCGGACGCCAAGATCCTCGGCGAAAAAAGCCTGACCCAGAAAGGCACCGGCCTGGGTCTGCGCCAGCTCGATACCAGCGCCACCCAGGGCGGCGGGCCAACCCTGGACACCACGTTGATAGGCGCCTCCGGCACGCGCATGGCGGTGGTGCAGATCATCTCCCGGGCCAGCGACAAGACCGGTCATGAAGCGTTGGTGAAACAGATCGCCAGTGGTCAGTGACGGGCACCGCATAGCCCTCAATCGCGAGCAAGCTCGCTCCCACAGGGATTTACAGCGGGTCAGGGGTTGAGTCGCTCCAGCCAGGCTCGCAGGTCCTGCACCTCCTGCGCACTGATGCTGTGGCCCAGGCCCAGGTAGGCATGGAATTCCGGTTCCAGCGCCAGGGTCTTCAGGAATGTGTTGGCCTCGGTGCCATCGTGGTAGGGAATGATCGGGTCTGCCGTACCGTGGCCGATGAATATCGCCAGTGCCCGTCGCGACTCGTCGGGCGTCAGTTCCGCCCGCAGCACCGACAGGACACGCCCACCCATCGCGGCAATGCCGTCGACAGCTTCGGGGTGTCGCAGGGCCACCTCGTAGCTCATCATCGCCCCCTGGCTGAACCCCACCAGGTAGACCTTGCTCGCGTCGGTCGAATATTTGGCCCGGGCCTTGTCGATGAAATCCAGCAGCACCTGGCCGCTGGCCTTCAGGTCCGAGGCGTCACCGTCATAGGCGCCCTCGCCCTTTTTGGCGAACCACTGGTAACGGTCCTGCTCCATGCTCTTCGGCGCCCGCACCGAGAGGTAGTTGTAATCCCGGGGCAGTTCGTCCTTGAGTTCGAACAGGTCCTGTTCGTTGCTGCCGGAGCCGTGCAGGAAGATCACCAGCGGGCGGTTACCGGCTTGCCCATCGACTTGGGCCAGGTAGTTGAGCGGCAAGTCCGTGTGCAGCGAGGGTTGGGCCTGCAACCCGGACGAGACCAGCAACAGAAACAGGGTGAGCGCTTTAAACATCAATCTTCCTCCATCGTTCGATAGCCGCACAGCAGACACGGTGCCGGCGGTAGACAGCGGTTATCAGTGGTTGCTCAATTCGATCCGACACTGCGCTATGATCAGCGGCGACCATCGACAAGCGAGTCAGAAAAAGTGCGTCCATTACCACGGATTGGTGTTGGCCTCAGGGCCCCTCATTATCAAGCGTTCCTGGAGGGCCATCCCGCCGTCGACTGGCTTGAGGTTCATACGGAGAACTACTTGGGGCCTGGCGGCAAGGACCTGCATGTTCTGCGATGCCTGGCGCAAAGATATCCCATCAGCCTACATGGCGTCGGACTGGGCATCGGCTCGGTCCATGGTTTTTCCAGCGCCCATGTCGAACGCATACGACGCCTGGCTGCGGACGTAAATCCGTTCCTGGTATCCGAGCATTTGAGTTGGGGGGCGATTGAAGGACGATGCCTCAACGACCTGCTGCCGCTACCCCTGGTTGAAGCTTCGCTGGACCTGGTCTGTGACCGGGTCGACCAGGTCCAGGATACGTTGGGCCAACAGTTGTTGCTCGAAAACATCTCCACCAGCTTGCGCTACCACGGCGATACCCTGGGCGAAACCCAGTTCCTCGCCGAAGTGGTGGCACGCACCGGAAGTGCAGTGCTACTCGACCTCAATAACCTCCACGTCAATCAGTACAACCATGGTGAATGCGCACTCGCCGCCCTGGAGGCTCTGGATAAATCGGCTGTTCGCGAATTTCATCTGGCGGGCCATAGCCAGGAAGAGGACCTGTTGATCGACGATCATGGCAGCGCGGTGGCGGAACCGGTCTGGGCACTGTATCGCAATGCCTTGCGCCGGTTTGGCCCGGTACCGGTACTGGTTGAATGGGACACACGCCTGCCGCCGCTGGGCGAGTTGCTCGATCAGGTCGAGATCGCTCGGACGATTGCCCGGGAGGTGTTGCATGACACGTGAAGAGTTGGCCGCACTGCAGATCAGCTTTACCCAGGCGCTGGATAGTTCATCATCGCCCTCTGCCCTGCCACAAGGATGGTTGGAGACGGCAAGCGCTGGCGACCGGCGACGCTTCGCACGCTATCGCAGCGGGCTGTGGCGGCATCAGGAGCAGTCGTTGGCCTTGACCTATCCCGTCATCAAGGCGCTGGTGGGCGATCATTTTTTTCGCTCGCTCGCCTATGACTATGGGCGGCGCTATCCGTCGCGACATCCAGACCTGGGCATGTTCGGCGAGCGCCTGCCGACTTTCCTCGATCAATATCCTTCCGCAGCGCCCTACCCATATTTTGCGGCGGTGGCCTCATTGGAATGGGCCCTCCACCTTGCCTCTCATGCCCGAAAAGCCACGGCACTCGATCCTCGGGCACTGGCCACAATGAGCAGCGCCGAGCTGGATATCCAACGATTCACCTTGTCGCCGGGCTGTGGACTGCTGCCCTGCGAATGGCCGGTGGTCAAGATATGGGCCGCCCATCGCCAGCAGAACCAGCCTCTACCGTCGGTGAACCGCCACGCCTGCACCGCTCTCGTCTATCGAAACGGCTGGAGCGTCGAAGCACGCGAGGTCGAGCCCTGGGAAGCCGCGGCGCTGGAGCGCTTGGCGCAGGGCACGACCCTGGGCGAAGCGTTGATCGCCGCCCAGGAGCGTTACAGCGCGCTGGGGCAGCCCCAACTGGTCGATAGCGCTACCCTGGTCACCCGCTGGTTGAATGATGGCCTGCTGACTGCCGTTCCCTGAGCCCTGCCAAAACACCTGTATCGGGCAATTCTGTCTCCGTGGTCGCGTACTGCTGGGGCCGAACCCCCATTGTAGACAGCCGGCGACATCCTGTTACATCTTGAATCATTTTATAAGCTTATATCGATTAGAAATATTCTGGTCGTGGGCTACAAATAGAAAGCACCTTGCAAACTCCCCAGCAATAGATTCGATTTCGCGGTGAAGATACGACGGGCACATAGCACTTTCGATAGACAACGAGTGCTGTGTAACCTGACAGGAACGGATTCCGAACAAGTCGCCAGACGCGGCCTGTACCAAAAGGGAGCGGTAAATGTATCCAAACAGTTACTTTAGCGAATCAACTCCGCGCAGACGGCGTCCTCTTATCGCTGTTTGCCCCTCGACCTTCATGACTCCCTGCATACGAAGTTCCGGCACGACTTGCTGGTCAAGTTCGCTTGTCGCGGGCACCGTTAAAAACCCATTTAAAAATCAAATAATCCGCTGAACGCCTGATACATGTTTACAGACTGACTGTAATACGGTCCGTTCGTGTGTGCGAAAGACTCATAAAAATTAATGACTGTATAAAACCTTGACCGGGAACTTGCGTGATGAATCTAAAGGATATTCTGGTAGCCACCGCGTTGGCCTCCATCAGCAGTGCTTCGCTGGCCGATGTGGCAACTGATAAAACAGCAGAGACCGAGGTTTGCTACGGCGTAGCCAAGGCAGGTCATAACGATTGCTCCGACAGCAGTTGCCTGCACGACTGCTCGGAAATGAGCAAGGTCGACAACGATCCACTTGAGTGGGTCGCTGTGCCCAAAGGCACCTGCACGCAGATGGGCGGCGTCGTCAAAGCCCAGCCAGACGCCTGCCCGTTCGACGAGCCCGCTGTCGCTGCGACCGTTGACGTTGGCGCTGGGGAACGGCTCTTCAACGCCGGCGATCATGCCCGCGGCATCGTAGCCTGCTCTTCCTGCCATGGCACGGCTGGCGCCTCTGAAAACGCCGAGTACCCAAAACTGGCAGGTCAGTTTGCCAAGTATGTGGAGACACAACTGCGAGCCTTCCGTGATGCCTCGCGTCCATCTCCTGTGATGGTGACCGTGGCCAAGTCCCTCAGCGACCAGGACATCGCCAACGTGGCGCAATATCTGGTCCAGTCTTCGGGCACGGCGCAGCCTCAACCGGGGGTTGTCGCGTCCTCCACAGCACTCATTCATCAAGAAGTGAAATCGGGCAGCGTGCCTAACTGAATTCACCGTGCTCCTATATACATTTCATTAACCGCTTCAGGCGCCGATAGAGCAGCGTAGAACAATACGCGCTCAACAATAGCGCTTGGCCTGGTTATGCTCGGGACAAAAAACTGCAATTAAAAAATTTGCAGTACGTACACTTTCGCCTTTGAAAAGTACTGAATAAATAAATAAACCAGCACCTTGATTTAAGATAAATATTAAGTATTGTCAGTCTATGGACGCAGCCATCTGAAAGGGACGACACCAAATGTCAAGTAACATTGTGGATTATGACTTTGCTGACATTCCATTAAAGTCATTGATTGCCCATTCTTCTCAGGGCCAACGTCTGAAACCATTACTGTCGCTGCGATATGCCTTTCGAAGTGATGAATTCTGGCGCGACCTGGATCATTGGAAAGACATTGATGCCCAGTTGTTTCTGAATCATCTGTGGCAAGAAAAAAATGCCATTACCAGCGTTGGTGCACTGGGTGCATTGATCAAGAACAGAATCAGTGCCGCGTTCCTGAGAGACCTTGAAGAAGGTCATCAGATGGCTCCGATGTCTATCCGGCTGACGCCCTATATCCTCTCGCTGATTGACTGGGACAACCCTTACCTGGACCCGTTGCGGCGCCAGTTCCTGCCCCTGGCCTCGGAGATATCCATCGATCATCCCATGGTGAAGCTCGACCCCATGGGCGAGCAGGATGATTCACCGGCCCCGGGGCTGACCCACCGCTACCCGGACCGCGTGTTGTTCCTGGCGACCAATGTCTGTCCGGTCTACTGCCGGTATTGCACCCGCAGCTATGCGGTGGGGCTGGACACCGATGCGGTGACCAAGAAGAAGATCAACGCCCCCGGCGAGCGCTGGGAGCCTGCCCTGCGCTACATAGAAGCCAATTGCAGTGTCGAGGACGTAGTGATCTCGGGCGGCGATGCCTATCGACTCAAGGCCCGGCAGATCACCGAGATCGGTGAACGACTGCTGGACGTTCCCCATGTACGACGCATGCGTTTCGCCACCAAGGGGTTGGCGGTACTGCCGATGAAGATCCAGAGCGATCACGACTGGACCGATGCCATTTCGCGCTTGTCGGACCGGGCGAGGAAGATGCACAAGTCCATTGCGATACACACTCATTTCAACCATCCGAACGAAATAACGGCGATCACCGCCAAGGCCTTGGAAATGCTCTATGAGCGTGGCGTCGAGGTCAGGAACCAGGCCGTCATCCTCAAAGGCGTCAATGACAACCCGCAGACCATGCACCGTTTGAACGAATGCCTTGCCTACCTGAACGTGCGTCCCTACTACTGTTTTCAAGGGGACATGATTCGTGGTGTCGAGGCACTCAGAACCAGCCTTTGCGATTCGATCGCCCTGGAAAAATCCACCCGTGGCCTGATTGCCGGGCATAACACGCCGCATTTCATCGTGGATCTGCCCGGCGGTGGCGGCAAGCGCGATATCCATAGCTACGACTACTACGACCAATACCTGGGTATCGCCGCCTATCGCGCGCCGGCCGTAAAGGAGGACAAGGTTTTTCTTTACTGCGACCCGCTCCATACCCTGACCGCAGACGCCCAAGCCCTCTGGATGAATCCGGCGACGCGGACACAGTTGCTCGAAGATGTACTGAAATCCGTCAAATAAGTGTTCAACCACCGTGAATGGAAGCATAGAAATGAGCGAAACCAACAAGATTGACTGGGTCCACCATACGTCCTACGTCCACGCCATTGAGCAATCCAAATCGACTGGCAAGCCGATACTGATTTATTTCCATAGCCAGTCCTGTAATGGCTGTAATCGCTTGGTGGACAGCGTTTTCAACGACCCCCAGCTTATCGGTGCGGTCAATGAGTCAACGATTCCGGTGTGGGTTGAAGTAGAGAACTCCCAACCCGATCCACGCATCTCCGAGTTGGTCGGGAGCCACATCTTCATCATGTCGCCGGTTCTCCAACTCATATCCAGCGACGGTGACATCTACCATAAATTCCTCGGTGCTCCGCTCCATACCCGACTCGACCTGGGGTACTGCCGTGTGCATCACGACGTCGAGGGTGATATCGATGCCAGCGAAACCGTTTCCCAACTCTCGGTAGGCCTGGCCAAGCAGGCCATGGCCAGCTTCAACTATTCCATCGCCGAATCGAAATTGCGAAAGGCGCTGAACGCCAGCAGTACGGCCAGCGTGGCGGTGCGGGAAGCGGCGTATTGGCTGCCTATCGTGCAGGCCCGTGGACAATACCCTGAAGACAGCTTGTCCGAAGATGGCATCGCGCAGACAGCCATTGCCCGCGAAGTGCGTCGCTTCTGCAATACGCTGATCCAGGTGCCGGACCATGAACTGATGGCCGACTGGCCGGGCGTCCAGGGCGAAGGCGGCTGGGCCCATTACACTGACTGCCTGCGTGAGTTGTGCCTGGGCATCTACCAGATGCTGCTGGATGTCGCGACCGAAACGGCGCACAAGCGCGCGGCACAAGGCCGCGGATTGACCCGTGCGCAAATGATCATCCGGGACTGGCAGATTTCCTTCCGAGACCTGCAAGCCAGCCTCATCGGTCTCAAGGGGTCCGAATACGATCAGCAGCACCTGCATCAGAATTACACCCTCGGCAAGCAGCGGACAATTCGCAACAACATCGTCCACTGCGTCATGGCCGAGTTCTGGGCGCACTCCCCTGCTATCCGTTCTACCCTGGAAGCCAGCCGGACGGGCATCCGCCACTCCCAGGACGTCAGCCCGGCGTTGCTCAACTGGAAGATACATGGCCCGGCCCCCTACAACTTCGGCAGCATCCAGTCGTTGCTGACCCTCTGGGAAAAACGCCACCAACAGCTGGTGGAGGAGTTCTCCGGGATCACCGACGCCGAACTCGACGCCTCGCTGAACTGGTGGGAAGACTCGCCTGTCTCTGTGAAATTCCGTCTTTGCCGACTGGGTTGGCACTTCCACGATCATGCCGCGGTCGTCGAAACCATTTGCCAGCGAATCGGCCATGAACGATCGGAAACCGAACTGCTCGCCAAGCTCCTGTTCAACGCACTGGGTCGCGCCGAGGGTGAAATGGTGGGCCTGTCGCGAGACGAGCAGCAAGCGCTTTTCGCCAGCGCCGCCAGCCAACTGAAAACCCGCAGCGATGAGCTTGCCCGCGTCTACGAGGGCTACCTCTACAAGCGGGAAAACGCCTCCTACGCCACGTCGAATACTCAGCCAGTAGCCGCGGCCGTGTAATGAAAAAATGCGGCGCGCAATGCGCGCCGCTTCAAGGATGGAATGCGTGATGAATATTCTGCAGCAGATGTTTGGCGACCAAACCGAGGTGTTCCTCGACACGTGCTGGCCCAAGCGCTCATACGTCGCCGACGGTGCAATGAGCCGCTTTACGCAATTGTCGGCCCTGGAAGAATTCCAGGACATTCGAAAGCTGTTCAATGCGCTGCCTGGGCCCGTCGACCTGCTCTTTGCAGGTGGCAAGCGTATTACCGTGGCCAGGTCCGCCGATGCCCTCGCTCCGTACAACGATGGCGCCGCGATGGTCTATATAAAGGATCTGGAAGCGCTCCCGGCGATATCCCTGGCCTGCGATGAACTGGCGAAGATACTCGACATCCCAAGGCACTATGTCAGCTGCGAGGCGTTCGCGGCCAACCATGGCGTGGAAGTGGCGACGCACTTCGATCATGAAACCAACTTCATGATCCAGATCAAGGGCGAGAAGACCTGGAGGTTCGCCGAAAACACTTCGCTACCAGATCCCATCTATCCATTTTTCCCGAATAACCCGAACCGCTTCTACCAGGAAGGTACGCATCCCTACACCGGCGCCAAATTGCCGCTGACGATGCCCGAAGGCCACGAGGAGAGGCTGGTCAAGCCCGGCACCACGACGTTCATGCCCCGAGGTTATTGGCATGCCACGGTGGCCCACGAAGAGTCCTTTTCCATCGGTTTCGTGATCAACCCGCCGACTGTTGCCGACATCATTACCTATGCACTGCTGGACCGTTTGCATGGGGACGAACGACTCAGGGCTCACCCGCTCGATACGCTGTCGGAGTCTGCACTCCAGCGCATCCTGGGCGATATACAGAGCGGCCTGGACGAAGTCGCGAAGTTGTCCAGGACATTGCCGGCAGAAGCGCTGCTCCAACGCTACAAGCAATCGAGGAAAGGGAACATTCGCACACTTACCTCCCTATGACCGCTTTCTTGATTGGAATCCGTACCATGCGCACTGCACAAGCTCTGTTTGTGGGGATCACGGCGTTGATGCTTGTCAACGTGATCGATGGGCTCAAGGAGGTGTATTTCGGGATCCTGCTGCAACGCCTCGACAGTGTCATAGCGACATTCGTGTTATTCGCCGTCGCCTGGCCTGTGTTCTTTCTCGGCTACATGGCCCGGAAACGCTCGACGCCTGCCCTGCTTTCGAATCCGGAAAAAAAGGCCTCCATCCGACGTTGCCTGCTGATGTTGAACGTCAGCTCCGCCGCACTCTGGATCTCCTTTCTGCTGGCATTGAAATGGGTGGAGCCGGCCATCGTCAGTGCGCTGGTGGGCGGGGTCGGGATAATTTCGACGCTCGTGCTGAACAAGCTGTTGCGTCCGACCGCGATCATGATCCGGGCCGACTATATAGCCGCCCTTGTCATCGCACTGGCCAGCGTCTACCTGGGGTGGGTCTCGGTGGACGGACGCACCGCCGTCAGGGATGAGTTCGACAGCGACCAGGTGCTGCTGGGCTACCTGATGATGCTCGTGTGCGGTGTCGCAATGGCATTGACCAGCATTCTCTCGAAGGTCGTCGCGGATCACGGGGCGTCGAGTCACTATCTCTATGCCCATCGGTTCTATCTCTTGCTGGCGGTTACCGGCATCTACACCTCTTTGAACCTGAGCGAGATCGCCGCCGTCATCGATCATCTCGACGCCTTGGTCCTGCTGGCGTTCGTCGGCGTGATCCTGCCCTTGTTATTGCTGCAGGAAGGGATAAAGCGCTGCGAACCCGTCACCACGGAAGCCATCCTGGCGGCCGCTCCCTTGTTCACCATCATTTTTCAAACCGTTGATTCGAGACTGGCCTTTTCAGTGTTCAGTTTCGCGGGAGTGGCCCTGATCTGCCTGGCCGCAACCTACAACGGCTATTGCCACCTTAGTCGCCTTTCAGTCGAAGGAGTTAGAACATGAAATACGCGGTGATCGTCGATGCCTACTCGACCGGGGCAAGCCTTGCGGACGAACTCAAGTTGTATGGAATAACCTGCATCCATGTGCAGACATCCGCCGAAATTCTCGAATATGACGTGGACAGCTACAGGCCAGAGGATTTCCAGCAGCGGTTTGTCGCGACGCAAGATCTCAAGGCGCTGACGGACAAATTGGCTGAATTCGAACCGGCGTTCATCATTCCCGGATGCGAGTCCGGCGTTGAGCTGGCCGACCAGCTCAGCGAGTTGATGGGCACGCCTGGCAACGGCACGGCGCTGTCAGCCTGCCGCCGGGATAAATGGCACATGGCCAAGCGGCTGCATCAGATGGATATCCCGGCGGCACGGGTCGCCTTGATTCATCAGATGAGTGAGGTCGAGGCCGCGATCGAGACGATCGACGGCTGGCCGGTGGTCATTAAGCCGGTCAACAGCGCCGGGGCGGACGGTATTCATTTCTGCTACGAGATGGTGCAGGTGCGTCACGCGGTGGACAAGGAGCTGGGCCGACTCAACGAAATGGGGCTCATCAACGACACGCTGCTGGCGATGGAATACCTGGCTGGCCAGCAGTACCTGGTACAGGCTGTTTCCCGCGACGGTGAACATTTCGTCTTCGAGATCTGGCGCGACAATCGCAAGCCCGTTCCAGGCGCCGGGGTGGTCAACGATCGTGAGGTGCTGATCGACCTGCTCTCGGAAGAAGCGGCTCCCATCATCGCTTATGTTCACCAGTGCCTGGATGCATTCGGCGTCAACATCGGCCCCTCGTTCCTGGAAGTAATGGTGACGGCCAACGGACCGATGCTGATCGAGTGGGCAGCCCGGATGATGGGGACCCAGGAGCTCAGCGCGATGACTCGCGTGCGCGGCGTCAACGCCGTCAATCTCTGCGCGGCCTGCTATGCCGATCCCGAGGTGTTCTATTCGATGCTGGATAAAGTCAACCGATCGAACGCGACGTGTGAAGTCATCGGGATGATCAACAGCGTCGCCGGCCAGGTGATCCATCGCCGTTGGCTCGATGAACTGAGCGCCAGGCCAAGTTTCTTCAAGATGATCAGGGCCCCTGAAATTGGCGACAGCGTCGCGCCTACCATCGGCATCTCGACGAACTACGGCTTTATCTATCTGGTTCACGAAGACCCTGCGGTTACCTATGCCGATTACCTGTGGATCCGGGAAAAGGAGGCCGAGGCCACCGGCTTTTTCGACGTGCAACTCAGCCAGGAAGCTGTCGCGCAAGCCTGCTGACTTTGATCGGGATGGAGCGGACTCAATGAAGCTATATGTGGATCATCAATGCACGTCGCCCTTTGCCATGTGCGCGTTCGTAGCGCTCAAGGAGTGCCGGTTCGATTTTGGCCTGCACTACCTCGACCTCTCCCAAGGCGATCACCAGCGGCCGCCATTTACCGGGATCTCGCTCACCCACCGCGTTCCGACGCTGGTGGACGGGACGTTTTCGCTGGCTGAATCGTCCGCCATCGCCGAATACCTGAACGACATTGCGCCGGGCGCCCGCTTGTTCCCGGTTGACGTTCAGGCCCGCGCCCAAGCCCGGCAGGTCCAGGCCTGGCTGAGGAGCGACTTCTTCAACCTGCGCGGCAACCGGCCCACGGAGACCATCTTCATCGCACCGTCGCAGGAACCGCTGGGGCCATTGGCGATGGCCGATGCCCGGCGGCTGGTCGAGACCTTGTCCCATAGCCTTCGGGACGGGAGATCGTTTCTTTTCGACGATTGGAGCATCGCCGACGTCGATGCCGCCGGCATGTTGAACAGGCTCATCTACAACGGCGACCCGGTTCCCGAGACGTTGAAGCATTATGCGCTTCGGGCGTGGGATCGCGAGAGTGTCCATCAATGGCTGGATCTCGACCGACAGGGCAATACGACTTCCTCCGGGCGCTGAGCCCGGTTGGCCCGGGGCGTCAATGCCCCCTCAACGCAAGAGTTGGCAATGGAACTATTCAATACACTTGGAAGGACTGTCGTCCCCTTTATTCCGATCGTTGAAAACCATGTAGGCCTCTATGCCTGCGGCCCCACGGTCTACCACTATGCGCACATCGGGAATATGCGCACATACATCTTCGAAGATGTCCTGGCCAAGACCCTGCGTCATCAAGGGCTGGTGGTAAAGCACGTCATGAACATCACGGATGTCGGGCACCTGCAATCCGACGCCGACGCCGGCCATGACAAATTGATGGTGGGTGCCGCTCGCGAGAACAAGACCCCCTGGCAGGTCGCTCAATTCTACGAAGAAGCGTTTTTTCGTCACTGCGGCCTGTTGAATATCACCCGGCCTGACGTGGTCTGCCGGGCGACGCAACATATTCCCGAAATCATCACGTTGATCGAACGCTTGCTGGAAAAAGGCGTGGCCTATGAAAGTGCCGGCAATGTCTATTTCAGCGTGGAAAAATTTCCTGCCTATCATGAACTTGGACAGCTGGTGCTGGACGAGCAAAGAGCCACTGAGCGTGTCAGTCACGATCCATTGAAGCGGTCGCAAGCGGACTTCGCCTTATGGTTTTCGACCTCGAAGTTTCCTGGTCAGATCATGAAGTGGGAATCTCCCTGGGGCCTGGGATTTCCCGGCTGGCATATCGAGTGCTCAGCCATGGCAAGCAAGTACCTGGGTGAAAGGGTCGATATCCATTGCGGTGGTATCGATCATATCAACGTCCACCATTCCAACGAGATCGCGCAGTCGGAATGCTGCTTCGGTCACCGTTGGGTCAACTACTGGTTCCACTGCGAGTTTCTCAACGTGGAGGCAGAGAAAATGTCCAAGTCCAGCGGGGAATTCCTCACTGTGGACTCGCTGGTCGACAGAGGCTACGACCCCTGCGCGTTCCGGTTGCTGGTCCTGGGCTCGCATTATCGCAGCGCCCTGGCTTTTTCATGGGAGGCCCTGGATGACGTCGCCACGGCATTGCAAAAAGCTCGGCGACGGATCAGCAGTGCCCTGGAGAACAACAGCCCTCCCGGCGAAGCTTTTTCAGCACTGCATGCCGCGTCCTATCGAAGGTTCTTCGCTGCGCTCGAAAAGGACCTGCACACGCCAAGCGCCATGGCTGAGTTCTGGTGGGTGATCAAGTCCAATGAACTGACTGAGTCGGAACGCATCGACCTGCTACGCAGTTTCAATGCGGTGCTGGACATCGGTTTATTCGACACTCAGGCCACCCGCCTGACATCGGAACAAAGCGACTTGATCGCGGCGCGTAACGTTGCCCGTAACGAAAGAAACTGGGCGGAATCCGATCGAATCAGGGATTTGCTGCTGGCCCAGGGCATCAGCCTCAGCGACCTGAAGGCCTGAACGGCCTCAGTCGCCACCACGAAGGAACGACAGTTTGAATATCGAGCGTATCAGGCAACAGTTTCCGATTTTCTCCCTGGCATCGGCGAGCAACAGCGTGTTTCTCGACAGCGCCGCCGGGACCCAGATGTGCAAGCGCGCCCTGGAGGCGAGCGTCGAGGCGGCGATTGAAAACAATGCCAACCTGGGCGGCCATTTCTCGACATCGGTCATTGCAGAAAAAGCCATCGTCCAGGCACGGTGCGCGGCAGCCGCACTGGTCAATGCCCACTGTGCCGAGGAAATCGTGTTCGGCCAGAACATGACGACGCTGACGTTTCATCTCTCCCGTTGCCTCGGCCGAAGCCTTAGCAAAGGCGACGAGATTGTCCTGACCCAGTCAGATCATGAAGCCAATATTTCGCCATGGCTCGAATTGGCGAAAGACCTGGAACTGAAAATTCTCTGGCTGCCGTTCGATCCCCTTACCTACGGTTTCAGCACCGCCGACATGGAGTCGATCATTACGGAACGTACCAAGGTCGTCGCGTTGAGCTATGCGAACAACGTCACCGGCACGATCAATGATGTCGCCGCGGTTGCCGCACTGGCCAAGCGCAAAGGCGCAATGGTCTATGTCGATGCGGTTCAGTTCGCCCCCCATGGGGTGATCGATGTGCAGACCCTGGGGTGTGACTTCCTGGTGTGTTCCTCGCACAAACTCCACGGCCCCCATCACGCAATCCTCTGGGGTCGCCTGGCGTTGCTCGAAAGGCTCATGCCCTACAAACCTCGCCCCACTGCCGATAAGCCGCCCTATAAATTCGAAACCGGGAGCAAGAGCCGAGAGGCGATCGCCGGAATCCTGGGGGCCATCGATCATCTGGCATGGATCGGTCGCGAGTTCGGAGCGTGCGGCGAGCAGACTGGCAAGCGCCAGCAGATTGTCGCGGGGATGCACGCCATCGTCGAATACGAGCAGCGGCTGGTGCAGTCAGCCCTGGAAGGATTGAGCAGCCTCAAGGGTGTTCATATCCACGGCTACCGAACGTCACATGAACGGGAGCGCCGGGTGCCGACCGTCTCCTTTACCCTGGAGTCGACACCCAGCGAAATGATTTCCCGGCACATGGCCGAACAAGGCATTCGTCTCTGGCATGGTCATCATTTCAGCCCGCAGACCGTTCGCGCCCTGGGCATTGACGAGCATGACGGCGTGGTCAGGATCAGCCTTGCGCAGTACACCTCTGAAGACGACGTTCATCGTTTCCTGTCGGCAATGGATGACCTCGTTCGAATCATGCCCTGAGCAAGCCACCGGACAGTGGATCGGCCAGCCTCAGCAATCGCAGCGAATGGCCTGGTCCGCCACGCGCTCCACTGAGCCGGTCAGGCGAAAGCCTTCATCGAGCCAGCCCATGACGCCGCCGATCATTTCCTTGACCGGGTAACCCAAGGTTGCCAGACGCACCGCCGCCTTGTTCGCGCCATTGCAATGGGGGCCGGCGCAATACACCACGAACAGGGTGGTCTTGGCGTAGGCGGCCAGTGCCTGGGCGGTGATCGTGCGAGTTGGCAGGTTGATCGCCCCGGGTACATGGCCGCGCTCGTAGGCCAGTGGTCCGCGTACGTCCACCAACACAAAATCAACGTTGCCGACCTGTTGGCTGGCATGAACGTCGGAACAATCCGTTTCGAATGTCAGGCGACTACTGAAATGCTGCAGGGCGATATCGGACGGGGCAGCAGGCACTTCGCGAACCAGGCTGGTCATGGGTGTGTACTCCAGGATAGATAAGGCATGAAGAGACTTTATCCCCCTGGTGCTTACCGCTACAGTGGCGCACAAGACACTCTGTGGGAATTTTCCGCCAAATGCAGCCTACTCCTGGTCTGGTCGCGATCCTCGCCTACGACGGCCTGTGCACTTTCGAATTCGGTGTTGCCGTCGAGATCTTCGGATTGGAGCGACCGGAATTCGATTTCCCCTGGTACGCGCATCGGATCGTCGCGGTCGATGAAGGGCCGATGCGCGCCATGGGCGGCTTCCAGGTATTGGCCGATGGCGGCATGGAACTGCTCGAAACCGCTCGGACCATTGTCGTGCCAGGCTGGCGCAGCCGCAGCGAGCCACCGTCCCCGGCGTTGCTCGAGGCGCTGCGCAGGGCCCACGCACGTGGTGCGCGCCTGCTGTCGATCTGCTCCGGTGCCTTCGTACTCGCCGCCGCCGGGCTGCTCGATGGCCTGGGCGCCACGACGCATTGGCGCTACACCGACGAACTGGCCGCAAGCTTTCCCGCCGTGCGGGTAGACCCGGATGTGCTGTATGTGGATTCAGGACAGGTCATCACCTCGGCGGGCAGCGCCGCCGGTATCGATGCCTGCCTGCACCTGGTGGCACGGGACTATGGTGTCCAGGTCGCCAACTCCGTGGCACGCCGATTGGTGATGTCGCCGCAACGTACGGGCGGCCAGGCCCAGTTCATTCCCTCGCCGGTCAGCCGCACGCCACGCAGCGACCTGTCGAGCGTCATGCAATGGGCTCGCGAACGCCTGCATGAACCACTCGGCGTGCGCGAACTGGCCAGCCAGGCGGCCATGAGCGAACGCACCTTCCTGCGCCATTTCACCCAGGCCTGCGGCGTGTCGCCCAAGGCCTGGCTGCAACATGAACGCCTGGCCCGGGCCCGTGAGCTACTGGAAAGCACCGGGGACAACACCGACAACATCGCACAACTGTGTGGCTACCGCTCGGTGGAAAGCTTTCGCGTGGCGTTTCGCAGCGTCGTGGGGTTGGCGCCGTCGGTGTATCGGGAGCGGTTTGGGCGGGGGTAAGTAGCCCATTGGTGATGGAATTGTCGAACGCTGTCATGGCGAGCGAATATATGTGGGAGCAAAGCTTGCTCGCGATATGAGCGCCTCGATTTCTGGAAGCCCTCATCGCCTGTACGCGGGCAAGCCTTGCTCCCACATACCCCTCGCCACAGGTTGATGGGCGGCATCATTGGGGCTTACGCAACAAATACGTATCCATGATCCACCCATTCGCCTCGCGCGCAGCCTTGCGGGTGCGTTCGATGTCATCGGCCACGTCTCCCAGTCGGCCGGCGATAAGGATTTCATCCGGCGTGCCCACATAGGCGCCCCAGTAAATCTGCGTATCGGGATCGCTCACCTGGCGATAGGCGTCCTCGGCATCGAGCATCACCACCATACTCGCCGCATTACCCACCTGCCCTTCCGCCAACCGGCGTCCAGTGGTGATTTCCAGCGCACCGCCAATGCCGTTCAACGGTACTTTGTGCCGGGCGGCAAGGGCCTGGACACTGGTGATACCAGGGATCACCTCGAATTCGAAAACGCAGCGGCCCGCATCGAGGATCGCCTGCAGGATGCGCACGGTACTGTCGTACAACGCCGGATCGCCCCACACCAGAAAACCACCCCGCTGACCGTCGGACAGTTCTTCATCGATCAAGCGTTCGAAGGTGGCCTGTTTAGCTCGGTTCAACGCTTCGACGCTGTCCTTGTAGTCCAGGTCTCCGCGTTGGCGCTCCGGGCTGTCGGCTTCGACGAAACGGTAGGTGCGATCAACGATGTAGCGTCGACAGATTTCACGCCGCAGGTCCAACAGTTTGTCCTTGGCCGGGCCCTTGTCCATGAGAAAGACCACGTCCAAGCGGTTCAAGGCTTTCACTGCCTGGATCGTCAAGTGCTCCGGATCGCCGGCCCCGATGCCAATGACTGACAACATCTTCATCGTGGCTACTCCTGGCCAGGTCCCTGGGTGCGCAATCGCCATACGCCGTTGAAACGTAGTTCGAGGGTGGACAACGGTTCAATGTCGATCCGGTTGAATGTGGCGGCCGGGCAACCCAGGACATTCACCAGGGCTGCACGGATCACGAAGGGATGGGTGACGGCCAGCAGATGTCCTGGTCGGTTTTCCAGGTCGGTCAGCCAATCAGCCACGCGGCGACACAACTGGGCGACAGATTCACCGCCGTGGGGGGCCGCCTCGGCATCGTCGAGCCAGGTTTGCACGGCTTGCGGTTCAGCCTTGAGCAACTCATCGATGGACAGCCCGCGCCAGCGTCCCAGATCGCAATCGACCAGGGCCGGGTCCACCCGGGGTTCGTCGCCGAACAAGGCGGCGGTCTGACGAGTACGCAACTCCGGCCCGCACAGCAGTTGCCGGACATTTCGGTAGCGCTGGGCAACCTGCGCTGAACGCGCCAGCCATTCGGCGTCCAACGATTCGTCCAGACCGAAGCGCGCCTGCTTCTGGGCGACGGTGCGAGCGTGGCAGATCAAGGTCAGTCGAGTGGCTTGCACGCTGGATACTCAGGCAATCGGAAGGGGCGCATGGACGGGATATTCATGCATTTAGTTGTACAGCACCTTATACGAAATCAAATAACCGAGACAAAAAGGCGCTATATCCGACATCACCAGAAGCATCGGCTGACATACCTGGTCTACCCAGTCAGGACCAACTCCTACAGGGGTTTCGCACAATTCTGGAGCATTTTAAACGGAACGTAAAAACCGCTGGACATGTAGCACCAGCTACATAAATACTGTTTTCAGGAGTTATGAAAGAAATTCAACACCCATCCCGGCAAGGAGCACGGATGCCACCCCTCAGAGACCTGATCACTGATCCCGGCCTGGTTTTGACGCCGTCGGAACGCAAGGTCGTACGTGCCCTGCTCGATCACTACCCACGCAACGGCCTCGGTCCGATGTCACGCCTGGCAGACCATGCCGGCGTCAGCGACCCGACCATCGTGCGGCTGGTGAAAAAGCTCGGGTTTGGCGGTTATGCCGAATTCCAGGATGCTCTGCTCAGTGACATGGACCATCGCCTGCGCTCCCCCCGCACCCTGTTGCAACCGCGGGCCAAATTGCAGCAAGGCGATACCTGGAGCCAGTACCTGGCCGCCAGTCAACGCAAGCTCATCGACACCCAGGCCCTGACCCAACCCGAAGACGTGCGCATTCTTGTGCAGTGGCTGCTCGACAGCCGCCATCAGGTGCATTGCTTCGGCGGGCGCTTCAGCAGCTTCCTGGCCCACTATCTGCTCAACCATTTGCGTCTGCTGCGCGCTGGCTGTTTCGCCCTGGACGATAACGCCCAACTGCCCGACCGGCTGTTCGACGTGCAACGCCAGGACGTGGTGCTGATCTTCGATTACCGTCGCTACCAGGCCCAAGCCCTGCGCGTGGCCAGCGCGGCCAAGGAGCGCCACGCCCGCGTCGTGCTGTTCAGCGACGTCTATGCCTCGCCCTTGCGCGAGCTGGCCGACCTGATCATCAGCGCCCCGGTGGAATCGATCTCGGCCTTCGACAGCCTGGTGCCGGCGCTGGCCCAGGTCGAGGCACTGATCGCCTGCCTGACCCTGCAATGCCCCGAACTGGCCGAACGCCTGGAAGGCATCGACGCCTTGCGCACGGAATTCAACACGCACCTGTTGGAGGAAAAATAAGGATGTTCTCGCTCCCCCACCGCTCCCCTCGAGATTTGCCGTTCACTCGCGACCACACTGCATTGCTGCTGGTGGACATGCAACGCGCCTGGCTGGAACCGCAATTCGATGCCCACCTGCACACCCAGGAGGCCGAGTACTTCATCCAGCGGGCCCGCCAGCAGGTCATCCCCAACCAGCAGCGCTTGCTCAATGCGATGCGAGAAGCCCAGCACAACGTGTTGCACACTCACATCGAAAGCCTCACCGCCGATGGCCGCGACCGCTCCCTGGACCACAAGCTGTCGGACATGCACCTGCCCAAGGGCAGCCCAGAGGCGCAGATCATTGCCGAACTGGCGCCGCTGGAAAACGAAATCGTACTGCCCAAGACCTCCTCCGGGGTTTTCAATTCCACCAACATCGACTACGTGCTGCGCAACCTGCAGACCCAACACCTGATTGTCGCCGGCATCGTCACCGACCAGTGCGTCGACATGGCCGTGCGCGACGCCGCCGACCGCGGCTACCTGGTCACGCTGGTGGAAGATGCCTGCGCCACTTACACCGAACAACGGCACCTGGCATGCCTGAACGCGATCAAGGGCTATTGCTGGATCACCGATACCGACACCGTACTCGCGCGTTTGCAGGAGATGCAGCCGTGAGCCGCCTCGATACTGCTAGCATCCTCGCCCCGTTGCCCGTCACGACGCTGGTGACCACCGACCTGATCGGCGTGACCCGTGGGCGCTCGTTTCCCAGCGATGAATTGCCCCACTACGTCACCGCCGGTTGTGGCTGGGTGCCGGCCAACAGCGCGCTGACGCCCCAGGACATCATCGCTTCGACCAACCCCTGGGGCGCCTATGGCGACCTGCGACTGGTGCCGGACCTGTCCAGCCGGGTGACCGTCAACAACGGCCCCGACGTCCAGGCGCCCGCCCTGGACTTCATCCATTGCGACATCCGGGAGACCGATGGCCGCCCCTGGAGTGCCTGCCCGCGCACGCTGCTGCAGGACGAAGTGGAGCGTTATCGCGCCGACCTGGGCTTGCAGGTTTTCGCCGCGTTCGAACATGAATTCAACCTGGTGACCACGCCTGCGCAGCCTGATCGACTGGCCTTCAGCCTCCAGGCCCAGCGCCAGCAGGCCGGGTTCGCCGGGTGGTTGCTCAGCGCCCTGCGCGCTGGGGGCGTCGAACCGGAAATGTTCCTGCCTGAATATGGCAAGCAGCAATACGAGATCACTTGCCGCCCGACCTTGGGCGTGGCCGCTGCCGACCGAGCCGTGAACGTACGGGAAATCACCCGCGAGATCGCCCGGCAAATGGGCCTGGACGTGAGCTTCGCCCCCAAGACCTCGGAACATGCCGTGTGCAACGGCGTGCATTTGCACCTGAGCCTGCAAGACCTGAGCGCAGACCCGGTGCTGCATGACGCCGCCAGCAGCAACGGCTTGTCCAGCCTCGGCCAGCATTGGGCCGCCGGGGTGCTGCACTATCTGCCGGCGCTGTGTGCGCTGACCGCGCCGACGCCAGTGTCCTACGAGCGGCTGCAACCGCATCACTGGAGCGCATCCTATGCGTGCCTGGGACAGCGCAACCGCGAGGCGGCGCTGCGCATCTGCCCGACCGTGAGCCTGGGTGGAAAACCGCTGGCGAACCAGTACAACCTGGAGTTCCGCGCCATGGACGCCAGCGCCTCGCCGCACCTGGCGATGGCGGCGCTGTTGATCGCCGGGCGCCTGGGCATCCAGCAACGACTGGCGTTGAACGCTGTCACCGATGAAATACCCGATGAGCTGGATGAAGCACAACGTCGTGCCCGTGGCATTATCGCCTTGCCGACAACCCTGGCCGAGGCACTGGACTGCCTTCGCCACAGCGGGGCGCTGCTCGAAACCCTGCCCGGCCCGCTGGTCGAAACCTACTTCGCCTTGAAGGCCCAGGAGCTGGCCTTGACCCAGGCGCTGTCACCTGCCGAGCGTTGTGAGCACTATGCACGAATCTATTGAATGTGCTGAATCAGGTCTCTACACCAAGCCACCTTACCGGCTGGCCCGGGAGGAGTCCGAACATCCGGTGCTGCTGGTGTGCGAACACGCCAGCCGCTTCATTCCCGGTGCGCTGAATGACCTGGGTCTGGATGAAACGGCGTCCCAGGAGCACATCGCCTGGGATATCGGTGCCCTGGCCTTGGCCGAACGCCTGTCCGAAACCCTCGGCGCAACGTTGCTGTCGGCCAACTATTCACGGCTGCTGATCGACCTCAACCGCCCACTGCACGTGCCGGACAGCATTCCAGCCCAGAGCGAGATCTATCAGGTCCCGGGCAACCATGCCCTGAACGAAGCCACTCGCGAATATCGCCGGCAGTGCCTGTTCCACCCCTTCCATGATCGATTGCGGGCGTTGATCGACCAGCGCCTGGCCGCCAACCGACCGGTGCGCGTGGTGGGCATCCACAGTTTCACCCCGGTGTTCTATGGCCAACCGCGCGCCCTGGAAGCGGGCGTGCTGTTCGGCGAAGCCAAGGAATACGCCCAACGTATCGTCGACGGGCTGGGCCGGCACTCACTGCGGGCGGCGGGCAACCAGCCCTACAAGATCAACCCCTTGAGCGACATGACGGTCCCGGTGCACGGCGATGGACGCGGCCTGGATTCGGTATTGATCGAAGTGCGCAACGACCTGTTGCGCAGCCCCGAGGCGGTACGGACCTGGAGTGCCTACCTGGCACCTTTGCTGTAGCGCGGCAGCGGCAGACTCCCAGCGACAGACAGCAAGCAAGAGCAACCCACAGCTGAAAAGGAAAACGGCTCATGAGCATTGAGGCATTTGGCTACAAACAGGAATTGAAGCGCGGCCTGTCGCTGACAGACCTGGTGGTATACGGGATGATTTTCATGATCCCCATCGCACCATTCGGCGTGTATGGCTACGTCAACGCCGAAGCACCGGGGCTGGTGCCGCTGGCGTACATCATCGGCATGGTGGCGATGCTGTTTACTGCCCTGAGCTACGGCAGCATGGCCCGAGCCTTTCCGGTGGCAGGTTCGGTCTATTCCTACGCGCAACGCGGCCTCAACCCACACGTCGGGTTCATCGCCGGCTGGCTGATGCTGCTGGACTATCTACTGATCCCGCCGCTGCTCTATGTCTACGCCGCCATGGCGCTGAACCATTTGTACCCGGACATTCCCAAGGTCGGTTTCATCCTGGCCTTCCTGGTGAGTGCGACCTTCGTGAACCTGCGGGGCATCACCTTCACTGCGCGGATGAACATCATTTTCCTGCTGGCGCAGTTGGTGGTACTGGGGATTTTCCTGTTCTACGCCTGGAATGCCCTGCACGGTGGGGCTGGAAACGGCCAACTGACCCTGGCGCCGCTGTACAGCCCGGAACACTTCAACTTCGCCCTGCTGATGCAAGCCGTGTCCATCGCAGTATTGTCGTTCCTGGGCTTCGATGCCATTTCCACCCTGGCGGAAGAAATCAAGGGCGACCCGGGCCGCAGCGTCGGCAAGGCGGCGCTGGTGACCTTGCTGGTGATGGGGGCGATTTTCGTGGTGCAAACCTGGATCGCCACGGACCTGGCGGCCGGCATGGGTTTCAAGTCCGCCGACACCGCGTTCTATGAAATCGCTGAACTGGCGGCTGGCAGTTGGCTGGCTACCTTGACCGCGGTTGCCACGGCCCTGGCCTGGGGCGTGGCGGTGGCGATCACCTCCCAGGCGGCCGTGTCGCGCCTGTTGTTCGGCATGGCCCGGGACGGCCAGTTGCCCAAGGTGCTGGCCAAAGTCCATCCCAAACACAACACCCCGTATTTGAGCATCTACCTGGTGGCGGTGCTCTCGTTGCTGATCTGCTACCTGTTCATCGACGCCGTGGACACCCTCACCTCCCTGGTCAACTTCGGCGCCCTGAGCGGCTTCATGTTGCTGCACATCACCGTCATCAACCACTACTGGCGCCGCCAGCAGTCCGGCCAACTGATTCGCCACTTGATCTGCCCATTGATCGGCTTCGTGATCGTCGCGGCCATCATGTACAACATGGGCGTGGCGGCGCAGAAGCTCGGCCTGATCTGGATTGCCGCGGGCGTGGTCTATCTGTGTGTGCTCAATAAATTCGGCACCCCTGGCACCGTGCCCGATCCGGCCGGTCGGTGAGGGCCGGCGGTCGAAGGATTCGGCCAACCATGGTTACAACGCGTGGACATCGACAGTGATCGTCAAGCCCGGTGCCTGTCACCGGGCTCTTGGAACAGGAGTGCAATCCATGCTGGCCTTACGTCCAGTTCAATTAACCGATCTGCCACAATTGCAACAATTGGCCCGTGACAGCCTGGTGGGCGTCACGTCGCTGCCGGACGATAGCGGGCGCCTGGAGGAAAAGATCCTCGATTCGTGCGCCTCGTTCGAGGCCGATGTGCAGAACCCTGGTGCAGAGAATTACTTTTTTGTCTTGCAGGACCAGGAATCCGGGCGTCTGGTCGGCTGCTCGGAAATTCTCGCCAGCACCGGTTGCAACGAACCGTTCTACAGCTTGCGCAACCGGCCGTTTTCCAGCGAGTCCCGAGAGCTGAACATCCAGCATGGCGTGCCGGCGCTGTCGCTGTGCCAGGACCTGACCGGGCAGACGCTGCTGCGGGGCTTCCACATCGACGCCGAGCGGGTGCGCACGCCGGAATCGGAGCTGTTGTCCCGGGCCCGGCTGATGTTCATCGCGGCTCACCCGCAACGCTTCGCCGAATCGGTCATCACCGAAATCGTCGGTTTCAGCAGCGAAGACGGCCAGTCGCCTTTCTGGGACGCCATCGGCCAGCACTTCTTCGACCTGCCCTACGTCGAAGCCGAACGGTTGTGTGGCTTGCAGAGCCGAACCTTTCTCGCCGAACTGATGCCGCAGTATCCAATCTACGTACCCATGCTCCCCCCAGCGGCCCAGGCCTGTATCGGCCGGGTCCATCCCGACGGCCAGGAAGCCTTCGACATCCTGGCGCGCGAGGGTTTCGAGACCAACAGCTACGTCGATATCTTCGACGGCGGGCCGACCGTGCATGCCCGTATCGCAAACATTCGCACCATCACGCAAAGTCGAATCGCCACGGCCCGGCAAAGCCGGCAGATTGATGCAAGAGGCCATTACCTGGTGAGCAACGACCGCCTTGGAAACTATCGGGCCATCGTCGCCGGGCTGGACGTCAACACCGAGGGGCCCGTGGCTTTGTCGCCTGACATGCTGGCCGCCCTGGACATCATTGATGGTGAGCGGATCCGGGTGGTTACCCTATGACCCTCACTCGATCCTGTGGTACGCATTGGCGCTTGGACCGACACAATGAAGGAGCCGCATCATGATTGTCCGTCCGGTCGCCCTCACCGATCTGCCCGCATTGCTGGACCTGGCCCGTTGCGCAGGCCCCGGTTTCACCAGCCTGCCGGCCAGCGAAGAACGCCTGGCCCACCGCGTTCGCTGGGCCCAGCGGACCTTTGCCGGGCAAGTCGAACGTGCCGACGCCGATTATCTATTCGTGCTCGAAGACGATGACCGGCAGGTGGTGGGTATCAGCGCCCTGACCGGCGCGGTCGGACTGCGCGAGCCCTGGTACAACTATCGGGTCGGGCTGACCGTCAGCTCGGCGCCGGAGCTGGGGATCCAGCGGCAGATCCCGACTCTGTTCCTCAATAACGAGATGTCCGGGCAATCGGAAATCTGCTCGTTGTTCCTGCACCCCGAACAACGCCGTGGCCATAACGGACGTCTGTTGTCCTTGGCGCGCCTGTTGTTCGTTGCCGAATTTTCCCAGCTATTCGGTGAAAAACTGATTGCCGAACTGCGGGGCCATGCCGATGAACAGGGTTGTTCGCCGTTCTGGGACAGCCTGGGAAGGCACTTTTTCAAGAAGGATTTCAGCTACGCCGATCAGTTGTCCGGCATGGGCAACAAGTCGTTCATCGCCGAGCTGATGCCACGCCAGCCGCTGTATACCTGCCTGCTCACCGAACAGGCCCAGGCGGTGATCGGCAAGGCTCACCCGAACACCGAGCCGGCCATGAAAATCCTCAGCGCCGAGGGCTTCAGCCACAAAGGCTACATCGATATTTTTGACGGTGGCCCGGTGATCGAGGCGCTGGTATCGAAGATCCGCACCGTACGCGATAGCCAGGCGCTGACCCTGGTCATTGGCACCCCGGACGAACAGGCACCGGTCTGGCTGATCTACAATCGACGCCTGGAAAATTGCCGTGTCACCAGCGCCCGTGCGCACCAGCATGGCAACAAGCTGCTCGTCGATCGCCTCACCGCCAAACGCCTGCAGGTACAACCGGGCGATACGGTGCGCGCCGTGACATTGCCCAGGCTGGGGCAGCAGGCGGAGGCGGCGTAGCCCTGGGTATCGCCCAGCCTTGGATAATCAATATCATTAAGCAGCAATACTTCTCCACAATTGCATAATTGCCACTCACTAACTCGAGACCCATACTTTCGCGCACCGCCCCACTGTAACGGCAATATTCATGATCAGAAATCTGATTGCCACAAGATTACCGCCCGAATACGTAGCGCAGACAATCACGACATTAGACATGAGTGCACAAATCAAGCAATTGATCGAAGACCTGTACGCTCAACAAAATTTTGCTACGGCGCAGTCTCGCCGCGCAGCCATCATGAACATGACCAACCCGCACACGGGCACCCTCACATTGCACTGCACGGACATTGGCAATATCAGTATCAAGGCACTTGCGTTCAACAATACTTCTTCGCAACTGTACTCGGTGCCCGGCCAGAGTATTTTATTCGCACTGGATCGCCCCTTCGAAGTCCAGCAATACATCCTTGACGGGCATCAACTTGAAAAAGCTGACACTCGGATCATCGACAACAACAATCCTCTGGTCATCGATGGTAGTCGAACCCTGTTCGACTACTCCCAACAGAGCCGAAAACAGGCGGGGTTGATCGGCAGGATTAACTTTCCCGACCGAAGTTCGGACATCAGCGTATTTGACCGTGCCTCATTGCGCAAAACCGCCTGGCTGCCTCATGACGGCAGTGCCGCCCGGTACCTGGTGAGCCTCGAACTGCTCGAAACAATCCAGGACCCAGGAGGCGCCAGGGTTGCCGGGGAGCTGATCTACCACTATCACCCCGCCGTGGCCTGGAAAGCCTTCCAGATGCTTTATCGGGCTGACCCGCAAAACGCGCTGAACTACGTCCCACTACTGAAAAAATTCAAAAATACGCGCCTGGACAACTTGCTTCGCCCATTGGAGCAGGCGACATGAAGCTGGAAGCTTTTATTGAGCGCCTGAATACCTATGATCTGCAGCGAGACAGAACCTGGATCATTGCGGATCTGCGTCAGTTGGCGTCAAACCGTTGTTTATTGAGCAATCATCTTTATTCCACCCTCCAGCAAGACGGCTTTAGTACACGCAACAGTCTCTATAACGCTTATGGTTTTGTTCTGTATAAAAATTCTTCATTCACCCTTCGCCTGGGGTTTTGGTCCCCGGTAAAGACGCAGGATGAGCGCGAAACTTTCATTTACGACCTGAATCACAGTCACGACTTTGAAATTTATTCGGTCGGCTACAGCGGAGATGGCTACACCACCATTACCCGGGAAATACTCGATGATCTACCCCTGCAAAAAGGTAAAAGACCCCGCTTGGGTAAAGCGCAAAGACTTAAACTTGCGCCAGGAAAAGTCTTGTACATGCCTGCATTGCGGGTAATCCATAAGCAAATAGCCCCAAACACAATGTCTGCGTCCCTCAGCCTGCTTATCCATCCCGAACGTTTGGACAAGATCGACGAAGCCTGGTGTTTTGACAGGAATTACCACCCCTTATACCCCGGCGTAGCAGCGCAAGAGGTCGCGTTGTTTACCGATACGCTGTCGCTGCTCGATGCCGGTAGCCCTTCACTGTCCAGTAACCAAAGAAAGGAGGAAGAAACTTGAATAAACTGATGAAAGACTGGGAGCAAGCTCCATTGCTGCGGGCAGGTACCGATGTGGTCGATACCGCAGTCCAACTGACGAACGACACTCACTGCACAATTCCCGGATTCCCCACCCGCTTCAACGTCGGAAACATCCATGAGATCAAGCAACTCTGGAGCCTACCGACCGAAGACTGAATAGCTTGATGGCCTTCACCCGGCTGCAGACTTTCCGGGCCTGCGGCCTTTCTTCGATGCCGTAAACGCATCGCCCATACACATTCGTCATCATCTTTGCGCTTGCCACGTGATAGCCTTTGGATCTTTCGGCGTTGACACTTTTGCTCAAGCCTTTCCATTCCATTGGTGGAACTCATATGTCCAGGCTTTCCCATCAAGATTTGCGTCGTGACTTCCGTCAACTGCTGGCTTCCAAGACCTGCTACCACACCGCATCGGTATTTGACCCCATGTCGGCGCGTATCGCCGCCGACCTGGGTTTTGAAGTGGGCATCCTGGGAGGCTCGGTGGCGTCGTTGCAAGTATTGGGCGCGCCGGACTTCGCCCTGATCACCCTGAGCGAATTTGCCGAACAGGCCACCCGCATCGGCCGCGTAGCCCAACTACCGGTCATTGCCGACGCCGACCACGGCTACGGCAATGCCCTGAACGTGATGCGCACCATCGTCGAACTGGAACGTGCCGGCATTGCGGCGTTGACCATCGAGGACACCTTGCTGCCGGCCCAGTTCGGGCGTAAGTCCACCGACCTGATCAGCGTCGCCGAAGGCGTCGGCAAGATTCGTGCAGCCCTGGAGGCGCGAGTCGATTCGGAAATGGCGATCATTGCCCGGACCAACGCCGGTATTCTGCCGGTCCAGGAAATCATCAGCCGGACCCAGCAATATGAGCGTGCCGGGGCGGACGGGATTTGCATGGTGGGCGTGCAGGACTTTGATCACCTGGAGAAGATCAGCGAAAACCTGACGGTGCCGCTGATGCTTGTCACTTATGGCAACCCACTGCTGCGCGACGACAAGCGCCTGGCCGAGTTGGGCGTGCGCGTGACCATCGACGGCCACGGCGCCTATTTCGCCGCGATCAAGGCCACGTATGACAGCCTTCGCGAACAACGGCAGATATTCACCCAGGCGTCAGACCTCAACGCCACCGAACTGACTCATACCTACACCCAGCCCGAGGACTACATCCGCTGGGCCGAGGAGTACATGAGCGTCAAGGAGTAAGCTGACCTCCAGCCTGCGGTGATACTCAAGGACGCTATCGCGAGCAGGCTCGCTCCCACATTGATCTGTGGGTAAATCGAATATCTCGAATACCCAGAAAATTCATGGTGGGAGCGGGCTTGCTCGCGAAAGCGGTGGGTCAGTTTGCATCAGTGTTGAATGTGCTGCCGCTATCGCGGGCAAGCCCGCTCCCACAGGGGTTTGCAGTGAACGCCAATCTTGCGTCCACCCAACAACCCCTGTGGGAGCGAGCCTGCTCGCGATAGCGTTGCCAGGGTGAAACAGGTCTTCAGCGCCCGCTACGCAACATCTCCTTGGGCACGTACTTGCCAATCTCGAACTTGCCGATGGCGGCGCGGTGGACTTCATCGGGGCCGTCGGCCAGGCGCAGGGTCCGTTGCATGGCGTACATGTAGGCCAGCGGGAAATCGTTGGAGACCCCGGCGCCACCGTGGATCTGGATCGCCCTGTCGATGACTTTCAAGGCCACATTCGGCGCGACGACCTTGATCTGGGCGATTTCGCTTTTCGCCACTTTATTGCCAACGGTGTCCATCATATACGCCGCCTTCAAGGTCAGCAGGCGCGCCATGTCGATTTCCATTCGCGAGTCGGCAATCTTGTCGACGTTACCGCCCAGGCGCGCCAACGGCTGGCCGAAGGCCGTGCGGCTGACGGCCCGCTTGCACATCAACTCCAAGGCGCGCTCGGCCATGCCGATGGAACGCATGCAATGATGAATGCGACCAGGACCGAGGCGACCCTGGGCAATTTCGAAGCCACGTCCTTCACCCAACAAGACATTTTCGTACGGCACCCGCACATTATCGAACAGCACTTCGGCATGCCCGTGCGGCGCATCGTCGTAGCCGAACACCGGCAGTGGCCGGACGATTTTTACCCCAGGCGTATCCACCGGAACCAGGATCATCGAGTGCTGGGCATGCCGTGGCGCATCGGGATTGCTCAGGCCCATGAAGATCAGGATTTTGCAGCGCGGGTCACAGGCCCCTGAAGTCCACCACTTCTTGCCGTTGATCACCCATTCATCACCGTCACGCTCAGCACGGGCGGCCATGTTGGTGGCGTCCGAGGAGGCGACGTCCGGCTCGGTCATGGCAAAGGCCGAGCGAATCTCGCCGCGCAGCAGTGGCTCGAGCCAGCGCTGCTTTTGTTCTTCATTGGCATAACGCACCAGTACTTCCATGTTGCCGGTGTCCGGCGCCGAGCAGTTGAACGGCTCCGGCCCCAACAGCGAACGGCCCATGATCTCCGCCAATGGCGCATATTCCAGGTTGGTCAGGCCGGCACCCAGCTCGGATTCTGGCAGGAACAGGTTCCACAAACCTTCAGCCTTCGCCTTGGCCTTGAGCTCTTCCATGATGGCCGTGGGTTGCCAGCGGTCGCCTTCGGCCACTTGCCGTTCGAACACCGCTTCGGCTGGGTAGACGTAGGCATCCATGAACGCCGTGACACGTTCACGCAGTTCCTGAACCTTGGGGGAATACGCAAAATCCATGAGCAGCACCTTCTGGGCAGAGGTTGTTTTAGGTCATGAAATCGATGCTAGTTCAGCTACGAAAATTTACCTAACCTATTCTCGGCGTGTATTAACATTCATAACCGATATATGTTTCACTGATTCTCATCGCCACCCGGCACCTCACAACAAGCCCAAGAACAAGAGTGCAGCGCCATGAATCTGAGCAAGGTCGACCTCAACCTTTTCATTGTCTTCGATGCGATCTACACCGAAGCCAACCTGACCCGCGCCGGGCAGATCGTCGGCATCACTCAGCCGGCCGTGTCCAATGCCCTGGCCCGCCTGCGGGAGACCTTCAACGACCCACTCTTCGTGCGCACTGCCCAAGGGATGGTGCCGACGCCCATGGCCCAGAACATCATCGGTCCGGTGCGCAACGCCTTGTCGCTGCTGCGGGTATCGGTGCAGGAAAGCCGGATCTTCAACCCGTTGCAGGCGGTCAAGACCTACCGCATCAGCATGACCGACCTCACTGAAGGCGTGATCCTGCCCCTGCTGTTCCAACGCCTGCGCCGCCTGGCACCGACCGTGGCGATCGAAAGCTTCCTCTCCAAGCGCCGTGAAACCACCAAGGAACTGGCCGCCGGCCGCCTCGATTTCGCCGTCGACGCGCCGCTCAACACCGACCCGCAGGTGCGCCACGTCAAGTTGATGGAAGATCGCTACGTGTGCGCCATGCGCAAGGGCCATCCATTGGCGGGCAAGGAAAAGATCAGCCTCGACGATTACCTGGCCCAGACCCACGTGCATATTTCCAGTCGCCGCAACGGCCTGGGTTATGTCGACCTGGCCCTCGGCAAGATGGGCATCCAGCGCAAGATCGCCCTGCGCTCCCAGCACTACCTGATGGCCTCCCAGGTGCTACAGCAGACCGATATGGTCATGACCGTTCCCGAACGCTTTGCCCGTCGTCACGATTTGCACGCCTTCCTGCTCCCGGTCAACGACGTGCCACCGGTGGAAACCCACTTGTACTGGCACGAAAGCACCGACCAGGACCCCGCCAACCGCTGGATGCGCGAGCAGATGATCGAGCTGTGCCAGCAGGTGACGGCGCATGAGAAGAAGCTCGATACGGTTTAGAAGACGATAATATTGTGGGAGCGAGCCTGCTCGCGATAGCGGTAGACCAGCCAATGCCATGGCGACTGATTCGACGCTATCGCGAGCAGGCTCGCTCCCACAGGTTTCGTGTGCAAAACCTCATTGCTTGACGCGAACGTCAACCTGCCATTAGCTTAGCGCCAGTCCCTTTCGTTTCGAGCGCGTTCATGAGCAGTCAGACCTACAGCATCTCCGACCTCGCCCGCGAGCTGGATATCACCACCCGGGCCATCCGCTTCTATGAAGAACAAGGCCTGTTGAGCCCGGAGCGACGGGGCCAGGAACGTATTTACTCGCCGCGGGACAAGGTCAGCCTGAAGTTGATCCTGCGGGGCAAGCGCATCGGTTTTTCCCTGGCCGAGTGCCGCGAGCTGATCGAACTCTACGATCCCTCCAGCGGCAATCAGAAGCAGTTGCACAGCATGCTGGCGAAAATCGCCGAGCGCCGGGAACAACTCGAACAGCAATTGCTGGACATCGAACAGATGAAGCTGGAACTCGACACCGCTGAAGAACGCTGTATCCAGGCGCTGGAGCAAACGATCAAAGGCGAGGAAATCGTCCAGTAACACTTTCTGAAAAAACTGTGGGAGCGAGCCTGCTCACTCCCACAATGGCTCATCATTGCTCTCGATATATTGGCACCCCCCACCACAGGTCAATCCCCATGTCCCTCCCCTCCTTTGTACGCTTGATCGAAGTCGGCCCCCGTGACGGCCTGCAGAATGAAGCACAGCCCATCAGCGTCGCCGACAAGGTGCGCCTGGTAGATGCCTTGAGCGCCGCCGGCCTGGGCTACATCGAAGTCGGCAGTTTCGTCTCGCCCAAGTGGGTGCCACAAATGGCCGGCTCCGCCGAGGTGTTCGCGCAGATCCAGCGCAAGCCGGGTGTGACCTATGGCGCTCTGGCACCAAACCTACGGGGCTTTGAAGACGCGCTGGCGGCGGGCGTAAAAGAAGTCGCGGTATTCGCCGCCGCTTCCGAAGCGTTCTCCCAGCGCAACATCAACTGCTCTATCAAGGAAAGCCTGGAGCGCTTCGCGCCGATCATGGAGGCCGCCAGGCAGCACGGCGTCAGTGTGCGCGGCTACGTGTCCTGCGTACTGGGCTGCCCCTATGAAGGTACGGTCAAGCCTGAGCAGGTGGCTTGGGTCGCTCGGGAACTGTATGCGATGGGCTGCTACGAGGTCTCCCTGGGTGACACCATTGGCACAGGCACCGCTGGCGCCACACGCCGGATGTTCGAAGTCGTGGGCGCCGAGGTGCCGCGGGACAAGCTCGCCGGACACTTCCACGATACCTACGGCCAGGCCATGGCCAATGTGTACGCCAGCCTGCTGGAAGGCATTGCGGTGTTCGACAGTTCCATCGCCGGCCTTGGCGGCTGCCCTTATGCCAAGGGCGCCAGCGGTAACGTTGCCACCGAAGACGTGCTGTACCTGCTCGATGGGCTGGGTATCGAAACCGGTGTCGATCTGAATGCCCTGATTGTCGCGGGTCGGCAGATCTGTGATGTGCTCGGTCGTCCTAGCGGGTCGCGTGTCGCCAAGGCCCGTAGCGCACAGTGATGTGTTACCGCTGGCTTTGTAACAGCGGCGAAACGAGTAACACGGAAACAATTTGTCAGGTTTGGCCCGTCAGCTTTTTCAGCCTAAAAACACAACTCATTGATTTATATGAGTTTTTAAAAGTTGGCACGCCACCTGCTATATCTCTGGCATAACAAGAATAAAAAAACGCAGCAAACCCAATAAAAACAAGACGAAACGACTCTGACATAACAAAAACAACACGGCAGAGACGCAGCTAACAGATTTTTTTGGAGAAGATGTGCTTTTCAGGGTGCTTCCAGAAGCAACCCGCAACCGGGCAGAGAATAATAAAACTACCTTCAGGTAGCTCCCGAATCGGTTGGATCGCAAGGCGAAAAAGCAGATCAGCGCTCAAAAAAATACGTTTGCTCTTGATCCCGGATGGGGATCGCCAAAAACAGCGGTAAAGGGCCACGGCTGCCAAAAACAACAACAGGCCGCCCCTCAATAATAAAAAAAGAGCACGCGACGACAAAATTAAAGGGGAGCTTCGGCTCCCCTTTGTGCTGTCTGGGGTTTTGGTTTTTCGGTTGTTTGGAAGGCGGTGTATCAGCCACAGCGCTTTGACCGACACACCGCATCGCGAGCAGGCTCGCGCCCACAGGTCTTGTGGCTAGTCTTCCTTCTTGCGCAGTTCTTCGATGCTGATTTCGCGCATGCGGAATTTCTGGATCTTGCCGGTGACCGTCATCGGGAATTCCTCGACGAATTTGAAATGACGCGGCGTCTTGAAGTGGGCAATGCGCTCCTTGCACCAGGCTTGCAGCTCTTGCTCGCTGGCGCTGTGGCCGGGATGGAACTTGATCCAGGCGACGATTTCCTCGCCGTAGCGCGAACACGGGATGCCGATCACTTGCACGTCCGCCACGGCCGGATGGGTGAAGAAGAACTCTTCCAGCTCGCGCGGGTAAACATTCTCACCACCACGGATGATCATGTCCTTGTTACGTCCGACGATGCGCACATAGCCCTGCTCGTCCATGGTCGCCAGGTCACCGGTGTGCATCCAGCCATCGGAGTCGATGGCATCGGCGGTGCCCTTGGGGTTGTTCCAGTAACCCAGCATCACGCTGTAACCACGGGTACACAGTTCGCCAACGGCGCCACACGGGACGACATTGCCTGCCTCATCGATAATTTTGCTTTCCAGTTGCGGCTGGGTGCGGCCGACGGTGGTCACGCGCAATTCCAGTTCGTCTGAAGGACCAGTCTGCAATGACACCGGGCTGGTTTCCGTCATGCCGTAGGCAATCTGCACTTGCGCCATGTGCATTTCGTTGATGACCCGCCGCATCACTTCGATGGGGCATGTGGCGCCTGCCATGATCCCGGTGCGCAGGCTGGACAAGTCAAAATCACCTCGCAGTGGCTGGTCCAGCATGGCGATGAACATGGTGGGCACGCCATACAGTGCAGTGGCTTTTTCCTCGGCCACGGCCTTTAGCGTCAGCAACGGGTCGAAGGCATCGTTGGGATAGATCATGGTGCTGCCGTGAGTCATGCAACCCAGGTTGCCCATGACCATGCCGAAGCAATGGTAGAGCGGCACCGGGATCACCAACCGATCGCCAGCGCTCAGGCCCAGGCTTTCGCCGACCATGTAACCGTTATTGAGAATGTTGTGATGGCTGAGGGTCGCGCCCTTGGGAAAGCCGGTGGTGCCGGAGGTGTACTGGATATTCACCGGTTGATCGGAATGCAGGCTGGCCTGACGCTCGGCCAGTTGTTCAGGCGTAACCGCCGCACCAAGGCCTGCCAATTGCGCCCAGGGCAGAAAGCCTGAAGGCGGCTGGGGATCGAGGCTGATCACGCCTCGCAAATCCGGCAAGCGCTCACTCTGCAGGTGGCCGATCGATTGCTCTGCCAGCTCTGGCGCCAGCGCTTGCAACATGGCGTGATAATCCGAGGTCTTGAACGCCCCGGCACACACCAGCCATTGGCATCCGGATTGTTTGAGCACGTATTCGAGTTCAGAAACCCGATAGGCCGGATTGATGTTGACCAGAATGACGCCGATCTTCGCACTGGCGAACTGGCTGATGCACCACTGGGCGCAATTGGGCGCCCACACGCCAAGGCGATCACCGGTTTTCAAGCCCAACGCCAACAAGGCGCGGGCGTGCAGATCGACGGCCTCGGCCAGTTGTTGCCAGGTATAGCGTAGCGATTGATGGCGAACCACCAGCGCCTCGCCCTCTGGATACCGGGCTACGGTCTGGTCGAAAACCTCGCCTATGGTTTGCGCCAACAAGGCCTTGGCCTGGGAGCCACGGGTGTAGCTGAGCTGCGAATGCGAACCGGGTTGATCCATGACGCCCCCTCTTGTCTTTATTAGTGGGTGTAGCGGTGAACCTGATGCAGAGCACAGTTACTCTCGCTCAAGTTGACGTTAACGTAAAGGGCGATTGACAGCTTCTCGTCGCAGGCTTACGTTAACGTAAAGGTGAGAGCCATTCCGCCACTCTCCACACCCGATAAAAAAGCCAAAGGTGTCCCATGAACTACCCATCCCTGAACTTTGCCCTCGGCGAAACCATCGACATGCTCCGCGACCAGGTGCAGGCCTTCGTCAAGGCCGAACTGGCGCCGCGAGCAGCGCAGATCGATATCGATAACCTGTTTCCCGCCGACATGTGGCGCAAGTTCGGCGACATGGGCCTGCTGGGCATTACCGTACCGGAAGAATATGGCGGTGCTGGCCTGGGCTACCTGGCCCACGTGGTGGCTATGGAAGAAATCAGTCGCGGCTCGGCCTCGGTCGCCCTCTCCTACGGCGCCCACTCCAACCTCTGCGTGAACCAGATCAACCGCAACGGCAACCACGAACAGAAAACCAAGTACCTGCCCAAGCTGATCAGCGGCGAACACATCGGCGCCCTGGCCATGAGCGAGCCGAACGCCGGCTCCGACGTGGTCTCCATGAAACTGCGGGCCGACAAGCGTGGCGACCGTTACGTGCTCAACGGCAGCAAGACCTGGATCACCAACGGTCCCGATGCCAACACCTATGTGATCTACGCCAAGACCGACCTGGAAAAAGGTCCCCACGGCATCACCGCCTTCATCGTCGAGCGCGACTGGAAAGGCTTCAGCCGCAGCAACAAGTTCGACAAGCTCGGCATGCGTGGCTCCAACACCTGCGAGCTGTTTTTCGATGACGTCGAAGTGCCGGAAGAAAACATCCTCGGTGTGCTCAATGGCGGCGTGAAAGTGCTGATGAGCGGTCTCGATTACGAGCGCGTAGTACTCTCCGGCGGTCCGACCGGGATCATGCAGGCGTGCATGGACCTGATCGTGCCGTACATCCACGACCGCAAGCAATTCGGCCAAAGCATCGGCGAATTCCAGCTGATCCAGGGCAAGGTCGCCGACATGTACACCCAGCTCAACGCCAGCCGCGCTTATCTATATGCCGTGGCCCAGGCCTGCGAGCGCGGCGAAACCACCCGCAAGGACGCCGCCGGGGTGATCCTCTACAGCGCCGAACGCGCCACGCAAATGGCCCTCGACGCCATCCAGATCCTCGGTGGCAACGGCTACATCAATGAATTCCCGGCCGGTCGCCTGCTGCGTGACGCCAAGCTGTACGAAATCGGTGCTGGCACCAGTGAGATTCGTCGGATGTTGATCGGCCGCGAACTGTTCAACGAAACCCGCTAACGGAGCTGACCATGGCCACGCTGCACACTCAGCTCAACCCACGCTCCCCGGAGTTCATAGCCAACCGCGATGCGATGCTCGGACACGTCGAGGCCCTGCGCACCTTGCTCGCGCAAGTGCGCCAAGGCGGCGGCCCCAAGGCCCAGGAACGGCATACTTCGCGGGGCAAGTTGCTGCCCCGTGAGCGCATCAACCGGCTGCTGGATCCGGGCTCGCCGTTTTTGGAGATCAGCCCGTTGGCGGCTCACGAAGTCTATGGCGAAGATGTGCCGGCGGCCGGCGTGATTGCCGGCATTGGTCGCGTGGAAGGCGTCGAATGCATGATTGTCGCCAACGACGCGACGGTCAAAGGTGGCTCTTATTATCCACTGACGGTGAAGAAGCACCTGCGCGCCCAGACCATCGCCCAGCAAAATCGCCTGCCGTGCATTTACCTGGTGGATTCGGGCGGCGCCAACCTGCCACGCCAGGACGAAGTGTTCCCGGACCGCGAGCACTTCGGCCGGATCTTCTTCAACCAGGCCAACATGAGTGCCCAGGGCATCCCGCAGATTGCCGTGGTCATGGGTTCCTGCACCGCTGGTGGCGCCTATGTGCCGGCCATGGCGGACGAGGCGATCATGGTCCGCCAGCAGGCGACGATTTTCCTCGCCGGGCCACCGTTGGTGAAAGCCGCCACCGGCGAGGTGGTCAGTGCCGAAGACTTGGGCGGGGCCGACGTGCACTGCAAGATTTCCGGCGTGGCCGACCATTACGCCGACAGCGACGAACATGCCCTGGCCCTGGCCCGTCGTAGCGTCGCCAACCTCAACTGGCACAAACAGGGGCAGTTGCAGCAACACCTGCCCATCGCCCCGCTGTACTCGAGCGATGAGCTGTACGGTGTGGTTTCGGCCGACGCCAAGCAACCGTTCGATGTCCGGGAAGTGATCGCGCGCCTGGTGGACGGTTCGGTGTTCGACGAATTCAAGGCGCTGTTCGGAACGACGCTGGTGTGCGGCTTCGCTCACTTGCACGGCTACCCGGTCGCGATCCTCGCCAACAACGGCATCCTCTTCGCCGAGGCCGCGCAGAAAGGCGCGCACTTCATCGAACTGGCGTGTCAGCGCGGGATTCCGCTGCTGTTCCTGCAGAACATCACCGGCTTCATGGTCGGGCAGAAGTACGAAGCGGGCGGCATCGCCAAGCATGGTGCCAAGCTAGTGACGGCGGTCGCCTGTGCCAAAGTGCCGAAATTCACCGTGATCATCGGCGGCAGCTTCGGCGCGGGCAACTATGGCATGTGCGGTCGCGCCTACGACCCACGGTTCCTGTGGATGTGGCCAAACGCGCGGATTGGCGTGATGGGCGCCGAACAGGCGGCCGGCGTGCTGGTACAGGTCAAGCGCGAGCAGGCCGAACGCAGCGGCCATCCCTTCAGCGCCCAGCAGGAAGCCGAGATCAAGCAGCCGATCCTCGATCAATACGAAGAACAGGGCCACCCCTATTATTCCAGCGCCAGGCTGTGGGACGACGGCGTCATCGACCCGGCCCAGACCCGCGACATACTGGGCCTGGCCTTGTCCGCGTCACTGAACGCGCCTATCGAACCGAGCCGCTTCGGCGTGTTCCGGATGTAAACGGGGAATGACCATGGATAACTTCAACACCCTCGAACTGCACACCGACCCACGGGGCGTTGCCACCCTGTGGCTCAGCCGCGAGTCGAAAAACAACGCGTTCAACGCCGAAATGATCCGCGAACTGATCCTTGCCCTGGACCACGTCAGCAGCGATCCAAACTTGCGCTTCCTGCTGATCCGCGGGCGCGGCAAGCATTTCAGCGCTGGCGCCGACCTGGCCTGGATGCAGCAATCGGCCGAGCTCGACTACCACACCAACCTCGATGATGCCCGGGAACTGGCGGAGCTGATGTACAACCTCGCCAAGCTGAAGATTCCCACGCTAGCCATCGTCCAGGGTGCGGCGTTCGGTGGTGCACTGGGGCTTATCAGCGCCTGTGACATGGCCATTGGCGCTGATGAAGCACAGTTCTGTCTATCGGAAGTGCGCATTGGCCTGGCGCCGGCGGTGATCAGCCCGTTCGTGGTGCAAGCCATCGGCGAGCGTGCGGCGCGTCGTTATGCCCTGACTGCAGAACGCTTCGACGGGCAACGCGCGAAAGAAATCGGTTTGCTGTCGGAAAGCTACCCGGCCGAAACCCTCGACCAGCAAGTCGAGCAATGGATCGACAATCTGTTGCTCAACAGCCCGGCAGCCATGCGCGCCAGCAAGGAACTGTTGCGCGAAGTCGGTAACGGCGCCCTGACCCCGGCGCTGCGGCGCTACACCGAAAACGCCATCGCCCGTATTCGCGTCAGCCCGGAGGGCCAGGAAGGTCTGCGGGCCTTCCTGCAAAAGCGCGCGCCGAACTGGCAAGCCGAATCGAGTCATAAGGAGCCGCGTCGATGAGCGCACCCGCCCTCACCACATTGCTGGTGGCCAACCGTGGCGAAATCGCCTGCCGCGTGATGCGCACCGCTAAGGCCATGGGCCTGACCACCGTTGCCGTACACAGCGCCACCGACCGCGATGCCCGCCACAGCCGCGAAGCCGACATTCGCGTCGACCTGGGCGGCAGCAAGGCCGCCGACAGCTACCTGCAAATCGACAAATTGATCGCCGCCGCAAAAGCCAGCGGCGCCCAGGCCATCCACCCCGGCTATGGCTTTCTGTCCGAGAACGCCGGGTTCGCCCGGGCGATTGAAGACGCCGGGCTGATCTTCCTTGGCCCACCGGCCTCGGCCATTGATGCCATGGGCAGCAAATCGGCGGCCAAGACCTTGATGGAAACTGCCGGGGTGCCCCTGGTGCCCGGTTATCACGGCGAAGCCCAGGACCTGGACACCTTTCGCGACGCCGCCGAGCGCATCGGCTACCCGGTTTTGCTCAAGGCCACCGCTGGCGGTGGCGGCAAGGGCATGAAAGTCGTCGAGGACGTCAGCCAACTGGCCGAAGCCCTGGCCTCGGCCCAGCGTGAAGCGCAGTCCTCGTTCGGCGACTCACGGATGCTGGTGGAGAAATACCTGCTCAAGCCGCGCCATGTGGAAATCCAGGTATTTGCCGACCAACACGGCAACTGCCTGTACCTCAACGAACGCGATTGCTCGATCCAGCGCCGCCACCAGAAAGTGGTGGAAGAAGCCCCCGCGCCCGGCCTGACCCCGCAACTGCGGCGGGTGATGGGCGAAGCCGCCGTGCGCGCGGCCCAGGCGATTGGTTATGTCGGGGCCGGTACGGTGGAGTTTCTGCTGGATGCGCGGGGCGAGTTTTTCTTCATGGAGATGAACACCCGGTTGCAAGTCGAGCATCCGGTCACCGAAGCGATCACCGGACTGGACCTGGTGGCCTGGCAGATCCGCGTCGCCCAAGGCGAGCCATTGCCGATCACTCAAGCGCAAGTGCCGCTGCTGGGTCACGCCATCGAAGTACGGCTGTATGCCGAGGATCCGGTCAACGATTTCCTGCCGGCCACCGGGCGCCTGGCGTTGTATCGCGAATCGGCCGAGGGGCCGGGGCGGCGGGTCGACAGTGGGGTGGAGGAAGGTGACGAGATCTCGTCGTTCTACGACCCGATGCTCGGCAAGCTGATTGCCTGGGGTGAAGACCGTGAGCAGGCGCGCTTGCGGCTGTTGAGCATGCTCGACGAATTTGCCATTGGCGGGCTGAAAACCAACATTGGTTTTCTGCGACGAATCGTGGCCCACCCCGCTTTTGCGGCGGCGGAGCTGGATACCGGATTTATCCCACGCTACCAGGGGCAATTACTGCCAGAGCCTGGCGAATTGGATGACGCGTTCTGGTCCGCAGCCGCCCAGGGATTCGCCTTGAGCCTGACACCGCGCGTACGCGGTGATGACGCCGATTCACCTTGGGCCAGCACCACCGGGCTGCGCCTGGGGCTGCCCAGGGAAACCACCCTGCACCTGAGCTGCGAAGGCCAGGATCGCGCGATAACGCTGGACATCAGCGCCCGCCGCGCGGAACTCAAGGGCGAGCAACTGATAATCGAGCAACACGGCCTGCGCCGCAGCCATCGGGCCATTCGCCGGGGCGATAGCCTGTATCTGCAATGGGCGGGTGACCTGCACCGGATCGACCTGTACGACCCTCTGGCCGCCGCCGAGGCCAGCCACAGCCATCAAGGTGGCCTGGCTGCGCCCATGAATGGCAGTATCGTGCGGGTATTGGTGAGTGTCGGCCAAACGGTGGAGGCCGGGGCGCAACTGGTGGTACTGGAGGCCATGAAAATGGAGCACAGCATTCGGGCGCCGAAGGCCGGTGTGATCAAGGCACTGTATTGCCAGGAAGGTGAAATGGTCAGCGAGGGCAGTGCCCTGGTGGCGTTCGAAGAATAGAAATCGGCCCGCTCCCAGGGCCGATCCAGTCAGAACCTGATGGTAGCCTGCACCACCACACCGATGAGGCGGCACTGTTCGGTGTACAGGTTTTTCGGGTAAGTCGGATTGAGCGGAACCAGGTAACGCTGACCGCTCTCTTCGATCAATTTGCGAAAGGTCGCGTCACTGCTGCCAGGCAAGCAGGCGACCACCAATTTGCCAGGCACCGCCTCGATGGCCGGATCCACCAGGATCGACATGCCCTCGGGAATGCTCAACCCGCTGGGTGCGGTCATCGCATCGCCCACCACTACCAGCCAGAATGCATCGCCCAGGGCGTGGTAGTCCGTCAGCTCGTAGCGCGCCTGGCTGTAGGCGCCAGGATCACCTTCGCGAACCCCGCCAACCTCATGCCATTCACTGACCGGGTAGCGGAAGTACGGGTTGTACTTCTGCGCCAGGGCCATGCCTTCGTCCGTGGAGGTGTCCGGCTCGCGAATCACCATTGCCACCTCCAGAAACTCCAGCCCCAGCTCCCGCAGGACCCGGTTCATGTCTTCGACACTGGGTTGCCGGCGCTTGGTCAGCCAATGGCCGACGCCGCCCTGGGACATTCCCAACCGCTCTGCGAGCACCACTTGCGTGATGCGCAGCTCCTTCATCTTGGCCTTGACCAACTCTATCCATTTATCCATGTGCGGCACGATACGTGGGTGACTGTGACCATTCAAAACACAAATTGTAGTATTTAAATTATCGTCACAATTACGATAAGTACTATTCTGGATTCAGGAGTTCAGCCCCCTACACGGAGATTTCCATCACCATGGATACACCCAGCAAAGACCAGCCCAGCAGCCCTTTCGACGGTACGTTTCCTCCCTTGCAGGATTGTCCGGCGGCCAAACGTGCCCTCGACTACTACCTGAAACCAGGTGTTTCGCAGGCGCCGGCAGAACATCGCTTCTTCGACGTCAACCACAATATCAGCGCAGAAGAAGCCCTCGTTCATGCGTGCGACCTGCTGCGTTGTGCCGCGGCGACCGCCCACGAGTCCGCCAACCAGTTGAATGGTTCGAGCCGTGACCTGGCATTTTCGGTGGTGCACATGATCGATCTGGTCAAGGTGATGCTTGACCGATCCCTGGATGGTTACCCTGCCCGCTAGGAGTAACACATTGGGAATGTCGTCGCGAACGCGAACGACGAGAAAAATTTTCCAATCGATGCGATAAAACCATTTGACTTGCAAATGATAATGATTATTATTGCATCAGCTGGTCGCGAGATCAGTCGATAGACCAGAAGACCTTAGGTCGGACTTCTGGAATATCTCCTCATCAGGCTAATCACGGTTTTTGACCCGGCTTTTTGCCGGGTCTTTTTTTGCCGATTTTTCGGCTTATGGCTTCAGGCTAATGAAGTCTTTTTGGATGCTGCCAATTCGGTGGCGGCGATGATAGCAAATGAATATCCGTTTACAAGAGCCCTCCCGCCACACAGGCGAAATCTATCGCTAACCAGCACTTGAGAATCAATTGCAGACTCTCTAAGCTGGCTCGGCGTCCAGGGAGGACGCCCCCTCGTTTACGTGACTTAAATCGTCTCGATTCGCCTTCCTTGCGTGTAAAGTAACGGCATGAAAATCCTTTCCAGGAATCGTGACCGTGGCTAAATCTTCCTTTGATATCAGTGCCAATTTCGACAGCGGCAACATCGAGGTCGTCGACATCAGCAACCCGTTGCAGTCGTTGCTCAAGATCAGGCCCGACACCCGCAGTGCCCATTTCCAGTGGTTCCACTTCAAGGCCAGCGGCCTGCATGTCGGCCAGGAATATTCCTTCCGCCTGCTCAACGCCAGTCAATCGTCCTATAACAAGGCCTGGACGGGCTACCAGACCGTTGCCTCCTACGACCACGTCAATTGGTTCCGCATTCCGACCCAGTTTGAAGGCGACGCCCTGCGCTTTCATCTGGAGGCCGAACAACCCCACGCCTGGTTCGCCTACTTTGAACCCTACAGCCGCGGTCGTCATGATTGGCTGATCGAACAAGCGCAGCACAAGGCCGGCACCGAGCTATTGGCCGTTGGTAAAAGCGTGGAAGGCCGTGACATTCAACTGCTGCGCAAGGGCAACGGTGCCGAAGGCCGACGCAAAATCTGGATCATCGCCCAGCAGCACCCCGGTGAGCACATGGCCGAATGGTTCATGGAGGGCGTGATCGAACGCCTCCAGCACCATGACGATGCGCAACTGAACCGGTTGCTCGCCAAGGCCGATCTGTACCTGGTACCGAACATGAACCCCGACGGCGCATTCCACGGTCATCTGCGAACCAACGCCATGGGCCAGGATCTCAACCGTGCCTGGCAGAACGCCAGTCCGGAAATCAGCCCCGAGGTTTTTTTCGTACAACAGCAAATGGAAAAGTACGGCGTCGATCTGTTCCTCGACGCTCACGGCGATGAGGAAATCCCCCACGTCTTCACCGCCGGTTGCGAAGGCAACCCAGGCTACACGCCACGCATCGCCAAACTCGAAGAGCGCTTTCGCAGCCATCTCAAGCACCAGACCAAAGACTTCCAGACAGCTCACGGCTACACCCGCGACGAACCGGGCCAGGCCAACATGACCCTGGCCTGTAATGCGGTCGGGCAGAAATATGACTGCCTGTCCCTGACCCTGGAAATGCCGTTCAAGGACCACAACGATCACCCGAACCCGATCACCGGCTGGTCTGGCAAACGCTCGATGCAACTGGGCAAGGATGTGTTGAGCACCATCGAGGCCATGGTCGACGAGTTGCGCTGAGGTTCCAATACCTGAACCCATCGCCTGTCATGCTGGACATCCTGTGGCGAGGGGATTTATCCCCGCCGGGCTGCGAAGCAGCCCCCTGCTTGCCCTGCGGTGAGTCAGGAAAATCGCATAGCCTTCGTTGGGGTTGCTGCGCAACCCAGCGGGGATAAATCCCCTCGCCACGGGTTATTTGCCTCTCAGAGAGCAACGACCTCAGCCCTTGCCGCGCAACATGCTGTCCAACACCTCATCCCGACGCACCCACGCGTGAAACAACGCCGCCGCCAGATGCACCAGCACAGTCAGGAACAGCAAGTAAGCCAGGTACCCGTGGGCCTTGCGCAGCAGCGCGAACGTCTGGGCGTGCGCTGGCAGGATCGAGGGCAGTTGCAACCAATTGCCGAGCATCACCGGATCCCCCGCCGCCGAAATCATGCCCCAGCCCAGCAGCGGCAGAACCAGCATCAAGGCGTACAGCAATACATGCGAAGCCTTCGCCGCCAACACTTGCCAGCCTGGCAGATCGGCCGGCAGCGGTGGTTGTCGGGTACTGAAGCGCACCACCAGGCGCACGATCACCAACAGCAAAATCGCGATACCCAATGGCTTGTGCAACTGAAGCAGCCATTCATGGCGCTCGGACACCGAGGCGACCATGCCCGCGCCGATAAACAGCATGGCGATGATCATCAATGCCATCAGCCAGTGCAGCAACCGAGCCAGCGGTGCAAAGTGACGAGGGGCGCTCATGGGCGGGACTCCTGGTGGGCGGGCAATTGGTTCACTTCGCTGGTGCGCCGCAGGTAGGAACTGGCATAGGCAGCGGAGCGCGCGACCAGCAGCGGATCGTCGGAACCTTCGATCCCTTGGGGCAAGATCAGCGGGTCATAGTTGATGTCGCGGCATTCGCCGTTGTCCTGCGCCTGGGTACGCTCCAACACCAGCGTGCCGGCATTGAGTACCTTGCGGTCAGCGGGCCAGGCCTTGCTGGCGTCGTTCACCGGATCACCCGGGTTGGCCAAGGTGATGTTCAGTTGCCAGCGCAACGGCCCGGCGGCGAGACGCTTCACCAAGTCTTGCTCGAGGAAGTCGGCCCCCTGGGGTGGCGTCGTATCCGCAGCGTCCTGAGTCATCGGCACCACGCCCCAGCGCACCGCCTGGCGTTGCCCGGCGGGGTTGACCAGATAGAACGCGTTGATGCCGTTGTAAGTTTCGCTGGCATAACTGGCCGACGGCTTGGCGGTCTTGATCCATTGCAGGAATGGCGCGGCTTCGGGGTGAGCGGCAAAGAACGCCGGTACGGCCGCAGGGTTCGGTTTTCCTGTGGCGGGGTCCGGCGACTGGGCTTGCTGCAGTTGGTAGAAGGCTTCGGGCGTGCCCACCGGAAACACCGGCATGCTGTTCATGCCGGTGCGCCACTGCTGGCCGTTGGCCTGGGTAAAACGCAGCGCCAGGCTGCGAATCGGCACGCTTGCGTCCGGTGCATAGGGGTTGCCGCTGGGCAAGGCGAAACGCCCGACCACCGGCGTTTGCGGCTGCGAGAACACTTGGGCGCTGGAATAGGCGCTGGCCTCGCCCGTGCTTTGGAAATAGCCCACGACGCAGACACCTTTGGAGTGGTTACGGCGAAAGCCCGGGTGAACGCCGTTGTTTTTTTCCAGGACATTGACCAGCGCCTGCGGTGTCAGGCGCTGTGGGTCGAGGCTGCCATTGACGTAGGCAAACGCCCCGGCCAACGCGGCAACAATCACGGCGATGCCGCTCAGGCGCAATGTCAGGGCGGCGGCACTCAAGGGTGGCCGGCTCGACGAGGATGAAGGATCAACCATGAGAAAGCTCCAGGGCGCGAGGCCATTCGTTGGAAATGGACCCGTCAGACGAAGGACCGTCAGGTTTATTCCCATGCCTCGTATTTATTTTTCCTGCCCTGGAATAATCTCGTTCGTGGGTCGTCTTTCCAGTCCCGGCGCAGTGACTGCCCACAGAAGCCACACCCTATGAACGCACTCGACGAACAGTTGCGCGAACTCATCCCCAGGCTACGGCGTTTTGCCGTGTCGCTGACGCGCAACCCGAGCAATGCCGACGACCTGGTGCAGATGTGCCTGGAACGGGCGTTGTCCAAATGGACCGACAAGCGCCCGGACGGCGACCTGCGGGCCTGGTTGTTTTCGATTCTGTATCGGCAGTTTCTCGACGGCCATCGCCGCTCCCGGCGGTACGCGCGCATGCTGGAGTTTTTCACCGGTCGCGATGACGCCCATCCTTCGGCCGAGCGTAGCGTGATCGCACAATCGTCCCTGCAGGCCTTCGATCAGCTCACGACGGAACAGCGTGCCCTGTTGCTCTGGGTGTCGGTGGAAGGCTTGAGTTACCAGCAAGTCGCCGACATCCTCGGCGTGCCGACCGGCACGGTAATGTCCCGCCTGTCCCGCGCCCGCCAGGCCTTGCGCCAACTCAGCGACGGCGAAATCACCCGCCCTGCCCTGCGGATACTCAAATGATCAACATCCCCCCCAGCGACAGCGACCTGCACGCCTACGTCGATCGCCAACTGAGCGAGGCCGACCAGCGCCTGGTGCAGACCTACCTGGCCAACCAGCCTGAAGTCGCCGCCCGGGTCCGAGCCTGGCAACAGGACGCGCAGCACCTGCGCACGGCCCTGAGTGGAACCTTGCAGCAGCCGCCCAACCCGGACCTCGACCCGGCGATGATTCGCCAGCACCTGAAACATCGCTCCCGCCGCCACCTGGCCAGCGCCGCGATGTTGTTGCTGGCCGTCAGCGTGGGAGGCTTCGGTGGCTGGCAAGCGCGGCAAATGACCCTGCTCAGCGCCGCAGCCCCCATGGCCGATGCCCTGCAGGCGTACCGGTTGATTGCCCAGCAAGGTATCCTGCCAGCCGATTACCAGACGGGCGACGAGCGGAGCATGCAAGGCTGGCTCGACCGCTACTTCACCCAGGCCGACCGACTGCCCGACCTGTCGGGCGCGGGCTTCAAGCCGGTCAGCGGGCGCTTGCTCAGCACCGAGCAAGGGGCGGCGGCCATGGTGGTTTACCAGGACCAAAGCGGTCAGAAGATCAGCTTCTACGTGCGCCCACCGGGCCCGAAAAACTTCCTGCTCCCTCGTGGCAGCCGCCGTGACGGCGAGCTGCAAGCCGAGTACTGGTCCGGCCCGGGCTACAACTATGCGATGGTCATACCCAGCGATATGCCGGCAGCGCAGCGGCTCAAGCAGACCCTGAATTTCTGATCCCCGCCGCCGCCCCTGTGGGAGCGAGCCTGCTCGCGATAGCGATGTGTCAGCCGGCACATTACTGACTGGACCACCGCTATCGCGAGCAGGCTCGCTCCCACAAGGGTTCTGCGATAGTTCAGAGGAGTCGGTTCACCCCTGCCCAAACACCTGCGAAGGCCTGCGCAGCAATGGGTCGAACGGGTTGATCCGCGGCCCGATCAGGGCCGCCTCACGCTTGAGCATGTCCACCACCGTCGGCAGGCGATCAGGCCCCAGGCGATCGCTCACCGTCGCCACGCTCAAGGCGGCCACGGCCCGACCGTCACGGTCCAGGATCGGCACGGCCACCCCGGCCATGCCTTGCAATACACCAGTGTTGCGCCCGGCGTAGCCCAGCGTGCGCACGTTCTCCACTTCCGAACGCAGGAAGACTTCATCGTACAAATGGAAATCCTTGAGCCGCGGCAGGTTGTATTGAATCACCGTGTCGCGCTCTTCTTCCGGCAGGAACGCCAGGATCGCCAGGCTGCCCTGCCCCACGCCCAACGCCACGCGCCCCCCAATGTCGCCGGTGAACGTGCGGATCGGAAACGGCCCTTCGCTACGGTCCAGGCAGATGGCATCGAAGCCGCTGCGGGCGAGCAAAAATAGCGAGTCTCCCAAGGAAGCCGACAACCGCAGCATGGCCGGGCGCACCAGTTCGCGCAGGTTGCCGGTGTTACCGGCGCGGGCGGCCAGGGCGAAGAACTCCAGGCTCAGGCGATAGCGCTTGCTGCGAGCGTCCTGCTCGACCATGCCCTCGTCCATCAGGCTGCGCAACAAGCGATGGGTGGTGGGTTGGGACAAACCGATGCGCTGGGCCAATTGCGTCACCCGCTCGCCGCCCTCGATGGTGTCACCCAGGCTGCGCAACACGGCAAACAGTCTGGAGACCGCGCCGACACCCACCTCGCCTTTTTCATTATTCCGTTCAGTGGAATTCAACATGCTATTTTTCATTATTAAATTTACTCACTGAATGAAATTGAAAATAGTCTTCGCTTCAGTGAAATAGTCCATTGAGCCCATCCTATTCTTCGTCCTACTCTGCGTCCATACAGGGGCGATTCGAACAACAGCGGCAGCCGACTCAAGGTCGAGCGCCAACGCACCCCAGCAGCACCTTTTCGTATCTGCCCATACAAAAAAGCGCGCCCTTGCGGCGACGCATAACAATCCCAGGTGGAGCGCAGCTATGGCTTTTGTGCAACTTGAAGGACTTGGCAAACGTTACGGCGACATCGACGCCGTGGTCGCCACCAACCTGTCGGTGGAAAAAGGCGAGTTCGTCTCGCTACTGGGGCCTTCGGGCTGCGGCAAGACCACCACCCTGCAAATGATCGCCGGCTTCGTCGAAGTCAGCAGCGGGCGCATCCTGCTGGACGGCCGCGACATCACCCATGCCAAGCCCGCCAGCCGTGGCCTGGGGGTGGTATTCCAGAGCTACGCGCTATTCCCCCACATGACCGTCAGGGACAACGTCGCTTTCGGCCTGCGCATGCGCAAGGTCGCCAATGCCGAGCTGCAACAACGCGTGGATCGAGTGTTGAAGCTGGTGCGCCTGGACCAACACGCCGAACGCTACCCACGGGAACTCTCGGGCGGCCAGCGTCAACGCGTGGCGCTGGCTCGAGCCTTGGTGATCGAGCCGCCGGTGCTGTTGCTCGACGAACCGCTGTCCAACCTCGACGCCAACTTGCGCGAAGAGATGCAATACGAAATCCGCCGCATCCAGCGCGAAGTCGGAATCACTACCCTGATGGTGACCCATGATCAGTCCGAAGCCCTGTCGATCAGCGACCGGGTCGTGGTGATGCAGGCCGGGCGTATCACCCAGATCGACGCGCCGTACACCCTTTACGAGCACCCACGTACCGAATTCATTTCCGGCTTCGTCGGCAAGGCCAACCTGCTGCCCGGCCTGCGCGATGGCGCGGGCGTCGTTCAAGTCTGCAACCGGAGCGACGCTGACCTGACCCTGAGCCTGCGCCCGGAAAAAATCGATCTGCTTGCCTCGGGCTCGGGCCGCCTGCAAGGCACCCTCGTCAGCCGCTTCTTTCTCGGCAGCCAATGGCTGTACGGCGTCACCACCAGCCTGGGTGAACTCTGCGTGGTACGCCGCAACGACGGCTCCGCGCCCTTGGTCGAAGGCACGGCGGTGGGCCTGGACTGGGATCCGGCGCTGCTGCGGGTGCTGAGCACGGACGAGGTGCCGGCATGAAGCTGATCGATGCGATGCGCCGTGGCCGGCAAGGTTACCTGATGTCCGCGCCGGCCCTGGCCTTGTACCTGGGCCTGCTGGTCATTCCCTTGGGCTTGACGCTCGTCCTGTCATTCAACGTCTTCGACTACAGTTCGGGCATCAACAACGACGCCTTTACCTTCGACCACTACACCAGCCTGCTGGGGGACCCGTACTTCTACGAGATATTCCTGCGCACGTTCTGGATCAGCGCCCTGACCACGCTCTTGTGCGTGCTGATCGGTGTGCCCGAGGCGTACATCCTCAGCCGCATGGGCGCACCGTGGCGTTCGATTTTCCTGATCCTGATTCTCACGCCGCTGCTGATTTCAGTGGTGGTGCGAGCCTTCGGCTGGAGCCTGCTGCTCGGCGCCGACGGCCTGGTCAACCAGGCTCTGCAAGCCTTCGGTGGCGCACCGATGAAGCTGCTCTATACCCCGTTCGCCGTGGTCATCGCCCTGGTCCACGTGATGTTGCCGTTCATGATCATTCCAGTCTGGACCTCGTTGCAGAAACTCGACCCGGCCGCCGAACAGGCCGCGCTGTCGCTGGGGGCCAGCCAGTTCACGGTGATCCGCAAGGTCGTGCTGCCACAGATCATGCCCGGCGTGCTCTCCGGCACGCTGATCGTGTTCGGCCTCGCCGCCAGTTCCTTCGCCATCCCCGGTCTGCTCGGCGGACGGCGCTTGAAGATGGTCGCCACGTTGATCTACGACCAGTACCTGTCAGAACTGAACTGGCCCATGGGTGCGGCCATTGCTGTCGCCCTGCTGTTGCTCAACCTGCTGATCATGCTGTCGTGGAACCGGATGATCGAAGGCCGCTACAAGAAGTCATTGGGGTAACGGGTCATGTCCAGAAACGGTCCTTTCGCACTGCTGTTCCACGCCCTGGTGGTGATCTTCATGCTCGCGCCGCTGGTGGTGGTCTGCCTCGTCGCCTTCACCCCGGAAAACACCTTGAGCCTGCCGACCACCGAGTTCTCCCTGCGCTGGTTTCGCGCCGTGTTCGAGCGCGCGGACTTTGTCGACGCGTTCTACAACAGCCTGATCCTGGCGTTCTGCGCGGCCTCGCTGGCGACCTTGATTGCAGTGCCGGCGGCCCTGGCGATCACCCGGCTCGAGTTCCCGGGCCGGGATTTCTTCAATGGCCTGTTCCTGTCGCCGATCATCATTCCGCACCTGGTATTGGGGGTGGCGTTACTGCGTTTGTTTGCGCTGATGGGCGTGAACGGCAGCTTTGCCTGGCTGATCTTCGCCCATGTGCTGGTGATCACGCCGTACGTGCTGCGCCTGGTGCTGGCCTCGGCCATCGGCCTGGACCGCAGCGCCGAGCAGGCCGCGCAATCGTTGGGGGCTGGGCGCTTCACGCTGTTCCGGCAAATCACCCTGCCGATGATCCTGCCGGGGGTGGCCGGAGGCTGGTTGCTGGCGTTCATCAACAGCTTCGATGAAGTCACGCTGTCGATCTTCGTCACCTCGCCGGCCACGCAAACCCTGCCGGTACGCATGTACGTATACGCCACCGAATCCATCGACCCGATGATGGCGGCGGTGTCGGCGCTGGTCATCGGGCTCACCGCGCTGACCATGATTCTGCTCGACCGGGTCTATGGCCTGGATCGAGTCCTGGTAGGCAAACAATGAGGGTGTCATGGCACTGCTGAAACGACTGGCCGAAGGCGACCGCCCGGCCCTGGACTTTACCCTCGACGGCCAGCCCGCCACCGGCCTTCTGGGGGACACCCTGTTGACCGCCGTGCTGACCTGCAGCGAGCACCTGCGCGGCAGTGACTTCAGCGCCGAACCCCGGGCCGGTTTCTGCCTGATGGGTGCCTGCCAGGACTGCTGGGTGCGCCTGGGTGATGGCCGCCGCGTACGCGCCTGCTCGACCCTGCTCGAAGCCGGGCAGCACATCATCCGCGAACCGGGGCGCCAGGTATGAACAATGTAGCCAAATATGCCCCCATCGCGAGCAGGCTCGCTCCCACAGGGGACTTGTGCCGTCCACAAAATCCACGTCCACCGCAAATCCGATGTGGGAGCGAGCTTGCTCGCGATGGCGTCTTTAAAGATGTCGCCAATCTCACTGCATCGCCAACGAGGTGGTCATGAAACCCGTCGCCATCATCGGCGCCGGCCCGGCCGGTATCCGTGCCGCACAGACCCTGGTCGCCCACGGCATATACCCCGTCCTGCTGGACGAAGCCACTCGCGGTGGCGGGCAGATCTATCGGCGCCAACCGGCCAACTTCAAGCGCCCGCCAGCCAAGCTCTATGGCTTTGAAGCGTCCAAGGCCAACGCCATCCACCAGACCCTCGACGCGTTGCGTGAACAGCTCGATTACCGTCCCGACACCCTGGTGTGGAACGCCGAGGCCGGCCTGCTCGATACCTTGCATGAAGGTCGCACCGCGCGCCTCGAGTACGCCAGCGTGATCGTCGCCACCGGCGCCACCGACCGGATCCTGCCTGTACCGGGGTGGACCCTGCCCGGGGTGTACAGCCTGGGCGCGGCGCAGATCGCCCTGAAGTTCCAGGGTTGCGCCATTGGTGAACGGGTGGTGTTCGCCGGCAGCGGTCCGTTGTTGTATCTGGTGGCCTATCAATACGCCCGGGCCGGCGCCAAGGTGGTCGCGGTCCTCGACAGTTCGCCCTTTAGCGCCCAGGTTCGTGCCCTGCCCGGCTTGCTGGCACAACCGGTCACCCTAGCCAAGGGCCTCTACTACCGCGCCTGGCTAACCGCCCGCGGCATCGCCGTGCATCAAGGCGCGAGCCTGGCGCGTCTCGATGGAGAACGCCGGGTGCAGTCGCTGCAATGGCACGACGCAAGCGGCGAACACACCCTCGACTGTGACGCGGTGGCGTTCGCCCATGGCTTGCGCAGCGAAACCCAACTGGCCGACCTGTTGGGTTGCGAGTTTGCCTGGAATGCCCTCAACCGCGCCTGGCTGCCACGACGGGACCACGCCGGGCGCAGCAGCGTGCCGGGGATTTACCTGGCCGGTGACGGCGCCGCAATCATGGGCGCGGACGCGGCTGAAATGGCCGGTGAACGGGCGGCCCTGGCCTTGCTCGAAGACAGCGGCTACTCCACCGACCCACAACGTTGCACGCAACTGGAACAAGCCCTTGAACGCATCGGTCGGTTCCGGGAAGGCCTGGAGCGCGCGTTTGCCTTTCCTGAACGCTGGGCCGCCGATGCGGCCGATAACCTGATGATTTGCCGCTGCGAAGAAGTCCGCGCGGGTGACATCCGCCGGGTGGTGGGCGAAGGCCATTGGGAGATCAATCGGGTCAAGGCGCATTGCCGGGTCGGCATGGGTCGTTGCCAGGGTCGGATGTGCGGTGCCGCGGCAGCGGAAATCATTGCGCGCGAAAGTGGCCGCACCATTTCCGACATCGGCCGCTTGCGGGCCCAGGCGCCGGTCAAGCCAGTGCCGTTCGGCCTGGAGGTCGAGCCATGATCGAAGTGGATGTGGTGATCATTGGCGGTGGCATTATCGGCGCCTCGGCCGCGTTGTTCCTGAGCAAGGCCGGCCGCCGGGTGGCGCTGCTGGAGCGCGACTTCTGTGGCTCGCACTCCAGTGGCGTGAACTACGGCGGTGTGCGACGCCAGGGCCGGCCATTGTCGCAACTGCCCTTGTCGCAACGAGCCCATGAAATCTGGAGCCAGTTGCCCCAGTTGATCGGCATCGACGGTGAGTACCAGCGCAGCGGTCATCTCAAACTGGCCCGCAGTGCCGATGATCTGCAAGCGTTGCGCGACTACGCCGCCAGCAGCCAGGGCTTTGGCCTGGATTTGCAGTTGCTCGATCAAGAAGAACTGCGGGCTCGCTTTCCGTGGGTCGGTGCTGTCGCGGTCGGGGCATCGCTGTGCCCGGATGACGGCCATGCCAATCCGCGCCTGGTCTCACCAGCGTTTGCCCAGGCCGCTCGCCGACATGGCGCGCAAGTCCACGAACAATGCACCGTCAGTAACGTTGTGCACGACGGCCAGCGCTTTGCCGTAAACACCGCGACAGGTCTGACCTTCCACGCGCCCTGGCTGCTGAACTGCGCCGGAGCCTGGGCCAGCCAGTTCGCCGCGCAGTTCGGCGAAGCGGTGCCCATGCATGCAGGGCACCCGGCGATGCTGGTCACCGAGCCCTTGCCCTTGGTCATGGACGCCAGCACCGGCGTCGAGGGGGGCGGTATCTATGCCCGCCAGGTCGCGCGTGGCAACTGTGTGCTGGGGGGCGGCCAAGGTTTTGCGTTGGACGCTGCTCGCGCCCGTCCCGGCCAGAACGCAGTGATCGAGATCCTGCGCCAGGCTGTCGAGCTCTATCCATTCCTGGAGGGCGCCCAAGCGATTCGTACCTGGAGCGGCACCGAAGGTTACCTGCCCGATCGCCAGCCGGTGATCGGCCACAGCAGCACCCAGCCTGGTCTGTTGCACGCGTTCGGCTTTGCCGGCGCGGGTTTCCAGATCGGCCCGGCGGTGGGCCAGGCGCTCACCGAGATCATCTGCAGCGGGGCTTCGAGCACGCCGCTGGATGCGTTTTCCATCACCCGGTTCCACTCCATCTCCGTTGCTTGATAGAGGAAGGTCGCGCCAATGAATAACGTCAAACGCAGTGCACTGTTCGGTTTCTGCTCGCTGGGCTCCGCTTGCCTGGGCGCCCTGCTCCCGGTCACCCAGGCGTTGGCCGAGCCGACGCTTTACCTGGGCATGAACGGTGGAACCATGGAGCGGCTTTATGCCGACAAGGTCTTGCCTGCTTTCGAGAAAGCCAACAACGTCAAAGTGGTCATCGTACCGGGCACCTCAGCCGATATCCTGGCGAAGGTGCAGGCCAGTAAAGGCAACCCGCAGATGCACGTAATGTTCCTGGATGACGGCATCATGTATCGCGCCATCGCCATGGGGCTGTGCGACAAACTCGAGGACAGCCCGACCCTGGCGCAGATCCCGGCCAAGGGGCGCATCAAGGATCAGGCCGTGGCCGTCAGCCTCGGGGTGACGGGGCTGGCCTACAACACGCGGCTGTTCAAGGAAAAAGGCTGGAATACGCCCACCTCATGGATGGACCTGGCCGATCCACGTTTCAAGGATAAAGTGGTGTTCCAGTCGATGGCCTCCTCCACATTCGGCCTGCACGGTTTCCTGATGTTCAACCGGATCCAGGGCGGCAGCGAAACCGATGTCGAGCCGGGCTTCAAGGCCTGGCCAAACACGGTGGGGCGCAACGTGCTGGAGTACATCCCCAGCTCGGCGAAGATATCCGAAATGCTGCAGACCGACGAAGCCGCCCTGTTTCCGCTGACGCCGACCCAGGTGACCGCGTTGAAACTCAAGGGCATGCCGGTCGAATACGCCCAGCCGAAGGAAGGCGCCGTGGTGCTCAACGTCGCCGAATGCGCCATCGCCCAGAACACCCAGCCGGAACTGGCGCAAAAGCTTGCCGCGTTCCTGCTGACACCTGAAGCCCAGGCCATTGCCCTGGAAGAAGGCGACCAGATCCCCTCCAACCCCAATACCCCGACCACCGACAAGACCCGCGGCCAGGTGGAGGCGATGAAGCAATACCTGGAAACGGCGATTGCCGTGGATTGGGACCAGGTCAACGAACAACGCCCGGCCTGGAACGCGCGGTGGAACCGCAGTATCGAACGCTAGGGCGATTGATTGTGGCCAAGGGAGCAACACTGTTGCTCCCACAGATAAATCCCCTCGCCACAGGGTTTTGTGTTGGGCTGATTATTGGTTAACTGTCTGGCTTCGGACCTTGCGCCCGCCCCTTGATCAACAGCGAACCCCGCCATGCACACCCTCGCCCAACTGCGCGCCGGCCAGCTCTCAGGCATCACCCGACTGGACCTGGCCTGCGGCTTGACAGAGTTTCCCCGGGAAATCTTCGACCTGGCCGACTCCCTCGAAATACTCAACCTCAGCGGCAATCAGTTGGACACGCTGCCCGACGACCTGCATCGGCTGACCCACCTGCGCGTGCTGTTCTGTTCGGATAACCGCTTCACAGAACTGCCCGAATGCCTGGGCCGTTGCAGCGCGTTGACCATGGTCGGTTTCAAGGCCAACCGTATCGAGCGCGTCACTGGCGCCGCCCTGCCACCGCTGCTGCGCTGGCTGATCCTGACCGACAACCGCGTCAGCCAATTACCCGATGAACTGGGCCAACGCCCACACCTGCAAAAACTGATGCTGGCCGGCAACCGTCTGCAGCAATTGCCTGCAAGCCTGGGCCAGTGTCATCGCCTCGAACTGCTACGCATCGCCGCCAACCAATTGACCGAACTGCCGCAATGGTTGCTGCAACTGCCAAGCCTCAGTTGGTTGGCCTACGCCGGCAATCCGCTGGAAGCCCAAGCCGAAGCGGCCGCCCTGGCTGCCACGACGCCCATCGACTGGGCGCAGTTGCGCTTGCAACAACAATTGGGCGAAGGCGCATCGGGAGTGATTCACCAGGCGCACTGGCAGCCGCCCGGCCAAATTGCCCGAAACGTTGCAGTGAAGCTGTACAAAGGCCAGATGACCAGCGACGGCTCGCCCCTGCATGAGATGCATGCCTGCATCACTGCCGGTCGACACCCGAACCTGATTGACGTGCTGGGCCAGGTTGACGGGCATCCCGAGCAACAGGCCGGACTGGTGATGGCGCTGATCGCGCCCAGCTACCGTAATCTCGCCGGGCTGCCGAGCCTGGCATCATGTACCCGCGACGTGTATGCCGACGAGCTGCGCCTCAGCGCCCCAACAGCCTTGCGCATCGCCCACGGCATCGCCTCGGTGGCCGCGCACTTGCACCGCCGGGGCATCACCCATGGGGATCTGTACGGGCACAACATCCTGTACAACGACCAAGGCGATTGCCTGCTGGGAGACTTTGGCGCGGCGTCTTTCCACACCACCACGGACAACGGGCAAACCCGCGCACTGCAACGCATCGAGGTGCGAGCCTTCGGGATTCTGCTGGGGGAATTGCTGGCGCGGATCGAGCCGGGGCTCAGTGCTGTGGACCTGGCAGCGCTGCAGGATCTGCAGGCGCGCTGCTGTCAGCCGGATGTGCTGGCGCGGCCAGAGTTCGATGAGATTGAAAGGTTGCTGAGCGAGTTCAAACACATCGACTAAACCAGCCCCCCAAACTAACAGGCACGCCGCCTATTGTGGTGAGGGGATTTATCTGTGGGAGCAAGGCTTGCCCGCGATGCGGACACCTCGATTTCTCAGAGACCGCGTCGTCTTCATCGCGGGCAAGCCTTGCTCCCACAGAGTGAACCGCACCCAGGGATAAATTCCCTCGCCACAGGGGGTGTAGTGCTTAACCGGCCAACCCGACAAACATGTCCTGCACGTCGTCATGGTTATCGAGGCCTTCGAGGAAAGCTTCGACTTCAGCCATCTGCTCATCGGTCAGGCCGCTGACCGGGTTTTTCGGCTGGTAGCCCAGTTTGGCCGACAACACGGTGAAGCCCTGCTCCGGCAACGCCTTCTGTACGGCATCGAGGTCGGCAGGGTCGGTGAGAAACAAGGTCGCGCCTTCTTCGCCCGGCTCAAAATCCTGGGCACCGGCCTCGATGGCGGCCATTTCCGGATCGGCGTCCGGGCTGTCCGGTGCGGCTTCAATCATGCCGACATGGTTGAAGTCCCACGCCACCGAACCCGAGGCGCCCAGTTGGCCCTTGCGGAACGCGACGCGAATTTCGGCAACGGTACGGTTGATGTTATCGGTCACGCATTCAACGATCAGCGGCACCTGGTGCGGCGCGAACCCTTCATAGGTCACGCGGTGGTACTGCACAGTCTCACCGAGCTGGCCAGAACCTTTCTTGATCGCACGCTCCAGGGTCTCGCGGGGCATCGAGGCCTTCTTCGCTTGTTCGACCACCAGGCGCAAGTGCGCGTTGGTAGCGGTATCAGCGCCGTTACGCGCGGCAATGGTGATTTCCTTCACCAGTTTGCCGAAGATCTTGCCCTTGGCGTTGGCAGCCGCTTCTTTGTGTTTAACCTTCCACTGTGCGCCCATTACTCACTCTCTTGTCTGACGCGCCGAGACATCTGCCGGCCGGCGCTGTGGCGCAAGTTTATACGGCCTAAACCGGCTGATCGACCAAAAATTCACCCTGCTGGATCGACATTTTCACAGCGTGTTGTAGGGCTTTTCTGAAACAGCGACTCACACGCACCGTTCTCCGTCACGGTTTCGTACCCTCTGCGCCTCTCTCCCAGCCAGTAGGAGCTGCGATGCGCAACGACACGGAAAGTCCCTTCAGCCTGACACTCACGCAAAGCGACTTGCAATTGCAAGTATTGCGGTTCAATGGCCGCGAAGCCCTCAACCAGCCGTACCGCTTCGACCTCGAACTGATCGGCCTGGCCCCGCCGATAAACCCCGACCTGCTATTGGGGCATCCGGCCTTCCTGCGCCTGGACGGCGAATCGGGGGTCCATGGGATTGTCCACAGCGTCAGCCTGAACGCCCAGGCGCCGCAGCTCATTGTCTATCGCCTGACACTGGTTCCCTACCTCCAGCAACTGGAACAAGGCCCGCGGCGCCGGGTTTTCCATCAGCTCAGCGTGGTGCAGGTGCTGCAACGCCTGCTGGAAGAACACCCGCTACCCACCGACAGTTATCGTTTCGAACTGCCCCATGGGCAGTATCCGTGTCGCCCGTTTTGCATCCAGTACGACGAAAGCGACCTGACCTTCCTGCAACGACTGTGCGAGGAGGAAGGCATCCATTACCACTTCGAACACGCCCCCCATGGCCATGTCCTGGTGTTTGCCGAAGACCCGAAGAGCTTCCCCGCACGCGCCATCGAGCTGCCCCTGCGCCCGAGTGACAACCTGCTGCCGGCCATCAAGCGCCTGTATTTGCGTCACCACTCGCGAATGCCTGGCCTACCCGTCGGCTTCAGCGACCGGGCCATGCCTGAAGCCGGGGCCACGGCGGCGAATCACCTCCTTGAACAGATCGATCACGAAGCCATGCGCGGCGACCCGGCCTTGGCTCACCGTTACCAGGCCGGGCGCCGCCACCTTGAACGGCTGCGCTGTCGGCAGCGGGAAATCCACGGCCACAGTACCCAACCTGCCCTGCACGGCGGCGACATCGTACAGATCTGCGAACACCCGGTTGCCACCTTCAACGATCAATGGCTGATCACCGAGGTCCAGCATCGCGGGCGGCAGTTTTCGATCCTGGAGCCGGACTTGCCCGCCACACCGTCGGCCCGTGACTACCGCAACCGGTTCACCGCCATTCCATGGTCCACCGTATTCAGGCCGGCCCTCAAGCATCTCAAGCCCTGTATCCCCGGGTACCACCTGGCACACGTACTCGGCCGCACCGGCCAGCCAGCCAGGCCCGATGAACGCGGCCAGGTGAGTGTCAGCCTATGGGCGCCGGACCAGGAAGGCATCACGCTACCCGTATCGCGACTGACGCTGGGTGACAGCCCCAGCCTGATGGCCGGCAGCGAAGTGCTGGTGAGTTTTCTCGATGGCGACCCCGACCGCCCGGTGCTGTGCCCGGGGGCTATCGATACCGGTGCCGGACAAACCGCCGCGCCACCGAAACCGCCCCGTGGCAATCATGATGCCGGGCTGCTGTTGGACTGGCTGCTGAACCCGCCGGACTTCACTCCCTGACTCATCTCTGTGGCTTCATCCCGGCAAAACTGATCTGGCTCATGCAAACCCAGCGAAACGGGCTTACAGTAAACAGACAACGCCGCTCTAGACGGCGCTCTACCCTGATTGTTGGAGATACCCGCAATGCCCTGGAAAAACTCAGAAAGCCGCTACAGTACCGTCACGGTGACCTTGCATTGGTTGATGCTGGTTCTGCTGGCGGTGGTCTATGCCTGCATCGAGTTCCGGGGGATTTTCCCCAAGGGCAGCGGCGGCCGGACCCTGATCAAGGAAGCGCATTTCATGCTCGGCCTGACCGTGTTCGTACTGGTCTGGCTGCGCCTGTTCGCCCGCAGCATGGGTAAGGCACCGGCGATTTTCCCGGCCTCGCCTGCGTGGCAAACCTTCCTCGCGCGCCTGATGCACTGGGCGCTGTACCTGTTCATGATCGCCATGCCGCTGCTGGGCTGGCTGATCACCAGCGCCGAAGGGCATCAGGTGATGTTCTACGGTTTCGATTTGCCCTTGCTCGTCGATCAGGACAAGGATTTCGCCAAGCAACTGGAAAGCTGGCATGTGCTGGGCGGCACCATCGGCTATTGGTTGATTGGCCTGCATGCCTTGGCGGGGCTGTATCACCACTATGTGGTACGCGACAACACGCTGTTGCGGATGATGCCCAAACGCGGCTGATCGCTGTTATTCGAACCCTCGGCGGCCTTGCAAGCCGCCGGTGTGGACGAAGATCAAGCGGGTGCCTGGGGCAAACCCTCCGGCCTCGACCCGCGCTTTAAGCAACAGCAAGGCTTTGCCGGTGTACAACGGCTCCAGCTCGATGGCCGTCGTGGTTTCGATGAAATCGGTGAGTTCGCCATCGACCCGGGCGAAACCGCCACGGCTGCCGTCGAACAATTCATAAAGCGCACTGCAAAGGCCCGCGTCCCCCAGGATGCTTTCGACTTGCTGCGCCACGCCATGGTCCTGAGGCACCGCCAGTACGCCATAGACCGGGCGCTGCCCGGCTTCGGCCAACACCAGCCCGGCCAGTGACGTTCCGGTGCCGCAGGCCAGCCACCAGCCGTGATAATCCGCCCATCCCAACGTCGCCAATTGTTCACGGACGCTGGCCGCCCAAGCCATGCAACCTTGTGCACCAGGTAATCCTGAGCCGCCTTCGGGCACCGGATGCAAATGTGGATAGCGGATCTGCCACGACTCCCAGAAATCCGCTGCGTGCCGCTCTCGGTATCCGCCATAACCCAGCCAGTGCAGGTCCATGCCAAAGGCTTTCAGGTCGCGCACCGTCGGCGTGTCCTGGGGGTGCCCACGCAAGAGCCCCGCCGTGGGAAAGCCGAAACGCTTGCCCGCCGCCGCCAGTGCATGCAAATGATTGGAATAGGCCCCACCCAGGCTCATGATCCCCTTGGCACCGACCTCATGGGCGGTGCGCAAATGATTGACCAGCTTGAACCACTTGTTGCCGCTGATCAGCGGGTCGATCCGGTCCAGGCGCAACACTGCCACTTCAACACTGGCACGGGCGAGCCAGTCCAGATGAAGGGGTTCAAGTCGGGGTTGGGGATGCCAGTCGAGGGCGGGAAGCAGCATGGCGGCAGGCCGGACAGGAAGACGCCGGTATCTTAACAGCTGGTCGCAGACTCCCTGACGTCGAAAAACCTATGGGAGCGAGCCTGCTCGCGATAGCGGTGGATCAGCCAGCGCTTCTGAAACTGACTAACCGCCATCGCGAGCAGGCTCGCTCCCACAGGGGATCCGGGTGATACGGGGCGTGAACCTTACAACTGCGCCGCCAACCGCGAACCCTGGTTGATCGCCCGCTTGGCGTCCAGCTCCGCCGCCACGTCGGCACCGCCGATGAGGTGAACGGTCTGCCCCGCGGCTTCCAGTCCTTCCTGCAATTCACGCAGCGGATCCTGGCCGGCGCAGATCACGATGTTGTCCACGGCCAGCACTTGTGGCTCGCCGGTTTCGCCGATGCGAATGTGCAGGCCGTCGTCGTCGATCTTCAGGTACTCGACGCTGTTGAGCATCTGCACCTGCTTGTTCTTCAGGCCCGTGCGGTGAATCCAGCCAGTGGTCTTGCCCAGGCCGTCACCGACCTTGGAAGTCTTGCGCTGCAGCAGGAACACCTGGCGCGCCGGTGCGTGTGGCTGGGCCTTGATCCCGGCCACGCCGCCGCGGGCTTCGAGCCGGGTGTCGATCCCCCACTCCTTCCAGAACGCCTCACGGTCCTGGCTGGTGGCAACGCCCTGATGCACCAGGAATTCCGACACGTCGAAGCCAATACCGCCGGCACCGATCACCGCGACGCGGCTGCCCACTGGCTTGCGCTCCAGGATCACGTCCAGATAACTCAACACCTTGGCATGCTCCACCCCGGGAATCGCCGGCACGCGCGGCGCGATGCCCGTGGCGAGGATGATCTCGTCGTAACCGCCGGCCACCAACTGCGCCACATCCACCCGGGTGTCGAGGCACAACTCGACATGGCTGGTCTGCAATTTGCGCTTGAAATAGCGCAGGGTTTCAAAGAACTCCTCCTTGCCTGGCACGCGCTTGGCGATGTTGAACTGACCACCGATTTCGCTGGCCGAATCGAACAGTGTCACCTGATGCCCACGCTCGGCCGCCACCGTGGCGGCGGACAACCCGGCCGGGCCGGCACCGACCACGGCGATTTTCTTCACCTGGGTCGCCGGCAAGTAGTTGAGTTCGGTTTCGTGGCAAGCCCGTGGGTTGACCAGGCAACTGGTGAGCTTGCCGCCAAAGGTGTGGTCCAGGCACGCCTGGTTGCAGCCGATGCAGGTGTTGATTTCATCGCTGCGCCCTGCGGCCGCCTTATTGACGAACTCCGGGTCGGCCAGGAAAGGCCGCGCCATGGAGACCATGTCGGCATCGCCTTCGGCCAGGATCTGCTCGGCCACTTCCGGAGTGTTGATGCGGTTGGTGGTGATCAGCGGAATGCTCACCGAACCGCGCAGCTTGGCTGTGACCTTGCTGAACGCCGCCCGTGGAACCTTGGTGGCGATAGTGGGAATTCGCGCTTCGTGCCAACCGATACCGGTGTTGATAATCGTCGCGCCGGCCTGCTCGATGGCCTTGGCCAACTGGACGATTTCGTCCCAGGTGCTGCCACCTTCCACCAGATCGAGCATCGACAGACGAAAGATGATGATGAAATTCGGGCCTACCGCCTCGCGTACCCGACGCACGATTTCCACCGGCAGGCGCATGCGGTTTTCATAGCTGCCGCCCCAGCGGTCGGTACGGTGGTTGGTGTGGGCCGCCAGGAACTGGTTAATGAAATAACCTTCCGAGCCCATGATCTCGACGCCGTCGTATTCGGCCTTCTGGGCCAGGACCGAGCAGGTGACGAAATCGCTGATCTGCTTCTCGATCCCCTCTTCGTCCAGCTCCTTGGGCTTGAATGGGTTGATCGGCGCCTGGATCGCGCTCGGTGCCACTTGCTTGGGGCTGTAGGCATAGCGCCCGGCATGGAGAATCTGCATGCAGATCTTGCCACCAGCCTCGTGTACGGCCCGGGTAACGATCTGGTGCTTGAGCGCCTCTTCTTCGGTGGTCAGCTTGGCCGCGCCGGAGTAAACACCGCCCTCGTCGTTCGGCCCGATCCCACCGGTGACCATCAGGCCCACACCGCCCCGGGCGCGCTCGGCGAAATACGCCGCCATGCGTTCGAAGCCGCCCGGCTTCTCTTCCAGGCCGGTGTGCATCGAGCCCATCAGGGTACGGTTGCGCAACGTAGTGAAACCCAGGTCCAGCGGGGCCAGCAGGTGCGGGTAATGAGAGGCGGTCATCGGTAACTCCACAACGGGCGATCACGGAAAAAAGCGCAGGCTCTGCGGCTTGCGTCTGTCATGGCCCACAGCGTAAGAGGCAGAGTTCGGGCGCTCAATGACCGTAACTGACAACTTAATGATCCAAATGTGCAAGACGCCGCTCAGTCGTGCGTGACTCTCAGCCGGATGCGCCAGTCCTATCAACGCAGGTCCAGGTGCTCAAACCAATAATAACGTTAACAACACGGTTGTCCTTGCATGCATCCCCAACGAAAAATGCTGCACAACGAGTTGCACGCCCGCCCGTCGTTGTATTTCGACGAACCGGCCCATGTCTTCCACCTGGCGTTTCTGGGTGACACCGCCCAGTGCAACGCACTGCTCGAGCGACTGTGCCCTGATACCGTCGCCGCGCAGGCCGCACAGGGCATCACCCGCCTGGAAGGACATCCGCTGAAGTGGGAACGCCACGCCGAGTTCTTCACGCTGACCCTGGTCGTGCCGGCCAGCAGCAATGAGTTGCAATGGACGACGCTGCCCGAAAGCCTTGCCCGAGGTATCGAAGGTCACGCCCAGCACCTCATCAATGCCGTTCAGGTGGTGGTGCGCGCAGAAGCCGGTCTCGACCTGCCCAGCTACGGTTTCAAGGACCCTTGCGGCTCATGCGTGGGCGGTGGCGATGCGGTGGTCTGGAGCGATTTTCGCCTGACCGAGGACGGCACCAATCGCCTGCTGTTCATCAACCGACGGCTCAATGCGTATCGCCAGGGCCGCATGATCCGGCGCCTGCTGGAAATCGAGACCTACCGGATGATGGCGTCCTTGTCGCTCAGTACCGCCAAGGCACTGGACCCGCAACTGAACGAATTCGATCGCACCCTGGTGAGCCTGTCCGAACGCAACGCCAATGCCAGCGGCGTGCATGCCAAGGCGCTGCTGGAGGACATCGCCCTGCTGTCTCGCCAGGTGGTCAGCAGCACGGTCAGGAATCGCCACCGCTTCAGCGCGACCCGCGCCTACGCACAACTGGTGTTCGAGCGCCTGGGGGAGTTGCGTGAAAGTCACCTGGGGGATTGTCAGCGGCTGGGGGTCTTCATCGAACGGCGTTTCAAACCCACGGTGCGCTATTGCGCTGCCACCGAACAGCGCCTCGAACAACTGGCCATGAGCGTCGCCAACCTGGGCGACTTGCTGCAAGCACGCGTACAGGTCGAAATGGAGGACCAGAACGCCGAGATCCTGCGCAGCCTCAATGCGCGTGCCGATGCACAGATCAAGATCCAGCGCGCGGTGGAAGGCCTGTCGATCATTGCCATCACCTACTACCTGATCAACCTGTTCAAGTTGGTCTATAGCGGGCTGCATACCTTGGGCGCAAACCTCTCGGCCCGCGAAGCCTTGCTGGGCATGACACCGCCAGTGCTGTTGATCATGCTGCTGATTCTGATCAGGATCAGGAAGGCGAAAAGTCATTAGCGCGCCTTGCCAGTGCGGATGGCGTCCAACAGCTCCATGGACGCCGTTGCGCTTGCTTGCCGTGAGTACAAATCAGCGCCCGCCCTTCGCTAATCCCTTGTTTTACCGTACCCTGCCCCGTAGCTCCTGATGAAAATCACGAACCTGCACACGGCCGCTGACTGTTCCCCCATGCGCAAATTTCTGTACCTGCTGTTCACACTGGCCTTGATTGCCGCCCTGATCACCTACGCGCTATGGACGACGGATCGTCCGACGGGTCATTACCTGTCAGACCTGCGGATCAACCTGGCGGTCGACCAGGGTACGCCCGCCGATCGCGGCAACCTGCTGGGCATCCAGCCCGAATTGTTCCCCACCGACTACCAAAGTCCCGAGCGCCTGCATCGCAAACTGGCGGCCTATCTGCAAACGGCTCGCGCCCTGGGCTTTCTCAATGCCAAGACCGTGGTGGTCCTGCCAGAGCACATCGGCACCTGGTTGATGGTCGGCGGCGAAAAAGACGAGTTGTACCAGGCCACTACCCTGAAGGAAGCCATGAACTGGCTGGCGATCAGCAATCCGCTGGCGTTTATCCGGGCGCTGGTCAGCGCTCAAGGCGATAACCGACTGGACGATGCCTACCTGCGCATGAAAGCCGAACGCATGGCCCATGACTATCAAGCGCTGTTCGGTGGACTGGCCAAGGAGTTCGGTATCACCCTGGTGGCCGGTTCCATCGTGCTTCCCGAGCCCAGCGTCAGCGAGGGTGAACTGAAGATCGGCCGCGGCGCGTTGTACAACAGCAGCCTGGTATTCGGCAGCGATGGCCGGCCGATCGGCCAGCCACAGCGCCAGCGTCATCCCGTGTTCGAACAGCGAGATGTGCTTGGGGCCAACCATCCGACCGTCCCGCAAGTCATCGACACCCCCGCCGGGCGCCTGGGCGTGCTGATCGGCAGCGACAGTTGGTACCCGCTCCATTACCGGCAACTCAACGACCAAGGCGCGCAACTGATCGCGGTACCTGCCTTCATCATTGGTCGCGATACGTGGGACAAACCCTGGAGTGGTTACAAAGGCCTGTCCACGCCGAGCGAAGTGAGCCTCAAGCCAGGTGAAGTAAGCGAGGGGCAAGCCTGGCATCGCCTGACACTGACCGGCCAATTGCCCATCAGCCAGGCCCGGGGCGGCGTCAGCGTGTTCCTGCGTGGCCAGTTCTGGGACAGCGGCAGCGCCGGCCAGAGCTTCATCAGCCACGACGGCCAACACTTCCCCGATGGCGAAGCCCGTGGTGCCCGCCTGCTGAACCTGTGGTTGTGAACATGAAACCGCAGCCGATGCGCCTGGGGGACTTGTCAGTGGGCTTCGTCCATAGCCTGGCTGACGCGGTCGCCAGCCATGGGCAAGACCCGCAACCCTTGCTTGAACAGTACGGTCTCGATGCTGCGCGCCTGGCCGAGCCTGGGGCTCGATTGTCGATTCCACGCTACATGCGCCTGGGCCACGCCGCGATCCAACAAACCCAGGACCCGGCCCTGGGCCTGCGCATGGGTCAGCTCGGCCGCTTGAGCCAGGCCGGGCTGGCGGGCGTTACCGCGGCCCAGGCACCGACCGTGCGCGAGGCGGCCCGCTGCATGATCCGCTTCGAACCACTGTATGGCTCCAACTATCGCGGCCAATCGAGTTTCCATGAGGATGCCCGGGGCGCTTGGCTACGGTTCTATTCCATCAGCCCGTATAACGCCTATAACCGCTTCGTCGTGGATTCGATCCTTGCCGGCTGGCTGGCGCAGTTGTCCAGCGTCAGCGGCATCGCGCTGCGGCCCGAACGCATCGAAATCGAATTCGAGGAGCCTGCGTACCTGGACGCCTACCGCACGCTCGGTGACTGCCCGATCCAGTTTGGCGCCGAACAGAATCAACTGCGCCTGGGCCTGGACAGCCTCGCCCAGCGCAACCCACAGCATTGCCCCAGCACCTGGCACCATCTGGTTCAATTGTGTGAACGGGAATTGGAACAACTGACCCGCACCCGCAGCCTGCGTGAGCGCATCATTCAACTGCTGGGGCCGTTGCTCAACGGCGGCCGGGAGCCCGACCTGGAGGAAGTGGCGGCTCGCTTGAAGCTGCCGACCTGGACCCTGCGTCGCAAGCTGGCGGAGGAAGGCACGCAGTTTCGCGCCATCCTCAACGACACCCGCCGCGACCTGGCCATGACCTACATACGCGATACCGAACTGGCGTTCGGCGAAATCGCCTATCTGTTGGGATTCGCCTCGGCCGAGGCATTTCAACGGGCCTTCAAGCGCTGGAACGACCAGACGCCTGGGGAGTTTCGTCGTAGTCACAGAGGAAGTTGAGCTTCAAGCGTTTAGCTGAAGCTTGCAACGCCCTTACAACTCCGTCGCATCTTCGGCGGGTTCCAGCGGGTCCAGTTCATAGGCCTGGTATTCCAGCAGCTCTTCCTGATAATCATCCATTACGTGTCCTTCCCCTGTCATTGAAACCATGCCTGATGGCGCTGGCATCAGCATAAAGCTGCTTTATGAACAAAACATGAAGCAAAGGCTTCATGAATTAAACGTAGCACAGGGGCAGGAAATTACCGCGTGAAGTGTGACAGGGCGTAACTCCCTGCCACAGCACCTCAGGAGGCCGGAAGCGGCTGGATCGGCTCGGTCGGGGGCGGCAACGAGCTGGACGGCGGTGGTGGCGGTGTCACGGTTTCCGTCGTCGGCGCAGATTCGAACGACTCGGGCGCAATCGGCGCGGGCTCGCTTGGCGGTGCGACTGGCTCCGATACCGTAGGAGCGGTTTCGACAGGGGCCGGCGTGGCCTCCTCCACCGGTGCAGCTGGCGCGGGGGCAACAGGCTCCGGTGCAGGCGCTGGTGCAGGCACCAGGGCGGCCGGTTCGACCTTGGTTTCCGGAATACCCAGTTCAGCTTTCGGTTTATCGGCGCTCTCGACAGCCTTCTTCGCTTCGGGCGGCAGGAACAGCTCTACCAAGGCAAAGAAACGCTCATAGAACTTGGCCGCCGACACGGTTTCGCTGGCGACCTTGACCATCGAATCGTCCGAAGAGCCGATCGGCATCGATACGGAACCCAGCACGCCCACGCCCAGGCTCGCGGAGTTGTTGATTTTCTTCAGGGCGTAGCGGTCCTGCAAGGCGTTGGCGAACATGGTCGCACGGTGCCCTGCCCCACCATCTTCGGCACAGACCAGGTTGAAGCTGATCTCCATGTGAGTGTCGCCGGTCTGCTGGAAACTCTTGTGGCCGCTGACCAGCTTCGGATCGCTGCTGGTGATGATGTAGCCCTGGCTGAGCAACGCCCTACGCCCCGCCTCGCAGGTGGCGGCGTCACTCACTGGATAAGTGCGCGAGAACGTGCCGGAGTCATCGAAGTTCTCGTGCTCGTAAATGGCGGCTTTCTTCGACGAGCAACCGGCTGCGGCGGCCAGCAACAATGCAAGCCCGACGGTGCGCATGTGAAATGATCTGAACATTGAACATCCTGAGAAAAACGGTCCGGGGCGTATTGTGCAACAGAACGCGACCTGGCAGCGTGGCTAATCTTGTTTCAAGGGGGTTACAAGTCTACTGGGGGTTGTTTGCAGGAAAAAGACGCTGGTCCGGTGGAGCGACGAATACCCCCCGCTTTTGGGCAACAAGCAGATATGAAAACCCCAGCATTTTGGCCTAATGCCGTTTACTTGAGCCGGTTAATGAAGATTTTGACATTCCGCTCCGAGAGGCGTGGTTTTTACCTGGTTTGGTGTGTATATCCCCCGTCTCCGAAAAAACGAAGCAAAAAAAACGACGCTTCCCATTTCTGAAGAAGCGCCGTTTTTTTCTAACTGAACAGCATCACAACCAAGTTTGAAAAAGCATCAAGCAATTAGAAACGCTTGATATCCGCCTGGCTCTCCAACTGCTTGCGATACGCCGCAAAGTCCTGCTGACCAACACGGGACGCAAGGTAACGACGATATTCAGCCTTCTCTTCGTCAGTCGGTGCCGCCGCTTCGTTCACGCCGTTCAGACGTACGACCACCAGGCTGCCGTCAGGCAAGGTCACGCTGCTGAACGTCGGCTTGTCCTTGGATTCAGGCTTGGGCATGCGGAACAGTGCTTGCAGCACCGCCGGGTCGATGCCTTCCTGGTTGCGGGTGGCTGCCTCGGCGGTTTTCCAGCCTTGGCCCTCGATCGGCTTGTCCAATGCAGTCTTGCCGTCGCGCAGGCTGGCGATCAACTCGTCAGCACGGGTCTTGGCCGCTGCGCTGGCATGCTCCTTGGCCAATTGGGCACGAATGGGCCCTGCCACCTTGTCCAGCGGCAGTTGCTCAGGCTTGCGGTGCTCCTTGGCACGCAGCACCACGACGGTTTCCGGGTCCAGCTCGATGGCGGTGCTGTTGGCACCCTCATCCAGCACTTCCGGGCTGAACGCAGCGGTGACCACAGCACGATTGGCCGCAATCCCTTCGCCGCCTTCACGCCCGAACGGAGCCGACGTGTGGACGGTCAGCTTCAGATCCTGGGCTGGTTGCGCCAGGTCGGACGCTTCGAACGAGGCATCCTCCAGTTGCTTGGTCGCCTCGACAAAACGTTGCTCCACCTGCTGGGTTTTCAGCTCGCGGGTCAGCTTGTCCTTGAGACTGGCAAACGTAGGCACTTCAGGCGCCTCGACACCCAGCAGCTTGATCAGGTGCAGGCCGAAATCGGTGCGTACCGGTGCTGAGACCTGGTCCTTGTTCAAGGCATACAAGGCCTTTTCGAATTCCGGATCGTAGACGCCTGGACCGGCATAGCCGAGATCGCCACCGTTGTTCGCCGAACCTGGATCCTGGGAAAATTCCTTCGCCAACGCTTCAAACGACTCGCCTTTGGCCAGGCGAGCCTGGATCTCTTCGATCTTCGCCTTGGCCTGGGCTTCGGTCACCTTGTCGTTCACTTCAATCAGGATGTGCGCAGCCCGACGCTGTTCGGACAGGTTGGCGATTTCCTTCTGATAGGCCGCTTGCAGGTCTTCGTCCTTGACGCTGACCTGATCGAAGAAAGAGGCTTTCTTCAGTTCGAGGTAATCGATGACCACCTGGTCAGGCGTCATGAATTCCTTCGCGTGTTGGTCGTAGTAAGCCTTGACCTCGTCATCGGTCAGCTTGACGGACGCCGGATCAGCCTTGATGTTCAAGGTGGAGAAATCACGGGTCTGTTTCTCCAGGCGGGCAAATGCCAGCACTTGGGCATCGGTGACGAAACCGCTGCCTGCCAGGCCTGCGCGCAACTGACCGATCAGCATTTCCTGAGCCAGCATCTGGCGGAACTGCATACGGCTGTAACCCAGCTGGCGGATCACCTGATCGAAACGCTCGGCGCTGAATTTGCCATCGACCTGGAACTCAGGCGTTTGCAGGATCACTTGATCGAGCGCAGCTTCGGAGAAAGCGAATTTGGCATCGTGTGCGCCCTGCAGCAACAGCTTGCGATCGATCAGGCCCTTGAGCGCCGAATCGCGCAGCATTTTTTCGTCCAGCAGGGAGGCGTCGAAATCCTTGCCCAGCTGTTGCATGAGCTGACGGCGTTGCATGTCGACCGCCTGGCTCAGCTCGTTCTGGCTGATGTTTTCGCCGTTGACCTTGGCCGCTTCGTTGCTGTTGGTGGTGGCTTTGAAAATGGCATCGAAACCGGTCAACGCCATCAATGCGACGATGACCCCGATGATGGTCTTGGCAATCCAGCCTTGTGAATTGTCCCTGATATTCTGCAGCATGCGTCCCCCAGAAACGGTTGAACTTCAAATTTAGGCAACCGTGGAGCGTGGGTAGAATCCGGATAGAAGAAAGGCGCATCCGAGGATGCGCCTTCTCGTAACTGGCGGAGCGGACCGGGCCCTAACCTGCAAGCCCTGGTGTGCCAGGCCGGTTGCAACCGGCCGTGTTACCGCTCCGCTGCCAAGCCAGGCATGACCCCGACCCGGATAAACTCAACGAAACCTTAGTTAACGGCTTCTTTCAGTGCTTTACCAGCTTTGAAGCCTGGCTTTTTGGCAGCAGCGATTTCCAGCGTCTTACCGGTCTGCGGGTTGCGACCGATACGAGCAGGACGATCGGTCACGGAGAAGGTGCCGAAACCAACCAGAACAACGGAGTCGCCAGCCTTCAGAGCGCCAGTGACGGATTCGATTACAGCGTCCAGCGCACGGCCAGCAGCAGCTTTCGGGATATCAGCGGATGCAGCGATAGCATCAATCAGTTCCGACTTGTTCACTCTAAGTCCCCTTATATCTATTTGAGATGATTCTAAGTTTTTTTGGTGAAAGCAAAAAACGAGTGCTGAATGGCCTGCAGACACTTAAGAGCCGCTTTATAACAAGGGCTCTAAAAAACTGTCAAGAAAGCCCCCCAGGCAAATGCGTACTAATGCGTGCTAATTCTTTCCTTAGAGTCAGACTCTCGCTTTTCTTCCTTCGCGACAATCTCCGGAGCCACATCCGGCAAGGGCTCCGGCGCGTATTGCAGCGCAATTTGCAGGACCTCGTCAATCCATTTAACTGGTTTGATCTGAAGATCTTGCTTGATGTTGTCAGGAATTTCCTTCAGGTCGCGGACATTCTCTTCAGGAATGATCACGATCTTGATCCCGCCACGGTGTGCCGCCAGCAGTTTTTCCTTCAGACCGCCGATCGCCAGGACTTGGCCGCGCAACGTGATTTCACCTGTCATCGCGACATCGGCGCGCACCGGAATACCGGTCAACGCCGAGACGAGGGCCGTGCACATGCCTACACCGGCGCTAGGGCCGTCCTTGGGCGTAGCCCCTTCAGGCATGTGGATATGCGTGTCACGCTTCTCATGGAAGTCCAGGGGGATGCCCAGGCTCCGGGCGCGGCTGCGAACCACGGTCAGCGCAGCGGTGATCGACTCGACCATCACGTCGCCCAGGGAACCGGTCTTGATCAACTGCCCCTTGCCCGGCACCACGGCCGCTTCGATGGTCAGCAACTCACCACCGACCTGTGTCCACGCCAGGCCAGTCACCTGGCCGATCTGGTCCTGCTGCTCGGCGAGACCATAGCGGAACTTGCGTACGCCCAGGAAGTGCTCCAACAGGTCCGAAGTGACCTTGACCGCGAAGCGTTTTTCCAGCGCGTGCTCCTTTACCGCCTTGCGGCAAACCTTGGCAATCTGCCGTTCCAAGCCACGCACACCGGCTTCGCGGGTGTAGTAACGGATGATGTCGCGAATCGCTTCCTCGTCGAATTCCAGCTCGCCTTTTTTCAGGCCGTTGGCCTGGATCTGCTTGGGCGAAAGGTATTTCACGGCAATGTTGATCTTCTCGTCCTCGGTGTAGCCCGGCAGACGAATCACCTCCATCCGGTCCAGCAATGCTGGCGGAATGTTCATGGAGTTGGAGGTGCAGAGGAACATCACGTCCGACAGGTCGTAGTCGACCTCCAGGTAGTGATCGTTGAAATTGTGGTTCTGCTCGGGATCGAGGACTTCGAGCAATGCAGAGGCAGGATCGCCGCGCATGTCGCTACCCATCTTGTCGATTTCATCCAAAAGGAACAGCGGGTTGCGCACGCCAACCTTTGTCATCTTTTGAATCAATCTTCCTGGCATCGAACCGATGTAGGTACGGCGATGACCACGAATCTCCGCCTCGTCGCGCACGCCGCCAAGGGCCATGCGTACGAATTTGCGGTTTGTGGCGTGGGCAATCGACTCCGCCAAGGAGGTTTTACCGACCCCGGGAGGACCGACCAGGCACAGGACAGGGCCACGAATCTTTTTCACGCGTTTCTGCACGGCGAGGTATTCAAGGATGCGCTCCTTGACCTCTTCCAGGCCGTAATGGTCGGCGTCGAGGATGTCTTCGGCGCGCGCCAGGTCCAGGCGTACCTTGCTCTGGGCTTTCCACGGCACCTGGACCAGCCAGTCGATGTAGGAGCGCACCACGGTGGCCTCGGCCGACATCGGCGACATTTGCTTGAGCTTGTTCAGCTCGGCCTGGGCCTTGGCCAGTGCATCCTTGGGCAAACCAGCGGCATCGATGCGCTTTTTCAGCTCTTCGATTTCGTTATGGCCTTCGTCGCCGTCGCCGAGCTCCTTCTGAATGGCCTTCATCTGCTCATTCAGGTAGTACTCGCGCTGACTGCGCTCCATCTGTTTCTTGACGCGGCCGCGAATGCGTTTCTCGACCTGCAGCAGATCGATTTCGCCGTCGAGCAATGCCAGCACGTGCTCGACACGGGCGGACAAATCGATGATTTCGAGGATTTCCTGTTTCTGCTCGATCTTGAGGGCCATGTGGGCCGCCATCGTATCGACCAGCCGGCCCGGCTCATCGATGCTGTTAAGCGACGACAGGACCTCTGCAGGCACCTTCTTGCCCAGTTGCACGTATTGTTCGAACTGAGACAGCAGGCTGCGGACAAACACCTCTGATTCGCGCTCGGGCGCATCGACTTCTTCGATCAGCGACACTTCGGCCCGGCAATGGCCGTCCACTTCGCTGAAACGCTCCACAGCACCGCGCTGCTCGCCTTCAACCAGGACCTTGACGGTGCCGTCAGGCAGCTTGAGCAGTTGCAGAACCGTTGCAATCGTACCTACGCGATAAAGTGCGTCCTCGCCAGGATCATCGTCAGCAGGGTTCCTCTGAGCCAGCAAGAGAATCTGCTTGTCACCCGTCATCGCAGCCTCGAGGGCTTCGATGGACTTCTCGCGCCCCACGAACAGCGGGATAACCATGTGCGGATACACCACTACATCGCGCAATGGCAGGAGAGGCAATTCGATGGTTGTCTTCATGATTTCGCCTCTACGGCGGCCCTAAGGCCGGAAACAGATGGAAGTAAGCTTGAAACCAAGATGGGGGCAGCCTTGAAAAAAAACAAGCACTAGACACGTCTAAAACGCGCTAAAAGCAAAGGGGCCCGAAGGCCCCTTCTTTGTTCCGGCAGCGGGACGCTCAAGCGTCCGGCGCGGCCTTGGCAGTCGGCTCACTGTTTTCGTAGATATACAGTGGCTTGGACTTGCCTTCTATAACGCTTTCATCGATCACGACTTTACTCACCTCGGACTGCGAGGGGATCTCATACATCGTGTCGAGCAATACACCTTCGAGAATCGAGCGCAACCCACGGGCACCGGTCTTGCGTTCCAGGGCACGTTTGGCGACCGATTTCAGCGCGTCGGAACGGAACTCCAGGTCTACACCTTCCATTTCGAACAGCTTGGCATACTGCTTGGTCAGGGCGTTTTTCGGCTCGGTCAGGATCTGCATCAACGCGGCTTCATCCAACTCGTCCAGCGTTGCCAGGACCGGCAGACGACCGACGAATTCCGGGATCAGACCGAACTTGACCAAATCGTCAGGCTCGACTTCACGCAGGGACTCACCGACTTTCTTGCCTTCTTCCTTGCTGCGCACTTCGGCGTTGAAACCGATGCCACCACGGGTGGAACGGTTTTGAATAACCTTTTCCAGGCCGGAGAACGCACCACCGCAGATGAACAGGATGTTACGGGTGTCGACTTGCAGGAATTCCTGCTGCGGATGCTTGCGACCACCTTGGGGCGGAACGGAAGCGACCGTACCTTCGATCAACTTGAGCAAGGCCTGCTGCACGCCCTCACCGGAAACATCCCGGGTGATGGACGGGTTGTCGGACTTGCGGGAAATCTTGTCGATTTCGTCAATGTAGACAATGCCCATCTGGGCTTTTTCCACATCGTAGTCGCACTTCTGCAACAACTTCTGAATGATGTTCTCGACGTCTTCACCTACATAACCAGCCTCGGTGAGGGTGGTTGCGTCGGCGATGGTGAACGGAACGTTCAGCAAGCGAGCCAGGGTTTCGGCAAGCAGGGTCTTACCCGAGCCTGTCGGGCCGATCAGCAGGATGTTGCTCTTGCCGAGTTCGACCTCATCATTTTTCTTGTCACGCTGGTTCAGGCGCTTGTAGTGGTTGTACACCGCTACGGCCAGTACCTTTTTCGCACGTTCCTGACCAATCACATACTGATCAAGGATGCCGCTGATTTCTTTAGGCGAAGGCAATTTATGCGCGCTGCTCTCGGCCTGGGCTTCCTGCACCTCCTCGCGGATGATGTCATTGCACAGGTCGACGCACTCGTCGCAAATGAAGACCGAGGGGCCGGCAATCAATTTGCGTACTTCATGCTGGCTTTTGCCACAGAAGGAGCAATAAAGCAGTTTGCCGTTGTCCTCGCCGTTGCGGGTGTCAGTCATTCGATCGATCCAAATCCGATAGGCTTGCAACACAAGATGAAGGCAATTGCGGGCTTTTTCAAGCCCGCAGGCGGCCGGTCATCCCAACCACCTGCATTTTGAGCGGCTTAGGCAGGCATTTGACGCTTGTTGATCACGGAGTCGATCAGGCCGTATTCGGCTGCACGCTCGGCGCTCATGAAGTTGTCACGCTCGGTGTCGCGCTCAATGGTTTCGAGGCTTTGGCCGGTATGATGGGCCAGCAATGAATTAAGACGCGAACGAATGTGAAGGATTTCCTTGGCATGGATGTCGATATCCGACGCCTGGCCCTGGAAGCCGCCCAATGGCTGGTGAATCATCATCCGCGAGTTAGGCAGGCAGTGACGCTTGCCCGCTGCGCCGCCGGCGAGCAGGAAGGCGCCCATGCTGCAGGCCTGGCCGATGCAGATGGTGGAAACGTCAGGCTTGATGAACTGCATGGTGTCGTAGATCGACATGCCCGCAGTCACCGAACCGCCAGGTGAGTTGATGTACAGATGGATATCCTTGTCCGGGTTTTCCGCTTCAAGGAACAACAGCTGCGCCGCGACCAGGTTGGCCATGTAGTCTTCAACGGGGCCGATCAGGAAGATGACGCGTTCCTTGAGCAGACGCGAGTAGATGTCATAGGCACGTTCGCCACGGGCGGACTGCTCGATAACCATCGGGACCAGGCCGCCTGCGGCCTGGATGTCAGAGCTCTGCTGATAAAAAGAATTGCGGGACATGTCTCGCAGTCACTCCCAAATAGTTATGTCTTGAATACGCATAAGCCAGCACGAAGGCTGGCTTATGGGTGTTTATTTCTTACCGCAGAACCATCAATCGGCTTGTGGAGCTTCCACCGGCTTGACCGCTTCTTCGTAAGAGACCGCTTTATCGGTCACGCTAGCTTTCTGCAGAACAGTATCCACAACTTGTTCTTCCAGCACAACCGAACGGACTTCGTTCAGTTGCTGGTCGTTCTTGTAGTACCAGGACACGACTTGCTCAGGCTCTTGGTAGGCCGAAGCCATTTCCTGGATCAACTCGCGAACACGGGCTTCGTCAGGCTTGAGTTCGAACTGCTTGACCACTTCGGCGACGATCAGGCCCAGCACGACGCGGCGCTTGGCTTGCTCTTCGAACAGCTCGGCAGGCAGTTGATCCGGCTTGATGTTGCCGCCGAACTGCTGAACAGCCTGGACGCGCAGACGATTCACTTCGTTGTCCAGCAGGGCCTTTGGCACTTCGATCGGGTTGGAAGCCAGCAGACCGTCCATGACCTGGTTCTTGACCTTGGACTTGATGGCCTGGCGCAGCTCACGCTCCATATTCTTGCGAACTTCGGTGCGGAAACCTTCCAGACCAGCTTCCTTGATGCCGAACTGGGCGAAGAACTCTTCGTTCAGCTCAGGCAGTTTCGGCTCGGAAACGCTGTTGACGGTCACGGTGAACTCGGCGGCTTTGCCTGCCAGGTCCAGGTTCTGGTAATCCTCAGGGAAGGTCACGTTCAGAACGCGCTCTTCGCCGGCCTTGGCGCCAACCAGGCCGTCTTCGAAGCCCGGGATCATGCGACCGGAGCCCAGCACCAGCTGGGTAGCCTTGGCGGAACCGCCAGCGAACACTTCACCGTCGACCTTGCCGACGAAATCGATGTTCAACTGGTCTTCGTTCTGGGCAGCACGCTCAGTCACTTCGAAACGAGTGTTCTGCTTGCGCAGGATGTCCAGCATCTTGTCCAGGTCGGCATCCGACACGTCAGCGCTCAGACGCTCGACAGCGATGGATTCGAAACCGGCAACCGTGAACTCAGGAAACACTTCGAACGTGGCGACGAACTCCAGGTCCTTGCCTTTTTCCAGCACTTTCGGCTCGACGGACGGAGCACCGGCCGGGTTCAGCTTCTGCTCGACGACCGCTTCGTAGAACGAAGACTGGATCACATCACCCACGGCTTCCTGACGCGCATCAGCTTCGTAACGCTGACGGATCACGCTCATTGGCACTTTGCCTGGGCGGAAACCTGGGATTTTGGCCTTTTGGGCAGTCTGCTGCAGACGCTTGTTGACCTGAGTCTCGATGCGCTCAGCCGGCACGGTGATGCTCATGCGGCGCTCAAGAGCAGAAGTATTTTCAACAGAAACTTGCATGGATATTCCTCGTTGCACAGACGTTGGCCGGGCGTTTCCGACCCCAGAATCAAGGGCATGCATTCTAGTAGGTCAAACTCAAGAAGTCACCCTACTGAAAACACGCTGGAAACAGGCGCCGGATTTAGGACGAGGCAATCGCTCATGCCCCACCCGGATTGCAAATACAGTCGATTCAGCCCAGGGCTCTGCGCCAATGCTTCTATATATAGAAGCAGCTTGCCCGATGGTGCAGCTCCCGGCCTCACAAGGAGACCGACGGACATACCGCGCATCATCACGAAACATATTCGCGACGAATCGGCCGCTGCGCACAACCCCAAGAAACCGTAACGACGCCAAACACAGAACCACCGAAAACAAAAACGGCGCAGCCCTTTTCAGGTACTGCGCCGTTTTCTGCTATTTAAATAGCGACTTGTATGGTGCGGACGGAGAGACTCGAACTCTCACACCTTGCGGCGCTGGAACCTAAATCCAGTGTGTCTACCAATTCCACCACATCCGCGTATCAAGCTTTTAAAGCAAAGGCGCCAGACCGTTAAATCTGGCGCCTTTCTAGAATATGGGGTGGACGATGGGGATCGAACCCACGACAACGGGAGTCACAATCCCGTGCTCTACCAACTGAGCTACGCCCACCATATTGCCTTGTTGCCTTACTTGTGCCAAAGCTGCCTAATTGGCGCACCCGGCAGGACTCGAACCTGCGACCATCCGCTTAGAAGGCGGATGCTCTATCCAGCTGAGCTACGGGCGCCTTTTTAATCTGTATTCTTGGACGATTACAAACTAAGTGCTTTCAGTTTTACCGAGTTGAAACAACCAACTCCGCTCAACCTTCTTAACCAGTGCTAGGCTGTGCCCGACAAGTGCGACGAATGTTATAGACGGCCTGATAGGTCGTCAACTCTTTTTTAAAAAAAATTCATTTAATTAAAGGGGTTAGGGGAATTTGCAGACCAAGCGCCTTTGCCCTCGCGCCCCGGCATGCGAGAATGCGTTCTCTTTTTTTCCCCTCTCGATGGTTAACCACGCGCAATGACTGCACAACTTATCGACGGCAAATCGATCGCCGCCAGCCTGCGCCAGCAGATCTCCCAACGAGTCACCGAGCGCCGCCAGCAAGGCCTGCGTACGCCCGGCCTTGCGGTGATCCTGGTCGGCAGCGATCCTGCCTCTCAGGTTTATGTCTCGCACAAGCGTAAAGACTGTGAAGAGGTCGGCTTCCTTTCCCAGGCCTACGACCTGCCTTCCGAAACCACCCAGCAAGCGTTGGCCGATCTGATCGATCGCCTGAACGACGACCCGAACATCGACGGCGTTCTGCTCCAACTGCCACTGCCCGAACACCTCGACGCCTCCAAGCTGCTGGAGCGTATCCGCCCGGACAAGGATGTCGACGGCTTCCATCCTTATAACGTCGGGCGCCTGGCCCAGCGTATCCCACTGCTTCGTCCCTGCACCCCCAAAGGCATCATGACATTGCTGGAAAGCACTGGCGTGGACCTGTATGGCCTTGATGCGGTGGTGGTGGGTGCATCCAACATCGTTGGCCGTCCGATGGCCATGGAGCTGCTGCTGGCCGGCTGCACCGTGACCGTGACCCATCGATTCACCAAGGACCTGGCCGGTCATGTCGGCCGCGCTGACCTGGTGGTGGTGGCCGCCGGCAAACCCGGCCTGGTCAGGGGCGAGTGGATCAAGGAAGGCGCCATCGTCATCGACGTGGGCATCAATCGCCAGGAAGACGGCAAGCTGGTGGGCGACGTGGTCTACGAGACCGCCCTGCCCCGCGCCGGCTGGATCACGCCGGTACCCGGCGGCGTAGGCCCGATGACCCGCGCCTGCCTGTTGGAGAACACGTTGTACGCGGCCGAAACGCTGCACAGCTGATACGCGCCAATCAAAACCCTGTGGGAGCGAGCTTGCTCGCGATAGCGGTGGACCGGCCGACCTCCAAGTTGACTGATACGCCGCCATCGCGAGCAAACTCGCTCCCACAGGTGTTTTTGGCAGTCGGATTCGAGCCGCCAGGCCTCGACCGCGTCTTTGGATCGCGCAAATTACGAATTTTTCAGATTCGATTCGCCAAAATCGCCCTTCATTAAACTTTATTTATTCACAAGCCTTGGCGATACAGGCATATAGCGCTGCTGTCGCCCATACTCCTAAAATGCGACGTTTTTTTAAAAGTCGTTGCTCAACGGCACCTTCAACTCTATCGAGTCCACTCGCGTGAAAATCCGTCTTTCGATCCTCAGCCTGTTCTTCGTTTTCACAGGCACCTTCACCACACAGGATGTCTACGCGCAGGAAACCATCGCGGCCCCACGGGATACGTCAAAGCTGCAAGTCGCTTCAGGCAGTGCGATCCTGTTGGATCTCCAGACGGACAAGGTCGTTTATTCAAGCAACCCGGACGTGGTGGTGCCCATCGCGTCGGTGACCAAGCTGATGACCGGTCTGATCGTGCTGGATGCCAAGCAAAACCTGGACGAGTACATTTCCATCACCATCGCCAACACCCCAGAGATGAAGGGGGTGTTTTCCCGGGTCAAGCTCAACAGCGAACTGTCGCGCCGGGACGTGCTGCTGATCGCCCTGATGTCTTCGGAAAACCGCGCCGCCGCCAGCCTCGCCCACCACTATCCGGGCGGCTACGCGGCGTTCATTGCCGCCATGAACGCCAAGGCAAAGGCGTTGGGCATGACCAGCACTCACTACGTCGAACCGACGGGCCTGTCGACCCACAACGTCTCGACCGCCAGGGACCTGACCAAGCTGCTGATCGCCGCACGCAAGTATCCTCTGCTGAGCGAACTGAGCACTACCAAGGAAAAGACCGTTACCTTCCGCAAACCGGTGTATAGCCTGGGCTTTCGCAACACCGATCACTTGGTCCATAAGGCCAATTGGGATATCCAGTTGACCAAGACCGGTTTCACCAACGAGGCCGGCCACTGCCTGGTACTGGTGACGAAGATGAGCAATCGACCAATGGCCCTGGTGATCCTCGACGCGTTCGGCAAGTACACGCACTTCGCCGATGCCAGCCGGATACGTAGTTGGGTCGAGACCGGGAAAAGCGCCGACGTGCCGGCGGTGGCCCTGCAATACAAGGCCGCCAAGAATCTCAAGAGCCGTCAGACTGGCGTGGTGGAAGCCTCCAAATAATTGCGCGACATAAAAAAGCCCCGACTCGTCGGGGCTTTCTTGTTTATGGCTTCAGGTCACCCAGCGGATCATAGGGCTTGGGCTTGCGCTCATCCTTCTTGTCCAGCGGCGCCTTGGCCGGCCCTATCGGATCGACCTGGGGATCATCGAGATCCGGCGAGTCCGGATCGAAACCCAGGTCGTCGCCGCTGGAATGCTCTGACGAATGTGGCCCCGTAGGTGTTTTCGATTGTGCCATGCGTGCCTTCCTCCAATCGCGGTCGGAAAATGCCCGACCCTGACGATAAGAGCCTCAGGCCTGCCGGGTTGTGCCCGGCAAGTGACGAACGGGGTGAACGATCAGTGTGCCGCACCCAAGGTCTTGGTGGCTCGTGCGGCTGCTTGCTCCTGCCCTGCCCCAGCCAATTCATCCGCCGCTTTCAGCCAACGCTGTGAATCGACATTGGCCGGAAGCTGCGTGGGACGCTGGAGCAGCACCGCCCAGCCACCCGCGCTCTTGAAGGCCGATTCGAAGGCACTGAAGCTGATCAATTGCCGCCGGTTCATGCCTGATCGCAGCAATACCGTCTGCTTCTGACGGTTGTAGCCGGCGAGAATCCCATACCGAGGCTCGGCCCAGAACGCCGAACCGTCTATGTAGCGCACCAGCACCGGATAACCTGCCGCGACCTGTTCCAACAGCGCGGGCAGCTTGGCGTCGAGGGGATACACCAGCAACCCGTATTCGCGCGCCAGGGTTTGCATATTCTGCTGCAAACCGGTTTCGCCACCCGGCAGGTGCAATGGTTTCTCCAGCAACCCCGGGGTAATTACCGTGCCTTGCAGCGTCAACAGAGCGGCCAGGGACTGCGGGGCGCCCTGGTGCATTTCGCCACGATAGAACGGCACACTGTTGAGTTCCACCCGCTCGGGCAGGCGCTGGATCTGCGGCGACACACTGCCCGCACAGCCCGCCAGGGCGACGAGACAGGACACTGTCAGTACCAGTGATCGAAAAGATGAAATGACCGGCGACATGATGACTCTCTTGTTCAGGCACCCGGCATCCGGGCCAGGCTTGGGTCGACGATCATAAGGCGCGCACAGCCCTGGGTATAGCCATAACAACAGTTTTACGAGCGCGATAGAACGAACCGATCCGTGCCCAACCGCCACGGATCGACTACCTGCAACACTTGAGCGACTAGACTGTCCACTGTACTGAGTGGGTTATCCCGGACCGGGATAAAAGGAGGCACAGATGAGCCTGACAACGACAATTCTGATGCTGATATTCGGCTGGCTGAGCGTAGCCACGGCCATGCTGTGGGGCGTGCTTCGGATCACCCGGCGCCATCACCACGCGCCAGCTGCGCAATCGGAAAAAACCACAAAAGCCGCCCGGCGCCACGCCACCGCACACTGACCACTCGCCATTCAAAACAAAAAAAGCCACCCGGGCCTGGACCCGGGTGGCTTCTGTCTGCCTGGCATCAGGCGTTGTTGGCCAACGCCCTTTCCTTGGCCCGTCGGGACAACATGTTCAACACCTCGATCGCCGCCGAGAACGCCATGGCCGCGTAGATATAGCCCTTGGGCACATGGGCACCGAAGCCTTCGGCGATCAGCGTCATGCCGATCATGATCAGGAAGCCCAGGGCCAGCATGACCACGGTCGGGTTGTCGTTGATGAACTTGGCGAGCGGTTCGGCCGCCAGCAGCATCACCAGCACCGACACAACGACTGCAATGATCATGATCGGCAGATGCTCGGTCATGCCCACGGCGGTGATGATGCTGTCGATGGAGAACACCAGGTCCAACATCAGGATCTGACCGATTGCCGCGGCAAAGCCCAGGGTCACACCGGACGTGGCTGTCTTGGGATCATCCGGCGCCGGGTCCATGCTGTGGTGGATTTCGGTGGTGGCTTTCCACAGCAGGAACAGGCCGCCGGCAATCAGGATCATGTCTTTCCAGGAAAACGCCTGGCCCAGGATTTCGATGACCGGCTCGGTCAACTGCACGATGAAAGCAATGGTGCTCAACAAGCCCAGGCGCAGGATCAGCGCCATGCCGATACCGATCCGCCGCGCCTTGGCCCGATGCTGAGCCGGCAATTTGTTGGTCAGAATCGAAATGAAGATCAGGTTATCGATGCCAAGCACGATTTCCATGACCACCAGAGTTGCCAGGGCGATCCACGCGGTGGGGCTGGCGGCGAGCTGTAAAAGATAATCCATGGGTCAGTCCTGACTGATGTGACGGGTTAGATGGTTTCGGTAGAGGATTCTGATTTTTCAGCGTCTTCAGCCGGCTGTTTCTTGGGGCTGATCAACCCGCCGGTGGCTTCGCTGATCGCCTGTTCGGCGGCCTTGTGGGTATCGTCGATGGCCTGCTTGGCGGTTTGCGCAGCTTGCCCCATCAGTTGCTGGGCACTTTTTTCAGCCTGTTCACAGCCCGCCAGTGTCATTGCGGACATCGCCAACAAGGCTGCAAGCCCCACGGATTTGTATGTCATGGAATGAACGCCTCTTGAGAGATATAGAAGGAGCACGAAGTGGCCCACCAATGGCCAGGCATTCTAGAGACGCGAATACTTCAGGAAAATTCGTATTTTCAGCGGTTATACTTCGTTTTTTACGAACTAACGTGAACCCATGCTCAATTACCGACAATTGCATTACTTCTGGGTGGTGGCGAAAACCGGCAGCATCGTGCGAGCGTGCGAGCAGTTGAACCTGACCCCACAGACCATCAGCGGGCAGATTTCCCTGTTCGAGCAGACCTATAACATCAAGCTGTTTCGTCGGGTCGGGCGGCAGTTGGAACTGACCGAGGCCGGCCGCCAGACATTGCCCTACGCCGAACACATGTTCCAGTTGGGCGGCGAATTGGAGCTGATGCTGCGGGCCCAGCCCAACGAACAGCAAACCCTGTTTCGGGTCGGGGTGGCGGATGTGGTGCCCAAATCCATCGTCTATCGATTGTTGGCACCGACCATGGAGTTGAGCGAGCCGCTACGCATCACCTGTCGCGAGGACAAACTCGAACGGTTGCTGGCGGACCTGGCGATCCAGCGTCTGGACCTGGTGATTTCCGACAGCCCGATGCCGACCCACCTGGACATCAAGGGCTACAGCCAGAAGCTGGGGGAATGCGGGATCAGCTTTTTCGCCACCGCCGCGCTGGCCGAACGCTACGGGCAGGATTTCCCCCATGGCCTGCATGACGCTCCGCTGCTGATTCCCGGGCCGGAAACCGTGGTGCGCAGCCGCTTGCAACGCTGGTTCGCCGAACAGCAGATCCAGCCGCGCATCGTCGGCGAGTTCGACGACAGCGCATTGATGCAGGCCTTCGGTCAATCCGGCAGCGGGATTTTCATCGGTCCAAGCGTGATCGCCGAAGAGGTGAAGCGCCAGTACGGCGTAGAAGTGATCGGCCAGACCGATGCGGTGAGCGAATCCTTCTACGCCATTTCCGTGGAACGCAAGGTCAGCCACCCCGGCATCGTCGCGATTGCCGAAGGCGCCCGACGCGAGTTGTTCAGCGCCTAGCAGGTAACCCGGGGCTTGAAGGTCATCAGGAGCAACGCCAGCAGGATCGATACAAAGATGAACCCGGCTGCCGCAAACCCGACACTGCCCAGGCCCAGGGTATCGATGACCCGGCCACCGACCATCGCCCCCAGGCCAATCCCCAGGTTCGCCCCGGCAATGTTCAACGATGCGGCGAACGCCGGAGCCTGTGGGGCCGCCTTCATCAGTCGCACGTGGCTGACCAGGAACAAAGCCGCCTGGGTCACGCCCCAGATGCCCATCGCCGCCGCCAGCGCGAGAGGCGAATGAATGCTCGGCACCAACGCCACCATGCCGCCGATCAGGAACAGGCAGAAGACCATCGATGCGATCAACGGATGCCGGTCCACCGCACGGCCGCCCAGGGAATTGCCCAGCAGCCCGACGGCGCCGAAGCCCATCAGGCACCAGCCCACCAGAGTGCCGTCGAATCCGGCCAGGCGCTCAAGGATATCCGCCAGATAGGTGTAGGCGGTGAACATGCCGCTGAACACCAGGATCGACAACAGCACATGCCCTTGCATCAACGGGCTGCGCAGGATCTTGAATTGCGAACGGAAACTCACCTGATGTTGGTGCAGGTTGGTTTTCGGCAAGTAGATAAACAGCAGCAAGGCCTTGGCGAAGGCAATGACAGCCAGGATCGCGAACGCGCTGCGCCAGCCAAACGCATCGGAAATCAACGTACCCACGGGAATGCCAAACACCGTGGCACAGACGATACCGAAGCCGATCCGGGCGATGGCCCGCCCGGCTAGCTGGGGTCCGACAATGTCCACCGCCGTTTCACTGGCCAGCGCCCAGAACACCGGCAGGCCCAGGGCCGGAATCAACCGGGCAATGGCCATCACCCAGATGTTGGGGGCGAACGCGGCAAGCATGTTGGCTAGACCGAACATGACCAGCACGCTGATAAACAACTTGCGCCGCTCGAAGCGGGCGAACCAGGCGGTCAGGAATGGCCCGAACGCGGCCACCGTAAACGCGAACAACGTCACCAGCAACCCGGCCTGGGGAATAGTGACATGCAGGTCACGGGCGATAGAGGGCAACAGGCCAACGATGACGAATTCCGTGGTCAGCACGGTAAAACCGGCGGCTGACAACAGGAAAATGGGTAACAACATGCAGAACTCCAGCGAAACGACGACACCAGCGTTAGCCCAAGGGCCCGCTGGCGGTAAGAAGGTGAGAACGGCAAAGCCTAACAGAATGCGCGCGTCTTACAAACGCAGGCCATGGTCCGGATAAGGGTGACGGACTGTCACAGGTCCGTCAGATTTTTTACCGGCTGTGATAAAGTCCGCGGCCTGCAAACGCCGTACTTTCTCTCGGTCCGCTCATGTGGCCTGCCCGCTTGTTGCCCTGATTCGTCGACCGTCGCACACAATAAAATCAGAGATGCCGCTATGACAGCTTCGTCCGTTACCCCATTGCAACGCCTTAAACGCACCAGCCTGGTGACGCAAATCATCATCGGCCTGATCGCCGGTATTGTCCTGGCATGGCTGGCGCCCGACCTGGCGAAGGCCACCGCATTCATCGGCAAGGTCTTCGTTTCCGCGCTCAAGGCCGTGGCGCCGATCCTGGTATTCGTGCTGGTCATGGCCTCGATCGCCAACCACAAGCACGGCCAGGAAACCCATATCCGGCCGATCCTGTTCCTCTACCTGCTGGGCACTTTCGCCGCTGCGGTGGTCGCGGTGGTGGCCAGTACGCTGTTTCCCTCCAGTCTCGTGCTGTCGACCCAAGACGTCGCGGTCACGGCGCCCGGCGGCATCAGCGAGGTGCTGCAAAGCCTGCTGCTCAGCGTGGTGGATAACCCGGTCCGGGCGCTGATGGACGGTAACTTCATCGGCATCCTGGCCTGGGCCATCGGCATGGGTATCGCCATTCGTCATGCCGGCGAAACCACACGCACTGTGCTCGACGACCTGTCCAACGGCGTGACCGTGATCGTGCGCCTGGTGATCAGCTTCGCCCCGCTGGGGATCTTCGGCCTGGTGGCCTCGACGCTGGCCACTTCCGGCTTCGGCGCCCTGCTCGGCTACCTGCACCTGCTCACCGTGTTGATCGGCTGCATGCTGTTCGTGGCGTTGGTGGTCAACCCACTCATCGTGTTCTGGAAACTGCGTCGCAACCCCTACCCGCTGGTATTCACCTGCCTGCGCGAGAGTGGCATCACGGCGTTTTTCACCCGCAGCTCGGCGGCGAATATTCCGGTGAACCTGGAACTGAGCAAACGCCTGGGCCTGCACGAAGACACCTATTCGGTATCGATCCCACTGGGCGCGACCATCAACATGGCGGGCGCTGCCATTACCATCACCGTACTGACCCTGGCGGCCGTGCATACCCTGGGTATCGCAGTGGATGTGCCAACGGCCGTGCTGCTGAGCGTTGTCGCGGCCATTTGCGCGTGCGGTGCATCCGGGGTGGCTGGCGGTTCTCTGTTGCTGATTCCCCTGGCGTGCAGCCTGTTCGGTATTCCCAGCGAAATCGCCATGCAAGTGGTCGCGGTGGGCTTCATCATTGGTGTCCTGCAGGACTCGGCGGAGACGGCGCTGAACTCGTCGACGGACGTGCTGTTCACGGCGGCGGCTTGCCTGGGTGAGGAAGAGAAGCTCGCGCGTACGGCGTAATCAGGATCGACCTGCCTCTTGTGAGGTCTGTGACGCCGTCATCGCGAGCAGGCTCGCTCCCACAGGAGATTTGTTGTGTAGCGTCTATTGTGCGAGCACCGTTGCCCCCTGTGGGAGCGAGCCTGCTCGCGATAGCGGCGGTACATCCGCCGAGGATGTAACAGACAGCCACAAAAAAGCCCGGGAACGGCCCACACCGTCCCGGGCTTTTTCATGCCTGCGGGGTTAGAACGCGCCCATGTAGTCGCGCTTGCCCACTTCCACACCATTGTGGCGCAGCAATGCGTAGGTGGTGGTGACGTGGAAGAAGAACTGCGGCAGGCCGTAGGTCAGCAAGTAGCTCTGGCCGCTGAAGCGCTTTTCCTTCGGCGTGCCCGGACGGGTAACGATTTCGATACCTTCCTTGCCATCGATCTGCTCAGGGCGGATGCCCTCGATAAAGGCCAATACCTTGGTGATCAGGGCTTGCAGCTCGGCGAAGGTGGTCTCGCTGTCGTCATACTTCGGCACTTCGACCTCAGCCAGGCGTGCAGACACACCTTTGGCGAAGTCCACCGCGATCTGCACCTGGCGCACCAGCGGGAACATGTCCGGGTACAGGCGGGCTTGCAGGAAGGCGTTCGGGTCGATGTTCTTCGCGGTGGCGTGGGCTTCGGCCTTGTTCAGAACGTCGCTCAACGCGTTGAGCATCTGCTTGAAAACCGGGACGGAAGCGGCGTACAGGGAAATAGTCATGGCAATCTCATGCAGGTGGCAGGAAAGAATGAATCAAACGGCTGCGATTATAGCCACGGCTTGTTGCACGGCTTGTCTTTTATTGCGCAAGGATTAGGCTAGGCGGCTTCCACAGCATAGGGAACGCGCGATGAGCATCGAAGAACAACAGCAGGCTGAAGAACCACGGCTCAATAGCACGGAAATCCGCATCCTCGGCGCACTGGTCGAGAAGCAGGCCACCAACCCCGAGACCTACCCGCTGACCCTCAACGCCCTGGTACTGGCCTGCAACCAGAAAACCAGCCGCGAACCGGTGATGAACCTCAACCCGGGCCAGGTCGGCCAGAGCCTGCGGGCGCTGGAAGGTCGCGGCTTTACCAAACTGGTGATGGGCAGCCGCGCCGACCGTTGGGAACATCGGGTCGACAAAGCCCTGGAGCTGGTGCCGGCCCAGGTGGTCCTGATGGGATTGCTGTTCCTGCGTGGCCCGCAAACGGTCAATGAGCTACTGACCCGCAGCGCACGGATGCACGACTTCGAAGATGTCGAACAAGTGCTGCATCAGCTTGAACGCCTGATCGCCCGTGGGTTGGCGCTGCTGGTGCCACGCCAGGCCGGCCAGCGCGAGGACCGCTATGTCCACGCCATGGGCGACCCGGCGGACATCGAAGCGATTCTCGCCGCTCGCCAGCACCCGGTGGAGCGCGGCGCCGGCGGCGGTGTCTCGCTGGAACGCATCGAAGAACTCGAAGCGCGGATCGCGGCACTGGAAGAACGCCTGGCGCGGCTGGAATAGCGGCGTCTACGCCGAGCGGGCGAAGGCGACAGCTTTTTCGAATTGCTCCAGGTTGGGTCGCACGCCGGTGTACAGCACGAACTGCTCCAGGGCCTGGATCGCAATGACTTCTAGCCCGGTGATGACCCGTTTGCCTTCGGACCGGGCGCGCACGATCAGTGGCGTTTCCGACGGGATCGCCACGACATCGAACACGGTCTCGGCCGCGGCGATGGTCCCGGGTTCGAACGCCAATTGGTCGGCCTCCGGGCCGCCGGTCATGCCGATCGGCGTGACGTTGATCAGCATCTGCGGCTGTCGGCTCCCCAGTTCAGCTTGCCATTCATACCCCAGGGACTCGGCCAGGGCTCGCCCGGCGGTTTCATTGCGGGCAACGATCAGCCCGTTCTTGTAACCCCCATCACGCAAGGCACTGGCCACAGCCTTGGCCATGCCGCCGCTGCCGCGCAGGGCAAAGGTCGAGTCCTTGGGCACGGCGTGGCTTTGCAGCAACTGGGCGATGGCGATGTAATCCGTGTTGTAGGCCTTCAGATGGCCGTTGGTATTGACGATGGTGTTGATGGATTGGATCGCGGCGGCGGAAGGATCCAGCTCGTCCACCAGGGCGATGCAGGCTTCCTTGAACGGCATCGACACGCCGCAGCCGCGAATGCCCAGGGCGCGGATACCGCCCACCGCTCCAGGCAGGTCCTGGCTGCTGAATGCCTTGTAATAGAAGTTCAGGCCCAATTGTTCATACAAATGATTATGAAAGCGCAGGCCGAAGTTTCCGGGACGCCCCGAGAGCGACATGCACAGTTGGGTGTCTTTGTTGGGATTGATCTGCACGCGTGTCTCCTTGCGTTCACTTTCGGACAGACGGAAACACCGTCGCGAAAGGTTTATTCGATGATGATACCGCCCGGCCCGGCCCGATCTCCGGCCCCTGGATGACGCGGCGCGGTAAAGAAAAGCGCTACAGACCTTACACAATATTTACCCAACGGCGTCGCAAATCTTGAGAAAATCGCTGTCATAGCAAGTAACCCCGCGACCCTCATCGGGTCTGTTGCAGACCACAGGCGCCGGGGCCGAAACGAGGAACAGCCATGAATCGTAAACTTCCCATCATCGCCCTGCTCATGGGGGCACTCGCGGTCACCGGCCAGGCATCCGCCCACGGTCGTGGTGGTTGGGAGGGGCCCGCAGTGTTTGGCGCAATCGTCGGTTCGGCCATCGTCGGCTCGGCCATCATCAACCGTGATCGGCCGGTGTATGTGCAGCAACCGGTCTACGTCCAGCCGCAGCCGGTCTACTACCAGCCGCCACCACCGGTCTATTACCAGCCACAGCCGGTGTATGTAGAGCAACCGATCTACTATCGCCCGGCACCGGTGTATTACGGGCCACCACGGGGCTACTACTACGGCCCACCCCGGGGCCATTACGGCCGCTGGTAATCAGCTCTTTCGAGCAGCACAAAAAAGCCTGTGATCCTTGATCACAGGCTTTTTCATGTCCGCTGGATAACCTGTGGCGAGGGGATTTATCCCCGCTGGGGCGCGAAGCGGCCCTAAATGCCGACAACCCAGTGTGTCAGGCAGGTTAAGTTGACTGCTTAGGGGCTGCTGCGCAGCCCAGCGGGGATAAATCCCCTCGCCACAGTGTAATGGTCAGACGTGCTCGCTGCTTTTCAGTCGGATCGGCGCATGCCCTGCCGGCTCGTGAACAGACTCCGCCACCACGGGAATCTCGTTACCATCGCAATCATGCAGCTTGCCGTCGCTGAAGTAATCGCCTTCGCGCAACGCCGCCAGGTCCTGGTAACGCAACACCCGCTCGGTGCCGGCAGCGAAAACCGACTGTTGGTCGGAGTTACCCGCAGTGAGGTGGTTGAACGCCAGGTTCAGCACGATCGCCATGATTGCCGAAGAACTGATGCCCGAATGAAAGATGGTTGCGAACCAGCTCGGGAAATGGTCATAGAAATTCGGTGCGGCAATAGGAATCATGCCAAAGCCGATGGAGGTGGCGACGATGATCAGGTTGACGTTGTTGCGGTAATCGACTTTCGACAGCGTGCGGATGCCACTGGCAGCCACGGTGCCGAACAGCACGATACCGGCACCGCCCAGCACCGAGGTCGGCACCGCCGCGATCACCCGCCCCATGAACGGCAGCAGGCCGAGCACCACCAGAAACACCCCGCCGGTCGCCACTACGAAACGGCTCTTGATCCCGGTCACCGCCACCAGCCCGACGTTCTGGGCAAAGGCACTCTGGGTGAAGGAACCGAAGATCGGCGCGATCATGCTCGACAGCATATCGGCCCGCAAGCCGTTGCCCAGGCGCCTCGAGTCGACTTTGGTGTCGATGATTTCACCCACGGCCAGGATGTCGGCGGAAGTTTCCACCAGGGTCACCATGATCACAATGCACATCGACAGGATCGCGGCGATGTGGAAGGTCGGCATGCCGAAATGGAACGGGGTCGGGAAGCCGAACATCGGGCCTTGGCTGACCGATGAAAAGTCCGCCATGCCGAGGAACACAGCGATGACAGTGCCAATGACCATCGCCAACAGAATCGATAACCGGGAGATGGTGGCGCTGCCCATTTTGCTCAGCAACAACACCAGTACCAAGGTCACCGCAGCCAGGCCGATGTTGGCCATGCTGCCGAAATCAGCGGCGTGACTGTTGCCACCCATCGCCCAACGCGCCGCCACCGGCATCAGGGTCAGGCCGATGGTGGTGATCACGATGCCAGTGACCAAGGGCGGAAAGAACCGGGTGATGCGCGAAAACACCGGGGTAATCAGCAAACCGATCAGCGACGCTGCGATCACCGCACCGAGGATGGCTTGAAAGCCGCCTTCCCCGCCGCTGCCGACAATCGCCACCATGGTCGCGACGCCCGAGAACGATACACCTTGCACCAAGGGCAACTGGCAGCCGAAAAACGGCAAGCCAAGGGTTTGCAGCAACGTCGCCAAGCCCCCTGCGAACAATGACGCGGCAATCAACAGACCGATATCAGCCGGCGAAAGCCCGGCTGCCTGGCCGATGATCAACGGCACGGCGACGATGCCGCCGTACATGGTCAACACATGTTGCAGGCCGTAAGCCATATTCGCGCCGACGCCAAGGTTTTCGTCCTCGGGCCGTGGGAGTGAAACATGGGGCGTTTTCATGGTTCGGGAATTCCCTGTTTTTTGTTATGGGCACACTGTATTCAAAACTCAGGACAAATGTCCATAGAGTTGTATACAACTTGTTACCCTACCCAGGCACAGGATTCCCGCCCAACAGCCTTTTTATGGCTGGAGCAAGCCCACGACTGCTGGCCGCAACAGCTCGCGAGGCGGCACGCGCAAGTCGAATTCCTGTTCCAGCACGTCGATCAACTCGTCGGCATCGGTGAGCGATCGTCGTTCACTCTCCTGCCCTATCCGGTGCACGGCATAGCTGTTGCCGTTCAGGGTCTTGCGCAGCCCATCACCGGTGCGGGCGACCATCAACCGGCCCATGAACGGCGACTCAGGGTGGCTGCAGACGTACCAATTGCCGAGGGTGTAGTCGATGTCTTCCTGGCGTTGCAGATCGAACAGGTACATCGGCCGCCATTCGTCGGCCACGTTGGCACGCAACAGGTAACCGTCCGCATGGGTCTCGATGCGGTACGGTTCATGGGGCGTGACTTGTGCCTCACGGCTGTCCAGCAGCAGCGGCGCTGTTGGCACCATGCCACCGAAGCCGACGTCGGTGATGTAGCGCACACCCTCGAACGTCACCAGGCTCAGCCGGTGGGTCCGGGCAGTCCAAGTGCCCTCAGGCGCGTTCATCACCACGCGTCCGGTGATGCCCCGGGCCTCGAAACCCAACGTCTGCAACAACGCCAGGAACAATTGGTTGAGTTCATAGCAATAACCGCCGCGTCCTTGCTCGAACACTTTTCGCTCGACCGACTCAAGGTCGATGGGCACGGGTTGGCGCAGCAATGTCGAGAGGGTTTCAAAGGGGAATTCGGCGGTATGGCGCCATTGCAGTTGACGTAACGTGTCGAGGGTCGGCGCGGGGGGCGCATCGAAGCCCAGGCGCCGCAGATAGCGGGCCGTGTCGCTCAGTTGGGAATGACTCATGAGGGTGTCCTTTTCCGGGGGCGGCGCAGCGCTCACGACATACGCACTGCTATTGGGCGCCAGGTATAAGACATTCCCCTCACAGAGACAACAAGCGACCGGAGCGCTTCGCCCGCTCACCGCCGCTTGCGTGAAGCCAGCCGGATCCAGGTGGGCGCGTGGTCGCTGGGGTGGGGTTGGTTACGGACCCAGGCGTCCACGCCGGCCTCGCTCAGGTAGGCGCTGGCCGTCGGGTTGAGCAGCAGGTGATCGATGCGCAGTCCGGAGTTTTTCTGCCAGTGCTGGCGGAAATAATCCCAGAAGGTGTAGATCCGCTCGTCCGGATAGAGGTGGCGCAACGAATCGGTCCAGCCCTGGTCCAGCAGCCGCTGGTAGCACGCGCGGCTTTCAGGCTGCAACAGCGCATCCTTGAGCCAGGAGCGCGGGTTGTAGATGTCCATGTCGGTGGGCACCACATTGTAGTCACCGGCCAGCACCACGGGATGATCACTGGCCTGCAATCCTTGGGCATAGTCGATCAGCCGTTCGAACCACGCCAGCTTGTAGTCGAACTTCGGACCCGGTTGCGGGTTGCCGTTGGGCAGGTAAAGGCAGCCCACCAGCACACCATGGACCGCCGCCTCCAGATAGCGACTGTGGCTGTCGTCATCCCCGCCGGGCAGTCCTCGGCGGCTCTCCAGCGGCTGCGCGTCACGGGCCAGGATCGCGACACCGTTCCAGGACGCCTGCCCGTGCCAGATCGCTCCATACCCCACCGACTCCAACTCCGCCGCCGGGAAATCCTTGTCCACGGCCTTGAGCTCCTGCAAACAGACGATGTCAGGGCTCTCCCGCTCCAGCCATTCCAGCAGGTTGGGCAGCCGGGCACGGATGCCATTGATGTTGAAGGTCGCGATCCGAAGGTTTTTCATAGGTCCAGAATCCGAAATGCCAAGTCACAGTTGTGACCGACAACCGGACGCAGTGGTTGCACAGGTCTTCAGGAACCCGCGCCCCATCATCGAGATTCCAACCGATCTCAACGATCCGAGCGCGCCAGCGTATCGAGCCCACCTTCCGTCGATAGCACCGCCACGCGGTTGCGGCCGCTGTGCTTGGCCTGGTAAAGCGCCGCATCGGCCCGCTGGATGAAGACTTCAATGCTGTCCAGGCTGCTGGGGACAAAGGCATAGCAGCCCAGGCTTACCGTGAGGTAGCCGGTCGGGGAGCCGGAATGGGTGATGTGCCTGTCGATGACGCTGCGGCGGATCTGCTCGGCCAACGCCATGGCCCCCGAGAGATTGGTGTCGGGCAACAGCACCGCAAACTCTTCGCCACCATAACGTACCGCCAGATCGGCCTTGCGATGGCAACTGCTCTTGAGCACCTTGGCCACTTCCGCCAGGCAATGATCCCCGGCCACGTGTCCATAGGCGTCGTTGTAGCGTTTGAAAAAATCGATATCGAGCATGATCAGGCTCAAGGGGCTGCGCTGACGGGCGCCCCGGCCGAACTCGATGTCCAGGGCCCGCTCGAACAGGCGGCGGTTCGCCAGCCCGGTAAGGCTGTCGTGCGTGGCAATCAGCTCCAACGCTTCCTGGGCCTTGCGCAAGTCCGCCTCGATCCGTTCGCTATTACGGACCTGGCGCACGAATACCCAGCCGAACAAGCAAATGCCCAGCACCACCAGGCCGACAATGAGGCTGGACTGGAAAGCCCTGTCATGCCAGCCCGCCAGGATCGCCTCTTCGGATATCGCCGCGGTGACCACCAGCGGATAAGCCTGTAGATGTTGATGTCCATAAAGTCTGACGACACCATCGATGGCCGAACGGATGAGTGCATCGCCAGCCATGCCGCTGGCCAGGGCATGGTTGTAGATATGTTCCTCGGACAGCGGATGACCGATCCGTCCCTCATCGAAGGGACGCCGGGCCAAAAGCGTCCCGTCGGACAAAGCCAGGGCCATCTCGCCTTGATCATCCAGATTGAAGCTTTTGAAGAATCGGTCGAAGTACGACATTTTGACGCCGGCCATCAACACGCCCAGGAAGTTGCCATCCTGATCATTCAAGCGTCGGGAAACCGGGATGATCCAGTCGCCGTTTTGCCGACTGCGGATTGCCGGGCCGATATGGGCGACCAGGGAGGCGTTCTGTTGGTGGAAAGCAAAGTACTCCCGATCTGCCACCCCAGGCCCCCTGTGCAGGTTGTCAAAGGAGGTCACGACCCAGTGACCGTGCTTGTCGAACAGGAACAGGCCGTGCAATTGCTCAAGCGACTGCACGCGTCGGGCAAAAGTTTGCTGCAAGCGTGGTTGTACCGCGGGGCCGAAGCCGTCGACTTGGATCCAATCCGTCAAACTGGCCAACACCAGATCAGCCTGGAGAAAGGTGTCCTGGGCCTGCTGGGCCATGGCCCGGGCAAGAGTGGCCGAGGCGATGCGGGCCGACTCCAGATCCTGGCTGCGAGACTGCTCCAATTGCAGGTAAAGCAAACCGCACAGGCACAGGCACACCGCCGCGATAAACGTCACCGCTGCCTTGAGCAACGGCAGGCGTTTCAAGGCACCGCCAGGGGCATGGAAAGGATCGAGAATAGGGATAGGCAAGCGAGTTCCTGAAGAGGGCAAAACATGAGCGAATTCGCTCAAAGCCCCCAATATTCGAGAGCTTAGCCTACCGCTTGTGAGGCGGCAATTTGCCTGTGCAGCGGCGCCGATGGGTGGCTTGAGTGGATCCAAAAACCAGCCTGACAGCCGATAAAAATGCCCTCTCCAGGGCCCAGAGTTTCCCGCACCAAAGGCCAGTGGTTTGGGGTGCTCACCGCACAGGCGGCACTCGGACTTCCCCAGCCCGGCACTGTGTCCTGACACCCTTGCCACACGCGGCGAACGCCAGGTCCTTGTCCATGCAAACCCGCACTTCCGACAGCTGCGGTCCGCTACAAATCACCGCAATGCCATCAGGCGCGATGCCTGGATTGTTTTGGCGGAACAGCCGGATGATCTCCTCGGCTTCAAAATAGTACGAGGAATTGAACGGTTGCAGCTGTGGTGGGATTTTCACTGCCCCCAGGGCTTTGTCGGCAACCTCCAGGTAGCCCATGGCGCCGAGGCCGCTGCAAGTACCATGCTTGGACCACTCATGCGCCATCAACTTGCGGGTAGGAAACAAGGTCAGGCCCTTCTTCTGCTCCTCTCTCGTCAAAGGCACCTGAGGCGCACAGGATTGCGGCCAGCCGCCCTTGGTGTATTGCGGCCAGAGGCCATGGAGTACAAAGCCGTAGCCTTTACCGGAGCACTGTGCGTCATTCTGGTGAGTCAGGCAGAACGTCGGTGACCAGGACAGCGCCAGCAGGTAGTAATCGAACACTCCGGCCACGGATTGCGCCCGTGCATTGCCAGATTCGCGGGCATTGCCCACTCCCATGCAGCCCAGTGTCAATACGATCAGCACGGCCACGGCAAGACGTTGTTTCATTGACCCACTCCTTGGGGCGATTGTGCGAAGACGGGATGATCCGGCGATGACCGTTTCAATTTGGTGTTTCAACTCTCTGGAGGGTTGTTTTTTTACAAGCAAACCTCGCCGGGGGCTATCTAAATTGCGTAACGCCCCATAACGTAGATCGCCTTTGACTTTTAAGTGCCCGTCGCCCATGAGCAAACCGATCCGCCCCCATGACGAACAGCCCCTGAGCAGACCCGACACCGTCAGCCTGCGCGAGGCCTTCTGGTTCTGGCTCAAGCTGGGCTTCATCAGTTTCGGCGGCCCGGCGGGGCAGATCTCGATCATGCACCAGGAGTTGGTGGAGCGCCGACGCTGGATTTCCGAGCGACGATTCCTGCATGCCCTTAATTACTGCATGTTGCTGCCGGGGCCAGAGGCCCAGCAACTGGCGACGTACCTGGGCTGGCTGATGCACCGAAGCTGGGGCGGGGTGATTGCCGGGGCGCTGTTCGTGCTGCCCTCGCTGTTCATCCTCATCGCGTTGTCCTGGCTGTACGTCGCCTTTGGCGAGGTGCCGATAGTGGCGGGCATTTTCTATGGCATCAAGCCGGCCGTGACAGCAATCGTGGCGCATGCAGCCCACCGGATCGGCTCCCGCGCACTGAAGAACAATTGGTTGTGGGCGATCGCCGCGGCATCGTTCACCGCGATATTCGCCTTTGATCTCCCCTTCCCTCTGATCGTCCTGGGTGCGGCTGTCATCGGTTATTTCGGTGGCCGCTGGGCACCGGGGAAATTCAGCCTGGGCGGTCACGATTCCCAGCACCAATCCTTCGGCCCCGCATTGATCGACGACGATACGCCGCCCCCGGAACACGCCCGGTTCAGCGCCGCCAGGTTGACCCGTCTGGCCGTCATCGGTGCCCTGCTATGGCTATTGCCGATGGGCCTGCTGACCGCCGTGTTTGGCTGGGGCGGCACGCTTACGCAAATGGCCTGGTTCTTTACCAAGGCCGCGTTGTTGACCTTCGGCGGCGCCTACGCGGTTTTGCCCTACGTGTACCAAGGGGCCGTCGGACACTTCGGCTGGCTGACGCCGACACAAATGATCGACGGCCTGGCCTTGGGCGAAACCACTCCCGGGCCGCTGATCATGGTCGTGGCCTTTGTCGGTTTCGTCGGCGGTTATGTGATGCAGGTGTTCGGTCCCGAACAGGCCTTTCTCGCCGGGGCCGTCGCCGCCACGCTGGTGACCTGGTTCACGTTCCTGCCTTCGTTCCTGTTCATCCTGGCCGGCGGCCCGCTAGTGGAATCGACGCACAACACGCTGAAATTCACCGCGCCGCTGACGGCGATTACCGCAGCGGTGGTCGGAGTGATCCTCAACCTGGCGTGCTTCTTCGGTTACCACGTGCTCTGGCCCAACGGTTTTGCAGGTGCCCTGGACTGGCCGTCGGCAATCATCGCCCTCTTGGCGGCCATTGCGCTGTTTCGCTACAAGCGCGGGGTGATCCAGGTGTTGCTGGCGTGCGGTCTGGCCGGGCTGGCGGTGCATTTGCTGCGCTAGACCAGGCGTTTGCTCAGGTACGTCGCCGAGGCCGGACACAAGGTCTTGAACTGGGCCGTCGCCCTGATCGGAGCGGGCGCCAACGAGCGATCCTGCACCTGATAGCCCTGGTCGGTAAAAAACGCGGCGGCGCTGTCGGTCAACAGGTGCAGCCGTTCTGCCCCCTCACGTTTCGCAAATGCTTCGATAGCGGCCAGCACCGCCGCACCAGTGCCCTTTCCCCGTTGCCCCTCAAGGACAACCAGCGAACGCAGCAACCGGTCGGCGCCCTCCCCCTCGATGCCACCAAACGCCACATCAACGCCTTGTTGGCTGAAGCTGAAGAACTGTCGACCGGGATACGTCAGGTCATCCACGGGTAGACCGGCCTGGGCGAGCGCATCGCGCAATGGTCCCAGGTCGTTATTGCTCAAAGCTGTCATTCGCATGGTTGATGCTCGCTGCAGTGTCCTGCCCTGATCATCGGGCACGCCCGAATTTGGTTACAACTCACCGGGTGCATCGGGGGATGGGGTTCAATAGGATTGCTCGAAAGTAAGCCACTGGCGTACATTAGCAATGATTTTTATTGAACTCCAATTTTTACCCGTCGGGTCAAAGAACTGATGGATGACGATGATTTCGCTGTCCTACAGAAAATACTGGTCTGCAATCCTTCCGCTGGTGATGTCATGGAAGCCACCGGAGGGATCCGAAAGATTCGTATCGCAGCCAAAGGCCATGGCAAACGGGGTGGGGCCAGGGTGATCTACTACCACTTCGTCCATGCTTCGCGGATCGCATTACTGATGATATATCCGAACAATGAACAGCAAGACTTGACCGTCGATCAACGCAAAGCATTGAAATTGATTGTCGAGCACTGGAGATAACCATGAGCAAATTTTTCGATGAGCTGATGGAAAGCGTACAACAGATGGATGAAATCGTCCGAGGCGAACGCCAGCCGTCACGGGAGTTCATCGTCGATGCGTTGCAGGTGAAGGAAATACGCAAGGCTACCGGCCTGACCCAAGCCAAGTTCGCAGCACTGATCGATGTCCAACTGGGCACGCTTCGCAACTGGGAGCAGGGACGACGCGAGCCTACCGGCCCCGCTAAAGCACTGCTGCGGGCGATTCATAATGATCCGAAACACGTGATCAGCGCCCTAGCCGTTTAAGCATTGCCGAAATGAACAGAACCTCTCAAGCACTGCTTCCATGGGCGAAGGTGCTCGCTCCCGACACCACCCCATGACCCAGCGCAAATGAACACCCCGCCCCATCAGCTAAGCTCAACCTATCATCACGACAGGGAATCGACATGAGCAAGGCAGACGAGCTAGCGGCCAAACTGCGGAGAACCCAGCAAACCCGCGCCGATACCGACAACTGCGCCGACCTGGCGATCGAGCATTGGCCCGCCCAGGTCTACGAACTGTACCGCCAGATCGAAATCTGGCTGGCGCCGGTGTGCGAGGCTGGCCTGGACATTCGGCGCAATCCCACCCACGTATTTGAAAGTCATTCCAGCGGTTCGACGTATAACTACGCCATCGATCAACTGGTGATCGAAGGCAATCATCACCGCATTTCATTCGATCCGATTGCGCGTTTTTCTCCCCAGGGAGAAGGATGCATCGAGGTCCATATGAAGGGACAGGAGCACTGCATCGTGCGCACACTCGGCGAGCATGGGGAATCGCTATGGCATCTCCAGCCGCTTCGGTTGACCGGGCAACAACCTGACCCAGTGACACTGGACGAGGACGCCCTGCTCTCCCTGATAGAGGAAGGTCTCGGGCTATAACGCCAATGGGCGACCTTAAGGTCGCCCATTGTTGACGGGTTTACGCCCGCGTGGATTCGCCTTCACGGGCACGCTTTTCCCGTATTCATCCCACCACGCCGTCAGCGCCTCCATCGTCGGCCCGAGCCCACGGGCCTTTTGCGTGATCTCGTATTCAACCCGCGGCGGTACTTCGGCGAAGACAGTGCGCGACACCAGGCCATCCCTCTCCAGTTCACGAAGCTGCGCCGTCAGCATGTGTTGAGTAACGCCGGGAATGGCCTTGCGCAGCTCCCCGAAGCGATAGATCCGCTGATGCAGCAACCACATGATTTCCAGCTTCCACTTGCCCGAGAGCAACGCAAACGCACGGCGCATTTCCTCGTGCATGTTGACCTCGGCATTTTCATTAGTCTGGTTTTCCATACTAACCATCACTTTTTCATCCTTCTTGCGGGCTTTCATGTTAGGCGACATTCTCGCTCTATGTCGATTCAACCCAGCCCACTCAGGAAAATACTCATGATTGAACACTCCCTCTATTGGATCAGTACGACGGCGCTGGCCCTGCTTTACCTGGCGTCCGCAACGCTATACGTCACCAAGAAGGCATGGGTAAGCCAAGCGCTGGCCGACCTCGGTTACCCCAGCTACCTGGTACCGATGCTCACCGTCCTGAAAATCCTCGGAGTAGTTGCCATTCTGTCGCGCACAAGCGTAGCGCTCAGCGACCTGGCCTATGCAGGCATGCTCTATCATTTGCTGCTGTCGGCGTCCGCGCACCTGAGTGTGCGCAAACCGCGCGGCGCCCTTCCGGCGGCAATAGGCATTCTGTTGCTGATCGCCTCCTTCCTGACCCAGAACACTGTCCGCGAAGTGCCGTCGCCCTATGCTCCTGGCGCGGCGCAGCACCAGGTCCTCCCCGACTGACGGACTTTGCCTCAACCCATCGTGCTATAGGGCGTTGCGTGCGAAGTCGATGAAGACTCCCGAACCGCTGACCGAGCGGCCAGCGCAGTAAGGACAGCGGCAACGCCCAGCACGGCCGCACTGGTTTCGAAGGTCGCACGATAGCCACTCAGATCAAACAGAACACCGCCCACTGTCGCGCCCGCCGCGATGGCGAGCTGGACGATCGCCACCATCAAGCCACCCCCGGCTTCGGCATCGTCCGGTAGCGTACGCGCCAGCCAGGTCCACCAGCCTACGGGAGCCGCGGTGGCCACCAGGCCCCAGAGGCCGAGCAACAGGGCCGTGATCGTCACTGAACCGCCGAACCAAACAAGGGCAATGGCGATGACGGCCATCAACAGGGGAATGACGACGAGCGTCCGATACAGACCGTTTTTCAGGAATGCGCCGATCAGGAATGTTCCCAGGAAGCCTGCCACCCCGATCACCAGCAACAGGATGGAAAGCATGGACACACTCACCTGTGTCACCGTTTCAAGGAACGGTCGCAGATACGTGAACAGCATGAACTGGCCCATGAAAAATGTGCTGACCGCCAGCATGCCCAGCGCGACCGGAGCCCGGGTCATCAACCTGAAGACATTGGTACTGCCCTGCTTCGCCTGCGAAGGCATGGCCGGCAGGCGTAACAGCAGCCAGACCAGAGCGACGGCAGCAACGGGCACGATGCAGAAAAACGCGCCACGCCAACCGATGATCGCCCCAAGGAAGCTGCCCAGCGGCGCAGCAATCACGGTTGCCAGGGCATTGCCACCATTGACGACGGCCAGTGCCTGCGGAACCTGGTCGTCCGGCACCAACCGCATGGCCGTGGCCGCCGACAGCGACCAGAAGCCACCAATCGCAACACCGATCAACGCGCGCGCCACCATGAATGTGGCGTAGTTGGGCGCCAGTGCGGCCACCGTTCCAGAAACGATCATCAACAGGGTCAATCCTGACAGTAACCACTTACGGTCGACCCGGGCGGCAATCGAAGCAATGAACAGACTGGTGATCAGGGCAAAGGCACCAGAGATGGCAATGCCTTGGCCGGCCTGCCCTTCGCTGACCTGCAGAGCAGCCGCGACCGGCGTCAGCAGGCTGACTGGCATGAACTCCGAAGCAACGAGCACGAACGCGGCAAGGGCCATGGCAAATACTGCGCCCCAGGCGGGCTGGCCTTGTGGCAATGAGTTATCGGTCATTGGGAGAAAATCCTGTGTTTCTTGTGTGGTAGCGAGCCTGCTCGCGATGACGAGGGCACAACCGACATCACCGTCTCAGGCAGGCTGCTTTCGCAAGCAGTTGGCGAGCGGTCCGGCGGCTGTCTTCAGCCGGCCAAGGTCGCGTTATCGATCACGAAACGATACTGGACGTCGCCCTTGAGCATGCGCTCGTAGGACTCGTTGATCTGGTCGGCGCGCACCAACTCAATGTCGGCGACAATGCCGTGTTGCGCGCAAAAATCGAGCATCTCCTGGGTCTCGGGGATGCCGCCGATCATCGACCCCGCAAGGGTGCGTCGCTTCATGATCAGGTTGAAGACATTCGGCGAAGGATGCGCAGTGGCCGGGGCGCCCACCAGGGTCATCGTGCCGTCACGCTTGAGCAACACCAGCAACGCGTCGAGATCGTGAGGAGCCGCCACGGTGTTCAGGATGAGATCGAAGCTCTTGGTGTGCGCGGCCATTTCTTCGACATTGCGCGACACGACAACTTCGTCAGCCCCCAACTGTTTGGCCGCCTCGCGCTTGGACTCGGAAGTGGTGAACGCCACGACATGAGCGCCCATCGCATGAGCAATCTTGATGCCCATGTGACCTAGCCCACCGATGCCGACCACACCGATCTTCTTGCCCGGCCCTGCGTTCCAATGGCGCAGCGGCGAATAGGTGGTGATGCCGGCGCAGAGCAGTGGCGCAACGGCGGCCAGTTGCTCTTCGGGGTGACGAATGCGCAACACATAGCGCTCATGCACCACGATATTTTGCGAATAGCCCCCCAGCGTCCAGCCGGGCTCATCCGGGGTCGGAAAATTGTAGGTCCCGATCATCCCGTCACAGTAGTTTTCCAGGCCGCTGTCGCAGTCGTCGCAGTGCTTGCAACTGTCGACGATGCAGCCGACGCCGACCAGGTCGCCGGTCTTGAAGCCGGACACGTGGGCACCGACCGCCGCTACCCGGCCGACGATCTCGTGGCCCGGCACGCAAGGGAATTGGGTACCCGCCCACTCGGCACGCACCTGGTGCAGGTCCGAATGGCAGATGCCACAGAACGCGATATCGATCTGGACGTCGTGCGCGCCTGGCGTGCGACGAGTGATCTGCAGGGGTTCAAGGGGCTTGTCGCCCGCGTGGGCGCCATAGGCTTGTACACGCATCATAAGACTCCATGCTGGATTGAGTGAAGTTCCATCTTCAGGGCCCAGCCTGGCCGACCAGTAGCGCATTACGCTGAGATGCTTGCCTGATCCTATGAGTTCTTCCATCGCGCGTAGGCAGCGCTTCGTTTGGCAGGTTAATGTTCTGCCTATTGCGCTTGAACCGAGATGACACCCGGACCCGACATGGCCACCCAACGCAGACCCGTACAAGAGACACTGGCGGCCATCATTGGCGCTCGGACCCCACACCCGGGCGACGTTGAAACGCCCATCGCCGGCCTCGCCTTCTTTCGACGGGAAGCGCCGGCCGCACCGGTCATTTGCATGATCGAACCGAGCATCGTGCTGGTGGCCCAGGGCGTGAAGCAGGTATGGATCGGTGGCGAGGCCTATGGCTACGACCCCGGACGATTCCTCATGACCTCCCTGGACATCCCGGCCAATTCCGAAGTGCTGCAGGCAAGCGCGGAACAGCCCTGCCTGGGTCTGGTCCTGAGACTCGACCTGCGCATGGTGGCCGATCTGATCGCCCAGGGCGGCCTGTCGCCGCCCCGTGATCGAGCGGTGGGGATCGGCGCAGGGATCGGCACCGCGACGCCTGACCTGCTGGCGCCGTTCGCACGCCTGCTGGCGTTGCTGGATGAACCCGAAGCGATTCCCATACTGGCACCGCTGATCCAGCGTGAGATTCACTACCGACTGTTGCTCAGCGACCAGGCGGCCCGGCTGCGGCAGATTTCCTCGGTCGATAGCCAGGGTTACCGGATCGCCAAGGCTATCGACTGGTTGAAATTGAACTACACCGAGCCCGTGCGCGTAGACGACCTCGCGGCGCGGGTGCAAATGAGCACGCCGACGTTTCACCACCACTTCCGTCAGCTCACGGCGATGAGCCCGCTGCAATACCAGAAGTGGCTGCGGTTGAACGAAGCCAAGCGCCTGATGCTCAACGAGCATGTGGACGTGGCGAGTGCAGCCTACAAAGTGGGCTATGAAAGCCCTTCCCAGTTCAGCCGCGAATACGCCCGTTTGTTTGGCCTGTCGCCCAAACGGGACATCGCCGCGTTGCGCGAGCCAGCCAAGGCTGTTTGATTCATCAGTGGGAGCAAAGCTTGCTCGCGATGCAGGCACCTTGGCCTTCGGGAGACCGCGTCGGCTTCATCGCGGGCAAGCCTTGCTCCCACAGAGCTGTGCCTTCTGCGCCAACGCCACACACTTCAACGCCAGGATCATCGTCGGGTCAACAAGCGCCACCGTGTGCCCATTGATATCGAACGCCTCGCAATGCTCCAGTACCAGCGGCAACTCTGTACACCCCAGGATCAATACCCCCGCCCCCAACTCGCACAGGTGCTCAGCCGCCAGCAACAATTGCTCCCTGCAGAGCCCTTGCGTGAAGCCAGCCTTGATACCGCGCGGTCCGTAGATGGCGTCCATGACCATCGCCTGATAGTCGACACCTGGCGTGAGCACCTGGAGCCCGGCGTGGCGCGCCGCCTGATGATAGACCTGGCTCTGCACCGTACCGGAAGTCGCCAGCAGGCCAATCGCCTTGCCCGAACCGTACTTGTGCACAATCCACTCCACCGTCTCGGTCAGCATGTTGACGATGGGTACCCTCAGGTGCGGCTGGATGCGCTCGACGAAGGCGTGGGCGGTGTTGCAAGGAATCGCGATGGCGTTGGCACCCGCGCTTTCAAGGCGCTTGCAGGTGGCGTACATCGCCATTGTCGGATCGGTTTCATCCCGTAGCAGGTTCGCCGTCCGGTCCGGTATCTGCGGGTTTTGCTCGACCACCATCTTGATGTGATCCTGGTCCTTTCCCGCTGGTGTATTGGCCACTACCTTGGCCATGAAATCTACCGTAGCGGCAGGACCGACACCGCCGACGATGCCCAATTTGAACGGCGGGCGCCTGGGCTGCTGCTGATCCAGCGTCGCGAAATCGGCGTAGATCTCGTTGATGTCCAGCACGGTAATTCCGCGGCGCTGCAAGTCGGCACAGACCAGGGAAAGCTCGGTCATGCCGGGCAGGATCACCGTCGCCCCCTGGGCCTGCAACGAGAGGCATGCCTGGTAGACCGCTTCAAGCGGCATGCCTTCGAGATGGCCGTCCTTGATGCCGTTGACGCCGTACATCGCCTCCATCAATCCTGCTTGAGCTTCTGGGTCGGGATAAACAATCTGGAAGTGCTGCCCAAAATGTTGTTCGAACAATCCGCAGTGGCGCACGAAGTCGGAGGCAATCACCCCCAACGTCGTCCGGGGCAGCACCGTTTGGCTGACGTACCGGGTCAAGGCGGCCATCATGTCCAGCACGGGAATGCCCAATTCCTCCTCGATTTCAGCGCGAAAGGTATGGCTGGCGAAGCATGGGAGCATCACCGCATCGAAGCCACTTTCCTCGAACGACTTGCACACCTGGAACACATAAAACTTGCGCGACGTCATGCTCGCCCCCTGGTCCAGTGGCAGCAGCACATCCTTGAACGGGTGCTGCTCGAACAGGAAGTGATAGCGGCCCTGGTCCTCGAGCACCGCCCGGGACTTGATCAACTTGTAGAACAGATCGCCTCCGGCCAGTGAGCCAAGCCCACCGACGATGCCCAATTTGCGCACAACAGACGCCTTGTGGCTCGACTTCACTTTAGCCTTCATGACCCTCTCCTCAAGCCACCGGCACCGGCTCGGATCGCGACCGAACGGGGGAATGTGCCCCCTCGTCCTCGGCGGCTTCTTCGTGTGGTTCGGACTTGGCGACAACCGCCGTCGCAATGCTGTTCCCCACCACGTTGGTGGCCGTGCGGGCCATGTCGAGGAACTGGTCGATACCGATGATCAACAGCAGCCCCGCCTCGGGAAGATTGAACATCGGCAACGTGGCCGCGACCACGACCACCGAGGCCCGCGCGACACCGGCCATGCCCTTGCTAGTGATCATCAACGTCAGAAGAATCAGAATCTGCTGCGTGAAACTCAAATCAATGTTGTAGGCCTGGGCGATGAACAGGATGGCGAACGCCTGATACATCATGGAGCCGTCGAGGTTGAACGAGTAACCCAGGGGCAACACGAAGCTGGACACCCGTTTTGGCGCACCGAACTTCTCCAGCGCCTCAATGGTTTTCGGGTAGGCGGACTCGCTGCTGGCGGTGGAAAAGGCCAGGAGAATCGGTTCGCGAATAAGCTTGCCGAGGTGGAAAACAGAACGGCCGAGGAACAGGTAGCCGGCACCGAACAGCAGCGCCCAGAGGATCAGGATCCCCAGGTAGAACTCGGCAATCAGCTTGCCGTAATCGACGAGCAAGCCAAGCCCCTGGGTGGTAATGGCCGAGGCGATAGCGGCAAAAACCCCAATCGGCGCGAAGGCCATGACGTAGTCGGTGATCTTGAACATCACCTTTGCCAGTTCTTCGATGGAATCGGTGATCCGCGTGTAACCCGCCCGTTTCACGCCCGCCAGCGCAAAGCCGAAAAACAATGAAAACACCACGATCTGCAGGATCTCGTTGTTGGCCATCGCTTCGGCAATGCTGCGCGGAAACACATGGCCGATAAACGCCTTGAGGCTGAAGTCGCCGGTGTTGACTGGCACCGCAGCGGTTGCGTGCTGGGCCACGTCCATATTCAGCCCGGCACCGGGTTGAAACAGGTTGACCAAGCCCATTCCGATCAGCAGCGATACCACCGAAGCGGTAACGAACCAGGCCATCGCCCGAGCACCAATCCTGCCTACGGAACGGGAGTTACCCATGCTGGCGATACCACCGACCAGCGTCGCAAAGACCAGCGGCGCGATGATCATCTTGATCATGCGCAGGAAAATATCAGTGACCATCGAGAAGTAACTGGCGATCTCTTTGGCACTTTGCTCGCTCCCTGCGAAATGGTGACACGCCCAACCCACCAGCACGCCCAGGGCGATACCCATTGCAATTCGACGTGGGAGCTTATTCTTCTTCACGGTGCTGTCCTCAAGTAGTTATTGGAGTTTTTTACTTGGCAGGGATCAAGTGGATGTACCGATACTCTTGGCGGCATGGGTACTACGGTAATGATTCTAAGGAGCGGATCCGGGGAGATGATGAGTAATCCTGCTAGCTCCATGCGCTTTTGGAATAGTTAACGAAAAGCCGCGCTGGGCCGGGGAGTTGCGACATAAAATGGCGCTCTCACAGCGGGGATCCTGATATGCAACTCAAGTGGCTGGACGATCTACTGGCGATCGCCGAATGGAAAAACTTCTCCCGCGCCGCCGAAGTCCGCTGCGTGACGCAATCGGCCTTGTCGCGCCGAATCCAGTGCCTCGAGGAATGGGTGGGGGTCAAGTTGGTGGACCGGGGCACTTATCCCGTCCAGCTCACTGCCGCAGGCATCACCTTCTGCGACGAAAGCAGAGAAGCCCTCGCCGGCTTACTGAGATTGCGCTCGATGCTGCGTGACGTAGAACGGATGCCGGGACGCTCCATCCAGATCACCGCAGGTCACAGTCTCTCGATGACCTTTCTGCCGAAATGGCTCTCGCAGTTCCAGCAAAACACCGAGCAGTTCAACGCTCGGGTGGTCGCCGCCAATATTCATGACGCCGTTATCGCGCTGGAGGAAGGCAGTTGCGATTTGATGATGGTCTACCACCATCCGCTGGCACCGATCCTGCTGGACGCCGAGCGCTTCGGCAGCCTGACCCTCGGCCACGACGCGTTCATCCCCCTATGTGCACCCAACCCTAAAGGCGAACCGCTGTTCCCCTTGCCGGGCCGCTCCGGCAAACCCGTCCCTTACCTGGCCTACACGGCCACGACATTCCTGGGCCGCGTGGCCGATATCGTCATCAAGAACGGCCCGGCACCGACTGCGCTGGAGCGTTGCTATGAAGCCGACATGGCGATGCTGCTGATGCGCATGGCCATCGAGGGCTACGGCGTGGCCTGGCTGCCGCAAAGCGCGGTGGCCGATGAGTTGGAGCGTGGGTTGCTGGTTCGGGCTGGCAGCGAGGAATGGAGCACGCGGCTGGAGATTCGCTCGTATTGTGCGATTGCCAATCGGAATCCGACGATGCGCAAGCTGTGGAAGACGTTGGAGGGGGCTTCGTTGCATCGCTCGGGCAGCGTACCCGCTGCGCCAGAAGGTACGAACTGATCTTTGAAGGCTATGCGTACAAACCGATCCAGCCGTGGATACCCACGTAGAGACCGACGCCGATGATCAACACGCTGGACAAATAAGGTGCCCGACGCGCCACAGTGCTCAGCCAAGGCCAGCGATTGGAAGCCTGCCTTGCACCCATGGCCGCCGCAGCCCCCACGGTCACCAGGGTAATCGCCAGGCCGATGCTGAAGCACAGGACAAGCAGGCCGCCCAGCGCGACCTCTTTGACCTGCAGGCACAACAGCAGGACGGTAATGGCCGCAGGACAAGGAATCAGCCCGCCCGTCAGGCCGAACAGGATGATCTGGCCCGTGGAGACCTCCCGATTGGTGAAGCGCTTGCGGATGTCGTCGGCATGCGCCTGTTCGTGGGCATCCTGATAGCCCTCCAGCGACAGGCCTTTGGATTCGGGATGCTCGTGGTCGTGTTTGTGGTGATGATCGTGATGATGGTGGTGGTCATGACCTTGCGCGAATCTGAACATCTGCTCGCCACGCCAGGTACGCCACAGCATCCACAGCGCGATGGCAATGATCAGCGCGGAAGACGCCAGTTGGAAATAAGGCTCGGTGGTTTCGGCGTCCAACCCCTGGCCCAGATACATGCCACCCACGGCGACGAGCCACACCACGGCGGTGTGGGAAAGGGTCGCCGCCAAACCCAGCAACACCGCTTGTTTGACCGATCCCCGAATCGCCACGATAAACGCCGCCATCATGGTTTTTGAATGGCCCGGTTCAAGGCCATGCAAGGCGCCCAGCAAGATAGCGCTGGGGAAATACAGCCAGGCGTGAGCGCCACCCTGTTGCAGCAATTCAGCAAAATTGGGCATGTCTGGCCTAGAGGTACTTGGTGATTTGTTTGAAGGCTTCCAGCGGCGCGCGCTCACCCTTGTCCAGCGCCGAAACGGTGTCTTCCAGGCAGTGATCGATATGATCCTGGATCAACGTGCGCTTGGCCTGGCACACCGCTTTCTCCACCGCATGCAACTGCTGGGCGATATCCACGCACTCACGCCCTTCTTCAATCATGGCGATGATGCTGCGCAAATGGCCGTCCGCGCGCTTGAGACGCTTGATGATCGCCACATGGCTTTGGTGGGGATGTTCGTGGTCGTGCTCACTCATGACTTGAGCCCTGGATTTCGGTGAATCAACACCGCCATCCTATCCCCCCAGGGGGGATACAAGCAAACCCATCGAAACGCTGATTAACCTGTGGGAGCGAGCCTGCTCGCGATGACCGCAGCACATCCGACATTTTCATCAAATGACCCACCGCTATCGCGAGCAGGCTCACTCCCACAGAGGATTGAGGGTGTACGCAACATTTGTGTACCCACCAAACCCTGTGGGAGCGGGCTTGCTCGCGAAGGCGTCGGCACGGCCAGCATCCTGCAAACTGACACACCGCTTTCGCGAGCAAGCCCGCTCCCACAAATCGCTGCCTGCAAGGGATGGTGAGTCAGGCAGGAGACCTTATGAGATCACCCACTTCCCTTACGACGCCAAAACCTGTGCCTGCAATCGCCGCCCGATCACATCCAGCAAATCACACCCGTCGCGCAGGGGGATCGCTAGCACTTGGGCGAAATCATGGAGTACCACCGCGTCCGTACTGATGTCGGAACGCATGGCGAGGTTTTCCAGCAACTGCGTGACGGCGGCGATGCGGTAAGCGGCGGTGTCGTGCAGCACGTCCAGCGGCGCTTCCGTGTCGATCAGGAGCGCGTGGAAATTATTTTCGATACCGGTGATGGGCATGTAGCGGGACATGAGGGGTTACTCCTGCGGGGATGGAAAGTCAGTGGCGGATTGAAGGACCGCTGATGGAGGGGCCGAATCCGGATTCGGAGCTCGAGGATTGAGCAGGAGGTTGGAATTGATAGATTGGGTGAGGCTGGACGAGAGCCGCTTTTGATTGACTGCGGTACTCGGAGGATTAGGTGTGATCTTCTTCATTGGCAAACTTCCTGAGTTATAGAACGATCTGCCGACATCACTTCCACATGATGGGTGGCAGCTGCACGCGGGTGTGGAAGACCAGCACTCAGGATACCGGCGCGCCCTAGGACGCCCCGCGTACAGCCGCCATAATTTAACAGCAGACATAAGAAAAGCGCCTGCTTTAAATTTTGCGGCGCTACGCGCCTGAGAAGATAAGGGCTTCCACACCCTGTCGCTGAATTTGCAGCGACGGAGAGAACTTAGCGCACGGGTGATTGGGTGGATAGTCAGCGGGGAACGACACAGCGTGAGGGAAACTTCCGATGGGAATGTCCGGCGATGGATTCAGAACTTGTTTAATCCTCAACAACAGCACCAACAACTATCCGCTTACCCACTTGCGCCCCTACCTCCAACGCCTGCCCATCCCGCTGCTTGCCCCGCCGCGCCAAACCCACCAGTCGAGGAATCAATTCTCCCTCCGGCAAGTGCTGCCAGAATCGCCCCGGCATGTGCTGACGCAACGCCAGGGGATTGAGCCGCGCCGGGTTGAAGATGTGCTTGTAATAAGTTCGCCACAGCTCAGCGCCAGGATCTTCGGCGTGACGTGCCCAGTGCTGCCATTGCTCGGGACAACGTCGCTGGTAATCCAGCGACTGTCCATCAAAACGGATGCCGTCGCGCGGCGTTGCGATCAGCCAGCGTTGCTGTCCCAACCGCTCGGCAAAATGGCCACTGGCGCTTTCGAGGATGTCATGGGCCGGCTGGTGAAAGGCGACCAGGTCCAGCTGCAATCGCTCGGCCAATGCTCGCGGCAGAGGAATGAAGCGCACGAAGGCATGCAGATGATGAGCCTCGCGTTGGACCTGCTTGATCCGCCGCTGCAACTCACTGCCGAGTCGGTCGCCCGCAAGCATGGCCGTGCGGTCGCCATGGGCAACGCGCCAAAGCACTTCGTACAGCACGTTCCAACGTTGTTCGCCTTGGTAGCGGCCAGCCTGTTCGAGTTGGCTCAGCAAGGCTGCGGGGACCCGCGTACAGAACGGACCCGGCCCCTGAGGCAGCGGCGTCGGCATGGCCAACAGATCGGCCACCGGGCCCTGAGTCCACGTGACATCGCTCGGGTCGATGCCATGGCCGAGCAACGTTCGAGCCTGATCGCGCCACCTGGAGAAATCATCGTCACAATCCAGGGCAATCATCACCAAAGCCCCATCTGCGCCGGCCGCTGGGGGTCACGCAATCGCGCCCGTAGCAAACCACTGCGTACCTGGGCATCGGCAGGCCGGTAATCACTGGTCACAATGAACGGTCGCGCCTTCTCCAACACGCACCGCAACTGCACCAGGTCGTCATAACGCACCCGCCGCTCTCGGCGCAGTGCAACCAGACGTTGCACGCTACGCAGGCCGATACCCGGAATACGCGCCAGCAATGCGGGTTCGGCGCGATTGACGTCCAGCGGGAACACCTCACGATTGGCCAACGCCCACGCCAGCTTGGGGTCGATGTCCAAGTCCAGGTTGTGGGTTTCGCTCAGAAGTTCGCCCGCCTTGTAGCCGTAACCGCGCATGAGGAAATCAGCCTGGTAAAGCCGGTGCTCGCGCAGCAACGGCGGTGCTGCCAGGGGCACGCTGGCGGGGCTGTCGGGAATCGGGCTGAACGCTGAATAGTAAACCCGTCGCAAACCGTACCCCAGGTAGAGCGACTCGGCGTTGCTCAGGATGGCGTGATCATCAGTGGCATCCGCCCCCACAATCACCTGCGTGCTCTGCCCGGCCGGGGCGAAGCGAGGCGCCCGCGGCTCACCGGCCACCGCCTTTTGCCCCTGGTGGATGGTGCCCATGGCCTGGCGGATGGTCGACAACTGCTTTTCCGGTGCCAGACGCTTGAGGCTGATGTCGGAGGACAACTCGATATTCACACTCAAGCGATCAGCCAACCGCCCCGCCTCCTCGATCAACAGCGGATCGGCATCGGGAATGGTCTTGAGGTGAATATAGCCACGAAACTGGTGCTCCTCGCGCAACAACCGCGCCACCCGTATCAACTGCTCCATGGTGTAATCGGCCGAGCGAATGATGCCGGAACTCAAAAACAGCCCACTGATGCAGTTGCGACGATAGAAATCCAAAGTCAGCCGCACCACCTCCTCCGGCGTAAAACGCGCCCTTGGCACATTGCTGGAACGACGGTTGACGCAATACTGGCAGTCGTACAGGCAAAAGTTGGTCAGCAACACCTTCAGCAACGAAACGCAGCGCCCATCCGGCGTATAGCTATGGCAAATGCCCATGCCATCGGTGGCCCCCAGCCCCTCACGGCCTCGGGAGCTACGCTTGGGCGCACCGCTGCTGGCGCAGGAGGCGTCATACTTGGCAGCGTCGGCAAGAATGCCGAGCTTGGCGATAAGCTGCATGAAGTGATCTCGAATACTGGATATAAACACAGTATTTTGAGACGCGCCGCGATGCAAGCGCCATTGGTCAAATTCAATGCCTTATATGAGTCGCCAGGCCACGACGTAGGCCATGCCAACGGGATGGGCTATAATCGGCCAATCAACGCGATTGAGGTCCAGCCCCATGGGCAATGTCAGCCTTGAAACCAAAAAGGCCTATGCCGCCAGGACGCGCAGATCCAACTACGCGGCCAGCCTTCGCCTGGAAGGCTTCAAAGTGACCTTCGCGGACGGCGAACGCAAAATGCCAACCCGTGAGGAGGTCTTGAAGGCCTTCACCCAGACCCGAACCTGATGCCTGACAAATATGGGGTCGGCGAGGACGCTTATTGCTATCCCGGCTCCACGGTCCTTCGCAACAAACTCGACATCCATGACGAAGCGACCCTAAGCGAAGCCGAACAACAACTCTCGGCCATCGCAGCGGACAACGTCGAATTCAGCCCTCCCCCCTACAGCCTGGCTTACCTTCAAAACATTCATCGAATTCTCTTTTCTGACCTGTTCGAATGGGCCGGAGAGCTGCGCACCGTCGGCATGTCCAAACAAGCCACCCGTTTTTGCCAACCCGAATACATGGAGAAAGAAGCCAGCAAGATCTTCACGGCCATGGCCGCGGCAAACTGGTTCGAGGGCATGGAACGGGCTGAGCTGATAGCTGCTGTGGCAGAGGCCTATTCCGACATCAACGTCGTACACCCCTTCCGCGAAGGCAATGGCCGTGCGCAACGCATCCTGTTTGAACACCTCATCATGAATGCCGGGTTTGAAATCAGCTGGTGGGGGATTGAGAAAGACGAGTGGATTTTTGCCAACATTGCGGCTTACAACTGCGTCATGGAACCTATGGAACAGGTTTTTGAGAAGTGCATCGGGCAGATGATTCAACCTTGACCCCATGACGGCACGCTCAGCGCCTTACGGTTTATTTCGCCAAGTGATACAGTCGCCGTCAATTAACGTCTGCTAAAGCCGCTGAAAATGTACAGGACGAAATCATTCCCATCTAACAAGGAAGGTCGAGACTTTGTGGTGGGCGACATTCATGGGCATTTCAAACTTCTAACAACGGCCTTATACAAACTAGACTTTAACACCGAACTGGATCGTATTTTTTCCGTGGGAGACCTCATCGACCGCGGTCCCGACTCCATAGATGTATTGAACTGGCTTGAGAAGCCGTGGTTCCACGCCGTGCGCGGTAATCATGAGCAGATGCTTATTGACTGTCTCTCCGGCCATGGGGACATACCTCGACATATCCGAAACGGTGGAGCCTGGCTCTACGACTTACAACCACCCATCCAACACGAACTTTTGAAAGCCTTGCAAGCACTCCCATTGATCATTGAAATCAATTTATCAAGCGATCAAACAATTGGAATAGTCCATGCCGAAGCCCCTGTCATCAGGAGTGACGATGGTTGGCAGGAAGCCAAAGACGCTATCACTGGAAGTTTTGGAGAGCAACATCAGCGGCAAGCCTTGAAAACTGCACTGTATGCAAGAGAGAAAATCGAGCAACAAGATCACACTTCCATTAAAGGAATAGACCGGCTCTATGTAGGGCACTCTTCAGTACCCGGTGTTATACGCTTGGGCAATGTTGTCTATATCGACACCGGCTGCTCATTTTCTGATGGTGCGTTAAGCTTGGTAGAAATTCAAACCGAAACCATTATTAGTTTAAGCATGAGCCAGTGACGTAAGGACCAGTTTGTTATTTTGCCTCCCGACGCGAGATCAGTCGCGTTCACTCCATCCCATACCTGATAAACTGTGCCCCCTCCGCAATTTGCATCCCTGATCTCCCATGCCTCTACAAAAAACTCCACCTCAGCCCATCTCTCGACGTTTCTCCGTCGCGCCGATGATGGATTGGACCGACGCCCACTGTCGCTTCTTCCTCCGCATCCTCTCCAAACACGCCCTGCTCTACACCGAAATGGTCACCACCGGCGCGCTACTCAACGGTGACCACGAACGCTTCCTGCGTCACCACCAATCCGAACACCCCCTGGCCCTGCAACTGGGCGGCAGCGTCCCAGCTGACCTGGCCGCCTGCGCCCGTATGGCCCAGGAGCACGGTTACGACGAGGTCAACCTCAACGTCGGCTGCCCCAGTGACCGAGTGCAGAACAACATGATCGGCGCCTGCCTGATGGGGCATCCGGATTTGGTGGCTGACTGTGTGAAGGCCATGCGCGATGCGGTGTCGATTCCGGTGACGGTCAAGCATCGCATCGGGATCAATGGGCGGGACAGTTACGAGCAGTTGTGTGAGTTTGTCGGGACGGTGCGTGAGGCCGGGTGTACGAGTTTTACCGTGCATGCGCGGATTGCGATTCTGGAGGGGTTGTCGCCGAAGGAGAATCGGGATATCCCGCCGCTGCGTTATGACGTGGCCGCGCGGTTGAAGGCGGATTTTCCGGAGTTGGAGATTGTGCTCAACGGTGGAATCAAGACGCTGGAGGCCTGTCACGAGCATTTGCAGACTTTCGACGGCGTGATGCTGGGGCGTGAGGCCTATCACAACCCGTATCTGCTGGCCGAAGTGGATCAGCAACTGTTTGGCAGCACCGCGCCGATCATCAGCCGGGCCGAGGCGCTGGCGCAGTTGCGGCCGTATATTGCCGATCACCTGGCCGCTGGCGGGGCGATGCACCATATTACCCGTCACGTGTTGGGGCTGGGCACCGGGTTCCCGGGGGCACGGCGGTTTCGGCAGTTGTTGTCGGTGGATATTCATAAAACCAAGGATCCGCTGGCGTTGCTGGATCAGGCGGGACAGTTGCTGGAAGGACGCTGACCGTCACTTGCTTTGAACCTGCGAGCTGTTTTGGCATCGTATCTACCGATACCGCCCCGACCTTTCAAACAACCGTTTTCAGGTTGTTGCCACCGGGGCCGTCGATACCTATTCACGCCCTTGAGTGGCTGCCGGCCCTCGGGTAATGTCAACAGACCCATAGGACAGAGCACGCTCATGACTTCCAAGCTGGAACAACTCAAGCAATTCACCACCGTCGTGGCCGATACCGGCGACTTCGAGGCCATCGCCCGCGTCAAACCCGTGGACGCTACCACCAACCCTTCCCTGCTGCTCAAGGCCTCGGCCATTCAAGGTTATGCCGAGCAACTGAACGCCTGCGTGGCGGACTGCAAGGGCGATGTGGGCCTGGCCAGCGACCGTTTTGCCGTAGCGGTCGGGCAAGAGATTCTGAAAGTGATCCCGGGGCGTATTTCCACTGAAGTGGATGCACGTCTGTCATTCGATACCGAGGCCATGTTGAAGCGTGCGCATCGTCTGATCGATCTGTACGAAAAAGCCGGCATTGGCCGGGATCGCGTGCTGATCAAGATCGCTTCCACCTGGGAAGGCATTCGTGCCGCCGAGCAACTGGAGCGTGAAGGCATCCAGTGCAACCTGACCCTGCTGTTCTCCTTCGCCCAGGCCGCAGCCTGTGCCGATGCCGGGGTGTTCCTGATTTCGCCGTTCGTGGGCCGTATCTACGATTGGTACAAGAAAGCCAATGGCAACGACTACACCGGCGCCGATGACCCGGGCGTGCAGTCGGTGACGCGTATCTACAACTACTACAAGGCCAATGACTACAAGACCGTGGTCATGGGTGCGAGCTTCCGCAACCTCAACCAGATCGAACAACTGGCCGGCTGCGACCGCTTGACCGTCAGCCCGGACCTGCTGGAAAAACTGGCCGCCGATGAAGGCAAGCTGGAGCGCAAGCTGGCGCCAGGGCAAGCCGGGGAAGCGCGCTTGATTCTCAATGAAGCGCAGTTCCGCTGGTTGTCCAACGAAGACGCCATGGCGACCGAGAAACTGGCCGAAGGTATTCGTCAGTTTGCCCGGGACCAGGAGAAGCTGGAGGCGTTACTGCAAGCCAAGCTTTGAGCGGATTCATGTGAAAAAGGGCGAACCTTGGTGGGTTCGCCCTTTTTTATTGGTTTTGCGCACGGAATGCACTGGCCGGAACGGCCTCATCGCGAGCAGGCTCGCTCCCACAGGGGGTCAGAGTGAATCAGGTATTGCGGCAAAAACAAGTCCTTTGCGGGAGCGAGCCTGCTCGCGACGGGACCTGCTTAGCCGACACAAGACTCAAGCGTCAGGGCCGCTCCAGCGCATTCACCAAGTCGTGAAACGCTTCACGATTGGAGTCATTGAGCCCCATGAGAATCTTGTGGGCTTCGAGCACCTTGATCCGCACTTCTTCTTCAGACTGGTCCTGGTCAGGCAGGTCGTCCAGGCATTCAGGGCATGGCACGGGGTCGCCAACGATGTTGAACACCTGGTCAAAACCCATGGACTGCAGCAGACGGGTGATATCGTTGTGGGTGGTGACAACGGTCGGCAGCAAGCCGACCTTCTGCCGTGACAGGATCGACAACTTGGCCAGCAGGCCCAGGGTGGTGCTGTCGATGCTGCGGGTTTCGGTCAGGTCGATCACGATGGCGCTGAAGTTCAGCGCAGTGAAGATCCGCTCAATAGTCGCATCCAGCGCCGAACACAGGGTCAGGCGCACTTCACCGACAAACTTCAGGACAAAGGTGCCGTCCTGCTCGGCGAACTGGATTCTACCGGTACTCATCAAAGGTTCCTGCTCAACACTAACAGGGCGATATCATCCGGCATCTCCCCGAGCGTGGCTAATCCAAACACTTGACGCAAGCCTTCCAGGCTGCCGCCCGCTGCGCTTACCCGTTCAGGCAAGGCCGCTTCTTTCTCTTTGAGTGTAGGTTCTGTCAAAAGGTCCAAAATGCCATCAGACATCAGCGTCAGGCTGAATGTCGGTGGCAATTCCAGTACGTGGTCTTCGTAGGTGGCCTCGTTGAACAGGCCCACCGGCAAACCTCGCCCTTCCAGGTAACGAACGCTGTCTGGCGTATACAACACAGGCAAAGGCAGGTGACCGCCGATGCTATAGGTCAACAAACCAGTCTCCTCGTCGATGACTCCACCGACCATTGTGACGTGTTTGCCCAGCTTACAACTGATCAGGCCTCGGTTGATATGCCCAAGGACTTCTGACGGCTTGAATTCTGGCAATGTGCCATTGCGCTTGGATTCGAACAACAGGCGCGTGGTCATGAACTTCAACAACACCGTCACGAACGCCGAGGAAGCACCATGGCCGGAAACATCGGCCAGGTAAAAGGCCACTCGTCGTTCGTCGACCCGGAAATAGTCCACGAAATCGCCCGACAGGTACAACGACGGAATGATCTGGTGGGCAAACCGGAAATCGTCGACGGTCCAGGGGCTGACCGGCAGCATGTTCATCTGTACCTGGCGCCCGGCGTTCTGGTCTTCCTGCAACAGGTTCAGGCTGGCTTCCAGCTCGCGGTTGGCGGTTTCCAGCTTTTCACGATAGCGCTGGTTTTCCAGCAACAGCCGCGAACGGTCCAAGGCCCGGCGCACCGAGTGTTCGAGTACCGCGAGGTCTTCAAGGGGCTTGATCAGGTAATCCGCCGCGCCCAGGCGCAACGCCTCGACCGCGTCGTTCATTACGCCCGCGCCCGAAACCACGATCACCGGGGTCTGCGAGGAAATCTCGGTGACCTGGCGAATGAGTTCGAGTCCGCCCATCTGCGGCATGCGCAGGTCGCAGATGACCAGGTCGGGCTTGTCTTGCTCGAATACCTGAAGACCCTGTTGGCCATTGCTGGCCTGCAGGACGCTGAAACCACTGTCTTCCAAGTAGGCTGCGAGGCTGGCTCGCACCACTTCGTCATCATCGATTATCAGCAGCGTGGCACTGGTTTTTGGCATGTGGGCAAACGGCGCCAGAATTAGGTTGGCGTAGCGGGCTGGGCTGTCTGGCCTGGCACGCACTACTGGATTCGCTTTCTAGCCTCTCTGTCGTACCGGTTTCAGGCCTTTGCCCTACACGCAAATACATCAGAGGTGCCCTTCTAAGGCGCAGACGGTACTCCCATCCGCCGGGCGTTTCAAGCTCATGCAGATAGCCGCTTGCCGTCTTTATTTGTCAAAGTACAGAGAGTTATAAGAACCGAGCGAAGCGTAACTCAATGGAAGGATCAAACCACCTCCAAAGCACAGAAGGCGGCCTTTCGGGCCGCCTTCCAGATCTACGAGACGAAATCAGAAATCGTCTTCAACCTGGCCATCCTTGACTTTGAATTCGCGGTTTTGCAGGTAAGCGTTGCGGATGAAGACGTACTTGTCACCGCTCACCATCTTCTCGGCCGACAACAGGCTGGCACGGGTGTCGACGACGTTCAGGCCTCGAATGGAGTTACGCACCGAGACGTTATCGATATAACGATACGGAGCTGTGTAGTCATCGACCAGCTTGGCTGGCGCGTCACGCAGGGTGCTTGGTCCCAACAGCGGCAACATCAAATACGGACCACTGCCCAGGCCCCAGTAGCCCAGGGTCTGGCCGAAATCTTCATCGCTGCGCTGCAGGCCCATCTGGGTGCCCACGTCGAAGAAGCCCAGCAGGCCGAAGGTGGTGTTGAAGATCAATCGGGCGGTGTCGACACCGGCAGCGGCCGGCTTGGCTTGCAGCACGTTGTTGGCCAGGTTGCCCACGTCGCCGATGTTGCGGAACATGTTATGGATGCCGTCTTCGAGGAATTGCGGCGTCACGTATTGATACCCCTGGGCCAGTGGCTTGAGCGCATAGGTATCGAGGGTGTCGTTGAAAGTGAAGATTGGACGGTTGATGCTTTCCCAAGGATCTTCTTCCGTGGCGGCCTGGGCAGCGAACGGAACCAGCAAGACGCTGGCAGATAAACACAGCAGAGCTAGACGATGGCTCCAGCGCATAGGGAAAACTCCTTGGATTATTCAGGCAAGGGCGCCGAGCCCAGGCGGTAAGCTGGCTAGTATAAGACGGAACGCGTAGATAGGCAGCACCGAAAAGCACGCAGATCGTAGGACTTTTCCGCGACCGGCACCCTTCATCTCACTGTCACCGGACTGTCATCGAGGCCCATTAGGCTGCTGGTTATTTCAAGGACGTTCCCATGCCCCGCGCCGAAGCCCTGCCCCTCCCCGCCTCCAGCCTGACCGCCGTACTGTTTGGCCTGAGCGGATGCCTGGTGGATTTCGGCGCACGCATCCGTCAACCAGGGGCTGGGCCAGTCGAGCATGCGCAGCCCACACCTGGCGCCCTTGAGAGCTTGCAGCAGTTGCAGCGCCAGGAAATCCCTTGCGCCTGGCTCGACGAGTTGCCACCTGCCATCAGCCACGCCCTGGCGGCTTCATTGCCGACATGGATCAAACCACCGCAACTTCCTGCAACAAATAATCCTTGGCCGGCGCCGCATGCCTGCTGGCAAGCCTTGATGGCGCTGAACGTCCAGCAACTGGACGGCTGCGTATTGGTCAGTGGCGAACCCAGGCTGTTGCAGTCAGGGCTCAACGCCGGCTTGTGGACCATCGGCCTGGCGTCCTGCGGCTCGCTGTGCGGCTTGGCGCCTGACCAATGGCAGGCGCTGAGCCAACAGGAACGGGAAAACAAGCGCGCCAAGGCCACCGTGCAATTGTTCGGCCTGGGGGTGCATTCGGTGATCGATCACTTGGGCGAACTCGACACCTGCCTGGCGGACATCAGCCAGCGCCGACTCAAAGGCGAGAAGCCATGACCGGGATCATGCAGGGAGCGCGAGGGTAGATTACTCTTAAGGCAAGCCACGGATTTTTGACGCACTGTCGCGGTCCATGGCTGTGCCTATCAATAAAGGGAGTACGCCAATGCCTGCCCGCGAATTGCAAGAACAGCTCAACAAACTGCGCGAGCAATTGGAACAGAATCCACCACTTTCCGAAGCCGAGCGCGATGACCTGCAGGCGCTGATGCAACAGATCGAACTTGAGCTCGAGCTGGAGACCCAGACACAGGATGCCAACCTCGCCGATAATGTGAACTTGGCCGTCGAGCGCTTCGAACTGGAACACCCGACGCTGGCCGGGACCTTGCGCAACATCGTGCAGGCCTTGGGCAACATGGGGATCTGAACCCTTTAAATGCAAAAAGCCCTGCTATCGATAGCAGGGCTTTTTTATGTCGGCAATCTGAAATGCAATCCATTGTGGGAGCGGGCTTGCTCGCGAAGGCAGTGTGTCAACCAAATGGACGTCGACTGACACACCGCCTTCGCGAGCAAGCCCGCTCCCACATTAGATACTCATTGGCGGACCAAACGATGGTTCGGCAATTGCACCGCTTCAGTACTGCGATACGGGTTGATGTCCAGCCCACCACGACGCACATACCGCGCGTACACGGTCAACTTCTCCGGTTTGAGCAAGCGCTGCAGGTCGAGAAAAATCCTCTCCACGCATTGCTCATGGAAATCCGAATGCTGGCGGAAGCTGACGATGTAGGCCAGCAGGCTGGCCGGGTCCAGGGCCGGGCCGCGATACTCCACCACCACGCTGCCCCAGTCCGGCTGACTGGTCACCGGGCAGTTGGACTTGAGCAGGTGGCTGTGCAGGCTTTGCTCGACGATGCGCGATGCATCGCAACGCAACAGCTCCGGGCGCGGGTGCGCGTAGGAATCGACGCTGATGTCCAAATCGTCGATGCACGTACCGGGCAACGCCACGATGCCTTCGCTTTCCACATCCGTGAGGCTGCGGATCCGCACGCCCACCGCTTTGCCGGCGGCTGCCGACAGGTCCTGGCGCAGGGTCGCTTCCAGGCTCGCGGTATCGGCGAACGGCGTCTGGTTCAGGGAATTGAGGTACAGCTTGAAGGATTTGGACTCGATGATGTTCGGCGAGTCCGCCGGGATCGCGAACTCACCGATGGCCACCACCGGCTTGCCGGACGGCAACAGCCACGACAGCTCGAAACAGTTCCAGAAATCCACGCCCTTGTACGGCAAGGTCTCGGCCGTCAGGCCCAGTTCCGCCCATTTCGCGGTGCGCGGGATCGGAAACAGCAGTGACGGCGTGTACGTGGCGATGTATTCGCTGGACTTGCCCAGCGGCGAGTGTTCGGCTGCGGGATGCATGACAGAAACCTGACTGAAGAATCAGCGGATTCTATCAGCCTTTGCCGTAGCCTTTGAGTGCTTACTGACTGACTGTCAGGTCGCCCTTCATCCCGGCCTGGTAATGCCCGGGAATATTGCAGGCAAACTCCAGGCGCGTGGCCTTGCTGAAGGTCCAGGTCAGCTCGGCGGTTTTGCCCGGCTCCACCAATACGCTGTTGGGGTCATCGTGGCGCATGCTCGCCTGGTCGTGGCCCATGGCGCCATGGTCCATCCCCGGCTTCATCGCGGTCGGCATCAACTGGCCGCTCTGCTGCATCTTGAGCATTTCCTGTTGGTGGTCGGCGTGCATGGCGGCGTCGCCCAGGTTGAATTCGTGGAGCAACTGGCCTTTATTGATCAGCACGAACCGAACCGTCTCGCCGGCCTTGATATCAAGGGCACCGGGATCGAACGTCATGTCGCCCATCACCACCTCGATGCTGCGACTGGCCTTGGCTGCCGGTGCAGGCTGGCCAAAATCGAAATGGCCCGGCGATGCCCACGACGACGCACTGAGGGCCAGTGCGCAAGCGGCCAGGATCAAGCGGTTTCCCATCAACATGTCCATACTCCAATCAGTTTCAGCTTGTGGGAAACTCTATCGCTACAGGCCTGCCAGTCGGCTGACAGTTCGATTACAACTTTGTCAGGTTACACCACGAGCCCGCCTGCCACGGTATAACGCCCTCGTTCCAACCCAGCATTGAGCCGCCCATGAAACTGCTGATCGTCGAAGACCAAACCAAAACCGGCCAATACCTGCGCCAAGGCCTGGGCGAAGCCGGGTTCAACGCCGACCTGGTAGCCGACGGGATCACCGGCCAGCAACTGGCCTTGAGCGGCGAATACGCCTTGCTGATCCTCGACGTGATGTTGCCCGGCCGCGATGGTTGGCAGATCCTGCAAGCCGTTCGCGGAGCCGGGCTGGATACACCGGTGTTGTTCCTCACTGCGCGGGACGCGGTACAGGATCGGGTCCACGGCCTGGAGCTGGGCGCTGATGATTACCTGGTCAAGCCCTTTGCTTTTTCCGAGTTGCTGGCACGGGTGCGCAGCCTGCTGCGTCGAGGCAGCTCGACACAACAGGAAACCGCCCTGCAACTGGCCGACTTGCGCCTGGACCTGATCCGCCGCCGTGTCGAACGCAGCGGTCGACGCATCGATCTCACCGCCAAGGAATTCGCCTTGTTGGAAATGCTCCTGCGCCGTCAGGGCGAAGTGCTGCCCAAGTCGCTGATCGCGTCCCAGGTCTGGGACATGAACTTCGACAGCGACACCAACGTCATCGAAGTCGCGATACGGCGCCTGCGAATCAAGATTGACGATGAGTTCCCCAGCAAACTCATCCACACCGTGCGGGGCATGGGTTATGTGCTTGAAGAGCGCAGCCTGTGAGGGGCCGGTGGTCACTGAGTAGCCGCCTGGCGCTGCTGTTTGCTGCCTGCACCGCCGTGGTGTCATTGTTCGCCGGCATCCTGTTCAGCCGTGGCAGCGAGGCGCACTTCATCGAGCTGGACCAGCAACTGCTCGAAGGCAAGCTGATCGGCCTGCGCCGGACCCTGCAAGATCTCGACGCCGAACAGATCCAGGGCCGCCTGGAAGATGAACTGAGCCGTCAGGCCGATCTGGCGCTGCGCATCAAGGGCAGTGATGGTGTGCGTTGGTACGACAGCTCGATCCGGATCCCGGCTCAATTGCCGGAGCGGCCCGGCCTGTCGACCCTCAGCGATGCCGACAACGACTACCGGGTGTTGAACGCGCCGCTGTATCCCGATCGAGCCAATTCACCACAACTGACCCTGTTGCTGGACATCACTCATCACCAGCATTTCCTGCAACGCATGCAGCGCCTGATCTGGCTGACCGTCGGCCTCTCAGCCCTGGCCACGGCCCTGCTCGGTGCCTGGGCCGCCCGGCGGGCCTTGCGGCCATTGCGACGCATGGGCGCCATCGCCCGCAGCGTCTCGGCCCGCTCTCTCAACGCCCGACTGCCCGAAGAGCAAATGCCTACGGAACTGGCGGAATTGGCCCACAGCATCAATGCCATGCTCGGACGCCTCGACGATGCGTTTCAGCGACTCTCGGCGTTCTCGGCCGACATCGCCCATGAGTTGCGCACGCCGCTGTCCAATTTGCTGACCCATACCCAGGTCACCCTCACCCGCGAGCGCTCCCTGGAGGATTACCGCGAGGCATTGCACAGCAATCTCGAGGAACTGCAATGGATGGCGCAATTGGTCAATGACATGCTGTACCTGGCCAAGGCCGACCACGGCCTGCTGGCGATCAATCGCGAACCGCTGCAATTGGCCGAAGAAGTGGACTTGCTGCTGGACTTCTTCTCGCCCCTGGCCGAAGACACCAACGTACGCCTGAGTCGCGAGGGCGAAAGCCACATCGAGGGCGACCGTAATATGTTGCGTCGGGCCCTTTCCAACCTGCTGGACAACGCCCTGCGCTTCACCCCCGTTGACGGCGAAGTGCGGGTACGAATTGTCGATGAGGTTCAAGGGGTGAGCGTAAGCGTGGAAAACAGTGGCGAGGGGATTCCAGCGGACCTGCTGCCGCGCCTGTTCGACCGTTTCTACCGCGCCGACCCGGCTCGCCAGGAAGGCAGCAGCGAACACGCGGGGCTCGGGCTGGCGATTACCCGCTCGATCATCCGCGCCCATGGCGGGCAGATCCACTGTGAGTCAGCCGATGGCTGGACGCGGTTTGTGATCGAGTTGCCGAAAGAGAATTGAAGGCAGCACACAAACCTGTGGCGAGGGGATTTAGCGAAACGTCGCACCGCCCCGCTGGGCTGCGAAGCAGCCCCAATACAGTCAACTCAACCTGCCTACTACCCCCAGGTGCCAGGGTTTAGGGTCGCTTCGCGACCCAGCGGGGATAAATCCCCTCGCCACAGAGAGCATCCATTTGACACGAGGTTGTGCGACCTCAAGAGTAGCGCAACGCCTGCGCCGGTTCGATCTTAGCCGCGCGCCACGCCGGGTACACGGTGGCGAGGAAGCTCAGGATGAACCCGGCCGAGCAGATCAGCAGAACATCGGCGCGCTGAAGCTCCGAAGGCAGGTTGCTGACAAAGTACACATCGGAACTGAAGATGTGCTGGCCACTGACCCGCTCCAGCCAGCCCACCAGCTCACTGACGTTCAACGCCGCGATCACCCCCAACACGCCGCCGATCAGCGTGCCGACGACGCCAATCACCGTGCCCTGGACCATGAAAATCGCCATGATCTGCCGCGGTGTGGCACCGATGGTGCGCAGGATCGCGATGTCCGCGCCTTTGTCGTTCACCACCATGATCAGCGTGGCGATGATGTTGAACGCCGCCACGGCGACGATCATCAGCAACAGCAAGCCGATCATGGTCTTTTCCATCTTCATGGCACTGAACAGGCTGCCCTGGGTGTGGGTCCAGTCGTCGGCCTTGTAGTTCGCGCCCAGACCGGTGGCGATGTCCCCGGAGACCTTCGGCGCCGCGTACAAATCTTTCACCGCCAGGCGCACGCTTTGCACCTGGTTCGGCTGCCAATGCTGCATCTGCGCGGCGTCGGCCACGTGGATCAGGGCCATGGAGCCATCCAGTTCGGCACCGACCTTGAATACACCCACCACGTTCAGCCGCTGCATGCGCGGAGTGATACCACCCGGCGCGGTGCTGACTTCCGGCACGATCAGGGTGATTTTATCGCCGACGTTCAGACGAAAACGCCGCGCGGTGATTTCACCGATCACCACGCCAAACTCGCCCGGCTTCAAGGCATCGAGACGGCCCTGGACGATGTGCTGGGCGACGATGGACACCTTGCCTTCCTGGGCCGGATCGATGCCGCTGATCTGGATCGGCTGCATCGAACCTTTATGGCTCAGCATCCCTTCCATCTCGGTGAACGGCACAGCGGCGGTCACCTCGGGATTTTTCAGCGCCGCGGCGGCCACTGGCTGCCAGTCGTCGATCGGATTGACGCCGACGATGGTGGCGTGGGGCACCATGCCGAGGATGCGCGAGCTCATTTCGCGCTGGAAGCCGTTCATCACCGACAACACCACGATCATCGCCAGCACACCCAGGGCGAGGCCGATCATCGAGGTCATGGAAATGAACGAAACAAAGCGATTGCGGCGCTTGGCGCGGGTATAGCGCGTGCCGATAAAGATCGATAACGGTCTGAACATTCGCGGGGCACCGTATGAAAATAAAAGACCCGGCACGGGTTTCAAGTGCCGGGTTTCGGTCGGTCAGATGGGCGTCAGGCAACCTTCCTGCAAGTGCAGGACGCGGTCCATCTGCCGGGCCAGGTTCATGTCGTGGGTCACCACCAGGAACGCCGTGCGCATCGAGGTGCTGAGTTCCAGCATCAGGTCCTGAATGCCTTGGGCGGTGTGGGAGTCGAGGTTACCGGTCGGCTCGTCGAGCATCACCAGGCCAGGCTTGTTGACCAGGGCGCGGGCAATCGCCACACGTTGGCGCTCGCCACCGGACAGTTCCGCCGGCTTGTGCTCCAGGCGATGGCCCAGCCCTACCCGCTCCAGCAACGCCGTGGCGCGCTGACGGGCTTCAGGAATCGCTGTGCGACCGATCAACAGCGGCATGCAGACGTTTTCCAGAGCCGTGAACTCTGGCAGCAAGTGGTGGAACTGGTAGACGAAACCGAGGGAACGGTTGCGCAGCAGGCCACGGGCCTTCTCGTTCAGCGCCGAAAGCTCTTCGCCGGCCAGCCAGACACTGCCGGCGGTCGGCGTGTCGAGGCCGCCCAGCAGGTTGAGCAAGGTACTCTTGCCCGACCCGGAGGTGCCGACAATCGCCACGCGCTCGCCAGGGTGCAACTCCAGTTGCAGGCCCGACAGCACCACCACCGACTCTGGACCTTCCTCGTAGGATTTGCCCAGGTTGCGGCAACTCAAGATAGCTTTTTCACTCATGCCCGACTCACTCATAACGTAACGCCTCCGCAGGCTGGGTGCGCGCGGCACGCCAGGCTGGATACAGGGTGGCGAGGAAACTCAGGACCAACGCAGCGCCGCAGACCATCAACACGTCATCGGCCTGCAATTGCGACGGCAGGTAGTCGATGAAGTACACGTCGGCGTTGAGAAACTTGTGCCCGATCAGGCCTTCGAGGGCAGCAATCGCGGCGCTGACATTCAGCGCGGCGAACATCCCGACCAGGGCGCCGACGAACGTGCCGATCACGCCGATGACCGTGCCCTGGACCATGAAGATCCGCATGATCTGCCCCGGCGTGGCGCCGAGGGTGCGCAGGATGGCGATGTCGCCCTTCTTGTCGTTCACCACCATCACCAACGTGGAGATGATGTTGAACGCCGCCACGGCGACGATCAGCAACAGCAGCAGGCCGATCATGGCCTTTTCCATGCGGATCGCCTGGTACAGGTTGCCATGGGTGCGGGTCCAGTCCCGGGCGTAGTAACGGTCTTCGCCGAGCTGCTGGGCGATGGTCCATGCCACACGCGGGGCCTGGAACAGGTCGTCGAACTTCAACCGCAGGCCCTGGACCTGATCCGGTTTCCAACGATGCAGGCGCGCCAGGTCCTGGAGATTGGTGACGCCCAGGTAACCGTCCAGCTCGCCGGCGCCGACATGGAAAATACCAACCACGGTAAAGCGCTTCATGCGCGGGAACATGCCGCCCGGGGTCACGGTGACCTCCGGGGCGACGAAGGTCAGTTTGTCGCCAATGGCAACGCCGAGCTTCGCCGCGGCCTTGTCGCCAATGACGATGCCGAAACCGCCTGGCGCCAGGTCGTCGAGTTTGCCCTGCTGCATGAAGTTATCGATGATCGATACCTGCCGCTCGAGCTCTGGGTCGATGCCGTTGAGCAACACCTTGGACACCTTGCCGTCGTTGGTCAGCAGCCCCTGCATCTGGGTGAACGGCGCCACGGCCAGCACCTGCGGGTTCTGCTTGACCTTGGCGGCCAGGCTCGGCCAATCACTGATGGCTTCGCCGGTTTCGAGGGTCGCGTGGGGCACCATGCCCAGCACGCGGGTGCGCATCTCATGGTCGAAGCCGTTCATCACCGACAGTACGACGATCATCACGACCACGCCAAGGGCCAGCCCGATGATGGACGTCAGGGAAATGAACGATACGAAATGATTGCGACGCTTTGCACGGGTATAACGCGTGCCGATAAATACGAAGAGAGGTCTGAACATGTCGGGGCTTGTTCGGAGGGAAAAGGAACGTCCTTGTGGCGGGGGTCTCAAACCAGCTTTACACTCAGACCACCGCCGCTACCATGGGTTCGCCATGTCGACATTAGATGAAGAAGATCGCCGCGAATACTACCGTATCGAGGACACGATCGCACTGGAAATTCGGCCCCTGTCCATTCCTGAAGCTGCTGGCCAGGAAGTGTTGCAGGATGCTTCTCCATTGTTCAATCTGCTCAGCGAACTGCACCTGAGCGAATTCGAGTCACAGCACCTGCTGCGCCAGATCAGCGAGCGCGAACGCAGCATCGCGGCGTACCTCAAGGCAATGAACAAACGCATCGACCTGCTCAGCCAGGTCATTGCCCTGACGGTGCTCGGCGAAATCGGTGAACCGCAGCCGGTGATCATTTCCGAAGGCGGCGTCGACTTCCAGTACCCCACACCGATCGCGGTTGGCGCCCATCTGTCGATCAAACTGGTGCTGATGCCGCAAGCTCTCGGCTTACTGCTCCGGGCACGGGTCACCCACTGCGACCCCAAGGGCGGCGGCTACGACGTGGGCACCGAGTTCGAACGCCCGACCGACGCCCAGCGCCAGTTGCTGGCCCGCTACATCCTGCAGAAACAGGCGCAAGAACGACGCCTGGCCCGGGAACTGAACGAATCAGGTATCAATAAGGAAGAACCGTGACCCTCATTTATGGCCACCGCGGCGCCAAGGGCGAAGCGCCGGAAAACACCCTGACCGGTTTTCAGGAGTGCCTCAAGCACGGCGTACGCCGTTGCGAGCTGGACCTGCATCTTTCGATGGACGGCGAGTTGATGGTGATCCACGATCCGACCCTCAAGCGCACAACGGATCGCCGGGGCAAAGTGGTGGAGCATTCCGCCGCCGAACTGGTGACCTACGATGCGCGCAAGGGTGGCCCGGGCTGGATCAAGCCGTGCCCGATCCCACGCCTGGAAGAGTTGTTCGAGAAGTGTGACTTCGAGCATTGGCAACTGGAGGTCAAGAGCGCCTCGCGCACCCGCGCCGCAGCCACGGTATTGGGCATCCGTGAAATGGCCCAGCGTTTTGGGCTGCTGGACAAGATCACCATCACCTCCAGCTCCCGGGAAGTGCTCAAGGCGGCCCTGGACCTGACCCCCGACATCTCTCGCGGACTGGTGGCCGAGTACGCCTGGCTCGACCCGTTGAAGGTCGCCCAGAGCTACGGCTGCGAGATTCTGGCGTTGAACTGGACCCTGTGCACACCGGAACGCCTGGCCAAGGCGCAGCGCCAGGGGCTGCATGTGTCGGTGTGGACCGTCAACGAGCCCGCGCTGATGCGCAGGCTCGCCGACTTTGGCGCTGACAGCCTGATTACAGACTTTCCCGGTTTGGCCACTGCCACGCTCGAGAACTGCTGAAATCGGTCTCCCCGGCCGGCTCAGGCCACCGGCCGGAGCCGCTCAAAAAAGCCGGTTGAGCCCGTCATAGGCCGCTACCCGATAGGCTTCGGCCATGGTCGGGTAGTTGAACGTGGTGTTGACGAAGTACTTCAGCGTGTTCAATTCGCCCGGCTGGTTCATGATCGCCTGGCCGATGTGCACGATCTCCGACGCCTGATAGCCGAAGCAGTGCACGCCCAGCACTTCCAGGGTCTCGCGGTGGAACAGGATCTTCAGCATACCTTGCGGCTCACCGGCGATCTGCGCCCGCGCCATGCTCTTGAAGAACGCCTTGCCCACTTCGTAAGGCACCTTGGCCTGGGTCAGCTCCTGCTCGTTCTTGCCGATCGAGCTGATCTCCGGAATGGTGTAGATGCCGGTCGGCACGTCGTTGACGAAGCGCCAGCTGCCATTGTCGACAATGCTGCCGGCGGCCGAACGGCCCTGGTCGTGGGCGGCACTGGCCAGGCTCGGCCAGCCGATCACGTCACCGGCACCGTAGATGTTCGGTACGCAAGTGCGGTAGTTCTCGTCGACTTCGATCTGGCCACGGCTGTTGACCTTCACGCCGATGTTTTCCAGGCCCAGGGTGTCGGTGTTGCCGGTACGGCCGTTACACCAGAGCAAGGCGTCGGCCTTGATCTTCTTGCCGGACTTGAGGTGCAGGATCACGCCATTGTCGACGCCTTCGACGCGGTCGTAGTCTTCGTTATGGCGCACGGTGATGTTGTTGTTGCTGAAGTGATAGCTCAGGGCCTGGGAGATTTCCGAGTCCAGGAAGCTCAGCAACTGACCACGGTTATCCACCAGCTCCACCAGCACACCCAGGCCGCTGAAGATCGAGGCGTATTCGCAACCGATCACCCCGGCGCCGTAGACGATCAGTTTGCGCGGGGTGTGGCCCAGGCTCAGGATGGTGTCGCTATCGTAGATGCGCGCGTGGTTGAAATCGATGTCGGCCGGGCGATACGGGCGTGAACCGGTGGCGATGATGATGTGCTTGGCCACCAGTTTCTCGACCACACCATTGCCGCAGACCACTTCAACCGTCTGCTCATCGGCGAAGCTGCCGGTGCCGAAGAACACGTCGACACGATTGCGGGCGTAGTAACCGGTGCGCGAGGCCACCTGCTTGGAGATCACCTTCTCGGCACTCTTGAGCACGTCCGGGAAGGAGAACCAGCGCGGCTCGCCGATGGCCCGGAACATCGGGTTGGTGTTGAACTGCATGATCTGCCGGACCGAGTGACGCAAGGCCTTGGACGGGATGGTACCCAAGTGGGTGCAGTTGCCGCCGACCTGCCGACGGCTGTCGACCATCGCCACCTTGCGCCCTGCCTTGGCCGCGTTCATTGCCGCGCCTTCCCCCGCAGGGCCGGAGCCCAGTACCACCACGTCGTAGTTGTAGACAGCCATGCGTACTCCTCAGAACAGGCCGTGGCGCCTCACTTGGCACCGACGGCTAAATCATGCCGGCCTGCGGCATGAAGGAACAATTTGGGGCCGGTTCACGAGCCCGGCCACAGTCTATAGAAGCGTCAACGCCGCGCACATTACCCCTTGGTCGCGTCGTAGGCTAGTTTTGCCTGCGCTATTTCGCCACAGGCATGCTTTCACAGCGCTGTCATCATTGCATGACCTTATCTCAAGTTCGCCTGAATCAATGTGGCGAGGGAGCTTGCTCCCGCTTGAGTGCGAAGCGCTCAAAAAAGAGGGTTGCTGCGCAACCCAGCGGGAGCAAGCTCCCTCGCCACGGATTATTTACGCCCTAAGCGAACAACATTGCTGGCATCACTGGTTTGTTCCACGAATGATCCGTTCAAACACATCGTTGGTGCGGGTGACAAAACGATTGCCATCGCGCACCACGAAAAATACCCCGATACCGTGCTTTTCGGCATAGTCCCAACCCCGTTCAGGCCCGAGAATCAACAACAGCGTCGATAGTCCATCGGCCATCAACGCCGAAGGATGAATCACTGTGACCGACGCGAGGTTGTGTAGGACTGGTGTACCGGTGCGCGCATCAAACGTGTGGGAATAACGCCTGCCACCCTGTTGGAAATATTTGCGGTAGTCACCCGAGGTGGAAACCCCGTAGCCATTGACCTCAATGACACGCTCGGCCACTTGCCGATCATCCCGGGGTTCTTCCAGGGCGATACGCCAGGCCGAGCCATCGGGTTTGCGCCCGACGGCCTTGAGCTCACCGGTGGCTTCGGCCAGGTAACTGTCGACGCCCAAGGCCTGGAGCCTGGCGGCGATGCGGTCGACGGTATAGCCCGCGGCGATACTGTTGAAGTCGACCTCCACCGCGGCGTCCTTGCACAACCGGTCGCCCTCAATACGCAAATGACCGTGACCGACGCGCTGGCGCACCAAGGCCAACGCCTCGGTACTCGGCACTTGTTCTTCCCGGGACTGGGGCCCGAAGCCCCACAGGTTCAGCAACGGCTCCACGGTCAGGTCGAAAGAGCCATCGCTTTGAACCGACAACTGCTCGCCCACGCGGATCAACTCCAGGATCGGGCCAGGCATGATCTGACAGCTATTGGCCGGCAACGCATTGAAACGTTCGACGTCCGAGTCGCTGCGATAGGTCGAGAATTGCCGATCCACTTCGGCAAGGATGTTTTCCACCTCGGCCTGAACCTCTTTCGGACCCGGCCCGGCGGAATGCCTGACGTACTGAATGGAATAATGACTGCCCATGGTCGGCCCATCGAAGCGTTCCAGCGTGTCGCCGTTGCCGCAACCGGACAACACGCCGGCCAGCACCACAACCCCAATCCATCGTCCAGTTAACAAATCTTCATCTCCCCTCAAAACCGCGCCGGCCATTATGAACGCCAGCGCACGCAAAAACCCTGTGGGAGCCGATGGAACCTTGTGGGAGCAAAGCTTGCTCGCGATGAACGATGACACGGTCTCGCAGTTAAACCGTGTCGACTGCATCGCGAGCAAGCTTTGCTCCCACAGGTTCCCACAAGGCTTCCACTGGGGTACGGCGCTTTCATACAAGATTGTCAGAGTGAGTACCTACACATGCCTTCCAATACGAGCAACGGCAAGGCGATTTTTCGCGTTGTCAGCGGCAACTTCCTGGAGATGTTCGACTTCATGGTCTACGGCTTCTACGCCACGGCCATCGCCAAGACGTTCTTCCCCGCCGACAGTGCGTTCGCCTCGCTGATGCTGTCCCTGGCCACGTTTGGTGCAGGGTTCTTGATGCGCCCCCTCGGGGCGATTTTTCTCGGCGCCTACATCGACCGCCACGGACGCCGCAAAGGCTTGATCATCACCCTGATGCTGATGGCCATGGGTACCATACTGATCGCCTGCGTACCGGGCTACGCAGTCCTCGGCGTGGCGGCCCCCTTGCTGGTCCTGCTGGGCCGCTTGCTGCAAGGCTTCTCCGCTGGCGTGGAACTCGGAGGCGTATCGGTTTACCTGGCGGAAATTTCCACGCCCGGGCGCAAGGGTTTCTTTGTCAGTTGGCAATCGGCCAGCCAGCAGGCTGCCGTGGTGTTTGCCGGCCTGTTGGGGGTTGGCCTCAATCACTGGCTGAGTCCCCAGGAGATGGGCGACTGGGGCTGGCGCGTACCGTTCCTGGTGGGCTGCATGATTGTGCCGGCAATATTCATGATCCGTCGTTCACTGGAGGAAACACCTGAGTTCCAGGCGAGAAAACATCGTCCTAGCCTGTCGGAAATTGTCCGCTCCATCGGTCAGAACTTCGGCATCGTCTTGGCAGGCATGGCGCTGGTGGTGATGACCACCGTATCGTTCTACCTGATCACCGCTTACACACCGACCTTCGGCAAGGCCGAGCTGAACCTGTCGGACCTGGATGCACTGCTGGTCACGGTGTGCATCGGCTTGTCGAATTTCTTCTGGCTGCCGGTGATGGGGGCGTTTTCCGACAAGATCGGACGCAAACCCCTGTTGCTCGGTGCGACTGTCCTGGCGATCCTGACGGCCTATCCGGCACTGTCCTGGCTGGTGGCGAACCCCAGCTTCAGCCATTTGCTGATCGTCGAGCTGTGGTTGTCGTTCCTGTATGGATCCTACAACGGTGCCATGGTCGTGGCCTTGACGGAAATCATGCCGGTCGAGGTGCGCACCACCGGTTTCTCCCTGGCCTACAGCCTGGCGACAGCGACGTTCGGCGGGTTTACTCCGGCGGCCTGTACCTACCTGATTCATGTGCTCGACAACAAGGCTGCACCGGGGATATGGCTCAGTGGCGCGGCGGTGCTGGGGTTGATTGCGACCCTGGTGCTGTTCAAGGGCAATCGGCATGAACTGCGCACTGAACAAGCCTCGATAGTCGGCGGCGCCTGAAAAATCGTCATCGCGAGCAGGCTCGCTCCCACATTTGATCACATACATCAGCAACAACTCGGTCAACTGTGGGAGCGAGCCTGCTCGCGATGAGGCCAGCCCAGCCAACAAAAAACCTGCAGACAAAAAAACGCCCCGACAAGTCGGGGCGTTTTCACAAGCAGCTAAGGCTTAGCGCGGGAACGCTGGCGGGTTTACCCCGGCCATGTCTTCCATCACGCGAACCACCTGGCAGCTGTAACCGAATTCGTTGTCGTACCAGACGTACAGGACAACGCGGTTGTCTTGGCTGATGGTGGCTTCAGCATCCACGACACCGGCGTGGCGCGAGCCCACGAAGTCGGTGGAGACCACTTCTTGGGAATTGACGAAGTCGATCTGCTTATGCAGCTCGGAGTGCAGCGCCATGTAGCGCAGGTACTCGTTCATCTCTTCACGGGTGGCGGCTTTCTCAAGGTTCAGGTTGAGAATGGCCATCGACACGTTCGGCGTCGGCACGCGGATCGCATTGCCGGTCAGCTTGCCGGCCAGTTCAGGCAGGGCCTTGGCGGCGGCGGTGGCGGCACCGGTCTCGGTGATGACCATGTTCAGCGCGGCGCTGCGACCACGGCGGTCGCCCTTGTGGAAGTTATCGATCAGGTTCTGGTCGTTGGTGTACGAGTGAACCGTTTCAACGTGACCATTGACGATGCCGAACTTGTCGTTCACAGCCTTGAGCACCGGCACGATGGCGTTGGTGGTGCAAGAGGCGGCGGAGACGATCTTGTCGTCAGCGGTGATGTCGCCGTGGTTGATGCCGTGGACGATGTTCTTCAGCTTGCCCTTGCCAGGCGCGGTCAGGACAACGCGGTCGATACCCGGGCAGGCCAGGTGCTGGCCCAGGCCATCGGCGTCACGCCATACACCGGTGTTGTCCACCAGCAGTGCGTCCTTGATACCGTACTGGGTGTAGTCCACCTCGGTCGGGTTCTTCGCGTAGATCACCTGGATCAGGTTGCCGTTGGCGGTGATGGTGTTGTTTTCTTCGTCGATGGTGATGGTGCCGTTGAACGAACCATGGACCGAATCGCGACGCAGCAGGCTGGCACGCTTGGTCAGGTCGTTCTCGGCGCCCTTGCGCACCACGATGGCACGCAGGCGCAGGCCGTCGCCACCACCGGTTTTTTCGATCAGGATGCGCGCCAGCAGACGGCCGATACGACCGAAGCCGTACAGGACCACGTCGGTGCCTTTGCGAGCCGAAACGTTCTGCTGGCCAACCACATCAGCCAACTCTTCACGAACGAACTGCTCGGCGCTACGGCCGTTGCCTTCGTTGCGGAACTTGAACGCCAACTTGCCCAGATCCACCGAAGCCGCGCCGAGCTTGAGCTCGCTCATGGCTTTGAGCAGAGGGAATGTTTCGTGGACGGAGAGTTCGCTGTCGTCGGAAGAACGGTGGCGAGCAAAGCGGTGGGCTTTGAGGATCGCGATGACAGACTGGTTGATCAGGCTGCGGCCATAGATCGAGCTCACCACGTTGTTATTGCGGTAGAGCTGACCGATGAGAGGGATCATCGCTTCTGCGAGAGCTTCACGATCAATCCATTCACCAAGACACTGGTCGGGCTTCTGAGTCACGGTAACCTTCCACATGTAGGGGCTGAAAAAAGGGGCTACATTATGCCGCCGAGTCCTCGGCTGAGCAATGCGCGCCTGTCGCACCGTGGTTTTCCTGTCTGCCTGGGTAGTCTGCGACTGACAGCAGCCCCCTTCCCCCGCTACAATTGCCGACTTTGTCGCAACGCTGGAGCTCAACCTTCCGTGCCCGTTCTGCGTCTTCCGCTTCTCCCTGCCGCGGCAGGTAAACAGCACTGGGGCAACCTGCCCGGTGCCGCCCTGAGCCTGGCCATCGCCGAGGCTGCCAGCGCTGCAAAGCGTTTCACCCTGCTGCTGACCGCCGACAGCCAAAGCGCCGAGCGGCTGGAACAGGAGCTGAGTTTCTTCGCTCCGGATTTGCCGGTCTTGCATTTCCCGGACTGGGAAACCCTGCCCTACGATCTGTTTTCGCCACACCAGGACATCATTTCCCAGCGAATCGCCAGCCTTTATCGGCTGCCGGAGCTCAGTCATGGCGTTTTGGTAGTGCCGATCACCACGGCCCTACATCGCCTGGCACCGACCCAGTTCCTGCTCGGTAGCAGCCTGGTGCTGGACATCGGCCAGAAGCTCGATGTCGAGCAAATGCGCACCCGCCTCGAGGCCAGTGGCTACCGCTGCGTCGACACGGTGTACGAGCACGGCGAGTTCGCGGTACGCGGCGCCTTGATCGATCTGTTCCCGATGGGCAGCAAGCTGCCTTATCGCATCGACCTGTTCGATGACGAAATCGAGACCCTGCGCACCTTCGATCCGGAAAACCAGCGCTCCATCGACAAAGTGCAGTCGATCCGCCTGTTGCCGGCCAAGGAATTCCCGCTACAGAAGGAAGCCGTGACCCGCTTCAAGGCACGCTTTCGCGAGCGCTTCGATGTGGATTTCCGCCGCTGCCCGATTTTCCAGGACCTGAGCAGCGGGATTACTCCCGCCGGCATCGAGTACTACTTGCCACTGTTTTTCGAAGAAACCTCCACCCTGTTCGATTACCTGCCCCAGGACACCCAGGTGTTCTCCCTGCCGGGCATCGAGCAAGCAGCGGAAAACTTCTGGAACGACGTGCGCAACCGCTACGAAGAGCGTCGCGTCGATCCTTCCCGGCCTTTATTGCCGCCAGCCGAGCTGTTCCTGCCGGTGGAAGACTGTTTTGCCCGCCTCAAGAGCTGGCCGCGGGTGGTGGCGAGCCAGCAGGACGTGGAGACCGGTGTCGGTCGTGAACGCTTCCCGGCCAAAGCGTTGCCGGACCTGGCCATCGAAGCCAAGGCCACGCAGCCACTGGCAGCGCTGGCTGGCTTTCTCGACACATTCCCCGGTCGCGTATTGTTCACCGCCGAAACCGCGGGTCGTCGCGAAGTGCTGTTGGAGCTGCTTGAACGCCTGAAGCTGCGACCGAAGACGGTGGACAACTGGCCGGACTTCGTCGCCGGCAAGGATCGCCTGGCGATTACCATCGCCCCGCTGGACGAAGGACTGGTACTCGATGACCCCGCCCTCGCGCTGGTCGCCGAAAGCCCGTTGTTCGGCCAGCGCGTCATGCAACGTCGCCGTCGCGAGAAACGCGCCGACGCCGCCAACGACGCCGTCATCAAGAACCTCACAGAACTTCGCGAAGGTGCGCCCGTGGTGCACATCGACCACGGCGTGGGCCGCTACCTGGGCCTGGCGACCCTGGAGATCGACAATCAGGCCGCTGAATTCCTCACACTGGAATACGCCGAGGGCGCCAAGCTCTATGTGCCGGTGGCGAACCTGCACCTGATCGCCCGCTACACTGGCAGCGACGACGCCCTGGCCCCACTGCATCGCCTGGGCTCGGAAACCTGGCAGAAAGCCAAGCGCAAGGCGGCCGAACAGGTGCGCGACGTGGCCGCCGAACTGCTGGACATCTACGCCCGGCGCGCAGCTCGTGAGGGCTATGCCTTCGCCGATCCGAAAGCCGACTACGAAACCTTCAGCGCCGGTTTCCCGTTCGAAGAAACCGTCGACCAGCAGACCACCATCGAAGCGGTGCGCGCCGACATGCTCGCGCCCAAGCCCATGGACCGGCTGGTGTGTGGCGACGTCGGCTTCGGCAAGACCGAGGTGGCGATGCGCGCCGCGTTCATTGCCGTGCATGGTGGCAAGCAGGTGGCAATCCTGGTGCCGACCACCCTGCTCGCCCAGCAGCACTACAACAGTTTCCGCGACCGCTTCGCCGACTGGCCGGTGACCGTGGAAGTCATGAGCCGTTTCAAATCCACCAAGGAAGTGAATGCCGCCGTGGCCGACCTGGCCGAAGGCAAGATCGACATCGTCATCGGCACGCACAAGCTGCTGCAGGACGACGTGAAGATCAAAAACCTGGGACTGGTGATCATCGACGAGGAGCACCGCTTTGGTGTGCGCCAGAAAGAGCAGCTCAAGGCCCTGCGCAGCGAAGTCGACATCCTGACCCTGACGGCCACGCCGATCCCACGCACATTGAACATGGCCGTGTCGGGCATGCGCGACCTGTCGATCATCGCCACGCCGCCGGCCCGGCGCCTGTCAGTGCGCACGTTCGTGATGGAGCAGAACAAAAGCACGGTCAAGGAAGCCTTGCTGCGTGAGCTGCTGCGTGGCGGCCAGGTCTATTACCTGCACAACGACGTGAAGACCATCGAGAAATGCGCCGCCGACCTGGCCGAACTGGTGCCGGAAGCCCGTATCGGCATCGGCCACGGGCAGATGCGCGAACGCGAACTCGAGCAGGTGATGAGCGACTTCTACCACAAGCGCTTCAATGTGCTGATCGCCTCGACCATCATCGAGACCGGCATCGACGTGCCGAGCGCCAACACCATCATCATCGAGCGCGCCGACAAATTCGGCCTGGCCCAGTTGCACCAGCTGCGCGGCCGGGTCGGGCGTAGCCACCACCAAGCCTATGCCTACCTGTTGACCCCGCCACGCCAGCAGATCACCCCGGATGCGGAAAAGCGCCTGGAAGCCATCGCCAATACCCAGGACCTCGGCGCCGGTTTCGTGCTGGCCACCAACGACCTGGAAATCCGTGGCGCCGGCGAATTGCTCGGCGACGGCCAGAGCGGTCAGATCCAGGCCGTCGGTTTCACCCTGTACATGGAAATGCTCGAACGAGCGGTCAAGTCGATCCGCAAGGGCGAACAGCCGAACCTCGACCAACCCCTGGGCGGCGGGCCGGAAATCAACCTGCGGGTGCCAGCACTGATCCCGGAAGACTACCTGCCGGATGTCCACGCGCGGCTGATTCTCTACAAACGCATCGCGTCGGCCAGCGACGAGGAAGGCCTCAAGGACCTGCAAGTGGAGATGATCGACCGCTTCGGCCTGTTGCCGGAACCGACCAAGAACCTGGTGCGCACCACGCTGCTCAAGCTCAAGGCCGAACAGCTGGGCATCAAGAAAGTCGATGGCGGCCCCAACGGTGGCCGGATCGAGTTCGAGGCCCAGACGCCGGTCGACCCACTGGTGCTGATCAAGCTGATCCAGGGCCAACCCAAACGCTACAAGTTCGAAGGCGCCACGATGTTCAAGTTCATGGTGCCCATGGAACGCCCGGAAGAGCGTTTCAATACCGTAGAAGCGCTGTTCGAGCGCCTCACTCCGACCACTGCTTGAAGGACGCCACATGCGCCTGTTTCGCTCACTGACCTTGTTGTTGACCCTGGTCGCCCCCCTGGCGTTTGCCGACGACCTCTATCAGGTTGAAATGATCCTGGTGCGCCAGAACGCCGAGCCGGCGATCATCAGTCGCGCTGCACCGGAAGACTGGGACGCCGGCGCGCAACGCCTGGGTGCCGATAGCCAGCGTACACCGGCCCTGGGCAACATCGTCGAGAAACTCAACGCCAGCGGCCAATACACGGTATTGATGCACAAGGCCTGGCAACAGACCCTCGGTGAACAGGGCCGCAAAGTCGCCATCAGCGACGGTGCCGAGCAGTTCGGGCAATTCCCTATCGAAGGCACCCTGGAGCTGAAACTGGGTCGTTTCACCGACGTGGATGCCGATTTCTGGGTCAACCAGATCAACACCAATGGCCTGGTCACCGCCAGCGAGCGCCTCAAGCAACAGAGCCACACCAAGAATGGCCAACTGAACTTCCTCGACAACGGTCATCTCGGCCTGTTGATCAAGATCACCTCGCTGACCGCGCCCGCGCCACGGCAGGCACCTGAAGTCATTCCGGACTGATTGGCGCGCCTATGCCCTCGCCCCTGAGCAAACCCCTGGCACCTTCCTGGGTCAATCGATTCAAGGAACAGAGCCTGGAGCGCGGGCGCCGTTATGCGCTGGAAAACCGCGTCAGGATCGTCGAGGCCGGCGACAGCACCATCACCGCCAGTTGCGAAGGCTCTGGCGGCAACGTCTACCGTCAGACCATTCGCCTTAAAGAGTCAGCCAAGGGCGCGCTGATTCTGCTCGAAGCCGCTTGCTCCTGCCCGGTGCGTATCAACTGCAAGCATTGCGCGGCAGTGTTGCTGCAAGTCCAGGAAACCCTGGCCTACCCGGCCGCCGAAAAAGACGCGCAGTTGCTGGAGAAACTCCAGGCGGTGCTGGACAACCGCAGCCCCAAGGCCCCGCCGCAAGTGCTGGTGGATAACGTGCAGCCGGTACCGCGGCTGTGGCTGGCCAGCATCGAGTTCAGCGCCTTCGAGCCACGCAACGGCAAGATGCAACGCTACATCCAACACCGCGCGGCCCTGTCCTTCAGTTACCTGGACGAATACGTCAGCGGCCAGCGCAACACCGACGTGCTGATTCGCCAGGAAACCCAGACGCTGCGGATAAAACGCCACACCGATGTGGAGCAGTCCTACCGCGAACAGCTGCGAATCCTCGGTTTCAAGGTCGCGACCCGACAAAGCAAGGCCTTGCCGGAAAGCGCCGGGGAACTGTACGAGATGGTCAACGACAGCGCCTGGTTGACCTTCACCCTCAACGACCTGCCGAAACTCCGTAGCCAGGGCTGGGAATTGCAGATCGACGAGGACTTCGGCTTCGACCTGACGGCGGTGGACGAGTGGTACGCCACTGTCGAGGAAACGCCGGAGCGGGACTGGTTCGACCTGGAACTGGGGATCATCGTCAACGGTGAGCGCCTGAGCCTGTTGCCGATCCTGCTGAACCTGATGCGTTCGCACATCGAACTGTTCAACCCGGAACGCCTGGCCCGGCGCCGTGACGACGAACTGATCCTGGTCAACCTGCCCAACCGCCCGAACTCGGAGTTCGGCCCACAGCAAGTGGCGCTGCCCTACGGCCGGCTGAAACCGGTGCTGGCGACCCTGGGCGAGTTTTACCTGCAAGAACCCGGCACCACCAAACTGCGCCTCAACAGTGCGGACGCCTTGCGCCTGAACCCACTGCAGGACATGCCGCTGACCTGGGAAGGTGGCGAACACATTCGCGGCCTGGCCCAACGCCTGCGGGATATCAAGGATTACACCGCCACCGCGCCAGAAGGCCTGAACGCGACACTGCGGCCTTATCAGCTCGAAGGCTTGAGCTGGATGCAATCGCTGCGTCAGCTGGAAGTCGGCGGTATTCTCGCGGACGACATGGGTCTGGGCAAAACCCTACAGACTCTGGCGCACATTCTCAGCGAAAAGAACGCCGGACGCCTCGACCGACCGTGCATGGTGGTCATGCCCACCAGCCTGATTCCCAACTGGCTCGACGAAGCGTCCCACTTCACGCCGCAACTCAAGGTGCTGGCGCTTTATGGGGCCGGGCGCAAAAAAAACTTCGACCGACTGGCCGACTACGACCTGATCCTGACCACCTATGCGCTGCTGCCCAAGGATGTCGAACGTCTCGCCGCGCAGCCATTGCACGTGCTGATTCTCGATGAAGCCCAGTACATCAAGAACCCCACCAGCAAAGCCGCCCAGGCCGCCCGCGAGCTCAACGCCCGCCAGCGGTTGTGCCTCTCCGGCACACCACTGGAGAATCACCTGGGCGAATTGTGGTCGCTGTTCCACTTCCTGCTGCCGGGGTGGCTTGGGGACGTCAAGAGCTTCAACCGTGATTACCGTGTGCCTATCGAAAAACGTGGCAGCGATGTCAGACTCCAGCACCTCAACGGTCGGATAAAACCTTTCCTGTTGCGCCGGACCAAGGAACAAGTGGCGACGGAACTGCCACCCAAGACCGAGATCATCCATTGGGTCGAACTCAGCGATGCCCAGCGGGACGTCTACGAAACCATGCGCCTGGCGATGGACAAGAAAGTCCGTGACGAGATCACCCGCAAAGGCGTGGCCCGCAGCCAGATCATCATTCTTGAAGCGCTGCTCAAGCTGCGCCAGGTGTGTTGCGATCTACGCCTGATCAACGACGCCGCCCTGCCTGCCCGAGGCAGCACCTCGGGCAAGCTCGACAGCCTGATGGAAATGCTCGAAGAGTTGTTTGAAGAAGGCCGTCGGGTGCTGCTGTTTTCTCAGTTCACGTCCATGTTGGCGCTGATCGAAGATGAGCTGAAAAAGCGCGGGGTCGATTACGCGATCCTGACGGGTCAGACCCGGGACCGACGCACGCCAGTCAAGGAATTCCAGAGCGGCAAGCGTCAGATCTTTCTGATCAGCCTGAAGGCCGGGGGTGTAGGCCTGAACCTGACCGAGGCCGACACGGTGATTCACTACGACCCGTGGTGGAACCCCGCCACCGAAAACCAGGCGACCGACCGTGCCTACCGTATCGGCCAGGAAAAGCCGGTGTTCGTCTACAAGCTGATTGCCCGAGGCACGGTGGAAGAGAAAATCCAGCTGCTGCAAAAGGAAAAATCCGACCTCGCGGCCGGCGTGCTGGACGGACGCGTGGCCGGGGATTGGAAATTGCAGAGCGACGATATCGAAGCGTTGTTCGCGCCGCTGCCGGACAAACTGGAAAAGCGCTGACTCACAGCGCTCCCCCATTGCTTAGCGCTAGTCGATCAGTTGGGCAGCTCTCAACGCGCCCAGTGCCGCCAGCCAGCGCGGGTCCTGGCGGTATTCAGTGGAGGCATAGGCCTGGCCGCGCATGCGGGCGATCCGCGCCGAAGGCTTGACCTTCAGGCGTTGGGCGGCGCTCAAGGCCAGCTCCGCGGCAGCGCGGTCATTGCACACAAGGCCCATGTCGCAACCCGCCGTCAACGCTGCCTCGATACGACTGGCAGCATCGCCGACCACATGAGCTCCAGCCATCGACAGGTCATCACTGAAGATCACACCCTCGAATTGCAACTCCCCGCGCAGGATGTCCTGCAACCAGCGACGGGAAAATCCGGCTGGATTGGCGTCAACCTGAGGATAAATGACATGGGCAGGCATGACCGCCGCAAGCTGCTTGCTCAGCTTGGCGAACGGCACCAGGTCGTTGGCGCGAATCTGCTCGAGACTGCGCTCATCGTTGGGAATAGCCACGTGGGAATCGGCCTCGGCCCAGCCATGCCCCGGGAAGTGCTTGCCGGTGGCCGCCATCCCCGCGGCGCTCATGCCACGGATGAAGGCACCGGCCAGCAACGCCGCGCGCTCGGGGTCGCCTTCAAAGGAACGACTGCCGACGACGGCGCTGCGCTGGTAATCGAGGTCCAGCACCGGGGCAAAACTCAAGTCGAGACCGACCGCCAGCACTTCGGTGGCCATGATCCAGCCACACTGCTCGGCCAGGTATTCGGCATTCGGGTTGTCGGCTATCGCCCGCATCGCCGGTAACCGCACAAACCCCTGGCGCAGGCGCTGCACGCGACCACCCTCCTGATCGACCGCCAGCAAAAGGTCGGGACGGATGGCACGGATCGAGGCGCTCAATTCGCGCACCTGCCGTGGATGCTCGATGTTGCGTGCGAAAATAATCAGGCCACCCACTTCGGGCTGGCGCAACAGGTGGCGATCTTCGGCCGTCAGCCAGGTACCGGCGACATCCACCATCAACGAGCCTTGCAGGCCAGCAGTCATAGTATTTCCTTAATAACGATGAACCCCACAGGCACAACCGTGCCGCCGGGCTGCAGGGCCGGCAGGCAACGATTGTGGAATAAAATACAAAGCAGGTTCGAAACGAGAGTCGGCATGGGCGGCTAGCTTAGCGGATGTAGGCTACCGCGCCCACCCGTCAAGCCTTGGCCAACACCGGGGCCGGGGCCGATTTGCTGCGAGGGCGTAATTGTGCGGCAGCCATGGCCTCATCGGTGACACCGCTTTCGGCACGCATGCCGGCCGCCAGGAACGGCACCATCAGGCGCATCACCTGCTCGATCGACGTGTTCACGCCAAAATCGGTTTCAGCGATGGCCCGCAATGCCTTGATACCGGACATGCTGAACGCTGCAGCACCGAGCATGAAGTGCACCCGCCAGAACAACTCGATCGGCGGAATGCGCGGCGCGGCCTCATTGACCAGCAGCATGTAGCGGCGGAACACCTTGCCGTACATGTCTTCCAGATAACGCCGCAAGTGGCCCTGGCTCTGGCTGAACGCCAAGCCTAGCAAACGCATGAAAATGGAAAGATCGTTACCACTGCGTGGCTGCACGGCAAGCGCTTGCTCGACCAGCATTTCCAGCAGTTCTTCCAGGGTCGGCTTGACGTCAGGCTTGGCCTGGCGCCGCTCCAGCTCGCGATCGAGGCTGAGGCAGAAAGGCCCGAGGAAACGCGAGAAAACCGCCTGGATAAGGGCTTTTTTCGAACCGAAGTGATAGTTCACCGCTGCCAGGTTCACCCCGGCCTTGCTGGTGATCAGACGCAACGAGGTTTCAGCGAAACCTTTTTCCGCGAACAACTGCTCGGCAGCATCGAGAATGCGTTCAACGGTTTCCGACTGGGCCATGGTTACTCCGCCTGACAAACACTTGTTTGAAACATACGTTTCAGACCATGGGTTGTCAAGCCTGCCGGGGCGTTTTGCGAACGCCCGGTCACGTATTTAACCACACCTTTTCACGGGTGGTAGCCATGTCGCGTCCAACAGTCCGACCGACCGTCCAGCGGCCTGTGAAAAAAGGAGGATTGCCAAGCGGCGTCCACTGTATATAATCCCAGTCACTGTATAAAAAGACAGAGCGATCAATATGCTAAAGCTGACGCCACGCCAAGCAGAGATTCTGGCCTTCATCAAACGCTGCCTCGAAGACAACGGCTACCCGCCAACCCGTGCGGAAATCGCCCAGGAACTGGGTTTCAAGTCGCCCAACGCGGCTGAAGAACACCTCAAGGCGCTGGCGCGCAAGGGTGCGATCGAAATGACCCCGGGCGCATCCCGTGGCATTCGCATCCCCGGCTTCGAAGCCAAGGCCGACGAAACCACCTTGCCAATCATCGGCCGGGTGGCGGCAGGCGCACCGATCCTTGCCCAACAGCATGTCGAGGAATCCTGCAACATCAATCCTTCGTTCTTCCATCCTCGGGCCGATTACCTGCTTCGTGTACACGGCATGAGCATGAAGGACATCGGCATCTTCGACGGTGACCTCCTGGCCGTCCACACCACCCGCGAAGCCCGCAATGGCCAGATCGTAGTGGCGCGAATTGGCGACGAAGTGACCGTCAAGCGCTTCAAGCGCGACGGCAGCAAGGTCTGGCTCATCGCCGAGAACCCTGAGTTCGCGCCCATCGAAGTGAACCTGAAAGATCAGGATCTGGTCATCGAAGGCTTGAGTGTCGGCGTCATTCGCCGCTAAAGGAGGCTTTATGCAGTTCCCTCACACACCACAACACACACAACTTCCGCTGTTCGAGGCATTCATGGCTCAACCGCTGGTTCCAGTCCTGAAAGAGGTCATCGAGTCGCCGTGGAGCGTCGAGCCCGAGGCTTTCAGCGAACTGTCGTTACGTGGTGCGGCTGGAAACTGCCTGAACCTGTTGGCGCCGATTCTGCGGGAACTCAGCCAGGACCAGGACGCTCGCTGGTTGACGCTGATCGCGCCGCCGGCCAGCGTTACCCAGGCCTGGCTGCGGGATGCCGGCCTGAACCGCGAACGCATTCTACTGTTGCAGCCGCGAGGCGCCCAAAGCGCCCAACAGTTGACCTGCGAAGCATTGCGCCTGGGCCGTAGCCACACCGTGGTCAGTTGGCTCAATCCACTGACCGCGACCGCACGGCAACAGTTGATCAGCGCCGCCCGTATTGGGGACGCACAAAGTCTGAATATTCGATTGGGTTAAAACAAACGCGGGGCTTCTCCAAGACAGAGAAGCCGGCCAGTCATACTATTCAAAAAAGCCGACAGGCGGGATCAATGAAGAACCCGCGGCCCCTCTTCCTTGTTGAATTCGCCTTCAACCAGGCGACCTGCCATCTGGACGCCCACGCTCAGCATCGCCTTGGCGACTTCGACGTGTTGCCCCTGGAGGAATACCTTGGCATCTTCGGAGAAGTTCAGGGTAACCAGAGACCCCTCGTCCTCAGCCCTGCGCAGCTCGATGCGGCCATCAGGAAGTTCGACAATTTCTAGAAAGGACGTTGGCATAAAAGTCTGTTCTCCACGAAAGGCGAGGATTATATAGTCATCGGCCAGGCTCCGCTCGGGATCTTGACCAAGCGTCATCAACGAGCGTAACGGGCCGTGGGGAAACTCAGCACTCGTTCAACCCTTCACGAAAGCGTATCGCCAGGCTCTTGAGGTTCTGGCGCCAGCTCTCCAGCTCCTCCCGGCTCAACTCCTGCTCAGGTTCTTGCTCATCCAGATTGACCGCCACGATCAACGGCTGGGTCACGTCCCCCTTGGGCTTGCGCGGGGCTCGGGGCGGCTCGAACAGCGCCGCATGGGCCGCCAATAGCTTCGCCAGCCAGGTTTCCGGATTGTGCGCCAGCTCGACCATTTCGGCCAATTCCGGAATAGCGATGGTTTCCAGCACCTCGCGGGTCAACAACAACTCGGCCCGCGACGCGTTCGCTTGCGGCAGGCGATAGAAACCGGCGATTTCATGGCACAACCCCAACAGCGCACCGTAAAGGTGAAACAGCGCGGATTCGCGTCCTGCCTGGAGCAACGCCGGGGAATTCATCGCACGCCCATCCTCGGCCCTGGTGAGCGCTTCAAGCGACAGACCGGCGAAATAAATTTTCTGATTGGTGCGGGTATAGAGTTCGTGGGCCATGGTGGCGTCTCCCCAACGAAATGAAAGCTTCAAGCAAGTGGGACAGTGTCGTGGATCAACCGCAGCCACTGCAAGCCAAAAACAAAAGGCCGCATGAAAACATGCGGCCTTCTGTCACTTGGGGCTTGTTGGGGACGGCTGCGCCGTCCAGCGGGAGCAAGCTCCCTCGCCACAGCCCCCAACCTTCAGACAAGCTCCGGCGATCAGCGCTTGTCTTCCACCGTCCATTTACCGCCGTCGTAGTACGCCTTCCAACCAGTCGGCTTGCCGTCGACTTCGGTCTGTACGTACTGCTCCTTGGTCTTGCGGCTGTAGCGAATGACCGCCGGGCGCCCATCCGGATCTTTTTGCGGTGCTTCGCAGAGGAAATGGTACTTCGGATCGATCTCGCTCTTATGCGGCAGGATTTCCATCACCAACGGCGCACGGGTCTCGCGGTTTTTCGGGAATTGACTGGCCGCCAGGAACAGGCCAGACGCCCCGTCACGCAGGATGTAGGTGTCATTGACCTTTTCGCACTTGAGCTCCGGCATCTTCACCGGGTCCATTTTCGGCGGCGCCGCGTCACCGCTCTTGAGCAGTTTGCGGGTGTTCTTGCAGGTCGGATTGGTGCACCCGAAGAACTTGCCGAAACGACCGGTCTTGAGCTGCATCTCACTGCCACACTTGTCGCATTCCAGACTCGGACCTTCGTAGCCCTTGATGCGATAGGTGCCCTCTTCAATCTCGTAGCCGGCACAGTCCGGGTTGTTACCGCAGATGTGCAGCTTGCGCTTTTCATCCAGCAGGTAGGCATCCATCGCCGTGCTGCAGATCGGGCAGCGATGCTTGCCGCGCAGCACCAAGGATTCCGACTCGCCCTCGTCGTCCGCGGCGATTTCGTCGCCCGGTACCAGGTTGACCGTCGCCTTGCAGCGCTCCTTGGGTGGCAGGCTGTAGCCCGAGCAACCGAGGAAGACACCTGTCGATGCCGTGCGAATTTGCATCGGACGCCCGCAGGTCAGGCACGGAATGTCGGTCATGACCGGCTGATTGGCCCGCATGCCATTATCGGCGCTTTCAGCCACTTCGAGTTTTTTCTTGAAGTCGCCGTAGAACTCGTCGAGGACGTTTTTCCAGTCCCGCTCGCCCTGGGCCACATCGTCGAGGTTCTCTTCCATGCCGGCGGTGAAACCGTAGTCCATCAGGTTCGAGAAGCTCTCGGACAAACGTTCGGTAACAATGTCGCCCATCTTTTCCGAATAGAAACGACGGTTGTGCAGCGCTACATAGCCGCGATCCTGGATGGTGGAAATGATCGCCGCGTAGGTCGAAGGACGACCGATGCCGCGTTTTTCCATTTCCTTGACCAGGCTGGCTTCCGAATAACGAGCCGGTGGCTTGGTGAAGTGCTGGGTCGGATCAAGCTTGATCAGCTTCATCACGTCACCCTGGGCCATGTCCGGCAGGACGTCGTCATCCCCGGGCTTGGTGATTTGCGGCATGACGCGGGTGTAGCCGTCGAACTTCAAGATGCGGCCCTTGGCGCGCAGCTCGAAGTCGCCAGCACCGACGCTGACGGTAGTCGACAGGTATTGCGCCGGCAGCATCTGGCAGGCCAGGAATTGGCGCCAGATCAACTCGTAGAGACGCTCGGCGTCGCGCTCCATGCCCGACAGCTTGCTTGGCTCGGTATTGGCATCGGACGGACGAATCGCTTCGTGAGCCTCTTGTGCGCCTTCCTTGCTGCTGTAGACGTTCGGCGTGTCCGGCAGGTATTTCTTGCCGAACTCGCTTTCTATATAAGTGCGCGCCATCGCCACGGCATCAGCCGAGAGGTTGGTCGAGTCGGTACGCATATAAGTGATGTAGCCGGCTTCATATAGACGCTGGGCCATCATCATGGTTTTCTTCACGCCAAAACCCAGGCGGTTGCTCGCAGCCTGTTGCAGCGTGGAAGTGATGAACGGCGCCGACGGTTTGCTGCTGGTCGGCTTGTCCTCGCGCTTGACGATGCTGTAGCTGGAAGCCTTGAGCTTCTCCAGCGCAGCCATGGCCTGGGCTTCGTTGAGCGGCTTGAAGGCCTCACCCTTCTCGCGGGCCACCTCGAAACGCACGGTAGCGCCCTTGGCAGTGCCAAGGTCGGCGTGGACTTCCCAGTATTCTTCAGGGATAAACGCGCGGATCTCCCGCTCGCGCTCCACCACCAGCTTCACCGCGACCGACTGCACACGACCGGCAGACAGCCCGCGGGCGATCTTGGCCCACAACAGTGGCGAGACCATGTAGCCCACCACGCGATCGAGGAAACGACGCGCCTGCTGGGCGTTGACCCGATCGATATCCAGCTCGCCCGGCTGAGAGAAGGCTTCCTGGATGGCTTTCTTGGTGATTTCGTTGAACACCACGCGCTTGTAGCGGCTGTCGTCCCCACCGATGGCTTCGCGCAGGTGCCAGGCAATGGCTTCCCCTTCGCGGTCCAAGTCCGTTGCGAGATAGATGGTGTCAGCATCCTTGGCGAGCCGACGCAGCTCTTCGATGACCTTTTCCTTGCCTGGGAGGATCTCGTACTTGGCTTTCCAGCCATGTTCCGGATCGACCCCCATGCGTGAGACCAGCTGCTTGCGCGCCTTGTCTTTCGGCGACAGCGCCGGCGCTTCACCGGCAGCAGCCTTGCCGCGCTTGGCGGCTGGCTCCTTGCTGGCGCTAGCCGAACCGCTGGTGGGCAGGTCTCGGATATGGCCGATACTCGACTTCACCACGTATTGGTTGCCCAGATACTTGTTGATGGTCTTGGCCTTAGCCGGGGATTCCACAATGACCAGCGATTTGCCCATGGATCAGAAAATTCCTGAATTCTAAAAAGTGAAAGGCGGTTGGCGCCTGACGCGGCACCGCTATATATAGTGGCTGCAAGGTGAGGTCAAGCGCAGGGTTGCCCGCATACCGGCCTCAAGGCTTGGAAAAAATGCTCTCCTCGGCCTGCACCAAAGCAAAGCGTGGCACCTGTTCGCCGTCAACCTCGACGGACTCCTGGAACATGCTCAAGGGACGTACCCAAAAGCCGTAATCGCCATACAGGGCTTGATAGAAGACCACTTCTTCCTCGGTCTCGGAATGCCGCGCAATGCTGAATACGCGGTACTGCGGACCTTTATAATGTTGGTAGAGCCCAGGTTGTATCGGCATGCTTTGGCCCTCACTGAAATCTTTTCAAAATAAAAACAAAAATCTTTTTTACTAAACCCGGAAAAACAAAAACCGGGGCACTTGGCCCCGGCTTCCATCGACGCAACGCTTAGACGCGTTCGAAGACAGTGGCGATGCCCTGGCCGAGGCCAATGCACATGGTGGACACACCAAAGGTGCCGCCATTCTGCTTCATGACGTTGAGCAGCGTGCCGGAGATACGCGCACCGGAGCAACCGAACGGGTGACCCAGGGCGATCGCGCCGCCGTGCAGGTTAACCTTCTCGTTCATCTTGTCGAGCACTTTCAAATCTTTCAGCACTGGCAGGGCCTGTGCGGCGAAAGCTTCGTTGAGCTCGAAGAAGTCGATATCGGCAATACCCAGGCCTGCACGCTTCAAGGCTTTCTGCGTGGCCGGTACTGGACCATAGCCCATGATCGCCGGATCCACACCCGCCACGGCCATCGAACGAATCACCGCCATCGGCTGGATACCCAGGTCCTGGGCGCGCTGGGCCGACATCACGATCATGCACGAGGCACCGTCGGTGATCTGCGACGAAGTACCGGCTGTCACGGTGCCGCCCTTTGGATTGAATGCCGGCTTGAGGGCCGCCAGGCTTTCCAGGGTGGTTTCCGGACGAATGGTTTCGTCGTAGTCGAACAGTTTCAGGAAACCGTTCTCGTCGTAGCCCTGCATCGGGATGATCTCATCCTTGAACTTGCCTTCCACGGTCGCCTTGTGGGCGAGCTGGTGGGAGCGCACGCCAAAGGCGTCCTGCTGCTCGCGGGTGATGCCGTGCATCTTGCCAAGCATTTCCGCGGTCAGGCCCATCATGCCCGAAGCTTTTGCCGCGTACAGCGACATGTGTGGGTTCGGGTCGACACCATGCATCATGCTCACGTGGCCCATGTGCTCGACCCCGCCGACGACGAACACGTCACCGTTGCCAGTCATGATCGCCTGGGCGGCGGTGTGCAACGCACTCATGGACGAACCGCACAGGCGGCTGACAGTCTGGCCGGCCGCCGTGTGAGGGATCTGGGTCATCAGCGAGGCCATGCGGGCGATGTTCCAGCCCTGCTCCAGGGTCTGGTTCACACAGCCCCAGATCACGTCTTCGACTTCGTTGGGGTCGACCTTGACGTTGCGCTCCAGCAGCTTGCTGATCAGGTGCGCCGACATGTCTTCGGCGCGGGTGTTGCGGTGCATGCCGCCCTTGGAGCGGCCCATCGGCGTACGACCGAAGTCGACAATCACGACGTCTCTAGGATTCAAGCTCATAAATGTTCTCTCGCTCTAGTCGTTGGGCGCTTAACCGAAGAAGCTCTGGCCGTTCTTGGCCATTTCACGCAGCTTCGCAGTCGGGTGGTACAGCGCGCCCAGATCAGCGTACTGGTCAGCCAGGGCAACGAACTCGGCCACACCGATCGAATCGATGTAGCGCAGCGCACCGCCACGGAATGGAGGGAAACCGATACCGTAGACCAGACCCATGTCGGCTTCGGCGGCGGTTTCGACAATGCCGTCTTCCAGGCAACGCACGGTTTCGAGGCACAGCGGGATCATCATCCAGTTGATGATGTCCTCGTCGGTGACTTCGCGCTGCTCGTAGACGATCGGCTTGAGCACTTCCAGTACCGACGAGTCGGCGACTTTCTTCTGCTTGCCGCGCTTGTCGGTCTCGTAGGCGTAGAAACCCTTGCCGTTCTTCTGGCCCAGGCGCTTGGCCTCGTAGAGCACGTCGACGGCCGAACGGCGGTCGTCCTTCATGCGATCCGGGAAGCCTTCAGCCATGACGTCGCGACCGTGGTGGCCGGTGTCGATGCCGACCACGTCCATCAGGTACGCCGGGCCCATCGGCCAGCCGAATTTTTCCATGATCTTGTCGATGCGCACGAAGTCCACACCGGCGCTGACCAGCTTGGCGAAACCGCCGAAGTACGGGAATAGCACACGGTTGACCAGAAAGCCCGGGCAGTCGTTGACGACGATCGGGTTCTTGCCCATTTTCTTCGCGTAGGCGACGGTGGTGGCAATCGCATGTTCGCTGGACTTCTCGCCACGGATCACTTCCACCAGCGGCATCATGTGCACCGGGTTGAAGAAGTGCATGCCGACGAAGTTTTCCGGACGCTTGAGGGCCTTGGCCAGCAGCGAAATGGAAATGGTCGAGGTGTTCGAGGCAAGGATAGTGTCCTCCTTGACCTTGTCTTCGACTTCGGCCAGTACCGCTTGCTTGACCTTCGGGTTCTCGACAACGGCTTCGACCACCAGGTCGACATGGCCGAAATCGCCATAGGACAGGGTCGGACGAATGCCATTGAGCACTTCGGCCATCTTCGCAGCGGTCATGCGACCTTTGTCGACGCGGCCGACCAGCAGCTTGGCGGCTTCGGCCAGGCCCTGCTCGATCCCGTGTTCGTTGATGTCCTTCATCAGGATCGGCGTGCCCTTGGACGCCGACTGGTAGGCGATACCGCCACCCATGATGCCGGCGCCGAGCACGGCAGCCTGCTTCACATCACTGGCGATTTCGTCGTAGGCCTTGGCCTTTTTCTTCAGTTCCTGGTCATTGAGGAACAGACCGATCAGGCTTTGCGCAGCCGAGGTCTTGGCCAGTTTGACGAAGCCTGCGGCCTCGACTTCCAGGGCCTTGTCGCGACCGAAGCTCGCGGCTTTCTGGATGGTCTTGATCGCTTCGACTGGTGCCGGGTAGTTCGGGCCTGCCTGACCGGCCACGAAACCCTTGGCGGTTTCGAAGGCCATCATTTGTTCGATGGCGTTGAGCTTGAGCTTCTCCAGCTTCGGCTGACGCTTGGCCTTGTAGTCGAACTCGCCGCTGATAGCGCGCTTGACGGTTTCAAGGGCTGCTTCCTGAAGCTTGCCAGGTTCGACCACGGCATCCACGGCGCCGACTTTCAGCGCGTCTTCAGCACGGTTTTCCTTGCCCGCGGCAATCCACTCGATGGCGTTGTCGGCACCGATCAGGCGCGGCAGGCGCACGGTTCCGCCGAAGCCCGGGTAAATGCCCAGTTTGACTTCCGGCAGGCCGATCTTGGCCGTGGTGGACATGACGCGGTAATCCGCCGCCAGGCACATTTCCAGGCCGCCACCCAGGGCGATGCCGTTGATGGCCACGACGGTCGGTACGTTGAGGTCTTCGAAGTCGCTGAAAATACGGTTGGCTTCGAGGTTGCCAGCGATCAGTTCGGCATCGGGCAGCTTGAAGTTGTCGACGAATTCGGTGATGTCGGCACCGACGATGAATACGTCCTTGCCGCTGCTGACGATCACACCCTTGATCGAAGCATCTGCCTTGATAGTGTCCACGGCCTGACGCAGTTCATTCAGGGTTAGACGGTTGAACTTGTTGACGGACTCACCCTTGAGGTCGAATTTCAGTTCGACGATGCCACTTTCAAGAGCCTTAACCGTGATGGCTTTACCTTCGTAAATCATCAACTGATCTCCACGATATGGAAGCTGAACAGTACACGTTGAACGCTGACCGCAGGTATGGCATTGACGTTTACCGTCGATGCTACGCCAATCCGCCAGGCACACCCGTCAACGCGATAGTCGGGGTCTGTAGGAGCATTCTGAAAATACAAACGCTCAATTCATACGCCCGTTTGATTTGGGTACGTCACCTTCACGGAATTTCCGACAATTGTCAATCGCCCTAAACACAGGCATGAACGCGACTTTACGGTCATTTCCGTACCGTACGGATCCGCAACACGGCCCCGCATGAGCAGCTATTCATAGAATCAATAATTAGAAAAATCGCCCTAATTCCACACATAACGGATCCAACCGACTACGCTGTCGGGTGCGCGATTGAAAATTCAGGAATGAAGGGCGTTACGAACGCACGCCCTGGCACAGCTTGATTACCGGCCTGCCTGGCCAACCCGCCCGATGAGACTGTCGGGCTTTTTTATGTCTCAGGCCAATGCCTTGAGCACATCGGCAATGGCCAGCAACACACTGGCTTCGCCCTTCTCGCCCCAGTACAAGGCAATCATTTGTCGGTCGGCTTCGACCTTGTAGACGTTGGCCGGCAATTTTTCGAAATGATTGAGCAGAGATTCATCCAGGCAGACTTCCCGCCACTGATTGACCCAGACTCCCGGCGCAGTTTGCCAGTAGCTCCAACAGGCTGGCTGGCTGCCTCGTCGAGGCCGGTGGTACTGGGCGCAGGGGTTGGGCGGCTGCTGGCCCAGCCAGTGCGGCCACTCCTGCGGCGCCAGTTGCATGGCCAGGCCCAGGCGTCGTGCTTCCATGCGCAAGGCCATGCGCCCGCTCTGGACACGGGACGGACGCAACCATGCCAGTGGACTTAACACCACCAACAGGATTGACAGCACTATCCAGACCGTCATATTCGTACTCCCCGATTCTGATGAGCCCATTGACCCAGGTTGCCGTCAATGCGCTTGAAACCAGCCATACTTACCGTATCGCAATTCTCTGGAGTGCTTTCCATGTACTACAACCACATCCTGGTCGCCGTCGACCTCACTGAAGAATGCGATCCGGTCGTCAAGCGCGCCCTCGCCCTTTGCGAAGGCCGAGACACCAAGCTGTCTCTGGTGCATATCGTCGAACCAATGGCCATGGCCTTCGGCGGCGACGTGCCAATGGACCTTTCCCAGTTGCAGCAGCAGCAATTCGACCAGGCCAAGGAACGCCTTGACCGACTGATCGTGAAATACCCGGCCCTGAAGAAGGAGTTCAGCCACCTGACCTACGGCCAGCCACGCCAGGAAATCCATCACCTGGCCAAGGAACAGGGTTGCGACCTGATCGTCGTCGGCAGTCATGGCCGCCACGGCCTGGCACTGTTGCTGGGCTCGACCGCCAACGACGTACTGCATGGGGCGCCTTGCGATGTGTTGGCGGTGCACCTGGTCAAGCGCACATAACCCCATACCCTGTGGGAGCGAGCCTGTGGGAGCAAAGCTTGCTCGCGATGAAGGCATCCCGGCCTGTCGAATGACCGCGTTATCGTTCATCGCGAGCAAGCTTTGCTCCCACTGGCTCACCCCTACAGGGGAATAGCGTTTCAAGTAAAAATCCCGGCGTCCATTGCTGAACGCCGGGATTTTTCTCAACGATGGATCAAGCGTCCAGTTCAGCCCAACGCTCGACCAGCGCGTCCAGCTCGGCCTGCAATTGCTCCAGATGCGCGATCACCTTGGCGGTTTCGGCGGCAGGTCGCTGGTAGAACCCGGTGTCGGCCATCTCCGCTTCCACCGCTGCGATCTGCTGTTCCTTCGCGTCAATATCACCCGGCAAGGCTTCCAGTTCACGCTGCAGCTTGTAGCTGAGCTTTTTCTTCGCCGGAGCCGGGGCCGCTGCGGCGGTAACCGGGGCTGGCTCAGCCTTGACCACGGCCGAATTCAGGTCGGCCTTACCGGATTTGCTTTCGGTCACGCCCAAAAGACGCGGCGAGCCGCCCTGGCGCAGCCAATCCTGATAACCACCCACGTATTCGCGAACCAGGCCTTCGCCTTCGAATACCAGGGTGCTGGTAACCACGTTGTCGAGGAATGCCCGGTCGTGACTGACCATCAGCACAGTGCCGTTGAAGGTCAGCAGCACCTCTTCCAGCAACTCCAGGGTTTCCACGTCCAGGTCGTTGGTCGGTTCGTCGAGCACCAGCAGGTTCGCCGGCTTACTGAACAACTTGGCCAGCAACAGACGGGCGCGCTCACCACCGGAGAGCGCCTTGACCGGCGTGCGGGCACGCTGGGGGCTGAACAGGAAATCGCCGAGGTAGCTCAGCACGTGGCGGCTCTGGCCGTCGATATCGATGAAATCGCGACCTTCGGCCACGTTGTCGATCACGGTCTTCTCCAGGTCCAACTGATGGCGCAACTGGTCGAAGTAGGCGACGTCGATCTTCGTGCCCTCTTCCACCTTGCCACTGGTCGGTACCAGGCCACCGAGCATCAGTTTGAGCAAGGTGGTCTTGCCGGTGCCGTTGGCGCCCAGCAGGCCGATGCGGTCGCCACGTTGCAGGACCATGGAGAAGTCCTTGACCAGGAACGGACCGCCTGGATGGGCGAAGCTGACGTTCTCCAGCACCATCACCTGCTTGCCAGACTTGTCAGCCGTTTCCAGCTGGATATTGGCCTTGCCAGTGCGTTCGCGTCGTTCGCTGCGCTCCACGCGCAAGGCCTTGAGGGCCCGTACACGGCCTTCGTTGCGGGTGCGACGGGCCTTGATGCCCTGGCGGATCCAGACTTCTTCCTGGGCCAGACGCTTGTCGAACAGCGCGTTGGCGGTCTCTTCCGCCGCCAGTACCGCTTCCTTGTGCACCAGGAAGCTGGCGTAGTCGCCGTTCCAGTCGATCAGCCCGCCGCGATCCAGCTCGAGGATACGGGTCGCCAGGTTTTGCAGGAAGGACCGGTCGTGGGTGATGAACAGCACCGCCCCCTGGAAGTCTTTCAGGGCTTCTTCAAGCCAGGCGATGGCGCCAATGTCCAGGTGGTTGGTCGGCTCGTCGAGCAGCAGCAGGTCCGGCTCGGACACCAGGGCCTGGGCCAGCAGGACGCGACGACGCCAACCGCCGGACAACTCGGCGAGGGTCTTGTCGGCCGGCAATTGCAGGCGGCTCAGGGTGCTGTCGACCAGCTGCTGCAGGCGCCAGCCATCGCGGGCTTCGAGGTCGTGCTGCACGTGCATCAACTTGTCCAGGTCGGCATCGGTGACGATGTTCTGGCTCAGGTGGTGATACTCGGCCAGCAGCGCGCCGACACCGTCCAGGCCTTCGGCAACCACGTCGAACACGGTCCGCTCGTCGGCCACCGGCAGTTCCTGGGGCAATTCGCCGATTTTCAGGCCTGGCGCGCGCCAGACCGAGCCGTCGTCGGGCTTCTGATCGCCCTTGACCAGCTTCATCATGCTGGACTTGCCAGTGCCGTTGCGGCCGATGATGCACACCCGCTCACCACGGGCGATCTGCCAGGACACCTTGTCCAACAACGGCATAGCGCCGAAAGCAAGGGACACATCGCTGAATTTGAGCAGGGTCATGAGCTTCTCCAAAAACTGGGCGCGCATTCTACCTGAGATGAGCCCTCAAGGGTCCGCCAATTTCGCCACTGAAGCACTCTGCACAACAAATGTTGCGAACTTGCGCCGACAGCCCCGCAAAGCTTTCGCCGGCTGCTGGCAAAAGGCTAAGCTACAGGCAGTTACCCTGGGTTAACCCTTGGGCTTGTCATGTTTTTTCTGCCCGGACGTATCATGCGCAGTCGCCTTTTCAGTGCTTTATCTTGTCTTTTCATCTGTGCCACTGCCTTTCAAACCGCTCAGGCGGTGGATATTTCCACCCAGCGCCAGTATTACGACGAAGCCAAGCGCGCCTTGGCCAAGGGTGATTCCGGCCCCTACTTTCGCTACAGCCAGGCCCTGCGTGATTATCCGCTGGAGCCGTACCTGGCCTATGACGAACTGACCGCCCGCCTCAAGAGCGCCAGCAACGCGGAAATCGAAAAATTCCTCGCCGAACACGGCGACCTGCCCCAGGCCAACTGGATGAAGCTGCGCTGGTTGCGTTGGCTGACCGAACGCGGCGACTGGGAAACCTTCGTCGAGTATTACGACCCCAAGCTCAATTTCACCGAACTGGACTGCCTCAACGCCCAGTACCAACTCAGCCATGGCCTGAAGGCCGAAGGCTACGCCAACACCGAGAAGTTGTGGCTCACCGGCAAATCCCTGCCCCAAGCCTGTGATGCGTTGTTCGGCCTGTGGGCCGGCCAAGGCCAGTTGACCGAACAGAAACGTTGGGAGCGGACAAAACTGGCCGCCCAGGCGCGCAATTATCCCCTGGCCAATAGCCTGGTCAGCGGCCTGACCACCCTCGCCCCCCGTGGCAAGTTGCTGGTGGACGTGGCGCAAAAGCCCGAGTTGCTCAACCAGCCCTCGCGCTTTAGCCCGGCCGATGAACCGATGTCCGACATCGTCAGCCTTGGCCTGCGTCGCCTGGCCCGCCAGGACCCGGAAAAAGCCATGGCGCTGCTGGATGGCTACGCCAGCACCATGCATTTTTCCCGGGATGAAAAAGTCGCGATTGCCCGGGAGATCGGCCTGACCCTGGCCAAGCGCTTCGACGGTCGGGCCCTGGACGTGATGACGAAATACGACCCGGAACTGCGCGACGACACCGTTTCGGAGTGGCGCCTGCGCCTGCTGCTGCGCCTGGCCCGTTGGGACGATGCGTACCAATTGACCCGCCGCCTGCCCGAGTCGCTGGCCAGCACCAACCGCTGGCGGTACTGGCAAGCCCGTACCCTGGAGTTGGCGCAGCCGCAGAACCCCGAGGCCCTGACGCTCTACAAGCACCTGGCCCGTGAGCGGGACTTCTATGGTTTCCTGGCCGCCGACCGTTCCCAGTCGCCGTATTCGTTGGTGAACAAGCCGCTGGTGATGAGCCAGGCATTGATCAATAAGGTGCGCAACACCCCCGGCGTGCGTCGGGCGCTGGAGTTCCATGCCCGCGGAGAGATTGTCGACGGACGCCGCGAGTGGTATCACGTCAGCCGGCATTTCAACCGGGACGAGATGGTCGCCCAGGCGAAGCTGGCCTACGACCTGAAATGGTATTTCCCGGCCATTCGCACCATCAGCCAGGCCAAGTACTGGGACGACCTGGACATCCGCTTCCCGATGGCCCACCGCGACACCCTGGTGCGCGAAGCCAAGATCCGTGGCTTGCATCCAAGCTGGGCGTTCGCCATTACCCGGCAGGAAAGTGCGTTCATGGATGATGCCCGCTCCAGCGTCGGCGCCGCCGGCCTGATGCAATTGATGCCAGGCACCGCCAAGGAAACCGCGCGCAAGTTCAGCATTCCCCTGGCCTCCCCCCAACAAGTGTTGAACCCGGACAAGAACATCCAGTTGGGCGCGGCCTACCTGAGCCAGGTTCACAGCCAGTTCAACGGCAACCGCGTCCTGGCCTCGGCGGCCTACAACGCCGGCCCCGGTCGCGTGCGCCAGTGGCTGCGCGGCGCCGACCACTTGAGTTTCGACGTCTGGGTCGAAAGCATCCCGTTCGACGAAACCCGCCAATACGTGCAGAACGTGTTGTCGTACTCGGTGATCTACGGCCAGAAACTCAACTCGCCGCAACCGCTGGTGGATTGGCATGAGCGGTATTTCGATGATCAGTGAGGGTTAGCGGCAAGCGTTGAGCTTCAAGCGGCAAGCTGTTCCTGAAAAACAAAAAAATGCCCGTTTCGAAAGATACGGGCATTTTTTGTCGGTTACTTGGCCGGGTGCTGGACCCTGTGGGAGCGAGCCTGCTCGCGATAGCGGTGTAACAGTCGACATCATTGTCACTGATCTGACGCTATCGCGAGCAGGCTCGCTCCCACATTGGTTTCGACTCGTCAGGATCTCAACATCAGACTCACTGAACCGCATCACTCTGCTGATTGAACTGCAACGCCGCCAACCGCGCATACAGCGCATTGCTGGCGACAAGTTCCTGGTGAGTGCCCACGGCAACCACCTTGCCCTGGTCCATCACCGCAATCCGATCGGCGTTTTTCACCGTGGCCAGGCGGTGGGCGATCACCAACGTCGTACGGTTTTTCATCAGGCTGGGCAAGGCTTGCTGGATCAGGTGTTCGCTTTGCGCATCGAGGGCGCTGGTGGCTTCGTCCAGCAGCAGGATCGGCGCGTCCACCAGCAAGGCCCGGGCGATGGCCAGGCGTTGACGCTGGCCGCCGGATAGCCCGAGGCCACCGTCACCCAGGTGAGTCTGGTAGCCGTCGGGCATTTTTTCGATGAAGTCGTGGGCGTAGGCGATCTGCGCGGCCTCGCGCACCTGCTCCGACGACGCCTGCGGGTTGCCATAGCGGATGTTCTCTTCGACCGTGCCGAAGAACAGTGCCGGGTTTTGTGAAACCAGGGCGAAGTGGCGGCGCAGGTCCAGTGGATCGAGTCGAGTCAATGGCACATCGTCGATCAGGATCTGCCCTTGCACCGGATCATAGAAACGCAGCAGCAAATCGTAGACCGTCGACTTGCCCGCACCGGAAGGCCCGACCAGGGCCAGGGTCTCACCGGCCTTGATACTCAGGTCGAGACCGTCGACCGCGTAACTGTCCGGCCGGGACGGATAGGAAAAACGCACGCCTTCGAGGCGCAAATCGCCGCGGACCCGCGCCGGCAAGGTCACCAGGCCTGAAGCCGGCGGCTGGATGATGTTTTCCGAACGCAGCAACTCGGCAATACGCTCAGCCGCACCCGCCGCCCGTTGCAGCTCGCCGATCACTTCACTCAGGGTACCGAAGGCGCTGCCGACGATCAGGCTGTAGAACACGAATGCCGCCAGCTCACCGCCGGAAATCCGTCCGGCGATCACATCCATGCCGCCGACCCAGAGCATCACCCCCACCGCGCCCAGCACCAGCACGATCACCAGGGTGATCAGCCAGGCCCGCTGGGCGATGCGTTTGCGAGCGGTATCGAAGGCCTGCTCCACCGTCACGGAGAATCGCTGCTCGTCCTGGACCTGGTGGTTATAAGCCTGCACGGTCTTGATCTGGCCGAGGGTTTCGGAAACGTAGCTGCCTACGTCGGCAATGCGGTCCTGGCTCTGGCGCGACAAACTGCGCACCCGGCGACCAAATACCAGGATCGGCGCCAAGACCAGCGGCAGGGCAATCACCACAATGCTGGTCAACTTGGGATTGGTGATGAACAGCAGCACGATGCCGCCAACCACCATCAAGGCGTTGCGCAAAAACAACGACAGCGACGAACCGATCACCGATTGCAGCAAGGTCGTATCGGCGGTCAACCGCGACTGGATTTCCGAACTGCGGTTGTTTTCGTAGAACCCCGGGTGCAAGTACACCAGATGGTTGAAGACCTGCCGCCGGATATCGGCCACCACCCGCTCGCCGATCCAGGACACCAGGTAAAAACGCGAAAACGTACCGATCGCCAACCCAACCACCAGCACCATGAACAGGCCGATGGATTGATTGAGCAGGTGTGGTGAACGGGTCATGAAGCCCTGGTCCACCAGCAAGCGGATACCTTGGCCCATGGACAAGGTAATACCGGCGGTGACAATCAGGGCCAGCAAAGCGCCGGCGACCTGTTTGCGATAGGGGGCGATGAAGCCGCTGGCCAGGCGTATGGCACGGCGATGTCGGGAAGAAAGCATCAAGAGCATCCGTTAATGCAGCAGGGAAAAGGCCGGCCAGCGACGCCAAAGCGCAGCGGAACCTATTTGAATCAGAATGAGTCAGGTTAAATATGACCACAACGACTAGGGGCTAGATGTTATCGGTCTAAAGTCTGGCTGGAAACGCAACTGTGTTTCTGATTGAGTGGAGGTGTCGCCATGAACCTACAAGGAGTGTCATGGCTCGGTCACCTGGCGACATTAAAGTAGGCACACAACCTGATGAGGAGACAGGCCATGTCCTTGCAACACAGCAGCGACGACAAGATTCAAGTAATCCGCACGCAACCGGATCAGTCTCTGGGCTGCTCGTTCATCGATGCCCAAGGGCGCGAAGTACCGATCACCGAGGACATGATCCAGAAAGCCTGCAGCGAGCTGGAAAAACGACTGGTCAAGCCTGCCGAACAAAAGTGATACAGCCCGTCTCGATTGAACCCGACCTTGATGTCGGGTTTTTTATGCCTGGAAGACAAGGCTGCCATTGATCTCTGGTCCGACACAAAACCTGTGGCGAGGGGATTTATCCCCGCTGGGGTGCGAAGCACTCCCTGAAATCTGACGAATCCGGTGTGTCAGTTTTGAACCATGGGGCTGCTGCGCAGCCCAGCGGGGATAAATCCCCTCGCCACAAAAGGCGTCTAGACGATGGTGGCGCCCAGCGCGGTGACGATCTGCTGCAAGGCCGCCGACTGCCCTTCGATACGAACCTTCAAGCTGTCGATCTCCCGCCGTGGCGGATAATGCTTGCGCAAAGCATCGAACGCGCTGCGTTGCTCGCTGACCGTGCCCACCAGACTGCGACGAAAGTTCGCGTCGTCAACACGCGGGTCGTACACGCTCCGGCACAGCGCCGCCAAGGCCCAGGCCGGGTCGGTTTCGGCGTCCAGGGTGATACCGCCCAGCCAGGGCCGAGGCAACAGGTCGCTGAGGCTGACTTCAACCGGCCGCTCCAGGAAAGCACACAAGGCCTGGTAGATCTGGGCGGTGCCACGCTGGCGACCATCGAGGCTGTAACCGGCAATATGCGGGGTGGCGATCACGCACAAGTCCGCCAGGTCCACGTCCACGGTGGGCTCCTGCTCCCAGACATCCAGCACCGCCTGCAAGTCTTCGCGCTCCAGCAACACCTCGCGCAGCGCAGCGTTATCGATCACCGGCCCACGGGCCGCATTGATCAGCCAGGTCCCGGGCTTGAGTTGGTTCAGACGCGCTTCGTCGAACAGGTGCCAGGTCGGTTGCTCGCCGTCGCGCGTCAACGGTGTGTGCAGGCTGATCACATCGCACTGTTCGATGATCTGTTCCAGGCTCACATAGTCGCCCCCTTCGGCAGCCTGACGCGGCGGATCGCAGACCTTCACGGTCCAGCCAAGCCCCTTGAGCACCTCGATCAACCGCCCGCCCACCTGGCCTGCACCGACCACGCCGAATGTGCGCTGCTTAAGCTGCACGCCTTCGATTTCCGCCAGGGTCATCAGGCTGCCCAGCACATAGTCCACCACGCCACGGGCATTGCAGCCGGGTGCGCTGGCCCAGCGAATGCCGGCCTCGGCCAGATAATCCAGGTCCAGGTGATCGGTGCCGATGGTGCAGGTGCCGACAAAGCGCACTTTGCTGCCTTCCAGCAAGGCTCGATTGACCTGGCTGACCGAACGCACCAGCAGCACATCGGCTTGCTCGACCATCGTCCGGTCGATCCCCCGGCCCGGAACCCGGCGAATTTCGCCGAACCCTTGGAAAAATGCATCGAGCAGGGGAATGTTTTCGTCGGCGACGATCAGCATGGCGAAGCTCCTTTGGCGGGATGGGCAGTGTAGGCGTTCCGTTGGACCTGTGCATTACCCGGAGCGAATGATGTTGTGGCGAGGGATTATGTGGGAGCAAAGCTTACTCGCGATGCAGGCGCCTCGGTTCCTTGGGAGGCCGCATCAGCTTCATCGCGGGCAAGCCTTGCTCCCACAGGTGCTCGAAAACTGAAAAAGCGATTACAAATCCACAACACAGGTTTTTTCCTGACCACTGCGTCAAAGCGTAGAATTCGCCGCCCTGCGCTTAACCTTTTCGGACGCTTGCCCTGTGAATCCTGTGATCGACACCCCCACCACCCTCTCCCGCCCGGCCCGGGTTCGCCTGGAGTTCAAGACGTTGCTGGCCCTGGCCCTGCCGATCATGGTCGCGCAGTTGGCGACCACCGCCATGGGCTTCGTCGATGCGGTGATGGCCGGTCGGGTCGGTCCACGAGACCTGGCGGCGGTGGCACTGGGCAACTCGATCTGGGTGCCGGTGTTCCTGTTGATGACCGGCACATTGCTGGCGACCACGCCAAAAGTTGCCCAGCGTTTCGGTGCCGGGACGTTCAACGAGATCGGGCCGCTGGTACGCCAGGCGCTGTGGTTGGCATTGGTGGTGGGGTTGATCGCGACGCTGGCGCTGTTCAGCGCCGAACCGATCCTGCACGTCATGAAGGTCGATCCTGAATTGATCGGCCCGTGCATGGAATACCTGCGAGGCATCGGCACGGGCCTGCCGGCCGTGGCGCTGTATCACGTGCTGCGCTGCTTCAGCGACGGCCTGGGTCGCACGCGGCCGGCGATGGTGCTGGGGTTGTGCGGGCTGGCGCTGAACATTCCGCTCAATTACATCTTCATCTATGGGCACCTGGGCGTGCCCGCCATGGGCGGCGTCGGGTGTGGCTGGGCCACGGCCATCGTGATGTGGGTCATGGCCCTGGGCATGGCCGGTTGGGCCCGGTGGGCACCGGCCTATCAGTCGAGCCGGTTGTTCAGCCGTTTCGACTGGCCGCAATGGGCCGTCATCAAGCGCCTGCTGGGCATCGGCTTGCCGATCGGCATCGCGGTGTTCGCCGAATCGAGTATTTTCGCAGTGATCGCGTTGCTGATCGGCAGCCTCGGCGCCACGGTGGTGGCCGGGCACCAGATCGCGCTGAACTTCAGTTCATTGGTGTTCATGATCCCCTATTCCCTGGGCATGGCTGTCACCGTGCGGGTCGGCCAGGCGCTGGGCCGGCGCCAGCCCCGCGAAGCGCGCTTCGCCGCCGGGGTGGGGATGGGCACGGCCTTGGCGTACGCCTGTCTGTCGGCAAGCCTGATGTTCGCACTGCGCGGACCTATCGCGGCGATCTATACCGCCGATCCGGTGGTGATCGAGGTGGCGTCGATGCTGATCGTCTACGCGGCGCTGTTCCAGTTTTCCGATGCGATCCAGGTCACGGCGGCGGGCGCGTTGCGCGGCTACCAGGACACCCGGGTGACGATGATCCTGACCTTGTTCGCCTATTGGGGCATCGGCCTGCCGGTAGGTTACGCCTTGGGCCTGACCGACTGGCTCGGCGCGGCCAGCGGCCCGAGCGGGTTGTGGCAAGGCCTGATCGTGGGCTTGAGCTGCGCGGCGCTGATGCTGTCGATCCGCCTGGCACGTAGCGCGCGCAAGCAGATCCGCCTCAGCCGCTCGATGGATTAAGCGAGTTTCTTACGGATCCAGTAGAGGTAAGTGCCCGCCTCTTCCTGCTGGGCCACCAGTTCGTGGTCCAGGAACACGCAAAACTTGGGGATGTCGCGGCGAGTCGATGGGTCGGTGGCGATGACTTTCAGCAGGCCACCGGGGGCCAGGTCGCGGATGTGCTGGTGCAGCATCATCACCGGTTCCGGGCAATTGAGGCCGGTGGCATCCAGCGTGCCGTCGACCGGCGTGTTGTTCATTTCACTCATGTTCTACTCCTGAAACTGGCCGGCATTGTCGCGCAATGTCGGGTGAGAGCAAAGCCTGTGGAATCGCAAACATGTGAAAGCCAAACTGTGGGAGCAAGGCTTGCCCGCGATGCAGGCACCTCAGTTGCCAGACCGTGTCACCGTTCATCGCGAGCAAGCTTTGCTCCCACAGCTTTGCTCCCACGGGGCTTATTGGTATCCAACCGCCGCAGATGGCACGTCACTTCCTCGCGGTCGTGGTACAGCTGCTTGCAACCGATCTCGACCTTGATACCCCGGGCCTTGAAGCCCTCGGCGATGCGTTCGAGCAGGCGTTTGACCTCAGCGTAGCGCTGTTTCATCGGCAGCTTGAGATTGACCACCGCCTCGCGGCAATGCCCTTCGCCAATCCACTCTTCCAGCATCGCCGCGTTGCGCGCCGGTTTCTCGACGATGTCGCAGACCATCCAGTCCACCGGCTGCTTGGGCTTGAATGTGAAGCCATCCGCCATCAGATGCTGCACCAGGCCGGTGTCCATCAGGCTTTCGGCCATCGGACCATTGTCGATGGCCGTCACCAACATGCCCCGGTTGACCAGTTGCCAGGTCCAGCCACCCGGCGCGGCACCAAGGTCCACACCGGTCATGTCACTGTGCAGGCGCTCGTCCCACTGGTCCCGGGGGATGAAATGGTGCCAGGCTTCTTCGAGCTTGAGGGTCGAGCGGCTCGGCGCTTCCCTGGGGAACTTCAAGCGCGGGATGCCCATCGGCCACATCGCCGAATTATCCGCGTCCGCCAGGCCCAGGAAGACTTCGCGGCCACTCTTGAAGGTCAGCAGCAGGCGCGGTTTGCGCGGATCGTCCATCAACTTGCCGGCGCCACTCAATGCCTTGCGCAGCGGGCCTTCGAATTTCTTGCAGAAGTTCGACAGTTCCTTGCCGTCGTTGGTGTCTACCACCTCCAGCCAGAGGCTGCCGCAGGTCGGGAAGTCAGCCATGTGAGCCAGAATCACGCTGATACGGTCGGTTTCCGGTAAATCAATGAACGTGCCACGGGCCCACTGGCGCGGAAAAATCAGCTCGGCAAAACGCTGCCCACGCATCAACCGCTCGGCGCCGTCCTCCTCAGTGCAGACAAATTCGGCGCAGGCGCTGGCCGGTTTGGCCTTGGCGTAGCCGGCCACGTTGAGCCGGGCCGCGTGTTCGGCGATCTCGGAACAGACCTCGCCTTCGAAGCCCGGCCGGCAGTGCATAAAAAGCGTGTTCATTGAAACTCCGTAGCAAAGCCTGTCACGAAAACCGGCGCATCATAGCGGAGTTCGGAACCCCGAACCTGCCTATAGAGTCCAGTGATTAGTCATACGCTCAAAACAGGGCTAGGTTAAAGGCTCTGTCCGTTCCGTCAGTCCGTAGCCGTGCGGACTCAAAGGAGTCATTTCAATGCCGTCCCTCGATAGCCTGAAAACCCTTAAAACCCTGCAAGTCGACGCCAGGACCTACCACTACTTCAGCCTGCCGGATGCCGCCCGAAGCCTGGGCGACCTGGACAAACTGCCCATGTCATTGAAGGTACTGCTGGAAAACCTGCTGCGCTGGGAAGATGAAAAAACCGTCACCGGCACCGACCTCAAGGCCCTGGCCGGGTGGCTCAAGGAACGTCGTTCCGAGCGCGAGATTCAATACCGCCCCGCCCGGGTGTTGATGCAAGACTTCACCGGGGTTCCCGCCGTGGTCGACCTGGCCGCCATGCGCGCCGCCGTGGAAAAGGCCGGCGGCGATCCCCAGCGGATCAACCCGCTGTCGCCGGTGGACCTGGTGATCGACCACTCGGTGATGGTCGACAAGTTCGCCAGCAGCCAGGCGTTCGAGCAGAACGTCGACATCGAAATGCAACGCAACGGCGAACGCTACGCCTTCCTGCGCTGGGGCCAGAGCGCCTTCGACAATTTCAGCGTAGTGCCGCCGGGCACCGGCATCTGCCATCAGGTCAACCTCGAATACCTGGGCCGCACCGTGTGGACCAAAGAGGAAGACGGCCGCACCTACGCCTTCCCGGACACGCTGGTGGGCACCGACTCCCACACCACCATGATCAACGGCCTCGGCGTACTGGGCTGGGGCGTCGGCGGGATCGAGGCGGAAGCCGCCATGCTCGGCCAACCGGTGTCGATGCTGATTCCCGAGGTCATCGGCTTCAAACTCGTCGGCAAGCTGCGCGAAGGCATCACCGCCACCGACCTGGTGCTGACCGTCACGCAGATGCTGCGCAAGAAAGGCGTGGTGGGCAAATTCGTCGAGTTCTATGGCGACGGTCTTGCCGACCTGCCCCTGGCCGACCGCGCCACCATCGCCAACATGGCCCCGGAATATGGCGCCACCTGCGGTTTCTTCCCGGTGGACGATGTGACCCTGGACTACTTGCGCCTGTCGGGGCGGCCAGCGGAAACGGTGAAACTGGTGGAAGCCTATTGCAAGGCCCAGGGCCTGTGGCGCCTGCCCGGCCAGGAGCCGGTGTTCACCGACACACTGGAGCTGGACATGGGCAGCGTAGAAGCCAGCCTCGCCGGCCCCAAACGCCCTCAGGACCGAGTCTCGCTGCCGAATGTCGGCCAGGCTTTCAGTGATTTCCTGGGGTTGCAGGTCAAACCCACCAGCAAGGAAGAAGGTCGTCTGGAAAGCGAAGGTGGCGGTGGCGTCGCGGTAGGCAACGCCGATCAGGTGGGAGAAACCGAATACGAGTTCGAAGGCCACACTCATCGCCTGAAAAACGGCGCGGTGGTGATCGCAGCCATCACTTCCTGCACCAACACCTCCAACCCCAGCGTGATGATGGCCGCCGGACTGCTGGCGAAAAAAGCCGTGGAAAAGGGCCTTACCCGCAAGCCTTGGGTCAAGAGTTCCCTGGCGCCGGGTTCCAAGGTGGTCACCGACTACTACAAGGCGGCCGGCCTGACCGAGTACCTGGATAAACTCGGCTTCGACCTGGTGGGCTATGGTTGCACCACCTGCATCGGCAACTCCGGGCCGCTGCCAGAGCCCATCGAAAAGGCCATCCAGAAAGCCGACCTGACCGTGGCCTCGGTACTGTCGGGCAACCGCAACTTCGAAGGCCGGGTGCATCCGCTGGTGAAGACCAACTGGCTGGCCTCGCCGCCGCTGGTGGTCGCCTATGCCCTGGCCGGCACCGTGCGCATCGACATCAGCAGCGAGCCGCTGGGCAACGACCGGGACGGCAACCCGGTGTACCTGCGGGACATCTGGCCCAGCAGCCAGGAAGTGGCTGCCGCCGTGGCCCAGGTCAACACCAGCATGTTCCACAAGGAATACGCCGCCGTGTTTGCCGGTGACGAACAATGGCAGGCCATCGAAGTGCCGCAAGCGGCGACTTACGTCTGGCAGGACGACTCGACCTACATCCAGCACCCGCCATTCTTCGACAACATCGACGGGCCGCCACCGGCCGTGAGGAACGTCGAGGGCGCCCGGGTCCTGGCCCTGCTGGGCGATTCAGTGACCACCGACCATATCTCCCCGGCGGGCAACATCAAGACCGACAGCCCCGCCGGTCGCTACCTGCGCGAACAGGGCGTAGAGCCGCGAGACTTCAACTCCTATGGCTCCAGACGCGGCAACCACCAAGTGATGATGCGCGGCACCTTCGCCAATATCCGCATTCGCAACGAAATGCTCGACGGCGAAGAAGGCGGCAACACGATCTACATCCCCAGCGGCGAACGAATGCCGATCTACGATGCCGCCATGCTGTACCAGGCCACGGGCACGCCACTGGTGGTGATCGCCGGCCAGGAATATGGCACCGGATCGAGCCGGGACTGGGCAGCCAAGGGCACGAACCTGCTGGGGGTCAAGGCGGTGATCGCCGAAAGCTTCGAGCGCATCCATCGCTCCAACCTGGTGGGCATGGGCGTGCTGCCGCTGCAGTTCAAGCTCGACCAGAACCGCAAGAGCCTGAACCTTACGGGCAAGGAAACCCTGGACATCCTGGGACTCAATGACGTCGAACTGACCCCGCGCATGAACCTGCCCTTGGTCATCACCCGCGAGGACGGCAGCCAAGAGCGAATCGAAGTGTTGTGCCGGATCGATACCTTGAATGAAGTGGAGTATTTCAAGGCCGGCGGGATCCTTCACTATGTCCTACGGCAATTGATTGCAGCGTAAAAAGACCTGTCCTACGAAAACACCGCCGCTTAAGGGCGGTGTTTTCGTTTGGGCCTGCCTATAATCCCGCCGGTTCCGACCGCCCTGCCCGCTACAACTGTTCATCAGCCTCAAAAGGATGTGATATGCCTGCCCTACCCTGGCCCTACCTGGCCCTCCTCTCCATTGGCTATACCCTGGCCCTGGCCTACGGCCAGCTGGCCTGGACCGCGGTCATTTCCATTGCGCTGTTGCTATTTGCCGGGTATGCGGTTCGTCAGCAGCAGATGCCGGTGGGTCGGTTTCTCGGACACGTCCTTTTCGCGGTGATGGCATTGGCGTTGGCCATGCACTGGATGCCCGGGTTCTTCAATGGGCGCGTGATCCCGGCGCAACGCCTGACCGACGATGCCGCACCGTTCGCGATGTACCTGAACCAGGACAAGCCGCTGATCGGTTTCTGGCTGTTACTGGCCTGCCCCTGGATCGTCGGCCGGCGCCCATTGCGCCTGTCGGTCCAGGCCACGGCGCTGGGCCTGGCGGTGAGTGCGCTGCTGGCCCTCGGCGGAGCCGTGCTGCTGGGCATGGTCCACTGGGCGCCGAAGTGGCCGGATCACGCCTGGTTGTGGATGCTCAATAATCTTTTATTGGTGACGCTCGTGGAGGAAGCGCTGTTTCGTGGCTACATTCAGGGGAGCTTGATCCAGCGCTTCAAACATTTGGCCCATGGCGACACTCTGGCGTTGCTCCTGGCCTCGCTGCTGTTCGGCCTGGTACACGCCGGCGCAGGGTGGCAATGGGTGCTGCTGTCGGGCTTGGCGGGGGTCGGTTATGGCCTGGCGTATCGTTTTGGTGGCCTGGGTGCGGCGATTGCCACGCACTTTCTGCTCAACCTGCTTCATTTCGTCCTATTTACCTACCCGATGCTCGCGTGATAGCGACAGGCAAAAATAACTTCAACTAAAACCTGACGACGCCGACAACCTTTCATAGCCTTTCAAAGCCTTGCGGATCTACACACCATGCGTAATAACCAACCCGTCACACAACGCGAAAGGACCTTCCCGGCCCAGCAACGACTTATTTCTACCACCGACACCAAGGGCGTAATCACCTACTGCAACGACGCGTTCGTCGAGATCAGCGGGTATTCGAAGGAAGAACTGATCCGTTCGCCGCACAACCTGGTGCGCCATCCCGATGTCCCATCCGCTGTGTTCGCGCACATGTGGGGCATGCTCAAACAAGGCTTGCCATGGATGGGCATCGTCAAGAATCGCAGCAAGAACGGTGACCATTACTGGGTCAACGCCTACGTCACGCCCGTGTTCGAGGGCAATCAGGTGGTCGGCTACGAATCGGTGCGGGTCAAACCTTCCGCCGAGCAGATCAGCCGCGCCGAAGCCCTTTACCTACGCATCAACCAAGGCAAGTCCGCGGTTCCGGGCAGCGACAAATGGCTGCCGATGCTACAGGACTGGCTGCCGTTCATTCTGGTCAGCCAACTGAGCTTCGTCGTGGGTGCCTTCCTGAATTCCCACTGGGGCTTTGCCCTGGCGGCCGTGCTGTCAGTGCCCTTGGGGCTGATGGGCCTGCAATGGCAGCAACGCGGGATCAAGCGCCTGCTGCGCCTGGCCGAACAAACCACCTCCGACCCGCTGATCGCCCGGATGTACACCGACAGCCGCGGCGTCCAGGCACGCCTGGAGATGTCGATCCTCAGCCAGGAAGCGCGCCTGAAGACCTGCCTGACCCGTCTGCAGGACACCGCCGAGCACCTTAACGAACAGGCTCGCCAGTCCAACAACCTGGCCCATGACAGCTCCAGTGGCCTGGAGCGCCAGCGGGTGGAGACCGAACAGGTCGCCACGGCTGTCAACCAGATGGCGGCAACGACCCAGGAAGTCGCCAGCCACGTGCAGCGCACCGCCGATGCCACCCAGGAAGCCAATCGCCTGACCAGCCGCGGCCGCGATATCGCAGGGGAAACCCGTGACGCCATCGAGCGTTTGTCGGTGGTGGTCGGCGAAACGGGCCAGACCGTGACCCAACTGGCCAAGGACAGCGACGAGATCGGCGGCGTGGTGGACGTGATCAAAGGCATCGCCGACCAGACCAACCTGCTGGCCCTCAATGCCGCCATCGAAGCGGCCCGTGCTGGGGAGATGGGTCGCGGTTTTGCCGTGGTCGCCGATGAGGTGCGACAATTGGCGCAACGCACCAGCGAATCCACCGGACAGATCCACGCACTGATCGCCAAGCTCCAGCAGACCGCCACCAATGCCGTGCAGACCATGGACGCCGGCCATCGGCAGGCCGAAGAAGGCGTGGCGCGGGTCATGGAGGCGGACGCGGCGCTGGTGGGGATCAGCGAAGCAGTGGCCAACATCACCGACATGACCACACAGATCGCTGCCGCTACCGAAGAGCAGAGTTCGGTGGCCGAGGAGATCAGCCGCAACATCAGCAACATCTCGGAACTGGCCGACCAGACCTCGGGCCAGGCCCACAGCTCGGCGCTGCTGAGCGAAGAACTGACCCGGACAGCCAATACTCAGTATTCGTTGGTGGAGCGGTTTAACCGCTGATCGTTGGCTGGAACAGAAAAACCCGGACAGCGAAAGCGTCCGGGTTTTTTATTGCCTGGCGGGCCGCCATCGCGAGCAGGCTCGCTCCCACAGGGGTTGTGGGTCGCTCATTCAAATGCATTCCACTGCGGGAGCGAGCGTGCTCGCGATGAGGCCATGACTGGCAGCATCAGTCTTGAGACAGGAACCCGGCCACTCCCTGCGCCGCCGCCTCCAGATGCTGCTCATGGCTAAACCCCGAAGCCTTCAGCGGTTTCAAATCATGATCGCCCGCCACCAACCACATCACCTCGATGCCGGGTGACAATGCATATCCCTGCACCGCCTCACGATTGCCCAACGCATCGCGCTCGCCCTGGACGATTAAGGCCCGGGTCTTCAACGTCGCCAGGTGCTCGACCCGTGGTTTCTGCGGCTTGCCCACCGCATAGAAGGGATAGCCCAGGCACACCAACGCGTCGGCCCCCAATTCGTCGGCCAGCAAACTCGCCATCCGCCCGCCCATGGACTTGCCGCCAATGGCCAGCCGTCCAGCGACATAAGGCCGCACCGTGGCGTACACCTCACGCCAGCATTCCAGCAGCTTAGGTGCCGGGTTGGGTGGGCGCCGGCCCCCATCCAGGCGCCGCTGGGCCATGTAGGGGAACTCGAAACGCAACACGTTGACCCCATGCGCGGCAAGGCGCGCGGCCATTTCTTCCATGAAACCGCTGTCCATCGGAGCTCCGGCACCGTGGGCCAGGATCAGGGTCGCGGGCGTGGCGCGCACGCCCGGCTGAGCGGCCGTCCACAACCAGCCATGTTCTTCCACGCACCGCACCCATTGATCCCCGTCAATACTGGCCTTGTGCTGTTTGTCCATGCTTGCCTCGCTTTTAGTCTGCCTATAACTCCAGGCGAAGACGCCGCACTGCCTTGCGCAGGCGCTCACTTCGGCTGAACCGTGGATGGGGAACCATGAACACTTCTATCAGTACCGCCTACAACTACAAGGTGGTCCGCCAATTCGCCATTATGACGGTGGTGTGGGGCATCGTCGGCATGGGGCTCGGGGTTTTTCTCGCGGCTCAATTGGTCTGGCCCGAACTCAACTTCAACCTGCCGTGGACCAGCTTCGGACGCCTGCGCCCGCTGCACACCAACGCGGTGATCTTCGCGTTCGGCGGCTGTGCCTTGTTCGCCAGTTCGTTCTACTCGGTGCAGCGCACCTGCCAGACGCAATTGTTTGCGCCGAAAATTGCCGCGTTCTGCTTCTGGGGCTGGCAGCTTGTGATTCTATTGGCGGCCATCAGCCTGCCGCTGGGTTACACCAGTTCCAAGGAATATGCCGAGCTGGAATGGCCGATCGACATTCTGATCACCATCGTCTGGGTCGCCTACGCGATCGTGTTCTTCGGCACGATCATGCAGCGCAAGACCAAGCACATTTATGTGGGCAACTGGTTCTTCGGCGCGTTCATCATCACCGTGGCGATCCTGCACATCGTCAACAACCTCGAGTTGCCGGTGAGTTTCACCAAGTCCTACTCGGTGTACGCCGGTGCAACCGACGCGATGGTGCAATGGTGGTACGGCCACAACGCCGTAGGCTTTTTCCTCACCGCCGGTTTCCTCGGGATGATGTACTACTTCGTGCCGAAACAGGCCGAGCGTCCGGTGTATTCGTATCGCCTGTCGATCGTGCACTTCTGGGCGCTGATCACCCTGTACATTTGGGCCGGCCCGCACCACTTGCACTACACCGCGCTGCCGGACTGGGCGCAGTCGCTGGGCATGGTGATGTCGCTGGTACTGCTGGCGCCGAGCTGGGGCGGCATGATCAACGGCATGATGACCCTCTCGGGCGCCTGGCATAAGTTGCGCAGCGACCCGATCCTGCGCTTCCTCGTGGTGTCGCTGGCGTTCTACGGCATGTCGACCTTCGAAGGTCCGATGATGGCAATCAAGACCGTCAACGCCCTCTCCCACTACACCGACTGGACCATCGGCCACGTACACGCCGGCGCGCTCGGCTGGGTGGCGATGATTTCCATCGGCGCGCTGTATCACATGATCCCGAAAGTCTCCGGCAAAGAGCAGATGCACAGCATCGGCCTGATCAATGCGCACTTCTGGCTCGCGACCATCGGCACCGTGCTCTACATCGCCTCGATGTGGGTCAACGGCATCGCCCAGGGCCTGATGTGGCGTGCGGTGAACGAGGACGGCACGCTGACCTACTCCTTCGTCGAAACCCTGGTGGCCAGCCACCCTGGCTTCGTCGTGCGGCTGATTGGCGGGGCGATCTTCCTCAGCGGCATGTTCCTGATGGCTTACAACACCTGGCGCACCGTGCGGGCCTCGCAGCCTGCTGACGTCGTTGCTGCCGCGCAGATGGCCTGAGGAGTCCGCCATGAAACACGAAACGATTGAAAAGAACGTCGGCCTGCTGATGCTGCTGATGGTGTTCGCCGTGAGCATCGGCGGCCTGACCCAGATCGTCCCGCTGTTCTTCCAGGACGTGACCAACAAACCGGTGGAAGGCATGAAGCCCTACACCGCGCTGCAACTGGAAGGCCGCGACATCTACATCCGCGAAGGCTGCGTCGGTTGCCACTCGCAGATGATCCGTCCATTCCGCGCTGAAACCGAACGTTACGGGCACTACTCGGTGGCCGGTGAAAGCGTGTGGGATCACCCGTTCCTGTGGGGTTCCAAGCGTACCGGTCCGGACCTGGCCCGGGTTGGCGCGCGTTACTCGGATGACTGGCACCGTGCGCACTTGTACAACCCGCGCAACGTCGTACCGGAATCGAAAATGCCGGCCTACCCATGGCTGGTCACCCAACCGGTCGACAGCAGCCACACCGAAACCAAGCTCAAGACCATGCGCACCCTCGGCGTGCCCTACACCGACGACGACATCGGCGGCGCGGTGGCCAGCCTCAAGGGCAAGACCGAAATGGACGCCCTCGTCTCCTACCTGCAAGTGCTTGGCACTGCGATCAAGAGCAAGAGGTGAACCATGGTCATTGAAATGAGCGCGGGGCTGATTCGCGGCCTCGGCACGGTCGTGGTGTTCGTGGCCTTCGTCGGCCTGACCCTGTGGGTGTTCAACCGCAAGCGCACGCCGGAATTCGCCGAAGCGCGCCTGCTGCCGTTTGCCGACGAGCCGCAACCCGACACTACCCAAGCTAATGAGACAAGGAGTACCCGGCCATGACCACCTTCTGGAGTACGTGGATCTGCGTACTGACCATCGGCAGCCTGATCGGCCTGACCTGGCTGCTGGTCGGCACCCGTCGGGGCGAAACCAAGGGCAGCGTCGACCAGACCATGGGCCACAGCTTCGACGGCATCGAGGAGTACGACAACCCGCTGCCGCAGTGGTGGTTCATGCTGTTCGCCGGCACGCTGGTGTTTTCCGTGGGTTATCTGATCCTTTATCCGGGCCTGGGCAACTGGAAAGGCATCCTGCCCGGCTACGAGGACGGCTGGACCGGCGTCCACGAATGGGAAAAGGAAATGAGCAAGGCTGACGCCAAATTCGGGCCGATCTTCGCCAAATTCGCCGCGATGCCGGTGGAAGAAGTGGCGAAGGATCCGCAGGCGCTGAAAATGGGTGGCCGTCTGTTCGCCTCCAATTGCTCGGTGTGCCACGGCTCGGACGCCAAGGGTGCGTTCGGTTTCCCTAACCTCGCCGACAAGGACTGGCGTTGGGGTGGCAGCGCCGAAACCATCAAGACCACCATCATGGGTGGCCGGATGGCGGCGATGCCGGCGTGGGGTGACGTGCTGGGCGAGGCCGGGGTGAAAAACGTCGCGGCTTACGTACGTCACGAACTGGCCGGCCTGCCGCTGGCGGCGGACAACAAGGCCGATCTGCAAGCCGGACAGCAAGCGTTCAGCACTATGTGCGTCGCCTGTCACGGGGCAAACGGCCAGGGCACCGAAGCCATGGGCGCACCGAACCTGACGCACCCGGCCGGTTTCATCTACGGCACAAGCCTGACCCAACTTGAGCAGACCATTCGCCATGGTCGTCAGGGCCACATGCCCGCTCAGAACGAGTTGCTGGGCAACGATAAAGTGCAACTGCTCGCCGCTTACGTATACAGTCTGTCAAAAAATACTGAGCAGTTGAGCGACAAGCTTCAAGCTGAAAGCTCCAAGTAAAATCACAAGCAATGTATACAATCCTGCAGGCGACATGATTCGTCTTGTCGCTTGCAGCTTGCAGCTTGCAGCTGCTTCCTTTTGTCGCACCCCTTCACCCCCTCTCCTTTCAGTTACCCGGATTCGGGTCTACGCTTGCTCGATGCGGACTGGCCCGTGCCGGTTCCAGGTCGACCCCGAGCGAGGCGTTGAACGAATCAGCTGACTGACATGGCCGCAAAGGCCGGTAGATACCGGCTGTCGTGCCAATTACCGTCCGTCACCCGAACCGAGCGTTCGAACACACCCCGTTACATCCGACCGGGACCCCTCGCTTTTTTCGTCCGCTGCGACATTTTGCCCGAGGGCAATTTTGTCCTTACGCGGCGCATGGAAAGGCCGCAGAATCAGCGTTGGAAAGCATTGACCCAGGTCATGGCGCGTTGCATTGACCCCCTGCTTTCTACATACTTGCGGCCGATTTTAATCCTAATAAAACACCCAAACCGTGGAACCTTAGAATGAGCACAGCAATCAGTCCGACTGCTTATAACTATAAGGTAGTCCGCCAGTTCGCCATCATGACGGTGGTCTGGGGGATCCTTGGCATGGGGCTCGGTGTCTTCATCGCCTCGCAACTGGTCTGGCCGGAGTTGAACTTCGATCTGCCATGGACGACATTTGGACGCCTGCGCCCGCTGCACACCAACCTGGTGATCTTCGCCTTCGGTGGTTGTGCATTGTTTGCCACTTCTTACTACGTCGTGCAGCGAACCTGCCAAACGCGACTGATCTCCGACAGCCTCGCCGCCTTCACCTTCTGGGGCTGGCAAGCGGTTATCGTGGGTGCGATCGTGACCCTGCCACTGGGTTATACCACCACCAAGGAATACGCTGAGCTGGAATGGCCCCTGGCTATCCTGCTGGCCATTGTCTGGGTGACCTACGGTCTGGTGTTCTTCGGCACCATCGTCAAACGCAAGACCAAGCACATCTACGTCGGTAACTGGTTCTACGGTGCCTTCATCGTCGTGACTGCCATGCTGCACATCGTCAACCACGCTTCCCTGCCGGTCAGCTTCTTCAAGTCGTACTCGGCCTACTCGGGCGCGACGGATGCGATGATCCAGTGGTGGTATGGCCACAACGCCGTGGGCTTCTTCCTGACCACCGGCTTCCTGGGGATGATGTACTACTTCGTGCCGAAACAGGCCGAACGTCCGATCTATTCCTATCGCCTGTCCATCGTGCACTTCTGGGCGCTGATCACCCTGTACATCTGGGCCGGTCCCCACCACCTGCACTACACCGCACTGCCAGACTGGGCCCAGTCCCTGGGCATGGCGATGTCGATCATCCTGCTGGCACCAAGCTGGGGCGGCATGATCAACGGCATGATGACCCTGTCGGGCGCCTGGCATAAGCTGCGCACCGACCCGATCCTGCGCTTTTTGGTGGTGTCGCTGGCGTTCTACGGTATGTCGACCTTCGAAGGTCCGATGATGGCGATCAAGACCGTCAACTCCCTGAGCCACTACACCGACTGGACCATCGGCCACGTACACGCCGGTGCGCTCGGCTGGGTGGCGATGATCTCCATCGGCGCCATCTACCACATGATCCCGAAACTGTTCGGTCGTGCGCAGATGCACAGCACCGGCCTGATCAACGCGCACTTCTGGCTCGCAACCATCGGCACCGTGCTCTACATCGCCTCGATGTGGGTCAACGGCATCACCCAGGGCCTGATGTGGCGTGCGATCAACGACGACGGCACCCTGACCTACTCGTTCGTCGAAGCGCTGCAAGCCAGCCATCCTGGCTTCATCGTCCGTGCCCTGGGCGGCGCGTTCTTCGCCAGCGGCATGCTGTTGATGGCCTACAACGTGTACCGCACCGTTCGTGCCTCTGACCCGGCTGAAGCTGAAGCCGCCGCCAAGATCGCCGTAGTTGGAGCTCACTGATGAAGCACGAAGCAGTAGAGAAGAATATCGGCCTGCTGGCCTTCTTCATGGTCATCGCCGTGAGCATCGGCGGCCTGACCCAGATCGTCCCGCTGTTCTTCCAGGACGTGACCAACAAGCCGGTCGAAGGCATGAAGCCGCGGACCGCCCTTGAACTGGAAGGCCGCGACATCTATATCGCCAACGGTTGTGTCGGCTGCCATTCGCAGATGATCCGTCCGTTCCGCGCCGAGACCGAACGCTACGGTCATTACTCGGTGGCCGGTGAAAGCGTCTGGGACCACCCGTTCCTGTGGGGTTCCAAGCGTACCGGTCCGGACCTGGCCCGCGTTGGCGGCCGCTACTCCGACGACTGGCAGCGTGCGCACTTGTACAACCCGCGCAACGTGGTGCCCGAGTCGAAAATGCCGGCCTACCCGTTCCTCGTAGAAAACAAGCTCGACGGCAAAGACACCGCCAAGAAAATGGAAGTCCTGCGCACCCTGGGCGTGCCTTACACCGACGAAGACATCGCCGGTGCCAAGGATGCGGTCAAGGGCAAGACTGAAATGGACGCGCTGGTGGCCTATCTGCAAGGCCTGGGCACCATCATCAAAAGCAAACGGTGATTTAGATGGATATCGGGATGATTCGTGGCCTGGGCACCGTCGTCGTGATGGTGGCCTTCATCGGTCTGGCCCTGTGGGTGTTCAGCCCCAAGCGCAAGTCGGAGTTTGACGACGCGACCTTGCTGCCGTTCGCGGATGATCCCGAAGCCATCAAGCACGTCGAGCAAGCTTCTAGGAGTAACAAAGAATGACTACATTCTGGAGTCTGTACGTCACAGTCCTCAGCCTGGGAACGATCTTCGCCCTGACCTGGCTGTTGCTGTCGACCCGCAAGGGCCAGCGCGCCGAGCAAACGGACGAGACCGTCGGTCACTCGTTCGACGGGATCGAGGAGTACGACAACCCGCTGCCGAAATGGTGGTTCATGCTGTTCGTGGGCACCATCGTGTTCGCCCTCGGTTACCTGGTGCTCTACCCTGGCCTGGGCAACTGGAAAGGCCTGCTGCCCGGCTATAACTACCTGGACACCGAAAAGCAGACCGCCTTCGCCAACGGCCAGACCGGCTGGACAGGCGTTCATGAGTGGGAAAAGGAAATGGCCCGCTCGGACGCCAAGTTCGGGCCGATCTTCGCCAAATTCGCCTCCATGCCGATCGAAGAAGTCGCCAAGGACCCGCAAGCCCTGAAGATGGGTGGCCGCCTGTTCGCCTCCAACTGCTCGGTCTGCCACGGTTCCGACGCCAAGGGTGCCTATGGCTTCCCCAACCTGACCGACGCCGACTGGCGCTGGGGCGGTGAGCCGGAAACCATCAAGACCACCATCATGGGCGGCCGTCACGCCGTGATGCCGGGCTGGGCTGCCGTGGTTGGCGAACAGGGCGTGGCCGACGTGGCTTCCTACCTGGTGACCAGCCTGCACGGTCGCAAACTGCCGGAAGGCGCCAAGGCCGATCCGGCCAATGGCCAGAAGCTGTTCGCGGCCAACTGCGTGGCCTGCCACGGTCCAGCCGGCAAGGGTACGCCTGCCATGGGCGCACCTGACCTGACGCATCCGGCGGCGTTCATCTACGGTTCGAGCTTCGCTCAACTGCAGCAGACCATCCGCTACGGCCGTCAGGGCCAGATGCCGGCCCAGGCCGACCTGCAAGGGAACGACAAGGTCCACCTGCTGGCGGCCTATGTCTACAGCCTGTCACACGGCGAAAAGGCTCCGGCCGCTGACGCCCAGTAAGGCAAGTAGCTGATACACCAAAGGCCCCGCCAATCCGATTGGCGGGGCCTTTTTGTTGCCGGCTGAAAAACCTGGGCAAATCTGTTGCGCTTGCCGCCCCTCCACACGAGTAGTAACGTGCCTACATTGGAATTCAAAACGAGGGCACCCCATGTCCATCACTACTATCTCCAGCCGCGAATTCAACCACGACACAAGTGGTGCCAAAAAAGCCACCCGTGAAGGGCCGGTTATCATCACCGACCGTGGCAAGCCGGCCCATGTGCTGCTAAGCATTGAGGAGTACCAGAAACTGACCGGCATCGGCACCAGCATTGTCGAGTTACTGGTCATGCCCGATGCGTCGGATATCGACTTCGAGACCGAGCGCGCCGTCATCACTCCCCGCTCGGTAGACCTGTCCTGAATGTTTCTACTCGATACCAATGTCATTTCCGAACTGCGCAAATCCCAGGCAGACAAAAACGTCCAGGCCTGGGCACGCAGCGTTCCCGCTCCCAGCCTGTATGTCTCGGCGATTACCGTACTGGAACTGGAAACCGGTGTGCTGCGCTTCGAACGCAAGGACCCGGCGCAAGGCAGCCGCCTGCGGGCATGGCTGGACAATCACGTGATGCCTGCCTTTGCCGGCAGGATCCTGGCCGTTGACCGCGCCGTCGCACTGCGCTGCGCTCGCCTGCATGTGCCTGACCGCAGCAATGAATGTGACGCTTTGATTGCCGCTACCGCCCTGGTCCATGGGCTGACCGTGGTGACCCGTAACGTGAGCGATTTCCAGAGCAGCGGCGTGGCGGTACTCAACCCGTGGTCAGGCGATGAAAAGAACCAGATCTGAAGCTTCAGCAAACCGAGCTTGAGGGCTTCTCCTGTCTACTAACTGGCCCACAATCACCCTTTCGTTTTTCGCCAGAGCAACGGGCTGTCTATAGTCAATTGATCTGGGTCATGAACTTGTTACATCCGCTACACCATTCTATGCACCGCCCCAACGCGACCAAAGGTCGCACCCTTGGGCCAGAGCGACAGGCGTATCATTGCGCCACCGCAACACCCTTTCTGACCGTGGTCGGCACGTACTGGCCCCGGCACTTTTCCACTGCCGTGGGATGCATTTGATGAGCAACCAGATTCCGGTACATGACGTTACCCCGCCTGCCAAGGACGCGACCAAAAGCGTCGACCTGTATGCCTCCCGGGAAAAAATCTACACCCGCGCCTTCACCGGCCTGTTCCGTAACCTGCGGATGCTTGGCGGAGCGTTCCTGTTCCTGCTGTATTTCGGTACGGTATGGTTGAACTGGGGCGGTCACCAGGCCGTCTGGTGGAACCTGCCGGAACGCAAGTTCTTCATTTTTGGCGCGACCTTCTGGCCCCAGGATTTCATCCTGTTGTCCGGGATGCTGATCATTGCGGCATTTGGCCTGTTTTTCATCACGGTCTATGCCGGACGAGTGTGGTGCGGCTATACCTGCCCACAGAGCGTGTGGACCTGGATCTTCATGTGGTGCGAAAAAGTCACCGAAGGCGATCGCAACCAACGCATCAAGCTCGACAAGGCCCCCATGGGCGCCAACAAGTTCCTGCGCAAGTTCGCCAAGCACAGCCTGTGGTTGCTGATCGGCTTCGTCACCGGCATGACCTTTGTCGGTTACTTCACGCCGATCCGCGAACTGGTATTCGAGTTCTTCACCGGCCAGGCCGATGGCTGGTCGTACTTCTGGGTCGGTTTCTTCACCCTCGCCACCTACGGCAATGCCGGCTGGCTGCGTGAACAGGTGTGCATCTACATGTGCCCTTACGCGCGCTTCCAGAGCGTGATGTTCGACAAGGACACCTTGATCGTTTCCTACGACCCGCGCCGTGGCGAAAGCCGTGGCCCCCGCAAGAAGGGCGTTGACTACAAGGCCCTGGGCCTTGGCGATTGCATCGACTGCACCATGTGCGTCCAGGTCTGCCCTACCGGCATCGACATCCGCGACGGCCTGCAGATCGAGTGTATCGGCTGCGCAGCCTGCATCGATGCCTGCGACAACATCATGGACAAAATGGATTATCCACGCGGCCTGATCAGCTACACCACCGAACACAACCTCTCGGGGCAGAAAACCCATAAACTGCGCCCGCGCCTGATCGGTTATGCCGTGGTGCTGCTGGCCATGATCAGCCTGCTGGCGGCGGCGTTCTTCATGCGCTCGCTGGTGGGTTTCGACGTCAGCAAGGACCGGGTGCTGTACCGCGAAAACGCCGAAGGCCGGATCGAGAACGTCTACAGCCTGAAGATCATGAACAAAGACCAACGCGACCATACGTACGTCCTGGAAGCCGCCGGCCTGCCCGACCTCAAGTTGCAAGGCCGCCGGGAGATCAAGGTCGCGGCCGGCGAGATCTACAGCCAGCCGGTCGAGCTGTCCAGCGCACCTGAGCAACTGCCATCGAGCACCAACGAGGTGACCTTCATCCTCAAGGACGCCGATGACAGCAGCGTACATGTCGAAGCCAAGAGCCGGTTCATCGGCCCACAAACTCGTTGAGAGAAATGAACATGCCTGCAGCAACCGCCACCAGCCCTTGGTACAAGCACCTCTGGCCGTGGATCATCATCGCGATCCTGACCTGTTCGGTGACACTGAGCCTGACGATGGTGACCATTGCGGTGAAGAATCCGGACAACCTGGTCAACGACAACTATTACGAAGCCGGCAAGGGCATCAACCGCTCTCTGGAGCGCGAACTGCTGGCCCAGACCCTGCAACTGCATGCCAACGTGCAACTGGATGATGTGACCGGCGAAGTGAACCTGCGCCTGAACGGCGACAGCCGCCCCCAGACCCTGGAACTGAGCCTGATCTCGCCAACCCAGCCGGAGAAAGATCGCAAAATTGTCCTGACCCGCAACGACAGCGAGCCGGGGCGCTACGTCGGCCAGTTGACGGACAAGATCGAAGGCCGGCGCTTTGTCGAATTGCTGGGCGTGGAGAACGACAAGACCTGGCGCCTGTTCGAAGAAGAACAGATCAGCCACGACCAGGACATCCTGCTCGGCGATGAACCGCTGCAAGGCGCTGAAGACCTGAAGAAATAGCGGCTGCGTTTCGCGCAATCGCGAGCAGGCTCGCTCCCACATCAGGTTTATGTCACCACGACATTCCAATGTGGGAGCGAGCCTGCTCGCGAAGAGGCCTTCAGATGCCAGCAAGTTTCAATATGTGAATACCCATGACCACTCCACAGCCCTGCTACCACTGCGCCCTGCCCGTTCCTCCCGGCAGCCGCTTCACCGCCGTTGTCCTCGGTAAAACCCGCGAGCTGTGCTGCCCGGGCTGCCAGGCGGTGGCCGAGGCGATTGTCGCCGGCGGCTTGGAAAGCTATTACCTGCATCGCAGCGAAGCGTCAGCCAACCCCGACACCCTGCCTGTCCAACTGACCGATGAACTGGCGCTGTACGATCGCCCCGACGTGCAGCAATCGTTCGTGCGCCATGAAGGCGAACTGGCCGAAACCACCTTGTTGATGGAAGGCATCAGTTGCGCCGCCTGTGGCTGGTTGATCGAAAAACAGCTGCGCAACCTGCCGGCCGTGGCCGAAGCACGGCTGAACCTGTCCAATCATCGCCTGCATGTACGCTGGGCCGACGCCCAATTGCCGCTGAGCACGTTGCTCGCCGAGTTGCGCCAGATCGGCTACGTCGCCCACCCGTACCAAGCCGACCAGGCTTGCGAGCAACTCGCCGCACAAAACCGCCTGGCCCTGCGCCAATTGGGCGTGGCCGGCCTGTTGTGGTTCCAGGCAATGATGGCGACCATGGCCACCTGGCCGGAATTCAACATCGACCTGAGCCCGGAGATGCACACCATCCTGCGCTGGGTCGCGCTGTTCCTCACCACCCCTATCGTCTTCTACAGCTGCGCGCCATTCTTCAAAGGCGCCATGCGCGACCTGCGCACCCGGCATCTGACCATGGACGTTTCGGTGTCCCTGGCCATCGGCAGCGCCTACATTGCCGGGATCTGGACATCGATTACCGGCGTCGGCGAGTTGTACTTCGATGCCGTCGGCATGTTCGCCCTGTTCCTGCTGGCCGGCCGCTACCTGGAACGCCGCGCCCGGGAGCGCACCGCCGCCGCCACCGCCCAATTGGTCAACCTGCTGCCGGCCTCGTGTCTGCGCCTGGAGGCGAACGGCCAGAGCGAACGCATCCTGCTCAGCGAATTGCGCACCGGTGACCGGGTACTGGTGCATCCGGGGGCGGTCCTGCCGGCCGACGGCAAGATCCTCGATGGGCAGTCCAGCATCGACGAATCGCTGCTGACCGGCGAATACCTGCCACAACCTCGCCAAGTGGGCGATGCGGTCACTGCGGGCACGCTGAACGTCGAAGGGGCCCTGACGGTCGAGGTACTGGCCCTCGGGCAAGACACCCGATTGTCGGCCATCGTGCGGCTTTTGGAGCGGGCCCAGGCCGAGAAGCCGCGGCTGGCGGAAATCGCCGATCGTGCCGCCCAATGGTTCCTGTTGTTCTCGCTGGTCGCGGCGGCAGCCATCGGCCTGTTGTGGTGGCAGCTGGATGCCTCGCGGGCCTTCTGGATCGTACTGGCGATGCTCGTCGCCACCTGCCCTTGCGCGCTGTCCCTGGCCACACCGACGGCCCTCACCGCTGCCACCGGCACCTTGCACAAACTCGGCCTGCTGCTGACGCGCGGTCATGTGCTGGAAGGCCTGAATCAGATCGATACGGTGATTTTCGACAAGACCGGCACCCTCACCGAAGGCCGCCTGGCGTTACGCGCGATTCGGCCATTGGCGGTCCTCGACAGCGATCAATGCCTGGCCTTGGCCGCAGCCCTGGAAAACCGTTCGGAACACCCCATCGCCCGCGCCTTCGGCCGCGCCCCCTTGGCCGCCGAGCAAGTGCAGAGTACCCCGGGGCTGGGGCTGGAAGGGCTGGTGGCCGCACAACGCCTGCGCATCGGCCAGCCCGGTTTTGTCTGCGAACTGAGTGGCGCTTCCGTACCGCTGATGCCGGACGAACCCGGGCAATGGCTGTTGCTGGGCGATGAGATCGGGCCGCTGGCCTGGTTCGTCCTCGATGACCGCTTGCGCGTCGATGCCCCTGCCCTGCTGGCGGCCTGCAAGGCGCGGGGCTGGCGCACGCTGCTGTTGTCGGGTGACAGTTCGCCGATGGTTGCCAGCGTCGCTGCCGAACTGGGTATCGATGAAGCCCGGGGCGGCCTGCGCCCGGACGACAAACTGGCCGTGTTGCAACAGTTGCACCAACAGGGCCGCAAGGTGCTGATGCTCGGTGATGGTGTGAATGACGTGCCAGTGTTGGCGGCGGCGGACATCAGTGTCGCCATGGGCTCGGCCACCGACCTGGCCAAGACCAGCGCCGACGCGGTGTTGCTGTCCAACCGCCTCGACGCCCTGGTCCATGCCTTCAGCCTGGCCCGACGCACCCGCCGGGTGATCATCGAGAACCTGGTGTGGGCAGGGCTGTACAATGGCCTCATGTTGCCGTTCGCCGCCCTCGGCTGGATTACGCCGGTGTGGGCCGCGGTCGGCATGTCCATCAGTTCGTTGACCGTGGTGTTGAATGCGCTGAGGCTGACCCGTCAGCCCAAGGCGCAGGTTATCGACGCCACGCCCGATACTCGCCCGCTGCCGGCCTGAGCCGCGCGGGCATGGAGTTCCGACATGCCAGCTCTCTACGTGATGATTCCGGCCGCGCTGCTGATCGTGGCCATCGCCGTGTACATTTTCTTCTGGGCCGTGGACAGCGGGCAGTACGACGACCTCGACGGCCCGGCCCACAGCATTCTGTTCGACGATCAGGACCCGAACCACAAGGCGGCGGTGGACGAAGCCAGTGGCGAGCCCCGCAAGCCGGACGACAAGGCCCCACCCCATGCTTGACCTGGCGCCCCTGTTGGTTTCGGCGGTCATCCTCGGCCTGCTCGGCGGCGGCCATTGCCTGGGCATGTGCGGCGGCCTGATGGGCGCCCTGACCCTGGCAATTCCCAAGGAACAGCGCAGCCGGCGCTTCCGGTTGCTACTGGCGTACAACCTGGGGCGGATCCTGAGCTATGCCACCGCCGGGTTGTTGATCGGCCTGGCCGGTTGGGCCGTCTCCAACAGCCCGGCAGCGATGATCATGCGGGTGCTGGCCGGCCTGCTGTTGATTGCCATGGGCCTGTACCTGGCGGGTTGGTGGAGCGGCCTGACCCGTATCGAAAGCGTCGGGCGTGGCTTGTGGCGGCACATCCAGCCTGTCGCCAACCGTTTGCTGCCGGTGTCGAGCCTGCCCCGGGCCTTGCTGCTTGGCGCGCTGTGGGGTTGGTTGCCGTGTGGGTTGGTCTACAGCACCCTGTTGTGGTCCGCCAGCCAGGGCAATGCCCTGGACAGCGCATTGCTGATGCTCGCCTTCGGCCTCGGCACCTGGCCGGTGCTGCTCGCCACCGGGCTGGCCGCCGAACGCGTCACCGCCCTGCTGCGCAAACGCAGCGTGCGCATGGCCGGTGGCTTGCTGGTGATTATTTTCGGGATCTGGACACTGCCCGGGCCGCATCAGCATTGGCTCATGGGGCATTGACCGAGTCGCCGCCAATCGCGAGCGGGCTCGCTCCCACAGTCTCCTGTGGGAGCGAGCTTGCTCGCGATGAGGCCAGCACCGATGCCCCGTTGACGCAAATCAAAACGGCCTTGCCCACAGCCCCCTAGACTCGCCCCATGCCAGTCTATCCGGGAAATGCCCGCATGCTCGACACCATTCGTTGGGACTCAGATCTCATCCGCCGTTACGACCTGGCGGGACCACGCTATACCTCGTACCCCACCGCCGCACAGTTCGGCGGCCAGGTGGGCACCTTCGACCTGCTCCACGCCCTGCGTGACAGCCGCAAGGCCCTGCGGCCGCTGTCGCTGTATGTGCACATACCGTTCTGCGCGAACATTTGCTACTACTGCGCCTGCAACAAAGTCATCACCAAGGACCGTGGCCGCGCCCACGCCTATCTGCAACGCCTGGAACAGGAAATCCAGCTGATCGGCTGCCATCTGGACCCCACCCAACGCGTGGAACAGTTGCACTTTGGCGGTGGCACCCCGACGTTCCTCAGCCACGACGAACTGCGCCAACTGATGGCCAAGTTGCGCAAGCATTTGAACCTGTTGGATGACGATTCCGGCGACTACAGCATTGAAATCGACCCCCGGGAAGCCGATTGGTCGACCATGGGCCTGCTGCGTGAATTGGGTTTCAACCGGGTCAGTATCGGCGTGCAAGACCTTGACCCGGCGGTGCAACGAGCCGTCAATCGCCTGCAAAGCCTGGAAGAAACCCGTGCCGTGGTCGAAGCCGCCCGGACCTTGCAGTTCCGCTCGATCAATATCGACCTGATCTACGGACTGCCCAAGCAGACGCCGGAAAACTTCGCTCGCACCGTCCAGGAAGTCATCCATCTGCAACCGGACCGGCTCTCGGTATTCAACTACGCCCACCTACCGGAACGCTTCATGCCCCAGCGGCGCATCGACAGCCAGGACTTGCCGAACCCGGAGCAGAAACTGGCGATGCTGCAAGGCACCATCGAACAACTGACCGCCGCCGGTTACCGCTACGTAGGCATGGACCACTTCGCCCTGCCCGACGACGAACTGGCAATCGCCCAGGAAGAGGCCACACTGCAGCGCAACTTCCAGGGCTACACCACCCATGGTCATTGCGACCTGATCGGTCTGGGCGTTTCAGCCATCAGCCAGATCGGTGATTTGTACTGCCAGAACAGCAGTGACCTGAACCATTACCAGAACACCCTCGCCGACGGGCAACTGGCGACCAGCCGCGGACTGATATGCAACGCCGACGACCGCCTGCGGCGCGCGGTGATCCAGCAGTTGATCTGCCATTTCCACCTGGCTTTCGCCGAGATCGAACAAGGCTTCAACATCGATTTCCGTGGCTATTTCGCGTCGTTGTGGCCGCAGTTGCAAGCCATGGCCAAGGACGGCCTGATCGAACTGGACAGCACACATATCAAAGTACTGCCGGCGGGTCGCCTGCTGGTGCGATCCGTGTGCATGGTGTTCGATGCCTATCTGGAGCAACAAAACCGACAGCGCTTCTCCCGAGTCATCTGAGCGCGACAATTTGACGACGAAAGCACACTGGTCGGGGCGACTACGCTGGGGTACCCTTACGCCTTATGTGTGATTTCCCACAAGGATTTAAGAAATGTCCGAGCCAGTCAAACTGCGCGCCCATAACCAGGCCCATTGCAAGGATTGCAGCCTGGCGCCCCTCTGCCTGCCACTTTCGCTGAACCTGGAGGACATGGATGCGCTGGACGACATCGTGAAGCGGGGCCGACCTTTGAAAAAAGGTGAGTTCCTGTTTCGCCAGGGCGACGCCTTCGACTCCGTTTATGCCGTGCGCTCGGGCGCCTTGAAAACCTTCAACTTGAGCGATGGCGGCGAAGAGCAGCTCACTGGCTTCCACCTGCCCAGCGAGCTGGTAGGCCTATCCGGCATGGACACCGAGAGCCATCCGGTCTCGGCCCAGGCGCTGGAAACCACCTCGGTGTGTGAAATCCCCTTCGATCGCCTGGACGAGCTGGCCTTGCAACTGCCGCAGCTGCGCCGCCAGTTGATGCGGGTCATGAGCCGGGAAATCCGTGACGATCAGCAAATGATGCTGCTGCTCTCGAAAAAAACCGCCGACGAGCGTATCGCCACGTTCCTGGTCAACCTCTCGGCACGCTTTCGCGCCCGCGGGTTCTCAGCCAACCAGTTCCGCCTGAGCATGTCGCGCAACGAAATCGGCAACTACCTGGGCCTGGCGGTGGAAACCGTGTCCCGAGTGTTCACCCGTTTCCAACAAAACGAGCTGATTGCCGCCGAAGGCAAGGAAATTCACATTCTCGACCCGATCCAACTGTGCGCCCTGGCCGGCGGTTCGATCGAAGGCTGATGGACCCGCGCGGCTGAGGGATTTGTCTCGCCGCGCTATACTGCCGCGTTTGCAGCCCTGCCAGGACACCTCCACGATGGTCTTTGACTCCTTCGACATCAAATCCCTGATCCGCCCCGTGATCGATTTCCCCAAGCCCGGCGTGATCTTTCGCGACATTACCCCACTGTTCCAATCCCCGACCGCCCTGCGGCTGGTCATGGACAGTTTCGCCCACCGGTATGTCGAGGCCGAGTTCACTCACATCGGCGCGATGGATGCCCGAGGCTTCCTGATCGGCTCGATCCTGGCCTATCAGCTGAACAAGCCGCTGGTCTTGTTCCGCAAGCAAGGCAAGCTGCCGGCCGATGTGCTGGCCGAGGGTTACCAGACCGAGTACGGCGAAGCCTTCCTGGAAGTACACGCCGATAGCTTGTGCGAGGGGGACTCGGTGGTGATGTTCGATGACCTGATCGCCACTGGCGGCACGCTGATCGCCGCCGCCAACCTGATCCGCCGCATGGGCGCCAAGGTCCACGAGGCCGCGGCGATCATCGACTTGCCAGAATTGCTCGGCTCCCAGCGCCTGGAGGACATGGGGATCCCGACGTTCTGCCTGACGCAGTTCTCGCTCAGCGAAAAATAATCCTCACCCACAACACATAACCCTTGTGGGAGCGAGCCTGCTCGCGATAGCGATAAATCAACCAGTATTGATGTTGACTGACACACCGCTATCGCGAGCTGGCTCGCTCCCACAAGGATTGTTGGGTTGATGTTATAAGGCGATCGGCTTGCGCCCCGCAAACGAATGCGCCAACGTGCCGCCATCCACCAACTCAAGCTCCCCACCCAACGGCACGCCGTGGGCAATGCGCGAGGCGATCAGGCCTTTGTTGTTCAGCAGTTGGGCGATGTAATGGGCGGTCGCTTCGCCTTCGACCGTCGGGTTCGTGGCGAGGATAACCTCCGTGAACGTACCCGCCTCTTCGATCCGCGCGATCAACTGTGGAATGCCGATGGCTTCAGGCCCCAAGCCATCGAGCGGTGACAGATGGCCCTTGAGCACGAAATAACGACCGCGAAAACCGGTCTGCTCCACCGCATACACATCCATCGGGCCTTCCACGACGCACAGCAGGCTGTCGTCCCGACGCGGATCGGCGCATTGCGGGCAAAGATCGTCTTCGGTGAGGGTTCGGCATAAACGGCAATGCCCTACACCTTCCATGGCCTGGCTAAGAGCCTGGGCCAGGCGCGAACCGCCGCTGCGATCACGCTCGAGCAATTGCAACGCCATGCGCTGGGCAGTTTTCTGACCCACACCCGGTAACGTTCGCAGGGCATCGATCAGTTGGCGAATCAAAGGGCTGAAGCTCATGGAGGAAATGTCCGACATAACAACGAGACGCGGTTTATACCCGCGCCTCCGATTAGCGTCAAATACTCAATCCTGCGCGACCCGAACCACCAACTTGCCGAAGTTGCGCCCTTCCAGCAGGCCGATAAACGCCTGTGGCGCATTCTCGAGGCCATCGACCACGTCCTCGCGGAACTTGACCTTGCCATCGCGCACCCAAGGCGCCATGGCACTGACGAACTCCGGCTGACGATCACCGTAGTCGTCAAACACAATGAATCCCTGGATCCGCACGCGCTTGGTCAGCAAGGTGCGCTGCAGTTGTGGCAAACGGTCCGGGCCGCTCGGTGCCTGTTGATCATTGTAGGACGCGATCAGGCCACAGAGCGGGATCCGGGCCTTGGCATTGAGCAACGGCACGACGGCATCGAAGACTTTGCCCCCGACGTTTTCGTAATAGATGTCGATGCCCTTGTCGCAGGCCTGCGCCAGTTCCTCGGCAAAATTCGCGCTTTTATGATCGACACAGGCGTCAAAGCCCAGTTCGTCGACCACGTACTTGCATTTTTCGCGGCCGCCCGCAACGCCGATGACACGCAGGCCCTTGATTTTCGCCACCTGGCCGACCACCGAGCCCACCGCACCGGAGGCGGCCGCGACCACCAGGGTTTCCCCGGCCTTGGGTTGGCCAATGTCCATCAATCCCATGTAAGCGGTCATGCCCGGCATGCCCAGCACCCCAAGGGCCATCGACGGGCTAGGCAGCCCGGCGGGGATGGGCATCACATTGCGCCCATCGCTGATGCTGTGGCTCTGCCATCCCGTGGCGCCCACCACCAGATCACCCTCCTGGAATTTCGGGTGCAGCGAGCGCTCCACGCGGCTGACGGCGCCTCCGGTCATCACCCCATCGATTTCCACCGGCGCGGCGTAGGAAGGCGCGTCGCTCATTCGTCCGCGCATGTAGGGGTCCAGGGACAGGAACAGCGTCTTGAGCAGGATTTGCCCGTCCACCAGGTCCGGTAGGTTGATCTGCTCGAAGCGAAAATTGTCCGGGGTGGGTGCGCCTTTGGGTCGGGAGGCGAGGACGATGCGTTGGTTGGAGGTCGACGCTTGTGACATGGAAAGGTCTCCTTGATCGTTGATCGGCTCTTTATAAGGAGCAGACCCTTTTGAAGGGGGTGTGTTCGATGCTCTTGCCGTTGGACCGCGGTGCCAGCATCGCGAGCAGGCTCGCTCCCGCAGGATGACGGTGGCAGACCTGGATTTTGTTAGTACCTTCAGACACTGTGGGAGCGAGCCTGCTCGCGATAGCGGTTTAACAGCCACCGAGGCTTTGGAGCAGAAACAAAAATGCCAGGCGCGATGCCTGGCATTGTGTGTAGCCCATCCCGACCGGGATGGCGAATCAGAACGGCAGCTTCATGCCCGGCGGCAGCTGCATGCCGGCGGTCATGCCGGACATCTTGTCCTGGCTGTTGGCTTCGATCTTGCGCACCGCGTCATTGACGGCGGCGGCGAACAGCGCTTCGAGCATTTCCTTGTCGTCTTCGCTCAGGCCTTCGACCACGCTTGGGTCGATGCTCACGCGCTTGATGTCGTGGCGACCGGTCATGACCACGGTCACCATATCGCCGCCGGACTTGCCGGTGACTTCGGCGTTGGCCAGTTCTTCCTGCATCTTGGCCATTTTTTCCTGCATCTGCTGCGCCTGCTTCATCAGGCCGGCCATGCCACCTTTCATCATGGGAATCACCTCGAAAGTACTTGGATAAACAACGCGCCCGGCCCGTTGGACCCGACGCCTTCAGTTATGAGCCCTGGGTGACCGGGGCCTCGACAGGTTCGATAGTATCGTGACGGACCACGGCGCCGAACTGTTGCATCATCTGCTGGATGAATGGATCACTGTGGATCGACTCTTCGGCTTCGCGCTGACGGTCGGCACGGCGACGGGACGCGGCCTGGGCCGGGGTCTCCTGCTCGGGCTTGATCAGCTCGATGGTCAACGTCAGGGTGCGCTGGTGGTACTGGTTCAGTGCATCGTTGAGGCGACGCTGCTGGGTCGCGTTGAACAATGCGCTGTGGGCCGGGTCCAGGTGCAACAGCCAGTGGTCGCCTTCCACGGAGATCAGCGTGCAGTTGGCGGCGATGCTACCGGTCATGCCGCTGATCGGCAGCCGAGGGAACAGTTCCAGCCATTGCAGGGCCAGCCCGGTGGCCGGCATCGCCGCCGGTTCCGGCTCGGGCTCCGGGGCCGGCTCGGCGGCGTGCTCGCTGGCCAGGTCGTCCAGGTAGCTGTAGGCCGAATCCATGTCCGGCTCGATGTAATCCTCGTCCAGCGGCGGCTCATCGTCCAGGTCGATGCCCGGCGTGGCGACGTCGACGTCGGCCACTGTTGGCTCGGGCACTGGCGCGACGACCCACTCCGGCGCATCGGGTACCACGCTGTCGGGCGTTGGCAATGGCATCGGCGGCAACTCAGGCTGCTCGGCGATGGTCTCCAGGACCGGCTCCACGGCGGGTTGCTGGACAACCTCCGCCTCGATCGGATCGTTCCAGGGCAGGTCGACCACGGCTTCGACGACAGGTTCGGGCGCCGCCTCGACGACCGGTTCGGGTTCTGGCTCAGGGGCCGTGACAACGGGTGTCGGGGTCGGTTGTGCCACAGGCGCGTCCGGAGCCGAAGCCACTGCCGGCGCAACGACGGGCGCGGCAGCCACTGGCTTGGCGGAATCAGCTGTGGCCTGGCTGATCCCCACTGGCTTTAGCGGCTGCCTCGGGGCGTCCGCCGTGTCGGCTGGCCGGAATGCCAGCATTCGCAACAGGACCATTTCGAAGCCGCCGCGCGGATCCGGCGCCAGGGGCAGGTCGCGACGGCCAATCAGGCCCATCTGGTAATAGAACTGCACGTCTTCGGCCGGCAGTGCCTGGGCCAGGGCCAGTACGCGATCACGGTCGCCATGGCCGTTGTCGACGCCATCCGGCAAGGCCTGGGCGATGGCGACACGGTGCAGCACGTTGAGGATTTCCGAGAGCACGCCATTCCAGTCCGGCCCCTGCTCGGCCAGGTGACGCACGGCCTCGAGCAGCGCCTTGGCGTCGCCTTCGATCAGCGCCTGCAACACGTCATAGACCTGACCGTGATCGAGAGTGCCGAGCATGGCCCGGACATCGGCGGCCATGACCTTGCCTTCACCGAAAGCGATGGCCTGGTCGGTCAGGCTCATGGCATCGCGCATCGAACCATCGGCGGCGCGGCCCAGCAGCCACAGTGCATCGTCCTCGAAGGGCACGTTCTCGACGCCCAGTACGTGCGTCAGGTGCTCGACGACCCGTTCCGGCGTCATGTTCTTGAGGGAGAACTGCAGGCATCGCGACAAAATCGTTGCAGGAAGTTTCTGCGGGTCAGTGGTCGCCAGGATGAACTTGACGTAGGGCGGCGGCTCCTCGAGGGTCTTGAGCAGCGCATTGAAAGAATGACTGGAGAGCATGTGCACTTCGTCGATCAGGTAGACCTTGAAGCGCCCACGGCTCGGCGCGTACTGCACGTTATCGAGCAGCTCGCGGGTGTCTTCGACCTTGGTGCGGCTGGCGGCGTCGATCTCGATCAGGTCGACGAAACGGCCCTCGTCGATTTCCCGGCAGACCGAGCACTCGCCGCAAGGCGTCGAGGTGATGCCGGTTTCACAGTTCAGGCACTTGGCGATGATCCGCGCGATGGTGGTCTTGCCCACGCCGCGGGTACCCGTGAACAGGTAGGCATGGTGCAGCCGCTGGCTGTCCAAGGCATTGATCAGAGCCTTGAGCACATGGGTCTGGCCGACCATTTCGCGGAACGAGCGCGGACGCCATTTACGTGCAAGAACCTGATAACTCATCGAAAACCGTCGCAACGAAGGAACATAAGCGGCTAATGCTAGCGGAGCAGGGGCGAAATTGCATCCGGTGTGCTCGTCTAATCTGACTAAGATTGGTCAAGGACTCGGTTGTCGACGCGGTTTTGTACAGTCAGGAGAGTTTATGCGCTCAGCCATGGGGGCTTTGCTGTTGTTGGGTACCAGTTGCTTTGCCGAGGAAGGCCCCTTGCGCTTCGCCGTTACCGACGGCTGGGCGATGCCCATGGTGCAGATCGAACGAGGTCGGCCGACTCAGGGCATCATTCCCGACATCATGACAAGCCTGGCGACCCAGGTAGGGCTGCCGGCGCAATTCCACGTCCTGTCCCGCGCCCGGCTGGACGGCACCATGAAACACGGCGAAATCGACCTGCGCTGTTATGTCAGCCCCGACTGGGTGAAGGACAGTGGCGATTATTTGTGGAGCATCCCGTTGTTTTTCCAGCGTGACCTGCTCGTCGCCACGGCAAGCACCCCTGCGGCGGTCACACCCGCAACGTTGCCGGAACAAGCCATCGGCACGGTGCTCGGCTATACCTACCCGACCTTGCAACCCTTGTTCGACAGCGGCCAACTGCACCGCGACGACGCCCGCAGCCAGGAACAAGTGCTGGCGAAACTGCTGGCCGGACGTTATCGCTACGGGATCAGTAACCAATGGGCACTGGACTGGTTCAATCAACGCCATACCGCCGATCGACAACTCCATGAAGTGGCGGTACTCCAGGAACAGCAGTTGAGCTGTTACGTGCGCAACGATCCGAGCATCCCGGCGCAACGCATCCTGAGGACATTGCTGACCATGAAGACATCCGGGGAGATCGACGCAATCATCCAGCTTTATACCGGTCGCAGTGACGTATCGCCGGCCAGCAGCAACACACCCTCTCCCTGATCGCCGGGTCGCTGCCGCCATTGCGCCGGCGGGATGAACCCCAGGACCCAGTCGGGGATCTGTTCGGGCGGCATGGGCCGGGCGATGAAGTAACCTTGGGCCACCTCACAGCCCAGGCGCAGCAGCAACTGGCCATGCTCCAGGCTGTCCAGGCCCTCGGCGACCACCTCACGGCCAAACGCCCGGGCCAGGCCGATCACCGCTTCGGTCAGCGCCAGGTCGTCCTGGTCGTCGAGAATGTCGCGGACAAAGGTCTTGTCGATCTTGATGGTCTGCGTGCGCAGGTGCTTGAGGTCGTTGAGCGAGCAGTAGCCGGTGCCGAAACCACCCAGTGAAAAACCCACGCCCAACGCCTGGCAGGCCTGGAGGCAAGCGCTGACGTGTGCAAGGTTCTCCACCGCGACGGATTCGACAATCTGCAGATCCAACAGGCGTGGCGGTACCGCCGGATGCCGCTCCAGCACCTGACGCAACCGCTCGACAAAATCCGCCCGCTGGAAATGCCGCGCCGAGATATTGATGCTCACCGGCCAGCCCTGCCCCGCCTGCTGCCATTGCTGCAATTGGATGAGTACCTGCTCCATGACCCACTCGCCGATCTCGACGATCAGGTCAGTCTCTTCCACCAGGGGCAGGAACTCCCGAGGCGGCACCAGGCCACGTTGCGGGTGCTTCCAGCGCAGCAGCGCCTCGAGGCCGACCACGGTGCCATGGCGCATATTGACCTTGGGCTGGAAATGCAGCCGCAGCTCATTACCGGCCAATGCCTGGCGGACCCGCTCGACAGTCTGGTAAGTGGCTCGCACTTCCTTATCCCGGGACACATCGAACAAGTGGAAACGATTGCGACCGCTTTGCTTGGCCACGTACATCGCCTGGTCAGCGTGGCGCAACAAGGTCTCGGCGTCTTCGTTGTCCCATGGGAACAGCGTGACACCAATGCTGGCGAAAACCTTGATGTCCTTGCCGTCGATGCCATAAGGCATGGAAACGGCGATCAACACCCGGTTCAAGGCAGCATGTAATTCATCCATCCCACGCACATGGCGCAGCACCAGCACGAACTCGTCCCCACCCAGCCGTGCTACCACGTCCTCGCCACGCACAATGCTGCGCAGGCGCCTGGCAACTTCCACCAGCAGCCGATCGCCGCTGGCATGACCATAGCCGTCATTGACGGCCTTGAAGCCATCGAGGTCGAGCATGCACACCGCCAGGGGCAGGTTCTCCGCGCGTGAAAACTCCAGGGCCTGGTCCAGCAGTTCGGACAGATAAGTGCGGTTGGGCAGCCCGGTCAGCACATCGTGCCCTACCCGCCATTGCAGCGAATGCAGCAGGCGCCGCTTTTCGCTGACGTCGAAGCGAATCGCCAGGTAGCGTTCAATTTGCCCGGTCTCGTCGTCGATCACCGGCACCAACGTGGTGTCGACCCAGTGCAGCGTACCGTCCTTGGCCCGGTTGCAGATCTCCCCTTTCCAGACCTGGCCCAGGGCAATGGTGCGCCACATGGCGCTGAAGAACTCGTCAGGGTGTTGGCCGGAATTGAGCAGGCGATGGTTCGCTCCCAACAACTCATCGCGCCGGTAACCAAAAAGGCTGCAAAATTGATCGTTGACGTAGGTGATGCGCCCGCTCAGATCGGTTTCGGAAAAAATCGCGGCGGCGTCAACGGCTCTGCGGTACTTCTTATCCATCGAAGCAGTCATCCATGAGTCAGGCTCATTTGTCGCGCGCGGTTGCACCGCCTTCAAGACAGGCGAAAATCAACTAGGCTCAAACACTTTGAGAAAAGCCGGAGCGCGGGTCCTGGTGGTGCCAAGGTAAGGCTTCAGCCCTTGCCTTGTATCGCGGCAAGAAACGCAAGGACCGGTCTGCGCGCACACCCAGGCTTCTGAAGCAGGTCACCAAATGCCCGTGCCAAAGGCCGATTCTACGAAACACATCACACTTTGCAAAGCAAGGTGATGGATCACGCGGTTGCCTAATGCGAAAATCTATCGTTAAGTTCTTGATTCTAAATGGGAATTAAGCGATGCAAATTTCAAGTTTGGGTCCAGCCATCAGACGCTACCGCAAAGTAGCGGGGCTTACTCAGGCTGAACTTGGCGAAAAAACCGGTTTTGACCCCAAAACCATCAGCCGCTTCGAAACCGGCACCTACACCCCCAGCGTCGAAGCCTTGTTCCTGCTTGCCAATGTGCTGGATGTACAACTGAAAGCCTTTTTTGCCGACATGGGCGATGAGGACGAACAGCGGGCGTATCTATTCGGTGTCATACACAGAGCCACCCCGAAGGATCTGGGAAAGCTGATCGCAGCGGTCGACCAGGCCTTGTCCAAGCCTTGACGCCATGAAAGAGAAGCCTGGCCTGTCAATGCGAGACAGGCCAGGCTTCTCTTTGCTCGCTTGCCCAATTCCGAGGGCGACGCAAGACATAATGTCACGTTGACATCGTCCACCACGAACCCGGACTATCAACGCGCTGATTCCTGCGTCCCTATGACGCCTACGACTCGTCTACACAATAAAATCCCAGGGGACACCGTGCATAAACTTTCGATCATTCTCGTTTCGATACTCGCCACCGGCTGCACCGCCAAATACGCGCAACAAGAAGTATTCCCCAACCCTGGAAAACTTGATCGGCAAATGCCAGTCACCATCGCCACACCAGTTGACGGCCGCTACGAAACGACACCCTATACTGCCTCCGGAGATATGACAGCTGCCGCCATCAAGACGGCATTCTCTTATTACACCAACCGTGTGACGGTAACGGGCACGTGCCATGAATTGAACTGCCTGAGGCAGAACAACCCTTCGGGCTACTACGTCATCCCGGAAATCCTCCATTGGGAAGAACGCGCCACAGAATGGTCGGGCCTCCCCGACAAGATTGAAGTGAAGCTCGCCATTTATGGCTCGACTGGAACACAGCCGCTGGGGTCTGCGATCCTGTCCGGTAAAAGCAAGTGGGCGACTTTCGGCGGGGATCATCCACAGGATCTTTTACAAGAGCCGATTAATGAGTATGTGAAAGCTCAGTACTGACTGTAGGGGCCCGTCCTGCCGGTGCACAGGGCCGCCCTCCTTATCGACGCTCGATTGCCCTGCCCGGCCAAAACCCGGACAGCAGAAAGCACCGATCGATATCGATCAGCAAAACGAAAGGAAATTCTGAATTTGGCAAACCTTGCGAACGAAGGCTTGGGCGTTATGGAGGCAACCCCACCAGCCACACCCCGGCACACAATGTTCCCGCTGTGGCTGCTTCCTTCCGGATCTGACCAGGTTCACGGGTAATCGTTGCGGGGGGACCGATGGGGTCACCATAACGATGCCCGCCTGACGGCGAGCCGCGCCATTGTACCTATCTGACGAGAAGTTACAACCGTTCGTACCAGATAAAAAAACTGAAGATGTTCAAGCACTTGCTGTGGGGTGCTTGCTATGGCGTCGGCACATCCGACAGGAAGGCAAGCTAACCTGCCGCCATCGTGAGCAAGCTCGCTCCCACATGAGTTCTCTAGTGTTCACAGATCCAGCGCTCTGCCCAGTTCCCTTGTGGGAGCGAGCCTGCTCGCGATAGCGGTGGATCAGCTTGCATTGATGTTGAATGAACTCCGTCATCGCGAGCAGGCTCGCTCCCACAGAAAAACTGCGGTAAAGCTTTAATCGATTGAATCTTTTAACCAATACTTACGAACAACTACAAACATTGCATCACTGTCGATATTAAATGGCCGGTCATGACGACGTATTACAAACCACCACTGGACAGAACGGCCCATACTCACCATTGGAAGCTTGAGCCCGAACTTGAACATTGAAATAAACAGGCCGGGATCCCCCACTGACGCCTATCTCATGTCGGTACCAGCCGCGTCCGTCCGGCTTCACTTGGGTTGCGGGAACGAACTGCGGCTGTCCAGTGGCCACCGCGGTTACTTTAAACGTGTGAGCCGCAACCTGATCGGGCCGGACATTATCCGCGATTTGCCAAGCCAATATAATGGTGTATCGGCTTTGACCGACCTGGGAAAGCCTGCGCGGCGCATTGGGAATTGTCGCTGCTTTATTCACTTCATCATGTTTCATAGTATTTTCCATAATAAATATAGCCATCATCCATGGCGGCCTTAGAGTAAAGGAAAGCCTGAATACAAAACCACTATCAAAACAAATGGCATCACTTTAACGCTGCCCGCCCCCCCCTATCGAGGCAAGCAAAATTTAGTGTGGGAGCAAAGTTACATCAGAACCTTATCCGCCCGACCACCCTCCTCCTGAATAACCAGATGGATGAAATGCAGCTTGGTGATAACGGCGGCGGGTACGACGAACGGATAGAAATCCGGCTGGCCCATGCTGCGGGACAGTTCGTTGAGCATGCCAGCCAGCTCGATCCAGGCGTTGACGAATGACAGGAAGGCCGTCCCCCCAGTGTGCTCGGGGTCGTACAAGGTCTCGGGCGGAAAAGGCTGGTAGTCGATATCCATTTCCCGAGCACTCATGCCAAAACCCAGCGCCGTGTCCACCGCATCCATCATGTGCAGATAGTGAGCCCAGGTTTCCGCCCAGTCTTCCCAGGGATGCATGGTGGCGTAGGCGCTGACGTAATGGGTTTGCCAGTCCAGCGGCGCTCCCTGCTGATAATGCCGCTCCAAGGCTGCGGAATAACTGGCGCGCTCATCACCGAACAGCTCACGAAACGCCTCGAGCCAGTGAGTGTTGGCGATCAGCCGATCCCAGTAGTAGTGCCCCACCTCATGCCGGAAATGTCCGAGCAAGGTGCGATACGGTTCGCGCATCTGCTGGCGCACGTATTCGCGATGGGCATCGTCGGCTTCTTTGATATCGAGGGTGACCAGGCCGCTGGCGTGACCTGTGGTCGGAGGCGTGCCATCGGGATCGACGCCAATGAAATCGAAAGCCAGGCCGATATGTTCATCGACGGTTTTCGGGATCACCGGCAAGCCGAGGGTGATCAGTTGCGCCACCAACCGGCGCTTGGCGGTTTCGACCTTGCGCCAGCGCTCGGGGTTTTCCGGGATCGACAAATCGGGGATGGTGCGATTCAGGCTGCAGGCAATGCACAAGGCATCATGTCCATTGGCTGGCAACAGCCAGTTGCACGCCGCCGGGGTGTCGAGGTTGGCGCAGCGGCGGAACAGTCCGGCTTGCGGGTCGGCGTCCAGCGTCCAGGTGTCGGGTTGCTCGCCCGGTTGCAAGGACGACAGGCGACTTTGTTCAGGCTGATAGCCCAGCGCCGCCAGGCAAGCCAGGCATTGGCTGTTGCGAAAAAAAAGCGACTGGCCGCAGCGACACGACCAGATTTTGCTATTGCGCGAACGATCGCCCATGAAAGGCGCGGCAATGCGTGAGGTCAGTTGTTCGAAGAAGCGGTACATGGCGATCTCTCCCTGGAGCCTGCAAGACTAGATCATCCTCTGCCCACGATCGTTCCCATGCATTGCCTGACCGGTGCCGCCGAGCGGGAGCAAGCTCCCTCGCCACAAAAAACCAGAGTATTGCCCGAAGGAGCGCTCACGGTTAAACCGTGATGCCATGCTTACTCAAGAAAGCGACAAACGCCTCTTCGTCGAGCACCTTGAGCCCCAGCTCATTGGCCTTGGTCAGCTTCGACCCCGCCCCCGGCCCGGCTACCACGCAATGGGTTTTCGCCGATACGGAACCGGCGACCTTGGCCCCCAGGCTTTCCAGCTTGTCCTTGGCAACATCGCGGCTCATCAGCTCCAACGACCCGGTCAACACCCAGGTATGCCCCGCCTCGGGCAAGCCTTCGACGACTTTCTTCTCGCTCTGCCAATGCATGCCGAAGTCCCGCAGCTGTTGTTCCGCAGCTTGGGCCTGCTGGCGATTGGCGGCGACAGCGAAGAACTCGCGTACGGCGTTGGCCTGCTTTTCCGGCAGGGCCTGGCGCATGTCCAGCCAGTCGGCGTTCATCACGGCTTCGAGTGAGCCGAACTTGTCCGCCAGTTTCTGTGCCCCGCCCGGCCCGACCGAGGGAATGTGCAGTTTGTCGAGAAAGCCGCCCAGGGTGGTGCTGGCGGAGAATTCGGCGCCCAACTCGCCCTGATCCTGGATATCGAGACCATGGCGTAGCAGATCCTTGATCACCTCGCGATTGTGCGGGTCTTCGAAGAAGCTGTGGATCTCGTGGGCCACTTCCAGGCCGACATCGGGCAAGTAGGTGAGCACCTGAGGCAAGGCCGCCTGCACGCGCTCCAGCGAACCAAGGGAGCGGGCCAGGACCTTGGCGGTCTCCTCGCCCACGTCGGGGATGCCAAGGGCGTAGATGAACCGCGCCAGGCTTGGCTTCTTGCTGTCGACGATGGCCGCCAGCAGGTTTTTGCTCGACAGTTCGGCGAAGCCTTCCAGGTCGACCACCTGCTCGAAAGTCAGGGCATACAGATCGGCAGGCGAACCCACCAGCCCCTCGTCCACCAACTGCTCCACGCTCTTTTCACCCAGGCCCTCGATGTCCATGGCCCGGCGCGACACGAAGTGAATGATCGCCTGCTTGAGCTGCGCGCCGCAGGCCAGGCGACCGACGCAACGGTACACCGCGCCTTCGCTGATGGTTTCACGACCCTTGCTGCGCTTGATCAGTTGCGTGCGCTCGACATGGGAGCCGCAGACTGGACATTGCTGGGGAATTTCAACGGGACGGGCGTTTTCCGGGCGACGTTCGGTGACCACTTGCACCACTTGCGGGATCACGTCCCCGGCACGACGGATGATCACGGTGTCGCCGATCATCAGGCCCAGGCGCGCCACTTCGTCCATGTTGTGCAGGGTGGCGTTGGCCACGGTCACCCCTGCCACCTTGACCGGCTTGAGCCGCGCCACGGGTGTCACGGCGCCAGTGCGACCGACCTGGAACTCGACGTCCAACAGCTCGGTGAGCTCTTCAGAAGCCGGGAATTTATGGGCGATGGCCCAGCGCGGCTCCCGGGCGCGAAAACCCAGTTCGCGCTGGGAGGCGATGCTGTTGACCTTGAACACCACGCCATCGATTTCATAAGGCAACGCGTTGCGCCGTTCGCCAATGTCGCGGTAGTAATCCAGGCATTCGTCGATGCCATGGGCGAGTTTCAGTTCGCGGCTGATCGGCAGGCCCCAGGCCTTGAGCTGCTTGAGATTGCCGATGTGGGTATCGGCAATGTCCGCGGTCACCTGGCCGATGCCGTAGCAGCAGAATTCCAGCGGGCGGTTGGCGGTGATCCTCGAATCCAGCTGGCGCAGGCTGCCGGCCGCCGCGTTGCGCGGGTTGGCAAACGTCTTGCCGCCCGCCTCCAACTGCGTGGCGTTGAGGCGCTCGAAGCCGGCCTTGGACATGTACACCTCGCCGCGCACTTCCAGCAGCGGTGGCCAGCCAGTGCCCTGCAACTTGAGGGGAATGTTGCGCACGGTGCGCACGTTGACGCTGATGTCCTCGCCCGTGGTGCCGTCACCGCGTGTAGCGCCGCGCACCAGCATGCCGTCCTGATACAGCAGGCTGACCGCCAGGCCATCGAGCTTCGGCTCGCAGCTGTATTCCACCGCCGCGCCGCCGCCCAGCAAGTCGCCCATGGGCAGGTCGAGACCTTCGGTCACCCGGCGGTCGAACTCGCGCATGGTGGTTTCGTCGAAGGCGTTGCCCAGGCTGAGCATCGGGATCTCGTGACGGACCTGGCTGAAGGCCGACAGCGCCACGCTGCCGACCCGCTGCGTCGGGGAATCGCTTGTCACCAGCTCCGGATGCTGCTCCTCCAAAGCCTTGAGCTCGTGGAACAAGCGGTCGTACTCGGCGTCCGGGATGCTCGGCTCATCGAGGACGTGGTAGCGATAGTTGTGCTGGTCCAGCTCGGTGCGCAGCTGTTGGATGCGGGTTTCAACGGCATTCATGGGTGTTCTCTCATAAAGCAAAAGAGCAGCCGAGGCTGCTCAATCTCTTGAAATCATCGGCAGTCGGACCTGAGCCCGCCGAACATACAACCTGTGGCGAGGGGATTTATCCCCGCTGGGCTGCGAAGCAGTCCCAAAGCTAACGACTCAACTAGCTGATAAGGCCAAGGCGCCAGGATTTAGGGCCGCTGCGCAGCCCAGCGGGGATAAATCCCCTCGCCACAAAAGCCCTTCAGCCAGAAAAATTCTGCCGACTTTAGCGCTTCTGGGTCAGCGCCCGGCGCTCGAATTCGACGATACGCTGGCGGTAGTGTTCGATGGTCTGGGCGGTCAGCACGCTGCGCTGGTCGTCCTTCAACTCGCCATTGAGCTCCTGGGACAGCTTGCGCGCCGCGGCCACCATCACGTCGAAGGCTTGCTTGGGATGACGTGGGCCTGGCAGGCCGAGGAAGAAGCTGACGGCTGGGGTACTGAAATGGTCGATGTCGTCCAGGTCGAACACGCCTGGCTTGACCGCGTTGGCCATGGAGAACAACACCTCGCCATTGCCGGCCATGCTCTCGTGACGGTGGAAAATGTCCATCTCGCCGAAACGCAAGCCACTTTCCAGGATGTTCTGCAACAACGCCGGCCCCTTGAAGCCAGCCGGGTCGCGGCAGATCACGCTGATCACCAGCACTTCCTCAGCCTGGGCCTGGTCTTTGTCGGCGCTCGATGCCTTGTTCTCGTCCGGGAAATCGTTGTCGCGACTGCTGAAGCTCGGGCCACCATCCAGGTCGAGATTCAGGTTCAAATCCCCCTGGGACGGCTCGCTGTTGCGCTTGCCGCGCTTGGAACCCGACTCCCGCGGCTCACGTGCAGGCGCGCTCATCGACGGCAGGTCGTGCTCGTCCAGCTGTGGCTCCTTGTGGGTGTCCAGCACCCGGGGCGGGCCCAGCAGCTCGGCGTTGTCATCCTCATCGGGCAGGTTCGACAGGCTGCGATCCAGGCGAAACTTCAGTTTCCCCTTGCCGCCGCGCATGCGACGCCAGCCGTCGAAAAGAATACCGGCAATGACAATGATGCCGATGACGATCAGCCACTCGCGCAGACCGATTTCCATGTAATCCCGTGCCTCTATAAAAATGCTGAAAAATAAGGGGTTTAGCTATTTGCAAACCGCTTTAAAACGTGGCGCCAACTCTATGTTCTGAATGGCGTTTTGCCCACGCACACGAAAAATTGACATTAAACTAGCACGACCAAAGATAACTTTACACCGTCTGTCGCACAGGCTCGTGCCCAAACTGTGAATTGAACAACAGGCGCAAGGGTAAAAAATACCTACATCGTTCCCGGTAAATGCCCTACAGCCCGCGCTTCAGGCATCCACCATTGCCATGGCCTCCTCCACATCCACCGCCACCAGCCGCGAACAGCCTGGCTCATGCATCGTCACGCCCATCAACTGATCGGCCATTTCCATGGCGATCTTGTTGTGGGTGATGTAGATGAATTGCACCGTTTCGGACATCTCCTTCACCAGCCGTGCGTAACGGCCTACGTTAGCGTCATCCAACGGTGCATCGACTTCGTCGAGCATGCAGAACGGCGCCGGGTTCAATTTGAAGATGGCAAATACCAGGGCCAATGCGGTCAGCGCCTTCTCGCCACCGGAGAGCAAATGGATGGTGCTGTTCTTCTTGCCAGGAGGACGCGCCATGATGGTCACCCCTGTATCGAGTAAATCTTCGCCCGTCAGTTCCAAGTAGGCGCTGCCTCCACCGAAAACTTTTGGGAAAAGTGCCTGCAAACCGCCGTTGATCTGATCAAAGGTATCCTTGAAGCGGTTGCGGGTTTCCTTGTCGATCTTGCGAATGACGTTTTCCAGGGTCTCCAGCGCTTCCACCAGATCGTCGTTCTGGGCATCCAGGTAGCGCTTGCGCTCGGACTGTTGCTGGTATTCGTCGATGGCCGCCAGGTTGATCGCCCCCAGGCGCTGGATGCGCTGGGCAATGCGCTCCAGTTCCTCCTCGGCTTCCTTTTCGTTCGCCCCGGCCACCAGGGTGGCGAGTACGCCATCAAGGTCGTAGCCGTCTTCCAGCAATTGGTCCTGCAAGGCTTTGCGCCGCACCGTCAGCGCCTGCCATTCCATGCGCTGCTGCTCCATCTGGCCGCGGATCAGTTGCGATTGCTGCTCGGCCTGGCTGCGGCGCTTCTCGGCGTCGCGCAGTTCGCGGTCGGCGTCCTCCAGAGCGATCTGCGCCGTCTTGAGCTCCTCGTCGACGCTCATGCGCTTGTCGAGCAACTCTTCGAGCTTGAGACGCAGCTCTTCCAGCGGCGCTTCGCCCTCTTCCAGATTGAGGCTCAACTGCTCGCGCTTTTCAGTAAGACGCTCGGACTGCATTTCCAGCCGCTCCAAAGCCTGGCGCGTGGAATCGTGCTGGGCCTTGAGCGAGCCCAGCCGCACCGCCAACTGATGGGCATGATCCTTGTGCTGCCGCGCTTCCTGGCGCACCCGGTCCAGGCGTTCGCGCAGACTGTCGCGCTGGGCCAGCAGCAGTTCACGCTGTTCGGTGTCCAGGGCCATGGCATCGAGGGCTTCCTGCAATTGCAGGCGCGCCTCGCCGATCTGTTCGTGTTCCAGCGCCCGCTGCTCGCCCAACTCGGCAATTTCTTCTTCGAGACGGGTGCGGCGCAGCGCCAGCTGTTCGACCTTGGCCTTGCCAGCCGACAACTGCGCCTTGAGCTCGCCTTGCTGGCGCGCTTCGTCCTGCAACAGCCGCCGCAAGTGTTCGCGGCCGTTCTCCTGTTGACGCTGTTGCGCCCGCAGGTTCTGCAATTCGGTTTCCAGGGCTTCGACGCTGGCCTCGCGCTCTTCGCGCTCGGCACTCAGGTGTTGGATTTCCTGGCCGCGGGCGAGCATGCCGCTCTCGGCTTCGCTGGCCCGGCGCACCCGCAGGAAATGCCGACCAACCCAGTACCCGTCGCGGCTGATCAGGCTTTCACCAACGGCCAGTTGCCCGCGCAAGGCCAAGGCCTGTTCAAGACTGTCCACCGGCTTGACCTGCCCCAGCCACGGTGACAGATCGACCTGGGCCTCGACCTTGTCCAGCAGACTGCCGGGGATTCGTACCCCGTCGCCAGCCGGGCTGAGCAGACGCAGATCGCCCTGGGTGAAACCTGACAGGTCGAAGCCGCCAAAGTCATCCACCAGCACCGCTTGCAAGTCGGCGCCCAGCACGGTTTCCACCGCCAGTTCCCAACCGGCATCGACCTTCAAACCTTCGGCCAGTCGCGGACGTTCGGCCAGGTGCTGGTCGCGCAGCCATTCGGCGGTGCCGGTGCCCGGGTCCAACGCGGCTTGTTGCAAGGCCTCCAGCGAGGCCAGGCGCCCGTTGAGCCGCTGCAATTCGCCCTGGGCCTGTTGTTGGTTCTGCAAGGCCAGTTGCAAGGCCTGGCGAAGCTGCTCAAGCCGTTCGACCTGGGCATCCTCACTGGCCTGCAAGTCTTCGAGGGTGGCTTCGCTGGTCGCCAGTTGCTCGCTCAGATCCAGAATCGCGGCGTCTTCCGGGTCCGCCGCGAGCAAGGCGCGTTCTTCGGCCAGGCGACGCTGACGTTCGGCCAGGCGCTCCATGCTGGTTTCCAACTGCTGGATACGCGACTGCTGGACTTCAGCCTGACGCCGCGGCTCGGCCGAGGTCAGGTTGAAGCTGTCCCATTGTTCTTGCCAGCCGTGCATGCTCAGCTCAGCTTCTTCCAGGGCCGCGGCAGCCTCTTCAGCGGCGGCACTGGTGATTTCCTGTTCCGGTGTGAGCCGGTCCAGTTCCTCGCCAAGGGTCAGCAGCAGCGTACGGTCGTGGCCCAGGTGCGATTCGGTCTCCAGACGCGCCCGCTCGGCTTCCTTCAAATCATCCTGCAACTGCCGCAGCCGTTGCTGGCCATGCTGGATGCTCTGTTCGACCCGGGCGATGTCGCCGCCCACGGAATAGAAGCGCCCCTGCACCAGATTGAAGCGTTCGGACAGGTCATGGTGCCCGTCACGCAGGCGCTCGATGGCGGCATCGGCGTTACGCTGCTCAGCCACCAGCGCTTCGAAGCTGACCTCCTGGTTGCCGATGATTGCCTCGCGCTGGCCGACCTGCTCATTCAACGCCTGCCAACGCAGGGCCGAGAGCTGCGCCTTGAGCTGGCGCTCCTCGCCCTTGTACTCCTGATACTTCTTGGCCGCCTCGGCCTGACGGTGCAGACGCTCCAACTGGCGCTCGAGCTCTTCGCGCAGGTCGGTCAGGCGCGCGAGGTTTTCGTGGGTGCGACGAATACGGTTTTCAGTCTCGCGGCGGCGCTCCTTGTATTTGGAGATGCCGGCGGCTTCTTCGATAAAGTTGCGCAGGTCCTCGGGCTTGGCCTCGATCAGCTTGGAGATCATGCCCTGTTCGATGATCGAGTAGCTGCGCGGGCCCAGGCCGGTGCCGAGGAAAATATCGGTGATGTCGCGACGTCGGCACTTGGCACCGTTGAGGAAATAACTGTTCTGGCTGTCGCGGGTCACTTTGCGACGAATGGAGATTTCCGCATAGGCCGCGTACTCGCCCACCAGGGTGCTGTCGGAGTTGTCGAACACCAGCTCGATGCTGGCCTGGCTCACCGGCTTGCGGCTGGTGGAGCCGTTGAAGATGACGTCGGTCATCGACTCGCCGCGCAGGTTCTTGGCCGAGCTCTCGCCCATCACCCAACGCACGGCGTCGATGATGTTCGACTTGCCGCACCCATTGGGCCCGACCACCGCCGCCATGTTACTGGGGAAGTTCACCGTGGTCGGGTCGACGAAGGATTTGAACCCCGCCAGCTTGATGCACTTGAGCCGCACGTCAGGCCGCCGTCAGGGCAGAAACCACCAGATCGCAGCTGCGCTGGGCGTAGGCCGTGAGCACGATGCGGATCTGCGGCAAATCACGGGCCAGCACGGCGGCAAGCAGGCGCTGGAACAGGTCGAGGAACTCGCTCATTTCCGCCTTGCGCTGCTCCAGGGCCAGGAAATAGGCACGGCTCATGGCCGGCTGCAGGTTCTCGACGGTTTCCTGCAGGTACGGGTTGTTGGCAAAGGGATAGGCGGCGCGCATCACACTGAAGCTTTCATCGACGAAGGTGCGGATGTCCTGGCGCGCGTAGGCGTCGTTGAGACGTTGCTGGATCGCCACGAACGGCGCCATGTCGGCTTGTTCTTTCCAGCCATGGGCCACAGCGTTGCCCAGCAAAATGTATAGCTCGCTCATCAGCGCGCAGAGGCTGCGCACCTTGTGTTCGGTGAGCTCGGTGACGTGGGCGCCACGGCGCGGCAGGATCGCGATCAAATGGCGTCGCTCCAGGATCAGCAAAGCCTCGCGGACCGAGCCGCGGCTGACGTTGAGCGCCAGCGTGACCTTCTGCTCCTGGATGCGCTCTCCCGGTTTCATTTCGCCGCGAATGATGCGTTCGGCGAGGTGATGGGCGATTTGCTCGGCGAGGCTGTCCGGGGCCTTGAACGTCATGGTTGTCCTTCAAACTCTTCGATCTGCACAAGCGGCGCAGTGTAGCGCACTCGACACGTCATGGCGCAGGGCCTGCACCGGGTTTTTGGCACGATTCAAGCAAAAAGTTTGAGCCTCATCCTGAAACAGAACCTGTGGAAGAACCTGTGGGAGCGAGCTTGCTCGCGATAGCGGTCTGTCAGCTTGCATCCATACTGAATGTACCGCCGTCATCGCGAGCAAGCTCAGCTCCCACAGGGTTCTACAGTATCCATAGAGCGTTGTTCATCGACCAAATGAACTTTCCTGACCTTTAAGTCAGAAAATCGTTGACCGAAAAGTCAGACCTGATAAATTCAGGCCCAATCGGTACAACAATAATGAGTCTGCGAGGCCTTCCGTGATCCAGTTTTTACTCAACCAGGAACTCCGTAGCGAGCACGCCCTGGACCCGAACCTGACCGTGCTCAACTATTTGCGCGAACACGTTGGTAAACCAGGCACCAAGGAAGGCTGCGCCAGCGGCGACTGTGGCGCGTGCACTGTGGTGGTGGGCGAATTGCATACGGACGAAAAAGGCCAGGCGCGCATTCGCTATCGCAGCCTCAATTCGTGCCTGACTTTCGTCTCGTCCTTGCACGGCAAGCAACTGATCAGCGTCGAAGACCTCAAGCACCAGGGTCAACTGCACAGCGTCCAGCAGGCGATGGTCGATTGCCACGGCTCGCAATGCGGTTTCTGCACACCGGGCTTCGTCATGTCGCTGTTCGCCCTGCAAAAAAACAGCGAACAACCCGATGCCCACCAGGCCCACGAAGCCCTGGCCGGCAACCTCTGTCGTTGCACCGGCTACCGGCCGATCCTGGCCGCCGCCGAGCAGGCCTGCTGCGGCAAGCCAGCGGACCAGTTCGACGCCCGCGAGACCGAGACCATCGCCCGTCTCAAAGCCATCGCCCCGACCGAGACCGGCGAGCTCAATAGCGGCGACAAGCGCTGCCTGGTGCCGCTGACCGTGGCCGACCTGGCCGATCTCTACGACGCTTACCCCCAGGCACGGCTGTTGGCCGGTGGTACCGACCTGGCCCTGGAAGTCACGCAGTTCCACCGGACCCTGCCGGTGATGATCTACGTAGGCAACGTCGCTGAACTCAAGCGCATCGAGCGTTTCGACGATCGCCTGGAGATCGGCGCCGCCACTCCGCTTTCCGATTGCTACGAGGCCTTGAAAGCCGAATACCCGGACTTCGGCGAACTGCTGCAGCGCTTCGCCTCGCTGCAAATCCGCAACCAGGGCACCCTGGGCGGCAACATCGGCAACGCCTCGCCGATTGGCGACTCGCCGCCCCTGCTGATCGCCCTCGGCGCGCAGATCGTGTTGTGCAAAGGCCAGACCCGTCGCACCCTGGCCCTGGAAGACTATTTCATCGATTACCGGGTCACCGCCCGCCAGGAAAGCGAATTCATCGAAAAGATCATCGTGCCCCGGGCCAGTGCCGAACAGGCGTTCCGCGCCTACAAGGTATCCAAGCGCCTGGATGATGACATTTCCGCCGTGTGCGCGGCGTTCAACCTGCGCATCGACAACGGCGTGGTCCGCGACGCCCGCGTGGCCTTCGGCGGGATGGCCGCGACACCCAAGCGCGCCACGCATTGTGAAGCCGCCTTGATCGGCGCCCAGTGGAACGACAGCACGGTCGAGCGCGCCTGCGCGGCCCTGGCCGAGGATTTCACACCACTGTCGGATTTCCGCGCCAGCAAGGAATACCGCCTGCTCAGCGCCCGCAATCTGTTGCGCAAGTACTTCATCGAACTGCAAACGCCGCACATCGAGACTCGGGTGACCGCTTATGTCTAACCATCACGCCGTAGAAAAGACCCAAGCCGAACTGGCCGAGCTGTTCGCCCGCGACCTGAGCACTGGCGTGGGCCGCAGCGTCAAGCATGACAGTGCCGCCAAGCATGTGTCCGGCGAAGCGCAGTACATCGATGACCGCCTGGAATTCCCCAACCAGTTGCACGTCTATGCCCGGCTGTCGGACCGCGCTCACGCCCGGATCCTGCGCATCGACACTGCGCCCTGCTACGCCTTCGAAGGCGTGCGCATCGCCATCACCCACGCAGACATTCCGGGCCTGAAGGACATCGGCCCGTTGCTGCCCGGCGATCCGCTGCTGGCCATCGATGACGTGCAGTTCGTCGGCCAACCGGTGCTGGCCGTCGCCGCCAAGGACCTGGAAACCGCGCGCAAGGCCGCGATGGCGGCCATCGTCGAATACGAAGACCTGGAACCCGTGCTCGACGTAGTCGAAGCCTTGCGCAAACGACACTTCGTGCTCGACAGCCACACCCACCAACGGGGTGATTCGGCCACGGCCCTGGCAAGCGCCGAGCACCGTATCCAAGGCTCGCTGCACATCGGCGGCCAGGAACACTTTTACCTGGAAACCCAGATTTCCTCGGTGATGCCCACCGAAGACGGCGGCATGCTCGTCTACTGCTCGACCCAGAACCCCACCGAGGTGCAGAAGCTGGTGGCCGAGGTACTGGGCGTGTCGATGAACAAAGTCGTGGTGGACATGCGCCGCATGGGCGGCGGCTTTGGCGGCAAGGAAACCCAGGCCGCCAGCCCGGCGTGCCTGTGCGCGGTCATCGCCCACCTCACCGGCCAGCCGACCAAGATGCGCCTGCCGCGTGTGGAAGACATGCTGATGACCGGCAAGCGCCACCCGTTCTACATCGAATACGACGTGGGCTTCGACCGCACCGGGCGCCTGCATGGCATCGCCCTGGAACTGGCCGGCAACTGCGGTTGCTCGCCGGACCTGTCGGCGTCGATCGTCGACCGGGCGATGTTCCATGCCGACAACGCCTATTACCTGGGCGACGCGACCATCAACGGCCACCGCTGCAAGACCAACACCGCGTCGAACACCGCTTACCGAGGTTTCGGCGGGCCGCAAGGCATGGTCGCCATCGAAGAGGTGATGGACGCCATCGCCCGGCACCTGGGCCTCGATCCGCTGGCGGTGCGCAAGGCCAACTACTACGGCAAGACCGAGCGCAACGTCACTCACTACTACCAGACCGTCGAGCACAACATGCTCGAGGAAATGACCGCCGAACTTGAGCAAAGCAGCCAGTACGCCGAACGCCGCGAAGCGATCCGTCGCTACAACGCCAACAGCCCTGTGCTGAAAAAAGGCTTGGCGCTGACCCCGGTGAAATTCGGTATTTCGTTCACCGCCAGTTTCCTCAACCAGGCAGGTGCCTTGATCCACGTCTACACCGACGGCAGCATCCACCTGAACCATGGCGGCACGGAAATGGGCCAGGGCCTGAACACCAAGGTCGCGCAAGTGGTGGCCGAGGTATTCCAGGTGGAAATGGACCGAGTGCAGATCACCGCGACCAACACCGACAAGGTGCCAAACACCTCGCCCACCGCCGCATCCAGTGGCGCCGACCTGAACGGCAAGGCCGCGCAGAATGCCGCCGAAACCATCAAGCGGCGCCTGGTGGAGTTCGCCGCGCGGCAATACAAGGTCAGCGAAGAAGACGTGGAATTCCACAACGGCCATGTGCGGGTGCGCGATCACATCCTGACGTTCGAGGCGCTGGTGCAGCAGGCGTATTTCGCCCAGGTCTCGTTGTCGAGCACCGGTTTCTACAAGACCCCGAAAATCTACTACGACCGCAGCCAGGCCCGTGGCCGGCCGTTCTATTACTACGCCTTTGGCGCGGCCTGTGCCGAAGTGATCGTCGACACCCTCACCGGCGAGTACAAGATGCTGCGCACTGACATCCTCCACGACGTCGGCGCCTCGCTGAACCCGGCCATCGACATCGGCCAGGTCGAGGGCGGCTTCATCCAGGGCATGGGCTGGCTGACCATGGAAGAGCTGGTGTGGAACGACAAGGGCAAGCTGATGACCAACGGTCCGGCCAGCTACAAGATTCCCGCCGTGGCCGACATGCCACTGGATCTGCGGGTCAAGCTGGTGGAAAACCGCAAGAACCCCGAAGACACGGTGTTCCATTCCAAGGCCGTGGGCGAACCGCCGTTCATGCTTGGCATCGCCGCGTGGTGCGCGATCAAGGACGCCGTGGCGAGCCTGGGGGATTACCAGCACCAACCGAAAATCGACGCCCCGGCGACACCGGAGCGGGTGTTGTGGGGGTGTGAGCAGATGCGCGGGTTGAGGGTGGCGAAGGTTGGGGAAGCTGAAACCGAGTTGGCTTCGCTCTAGGACCGTGGCGCAGCCTCATCGCGAGCAGGCTCGCTCCCACAGAGAATTGTGAACACCAGCCAATGTGGGAGCGAGCCTGCTCGCGATGAGGCCGGAACAGACAACAGAGATGTCGAGGTGAATATGTACAACTGGATCAGCGCCCTCGCCGACCTGCAGGATCGCGGCGAACCCTGCGTGCTGGTGACGATCATCGAAGAGCTCGGCTCCACCCCGCGCAACGCCGGTTCGAAGATGGTCATCAACGCCAGCCAGGCGTTCGACACCATCGGTGGCGGGCACCTGGAATACAAGGCCATGGGGATTGCCCGGGACATGCTCGCCAGCGGCCAGCAAAGCACCCATCTGGAACGCTTCAGCCTCGGCGCCAGCCTGGGCCAGTGCTGCGGCGGTGTGACCGTGTTGTTGTTCGAACCCATGGGCCAGGTCCAGGCGCAGATCGCCGTGTTCGGCGCCGGCCATGTCGGTCGTGCCTTGGTGCCGTTGCTGGCGAGCCTGCCCTGCAAGGTGCGCTGGATCGACTCGCGGGAAGCCGAGTTTCCCGACCACCTGCCCCACGGCGTGCGCAAGATCGTGACTGAAGACCCGCTGGATGAAGTCGACGAATTGCCCGCCGGCAGTTACTGCATCGTCATGACCCACAACCATCAGCTCGACCTGGAGCTGAGCGCCGCGATCCTCAAGCGCAACGATTTTGCCTACTTCGGCCTGATCGGCTCGAAGACCAAGCGGGTCAAGTTCGAACATCGCCTGCGTGATCGGGGTTTCGACAGCACCACCTTGCAGCGCATGCGCTGCCCGATGGGCATCGGCGAAGTCAAAGGCAAATTGCCTGTGGAAATCGCCATCTCTATCGCCGGCGAAATCATCGCCACCTATAACGCCGATTTCGGCCAGCACACCGCCCGCGCCGAACCGATTGCCAAGCTGCTACCGGCCTCGCGCCGTAGCCAGGCGAACCGTTGAACAATCGTTGAGTATTCCCATGCCCCTGACACGCAAAGCCTACCGCGCCGCCCTGCTCCACAGCCTCGCCGACCCCGCCGAAGTCGGCATCGAGGCGTCCTATGAATATTTCGAAGACGGTTTGCTGGTGGTGGAAAACGGCCAGATCAGCGCCATCGGCCACGCCCACGACCTGCTGCCGACCCTGGCGGCGGACATCGAAATCAAGCATTACCCGGATGCGCTGATCACCCCCGGCTTCATCGACACCCACATTCACCTGCCACAGACCGGCATGGTCGGTGCCTACGGCGAGCAATTGCTCGACTGGCTCAATACCTACACTTTCCCCTGCGAAAGCCAGTTCGCCGACCAGGCCCACGCCGATGCGGTGGCCGATATTTTCGTCAAGGAACTGCTGCGCAACGGCACCACCACCGCACTGGTGTTCGGCAGCGTGCACCCGCAATCGGTGAACTCGTTTTTCGAAGTGGCCCAGAAGCTCGACCTGCGCATGATCGCCGGCAAAGTGATGATGGACCGCAACGCCCCGGACTACCTGGTCGACACCGCCGAATCGAGCTACACCGAAAGCAAGACGCTGATCGAGCGCTGGCACGGCAAGGGCCGGCTGCACTATGCCGTGACCCCGCGCTTCGCGCCTACCAGCACGCCGGAACAATTGGCCCTGGCCGGTCAGTTGCTGGGGGAATATCCAGACCTGTACATGCAGACTCACATCAGTGAAAACCTGCAGGAAGTGCAGTGGGTCAAGGAACTCTTTCCGGAGCGCAAGGGTTACCTGGACGTCTATGATCATTACCAACTGCTCGGCGAGCGCTCGGTGTTCGCCCATGGCGTGCATTTGTGCGACGACGAATGTGCGCGCCTGGCCGAGACCGGTTCGGCCATCGCCTTCTGCCCGACCTCGAACTTTTTCCTCGGCAGCGGCCTGTTCAATCTGCCTATGGCCGAGAAGCACAAGGTGAACGTAGGGTTGGGCACGGACGTGGGCGGCGGCACCAGTTTTTCGCTGCTGCAAACCCTGAACGAAGCCTACAAGGTGATGCAGTTGCAGGGCGCGCGGCTGAGCCCGTTCAAGTCGCTGTACCTGGCCACCCTCGGCGGCGCTCGGGCCCTGCGCCTGGAGGACAAGATCGGCACGTTGCAGCCGGGCACCGATGCGGACTTTCTGGTGCTGGATTACAACGCCACGCCGCTGCTGGGCTATCGCCTCAAGCAGGCCCGGGACATTGCCGAGAAGTTGTTTGTGTTGATGACGCTGGGGGATGACCGGACGGTGGCGCAGACTTATGCGGCTGGCCGGTTGGTGCATCAGCGCTAGATTCTTGTTGCCTGTCAGATCGCCAATCGCGAGCAGGCTCGCTCCCACAGGGGAATGTGAACGACACAAATCCACTGTGGGAGCGAGCCTGCTCGCGATAGAAGGCGACTCGGTATGACTGACTCAACCCCTCAAAGCTTGGCCGTCGACCGCCCCGGCTTCTTGCTCTGCAACAAATGCGAGAACACCGCATGCAAGTCATCCGACGCGCTTTCCTCGTCGAGGTTGAGCTTGCTGTCGATGTGATCCATGTGATGCATCATCAGATCCACGGCCAGCGTGGCGTCGCGGGCCTCGATGGCGTCGATCAGCTGGGTGTGTTCGTCGTAGGAACAGTGGGAACGGTTGCCGCTTTCGTATTGGGCAATGATCAACGAAGTCTGCGACACCAGGCTGCGTTGGAAGCTGATCAACGGCGCGTTCTTCGCCGCTTCGGCGAGCTTGAGGTGGAACTCGCCCGACAGGCGGATGCCCGCGCCGCGGTCGCCACGGGAGAAGCTGTCGCGTTCGTCGCTGACCATCTGCCGTAACTCAGCCAATTGTTCGGCCGTGGCGTGCTGCACCGCCAGTTCAGTGATCGCCCTTTCCACCAGGCGACGGGCCATGAACACCTGGCGCGCCTCTTCGACACTCGGGCTCGCCACCACGGCACCGCGATTGGGCCGCAGCAGCACCACGCCTTCGTGGGCCAGGCGTGACAGCGCCCGGCGAATGATCGTGCGGCTGACCCCGAAAATCTCCCCCAGTGCCTCTTCGCTCAACTTTGTACCGGGCGCCAGGCGTTGTTCGAGGATGGCCTCGAAGATATGCGCATAGACAATATCGTCCTGGGTTCCGCTGCGGCCGGCTTTACCTGCTCGCGGTTGTTTCTTGAGGGGCTGCAACTGTTCGTTCATGGGCACTCGAGTCGGGAGAACTGCGGCGAATTGACCGTGACTGTAATACGGCACAGCGGGTCGCTGGCAAGTATCGCGTAAAAAACAGCTCGATTGTACACAACCTCTGATGGCAACACGACTGTATGGCTGTTTGCGGGCATGGCTGTATTGCAATCGGTGACTTCGTTGAGTTTAGGCTTAAACCCGCAATCCGTGGCTCCACCAGGCCAGGCAAATCTACAATAAGGACCACTCTGCACCATGACCGAAGTCACGACCACGCCACTTCGCCCGCTGGCCGACACCTCGCCCTCGGCCATCGTCGCCGGGTTCATCGCGATGATGACCGGCTACACCAGTTCCCTGGTACTGATGTTCCAGGCAGGGCAGGCAGCAGGGTTGAGCAGCGGGCAGATTTCCTCGTGGATCTGGGCGATTTCCATCGGCATGGCGGTGTGCTCCATCGGCCTGTCGTTGCGTTATCGCACACCGATCACCATCGCCTGGTCGACACCCGGCGCGGCGCTGCTCATCACCAGCCTGGGCGGCGTGAGTTACGGCGAGGCCATCGGCGCCTACATCACCTGTGCGGTATTGGTGACGGTCTGCGGCCTGACCGGCAGTTTCGAGCGCCTGGTCAAGCGGATTCCGGCCTCACTGGCGGCGGCGTTGCTGGCGGGGATTCTGTTCAAGATCGGCAGCGAAATCTTCATCGCCACCCAACATCGCACCGGCCTGGTACTGGGGATGTTTTTCACCTACCTGTTCGTCAAGCGCCTGTCGCCGCGCTACGCGGTACTGGCGGCACTGTTGATCGGTACGGCGTTGTCGGGCCTGATGGGGTTGCTGGACTTCAGCGGCTTTGTCCTGGAAGTCGCGACGCCCGTCTGGACCACACCACACTTTTCCCTGGCGGCCACCATCAGCATCGGCATTCCGCTGTTCGTGGTGGCGATGACCTCGCAGAACATGCCCGGCATCGCCGTGCTGCGGGCCGACGGCTACAACGTGCCGGCCTCGCCGCTGATCACCAGCACTGGCATCGCTTCGTTGCTGCTGGCGCCGTTCGGTTCCCATGGTATCAATCTGGCGGCCATCAGTGCGGCCATCTGCACCGGGCCGCATGCCCACGAAGATCGCAACAAGCGCTACACGGCGGCGCTCTGGTGCGGGGTTTTCTACGGGATCGCCGGAGTGTTCGGCGCAACGCTGGCGGCGTTGTTCGCGGCGCTGCCCAAGGAGTTGGTGCTGTCCATCGCGGCCTTGGCGCTGTTCGGGTCGATCATCAACGGCTTGAGCATCGCCATGAGCGAAGTGAAGGAACGGGAAGCGGCGCTGATCACCTTCATGGTCACGGCGTCGGGGATGACGCTGTTTTCCATCGGCTCGGCGTTCTGGGGGATTGTGGCGGGGGTGTTGACCTTGCTGATCCTGAACTGGCGCAACGCTTAAAAGCATCGCGAGCAGGCCCGCTCCCACAGGGTTGTTGTGAACGACACAGATCCCTCTGTGGGAGCGAGCCTGCTCGCGATGGCGGCCTGAAGGACAACATCTACCCAACAGACAGGCACAAAAAAACCGGCGCCCGGAAGGGCTGCCGGTTTTTTTACATCAAGCGACCGGATTGATCGGCTTTTCCGGGTACCAGACGTCCATCAGCGGGCTGACTTCCACGCTGGTCAGCTCAGGACGTGCCTTGAGCCAGGCTTCAACGGCAGCACGTTGCTCCTGGGTGACCGAGCCACGCTTCTGCAGGCAAACCAGACCGTAGTCGTCACCGCCAACATAGCCCAGGCCGTTGGCTTCCATGGCTTCTTTCAGGAAAGCGTCGAGGAAAGCGTCAATAGCCTCATCGGCCAGATCTTCTTTGAAATCCAGGTTCAGTTCGAAACCCAGCTCTTGAAATTCATCCACGCACAGTTTTTTGCGCAGACGCTGGGAACGGTTAGTCGCCATTGGAACAATCCTCATAAGTAATAACGGCCGGCACTTTACCAGTTTGGTGCGTCGATTGCCCGACTGATCGGGCGTATCGGCCTACCGTCGGTAAAAAATAGCATTCGAAGGGCTCAGGCACGGCCCAAGCCGTTGCGGCTTGGGGCATAATGCCGACACTTTCATGACCGTTGAGGACGTTCATTTTCATGTCCTCGTCTTTTCCCCCTCGCCCGTAGGGTTTTATTTCAAATGATCAAATCTTTGCGTCCACTGCTTCTGGCCAGCCTTCTTCTTCCCCTGGCCCTCCCTGTCACCACCCACGCCGCCACGATCAATACCGCCCTGTCGCCCAACGTGCAAAAGGCCCTCAAGGCCAGCAAGCTGCAGGATGACGCCCTGTCCCTGGTAATGATCCCGCTCAACGGCCCCGGTACCCCGACCCTGTACAACGCCGACGTTTCGGTGAACCCGGCGTCCACCATGAAACTGGTGACCACCTACGCGGCCCTGGAAATGCTCGGTCCCAATCACCAGTGGAAAACCGAGTTCTACACCGACGGCACCCTCAGCGGCGGGATTCTCAACGGCAACCTGTACCTCAAGGGCGGCGGCGACCCCAAGCTGAACATGGAAAAACTCTGGCTGCTGATGCGCGACCTGCGGGCCAACGGCGTGCAGCAAGTCACCGGCGACCTGGTGCTCGATCGCGGCTTCTTCATCCAGCCGCAACTGCCCGAGTTCAACGACGACGGCAACGACGAGAACAAACCGTTCCTGGTCAAGCCCGACTCGCTGCTGGTCAACCTCAAGGCCCTGCGCTTCGTCGCCCGCAATGACGGCGGCCGGGTGCTGGTGTCGGTGGAGCCACCGATTGCCAGCATTCGCATCGAAAACCAGGTCAAGGCCGTCAATTCCAAGCAATGCGCTGGCGGCGTGCGCTACAACCCGGTGACCCAGCCGGACGGCAGCGTGACGGTGACCGTCGGCGGCCAGCTCGGCGACGGTTGCAGCTCGCAGACTTATCTGTCGCTGCTGGACCACGCCACCTACACCGCCGGTGCGGTGCGGGCGATCTGGAAGGAACTGGGCGGCAGCATCCAGGGCCAGGACCGCCTGGCCGCGACCCCAAGCAACGCCAAGGTGCTGGCCCGGGCGTTCTCCCCGGACCTGGCGGAGATCATCCGCGACATCAACAAATACAGTAACAACACCATGGCCCAGCAGCTGTTCCTGAGCCTGGGCGCGCAGTTCCGCAACGAAGCCGACGGTGACGACGCAAAGGCGGCGCAACGGGTGGTGCGCCAGTGGTTGGCGAAGAAAGGCATCACCGCGCCACACCTGGTGATGGAGAATGGCTCCGGGCTGTCCCGCGCCGAACGGGTCAGTGCCCGGGAAATGGCCGCCATGCTGCAAGCCGCCTGGCGCAGCCCGTACTCGGCGGAGTTCATCAGTTCGATGCCGATTGCCGGCACCGACGGCACCATGCGTAAACGCCTCAAGACCACTGCCATGGCCGGTGAAGCCCACGTCAAGACCGGTACCCTGAACACTGTCCGCGCCATCGCCGGCTACAGCCGCGACATCAACGGCAATACCTGGGCGGTGGTAGCGATTCTCAACGATCCGAAGCCTTGGGGCGCATCTTCGGTACTGGACCAAGTGCTGCTGGACCTGTACCGCCAGCCGAAACTGCCGCAGACGGCTTCGGTGCTCTGACCCGGCACAAACCCAATGTGGGAGCCTTCTCGCGATTCGGTCGGTCAGCGAACATCGATGCTCAATGACACACCGCTATCGCGAGCAGGCTCGCTCCCACAGGGAATCTGTGTCGTACACGTACTTGTGCCCGCAGAAGATCAATCGGGGCTAGCCCAACTGCACTTCGACCCGATCCCGCCCGGCCTGCTTGGCTGCATAAACGCCAGAGTCAGCCCTTAGCAGCAACGCATCGGCGCCCTCCCCGGCGCGCCAGGTGGCGATACCGAAGCTGGCTGTGACAAAACCCACATCCTCGATGGGCGCTGCCCGCAAGCCTTCCCACAGCCCCAGCGCCAGGGAATAGGCACTGTCGCTGTCGGTGTCCGGGCACAGCACTACGAACTCTTCGCCACCCAGCCGGCAGAATACATCGGTGCGACGCAACCGTTGGGCGACGCGCTGGCAGACCACCTGCAGCACCCGGTCGCCCACCGCGTGGCCATGCTGGTCGTTGATGCGCTTGAAGTGATCGATGTCGAGCATGATCACCGCCAGCCCCCCGGAACCGCGTTCGACTCGGGCCATCTCCGAGGTCAGGCGTTCCTGGAAGTAGCGGCGGTTGCGGATGCCGGTCAAGGCGTCGGTCACGGACAAGGCTCGCAGCTCTTCCTCCACCCGCTTGAGATCGGAAATATCCGAGATATAGCCGTGCCACAACACCCCGCCGCCGGGCAGTTCCTCGGGCGTGGCCTCGCCGCGCACCCAGCGCAGGCCGCGCAAGGGCAACTGCACCCGATACTCTTCCCGCCACGGGCTCAAGGTGTGAGCCGAAGAACGGATCGAAGCGCGAACACGCGTGCTGTCCAGTGGGTGGATGCGCGAGAAGATCGCCTCGGCGTTCTGCACCAGCACATCGGGCTCCAATTCATAGATGTCGCGAATGCCGTCGCTGGCATAGATCACACTGAAACGGCCGTTGAAATCCATTTTGAACTGGTAGATGCCTCCGGGCACATGGGCGCTGAGCTTTTTCAACAACAGGTCTCGGGCGGCCAATGCTTCGTGGACACGCTTGCGTTCGGTGATGTCAATACAGATTGCCAGGTGCCCGACCCACAGCCCCTGGTCATCGAGCATCGGAGTGGCGAGCATGTTCACGGTCAGGTGGCTGCCATCGCGGCGCACCAGGGTCCACTCCCGCGCCTGTTGTCCGCCCTGCTCGCCGCCCTCGAGCAGCATCGCATGACACGTGGGAATCGGTTTGCCAAAGCGCGCGCCGAGTTGCGCGGCGCGGGCCTGGAGTTCGCGCGGTACATGCAGGCCTTCCAGGGTCATGCTTTGCAGGACCTCGCAGCTTTGGTAGCCGAGCATCTGCTCGGCACCGGCGTTAAAGGTGGTAATGACGCCGCGCAGGTCAGTGGCGATGATCGCGACCTGGGTCGCGGCATCCAGCACACCGCGCAATTGGCCGTGGGTACCGCGCAGTTCCTGCTCTCGGGCGCGCAGTTCACGGGTGCGTTGCTCCACCAGCTCCAAGGCTCGCTGCCGCTGGCTGACCAGTACATAGAGCAAGGCACTGAGCAGCAGGCTGAGCAAGCCACCGAGTATCACCATGCTGGTGACCGACGAATGATTGCTCGACAGGAACACCCGGCTGGGCCGCAACTCCACCCGGAAGTCGCGATCAGCCAGGCGCAACAGGCGGGTCGCCGACAAATCACTACGGCCCACAGGGTTGTGGGACTCGAACAGCGCCTCTTCCGCGTTTTCGACAGACAGGTCCATGATCCGCATCGACAGATTGTCGTGACCGGACGCTGGCAGTCCGTCACCTACCAGTTGCCGCATGCTGATGGCCGCCACCACGTATCCGAACGGTTCGCTGGCCGATTCCCGGATAACCGGCGCAACCAGCAGTACTCCGCGGGTAAACACCGGGTCGGCGCCCATCAGGTCCACGGGTTGCGAGACCACCAGCCCGCCACGCTGACGGGCACGTTCGAGGGTGGCACGGCGCAAGGGTTCGGAAAGCAGATCCAGGCCCAGTGGTGCCCCGTAGGGAGTCCGATTGTGGATGTAGAGCACCGGTGCGTATTCGTCCCGCTCGGCGGCCTGCCGCAAGCCACCGTTGTCATCCGCCTCGCGGATCGCAAATTGGCTGGCCACTTCGGCCCGCGCCTGCTGTTCGAACGCTTGCCGTTCGTCGCGTAGCACCCTGGGTGCCCAGGCGAAGGCCCGGGTACGGCGCAACAGTGCGTCGGCGTAACCATGGAATTCGCTGTCGGAGACATCTTCGGAGTTGGCAAAGAAGCGTCCCAGGCTGTCGAGGAGTAGCTCCTCGTCCTGGAAATGTTCCTCGATGCGGCTGAAACGCTCCTCTGCTTGCAGTTCGAAGCGCTGGCGCAATTGCTGATTGAACAGGTTCATCATCGCCCAGGTCAGCAAGCCGGTCAGGACCGTACCGGCCAGCAGGACCAGCGAAGCCACCAGCCAGGCCGACACATCTTCGCTGATAAAGCCCAGTATTCTGGGGCGCACCTGATGCAATGCCATAAATACAACTCAGAAAGGAGCCAGGCATAGGCACAGCCCTGGACACAGCCTAAGTTATAGCTATTAGCCATTACTTTGACCAGTCCCCAAATGAGGCCAGAAGCCTTGAAATACAAGGCTTCGTGGATCCAATCAGCTACGAGTCAACGAGACATGATCTTCCAGGCACGGTGGATCTTACCGTTGCGTGCAAAATCCGGATCAATGGTCTTGGCTGTGATCTCTTCCACCGCATAACGCTCGCCGAGGTTATCTTCGAGCTGGAACTTGCGGAAGTTGTTGGAGAAGTACAGCACACCGCCCGGTGCCAGGCGCGCCATGGCCAGGTCCAGCAACTGGACATGATCGCGCTGCACGTCGAACACTCCCTCCATGCGCTTGGAATTGGAGAAGGTCGGCGGATCGATGAAAATCAGGTCGTACTCATCACGGCTGGCTTCAAGCCAGGCCATCACATCGCCCTGTTCCAGACGGTTCTTGTCGGAAAAACCATTGAGCGACAGGTTGCGCCGCGCCCAATCCAGGTAAGTTTTCGACAAATCGACACTGGTGGTGCTCCGGGCACCACCCTTGGCCGCGTGGACGCTGGCGGTCGCGGTGTAACAGAACAGGTTGAGGAAACGCTTGCCAGCCGCTTCCTTCTGGATCCGCAGGCGCATTGGCCGGTGGTCGAGGAACAGGCCAGTGTCCAGGTAGTCGGTGAGGTTGACCAGCAGCTTCACCCCGCCTTCGTTGACCTCGGTGAACTTGCCCTGGGCGCTCTGGCGCTCGTACTGCTTGGTGCCGCTCTGACGCTCGCGGCGCTTGATCACCACGCGGCTCTTGTCGATGTTCAGTGCCTGGGGAATGGCCGCCAGGGCGTCGAACAAACGGGCCGAGGCTTTTTCCGGGTCGATGGACTTTGGCGCAACGTACTCCTGAACGTGCACCCAGTCGTGGTACAGGTCAATGGCCATGGAGTATTCCGGCATGTCGGCATCGTAGACCCGGTAGCACTCAACGCCTTCACGCTTGGCCCACTTACTCAGCGACTTGATGTTTTTTTGCAGGCGATTGGCGAACATCTGCCCGCCTTCGCTCAACCGCGCCTGCTCGACCACAGGGGCTGGCGCCGGGGCCGGTTTGATCGGGTTGCCGTTCTTGTTGTACTGGCGCTCTTGCGGCACTTCCGGGGTTTGATCGTAGGCGGCCTGCTCACGCTCGGCCTGACGCTGTTCCGGGCTACGGCGCTCGCCGGTGACGAACTGATCCGGCAACACCTTGATCAGCAGTAACTTGCACGGCAAGGCCCCGTTCCAGAACGAATACTGCTTGTGGCTGCGAATGCCCATGCGCTTGCCCAGGTCCGGCGCACCAGTAAACACCGCCGCCTCCCAATTCAGGCAGGCCTGGCGCAGGCGTTCGCCCAGGTTCTGGTAGAGGTAAAGCAGGCTGGCTTCATCGCCCAGACGCTCGCCGTACGGCGGGTTGCAGATCACCAGGCCCTTCTGGTTCTGGTCCGGACGGGGTTCAAAGGTGGCGACTTCGCCTTGATAGATCTTGATCCACTCGCTCAAGCCCGCCCGCTCGACGTTGTTGCGGCCCGGCTGGATCAGCCGTGGGTCGGCTTCGTAGCCGCGAATCCACAACGGCGGCTTGGCCAGCCCGGCGGCGGCGCGGGCGGTCGCCTCTTCGTGGAGCTTCTTCCACAGCGCGGGCACGTGACCGAGCCAGGCGGTGAAGCCCCACTGCTGGCGACGCAGGTTCGGTGCCATGTCGGCGGCGATCATCCCGGCTTCCACCAGGAACGTGCCGACACCGCACATCGGGTCGGCCAGCGCCCCGCCTTCAGCGGCAATGCGCGGCCAGCCGGCGCGGATCAGGATCGCGGCGGCGAGGTTTTCCTTCAGCGGCGCAGCGCCCTGCTGCAAACGATAGCCGCGCTGGTGCAGGCTGTGGCCGGAGAGATCCAGGGAGAGGATCGCTTCGCCACGGTCCAGGCGCAGGTGGATGCGCAGGTCCGGATTGAGCTTGTCGATGGACGGTCGCTCGCCTGTCGGAGTGCGCAGCTTGTCGACGATGGCATCCTTGACTTTCAAGGCGCCGAAGTGGGTGTTGTCGATGCCCGAGCCGTGGCCGCTGAACTCCACCGCCAAGGTGCCATCAGCGAGCATGTGGTCTTGCCAGTCGACGTCCAGCACGCCGTGGTACAGGTCTTCGGCGTCCTTCATCGGGAAGCGCTTGAGTACCAGTAACACGCGGTTGGCCAGGCGCGACCACAGGCACAGGCGATAGGCCGTTTCCATGTCGGCCATGCCGCGCACGGCGGAGGTGTGCTCGCGCGCCTCTTCAAGGCCAAGCCCGACGGCTTCCTCGATGAGCAGGCCTTCGAGGCCCTTGGGGCAAGTGAGGAAGAGTTCGAAACGATCGGACATGGGATTTCCAGAGCCTTTGGCTAAGTGGACCGGGCAACGCATTGCCGGGTCGGGTTCAATCAGGTGCTTTTCTCAAGAGCACCCGCGTGGCACGAGAGTGTGCCGTCCCGCCCTCGCCGCTCAGGTTAGAAGAGCTTGGATGCGAAGGCAGATAAAAAATTCTGTGCAACAAATTGTGAAAACTCGACCCTTTCGTCGAATAGTACCTGAGTGCAACAGGGGGACATTCTCATTCGAAGGAAGACTGCCCCTTTGGCGCAGGGCCGATCATACAGGGGTCTTGCTCAAAAGCGGTCAACGAACATCAAGTTACTTATCGCCCTAACATCTTTATTGTTACGTGCTTATGACAAAACGATCATTCCATCCATGTGACGCTTTGGTTAGAACTCAACACAGGTTGACGTCGCAACGGCGCCAACACCTTGGCTCGTCACGCCGGCAACGAGCCACCAACGGCAGAATGATTCTGCCCCGGCCTCGATAGAGGTCGACGCGAAGCAACAGTCAACAAGTGAGGGAAACACCCTATGAGAAGACTTAAGCGTGATCCGTTGGAAAGAGCATTTTTACGTGGTTACCAATATGGCGTTGGTGGTAAATCCCGTGAGCTTTGCCCCTTTACTCTACCGTCGGTACGTCAAGCCTGGATCAATGGCTGGCGAGAAGGACGCGGCGACAATTGGGACGGTATGACCGGCACTGCGGGTATCCATAGACTCAACGAACTTCACGCCGTCGGCTGACACAGGGCTTAATACTCAAGAACTCGACAATTTGATACCCATATCGATTTAACCACGCACGTCCCATCCGGACGGCGGGCTACGGCCCAGGGGGCTCCTTCGAGGAGCCCTTTTTAATGCCTGGGTTTTCTGAACACTGTGAATACCTGGACTGCAAACACTCTTGTGGGCGAGCCCCACCTTCTGTGGGAGCAAGGCTTGCCCGCGATGAAGACGACACGGTCTATCTGGAACCGAGGTGCCCGTATCGCGAGCAAGCTTTGCTCCCACAAAAAAACCTGCTCGCCACAATAGAGCCGAGCGCGCCTGAATCAACGCAACGCCGCAATCGCATCCACCGACTCACGAATCAGCGCCGGCCCCTTGTAGATAAAACCCGAATAAATCTGCACCAGGCTCGCCCCGGCGGTGATTTTCTCGGCGGCATGCCGGCCCTCGGTGATGCCTCCCGCCGCAATGATCGGCAAACGCCCTGCCAACTCATCAGCCAGCACTTTCACGGTGTGAGTGCTCTTGTCACGCACCGGCGCACCGGACAAGCCACCCGCCTCGTCACCGTGCTCCAGCCCTTCGACACCTTCGCGACCCAGGGTCGTGTTGGTGGCAATCACCGCGTCCATGCCGGTCTCGATCAGGGCCTGGGCGACTTGGATAGTCTCTTCGTCGGTCATGTCCGGGGCGATCTTGATCGCCAGTGGCACGTGCCGGCCGTGGGTCAACGCCAGCTCCGCGCGACGCTGGGCCAGGTCGGCCAGCAGTTGCTTGAGGGAATCACCGAATTGCAGGCTGCGCAGCCCCGGGGTGTTGGGGGAGCTGACGTTGACGGTCACGTAGCTGGCGTGGGCGTAGACCTTGTCCAGGCAGATCAGGTAGTCGTCGACGGCACGCTCCACCGGGGTGTCGAAATTCTTGCCGATGTTGATGCCCAGCACGCCTTTGTACTTGGCGGCGGCCACCCGGGCCAGCAGGTTGTCGACGCCCAGGTTGTTGAAGCCCATGCGGTTGATGATCGCCTCGGCTTGCGGCAGGCGGAAAAGCCGTGGCTTGGGGTTGCCGGGCTGTGGGCGCGGGGTAACGGTACCGATCTCCACGAAACCGAAACCCAGCTGGGCGAACCCGTCGATGGCCGCGCCATTCTTGTCCAGGCCCGCCGCCAACCCGACCGGGTTGGGAAACTCCAGGCCCATGACCGTCACCGGTAACTTCGCCGGGGCCTTGCACAGTAAACCGTTGAGGCCCAAACGTCCGCCCGCGCCGATCAGGTCCAGGGACAGATCGTGGGAGGTTTCCGGGGAAAGTTTGAACAGCAGCTCACGGGCCAGGGTGTACATGGGTGGGTTTGACTCAGGGTAATAAAAAGTGACGGGATTATACCGAGCAGGAGCGCTAGCGGCGAGAACCGCTTTGATTCCGGGTTCCATCCTTGGGCCGGCGCGTCGCGAGCCTTTACCTTGGAGCGTTATTTGATAGTTGCAAGCGCCAAAAGCCTGCAAAAGAGCGATGCAGCTGCAACGACAGCAGCCCAGTAGCCATTCGTCACGCAGGATCAACAATGCATATCTCGTCCTCAGGTTCACCTATCACTCGATCCACTCCAAATGAATCCACATCGGCCCCCCTTGATAGCAAAGAGCGCCCAGCCCACACCGTTATCGAAATGCTCGATGAAATCATCCCTGCCGAGCAGAGGAGCTCGCTTTCAGCGGAACAGGTGAAGTTTGGGCTGATGAGCGTCGACGAGGCGTTCAATGCGCTCATCTCTGAGCAAAGAAGTAAAGCCGACAACCCTACCCAGCGATTCATCGACGCCATCGCAGTACAGCTAGACGGCGACTCTGACGACCCAGCGCTCACCGACTATATCGCTCTGGAAATTCCCAATCTGGCGCTGTTCGAAAACTCAAGTCATTCGTCAGATTCCGACTCGTTCATACAACGTGGCCAAATCATCCTGGAATACCTCGGCGAGCAACTGGGCAAATTGGTCAACAACGAATTCGAAGGCGACCTCGGCCGCTGGGCCAGCAACCTGACGATTTCCGGCCTGCGCACCGGCCTGGTCACCGGCACCCTCACAGTGATCAGGCAACTGGTCGGGTTCGCCCTAGAAAAAACCCTCCAATCCAATGCGGCCTCGCCACTGACACGCAGTGTGATCGGCGCGGTTGCCCAGTGCATCGGACCACTGCTGAATATCCTCGGCGCCATCAGGGACGAGTGCAATGGAACCGCGAATGCCGAAACACGCATGGCTCGCCTCATCACCCTCACAGTATCGGCCCTCGCCCTGACAGCCGCCGTAACCGTTCCAACCGCGCTGCCGGCCTTGGCCTCCTTCGGCTCGCAAATGGCGTTCTACACGTTTGCCCAGGACCTGGTGAGCCTGTTCTTCCCCACGGGCGACAATGCAAAACCCAACCCTGGCGGTACGGCGGCCGCTGGCGCGCTGAACGGAGTGCTCCAGTTCCTGTCCTTCACCGGCATGAACTACACCGCACCACACTCAGGTCCCGGGTATGTGATGGCGCAGGGCAGCAAGCCCCCACCCTCCGAAGCGGAAAGCTTTGCCTTTCAACTGTCGACTTGGGCGGAGCAACAGGCCAATGCCCGGCCCGATACAAATCCGCCGATTGAGGCCCAGGCCGAGCAAATTGTCGACTCCCTGGTTCCGATATTGGGACACGATGTATTGCGGGGCGCCTACAACGCCGGAGCCGACGTCTTCGGCCAAGTACTCATGGGCGAAGCGATGCACGCCCTGCAAGAAAATCCTTCCGAAAAGGGTTTTCGTATCGACCCCATGTCTTTCCGAATACCCACTTCCGGCATCGTGGCCAACCAACTCCTGTCCACCAATGCGATACGAACCTCCGTAGGACAGATAATCATGGACGTCGTCATCGCAGCATCCCGATACTTTTCGAGCCTGCCCATCCCGAAGGAAATGGTCGACCATATGGTCAATTCATTGGTCGCTGCCGTCGTGTTCGCTGTGCGTCCCGGCACGACGTACGTCAACGCGCGCACCCAACCCGCATAGATTTTCTTGCTATCAAACGGTAAGCGGATACCGCAAAAAGCACTCGAAGTGTGGCGAGGGAGCTTGTTCCCTCGCCACAAGGTCAATCACTGAACAGCATTGTGCGCCTGGCTTTCTTGCCAAGGCGCACGCCGTGTCACCACTCACTCTTCTCCCAAGCGTCATCCCCCATCGGCTGCATCACATCGCGCATCACGCCCAAGACAAAGACTTCCATGGCGAACGCCAGGCCATTGGCCCCGACGACTTCCTTATAGAGCTGCGACTTTTCCAGCCCGTCCTCCTTCAATCGATACAGAACCTGTTGCGTAATCGCCTTCAACGCCTTGGCGGTGGGGTACGCAGCGGTTGCTCCATCCGCTCCCCGCAGCGTGCGTAAAAATTCATGGATCGCCTTCTCCCCCTGCCCTTCCATGGCCAGCAGCAATTGATACAAGTGCTCGAACTCAGGGTCCGGACGCTTGCTGCCAGCCGCTTCCTGGCGGGCGGCCAGCAACCTCGATTCCAGCCTCTCGACCGACGCGCTGGCGCCGTGCTCAACGGGGCTGGAAACGCTCATGGATTCAATCTTCATGGTGGACTTCTCCAGAGGCGGTCTGCGGGGTGTCGACGAAGCCCAAGCACAGATCCTTCAACGCCTGCTGCGAAGCCTGGTCCAGGACACGGACCGATTCCGGCAGATCAGCGATGCTCGCCAACAGCCTTGGCGCCAGCCGTTGTCGGGTCGTTTCAACATCGAACTCCAGCAGTTGATCCGCCAACCGCAGCACATAGCGGTCTTGCCGGTGATATTCGACAATCAGCTCGCCAGCCCAACGCTCGCGCAAGCTGTCGCGCAGTTCATCGCCGCGCGGGCGACAATGCAGCGGCAGCAATACGTGCAGTACCGCGCCCGGGTCGCCCGTTTGCCCGGCCAGCCAATGTTCGAGCATTTCGTCCAGCCATTGCGAACGGCTCAAGGCTTGCGCGAGCAAATCACCCGCAGCCTGTGCAAGGTCGTTGCGCAATTGCAGCGCCAGGTTCTGTGACTTCAGCAAGCCGTCGGCCAGATGCCCGGTTGCCCGCAGGATGCCTTCGGCATAGCCTTGTTGAAACGCTTGTGCATGAACCGCCGCGGCCTCGCGCTGGGCCTGCTCGATGCACTCACGCGCTCGGCGCTGGGCCTCGCGCTGCAAGGCTTGACGGCGGCGGGCGGCGGCGATGTCCTCGCGGGCCAGGCGCACGTCCTCGGATGCCGGCAGGTCACTCAGGGAGCGGATGGAATCGAGCATGCTGCACCGCCAAAAAGAAAAGAACGGGATCAGGTTTCGCGACTGGCCATTGCTGGTGCAAGCGAACCACTGGCGCGGAGAACTGCAACGCCAGGCGTTCGAGCAACATCAGCGGGACCTGCCCTTCCCAGCTCCACAGTGCATTGAGGCCGGCCGCTTCGACCTGTTCCACGGCGACAGGCGAGCCCTCGATTGGCAGGCCGCTTCGCGCGCCGAGGCTGTAGCCGGCGAACCGCCGAACCGACACGGGCAAGCAGCCCAGGGCCGCGCCACGCGCCAGGTCGGGCATCAAGCGATAGGCGCCCATCAACAAAGCGATACAGGGCAATTGGCGCCAATGACGAACCCACTGTTTCACCACGCCGGTCAGCGGCACCGTCGGCCACGGCCCTTGCAGTTCCAGCCCCTGCAGCACTATTCGGTTGAGCTGGCGGCGTGCCGCGTCCCCTTCGAATCCTGCCGGTATCACCAGGCGTTGAGGGTGCAGATAAGCCAGGGGCTCAGCGAAGATCTGCTGTAGATGTTCAAGGTCCGACATCACGCCGCCCTGGGTTTGACTGGAGATAGGCCCAGGCTGCGCCGCCGGTCAGCAGCACGCCGCCGATCACGGCGAACAACCAAGGCCAGCGCGACGGTCCCTGCGGTACGGCCAGCGACGGCGCGACATGCTGGGTCGGCGAACGCTTGGACAGCACCACCGAGATGTTCTCGTACTCCACCACCGCAAAACTGTTCTTGAGGAAACGCTTGATGTCAGTGATCAGCAATTGCGCTTCGATATCGCGCTCATGCAGCACCAACGCCGAAAGATGGATAGGCGCCGGCTTGCGTCCGCCCTCGCCGGCGTCCAGGTCGTAACTGACATGCACCCGTGCGGAAACCACGCCTTCGAGTACCCCCAAGGACTGTTCGATGCGCTGCTCCAATGCCGAATACAAGCGGGCCTTTTCCGCGCGGGGTGAAGCCACCAGGGAGTCGGACGGGAACATCTCGGCGACTTGCAGGCGTGGCCGGGACGGCAAGGAATAGAGGTTGAGCAGATCGACCGCGGCGGAAAAATCCAGCTGATCGATTTTCACCGCGTAGCCGGCTTTGCCGCCGTCGACTTTCACCGCCGCGATGTTGTTGCGTTGCAGCACCGAAAGCACTTCGTTGGCCTGCTGCTGATCCAGCCCTTCCAGCAGACTCGGCTGGCGACACCCCACCAGCGCCAGACAAAACAGCAGCCACAACAGGCCTGGCTTCAACTTCATGACGCACGCAACAAGGTTTCTGCCGTGCCCACCGCTTTGCGCACCAGCACGTTGAGCAAGTTGATGTCGACGTTGTATTGCCCGGTCAACTCCTGCAACTGGGTCAACACTTCAGGGGCGGTGATATCCGGGCGCTGGATCAGCTGGTTGATCGCCGAGACGTCTTGCGCGCTGTCGACGACGGAACCGGCAAACGCTTCGATCAAGCGCGATTCCAAAGAAACGATCGGGCCTTCCTGCGGCCCGCGCAATTCAACGAAGGCTGACCGCGCGACAAGCAACGGGGAAATACTCTGGATGGGCATACTCAGGCACTCATGAAAATGGCCATCGTCACGAGCGATGGCTAGCCAAAAGAGGAAGCGTCAACGAGCCGCCTGGATGATCGCCATGTCGATATCCTTGAAGCCCTTGATCGTGTTGGTCTGGGCGTTGCGAAAGACCGTGTATGAGGAAAACGCGGTTTGGTAGGCCGCTAGTTTTCCAGGGTCCGAGGCATCGAGCTTAAGGTCCTCCAGCGCTTGATCCAGTGCCGCTTTAAGGCCTTGGGCGCCACGCTCGAACGCAGCGGCCTGCTCTCCGAGAAAGTCATCGGGAAATTCGGGAAACACGATCGGGATACCAGCCATACGTCACCTGCTCTGCTTGTTTGAAAAAAGCCAGGACGAAGGACTCGTCTTGACATAGCCCTGGGGGCCGGTTTGAAACGACTTGCCCTTGAGCGCGTCGTCCCTGAGCTCGACAGTGAAATGCACGTAGCGGCCACCCCACTGCCGGTAAAAATCGTCGACGTACTGGCGAGCGGCGGCCAGCTCGGCGTCCTGCAGGTTGCCCTCGACGGCAAACGTTACGCTGTCTTGGTGTTCGACCCGGCTGAAGGCCAGCGAAAGACGCTGCAAACCGCCCTGGGCGAGATCGGCGAGCAGCTTGTCATCCTGCATCTGCACCACGACGTCGCGGGCATAAGGTGCTGCCGCGAGCAACGTATCGAGCAGTTGGGCTTGCTTGCCGGGCGTCAGCAAATTGCGTTGGGTGCTGAGCAGCAGTCGCGGCACCGACGGGTCCTTGAGGTCCAGGAAATGCCAGGCCAGTTGCGGATCGTGGTCGACCAGCACCTGCTCCAGCCGGCGACGCTCCTGGTCGATCATCAGCACCTGGCCGTCCAGGTTGTTGTGGCGGGTCAACACCTGGCGACTCCAACCGGCATCACGCTCGGAAGACACCAAGACGTAGACCGACTGATCACGACCGCGCAGCACCTGGACCTGGGCACTGGCGCCATTGATCAGCGCACGGATATCGGTTTCCGGCGCGGGCCCCGGCGTTGACCAAAAGCCAATCGCAACGAACAGCGCCACCAGCGCCAGACCGCCAGCGATCCATCGCGTCAACGCGACACGTCCCTTCATGAAATGGGTTGGCTTGGCTGAAGCGCCGGGCCCATGGCCGAGAAGCTCCGGCGCCCAAGGCTGGTCATCAGGACGCAAGGCGATGTGCAGGCCGCCAATCTGCACCCGGGCTTGAAAGGCACAGTGACGCACTTCCACCGAATCACTGAGCAGTCGCAGCGGCAGGCCGTCCGGCGTGGCCTGATCGGCCAGCACCTCGAAATTGCATCCACCTTGATCCAGGGGAACGAAGATCGCATCCGCCGGAACACTGGCCGACAACGCGCCGTCCCCGAGCACCTCCACCGCGCCGACCACGAACAAGGTAGTGCCTTGGCCTAGCGCAAATTCGCAGCCCTGCAACGGACCATTGAGGATCCGCAGGACGCAGGGCTTTAGGGTGGGGGCCGTCGGGACTGTCACCGTCCAAACTCCAGGGCAGTCGAATGAGCACTCAGGGTAGAAAGGCCGGCGGCAGGATTCCTGATCGAATTCTGTCGATTGCCTCCGGCAAAGGATCAGAATCCTGCGCCAGCCCGCTCAACGCGCCGATTGTCGAGCCTGGGTGAGCACTCGATAGCGTTGCCAGACTTTGCGCGCGTAGCGAAGCCGCGCGGCTTGCCGGTGGGGTGAATTGCCAGCGTTGTAGGCGCCGACCGCCGTCCAGTTGTAGCCATGACGGGCGATAAACTCGGCCAGCACCGACGCACCGACCTCCACCGACAGGCACGGCTCATCCAGCAGGCGTTGCTCGGTAATGCCTCGGGCACGCAATCGAGGCAGATGAATGCTGTTGATCTGCATCAACCCGATATCGCGGGTGCCATTGCGGTTGTGGTTGATCGCATCTGGCCGCTGCCCGGATTCGACATCGGCAATCGCTTGCAGCAGTTCCGGTTCGATGGCGTGCAACTGCCCCGCCCTGCTCCAGCACCAGGCGTGCGCCTGGGCCATGCCAAGCCCCAGGCCCAGGCCCAGACACACCGGCCAGCACAACCATTTGCTCCTGCGCCGCTTCATGCCAGGCGCCGCTCGCGGATCCACGTCAGTTGTTCGTGAATGCGCACCCGCATGATCTGCGCCCGCACACAACCCGGGTCATGTTCCAGGCATTGGTCGATCATCTGCGCCGCCAGCTCATTGCGCCGCCAGAACCAGTGATGCCAGGCATGGAAATACAGCACGTCAGCCTGATCGGCCGACAACAGGCAGCGCCGGAACAACACCTGGGCCGCCTGCTCGCAGCCGCGCAAACTGGTGAGCAACGCCAGGCGCGTCAAGGCAGGGATGCTGCCGGGGTCCAACGCCAAGGCCTTGGAAACCGCCGAATGCGCCTCTTCGATGGCCCGCTCCGGGTCACCCAGGCCCATCATCGCCTGTCCCAGCCACACATCCGCCAAACCACACCAGGGCGGCGCATAGCCGGGATCGAGTTTCAAACACTGCCTGAACAGCACCAGGGCATCGCGCAGGCTTTGCGCCGTGTGCTGCTGCACACTGCACAAGCCATTGAGATACGCCACCGCCGCCGCATAAGACCCACAGCGCTCACCGACCGGCCGCAACCCAGGTACGCGCTGGGCCACCAGGCAGGTCAATGCGCCAAGCGCCTCCCCGGTATCACCGGCGTCCAGCGTCTGCCCATGCAACAGGGCCTGATCGCTGCCACGAATCAACTCCAGCGACCAGTGTCGCTGCTCGCCCGCGCCGATAAAACGCCCGCTCAAACAGTAATCCGCCGACAACTGCCCGACCAACGTGCGCGTATCGCCCGCTGCCCCATGGGCTGCGATCAATCCCGAAGGTATGACATGCAACGCCTCGCCGAACGCCACGGACAACTGCCGGATCATCACATCCTGCAGATCCAGCGCCGCCGTCTCGTCCAGGTTTCGAAAAGGCAACACCGCCAACGAAGGCGCCACCACCCTTGCCTGGCTCGACACATCGAGCTCAACCACCGGACAAGTGAATCGATAGCCCTGGCCGTACACCGTGGCAATGAAATCCTTGTGCTCCTTGAGCAGCTTGCGCAGTGCATAGATACAGCGAGTCAATGACTCCTCCGCGGCATCCATCCGTGGCCAGACATGGTCCAGCAAATAATCCTTACTCACGACCGCGCCCGCCGATTTCAACAGCAGGCGCAGTACGTGCAGCTCTTTGGGTGGAACATGAACTCCTTGTCCATCTCGCATCAGCGTTCCATCGCTTTGCAATAGCCAGTGGTCAAAAACGAATGACTTCACCAGCGGTTGATCAGTTGCACTGTCCATACTCTGGGGGTTTCTCTATAGAAAGTTACTGAAGCGCGATTGAGCCTGTGGGTGGACAGGCTCGGGATGGCGGGCTGCGTGACTATAGGAAGATGTGTGGGGGGATTCCGTAGGAGTCTATGCTTAATTTCCGTAGGAAATTACGACACCATTCGCAGGATCCAGTCCTTCAGAAGGTAAGCGAAACTCTACATAAACTGATACTGCATCTCCCTATCTATTACGCCAATTACCGAATGAAAAATATCCCCAACAGTCTCCCACCCTCCGACCTCAACCTCTGATAATTCAATATTAAACTCTTCATTCAGCGCCAGAACAACCTCAACCAAATCTATGGAATCCATGTTTAGATCACGCACCAAAATAGAGCCCGAGCCAACATCCCCATGCCTCAGCAAAAAATGATCCGACAGCAACCTCACCACCCTACAATTAATTCCATCACAAACATTGCGAACCATCTTTACACTCCTAAACGAAATACAACCCTCCAAAAAACATGCGGCCATTAGAGATAACGACCGCAAGCTTACAAGGACATCCAAAACCCTTAGACAGAAATCATCATGCAAGTTCTAATGCAAAAGGATTATCCGATTTGGACTTATTAGGAATCACACGAATAGAATCAGTTTCACTTACCAAGGTGTATAGAACACCGTCATTTCTGCTTAAAACCAGATCATTTATCGTACCACCGCCCTTCAATACATCAATAACGTCTGACATCTCGAAAGAACGAGCTTGATTGAGAGGATGATCCGCCACATTGATACGCACATGAAGATGTAAAGTAGCCGTCACATCGGCAGGAGGAAAATGAAAGTATAGCTGCACTTTATCCTCTTGACTGTCCACACCATAAACTTCGGACAAATGTTCAAAAATATGGCTTCGCAACGCCTCCAAAGCCAAAACATCTGCAGAATCCAAATCGAGAATAGACGCCAAATACTTAACTTTAGTACCAGCCTCTATATCTGACAAAGTACGACTATTATCAGCATAGTCTTCTTTTATATTCTCATCGACAAACCCGGTTGCAACCCCCATCTTTTCAATGAGCGACAAGTTTTGATTCGGATGGATGGCATATGCCCCCAAACAAATACCTTCCCGCCTATCCTTGAGCTCGGTTGAATTCACAGAAAGCGAGCTCAAATCAATATAGGGTGCATTTGGAAAAATCAAGAAACCATTAGAACTGGAGCTCACAGGAGGAAGGTAAGAAAAATATTCAGGATGTTTTGAGAAGATCGCCAAATCCTTGCCTGGCTTCAGATCAAGGACGTCCCTTAAGAAATTGGTTACACCGGAAATTTCGTGATAAGTATCTCGTAATATATCAAGGCTTTCTCCATCAACTTCAAGCTTCGTGCATTCAGCGACCTGATACTTTACGGTTGCTCGCCCCTCGTGAAATCTAAACTCACCATACTTATCGCCATTATTAGGATCAGAAATATATAAACCGGTTTCCAGCTTAATACCACCCTCCGCTTTTTTATGCGCGATGATCGTCGGAGAGCTTGGAATATGGACTTCTGCCATCTTGCAAAGATCCACATCAATCCCATATTTATCCAGCGTCCGACATAGCTCCTTCGAACAGTTCGCTACAAGCTCCACTTTTGCCACAAGATTATTGTTGCTTTTATTTTCCAAAAGAGAGCTTACATCCATCAGACTCTCCGACCGATAAGCGTTAACATTTGAAATTGTCATTACACTCCTTAATCGCACACAATTATAACCAAGATAATTTATGCAAGCTAAACAATTGAAATTATTAAATACTCACACCACTGATAACAAAAAAGAACGACCTCCTTTACATCTTACAAAATCAAAAATTCAACATCGCCCTCAACATATCCGCAAACTGATTCAAATGCGCCGACAAGGTCTTATTGAAATTGTCATGATATGAATTGGCATTCGAATACTTCTGCGTCAACGACTGCAGCATGTTTTTCAAGCGCTCCTCCTGGGCGTTGAAGCCGGTTTGCCACTGGTTGTATTTGGCGGTATCCCAGGTCACCGTGCCGCTGGAGGGGAGATCTTTTTTCATTAACGTCAGCGGCCCGGTATCGATGACCACGCACCAAGTACCGTCGCCGTTTGGTTTAAGGCAACTTTCAGGCAGGCCCAGTGCTTGACGCCATTTATCTGCTTCTTCCTTGCGGGCTCCACCTTCGCCCGGTTTCGGAAAAAGAATGGAGGCCGGGTTCGGATGGCTGTAATCGTTGATCAGTTGCGTCAACGCAGCATGCAGGGCACCTGCGTTCAACTTGACGTCCTTGCCGTCGTTCGCCCCTTCGACCCAATTTTTCATCATCGCTGTGATTCGGGCATTGAAGGCGGCGAAGAAGTCCGTGTAGGCCGAGATGATGTGTTCGTAACCGGCGAGGTAGCCGTTCTTGATCAGGTCGATCAGTTCAAGGAGTTTTTCGAAGAAGTCATTCGATGAATTTATCGTCGCATCCAACGCCTCTGCGATCTCGAGGGGCGGGTGCTCTTGCAAATGTTGTTGGAGAGCGTTGAGGATTTTGTTTTGTTCGACATCGATCTGCTGGAGCTGACTTTCGTCCAACAGCCCGGATTTCAAGCTGTGGGCCATCACGGCACAACACTGGCGCAGCTGCATGGCCAACATTTGCGCGCGGTCACGCTTGGCGTGGACCTGCTCGACAAATTCCGCGATGAACTGTTGCGCTGTCGCCTCGGCGGTCATGCCGTCTACCTGCTTGGCGGTGATTGCCGGGCACTTGAGCATATTGCCGAGGCTGCGATTCATGGCGTTCATCGACCTGTCCAGCAGGTGCGTCAGGGAGCTGACCGTTTGAACCTCAACGGGTACGTCGGGAAGCGGCGCGGTGTCCGTGATGGCCTCCACGTTCGGCAGCAACACAATGGGCGGACGGGCAAATGGGGTGATTTCCATGGGTCTATTCTCCTCAAGCCGTCAGGGCGCGAATGACATCGCTGCGCGATTGCAAAAGCTGCATCACCATGTCCATCAGCTTCTGCAAGAACGCCGCATCGGCCGCGTCTTTCTGGCCGACTTCATCGCTCAGGCTCTTCTGGCTGCTCTGCGCACTTTGCATCAGCACTTCTTTTTCCCGGGCGGCGTGCTCGGTCAGGCGCACGATGCTCGCCACCACCTGACTCAAGCTCATCGACATGGCGCTGAGCGCGCGACCGATTTCCAGCTTCCTTTCGATGCCTTTGCTGCCCATCTGGCTCAGCCAGTCGGAGGTCTGGCCGACCTTTTGCGCCTTGAGGATTTCCCCGTCGAACCAGGCCTGTTCCTGGGGTGTCAGCGTCGCCCCCTGAGGCTTGAAGTCGACTGAGGTCGAGCGGCCGAAATCGTCGAGGGTGTTGATCTTGTAGGTGGTTTGCGGGTTCCAGTCGTCACGATGTCGATCCCGCTTTAGGTCACGTTCGATGTTGCCAGCGTCCATGGCGTTGCGTTTGTGCAGGTCGATGTCTGCATGCTTCAGCTTCTGCCCCTGGAAGGTCTTGACCAAGGCAAATCCGGCAATGGCGCCAGACACCACGGCGCTGGTGATGGCGCTGTTCAGCGCTGCCTTGCCGGACTCGACAATCGCCGCGCCTTGGGCCTTGGCCGCATCGGAGGCCATGACGCTGAAATGCCCGCGCAGTTGCGCGTTGGCCACTCGGGCGATGTTCAGCGCGATGATCGCGGCCACCAGTACGTTGGCGTGTTTTTCCCAGGCGCCTGGATCGAATATCAGGTCGTTGCGCACGTCATCGCTAAGCATCATCAAGGCCTCACCGAAGTCCTCCCAGTCCGATTCGGTGGGTGGGTAGGCGTTGATTTCACTCTCGAGCTCCGCAGCCGAGGGCGCTGCGAAGCCGTCGTGCTTGAGTACTTGCTTGGCGATGCTGTTGTCGGAAATCCGAGCCCCCAAGAGGGACTTGGCCTTGAGATCCTTTGAAAACTGCTCTTGAGCGACCAGCTCGCTCAACCCTGCGTCGTTGGTCAGATCGTGGTCAATGACAACGGGGGCGATTCTGATTGGAGCGTGAATAGTGGTCATCATGGATACCTGTTGTAGGTGATTTCAAACATGCCGAACCATTTGCAGGCTGACGGAATGGCTGCGTTGCATGTCGGCAAACAGCTGCTCGATCTGGCGGGTTCGTTCCTGCATCGCCTGGCCATAGTGCTCGACCACCTGGGTCAGGTAGGCGCTGATTTCCTCGCTGATAGCCATGCGTACCCGCACATTGGCCAGGTGCACGGCAGCCTGGGCCTGGTGTTGGCCGCTTTTGATTTGCAGCCCGCCTTGTACCGCGACATTGCCGAACTCGGTGACGGCCTGGGCGATCTCCAGGTTGGCGGCATAACGGGCTAGCGACACCGCATCGGCGCCGTTGGTGATGAACCCGCGCAACTGCGTGAGCATCTGGGTCAGCGAGTTGCCCACCGACGTTGCCATTTGCTTGAGGGCTTGCATCGCGGCGGGCGCGGCCTGGGCGGCCACCGATGCCAGTTTCGAGGCGACGGCGCTGATCATCGGCCCGATCACCTGCGCCCCGACCACGGCCACCAGCGCGACGGCGGCCAGCGTCGAAACGACGCCCTGGATCATGCCGGCGATCTGCCCGATTTCCTTGGCCTTGTCTTCATCAACGCCCAGGTCTATCAGCATTTGGGTGTACATCTCGGAGAACCGCTTGATGGCTTCCTGCATGACGAAGGTCAGCGGTTTCATCGCTTCGGCCATGAACGACTTGCCGGTTTTTTCCTCGACCACCGCATCGGCAATCATCACCCCCGCGCCAATCACACCCACCACAATCAGCACCGGGTTGGCGGTCAACACCCCGGCAACAATGGTTGCCGCGCTCAAGATCGCCCCGACGATCTTGCCGATGCAGCCCATGGTTTTCTGCAATGCCTCGGCCTTGCGGACTTCTTCCAGGTATTTATCCGACTCCCGCTTCATGTGTTCCTGAAGCTTGACCTGCAACGCCTGGAACAGCTCCTGGCTGAGCTCCTCCTTGTTCTGCGCCGCCTCGCCGAGCAACTCGATGATCCTCAAGCGATTGAGCAATGCCAGTGCACTGCTGCTGAGGGCTTTTTCGTCGGTTTCCTTATGGGCGGGTCCGCCGACGGACACCACCACTCTGGCGACCACGCCACTGAGCGTTGAGGCACAGCTATTGGCGAGCGCGATCAGTTTGAGGTGGGCAGTGGTCGCCACATTGAAGGCTTGGGTATGGCTCGCCAGTTCGCCTTTGAGCTGATCGCGACGGGCCAGCTCCTGGGCGTACTCCGGCGAATCAGGGTCCAACTGCGCCAGGCGCGCTTCGCTGTCTTCCAGCAGGCCCTGGACCTGCTGGACTCGTTCACGCAACTGTTCGAGGTGTCCCTGGCTGCTGCCGACCTGGCCCTCGGCAGCCTCCAAGGCCTGGACGGCTGCGGCGTATTCAGCCGAGAGGTTGGCATAGCCCTGCTGCTTGGCACCGGCCATGCTCTGCAACATCGCCAAGCGGTTGCTCAGTTTCTTGACGTCGACCTCACCGATCAGCTCACTGATCATCGCCATCAACAGCGTGAACAGATCACCGTTGGTTTCCTGTTTGTTGCCATCGGCGCGCAGCGCTGGCGCATGCAGCACGGGCCGGCCAGTAGCGGCGACGGACGGGCCATTCTGACCTTCGTATTTCACCGACATCAGGTCCGCCAGGGCTTGCTTGCCGGCCGCCTGAAAATCGGCGGTCCTGACGGCCTTGCTGGCCGCCGCACCATATTTTTCAAAGGCTTCGCTGCGACTCATCCCCCCCTGGAATGCGGGGCTTGGGGTGCTTCTGATTTCACTCATGTTCAGTCCTCCGAACATTGCTGTTCCATGTGGGCCAAGGTGTCGAGATACACCTTGGCCTGCTCTCGCAGATCGTCTTGCGTGGCTTGCTCAAGCACGTATTCGAAACACAACCGGGCCTTGCCGATCCTGCCCAGGGCCAGATGGCATTGGCCGGTGTACAACATCGGTCGATAATCGTTCTTGCCTTGGGCAAAAGCGATGGCATACAGGTCGATGGCCTTCTGGTGGTTTTGCTTGAGCTGGTGCACCGCAGCCAGTCCCATCCAGTAATGGCTGTTGTAGAAGTCGTAGATGCACAGGAAGTGAAAGAACTTCTCGGCATCGTCCAGTCGCCCTTGTTCGTAGAACTGGAAAGCGAAGGCATAGAGACTGTCCATGTGCTCGTCACTGAGGCCTTGCACATCTTTCAACGCCGCCCCACCGAGCATCGCGTCGACGACGTCCAGGGCCACCTGCTCGTCTTGTTTGTTGTCGCGACTCATCAGCCATACTCCTGAAAAAAGTCAGCGTCGCTGACCGGTGCCATTGAGCCAAAACGTCGGGAGGCCCGCTGCCAAATTGCGCTCATGCCGTTGTTGAAACGCGCAAGAACCACCTGCCTGGCGAGAATGCTTTTGTGGCTAGGGGATTTCTGTGGGAGCAAGGCTTGCCCGCGATGAGGACCGCGCGGTCTCAGGGGAAACGAGGCGCCTGCATCGCGGGCAAGCCTTGCTCCCACAGCCCCTCCTTGCCACCAGGGTTGGGCTGGGCCTCAAGCCTGTTCAACCTGCTCCAGCCAGATCAGCAACCGCAGCACTTGCTCGATTTCCTGCACCTGGAGGAAGCTGTAGCGCTGGTGGGTCTTGAAAATCCGCTGGGCCAGTGCGACATCGTTGATCACCGGCACCCCGACCTCCTTGGCATACGCCCGTACGGCCAGTGCGCGCTGGTTGGTTTCCATCAGGGAGATGAACGGCAGCAGGGTGATTTCCGGGCGGAAATACACGCCGATGGCAATGTGGGTGGGGTTGGCGATGATCATGCGTGAGCTGCGCACATCGGACTTGACCTGCTCCGACAGCAGCTCCATGTGCAGGTCACGGCGGCGGCCCTTGATCTGCGGGTTGCCGTCCTGCTCCTTGTGTTCGCGCTTGACCGAATCCTTGTCCATCATCTGGTCTTTCATGAACAACCAGTATTCGCTGAGGGCATCGAGCACGACGATCAGCAGGATGCAGGCCAGGAATGCCAACACCAGCACCAGCAACAAGTGTCCCCAGATCGCGAACAGGTCCGGCGCCTGGGCGAACAGTTGGGCGAATAGCAATTGCCGCTGGGTGACCCAGACGAGCCACAGCGCCATGGCGAAACTGCCCAGGTACAACAGCGCCTTGAACGTGTCCTTGACGGTGCGCAGGCTGAACAGTTTCTTGAAGCCATTGATCGGGTTCAACGCACCGAGGTTCAGCTTCAATGCTTCGCTGGCCAGGGCAAAACCGCTTTGCAGCAGGGCCGGCAAGGCACTGGTCAACACGCACACCAACAACAGCGGCAGCAACGCCTTGAGGCCGACCTGCACCAGCATGGCCGAGTAGGCTTGCAGGTCCGCGTCAAAGTCGCTGGCGATGATGCGCCGGTAAACCTCCATGATCTCGCCCAGCGAGCTGTTGAAAACCATGTAGCTGATGCCACACAACGTCAGGCAGGTGATGACCAGGTCCTTTGCCTTGAACGTCTGGCCTTTGCGCGCGGCATCCCGGAGACGCTTGGCGGTGGGTTTTTCAGTCTTCGAGGCGCTGGACGACATGCCCGCCCTCCCCGCCACCCAGATAGCGGGCCAACCCATTGGACGTTGTGCCCATGCGCAAGGCTTCATCCGGCAGATGCACGCCGAAATACAACATCAACACCACTAGCGCCACCAGGCTCTTGACCGTCAGCGACACCGAGAAGGCGTTCATCTGCGGCGCATACCGCGAGAGCAAACCGAGCAACGCTTCGCTGACCAGTAAGGTGGCGACCACCGGTGCGCTGATCACCAGGGTCTTGCTCACCAACCCATCGAGCAAACCATAGAGGGCCGGCAGGTGTATCTGGCAGTCGTTCGCCGGCGTGCAAATGCGATAACTGTGCCCGACGGTTTCGAGCATCAGCAACATGCCGCCACCTTCGAGGTACACCGCCGCCGCAAACAGCTGGAGAAAATTCGCCAACTCCGAGGTATCGACACCGTTGGCCGGGTCCACCGTGCTGCTGAGCATGGCCCCGCGCTGGTTGTCGATCAGGTTGCCCATGGCGTGCAGCACCCAGAACGGCCAACACAGCAGCCCCCCCAGCAACACGCCGATACCCGCCTCGCGCAACACCAGGCCAAGAAAGGCCACGCTGTCGAGGGCCGGCGCGGGCACGCCAACGTAGCGCCAGAACCCCAGCGCGACCAAGACGATCACCGCTTGGCGCGCCACGCCGGTCAGCACACCGCTGTTGAGAAACGGCAACATGAAGAAAATCGGCGCCAGGCGCGCCACCCCCAACAGCGCCGCAGCGAACCAGGCGTACAGCTCGAAGAACAACGTCACCGACATCGCCTAACCCAACGCCAGCCGAATGACTTCACGACTGAAATCCAGCAGGGTTTCGCCGTACCAGCCCGAGAGCAAAAACAGGCACGCGGCGACCGCCACCAGCTTGAAGCCGAATGGCAGTGTCTGCTCCTGCAACTGGGTCACGGTCTGGACCAAGCCGACCACCAGGCCGACCACGGTGGCGACAATGATCGGCCAGGCCACCATCAGCAGGATCAGGTACAGGGTCTTGTTACCGGCATAGACCAGTTCATTCATGGGCGTGGGCCTATGCCAGCAAAGTCAGGTATTGCTTGACCAGCCCGGTGGACAGCAGTGCCCAGCCGTCGAGGGCGACAAACAGAACCAGTTTGATCGGCACCGAAATGATCACCGGGCTCATCATCATCATGCCCAGCGCCAGCAGGATGCTGGAGATCACCAGGTCGACGATCACGAAGGGCAGGTACAGGTAGAAACCGATCCTGAAGGCGCTCTTGATTTCGCTCAGGGCATAGGCCGGCAGCAGCGAAAACAACGACGGCGCCAGTTCTTCATCGGCGGGCCAGTCGGCGTCGGTTTCATCCTGGACCACCTGGGCCCGTTCGAAAAACAGCGCCAGCTCCGGGTCGGTGTACTTGCGCAGGTAGTCCTTGTAGCTGCCCAGGCCGTTCTCGGCGAAATTCACCACCGACTCGATGTCGGTGAAAGCCACCGCCTCGCGCTTGTAGTAGTCATGGCCCTGTTTCATGACCGGCGTCATGACGAAAATAGCCAGCATCAGCGCAATCGCATTGAGCGCCATGTTCGACGGCACTTGTTGCAGGCCCAAGGCGTTGCGCACGATGACGAAGACGATGGAGAACTTGAGGTAGCAGGTGCCCGCCGCCACCAGGAACGGCAACAGCGAAGCGAATGCCAGCAGCGCGATCAGCGAGACGTCATTCATCGCCGTCGTTCCGATAGACCTTCAGCAGCTCGACGCCCAACTGGTCGTCCAGCTGCACCAACTCTCCCAGGGCAATCGGCTTGCCGTTGGCGCGAACCTCAATGTGTCGCACGGCGTTCTCAGCCAACGGGATCAGTTGCCCGGCGATGATGTGCGACAACGTCGCCAGGTCGGTGTCGTGGGTCGCGAGCAGGAACTCCAGGCGTACCGGGAGCGCACTGAAATCGATGTCCACGTCAGGTTCGGGCGTGTTCTCTGGATGGGCATCGGCCACGGTCGATTGCATGTGTAAACCCTCTTCGCTAAAGGTAAAAACGCCAAGGCAGCGGCCCGCCAGAAAACAGCGTTGAGCCCGCTGGGTGATGCGCAGCACATCGCCTTCACCCAGGCGCATTCGACTGGCAAGACTCAGGTGGCTGACGCCGAGCATCAGCGCCAGGCGCACCGGCAAGTCCCTCAGCCATGAGTCGGCACCCAACGGAGCACGCACGGCGGTGCGGGACGGCAATTGGGTCAACCACACGCGCCCTCGCGGTGTGTCGAGCCACGGCAAGTCGTGCGTTGGCAATCGCGTCGGGGCCACGCGTTCGACGTCCGTCAGCGTGCGGTAACGCAACTCCTCCACCTCCAGCAACAAGGGCCGTGGCACCGCCTGGAACAGTTCGACGATGCTCGGCAACGGGCATTCGAGCACCAGCAACGATTGCAAGGTCGGGAGCGTGTGATGCAGCCAGTCGCGGGCAAGAATCAGCCCGCGCCAATCCGCGCCTTCACCCTCCGCGCAAAAACCCAGGTAGCCGGATCGCACCGGCACCTTGCCCGAGCCCGCGTCCCGACCGGTGCGCCGCCAGCGTTGAATCGCCTGCGCGCGGGCATGGGCGACAGAATCGATCCGACGGAGCCGCAATGCGCTCACGCTTCAAACCCGGACTGTTCATCCTGATCTTCATCCGGCTGCTGCTGTGAACCCTGGCGCTGCTGCTCGCCACCACTATCAGCCAACCGCCAGGCAGGTTCCCGGGCCAGTTCGAAAGGCGCCTTGAGTTGCTCGAACACCTGGGCATTGCTGGGGCTGAGCGTCAGTTGCCGAGTGGGTTCCTCGGGCAACCGACTGATCGTCACTTGGCCGCTGGCCGCCCCTCTGTTGAAAGGCACTTGCAGCAAGCCCCGGTCGGCACCCGACAAGGGCTCGACCATGACCTCGGGCGTTGGCAGCGCTACCGATGTCGCCGCTGGCGGGATCGATACAGGGGCAACCGCAGGCGCATGGCGCATGCTGTGAAGGCTCTGCGGCGCTTGGGGCAATGGCTCATCGAAGCCCGATATCGAGCGCGCATCGGCAGCGGTGAAAGGATCGAGCGCCATCGGCTCGACCGACGCTGGGGATGTCGGCGCCGCCAGGTGATCGCGGGTGGAAGCACCCGGCTCCAGGCGTTGGGGCAACGCCTGTTGCATCGCTTTATTGAACAGCAGATCGGCGTGTGGAAAAGGCATCGCATTGCGGGCTGCCGGTCGTGCTCTATCAGGTTCCACGTCCGTCGTTGTCGGGACAATCGATCGCGCTTCATCGTGATCGACATCCACCGCCGCCTGGGCCATGTTCATCGAATGCCCCGTCACTGCCCGGGCGTTCTCCATCGTCGGTTGTCGCTGCCGAATCAGCGCAACCACAAGATCCAGCACGCCTTGCGGCAGCTCATCCTCTTGCACTGGGACGAGCGGGTCTTGCAGCTCGTCGATTGGGCCTTCATCGACGGGGTCCAGGGTTTGCACCGGTCGAGCAGGCACCACAGATATTTCTTTCATCGCCGAACCCCAATCGTCTCTTCCAACTCTCGTTCTTCCCGGCGCACCGCCTCGAGCCGTTGCGCACGCAACAATTGCTGGACTGAACGCACGTACTTGTCATGCTTGCGCTGGAGCAAGCGCAGGTGTTCATGCTGCTCCTGCAACTGCTGCTCGACCTGCCGGCACTGCTGCTCCAAGCGGCCGCGCTCGACACGCAGCAGATCGATCCGCCGCCGGATCACCGCCTGGGTGCGCAACAGCGCCAATAGCTGCCCGTGCTCCAGCACACAGTCATTGGCCCGATGACTGGTCAACAAGCGTTGCAGCGCGGCCTCCTGTTCCTCGAAGCCACCGCGCTCGGCAAGCAGCGGCTGCAACTGGCGCTGGACCCGCAGCACGGCCTGTTCGCCGCGTTGCCGGCGGAACTGACTGAAGGCCAACAGGCGCCGCTGGTCAGGCAATGATTTCATGCAGGCTCCGCAAGGTTTCGTCCGGCGCGCAACACTCGCCCGTTGGCTGGCGCAACCACTGACTGAGGGCTTCGCGACGCTGCATGGCGTGGTCATTGGCCGCGTCCGCGCCCGGGCTGTACTCGCCCATGTCGAGAAAGACCTGCAGTTGCTCAAGACGCGCCAGGGTTTCCCGGGTCGACGCTGCCAGTTGCTGGACCTGCGGCGTGGTGACTTGCGTCGCCACGCGGCTAACGCTGCGCAACACATCGATGGCCGGATAATGCCCTCTGGCCGCCAGGGCGCGACTGAGGTAGACGTGGCCGTCGAGAATCGAGCGGATTTCCTCGGCAATCGGGTCCGGTTCATCGTCACTTTCCAACAGCACCGTGTACCAGGCGGTGATGCTGCCGCTCGCCGTCACGCCAGGTCGTTCCAGCAAGCGCGGCAAGGCATCGAACACCGAGGCCGGATAACCGCGCCGCGCCGGCGCTTCACCGGCCGCCAAGGCCAGGTCGCGGCGAGCGCGGGCGTAGCGGGTCAACGAGTCCAGCAGCAACACCACGCGCTTTCCCTGGTCGCGGAAATACTCGGCGATAGCCGTGGCTTGCAGCGCCGAGTTGCAGCGGTCCACCGAGGAAAAATCCGAAGTGGCGTACACCACCACACACCGGGCGCACTTGGGCGACTGGCGCAAATGCTCGATGAACTCGGTCACTTCACGGCCGCGCTCGCCAATCAGGCCAATCACGAACACATCCGCGTCCGTGTGTTCGATCAGCATATTGATCAAGGTGGTCTTGCCGGACCCGGCGGCGGCAAAAATGCCGATGCGCTGGCCGACACCGCAGGTCAGCAAGCCGTCGATCACGCGAATGCCGGTGCTCAAGGGTTCCGCCACCGGGCGCCGTTGCTGGTACGTCGGCGGGTCGGCGTCCACTGGACGGTCCTGTTGCGCCACCGCCGTCGACGGTGCCAGGCGCTCGACAATCGTGCCCTGGGGATCCACCACGCTGCCGAGCAAGGCATCACTACAAGTCAGCTGCAGGATCGCGCCCGTGGGCACGATCATCGATTCCCGGGACAGGCCTTTGGCATCGCCCAGCAAACTGAGCAAAACCACGCCGGGTTTGAAGCCGATCACCTGCGCCCGCGCCGTGACCTCGGGCAAACGCCAATGCCGGCGCACGTCACAGACTTCGCCGATCACCACCCCGTCCAGCGCCGCTTCGATCAAGGGTCCGCTCAAACGCAAGGGATGGGCGGCCTGCTTTTCCAGTCGCAGGTTCATCGCCCGGCGATATCCATCGGTAGCATTTTCAACCTCACAGGGTCTTGATGACATTGACCGAGACCGTCTCGGAGATTTCGCCGAACGACATCACGTCCAGCTCCCGGAAGCGTCCCTCGATCAGTTTCTTGATATAGCGCCGCACATCCACCGAACACAGCAGCACCATGTCCTTGTGGGCGATGTGCACACTGTCCAGGCCGACGCTGAGGCGGTCCATCAGCTCTTCGGACTCGGCCGGTTCCAGGTTGAGGAAACTGCCGCCCGAGGTTTGCCGGATGCCCCGGCGTACCACGTCTTCGAACTCCGCCGACAGCAACAGCACCCGCAGGTCGTTGCCCTGGGCAAACTTGTTGCTGATGTAGCGGGCCATCGCGCCACGTACGTGCTCGACCAGCGCCAGCACGTCCTTTTCCCGGGACGCCCAATGGGCGAGGGATTCGAGGATGAGCTTCATGTTGCGCACGGAGATACGCTCGCCAATCAGGCGTTGCAGCACTTCGGCGATCTTCTGCACCGTGACGTGGCGATAGACTTCCTTGAGCAGGTCGGGGTAGCGCGCCTCCATTTCGTCGAGCAACTGCTTGGTTTCCTGCACACCGAAAAACTCCTGGATGTTGCGCGCCAGCAACGTGACCAGGCAGCGATAGCATTCTTCATCTGCCGCACGCAGGTGATAGCCCAACTGCTGCACTCGCTCGCGGTCGGCTGCGGTGACCCAGACGCCGCCCAGGCGATTGCTGTCGTTGCCGCGCACCAGGGCAAAACCCAAGGGTTCCAGTTCCGGGGAATAGTCCAGCAGGCGCCAGTGCTCGAAATGAATATCGAACTGCTCGGCGCGCACCTCATTGATCAGCACCGCCACTTGATGGGCCGGCAGTGCCTCGCTGGCCCGTAGCTGCGGTTCGGGAATGCGCAGTCCGTAATCGACGAAGAACTGGCTGCGAAAGCGCGCCGCCCAACGGTCCTTCTCCAGCGCTTGCAGGCGCGCAGAGGGCACCAGCAGCATCAGGGCGACGGTTTCGGTGGCAATGTTGTCGACATCCTCCAGCAGCCCGGAATCGCTCGGCAACGCGTCCTGCTCGGCGGGTGCGGCACGGCTTTCCCCCGAGCCGGCCGGGCGCGAGGATCGGCGATGGCGCACAAACACCACCAGCCCCAGCACACAAGCGATCGAGAGAAAGGTCAACAGCGGAAACCCCGGCAACAGGCCCACGCCCACCGCCAGCAACGCGGTGACGCCGAGGACGAACGGGTTGCCCAGCATCTGGGCGAGCATGTTGCGCCCCAGGTTGCTGTCATCGCCGTTGACCCGGGTGACGATGAAACCGGCGCCGATGGCGATCAGCAACGCGGGGATCTGCGCTACCAGGCCATCGCCGATGGTCAACAGGGTGTAGGTCGACAGGGCCGTGGACATGTCCATGCCCAGCTGCCCGACACCGATGGCCATGCCGCCGATGAAGTTGACGAAAATAATGATGATGCCGGCGATGGCATCGCCCTTGATGAATTTCATCGCGCCGTCGAAAGAGCCATACAACTGGCTTTCACGCTCCAGCACGCTGCGTTTTTCCCGGGCCTGGGCCGCGTCGATGGCGCCGGCCTTGAGGTCACCGTCGATGCTCATCTGCTTGCCGGGCATACCGTCCAGGGAGAAGCGCGCCGCCACTTCAGCGACCCGTTCCGAGCCTTTGGTGATGACGATGAACTGGACAATGGTGACGATGGAGAAAATCACGAAGCCCACCACCAGGCTTTCGCCGATGACGAAGTCACCAAACGACGCGATGATCTCGCCGGCATCGGCCTGGCTGAGAATCAAGCGGCTGGTGCTGATCGACAGCGCCAGGCGAAACAACGTCGTCAACAGCAGCAACGCCGGGAACGTCGAATAGCTGAGGATGCGCTCGATGTAGAACGAGCCCATGAACACCAACAGCGAGATGACGATGTTCAGGCCGATGAGAAAATCCACCAGCACGGTCGGCAGGGGGATGATCAGCATGGCGATGATCATCACCATCAAGGTCAGGATCAGCAGTTCCGGGCGAGCGCCGACGTTGCGCAAAAATACATTGAGCATTCAGGACTGGCTCCGGGACAACATCATGGATGACCGTCGGCGCGGCGTTGGTCGATGCACTCGTGGGCATAGGCCACGTCCGCCAGGCGCGTGAATTGTGTGGCCAGGCGCAACGGCGCCTCTTCGTCGGCAAACAGCGGCGGCGGTAATCGCAGGCTGAGCCGGCGCAGGGTCTGCAGCACTGTCGAACGTTCACGGTGGGCACTGAGCAGCACACCCTCCCCCAACGCGCCGAGCAACAGCTGGTCGAGTTCGTCGGGATAGGTCAACACGCCGAACAGGAACACCAGCCAGTCGGACTCATCGGGGTTGTGCCGACAGATGAGTGCATCGTCAAGCAGCGCGCCGATAAACAGTTCATCGGCTGAGCGCAGGCGCTTGAGGTCGGTCACCCGGCCCAGCAGTTGGCCGAACTCGGTGCGCGAGCAGCTGGGGTCCTGGGCGCTGATATCAGTGAGCAGCGCGGCTTCGATGAAGGCCAGCACGCTCATGCGCTGTGCCGGGCCGTACAGGGCAATCCAGTCCTGGTAGCAACTGAGCGGGCCGTCGTCGGACTCGAGAAAATCCCGGTAGGTCTCACGCAACAGACCGGCCCGTACCGCCATGCTCTTGCCGAACAGCCTGGCCTTGAGCGCGGCGTTGATCCCGGCGTTCATGCGCTTGGGAGAGCTTTGGGCAATCACCGTCTGCAAGAGTGTTTCGAGCCGCTGCCGTGTGCGCGCTTCCAATGTCCTTCGGCGCAACAACGCCCGCAGCACCAGCGCCAGGTCGCTGTCATCGGGGAACAGTTGTCGCGTCATTTGCAGCAACCAGGTGACGGGTTTATCCGCCAGCCGCGCCAGGCTCAGCACCTGCCGGGCCTTGGGTACGGTGTCGTCCTCCAGTACGCGTTCGAAGGTGTCGGTCAACCCCTCGGACTTTTGCTCGAACAAGCGCCGGCCACGAAATTGCGTCAGCGCCGCTGACAACTCGTCGCTGATCTGCACGAGGCGCTGCGCCACCGCCGCCGTTGCGCTGTCGTCCAGCCCTGTCTCGGCCTCCATTTGCGGCTGGGGATGTTCGGCGGCCTTCTCGGCATTCAGGCGGGCCTGGGCCGCTCGCCCTCCCAGGGAGATCGGCGGCAGGATCATGGTTCTGACAATCGGAAATAGGAGCGGCGCAGGCGCTCGTACTGCTCCGGGCTCAGCAACTGCGCGCCGTGTTCGACGGTGGCAGGCTCAAAGCCGTCGCGAATCTCCTTGGGCTGGATCAGGAACACCCGCACGGTGTTGGCCGAACGGTTCTGGCGATAGCTGAACAAGCGTCCGATCCACGGAATCGAACCCAACACCGGTACGCGTCCAATCTGTTCGCCGTGGTCATCGCGGGTGAAGCCGCCCACCAGCAGGCTCTTGCCCTGGGGCACCCGCGCCACCGTACTGATGCGGGTACGGCCAACCGTCGGCAACGCACCCAGGCGCTCGCCCTGCCCCGAGTCGACTTCGCTGCCGTCCTCTATATTGAGCGACATCTCGATCTCGTCCGCCTGGGCGAAACGCGGCAGCACGCTCACCAGGGTGCCGTAGGTCACGTGTTGCAGATCGACACTGCGCTCGCCGACCAGCGGGGCATAAAACGTGCGGTTGTTGTCGAAGATCGCCGGCACGTTCTCCTGGGTCAGGATGACCGGGCGCGAAACCACATTCGCTCGCTGGGTCCGCTCCATCGCCATGACCTGGGTCACGAACGATGCGCCATCGAGGGTGGTCGCCGAGCCGGCGTTGAGCGATGCGCTGAAGGTGCCCCCGGACTTCACGGCGCCTTGCCAGTTGATGCCCAACTGGTTGAGTTCATCCTTGTGCAGGTCGATGATCCACAACGACAATTCGACGTGTCGTTTCGGCGTATCCAGGGCATTGACCAGGTTTTCGATAAAGCGCACCTGCTCCGGCAAGCCCTTGACCAACAGGCTGTTGGTGTCCGGGTAGGCCACCACCCGGATGTTGCCGGCAGCCACCTCGCGCGCAATGATGCGCGGCGCCGTTGGATCTTGTTCCGAGGATGTGTTCGCCAGGCCCTCCAGGGGAAACACCGGCATCGCTCCCCGCGCTCGCGGCTCGGGGGCTTGCGCCACCGACGGCTCGACCTCGTGCTTTTCGCCGCGCAACAATGCCTCGATCACCGTGGCCAGCCCGGGAATGGTCACTTTATCGTCGCGCAGTTCATATAGACGGTCGTTGACGAAGGTATTGCGCACATGGATGACGCCAATCTGTTGCTTGCCGAGCAACAGTTCGGAGCGCTGGTTGTCCATCAACCCCGCCGCTTGCAGCATCAGGTCGACGTAGATGGGCGGCCCGGAGACGTGAAAGGTGCGCAACCCATCAGTGCGTAGCGGATAGCGCGCATCATGCAGCCCGGACTGCTTGAGAAATTCCAGCAGCTTGGCCACGGTCAAGGTCTGCAACGAGGCCATGGCGCTTTTGATTTCCGAAGCGTCATACAGGTAAATCGCCTGACCATCGCTGTACCAGATCAGCCCCATCTGCACGCTGATGCGTTCAAAAGTCTGTTGCGGCGTGCGCAGATCGAACGTACCGCCAATCCGCTTGGTGGCGGCGGCCTTGCTGACAATGACCGGCTTGCCCAACGACCCGGACAGTTCGCTGAAGAAGGTGCGCGCGCTCTGTTCACGGGCTTCGAAGGTATAGACATCGGCCCGCGCGGCAACGGGTACGAGCAGCGACACGGTGCTCAAGCAGACGGATAAAAGGGACAGGAATATCCATCGGCGGCTCATCGGATCAATGACCGGAAAGGCAGGTGATGTCGGCGAGATTGCTGGGGGCAAAGCCCACCAATTCGCGGACTTCCTTGGAGAAATGCGAAGAAGAGGCAAAACCGAACTCCAGTGCCACATCAGTCAGCGAGCCGCCTTGAAGGCTCATGTTCAACAGCGCCTGGGCTGTGCGCCAGCCACGCAGGGCCGGCTTGGCCGCACTGCCCAGGGCCTGACGGCAAAGCCTGCGAAAATGCGAAACCGATACGCCATAACGCTGCGCCAGGGTCTGCAGTTTTTCGCTGCGGGTGCCCTGCTCCAACAAAAACCGCACGAGCCCGTAGCTCTCGTGATGCCGCAGCAGGTTGGCGACTGCGTGATAATCCGGGGTACCGCCCATCGCTTGCTCGATGTACCAGCGCTCGAGTCGTTCCCCGGATCCAACGATCTCATCTTCCAACGGCAACACCGCCCACGGCGCAACCTCCGTTCTCTGGCTGGCGAAGGCATCGCTCATGTCGAAAAAAGCCTGCAGCTTCACCAGCGGCGCTGCGCAAACCGGCAATACGTGTAGCTCGCCGCCGGTGAATTGCAGCGAATCGCGCAACACCAGCAATCCTTGCCAGCCGACCGGCAGGCAGCGATCGAGCCCAAGCCCCGCGGCGTCCAGTCGAACCGGGCTTTGGGCGACACGCAGGTACAGCACGCGTTCGCGCAGATCAGGCCATGCCGTGGCGCGAATGGATTTGTTTTGCACAGCCGTCTCCTTTGCTACGTGGCGGTGGAAGCAGCGACAGGATGAAAGACAGGGCGCCTTGAATCTTGATGGAAAGGTGATGAGCAACCGGGCTGGCATATGCCTTGCACCATTACTGTTCATCGGCGCCCATGCCAATGGCGGAATGAGTGCCACACTGTTTTTAGGGACAACGGCGTCGTCATCCGGCCCTGCTCTGGCAATCGGCCGGGTACGGCGCTTTTTTTATGTAGAAGGTGATGCGCGATGAATGAAGTTCCAGCCAATCCCCTGGCCTGGGTCAACGGCAGCGATGCCCCGGAAAAGAGCGCGGTCAACCTTGGTTTCATGGCTTTGAGCGACTGCGCCCCGGTGGTCGTGGCCGCGACCCAAGGTTTCGCCCAACCCTACGGCCTGACCCTGAACCTCAAGCGCCAGGCGTCCTGGGCCAACCTGCGGGACAAGCTGGTGAGCGGTGAGATCGATGCCGCTCACAGCCTGTACGGCCTGATCTATGCCGTGCACCTGGGCATCGGCGGCGTCGCATCGACCGACATGGCCGTGCTGATGGGGCTGAACCAGAACGGCCAGAGCATCAACCTGTCCCATGGCCTCCAGGCCCAGGGCGTGACCAGTCCTGAAGCACTGGAACGGCACGTGCACCAAACTCGCCCGAAACTGACCTTCGCCCAGACCTTCCCCACCGGCACCCACGCCATGTGGCTGTATTACTGGCTCGCCGCCCAGGGCATCCACCCGTTGTCGGATGTCGACAGCGTGGTGGTGCCGCCGCCGCAAATGATTGCGCACCTGCAAGCCGGGCGTATCGACGGGTTTTGCGTCGGCGAGCCTTGGTGCGCCAGCGCGGTGAAGCAGAACCTCGGTTTCACCCTGGCGACCACTCAGACCATCTGGCCCGACCACCCGGAAAAAGTCCTGGGCTGCACCCGCGCGTTCGTCGAGCAGTACCCCAATACCGCCCGGGCCTTGGTCATGGCGATCCTCGAGGCCAGTCGTTTTATCGAACAAAGCAGCGAAAACCGCCGCAGCACCGCACAATTGTTGAGCGCGCCCGAATATCTCGACGCGCCGCTGGACTGCATCGAGCCGCGCCTGCTGGGCATCTATGCCGACGGCTTGGGCAATAGCTGGCAGGATCCTCACGCGATGCGCTTCCATGGCAACGGCGAGGTGAACCTGCCGTACCTGTCCGACGGCATGTGGTTCATGACCCAGTTCCGTCGCTGGGGCCTGCTGCGCGAAGACCCGGATTACCTGGCCGTGGCGCAGGAAGTCCAACAACTGAAGCTGTACCGTGAAGCCTGCGCGGCGCTGGATATCGCGTCCCCGCGCCAGGACATGCGCAGCAGCCAACTGATCGACGGCACTATCTGGGACGGCTCGGACCCGGCCGGGTACGCCAAGAGCTTCAAACTGCACGCCTTGAGCGATGCGGCTCCCCTTCTCGCCAGCCGCTGACAGGAGCCACGACCATGCTGCGTATCCTGCTGATCAACGACACCGCGAAAAAAGTCGGCCGTCTCAAGGCCGCCCTGATTGAGGCCGGCTTCGAAGTCATCGATGAATCCGGCTTGACCATCGACCTGCCAGCGCGCGTCGAAACGGTGCGTCCGGACGTGATCCTGATCGATACCGAGTCACCCGGGCGCGATGTGATGGAACAAGTGGTGTTGGTCAGTCGCGACCAACCACGACCGATCGTCATGTTTACCGACGAGCACGACCCCAATGTGATGCGCCAGGCGATCAAGTCGGGCGTCAGCGCCTACATCGTCGAAGGCATCCACGCCGCGCGCCTGCAACCGATCCTCGACGTCGCCATGGCCCGCTTCGAAAGCGACCAGGCCCTGCGCGCCCAACTCCTGGCCCGCGACCAGCAACTGGCCGAACGCAAGCGCATCGAACTGGCCAAGGGCATGCTGATGAAAATGAAGGAATGCAACGAGGAACAGGCCTACACCCTGATGCGCCGCCAGGCCATGAGCCGCCAACAGAAGCTGATCCAGGTGGCGGAGCAGATCATTGCCATGAACGAGTTGCTCGGCTGAAAGCCTTGTACCGCCTGGCCTGGCGCCATCGCGAGCAGGCTCGCTCCCACAGGCCCTGTAGCCACTGAAGTTCCAATGTGGGAGCGGGCTTGCTCGCGAAAGCGGCTTTCCATTCAACATCGATGTCGACTGACCGGACGCCTTCGCGAGCAAGCCCGCTCCCACAGGTATTGTGCCCACTGAAGATCCATTGTGGGAGCGAGCCCGCTCGCGATAGGCCGCCCCACAATCCCCGGGTTGGCACAGATCTCGCTTAAGCAAACCCACAGGTAACCAACGGCGGTTGCCCCACCTACGACAAAGACGTCGCACACCCTCCTTGCCTCTCTGGCGATCCGGGTTGCGGCGTTTTTTTGTTTTGGCCTCTCGGGGCCGGTGGTGCGACCACAGACGGCGCACTGCTCAAAGCACTGACTCATTTCTCGAGACTTTTACAGCTGAGGTGCGCGATGAATTCAAGCTTCTGGAAATCCGGCCACACCCCGACACTGTTCGCGGCCTTCCTTTATTTCGACCTGAGTTTCATGGTCTGGTACCTGCTCGGCCCACTGGCGGTACAGATCTCCGCCGACCTGCACCTGACCACCCAGCAACGCGGCCTGATGGTCGCTACGCCGATCCTGGCCGGCGCCGTACTGCGCTTGTTCATGGGCTTGCTGGCCGACCGGATCTCGCCAAAGACCGCCGGCATGGTGGGCCAGGTGATCGTGATCGGCGCGCTGTTCTGCGCCTGGAAACTGGGCATCCACAGCTATGAACAAGCCTTGCTGCTGGGCCTGTTCCTCGGTGTGGCCGGCGCTTCGTTTGCCGTGGCGCTGCCGCTGGCCTCCCAGTGGTATCCACCACAACACCAAGGCAAGGCCATGGGCATTGCCGGTGCCGGTAACTCGGGCACCGTGCTCGCGGCGCTGATCGCCCCGGTCATGGCGGTGGCATTCGGCTGGACCAACGTGTTCGGCTTCGCACTGATCCCGCTGGTGCTGACCCTGGTGCTCTTCGCCTGGCTGGCCAAGAACGCCCCCGAACGGCCAAAAGCCAAATCCATGGCCGACTACCTCAAGGCCCTGGGCGACCGGGACAGCTGGTGGTTCATGTTCTTCTACAGCGTGACCTTCGGCGGTTTCATCGGCCTGGCCAGCGCCCTGCCCGGCTACTTCAACGACCAGTACGGCCTGAGCCCGGTCACCGCCGGCTACTACACCGCCGCCTGCGTCTTCGGTGGCAGCCTGATGCGGCCATTGGGCGGCGCCCTGGCGGACCGTTTCGGCGGTATCCGCACCTTGCTCGGCATGTACACCGTTGCTGCCGTCTGCATCGCGGCGGTGGGCTTCAACCTGCCGAGCTCCTACGCAGCCCTGGCCCTGTTCGTCTGCACCATGCTCGGTCTCGGTGCAGGCAATGGCGCGGTATTTCAACTGGTGCCACAGCGCTTTCGTCGCGAAATCGGCGTGATGACCGGGCTGATCGGCATGGCCGGCGGCATCGGTGGCTTTGCCCTGGCGGCGGGCATGGGCGCGATCAAGCAGAGCACCGGCAGCTATCAACTGGCCCTGTGGTTGTTCGCCAGCCTCGGGGTCCTGGCCTGGTTCGGCCTGCACGGCGTCAAACGTCGCTGGAGAACCACTTGGGGTTCGGCCGCTGTCACCGCTGCCCGGGTATAACCTGCAACCATGAGCCTGCAATTGAGCTTCGCCGAAGCCAGTGCCATCGGCCCGCGGGAAGAAAACCAGGACGCCCTGCGCCTGGTCACCCCGGCCCCGGCCCTGGCCGCCAGCAAGGGTTACCTGTTCGCCATTGCCGACGGCGTGAGCCAATGCGCCGATGGCGGGCTGGCGGCCCGTTCGACCTTGCAGGCGCTGGCCCTGGACTACTACTCCACACCGCAGACCTGGGGTGTGGCCCAGGCGCTGGACCGCTTGCTGCTGGCGCAGAATCGCTGGCTGCAGGCCAACGGTGGCGGGCAACCGCTGCTCACCACCGTTAGCGCGCTGGTGCTGCGGGGCCGACGCTTCACCCTCGCTCATGTCGGCGATTGCCGGGTCTACCGCTGGCATGCCGATCATCTGCAACGGGTCAGCGAGGATCACGTCTGGGAACAACAGGGCATGCAGCATGTGCTCAAACGTGCCCTGGGCCTGGATCAACACCTGATCCTGGACTTTCTCGACGGCGAGTTACGCACCGACGAAACCTTTGTGCTGCTCAGCGACGGTGTCTGGGCAGTCCTGGGGGACACGGCCATCGCCGGCATTCTTCGCGACCAGCCGGACCTGGACCTTGCGGCGCAGACGCTGGTCAATGCCGCGCACCTGGCCGGTAGCCAGGACAACGCCAGCGCCTTGTTGGTGCGGGTCGATGCCGTGGGCGAAGCGAGCATCGGCGATGCCCTGATCCAACTGCAGCAATGGCCCCTGCCGCCGGCATTGAAACCGGGCCAGGTGTTCGAAGGCTGGCAGATCGAAGGCCTGCTCGGCCAGAGCCAACAATCGTTGCTCTATCGGGTACACGACGGTCAGGACCAGCCCTGGCTGCTGAAAACCTTGCCGACTCAGTTGCGCGACGATAGCCGGGCCGGACAGGCATTGCTCTCGGAAGAATGGTTTCTCAAACGGGTCGCCGGGCGACAATTTCCCGAGGTCCATGGCGTTCCCCAGCGTCAGCATCTCTACTACGTGATGCGCGAATATTCGGGCGTGACCCTGGCCGAGCTGTTCAACCAGGACGGGCCACTACCTCTCGCCCAATGGTTGGAGCTGGCGCAGCGGCTGGTGCGGGCGGTGGGCCTGTTGCATCGAAGGCAGATCTACCACCGCGACATCAAGCCGGAAAACCTGCACCTGGGTGACGACGGGGAGTTGCGCTTGCTGGATTTCGGCCTGGCGTACTGCCCGGGCTTGTCCGAGGACCAGGCCAACGTGCTGCCCGGCACGCCCAGTTACATCGCTCCGGAAGCCTTCGCCGGCACCGCGCCAACCGCGCAACAGGATTTATATGCCGTTGGTGTGACCTTGTACTTCCTGCTGACCGGGCATTATCCCTACGGCGAAATCGAAGCCTTCCAACGCCCGCGTTTTGGCGCGCCGGTCGGTGCCAGCCGCTATCGGCCGGACTTGCCCGAATGGCTCGGGCAGAGCCTGGAACGGGCCGTCGCGGCGGATCCGGATCAACGCTTTGAAACCGCCGAGGAATGGTTGTTGCTGTTGGAACAGGGCGAACGCCGCAGTTTGAGCGTCAGGCCCCGGCCATTGTTGGAAAGAGAACCGCTGAAGGTCTGGCGAACGTTGGCGCTGGTATCGTTGGTGGTGAATGTTGTGCTGCTGTTTTTGGTGTTTCACGGCTGAGATCCAGTCACGCCTATCGCGAGCAAGCTTTGCTCCCACAGAGGATTCGCTCCACAGGGAATCGGCTGTGGGAGCAAAGCTTGCTCGCGATAGCGGCTTGGCTGTCACTACACATCCACCGCGACCACGCTCCATTACCGGGCAACACGCTTTGATTCGGTGCAATAAATCCCTCCCCCAATCGTGCAATCAGTCGTTCCCCCACTAAATCCGCGCCCTCAAGCCACTTGGCACAACCACTGCATAACCTCTCTCACCATACATACAGCAACGCCTCCAACGATGAAGGCGGTGCTTCCCGAGAGAACGGGACCAGGACAAAGGCGTCCTCGCTAGGCAACTAGCGGGACGCCTTTTTTTGTTTTCGAAAAAATTGCCGAGCCAGCCCGATCACCGTGATGAGACGGGCCTGAACTTGCGGAGAACCCTGATGAAAAAACTCAAACTGGTAATGATCGGCAACGGCATGGCCGGGGTTCGAACCCTCGAGGAACTGCTCAAGCTGAGCAACGAGCTGTACGACATCACGGTGTTCGGCGCCGAGCCCCACACCAATTACAACCGCATCCTGCTTTCGCCGGTGCTGGCCGGCGAGCAGACCTTCGAAGAGATCGTACTCAACGACCTGAGCTGGTACCTGGACAACAACATCAAGCTGCTGCTCAACCGCAAGGTGGTGGAGATCGATCGGGTCAAGCGCCGGGTCATCGCCGAAGACGGCAGCGAAGCCGAATACGATCGCCTGCTGATCGCTACCGGCTCCACGCCTTTCATCCTGCCGATCCCCGGCAACACCCTGGACGGTGTGATCGGCTACCGCGACATCGCCGACACCCAGGCCATGATCGACACCGCCAAGACCCACAAGCACGCCGTGGTGATCGGTGGCGGCTTGCTCGGCCTGGAAGCGGCCAACGGCCTGAAGCTGCGGGGCATGGACGTGACCGTGGTGCACCTGGGTGAATGGCTGCTGGAGCGGCAACTGGACAAGACCAGCGGCCAACTGCTGCAAACCGCCCTGGAAAATCGCGGCCTGAAATTCCGCCTCAGCGAACAGACCCAGGCCCTGCACGACGCCGGCAATGGCCGGGTCGGCTCGGTCCAGTTCAAGAACGGCGACATCATCCCTGCGGACCTGGTGGTGATGGCCGCCGGCATCCGCCCCAACACCGAGCTGGCGGAAAAGTCCGGCATCCCGTGCAACCGCGGGATCCTGGTCAACGACACGATGCAGACCTACGATCCGCGCATCTACGCCATCGGTGAATGCGCCAGCCACCGTGGCACCGCCTACGGCCTGGTAGCACCGTTGTTCGAACAGGCCAAGGTCTGCGCCAACCACCTCGCACAACTGGGCTTCGCCACTTACAAGGGCTCTGTCACTTCGACCAAGTTGAAAGTCACCGGCATCGACCTGTTCTCCGCCGGCGACTTCATGGGCGGCGAAGGCACCGAAACCATCACCCTCTCCGACCCCATCGGCGGGGTCTACAAAAAGCTGGTGATCAAGGACGACGTGCTGGTCGGCGCCTGTCTGTACGGCGATACGGCGGACGGTGGTTGGTATTTCCGCCAGATCCGTGAGAACCATGCCATCGGCGAGATCCGCGATCACCTGATGTTCGGGGAAAACGCCCTGGGCGATGTAGGCCACCAAGGCCAGGACAAAGCCATGAGCATGGCCGACAGCGCCGAAGTCTGCGGCTGCAACGGCGTGTGCAAGGGCACCATCGTCAAGGCGATCCAGGAACACGGGCTGTTCAGCGTCGATGACGTGAAGAAACACACCAAGGCCGCCAGCTCCTGCGGCTCCTGCGCCGGCCTGGTGGAGCAGATCCTGATCAACACCGTCGGCGGCGCGGCGGACGTCAAGCCGAAAAGCGAAAAAGCCATCTGCGGTTGCAGCGACCTCAACCATGGCCAGATCCGCCAGGCAATCCGCGATCAGCACCTGCTGACCATCGCCGGGGCCATGAGCTACCTGAACTGGCGCACGCCGAACGGCTGCGCCACCTGCCGGCCAGCGCTTAATTACTACCTGATTTCCACCTGGCCCGGCGAGGCTCAAGACGATCCACAATCACGCCTGATCAACGAACGCGCCCACGCCAACATCCAGAAAGATGGCACCTACTCGGTCGTCCCGCGGATGTGGGGCGGCGTGACCAACCCTTCCGAGCTGCGGCGCATCGCCGACGTGGCCGACAAGTACAACGTGCCGATGGTCAAGGTCACCGGCGGGCAGCGCATCGATTTGCTGGGGATCAAAAAGCAGGACCTGCCCGGCGTGTGGAAAGACCTCGACATGCCCTCCGGCCACGCCTACGGCAAATCCATCCGCACCGTGAAAACCTGCGTGGGCAGTGAGTTCTGCCGCTTCGGCACGCAGAACTCGACCCAACTGGGCATCGAGCTGGAACACGACCTGTTCAACATGTGGTCGCCGCACAAGGTGAAACTGGCCGTCTCCGGTTGCCCACGCAACTGCTCGGAAGCCGGCATCAAGGACGTTGGCATCATCGGCGTCGATTCCGGCTGGGAGATGTACATCGGCGGCAACGGCGGGATCAAGACCGAAGTGGCCGAGTTTTTCGTCAAGCTCAAGACCGCCGAGGAAGTGCGCGAATACAACGGCGCCTTCCTGCAGCTGTACCGCGAGGAAGCTTTCTACCTCGAACGCACCGTGCACTACATGCAGCGGGTCGGCATGGAGCACATCAAGAAAGCCGTGCTGGAAGATCCCGAGCGGCGCAAGGCCCTCCACGAACGCCTGAAGTTTTCCCTCTCGCTGGAGCAAGACCCCTGGAAACAGCGCCTGGAACAGCCACTGCTGAAAAAAGAGTTTGAAGTCATCCCCGTGAAAAACCTGGAGGTGCCGGCATGAACTGGTTGGATATCTGCGCACTGGAAGAAATCAACATCCTCGGTTCGCGCATCATCAATGGCCCCAAAGGCGATATCGCGATATTCCGCACCAGCGACGATGAAGTGTTCGCCCTCGATGACCGTTGCCCGCACAAGGGCGGCCCGTTGTCCCAAGGCTTGGTCTACGGCAAGCGCGTGGCCTGCCCGCTGCACAACTGGCAGATCGACCTGGAAAGCGGCCAGGCCCAGGCGCCGGATGTGGGTTGCGCCCATCATCATTCGGCCCGGGTCGAAAACGGCCGAGTGCAACTGGCCCTGCGGGACGCAAGCTGATGAACCGCCAGATCACTGCCTCGACCTGCTGTTATTGCGGGGTCGGTTGCGGCGTGCTGATCGAGCATGACGACGAGCGCATCCTCGGCGTCAGTGGCGATCCCGCCCATCCGGCCAACTTCGGCAAACTGTGCAGCAAGGGCTCCACCCTGCACCTGACCGGCGACCTCGCCGCACGCGCCCTCTACCCCGAACTGCGCCTGGGCAAAGGCCTGGCCCGGGCGCGCACAGACTGGGACAGCGCCCTGGATCACGCCGCCAGCGTCTTCGCCGAGACCATCGCCGAACACGGCCCCGACAGCGTGGCGTTCTACATCTCCGGCCAATTGCTCACCGAGGATTACTACGCCTTCAACAAACTCGCCCGAGCATTGGTGGGCACCAACAACATCGACAGCAATTCGCGGCTGTGCATGTCCTCCGCCGTGGTGGGCTATAAGCGCAGCCTCGGCGCCGACGCCCCACCTTGCAGCTACGAAGACCTGGAACTGAGCGACTGCGTGATGATCGTCGGCAGTAACATGGCCTACGCTCACCCCATCCTGTTTCGCCGTCTCGAAGAGGCGAAATCCCGCCGACCGCAGATGAAAGTCATCGTCATCGACCCGCGGCGCACCGACACCTGCGACCTGGCGGACCTGCACCTGGCGATCCTGCCCGGTACCGATGTCGCCTTGTTCCATGGGATTTTGCACCTGCTGCTGTGGGAAGACTGGGTCGACCGCGACTTCATCAAGGCCCATACCGAAGGCCTGGCGGACCTGAAGAACCTGGTACGCGACTACACCCCGGCGATGGTCGCGCAGTTGTGCGGTATCAGCGTCGAGCAACTGCATCAGTGCGCCGAATGGGTCGGCACCTCGCCGAGCTTCCTGTCGCTGTGGTGCATGGGCTTGAACCAGTCCACCGCCGGCAGCGCGAAGAACAGCGCGCTGATCAACCTGCACTTGGCCACCGGGCAGATCGGGCGGCCGGGTGCGGGTCCCTTCTCACTGACCGGTCAACCCAACGCCATGGGCGGACGGGAAACCGGCAGCCTGTCGAACCTGCTGCCGGGCCATCGCGAAGCCGCCAACCCGGAACATCGCGCCGAAGTCGCCCGCTATTGGGGCGTCGAGCAATTGCCCGCCACCATCGGTTTGAGCGCCATCGAGCTGTTCGAGCAGGTTCGCAGTGGCAAGATCAAGGCCTTGTGGATCGCCTGCACCAACCCAGCCCAATCGATGCCAGACCAGACGGCGGTACGTGAAGCGCTGCAAGCTTGCCCATTCGTGGTGTTGCAGGAAGCCTTCCGCACCACCGAGACCGCTGCCTTTGCCGACCTGCTGCTGCCGGCGGCCAGTTGGGGCGAGAAAGAAGGCTCGGTGACCAACTCCGAACGGCGTATTTCCCACGTCCGTCGGGCCATCGGCGCACCGGGGGAGGCTCGTGCGGACTGGGCAATCACAGTGGATTTCGCACAACGCCTGGAGAAACGCCTGCGCCCGGGCCAGCCCAGCCTGTTTGCCTTTGCAGCCCCAGCCGAACTGTTCGATGAATACAAACAACTGACCCGCGGCCGCGATCTGGACTTGTCCGGCATCAGCCATGCCCTGATCGATCAACTCGGCCCGCAACAATGGCCCTTCCCCGAGGGTGCGACGGTCGGAACGGCTCGCCTGTACATGGACGGGATTTTCCCTACCGACAGCGGCCGGGCACGGTTTGTGGCCGACCCCTATCGCGCCGCCAAGGAACTGCGTGACGCCCGCTACCCATTGACGCTGAACACCGGTCGCTTGCGTGACCAGTGGCACGGCATGAGCCGCACCGGTACCGCCGCGCAGTTGTTCGGTCATGTGAACGAAGCGGTACTCAGCCTGCATCCCGACGAACTGCTCCGGCATCGCCTGCAGGCGGGCGACCTAGTCAACCTCAAGAGCCGTCGCGGCAGCGTGATCGTGGCCGTGGACAGCGACGACAGCGTGCGCCCTGGCCAGGCGTTCCTACCCATGCACTGGGGCGATCGGTTCCTCAAGGGCGGGGTCAATACCCTGACTCAACCGGCCTTCGATCCGTTGTCGAAACAACCGGAACTCAAGCACAGCGGTGTGCGCCTGGAGCCTGTGAACCTGCCTTGGCAGCTTTTCGCCCTGATCGAAGGCGATGTTCAACAGCATCTGGAGGCGCTGCGCCCCCTGTGTGAGGCGTTTTCCTACGTCAGCCTGAGCCTGACCGGCCGTGAGCGTCCCGCGTTGCTGATTCGCGCGGCCAGCGCTGTTGCCCCCGAACCGCAACTGCTCCAGGCGATCGACGAGCAATTGGGCCTGATCGATGGGCCGGTACTGGCCTATGACGATCCCCGTCGCTCTATCGGTAAACGGGTTCGAATCGAAAACGGCCGCATCACCGCCATTCGCCTGGCTGGCGAAACCCTGGCTCGGCACTGGCTGCAGAACCTGTGGCTGGAAGGTCGTGCCGATGAACAACTGCGACGCTGGCTGCTGGCGCCTCTGAGCGCGCCGCCGGGCAATGTCGGCGCCACGACGGGGGGCAGCAAAACGCTGTGCAACTGCATGAACGTCAGCCAGCGTGCGATCTGCGCAGGCATTGAACGTGGCCTGGACTTGCAGGGACTCAAACAGGAACTGGGCTGTGGCACGCAATGCGGCTCCTGCGTACCGGAAATCAAGCGCCTGCTGGTTGCCACTGCGCAACCACTGGCGGCTATCTCGTGAGGAAAACGCTATGAACGCAAAAGTCTGGCTGGTGGGTGCGGGTCCCGGTGACCCTGAGTTGCTGACCCTCAAAGCCGTGCGCGCCCTGGGTGAGGCCGACGTGGTGTTGATCGACGATCTGGTCAATACCGCAGTGCTGGAACATTGCCCCGATGCGCGCATCATTGCCGTCGGCAAGCGCGGCGGCTGCCGCTCCACGCCCCAGGCGTTCATTCATCGATTGATGCTGCGCTATGCTCGCCAGGGCAAATGCGTGGTGCGTCTCAAGGGCGGCGACCCCTGCATCTTCGGTCGCGGCGGTGAAGAAGCCCAATGGCTGCGCGAGCATGGCGTCGAGGTCGAACTGGTCAATGGCATCACCGCCGGCCTCGCGGGGGCGACCCAGTGCGATATTCCACTGACGCTGCGCGGGGTTGCCCGGGGCGTGACGTTGGTGACGGCCCACACTCAGGATGGCAGCAGCCTGAACTGGCAAGCCTTGGCACAAAGCGGCACGACGCTGGTGGTGTACATGGGCGTGGCGAAACTGAGCGAGATTCGTGAGCAATTGCTGGCCGGCGGCCTGGCGGCGAATACGCCAGTGGCCATGATCGAAAACGCCTCCCTGCCCCATCAGCGTGATTGCCGCAGTGACCTGGCTTCGATGGAAGCCGATGCAGGCACCTTTCAACTCAAGAGCCCGGCAATCCTGGTGATTGGCGCAGTGGCAGGCGCGACCGAATGTGCAGGGTCGCAGCCTTCGTGGGTTCAGGCTTCGGCGCTGTAACAAACAACACCCAACCACCGAACCTGTGGGAGCAAAGCTTGCTCGCGATAGCGGTGTGTCAGCCCATATGAATGTTGCTGGCCCTACCCCATCGCGAGCAAGCTTTGCTCCCACAGGTTCGGTGTTTTAAGCAGCCACACTGTGGCGACACCAAGGCTCTTTCAATAAATCGCAGGCAAAGAAAAGCCCGGCCTAAGCCGGGCTTTTCCAAAGCTGTGGGCTAATTACTTAGCTTGGGCTTCAACCTGCGCTTCTACGCGACGGTTAACTGCACGACCAGCTTCAGTGGCGTTGTCAGCAACTGGGCGGGATTCGCCGTAGCCAACAGACTGAACGCGGGACGATTCAACACCGTACTGGTTGGTCAGAACTTGCTTAACGGCGTTTGCACGACGCTCAGACAGTTTCTGGTTGTAAGCGTCAGGACCGACGGAGTCAGTGTGACCTTCAACAGTAGTGGTGGTGGATGGGTACTGCTTCATGAAGTCAGCCAGGTTCTTGATATCGCCGTAGCTGTTAGGCTTGACGACCGACTTGTCGAAGTCGAACTTGACGTCCAGCTCAACACGAACGACTTCAGCAACAGCTGGGCAGCCATCAGCGTCAACGGTTACGTTGGCTGGGGTGTCAGGGCACTTGTCGACGTTGTCGCACACGCCATCGTTGTCGCTGTCGGAGCAGACTTCAGCCGGAGCTGGAACTGGAGCAGCGGCAGGCTTGGAACCGCCACCGAAGTTCACACCGATACCGACGCTTGGAGCCCACTCAGTGTCGCCCTGGTCGATGTTGTACTGAGCTTCAACGCCAGCACGGGCGTAGAAGTTCTCGGTGAAGTACAGCTTGGCACCGCCGCCAACGTTGGCGAAGGTGGAACGGTTACGACCGTTGCTGCCATTCTGGTCGATGCTCTGGTCCGAGAAACCGGCAGAGACGTAAGGACGCAGCATGTCGCCTGGGTTGTTGAAGTGGTACAGAGCGTCCAGAGCGGTGTTGGCGCCTTTGACGTTGGTGCCGTCGTCAGTACGGGCGTTGTGCACTTCGTCGTAGGCCAGACGCAGTTCAACGTCGTCGGTCAGGAAGTAACCAACCGAACCGCCGAACAGGTTGCCGTTGTTCTTGAAGTTACGAGCGCTGTCGAATTGTTCTTTCTTGGCGAAGCCTTCGATTTCAACTGCGCCTTGGCCTTGTGCCAGAGCGCCGAACGAAGTGGCAGCAATCAAAGAACCAATGGCAAAGCCCAAGGTGTTTTTCAGTTTCATCCGTTAAATCCCCATCTGGTGATTGTGAAGCAGTCCCGCAAACCGGGGGACAACTCGGCGGCAAGTCTATCAGAACTTGCCTACACGTAAGAGATATTTGCGCCGAACTAAGTTTCAGCAATGCCCGCAAATTTCTCACGCAATTTGTCTAGAGCGCGCTTGTAACGCATTTTTGTCGCGCTCAAACCCATATGCATTATGTCTGCGATCTCCTGGAATTCCAGCTCTGCGACAAATCGTAGCACCAGAATCTCCCGATCGATCGGGTTCACATGGACCAGCCAGCGATCGAGTCCACCCTTTTCCTCGGGCTTGGGCGCCTTGTCTTCAGACGCTTCCTCGAGAGGGTCCAGGCTCAACGCGTCCATCAAGCGACGCTTTCGCCGTTCCTTGCGATACTGCGTGATGCATTCGTTGTACGTGATGCTGTAGAGCCAGGTCTTGAACTTCGATTTCCCCTCGAAGTTCTTCAGGCCATACAGCACCTTCAACATCACCTCCTGACAGACATCATCAGCGTCGCGATCGTTCCCGAGATATCGTGCACAAACGTTAAATAATGTCCTCTGGTAACGGCGCATCAATTCTTCGTATGCACGCGTTACGTGGAATAACTCCGTATGCGCGCGCGCGACCAACTCCTCATCGGAGAGATCACGGGGGTCGTAGCGCGTGGATAGCGATTGGGGTTTGTTCAAAACAAGTCGGGCCGACAGTCTAGGTCAATGTGCGCCGCAGCCTGCCGTATCGGGCATTTTGCGGCGGCATACATTAGCAGGGTTTGCCGGGTTAGCGGCTACTCACATGCTGTTCCAGCAGGATCCGATTGGAAAGCGACACCAGTTCGCCCTCCTCGGTCAGCAATGTGGTTTTCACCGTGCCGATCTCTTCGATCTGGCCTTCGACCTCGCCAACACGCACTTGTTGCCCAACCTCATACAATTCACGCACATAGATTCCCGCCAGGATCTGCCCGGCGATTTCACGACTTCCCAACCCCATTGCCAGCGCAATCGCCAGACCAACGGTAATCAATACGATCACGATCACGTGGTTGAGCAGGTCAGTCTTGACCTCCAACTGGCTGATCGCCACCGAAATACTGATGATGATCACCAGGCCCTGGGCAATTCGCCCCACGCCAGCGGCGTAGTCCAGCCCAACGCCCTCGGCCGCGCCGCGCACCAGCCCGTTGGCCAGTTGCGCCAGCAGAACGCCGACCAGCAACACCAGCGCGGCACCAAAAACCTTCGGCAAATACAGCGCAAGCATGTCGAGCGTAGCCGAAACTCGCTCGAGGCCAAGGGATTCTGCAGCGGAAACCAGGAAAATCAGCAGTACGAACCAATACACGATCTTGCCGACCAGGGTCGAGATCGGTACCTGGATGCCGCCACGGGACAACAGTTTGGTCAGGCCGGTGCCCCCCATCAGGCGGTCGAGACCCAATTTGGCGAGCAGCTTGGACAGCAGCGTGTCCAGCAGCTTGGCCACGACAAAACCCAGCAACAGCACCACCAGAGCGCCGAACAGGTTCGGGATGAAGTTAGCCACCTTGGTCCACAACGCAGTCATTGCCGTGACGAGGCTCTGGGTCCAGAGATCAAGTTCCATATTCAATCAGCCTTATCAGCGGTGCGAGTAACAGGTTTACGGCGGGAAACCGGCGAGACATGAGCCGATCCGTTATTCAGGGCGATCATCAGCGCGGGCAACCAGCGGCCCAGCAGGCTGAACAGATCGCCCGCACCGACCTGACGGTTGGCGGTTTTCAGTACACGTCCCAGGCACGCATCATCGTCCCGGCTGGACGGCGAAGCCTTGAGCATGTCGCGCAAAGACTGTTCAAACGGATCGTGCATACGCACCTCTCGTGATGTCTGTGGAAGACGCGATCAAATTTCGTCGGGTCACATGAAACCCCATCACACCCAGCGCAAGCGGCGGAACAACCACCACTGCCCGAGCGCCACGCAGATCATCAACAGGCAGGCAATCATGAAACCGTAGGGGCTTTCGGAAAACGGAATGCCGCCGACATTGATGCCCAGAAGGCCGGTGAGAAAACTCATCGGCAGGAAAATCCCGGTGACGATGCCGAAGCGGTACATGGTGCGGTTCATCCGCACCGAAAGGCGCCGGTCTTCGGCCTCCAGCACAAGCCCCACGCGCTCTCGGGTCAATTCCAGTTCCTCGAGGTAACGGGTCAGGCTGTTGTTCAATTCGTTCCAATAGTCGCTGTCATCGTCGAAAAACCACGGCAGCTTGAGTCGCGTCATCTGGCCGAAAATGTCCCGCTGTGGCGCCAGGAAGCGCTTGAGTCCGGCGGCCCGTCGCCGGATGTGCAAAATGGCATCGTGCTCGGGGGTATACCGTTCGTCGGTATCAAGTTTTTCTTCTTCGGTATCGACGATCTCAGAGAGACAAGTGACCAGGTCCTGCACTTTGTTGGTGAGGTACTGCGCCATATAAAGGATGAGTTCCGACGCGTTTTTCGGTCCTTTGCCCTCGGCCAACTGCGCCAGCAGTTCATCGGTAGCGCGCAACGGACGCAGGCGCAGAGAGATCACCCGCTGGGCGGATGCAAAGATCCGTACCGAGACCATGTCTTCCGGCTCGGCACCCGGGTTGAGGTTGATGCCTCGAAGAAACAGCAGCAACTCGGCGTTGGGCAATGGCAACAGGCGCGGACGAGTATTCTCCTCGAGCAGCAGGTCGCAGTTGAATTCGCTCAAGCCGCTGGATTTGCGCAGCCAGGTGTGGGTTTGCGGATGACTGCGATCCCAGTGCAGCCACAGGCTTTCATGGGCCTGCAACTGCAAATCGTCGAGTTCGGTCCGGGCTATGGAACGCGCGCCGCCTTTACCGTCCAGCACCAGGGCATGCACCAGCCCCCACTGCGCGTTTTCTTCCTCGAACATCCTCATCCCTTATGGCAGTGGTGCTTCATTCAGGCATTTTCAGCGGGCTAGGCGAGACGATCACGCCGTTGTTGTCCGCGTAGACATACTCGCCTGGACGAAACGTCACGCCGGCAAAGGTCACCGGCACATTGAGTTCGCCGACGCCACGCCGGTCGGTTTTCATCGGGTGGCTGGCCAGGGCCTGGACCCCGAGGTCGGTCTGGGCAATAACGTCTACGTCACGGATGCAACCGTAGATCACCAGCCCTTCCCAACCATTTTTCGCGGCTTTTTCCGCCAGCATGTCCCCCAGCAGCGCCCGACGCAGGGAGCCGCCGCCGTCGACGACCAGCACCTTGCCGTTGCCCTCGAGTTCAACCTGCTCCTTGACCCGTGAGTTGTCTTCGAAGCACTTGATGGTCACGATTTCGCCGCCGAAGGAGTCGCGGCCACCAAAATTGCTGAACATCGGCTCCAACACCTGCACCAGTTCCGGGTAGGCGTCGCACAGGTCGGGCGTGAGGTAATGGTTCATCGAACAACTCCTGAAAGGCTGGAACGTCGGACTGAATGAGCAACCGTTTGTGACTGGAACCGCGTCAAGCGTCATATCTTAGCCGCAAGCCGACCAGAGCGAAATGCCCATGTCAGAGCCTTTCCCTCAAACCGCCTCGGCCAGGGCGGGCAGACTTTCCAGCAACGGCGCCTGCTGATCTTGCAGCCAACGGGCTACCAGAGGCCAGACCTCAGCCTGTGCCGCTTTGCTGACCAGCATCTCGACGTGGCCGAAATCGCCCTTGAAACCCTGCTCCTGGCCCAGGCAGACAAACTGCTTGTGCTCGGAACCGATCTGCTCGAAGAGCTTGCGGCAAGCCCAGGTAGGGTCCTGGTGATCGCCAGCGGCACTCACCGCCAGCACCGGCAACTGGACATCGGCCAGCCCGGCCCACCAGTTCTTCTCGGCATCGCCGAACCGTCCGAACAGGCCGTACCAGCGCATGCTTTCCAGCGCCAGGCCGATGGGCTCGTCCTCGGGGCCGCGCTTGAGCCTTGAGCCGGACAACTGGGCAAAGCGCTTGAGGATGAACCGGCCGCTCCACTCCACCGGCGGGATCTTCAACGGCCAGTAGGTGCGGCTGACCTGGGTACCGAAAAACGCCGCCGAAGCCACCGCAGGTTCGCCCAGGTAATGGCCACCCAAGGCTGCCGCGAGGGTAATACCTCCCAAGGAGTGACCGATCCAGTGGGGCACTTGCCCGCTCTGCTCACGCACGAAGGCACCGATGGCCGGCAAGTCGTAGCGGGCATAGTCGGCCACCCGATTGTTGCGATAGGCCTGGTTGCGCTGGGATAACCCATGGCCGCGCATCTCGGGAATCCACACATCGAAGCCCAGGCGTGCCAGGTAGGCTCCCAGCCCCAGGCCCTTGGGCGAATACCAGAAGCGTCGATTGGAAAAACTGCCGTGCAACAGGATCACCGGGACGCCACGGATTTCGCTGGCATCGGCCATGCCCAGCCGGGTGACGGCCAGTTCGACGCTGGCGTCGGGGCTGTTGCCGGGTTTCAAGCGATAGACATCTTCACTCAGATCACCGCGCCGCTCGGCGCTGATCAGAGCGACAGGAAAGAGGTTGCTGCTGCTTTGCATAATGCTCTTGCACAAAAAAGGGCGGCATCCGTCAGGAGCCCGCCCTACTTCAATCAAAAGGGACCGGGGAGTTTGATAGCCGCGGACCTGTGGGAGCGAGCCTGCTCCGATCGCAGAGTGTCAGCCGAGACTAATCTTGCTGATCCAACGCTATCGCGAGCAGGCTCGCTCCCACAAGGTCGTCCGGCTTACATTACCGGTGAGGCCCCTTCACTCAATCAGACCGCAGCCTGTCCCTCAGCCAGGAAGAACCAGGTTTCCAGCACAGAGTCCGGGTTCAACGAAACGCTTTCGATGCCCTGCTCCATCAGCCATTTGGCCAGGTCCGGGTGGTCCGAAGGACCCTGGCCGCAGATGCCGATGTACTTGCCGGCCTTGTTGCAGGCGGCAATGGCGTTGGCCAGCAGCTTCTTGACCGCCGGGTTACGCTCGTCGAACAGGTGGGCGATGATCCCGGAGTCGCGGTCCAGGCCCAAGGTCAGTTGGGTCAGGTCGTTGGAACCGATGGAGAAACCGTCGAAGAACTCGAGGAATTCTTCCGCCAGGATCGCGTTGGACGGCAGCTCGCACATCATGATCACGCGCAGGCCATTGTCGCCACGGGCCAGGCCGTTTTCCGCCAGCAGGTCCACGACCTGGCTCGCTTCGCCCAGGGTCCGGACGAACGGCACCATGATCTCGACGTTGGTCAGGCCCATCTCGTTACGCACGCGCTTGAGGGCACGGCATTCGAGCTCGAAGCAGTCGCGGAACGATTCGCTGATGTAGCGCGAAGCACCACGGAAGCCCAGCATCGGGTTTTCTTCTTCCGGCTCGTAGAGCTTGCCGCCGATCAGGTTGGCGTATTCGTTGGACTTGAAGTCCGACAGCCGCACAATGACCTTTTTCGGCCAGAACGCCGCCGCCAGGGTGCTGATGCCTTCCACCAGCTTCTCGACATAGAAGCCGACCGGATCGTTGTAGCCGGCAATACGCTTGTCGACGCTGTCCTTGATTTCCTGCGGCAGGCCGTCGTAGTTCAGCAATGCCTTGGGGTGCACGCCGATCATGCGGTTGATGATGAACTCCAGGCGGGCCAGGCCCACGCCAGCGTTCGGCAACTGTGCGAAGTCAAAGGCACGGTCCGGGTTGCCGACGTTCATCATGATCTTGAACGGCAGGTCCGGCATGGCGTCCACGGAGTTCTTCTTGATGTCGAAGCCCAGTTCGCCTTCGAAAATGTAGCCGGTATCGCCTTCAGCGCAGGAAACGGTCACGCCCTGGCCGTCCTTGAGCAATTCGGTGGCGTTGCCGCAACCCACCACTGCCGGGATACCCAGTTCACGGGCAATGATCGCCGCGTGGCAGGTACGACCACCACGGTTGGTGACGATGGCGCTGGCGCGCTTCATCACCGGTTCCCAATCCGGGTCGGTCATGTCGGAAACCAGTACGTCACCGGCCTGGACCTTGTCCATTTCCGAGACGTCCTTGATGATCCGCACCTTGCCGGCGCCGATGCGCTGGCCGATGGCACGGCCTTCCACCAGCACGGTGCCGGTTTCCTTGAGCAGGTAGCGCTCCATGACGTTGGCCTGGGTGCGGCTCTTCACGGTTTCCGGACGGGCTTGCACGATGTACAGCTTGCCGTCGTCACCGTCCTTGGCCCACTCGATGTCCATCGGGCACTTGTAGTGCTTCTCGATGATCATCGCCTGCTTGGCCAGCTCGCTGACTTCGGCGTCGGTCAGGCAGAAACGCGCGCGCTCGGCCTTGTCCACGTCGACGGTTTTCACCGAACGACCGGCCTTGGCTTCGTCGCCGTAGATCATCTTGATGGCCTTGCTGCCCAGGTTGCGCCGCAGGATGGCCGGGCGGCCGGCTTCCAGCGTGCCTTTGTGGACGTAGAACTCATCCGGGTTCACGGCGCCCTGCACGACGGTTTCACCCAGGCCATAGGCGCCGGTGATGAACACCACGTCACGGAAGCCCGACTCGGTGTCGAGGGTGAACATCACGCCGGCGGTGCCGGTTTCGGAGCGGACCATGCGCTGCACACCCGCGGACAGGGCAACCAGCTTGTGGTCGAAGCCCTGGTGCACGCGGTAGGAAATGGCACGGTCGTTAAAGAGAGAGGCGAAGACTTCCTTGGCGGCACGGATGACGTTTTCCACGCCACGAATGTTCAGGAAGGTCTCCTGCTGGCCAGCGAAGGAGGCGTCCGGCAGGTCTTCGGCGGTGGCCGAGGAACGCACGGCGACGGCGACATCGGGATTGCCCTCGGACAACTTGGCGAACGCGGTGCGGATCTCGGCATTCAGTTTCTCGGGGAACTCGGCTTCCATGATCCATTGGCGGATCTGGGCACCGGTCTTGGCCAAGGCATTGACGTCATCGACGTCCAGGGCATCGAGCGCATCGTGGATCTGCTTGTTCAGGCCGCTCAGTTCCAGGAAATCACGATAAGCCTGAGCGGTCGTGGCGAAGCCACCTGGCACCGATACGCCGGCACCGGCGAGGTTGCTGATCATCTCGCCCAGGGATGCGTTCTTGCCCCCCACATGCTCCACATCATGGACGCCGAGCTTATCGAGGGAAACTACGTACTCTACCAAGGTGATCTCTCCACTAACTGTGTTGGAAAAGCTCAAGGCACCGGAGGCTCCAGGGGAGCGATTACCGGCGATATGGCCTGGACCTGGAAAATAAGTGAGAATGCGGGCCACTGGCGGCCAGCAAATCGCGCCTATCATATCCAAGAATCGTTACTAGCTTAAGGCCCAAGGCGCAAATGAAACGATCTGCTTTCTTTATCTCCGACGGCACCGGCATCACGGCCGAAACGCTAGGCCAAAGCCTGTTGGCGCAATTCGAAAACATTACCTTCACCAAAGTGACACGTCCGTACATCGACAACGTCGACAAGGCGCGGGCCATGGTACAGCAAATCAATAAAGCCGCCGAAAACGACGGTTTCCGCCCGATCATCTTCGATACCATCGTCAATCAGGACATCCGTGAGATTCTCGCAACGTCCAATGGTTTCATGATCGACATTTTTTCCACCTTCCTGGCCCCCCTGGAGCAGGAACTGAGCGAGCACTCGTCCTACTCGGTCGGCAAGTCCCATTCCATTGGACACAACTCCAACTACATGGAGCGGATCGAGGCAGTCAATTTCGCGCTGGACAACGATGACGGCGCGCGCACGCATTATTACGACAAGGCCGACCTGATCCTAGTGGGCGTGTCGCGCTGTGGTAAGACACCGACGTGCCTGTACATGGCGATGCAATTCGGTATCCGCGCGGCCAACTATCCGCTGACCGAAGACGACATGGAGCGCCTGCAACTACCTAGCGCCCTGCGCGCCCACCAGCACAAGCTGTTCGGCCTGACCATCGACCCGGACCGCCTTACCGCGATCCGCAACGAGCGCAAGCCCAACAGCCGCTATTCGAGCTACGCCCAGTGCGAATTCGAAGTGCGCGAGGTGGAAAACCTGTTCCGGCGGGAGAACATTCCCCATATCAATTCCACGCATTTTTCCGTGGAAGAGATTTCGGCGAAGATCCTGGTGGAGAAAGGGGTGGAGCGGCGGTTCAAATAAACCCATCCCCCCTGTGGGAGCGAGCCTGCTCGCGATAGCCGAGTGTCAGCCAACATTAATGTTGCTGATCCACCGCAATCGCGAGCAGGCTCGCTCCCACAAAAGAACCTGTGGCGTTCCTGGTCAGCGCTTCAACCGCTTGACCAACGCCTGCCCCACCTCCAGCGCCGACGCCGGGTTTTGTCCCGTGATCAATTCCCGATCCGTCACCACATGGGACGTCCACGGCGCGGTGTTGCTGCTGTAGTGCCCACCGGCCTGTTCCAACGCGGTTTGTGGATAGAACTTCATGCTCCCGCCGCCCAGCAGCCCCTTGGCCAGCTCTTCTTCCTGATTGCTGATCACCGTCATCTTGTACCCCGCGTAGATCCAGTCGGCCTGGGCCGAGGCCTGACCATTGGCGGCCAACTGGCCAGTGAAGCCCTTGGCGTCGGCCAGGGTCGACAGCAACGCTATCGGCCCGTGGCAAACCAGCGCAGTGGTCTTGCCCTGGGCATGGAAGTGCGTCAGCACCCGGCCCAGCGGTGCGCTCGTGAGCAAATCCTGCATCGGTGCATGCCCACCGGGGATGTACAGGGCGTCGAACTGCTCCAGGCCGATCTGCTCGGCACGAGCCAGACTGATCACCGGAGAGTCCTTGGCCGACGTGATGTTCAACTGCGCCAGCAACGCCTGGTAGCGCTCCAGCTCCGCCGAGTCGTTATTGAAGTACATCTTGTCCAGCGAGGACCGATCCAGCGTCGGCGCCTTGCCCTCGGGCGTCGCGAACGTCACCTGGTGACCGGCATCCAGCAGCAGTTTCACCGGTTGCAGCAATTCGTTGAGGTAAAACCCGGTGGAGAAGACCTTGCCATTTTTCAGATCCAGATGATCGGAATCGGACAGGACCACCAGCACGTTATCGGCATGGGCCACGACACTGATGCCTGCCAGCACAACAGATGTTGCCAAGGACGTGAGCTTTTTCATGATGACTCCAGGACGCTTCGATATAAAGATGCGCTCACTGTATTGATGCGCTTACCGGCGATAAACTGGCGCCTCGGAACATCACCTGGCCCCTGGAGGCAACAATGCCCCGTCGATTCGATTACCTGGCCGACGTGGAAGCCTTCGTCACGGTCGTGGAAAAAGGCACCCTCAGCGCCGGAGCCGTGACGCTGGGGACCACGCCTTCGGTCCTGAGCCGCGCCATCTCCCGCCTCGAAGCCCGGCTCGGGGTGCAACTGCTACGACGCACGACACGGCGGCTGAACCTGACCGATGCCGGTGCCCTGTACCTGGAACAGTCGCGCTCGGCCTTTGCCCTGATTGACGATGCCGAGCGACGAATCCAGGGCCAGGACGGCGTCCTGTCCGGTCGCGTGCGCTTGAGCGTGCCGACCACCTACGGCCATTACCGCTTGCCATCGCTGCTGTCGCGCTTCGGCCAGGCTTTTCCACAGGTACGGGTCGAGCTGAGCATTACCAACCGCAATGTCGATCTGGTGGCTGAGGGGTATGACTTGGCGATTCGTCTCGGGCCGCTGCCGGACAGCGGATTGGTCGGCCGCAAGCTCGAAGACGCCCGCCTTTGCCTGGTAGCCGCGCCGCAATACCTGGAACGCGCCGGAACGCCCCGGCACCTCGACGAATTGGCAACCCACGCCTGCCTGCCCTTCGTGATGCCCAGCAGCGGACGCATCGCACCCTGGCTGTTTCGCATAAACCATGAAGATCGGGAATGGCTGCCGGCGGGCAATGTCCAGGTGTCCGACGATGTGCTGGGTATCGTGTCCCTGGCCCAGGCCGGGATGGGGATCTGCCAGACCTATGACTTCATCGTCCGGGAACGAATCGCGCGGGGGGAATTGGTGGCGTTGCTGGAGGACGTTGGCGGACGCAGCCGACCGTTTTCAATCATTTACCCGCCCCATCGACAATTGCCGGCGGCGGCGCGGGCGTTGATTGACTTTATAGCAAGAGCGGACGCCACCTGCGGGAACGAGCCAGCTCGCGATAGCATCACCTTGGCCTGACTGACAGACCGAGGTGCCTGCAGCGCGAGCTGGCTCGCTCCCACAACATCCCTGACCTACTGGGCCAATGCCGCCTGCTCTTCCATCTTCTTGCGCAAGCTCAGCGGGCGCATGTCGGTCCAGACTTCTTCGATGTAGGCCAGGCAGTCCTTCTTGAATCCGCTTTTGCCTACGGTACGCCAGCCTTCGGGGACGGCCTTGTAGTCCGGCCAGATCGAGTACTGTTCTTCGTGGTTGACCACGACCTGAAAGACGATGTCCTCGCGGTCGAATACTGAAGTCATGGGTGTTTCTCCATCGTTGCTCGAGGTTCGCTACGTCGTATGCGCAGCGGGATATGAAAGGAACGTACGGGACCGGGTGAAAATTAGGCGCCAGCGACAGCAGCAGCCAAGGCGCGTCCGAAAATCTCGGCGACCCGGTCGATTTCCGCTGCCGTGATGATCAGCGGCGGCAGAAACCGCACCACGCCGCCCTGCCGGCCACCCAGCTCCAGGATCAGCCCGCGCTTGAGGCATTCGCGTTGCAGCCGTGGTGCCAGTCGCGCATGCACCGGCGGATGGCCCAGGGCATCCGACTTACCCGTCGGCTCCACCAGTTCGACCCCGAGCATCAGCCCGCGACCACGGATATCGCCCAACTGCGGGAAATCCCGCTGCAGGATGTGCAGGTGCTCACTCAAGCGCTCGCCCATGGCGGCGGCGTGAGCCGACAGGTCGTGCTCCAACAGATAGCGCATTACCGCGGAACCGGCGGCCATGGCCATCTGATTGCCGCGGAAGGTCCCGGCATGGGCGCCCGGCAGCCAGGTGTCGAGCCAGTCGCGATAAACCACCACCGCCAGCGGCAGGCTGCCGCCGATGGCCTTGGACAGCACCACCACGTCCGGGATGATCCCGGCATGCTCGAACGCAAACATTTTGCCGGTACGGCCGAAGCCGCTCTGGATTTCGTCGACGATCAACGCCACTCCCGCCTGCTCGGTGATTCGCCGCAAGCCACGCAGCCAATCCAGATCAGCCGGAATCACCCCGCCCTCGCCCTGCACCACCTCGACGATCACCGCCGCCGGCAATTGCACGCCAGCCTCGGGGTCATTCAGCAGGTTTTCCAGGTAATGCAAGTTGGCCTTCACGCCCGCCACACCGCCCAGCCCGAACGGGCAGCGGTAATCGTAGGGGTATGGCATGAACTGCACACCGCTGCTGAGCAAAGCGCCCAGGGGTTTCTTCGGCCCCAGGCTGCCCATCAGGCTCAACGCCCCCTGGCTCATGCCGTGGTAGCCGCCCTGGAACGACAGCACGGTGCTGCGTCCGGTGGCGGTGCGCACCAGCTTGAGGGCGGCTTCCACCGCGTCGGTGCCGGTGGGACCGCAGAACTGGATCTTCGCCTCGGCGGCCAATTGCGCCGGCAACAGGCCGAACAGGTCCTGGACGAAACGGTCCTTGACCGGCGTGGTCAGGTCCAGGGTATGCAAGGGCAGCTCGTCGGCCAGCACCTGCTGGATCGCTTCGATCACCACCGGGTGGTTATGCCCCAGCGCCAGTGTGCCGGCACCAGCCAGGCAATCGATGAAGGTGCGGCCCTCGACGTCCTCGACATACACCCCCTTGGCGCGCTTGAGGGCCAGGGGAATGCGCCGTGGATAACTGCGGGCATTGGACTCCTGCCGACTCTGGCGAGCCAGCAGCGGCGACTCATTGAACTGGTAGAGCGTCTCGGCCGGCGCCGGGCTGACCCGGGCCGGTTGTGCTTCGATAAGGCTGTTGGCGACTGACATCTCTCGACCCCGCAATAATGACCCAAACGACACACCGGGCAGGTGCGCATCCGGTCGAGGCGCACGTGCAGGTTTCCTGTTGTGGAAACGCATCAGCCGCGAAGGGATTTACTCTCGGCCAGAACTTTCGCCGTCGGCGCGATCAATGGCTTGTGCATCGCAATGGCCTTGACCCCGCCGATGGCGAAGGCGTCCGAGCTCTGCTCGAACCCCAGGCGTCGATAGAAGGCACGGCTGGTACGCGTGCTGTTGAGGCGCACCCGGGTCACCCCACGCCCGCGCAGCCACGCCTCGATGTCCCGCACCAGCGCCTCGCCGACACCACGGCGAAAAGACTCTGGCTGCACGTAGCAGAAGGCGATCCGGCCGCTGACCGAAGCCATGGCGACACCCACCGGCCGCCCCTGCAAACGCGCCACGGTCAGGCGCAACCGTGGATTGGCCAGCCAGGGGTGGATATGAGCGAAGGTGTTGTTGCGTACCCAGGCGGCCACGATGCCGGGGTCGTTACGGTGTTCGGCGGCACACCCGACCCGGATGGAGCGCTCGGCGATCCGGCTGATGATGCCGGCATCGCTGGGGGTGGCCGTGCAGATTTCGATGAAGGTATCCATGGCGCGGTTTTCCTCAGTCCTTGAGTCGAGCTGAAAAAAACATAGACCCGGATCAGGTGGGCGCGCCAATGGCAGGTCGTTACAGCAGATGTATGCGAAGGAGCAAAACGAGGGGGAATTGAACCTGTGGGAGCAAAGCTTGCGCGCGATGGCATCACCTTGCTCAGCAATCAGACCGAGGTGCCTGCATCGCGAGCAAGCTTTGCTCCCACAGGTTTGGCACCGGCAGGTTGTGTTTGCACAGGGGATTAACCCGGCAACACCTGCACCGGCATCGTCAGCTCGACCCGCAACCCATCCGGGCGGCTATCGAAATGCAGGCCGCAGCCGCAACGCTGGACGATGGCCTGGACGATCGCCAACCCCAGCCCGCAGCCGGTGCTCTGGCCGTTGCGCCAGAAGCGTTGGGTCAGGTGCTGGATGTCGTCGGCGGCGATGCCGGGGCCATGATCGCGGACCTGGAAGCGCACGCGCTGGCCGATCATCTCCAGGCTCAATTCCACGTCGGTATCGACCGGGGTATGGCGCAGGGCGTTATCCAGCAGGTTGCGCAAGGCGGCGATGGAGAGCACCGCTGGCATCTGCACCGGTGCGTCGGACACCCCTGGAGAAAGATGCAGCTTGATTCGCCGGGAATCACTGCTGGCCGCATCCTGAATCGCCAACCGCGCCACCTGTTCGGCATTGCATTGCACGCCATCGTCGAACGACAGGCTGCCTTCGACCCGGGCCAGCAGCAGCAATTGTTCGAGCGTGCGGTGCAAGCGGTCGGCCCCCTCCTCGGCCCGGGCCAGGGATTGGTCGCGGGCGACGCCCTCGGTCATGCGTGCCACTTGCAGGTGGGTCTTGATGGCGGTCAGCGGGCTGCGCAGCTCGTGGGCGGCATCGCCAGTCAGCCGGCGCTCGCGCTCGATGGTCTTGCCGATGCGCTGGAACAATTGGTTCTGGGTTTCCAGCAACGGTCGCAACTCACTGGGCAGCGGATGGATCTGCAAGGGTTCCAGTGAATCGGCACTGCGCCGCATCAACGCATCGCGCATGCGATTGAGTGGCGCCAGGCCCTGTCCGATGCCCAGCCAAAGCAAGCACAGGCAACCGAGCAACGCCACGCCCACCGGCACCGAGGCGGCCAGCAGTATCGACATGTTCAAGGCTTCGCGTTCGATCTGGCGGTCGGCGGTGGTGATGCGCAGATCGCCCCGGGCCAGGGTGAAGCTGCGCCAGGGCGCGCCGTCGATCATCTGGTCGTGAAAGCCCATTTTCTCGGCTTCCAGGGTCTGTTCCGGGGTGCCGTGGCTGCGGGCCAGAATCTCCCCGCGCAAGGAGCTGACCTGGCAGGCCATGCCGCCGGGAATGCTCAATTGCTCGGAGCTCAAATGCGTGCCGTCGCCCTTGCTGGGCAACGGCGGCATCTGCTCCAGCAACCCGGCGACCATCCGCGCCGAGGCCACCAGGCGTTGATCGAGGGAAAACATCATCTGGTTGCGCAGGTCGCTGAGCATCCACGCCGCGGCCAGCGCCCAGATCAAGGCAAAGGCCGCGCCGAGGGTCAGGCTCAGGCGCAGTCGCAGGCTCATCACTTGGAGGTTTCTCCACCGTCGGCCGGCCCCAGGCGATAGCCCAGGCCGCGCACGGTCTCGACAATCCCGTTACCCAACTTGCGCCGCAGGTGATGGATATGGACATTGAGGGCGTTGCTTTCCAGTTCGTCGTTGAACCCGTAGACACTGTCCTTGAGTTGCTCGGTGGACAGCACCCGGCCACGACTGTGCAGCAGTGCCTGCAACAGCGATTGCTCGCGCCGGGACAGATCCACCGGTTGGCCGTCCAGGGTGGTTTCCCGGCTGCTGGGATCGTAGGTCAGGCGGCCGTGCTCGATCAGGTTGACGCTGCGCCCCGCCACGCGCCGCAGCAACGTGTGCAGGCGCGCCGCCAGTTCGCGCAGGTCGAAGGGCTTGAGCAGATAGTCGTCGGCACCGGCCTGCAAGCCGTCGACCCGGTCGGTCACCGAGTCCCGGGCGGTGAGGATCAGCACCGGTGTCTCCAGCCCCTGCTGGCGCAGTTGCCTGAGCAGCTTGAGACCGTCCTCGTCGGGCAGGCCCAGGTCCAGCACCATGACATCAAACTCCGCCACGCCGACCATCGCCCGCGCCGCCGATGCGGTGGCGACGTGTTCGACAGTCAGGCCCTGCGCCGTAAGGCCGGCAACGATCCCGCTGGCAATCAACTCATCGTCTTCGCAAACCAGTACGCGCATGGGTAAGCCCCGTGGAAAAAGGTACATTAGGCCGCCGGCCGATTAAGCCGACATTATGCGACGAGTACGGCAAACATGGGCGATCATCGCTACCTGCCGGTCGTCGTCGGGTTAATCGACGGTTAATCGCCAGCCGCCATTGTGTTTTCCACTCGCTTCGTTCTAAGGCTTTATCCATGCGTCGATTGTTTTTGCTGTGGCTGTTCCTGATCTCGGGCCTGGCCCAGGCCGCCAATCCCTTCGAAACCAAACCGGACTTCCTGCCGGTGGAAAAGGCATTCGTGTTTACCTCCGAACGCCTGGATTCCGGTGAAACCCAGCTGTTCTGGCAAATCGCCGATGGGTACTACCTGTATCAGCAGCGGCTCAAGTTCGATGGCCTGGCCGAGGCCCAGAAACCGAAATTGCCCGAGGGCGAGGCCCACAGCGACGAGTTTTTCGGCGACCAGCAAGTCTACCGCCAAGCGCTGGAGCTGAAGATACCCGCCGGTGCCACAGGCAAGATCAAGGTTGGCTTCCAGGGCTGCGCCGACGCAGGCCTGTGCTATCCCCCCCAAACCCAGGTGGTAGACCTGGGTGGCAACGCACCTGTGGCGGCCACTGGCGAGGCGCCAGACCAGGCCCTGGCCAGCGGCCTGCAACAACGGGCCTTGGGCTGGAGCCTGCTGGTGTTCTTCGGTTTGGGCCTGCTGCTGGCGTTCACCCCTTGCTCGCTGCCGATGCTGCCGATCCTGGCCGGGCTGGTGGTGGGCAGCGGCGCCGGGCCAAGACGCGGCCTGGCCTTGGCCGGCAGCTACGTGATCAGCATGGCCCTGGTGTATGCGGCCATGGGCGTGCTCGCCGCGCTGCTGGGGGCCAACCTTCAGGCGCTGCTGCAACAACCGTGGCTGCTGGGCAGCTTCGCGGCCGTATTCGTGTTGCTGGCGTTACCCATGTTCGGCTTCTTCGAATTGCAATTGCCGGCGGCCCTGCGTGACCGCCTGGAAAACGCCGGACGCCGGCGGCGCGGCGGCAGCCTGGTGGGTGCCGGTATTCTCGGGGCCCTGTCCGGCCTGTTGGTGGGCCCGTGCATGACCGCCCCGCTGGCCGGCGCGCTGCTGTATATCGCCCAGAGCGGCAATGCACTGCACGGCGGGCTGATCCTGTTCACCATGGGCATCGGCATGGGCCTGCCGCTGTTGCTGCTGGTGACCGTGGGCAACCGCTTCCTGCCCAAGCCCGGCGCCTGGATGAACCTGCTCAAGGGCGTGTTCGGCTTCCTGTTCCTGGGTACGGCGCTGCTGATGATTCGCCCGATCATCGATGGCTCGTTGTGGGTCGGCCTGTGGGGAGTGCTGTTGTTGATCGCCGCCTACAGCGCCTGGCGCCAGACCGAAGGGTTCGGTCGCATCGCCTACGTCTGCGGCAGTGCTTCGCTGCTGTTCGGCCTGTGGGGCAGCCTGCTGGTGATTGGCGCCGCGGGTGGTGGCGATGATTTTTTCCAGCCCCTGAAGGTGTACGCCGGCACCAAGGGCAGTGCGACCGTCAGTGCCCATGACGCGTTCGTCACGGTCAGCGAGCCCGCCGCCCTGCAACGGGAACTGGACGCCGCCAAGGCCCAGGGCCAGTGGGTGCTGCTGGACTACTACGCCGACTGGTGCGTGTCCTGCAAGATCATGGAAAAACAGGTATTCGGCCGCGCCGAGGTGCTGGATGCCCTGAAAGGCGTGCGCCTGGTGCGTCTGGACGTCACCGCCGACAGCCCCGCCAGCCGCGAACTGCTGAGCCGTTACCAGGTGCCGGGGCCGCCGAGCCTGCTGTGGATCGGTGCCGACGGTGCAGAGCGCCGCAGCCAGCGGATCACCGGGGAAGTCGATGCCAAGGTGTTCCTGGAGCGCTGGAACCTCACTCGGGACGCGCGCTGATGCTGACGCTCACCCTGGGCACCTTTGCCATCGCCCTTAACCACCTGTTGCTGATCAGCGCCCTGGCGCTGGCGACCTTCGTGGGCTGGCGGGTGGCCAAGCGTGGTGGCGAAAACCCCGAGTCGGTGCTGTTCGTGCTGTTTTTACTGGGCCTGCTGGCGGCGCGGATCGGTTTCGTCGCCGCCTATTGGCAACATTACCGGGATGACCCGTGGCAGATCGTCGACCTGCGCGACGGCGGCTTCCTGGCCTGGCCGGGCATCGTGGCGCTGCTGATTGGCGCCTTGTCGTGGGCCCGGCACCGCCCGGCCCTGCGTCGACCGTTGGGCTTCGGCGTCGGCAGCGGCCTGCTGTTCTGGCTGGTGGCGACCCTGTCGCTGACGATTTATGAACAGGGCACCCGACTGCCGGACATCAACCTGCGCACCGCCACCGGCGAGACCGTAAAGCTCACCGATTACCAAGGTGGCCCACTGGTGATCAATCTATGGGCCACCTGGTGCCCGCCCTGCCGGCGTGAAATGCCAGTGCTGGAAGAAGCCCAGCAACAGCGTCCGGACCTGACGTTCCTGTTCGTCAATCAGGCCGAAAGCATGCAAAGCGTCAGCACCTACCTCGCCACCCAAGGCTTGAGCCTGACCAATGTGCTGTTCGATGGCAGTGGCCGCCTCGGCCAGGCCGTCGGTTCCATGGCCCTGCCGACCACCCTGTTCTACAGCGCCGATGGCCGCCTGCTGGGCAGCCACCTGGGTGAATTGTCGGAAGCGAGCCTGGCTCGTGCCCTGGAAAACTTCGAAACGCCGGACTCGTCCACGAAGCCCCACTCCGCCACAAGGAAACTGCCATGCCCCGCCTCCGCCACCTGCTGACCCTGGCCGTTGCCGCCACCCTGTCGCAGGCCCCGCTGCTCCAGGCCGAAGAATTGCCTGCGGCCATCAAGAAGATCGAAGCCAAGGGCGCGAAAATCGTCGGCACCTTCGAGGCGCCGGACGGGTTGCGCGGTTACGCGGCGCAATACCAGAACCGAGGCATGGCGCTGTACCTGACCCCGGATGGGCAGCACGTCCTGTTGGGCAACCTGTACGACGCCGACGGCAAGGACCTGAGCGCCGAGCCACTGCAAAAACTGGTCTATGCACCGATGGCCAAGCAAATCTGGGCGAAGATGGAAGCCAGTAACTGGATCGCCGACGGCAACAAGGACGCACCGCGCACGGTGTACCTGTTCAGCGACCCGAACTGCCCTTACTGCAACATGTTCTGGGAGCAGGCCCGACCCTGGGTCAAGGCCGGCAAGGTGCAGTTGCGGCACATCATGGTGGGCATCATCCGCGAAGACAGCCCAGGCAAATCCGCCGCCTTGCTGGCGGCCAAGGACCCGGAAAAAACCCTGGCCGAGCATGAAAAGGCCGGCAAGGGCAGCCCGCTCAAACCGCTCAAGGACATACCACCCGCCATCCAGGCGAAACTGGACGCCAACCAGCAGTTGATGGACGAACTGGAACTTTCCGCCACCCCGGCGATTTTCTATCTGGATGAAAAAGGCGACCTGCAGCAGCAACAAGGCGCGCCGTCGCCGGACAAGCTGGTGAAGATTCTCGGGCCGAAGTGATACAAAAGCCCAAAACAGCTCTTGTGGCGAGGGAGCTTGCTCCCGCTGGGGTGCGAAGCACCCCTTGGGTTTCTCGCAGCGGTTCGTCAGGTTGACTGCATTTGTTTTTTGGGGCCGCTACGCAGCCCAGCGGGAGCAAGCTCCCTCGCCACAGTTAGCCAGCCATCAGTGTTTGCGCGCCAGGAACTCTAGCAATGCCTCGGTCACGAACTCCGGATTCTCCAGGTTGGAGATATGCCCCGCCTCCGGAATCAACACATGGGGGCAGCCGATCAGCTCGGCCATTTCCAACGCCTCGGACGGTGGACGTGGCTTGTCCTGGTCGCCGCACATCACCACTGTACGCTTGGCATCCAGCGCATGCAGGCGCGGCAGGATGTCGTCCCGACCGAAAATGATCCGCCCCAGCGGCACGATGCTGTCGCGCAGGCGATCGGTCGGCAACGCGGCCAATGTGGCGCGGAACTGTTGATAGAGCGCCGACTGCGGGTCGATACCCGGCCGGAAGAAGATCGGCACGACGATGTCCAGCAACGGCTCGGGAATGCTGCCACTGGCTTCGATCTTGTCGAACAGTGAAAAATAATAAAGGCGGGTCGGCTCCGGCTCGACGCCGACGTAGGTGTCCATCAATACCAGCGACTGCACGCGCTCAGGTGCCGCCAGCGCCAGCCGAGCGCCCCACATCCCGCCCACCGAAAGCCCCACCAGGTGGAAGCAGTCGATGTCCAGGTGATCCATCAACGTCAATGCCTGGCGGGCCAGGTCGTCCAGGGAGATCATGCCCTCAGGCAACTGCCCGGACTGACCGTGGCCCCATAGATCCAGGGCAATGACCCGAAAATGCCGGGACAACACCTCGATCTGCGGCACCCACATGGTGTGGTCCCACAGATAGCTGCTGCCCAGCAACACCACCGGGCCTTGGCCTTGGTCCAGGTAGTGAAGCGGTTGTCCGTCGATCGTTGCAAAGGGCATGGGTGACCTCCTTGTTTGAGTCTGGAAAAAAAGCCTTGGAAGACTGAGCTGCGCAGGCTGAGCAGTCAACCTTTGAGCCGGCAGTGCCTGTGCTGTCCCCATCGCGGGCAAGCCTTGCTCCCACAGGGATTGCTGCTTGAACACAAACAATCTGCTCGCAGCCGATCCCTGTGGGAGCAAGGCTTGCCCGCGATGAGGTCTTCATAGACGCCGCAAAACTACATTCCTTCCAATTGCGCCATCAAATCATTCAACCGATCCACCTTCTCCTCAGTGATCTCACTGGCCGCCAACCCATCGATGTACTCGGCCAGTTCCTGCACCGTGCTGCATTCGAACATCGCCCGCAGCGGCACGTTGCGTTGCAGGGCCTTTTGTACCCGCGAGGCGATTTGTGTCGCCAGCAAGGAATGACCGCCCAGCTCGAAGAAGTTGTCCCGCACCCCCACCCGCTCGACTTTCAGCACCTGGGCCCAGATGTCCGCCAGGGTCTGTTCCAACTCATTGCCGGGGGCTTGATAGTCCTGGCTTTGCAACTGGCCGATCTCCAGGGCTGGCAAGGCCTTGCGGTCGAGCTTGCCGTTGGCGTTGAGGGGCAGGCGATCGAGCCACAGCCAGTGCAGCGGCACCATGTATTCCGGCAGCTCGGTCCGCAGGCGCTGCTTGATACGCTCCAGGCGTTCGGCGGGCTTCAGCGCCGAGTCGGTGGCAACGAGGTAGCCCACCAGATGCTTGCCATTGGCGCCCTCCTGCACACCCACCGCCCCATCGCGCACTTCCGGCTGTTCATGCAAGCGCGCTTCGATTTCCCCCAGTTCGATGCGGTAGCCGCGGATTTTCACCTGATGGTCGATACGCCCGACGTACTCCAGAATCCCGTCGCTGCGCCGCCGCGCCAGGTCACCGGTGCGGTACAGCCGTTCTCCCGGCGCCCCGAACGGGTTCGGTACAAAGACCGGGGCGGTGCGCAACGGATCGCTGACATAACCGCGCCCTACCCCGGTGCCGGCCACGCATAACTCACCCACCGCGCCCAACGGCACCAGGTCCAGCGCGCCATCGAGCAGGTACAGGCGATTGTTGTCGGTGGGCGTGCCAATCGGCAGGTAAGTGCCACGGGTCGAGGCCAGGTCGACCCGGAAAAACGCCACGTCATCGGAGCATTCCGCCGGGCCGTAGGCGTTGACCAGGCCAATGTCCGGGTAACGCAACAACCACTGATGGGCCAGTTCCGGCGGCATCGCTTCGCCGGTGGGCAACATCCAGCGCAGGCCATCCAGGCCGATGCGCTCCTGGGCGAGCATGCCCTGGATCAGCGACGGCACGCTTTCCAGCACGGTGATGCCTTGCTGCTGCACATGCTCGAGCAGCCCTTGCGGATCGTGGGCGATGGCGTTGGGCACAATGTCGACCCGGGCACCGAACAACGGCGCGGCCAGGAACTGCCACACGGAAATATCGAAGCTCTGGGACGCCGTCTGGGCGATCACGTCCGCCTCGCTCAGCGCCAGGTACGGCACTTTGCTGAGCTGGTTGTTGAGCATGCCCCGCTGTTCCACCATCACGCCTTTAGGCAGGCCGGTGGAGCCGGAGGTGTAGATCACGTAGGCGAGGTTGTCCGGCCCGCTACGGACGCCAGGGTTTTGTGGTGAAAAGTCGCCGGCCTGGACGGTTTCCCATACCAGCAACTTTGGCCGCCCGGCACAGGCGAACTCGTCCAGCAACGCCTCGGCCTGGGCCTGGCAGGCCTGAGTGCAGACCAACAACGGCGTGCGGCTCAGTTCGATGATGCGGCTCAGGCGCTGGCTCGGCAGCCCCGGATCCAGCGGCAGGTAGCCGGCACCGGCCTTGAAGCTGCCGATGATCATGCCCAGCAGGTCTGCATCCCGTTCAGCCAGCAGTGCCACCGGCTGATCCAGGCCGACGCCGACAGCGATCAAGGCGTGGCCGAGGCGGTTGCTGCGGGCATTCAACTCGGCGTAGCTGTAGCTCGCCTCCAGGCAGCTGACGGCGATGCGTTGCGGATGGGCGGCAACCCGGGCCTCGAACAGCTCGACGTAACTTTGCTCCAGCGGATAGGCATGCTCGCTCTGGTTGCAGCCGTCGATCAGGAAATCCTGTTCTTCGGCACCGATCAGTGGCAGCTCGGCCATGTCACCGTGCAAACCTTCCATCAGCGCCAGCAGCAAGCGCTTGAACTCGCCGAGCAAACCCTGGACGGTGGACTCATCGAAGTAGCGCTGGTCATACGAAAGGTGCAGCCCCAGGTCATCCCCCGGATAGCAGACCGCCGTCAGCGGGAAGTTGGTGTGGGTACGGCCCGAGTCGGAGGTGGCGTTGAGGCTTTGGGCGCGGTCCAGCACCGAGACTTCCACTGGGGCGTTCTCGAACACGAACAGGCTGTCGAACAGCGGCTGGCCCTTGGGCAGTTCGCTGACCTCCTGGATACTCACCAGCGGCAGGTATTCGTACTCGCGCAGTTGCATGTTGCTGTCCAGCAAAGTGCTGAGCCATTGGCGCACGCTGCACGGCTGATGGTCTTCAGGCATCCGCACCCGCAAGGCGATGCTGTTGATGAACAGCCCCACGGTGCGTTGCATCTGCGGCAGCTCCACCGGACGCCCGGCGACGGTGACGCCGAACAGTACGTCGCGATCACCGCTGACTCGCCGCAGCACCAACGCCCACGCCGCCTGGGCGAAGGTGTTGACCGTCAGTTGATGGGCCTGGGCCAGTTCCCGCAACCGCGCACCGTCCCGGGCATCGAGACGGGTGTAGCAGTCACCGACGATCATGCCGCCGCTGTCACCGGCGTGCTCACGCAGGAACGGCCGGTCGCTGGGGATCGGGGTGGTCCGCTCGAAGCCTTGCAGGTTGTGCTTCCACCACTGCCGGGCTTCGGCCAGGCTCTGGTGTTGCAGCCAACCGATGTAGTCGCGATAGCGCGGCGGCACGGCCAACTGTGGTTCGCGGTTTTCACCCTGGGCGGTGTAGATCTCGAAGAAGTCGTCCATCAGCAGCGAACGGCACCAGGCATCGATCAGGATGTGATGGTTGCTCATCATGAACCAGTAGCGTGCCGCGTCGACCCGGATCAGCCGCAGGTGGAACGGCGCCTGGTTCAACAGATCGAAACCGGCCTCGCGCTCGTTCTTGAGCAGCGCCTGGAGCTTGGCTTCCTGGGCGTCTTCGGGCACTTGCGACCAGTCGAGATACTCCACCGGCGAGCTGCCAGGCTTGTGGATGATTTGCAGCATGTCTTCGCCGACGTTCCAGCAGAACGAGGCGCGCAAGGCTTCATGCCGGGCGATCACCGCCTGCCAGGCCCGGGCGAAACGCTGCGGGTCCAGTTCGCTGTTGATGCGGTAGCGGTCCTGCATGTAGTACAGGCCCGTGCCCGGCTCCAGCAAGGTGTGCAGGAGCATGCCTTCCTGCATCGGTGTCAGCGGGTAGACGTCTTCGATTTGCCCAGCCGGTACGGGCAGGCTGTCGAGCTGGCCCTGGGTCAGCTTCGCCAGGGGGAAGTCCGATGGCGTCAGACCGCCCGCCTCGTCCGTCAGGCAATGTTCGATCAGGCGTTGCAGCTCGTCGAGGTAGGCCTCGGCCAATGTGGCAATGACTTGTCGATCATGGCGCTCGGCACTGAAGGTCCAGCGCAGCACCAGCTCGCCACCGCTGACCTGGCTGTCGACGCTCAGTTCATTGGGCAGCGGCGCGGCGGGATCGTGGATCGCGCCCAACGGCGCATCCAGCGGCTGGAGCAGCGCAGCTTGACCCAGGGTCTGGTCGAGTTGGCCCAGGTAGTTGAAGGTGATCGCCGCTTGCGGCAGGCCGGCCATCGCTTCGCGAGTCGCCGCGTCCGCCAGATAGCGCAGCACACCATGGCCGAGGCCCTTGTGGGGCACTGCGCGCAGTTGCTCCTTGATGGCCTTGATCGAGGCACTCAAGCCTTCGGCCGCCGGACTCAGGCGCACGGGATAGACGCTGGTGAACCAACCCACGGTGCGGGTCAGGTCGATGTCGTCGAACAGAGCTTCACGGCCATGGCCTTCGAGCTGGACCAGGACCGATGCATGGCCGCTCCAATGGCACAGCACCCGGGCCAACGCGGTAAGCAGCAAGTCGTTGACCTGGGTACGGTAGGCACTCGGAGCCTGTTGCAGCAGTTGCCGGGTACGCTCGGCGTCCAGGCGCACACTGACGGTTTGCGCGTGACGTTCCTGGAGCCCGCCGTCGGGATTCGCGCACGGCAGCGCCCCCTGCGCGCCACTCAACTGCGCTTGCCACCAACCCAGTTCCTCGCGCAGGGATTCGCTGCCGGCGTAGGCCTGCAAGCGCGCGGCCCAGTCCCGCAAGGGGCTGGTCTTGGCCGGCAACTGCGCCTCCCGCCCAGCGGTGAGCTGGCGATAAATGGTTTGCAGATCGTCCATCAGCACCCGCCACGACACGCCATCCACCACCAGGTGATGGATGACGATCAGCAACCGTTGCTGACCATCAGGGAGCTGCGCCAGCACTGCGCGCAGCAATGGCCCGGTCGATAGATTGAAACGGCTTTGCGTCTCGGCAAACAACGCTTTACAAGCCTGCACGGTGTCTACCGACAGGTGCTGCAACAGCGCAACGTCAGACAATGGTTGGTGCTCGGCGCGCCAGTGCCCGGCGGTTTCGCCGAAGCCCAGGCGCAGGGCATCGTGGTGCTGGAAGACAGTGCGCAGCGCCTGCTCCAGGAGTTGCGGCTCCAAGGCCGAGGTCGGTTCCAGCACCAGCGCCTGGTTCCAGTGATGCTGGTTGGGGATCTGGCGCTCGAAGAACCAGTGCTGGATCGGCGTCAACCCCGATTCACCCTGCAACAGGCCCTGCTCGGCGTGCACCTGCTGGCTGCGCGTGGCAACGGCGGCCAGGGTCTGTACGGTCTGGTGCTGGAACAAGTCCCGGGGCGTGAAATGAATGCCTTGCTGCCGGGCGCGGCTGACCACCTGGATGGACAGGATCGAATCGCCGCCCAGCTCGAAGAAGTTATCGTTGAGGCCCACCTGCCCCACGTTCAGCACCTCGCACCAGATCGCCGCCAGGGTCTGCTCCAGGGCGTTGCTCGGCGCCACGTAGTGTTGGCGATTGAGCTCAGGATCAGGCATTGGCAAAGCGCCGCGGTCGAGCTTGCCGTTGGCGGTCAGCGGCATGCTCGCCAGCAGGATCAGATGGGTGGGCACCATGTAGTCCGGCAACTGGGCCTTGAGGTGATTTTTCAACGCTTCGCGCAGGGCTGCTTGTTGCTCGCCATCCTGGCTGGCGATGTCGCTCACCAGGTAGCCGGCCAGTTGCTTGCCTCCGGGCGCGTCGAGGGCCAGTACCACGGCTTCGCGCACCGCCTCATGCTCCAGCAGGCGGCTTTCGATTTCCCCCAGTTCGATACGGAAACCACGGATTTTCACCTGATGGTCGATGCGTCCGAGGTATTCCACCAAGCCATCGGTACGCTGGCGCACCAGGTCGCCGGTGCGATAAAGGCGTCCGCCGGCGGTGGCGAACGGGTCGGCAACGAAGCGCTCGGCAGTCATGCCCGGACGCTGGTGATAACCCTGGGCCAATCCCGCGCCGCCGACGTACAACTCACCCGTGGCGCCTTGCGGCACCAGCGCCAGGTCGGCGTCGAGGATGTACGCCACCCGGGCGCCAATCACACTGCCAATCGGCACACTGGCCGCGCCCTCTTCCAGTTGCTCCGGGGCCAGGCTCGCCAGTGGCATGACCACGGTTTCGGTCGGGCCATAGGCATTGAAGAACTGACTCGGGCTGAATGCCGCGCGAATGCGTTGCAAATGCTCACCGGTCAGGGCCTCGCCACCGGTGATGCACATGCGCACCGGCAGGGTTTGCCCTTGGGTCGCCAACCATTGCGCCAACTGGCTGCCGTAGCTGGGGGTAAAACCGAGGATGTTGACGCGATGCTGGCGAATCAGCCCGCAGATTTCCTCAGCATCCCATTGGCCCTGGGCCCGCAGCACCACCTGGGCACCAGTGAGCAGCGGCACCAGCAGGCGCTCGGTGGCGGCGTCGAAGTTGATGGAATAAAAATGCAGCTCGCAATCGTCCGGGCGCATACCGAAACGCTGGATCACTGCCTGGCAATGCATGGCGATTTCACCGTGGGACACCACCACGCCCTTGGGCTTGCCGGTGGAACCGGAGGTGTAAATCAGGTACGCCTGGTGCTGCGGCAGATTGATCAATGGCAACGGGTGATCCGGGTATTGGGCCAGGGCAGCCGAATCATCTTCCAGGCACCAGCAGCCCACACCTTCGGGCAACGCACCGAGGGCCTGGAACATCGCCCGGTCACTGAGCAGCAAGCCGACGCCGCTGTCCTCGATCATGTAGCCCAAGCGGTCCAGCGGGTATTCCGGGTCCAGCGGCACATAGGCACCGCCGGCCTTGAGGATCGCCAGCAGACCGATGACCATCTCCAGCGAGCGCTCCAGGGCCAGGCCGACCCGCACCTGCGGCCCGACGCCTCGCTCACGCAGCATCCAGGCCAGGCGATTGGCGCGGCTGTTCAGTTGCCCATACGTCAGGGTCTGTCCGGCGAAGGTCAGGGCCGGCGCGTCAGGTCGAGCCTTGGCCTGTTCGTCGAACAGTGGGTGAATGCATTGATCCAGGCGATGCGCACCGGGCTCGACACCCAGGCTATCGAGCATCCGTTGCTGTTCGCCAGCATCCAGCAATGGCAGCTCGCTCAGTCGTCGGCTTGGATCGACCAGCAAGGCTTCCAACAGATTGCGCCAGTGCCCCGCCATGCGCGCGATGCGCGGTTCGTCGAACAGGTCGGTGCTGTAGGTCAGACAGCAGCCCAGGCGCTGGTCGAGGTCGGTGACTTCAAGGTTGAGGTCGAACTTGGTGGCGCGGGCGTCGTTGACCAGGTATTCAACCGTCATGCCGGCCAGCGTACGGCTCTGCTGAAACTCCCAGCGCTGCACGTTGCACATCACTTGGAACAGCGGGTTATAGGCGGCGCTGCGCGGTGGTTGCAGGGCTTCCACCAGATGATCGAAGGGCAAATCCTGATGGGACTGGCCTTCGATGACGGTGTGGCGCACTTGTTCGAACAGTTCGCCCACCGACATCTGTCCGTCGAGCTGGCAACGCAACACCTGGGTGTTGAGGAACGCCCCGATCAGCCCTTCGCTTTCCGGGCGGATACGGTTGGCCACCGGCGCGCCGATGCGCAGGTCGGTCTGGCCGCTGTAGCGATAGAGCAGCACGGCCAGGGCGGCGGTCATGGTCATGAACAGGGTCAGGCCCTGTTGCGCGTTGAAGGCGCGGACCCGCGCGGCCAGGTCATCGCTGAGGTCGAAACGGAACAGTTCGCCGCGGTGGCTTTGCACCGGCGGGCGCGGGCGGTCGCCGGGCAGCTCCAGCAACGGATGTTCGCGGCCCAGTTGCGCGGTCCAGTAGTCCAGCTGCCGCTGGCGCTCGCCCGATTCCAGCCACTGGCGCTGCCAGACGCTGTAGTCCAGGTACTGCACCGGCAAGGGTTCCAGCGGCGACTCACGGTCGTCGATGAAGGCCTCGTACAGCGCGCTCAATTCACGAGCGAAAATGTCCATCGCCCAGCCTTCGGTGACGATGTGATGCAGCGTCAGCACAAAGTAATGCTCATGCTCGGCGGTCTTGACCAGGCAGGCTCGCAGCAGCGGCCCGGTTTCCAGGTCGAAGGGCTTGTGAGCCTCGCTACCGGCCAATTGCTGGACCCGCTGTTCGCGGATGTCAGCAGCCAGCATCGAGAAATCCTTCCAGTCCATGCGCAGGCCTGTCTCGCTGTGCACCTGCTGGCGGGCCACGCCGTCGACGCTCGGGAACGTGGTGCGCAGGGTCTCGTGACGCAGGATCAACGCCTGCAACGCGGCCTCGAAACGCCCGACATCCAGCACCCCGCGCAAGCGCGCCATGCCACCGACGTTGTAGGCCGGGCTGTCGGGCTCCATCTGCCAGAGGAACCACATGCGCTGCTGGGAATACGACAGCGGCACCGGTTGGCTGCGGTCGACCATCTCGATGGGCGGCTGGCGGTTGGTCTGGCCACTGGCCTGGATCAAGCGCACCTGTTCGGCGAACGCCCCCAGTTCACTGGCCTCGAACAGCGCCCGCAACGGCAGCTCGACATCACAGGCCTGGCGGGTACGGGAAATGATCTGGGTCGCCAGCAGCGAATGGCCGCCGAGGGCAAAGAAATCGTCCCGCAGGCCGATACGCTCCAACCCCAGCACGTCGCGCCAGATGCCGGCGATTTGCTGCTCCAGGGCGCTGGCCGGCTCGACGTGTTCGCGCACCTGCCACTGCGGCTCGGGCAAGGCGCTGCGGTCGAGCTTGCCGCTCGGGCTCAGGGGCATGGCGTCCAGGCGCAGCAGTTGGGCAGGCACCATGTAATCCGGCAGTTCGGCGGCCAGGGCGGTCTTGAGCCGGCGGTTCAACTCGTCCTGGTCTTGAGCGACCTCCGGGGCGGTGTAGTAGCCGATCAACTGCGGGCCGGCCGAGGTGGCGCGCACCAGCACCGCCACTTGGGCGACGCCGTCCTGGGCCAGCAGGCGCGCTTCGATTTCCTGCGGTTCGACCCGGAAGCCGCGCAGCTTGACCTGCTGGTCGAGACGGCCGAGGTATTCGATCACGCCGTCGGCATTCCAGCGTGCCCGGTCACCGGTCCGGTACAACCGTGCACCGGCCAGCCCCAATGGGTCGACGACGAAACGCTCGGCGCTCAGGCCAGGACGGCCGAGGTAACCCCGGGCCAGGCCCAGGCCGCCGATGCACAGCTCGCCCGGGACACCGGCCGGTACGGGATTGAGGTCGCTGTCGAGCACCCGGCACAGCACGTTGCCCAGGGGCCGACCGATCGGCGAGCGCTCGCCATCGGCTTCGGTGCAATGCCAATGGGTGACGTTGATCGCGGTTTCGGTCGGGCCATAGCGGTTGTGCAGCTCTGCCAACGGCAGTTGCGCCAACACCCGGTTGCGCAACTCGGCCGGCAAGGCTTCGCCGCCAGAGAACACCCGGCGCAGGCTGGTGCAGCGGGCGCTCAGCGGTTCATCGACAAACAGGTTGAGCAACGGCGGCACGAAGTGCAGCGTGGTGACGCCAAACTGCTGGACCAACTGGGCGATGCGGTGCGGGTCACGGTGTTCGCCAGGGCCGGCCAGTACCAGTTGGCTGCCGGTGATCAGTGGCCAGAAGCACTCCCATACCGACACGTCGAAGCTGATGGGGGCTTTTTGCATCAGCACGTCGGTTTCATCCAGCGCGTAAGTGGCCTGCATCCATTGCAGGCGCTCGGCCAGGGCGGCGTGGGTGTTGCCGACGCCCTTGGGTTGGCCGGTGGAGCCGGAGGTGTAGATCACGTAGGCCAGGTGATCGCCGTGCAAGTGCAGGCCCGGCGGATTGCTCGGCCATTGCTCCAGGTGCAGGGCGTCCATGGCGATGACACTGACGCCCTCGCAGGCCGGCAAGCGTTCGAGCAACGCGGTTTGCGTCAGCAGCAGATCGACACCGCTGTCGGCCAGCATGTAGGCCAGGCGCTCGGCCGGATAGTCGGCATCCAACGGTACGTAGGCACCACCGGCCTTGATGATCGCCAGCACACCGATAAGCAGTTGCGGCGAGCGCTCGGCGGCAATCGCCACACACACGTCCGGGCCAACGCCCTTGTCCCGCAGGTAATGAGCCAGGCGATTGGCCTGGGCATGCAGTTCGGCATACTCGAGTTGACCACCGTCCCAGCGCAGGGCGAGCCGTTGCGGCGTGCAGCGGGCCTGCTCGTTCAACAGCTCCGGCAGCCATTGGCTGGCCGGCACGCACGGAGCCGCGCCCCACTGACGCTGTTGGCTGTGTTCATCGGCGGTCAATAACGGCACGTCGCCGATCGCTTGTTGCGGATCCGCGCAGACTGCCCTCAACAGGTTGCAGTAATGCGCCGCCAGCCGCTCGATGGTCGCCGCCTCGAACAGTTCATCGGCGTAGTCGAACGACAGCGTCAACCGGCCGTTGCGATCTTCTTCGCTGTGCAGTTGCAGGTCGAACTTGGCTTCGCGGCTGTGCCACGGCAGCTCCTCGGCCAGCAACCCCGGCAGGCGCCGCAACGCCCCCAGGTCACGTTGCTGGTGGTTGAACATCACCTGGAACAGGCCTTGCTCGCGCGCCTGGGGAAACGCTTCGAGCAGTTGTTCGAACGGCAGGTCCTGGTGGGCCTGGGCACCGAGCGTGGCTTCCCGGGCCTGGGCCAGCAGCGCAGCGAACGGCTGACGCGAATCGACCTGCCCGCGCAGGACCTGGGTGTTGATGAAGAAGCCGATCAACCCCTGGGTCTCCAGGCGCGGACGGTTGGCGTTGGGCACACCGATGCGAACGTCGGATTGCCCGGTGTAACGCTGCAACAGCGCCTGGAAGGCTGCCAGCAACAGCATGAACGGGGTTGCGTCATGGGCTTGGGCCACTTGGCGCAAGGCATCACCGAGACCTTTATCCAGACGCAGGCTATGGCGTGCGGCGCTGCGCTGGTGTTGCGCGCTACGGGGATGATCCGTGCTCAGCGCCAGGGCCGGATGTTCGTCGCCCAGTTGTAGCTTCCAGTACGTCAGCTGACGCTCGGCCTCCCCTTGGGCCAGCCACTGGCGCTGCCAACTGCCGTAGTCGGCGTATTGCAAAGGCAACGGCGCCAGCCCGGCGACCTGGCCTTGGGATGCAGCGGCGTACAACCGGGAGAACTCTTCGATCAACACATTCATCGACCAGCCATCGGCGATGATGTGGTGCAGCGTCACCAACAACTGATGGTCATCCTCGTCGCGGCGCAACAGGGTGACGCGCAGCAGGGGCCCCTTCTCCAGATCGAACGGCATGGCCGCTTCGTCTTCTCGAATCTGCTGCGCCCGGGTTTCGCGCACGTCGTCAGGCAGGTCGCCGAGGTCGATTACATGCAGCTTGAATTCGCCCGCCGGATCGACCTGTTGCAGGGCCACGCCGTCACGTTCCAGGAAGCGCGTGCGCAAGGACTCATGACGCTCGATCAGTTGCTGGAAGCTGGCGCGCAACGCGTCTTCGTCCAGTTCGCCGCGCAGGTGCAAGGCGCCGGGAATGTTGTAGGCGAGGCTCGTCGGATCAAGCTGCCAGGTGATCCACAAACGGTTCTGCGCCAGGGATTGTGGCAGTGGCGCATGGCGCGGCAACGCACTGATCGCGCCCAGGGCCTGGCCACCGCCCTGTTGCAGGTTTGCCACCGCCGCCGTGAACGCGGCCAGGGTTGGGGCTTCGAACAGCAGGCGCAAATTGAGCGTCAGCCCCAAGGTTTCGCTCAGGCGTGCGATCACCTGGGTGGCGGCGATGGAGTTACCGCCCAGCAGGAAGAAATGGTCATCAGCCTGGACTCGCTCGATCTGCAATTGCTCACGCCAGACTTGGCCGATAAGGTTTTGCAATTCAGAGGACGGCGCAGGTTCATCGGCCACGTCCACGTCGGCTGACGGAAACTGTGCATAGCTGTCCAAGCTGCCGTCGGCCAGTCGGGTGCGGCAGGCCGAGCGTTGCAGCTTGCCGCTGGAGGTCTTGGGCAACGCGCCGGGATTGAGCAGCACTACCACGCTCGGGGCTTGCTGGCAGGCCTCGGCCACGGCCTGGCGAATGGCTTTGATCAAGGCTGCCGGCGGCAGGATTTTCTGCACGCTGCGGCTGATTTCCGCAGCGATGCCGATGCCTTCCTCACCGTTGTCGTTGACCGCGAACGCCGCCACCCGACCCTTGCGCACCACCTCCACTTCGCGCTCGATGGTTTGCTCGATGTCTTGGGGATAGAGGTTATGCCCTCGCACGATCAGCAGGTCTTTCAGGCGACCGGTGATGAACAGCTCGCCGTCGCGCAGGAAGCCCAGGTCGCCGGTGCGCAGCCAGGTCCGACCGTCGTGCTGGACAAAGGTCTTGGCGCTGGCTTCGGGGTTGCGCCAATAGCCCAGGGCAATGCTCGGGCCGGCGGCCCAGACTTCACCGACCTGATTGTCGGCCAGCGGCTGCAACGTGGCCGGCTCAACGATCAGCACCGCGTGCCCGGGCTGGCTGACACCACAACTCATCACCGCACTGCCCTGCCCCGGCTCGGCACGGTTTTGCGCCAAGGCCGCGTCATCCACCCGCAGCGAAGGAATGCCCTGGCGACGTGGCGTGCCGGCGACGAACAAGGTCGCTTCGGCCAGGCCGTAGGAAGCCATGAAATTGTCCGGCGTGAAGCCGCACGGGGCGAACTTCTCGGCAAAACGCTCCAGTGTGTCGAGGCGGATCGGCTCGGAGCCGGAATAGGCCACGCGCCAGCCGCTCAGGTCCAGACGCTGGAGGGCCGAGTCACTGACTCGTTCGCTGCACAATCGATAGGCGAAGTCCGGTCCGCCGCTGATGGTGCCACCGTATTCGCTGATCGCTTCGAGCCAGCGCAGGGGCCGGGCCAGGAAGTAGGCCGGCGACATCAATACGCATGGGACGCCGCTGAACACCGGCTGCAACAAGCCGCCGATCAAGCCCATGTCGTGGTACAGCGGCAGCCAACTGACGATGACGTCCTCGGGATTCAGGTCGATGCCGAAGCCGTGGCGGATCAGCAATTCGTTGGCTACCAGGTTGCCGTGGCTGACCTGCACCCCCTTGGGCAATGCGGTGGAGCCGGAGGTGTATTGCAAAAAGGCAATGTCATCGTCCTGCAGCACCGGCATCCGCCAGTGCCCGGCACGGGCCGGGTCGAGGGTATCGACGCACAACACCGGCGGCGCCGCTTCGATGGCTTGCAACGGCTCGCGCAGATCGCTGCTGGTGAGCAACAGGCGCGGTTCGGCGTCTTGGATGATCGACAGCAAGCGCTCCTGATGATGGCGACGGGCGGACTCCGGTGGATAGGCCGGCACGGCAATCACCCCGGCATAGAGGCAGCCGAAGAATGCCGCGACGTAATCCGGGCCGCTGGGGAACAGCAGCACGGCGCGATCGCCCAGCGCCGCTTCGGCTTGCAAGGCGGCGGCGATGGTTCGGGCACGCAGGTCCAGGTCGCGATAACTCAACACCACACCCTGCCCGGGGGTGTCGGCGAGGAAGCGCAGGGCCACCCGGTCCGGCGTCAACGCGGCGCGGCGCTGGAGGGCATGAGCCAGGGTGCTGGGGAGTTCGAACGCGTCGGTCATGGGGGTTTCCTGCCTGAATTCGGCTTGCAAGTTGTCACCCATGGGAACGGATAGCGCCGGCAAATAATTAGTCGGGGCGCCCTCTCACCGAAGCCTGCGGCGCAGCAGCCAACCGCCATGCGCCGCGGCAATGGGTCGCGGCACCGAGGCTGGACTTTATTGCATCAATAATTCTTCTTCTCAATTGACAATCATTATCATTAAGCCTAATTTGGCCGTCGATGTGTAGGACGGGTCCGGCATCCGGCCGTCCTGCTAACTTTTTGCAGCAAGGTGAATTCCATGACGGAACAAGTATCCACAAGCAGGTGCGACTCACCGTTACTCCAGGCATTCGTCGATAATCGAATGATTCTGGTCAAGATCGCGGCGCGCATTACCGGCTGCCGGTCCCGCGCGGAAGATGTAGTGCAGGACGCGTTTTTCCGGCTGCAATCGGCGCCCCAGATCACCTCCTCGTTCAAGGCACAGCTCAGCTACCTGTTCCAGATCGTGCGCAACCTGGCGATCGATCACTACCGCAAGCAGGCGCTGGAACAGAAATACTCGGGGCCGGAAGAGGAAGGGTTGAACGTGGTGATCCAGGGTGCTTCGCCAGAAACCTCCCACATCAACTTCTCCACCCTGGAGCACATCGCTGACGCGCTGACCGAACTGCCCAGCCGCACCCGCTATGCCTTCGAGATGTACCGCCTGCACGGCGTGCCACAGAAGGACATCGCCAAGGAACTGGGCGTCTCGCCGACCCTGGTGAATTTCATGATCCGCGATGCCCTGGTGCATTGCCGCAAGGTGTCGGGGGTTCGGGGGGATACCTTCGCCCGGCGGTAATGCGGGCAGCAGTTCCGGCCCCATCGCGGGCAAGCCTTGCTCCCACAGGTTACCTGTTCACAAAAAGGTGCCTGATAGAGCTCCTGTGGGAGCAAGGCTTGCCCGCGATAGCGTCCTGACGGCCGCCACTTGTGCCGAGCTGAACCTCACATCAACCCACACCGATCAAAAAACCGCTCACGCCCCAGGATCATCAGCGCCGCGCGCTTGTGGGGAAAATCGAATTCCTTTTCACAATGGAAACACTGGTTGTGCAGGTGCCCAATCATCCTGGCATTGTCGGCCCGGGGCTCGGCCACCACGCGCTGGGTGCGCGGGTCGTCCAGGAACAGGTAATGCACCAGCGCCGACAGCCAACTCGCCACCTTGTGCGGCCCCCGGTGTTGCTCTTCGCCCACCAGCATGTGGATACCGCGGTCATAGTTCCCGGCGTCATAGAACGGCGCGATGCGGTCTTCCTTGGCCCAATAGGCTTCGAAATAAGCGAACGGTTGATCATCGAAACAACCGATCAGGGTCAAGACCCGGGGATCGGCCTGCAATTTGCCCAGGTACTCGCGATGCTGTTCCAGGCTGCCCTCCTCCTGCCAGAAGCTCGCCACCCGAGGGCTGTTTTGCCAGCGGTTGAAACGCTCCAGGTCCTGCTCGATTTCCAAGGTACGCAAGGACACCCAGGCCCCCAGCCGCGCATCAAAACGCCGATACACCTCGCCACGCGGCTTCATGGGCCGGCGTGGATGACGCTGGCCATCGGTGATGATCATGTGCTGTGGGTAACTGCCGTTGAACGATTCCCCCAGCCAGGGCTGCGGCAGTTGCCAGAACATCGTGCGCTCGCAAATGTATTCACCGGCGCGCTCGGTGCCCGTCAACAAACCGCTCAGCAAGGCTTCGCCAGGACGCTCGTCGAGGTGCCAGGTCAGGCGCTGGCAGTCGGGATCGCGAGCAAACAGCCAATAGCAGGCCGCCCACAGCGCCGGGCCCACCGGGCGGTCATGGACTTCCTGCAAGTGCACATGCAACTGCGGGCCGCGCACAAGGCGCAGCCGGATCAGCGGCGCACCTTCGAGCATCAGGCTCAGGTGGCGTTCGGTTTCATCGGCGCCGAGACGACGACCGCCAGGCAAGGGCAGCGTCGTCGGCTGATTGAGGTTGGACATGGAAGGGGCTCGCGTATTCGTCGGTAGTCAACGTGGGACGTGAGCCGGGAAGGGAAATTTAGTGTCACCTTCAATGGGAGTGCGCGGGCACCAGATGAATCTGGTAGGGCTGGAAAATTTTCAGCAACTGACCGTCATCCCGCAGCTTTTGCAGCAACTGTGCAAACGCCTCACTGGAGATGGGCGCCTGCGGTCGGATCAGCGCGTAATGGTGGTAAATCTGATCGATACGTTCCGATACCAGCAATTGCGGGCCGACTTCAGGATTGCGCAACACGTAATCGTTGAGGTACGAACGGGTCACCAGGGCGATATCCGCGCGCCCTCGCAACACCATCAACAAGTTGCTGTCGTGGGAATAGGTCAGCGTGGCGTTGTATTGGCCAGCGAGGAACTTGGGGTCGGCGTTGAACTGGGCGAAGGCGTAGTGATAGCCGCTGAACAGGGCCAGGCGCTTGCCCCTGAGGTCTTCGAAATAACTTTGCTGGCGATCCGCCTGGCGCTGGGAGACGAAGACTTCCGCATCTTCCAGGCCCATGTCTACCGAGGTATGCGGCACATCCTGCCAACCCCATTCGGGGTTTTCGAAAATCGCCATGTCGACCCGGCCCTGCTTGAAATCATTGAACCGGCGCGGAATCGACGTCGGCACCAGCACGAACTGATAGTCGGTTTGCGACTGGTTCAAGGCCTCCACCATTTGCGGCAACAGGCCCGTGTCGGCGCCGTTCTCGGGACGAACGGTATAAGGCGGAAAATGTGCCGCGCCGATCCGCACCAGTTGCGCCGCCTCGATGGGCAACGCCAGGAAAACGGCCAGAGCAGCCAGCAGCAGACGCGAGGTCATCCCCATCGATGAAAACGTCAAGATAACCCACTCCCCAAAAGTCCCCATCAATACAATCAAGCTAGGCGGTTTCAGCCACTTAGCCAGCCACACGATCGTTTAAGGCACTGTTCGACTATTGTTTTTCTTCAAGCACCAGGATCAAGGCTTGCTCGGCCAGCTCATCGAGACTCAGGCTGCCTTCGGTGCGAAACCAGGTGGTGGTCCAGGATAGCGCTCCCGTGAGGAACCGCCGGGTAATGAACACGTCCCCGCGAATATACCCGGCCTCCTTGGCCTGGCCCAGGACCTCGAGCCACAAGTCTTCATAAATATCACGCAGGGCCAACACCTGCCGTTGCCCTTGCTCCGATAGCGAACGCCATTCATAGACCAGCACCGCCATCGCCTCGCCGGTGCCGCCCATGATCGACTGCAATTCGCAGCGGATCAGCGCCAGTACCCGCTCGCGCACGCTATCGGCCTCGGCCAGGGCGGCGCGCATCAAGGCGGTGTTGTAGCGGATGGTTTCTTCCATCACCGCCCGCAGGATCTCATCCTTACTCTTGAAATGGTGAAAGATGCTGCCCGATTGAATGCCCACGGCACTGGCCAGGTCACGCACCGTGGTGCGCTCGAAGCCTTTGTTGCGAAACAGGTGGGCGGCGGTCTGGAGCAGTTTGCCGCGAGCACTGTCCGGGTCGGTCAGTTGCCCGTTGTCGACCAGCTCACGCATCACGCCCAGGGCTTTTTGCTCGTCCACCCATTCTCTCCTACAGTCGATCAACCAACGCGCGGGCATTGCACACCAAATCATCAGTGGCGCGGGCAATTTAAGCCGAGCGAGCCAACCAAGCAAGCGCTCGGCAGAAGAACCCGCGGTCGTTTACAGACCAAGCGCTTGCTTGGTAGTCTCGATCCACCTTTGCCGGAGGCAACGCCATGCCAAAAACGATCCGTATCGGTTGCGCCAGCGCCTTCTGGGGCGATACCTGTACCGCGGCGGCGCAACTGGTCGAGGGCGGGGCTCTGGATTACCTGGTGTTCGACTATCTGGCCGAGGTGACGATGTCGATCATGGCCGGCGCGCGCCTGAAGGACCCGCTGAGCGGCTATGCCACGGACTTCATCGAGGTCCTCACACCGCTGCTGCAGCGTTTGCATGCCGATGGGATCCGCGTCATCAGCAACGCCGGCGGGGTCAACCCCCAAGCCTGTGCGAAGGCCCTGCAAGCGGCCTGCGACCAGGCGGGCGTGCCGTTGAAGATCGCCGTGCTGCTGGGCGATGACCTGCAACCGCAATTCGAACAACTCGCCGCCCAGGGCATCCGTGAAATGTTCAGTGGCGAGCCCCTGCCATCGGCGTGCGTCTCCATCAACGCCTACCTCGGCGCACCCGGCATCGTCGAAGCGTTGCGCCTGGGAGCCGACGTCGTGATCACCGGCCGCGTGGTGGACAGCGCCGTGGTCAGCGCCGCCCTGATACATGAGTTCGGCTGGGCCTGGCACGATTACGACAGATTGGCCCAGGCCGCGCTGGCCGGGCATCTGATCGAATGCGGCGCCCAGTGCACGGGCGGCAACTTCACCGACTGGCAGGACGTACCGGATTACGAACACATCGGCTTTCCCATCGTCGAGGTCAGCGCCGACGGCCAGTTCCTGGTCACCAAGGCCGAAGGCAGCGGCGGGTTGATCACGCCGTTGACCGTTGCTGAGCAGTTGCTTTACGAAATCGGCGACCCGCAAGGCTATCTTCTGCCGGACGTGATCTGTGATTTCAGCCAGGTCAGGTTGGTCCAGCAAGGCAGGCACGCCGTACGGGTCCACGGGGCCAAGGGCCTGCCACCCACCGACCAGTACAAGGTTTGCGCCACCTGGCCGGACGGCTGGCGCTGCACCGCCACCTGCCTGATCGCCGGCATCGATGCGGTGACCAAGGCTGGCCGAGTCAGTCAGGCGATCATCAACAAGACTTCGCAAATGTTCGATCAGCGTGGCTGGGCGCCCTACAGCGAAGTGAATGTCGAACTGCTGGGCAGCGAAGCCACTTACGGCCAGCATGGCCGGCGTCGGGACAGCCGTGAGATCGTCATCAAGCTGGCGGTACGGCACCCGGACAAGCAGCCGCTGACGCTGTTTTCCAGGGAAATCGCCCAAGCCGCCACCGGCATGGCGCCAGGGCTGACCGGCCTGGTCGGCGGCCGGCCGACGGTGTCCCCGTTGATTCGCCTGTTCTCGTCCCTCATCGATAAAGCCAATTGCCAGCCCGAAATCGAAATCGACGGCCAACGCCACCCTTGTCCCCTGCCCACTTTCGAACCACTGGACACCGCCGACCTGCCAGTCGCCCCGGACCTGCCCAAACCCCAGGGCCGGGCCGATGCCAGCGTGCCGCTGGTCAAACTGGCGGTGGCGCGCTCCGGCGACAAGGGCAACCACAGCAACATTGGCGTGATCGCCCGCAAGCCCGAATACCTGCCCTGGATCGCCGAAGCGCTGACGCCACAGGTGCTGGTCGACTGGATGAGCCACGTGCTCGACCCGCGATTGGGCCGAGTCGAACGCTGGTACCTGCCGGGCACTCACAGTTTGAATTTCCTGCTGGAAAACGCCCTTGGTGGCGGCGGTGTCGCCAGCCTGCGCATCGATCCCCAGGGCAAGGCGTTCGCCCAGCAGTTGCTGGAGATCCAGATACCGGTGCCGCAGCACATTGCAGACCGGGTCAACTAAGGGATGGTCGCCATGGCCCATGTCAGTCACACATGATGAGCAGGTTGAATTGAATCTGTGGCGAGGGGATTTATCCCCGCTGGGCTGCGCAGCAGCCCCCAAAACAGTCAACTCAAACCATTGCACGCATTTAGGGCCGCTTCGCGCCCCAGCGGGGATAAATCCCCTCGCCACAGGGTTCTGCGCTAATCCGTTTGAAAGGAGGCTGCATGCCGGTCATCGAATCGCACCTGGATCCCCACAGCGCTGACTTCGCGCGCAACCACGCGGCGATGCTGGCCGGCGTCGAACAGTTGCGCCAGCTCGAACAGGCCGTGGTGGACAAAGCCACCCAGGCCCAGGGCAAGTTCGACCAGCGCGGCCAACTGTTGCCGCGCCAGCGCCTGAACCTGCTGCTCGACCCCGGCGCCCCGTTCCTCGAACTGGCGAGCCTGGCCGGCTACAAACTCCATGACGACAAGGACGGCAGCCAGGCCGGCGGCGGCCTGATCGCCGGGATCGGCTACGTGTCCGGGGTGCGGGTGCTGGTGGTGGCCAACAACAGCGCGATCAAGGGCGGCACCATTTCCCCCAGTGGCCTGTACAAGACCCTGCGCCTGCAACAGATCGCCATGGAAAACAAACTGCCGGTCATTACCCTCGCCGAAAGTGGCGGTGCCAATCTCAATTACGCCGCGCAGATTTTCGTCGAAGGCGCGCGCTGCTTCGCCAATCAGGCGCGGATGTCGGCCATGGGTTTGCCGCAGATCACCGTGGTGCATGGCTCGGCCACCGCGGGCGGTGCCTATCAGCCGGGTCTGTCGGATTACGTGGTGGTGGTGCGCGACAAGGCGCGACTGTTCCTGGCCGGGCCGCCATTGCTCAAGGCCGCGACCGGCGAAGTCGCCACCGAGGAAGAACTGGGCGGCGCACAAATGCATGCGCAAGTGGCGGGCACCGCCGAATACCTGGCCGAGAACGACGCCGACGGCATACGCCTGGCCCGGGAAATCCTCGGCATGCTGCCCTGGAACAGGCAACTGCCGCCACAGTCCGAACCACGCTGGGCGGAGCCACGGTATCCAGCCGAAGAACTGCTGGGATTGATCCCCGACGACCCGAAGAAGCCCTACGACGTGCGGGAAATCATCGCGCGCATTGCCGACGGCTCGAATTTCCTCGAATTCAAAGGCGAATTCGATCCACAGACCATCTGCGGCCACCTGCACATTCGCGGTCATGCCTGCGGCCTGATCGGCAACAACGGACCGATCACGCCCCAAGGCGCGAGCAAGGCCGCACAGTTCATCCAGTTGTGCGACCAGAGCCGCACGCCGTTGCTGTTTTTGCACAACACCACCGGGTTCATGGTCGGCACCGAGTCGGAACGCCAGGGGGTGATCAAGCACGGTGCCAAGATGATCCAGGCCGTGGCCAATGCCCGGGTGCCCAAGCTGACCGTCGTGGTGGGCGGTTCCTATGGCGCCGGCAATTACGCCATGTGCGGTCGCGGGCTCGACCCGCGCTTCATCTTCGCCTGGCCCAACAGCCGCACCGCCGTGATGGGCGGTGCCCAGGCCGGCAAGGTGCTGCGCATGGTCACCGAAGCTACCCAGCTCAAAAACGGCCTGACCCCGGACCCGAAGATGCTGGACCTGCTCGAACAGACCACTGCGCAGAAACTCGACAGCCAGTCCACCGCCCTCTACGGCAGCGCCAACCTGTGGGACGACGGGCTCATCGACCCGCGCGACACCCGCACGCTACTGGGCTATTTGCTGGACATCTGTCACGAGGCCGAGCACCGGCCACTGCAAGCCAACAGCTTCGGCGTGGCCCGTTTCTGAGGACGCTCCACGACTCACAGGAGAACAATAAAAATGATCTTCACCCAGGAACACGAAGCACTGCGGCGCACCGTTCGCCAGTTTGTCGAGCATGACATCAACCCCTACGTCGACGAATGGGAGAAGGCCGGGCGTTTCCCCATCCACGAGATTTTCCGCAAGGCTGGCGAGCTGGGCCTGTTGGGTATTTCCAAGCCACCGGCATTCGGCGGCATGGGCCTGGACTACAGCTATTCGATCGTCGCAGCCGAGGAATTCGGCACCATCCATTGCGGCGGCGTACCGATGTCCATCGGCGTGCAAACCGACATGTGCACCCCTGCCCTGGCCCGCTTCGGCTCCGATGAACTGCGCGAAGCATTCCTGCGCCCGGCCATCCGCGGCGAACAGGTGGGCTGCATCGGTGTCTCGGAGGTCGGCGCCGGCTCCGATGTCGCCGGACTCAAGACCACGGCGCGCAAGGACGGCGACGACTACGTCATCAACGGCAGCAAGATGTGGATCACCAACTCACCAAGCGCCGATTTCATTTGCCTGCTGGCCAACACCTCGGATGACAAACCCCACGTCAACAAATCGCTGATCATGGTACCGATGCACAGCCCCGGCATCAGCCTCGGTCAGCACCTGGACAAACTCGGCATGCGCAGCTCGGAAACCGCCCAAGTGTTTTTCGATGACGTGCGGGTGCCGCAACGCAATCGTATCGGCCAGGAAGGGGCCGGATTCATGATGCAGATGCTGCAGTTCCAGGAAGAACGCCTGTTCGGCGCGGCCAACATGATCAAGGGCCTGGAGCATTGCATCGACAGCACCATCGAGTACTGCAAGGAGCGCAAGACCTTCGGCACGGCCCTGATCGACAACCAGGTGATCCATTTTCGCCTGGCGGAACTGGCCAGCGAGATCGAATGCCTGCGAGCGCTGGTCTACCAGGCCACCGAGCAGTACATCAACGGCCAGGACGTCACGCGGCTGGCGTCGATGGCCAAGCTCAAGGCCGGGCGCCTGGCCCGGGAAACCACCGACAGTTGCCTGCAATACTGGGGCGGCATGGGCTTCATGTGGGACAACCCGGTGGCCCGTGCCTATCGCGACGTGCGACTGGTGTCCATTGGCGCCGGTGCGGACGAGATCATGCTGGGGATCATCTGCAAACTCATGGGGATTTTGCCGGGGAAAAAATAATGAATACATCGCCTGCCAGGCTGCCATCGCGAGCAAGCTTTGCTCCCACAATGCCTGGTGAGTGCATTCGCCTGTGGGAGCAAAGCTTGCTCGCGATGAGGCCCTGATAGCCACCGCAAACCCCAGGAGTGACCATGCCCACCTTCAGCAAGATCCTCATCGCCAACCGCGGCGAAATCGCCTGCCGGATCCAGCGCACCGCCCAGGCCCTGGGTTATCGCACGGTGGCGGTATTCAGCGAAGCCGACGCCGACGCGCTGCACGTGCGCATGGCCGATGAAGCCGTGCTGATCGGCCCGGCTCCGGTGCAGCAATCCTACCTCGACCCTTCGGCCATTCTCGATGCAGCCCGGCGCTGCGGTGCCGATGCGATCCATCCCGGCTATGGCTTGCTCTCGGAAAATGCCGGCTTCGCCAAGGCCTGCGCCGAGGCAAGTCTCGTGTTCATCGGCCCCAGCCCCGAGGCCATCGACCTGATGGGCAGCAAACGTCGCTCGAAAATCGCCATGATCGAAGCCGGCGTTCCCTGTATCACCGGCTACCAGGGCGCCGCCCAGGACGATGACACGCTGCAGCGCGAAGCCGGGCGCATCGGCTACCCGTTGATGATCAAGGCCAGCGCCGGTGGCGGAGGCCGAGGGATGCGCCTGGTCCAGCGCGCCGAGGATCTGCTGGAGCAGTTACGCAGCGCGCGCTCGGAGGCCTTGCACGGCTTCGGCAACGACGAGTTGATCCTCGAACAGGCCTTGCTCGATCCGCGTCATGTGGAGGTACAGATTTTCGGCGACCACCACGGCCAACTGATCCACCTGGGCGAACGCGACTGCTCGATCCAGCGTCGCCACCAGAAAATCATCGAGGAAGCGCCCTGCCCGGTCATGACCGCCGAACTGCGCCAGGCCATGGGCGACGCGGCGCTCAAGGCGGGGCGCGCGGTGAGTTACGTCGGTGCCGGCACCGTGGAGTTCCTGCTCGCTGGGGACGGCCGGTTTTACTTCCTGGAGATGAACACGCGCCTGCAGGTCGAACACCCGGTCACCGAGCTGATCACCGGCCTGGATCTGGTGGCCTGGCAATTGGACGTCGCCGCCGGCAGGCCCCTGCCCCTGCGCCAGGACCAGATGACGCTCAGCGGCCATGCCATGCAAGTGCGGCTGTACGCCGAAGACCCGGCGGCGGATTTCCTGCCCCAGACCGGTCGACTGATCGGCTGGGAGCCGCCCATGCGGGACGGCGTGCGAGTCGACCATGGCCTGTTGGAGGGCCAGGCCATCACCCCGTTCTACGATTCGATGCTGGGCAAACTCATCGTTCACGGCGCCACACGCGAGGAGGCCCGGCGCAAATTGTTGCGAACGGTGGAAGATTGCGTATTGCTTGGCGTCCAGAGCAACCAGCGATTGCTCGCCGCGTTGCTGGCACATCCGCAGTTCATCGACGGCGACTTCAGCACCGGCTTCATCGGGCAGCACTTGGCCAATCATCCGGCGCTCCTGCCTCTTGAGCCCTCGGCCGAACAGCTCGCCATCGCCGCGGCGGCGTTTTATCAAGCCTCACAGGCACGCTATGCCCCTGGCCTGGGCGGATGGCACAACAACATCGGCGCGGAGCTGCACTACCGGATCGGCGCTGGGGAGCACGACTGGGTGCTGAGCCTGGTGGCCGAAACCGGCGGGACGCTCAGCATCCGCAGTGCAGGGCGCTTGATCGAACTGAAACTGCTCGACGTTGACCTCCATGGCGCAACGCTGGTCATCGACGGGATTCGCCGCCGGCATGGGTGGCGCCTCGATGGCCACGATCTTTGGCTGTCTACCCGCCCCGGTGGCCTGCACTTGCAAGACCGGACCCACGCCCCCATCGCCGCCAAGGCCAGTGCCAGCGACGGGACACTCGAGGCGCCAATGGACGGCGCCATCGTCGAGCTGCTGGTCAGTGAAGGCAGCACGGTGCGCCAAGGCCAACTGCTGATAGTGCTTGAGGCGATGAAAATGGAGCACCCGCTCAAGGCCGGCATCGACGGCGTGGTCAGGCAATTGCAGGTCATGCGGGGTGATCAGGTGAAAAACCGTCAGGTTTTGTTGCGTGTCGAAACAGGCCACTAGTCGGATGCCAAGGGTTTGACTACGCTCAAACCCATCAGCACGCCGACACCGGGAACCCTGCGATGCCTCACTGGCTGGTGATTGATCTGGAGGCCACCACCGATGAAGGTGGCTGGCCGGTAACCGAAATGGAAATTATCGAAATCGGCGCCACGCTGGTGAATCGTGACGGCCGCGAGGTGGATCATTTCCAGCGCTTCGTGCGGCCCTTGAGACGACCGCTGCTGACGCCTTTCTGTCGCGAACTGACCCACATTACCCAGGCCAATATCGACGGTGCCGCGCCCTTGACCGAGGTCTGGCCGGCATTCGAGCGCTGGCTGGCGCCGTATCACCCGAATCTGGAAAGCTGGGTCAGTTGGGGCGATTACGACCGCAAGCAACTGCTTCAGGAATGGCAGCACCAGCAATTGCACAGTGTCCTCGGCCAGGTACCGCATATGAACCTCAAGCAACGCTTCGCCAAGGCCCGTCGGCTGGAACGACCACTGGGGCTCAACGGCGCGTTGCAACTGGCTGGCCTGCAGTTCTGCGGTCAACAGCACCGTGCGCTGGAAGATGCCCGCAATACCGCACGGTTATTGCCCCTGGTACTTCCCGGTTGAGCGGCAACCACCTACCGGCCGACAGATGACGAATGTTGAAGCCTTGTGCATACTGGCCGGCCTTTTTCAGCCCCTTTTTCGAGGAATCGCCCATGTTCAAAGTCAACGAGTACTTCGACGGCACCGTCAAGTCGATCGCTTTTGGCACTGCCGAAGGCCCTGCGACCATCGGCGTCATGGCACCGGGCGAATATGAGTTCGGCACGGCCCAACGTGAAATCATGCACGTCGTCTCCGGCGCCCTGACCGTGAAGCTGCCTGACAGCACCGACTGGGAAACCTACGAGGCCGGCAGCCAGTTCAATGTGCCGGCCAACAGCAAGTTCCAGCTCAAAGTGGCCGTCGATACCGCCTACCTGTGTGAATACCGCGGCTGATTCGGCAGATAACCCTGCGGCGAGGGGATTTATCCCCTCGCCACAAAAGCCCTGGCATGGCATCGGGGTAATGAAAAATGCCCGTGTCCAACGACACGGGCATTTTTGTTCACGGATTTTTTTATTCGAGCACTTCAACCGGCATGCCGACTTCAAGCCGACCGTCGCTGTCGTTGACCAGGTTCTGGCCGAACATCGCACCGTCCGGTGTCGAACGGTATCGCTGCAACGTGGCAAAGGGTTCGCGATTCGGATCGCGCTCGCCGGTCTGCGGATCGACCGTGGTCATGATGCAACGCGAACATGGCTTGACCAGGCGGAATTCCACCTCGCCGATACGAATACGCTTCCAGCCGTCCTCGGCAAACGCCTCGCTGCCCTCGACCACCAGGTTGGGACGAAAGCGCAACATTTCCAGCGGGCGACCGACCCGGCTCGACAGGTCCTGCAAGGACGCCTGACCAATCAGCAGCAGCGGGAAACCATCGGCAAAGGCGACCTTGTCGTCATCCTTGCCATAACCGGCTGCCGTGGTGCGCGCCAGTTCCACAGGCACGTGCACCAACCGGGTAGGATTGCCGATGAACTCGCTGACCCAGGCCGCAGCCTCGTCACCGGCATCCGGCACACGCAAAGTGTCACGCCAGATGATCACCCCGCGCCGCTGCTCCTCCAGGACCGGCGGCAGCGGCACATCGATGGCCTCATGGCCCGGCGCACTGAGCGTCAGGCCGCCGGCCTCGTTCCACAGGGCCGAAAGCTGGCTCATCTTCGCCACGGCGCGCTGGGTCAGGAAACGACCGGTGCCCTCATCCACCAGCATCCAGCGCCGGTCACCGTCCAGCCCGAGCTTGTCCAGGCCAATCCCTTGCAAGGGCTGGCCCTTGCCGGACTTCAACGGATACCGATACAGCGCGCTCAGCCGCAACATGGTCAACTTCCCTGGTGGCGAAAAAATGCCACCTTATACGAGCCGGCCATTGAAGCAAACCACCATCAGCTTCAGTCGAGCATCAGCCGCTGACGCACCACATCGACCAGCTTGTCCGGCTGGAATTTGGAGAGGAAATTGTCGCAACCGACCTTCTTGACCATCGAATCGTTGAAGCTGCCGGACAGCGAGGTGTGCAGTACCACATAGAGCCCACGCAAGCGCGGATCGTTGCGGATTTCGGTGGTCAGGCGGTAGCCGTCCATTTCCGGCATTTCCGCATCGGTGAAGATCATCAGCAATTTATCGGTCATCACCTCGCCACTATCGGCCCAGGCCTTGAGCATGTTCAGCGCTTTCAGGCCGTCGCTGGCGATGTGCATTTTCACGCCCAGTTGACCCAAGGTATCGCGCAGTTGCGAGAGCGCGACGTTGGAGTCATCCACCAGCAACACTTCGCGGCCACGAGCGCGCTCCAGCACCGGGTCTTCGAGTTTGTCCCGGGAGACCTTGGCGTTGTATGGCACGATTTCGGCCAGGACTTTTTCCACGTCGATGATTTCCACCAACTGATCGTCCACCTTGCTGATGGCCGTCAGGTAATGCTCGCGACCAGCGCTGGTCGGCGGTGGCAGGATGGCTTCCCAGTTCATGTTGACGATGCGGTCGACACCGCCCACCAGGAACGCCTGAACCGAGCGGTTGTATTCGGTCACGATAATCGTGCTGTTCGGACCCGGCACCAGCGGGCGCATGCCAATGGCCTGGGACAGGTCGATCACCGGCAACGTCTGGCCCCGTAGATTGACCACACCGCACACGAACGGGTGACGCTGCGGCATGAGGGTCAGCTTGGGCAGTTGCAGGACTTCCTGGACCTTGAACACGTTAATGGCGAACAACTGTCGACCCGCGAGGCGGAACATGAGAATTTCCAGGCGATTCTCACCCACCAGTTGGGTTCGCTGATCTACTGTGTCGAGAATGCCGGCCATCGATGACTCCTGGGCTTGTTCGGTTGAATCCAATAAAAGAGATATCGGCTGCACGAACCGAATCTTGACCCCGGATAAAATACGAGCGAGGGGCATTGATGTCACATTAACATCATGCTTTACTGGCTTCATGATTTTCACCTGCAATTTCCCCTGCCGCGCGACCCTGGTTCGCGTGCAAAGTTCCCTTGTCTAAGGGATTCCCCTAGGCACAATCAGGTCCAACCTGATATTCCCGTTATCCAATAGCCATTAATGTGACGCCATTCTCATTGCTGAACGGAGTCAGGCTTTTGTGCGCGACCACAGGACATCGGACCTGCAGCCTCTCGGCCGATCCCGCCCGTGCAATCGTTAGCGAATTTGCCTTCGCTGAACGGCCCGGGCATGTCGCCGTGCGTCCGTTCGCGGTCGTCCTTGAGATCCAGCCGTTCGCCATACGCGGTTTTCTTTCGCCTGACATGATGTTGTGGAGATAAGCATGCCGAACGATCGTAGAAACTGGAGTCAGCGTCTTCCCGAGCTTCTGATCGAGGCCGAGACGCTGTTGGCCAAGTCGGAGGAATGCCTGAGCCATCTGCAATTGATCAACAACGACAAGGATGCCATCGATTGCATGCTCAGCACCTTGCTGAAACTCTCGAACAAGGCCAATGCCCTGGCGCTGGAAGCCGTTTCGGAGTTTTCGCTGCACATCCATGGCTTGCTCAGCCACGCGCAGAACCACATGCAGTTGCATGACCAGGCCCTGGATGCCCTGAAGGATTGCCTCACCCTGATGGCCTGGCAATTGGAACTGGTCGATCACACCACCGGCCAGCTGAGCCTGGACAGCAGCGAACAGATCTCGTTGATCGAAGCATTTGCCTTCCAGGTAGGCCAGAGTCCTGGCCAGGCATTGGCAGCGTCACGTCCGCTGGCGTTGGTACCCTACTCCCAGAAACAAGCCTGATACGATGATGCCGGCTCAATGCGGAGTGCCTGGTCCCCTGGTCCATAGCGCTTTCGTCGCGCCATGCCGAACGCGACCAACGAAATGTGAAGTGGTACTATCTCCCGCGTCAGCCACTTCAAGACAGCGCCGTAAAAGCCGCCAACCGAAGCAGCCCTCGACCTGAAACGTTTACCCGACCCGGCCTGTCAGATGCGCTGACCGGCCAGCCCGCAGCGAACATTCATTGGCTCCATCCGCTATGCACGCCAGCCTCAAGTCATTTATCACCTGGCCTCCCTCCCGAGAAAACGCCCGTCGCTTCACATTATTATTGTGCATCTGCTCGACCCTCGGCTGCCTGTTGACCTACCTGTACGCCCATACGGTGCCGTTGAGCTTGCTGGCATTGAATGTCGCGGCAATGACCTGTGTCTGGATCCACCATCGATTGTCGCGCAAATCCATCAAGTTCCAGCCGCAGGAACTGGCCGAGCGGTTGCTCGAGGTCCAGGAAAACGAGCGTCATCGGCTCAGCCGCGAACTGCACGACGACATTGGCCAGTTGCTGACTGCGGCGAAACTGCAAGGCGAATGGCTCAAGCACCGGATGCCGGAAGAATTGCAGGGCCAGTGCGCGCTCCTGTGCGAGACCCTGGACGAAACCCTCAACAAGGTCCGCGATGTATCGGCGATCCTCAACCCCAGGGAACTGGCCAGCCTCGGGCTTGAAGCCAGCCTGCGGGCGCATTTGCTCAAGACCCTGGCCAATGCCCCGGTAAAATGGAGCCTCGATTGCCAACAGCGCATGACAGGCATCCCCGAGGAGATGTCGGTCGCGGTGTTCCGGATCACACAGGAGGCGGTCACCAACATCTTGCGCCATGCCCGGGCGACGAATCTGCTGGTACGCTTGCAACGCCTGCCCGACGGCCTGACCCTGCTGATCAGCGACGACGGCCAGGGGTTTGTCCCGGCCACCCACCCCGCTCGTGAAGGTCAACGGGGCATGGCCGGCATGTCGGAGCGGGTCGAACAATTGGGCGGTACCCTCAAGATCATCAGCGAAGCCGGCAAAGGCACGCACATCGAAGCACGCTTTCCCTGGGCGCCGCGTGCCCTGGAACGAGCCAGTAAGAATAAGGTTCTCCTTTGATTTGTAATTTGCTTCTGGTAGATGACCACTCCCTGATCAGGGCTGGCGTACGTGCGCTGGTCACGGACATCCCGGGCTATGCCGTCATCGGCGAAGCCAATGACGGCACGCAATTGGTGGAATTGGTAGAACGGCTGAACCCCGACATCGTGCTGCTGGACATTTCCATGAAGGACACCAGCGGCCTGGATGCCTTGCAACAGCTCAAGCGGGTGCGTCCCCATAGCAAGGTGCTGATCCTGTCCATGCATACGGATCCAGCACTGATCATGCAGGCGCTGGAATCCGGAGCCCATGGCTACCTGCTCAAGGACACCAGCGCCAATGAGCTCAAACACGCCCTGGAGGCGCTGCGCAACAACGAACGCTACCTGAGCCCGGCCATCGCCCATACCGTGATCAACCAGGCACTGATCCGCGTCCAGAAGCAGCAGCCGGACCCCGCCCAGGCCCATAACCTGACCGCACGCCAGCTGGAAATATTGCGGCTGATCGTGCGCGGCAAGTCCACCCGGGAAATTGCCAACGGCCTGAACCTGAGCATCAAGACCGTCGAAACCCACCGGGCGCAAATCATGAAGCGCCTGCAGATCCATGACGTGGCCGGACTTGTGCTCTTCGCCGTGCGCGAAAAAATCATCAGCCTGGACGATTGAGCGCCGCCGCAGCGCCCAACAGCGGCGAATCGGACGGCAGGTGCACGCGCAGAGCCTTCGGGCGGACAGTGAAGCGCAGGGTGTCCACCTGCAACGGCTCGCCATCGAGATTGATATCCAGGCCTTGGGCGACCTTGATCTCCACCCATGGCAAGCGCGCGCGGACAAACATGTTATCGATGCCCAGGCCTCCCGCCAGCAAGTCCTTCAACGTACTGACCACTTCCTGAGGCGCCGGCAGGATGCTGATGTCCAGCAACCCATCATCGGCCAAGGCCTGCGGGCACAGCACATGACCTCCCCCCGCCTGCCGGCCATTGCCGATACCCAGCGCGAGCAAATCGCCTCGCCAGTGAAAATCGGGACCCTGCAACTCGCCATAGGCGGCACTCAGCTCACTGAATCGCGTTAGGCCGGTGAACAGGTAGGCCGCGCCCCCCAGGACTTTCTTGAGATCCTCGGAAGTGTTCGCCGTCACCTGGCTGCCGAAACCGCCGGTGGCCATGTTCAGGAAAATCCGGCCGCAGACTTCGCCCACATCCACGGCCTGCGGCGCAACGTCGAGCAAATCCAAGGCCTGCGCAGGTTCCAACGGAACACCGGCGGCCCGGGCAAAATCGTTGGCAGTGCCCAACGGCAGCAGTACCAGGCTGGCATCGCTCGACTTGAGGACGATCGCTTCGGCGATATCGCGCAAGGTTCCATCACCGCCGCCGGCGATCAGTCGCGTATAACCGGCTTCCAGCGCCTCATCGACGCATCGTTGGGCGTCACCGGCCTCCCAGGTCAACCGTACCGCCAGCTCCCAACCCTGCTCGCGCTTGAGCATCACGGCCGTGCGAACCTCTTCGTTGAGCGCTTGCTTGCCATGCAAAATCAACAGCGCCTTGCCTTTGCTCATCGTTGTCTCCGTCATTGGAAGGTTCAGGAAATGGGACCGCTCATTTGACCGAAAAAGTCTCGGCGCACCTCAATTTATTAAAAAGGGCAGGAGGTTTGCCCCAGGAAAGAACCCGCTGGGCCGCTCGCCTGATCGGTACACCTTGATTCGAAGAGTTTTCTTACAAGACCTGGCGAATCCGCTCAATTGACCCTCTAGCGGTATTGAGACACCTTGGCCTTCTGTTTTGCTGGAACGCTAAAACCTCATCACACAAGGAAGCACTTACCCATGGATGGATACATCACGGCTCGCCGGGGCCCGCTCAGTCGTTCGAACAGTTATGGCCAAGGGGATGAACCGTCCCATGCATAACCGTGAATACAAGCTGCTGCCCCGGCAGCGCGCCCCCCTCGGGAGCGAGCAGGCCGATACTCGAAACGAATGCAAAAGTTGCAGTAATCCCGTTGGAGGAATTGATTTGGAACCGCGCGTCGTTGAACTGGAAACCCACCTCAAATACATCCGCAAAGACATGGATGAAATTCGCACCGACGTAAAGGTGATCCGCCACAGGCTGGCCTATTCGGCTGGCGCCGCAGCGGTGGTGCTCGGCCTGTTGGGCTGGATTGCCAACAATCGATTCGATCAGCTGGTGATGCTGCTCACGCGCTGAAGGTGAGGTGCATGAAGGCCCGGGTACCCGACTCGGGCCGGAGAACAGCTAACCCAGGACTTCGCTCAAGGGAATGAAACCCACTTCATCGCCCTCAACCAGCGTCTGCCCCTCAAGCACTTCGACCAGCCCCTCGGCCCAGGCCGCGCTGCGCAGGACTCCCGAGCTTTGATTGCGGTAGATGATCGCTCGACCATTCTCCATGCGACCTCGCAAATACTCTCGTCGACTGCCTGCCTTTGGCCAGGCGAAACCGGCCGGCACCTTGAACTTGAGCGGCGCCACCGACTGGACGCCTTGGCGCCTTAGCAGGTAGGGCCTTGCCAACAGCGCGAAAGTCACGAGGGTCGAGGCAGGGTTTCCAGGCAGGCCTATGACTGGCACGCCACGGTAATGCCCGAACGTCAGCGGCTTACCCGGCTTGATAGCGAGCTTCCAAAGCGCCAGCTCGCCGTCCTCGCGCAAGGCGATGCCCAGGAAGTCCGCCTCGCCCACCGATACCCCGCCGGTGGACAGGATCAGATCGACATCTGACAACTGTGCCAGGCGCTCACGGGTGGCCGATAAATCGTCGGGGAGGATACCCGCGTCAACCACTTCACAGCCCAGGTGTTGCAGCCAGCCACACAGCAGCACGCGGTTGCTGTTATAGATCTGGCCTGGGCCCAGCGCCTGACCGGGTTCGACCAGTTCATCCCCCGTGGACAGGACCGCAACGCGGACCTTGCGCACCACTTCCAGCGTTGCACAGCCCAAGGATGCCGCCAGCCCCAGCTCGATCGGCCCCAAGCGAGTGCCGGCAGCAAGAACCTGCTCCCCAACGGTAGCTTCCTGTCCCTGGGGGCGAATGTTCTGTCCGCTGACCATGGGCTCGGTAAACCGCACGCGCTGGTCGCTTTCAACCACGGCGTTTTCCTGCATCTCGACGCAATCGGCGCCGGCCGGGACTGGCGCCCCCGTGAAGATCCGCGCACACGTGCCAGCGGCCAGCGGTTCCGGTGCCTGTCCGGCAAAAACCCGCTGGCTGACCCTCAACGGCTCGCCATTCCAGTCAGCCAGCCGCAAGGCATAGCCGTCCATGGCGCTGTTGGGCCATGGCGGCAAATCAAGGGTCGACACCAGGTCCTCAGCCAGCACTCGCCCTAGCGCTGCGGCCAAAGGCAAATGCTCACGCTGGACAATCGGTGTGGCCGTGGCCGCCGCCATCTCCAGCAGCCGCTCCAACGCAACCTCAACGGCCATCAAGGCACCGCCCTTGCCCGGTTTACCCACGGGATTCACACGGATCTGCCTGTTTCAAATGAGCCACGAAATTGCACGGCCGATGCCGCACATCCAGCTGTTCAGCCAGGATGCCATCCCATCCGGTACGCACCGCGTTGGTCGAACCCGGCAGGCAACATACCAGCGTGCCATTGGCCAGGCCTGCCAGCGCGCGGGACTGCACGGTGGAAGTGCCGATGTCAGCCACGGATATCTGCCGGAACAACTCGCCGAAGCCATCGACCTGCTTGTCCAGCAGGCAGGTGACGGCTTCCGGCGTGCTGTCACGCCCAGTGAAGCCGGTGCCGCCAGTGATCAGCACCACCTGCACCACGTCCTCGGCAATCCAGGTCGCGACTTGCGCACGGATCTTGTACAAATCATCTTTGAGCAGGACCCGCGCCGCCAGGTTGTGGCCGGCCGCTGTGAGCCGATCAACGAAGACCTGCCCGGACGTATCGGTTTCCAGGGTACGGGTATCACTGACAGTCAGCACCGCGATATTGAGCGGCACGAAAGGTACATCAGCCTTGGCTTTCATAGGCTCGTCCAGTTGTGGAGGAAACAGCCCGGTGTTATATCACAGCGCTTCATTTTTTCGCCCGTGCGGAGACACGCCATGACCTCGAACACGCCACTGCCCTCCTGCTCCATCCTGCTCTTGGCGGGCGGACGCGGACAACGCATGGGCGGCCAGGACAAAGGCCTGGTGCACTGGCAGGGCGAACCGCTGATAGCCCATCTCCATCGCCAGACCCGCGCCATGAGCGACGACCTGATCATCTCTTGCAACCGCAATAGGCAACATTATGCGATGTATGCCGATCAGTTGGTGCATGACGAGGAAGGCGACTTCCCCGGGCCGCTGGCGGGCATCCGGGCAGGCCTCAAGGCAGCGAAGCATCCATATTTGCTGGTGCTGCCATGCGACGTACCGCAAATCGACTCAAGCCTGCTCGACAACATGCGCAAGATGGCCAGCCAACACCCCGACAAACCACTGATGGTGCGGCACGGCGAGCACTGGGAGCCGCTGCTGTGCGTCATTCCGTTGGTCCTGGCAGGAAGCTTCGAACACGCCTGGAGCGAAGGCGAACGCAGCCCCGGCCGAATCATGCGCGCACTCCACGCCGTTGCATTGCAATGCCCGGCCGACGATCCCCGGCTGGCCAACCTGAACACGCCGGAGTTACTGGCCCAACATAAAGGCGTGTCAGATTGACACTAGCCAGGAACTTGCGCGCGATGTATACGTCTGAAGGTCAGTAACTTGAAGAATCCATTTCGGAGAAACACCATGATACAACGGACCCTCGCCACGTTCATGCTCGCTCTGGGCCTCGCCACCCTTGCCGGGTGCGCATCGCCAACAGTGATCACCTTGAATGACGGTCGCGAAATCCAGGCCGTCGATACTCCACATTACGATGAAGAAAGCGGCTTCTACGAATTTGAGCAACTGGATGGCAAGCAGACTCGTGTGAACAAGGATCAGGTTCGTACCGTTAAGGATTTGTAATCTGTAACGTTGCTGCCCGATGTTGCTGGAAAAACCGGCGCTTCCTGAAGAGGGAAGCGCCGGTTTTTTTTGGGGCTTGGGGCTTGGGTGTATATCCGTTGCTGCGGTAACGGCCACTTAGGGTTCCGCCCTTACGGCGGCTCACTTTTGAAGAGCGCAAAAGTAAGCAAAACGCTTTTGCCCCACCACTCGGTGCCTCGCTAAGGCTCGGCATGCCTGAACGAAGGCATTGCTCCGTGGGCCGCCGCGAAGGGCCATCCATGGCCCAGCGCGGCTAACCCGGCATCCATGCCGGGTTGCCCACTGCGCAATACCTTCGTTCAGCCAGCGTGGTTAACGGGGCGCCGAGATCAACGTCCACCGCGAGGCGGCCTAACAGCCGACCTGGCTCTTGGTGAGACCGCGTTTCTCCTGTGGGAGCGAGCCTGCCAGTTAAAAACTGTTACCTATGTGCGTGAACTGATTTGTAACCCATGTGGGTGAGTCATACCGGCAAAGCGTTTTTGGTTACTTTTGGCGCTCTTCCAAAAGTGACCCGCCGTAAGGGCGGAACCCTAAGCCGCCGTTACCTAAATAACGGATATACACACCATACCCCGAACAAAAAAACTACCACTGCAACGAAATACCGCTCTCGAACACCCGCTCCTGCCCCGTAACCGGATCAACGAAACGCAACCCCTGAGCCAGCAGCTTAAGCGGATTAGCGTAATCATCCTCAACATCCCGAAGCACATCAGGATAAAACGGATCGTTGCAAATCCCCGCCCCAAGGGCATTCATGTGAACCCGCAACTGATGCTTCTTGCCCGTAACCGGATACAAGCCATACCGCCACAGCTCGCCATTGCGCTCCAGCACTTCGATGGCCGTTTCGGTATTGGGCTCGCCCGGCCCTTCCTGCATCCGGAAGAACGGCTCGCCATCGATCATCCGGCTTTTATGCACCCGGGGAAAGGTCAACCCGGGCAATGCACGGGCAATGGCCTGGTAGCGTTTCTCGATCTGCCGCGTCGGGAATAACGACTGATAGGCCGAACGTGTGTGCGGGTTGGCCGAAAACAACACCAGCCCGGCCGTATGCCGGTCGATGCGGTGCAAGGGCACCAGATGCGGATTGTCCAGCCGCCGGATCAATCGCCGCAACAAGGTTTGCTCGACGTATTCGCCCGCCGGGGTGACAGGCAGAAAATGCGGTTTGTCTGCCACCACCAAGTGCTCGTCGACATACAGGATCGACTCCACCACCGGGATCGGCTTCTCGTCGGGCACTTCACGGAAGTAGTGAATGCGCAGGCCTTCGCGGTACGGCAAATCGACAGGGATGGCCTTGCCCTCCCCATCCAATACCCGGCCCCGGGCGATCCGGTCCAACCACTGCTCGCGACTGATGGCGCTGAAATGCTCGCACAGGCACTCCAACACCGTCGACCAGGAACCGGGCGGCAGATACAGCGTACTGGCCTGATGATGAGCGGCGGAAAACGATGGACCGGACATTGAAAACTCTTAGGCATTTTTTGCAGGGCGGCATTATCCGACAGTCGCACCAGCCAGCCCAGCGATGATTGCTTTACGCCGTGACTGACGTCGATTTTGCCGCCGCTTCGGTGAACTCCTTCAACCAGCGCAGCACCTCCACCGGCTCCCAGCGACCTGGATCGTACAGCGCGTAGAGCAAGCCCTGGTAACCCACCACATCCAATTGTTTGTGATAGCCGGCGCGCTGGAACAACGCTTCGATCTCGGCAAAACAAGTGTTGAAATGCAGCTTATTGAACGGCGTCTTGCCTTCGGTCACCAGGCCATCCAGGCGCAGTTCCAGGACTGCCTCACGCACAACGTCCGCGGACATCCTGTTTACACTGCTTTTCAGTTGTTCGACATTGACCAAGGGGGAACACTCCAGATAGCTGTATGCACATACAGTAACCGAAGCACACTAGTTTCGCCAACCGCCGTATCAGGAACCGACGGACGAACCGCTCAACGGAGGAAGGTCACGATCTGTTCGGCCTCGAAGGGCCATTCCAGCTCGGCACCGGTATCCAGCCTGCGCAGCACGGGGATACGCAGCGCATAATCGTCCACCCAGTCTTCACGCTCTGAAATGTCTACCAGCTCCACCAACAATCCATGTTCGACGAAAGGCATCAGCACCCCTTCTGCAACTTCACATAGATGACACCCCAGGGTGCCGAACAGCTGGCATTCAGGAAGCATGGTGGGTAGACCCAAAAAAGATAGACGGTCATTCTAGGCCCACCCCGGGAAACCGTCGAGTCGCTGGCTCGCTCCAGGGTGTTTCGGTAAAACGCTGATGCAAATCACTGAACACAAATGCTTTTCCAGCGACGCTTGGCGCATTTTCCCCTCTACGCTGTAGGTTGTAGCCTTGAAACGGAGTTCCCCTTGTTCGCCAATCTGCTGATCATCCTTGCCTCGTCCCTGGTGGTCATCGCCTTGTTCAGGCGGCTGCGCCTGCCACCCGTGCTGGGTTATCTCTGCGTCGGGTTGGCGGTCGGGCCTACCGCGCTGGACTGGGTGAACGACAGCGAAGAATTGCCAGACCTGGCCGAGCTCGGGGTGGTGTTCCTGCTGTTCTCGCTGGGGCTGGAGTTTTCCCTGTCGAAAATGCTCGAACTGCGTCGGGTCGTGTTCGGCCTGGGCAGCCTGCAGGTGCTGTGCTCGGGAGCGGTCCTGGCGGGATTGCTGGCATTGTGTGGCGCGCCGGTGATCGCCGCGTTGCTGCTCGGCGCAGGCCTGGCGTTGTCCTCCACTGCTATCGTCAGCAAGGAATTGACCAGCCTGGGAGAGATCTTCAGCAGCCACGGCCAGAACGCCATCGGCGTGTTGTTGTTCCAGGACGTTGTCGCGGTGCTGTTGTTGACCTTGGTGCCGGTATTCGCTGGCAGCAGCGAGCACCCGTGGTACTGGGCGCTGCCCTTGACCCTGGGCAAGACCCTGGTTTTGTTCGGTGGCCTGCTGCTGACCAGTCGGCTGCTGTTGCCCAGGCTGTTCCATGAGGTGGCTGCGTCCCGGTCCGCCGAACTGTTCGTGCTGCTTGCCCTGGTAATCGTGTTGCTGACGGCGTGGCTGACCCATCTGCTCGGTTTGTCGCCGGCCCTGGGGGCTTTCCTGGCGGGCATGTTGCTGGGGGAAAGCCACTATCGGCATCAGATCGAAGCTGACATACGCCCGTTTCGCGACATCCTGCTGGGGCTGTTCTTCGTCAGCATCGGCATGCTGATCGACCTGCAGCTGTTCCTCGATGACGGCTTGTTGATCCTGGGTTTGACCCTCGGCTTGATGCTCATCAAGGGCTGCGTGGTCGCCGCCCTGGTTAAATGGCGCGGCAGCGACGGTGAAACGGCCTGGCGCAGCGGCCTGGCCCTGGCCCAAGGTGGTGAGTTCTGCTTTGCCCTGATGGCACAGATGCAGCAAAACCGCCTCATGCCCGCCGACATCAGCGGCCTGCTGCTGGCCGCGACATTCTGCTCGATGCTACTGACCCCGCTGTTGCTGCGCGCGGCACCACGCATCGCTGCGCGCCTGCATCGCAAACCCAACGAAGAAGCACAACTGGACCAGATCAGCGCACTCAATGCCGGCTTGTCGGGTCACGTAGTCATTTGCGGCTACGGTCGCGTCGGCCAGTCCATCGGGCGCTTCCTGCGCCGCGAAGGCCAGGCGTTCGTCGCCCTGGATGACGACCCGGTGATCATCCAGGAAGCCACCGTCGGGGAAAACTGCGTGCATTATGGAGATTCGCGACGAAGTGACCTGCTTGCGGCCGTTGGCTTGAGCCGCGCCAGGTTGCTGGTGATCGCGGTGGACAAGACCGACATCGCTATCACCGTGCTCAAGGCGGCTCGACAGGTCAACCACCAGATACCCATCCTGGTGCGTACCCGTGACGACAGCCAACTGGCCGAGTTGCAGGCTGCCGGGGCCAGCGAAGTGGTCCCGGAACTGTTGGAGTCGAGCCTGATGCTGGCCTCCCACGCCCTGATCATGCTGGGCCTGCCCGAGCAACAGGTCCGGCATCATGTGGATCAGGTGCGTCACGACCGTTACCGTCTGCTCCATGGCTTTTATCCCGGTAACCAGGACAAGGAGCCTTAGTGGCCTGTGTGGTTAGTTCGTTAGTGCGACGATCAGTCCTGGCTGACCGCGCCGATCTTGTGAATCGACAGGTCGGCGCCGTAATACTCTTCTTCCTGGGTCAGGCGCAGCCCCAGCACAGCCTTGATCACCCCATAGACCGCAAAGCCTCCGGCCAGGGCGACGACAACACCCAGCACCGTGCCGAACAACTGGCTGATCAGGCTGACCCCACCCAGGCCACCCAGGGCAGTCTGGCCAAAGATGCCACAGGCAATACCGCCCCAGACCCCGCACAATCCGTGCAATGGCCAGACGCCGAGCACATCGTCGATCTTCCACTTGCCCTGGGCCGCAGTGAAGCACCAGACAAACAAGGCACCGGCAATGGCACCGGTGGCCAGCGCACCGACCGGGTGCATCAGGTCGGAACCGGCACAGACGGCCACCAACCCGGCCAGCGGGCCGTTGTGCAGGAAACCTGGGTCATTGCGCCCGACAATCAATGCCGCCACGGTACCGCCCACCATGGCCATCAACGAATTGACTGCCACCAGCCCGCTCACCCCGGGCAAGGTCTGGGCGCTCATCACGTTGAAACCGAACCAGCCGACAATCAGGATCCACGAACCCAAGGCCAGGAATGGAATGCTCGAAGGCGCGAATGCCACCAGGCGACCGTCCCGGTAGCGGCCGTTACGCGGCCCCAGCAAGAGCACGGCAGCCAGCGCCAGCCAGCCGCCCATGGCATGCACCACCACGGAGCCGGCGAAGTCATGGAAACTGGCGCCGAACCGGGCTTGCAGCCAGGCCTGCAGACCCAAATTGCCGTTCCAGACCAAGCCTTCGAAAAACGGATAGACAAACGCCACGATCAGCACCGTGGCACACAACTGCGGTGCGAACCGCGCACGCTCGGCAATACCGCCGGAGATGATGGCTGGGATCGCGGCGGCAAAGGTCAGCAGGAAGAAGAACTTCACCAGGCTGTAGCCATGATCGGTACTGAGCGCCGCCGCCGGTTGCAGGAAAGTCACACCGTAGGAAATCCAATAGCCTATGAAGAAATAGGCCAGGGTCGAGACCGCGAAATCGCTGAGGATTTTCGACAGCGCATTGACTTGGTTCTTTTGTCGGACCGTTCCCACTTCAAGGAACGCAAAGCCGGCATGCATGGCCAGAACCATGACTGCGCCAAGCAGGATGAACAGCGTGTTGGAGCTGTGGACCAGACTGTCCACGGCACTTTGCATATTTTCCATGGTATTGGCAGACCTGAAAAAGTTGAAAAAAGCACCAAACCGGCTCGCTCACCCCGCAAGCGCACCAAGTTGAAACAGCTCATCTGCCGAACGCAGGCCGATGAACCGCTTTGGTGCGCAAGAACGGGAAAAACGAAATCCCGCCTGGAGGTGCTTCGCGGGTTTTGATTATTTGGGTTAAGGTTTTGCGGGCTTTCGCCCAGCTTCAGCGCACTGGCGCAGGCTGACGCACCAGTACATGGCAAAAGCCTGAGCAAAAGTTGTACCAGTCACTTGTACTGAACCTTCCCGCAAGGCTCATACTCGAACGTTTCAGACGTCACTTACGGAGATCCACCGATGGCCAGAACCCAGGCAAAGACTGCTCAAGAAATCCTGATGGAAGATTTCCAGACGCTGGTCAGCGACACGGAGCGGTTGCTCGATCACACCGCGACACTGGCAGGCGATCAAGCCGATGCACTGCGCAGCCAGATCCACGAAACCCTCTTGCGCGCCCGCGAAACACTAAAGCTGACGGAAGATTCCATGCGTGAACGCGGCCAGGCTGCCGTGGTCGCCACCGAGGAATACGTACAGGCCAACCCTTGGCAATCGGTAGGCATTGCCGCGGGCGTTGGCTTTCTGATTGGTTTGCTGGCGACACGGCGCTGATGATGGGTATCGACGAATCCGGCTCGTCCGAAGCGGGCACCCAACCGACTGCACGCCGCCTCGGCGCGGCGTTTCTTGGCTTGTTGCACAGCCACGTCGAATTGTTCGGCATGGAGCTGCAGGAACAGAAGGCACGCACCGTCAGCCTCCTGCTGTTCGCCGGCCTGGCGCTGGTGTTCGGCTTGCTGCTGTTGGTCGGGCTTTCGGCGTTGGTACTGATCCTGGTATGGGACACCTATCGCCTGGCGGGCATTATCGGCCTGTGCCTGTTCTATCTGCTGGCGGCGCTGTTCTGCGGTCTGCGGCTCAAGGCAGCGATCTATGACGAGTCCTCCCCTTTCAACGCCACCCTCGAAGAATTGGCCAATGACCGGGAGCGCCTGCTGCCATGAGCCTGCCTGATATCCCTCAAGCCCGGACACGACAGGAAATGCGCAAGGCGCTGGTGCGTCTGCGCATGGAAATGCATCGCCAGGAAATCCGTCAGGAAACCCGCCAGTTGCTGCAACCCTTGCAGCGGGTGCGCGGCTTGACGCAAAGCTGGCACGAAGGTTTCGGCATCAAGCACGCGCCACTGTGGGGCGTGGCCGCAGTGACCTTACTCGGCTTCATCACCGGCAAACGCAGTCGCAGCGGCGGCTTGACCAGCCTGATCCGGTTGGCAACGACGCTGTTGCCGTTGATCAAGCTGGCCAAGAGTGTGCGCAAGCCCTGAGGCTCGCGCCACAGGGTTTTGTACTTGACCATCTTGCGACCCTGCACAAGCCCTTGGACCTTGCAGGACGCCCCACGAACCGGGAAGCTAGGGCATCGACCTCATCACACGGAGTAACCGGCCTTGGATTGGCACACCCTGCTGACTCGCGAACGCCTCGGAAAACCGCTGCACAGTCCGCAAGAGCTGGGCCGCAGTCCCTTCCACAAGGACCACGACCGCATCATCTTTTCCGGCGCCTTCCGCCGTCTCGGACGCAAGACACAAGTGCATCCGGTCTCCAGCAACGACCACATCCACACACGCCTGACCCACTCCCTGGAAGTCAGTTGCGTCGGGCGTTCCCTGGGCATGCGCGTGGGAGAAACCATTCGCAGTGCCCTGCCTGACTGGTGTGAGCCCAGCGACCTGGGCATGGTCGTGCAATCGGCCTGCCTGGCCCACGACATCGGCAACCCACCGTTCGGTCATTCCGGCGAGGACGCTATTCGTTATTGGTTCCAGCAGGCCGCCGGCCGTGGTTGGCTTGATGCCATGAGCGAAGCCGAGCGCAACGACTTCCTCAACTTCGAAGGCAACGCCCAGGGATTCCGCGTCCTCACGCAGCTTGAATACCATCAGTTCGACGGCGGGACCCGGCTGACCTACGCCACCCTCGGCACCTATTTGAAATACCCCTGGACCGCCCGCCACGCCGACTCGCTGGGCTACAAGAAACACAAGTTCGGTTGCTACCAGAGCGAACTGCCGCTGTTGGAGCAGATTGCCCACAAGCTCGGCCTGCCACAGATCGAGGATCAACGCTGGGCGCGGCATCCCCTGGTGTACCTGATGGAAGCCGCCGATGACATCTGCTACGCGCTGATCGACCTGGAAGACGGCGTGGAGATGGATCTTCTGGAATACCCGCAGGTGGAGTCGCTGCTCCTGGACCTGGTGGGCGACGATCTTCCGGACACCTACCGGCAGCTTGGGCCACTGGATTCGCGGCGGCGCAAACTGGCGATCCTGCGGGGCAAGGCCATCGAACACCTGACCAACGCCGCCGCCCGGGCTTTTGTCGAACAGCAGGAAGCGCTGCTTGCCGGCACGCTGCCAGGGGATCTGGTGGAGCATATGCATGGCCCGGCAAAACGCTGCGTGTTGAATGCCAAGGACATGGCGCGGCGGAAAATTTTCCAGGACAAGCGCAAGACCCTGCATGAAATCGGCGCCTACACCACGCTGGAAATCCTGCTCAACGGATTCTGCGGAGCCGCCCTCGAACAGCACGGTGGCCGCACGCCTTCGTTCAAGAACCGTCGCATTCTCGACCTGCTGGGGAATAACGCGCCGGATCCCAACGGCCCCTTGCATGGCGCTTTCCTACGCATGATCGATTTCATCGCCGGGATGACCGACAGCTACGCCAGCGAAATGGCTCAGGAGATGACAGGCCGCACGCGCCAATAATAGGTGGGAGCGGGCTTGTTCGCGAAAGCGGCGGGTCAAGCTGCGACGATGTTGAATGAGCCTGCGCCTTCCCGAGCGAGCCCGCTTCCACAATGGCTTCATCGTACAAGTTCCACGGCATGAAACTTTCCACGCAATATTGAACAAATCCGTCACACTTGTTTGGATAAACATCCCTTCGAAAGAAATATCCTTTCACAAACGGCCAGTAACCCTCACCGTCTTATTTCAATCGCCTACTAAAAACCCGATTACATCGTAATATCTTGCCTCTTTTTTTGTAGGAAACTTCTGAAATTGAAGTTGCATGCCTGTCTCTTCGTACGGCCCGGGTGGTAAGTGGGCTAAGGTGCGCGCTTTATTCAAGTTCGCAGGGTAATTTATTCATGAACTCCGTTTTCATTGTCGACGATCATCCGGTCATCCGCCTCGCCGTTCGCATGCTTCTGGAGCATGAGGGCTATAAGGTCGTAGGAGAAACTGACAACGGCGTCGACGCGATGCAAATGGTGCGCGAATGCATGCCAGACCTGGTTATCCTGGACATCAGCATTCCCAAACTCGATGGACTGGAAATCCTTTCGCGCTTCAACGCCATGACGACTCCGCTCAAGACGCTGGTGCTCACGGCCCAGTCGCCGACGCTCTTCGGCATTCGATGCATGCAATCCGGTGCCTCTGGTTACGTTTGCAAACAAGAAGACCTCAGCGAACTTGTCAGCGCGATCAAAGCGGTATTGTCCGGCTATAACTATTTCCCCAGCCAGGCGCTGAATCCGGTGCGCCCGGATGATCCACGCAGTATCGAGCTGGACCTTTTCAAAAGTGTCAATGATCGGGAACTGATGGTGCTGCAACTTTTTGCACAGGGACGTACCAACAAGGAAATAGCCAAGGGAATGTTTCTCAGCAATAAGACCGTCAGTACTTATAAGAAACGGCTGATGCAGAAACTCAAGGTCAAGTCCCTGGTCGAGTTGATTGAAATGGCGAAGCGCAACGCGCTGGTGTGAGAAAAAAGGATGCTCAGACGCCTATCGGAATGCCTCTTGCTGATCAGCGCAGCGTTATATACGGGAGTACTCGCGGCGGCACCGGATACGCCCGAGCGATACACGCTGCTGGGTCGTTCCTCCATGACCCATACCGAGATCAAGCTCGATGATGTTCAGCGCGCCTGGCTACAGGATCGACAGAACCTGGTCCTGGGAACTTCCGCCCCGGATTACCCGCCCTTCGACCTCTCCACCAGTGGACGCGACTACGAGGGCCTGACCGCCGATTATGCCGATATCATCGCCAAGGCCACCGGCCTGCCCATCAGCGTCCTGCGCTTTGGTTCCCGCGAGGCGGCCATGGCCGCACTCATGGAGGGGCAAATCGATATGCTTGGCACCGCCAACGGTTTCGAAGCCCGCAACCCCGACATCGTGCTGTCGACGCCGTACGCCGTGGACCAACCTGTTCTCGTCACCCGAACGAATGAAAGCCGATCCCTGACCGACGATCTCGAGGGGTTGCGGCTGAGCATGGTCTATCACTACCTGCCGCTACAGGAAATTGAAAAACTCTACCCCAAGGCACTCATCACCACCTACCCTTCCTACCAGAACGCCATCAACGCCGTCGCCTTCGGCCAGGCCGATGTATTTCTCGGCGATACCCTTTCCACCCATTACATGATCAACAATGGATACTTGGGCAATATCCGCATGGCCAGCTTCGGCAAGCATGAATCCCACGGGTTCGGGTTCGCCGTACGACGCAGCGATACCCGCTTGCTGGACGTCATCAACGCTACGTTGAACCAGGTCCCCATTGCCGAGCAGGCAGCCATCTCCAAGCGCTGGAGCGCAGGTAGCGACCTGTACCTCACGGACCACAGGATACAACTGACCGAACGCGAGCAACGCTGGCTGGCGAAGCATCCGGTGGTCCGGGTGGCGGTGAACGAAACGTCCGCGCCCTTCACCTTCTTCGATTCGGACGGCGACTTTCGCGGCATCAGTGCCGATCTGCTGGAACTGATCCGGCTGCGCACCGGCCTGCGCCTGGACATCCAGCGCCGCCAGAACGACAGCGAAATGATTGCTGCGGTCCTGAACGATCAAGCCGACATGATCGCTGCACTGTTGCCCAGCAATGAACGACAACTCCAACTGAAATTCAGTCGCCCCTACATCACCAGTTCATTCGTCCTGCTGACCCGCAAACAGTCCGATACGCCCACGACACTCGATCAGTTCGGCCACGCAAGCCTGGCAATCGCCAAAGGCAACCCGGTCATTGAATGGTTACACAACCAGTACCCGAGCATCCAAATCATCGAAACGGACGGCCCCTTGCGCGCCGTGGAAATGCTCGCCCATGGCCAGGTCGACGGCAGCGTGAACTCACAAGTGATGGCCAACTATTTCATCGCCTCCCACGTGTTGCGGGACCGGTTGCAAATCAGCAGCACGGTGGGCACCCAACAGGCCATGTTCGCGCTGGCCACGGCGAAAAACGCCACCGAGTTGAATGCCATTCTCGACAAGGCCCTGACCAGCATCGACCCCGACGAACTGGGCGTCATCAACAACCGTTGGCGCGGTTATGTCTCACCCTCGGAACACACCTGGCGCACCTACAACCGTCTGTTCTTCCAGATCGTCGCGGGCGTCGGCCTGTTGCTGCTGCTTTCCCTGGCGTGGAACGCCTACATGCAGCGCCAGATCAGGCAACGCCAGCGGGCGGAACTGGCCCTCAATGATCAACTCGAGTTCATGCATTCGCTGCTCAACGGCACCCCTCATCCCATCTACGTAAGGGATCGCAACGGCATCCTGCAAAGTTGCAACGACAGTTACCTGCAAGCGTTCGCCGCAAAACGCGAAGACGTCATTGGCAAGAGCCTGATGCCGGGCTCCATGAGCAACGCCTTCGAAGCGCAGGAGTACCAGGCGGACTACCAGCGCGTCATGGCCGAAGGCACCGCCCTGATCGTGGATCGTCCCCTGCACATCGGGGACAGGAAACTGACGATCTATCACTGGATCCTGCCCTACCGAAACTCCGCCGGCGAAGTGCAAGGCATCATCGGCGGCTGGATCGACATCAGTGAACGACGCCAGCTGTTCGAGGAACTGCGCGCGTCCAAGCAACAGGCCGATGACGCCAACCGCGCCAAAAGCACGTTCCTGGCGACCATGAGCCATGAAATCCGCACCCCCATGAACGCGGTGATCGGCATGCTCGAACTGGCCCTCAAACACGCCGACAAGGGCCATGTCGACCGCTCGACCATCGAAGTCGCGTACGAGTCGGCCTCCGGCATGCTCGAGCTGATAGGCGATATCCTGGACATCGCGCGTATCGAATCAGGCCATCTGAGCCTGGCCCCCGAACGAGTCAACCTCAGGGCCCTGCTGCAATCGGTGATACGGGTATTCGAGGGCGTGGCCCGGCAGAAAAACCTGGCGTTGACGCTGCAATTCGACACTGCCGAGGGTAACCCTGACGTATTGATCGACCCGTTGCGATTCAAGCAGGTGCTGTCGAACCTGATCAGCAATGCCCTCAAATTCACCGAGCAGGGCCAGGTTCTGATCAAGGTCCGGCTGTCTCCAACCGACCGGGACGACGTGCTGCAAATGCACCTGGAGGTCAACGACAGCGGCATCGGCATCAGCCCGGCGGACCTGCAACGTTTGTTCGAGCCTTTTGCCCAGGTCGACAATAGCGGCCGGATGGCCCGTACGGGTGCGGGACTGGGGCTGGTGATCAGTCGCAACCTGTGCCGGATGATGGGCGGCAGCCTGCACATGAACAGCCAGCCCGGCACCGGAACCCAGGTCCGGATCTGCCTGCACCTGAACATCCTGCCGCCGACAAACGCTTGCGCTGCGCTTGAGCCGGCCATCGAAACGGCCGAAGCCGCCTTGAATGTGCTGGTCGTGGACGATCATCCGGCCAACCGCCTGCTGATGTCGCAGCAACTGGAGTATCTGGGTCACCACTACCAGGTCGCCTACGATGGTGCGCATGGGCTCAAGGTTTGGCAGGATGGGCATTTCGATCTGGTCATCGCCGATTGCAACATGCCCATCATGAGCGGCTACGATCTGGCCCGGTCGATTCGTCGCAGCGAGTCCGAGCAGCAACGGCCGCCCTGCACCGTCCTGGGCTTCACGGCCAATGCCCAACCGGAGGAAAAACAACGCTGCCAGGACGCTGGAATGGACGATTGCCTGTTCAAGCCGATCAGCCTGAGCGCCTTGAGCCAATGGATCAAGGCGGTCAAACCCGCCGGCCACCCCGCGATTTTCAGCGTACAAAGCCTACAGGCATTGACTGGCGGCGACCCTTCGTCCAACCGGCGCCTGTTGGCCGAACTGCTCAGTAGCAGCCGCTCGGACCGCCAGGAGTTGCTGGGCGTCGCCCACGGCACAAACCGGCAAGCATTGACTGAAACGGCACACAAGATAAAAGGCGTCGCCCGCATCGTCCAGGCGACCTCGCTGATCCAGCGGTGCGAGGCTTTGGAACAGGCTTGTCAGCAGGCACAGGCGCCTGAGCGAATCAGCGCTTGCGCCGACGCCCTCGACCGCGCCATGAGCGAACTGGAGCGGGCCCTGGAAACGGAGATCGCCAAGGCAAAATAATCCAGCGTTTACTATGCTGTTCGCTCAGCAGTGCGTACATGGGGGGGTTCTCGATCGGTTTCCCTTGCACGCGCAAACACCCATCGAGAACGCCCCCCGACACTTGGAGTGACTGCAATGCCCAGCGCACCGCGTCCGAAAAAACGCCGGTTCCCCCTGCACGTCCACATCAGCGTGATGTTTACCCTGCTTTTGCTGCTGACCGGGGTGGTGCTGGGTATTTTCAATTACCGGCAAACCACGCAAATCATCCTCTCCAGCAGTGAAAAACTATTCAACCGCATTGAACAGGATGTGCGCCTGGATTTGTACGACACCTACGAACCGATCCGCCATCTGCTGAGCCTGCTGGCCGACTACCCGGCAACGCGCACGCCGCAGATGGCGCAACGCCTGGCCCTGCTCGTGCCCTTCAGCCAGGCACTGCGGGATAACCCGAACCTGGCGTCGTTGTACCTGGGCGATCGTCACGGCAACTTCCTGATGGTCCGGCCGTTGCGCACCGCTGCCCTCAAAGCCGCCCTGCAGGCACCGGCCGAGGCGGCCTACCAGGTCTGGACCGTGGAACGGGCAACCGAGCAGGCGCCGATACTCGCCCAATCACTGTTTTACGATGAAACCCTGACGCTCATCGAACGCCGGGACATTACCGGTGAAACCTACGACCCACGCAACCGCGGCTGGTTTCGCAGCGCCGTCGGCAGCACTGAGCAGATCACCACCGAGCCCTACGTTTTTTTCTCCATCCATAACGTCGGCACCACCCTCGCCCGGCGCAGCGGCGAACAGGCTGTCATTGGCGCCGACCTGACCCTGGCGGCCCTGTCCCAAACCCTGGCCAAGCACAAGGTGACCAGCGGCACCGAAATCGTCTTGCTCGACCCCAAGGGCAACGCAGTGGGTTATCCCGACAGCAGCCGGCTGCTCGTCGATGCCCAGTCGGCACGCCTGATCAAGGCTCGCGACCTCAGCCCCGCGATCGCCGCTGCGCTCGATGACAACACCGATGCGACGCGCCTAGAGGCGGCCGGACGCCAGTGGATCGTTTCTCGCAGCCATATGCAGGAAGGCGGGCCCCACGGCCTGGAACTGGCATTGCTGGTCCCTGAGGATGAGCTGCTGGCCAATGCCTATCGCATGCGCTGGCAAGGCGCGCTCATCACCCTCGCCACCTTGCTGCTGTGCCTGCCGCTGGGCTGGCTGACGTCCAGAATCCTGGTCAAGCCCTTGCGCGAACTGGTGCAGGAGGCCGATGCCATTCGCAGCTTTGATTTCAACTATCCGGTGTCCCGTCGTTCCCCGGTGCTGGAGGTCGATCAATTGAGCGTATCGATGGCGCGCATGAAAGAGACCTTGGCAAGTTTCTTTGAAATCACCGCCAGCCTGCGCGCCGAAACCCGCTTCGCACCATTGCTGGAGCGGGTGTTATTTGAAACCGTGAAAATCGGCCAGGCCCAGGCCGGTCTGATCTACCTGCGCGAGAACGACGACAATCGGGTCAAGCCACATGGGCTGGTGATCGACGGCGCACCTCGGGATCTCGATGACTTCAAACTGCGCGGTCATGAGTTGCAAGCGGGCGACAGCCCTCAATGGCTCCAGCAACTGGCCGTCTCGGAAAATTTCGTGACATCCCTGGGCTTCGAGCAGGCGGGCGACTTGCAGGGCGTCCTGCGGGAACTGGACTCGCCGCGGGTCCACCTGATCGGTATCCGTCTGCGCAATCGGCACCAGGAAACCGTCGGCGTACTGGTATTGCTGATCACCGACAGTGGCACCGAAGCCGACCTGGAAAAACTGCAGCCCGACCGCATCGCCTTCCTGCAGGCCGTATCCGGTGCCGCCACCGTGAGCATCGAGAGCCAGCGCCTGCAAGCCAGGCAAAAGCAATTGCTGGACGCATTCATCCAATTGCTGGCCGGCGCGATCGATGCCAAGAGTCCCTATACCGGCGGCCATTGCCAGCGGGTGCCGGTGCTGACCCTGATGCTCGCCCAGGCCGCCGCCGCCAGCCAGGCACCGGCATTCGACACCTATCGGCCAACGGAAGATGAATGGGAAGCCCTGCACATCGCCGCCTGGCTGCACGATTGCGGCAAGGTCACTACCCCCGAATACGTCGTCGACAAAGCCACCAAGCTGGAAACCCTGAACGACCGGATCCACGAGATACGCACCCGTTTCGAAGTGCTCAAGCGCGATGCCTGGGTCGATTACTGGCAGGCCGTGGCAAGCGGCGGCGAGGCCTCATCCCTGGCGCAACGGCGCGACGCGACATTGGCGGCCCTGGATGACGACTTTGCCTTCGTCGCCCATTGCAACCAAGGCAGCGAAGCCATGGCCGAGGCCGATCTGCAACGCTTGCAACAGATTGCCCAACGCCCCTGGACGCGGACCCTCGACGATCGCCTGGGAGTTTCCTGGGAAGAGAACCGTCGCCAGGCCCGCACGCCCAAGCCGACACTACCAGTCACTGAGCCGCTGTTGGCGGACAAGCCCGAGCACCTGTTCGAGCGCCACGCGAGCGAACTGATCCCGGCGGACAATCCGTGGGGCTTCCAGCTCGATGTACCGGCCTGGAAATACAACCGCGGCGAACTCTACAACCTGAGCATCACCCGAGGCACGCTGACCCGCGAGGAGCGCTACGTCATCAACCATCACATGGTGCAGACGATCCTGATGCTCAGCCAGTTGCCCTTCCCCAGCCACCTGGAAAACGTGGCGGAGATAGCCGGCGGTCATCACGAGAAGATGGATGGCAGCGGTTATCCCAAGCGCCTCAAACGCGAAGAGATGAGCCTGCCGGCACGCATGATGGCCATTGCCGATATTTTCGAAGCGCTGACGGCGGCCGACCGCCCCTACAAGAAAGCGAAGAAACTGAGCGAAGCCCTGGGCATCATGGCCACCATGTGCCGTGACGCCCATATCGATCCCGAACTGTTCGGGCTCTTCATCGATGAAAAGGTCTACCTGAGCTACGCCAATCAGTTCCTCGACCCGCACCAGATCGATGAAGTCGACCCCGATGCCCTGCTGGTCAAGGCCGGGCTGAAGGCATGATCAGCAATCCGTCAGGCGCAGGAATATCGCAGCCAACGCTTCAATGCCAGCCTGGTCATGTTCGGTAAAGCGCGCCAGTTTCGGGCTGTCCAGGTCCAGCACGCCAATCAGGCGCCCGTCCTTGACCAACGGCACCACCAGCTCGCTGTTCGACGCACTGTCGCAGGCGATGTGCCCGGCGAAGGCATGGACATCTTCGACGCGCTGAGTCTGCCGGGTCGCTGCCGCCGTGCCACACACGCCGCGGCCAAAGGGAATCCGCACGCAGGCGATCTGGCCCTGGAACGGCCCCAGGACCAGCTCTTCGTTGCGATTGAGGTAGAAACCGGCCCAGTTCAGGTCGTCCAGCTGACTGGACAGGAAAGCCGAGAACTGCGCCGCGTTGGCGATGAAGTCACGCTCATCGGCCAGCAAGGATTCCAGCTGTGCCGATAACAACGCGTAGCCGTCCAGGCCAACTCCGGTGCCCTTCAAATCGATCATGCCTTGTGCTCCAACAATTTCAGGCCTACCCAATAACGGGCAAACTGGTAGGCGCAACGTCCGTTGCGGTTGCCGCGACCGGTTGCCCAACGCACCGCCAGCACATCCAGCGCTTCGTCGCGCTGCCAGGCCAGCCCGGCCTTGGTCGCCAGTTCGCCGATCCAGTGCTCCACCACGTTGAGGAAATGCTCCTGGGTAAAGGGATAAAACGACAGCCACAAGCCAAAGCGGTCGGACAAGGCGATCTTGTCCTCCACCGCTTCGCTGGGGTGAAGTTCGCCGTCGACCCGTTTCCAGTTCTCGTTGTCGCTTTCCTTTTCCGGCACCAGGTGCCGACGGTTGGAGGTGGCATACAGCAGCACGTTGTCCGGTGCCTGCTCCAGGGATCCATCCAACACGCTCTTGAGCACCCGGTAATCGCCCTCACCGGATTCGAACGACAGGTCATCACAGAACAACACGAAACGCTGTGGCAGTTTCGCGACCTGCTCGACCACCCGGGGCAGATCGGCCAGGTGATCGCGTTCGATCTCGATCAACCGCAGGCCTTGCTGGGCATGTTCGGCCAACAGGGCACGCACCAGGGAAGACTTGCCGGTGCCACGCGAGCCCCAGAGCAAGGCATGGTTGGCGGGCATGCCATCGAGGAACTGCCGCGTGTTGCGGCCCAGTTGTTCGACCTGGCGGTCCACGCCGATCAGGTCCGACAGGCGCATGTCGAGGCTGACCTGCAGCGGCAGCAGATAGCCGCTACGTCCATCACGCTGCCAGCGGGCGGCCAGGGTCTGGGTCCAATCGATGGCGGGCCGGGGCGCCGGCAGCAAAGGCTCGATCCGGGCCAGCACGGCATCGGCACGCTCAAGAAAAGCATTCAATCGCGAGTCCACGTCTTTTCCTCGGACAGGTTCACAGTAATGATGGCGCTCGGGCTACGAAACGCCGTAGCCAATGGCGGGTCTACTTCACACAATACACACCGGCTGCACCGGTATTCAGAGATGATCAGCTATGCTTGACCGGCGAAGGGAAACGTAAGTGGTTCATCACTCAATGGACATCAGATTCACCCAACGGCTTTCCTATAAGCAGGCCCGCCTGACCGTCCTGGTGGGCTTCGTGTTGGGCACCTTGCTCAGCCTGATGCAGATCGGCATCGATTATGCCAGTGAAGACGCGTCGATCAACCGTGAAATCCTCTCGCTGCTGGAAATCAGCCACAACCCGGCTTCGCGCATCGCCTACAACATCGACGCCGAGCTCGCCCAGGAACTGTCCATGGGCCTGTTGCGCTCACCGGCCATCATCGGGGCCGAGCTGATCGACAATAACAATACGGTGCTGGCCAGCGTCAAGCGGCCCGAGCTGCAAAGCAGCTATCGGTTCATCAGTGACTTCCTGTTCGGCGCCCAGCGGCAGTTCGAGGACCGGCTCTACCTGGACCACCTGCCCGGAGAATCCCTGGGCATGCTGCGACTGGACGTCGACACCTATGCGTTCGGCAGTCGTTTCCTGCGCCGTGCCGAGGTCACCTTGCTCAATGGCTTCGCCCGCAGCCTGATCCTGACCGGCCTGTTGCTGGCGCTGTTCTACGTGATGCTGACCAAGCCCCTGGTGCGGGTCATCCGCGAACTGAGCAGCCGCGACCCGAGCAGCAGCGAACAGAACCGCCTGGAATGCCCTTCCGGCCACCAGTCCGATGAGATCGGCGTGCTGGTGTCCGTCGCCAACCAGCAGTTCGAAAATATCTCCACCGAAATCCAGCAACGACGCACGGCCGAAAATCGCCTCACTGAATACCTGGCGCAACTGGAAAACATCGTCTCGGCCCGCACCGCCGAACTCAAGGCCATCAATGCCCGCCTCAGCCAGTCCAACGAGGAGCTGGAGGTGGCCCGGCGCACCGCCCTGGACATGGCCGAAGCCCGCTCCGTGTTCCTCGCTAACATGAGCCACGAGATCCGCACACCGCTCAACGGCCTGCTGGGAATGATCGCCCTGTCCCTGGACGGCCCCCTGACGGCCGAACAACAGCAGCAGCTATCGATTGCCCATGACTCGGGCAAGGTATTGGTCGAACTGCTCAACGACATCCTCGACCTGTCGAAATTCGACGCCGGCCAACTGGAGCTCGAACGCATTCCGTTCGACCTCGGCTCCCTGGTGGAGGACACCGCCAACCTGCTTTCCCAGAACGCGGCCCCCAGTGTCGAACTGGCCTGCCTGATCGACCCGCAGTTCCCGGCGCAGGTATTGGGCGACCCGACCCGGGTGCGCCAGATCGTCAGCAACCTGCTGTCCAACGCACTGAAATTCACGCGCTTCGGCCGGGTCGACGTGAAGTTGAGCCATTACGAAGGCGGCGTGCGAATCGAGGTCTGCGACACGGGCATCGGCATCCCCCAGGAAGCCCAGGCAAGAATCCTTCAGCCGTTCACCCAGGCTGGCGCCGGGATTACCCGCCAATTCGGTGGCACCGGGCTGGGCCTGGCACTGACCTACAACCTCTGCGAAGCCATGCAGGGCCGGTTGACGATCAGTTCCGAAGCCGGCTTTGGCAGTCAGTTCTGTGCCGACCTGCCCCTGCCTTGCCATCTCCCTGCGCCGCCGGTCGAACCGTTGCACGGCAACGTCGTCGCCATCACCGCCAGCAGCAGCGGGCTGGCCGAGTTGCTGGGCATGCTGTTGCCGGGATGGGGACTGGATTATGTACAACGCTCCATCGACGACGGGTTGCTGGGGCTCACGCCCGACGTGCTGATTACCGACTGCCCGGAATGCCTGTTCAACCTGCGGCCCACCTTTGACGCACCGATCCTGCTGGTGACCGCCTATGGCAGTTTCATGCCCGGCGAAGAAGCCGCCGCCCTCGCGCCGCTGATCCAACAGGCCCGGCCACTGGCGCGCCATGCGCTGTACCAGATTCTGCGGCGTGCCATGCAGAGCGAGGCGACCATCATCAATGACGCACAGATCGAAGCCCTGGCGCCGTCCTTGCGTGGACGGGTGCTGCTGGTGGAAGACAACCCGGTCAATCAACTGGTGGCCAAGGGGATGCTGGTGAAACTGGGCTGCGAAGTCACCGTCGCGGCCCACGGCGCCGAAGCCCTGGCTCAACTGGAACAGCGGGTTTTCGACCTGGTGTTGATGGACTGCAACATGCCGGTGATGGATGGCTACGAAGCCAGCCGGCAGATCCGCCGCAGCGGGCGCTGGTCGGACCTGCCGATTGTTGCCCTGACGGCCAATGCGATGCCCGAGGAACGTGAGCGCTGCCGCGCGGCCGGCATGAACGACTACCTGTCCAAGCCGTTCCGCCGCGAAGAGCTGGCGGCGGTGCTGGACCAGTGGGTGCCCACTACGTCAGCGCTTTGATCTGGCCCAGCAGGTGATCCAGACCATCTCGCAACGTCCCCAGGCGGTCCAGGTCGATACCGCTGTCGCACAACAACCGGGCCTTGAGCGGGCCAACCTGTTCACGCAGGGCTCGCCCGGCAGTCGACAGGCTCAAGTGCACCTCCCGCTCGTCCAGGGCCGAACGCTGGCGCTGGACCAGATCCAGCTGTTCCAGGCGCTTGAGCAGCGGCGTCAGCGTGCCGGAATCCAACAGCAAACGCTCCCCCAGGGCCTTGACCGTTGGTTGTTGCGGGGCGGTGTCCTGCCATTCCCACAACACCAGCATCGCCAGGTATTGCGGATAGGTCAGGCCGAGTTGATCGAGCATGGGTTTGTAGCCACGGATCACCGCGCGCGAAGCGGCGTACAGCTTGAAGCACAACTGGCTGTCGAGCTTCAGCGAATCGACTGACAGGTCATTCATTTGAGCAGCGCTTCGATCTCACCGGTCAAATCCTCGGGCTTGGTGGTCGGGGCAAAACGCTTGACCACCTGACCGTCCTTGCCGATCAGGAACTTGGTGAAATTCCACTTGATGCCTTTGGACCCCAGCACGCCGGGCGCCCGCTGTTTAAGCTGGACGAACAGAGGATGAGCGTTGGCACCGTTGACTTCTATTTTCTTGAACAGCGGAAAACTCACGCCGAAGTTCAGTTCGCAGAACTCGGTGATCGCCCCCTCGTTGCCTGGCTCCTGCTTGCCGAACTGATTGCAGGGAAAGCCCAACACCACCAGGCCCTGGTCCTTGTAGGTCTGCCACAACGCCTCGAGGCCCTTGTATTGCGGGGTGAATCCGCACTGGCTGGCGGTGTTGACGACAAGCACAGCCTTGCCGGCGAAATCGGCGAGGGTCTTTTGCTCACCCTTGATGGTGGTACAGGGGATGCTCAGCAGGTTGTCGCTCATGGCAAGGCTCCGAAAATGTATGGGATAGGCGGCGAAGATAGCGAACGATTCAATTGTGTGCAATTTAATTGTCCGAAACCATGACTTCAGCCCTCCGGGCTTTTGTGGCGAGGGAGCTTGCTCCCGCTCGGCGGCGCAGCCGTCGTAAAACCGGCCGACGCGGTCTGCCAGGAGAACTATGCCAGGCCGTTTTGGGGCGGCTGTGCCGCCCAGCGGGAGCAAGCTCCCTCGCCACAGGAGGATTGTGGTGAACAGTCCCTACCGAGGCACGAGATCCAGGCACACCGAGTTGATGCAGTACCGCAGCCCCGTCGGCGGCGGACCGTCGGGGAAGACGTGGCCCAAGTGGGCATCACATTTGGCACAGACCACCTCGGTACGGATCATGCCGTGGCTGACGTCCCGCACCTCGACCACCGCGCTGCCTTCGATCGGCGCGTAGAAACTCGGCCAGCCGCAGCCAGAGTCAAATTTGGTCCGCGAATCGAACAACGGTTCATTGCAGCAGATGCAGTGGTACACACCGTCGGTCTTGGTGGCGTTGTACTTACCGGAGAACGGTCGTTCGGTGCCCTTCAACCGACAGACGTTGTACTGCTCCGGGTCGAGCATGGCGCGCCATTCTTCAAGGGTTTTCTGCAACTTTTCCATCGTCCTACCTCGGCAATTGAAAAAGCCCGATCCGATGCTTTTCCGCAGATCGGGCGGCACGTATGATTGCGCCTCGTCAGACGCCAGTCTGGCAGTCACGTCATGCGCATTCAAACGGATTGTGGCGCCTATTACCGCGTCAGGCCTGGGCACAGACGCAGGATCCCCAGTACGGTAGTTCATACGCCGCCTGGATCGTTCATTTTCGGGAACACATCGCCATGCAGGTCAGCAAATCGAACAAGCTCGCCAACGTCTGCTACGACATTCGCGGCCCGGTGCTCAAGCACGCCAAACGCCTGGAAGAGGAAGGCCATCGCATCCTCAAGCTGAACATCGGCAACCCGGCGCCCTTTGGTTTCGAAGCGCCCGATGAAATTCTCCAGGACGTCATCCGCAACCTGCCGACGGCCCAGGGCTACAGCGACTCCAAGGGCCTGTTCAGTGCCCGTAAGGCCGTGATGCAGTACTACCAGCAGAAGCAGGTCGAAGGGATCGGCATCGAGGACATCTACCTGGGCAACGGCGTGTCCGAGCTGATCGTGATGTCCATGCAGGCGCTGCTCAACAACGGCGACGAAGTGCTGGTGCCGGCGCCGGACTATCCGCTGTGGACCGCTGCCGTGAGCCTGTCCGGTGGCAACCCGGTGCATTACCTGTGCGACGAACAGGCCAACTGGTTCCCCGACCTGGCGGACATCAAGGCCAAGATCACGCCCAATACCAAGGCACTGGTGATCATCAACCCGAACAACCCGACCGGCGCCGTGTATTCCAGGGAAGTGCTGCTGGGCATGCTGGAACTGGCCCGCCAGCACAACCTGGTGGTGTTCTCCGACGAGATCTACGACAAGATCCTCTACGACGATGCCGTACATGTCTGCACCGCGTCCCTGGCGCCGGACCTGCTGTGCCTGACTTTCAACGGCCTGTCCAAATCCTATCGGGTCGCCGGTTTCCGCTCCGGCTGGATCGCTATCTCCGGGCCCAAGCACCACGCCCAGAGCTACATCGAAGGCATCGACATGCTAGCCAACATGCGCCTGTGCGCCAACGTGCCGAGCCAGCATGCGATCCAGACGGCGCTGGGCGGCTACCAGAGCATCAACGACCTGGTCCTGCCCCAGGGCCGGCTGCTGGAACAGCGCAATCGCACCTGGGAATTGCTCAACGATATTCCTGGCGTCAGTTGCGTCAAGCCGATGGGCGCGCTGTATGCCTTCCCACGGATCGATCCGAAGGTCTGCCCGATCCACAACGATGAAAAATTCGTCCTCGACCTGCTGCTGTCCGAAAAGCTGCTGGTGGTCCAGGGAACGGCGTTCAACTGGCCGTGGCCGGACCACTTCCGCGTCGTGACCCTGCCGCGGGTCGATGACCTTGACCAGGCCATTGGCCGGATCGGCAACTTCCTCGAGTCCTACCGTCAATAAGCCAGGCAGCGTGCGGGGAGTCCTCGCCTCGCACGCTGTTTGATTCAGCAACATATCCGTTCTGCCGACTCCGCCAGGCCTTCTACACTAGGGACTGGAGAGCCAACGGGCACCCCGGCTCAACGTTCACGGGGTGCAGGCGCCGTATTTCTTTTCCCCAGTCACTTTCAGAAAAGTCTTTCAAACATTTAGGACAGCTGTAGGACACAGTTTGAAATAGTCGGTGAGTTGAATAGCCTGCGGCAGCACCTTATATACCCCGCATAACGCTACATCTTTAGCACGAGGAGATTTCCACAACCATGATGCGCATCCTGCTGTTCTTGGCCACTAACCTGGCGGTCGTGCTGATTGCCAGCATCACCCTGAGCCTCTTCGGCTTCAACGGGTTCATGGCGGCCAACGGGGTTGACCTCAACCTCAATCAGCTGCTGATTTTCTGTGCGGTGTTCGGTTTCGCCGGTTCCCTGTTCTCGCTGTTCATCTCCAAGTGGATGGCGAAGATGAGCACCAGCACCCAGATCATCAGCCAGCCGCGCACTCGCCACGAGCAATGGCTGCTGCAAACCGTCGAGCAGTTGTCCCGCGAAGCCGGTATCAAGATGCCGGAAGTCGGTATCTTCCCGGCCTACGAGGCCAACGCCTTCGCCACCGGCTGGAACAAGAACGACGCCCTGGTCGCCGTCAGCCAGGGTTTGCTCGAGCGGTTCTCGCCCGATGAAGTCAAGGCCGTGCTGGCCCACGAGATCGGCCACGTCGCCAACGGCGACATGGTGACTCTGGCGCTGATCCAGGGCGTGGTGAACACCTTCGTGATGTTCTTCGCCCGCATCATCGGCAACTTCGTCGACAAGGTGATCTTCAAGAACGAAGAGGGCCAAGGCATCGCCTACTACGTGGCGACCATCTTCGCCGAGTTGGTACTGGGCATCCTCGCCAGCGCCATCGTCATGTGGTTCTCGCGCAAGCGCGAGTTCCGCGCCGACGACGCCGGTGCACGCCTGGCTGGTACCAGCGCCATGATCGGTGCCCTGCAACGCCTGCGCGCCGAGCAAGGCTTGCCGGTGCACATGCCCGACACCCTGAATGCCTTTGGCATCAACGGTGGCATCAAGCAGGGCTTGGCGCGCATGTTCATGAGCCACCCGCCGCTGGAAGAGCGTATCGACGCACTGCGTCGTCGCGGCTGACTGAAGCCTCAAGAGAAAGCCCGCAGCGATGCGGGCTTTTTTTGTCTGCTGGTTTAGGCGCGCCAGCACAAACACTCACTTCAACGACTGGAAATCCGATACACCCGCTCATCCAGCCGCTTCACCCCAGCCTGCAAGAACTTCCAGCTTTCCCCCAGCACATCCTGTTCCTGCAAGACCTCCAGCCGCCAGACATTTCCCAGCAGCCGCAGCACCTCATCATTTCCTACGGAGAAAGGTGGGCCAGGCATTTCATCCTGGTTGTAATCCAGGGTAATCAGCAATCCCACGCACGCGGGCATGATTTTCTGCAAATGAACCGCATACCGCTCTCGCATCGCCACCGGCAAGGCAATCAACGCAGCACGGTCGTACAACGCCGCGCAATCGGCCACATCTGCAGCACTCAAGGCAAAGAAATCACCACAGCGGATTTCGACACCCTCGGCACGGAAGACCTTGAACGCGCCCTCCTCACTTACGCTCGGCTCAAGCTGACGTTCAAGAAAAAAATCAGTGGCGGCTTTTTCCGACAACTCCACGCCAAGCACTGAGTACCCCTGATGGGCAAGCCACAGCAGATCCAGGCTTTTCCCGCACAACGGCACCAGCACCCGACAGCCCTGCGCCAGGCCCAGTTGCGGCCAGAAATGTTGCAGGTAGGGGTTCACTTCCGGCAGGTGAAAACCAATCTGGTTCGATGACCAGCGCTTGTGCCAAAACTCGGGCTCCATGATTCACTCCAAAAAACTCGATCAAAACGGGCTAAAACTTATATTAGATTTAGATCATTGACCTGACGGAAGATGATCACATCTTAACGCTCAGGAGCCCCTTCATGCTGCCCAGCCTGTTTATCTCCCATGGCTCACCCATGCTCGCTCTGGAACCCGGCGACAGCGGTCCGGCATTGGCTCGCCTGGCCGCTCAATTGCCCAAGCCCAAGGCCATCGTCATCGTATCCGCCCACTGGGAAAGCAATGAACTGTTGGTCAGTGCCAATCCGCAGCCGCGCACCTGGCACGACTTCGGCGGCTTTCCACCGGCGCTGTATGAGGTGCAGTACCCCGCGCCTGGTGATCCTCAACTGGCGACGCAAGTGGCAGACATGCTCAATGCCGCGCACCTGCCGGCACGCCTCGACCCTCAACGGCCCTCCGACCATGGCGTCTGGGTGCCATTGTCGTTGATGTACCCGGAGGCCGACATTCCGGTGGTGCAGGTTTCCCTGCCCAGCCGCCAAGGGCCGGCATTGCAGACACAGGTCGGCCAAGCCCTGGCGAGCCTGCGCCAGCAAGACATCCTGTTGATCGGCTCCGGCAGCATCACCCATAACCTGCGCGACCTGGACTGGAACGCTGGCCCCGACAGTATCGAGCCTTGGGCCAAGGCCTTTCGTGATTGGATAGTCGAGAAGTTGGCGACCGACGATGAGACCGCGCTGCACGACTACCGGCGCCAAGCACCGAACGCCGTGCGCAGCCACCCCAGCGACGAGCATTTGTTGCCGCTGTATTTCGCCCGGGGTGCGGGTGGGGAGTTCAGCGTTGCCCACCAAGGCTTCACGATGGGGACGTTGGGGATGGATATCTATCGGTTTGACTGACAGATAGACCGGGTCGCTCCAATCGCGAGCAGGCTCGCTCCCACATTGGATTTTCGGCGTTCACAAAACCCCTGTGGGAGCGAGCCTGCTCGCGATTGGCGTCCACACCACTCTCCTGAAGGCACGCCAAACAACAGACAAAAAAATCCCCGAACCAGTCGGGGATTTTTCATGTTCGATCAATCAGCCCAAGAGCCGATCAATCTTCGCGATAGCGGCGCAGCTTGAGCTGCTTGCCGGCCACGCGGGTGTCTTTCAGCTTGGTCAGCAACTTCTCCAGACCATCTTCCGGCAGCTCGACCAGGCTGAAGCTGTCACGCACCTGGATGCGGCCGATGGCTTCGCGGGCCAGGCCGCCTTCGTTGAGGATGGCACCCAGCAGGTTCTTGGCCGCGATGCCGTCACGGGCACCCAGCGCGGTACGGCAGCGAGCACGACCTTCGGCCAGCGGGATCGGGGCACGACGCTCGCGATCACCACGGTCCGGACGATCACCGGTGCGCTCAGGACGATCGCCACGCGGGGCGCTGTTCGGCACCAGGGGACGTTCCTTCTCGATTGCAGCCAGGTTCAGCGCTTGGCCGTTGGTGGCCTTGCGCAGCAGTGCGGCGGCCAGTGCGCGCGGGGTGCAACCGATGTCGGTGGTCAGGCGATCGAGCAGATCACCGTGGGTCGATTCGGCGTCAGCCACCAGTGGCGACAGGCTGTTGGTCAGTTTCTTGATGCGGGCATCGAGAACAGCCTGAGCGTCCGGCAGGCGAACTTCAGCGACTTTCTGACCAGTCACACGCTCGATCACTTGCAGCATGCGGCGCTCGCGCGGGGTAACCAGCAGCAGCGCGCGGCCTTCGCGACCGGCACGGCCGGTACGGCCGATACGGTGAACGTAGGATTCCGGGTCGTACGGCATGTCCACGTTGAACACGTGGGTGATGCGCGGAACGTCCAGGCCACGGGCCGCGACGTCGGTCGCGACCACGATGTCCAGGCGGCCATCCTTGAGGGAGTCGATCACGCGCTCACGCTGGTTCTGGGCAATGTCACCATTCAGCGCAGCGGCTTTGTAGCCTTTGGCTTCCAGGGCGCTGGCCAGGTCCAGGGTCGCTTGCTTGGTGCGCACGAACATGATCAGGGCGTCGAAGTCTTCCACTTCCAGCAAGCTGAGAACGGCGGAAGTCTTCTGGTCAGCGTGAACCAGCAGGTGAGCCTGCTCGATCGCGGTAACGGTCTGGGTCTTGGTCTGGATCTTCACGTGCTGCGGATCGCGCAGGTGGCGCTCGGCAATGGCACGGATCGATTGCGGCAGGGTGGCCGAGAACAATACGGTCTGACGGGTAGCCGGCAGGGCCTTGAAGATGACTTCCAGGTCGTCCATGAAACCCAGCTTGAGCATTTCGTCGGCTTCGTCCAGAACCAGGTGGTTCACGGTGGCCAGGACTTTTTCGTCACGACGCAGGTGATCGCACAGACGACCCGGAGTGGCGACAACGATCTGCGCACCATTACGGATGGCTTTCAGTTGTGGGCCCATCGGCGCGCCGCCGTAGACGGCCACAACGGTAACGCCAGGCATCTGCTTGGAATAGGTTTCGAAAGCGGTTGCTACTTGCAGCGCCAACTCACGAGTTGGCGCCAGGATCAGGGCTTGCGGTTCGCGCTTTGCAGGATCGATGCGATGCAGGATCGGCAGGGCGAACGCAGCGGTTTTACCCGTACCGGTTTGCGCCTGGCCAATCATGTCGTGGCCGGCCATGATGATCGGGATCGATTGCTGCTGAATAGCCGAAGGTTCTTCGTAGCCGGTCGCAGTGACGGCGGCAAGAATGTTCGGGTTGAGATTAAAAGCGGCGAAGCCGCCGGTTTCCTGGGTCATGGGTCTGCCTCTAAGTGCATCCGCAAAGACCCATGCTCCAAAGCTGCGCGTGCCGTGTTGAGACTCAAGAGTCGCCCTGGCTGCTTTGTCGGCGGGGATTTGCGAAAACGAATGAATGGAAAAAGAACGTCGTGGAAGCATCCGTTGTGCGGACATGCAACCGAAGCTGACTTCGGGGAATTGCGCTACCTTGACGCGGCCCGGCTAAAGGCCGGCGCGCACTATACCGGAATTCGCCCGAAAAGGGAGCTTTTTTTATCGCCAGACCCCGTTATGGGGCTCTCTGCCACGGGCCCTGGGATTAACGGTACAACCGTTTGTTTTGCGAAGGCTCGGCGTTGCGGGGGTGGGGTGCTAAAACGGTTCATCTTTCCCCTGTGGGAGCAAAGCTCGCTCGCGATGAACACAACTCAGCACTCTCGGGAATTGCAGTGCCTGTATCGCGAGCAAGCTTTGCTCCCACAGGGTTTATCACACCTGGCATGTATCACGTTGCCGGACGGATGGCCTTGATCAACGACTGCAACGAATAACCCAGCCTCGGCGCCAGCCCTTCGGCCCTGGCGACCAGTCCTTGCATGTCCAGCTCCTGGTCCAGGTCCGCCGGCACGATCAGGATCACATTGCCCTCCTTCACCGGCAGTTCCCAGTAATGCCGGTGGTACAAACCGCGCAACAGCGCCGCACCCAATGGCTTGCCGTCATCGGTGGCCCACTGGTTGATCACCAGCCAGCCGCCCGGGTTGAGGCGCTTCTGGCAGTTTTCCAGGAACCCCCAGGCCAGATGCCCGACGCCTGGGCCGACATCGGTATAGAGGTCGACGAAAATCAGATCCGCCGGCTCCGCCGTTTCAAGCAATTCCAAGGCATCGCCAACGCGGATGTACAGTCGCGGGTCGTCGTCCAACCCCAGGTATTCGATGGCCAGGCGCGGCACGTCGGGGCGCAGTTCGATGGCTTCGACATCTTCCAGCGGCAGGAACTTGAGGCAGGCCTGGGTCAGCGTACCGGCGCCCAACCCCAGGAACAGCGCGCTTTCCGGCTGCTCGTGACACAACGCACCGATGAGCATGGCGCGGGTGTAGTCGTATTCGAGCCAGCTCGGATCAGCCGTGAACACGCAGCTCTGCTCAATGGCATCGCCGAACTCAAGAAACCGGTAGTCGGCCACTTCGAAGACCCGGATCATGCCGAACTCGTCGTGCACTTCGGCGAGCAGATGCTCGACGCGCTCCTCTGTCATTTCATCTCCTGATGGTCGCCGGACGGACTGCGGCAACGCGCTGGACTGTACGCAAGTTGTACAAAGGGGCAATTGTCCGCGAAGCGACGCAAACAGGTCACGCACTAATTTGCTGATAACATGGCCGTCCGAGCGTAAATCACCTAGAGATCATGATGAGCCAACCCTGGAGCCCTGACAGCTGGCGCGCCCTGCCGATCCAGCAACAACCCCGCTACCCCGACGCCGCGCACCTGTTGCAGGTAGAGCAGACCTTGGCCAGTTATCCGCCACTGGTGTTTGCCGGTGAAGCCCGGGAGTTGCGCCGTCAGTTCGCCGAAGTGACCCAGGGCCGGGCGTTCCTGCTGCAAGGCGGTGACTGCGCCGAGAGCTTTGCCGAGTTCTCGGCGGCCAAGATCCGCGACACCTTCAAGGTGCTCTTGCAGATGGCAATCGTCATGACCTTTGCCGCCGGTTGCCCGGTGGTCAAGGTCGGCCGCATGGCCGGGCAGTTCGCCAAGCCACGTTCGGCCAACGACGAAACCATCGATGGCGTGACCCTGCCGGCCTACCGGGGCGACATCGTCAATGGCATCGGTTTCGACGAGAAAAGCCGCGTGCCGGACCCGGAGCGGTTGCTGCAGTCCTACCACCAGTCCACCGCCACCTTGAACCTGCTGCGCGCCTTCGCCCAGGGCGGGTTCGCCGACCTGCACCAGGTACACAAGTGGAACCTGGACTTCATCGCCAATTCGGCCCTGGCGGAAAAATACAGCCACCTGGCCGACCGCATCGACGAAACCCTGGCGTTCATGCGCGCCTGCGGCATGGACAGCTCGCCGCAACTGCGCGAAACCAGTTTCTTCACTGCCCACGAAGCGTTGCTGCTCAATTACGAAGAAGCCTTCGTGCGCCGTGACAGCCTGACCAACGACTATTACGACTGCTCGGCCCACATGCTGTGGATCGGCGACCGCACCCGTCAACTGGACGGCGCCCATGTCGAATTCCTGCGCGGGGTGAACAACCCGATCGGGGTCAAGGTTGGCCCGAGCATGGACCCGGACGACCTGATCCGCCTGATCGACGTGCTCAACCCGGACAACGACCCCGGCCGACTGAACCTGATCGCCCGGATGGGCGCCAACAAGGTCGGCGAACACTTGCCACCCCTGTTGCGCGCCGTACAGCGTGAAGGCAAGCAGGTGCTGTGGAGCAGCGACCCGATGCACGGCAACACCATCAAGGCCAGCAGCGGCTACAAGACCCGGGACTTCGCGCAGATCCTCGGCGAGGTGAAGCAGTTCTTCCAGGTCCACGAAGCCGAAGGCACCTATGCCGGCGGAATTCACATCGAAATGACTGGGCAAAACGTCACCGAATGCATCGGCGGTGCACGGCCGATTACCGAGGACGGGCTGTCGGACCGCTACCATACCCATTGCGATCCGCGGATGAATGCCGACCAGTCGCTGGAGTTGGCGTTTTTGATTGCCGAGACGTTGAAGCAGGTTCGGCGGTGAGGCAGTAAGCTCTTCTTCGCCGGTTAAAATGTCATCGCGAGCAGGCTCGCTCCCACATTGGATCTGCTGTGAACATAAAAGCTGTGGTCACCCGAGATCCCTTGTGGGAGCGAGCCTGCTCGCGATAGCGTCGGGTCAGCCATCACTTGACTGAGCCAATGCCCGGGCCAACCGAACCCCACTCACTCGCTGGCAATTAAGCTGAACCCGCTCCAACCCCAACCACTGGGCCATGCGCCGCAGGTTCAGCGCCAGGGCCTGCATCCCCTCCTCGTCCAGCCCCGACGCATCTTCGTGCACGGCATGCACCGCCAGGCGCCCCAAAGCCCGCTCCGCTCGCAGATCGACCCGCGCCGCAATGCGCTCGTGATGCAGGAACGGCAGCACGTAGTAGCCGTACACCCGCTTGTGAGCAGGCGTGTAGATTTCCAACCGGTAGCGAAAGTCGAACAGCCGCTCGGTACGGCCTCGTTCCCAGACCAGCGAATCGAACGGCGACAACAAAGCACTGGCGGCTACCTTGCGCGGGATTTTCGCCCCGGGTCGGCACCAGCCCGGTTGTTTCCATCCCTGCACTTCGCAGCGCAGCAGGTCCCCGGCCTCCTCCAGCTCGGCCAGTCGCGCCCGGCTGTCGGCCGGGTCGAGGCGAAAGTAGTCGCGCAGGTCTTTCTCGGTCGCAATGCCCAAGGCCTCGGCAGCATGTACCAGCAAAGCGCGTTGTGCCTGGGCTTCGTCCGGCAACGGTTGTTGCAGGATCGATTCCGGTAGCACCCGTTCCGGCAAGTCGTAGAGCCTCTCGAAACCGCGTCGCCCCGCCACCGTGACTTCGCCTGCGGCGAACAACCATTCCAGCGCATGCTTCTCCGCACTCCAGTCCCACCACGGCCCGGCCTTGTCCTGGCGCGTGGACAAGCTGCCCGCACCAATGGCGCCCTGCTCCTGCACCGAAGCCAAAACGCGGCGAATAACATCCTGGCGCTCATGACCGAACCGCGCCAACTGCTGATAAATACCTTCGCCACGGGATGCACGACTCATGCGCCAGCGCATCAGCGGATACATCGACATCGGCAGCAACGACGCTTCATGCCCCCAGTATTCGAACAGCGTGCGACGTCGGCCCTGGCTCCAGGCTGCCTGGTCGAGCAAATCGCGATTGTAGTGACCGAGGCGGGAAAACAGCGGGAGGTAATGCGAGCGCACCAGCGCATTGACGGAGTCGATCTGCAGGACGCCGAGGCGTTCGATCAGGCGGTTGAGGCGCGAGGGTTGCACCGAAGCTGGCGGCGACCGCCCATCGAATCCTTGGGCGGCCAACGCCAGACGCCGGGCCTGTTTGAGGGTAAAGGACAGAGTCGCGGGCATGGAGATCTCCTTGTCTGCTCGCAACCTACCTCACCAATAAGGGGTTTGTGTAGGAAAGGATGGCTCATTTGTGCATTGGGTCATCCCAGAATGGTCGGACCACTTCCTGTTCCACGTCGGCCCGACTCACGCCGATGTCCTTGAGCGCCTCGTCGCTCATTCCGGCCAGCAGTTCGCGCTCGTGGTGCAATTCGTACCAGCGGCTAAACTTGTGCAGCAAGGCGCTGATGGAAAAGCTGTGGGAGAGTTTGTCTATCAGTAGATAACCTTTTTGACCTTTCATCGTGATGTCCTCCGTTGGGGATGGTTCAAGTCTCGCGCTAACGCTAAGATCAATCCAACGAATGTTTCTTATGCAATACATCTCGGAGATTGATCAATTGTCGAGTTACCCGAGCATCGATACGGAAGTGCTGCGTACCTTTGTCGCCATCGCCGACCAGGGCGGTTTCACCCGGGCCGGGGAATTGGTCAATCGCACCCAGTCTGCCGTCAGCATGCAGATGAAGCGGCTGGAAGAGGACGTGTTGCAACGGCGGTTGTTCGAGCGGGACGGGCGCCAGGTCAAGCTCACCGCCGAAGGCCAGGTGCTGCTGGGCTACGCCCGGCGGATCCTCAAGCTGCACAGCGAGGTGTTCAATACCCTGCGTGAACCGCACATGGTCGGCACGGTGCGCATCGGCACGCCGGACGATTACGTGATGCGCTTCCTGCCAGGCATCCTGCAACGCTTCGCCCAGTTCTACCCCTTGATCGAAATCGAAGTGCACTGCGAGTCGTCCAAGCAGTTGCTGCTGCGCCAGGACCTGGACCTGTCCATCGTCACCCGCAAACCGGGGGACGAAATCGGCCAGCTGCTACGCAAGGAGCGCTTTGTCTGGGCCGAAGCCGCCTGCTTCAACGTCCACGAACAAACACCTCTGCCGCTGGCGATGTTCAACAGTGACTGTTTCTGCCGGCAATGGGCCTGCAATGCGCTGGATGCCATGGGCCGCGATTATCGCGTGGCGTACAACAGCTCGAGCCTGTCGGCGCTCATGGCGGTGGTGGGCGCCGGCCTGGCAATCACGGCGCAACTGGAAAGCCTGCTGACCCCGGACATGCGCGTACTGGGCGAGGCCGAAGACCTGCCGGAACTGCCCGAGGCCAGCATCATGCTGATCCGCAACCTGCATAATCCATCGCCGATCACCGAGTGCCTGGCCGAGCACATCATCGAGGGCTTCAAACTTTAAAGGCGAGCAGCACCGCGCACAGCACCAGGAAACCGCAGAACAGCCCGCGCAACAGTCGCTCCGGCAAGGCGTGGGCGACTTTCACTCCCCAACTGATGCTCAGCAGGCCACCGACGGCCAGCGGCAGGCCGATGCTCCAATCCACCTCATGGTGAAACGCATAGGTGGCGAGGGTCACGCCGGTACTGGGCAAGGCCAGCGCCAGGGACAGCCCTTGGGCTACCACCTGGCTGGTGCCAAAAATGCTGGTCAGGATCGGGGTCGCGACAACGGCCCCGCCAACACCGAACAGACCACCCATGGTGCCTGATGCGGCCCCCAGTACCCCGAGCCACGGCCAGCCATAACGCATCTGCCCCGAAGCCGGTGCGGTAGCGACGAACATCCGCGCCAGGTTGTAGAGTGTCAACGCGATCAGGAACGCTACGAAGCCGATCCGCATGCTGTCCGCATCGATCCCCACCGCCCAGATCGAGCCGAGCCAGGCAAAGCAGAAACCCATGGAAGCCAACGGCAGGACATGGCGCAACTCGATGCGATTGCGCTGGTGATAGCGCCACAACGCGAGCATCACGTTGGGGACTACCATGACCAATGCCGTACCTTGGGCCAATTGCTGGTCGAGACCGAACCAGACGCCTAGCACTGGAATGGCAATCAGGCCGCCACCAATCCCGAACAATCCCCCCAAGGTGCCCAATGCGGCACCAAACACCAAAAACAGCACAAATTCGAACAAGACGATTCCCCTTTCCTCAAGGCGCTTATCCTACGCAGTCGGCACCAGCGGGGAAACGTAACATCTGATCAGAACGTCAGAATTATCTGGCGCATTAAAGATTCGCCCGCTAGATTCATCACGATCATTGATTGAAGGTTTTTGCCATGAGCACCCTGCGCGATACCCCCGAAGCCTGCGAAGCCCTGTTGCTCGACAACCAGGTCTGTTTCGCCCTGCACTCCACGTCGCTACTGATGACCAAGGTCTATAAGCCGCTGCTACAAGCCCTGGGCCTGACGTATCCGCAATACCTGGCGATGATGGTGTTGTGGGAAAAGGATGGTTTGACCGTCGGTGAAATCAGCACGCGCCTGCTGACAGACCCCGGCTCGTTGACACCACTGCTCAAGCGCCTGGAGGCCGAAGGCCTGCTGAGCCGCACCCGCAGCCGGGAAGACGAGCGCGTGGTGATTGTCGAACTCACCGAACAGGGCCGTGCCCTGCGGGAAAAAGCCCTCGGCATCCCCCAATGCATCCTCGCCGCCAGCGGCCAGACCCTGGAGCAGTTGAAGAAACTGCAGCTTGATCTGCAGGCACTGCGCGGGCATTTGCAAGACAGTCTCTGACTTTCCCTGTAGAGCGAGGCTGACCCACCGCTATCGCGAGCAGGCTCGCTCCCACAGGTACTGAGTCAAACCCAAACGCTGTGAACACCACAAATCCAATGTGGGAGCGGGCTTGCTCGCGAAGACGGCGGCACATCCTGAATCATCTCTGACTGACCCACCGCTTTCGCGAGCAAGCCCGCTCCCACAGGAGAATCGTGGCGAGCCTGAATTGCGTTCAGCCTGGCGTCACTAAAAAAATTCAACCCTCTGAAACAGCTCTATCTCAAGGGTTGCACGCCCTTTCAGCGCTTAAAACCGAACTCGTCTCGAAAATTTAACTTGCGCACTAAATATTAGCGCTATACATTCTCTTCACATCTACTTAGCGCGCAAACATTTAGCGCAAAAAAACCAACCCAGAAACGAGGCTCTCACCATGCAAACTCTCTACACCGCAATCGCAACCTCCACTGGCGGCCGTGATGGTCGTGCCATTTCCAGCGACAACGTTCTCGACGTGAAACTCGCCACGCCCAAGGAGCTCGGCGGTGCCGGCGGTGCGGCGACCAACCCTGAGCAACTGTTCGCCGCCGGCTATTCGGCCTGCTTCATCGGCGCGCTGAAATTCGTGGCCAGCCAGAGCAAACGCAAGATCCCGGACGACGCCTCGATTACCGCCCATGTCGGCATCGGCCAGATTCCCGGCGGTTTCGGCCTCGACATCGATCTGCACATCAGCCTGCCAGGCCTGGACCAGGCCGACGCGCAAAGCCTGGTGGAGGCGGCTCACCAAGTCTGCCCGTACTCCAACGCCACCCGCGGCAACGTCGATGTGCGCCTGCACGTGACCGTCTGACCCGACCCTGGACCCGAACTTAAGGAGATGCACATGAACACGCTCAGCAAAGCCCTTACCGGCACCCTTCTCGCCCTCAGCGTCAGCAGCGCCTTCGCCGATGGCATCGTCGAACACAACACTCAGGCGTTTCTCGACGCGCTCAATGCCGGCACCGGCAAGCCCCTGGAGCAACTGTCACCCAAGGACGCCCGCGCCGTATTGGTTGGCGCCCAGGCCGGTGTGAAGCTGACACTGCCCAAGGCCGACGTCAGTGAGAAGACCATTCAGGTCGATGGTCAGCCGATCAGCCTGACCATTGTTCGTCCGGCCGGAGTCAAGGGTGAGTTGCCCGTGTTCATGTTCTTCCACGGCGGTGGCTGGGTCTTGGGCGACTTCCCGACCCACGAACGACTGGTTCGGGATCTGGTGGCCGGTTCGGGCGCTGTCGCGGTGTTCGTCAACTACACGCCTTCACCCGAGGCGCATTACCCGGTGGCGATCAACCAGGCCTACGCCGCGACGAAATGGGTGGCCGAACACGGCAAGCAAATCAACGTCGATGGCAAGCGCCTGGCCGTGGTGGGCAACAGCGTCGGCGGCAATATGGCAGCAGTCGTGGCACTGATGGCCAAGGACAAGGGCACGCCGGCGATCCGTTTCCAGGCATTGCTGTGGCCGGTGACCGATGCCAGCTTCGAGACGGCGTCCTACAACCAGTTCGCCGAAGGACACTTCCTCAGCAAAAACATGATGAAGTGGTTCTGGGACAACTACACCACCGATGCCGGGCAACGCAGCGAGATCTATGCCTCGCCGCTGCGCGCCAGCACCGCGCAACTCAAGGGCCTGCCGCCCGCGCTGGTACAGACCGCCGAGGCCGACGTCTTGCGCGATGAGGGTGAAGCTTATGCCCGCAAGCTGGACGCAGCCGGGGTGCCCGTCACTGCCGTACGCTACAACGGTATGATCCACGACTACGGTTTGCTCAACGTGGTGAGCCAGGTGCCAGCGGTGCGTTCGGCGATGCTGCAGGTGTCCGAAGAGCTCAAGCAGCACTTGAAGTAACTGGGCTCCGGAGCCTTTGTGGCGAGGGCTGTGGGAGCAAGGCTTGCCCGCGATGAAAGCGGCGCGGTGCCTCTGGAATCGAGGTGTCTGTATCGCGAGCAAGCTTTGCTCCCACACAAGCTCCCGCCGTCCCCCGGTCTAACAGAAGACAGCGCAAATAAAAAAGCCCGACTCAATGGTCGGGCTTTTTCATACACAAGGCTTCGCTTATTTAGCGCGGCCTTTGTAGGAACCGCCTTCGCGGGTATCGATCTCGATCATGTCGCCGATTTCGATGAAGTCAGCTACCGACAGCTCGGTACCGTTCTTCAGTTTGGCAGGCTTCATGACCTTGCCGGAAGTGTCGCCGCGAGCAGAACCTTCGGTGTAGTCAACCTGACGCACGATGGTGGTCGGCAGTTCTACGGAAACCAGGCGCTCTTCGAAGAACACGGCTTCGCAGACGTCGGTCATGCCTTCTTCGATGAACGGCAGAACGCTTTCGATGTCTTCGGCGTTCAGCTCGTACATGGTGTAGTCAGTGGTGTCCATGAACGTGTAAGTGTCGCCGCTGATGAAGGACAGGGTCGCTTCTTTGCGGTCGAGGATCACGTCGTCCAGTTTGTCGTCGGCGCTGTAGACGATCTCGGTCTTGTAACCGGTCAGCAGGTTCTTCAGCTTGGTCTTCATGATCGCGCTGTTACGACCCGACTTGGTGAACTCAGCTTTCTGAACCAGCCAAGGATCGTTTTCGAGACGGATCACGGTCCCGGGTTTCAGTTCTTTACCAGTTTTCATTGCGAATATCCGAATTTGGATGGGATTTACAAAAATCTAGGCCGCGTATCATATCCAATTTCCATAAAACTTCACCAGCGCTGCGGCAAGATCGGCTCGCGAGGCCTGTTCCAGACACCATGCCTGGGCATGTTCGGCCAGTTCCTGCTGCTGTTCACGGGTGGCTTTCCAGTGTTCGGCCATGTCCTGGCCGGCATTCCAGGCCCGCCAAAGACCGCTGATCGCTTTTTGCGCCGCTTGCGAAAGCCCCTGGGTGTAGAGCCTGAGAAACGCCTCGAGTTTTTCCAGGTGGACGTCTTCTTCCTGCTGGTAGATGTGCCAGAGCAGCGGCCGGCCAGCCCACTGGGCACGGACGAAAGAGTCTTCGCCACGCACGGCATTGAAATCGCAGCACCATAACAGTTGATCGTACTGATCCTGGCGGACGAACGGCAGCACCTGCACCGTCAACGCCCCGCGTCGATGCAACGCTCCGACCTTCAGACCGTCGATCCCGAGCCAACGCTCGACATCGCCCAGTACCCGTCCTTCGGGAACCAGCACATGAAACGCCTGGGTATCGCTTGCCATTGCGTCAAACCAACTCGCCACCCCGGCGTTCTCGTAGGCAAACAGCGAGATCAGGCAAGTATCCGGCGCCCGTTCGACACCCAATTCCTGCAGGAAAATTCGTTGCGCCCCGGCATCCTGTTGAAATTGCCGACGACGCTCCAGAAGACCGGCCTCACGCAGCAGGCCACCGGTTCCCGCCTGGAAGCCTGGGAAAAAGAAATATTTCTGCACATGTTTATATTTGACCGACGGCAAGCCGTGGCAACCGATCACCCAGTCCTCGGCGCTCAAATAATCGAGGTTCATCCACAATGGCGTTGTCTGACGCTCGGCCATCGCATCCATGTAGGCACTCGGCAACTGGCAGGCGAATGCGGCAATCACCACATCGGCGGCTTCGGTGGGCACCCACTCCCCGGGCCAGTGACGCACTTGCACGCCCTGCTGCCATTGCTCGGACAGGGTGACGTCGATTTCCGGACACAACCGCTCGAAGGCACGCAGGTCATCGACCCACAGTCGCACCGCGCATCGATGCTCGGCCACCAACTGCCGAGCCAGGCGCCAAGTGACACCAATGTCGCCATAGTTATCGACGACGGTGCAAAAAATATCCCAGCGCACGGCCATTCCCGACTCCCTGTGACAAAGGCCCGATTGTCCCGAATAAAGCGATGATGCAGAAGAGCCGACGGCGATTAATCTTCATGCGACAATCACCACCTCCCATGCCCCTGCCAGGAAGCAGCCATGCCCGATCACTCGACCCCCTCGCGCCTTACGGCTTTGCAATTGACCCTCAGCATTGCCCTGGGCCTGTGGCTGGGGTTCCTCGCCATCGTATTGACGGGCTGGCTGCTGTCCAGATTCCTGTTCAACGAACAACTGGCCCCGGTGGCCGCCGCCGTCCATCAACTGGCGCAACCACCGGCAGTGCAGCCAGCCCCAGAGCCGCCCACGCCAATGTTCGAGCAGTATCAGCAGAACCTGCAAAGGAACGAGCAGCGCCAGGCCCTCGATCAGGCCCGCAACAACCCGCGCAACCTGTCCAACCCCAAGTGCCAGTTCTGGTTGCAACAGGACCAGAACGCGCCCAGCGAAAAAAGCCGCGCCAACGTTTTGCAGTTCTGTGAATAACCATGAACAAACAGACCGTCCACCAGTTGATTCTCGACAAGCTCAGGATTGATCTCGACATCGCCGAACGCGCCGCCCAGACCGCCTACGAAACCGCGACCCACGAAGAAAACATCGCCGAGAACAAGTACGACACCCTGGGCCTGGAAGCTTCTTACCTCGCCGCCGGGCAAGCCAGGCGCGTGGAAGAAATCCGCCAGACCCTGGCCCTCTGCCAAAACCTGACGCTAAGGCCATACGACGATCAACGCGGCATTCAGGTTGGCACATTGATCGGGCTGGAGGATGAGGACGGCCGCCAGCAATGGCTGTTCCTGGGGCCGGATGCGGCGGGCTTGAAGGTCTCGCTGGTAGGCCAGCCAATCACGGTCATCACCCCTCGCTCACCGCTGGGCCGAGGCCTGCTGGGCAAGTTCGAAGGGGATGAAGTGGAGATCGTGGTAGCGGGCGCCCGGCAACAGTTCGCTGTCACCGAGGCGATCTAGGAGGGCTTTAGTGCACCGGTAGTTCGACGCCGTCGAACAGCTCTTCGAGCTCCTGCTTGTTGTGGCACTGGATGGCCTTGGCCATGACTTCCCGAGTCAGGTGCGGTGCGAATTTCTCGATGAAATCGCACATGAAACCCCGCAGGAAGGTGCCACGACGGAAGCCGATCTTGGTCACGCTGGATTCGAACAACTCGCTGGCATCCAGCACCACCAGATCACTGTCGAGCTTGGTATCGACGGCCATCTTCGCGACGATGCCCACGCCCAGGCCCAGGCGAACGTAAGTCTTGATCACGTCGGCGTCGGCGGCGGTGAACACCACTTTCGGCGTCAGGCCACGATGGCTGAAGGCTTCGTCGAGCTTGGAACGACCGGTGAAACCAAACACGTAGGTCACGATCGGGTATTCGGCCAGGGCTTCGAGGGTCAGCTTTGGCAGCTTGGTCAACGGATGTCCCTGGGGCACGACCACGCAGCGGTTCCAGCGATAGCACGGCATCATCACCAAGTCCCCGAACAACTCCAGGGCCTCGGTGGCAATGGCGAAATCCACCGTGCCGTCGGCCGCCATCTCGGCGATCTGCATCGGCGATCCCTGGTGCATGTGCAGCGCCACGTCGGGGTATTGCTTGATGAAATTGCTGATCACCGGTGGCAGCGCATAGCGGGCCTGGGTGTGAGTGGTGGCGATCGACAGGGTGCCTTTTTTCTCGTTGGAGAATTCCTGGGCGATCTGCTTGATGCTTTCGACCTTGCGCAAAATCTCGCCAGCCGTGGTGATGATGCGCTCGCCGGCCGGTGTCACGCGGGTCAGGTGTTTGCCGCTACGGGCGAAGACTTCGACGCCCAGTTCATCTTCCAACAGGCGGATCTGCTTGCTGATGCCGGGTTGCGACGTGTAGAGGCTTTGGGCAGTAGCGGAAACGTTGAGGTCGTGGTGCGCCACTTCCCAGATGTAGCGCAGTTGTTGAAGCTTCATATGTATCCCTCAAAGCAATTGGACGCCACGGGCATCAGCGACGGTATATAACTATATGAAAGGTTTCGACAATAAATCTAGAACTTTTTATAAAAAGCCATCATTTAGCCTCAAGCCTCTCCCTGGCGTCGGCGCTGTACCAGCGGTACCAGGTAGACCGGCACCCGGGATAGCTGCAATACCCGCGCAGCCGTCCTGCCCAAGGGGGTTTCACCGCTTGCCCCTTGGCAATGACTGCCTACGATCAGCAAATCGACAGAGAGTTTCGCAGCCTGCTCCAGAATGACCTGGGAAGGATCACCCTGGTACACCCTGACCGATTTGATCAGTTTCAAATCCTGCTGCCCTTCTCCCAACTCCTCGCGGAAACTGTCGAGCACTCGCTGTTCGATATTGGCCATCACCGTATTCAGACCCTGACGGTGAAATTCGTTCAGCGCCTGCTCGTCGAGATAGCTTTGCAACACCGACTCGGCGAACAGCCCCATCGGTTCTACCGCATGCACCACATACAACTCGGCTTCAAACGTCCGTGCCAGCGCCAAGGCATGCTGCATCACATAAGGGGCATAGAGACCCAGGTCTGTGGCGTACAGCATCGAACGAATCATGTGACCTCCTCGCGTGCCAAGATGGCGGAGATTGATTCAGCTTAGCAGCGCCTTGGGGACTGCGACGTGCGGCTTGACGTCCCGGACCTGAGGCACTCAGGGCTTAATTTCGTTACTGATACCGTGGGGCACGTGGCCGGTGGCGACGACCTCTCTGGCCAGTTCGCAGTGGCCGGTCTGGTCATCGAAAAACACATCGGCGGCGAAGGCTTCGAGGAAGGCCGATTTGGTCAGGCCGCCGAGAAACAATGACTCATCCAGACGAATATCCCATTCACGCAAGGTCCTGATGACCCGCTCGTGGGCCGGTGCAGAACGGGCCGTCACCAACGCCGTGCGGATTGGGCAGGCGTCTTCGGGAAACTCGCGCTGCAGTGCATTGAGCGCGGCCAGGAACCCCTTGAACGGCCCGCCTCGCAGCGGCTCGCGGGCAGCCTGTCGCTCGCGGGCCTGGAAGGCTTCCAGACCGGCGGCCTGATAGACGCGCTCCGATTCATCGGAAAACAGCACCGCATCGCCGTCGAAGGCGATGCGCAGTTCTTCGCTGGCGGCGCGGCTGGCACCGCCCGACAGAATGGTTGCTGCGGCAAACCCGGCGTCCAGGGCGCTGCGTACGTCTTCAGCGTGGGTGGACAAAAACAGATCGCAACCGAATGCCTTGAGATACGGGTAAGGGCTGCGCCCGCCAACGAAGGCCGCGCGTGAGATCGCCAGCCCATAATGATGAATCGAGTTGAACACGCGAAGGCCGGTGTCGGCACTGTTGCGCGAGACCAGGACCACCTCTACCCGGGCCCGGCCCAGGTGCTCGTTGAGGTTCAGCAGTTTTTGCACCAGAGCGAAGGCGTCCCCTGGCGCGAGGACTTCGTCTTCATGCTCGATCTGGTATTGCCGGTAGGCCTCGACACCACTCGACAGGTACACCTTATGGCTTTCGCTCAGGTCGAACAGCGCTCGCGACGAAATCGCCAGCACCAGTTTGTCGTCGATGTTACTTGCCATGCCGCTCCCCCTTACGCCCGTTCAACGGTTATACCGGTCCACGAACGCCAACGCCTGGTACAAGGCTTCGATTTTCGGCAGTCCACACCCGGCCGCTTTCGCCGCCGCCAGTGGCCGGCCGTAGATCGCGTCCAGTTCCAGCGCACGCTTGTGAGAATAATCGTGGTACATGCTCGGCCAGTAGTCGGGCATCTTCTCGGTCATCGTGAACAGATACTCGGCATAGCCCGGCGCGATGTGATGCCCGCAGGCTTGCGCACCGCGGACCACCTCTCCCATCAGTGCCTGGATCAATTCGCGGCTATGATCGTTGGCCATCAACGGTGTAGTACTGGCGCCCAACAGAACCGAAAGACCGTTATACGGTACATTCCACACCAGCTTTTGCCAGCGGGCCAACTGCAGGCACGGCATGGCCTGGGCGTCGATACCGGCGTTGCGAAACAACGTCGCCGCCTCTTCGACGATCACCATGCGTTGCGCCTGATCGGCGCAGGGACCACTGTGGTAACCGACGTTGACCGCGCCAAGCGCCTGGTGGGCGATGACGCCAGGGCCGACACGGTGCACGCAGATCAGGCACAGGCCACCCAACAGGTGCAATGAATCGGGCAGCAAAGGTCGGAGGTCGTCTTCGACATCCAGGCCGTTCTGCAGCAACAGGACTTTTGCACCATCAGCGGCAGCCTGGGTAATGGCCGGGGCCAGTTCGGCATTGCTGGTGGTCTTGGCGCCTACCAGCAGCCAGTCGCAGGGCGGCATTTCGACGGCCGAGCGATAGGCCTGGGCTGGGTTGAGGCTCAGCGCGCCATGCACCGCGCTGTCGATCTGCAAACCGTTTTCGGCCACGGCACCGAACTCGCTGCGCAGTAAAAAGTGCACGTCATAACCGGCACGCGCCAGCATCACCCCATAGAATCCGCCGATCGCCCCGGTGCCGATCATCCCGATCCGCGGCTTAACGCCTGACTGCATCTTTGCAACTCCTCTGGTAAACGGCCCTGCACACTATCAGCGGGAGCGGCATGGCATGCAATCTCCATTACATCTGCTCACGATTCTGTTGCTGCCCCCTCTTCAAGGCTTTTCCCCAGCCTGTAGGGCATTAAACCGCCCCCAGCCCATTGTCGAGCCACCTCGGAACGCGATAAGGTTCGGCTCCCCGACGCGCTTAACATTCGCTGTGCACCGCCGCGCGGGGATCGCTGGCGGCCGGCACCCGTGACCTGACGAGTAACACGATGGCTGATTTACCGATCAATGACCTTAACGTCGCCTCCAACGAGACCCTCATCACGCCTGACCAGCTCAAGCGCGATATCCCCCTGAGCGACGCTGCCCTGCGCACCGTGACCAAGGGCCGGGAAGTCATTCGCAACATTCTCGACGGCACCGACCATCGCCTGTTCGTGGTCATCGGGCCCTGCTCGATCCATGACATCAAGGCCGCCCACGAATATGCCGAGCGCCTGAAGGTGCTGGCGGCGGAAGTCTCCGACACCTTGTACCTGGTGATGCGGGTGTATTTCGAAAAGCCGCGGACCACCGTCGGCTGGAAAGGCCTGATCAACGACCCGTACCTGGACGACTCCTTCAAGATCCAGGACGGCCTGCACATCGGTCGCCAACTGCTGCTGGACCTGGCGGAAATGGGCCTGCCCACGGCCACCGAAGCCCTGGATCCGATTTCGCCGCAATACTTGCAGGACCTGATCAGTTGGTCGGCCATCGGCGCACGCACCACCGAATCCCAGACTCACCGCGAAATGGCCTCCGGCCTGTCCTCGGCGGTAGGCTTCAAGAATGGTACCGACGGCGGCCTCACCGTAGCGATCAACGCCTTGCAGTCGGTTTCCAGCCCGCACCGTTTCCTGGGCATCAACCAGGAAGGTGGCGTGTCGATCGTCACCACCAAGGGCAACGCCTACGGTCACGTGGTGCTGCGCGGTGGCAACGGCAAGCCGAACTACGACTCGGTCAGCGTCGCGCTGTGTGAACAGGCGCTGAACAAAGCCAAGATCAAGCCGAATATCATGGTCGACTGCAGCCACGCCAACTCCAACAAGGACCCGGCGCTGCAACCGCTGGTGATGGAGAACGTGGCCAACCAGATCCTGGAAGGCAACCAGTCGATTATCGGCCTGATGGTCGAAAGCCACTTGAACTGGGGCTGTCAGGCGATTCCGAAAGACCTCGCAGACTTGCAGTACGGCGTCTCCATCACCGATGCCTGCATCGACTGGAGCGCGACCGAGAACACCCTGCGCAGCATGCACGCCAAACTCAAGGACGTGCTGCCAAAGCGTCAACGCAGTTGATCGACCTGCTTCAACGCATAAAAAGCAACGCATAAAAAAACGCCGGGCTTCTCAGTCCGGCGTTTTTATTAGGAATCCGTTTTCTCAGAGCTTCGCCGCGTGCCGCTGGTGACGCTCCATGTAGCGCTCCACGTAGGAGCAGGACGGGATCACCGTGTAGCCCATTTCTTCGGCGTACTGCAGCGCTCTTTCGGTCAACGCCGCCGCGATGCCACGGCCGCGCAAGGCATTGGGCACGAAGGTGCGATAGATATCCAGGGTCTGCTTGCCCAGGTCCATGTAGGTCAGATAGGCACGATGACCGTCCACATTGGTCTCGAACTGATGACCAGCCTGGTCATGGTGGATGGTAACCGCCTCGCTCATCACTACTCCTCGCGGGTCTGAATGCTGACCCCTACCTTACCGATGTTTTTCCGGCGAAGGAACATCTACGCCACCCCGTGCCTTCCTGGTCACCGAGCGCCAAAACCGAACCGCTCAAACCCGAGCACGTCGTGAATAGTAGGCACCAATGACGCAAATGCTCAAGGCACGCCTGTCATCGAAGGGGTAAACCTCGTCGGGTTTATCGATTGAGCGCCATCGTCGCGCTGTAGTCGGTCACGGTGCAATAGCTGAACATCGCCAGTTGTTGAGTCTTGAGACGAGCGCGCGTAGTTAAAGTCACCGCCAATACCAATAAAGATGTCTGGGGCATTTGCACAAAAAATGTACAAAAGTGTAGGTGAATCAATAAACAACGACGTTAGCGAGGGCCGTAAGAGTTCTCCCCCACTGCGGAACTTTTTTTCGTCGACGCGCTCCAGCCAAGGGCTTGGAGCTGTATATTTTTTAAACAGCCCTAAGAAAAGTTGCTCGAAAAAGAATCACCGCCTACAATTTTTTTGCTTCTTGCGCTACGTCAGTTTACTTACTACAAGTAATGGGTAGTATGTACGCCGGCTAACTCCTCAGTCTGGGGAGACAGTCACTAATAGAAAGTCCTTGAAGGGGAAACCGATGAACAACGTTCTGAAATTCTCTGCTCTGGCCCTGGCCGCAGTTCTGGCTACCGGTTGCAGCAGCGCATCGAAAGAAACCGAAGCACGTCTGACTGCTACCGAAGACGCAGCAGCTCGCGCCCAGGCTCGTGCAGACGAAGCCTACCGTAAAGCTGATGAAGCTCTGGCTGCTGCTCAAAAAGCACAACAGACTGCTGACGAAGCTAACGAGCGTGCTCTGCGCATGCTGGAAAAAGCTAGCCGCAAGTAATAGTCCTTCGGGATTGTTACCGAGCCGACCCATTTTTGGGTCGGCTTTTTATTGCCCGGTGTTTTCCCAGGCAATAAAAAACCCGCCGACATCGCGAAACGTCGGCGGGTTGTTTTGGAGCTTTTTACTGCTGCAAGTCGATCGGCGCACTCGTGACCATCGGTGCCGAAGTATTCGGAACAGCGATTTCCACCGGCAGACCATCTTCAGCCGCCACCACGTCCCGTACCACGTCCCAGTTCATGCGCAGGTTGCTGGTGATGTCTTCTCGCTTGAGCATCGCATTGATCACTGCGGTGTGCTTGTCCACCACCGATGGGTTGCCTTTGTCGTCCAACGGTGTGTGAGCTTCCAGGTACACCTTGCCGCCGCTCAAACCCAGCTTGTAGGGGTCGTTGATGATCCGGACCGACGTGCCCACCGGCACCATGCTGGCCATTTCCAGTACGTTGTTGTTGAACATCCGGAAGCAGCCGTGACTGGTACGCATGCCAATGCCGAACTTCTTGTTCGAACCATGGATCAGGTAGCCCGGGGTGCCCAGGGTGAATTTGAAGGGGCCCAGCGGGTTATCGGGACCAGCCGGCACTACATTGGGCAAGGGGTCGCCGTCGGCGGCGTGTTCGGCCTTGATCGATGCAGGCGGAGTCCAGGTCGGGTTCGGCGTCTTGGCGATGATGCTGGTGTGAGCGATCGGCGATCCCCAGCCCTCACGTCCAATCCCCAGCGGGAAGGTGTAGACCACGTTCCGCCCCTTGGGGAAATAGTAGAGACGGTACTCGGCCAGGTTGATCACGATGCCCTCGCGCGGGCCCGGCGGCAGGATGAAACGAGTCGGCAGCACGATCTCGGTGCCAGCACCCGGCAACCAGGGATCGACCCCCGGGTTGGCGGCGACCATCTCACTGTAGCCCAGGTCATAGGTAGTGCCCAGGTCGGCGAAGGTATCTTCGTACTTGGCCTTGATGACCTGTACCTGGCCAATGATGTCTTCACCCGGCGGTGGCAGTGGCAGCTCCAGGGCGGCAACGGGGCCCGCCATACACAGGGCGGCAAGAGACAGGCAGCGGGCGACGGCAGGCAAGCGCGGCAACATCCGGGAAATCCTTCGCAGATCGAACAGGAGGTATGAAAGCGGCGATTGTACACTGCCACCTGTTATTTCGGGGAGAGCGGTACAGAGGCGTCCGATGCGCAGCATGTCTGGAACTGAAATGAGACCTGTGGGAGCGATTACAACTCGAACCGCAGCTCCGGCCAGATCGGCGAGGTGCCGCGCTTCTGGGACTCCAGGATCGCCCGGCACAGCGAGCACAGGCGATGGTCCTGGAAAATCTTGCGATCGACGCTCGACCAGCGCGGTTGGGCCGGCAGCAGGCTGCCACAGAGGGTCCGGTCGGCCGAACCACCGAGCTCCAGCTGACGGGTCACCAGGTGCACCCGTACTTCCTGGCAGGCGAACAGATCCAGCTGCTCGTCAGGCTCGATCAGTTGGTAGGCAAACAGGGACCAGGCGGGACGCGGCATCGGGGGCTCCAAATCGGGGGCGCCACATTAGCCGAAAGCCCGCCTGTAGAAAAGCGTCAAAGCAGCGGTTTGAGCGTCGGCCAGACATTTTCCAGCAACTTGCCCTGGGCCGCGACGGACGGGTGCAATCCGTCGCCCTGCATCATTGTTGGAATGCCACCGACGTCCTTGAGGAAAAACGGCACCAACGGCACTTTTTTCTCCTCGGCCAGGGTGCTGTAGACCCGGGCAAAGGCATCGGTGTAGCGCCGCCCATAGTTAGGGGGTAGTTGCATGCCCAGCAAAAGCACCTTGGCACCACTCGCGCGGGCACTGTCGATCATCGCTGCAAGGTTTTGTTGCAATTGTGTTGGCGGCTGTCCGCGCAAGCCATCGTTGCCGCCCAGTTCCAGGATCACCACGTCCGGCTTATGGGCTGCAAGCAGCGCCGGCAGCCGCGCCTGGCCTCCCGCGCTGGTGTCGCCACTGATGGAAGCATTGACCACTTTATCGTCAAAACCCTCGGCCTTGAGCCGCTGTTCGAGCAACGACACCCACCCTTGCCGGGTATCCAGGCCGAAAGCCGCGCTGATACTATCGCCAACGATCAGGACTGTACCCGCCGCTGCGCTCTGGGCCATGCACATCAGGGCCAGGCCGGCACTCAAAAACCACACACGCATCGGATTCTCCATGGGCTCAAGCATTCTCACCGCGACGGACCTTAGCAAAGTGGTCTCCAGCGCGGAAGGTGAACTGACCATCCTGCACGAACTCAGCCTGGAACTGAACAAAGGCGACAGCCTGGCCATCGTCGGCGCGTCCGGTTCCGGCAAATCCACCCTCCTGGGCCTGCTGGCCGGCCTTGACCTGCCCAGCGGCGGCGAAGTGACCCTCGCCGGTCAGGCCCTCAGCGCACTGGATGAAGACCAGCGTGCACGGATCCGCGCCGAACATGTCGGTTTCGTCTTCCAGTCGTTCCAGCTGCTCGACAGCCTCAATGCCTTGGAAAACGTCATGCTGCCGCTGGAACTGGACGGCCGCAAGGATGCCCGCGAGCGCGCCACGCAACTGTTGCAGCGCGTTGGCCTGGGGCAGCGCCTGACCCACTCGCCGCGCCAGCTCTCCGGCGGCGAACAGCAACGCGTGGCGATTGCCCGCGCCTTTGCCGCCGAACCCGACGTGCTGTTTGCCGACGAACCCACCGGCAACCTCGACAGCCACACCGGCGAGCGTATCAGCGACCTGCTGTTCGAACTGAACAAGGAACGCGGCACGACCCTGGTACTGGTGACCCATGATGAACGCCTGGCCCACCGCTGCCGGCGCCTGATCCGACTTGAAGCCGGCCAGATGGTCGCCCCCCTGGAGCCTTGATGGCACGCTTGCCGCTGTTGCGCCTGTTCAGTCTCGCTATCCGTCAATTGCTTCGCGATGCCCGCGCCGGGGAATTGCGGGTGTTGTTCTTCGCCCTGCTGGTGGCGGTGGCGGCCAGTACCGCCATCGGTTACTTCGGTGCCCGCCTCAACGGCGCGATGATGATGCGCGCCACCGAGTTCCTCGGTGCCGACCTGCTGCTCGAAGGCAGCTCCCCCGCCCGCCCGGAGCAGATCCGCAGCGGCACCGAGCTGGGGCTGGACCACGCTCGGGTGGTGGAGTTTTCCAGTGTCGTGGCCACCGACAATGGCATCCAGCTGTCCAGCGTCAAGGCGGCCGATGACAGCTACCCATTGCGCGGTGAGCTGAAGAGCGCGCCGGCGCCGTTCGCCCCGGAAGAAACCGGCGGACGGCCGAACCCTGGCGAGGCCTGGGTCGAAGCACGGCTGCTGACGGCACTGGACCTGAAGATCGGTGACAGCATCGACGTCGGCAACCAGACCCTGCGCCTGAGCCGCGTGCTGACTTATGAGCCGGATCGCGCCGGCAATTTCTACAGCCTCACCCCGCGGGTGCTGATCAACCTCAAGGACCTGGAGGCCACTGGCGTGGTCCAACCGGGCAGCCGTGTCAGCTATCGCGACCTATGGCGGGGCCCGGCACCGGCGCTGCAAACCTACCGCGACCTGCTCAAGCCTGGCCTTGAAGCCAATCAGCGCCTGCAGGATGCCCGCGACGGCAACCGGCAGATCGGTGGCGCCCTGGGCAAGGCCGAACGCTACCTGAACATGGCCAGCCTGGTGGCGGTGCTGCTGTCCGGTGTCGCCGTCGCGCTCTCGGCCAACCGTTTTGCCACCCGACGTTTCGATGCCAGCGCGCTGCTGCGTTGCCTGGGCCTGTCACGCCGGGAAACCATGGTGCTGTTCAGCCTGCAATTGACCGTGCTGGGCCTGCTCGCCAGCCTCAGTGGCGCCCTGCTCGGCTGGATTGCCCAACTGGGCCTGTTCGCCCTGCTGCATGACCTGCTGCCCACCGCGGTGCCACCGGGCGGGCTGTTGCCGGCAATCGCCGGGATCGGTACTGGGTTGGTGGCGCTGGCGGGGTTCGCCCTGCCGCCACTGGCGGCGCTGGGCCGGGTACCGCCGTTGCGCGTGCTGCGCCGGGACATGCTGCCGATCCCCTCCAGCTCCTGGGTGATCTACGGTGCCGCCTTGGGTGCCCTGGGCCTGATCATGTGGCGCCTGAGCCTGGACCTGGTCCTCACCTTCGCCTTGCTGGGCGGTGGTGTCGTTGCCGCACTGGTACTCGGCGGCTTGTTGTTGCTGCTGCTTCAGAGCCTGCGGCGCCTGCTGGCCCGCGCCTCCCTGCCCTGGCGGTTGGGTCTGGGCCAATTGCTGCGCCATCCCTTGGCGGCGGCCGGCCAGGCCCTGGCGTTCGGCCTGATCCTGCTGTCCATGGCGTTGATCGCGCTGCTGCGCGGCGAGTTGCTGGATACCTGGCAAAACCAGCTGCCCAAAAACGCGCCGAACTATTTCGCCCTGAACATCCTGCCCAACGACAAGCAGGCCTTCACCGACAAGCTGCTGGAATTGTCCGCGCAATCGGCCCCGCTCTACCCCGTGGTGCCCGGGCGCCTGATCAGCATCAATGGCGAGCCGGCCACGGAGTTCGTCACCAAGGACTCTGCGGGTGACCGGGCGCTGCAACGCGACCTGAGCCTGACCTGGGCCGCGGACCTGCCGCAGGGCAACGTCGTCACCGCAGGGACCTGGTGGCCGCAGCAACCTCCAGACGATGTCCCAGGGGTTTCGGTGGAAGGCAAAGTGGCCGAGAACCTCAAGATCAAGTTGGGCGACCGCCTGGTCTTCAGCGTGGGCGGCGTCAATCGTGAAGCGAAGGTCACCAGCCTGCGGGAAATCAACTGGGACAACTTCCAGCCCAATTTCTTCATGATCTTCCAGCCCGGCACCTTGAAGGATCTGCCGGCCACTTATCTCACCAGCTTCTACCTGGCGCCGGGCCACGACCAACAGATCGTCGACCTGTCCCGAGCCTTTCCGGCGGTGACGATCCTGCAAGTCGAGGCCCTGCTCGAACAGCTGCGCAGCATCCTGGCCCAGGTGACCCTGGCGGTGGAGTATGTGTTGCTGTTTGTGCTGGCGGCGGGAATGGCAGTGCTGTTTTCCGGCCTGCAGGCGACCCTCGACGAACGGATTCGCCAAGGCGCGCTGTTGCGTGCACTGGGTGCCGAACGCCCCTTGCTGGTCAAGGCTCGGCGCATCGAGTTCGGCCTGCTGGGCGCGGTCAGTGGCCTGCTCGCGGCCCTGGGTTCGGAGCTGGTGAGCCTGGTGCTTTATCGGTACGCCTTCGACCTGCCCTGGCATCCACATCCATGGCTGTTGGTATTGCCACTGCTGGGAGCCTTGTTGATCGGCGCGGCCGGGGTGTTTGGCACCCGTCGAGCGCTCAACGCCAGCCCGCTGACAGTATTGCGCGAGGGTTGATAGACTCCCGACTTCGCTCCTACAAGAAGTTGCCATGAGCCGTTATCGCCCACCCCGCACCGCCGGCACCGCGCTGATCACCCCCGAAGGTGAAGCGCGGATGCGCGCCGAATTCCATGAGCTGTGGCATGTGCGCCGCCCCCAGGTGACCCAGGCGGTCAGCGAGGCGGCGGCCCAGGGTGATCGTTCGGAAAATGCCGAATACACCTACGGCAAGAAAATGCTGCGGGAAATCGACAGTCGCGTGCGCTTCCTCACCAAGCGCCTCGAGGCGCTCAAAGTGGTCAGTGAAAAACCCAGCGATCCGAACAAGGTGTACTTCGGCGCCTGGGTGACGGTGGAAGATGAGGATGGCAAGGAATCACGCTATCGCATCGTCGGCCCGGACGAGCTGGACCTGAAACAGAACCTGATCAGCATCGACTCACCGTTGGCACGGGCACTGATTGGCAAGGCCCTGGACGCCGAGGTCAGCGTCCAGACGCCTACGGGAGAGAAGAGGGTCTACATCGTGAACATCGCTTATCCATAGCCTTCAGGCCGGATATCTCAGCGGCGAGTGATCAAGCCCTGCCGCGCGATACGAGTCAGTTGTCGGATCATTTCAGGAGCGTCCGCCACGCTGGGGGACTGGATGACGGCGAGGTCAAAACTGTCATTGGCGAACCGCGTCAGTGACTCGCCGTCTTCGACAAACTGGATCAGGAAAGCGGCGGGCCCATGGTTACGGCGCGGCCAACCGTCGAGATAGCGCAAGAGCGTTGGCTGGTGAGTACCGCCCAGGAGAATTTTCGGGTTGCGCTGCACAAGGTTCGCCGTGATCGGCGCAAGACGTACAAGGGGGCTGGGTGCGTTCATCGTGTCGTGTCTCTGCCTCAAAAGTCTGCATGGCAGGTGAGAGGCAACACCGAACCAGCGCTTTAGCGGTATTTCGAAGCCTTGTCTCCGGCTTCTATCGGCAACTGGATGAGTCACCTGGCGCCCCGCAAGTAGCTGTTTAAATCGGCGCATGAGCGGCATCCTAGAGAAGCTGACCGGCCAGTGTCAAGAATCACCGCCCACAAAAAAGGCCCGTACAAGACGGGCCTCGAATTCAAATCGTGCAATCAATCCGCGATGGCACGATCGACCGACAGCTTGCCCGCGCCCTCGATCAGCACGGCAATACTGCCCGCCAGCAACGTCAGGGCAAACTCATAACCGTTGTTGGCCATGAACAAGCCGTTACCGATGTGCACGGAGAAAATCGCTACCAGCGACAGGAAAGCCAGGCCCAATGCCGCGGGACGCGCGAGCAAACCGATGATCAGCGCCAGCCCGGCGAAAAACTCGGTACCGCCGGCCAGTGTCGCCATCACGTAGCCCGGGGTCAGGCCGATGCTTTCCATCCACTGCGCCGTGCCCGCCAAGCCGTAGCCACCGAACAGGCCGAAGAGTTTCTGCGAGCCGTGGGCGGCGAAAACGATGCCGACAACGATGCGCAAGACCGTCAGGCCGTAGCCGGCGCGGGTAAACAAGACTTTGTTGATCAATGAGCTCATGCGGGTTCATCCCTAGATGTGTGGTTGTTGGTCGCCATATTAATCAAAAAAACTTGTACTAAAAGCGCAAAAAATGCGAGATACCAATCGAATTAATAGATCACTTTCGCAGGGCGACTTTTTGATCTCCAGGCTCCAGCGACTCTCGTTCACGATCGAATGCCAAATAGTACTTATTGACACTATTAACGTAGCTGACGGCGCCCATTCCCACCTGCTCCATGGCAATGCGCTCGACCTGGAAGAACCACTGGTTGGGATTCAGCCCCCGCCGCCGGGCCTCGGCTCGCATGCCTTGGACGCGCTCGGGCCCCATGTTGTAGGCAGCCAGGACGAAGGCCATGCGCTCGCGCTCGTTGAGCTTGGGGCTGGCAAAAAACTTGCGGCGGATGAGGGCCAGGTACTTGGCGCCTGCGAGCACATTGGCATCCAGGTTCTGGATGTTATCGACCCCGACTCGCTGGGCCGCCGCCGGGGTGATCTGCATCAGGCCGGTGGGGCCGCTGCCGCTGCGGGCATTGGGTTGCAGGGCTGATTCCTTGAAGGCCAGGGCCGCCAGGTTGAGCCAGTCCATGCCTTGGGTCTCGGCATGTTTTTGCAGCACCGGGCGCAGTTTTTCCAAGCGCTGGCGATCGGCCCGGGCCAACGGATAGTGGACCTGGTACAAACGACGGTAGATCCGCAGGAATGCCGCATCCTGGTTGGAAGGTACCTTGTAGGTCGCCAGGAATCGATCGATGCTCGCCCGTAGCATGGCGGCGTCACGGCGCACGAACCAATACTCGTCAGCCGGCTCGCCGATCAGTACCTGACGGTCCAGGCGCAGCTTGGGCAGGATCTTGCCCCAACGCTCGGCGATGGGTTGCTCGACGATGGTCAAATGGAAAATCCCGCCCTGGACCATTTCCAGGACATCCTCTACAGCCAGGGTGGGATCGACCCATTCGATCTTCACTGGCGGCAGCTTGAGCAGCGCCAGCTTCTGGTTGATCTGGCTCACCGCATCCCCTGCCGCACTGCCGTTGGGCAGCGCCAGGGTCTTGCCGGAGAGTTGCTCCACCCGCGTGTAGCGTTTCTCGCCCTTGATACCCACGAGCAGCAAAGGCACGTCGGTACGGATCGGATCGCTGGCGCTGACCGCATGACCGGCCTGGGGTTCGAGCAACTCCCCAGGCGCCACGAGGTCGCCCTCCCCGCGTTGCAAGGCGCCGAGCAGTTGGTCCTTGGCCTTGGGAATGATCTTGAGGGTGATTTCCTGGCCATCCCGGGCGTGGCCGTTGAGGTATTGTTCGAAGGCACGCAGCCGATGATATTCGACGCCAATGGGTTGCCCCTGGACTTCACCGGAGCTGTTGCGACTCTGGTTGACCAGGACCTTCAACTCCCGACTGCTGCGGATCTGCGCCAGGTCGCGCACCGCGCCCGGAGCCACCGCTTGCACCGGGCCGGGCAGCCGCGCTTCGGCCGGCATTGGCAACAACAGCGAACAACACAACAGTAGCAACACCAGGGGACGTGTCATCCACTCTCCGGAAGGAATACTGCGGACCGCCTCCGTGAAAAAACGAGGCTGAGTCGACAGAAACAGAGCGCCTGGGGCGCTGAAAAAGTGCGGAAGACTGGCACAGTGATGGCTTTTATACCAACCCGATGTGTCTCGCGGCCTTAACAGACAGCCTCAACTCTTTGTAGTTCTTGGCTTTTCTTATAAATCTACAGCTCTGATATGCTTTCCGGCCTTTGGGCCGAGGTAGCACCATGCAACTCATCGATATCGGCGTCAACCTGACCAACCCCAGTTTCGCCGACAAACACCAGGCGGTGCTTGAGCGCGCCTATGAATCCGGGGTCTGCCAACTGGTCTTGACCGGCACCAGCATCGAGGGCAGCGAGCAGGCCCTGGAACTGTGCGATCACCTCGACGACACTGGCGAGCGACTGTTTTCCACCGCCGGCATTCACCCCCACAGCGCCAGTGAGTGGACCGCCGACAGCGCCCGGCACCTCAAGGATCTGCTGATGCACAGCCGCGTGCGCGCGGTGGGTGAATGCGGGCTGGATTTCAACCGGGACTTCTCTCCCCGACCGCAACAGGAAAAGGTTCTGGAAGAACACCTGGCGTTGGCCGTCCAGTTGCAATTACCGGTGTTTCTCCATGAACGCGACGCCGACCAACGCTTGCTGGACATCCTTCGGGATTTTCGCGATCAGTTGCCGGCAGCAGTGGTGCACTGCTTTACCGGTGAAAAAAAGGCGCTGTTCAGTTATCTCGACCTGGACCTGCACATCGGCATCACCGGCTGGATCTGCGATGAACGCCGGGGTACGCACCTGCACCCGTTGGTGCGCGAGATACCCCGTGGCCGGCTGATGCTCGAAAGCGACGCGCCGTACCTACTGCCACGCACGCTGCGGCCAAAACCCAAGAATGGTCGCAACGAGCCGGCCTACCTGAGGGAGGTCCTGCGCGAAGTGGCCTTGCACCGGGGCGAAACCCAGGAAGACCTGGCAGCCCACAGCACCGCGTGCGCCCGGGCGTTTTTCGGATTGCCCATCCTTTCCGAATGAACCCACATCCCCCTGTGGGAGCGGGCTTGCTCGCTCCCACAGGGGGTTTGGTTATCTGTTGGTCCCTATTAAAGTCCCCGACACCTATATCGTCTGTTGACCCACATCAAAATCCCGTCACCTGAGTAGCGGCAGAATAATGGCACCTTGCCAATGCTGTTTCCGCTATCAGAGAAGACCTTCCATGGGTGCCTGGCTTAGCAATATCTCGTTGAAATACAAATTCTGGGCGGTCAATGCGGTCGCCTTTGTCACTACTCTGCTGCTGGTGCTCTACGCGGTGCACCTTGAACAGCAGGCGCGCAACCATGCGGCCCAGGCGAACGCCCAGGCCCAGGCCCACGTGCTCGCTGCCTGGCCTGCCGGGCAGCCCCTGCCCAAGGCCGAAGGCCTCTTGGCATTGCAGCGCGACCAGGTGCCGGTGTTCAACGAACAACCGTTGCCTTCGCTGGCGCAGGCCGATGGCTGGGTAGACCTCGATGCCGGGTCGCTGCTTGATAACGATCCGCTGCTGGGCGCCCAAGTGATCCGTCGAGGGGACGGTCAACAGCTCGCCGTGCTGGCCCAGGGTGTAAGCCTGGGTCAAGTGTTCGGTGAACGCTTCAGCCAATACGCCGTGGCAGTGTTCGTGCTGATGCTGGCGATGCTGGGCGCATCACAACTGTTGATCCGCTTTTTGCTCAGCCAGCTCAACACGCTCAAAGACGTGATGCTGCACGTGGAGAAAACCGGTGACCTGGCCGCCCGCGTTCCTCTGGCGTGCAAGGACGAAGTGGGTCAGATGGCGGCCGCGTTCAACGCCATGCAGGCCGGTTATCAACGGGTGGTCGACACCGTTGCCAGCACCGCCCGGCAGTTGGACAGTGGTGCGGCGCGCCTGGCATCGAGCATGAACGATGTGCGCCACGGCATGCTGGGCCAGCAAAGCGAAACCGATCAGGCAGCCACGGCGATCAACGAAATGTCCGCCACGGTTTATCACATCGCCCAGCATGCCGGCGCCACCCGCGACCTGTCGAAAACCGCCGACACCCTGGCCGGCAACGGTCACGAAGTGGTTGGCCGGGTGCAACAGTCAATCACCGGGCTGTCTTCGGGTGTGCAGCAGACCGCCGAAATGATCCAGCGCCTGGCCGAAGACAGCCAGAAGATCAACGGCGTGGTCAGCGTGATCCACAGCATTGCCGAACAAACCAATCTGCTGGCCCTGAACGCGGCGATCGAAGCGGCGCGGGCCGGGGAAATGGGCCGGGGATTTGCCGTGGTGGCCGACGAGGTTCGCAACCTGGCCAAGCGGGTACAGACCTCCACGGATGAAATCACCACCATGGTTTCGGCCCTGCAAGCCGGGACCCGGGACGCGGTGGACTTCATGCAGGAGAGTTCGCTCAAGGCCGACGATTGCGTGCAACAGGCCCGCGAGGCCGGCGACGCCCTGGCACAGATCACCGCAGCGGTGGCGCAAATGCGTGAGAGCAACACTCAGATCGCTGTCGCGGCCGAGCAGCAAAGCCACGTCGCCGAGGAAATGAACCGGGCGGTGGTGAGCATTCGCGACGTGACCGAGAACACCGTACGCCAGACCGTGGATTCAGCCACCACCAGCGATGAATTGGCAACGTTGGCGGGCGAGTTGAGCAAGGCGATCGGGCAGTTGAAACTGTAGAACGCTGGCTTGCCCGACTCCCTGCTGAGGGAATTCCCTCTGTGGGAGCAAGGCTTGCCCGCGATGGAGGCAGCTCGGTTCACCAAAGACCGTATCGCGTCCATCGCGGGCAAGCCTTGCTCCCACAGCCGTGCTCCCACAAACAAGCCCCCTCGCCACAACAGCAAAACTGTATGGCCATCTATCGCTTCGATAGCCAACCGCCATTCGCCGCGCCGCCCGCCCGGACCTATCCTTGGGTCATTCGGTTTCGTTCAAGGAATAGCATCATGGGCAAACGTCATCCCAATCTTCCGGCCTGGCAATGGCGCGCCTACCCTGACAGTCATCGCCACCCCACCAACCTGGTGTTGCACCTGATTGCCGTGCCGCTGTTCATCGTCGCGTTTCTGCTGATTGTGTCGGGGGTGTTCAGCTTGAGCCTGGGCGATGTCGCCATCGGCATCATCGGCCTGCTCGCGGCACTCGGCTTGCAGCGTCACGGCCACAGCCTGGAGGCCCAAGCCAGCGAACCGTTCAGCGATCGCAAGGATGCCGTCTCGCGCCTGTTGGTGGAACAGTTCCTGACTTTCCCGCGGTTCTTCCTCAGCGGTGGCTGGTGGCGCGCCTGGCGGGATCGCCACCGTCACAACCACAAGCCTTAGCCGAAGCAAGCCATGCCCGCAGCGGCCTTACCCGAAGATGGTCACCGTCTGCCGGCTCATGGCGATCAAGCGACCATCGGCGCTCCAGAACTTCGCGGCGACATGGCCGTAGCCGTCCTGGGCATGCTCGATCTCAGCCAGGTACTTGCACCAGTCCAGTGTCGTGAGCTCCAGCAGCGGCTGGACGAACTCGATGGTCCAGGTGAGCGTACTGCCCGGGGCCATTTGCGAAAGGTGAGGCAACAAGGCCGGCGGCCAGGCATCCACCAAGGCCAGGATATGGCTTTCGTTCAGTGGCTCCTCCTGCACATCGCCGCGCAAACGCACCCAGCCGCCCATGCTCCGGGACTTATTGCCGCTGAACGGCAAGCCTCCAACGCTCCAGCGCATCGCCAGATGCCGCATGAACTCCGGCGTAGCGCCCTTGACGTAGGGCAGTTCCTGGCATTGCTCCACACTTTTGAATTCCGGCGCGGGGTCGGCCTGCACCGCCACCACCGATGAGCGCGATGCGCCGAAACTGCCTTGCACCACGGTCACCACTTGGCCGTTCTGCACTGCGCGTCCGAGCACCTGGCTGACGGCCTTGCCTTCACGCAACACGTCGACTTCGAAGCTGACAGGCACATCGGGTTCGACCGGGCCGACAAAGGTAATCGCCAGCGAGCGCACCGGGCGATCCGCCGGCACCTTGGCACGCATCGCCTCATATTGCAGCGCCGCCACCAGCCCACCAAAACTGGCCCGCCCCTGGCCCCATTCAGGCGCGATGCTCACCGCACCGGGCTGCCGGCGCACGGCATCGATCAAATCGGAAAAGCGCATGACGACCTCGAAAACAGGGAAAAGGATGAAGGGATCTTAACCAGCCTGGGCTGGCGGCACAGGGCTCATTCCGGCCAAAGAGGCTGACAGAAAAGCCGAGGATCTTGAATTGCTCCCCTGTGGGAGCGAGCCTGCTCGCGATAGCGGTGTATCAGTCGATAGATAGGCAAGTTGACCCACCGTCATCGCGAGCAGGCTCGCTCCCCACAGGGGGTAAGTGCAAGGTTCAGGATTTTTCGAAGCAACTCGCAATCAGCTTGTCGAGCACCTTGTCGGACTTGGCCTCGGCCTTTTCCATCGTGGCGTGCCAGGTAGGCACACAAGATTGCAGATCGGTTTCCTCCCTGGCCCGGGCCAGCCATTGCCAGCAATCGTGCCAGTCGCCCAGCGCAGCCTGGGCGGACTTGAGCCGTGGCATGGCAGCTTCAGGCAGGCGGTCGAGTTCAGGGTAGGCTTCGAGGGCGTAGCGAACGCGCTTGATCAGCAGGCGCAACCGGTGACGGTCATGGGCTGGATCGCGCAGGGCTTCGCCGAGTTTCTTCCATTGTTTGTCCAGGCGCTTTTCAATGCGTTTGCGCAAGCCCTTCAGCAGGCCCTCACGCTGGGCGGCGCGAATGAAGCGCGGGAAGGCATCGAGGATCATCAGCAACTGCGCCAACTCAACACTCGCGGCCACGGCGGGATAGGCATCGGCCATTTGCACCTGGCGTCGCCGCGCCGCCTCGGCCTGGCCATGCTGCTCAAGGTAAGCGGCCAGGACTTCCCGGTCGCGCAAGGGCGTGGTCAGGGTGCCCACCGCCGAAGCAGCCGTTTCCAGTTGTTGAACGCCGGGCAACCCGCGCAACGGGCGAAGCAGGCTGCGCAAACGACGTACCGTGGTCCGCAGGTCATGCAGCGCTTCGCTGTCGGTATGGGCATTCAAGCGGGCCTGACAGGCCAACAGGCGGACTTCCAGGCCCAGTATCCGGGCCACCAGCCGATCGATCATGGACGTACTCCGTACGCAGCTTCAAGCGACAAGCCTCAAGCTGCAAGGGAGGATCGCGTCGCCCGCTCCTTCCTTGTAGCTCGCAGCTTAAAGCTTGTCGCTGTTCTTATCGTCCCGCGCGGGATTCGCGGATGTAGAAACGCGCTTTCTCGGCTTTTTTGGTACAGCCTTCGAATGCTTCGAATTGCTGCTGGGTCTTGGCGCCCGTCAGCAGGGACAGGGCCTTGGAGTAGCTGACGGTGCCGGCAAAACCTTCGGCCTTGGCCAGGTCCAGTTCACGCCAGGCGCTGTCGAGTTGGCTGCCACAGCTGTCACGGTAAGCGGTTTTGCCTGCGCAACCGGCCAGGGCCAGAACCATCAGGGATGCCACCAGGGGCAGGCAGATCCGGGCTTTCATCGATTACACCTCAAGTCAGGAAAACAGTCGTGCTGGTAAGACGGTCGCGCCTGGAAAAAGTGCCAAGGCCCGACCGTGTAAATTCAGTGTGGATGAGAATACGCAAATGCCACGCCGGCGTGTCAAAAAACGACGCTTGCGCCACAACGATTGAGCCAAGCTGTCGATAAGTGCATTGTTGAAACCTGTTCGACAAGAGGCCGGGTCATGACAAAACGTGTCGCATTGGTATTGGGCTCCGGTGGTGCCCGGGGCTATGCCCATATCGGGGTGATCGAAGAAATCGAACGACGTGGCTACGACATCGCCTGCGTCGCCGGGTGTTCCATGGGTGCTGTCGTGGGTGGGATCTATGCCGCGGGCAAGCTCAAGGATTATCGCAACTGGATCGAAAGCCTCGATTACCTGGACGTACTGCGCCTGGTGGACGTCAGCTTCCGCCTCGGCGCGATTCGTGGCGAGAAGGTCTTCGGGCAGATCCGCAAGATCGTCGGTGAACTCAACATCGAAGATTTGCGCATCCCCTATACCGCCGTGGCCACCGACCTGACCAACCAACAGGAAATCTGGTTCCAGGAAGGTTGCCTGCATCAGGCAATGCGCGCTTCGGCGGCGATTCCCAGCCTGTTCACGCCCGTGATGCAAGGCAACCGCATGCTGGTGGATGGCGGCCTGCTCAACCCGTTGCCGATCGTGCCGGTGGTATCGAGCCACTGCGACCTGATCATCGCGGTCAACCTCAACGCCACCAACCAGAAACAGTATCGATTACCGGTGATCCCACGCCCCGCCGCTTTCAGGCGCCGCTTCGACACCTTGGTCAGCTCCCTGGGTTCGCGCCTGCCGTTTCGCCGCAAGCAGGCCGAACAGTTGTTGCTGCTGGAACAGGAAGCCTTGAAGGCCGAAGCCGCCGACATCAACCCGTGGATCGACTCGGCCGAGCCCGAAGGCCAACAACCGGCTGCCGCGCCAGAAAACGAAGGCGCACCGAAATCCGCCACCGGCTCGTTCATCATCGACAACGTCGGCCCGGCCTCGTTGCTGGACTTGATCAACCAGAGCTTCGAAGTGATGCAGACTTCGCTGGCCCAGTACAAGATCGCCGGTTATCCACCGGATGTGCTGATCAACGTGCCCAAGCGGGTGTGCCGGTTCTTCGAGTTCTACAAGGCGCCGGAGTTGATCGCATTGGGACGGGAGATTGCCAGCGACACGCTGGATCGGTATGAGAGTGACCAGAACTGAATGTGATCGCAGGCCTCCTGTGGCGAGGGATTTATCCCCTCGCCACAACAGTGCTTGGCTTGAAACTTTGTGGCTAAACAGCACCCTCCCCCAACAACCGATACCCCACCCCCGCCTCGGTCGCAATGAACCGCGGCCGGGTCGGGTCGTCGGCCAGTTTCTGGCGCAGGTGACCGACCACGATCCGCAGGTAGTGACTGTCTTCGGTGTGGGTCGGGCCCCAGATGTCCTTGAGCAGTTGCTGCTGGGTGATGACCCGCCCCGGATGCCGCGCCAGTTGCGCCAGCACGGCGTACTCCTTGCGGGTCAGGGCCACTTCGGTGCCGTCCAGCAGCACCCGCCGATACGCCAGGTCCACCGTCAGCGGGCCGAACTTCAGCGCAGCTTCCTGTGGCTCGCCCGCCGGAGCCTGGCGCAACAAGGCGCGGATGCGGGCAAGGAATTCCTGGATGCCGAACGGCTTGGTCACGTAATCGTTGGCGCCGTTGTCCAGTGCCTCGACCTTCTGTGCTTCGCTGGCCCGCACCGAGAGCACCAGTACCGGCACCGTCGACCATTGGCGAAACTCGCGCAACACCTGTTGGCCATCCATATCCGGCAGGCCCAGGTCGAGTACCAGCAGATCAGGCTTGTTCAACGCCGCTTGGGCAAGCCCTTCAGCGCCGGTACCGGCTTCCAGCACCTTGTAGCCTTGGGAGCTCAGGCTGATGCGCAGGAATTTGCGAATCTGCGGTTCGTCATCGATGACCAAAAGGGTCGCGGTCTGGCTCATGAGGCTCGTTCGTTGCAGTCAGGTGGAAAGGTAAGCAGGTCACAAGCTGCCGGTCACAAAAGAGTATCGCAACCCGGCTCAAGCTTCATCGTCCATGCCCGGTTGTGCCTGCAGGGGCAGGTGCAACGTGATGCAGGTGCCGCGCCCGTCGAGGCCATCGGCCACACTGATGCGCCCGCCATGGGCACCGACCATGCCCTGGCAGATCGCCAAGCCCAGCCCCGTGCCCTGCCCGCCTCGATCACCGCGCGCGGCGGTATAGAACATGTCGAAGATTTTCTCCCGTTCTTGTTCAGGGATCCCTGGCCCCTCGTCGGCCACGGCAAAAAACACTTCGCTGTCGGACGCCCCGGCGCTCAGCTGCAGGCGTCCTTGGGTCGGCGAGAATCGCGCGGCGTTCTCCAGTACGTTCACCAGGGCCTGTTCGATCAACGCCGCATGGACATACAGCAGGGGCAATTCAGCGGGCACCTCGACACTGAGCGCCAGCGGCGCCAGCACCGCCCGAAGGCGGTTCAGCGCGCTGCCGACGATGTCGGCCGGGGCCACCCAGTCCCGCGCCAGCTTCAGGGCGCCGTGGCCCAGGCGGGTCATGTCCAGCAGATTCTGGATGTAACGATCCAACCGCTCGGCTTCATCGCGGGTGCCTTCGAGCAGTTCGCGACGATCGGCCAGCGGGATCGCCTCCCCCAATGCCAGCAGGCTGTCGATGCTGCCGCGCATGGCCGTCAGCGGCGTGCGCAGATCGTGGGACACTGAAGCCAGCAAAGCACTGCGCAGTTGCTCGGTTTCACCGTGCAGACGCGCGGCTTCCAGATCCTGAGCCAACTGCGCCCGAGCCAACGCCTGGGCCAATGGTTGGCTGAGGGCCGTCAATAAACGCCGACGCTGGCCACTCAGCGGCTTGCCTTCTTTCGGGCAAACGCCCAACAAGGCCAGCGGCCCGCCCTCCACCGACAACGGCCACCACCACCAACGCCCGGACGGCAGCGTTCCGGTGCCGGCACCGGCCGGTTGATCGTGCTGCCAGGACCAGTCCGCCGCCGCGCGCTCGGCCTCGGTGAACGTCAATGGCTCACCGCTCTCGACTTTCCAGCCGCCCTGGCTGTCGCGGTTGAGCAGGCACAGTTGCAGGTCGTGCCAACCGTTGAGGTGCTGCGCGGCGGCGCTGATCACCGCCTGGCGGTCGGTGGCGGCGGTGAGTTTGCGCGACAGGTCGAGCAGTTCGCCGGTTTCCTGCTGGGTATCGCGCAGGGCCTGCAACTGGCGACGCTGGCGCGCGGCAAGGTTGCCGGTCAGGGCTGCCATGAGCAGGAAAAATACCAGCGTCAGCACGTCCTCTTCGCGCTGGATGGTGAAAGAAAAATTCGGCGGGATGAACAGGAAGTCATAAGCCAGGAACGACAGCGCTGCGCAGGCCAGCGCCGGGCCGAGGCTGCTGCGTACCGCCACCAGCAACACCGCCATCAGGAACACCAGGGAGATATTGGGCAATGCCAGCAGCCCCGAGATCCCCCAGGCCAATGCGCTGGCCGCCACAGTCGCCAGCAACGCCAGCACATAATCGAACCCGGTCTGGACAGCCGTTGAGTGCACGCGGGCGGGACGCGGTTGCTCATCGCTGTCCAACACGTTGATTTCCAGGCCCCGGGCATCGCGCAGCAGACGCGACGCGAGGCCGCCGCCAAACAGCCGTCGGCGCAGGCGTGGCCGAGACTGGCCTACCAGCACCAGCGTGGCGCGCCGTTCGCTGGCATGCTGGATCAGCGTCCTGGCCACTTCACCGGCCCGCAGCAGCACCACTTCACCACCGAGGCGTTCGGCCAGTTGCTGGGCATTCTGCAAGCGCTGGCGCGAGGCCTCGTCGCGAGCGCTACCGTTGTCCACATGCACCAGGCTCCACGGCAGATGTCGACGCTGGGCAACGCGACTGGCATGACGCACCAGCCGTTCAGCCTGGACGTCACCGTCCACCCCCACCAGCAAGCGTCCGCGCACCGCCGGCGCGGCCTGCCCCAGTTGTCGGTAGCCCAGGGCCAGGTCGTTGTCGACCTGGGCGGCGGCGGTCTGCATGGCCAGCTCACGCAACGCGGTCAGGTTGGTCTGGGTGAAGAACGCATCGATTGCCGCCCGGGCCTGCTCCGGCACGTAGACCTTGCCATCACGCAGGCGCTCCAGCAGCTCGCGTGGTGGCAGGTCGATCAGCAGCAGTTCATCGGCTTCCTGCAGGACCCAATCCGGCAGCGTCTCGCGCACCTGCACGCCGGTGATGCCACGCACTTGGTCGTTGAGGCTTTCCAGATGCTGGACATTGACCGTGGTATAGACATCGATGCCCGCCGCGAGCAGTTCCTGAATGTCTTGCCAGCGTTTGGCATGGCGACTGCCCGGCGCATTGCTGTGGGCCAGTTCGTCCACCAGGACCAACGTCGGGCGGGCGGCGAGCAAACCGTCGAGGTCCATTTCCTCGAGCATCACGCCGCGATATTCCGAGCGCACCAAAGGCTGCTGCGCCAGGCCGCCGAGCAGCGCTTCGGTTTCACTTCGGCCGTGCGTCTCCACCACCCCGGCGATGACCTTCACGCCTTGACGCAATTGGCTGTGGGCCGCTTGCAACATGGCGTAGGTCTTGCCCACGCCTGGGGCCGCGCCCAGAAAGACCTTGAGCCGGCCACGGTCGTTGCGAGGCAGATTGGCTAACAGTGCGTCGGCGCGGCCGGAATCGCTCATGGCGTGGAAATCTCTTTCAGAATATTGATCAAACACCCTGTGGGGAGCCGGACCGGTGGGAGCAAAGCTTGCTCGCGACCAAGGCGATACGGTTCAACGGATGGACCGCGTTATCGTTCATCGCGAGCAAGCTTTGCTCCCACAGGCTTTGCTCTCACAGGCGCCACTCCCACAGGTTCTTACAGCTTTTCCAGGGCCAGGTTCAGCGCCAGCACATTCACTACCGGTGGCCCCACCAAGGGTTGCTCGATGTTGTCGTCGAGCAATTGCTGCAAGGTCGAGGACGGCAGGTTGCGTGCGGCGGCGACACGCGCCAGTTGATAGGCAATCGCCGCTGGAGGCAAGTGCGGATCCAGCCCGCTGGCGGAGGTGGTCAGCAATGCCAGCGGCACCGGGCCCTGAGCGGGCACCTGGAGTTTGCGGGCGTCATCGATCACCCGTGTGGCCAGGGCCGGATTGCTCGGGGAAAGATTGCTGGCGCCGCTGGCGACCGTGGCAAAGGCACCGGCCGATGGCCGTGGATGAAACCAGGCATCGCCGGTGAAATCCTGGGCGATCAGCGTCGAGCCACGAACCTTGCCGGCGGCATCGACGATCAAGCTGCCGTTGGCCTGGACGGGAAAGGCGACTTGTGCCACGCCGGTGACCACCAATGGATACGCGACACCGGTGATCAGGGTCATCAGCAATAGCAGGCTCAAGGCCGGGCGAATTAATGTGGACATCCAGAATTCCTCAGTTGAAAACACATCGATGGCATTAACAGGCTCAAACCAAACCCAATGCCGTCAGCAACATATCGATCGCCTTGATCCCCACGAACGGCACCACGATCCCGCCCAGGCCATAGATCAACAGATTGCGCCGCAACAACGCCGCCGCGCTTGCCGCTTGCACTCGCACGCCGCGCAGGGCCAGGGGGATCAGCACGACGATGATCAAGGCATTGAAGACAATGGCCGACACGATCGCGCTCTGCGGGCTGCTCAGGTGCATCACATTCAACACGCCGAGCTGTGGATAAATCGAGGCGAACAGCGCCGGCAGGATCGCGAAGTACTTGGCGATGTCATTGGCGATGGAAAAGGTGGTCAGCGCCCCACGGGTCACCAGCAGCTCCTTGCCGATCTGCACCACATCCAGCAGTTTGGTCGGGTCGCTGTCGAGATCGACCATGTTGGCCGCTTCCCGCGCGGCCTGGGTGCCGTCGTTCATCGCCATGCCGACATCGGCCTGGGCCAGGGCCGGGGCGTCGTTGGCACCATCGCCGCACATCGCCACCAGCCGACCGTCATTTTGCTCATGACGGATGCGCGCCAGTTTTTTCTCCGGCGTGGCTTCTGCCAGTACGTCGTCGACACCCGCCTCGGCGGCAATCGCGGCGGCGGTCAATGGGTTGTCACCGGTGACCATCACCGTGCGAATCCCCAGCTTGCGCAACTCGGCGAAACGCTCGCGGATGCCGGGCTTGACCACGTCCTTCAGATGAATGGCCCCCAGCAGCCTGCCGTCTACGCACACCAGCAACGGGGTACCGCCGCTCTGGGCGATCTTGTCGACCTCCCGCGCCAGGGCCGACGGCAACTCATTGCGGGCGTGGCCGATGAAATCCAGCAACGAATCCACGGCGCCCTTGCGGTAGATGCGGCCCTGATAGTCGACCCCGGACAAACGGGTTTCGGCACTGAACGGCACGGCCACCAACGCTTCGACGCCGGGCTCAGGCTGTGGATGCAAACCACGCAGGTATTCGACGATGGACCTGCCCTCGGCCGTGTCGTCAGCCAGCGAGGCGAACAACGCGCCTTCGGCCAGTTCCTTGGCACTCACACCGGGGGCGGCATAGACCGCCGTACAACGACGGTTGCCAAAGGTGATGGTGCCGGTCTTGTCCAGCATCAGCACATGCACATCCCCCGCCGCCTCGACCGCACGGCCGGATTTGGCGATTACGTTCAGGCGCACCAACCGGTCCATCCCGGCGATGCCGATGGCCGACAGCAGCCCGCCGATGGTAGTGGGAATCAAGGTGACCAGCAGCGCCACCAGAAACACCAGCGGCAGGCTGGCGTTGGCGAAATGGGCGAACGGTTGCAGCGTCACCACCACCAACAGGAAGATCAGCGTCAGGCCGATCAGCAGGATATCCAGCGCCACCTCGTTCGGGGTTTTCTGGCGCTTGGCGCCTTCGACCAAGGCGATCATGCGGTCCAGGGTGGACTCGCCGGGATTGCTGGTGATGCGCACCAGCAGCCAGTCGGAGACTAGCCGTGTATTACCGGTGACGGCCGAGCGATCACCGCCAGACTCGCGGATGACCGGCGCCGATTCGCCAGTGATCGCCGCCTCGTTGACCGCGGCGATGCCTTCGATCACTTCGCCGTCGCCGGGGATCATGTCGCCGGCCTCGACGCGCACCACATCGCCCTTGCGCAGACGGGTGGCAGGAATTATTTCAAACCCACTGGCGGTCTGGCGACGTGCCTGGAGGCCTTCGCTGCCGGCCTTGAGACTGTCGGCCCGGGCTTTGCCGCGGCCTTCGGCCAACGCTTCGGCGAAGTTGGCAAACAGCACGGTGAACCATAGCCACAGGGCAATTTGCGCAGCGACGAACGTCGGCACGGCGCTGTCGGGGATGAAGCACAACACGGTGGTGAGGATCGCGGTCAGCTCCACCACCAGCATCACCGGCGCGCGGTGCAACTGACGTGGATCGAGCTTGACGAAGGCTTGTACCAACGCTGGCCGCCAGAGGGCCGACAGGTGGGTCTTCGGTTGTTCCGGCGCCTTGACGGCGACGGTTTTGCTCATCGGCATATTCATCATCAGGTCCTCAGAAGCCCATGCTCAGGTGTTCGGCAATCGGCCCCAGTGCCAGGGTCGGCAGGAAGGTCAAGCCGCCCACCAGCACAATGGTCACGGTCAACAGGGTCACGAACAACGGGCCGTGGGTTGGAAAGCTGTTCTGGCCAATCGGCGCGGTCTTCTTCAAGGCCAGGCTGCCGGCCAACGCCAGCACCGGCAGGATGTAACCGAACCGACCAATCAACATGCCCAGGCCCAGCACCAGGTTGTGGAAGGGTGTGTTGGCGCCGAAACCACCGAATGCCGAACCGTTGTTCGCCCCCGCCGAGGTGTAGGCGTACAACAACTGGCTGAAACCGTGAGCACCCGGATTACTCACGGCAGCGGCAGGCCCGGGCAGGCTCGCGGCGACGGCACCCAGCACCAGCACACTCACGGGCATCACCAGCAGGGTTGCCACCAGCAGTTGCACCTCCCGGGCGCCGAGCTTCTTGCCCAGATATTCAGGGGTGCGACCGATCATCAAGCCGGCCAGGAACACCGCGATCAGCACGTTCAGCAACATGCCGTAGAGCCCGGCGCCGACACCGCCAAAGATCACTTCGCCGACCATCATATTCACCAGTGACACCATGCCACTGAGCGGGTTGAGGCTGTCGTGCATGGCGTTGACCGAGCCGTTGGATGCCGCCGTGGTGGTCACCGACCACAGCACCGTGGCGGTGGTGCCGAAGCGTGTTTCCTTGCCTTCCAGCGGTGCGGTTTGCTCGACGGCCGCGTCATTCAGGGCCGGGTTGGGCTGGTATTCGGCCCACAGCGACGTGGCGCCGCCGATCAAGAACAGCACGAGCATGCAAGCGATGATCGCCCGGCTCTGGCGCTGGTCCTTGACGTAATGGCCGAAGGTGAACACCAGCGCGACGGGAATCAGGATAATCGAGACGACTTCAAACAGATTGCTCCAGGCCGTCGGGTTCTCGAACGGGTGCGCCGAGTTGACGCCGAAAAAACCGCCGCCGTTGGTACCTAGTTGCTTGATCGCGATCTGGCTGGCTGCCGGCCCCAGCGGAATGACTTGGTCGGCGCCCTGCATCGTGACCCCGTGCACATAGTGCGCGAAGGTTTGCGGCACGCCCTGCCAGACCAGGAACAACGCCAGCAGCAGGCACAGCGGCAGCAGCCCGTAGAGGGTGGCGCGGGTCATGTCGACCCAGAAGTTACCCAGCGTCGCGGCGGACTTACGCCCGATTCCGCGACAAAGCGCCACCAGCACCGCCAGGCCGGTGGCGGCGCTGACAAAGTTCTGCACGGTCAGGCCGACCATCTGGCTCAGGTAGCTCAGGGACGCTTCACCGCTGTAGGACTGCCAGTTGGTGTTGGTCATGAAACTCACGGCCGTGTTAAAGGCCTGGGTCCATTCCATGCCGGGCAGTTGCTCGGTATTGAGGGGCAGATATCCTTGCAGCAGGAGAATCGCAAACAGCAATACAAAACCGGCCAGGTTGAACGCGAGCAAGGCCAGGGTGTATTTCTGCCAACTCTGCTCAGCAGTGGGATCGACTCCCGCCAGGCGATAGCAACCGCGCTCCACCGGGCCGAGGATCGGTGAAAGCCAAGTGCGCTGGCCTTCCATCACCCGATAGTAAAAACGCCCCAGGAACGGCGCCGGAATCAGCACCAGGGCGAAAAAGGCGAGGATCAGCCCGTAGTCATAACCGTGCATAGCCGCTCCTAGTTCCGATCTGCGCGCAACAGCGCAACCAGCAGATAAATGAACAGCGCCACTGCCAGCAGCAGCGACACCCCGTCCAGAACATTCATGGGATTTCTCCGTGGTACGGCGTCGTGCCGTGTGTGGAGTGATTGTCGGCAGGGAGGCTGTAAAGGAACGAGATCGAGAGAGGGGGTGGGGGATAAAGAATCTGTAAAAAATGAACTTATGGCGTTGTTATGGCGGCGATCGAAAGGGCCTCTTCGCGAGCAAGCCCGCTCCCACGCTGGACTTGCGGTGAGCAGTCGATTTCATGCACACCACAAATCCAGTGTGAGAGCGGGCTTGCTCGCGAAGGCGGCATCATCAGCGCCAACGCCCTCAACTGGCGCACAACAGGGGCACATCAAGCAAGGAACATCCCCGATACGACACGATTTCACCCATTACGACCGCCCTCGCCACACTGGCACGCCCACTGCACTGCCCTCTTCCAGCGCTTTTGCTATGGATCGAGGGGAGCCACCGATGAACACACAACTCAAACCCACCCTAGGCACCCTGCATTTATGGGGCATTGCCGTCGGCCTGGTGATTTCCGGCGAATATTTCGGCTGGAGCTACGGCTGGGGCGTGGCCGGGACACTGGGGTTCCTGGTGACGTCCTTCATGGTGGCGGCCATGTACACCTGTTTCATCTTCAGCTTCACCGAACTGACCACCGCCATTCCCCATGCCGGCGGACCGTTTGCCTACAGCCGACGGGCCTTTGGTGAAAAAGGCGGGTTGATCGCCGGGCTGGCGACGCTGATCGAATTCGTCTTCGCCCCGCCGGCCATTGCCCTGGCCATCGGCGCCTACCTGAACGTGCAGTTCCCGGCCCTGGACCCGAAACACGCGGCGGTCGGAGCCTATATCGTGTTCATGGGCCTGAACATCCTCGGGGTCAAATTGGCCGCGACGTTCGAGCTGATTGTCTGCGTACTGGCGGTGGCCGAGCTGCTGGTGTTCATGGGCGTCGTGGCCCCGGCGTTCAGCTTCAGCAGCTTCGCCCTGAACGGCTGGGCCGGTTCCGATACGTTCGGCGCGCCGGCCATCGCCGGAATGTTCGCCGCGATCCCCTTCGCGATCTGGTTCTTCCTGGCCATCGAAGGCGCGGCCATGGCCGCCGAAGAAGCCAAGGACCCGAAACGCACGATTCCCAAGGCCTACATCAGCGGCATCCTGACCCTGGTGGTCCTGGCCATGGGCGTGATGTTCTTCGCTGGCGGCGTTGGCGACTGGCGCACCCTGTCGAACATCAACGATCCGCTGCCCCAAGCCATGAAAACCGTAGTCGGCGAAAGCTCCGGCTGGTTGCACATGCTGGTGTGGATCGGCCTGTTCGGCCTGGTGGCGAGTTTCCACGGCATTATTCTTGGCTACTCGCGGCAATTCTTCGCCCTGGCCCGCGCTGGCTACCTGCCCGCCTCCCTCGCCAAACTGTCCCGTTTCCAGACCCCACACCGAGCCATCATCGCCGGTGGACTGATTGGCATCGCAGCGATCTACAGCGACGGCCTGATCAACCTCGGCGGCATGACCCTGACCGCGGCGATGATCACCATGGCCGTGTTCGGCGCCATCGTCATGTACATCATGAGCATGCTCAGCCTGTTCAAGTTACGTAAAACCGAACCCAACCTGGAACGCACTTTCCGGGCGCCGGGTTATCCGCTTGTACCCGGCGTCGCCCTGGTATTGGCCGTGGTTTGCTTGGTGGCGATGGCCTGGTTCAACGCCTTGATCGGGCTGATCTTCCTCGGCTTCATGGTGGTGGGTTTCGTCTACTTCATCCTCACCGCACAACTGCGTGCAGACGCTCCCGCCGACGCGATGCTGACCGGGCTTTGAGGTGAAGCCGGCCGAACGGGCGTAGTATTGAACCACTGCGAACAACCTTCGCTCATAAGTGGTAGGTGCGATGGATCGGCGAAATGTTCGTCCGTCCATCGCCCCCTCAAGGAGAGCCCTATGCCCTGGTATGCCTGGTTGATTCTGATTGTTGCAATCGGCTCGATCGTTGGTGGTCTGATGATGTTGCGCGACACCGCCACCAAGGTCGAACTGACGGATGAACAGCGCAAGCGTGTTGCCGAGCGCAACGCGGAAATGGATGCGAAGGAGGCCAAGGATCGTTGAGCTATTACCTGTCCCGGCTACATAGTGCTTTTGTGGCGAGGGAGCTTGCTCCCGCTGGGGCGCGAAGCGGCCCTAAACCTGCTGGCGCGGAGTGTCAGGCTAATCGGGTTTTAGCCGTTGGGGCTGCTACGCAGCCCAGCGGGAGCAAGCTCCCTCGCCACAAAAAGCCCGCGCCTTCGGCTTCACTTTTCCCAATCCGCCTTGGCGATATGCAAGCCATGCAACCCCTTGTACGCCGCCCGCTCAGGCTGGCTCCAGCCTTGCAGCAATGATTCCTCCAGCCGATAGATCTCCACTCCCAGCGGACGACAGACGCTGAGTGGATCCTGTGCATCCGGCCCCCACATCGCCAACGATAGGTCACCACCCGGGCAGGTGGACAGGGCGCACAACAGATCAATCTCGGCAAAAAACTCCAGGTAATCACCCTTCTGCGCCGGACAGGCCTTCATGAAGTACATGTCGTCATGATTGAGCCCCGTGCACTGGAAAATATTCAGTACGTCGTGCACATCGAACTCCGTCAGGCCGTGGGGCAGCACCGCGCGGGTCAGGTTCGAGTGGCAATGATGGTGGAAATCCTCCCCGGTGAGCATCCGGTTCACATACGGATCACAGCGCGTACCCAGCAGATCGTGCAATCGTCCGCCATGCTCATCGATACCGTAGCTGGCCAGACTGTCATCGGTGATGGTCACTAATGGCCGCAGGAATGGCAGGTTCGACCACAACCGATCATGAGTGCTGACATGGGCACCCTGAAGTTGGCGCGTGCGCGCCGCCCACAGGCGTTCCCGCGGATCATGGGCGTTCCAGACGTTGAAGTCTCCCACCTGCGGGCCCACCGGTGTGGTGACGCGGAATACATGCCCGGCGGGTACGTGCCAGGCGCGGCCGGTGCGGATGGGTACTTCGAACTGTTCGATCAGCGTGCGCTTGTCCTGCTGGGTGCGGATGCGGTCGTAGAAGGGTTTGTCCACCTGCAAGGCTGAACCTTTGCTGACCTGGTAGGCGGCTGGGTAGTCTTTGTACATGGCGCGGATCCTTGATCAGTGGTGAGGGGTGGGCGTCAGCAACTGCAAAAGCAGTTGCTCGGAATCGTCGAGGTAAAGGCTCATGGCTTCGTGAGCCGCAAGCTTGTCGCCTTCGGCCAGCCAATCATGGATACGTCGATCACGGGCCAGCCACGGTGCCTGGAAACGCGCCTCATCAGGCGCAGAGCTAAATACCAGACGTAGTTGTGCGACCACATTGGTGAAAAACTCATCCAGCAGCGGGCTGCGCATCAATCCAACGATGTGCTGATGAAAGGCCAGGCCATGGGTACCGACCGAACGCCAGTCCTCACGCTCGCGAGCCAAATCCGCAGCCTCGAGGGCTTCGAGCATCCGGTCGGATTGATACTCACGCAATGGCTGGCTGCCCAGGATGGCTTGCAGTTCCAGGGTGCGACGGACCTTGAACAGATCTCGCACGTCATCGACACCTAACCTGCGGACCATCACTCCTTTGTTGCGCACGTAACGGGTTAAGCCTTCCTGGCCCAGGCGGTGTAACGCTTCGCGGATGGTGTTGCGCGAGGCGTTGTAGGCCGAGACCAGGTTGTTCTCCACCAGTGCCATGCCTGGCAGCAGGCGACCGTTGATGATGTCGGCGCGCAGCTCTAAGGTAATGTGGTCAGCGAGGGAGAGTGTGTTGATCATGAAAGGGAAACCTCAGATTGTTGAACAATCGATTGGCTGTAGGTAATCATTATTTGTGCCAAAGGGAGGCGCTTGCAGAATTCGTCCAGGATTTGCATCCACCAGAAAGCAAAAAGGCCAGTCAATTCGACCGGCCTCCTTCAATCACAAACTCAATTCACTTCCAGCTTGTCACGGTTCCTGTCGAGAATCGCCTTGCCGATTCCCTTGACCTCCAATAATTCTTCTACCGAAGAGAACGGCCCATTACTCTCCCGATACGCAACAATTGCTTCAGCCTTGCCCTTGCCTATCCCTGACAGCTCGCGCTGCAGAGTTGCAGCATCCGCCCCGTTCAAATCGACCTTGGTACTCTGCGTTTTGGCTGGCTGCTCCACGGCCTGGGGCGTAACGACCGACTCGGGTTTGACCGCAGGGGCAGCGATAGCAGCAATCGAGGCGCTGGTGAGGAAGGCAAAAACCAGAGAATAGAAATAGCCTGTACGCATAAATGACGCTCCATGACATCGTTAAGAGAGAAGCAGCTTTTCCGAAGCTGCCTCTCAAAATTAGGCGATGAAGAGAGCTTGTCAAAAATCAGAATGTTACAGAAAGCGTAAGAAAGAGCGCGATCCACCGAAATGAATGCGTGGTTGGCAGGCACCCTTAGGACTCTGAATATCGGGCTACAGGAAGCAGGTAGGAAGCGGCCTTGGCGGTTGCACGCATCGTGACCATACGGCAAACTTGCCGCGCTTTTATTTTTGGGGAAAATGATGAGTTTAAAGATAAAAGGACTTGACGGTCTGCGTGGCATTTCTGTGCTACTTGTTATTATGTCCCACGCGGTCATTTGGCCTGTAATAGGGGTCACCAATCCCGCCTTGCTGTCAGTTTTGAGCCCTCATGTCGGTGTCAGCACCTTTTTTATTCTATCTGGCTTCCTCATAACTTTTTTGCTCATTAAAGAGAAAGAGGCTACTGGAAAGATCGACATCTTTTCCTTCATAAAACGACGTGCTCTACGTATCTTCCCACTTTATTATCTGGCTATTTTCTTCCTGATAATCATGGATGTAACAGGAAAAGCCGGGATAACTAATTGCATCTACCCCTATGCATTGACATACACCATAAACTTCGCCCCCAAGGCGTGCGCGTTTTCTGCAATGTCACACTTCTGGTCTTTGTCCGTTGAAGAACACTTTTATTTGTTCTGGCCAATCATCTTTGCTTTTGGCAAACGAATCGCCATCACAACGATTTCGCTGCTGGTCCTCGGCTGCCTTTATTTCGGAACCAGTCTTTATGAACCTACAACGCTCTATTATTTGAGCCGGTGGACCTTTCCGGCAATGTTGCCGATTCTGGTCGGCTGCCTGGTTGCCTTTGTTTGCAACATTGAAAAGGTCAAGAGCATCTTCACAAATACTGCTACCTCGGGAATATTACTCATCTCGATATTGGCTGGACTCACTGCACCGGCCTTCATAAAAACGGAAGCTGCCTGGCTTGTCGCGGTAGGTGCCTTAGTCCTATATATTTATCACAATCAGAATTCGCTGCTGGTCAAGTTACTTGAACTAAAACCTTTAGTAGCCATTGGAATCATCAGTTATGGCTTGTACGTATGGCAAGGCATCTTTACAGGTAACGGCCCTTATCGAACAGAACATGTTTTTCCGCCCAGCATAGACGTCGGCTTATGGCTGACTTTTGTAGTAGCCCCATTAAGCTACCTATTCTTTGAAAAGCCGCTATTGAAGCTAAAGAAAAAATATTCTTGGCAAGAGAGGAAATCACAAGACAATCCAGCCTTCAGCATGGAAAAACTAACCGTCGCAAGAAAGCTGGATTAACAGTTTACCTAACGATGTCCAAGGCCTGATATCGGGCCTTGGACACACTTCGTCACGGCTCAAGACGCCGCTGTTGATAGATCCAGTCGACAATTTCACCATCAGGGGCGTACCCACTGACAGTGTCCCGCAGCAACTGACGGACTCTCGCGTAGTCATCATGCTCGATGGCGGCCAGCAATTCAGCCAATCTTGCTTTAAGCACATCCCATGGCAGATGATCTTCGTTGGCACTCATGATCATCGGATGGGGAGTTGCGACAACGTTGTCGCCAATCAGCAACTCCTCGTAGAGCTTCTCGCCAGGACGCAACCCTGTGAACTCGATTGAAATATCGCCTTGAGGGTTCTTCTCCGAACGCACACTCAAGCCCGACAAGTGAATCATTTTTTCCGCCAGTTCGACAATCTTCACTGGCTCGCCCATATCCAGCACAAATACATCCCCGCCCAGCCCCATGGAGCCTGCCTGAATGACCAGTTGAGCGGCCTCGGGGATCGTCATGAAATAACGTGTGATCTTCGGATGGGTGACAGTTAATGGTCCACCTGATTTGATCTGTTTATGAAACAGTGGAATAACTGACCCAGATGACCCCAGTACGTTACCGAAACGGACCATCGTAAAACGGGTTTTATTGACGCGTGATACATTGGCATTGTCGCCAAACAGCACTGGCGCCAACTCACGGCTAAGGGCTTGCAAAGTCAGTTCGGCAAGGCGCTTGGTACTGCCCATCACATTGGTTGGACGTACGGCCTTATCCGTCGAAATCAATACAAAATTCGATACACCTGCCTGAAGCGCGGCTTGCGCAGTGTTCAGCGTACCGATCACATTATTCAAAACGCCTTCGGCAATATTATGCTCCACCATCGGCACATGTTTATAAGCGGCTGCGTGATAGACCGTGTCGACGTTCCATGTCTTCATCACGTCCAGCAACTTGTCCTGATCCCGCACCGACCCTAGGATAGGTAATAACCGAACCGACAGCGACTCACGAGCAATTCGAGGCTCCAGTTCGGACAAAATGCTATAGAGATTGAATTCACTATGTTCGAATAACAGCAGCGTAGTTGGCTTGAGCGCAAGGATTTGCCGACAAAGTTCGGAGCCGATCGATCCCCCTGCTCCTGTCACTAAAACCGATTGTCCCGCGACGCAATGCTCAAGCAAATCAGCCTGCGCAGGTACCGGATCACGCCCAAGAAGATCCGCGATATCGACTTCCTGAATGTCGTCGACTTTCACCCGCCCGCTGGCCAGGTCCATGAAGCCGGGCACGCTACGCACATGCAGCGGAAACCCTTCAAGCAACGTCAATATCTCCCGGCGGCGACCGCGAGACGAAGACGGAACGGCAAGCAAAATCTCTTGCGCCCCAGTGGCATCAATCATTTTTTGAATGTGTTTAGGTTGATAGACCTGCAACCCCGCAATGACTCTATCAGCGATGCTGCTGTCATCGTCGATGAACGCGACCGGCCGCATCACTCGCCCCATGCGCAACGCAGCAACGAGTTGGTTACCCGCGGCCCCGGCACCGTAAATAGCGACCTTGGGGAGGCCATCGTCACGACTGGTAAACGGCACATGCTGGGCTGCGGTAAACCAATCCCCCAGAAAATACTGCCGCATCACCAAGCGCAATCCGCCAATCATGATCAGGCTCAGCCACCAGTAATTAAAAATGATAGAGCGTGGCACTACCGTCTTGTGATTACTGTACCAATACACCACAAGAGCCAGCAGCAAGGCCGAAAGGCTGACAGCCTTGCAAATCGTGATCAGCGCATCGTTACCGAAATAACGCATAACGGCGCGATACATGCCAAAGCGGATGAAAATCGGGATGGCAATCAGCGGAGCTGAGGCAAAAAGCCAAAGATGAGTTTCGATCGGGCTGGCCAAAGCCTCGACGCCTAGCCGTACGACGAACGCCAGCCATAAGGCGACCCAGACCAGAACGACATCAGTGGCCACCTGAATAGCGCGCTTGTGACGTCTCGGCAGCCCCAGCAGGACTGTTCTTAATTTGTCCATAAACCCTTCATGCACCTCGGCCAGCTCCTAAATCCAATCCATTTTAGATACACGCAGTTACATCTCGTCCGTTGGACAATTGATAAACAAAAAACGCGAACCCGACAGCGAAATCAGGCCTTCTCAAGCTCGCCGGCATGAAATCTGACTGCCAGCACGAGCAGTGGTACGTATGCCAATATTAAAGCCAATGCTCCATCCATGTTCCACAACACGACACAAGCTGCCAAAGGCAGTAGCCAGAACAGATTGATGGCCATCACCACCAACGTAACCGGCAGGTGACGACCATAGTGACGGGAAGCGAACTGATAGGCATGACTGCGATGAGCCTCGTAGACCTTATCGCCGCGTAGCAGGCGCCGTAACAGTGTCAGGGTTGCATCGACAATGAAGACCCCCAGCAAAATCAGCCAGACCCAAAGCAGCTTGGGTGAACTCCAAGCCGCCTGCAGCGATAGCACCCCGAGGATAATGCCAAGAAACCCACTGCCCGCGTCGCCCATGAAGATACGGGCGGGAGGAAAATTCCAATACAGGAACCCCGCCACAGCCATCGCTAATACCAATGGGGCCAAGATCAGACTTTCAAAACCACCCAACCAATAGAGCAGGCAGGCTCCAAGACAAGCGCAAATCGCCTCGACACTGGCGATCCCGTCGATGCCGTCCATGAAGTTATAAAGATTGAGCATCCAAACCAGATAAATCGCCGCGAGCACATGCCCTAACCAGCCCAAATCCAATACAAAACCAAACAACTCCAATGCAGGCAAGCCACCCAGCCAAAACAGAGCCCAAATAGCACCGAGAAAATGTCCCAGCAATCTCCAGCGTGCCGCGATGTGACCATGGTCGTCGAGAAAACCCAAAAGCGCTATGCCTGCCCCCGCCCCCAGCAAAGCCCAGGTAAATGTCCAACTGATCCCCCCAAGAAAAGCCAGGACCGGCAACACCGATAAAAACCCCAATACGATCGCCACCCCACCACCGCGAGGCGTCGGAACCGAATGCGAACTTCGTGCGTTTGGAACATCCATCAGGCTTCGTGCCAAGGCGTAACGTCGCAAACCACCGGTTAAGACCAATGAAACAAAAAAAACAACAAACACTACAAAAAAAATTGCCATGAATTCAAACTCGACCTTTTTTTGATGAAAGGGTCATATAATCCGCACCGGCCTTGAATAACGCTTCAGTTGTTCTTAGCGGGGGGGTCCAGTCAAGCAGTTGATGCGCCTTACGGGAATCAATAACCAAAGAGCCAAACAATTGGGAAAACATATTCTCCCGCCCTAACAACTTCGCTACCGCACGGACGACGCCAACGGGTACATAAATCAAGCGAGGTTTACGTCCCATACCATTGGCGACAGAACGCACAATATCTGCAGTAGAAACATCCGTTCCATCGGAAATCAAAAATAGCTCCCCGGCCGCAGCGGGATGTTTAATACAATGCACGATAAAATCAATAAGATTATCCAACGCGATCATGCTGCGTTGATTATGCGCTGCCAAGAAAGGAAGTGGCATACCGAGTTGAACAATCTTTAGCAAGCGGTGAAAGTTCCCAGGAGCACTCCCGCCATAAACCAAGGGTGGACGGATAATAACCAGCTCCATAGAGGAGTTCTTAACCAACTCCTTTAACGCCTCTTCAGCTTCAAACTTCGAAAGCGCATACGGCGTACTAGGATTGTTACCACTCAATTCCGAAATTTTTGAATTTTTTGTCTCTGTGGCACTGACACCAATTGAACTGACAAAAATAAACCTCTTAACACCCCGACGCATTGCCTCTCTGGCCAAGCGAAGAGTCGCGTTCACATTTGCACGCCTGAAAGCCGAAAGAGGGTTCTTTTCCTTGTCATTCAGGATATGTGCCCTTCCCGCCAGATGTATGATTGTCTCAACACCAAGACATACCTCGTCCAAGGGGTCGTTTTCAAGATCCAGGCAAACATAGTCAAAATCTTGTGGCGAAGTAAGAGAGCTACGACCTATGCCCTTTACATCGTAACCTCGCGCCTTCAAAACCTTACAAAGCAAACCGCCTATATAACCTGATGCCCCGGTAACCAACTGCATGCAATGCACCTTAATTAATTTTCCAGAATCCGCCGAGCCAGAGACGTATACTCAAAATTAGCCTCCAGAAAAACGCGACCTTTCGCGCCCATCTCACGCAAAACAGTCTCATCAAGCAACAACATCTCCTGGAACGCATGTGCAAGCTGCTCAGGTTGACCGGGAAGCACAGACATACCACAACCAGCCTGTTTTATTGGATCATTAAAGGCATTATAAGAAGCAATGACCGGGATCCCGGCAGCCATGTAATCATAAAGCTTGTTCAAACTCACGCCAAACCTGTAAATAGGCAGGTCATGCATAACAAAAAAACCGACATCGACAATGCGAAGAGCCTGCTGGATCTCTGCTTTATCGACCTGTGGATAAAAAACAACGAATTCGTAACCAAGTTTCCGACAGCGAGCATTAAGCTCGGCACTTTGCTCGCCCTTGCCAACGATAATAAATTTTACTGACAAGCCTTCTGGAATCTTAAAAAAAAGCAACGCATCCAAAAACAGGTGCATCGCATTGGGCTCCCCCAAGGCTCCGGCATAAAAAAACAAAAAATCGCCCTGTGATTTATATCTCGTCAAGTCATCTAATAAATTACCCCCTTGAGATTTACTGCTAGCATTTACATCATCAAGCGAAAATCCATTAGGAACGTATCTGAACTTCCCTGGTTTCATTCCTCGTGACACCATGTGCTGCTTGGCACCCGGTAAAAGGGAAATCACAGCATCAGCTGAAAAGTATGCGAACCTCTCAATAAGCGACAACACCACAACAATGGGATGAAATTTATTAAATCCGGCAATTTCCACCAAACTCAATGGCCAGATATCCCTAACCTCAAATAGAATCTTCGATCTGAATAACTTTGCACATAGAAAGGCAGCAGGATACCCAAAGGGATGCGCAGAAGAATACAAAACAAGATCCGGCCGCTTCTTCAGTCCCAAACGCAAAAGAAAAAAGAAGAGAAAAAAGCCGAAACACAACATGGACAAAAATCGGCCCAAGCCGTTCCCTTTGTATTTAAGGGCCGGAACAAAGTTATATGAAACGCCTTCCAGCACCTGGCATCCAGACTTCCCTGAGTCGTCGTCCATCAAATGATGATAGCCAGGCGTGATTATCTCCACATCATGTCCCTGAGCTTGCCATGCGTTCGCCAGATAAAAGGAACGCCAATAGCGCCCAACCCCAGGGCCACCAGCATAAGGGTTGATATACCAAATATTCATTGTGCTTCCCAACACGACCATAAGCGCTTACCAAACTCATGAGCACTCATGAGTGAGAAAGACAGTCAGCTATAAATGACGCAGCCTGCCCGCCACCGTATAAGTTCTCGTTGTCATGCACGATGCGGTTGATGCCATCACGTACTGCAGCAATAATTAAACCAGAATCAGCACCGCACAAAACATTCGCCCCCGACTCAACGAGTTCGACCCATTCGGTTTGGTCGCGCATGGTTACGCAAGGTCTTGAAAAGAAGAAAGCCTCTTTCTGGACACCACCACTATCAGTTAATACCAAACCACAGCGTTGAAGGAGCCAGATCATCTCCAAGTACCCGACTGGATCAATCAGATTGACCTCCAATGCGAGACCTGTTTTTTGAATCATGTTCCGGGTACGAGGATGCAAAGGTAATACAACCGGCGCCACTGTATTATGAATGGTATTCAGCGCATCAACGATAGACTTCAACCTAACAGGGTCATCGGTGTTTTCCGCTCTATGTAATGTGGCCAGGACAAAACCTTCAGAAATATCGAAACCCTCCGGCTGAGACGCACGACGAGCAAAGAACATAGCGCTGTCCTGCATGACATCGCCTGAATTCCATATTTTTACAGGCTTGTCCGAAAAACCTTCCTTAGCCAGATTATTAATCGCCGTTTGCGTAGGACAAAAAAGAAGATCACTCATCTGATCAGTCAAAATACGATTGATCTCCTCGGGCATACGCATATTAAAACTCCGCAGGCCGGCTTCAATATGAGCCACTGGAATATGAAGCTTAGCCGCTGCTAAAGCACCCGCCAGGGTCGAGTTCGTATCCCCGTAAACCAGCACCCGATCCGGTTTCTCCTGAATCATGACCCGCTCAATTTCCATCAGCATTCGGCCAGTCATTTCACCATGTGTACCGCCATGGATATCTAATTGAAAATCCGGCCTGGGAATACCCAGCTGGTCAAAAAAAATCTCCGACATATTGGCATCAAAATGCTGACCAGTATGGATGATTTTTTCGGACAATCCACCTTGCTCAATAATAGCCTTGGACACAACGCTGGCCTTGATAAACTGAGGTCGAGCACCAATAATCGTGAGAAGTTTCATATTTTTATCCTTTGGCCAAATCAGCGTAAAACTTCAGTAATCGACGCCCTTCAACGTCCCAGTTATAGCGCTCAGTGACGGCCTTCTGACCGTTACGCCCCATCTGTTCGGCACGTTCGGGGTTCTCTATTATAAAATCAATCGCGTCGGCAATAGACTGCGGGTTCAGCGGGTCTACACAAATCCCACAGTCATTTCCCTCAATAATTTCACGCCACAGAGGAAAATTAGAAGCGATAACCGGGATTCCCGAAGACATATACTCGAACATCTTATTAGGCTGGGCATCGACATGATTGGGCAGCGGATAAAACGTTACCAAGCCTGCAGCCGACCGCCCCAAAATATCACGTACTTCGGAACGACCCAATTGACCACATTGGTTAACGGAGGACCATCCATTTTTTTTCTTAACATCAGCCTCAACACCAGGCTCAGAAAAATTACCCACTAGGTTCAACCGCGAGGCTGTGTGAACAAGCCCCATCCCCTCAACAACTTCTCGAATACCTCTGATCGAAGTGATCCCGCCCACGTAGCAAACTTCTCGTTGTTTCTCGCCCCACGTGACATCAGCAGCAAGTTCGCCCACCAAGGGAAAGTTATTAATATCCACAACATTCGCATTGATAGACAAGAATTTATCTCGTATATATGGCGTCGCGGTCAAAATTCCGTCCATCTTACGACAGGCGAAACGCTCATAAACAGAAAATAAAAAAGAAATAACTCTGCGTGCTATCGGGCGCAAGTAAGGTTTACTTAGTATTTGCTTAGGAACATCTTCATGGGAATCAAAAATTACAATTTTCCCAAGTTTCTTTAATTTCAGCCCGACTGGAATCAACTCAGGATCGTGCAAATGATAAACATCTGCCTGGAGAGAGGCAGCTTTTTTGTAAACCATCTTGGTAGTCTTGAACATTCGATTCAAGCGTCCACGCAAGAATCCCACGTCGACAATATTGACTCCACCAGCCCTTTCATCACCCTTACCATCAGCAACTACTAACGAAACGTCATAACCATACGCAGCCAATGTTTTGCATTCTTTCTGAAAAATGCGGATATCGAAACGAGAATGAGCTGAAGTTACATGTGCCACTTTCAAAAAAGGCGTCTCCATTATTATATTTTTAAGAATAAACGCTGAGACGCCGTCCCAGAATCTTCTGCAGGAAGACTTGAGACTTTTTAGCAATCCCCTGCAACTTATCCCAACTCTTAAAATCAGAGTAGTCATGGATTGGGGCTTGCATTAACTCATCGAATTGCTGGCGATTAACTCGCATTTTCTTACAGAAATAGTCAATATCATTTTCTAGTTCATCTGCAGCATATAAAGGCTCTGCAAGCTTAACAATCGCTTCCTCACGTGACATCTGACCAGAAAGAATCATGCTGGAATAGTGCAGCTTACGCTTGTCATAACCAAATTTGGTAGGGAGATAATAGTTCTGAAACAGCTTAGTGAAAATAGATTCACCATGCTTGCGTGCATATGATCTATACCCCACTGTTTCCTGAAGGTACTTTTCCGCTTCACGCTTATCATACTCCATGAAATTCAGCGGTCTTACAGTGCGCATTCCTTTAGCAAAAGGATACCAAAAATAGTATTCAAAAAAGCTAATAGTCTTATAATCACGCAAAGGCTTGGAACCGTACGTCCTATGAATATCTTTTAAGTTAATAGCATCCATCGCACTCCCGTGCCAGGAGTCCGGAAATACTGCCTCGGTTGCAAGATTCCCACCGCTCAGAATGTATTTGATATCATTCTTTACCGCGAAGTGATACATACTCGAAAAAAATGCATGATCTTGAGGAACGTCTTGATTAGCTACTGCAGCCTTCATGTAAGAAAGCTGCAAGTCACGCATTTCCTCCCAGTTCATTACGTGGGTATGAAGATCGTATCCACAATATTTAATAATTTTCTCGATATTGCTAACTGCAAGCTCGCTGTTCCAACCTGCATCGACGTGCACTACTAATGGGCGCAACCCGAAATCCTTGATCTTTACAGCCAGGTAAGAACTGTCAACTCCGCCACTCAACCCGATAATGCAATCGTATTCCTTACCAGCTCCTTCCTTTTTTATCTTGTCCACAATGTTTTGCAGCCGGGTCTTTCCATCGACCCCGCCAAATAATTGAAGAGACTGCACCTCATCAAATTTATGACAATGATTGCAAACGCCATGCTCGTCAAACTTGATATTCGCGTCAGTCTCATCCATCACACAGCGTGAACATACTTTATACACAGTCTTCCCTCTTGAATTCATCACAATTACTTTTCGCCTTCAAATCAATCATGACGGTACAAATATGATCTACATACTCGCCAAGATTCAAGAAAAGCAATTTATTTATTTCCGGACATGGACTGATTAAGATCCGGATAACTTATCAAAACCGCTTTATGCTTTCCGTGAAAAACAAAAAAACTTCCTGCTGCGACCGCAGACACGCCTGCTTGTTCAAAAGGTTCGTTAAGATCGGCTATTGAACCCGCCCCACCACATGCGACGACGGGTATATGCACCCCAGCAACAACCGATTTGATGAGCGGTATATCAAACCCTTGCATAGTTCCATCACGGTCTATGGAATTCAGGAATATTTCCCCGGCGCCGGCATCCTCGACCCGTTTTGCCCATTCGACTGGTGAAATCTTGGTATCTTTCGTGCCTGATTGAGAATAGACCGAATAGCGGCCCAACAAACTCTTTTTACAATCGATAGAACAGACGACACTTTGAGAACCGAATTGATCAGCTATTTTTCGAAGAAGCTCGACGTCAGCCAAAGCTGCGGTATTCAAAGCTATCTTTTCAACACCCAAAGCAAAGACGCGTTGTGCGTGCTCAAGCGTACGAATACCACCACCGTAACAAATAGGCATGAAACACTCGCCAGCCACTTCTGCTAACAACTCATAGTCAGGTTCACGACCTGATAGAGACGCCTCTATATCTAGCAAAACCAGCTCATCGACTTCTTTTTCATTGAAAATACGAATGGCATTAACAGGGTCGCCCACATATTTCGGAGACTTAAACTTCACCGTTTTAACCAGGCCTCTGTCTTTTAACAGCAAACATGGAATTACGCGTTTTCTCTGCATCAGATTAACTCGACGAAATTCTTGAAAAGCTGCATGCCGAAGCGATGACTCTTTTCAGGATGGAACTGAAAACCGAAAATATTATCCTTGGCGACCGCAGCCGTAAATTTTTGCCCATAATCGGCCGTCAAAAGAGTATCGCACTCATTGTCGGGGCACATATAATAGCCGTGGACAAAATAATAGCGACTTTCGTCTGTCAGACCTCGTACCAATGGATGATCATAATTACATGAAACATGGCTCCACCCCATGTGAGGCACTTTTCGCTCAGGACGCTTCTCAAATCGCTTGATATCCATATCAATCCAGCCTAATCCTGGCTCGACACCCTCCTCAGAACGACGTCCTAGCATCTGCGATCCCAAGCATACTCCCATCACAGGTTTACGAGCGCCAAGCACCTGTTGATTAAGTACATCTATGAGACCACTCTCACGCAAGGTCTTCATTCCGGCATCGAACGCGCCAACGCCGGGCAAAATCAGCTTTTCTGCGTTTACAATATCATCGACGAGATTGGAGGCCTTGGCCTTCGCCCCAACTCGCTTCAACATATTCAGTACCGAGGCTATATTCCCCACACCATAATCGACCACTACAATCATGAGGAAACTCCCTTAGCACAACGATATGACATCGCAAAATAAATAACGTACATTATGGCATAGCTCGCCGAGTACCACCACAGGGCTTCTGTCACCTCCTCCGCAAGCAGAAAGCATGCCGTAGTGATGACCAGTAATCCCAGTTGCCAAATCAGATCCAATCCTTGTCGTTGGGCAATATAGATGGTGTAACTTAAGGGGCTCACGACAAAACGCATATAAAACATGGGAATAAGCAAAATTGCATACTTCCCTGACTCAATCCATTCTGTACCAAATACAAACATGAACGCCCACTCCCCCAGCCACCAAAACAATAGAAATGGGGGGAAGGCTAATAGGGCCAAGACAACGAAAGTACGCAAGAAAACGGACCGGCAAGAACCTGTAATCCTGTAATCCCGAGCAGCTTGCTCTTTAAACACATCCAAGACTGAAGTAGCAAGCAGGGTAATGGGCGCTCCCATCATTTTTATTGTTAGTGCAAACCAACCCGCAGCTTCCGCGCCAAACCGGGAGGCTATCAAGATGACAGGTAGTTGACTGGCGATGGTGTTGATCAGATCAGCAGGCAGCGAGAACTTTGGAAAGTCTCTGTACCTATACGCGACACTTCTTACTGAACCAATACTTTCGCCAAAACATGCTTTTAGCCAAGAGCGATCAAACCAAAAAAATACCAATAGCGTAGCCAATAGTACGCCAATCGATTGGCCGTAGATTAGGCCGCTGACTCCCAACGCGAAATAACCAGCCAGAACCTGTGCCACAGCGATAGCACCCGCCAGAGCGATTCTGGCAACGCCAAGCTTGTTAAAGGCTTGTTGAAAAGCTAATAACGAAAGAACTCCTTTGTTAGCGCCCATGCCAAAGACAACAACAGCCAGGGCAAGGGAGTAACTTTTAACTACCGGCGGAATTTCCTCAACAAACGAACTCGTCACCACGATTACAAACGTAGCCAAAATCGACAGCGCGACGGTTATCAGCAAGACCAGTTTAATGATTGATTTTGAATCATCATTTGCATTACCGCTGAATAACGCCAACTCATAACGCCCGGTGACCAAAACAGCCATTATCGTAGCGAATGAAAGCCAAACGTTAAATGAGCCCAATTCTTCGGGAGAGTACAGTCTTACCAGAAGCAGCATCACGCCCAACGATATCAACTGGGCCCCTAAAGTCCCGATGAGCACACTTCTTACTCGAGAAAAAAATTGACTTTTCAAGCTACGCTCCTAGTTCTGACCATGGGCTCTCTAGAGAAAGCCATCAACATAAGAAGCAAGAGCATGAAGAAAATACCTGAACCCAACAAAACCGTTGGCAATGACTGCTCAACAATTTTCGTTACGAAGAGCAATGCAACGGGCATCGCAATGAACATGGAACGTTTCATATAAAGAAGATTCAGCAGCATGACAATCGCACCGACAATAAAAGCCTCGATTATCACAGCTGTGTATCCAAGCCTCAGATAGGCCACCGCAAAAAAATTCACATTTGCATTAGTTTCCGAATTATTATAAATATACTCTCCAATTCGAAACGTAATCGATTCGCTCTTACTAAAACCTGACAAAAGACCTATAGCTGTGTCGCTATAATTATTAATCCCGTACGAGTCGTAAAATAGCTCCGCAGCCCCCAACATTGTGGAGGGTACGGTATAGGCGCGCCGAATCAAGTAGTCATTCAGATAAGAATACCCCATAAGCTCGAACTCAAGAAAACCCGCGACCAACAAGCCTATTGCACCGAACAACAACCAGGAGATATTGACCTTCCCATAATATCTAAAATAGGTCATCAGAACATAAACCAAAAACAAAACAACAAAGGGATATTTCTGTCCAAACGCTCCCCATAAGACCAAAACGTTAATGACTCCTAGCCAAAAGAAGAATTTGGATTTCTTGTAAACCCCCCAAGCAAATAGAACAGGAAAGAACGCCTGTGTTCCTATCGACGAAATATAACCATCCATGCTTCCTGCTGAAAAAACATCACGCGCGATTGAACGCCGAAGGTATTGCCCTGAGAAGTCGAGGGAGAAAAACGACATACTTTTTAGTAAAATAAATACCAAAACCAATATATTAATTACCGAAACAATAAACAGATATCTCTCACCACTACTGGACTGCCCCCCATCACGACGAAACTTAATTTTATTAATAAGTGAAACAAGGACAACGCCCATTAAAACAGACAAACACAACCCAGAGAATGGACTAGCCTCTGGGTAAAATGCGTTTGCCCCGTTCAAAACAAGCGCATGAGGTACGATTACCAAAAACAACAATGCTACAACAATGTCCCCTGGCTTGCTTATACTTGAACCGCATAAGAGAGAACTGCCCACGGCTAAAAACAGCAAGTACGCTACCTGAAGGCCATCCAAGCTTTTCTGGGCGGCCCCCATATAGTCATACAACAAGTACAGATAATTATTATTCATCCATAGCAACAGGACAAAATATATAAAAAAGTACAATGTATTCAAAAAAGTTGCTTTATCAACTTTTAAAGAAATATACATGGCTTAACCAGCTACCGCAGCACAAATAGCTGCCACACCTTCGTCATCCAGATAAGGATGCATGGGCAAACTCATGACTTGTTCTGCAATGCGATCTCCCGTAGGTAAATGGGCGCTTGCATCGGCCACAGCAGGCTGCTTGTTCAGCGGGATAGGGTAATGAACAGCCGTCGGAATTCCCTGTTTCTTTAACTTCTCTTGTAACTGATCACGCTCGTCAACGAGAATTGTATATTGAGCATAGGCACTAGTGTTCCACTCCTCCACATAAGGGGTTGTCTCTACACCTAAGGCCTTGAGTGTCTCATCATACAATTTTGCAACACGTTGACGTTGCTCAAGCTCCGCTTCAAAAATTTCGAGTTTAGGCAGGAGAATTGCCGCTTGCAGCGTATCCAGGCGACTATTAACTCCTACGCGCACATGATGATAGCGGCGGTCCTGCCCGTGTCGGGCAATCTGACGCAGTACTTTTGCCAGTTCGTCATCATTGGTAAAAATCGCGCCACCGTCCCCATAGCATCCCAGCGGTTTGCTTGGAAAAAAACTAGTACACGCTATTGTGGTGAGGTTGCAGGAGCGTTTCCCTTTGTAGGTAGCGCCGAAGCTTTGTGCTGCGTCTTCGATTACTGGGATTGAATATTTAGCGGCAATCGCATTAATCGCATCGTAGTCTGCACACTGCCCGTATAGAGAAACCGGAATGATAGCTTTCGTGCACGGGGTAATTGCTGCTTCCAGCTTTTGCGGGTCAAGATTATATGTGCGTGGGTCAATATCCACATACACCGGTTTTGCACCGAGTAAGGCAACTGTTTCGGCGGTCGCAATATAGGTGAAACCTGGTGTTATAACTTCGTCACCTGGCCCAATTCCCAGCGCCATTTGAGCGATTTGCAAGGCGTCTGTGCCATTCGCGCAGGTTATGCAGTGTTTGGCGCCAACAAACTGAGCAAGTTTTTCCTCGAGTTCCGCTACCTCTGGGCCAAGAATGTACTGGCCGTGGCTCAAGACACGCTGGATGCCGGCGTCGATCTTGTCCTTGATACGTACTTGCTGGCTTTTCAGGTCAATGAATTCAATCATGCTCAGGCATCCGTCTTGTTCAAAAGTTTTCCGTTCAGCACGTAGCGCGCCCCCGTATGCGAGCAGAAGGCCTCGCCCTGCTCGTTCAACTGCAATTGCTCGCCAAATTCGCTCATCCAGCCAATCTGCCGTGCGGGCACGCCCACCATCAATGCATAGGCCGGTACATCCTTGTTGATGACCGCGCCGGCACCGACGAAGGCATATTCACCAATGGTAACGCCGCAGACAATGGTGCAATTGGCGCCAAGCGTCGCGCCCTTTTTTACCAGCGTATCGAGGTACTGGTCCTTGCGCTCGATCAGCGAACGCGGGTTGTAGACATTGGTGAAGACCATGCTAGGGCCACAGAACACGCCCTCTTCCAGCGTGACATTGTCGTAGACCGACACATTATTCTGGACCTTGCAGCGGTCGCCGATCACGACTTTGTTGCCCACAAACACATTCTGACCGAGCGAAACGCCGACACCGATGCGGGCGCCCCCGCAAACATGAACAAAGTGCCAGACACGGGAGTTCTCACCGATCTGCGCGCCCTCATCGACGATCGCGCTTGGGTGCTGATAGTAATTCATGGCTTCAGACTCACATTAGACTGAGGTTGATCGAAAGCACGCTGCAGTTGCTCGGCAGCATAGTGCCCATAACGACTTGCGCCTACCTCGTTGAGGTGGTGGCTGTCACGGTAGATGAGCAAGCCTTGCTGATAAGGCGCAGCGGCAAAGAAGCTGCTATTGGAAAAGTCCAGGAAACGCACGCCCGGCGTGCGATCGACAATGGTCTGAACTTGCTGGTTGGCAACCTGCCACTCGCGATTGAATGTCAATGGCGCCGGCAGGCCAAGCTCGGTAAAACGCCTTACCCGCTGCACGTCTGTTTCAAACATTGGTACCTGAGCAAGCACCACGATGTGTTTATGGGCCCCAGCAGTATCGGCGAGAAACTCAGCAAACGCCTTGGCGAATGCCTGGCTCTGCATCTGGTACTGCCACATACCTGCGACGATCACCCGCTCCACCTTCGGCAACTCACGAGCCACCGCCTCGATCTGCGCGCGGCAAGGTTTTTGCGCCCAGGCTGGCAGGCGTTCAAAATCGAAGCCAGGGATAGGCACGCAACTGCTGGCAGTGAGCACACGGTAAGCAACGCCCTGCTCTTCGCCCACCTGGTCGAAGAAGTAGTTCAATTGGGCTGCATGGCTATCGCCAATTACCAGGACGGACACTTCGGCATCCGCCTTGCCTCGCTTGCACGCGCCCACTTGGGTGCCATGGCAGATAAGCTCCGGAGCAGCATAACGGGTGAGTTCCACAGGCAACGGAGCGACCAACCAGGCGTTGACACGTTGCCCACCCCACGCCACCAGCACGACCACAGCACCGGTTACAGCCCACTTGGGTGCCTGGCGCATGCCGGAAGTGTTTCTGGCGGGTGTTTCGACCAAGCGATAGGAAAGCCATCCCAACAGTACAGAGCTGGCCACGAAAATCGGCAACCATGCAGCCGTCAGCTCATACTGCCCCGTGTAATAGCGAATGAACGCCAGCACCGGCCAATGCCACAGGTACAACGAATAGGAAATGCCGCCGATCCAGACCATCGGTCGAGTGGCCAGCAACGCGCTGACCGGGCCACGTCGTGCGGCGATGAGCAGCCCTGCCGCGACACAAGGCAGGATGCTCCAGAAACCTGGGAAGTGTTGCTTATCGATAGCCAGCACCGCCCAAGCCAGCAGGATTGCGCCCAGCCCACCGAACACGCTTGCAAGTAACATGGGCAGCTCACGCTGGCGCATCAGCAAGGCAACGATGGCACCAACCATGAACTCGGGAATCCGTGCCGACAGGGCAAAGTACATCCCATCTTGCGATTCGCCCAGTCCACGGTAGCCGCTCCAGGCAAACAGACTGGCGGCTAGCAAGGCAAACGCCATGAGACGCCATTGCTTTGGCAAGCAAATAACCAGCACTGGGAAGAACAGATAGAACTGCATCTCGATGGCCAAGGACCAGGTATGCAGAAGCGGCAACTCATCGGCCCGCGGCGCGAAATAACTGCCGAAGCCAGAGAAGTACTGGTTGCTGATAAACAACGCCGAGGACTTCAGGCTATCGAGAAAAAATGCAAAGTCATCAGGCAGAAACAGAAGCGCGGACAGCGCGCAAACCACCACCAGCATGACGAAATACGCCGGCAGAATGCGCTTGATGCGGCTCGCATAGAATGAAACGAGATCGACCTTGTCGCTTCGCTCGGTCAACAATGCCGTTATGATGAAGCCAGAGATGACAAAAAAGATGTCGACGCCAACATAGCCGGCTTTCAGCCAGCCACTATTGGCGTGATAAAGCATGACCGCCAGTACCGCGATTGCACGCAAGCCCTGAACATCGAAACGAATACTGCGCGCGTGGCGCATCGCACCCGCGTCGTTTGGCTTGTTGGAATTATCGTTCGACACGCTGGCTCGCGATCCTGCTTGGGAAACTTGAAAACGGGTGGCAAAGCCACCCGTGCTGTCCCGCCGGTCAGCGAGAAAGGGCTTGGACGAACGGATGCGCTTCGTTGTCTGCAGCCACGACGATGGCCGCACTGCGAATGGTATTGACCGTCTCCACGCAGTGGCGAGCATCCTCGATGCCATAACCACGACCAGCCAGGATTTCCTCGTAGCTGGTGGTGTGCAGGTCAGTGAAGCCTTCGGAGAACTCCATTTCCTCACCGTTGACGGTAATCGAACGGTAAGTCGGCTTCTTACCCTTCACCGATTCCGGCAGGTCGTTGGCGTCGACCGACAGGAACCAGCGTACGCGTGCTTTCTCGTACTCCAGGTAACCGGCCGCCTTGTGTTCGGAAGTGAAGTGCACAACGTTACGCTGCAGCTTGCCGAAGATGAAATGCAGCATGTCGTAGAAGTGCACGCCGATGTTGGTGGCTACGCCAAACGACTTGCGTGGGTCACCTTTCCAGCTTTGCAGGTACCACTTGCCGCGGGAAGTGATGTACGTCAGGTCGACTTCGTACTTGTGCGGGTTGTTCTCGCGGGCAACCTTGTCCTTCAAGGCAATGATTGCCTGGTGATGACGCAGTTGCAGGATGTTGAACAGGCGCTTGCCGGTTTCCTGCTCGATCAGGGCCAACTGGTCCAACTGCTGCGGGGTCGGCACCAGCGGTTTTTCGCAGATCACATCACAGCCCAATCGCAGGCCGGCGGCGATTTGCGGGTGGTGCAGGTAGTTGGGCGAGCAAATCGACACGTAATCCAAGGCGGTCGCTGGGTCGCGCTTGAGGCTGTGGGCGTGATCAAGGAAGAACTCGAACTCGGTAAAGAATTCGCTTTGCGGTGAAATGCTGTCGATGATCCCTACCGAATCATTGATGTCATAAGCAGACACCAATGTATTGCCGGTATCCTTGATGGCACGCATATGGCGGGGGGCGATATAACCGGCAGCACCGATTAGAGCAAAACGTTTCATCCAGAACTCTCCTGTCATCAAGCTTTGATAATATTCGATTGAGGGGCGCGATATTTACCACGACTATCGATGATCAGTTGAGCATGTTGACTGATAAGCTCATAGTCGAACTTATCGTGGTCGGTGGCCAGGATGACTGCATCATAAGCTTTTAGGACTTCAGCGGTCAGAGGCTCACTGGAAAGGTCAAAGTGGTGCTCGCGCATCTTCGGAAATTTCAAGACGTGCGGGTCGGAGTAGCCGACGACGCCTCCTTTGGCCTCGATCAGTTCCATGATTTCAACCGAAGGCGACTCACGCATATCATCTACGTTTTTCTTGTAGGCGATACCAAGTACCAGAATTTTGCTGCCTTTCAAAGGCTTACCGCGCTCATTCAAGCCGTCCATCAACTTGTTCAGAACGTACTCCGGCATGGCCTGGTTGACTTCACCTGAAAGTTCGATAAAGCGTGTATGCAAACCATACTCACGGGCTTTCCAAGTCAGGTAGAACGGGTCGATTGGAATGCAGTGACCGCCTAGACCAGGGCCCGGATAGTAGGCAGTAAAGCCGAAGGGCTTGGTCGCAGCGGCGTCGACCACTTCAAAAATATCGATGCCCATGCGGTCAGCGACCACCTTCATCTCATTCACCAAGCCGATATTGACCGCACGGTGGATATTCTCCAGCAGTTTGGTCATTTCAGCTGCTTTGGTAGAGCTGACCTGTACAACCTGGTCAATCGCGTGTTCATAGAGAGCGACACCGACCTCGAGGCATTCAGGCGTATGCCCTCCGATTACCTTTGGAATGGTACGGGTTTCAAAGTTCGGATTGCCCGGATCTTCGCGCTCCGGAGAATAGACCAGGAAGATATTCTCACCAACACGCAAGCCCTTCTCCTGGACACGTGGCAGCAGCTCTTCTTCTGTCGTGCCCGGATAAGTTGTACTTTCAAGAGAAACGACCTGACCTGCCCTTAAATAAGGCTTTATCGCATCAGTCGTATTTATCACAAAACTCATATCGGGTTCGCGATATTTATTTAATGGTGTCGGCACACAGAGAATCAGTGCATCACACTCAGGCACACGAGTAAAATCCGTAGTGGCTTCAAACCCATTTCGGCAAGCGGCTTCGATTTTTTCGCCAGGAATGTGCTCGATGTAACTTTTACCTGAATTCAGCAGTTCAACTTTTGAACTATCGATATCAAGGCCAATGACTTTAAACCCAATCGCATTATAACGCAGCATCAAAGGCAGGCCGACGTATCCAAGACCGACGATACCGATGACGGCCTCTTTTGCTTTAAATTTGGCGACGCTCGCCTGCTTTATGCTCGACATCCAACTCTCCATTTAACTTGTCAAAATCATCTAATTCATCAGAGCTATGAATCAGGGCTGAATCCGCCTGACCCTTACCATTGCACAACTGGTAAACCTCCGCCTCAGCCCGCCGAACGGGTGCTGGACGCTTTCACTTCAACTCTTGCCGAAACTCGTTGCAGAGCAGCACCTCCGGCGCCTACCCCGCCCGGCTCTCCAGACGTACCCACCATGCGCAAACTTCAATACACCATAGGCCTGTTGCTATCGACTTCTGAGCGACACGACCAGCCCGGCCCAAACCGCCATTATGCCTGTTGTGTAGCAAAATGGCTTTCCTAGATTGCACTTTACTGAGTTCTGGCTAGCTTTTTCAGAGCTTGCTTCAGTTGACCGGCTCGAATTTTGCCATCATTATGACATCCAATCATTGAGACTCGCTCCGGTGGTGCACCTCCTGACTACAACACCCGGGGCTTCGGAGCATATTAAAACCCTGCACTTCAATCGTACCGACAGCCCTCTGTCTAATTTAAAACCACCAGTCACTTAGAGTTATTTCTTACACCAATAAAAAACCCGCCTTTACGAAGATGATCCTCATAAAGACGGGCTTAAACAATCACCCGGAGCCCTCTCTAAAAACTGCAAAAGTATTCTAGAATTGAGAAGCAGATCATCTCAATTTTGCAATTGCTGCTCTCTACTCCGGATAACCGCAAATCGAATTAACGCCATGAAGCTACCCAGCATTCCACCAGCAATAATACCCAACAACAAAATCAAAGCCTTTCTTGGTTTAATCGGGCTTTGCGGCACCTCAACGCTACCATCTTGCCGATAAACCGAAATGCTTTCTGGATCAATATCCAACTTGCGGTAAAAACTGTATCGCATTTGGAGCGAACGCAAATCCGATATGAAGGCATCGTCAGAAGCTCTCGACTCCAGCGCTTTCACTTCCGCAGCCAAGGCTTTGCTGCCTCGCTGGTAATCCATTTTATTACCCGTTTCTACTGTGATATCAACAGCTGCCGTGGAGTTTATACTTGGACTGGTGAGACCAATTGCTTCGGCGATCTTCAATGCTTCGCGCAACTGCTGAATCCTATCCTCACGTACTCGCTGCGCGGTCTCGCGCAAACCGACAATACGCTGCTCCAGATTGCGAGCCCTTACCGCAGCCTCAGCAGTGACGTTCTTGATCAGCTCTGCCTCAGCCGCTTCACTGGCGCGTGCCACATAAGCCTTTGCCCACTCTGTAGCTCGAACGGGATCTCCACTCTGAACCGTTACCGAATAGCGGTCCGGCGTATCTTTACCAGCCCCCTTTATCACTAGCTCTCGAGAGAAACGCTCGTATAAGCGGTCGAGCGCCCCCGTTCGCTGGGACTCATCGAGTGAAGGAAGATAAACCTCATTGAAAAATGTCTGACGAAGAGATTCACCCTGTAGATTTCGGGCAAATACGTCATAGACATGCTTGATGGAATAAGGGTCCAGCTCAGTGCTTTTCCCTCGACCATAGTTCAGTTCAGCGATGCCGTTCTGAGTAGGAGGCATGATAAAAAGCTGGGCTTGATAAACCGGTTTACTGAGATACGCGTAAGCAGCTGCACCCGCGGTAACCAATAAGGTGACTGCGAGGATCAACCATTTTTGCCCCCATAGTCCGCGCGCAAGTGCGATCAGATCGACCTCATTGGCACTCTGGGTTTCAATACGATTATTTGGCATGGGCGACCCCGCCTCCTTTTTTTGGCATTGCGTCTGCAGACACATCCAACTCTCTAAAAGGCAAGACGGGCACAGCGATAAACTGAATCAAGTTAAATTTGAACAAAACGCACCCAAAGTCAGAAAAAATTATTGGCCGTGATCCTTACACCAAGACTACTGGGCCCACACATCCATTATTTCGGTCGTCTTCGCATTCTCACGAACCACGCAAGCGACGGCCCGATCATCATACCAGCGAGAAGCGCCAGGATCACGAAAACCGAGACAGGAAGCTGCGGAGCTGACCAACCCAGAAACAGGAGTGCGACAGGCTGGTTGTTTTCAAGCACGAACAGGACGATAGCCGAGGCCACGAGCAGCGCAAGTACGACAAGGGCTAGACGTTTAAAGTTCCGCATGAGAATTCCTTTGTTTTAGCGCTCCGTCAGAGCTCATCCCCCTCCTCCTCATTCACACGATCCCTAAGCTCCTTACCAGGTTTGAAATGAGGAACAAACTTTCCGTCAAGACTGACAGACTGGCCGGTCTTCGGATTACGACCTACCCGCGGGGCTCGGTAATGCAGGGAAAAGCTGCCAAAACCACGGATTTCAATACGATCCCCCGTCGCCAGGCACTGGGACATTTGTTCAAGCATGGTCTTGATGGCCAGCTCCACATCCTTGGATGAGAGTAGCCCTTGATGGGTGACAATTCGTTCGATCAACTCCGACTTCGTCATATTTTTCCCTTCTTTTTCAAGCAGCTAGGAAAATCGCTTGAAAAGGTTTTAGCATGACCGGAGGGATTTGAACAGCCCAAGTATTGACATTCTTCTTTGCTCCCTTATCGCCTCTTTCCATGCAGACAGGGAGATTTTCTCAAGCTATCGACAGATGACCAGCATCGTGCGAGTCAGATAGCCAGCGGGATTGAAACCAAAAGGGTACTGATCATCATCCCTGGCATCGTCTGATCGGGTAATGACCTTGTAGCCAGCACCCTTGCACTCCCTTGCAGCCCTCTTATGGCACTTCTCCCAGCCAGAGCCCAATCCTGAACAGTCGACCTCGATACCGCTGACTCCACGCACTGCATGAGTCTTGGCGCTCGTAGAGCAACCCGCCAATACCAAGACACCCAACACCAAAAAGAGCCTGTTCATTCAGTTCCTTTAGACAGAGACCCGGATCGATCATTTATACAAATCAGAGCCTGGCCCTGATTGGATTAGTGATCTGCTTCATAAAAGAGACACCTTGGTTGCAAGGTTGGTTTCGCAACGCCCCGAATGAACTCCACCATCGACAACGGCTTATAGGGAGCAGAGCGCTTGTAGATATTGCGCCCACAAAAAAGGGCGACCGAAGTCGCCCTTTTTCTATGGTCTGACAGAACTCAGTTCTGTTTTTCCATTTGTGCACGCAACAGGTCGCCCAGAGTGGTAGGACCAGCAGCAATGTCAGCAGCTGGCTTGTCGCGCAGGCTCTGGATTGCTTCTTTCTCTTCAGCATCATCTTTCGACTTGATGGAGAGCTGGATTACGCGGCTCTTGCGGTCAACGCTGATGATCTTGGCTTCTACTTCTTCGCCTTCTTTCAGCACGTTGCGCGCGTCTTCAACGCGGTCACGGCTGATTTCGGAGGCTTTCAGAGTCGCTTCGATATCGTCGGCCAGGGTGATGATGGCGCCTTTGGCGTCAACTTCTTTCACGATGCCCTTAACGATTGCGCCTTTGTCGTTCTCTTGAACGTACTCGGAGAACGGATCGCTTTCCAGTTGCTTGATACCCAGGGAGATGCGCTCGCGCTCTGGGTCAACCGACAGGATAACGGTGTCCAGCTCGTCGCCCTTCTTGAAACGACGTACGGCTTCTTCGCCCACTTCGTTCCAGGAGATGTCGGACAGGTGAACCAGGCCGTCGATGCCGCCGTCCAGACCAATGAAGATACCAAAATCGGTGATCGACTTGATGGTGCCGGAGATTTTATCGCCCTTGTTGAACTGGCCAGAGAAGTCTTCCCATGGGTTGGACTTGCACTGCTTGATGCCGAGGGAGATACGACGACGCTCTTCGTCGATGTCCAGAACCATGACTTCCACTTCGTCGCCGACTTGTACGACTTTCGAAGGGTGGATGTTCTTGTTGGTCCAGTCCATTTCGGAAACGTGTACCAGGCCTTCAACGCCTTCTTCCAGCTCAGCGAAGCAGCCGTAGTCGGTCAGGTTGGTAACACGAGCGGTGACGCGGGTGCCTTCTGGGTAACGGGCTTTGATAGCAACCCATGGGTCTTCGCCCAGTTGCTTCAGGCCCAGGGAAACACGATTGCGCTCGCGATCGTACTTCAGAACCTTGACATCGATTTCGTCGCCAACGTTGACGATTTCCGAAGGATGCTTGATACGCTTCCAGGCCATGTCGGTGATGTGCAGCAGGCCATCGACGCCACCCAGATCGACGAATGCGCCGTAATCGGTGAGGTTCTTGACGATACCCTTGACCTGCTGGCCTTCCTGCAGCGATTCCAGCAGAGCTTCACGCTCGGCGGAGTTCTCGGCTTCCAGGACACTGCGACGGGAAACGACAACGTTGTTGCGCTTCTGGTCCAGCTTGATGACCTTGAATTCCAGCTCTTTGCCTTCCAGGTGCGTGGTGTCGCGCACTGGACGGACGTCAACCAGGGAACCTGGCAGGAACGCACGGATGCCGTTAACGTCGACAGTGAAGCCGCCTTTAACCTTACCGTTGATAACGCCCTTGACCACTTCCTCAGCTGCGAAGGCCGCTTCCAGAACGATCCAGCATTCAGCGCGCTTGGCTTTTTCACGGGACAGCTTGGTTTCACCGAAACCATCTTCAACCGAGTCCAGCGCAACGTGAACTTCATCACCAACATTGATGTTCAGTTCGCCAGCGTCGTTGTAGAACTGCTCAAGCGGGATGAGTGCTTCAGACTTCAGACCAGCGTGAACGGTTACCCAGCGAGCTTGGTAATCGATATCAACGATAACGCCGGTGATGATGGAGCCTGCCTGAAGGTTCAGGGTTTTCAAGCTTTCTTCAAAGAGTTCCGCAAAGCTTTCGCTCATTTTAATTCCTGTTGATTAGGGCGAAGAATACGCCCGCCTCCACACCCCAGACGGTGTGGGTTAGTTTCATATAAAAGAAGCACCGCAGGACTATGACTGGTCCCCTGCGGAGCTTCCTGGTCACCCGGCGATATCGCGAATGGCGATCTCGCTCATGATGCGTTGCAACACCTGATCGATGGACAACTCCGTGGAATCCAGCTGTATCGCATCGGCCGCCGGTTTGAGCGGGGCCACTGCGCGCTGGGTGTCACGCTCATCGCGTGCACGGATCTCATCTAGCAGACTCGACAGACTAACATCCTCGCCTTTGCCCTTCAACTGCAAATATCGGCGACGCGCCCGCTCCTCCGCACTGGCGGTGAGGAAAATCTTCAGCGGCGCGTCGGGAAATACCACAGTGCCCATGTCGCGACCATCGGCCACCAACCCCGGAGGCTCCTGGAAGGCGCGCTGGCGTTGCAGCAAGGCTTCGCGCACCGCCGGCAGCGCGGCGACCTGGGAGGCCCCGGCGCCCACGCTTTCGGTACGGATGACGTCGCTGACTTCGTCACCCTCCAGAATGATGCGCTGGAGCTGACCGTCGGTCGCCGCGATGAATTGCACGTCCAGATGAGCCGCCAATGCCTTGAGCAACTCTTCATTGGTCAAGTCGACGCCATGGTTGGCGGCGGCGAATGCCAGCAGACGGTACAAGGCACCCGAATCGAGCAGGTTCCAGCCCAACTGCCTGGCCAGGATTCCGGCGACGGTGCCCTTGCCCGAACCGCTTGGGCCATCGATGGTGATGACCGGTGCCTTGATGTTCACGACTGTGCCTCTTGCGCTACTCGGATACCGACCTGTGCGCACAGCGCCAGGAAGTTCGGGAACGACGTCGCGACGTTGGCGCAATCATGGATGCGAATCGGCGCACTGGCGCGCAAAGACGCAACACTGAAGGCCATGGCGATACGGTGATCGCCGTGGCCATGGACTTCGCCGCCGCCGATCTGGCCGCCGTCGATGATGATGCCGTCCGGCGTTGGCTGGCACTTGACGCCCAGGGCGAGCAAGCCATCAGCCATCACCTGGATACGATCCGATTCCTTGACCCGCAGCTCTTCGGCGCCAGTCAACACAGTGCGCCCTTCTGCACAGGCGGCCGCCACGAACAGCACCGGGAATTCGTCGATAGCCAGTGGGACCAACGCCTCGGGAATCTCGATACCCTTGAGTTTAGCTGCTCGTACGTGCAAGTCCGCTACTGGCTCGCCGCCGACTTCACGCTGATTTTCCAGCGTGATGTCGGCACCCATCAGGCGCAGGATGTCGATCACGCCAGTACGGGTCGGATTGATGCCGACGTGTTCGAGCACCAGGTCGGAGCCTTCGGCAATCGAAGCGGCCACCAGGAAGAAGGCGGACGAGGAGATATCGCCCGGCACTTCGATGTGGGTCGCGGACAGCTTGCTGCCAGACTCGACGGACGCCGTGGCGCCATCGACAGTGACTGGATAGCCGAAGCCGCGCAGCATGCGCTCGGTGTGGTCGCGGGTCGGAGCCGGTTCGGTGACGGTGGTCTTGCCTTCGGCATAGAGCCCGGCCAGCAGCAGGCAGGATTTCACCTGGGCGCTGGCCATCGGCATGGTGTAGGTCAGGCCCTTGAGCTTGTTGCCACCGCGAATGGTCATCGGCGGACGACCGTCGGCGGCCGTCTCGATGACCGCGCCCATTTCCCGCAACGGGTTGGCGACGCGATTCATCGGGCGCTTGGACAGCGAGGCGTCGCCGGTCAGGGTGCTGTCGAAGTCCTGGGCGGCCAGCAGGCCGGACAACAGGCGCATCGAGGTCCCGGAGTTACCCAGGTAGATCGGCCCCGGGGCAGGCTTGAGGCCGTGCAGGCCGACACCATGGATGGTCACGCGGCCGTGGTGCGGGCCTTCGATGACCACGCCCATGTCGCGAAACGCTTGCAGCGTCGCCAGGGCGTCTTCGCCCTCGAGGAAGCCTTCCACCTCGGTCACGCCTTCAGCCAGGGAGCCGAGCATGATCGAACGGTGGGAAATCGATTTATCGCCCGGTACACGAATACGCCCTCTCAGGGAGCCACCAGGTTGTGCCAGGAAAATCAGATCATTGGAGTTCATAGCGTCCACATAGGCCCGACGGGCCAGGATTTTACTGAAATGCTCGCGGGCCACCCTGGCGCGCGTGAAAACGCCCAGCAATTGGTGCCCGTCCCCTGCATCGACCGCGTCGCGCAAGGCGTCGAGATCGCTGCGAAATGTATCGAGTGTGCGCAAGACAGCTTCGCGGTTGGCGAGGAAGATGTCGTGCCACATGACCGGGTCGCTTCCGGCGATTCTCGTGAAATCGCGGAAACCGCCGGCAGCGTAACGGAAGATCTCAAGATTTTCATTGCGTTTGGCCAACGAATCCACCAGGCCGAACGCCAACAGGTGCGGCAAATGGCTGGTAGCGGCCAACACTTCATCATGACGCTCGACCTGCATGTGCTCGACATCGGCACCCAGTTCGCGCCACAAACGGTCAACCACCGCCAGCGCGGCTGGATCCGTCTGGTCCAGCGGCGTGAGGATCACTTTGTGACGACGAAACAGTTCGGCGTTGGAGGCTTCCACCCCGCTCTGCTCGGAACCGGCAATCGGATGACCGGGCACGAAACGCGCCGGCATTCCGCCGAAAGCCTCGGTAGCCGCGCGCACGACATTGCCCTTGGCGCTGCCAACGTCGGTCAGAATCGCTTGCCCCAGGTTCATGGTCGCCAGGCGCGCCAGCAGCTTTTCCATGGCCAGGATCGGCACCGCCAGCTGGATCACGTCCGCGCCCTGGCAAGCGATCGCCAGGTCATCCTCGCAGCGATCGACCACACCCAGCTCCACGGCCAGCTTGCGCGACTGCGGATCCAGGTCGACACCGACCACTTCGCGGCACAGGCCGCTTTCACGCAAGCCCTTGGCGAACGAACCGCCGATCAACCCCAGGCCAACCACCACCAGGCGACCGATCATAGGGGCAGCAGGTTGCAGCGAGGTGACATCAACCACGAACCAGGACCTTGCTCAACGCCTCGAGGAAACGGCTGTTTTCCGCTGGCAGACCAATGGTGATGCGCAAGTGGTTCGGCATGCCGTAATTGGCCACCGGACGCACGATCACGCCTTCGCGCAACAACCCCTGGTACACCGGTGCGGCGACACGCCCCAGGTCGACGCAGATGAAATTGCCTTTGGATGGAATCCAGCCCAAGCCCAGCTCACGCAACCCCGCTTCCAACTGCTGCATACCGGCCGCGTTCAGGCGACGACTTTCCGCCAGGTAATCCTCATCCGCCAATGCCGCACAAGCGGCGGCCAGGGCAAAACTGTTGACGTTGAATGGCTGGCGCACGCGGTTCAGCACATCGGCCACCACAGCAGTGGACAAGCCGTAGCCAACCCGTAGTGAAGCCAGGCCGTAGGCTTTGGAGAACGTGCGCGAAACCAGCAGGTTCGGGTAGGCCGCGAGGAAATCCAGGCCATCGGGCAAATCACTGCCTTCGGCGTATTCGATGTAGGCCTCGTCCAGCACCACCAGCACGTGCGCGGGCACGTCTTGCAGGAAGTCGTCCAGGGCCTGGGCATCGAACCAGGTGCCGGTCGGATTGTTCGGGTTGGCAATGAAAACCACCCGGGTGTTGGCGTCGATGGCGGCCAGCATGGCCGGCAGATCGTGCCCCCAATCCTTGGCCGGAACCACATGGGCATCGGCGCCGACGGCCTGGGTGGCAATCGGATAGACCGCAAACGCATGTTCGCTGAACACAGCGTTGAGACCTGGCGCCAGGTATGCACGGGCGACCAGCTCAAGAATGTCGTTGGAGCCATTGCCCAGTGTCACCTGGTTCAGCTCGACGCCACAGCGCTCGGCCAGCAGGCTTTTCAATGCAAACCCATTGCCATCGGGGTAGCGGGTCAGCTCGGCCAATTCGTCGCGGATCGCCGCCAGCGCCTTGGGGCTCGCACCCAGCGGATTTTCGTTGCTCGCCAACTTGACGATGCTGGCCGGATCCAGGTCCAGCTCGCGAGCCAGTTCGTCCACGGGTTTGCCCGGAACGTAAGGCGAGAGTTGTTGCACGCCTGGCTGAGCCAGAGCGAGGAAGTTGCCACTCATTTGCTATCCGCCCTTAAAGAACTGCCTTGGGGTAGGAACCCAGCACCTTGAGTGCCACTGCTTCCTGACTGATTTTTTCCAGCACACCTTTTACCAGTGGATCACGGTGGTGGCCGACAAAATCGATGAAGAACACGTAGGTCCATTTACCGCTGCGCGACGGACGGGTCTCGATCCGCGTCAGGTCGATACCGTTGTCATGGAACGGCACCAGCAGTTCATGGAGCGCGCCGGGCTTGTTGCTCATGGACACGATGATCGAGGTCTTGTCGTCGCCGGTCGGCGGCACTTCCTGGCTGCCGATCATCAGGAACCGCGTGGAATTGTCCGGGCGGTCCTCGATTTTCTCGGCCAGGCGAGTCAGCCCATAGAGGCCGGCCGCCATGTCGCCAGCGATCGCCGCCGAGTTCCACTCGCCCTTGACCCGCTTGGCCGCTTCGGCGTTGCTCGATACAGCCACGCGCTCGACGTTCGGGTAATGGGCGTCCAGCCACTTGCGGCACTGGGCCAACGACTGGGCGTGGGAATAGATCCGGCTGATGCTGTCAGTCTTGGTGTTCTCGCCGACCAACAGGTGGTGGTGGATACGCAGCTCGACTTCGCCGCAGATCACCATGTCATGCTCGAGGAAGCTGTCCAGCGTGTGGTTGACCGCGCCTTCGGTGGAGTTCTCCACCGGCACCACGCCGAAATTCACGGCCCCGGCCGCCACTTCACGGAAGACTTCGTCGATGGCCGCCATCGGCTTGCTGATCACGGCGTGGCCGAAGTGTTTCATGGCGGCAGCCTGGGTGAAGGTGCCTTCCGGGCCCAGGTAGGCGACCTTCAGTGGCTGCTCGAGGGCCAGGCACGAAGACATGATTTCGCGGAACAGACGCGCCATCTCTTCGTTGCCCAGCGGCCCCTTGTTGCGCTCCATGACACGCTTGAGCACCTGCGCTTCACGCTCGGGGCGATAGAACACTGGTACTTCGCCTTCGGCCAGGGAAGCCATCTTCACCCGGGCGACTTCCTGGGCGCAGCGCGCGCGCTCGCTGATCAGCTCCAGGACCTTTTCGTCCAGGGCATCGATGCGCAGGCGCAGCGCCTTGAGTTCTTGCTCAGACATCAGCCATGTTCCTTCTCGAACTCTGCCATGTAGGCGATCAGCGCATTGACGGCGTTGATGTCGACGGCGTTATAGATGGAAGCGCGCATGCCACCGACCGAACGATGGCCCTTGAGGTTCAGCAGGCCACGTTCGTCGGCACCGACCAGGAACGGCTTGTCCAGACGGTCATCGGCCAGGCGGAACGGCACGTTCATCCACGAACGATCGGTCTTGTTGATCGGGTTGCTGTAGAGGCCGCTGGCATCGATGAAGTCATATAGCGTGCGCTGCTTCACTTCGTTGAGCTTGCCGATGGCTTCGACACCGCCCTGCTCTTTCAGCCATTCGAATACCAGGCCGGACAGATACCAGGCCAGGGTCGGCGGCGTGTTGTACATCGAGCCGTTGTCGGCCGCGACCTTGTAGTTGAGCATGGTCGGGCACAGGGAACGGGCGCGACCCAGCAGGTCTTCGCGAATGATGCTGACCAGGATGCCGCTCGGGCCGATGTTCTTCTGCGCTCCGGCGTAGATCATGCCGAAACGGGAGATATCCACAGGACGCGAGAGAATGTCCGAGGACATATCGGCCACCAGGGGCACGTCGCCGGTTTCCGGGATCCAGTTGAACTCCAGGCCACCGATGGTTTCGTTCGGCGCGTAGTGAACGTAGGCCGCATCCTTGGACAGATTCCACTCGTTCTGGCCGGGAATGGCGAAATAGTCGTAGGGCTTGGCGGTGGCAGCCACGTTGACGTGACCGTAGCGCGAAGCCTCTTCGATGGCTTTCTGCGACCAGATACCAGTGTCGATGTAGTCGGCCTTGCCGCTTTCTGGCAGCAGGTTCAGCGGAACCTGGGCGAACTGCTGGCTCGCGCCGCCCTGCAGGAACAACACCTTGTAATTGGACGGGATGTTCAGCAGATCACGCAGGTCCTGCTCGGCCTTGGTGGCAATGGACACGAACTCATCGCTGCGATGGCTCATTTCCATGACGGACAGGCCCTTGCCATGCCAGTCGAGAAGTTCACCCTGGGCACGTTTCAGGACCGCTTCAGGCAACGCCGCCGGGCCGGCACAGAAGTTATAGGCTCTCTTGCTCACATCCAATCTCGCTCTGATCTGGTGGTTCACGCAATTAATACGGTATCAGGTGGTGCGCATTGTGGACCTAGGGCGGGAGAGCAAAGGTGTGGGAGCAAGGCATGCCCGCGATAGCAGACTGGCATCCAACATTGATGTTGACTGCTCTACCGCCATCGCGGGCAAGCCTTGCTCCCACAAGCTTTGCTCCCACACAAGCCTTGCTCTCACAAAGCTGCAATTTGATACGAAATTTCAAACAGAACAAACAACAAGGGGGCGAATCTTCATCCGCCCCCTGCGTGTCCGCTTAGTCCTGCGGTTCTTCTTCGTCTGCGGCAGCGTCGAGCGATTGGTCGCCGGTCACATCGTCGACATCGGCGCCCAGGGCACCGTCGAACACCGCGCCATCCTCGCCTTCCAGCTCCTCGCCCTCGACTTCCGACGGTTCCTGGACCCGCTCAAGCCCTACCAGCGTTTCGTCGCTGGCCAGCTTGATCAGCGTCACACCCTGGGTGTTACGACCCAGGCTCGACACTTCAGCGACTCGCGTACGCACCAAGGTGCCCTGGTCGGAGATCAACATGATCTCCTCGCCATCGAGCACCTGGACGGCGCCGACCAGGCGGCCGTTACGCTCGTTGCTGACCATGGCGATCACGCCCTGGCCGCCACGCTTGTACTCAGGGAACTCGCTGATGGCCGTGCGCTTGCCATAACCACGCGCCGAAGCGGTGAGGATCTGGCTGCCTTCTTCAGGGATCAGCATGGAAATCAGTTTCTGGCCTTCCGGCAGGCGCATGCCGCGTACACCGCGGGCGGTACGGCCCATGGCACGAACATCGGACTCCTTGAAGCGAGTCACCTTGCCACCGTCGGAGAACAGCATCACTTCGCGCTCACCATCGGTGATGGCAGCGGAAATCAGCACGTCGCCTTCGTCCAGCTCCAGTGCGATCAGGCCGACACTGCGCTGGCGGCTGAAGGATTCCAGTGGGGTCTTCTTCACGGTGCCGTTGGCGGTAGCCATGAAGATGTAGTGACCCTCGGTGTACTCCTCCACCGGCAACATGGTGGTGATGTATTCACCATCGTCCAGCGGCAGCAGGTTGACCAGCGGACGGCCGCGGGCGGCACGGGACGCTTCCGGGATTTCGTAGGTCTTGAGCCAGTACACCTTGCCCTTGCTGGAGAACAGCAGCAGCGTGGTGTGACTGTTGGCGACCAGCAGGTGAGCGATGTAGTCCTCGTCCTTGACGCCTGTCGCCGACTTGCCTTTGCCACCGCGACGCTGGGCCTGGTAGGCAGCCAGCGGCTGGGTCTTGGCGTAGCCGCCATGGGAAATGGTCACCACGCGCTCTTCTTCCGGGATCATGTCACCCAGGGTCAGGTCCAGGCGCGCATCGAGGATCTCGGTGCGGCGCACGTCGCCGTATTCGGCGCGGATCACTTCCAGCTCTTCGCGGATCACTTCCATCAGGCGCGTGGCGCTATTGAGGATGCGGATCAGCTCGCCGATCTGGTTGAGGATTTCCTGGTATTCGGCCAGCAGCTTCTCATGCTCCAGGCCGGTCAGGCGGTGCAGGCGCAGTTCAAGGATGGCTTGCGCCTGTTCCGGGGACAGGAAGTACTTGCCATCGCGCAGGCCGTATTGCGGATCGAGGTTCTCCGGGCGGCACGAATCGGCGCCGGCGCGCTCGACCATTGCCACCACCGCGGAGGACTCCCAAGGAGTGCTGACCAGCGCTTCCTTGGCTTCCGATGGCGTTGGCGAAGCCTTGATCAAGGCGATCACCGGGTCGATGTTCGACAGGGCAACGGCCTGGCCTTCGAGAATGTGACCACGCTCGCGAGCCTTGCGCAGTTCGAACACCGTGCGACGGGTGACCACTTCGCGGCGGTGACGCACGAAGGCTTCCAGCAGGTCCTTGAGGTTCAGGATCCGCGGACGGCCGTCGATCAGCGCGACGATGTTGATACCGAACACGCTTTGCAGCTGGGTCTGGGCGTAGAGGTTGTTGAGGATCACCTCAGGCACTTCGCCACGACGCAACTCGATCACGACGCGCATGCCGTCCTTGTCGGATTCGTCACGCAGCTCGGTGATGCCTTCGAGCTTCTTCTCTTTCACCAGCTCGGCGATCTTCTCGATCAGGCGAGCCTTGTTCAGTTGGTACGGCAGCTCGGTGATGACGATCTGCTGGCGACCGCCAACCTTGTCGATGTCTTCGACGGTCGAACGGGCACGCATGTAAATGCGGCCACGACCGGTGCGGTAGGCCTCGATGATGCCGGCACGACCATTGATGATCGCGGCGGTCGGGAAGTCCGGGCCCGGGATGTACTGCATCAGCTCATCGACGGTCAGCTCGGGATTGTCGATGAGGGCCAGGCAACCGTCGATGACTTCACCGAGGTTGTGCGGCGGGATGTTGGTCGCCATGCCCACGGCGATACCGCTGGAGCCGTTGACCAGCAGGTTCGGGATACGGGTCGGCATGACCGCCGGGATCATTTCGGTGCCGTCGTAGTTCGGCACCCAGTCCACGGTTTCCTTGTGCAGGTCGGCCAGCAGTTCGTGGGCCAGCTTGGTCATGCGCACTTCGGTGTATCGCATGGCCGCGGCGTTGTCGCCGTCTACGGAACCGAAGTTGCCCTGGCCGTCTACCAGCAGGTAGCGCAAGGAGAATGGCTGCGCCATACGAACGATGGTGTCGTACACGGCAGTGTCGCCGTGGGGGTGATACTTACCGATCACGTCGCCGACGACACGGGCGGATTTCTTGTACGGCTTGTTGAAGTCGTTGCCCAGTTCGCTCATCGCGAACAGCACGCGCCGGTGCACGGGCTTCAAGCCATCGCGCGCATCCGGCAGCGCCCGCCCGACGATTACGCTCATTGCGTAGTCGAGGTAGGACTGTTTCAGCTCGTCTTCGATATTGACCGGGAGGATTTCTTTGGCCAGTTCGCCCATGAGAAGCCTGATTCCTTTTTCTGGTGAAACCTCGTCACATCCAGATAGGACGAACGAAGCTCGCCGCTGCAGAACAAGTGCCGTGCAGCGACTTACGACAAATCAACGAGTTATGCCATGGATCTGCGCAGTAAAGGCCACCTCGCGAGGCAGCCCTGGAAACCGCCGGATGTTATCACAAGAGCCGCCACGCACCTATCCCCCAGATGCGCATGGTGCGTAGTTAGTTGACCGGTGACAGGCTGATATGGGACCAGAGGGGCTCAGAAGCGCTGTGGATGAAGAATTGAAGGGCAAATGCAAGGCATTTGTTGACTTTCTGGACTCTATCGCGGGCAGGCTCGCCCCCACAGGGAGTTTTGGTGTGCCCAGGATTCAGGACATAACACCGATCCAATGTGGGAGCGAGCCTGCTCGCGATAGCGCTATGCCTGACGACAAGCGGCTCAGTGCAACCGCTTGCGGCACATCAGCTGCGCCAGCTTCGCGGAATCCGGGCGCTCGATGATGCCCTTTTCCGTGACGATGACATCAATCAGGTCCGCCGGGGTGACATCGAATACCGGATTGAAGGCATCCACATCCGCGCCGAGCCACTTGCCACCGATTTCCAACAGTTCGCGCCCGTCACACTCCTCGATCGGGATGTCATCCCCGCTGGCCAGGCTCATGTCGATGGTCGAGCTCGGCGCCACCACCATGAAGCGTACGCCATGGTGCATGGCGCAGACCGCCAGTTGATAAGTGCCGATCTTGTTCGCTACGTCACCATTGGCGGCGATGCAATCGGCACCGACGATCACCCAGGTCACACCCTTGGTCTTCATGATGTGGGCAGCAGCGGAATCGGCGTTGAGGGTCACCGGGATGCCCTCACGAGCCATCTCCCATGCCGTCAGGCGCGAGCCCTGCAGCCATGGACGGGTTTCGTCGGCATAGACCCGCTCGACCATGCCTTCGATATACGCACCACGGATGACCCCCAAGGCCGTGCCGAAGCCGCCGGTCGCCAGGGCGCCGGTGTTGGAATGGGTCAGGATGGCCTGGGCATTGCCCTGGTGCTTGCGGATCAGGTCGACACCGAGCTGGGCCATGGTCAGGTTGGCTTCACGGTCACTCTCGTGGATCGCGATGGCTTCGGCCTCAAGCACAGCCAGCGGCTCGGCGTGCTCTTTCAAGCGCCCCAGCCGATCGCGCATCCGGTCCAGCGCCCAGAAGAGGTTCGCCGCCGTCGGCCGGGCCTCGGCCAGCAAGGCAAAATCAGCCTCCAGCGCCGCTTGCCAGTCATCCCCCTCAGCCATCCTGGCCCGCGCTGCCAGCACGACGCCATAGGCCGCACTGATGCCGATGACCGGTGCGCCGCGCACCACCCTCGAGCCAATGGCCTCGGCCACATCGGCGGCACGGGTGCAAGCGATCCAGTTTTCCTCGAACGGCAAGCTACGCTGATCCAGCAGGTACAGGACGCCATCGCGCCAATCGATGGCTTTCACCTTCTCCGCAGCCAATAGTCGATCGCGCATCCTTCACCCCGCACTCATGAACAAAAGCCGCCGATTATAGCGATCCCTCCGCGAAGACGCTCGGGTATACTTCGCCATCCTTTATACCCCATGGAACCGTTCCACGATGCCCAAGCCTGCCGTTGCGCTCGACTTATTATTGCTGCCGACCTGGTTGGTGCCTGTCGAACCCGCCGGTGTGGTGCTCAAGGACCATGGCCTGGGCATTCGCGACGGTTGCATCGTGTTCATCGGCCCCCGAGCCGAAGCCCTGAAGTGCGACGCCGCACAGGTCCGCGAGCTGCCCGGCATGCTGCTCAGCCCCGGCCTGATCAATGCCCACGGTCACGCGGCCATGACCCTGTTTCGCGGCCTGGCCGATGACTTGCCCTTGATGACCTGGCTCGAACAGCACATCTGGCCGGCTGAAGCCAAATGGGTCGATGAAGATTTCGTCCGCGATGGCACCGACCTGGCAATCGCCGAGCAGATCAAGGGCGGCATCACTTGCTTCTCCGACATGTATTTCTACCCCAAGGTCGCCAGCGAGTGCGTCCACGACAGTGGCATTCGTGCGCAAATCGCCATTCCGATCCTCGACTTTCCGATCCCCGGTGCCGCCAGTGCCGACGAAGCCATTCGTCAGGGCATCGAATTGTTTGGCGACCTCAAGCACCATCCGCGGATCAAAGTCGCATTCGGCCCGCACGCGCCCTACACGGTGGGCGACGAGAACCTGGAGAAAATCCGCGTGATCGCCGAGGAGCTGGACGCGGCCATTCATATGCATGTCCACGAAACCGCCTTCGAAGTACAGCAGGCTGTGGATAACACCGCTGAGCGGCCGATGGCGCGCCTGGGACGACTGGGTCTGCTGGGGCCACGCTTCCAGGCCGTGCACATGACTCAGATCAGCGACGAAGACCAGGCCTTGCTGGTAGAAAGCAATTGCAGCGTGATTCATTGCCCCGAATCGAACCTGAAGCTGGCCAGCGGCTTCTGCCCGGTGGAGCGCCTGTGGCAGGCCGGCGTCAATGTCGCCCTCGGTACCGACGGCGCGGCGAGCAACAACGACCTGGATCTGCTCGGCGAAACCCGCACCGCCGCCCTGCTGGCCAAGGCCGTCGCCGGCTCGGCCACCGCCCTGGATGCCCATCGGGCACTGCGCATGGCCACGCTCAATGGCGCCCGGGCGCTGGGCATCGAGGCGACAGTCGGCTCGCTGGAAGTGGGCAAGGCCGCCGACCTGGTGGCCTTCGATCTGTCGGGACTGGCCCAGCAGCCGATCTACGACCCGGTGTCGCAATTGATCTATGCCACCGGTCGCGATTGCGTCAAACACCTGTGGGTGGGCGGCAAGCCGTTACTGGAGGATGGCCGGCTGACTCGCATGGACGAATCCAGCCTGATCGCCACGGCCCAGGCCTGGGGTCGCCGCATCAGCGGTCACAACGAATAACCACGCCCCTTGAGCCACGGCTCGGGGCACTGATTTTCCAAGCTTTTCGAGGATCTGCACATGAGCAACGTCGACCACGCCGAAATCGCCAAATTCGAAGCCCTGGCCCATCGCTGGTGGGACCGTGAAAGCGAATTCAAACCGCTGCATGACATCAACCCGCTGCGGGTCAACTGGATTGACGAACGGGTCAACCTGGCCGGCAAGAAGGTCCTCGACGTCGGTTGCGGCGGCGGCATCCTCAGCGAGGCCATGGCCCAGCGCGGGGCCACGGTAATGGGCATCGACATGGGCGAAGCGCCACTGGCGGTTGCGCAACTGCACCAGCTGGAATCCGGCGTCAACGTGGAATACCGGCAGATCACCGCCGAAGCCCTGGCCGAAGAAATGCCCGGTCAATTCGACGTGGTCACCTGCCTGGAAATGCTCGAACACGTGCCAGACCCGTCCTCGGTCATCCGCGCTTGCTTTAACATGGTCAAGCCCGGCGGCCAGGTGTTCTTCTCCACGATCAACCGCAACCCGAAAGCCTACTTGTTCGCCATCATCGGCGCCGAATACATCATGAAGCTGCTGCCACGCGGCACCCACGACTTCAAGAAATTCATCCGCCCTTCCGAGCTGGGCGCCTGGAGCCGCATGGCCGGGCTGACCGTCAAGGACATCATTGGCCTGACCTACAACCCGCTGACCAAGCACTACAAGCTGGCCGCCGATGTTGACGTCAACTACATGATCCAGACCCTGCGCGAGGAGTAAGTCGATGCGTCTCAAAGCGGTTCTTTTCGACATGGACGGCACGCTGCTCGACACCGCGCCGGATTTCATCGCCATCTGCCAGGCCATGCGCGCCGACCGCGGCTTGCCACCGATGAACACGCAGCACATTCGCGACGAGATTTCCGGCGGCGCCCGGGCGATGGTCGCGGTGACCTTTTCCATGGACCCGGAATCACCAGGGTTCGAGGACCTGCGCCAGGAATTCCTCGACCGCTACCTCAAGGGTTGCGCGGTCCACAGCCACCTGTTCGACGGCATGGCCCAGGTGCTGGCCGATATCGAAGCGGCCAACCTGATCTGGGGCGTGGTCACCAACAAACCGGTGCGTTTCGCCGAACCGATCATGCAGCAACTGGGCCTGGCCGAACGTTCGAAAGTGCTGATCTGCCCCGACCACGTGAAAAACAGCAAGCCAGACCCCGAACCGCTGACCCTGGCGTGCAAGCTGCTCGACCTGGACCCGGCCAGCGTGTTGTTCGTGGGCGATGACCTGCGGGACATCGAGTCCGGCCGCAGCGCCGGCACCAAGACCTGCGCGGTGACCTACGGCTACATCCACCCGGACGACAACCCCCGGCACTGGGGCGCGGATGTGGTGATCGATCACCCGTTGGCGCTGCGCGAGGTGCTGGATAACGCGTTGTGCAGTTGCTGAGCTGAGCCAGACACCGCTCTTTGCAGCAGGGGAGCTTGTAGTGGCGAGGGGATTTATCCCCGCTGGGTCGCGAAGCGGCCCCTCTTCGCCTTACTTGATACACCGCGGTGGTAGAGAGCTTGTGGAGGCGCTTCGCGCCTCAGCGGGGATAAATCCCCTCGCCACAAATCAAGCCCCGTTGCCACACAGTGCATCACCACGCATCGTTATGTTTCGTGAGGTTTTTTATGTTTGATTATTCCGCCCGCCCCGACCTGCTCAATGGCCGGGTGATTCTGGTCACCGGCGCCGGTCGCGGGATCGGTGCCGCTGCGGCGAAAGCCTACGCCGCCCACGGTGCCACTGTGCTGTTGCTGGGCAAGACCGAAGCCAACCTGACCCAGGTCTACGATGAGATCGAGGCGGCCGGTCATCCGCAGCCAGCGGTGATCCCGTTCAACCTCGAAACGGCGTTGCCTCATCAGTACGATGAACTGGCGGCGATGATCGAAACCGAGTTCGGTCATCTGGACGGCCTGCTGCACAACGCCTCGATCATCGGCCCGCGCACACCGCTGGAACAGTTGTCCGGCGAGAACTTCATGCGCGTGATGCATGTGAACGTCAACGCCATGTTCATGCTCACCAGCACCTTGCTGCCCCTGCTCAAGCTGTCCAAGGACGCCTCCGTGGTATTCACTTCCAGCAGCGTCGGGCGCAAGGGCCGGGCGTACTGGGGCGCCTATGGCGTGTCCAAGTTCGCCACCGAAGGGCTGATGCAGACCCTGGCCGACGAAGTCGATACCGTCGCCGCAGTGCGCGCCAACAGCATCAACCCCGGCGCTACCCGCACCAGCATGCGTGCCCAGGCCTATCCAGGGGAAAACCCACTCAACAATCCGACGCCTGAAGAGATCATGCCGGTCTATCTGTACCTCATGGGCCCGGACAGTACCGGTATCAACGGCCAAGCCTTCAACGCGCAATAACTGCCTTTCTCCGCGTCGCGACGATTTACCGTCGCGACGCGGGCTCCTTCAATCGCCTACCAGGCGAAACGCCAAGTCCACGCCGCCCAAATGCTGGCGCGGCGCTCGCTCATAAGCATCAATTCATTGATTTCTCTAGATTTTTATTCTAATGAACTGAATGGCACGACTTTCGCTCTAAATATCCTCAAACACGCCATGTTCGGCGGGGAACGGACGTTGAGACGAGTCTTACGCCTGACAGGGAAAGCGGTCTAAACTCAAATCAGATGTCCTACGGGACTGAAGGATCAGTACGACACGCTACCTTAAGCGGCATCACCCAGCCCGGCAGGACAGATTTAGCTTAGGGGCTAACGCCAAATGAAAACGCCCACCCAGATCAACGCGATAGACTTCGACAGCGCCAAGTTGCAGCGCCTGGGCTTCGGCCAGTCGTCGCCACTCGTGCCACGCTCGGTCAGCCTTTCGCAATTGCGCAAGCAACTGGGCCAACAATTGCAGACCAGCCTGGAACCACAACGCATCCTGGGCCTGTTTTTCCGGGAAGTTCAGCGATTGGTGCCCCTGGATGCATTGGCCTATCAACACAAGCCCAGCGATCTGCGTCTCGAGCTCGGGCAGCGGGGGCATCACACCCTCAGCTACAACCTCAGCCATGAAGACGAACACTTGGGCGAGTTGGTATTCCGGCGCAACCAACGCTTCTCTGAGGCGGAACAGGCCGACTTGGAATCGGTGCTCTCGACATTGCTGTATCCATTGCGCAACGCGCTGCTTTATCGAGCCGCCACTCAAAGCGCGCTGCGCGATCCGCTGACCGGCACCGGTAACCGCATCGCCATGGACCAGACCCTGGTTCGTGAAATCGACATGGCTAGGCGGCATCTACAACCCTTGTCGCTGCTGATGCTCGACATCGATCATTTCAAGCGTATCAACGACAGCCATGGGCATGGCGTCGGCGACGAAGTGCTCAAGGCCGTGGCCGAATCGATCAAGAGCCAACTGCGCAATGTGGACATGGTGTTCAGGTTCGGCGGTGAAGAATTTCTGATTCTGCTGGCCAATACCAGCCGCGACGCTGCGGCCATGGTGGGGGAACGGCTACGTTATGCCGCCCAGGCCCAGGATTATTTCGCCGCTGGCACACGGATCGAACTGACGGTGAGCCTGGGTTGCGCGACGTTGCTACCGGGGGAGTCCTCGGAAAGCCTGCTACGCAGGGCCGACAGCGCGCTGTACGTCGCCAAGCGCGAAGGACGCAATCGGCTGGCGATGGCAGGCTGAAAATAACTGTGGGAGCGAGCTTGCTCGCGATAGTGGTCTAGCCGTCAACCTCCCCGTCGACTGCCAGGCCTCTTCGCGAGCAGGCTCGCTCCCACATGGGTGCAGCTATCTGTAGCGGTAGAAATCAGCTCCCGGCCAGCGCCAGGCGCTCACGGGTGGAAGAAGATTTGCCCACGGACTCCGACTGCTCCAGTTGCATGCAACGCTCCAGGAACAGGTACATGTAGTCGTAGCTCTTGCACACGGCCCGTCGCAGCTCCGTTTGCAGGGCCTTGCTCGGATTCATCCCCGCCAGCGTACAGATGATTTCCAGGGCCTCCCAAGGATGGGCGTCATCGTACTGGGCATGCATCTTCAGCCATTTCATGGCCCGCTTGCGATCTTCCTCGGCGAAAGCCGCCGCATAGACGCCGGTGGAACACACCAGCGCCGACCACTCTCCCGTCGCCCCCTCAATGGCATAGTTGGTCGCGGCGATGGCCACGATCAGCGAATCCGAGGAGCTGGTGTGCCAGCACCAGTGGCTCAAGGCATGAAGCTCGGGTGGCACATGCTGGGCTTGCAGGTCTTCCAGGCTCACGCCATGGGCGGCGCTCCAGTTCACCCAGTAGTCGGCATGGTTGAGTTCGACACGAATGTTACGCATCAGCCAGCGACGCGCCATGTCCTCGCCGGGATGGCGGGCGAAGCGGGTCTTGGTGAGGTTCTGTGCCATGTATAAAGCGAACTGTTCGACGACCGGCCAACCACCAATGAGGTAGTGGCGCATGGTCTTGGCGCTGAGCTTGTTGTCGCGCATGCGCTGATACAGTTCGTGTTCGACAACCCGGCGCTTGCTCTCGCTGCAATCGGTAATGAGCTGCTGTGCCCATTTCGGATAGCTCGTGGGGTCCATGAGCGGGCCTGTTCGGTTGAATGTGTCGATCACTGTCGGGCTCCTTTTGATTGTGATTTTCCGGATCAACAAGAGGTTCAGCGGAACGTGCCGGGGGCCTTGAATAACAACGGCTGGGGCCGGGCCGGCCGACATTGCAACGTGTCGCAGGTAAACAATTGCGGGCGTTCGATCACATACCCCTGAGCGTAGTCCACTCCAATCTCCAGCAATGCCTGCTCGATCTGGGCGGTTTCAACAAACTCGGCAATCGTGCGCTTACCCATGACGTGACCGATGTGATTGATCACCTCGACCATTGCACGGTTAATCGGGTCGTCCAGCATATCCTTTACGAAACTCCCATCGATCTTCAGGAAGTCTACAGGTAAATGTTTCAGGTAAGCGAATGAAGACATTCCGGCGCAAAAGTCATCCAGCGAGAAGTAACAGCCCAAGCTCTTGAGTTCATTGATAAAGCGGATCGCACTGCCCAAATTCGAAATAGCGCTGGTTTCTGTAATTTCAAAACAAATCATTTCTGGCGGAATCGAGTAGGCCGCAAACTGTTTACGCAGGAAATCGAGAAACGCCTGATCTCCGATAGTAGTGCCTGACAGATTGATCGCACACATCGCCATGGGTCCCTGTCGCGAATCATTCAGGCATTGGCGGATGATCTTGAAGACATTTTCCACCACCCAACGGTCCAGGGACGTCATCAGGCCATAGCGTTCCGCTGCGGGAATGAAGCTGTCCGGCAGGATCATCCGCCCGGCTTCATCGTGCAGGCGCAGCAGGATTTCAATGTGCCCGCCACCATGATCGCCCGGCCCCAGCGCGGCGATTTCCTGGGCATAGAGGCAGAAGCGATTTTCCTCCAGGGCCATATGCAAGCGCTGGACCCAGGCCATCTCGCCAAAGCGCAGGGACAGCTCCGAGTCGTCGGCGTGATAGACCTGGACCCGGTTACGCCCCTTTTCCTTGGCCATATAGCAGGCCATGTCGGCAGCCCGCAGGGACGCCTCCAGGGTGGTCGGCGTCTGGGCGATATGCACCAGGCCGATGCTCACAGTGGTCACGAACGGCCGCCCCTTCCAGACAAAGTGCAGGTTCTGCACGGTCTGGCGCAGCCCTTCGGCGATCTTTTCCGCCGCTTCCGGCGAACAGTTCTCCAGCAAGATCCCGAACTCATCCCCGCCCAACCGGGCCAGGGTGTCGTTTTCCCGCAGCCCTGATTGCAGCAAGGCGCAGATATGACGCAACAATTCGTCGCCCGCGGCATGGCCGCAGGTGTCGTTGACCAGCTTGAACTGGTCCAGGTCGAGAAACATCAAGGCATGGCGCCCGACCTGGCGGGTAAGGTTGTGCAAGGCCTGCTCGAGGCGATACTCGAACTCCCGGCGGTTCGCCAGGCCAGTCAGGGCGTCATGGGTGGCCTGCCACGACAGGTTGGCGATGTATTGACGCTCCTGGGTCATGTCATGCAGCACCAGCACGGCGCCGCTGACCTTGCCCGCATGACGGATCGGCGCGCCCACCAAGGTGACCGACACGGTGCTGCCGTCCAGGCGCTGGATCAGTTTCGAATGCTCGCTGGCGCCGCTGAGCCGGCCGCTGAGGATGTGCTCGATCAGGGTCAGCCCCTCGGTCTGGGCATTGTCATCGAGCAAATTGAACAGCGCGGCCAGGGGCAGGCCCGTCGCGTGTTCGGTTTTCCAATGGGTCATCGCCTCGGCAGCGGGGTTCATATAGGCGATGGCACCCTCGACGTCGGTGGTGATGACCCCGTCGCCAATGGATTGCAGGGTGATCTGCGCCCGTTCTTTCTCCATCTGCAGCGCATTGGCGAACACTTGTCGCTGGGCCAGCAGTTTATGGGTACGCAACAACGCCAGGACGATCAACCCCAGGGCGGTGGCGAAATTGGTCACCAGCAAGAGCCGCAGGATGAAACGCGAACCCTCGCCCAATGCATCGCTGAAGGCCTTGGCGGCCGGGGTGACGGAGTCATTGATCGCAAAAATCTGGGCCTTCCAGCCCCGGATATCCAGCTCCGACGCCAGGCCTGCGCTAATGCTGCCGTGCATCTGCCGGGCGACGTTGTCCAGCTCGATCAGGTAGCCGTCGCCCACCGTCCAGAGATCGATGGCTTCTTCCAGGTAGCTGAAGTGACGAAAATTCAGATAAAGCCAGATCAGGCTGGACACATCGTCCGGATGATTGCCGCCCTTGAGGATGCCCGCCCTTGCCGCTTTCAGGTCCGGTGGTTCGCGGTCCAGCGCCACCCGCAACTCATGGCCGCCCTCAGGGACGGCGATGGCTTGCTGGTATTTGCGAAAAATTGTCTCGTCACGGCTGTCGGCGTAGAGATTGAGGTAATAGATGGCGTCTTTCTGGCCCTTGGACCAGAGGCTCTCCCCCGCCACGTAGCCGCGAACGGCGGACAGCACGTAAAGACTGACGCCGCCAAGCAATGCCTGAAATAGCACAACGGCGATAAAGGGCCAGACGATGCCCAGCAGCCGAGGTGTTCCGAGAGTCTGCTTTTGCTTCATGAGGTCCCTTGCACAGGTATTGCCGGACGAACACCCGCCAGAATTCCGCTCCTGACTCAATAGCCTAGGCTAGTTTTCAACCCTTCGAATGAATGGATGAACAGATCGACAGGCTTTGCGTGGAATTGGGAAAAATCGGCGTGTTTGCCTTTTTTTTTCCGATACTAAGCGCAGAAAAGCTGCGCAAACTCAAGGCTGCTGTATCTGTTGCAAGTGACCGTAGAGTCGGGCGTAGAGACCGCCCTCGGCAATCAACTGCAAATGGTCGCCGTCTTCGGCGATTTGCCCACCGTCGAACACCAATACCCGATCGGCCTGCTTCACCGCCGAGAGCCGGTGGGCGATGATCAGTGTGGTGCGTGCACTCAAAAAGCGCGCCAGTGCCTGGTGGAGGTTGTACTCGGTGGCAGCGTCCAGTGCCGAGGTGGCTTCGTCGAGAATCACCACCCGGGGGTTGGCCAGTACCATGCGGGCGATGGCCAGCCGTTGACGCTGCCCGCCCGACAACCGCACCCCGGAACGCCCTACTACACTCTCCAGGCCCAGGGGCAGCGCCCGTACAGTGGCATCGAGCTGGGCGATTTCCAGTGCCCGCCAGCAGTCGTCGTCACTGCACTCACGCCCCATGGCGAGGTTCGCACGCACCGTGTCGTTGAACAGCGCCGGATGTTGCAACACCACTGCAACATTCTCCCGAATAGTCTCCAGGCCGATCTCCTGCTGCGTGGCGCCACCAAAACGAATGCTGCCCGATTGCGGCGTGTACAACCCCAGCAACAACTGCACCAGGGTGCTCTTGCCGCCGCCGCTGGCACCGACGATAGCGACTTTCTCGCCAGGCGAGATGGACAGGTTCAACTGGTCGAGCACCAGTTCTTCACCGTAACCGAAACTCAACCCCTGGATATCGATGCCTACGGTGTCACGCCCCTTGAACGGATCGACGACACCCGTGTACTGAGGCTCGTCGGCCCGGGCCAGCAGTTCATTGATCCGGTTCAAGGCACCGCCAGCGGCATAAAAGGCGTATTGCAGATTGAGCAACTGCTCGACCGGACCGATCATGAACCAGAGATAGCTGAATACCGCCAGCATCTGGCCGATGGACAGGTCGGAAAAAACTACGGTGAGCATGGCCGCCGCGCGAAAAATATCGATGCCGAACTGGAACAGCAAACCACTTGCGCGGTTCGAGGCGTCGGTTTTCCACTGCGAACTCACGGCGTAATCACGGACCTCCTTGGCACGCATCCCCAAGCGGCCAAGGAAATAACCCTGGCGGTTACCGGCGCGCACTTCCTGGATGGCATCCAGGGTTTCGGTCAAGGCCTGGGTGAAGCGCGAGGTGCTGTCGTTCTCCAGTTTCTTGAGATGCTTGACCCGCTTGCCCAACTGCACCGTGGCGTAGATCACCAGCGGGTTGAACAGCAGGATCAACAGCGCCAGTTCCCAGTGCATCCATACCAGGATCCCGGCCGTGCCCACCAGGGTCAGCATCGCCACCAGGAAACGGCTGAGGGTTTCACCGATGAATTTGTCGAGGGTGTCCAGGTCGGTGACCAGATGGGCTGCCACGGTACCGCTGCCCAGGCTTTCGTACTCGCCCAGGGAGATTCGCTTGAGACGCTCGATCAGCCGGATGCGAATGCGATAGACGATGTCCTTGGCCAACCTGGCGAACAGGCGCGCCTGCACCACGTTGAACAGCAATGCGCCACAGCGCAGGGCCAGGGTCACCAGCAACATCAGCCCGATATAACCGGCAGCGCGCTGCCAACCCATGGGCAATGCATGGTTCATGACTTTCAAGGCGGCATCGCCATGACCCAGCAGCACTTCGTCGACCAGCAATGGCAACAGCAACGGGATCGGCACGCTGCACAGCGTCGCCAGCACAGCCACGCCGTTGGCGATCCACAGGGCTTTTTTATGCTTGAGGGCCAGGCGACGGATTTCCGTCCAGCTCAACCGGTCGATACGCGGCGAAGCCGATGTAGCTTGCGGCCGCTCAGGCACAGGCCGCGCGCTCGAGCCAGCGACCAAGCAAAGGCGACAGTTGGCTCAGGGGCTGGTAACCGTTGGTCAGCAAGGCCAACTGGCCGTCACGCTCGGCCAACAACGTGGGGAACCCGGCAATGCCCAAGTCCTGCACCCAGGTGAAATCCGCAGCGGTGGCCACATGTTGGTCGGCGCGGTCGAAAGCCGCGGCGAATTCGATGCGTGGCAGCCCGGCCTGTTCGGCCAGCTCCACCAGGACGCTGGCGTGGGTGACGTCACGGCCTTGCACATAAAAGGCCTCCTGGATCAGCTTCAACAGCTTCCAGGCCAGGTCCGGGGCCAGGCTGCGGGCCGTCACCAGTGCCCGACAGGCAGGCTCTGTGTCGTAGACGAAACCGTCCGGCAACGCACCTTCAAGCTTGAAGGGTTGGCCGGTGGCCTGGGTGACAGCCTGCCAGTGTTCAAGAATGTAGCGGCGGGTGGTCGGCTCCAGCGCCGAACCGCTGCCGGTGCGCAAGCCGCCCACCACCAGGTGCAACTCCACCCCCGCGGCATGCGCCTGCCCCACCAATGCCTCGGCCACCGGCGCAAAGCCCCAGCACCAGGAACACATCGGGTCCATCACATAGAGCAAGCGTGACGCCATGGTTCAGGCCTCGGAAGATGTCTGCTTATAGTTGTAGCCGATCGGGTGCGGCATGTTGCGAGCCTTGGCCAATTCGATCTGCTTCTGCCGGTCGATGGCGCTGCGCCGGGTTTTCTCGCTCAGCTTATCCCAGCAATGTGGGCAACTGATGCCAGGTACATAGTGCTCCGAGGCGCGGTCTTCGACACTGACCGGCGTACGACAAGCGTGACATTGATCGTAGTCGCCTTCGCTGAGGTCGTGGCGAACGGTGACGCGGTTGTCGAACACGAAGCAGTCGCCGCGCCACTTGGTTTCTTCCTGAGGCACCTCTTCGAGGTATTTCAGGATGCCGCCCTTGAGGTGATAGACCTCGTCGAACCCCTGGCCAAGCATGTAGCTGGAGGCTTTTTCACAACGAATGCCGCCGGTGCAGAACATCGCGACTTTCTTGTGCCGGGCCGGGTCGAAGTTGGCTTTGATGTACTCGGGGAATTCGCGGAAGCTGGTGGTCTTGGGATCGACGGCGCCTTCGAAGGTGCCGATGGCCACTTCGTAATCGTTGCGGGTATCGATCAGCAGCACTTCCGGATCGCTGATCAGTGCGTTCCAGTCCTGCGGTTCGACATAGGTGCCGACCTGCTTGTTCGGATCCACGCCTTCAACGCCCAGGGTGACGATTTCTTTCTTTAGCTTGACCTTGGTGCGGTAGAACGGCTGCTCGTCGCAGTACGACTCTTTATGGTCGATGTCGATCATGCGCGGATCGTTCTTGAGCCATGCCAGCAGGCCATCGATGCCTTCACGAGTACCGGAAACCGTGCCATTGATGCCTTCTTCGGCGATCAGCAACGTGCCTTTGATGCCGTTGTCGAGCATGGCCTTGAGCAGGGGCTCACGCAGCTCGACGTAATCTTCCAGGGTGACGAACTTATACAGTGCCGCCACGACAATGGGTTGTGCCATGGGTGTTTCTCCAGGTGGCTACCCTCGTAAAGGGTGAACCGGATGCGAAAAAAAACGCGCCGGGTGAGCGGCGCGTTGCGGATTCTAACAAAAACAATGTGGCTTTAGGAGCGAAGTGCCCTGAAGCGAAGCGCTTATCGTGGCGAGGGAGCTTGCTCCCGCTCGACGGCAAAGCCGTCGCTCAGGGGGCCGCTTCGCAGCCCAGCGGGAGCAAGCTCCCTCGCCACAAAAACTTGTTCACCCAAAAGCAGGTTGCCCGCTCAGTGCTTGCTACCACCGGCACAGGTCGGCGAAGCCGGGGCGGCGTCGATCTGCGCCCATTCTTCAGGGGTGTAGGTGTGCAGCGCCAACGCATGGAATTCGCCCATCAGTTCGCCCAGCGTGCCGTAGATCTTCTGGTGACGCTTGACGCGATTGAGCCCTTCGAACTGCTGGCTGACCACCACGGCCTTGAAGTGGGTCTGCAGGCCACGGCTGTGCATGTGGCTTTCATCCAGCACTTGCAAGTGCTCAGGCTGCAAGAGCCCAAGTGTCGATTCGATGCGTTGTTGCATGCTCATACCGGGCTCCGCTTACGGCTTTTTCTTGGCAGGGGCAGCGGCTTTTGGCTCGAGCTCGGCCGTCATGTCGGCCAGCAGCTTGTTCACCACCGGCACCGCGCTTTCCAGCTTGGCTTGGGTCAGTTGGGCCGATTGCTGGGTCAACTGCGGCATTTTTTCCAGGACTTTCTTGCCCAATGGCGATTGGTAGAAGGCTACCAGGTCCTTGAGCTCCGACTCGCTGAAGTTGCTGGTGTAGAGCTTGACCATGTCCGGCTTGAGCTTGTTCCAGCCGATGGCCTGGTCCAGCGCGGCATTGGCCTTGGCCTGGTAGGTTTCCAGGGTGGCTTTTTTCGACTCAGGGGCCTTGGTCTGTTCAAAGCGCTGGGCAAACATCTGCTGCACTTGCATGTACACCGGAGTGCCCAGTTTGTCAGCGTGCGCCAGGGTCAGGAACGCTTCGGCGCTGGCGTTGTGGCTGGCGGTATCGGCGAAAACAGGGCCGCTGGCACACACCAGAGCAACTGCGGTACAGATGGCACGAAGACGGGTCATCGAGTTTCCTTTCATTACAGGCGAGGTAAAACCCCAAGGGCGACCATTCTGCGCCTAAAAAACGCCAGGCCTCAACCCCGATGCTTGTCGGGTCCGATTGACGGGCCGAATCCGCCACGCCTAGATTGAGGGAAGATTGAGGGAACCGGTACCGCCCATCTGGGCCTAAACTGCGCATTCAGCCTTTAAGGAGTTTGACCCGATGAGCCGTATCGAAACCGACAGCCTGGGCCAGGTTGAAGTCCCGGACGACGCCTACTGGGGCGCCCAGACACAGCGTTCCATGATTAATTTCGCCATTGGCAACGAACGCATGCCGCTGTCGGTGCTGCACGCCTTGGCACTGATCAAGAAAGCCGCCGCGCGGGTCAATGACCGCAACGGCGACCTGCCCGCCGACATCGCCCGCCTGATCGAACAGGCCGCCGACGAAGTGCTGGCCGGCCAGCATGACGACCAGTTCCCGCTGGTGGTCTGGCAGACCGGCAGCGGCACCCAGAGCAACATGAACGTCAACGAGGTAATCGCCGGGCGTGCCAACGAACTGGCCGGCAACCCCCGCGGCGGCAAGAGCCCGGTGCACCCCAACGACCACGTCAACCGCTCCCAGAGTTCCAACGACTGCTTCCCCACCGCCATGCACATCGCCGCCGCCCAGGCCGTCCACCAGCAATTGCTCCCGGCCATCAGCGAGCTGTCCGGTGGCCTGGCGGAACTGGCGGCGCGCCATATGAAGCTGGTCAAGACCGGCCGTACCCACATGATGGATGCCACGCCGATCACCTTTGGCCAGGAACTGTCGGCGTTCATTGCCCAACTCGATTACGCCGAACGGGCGATCCGCGCGGCGTTACCGGCGGTCTGCGAACTGGCCCAGGGCGGCACGGCGGTCGGCACCGGGCTCAATTCGCCCCATGGTTTCGGTGAAGCGATCGCCGCTGAACTGGCGGCGCTGTCAGGCCTGCCATTTGTCACCGCACCGAACAAGTTTGCCGCGCTGGCCGGCCATGAACCCCTGACGTCCCTGTCCGGCGCACTGAAAACCCTCGCCGTGACCCTGATGAAAATCGCCAACGACCTGCGCCTGCTGGGCTCAGGACCACGGGCCGGGTTCGCCGAAGTGAAGTTGCCGGCCAACGAACCGGGCAGTTCGATCATGCCCGGCAAGGTCAACCCGACCCAGTGCGAAGCCTTGTCGATGCTGGCCTGCCAGGTCATGGGCAACGACGTGACTATCGGCTTTGCCGCCAGCCAGGGTCATTTACAGTTGAACGTGTTCAAACCGGTGATCATCCACAACCTGCTGCAATCGATTCGCCTGCTGGCCGATGGTTGCAGCAACTTCCAGCAGCATTGCATCGCCGGACTGGAGCCGGACGCTGAGCAGATGGCCGCGCACCTGGAGCGTGGTTTGATGCTGGTGACCGCGCTGAACCCGCACATCGGCTACGACAAGTCGGCGGAAATCGCCAAGAAAGCCTACGGCGAAGGGCTGACCCTGCGTGAGGCCGCGTTGCAGCTCGGGTACCTGACCGATGAAGAGTTCGATGCCTGGGTGAGGCCGGAGAACATGCTGGAGGCGGGTAGTCAGGGCTAGCGCCGGCCCCCATGTGGGAGCGAGCCTGCTCGCGATAGCGATGTATGAGTCGACTCTTCATCGACTGTCAGGCCGCATCGCGAGCAGGCTCGCTCCCACAGCGGATTCATGTCAGACATGCCACCTTCTATCGCTCTACAGCCAAACGCTCGCGCCGTGCCTTGAGCCCGGCGATGAGCGACGGCCCCAGCGCCACTAGCGCCGACCCCAGCACCACCAGCACCGCCCCGCCATAGCCCAATAGATTGATCTGCTCGGCATGGACATAGTCGGGCCACCACCAGGCCGCCATCGCCACTGCGGCAAAGGTCACCAACGGCGTGATCGCCAGGGTCGCACTGACCCGTGACGCTTCCCAATGAGCCAGGGCTTCGGCAAACGCGCCATAGGCAATCAGGGTGTTGAGGCAGCAGGCGAGCAACAACCAGCCTTGCAACGGGCTCAATTGCAGCGCCTCCAACGGATGTACCCAGGGGGTGAGCAGCAACGCGCAGAACAGGTAGATCACCATCATCACCTGCAACGAGTTCCACACCGTCAACAGTTGCTTCTGGCCCAAGGCATAGAACGTCCAGACCGTCGACGCCAGCAACACCATCAGGACCCCGGCGGTGTAGTCGCTCAGGGACGTCAGCAACTCGCCCAGGCGCTGGTTGAAAAACAACGTGAAGCCAATCAACAGCACCAGCAGGCCGATGCCCTGCCCCACGCTGAAACGCTCCTTGAACACGAACAGACTGGCGACCAGCAACATGATCGGCCCCATCTGCACCACCAGTTGTGCGGTGCCAGGGCTCAAGCGGTTCAGGCCCATCAGGTACAACACGTAGTTGCCCACCAGCCCGAGCACCGCCATCGCCACCAGCCAGCCACCGCGAGGGCCCAGGACCTTGCGACTGGGCAGACGCCGGGTGGCCGCCAAATAGATGAACAACAAACCGCCGGACACCAGCAAGCGAAACCAGGTCACGGTGACCGGGTCCATCACTTGCAGCACTTGCTTGAGCTTGATCGGCAGGATGCCCCACAGCAAGGCGGTCAACAGGGCGAGGAACAGGCCATAGACCCAGCGACCGGACGATATGTGCATGCAACCCTCGAAGCTCAAGACATGAACGGCCATTCTAGGCGTCTATCGCTGCACGACACAGGGACAGTTAGGCGTCGGGCGCTCATGGGATTGTATGGGTCGCAGCCGTCGATCGGCTGGACAGGCGAGAATCAGGGACTGCACATATGCTCATTTGAAACTGACCTCGCTGCACCCTGGAGACCCGACATGCTTGGCAAACGCGCCCTGGATCCCGCCCCTACGACCATTTTTCGCAGCGACCGGATCTGCCGGGTCAATGGCGAGTTCTATTTCAATACCCGCGAAGGCACCCAGGAAGGGCCATTCGCCAGTCGCGAGGATGCCTTGCGGGAAGTGGAGGCGTATGTGCAGCGCATGCTGCAACTGACCCAGGTTGCCAGCTAAACACTCCCACGGCTGGCGCAACATTTTTGTGGCGAGGGAGCTTGCTCCCGCTGGGTCGCGAAGCGGCCCCCCTGCCGATTAATAAACCGCACCGATCGGCGCCTGCTTCGCAGTCGAGCGGGAGCAAGCTCCCTCGCCACAAAAGCGCTTGCGGTTAGCTCACCACCTCGAACAACCCAGTAGCCCCCATCCCGCCGCCCACGCACATGGTCACGATGCCGTAGCGCAGGTTGCGTCGTTGCAGCTCACGCACCAGGTGCCCCACTTGCCGCGAGCCGGTCATGCCGAACGGATGGCCGATGGAGATCGAGCCGCCATTGACGTTGTACTTTTCCGGATCGATTTCCAGCCGGTTGCGGCTGTACAGGCACTGGGAGGCAAACGCCTCGTTGAGTTCCCACAGGTCGATATCGGCAATCTGCAAGCCCTTGGCCTTGAGCAGCTTGGGCACTGAAAACACCGGGCCGATGCCCATCTCGTCCGGCTCGCAACCGGCCACGGTGAAACCACGGAAAAACGCCTTGGGCTTGAGCCCCAGCGCCAAGGCTTTTTCCAGGCTCATCACCAAGGTCATCGAGGCCCCGTCGGACAACTGCGACGAGTTGCCCGCCGTCACCGATCCGTCTTCGGCAAACACCGGTTTCAGGCCGGCCAGGCTCTCGTAGGTGGTGTCCGGGCGGTTGCAATCATCGCGATCGACCACGCCATCGAGAATCTGCACCGCGCCGGTCTGCTTGTCCTCGACCCGGTATTTGACCGCCATCGGGATGATTTCGTCATCGAACAACCCGGCCGCCTGGGCCTTGGCGGTGCGCATCTGGCTCTGCAAGGCGTAGCGGTCCTGCTCTTCGCGGCTGACCTGGTAACGGCGGGCGACGATCTCGGCCGTCTGGCCCATGGGGAAATAGATCCCGGGCACCTGCTCCTTGAGCAGCGGGTTGATCAGGTTGTCGGTGTTGACGCTTTTCATCGTCAGGCTGATGGACTCCACGCCGCCGGCCACGATGATGTCGCTGCAACCGGAAGCGATCTGGTTGGCCGCGATGGCGATGGCTTGCAGGCCCGAGGAACAGAAACGGTTGAGGGTCATGCCGGCGGTGCCGATGCCCAATTGCGAGAGCACCGCCACGTTGCGCCCAATGTTGTAACCCTGGGCGCCTTCATTGGACCCGGCCCCGACGATGCAGTCCTCGACACTGGCCGGGTTGATGTCATTGCGCGCCAGCAGGGCGTTGACGCAGTGAGCCGCCATGTCGTCCGGACGGGTCATGTTGAACTTGCCGCGAAAGGACTTGGCCAGGCCGGTCCGTACGCTGTCGACGATCACCACTTCACGCATGGCTGTACCTCATTGTTGTAGTCGGTTGAGAGTGAATCGAGCATAGATCCACTGCATAACCGACCGCGACAATCATTCACCTCGCGTATGCGTGCTCATCGTCCTAGCGCTTCTTCTTGCGAGCCTGTCGTGCGCTGCGCTCGAAAGCCGCCTCCAGCGCCTGGTTGAGGGTGCGCAACACCTTGACCCGCGCCCAGCGCTTGTCGTTGGCTTCCACCAATGTCCAAGGGGAAATCTCAGTGCTGGTGCGGTCGACCATGTCGCACACCGCGGCGCGGTAGGCGTCCCACTTGTCGCGGTTGCGCCAGTCATCCTCGGTGATCTTGAAACGCTTGAACGGGATGTCCTCACGCTCCTGGAAACGCTCCAGCTGCGTTTCCTTGTCGATGGCCAGCCAGAACTTGACCACCACCACGCCGGCATCGGCAAGCTGCTCCTCGAAGTCGTTGATTTCACCGTAGGCCCGCAGCCAGTCGGCCTGGCTGCAAAAGCCTTCGACCCGCTCCACCAGCACCCGGCCGTACCAGGAGCGGTCGAACATGGTGAACTTGCCGCGCGCGGGAATATGCCGCCAGAATCGCCACATGTAAGGGTGGGCGCGCTCTTCTTCCGTGGGTGCGGCAATCGGCACGATGCTGTATTGGCGCGGGTCCAGGGCCGCCGTGACCCGTCGGATCGCCCCGCCCTTGCCCGCCGCGTCATTGCCTTCGAACACCGCCACCAGGGCATGCTGGCGCATGCGTTTGTCCCGCAGCAGGCCAGCGAAGCGCGCCTGCTCGGTGATCAGCTGTTCTTCGTAGTCGGCCTTGTCCAGGCGCCGGGTCATGTCCAGGCTGTCGAGCAAGGTGATCTGGCCATCCAACTCCGGCAGCGGCGCCACACTGACCTTTTGCGGCTTGACCTTCGACCGGTCCAGGGCCTGGCGCAAGCCGTCGAGCAGGATCCGTCCGACGGTGAGGCTGCGATAACAACTGTCCATGCCTTCGATCACATGCCACGGTGCGTAATCGCGACTGGTGCGGCGCAGCACCCGCTCACCGTACTTGACGAACTTGTCGTAGGTCTGGGACTGCTGCCAGTCCAGCGGGCTGATGCGCCAGCTGTGCAGCGGATCATCCTTGAGCCCCTTGAGCCGGGCCTTCATCTGTTTCTTGGACAGGTGGAACCAGAACTTGAAGATCAGCGCGCCTTCGTCACAGAGCATTTTTTCCAGGCGCTCGGCACCGGCGATCGCCTGGTCGAGCCGCGGGTCCTTGAACTCGCCATGGACCCGGCCCTGCAGCATCTGGCTGTACCAGTTGCCGAAGAAAATCCCCATGCGCCCCTTCGCCGGCAGCATCCGCCAATAACGCCAGGCCGGTGGCCGCGCCAGTTCCTCGTCGGTCTGCTGGTCGAAGGTGCGCACTTCGATCAGCCGCGGGTCCATCCACTCGTTGAGCAACTTCACCGTCTCGCCCTTGCCCGCGCCTTCGATGCCGTTGATCAGCACGATGACCGGAAACCGGCCCTGCTGCTGCAACTCGAACTGCGCCTCCAGCAGCGCCTCACGCAGGGCCGGTACCTCGGCCTCAAAGGTGTCTTTATCAATGGCATGACCGATTTCAGCGGATTCAAACATGGGCAGCTCCTTCCGGGGATGGGCCAAGACTAGCGGATTGGATGCGGCCCTGTGCAGCAGATTCCATCCAGATGCGCGCTCTATTGCGATGGGTCAAGCAAGCCCATACCGATCGGCTAGAATGGCCGCTCAGTTTTGACCGAGCCTGCCATGACGCCCATCCAGCAACACGCCCAACTCGACTGGGATGACCAGGGGCGCCCGCGCTCGCGGGTGTTCGATGATGTGTATTTTTCCGACCAGTCGGGCCTGGACGAAACCCGTTATGTGTTCCTTGAGCAGAACAATCTGGCCGAGCGCTTCGCGGCCCTGGCCGATGACGAGCGGCTGGTGATCGGCGAAACCGGATTTGGCACCGGCTTGAATTTCCTCTGCGCCTGGCAGTTGTTCGAGCAGTGCGCACCGACCGGGGCGCGGCTGCATTTCGTCAGCGTCGAAAAATATCCCCTGAGCCCCCGGGACCTGCGCCGGGCACTGGAACTGTGGCCGCAACTCAAGCATCAGGCGGAACAATTGCTTGAGCAGTACGTCGCGGTCCACCAGGGCTTCCAGCGGCTGACTTTGGCGGGTGGACGAGTGACACTGACCTTGTTGATCGGCGATGCCCTGGAGCAGTTGCCGCAACTGGACGGGCAGATCGACGCCTGGTTCCTGGATGGCTTCGCCCCGGCGAAGAACCCCGAGATGTGGACCGCCGAGCTGTTCGCCGAACTGGCCCGGCTGGCCGCACCCGACGCCACCCTCAGCACCTTCACCAGCACCGGTTGGGTCCGTCGATCGCTGAACGCGGCGGGCTTCAAGATGAAGCGCACGCCAGGCATCGGCCATAAATGGGAAATCCTTCGTGGCGTGTTTCTTGGCTGGCCGGAGCAGACACCCGCACCAGCCCCGGCAAAACCCTGGTACGCCCGCCCGACCACTCTGATCGGCGAGCGCCGGGCACTGGTGATCGGCGGCGGCCTGGCCGGTTGCGCCAGCGCGGCCAGCCTCGCCGCCCGCGGTTGGCAGGTGACGCTGCTGGAGCGTCATGCCGGGTTGGCCGAGGAAGCCTCCGGCAACCCCCAGGGCGTGCTGTACCTCAAGCTGTCGGCCCACGGCACCGCTTTATCGCAGATGATCCTCAGCGGCTTCGGCTACACCCGGCGCGTGCTCGAACAACTGCAACGCGGCGTTGACTGGGACGCCTGCGGCGTCTTGCAATTGGCCTTCAACGGCAAGGAAGCCGAGCGTCAGGCGCAACTGGCCGAGGCGTTCCCAAGGGATTTGCTGCACACCCTGGATCAGTCAGAGGCGCAGGTTCGGTCCGGCATCGACCTGGCCTGTGGTGGCTTGTTTTATCCCGAGGGTGGTTGGGTGCATCCGCCGGCGTTGTGTCGCTGGCAAGCCTCGCAGCCAGGGATTGATGTGCAACCCCATCATGAAGTGCTGCAACTGCGCCGAATCGACGGCCAATGGCAGGCATGGGACGGCGAACGCTGCCTGGCCAGTGCGCCGGTGGCGATCCTCGCCAGCGCGGCCGAGATCAAGCGTTTCGAACCGGCCGCCGAGTTGCCGCTCAAGCGCATTCGCGGGCAAATCACCCGCCTGCCGCAAACCACCCGCAGCCAGAGCCTGGCAACCGTGGTTTGCGCCGAAGGTTATGTGGCCCCGCCACGGCTGGGCGAACACACTCTGGGCGCCAGTTTCGACTTCAACAGCGACGACCTGACCCCCACCGCCGCCGAGCACGCCGGCAACCTGCGGATGCTCGAAGAAATTTCCCAAGACCTGGTGGAGCGCCTGAACGCCGCCACCCTGGACCCGCAACACCTCGAAGGCCGCGCGGCGTTCCGTTGCACCAGCCCGGATTACCTGCCGATCGTCGGACCGTTGGCCGACCGCCAGGCCTTTACCGAGGCTTATGCAGCGCTGGGAAAGGACGCCCGCCAGGTGCCGGATACCCCCTGTCCGTGGCTCGATGGCCTGTACATCAACAGCGGTCACGGTTCCCGCGGCCTGATCACCGCGCCCCTATCGGGCGAACTGATCGCCGCCTGGCTGGACAACGAACCGCTGCCACTGCCCCGCAGCGTGGCCGAGGCCTGCCATCCGAACCGGTTTGCGTTGCGGGCATTGATTCGGGGCAAGGCCTAGCGCCGATTTTTGCTCCCACCACAAATCCTGTGGGAGCGAGCCTGCTCGCGATCGCGGTGGCTCAGATGGTACCTGGGTTGACTGACACACTGCGATCGCGAGCAGGCTCGCTCCCACATATCCTTGAGTTATACGGCAGACCAAGCGGCCGCCACCCGTCGCCTTATAACGCATCGATCTAAAACTCACAGCAATCCCCCCGGTCAGTTTCAGGGTACCCGCCATGTCGGCGCGTGCTGCTTGACCCCTCCCCAACGGAAAAACCGGTAAGGACTTATGTGCGGATTAGCTGGAGAGTTACGTTTCGATCAACAACCTGCGGACCTTGCGGCCGTAGAGCGAATCACCCATCACCTGGCCCCACGCGGCCCCGACGCCTGGGGCTTTCATAGCCAGGGGCCGATTGCCCTGGGCCATCGGCGCCTGAAAATCATGGATCTGTCGGACGGCTCGGCCCAGCCGATGATCGACAATCAACTGGGCCTGTCCCTGGCTTTCAACGGCGCGATCTACAACTACCCCGAACTGCGCACTGAACTCGAAGGCCTGGGCTACACCTTCTATTCCGGTGGCGACACCGAAGTGCTGCTCAAGGGCTACCACGCTTGGGGCGAAGCGCTGCTGCCCAAGCTCAACGGCATGTTCGCGTTCGCCATCTGGGAGCGCGATGCCAAGCGGCTGTTCATCGCCCGCGACCGCCTCGGCGTCAAGCCGCTGTACCTGTCGCGCACCGGCCAGCGGCTGCGTTTCGCCTCGGCGTTGCCGGCACTGCTCAAGGGCGGTGATATCAACCCCGTACTCGACCCGGTGGCGCTCAACCATTACCTGAATTTCCACGCGGTGGTCCCGGCGCCTCGCACCTTGCTGGCCGGCATTGAAAAAATGCCGCCCGCCACCTGGATGCGGATCGAAGCCGACGGCAGCACCGAGCAGAAAACCTGGTGGACCCTGCCCTACGGTCCCCGGGCCGACGAACAGCACCTGAACCTGGAAGACTGGATCGACCGCGTGCTCGACAGCACCCGTGAAGCGGTCGCCATTCGCCAGCGCGCCGCCGTGGATGTCGGCGTGCTGCTTTCCGGCGGGGTGGATTCGAGCATGCTGGTGGGTCTGTTGCGCGAAGTTGGTGTTGAAGACCTGTCCACGTTCTCCATTGGTTTCCAGGATGCCGGCGGCGAGCGCGGTGACGAGTTCCAATATTCGGACCTGATTGCCAAGCACTACGGCACCCGTCATCACCAACTGCGCATCGACGAGAAAGAGATCATCGAGCAACTGCCGGCAGCATTCCGTGCCATGAGCGAGCCGATGGTCAGCCACGACTGCATCGCCTTCTACCTGCTGTCACGGGAAGTGGCCAAGCATTGCAAAGTGGTGCAAAGCGGCCAGGGCGCCGACGAGCTGTTCGCCGGTTACCACTGGTACCCGCAGGTCGATGGCGCCAGCGATCCGTACGCGGCCTATCGCGCCGCCTTCTTCGATCGCAGCTACGAAGAATATGCCGCCACGGTGCAACCCAAATGGCTGACGGCCAACGATGCCGCCGGTGATTTCGTCAAGGAGCATTTCGCCCAGCCGGGCGCCAATGCGGCGGTGGACAAGGCCCTGCGCCTGGACAGCACGGTGATGCTGGTGGACGACCCGGTCAAACGCGTCGACAACATGACCATGGCCTGGGGCCTGGAAGCGCGCACGCCCTTCCTGGATTACCGCTTGGTAGAACTCTCGGCCCGGGTCCCGGCGAAATTCAAGCTGCCCGATGGCGGCAAGCAGGTGCTCAAGGAAGCCGCCAGGCGGGTGATCCCTAGCGAGGTGATCGACCGCAAGAAGGGTTATTTCCCGGTGCCTGGCCTCAAGCACCTGGAAGGCAACACGCTGGCCTGGGTCCGCGAACTGCTGCTCGATCCGAGCCAGGATCGCGGCCTGTTCAACCCAGCCATGCTCGACCGCCTGCTGACCGACCCCAACGGCCAGCTCACGCCGTTGCGCGGGTCGCGGCTGTGGCAGTTGGCGGCGCTGAACCTGTGGCTCAGCGAGCAAGGAATCTGATCGATGAAACCTTACGCAACCGTTCACAACCAACGCCTCTTGCGTGGCCAGGCACCGTCCTACGAACGCCTGCAGGCGCGCCTGGCCGAAGACGGCAGCGAATTGGGCGCCGACCCGATCGCGGTGCATTGCGGCTGGGGCCGACTGCTGATCGGCCACACCTTCCCGGACCCGGCGAGCCTGGCCCGGGAACTGCTCAACGAACAACCCGGCGAACGCGACATTGCCTTGTACGTCGCCGCGCCCCAGCAGGTGCTGGGGCTGGAACCGGCGCAACTGTTCCTCGACCCATCCGACACTTTGCGCCTGTGGTTTAGCGACTATCGCCAGGCCACGCGGGTGTTTCGCGGGTTCCGCATCCGTCGGGCCCAGGGCGAGACCGATTGGCAGGCCATCAACCAGCTCTACCAGGCCCGGGGCATGCTGCCCATCGACCCGCAGCGACTGACCCCACGTCATGAAGGCGGCCCGGTCTATTGGTTGGCCGAAGACGATGACACCGGTGCGGTGATCGGCAGCGTCATGGGCCTGAATCATCAGAAGGCCTTCAACGACCCGGAAAACGGCAGCAGCCTCTGGTGCCTGGCCGTCGATCCGCAATGTCAGCGGCCCGGTGTTGGCGAAGTGCTGGTGCGCCACCTCGTCGAGCATTTCATGAGCCGTGGCTTGAGTTACCTCGACCTGTCGGTGTTGCATGACAATCGCCAGGCGAAAAACCTCTACGCCAAACTCGGCTTTCGCAACCTCTCGACCTTCGCCATCAAACGCAAGAACGGTATCAACCAGCCGTTGTTCCTCGGGCCAGGTCCCGAAGCGCAGTTCAATCCTTATGCGCGAATCATTGTCGAAGAAGCTCACCGGCGTGGCATCGAAGTGCAGGTAGACGATGCCGAGGCCGGCTTGTTCACCCTGGTTCACGGCAGCCGTCGGGTGCGCTGCCGCGAGTCCCTGAGCGACCTGACCAGCGCCATCAGCATGACTCTTTGCCAGAACAAAAGCCTGACCCACAAGGTACTGAAGAATGCCGGCCTGAACCTGCCGGCCCAGCAGTTGGCGGGCAATGCCGATGACAACCTGGCGTTTCTCGACGAGCACGAACGGGTGGTGGTCAAGCCGCTGGACGGTGAACAAGGCCAAGGCGTGGCAGTGGACCTGCGCACCATCGAGGAGGTGCAAAGCGCCATCGAAGCGGCTCGGCGGTTTGACAGCCGGGTGCTGCTGGAAAGCTTCCACGAAGGATTGGACCTGCGGATCCTGGTAATCGGTTTTGAAGTGGTGGCGGCAGCGATCCGGCGCCCGGCGGAGGTGATCGGCGATGGCCGGCACACCATCGGCGCGTTGATCGAAGCCCAGAGTCGCCGACGGCAAGCGGCCACGGGCGGCGAAAGCAAAATCCCGATGGATGCCGAAACCTTGCGCACGCTCAGCACGGCGGGGTTCGACTATGACAGCGTGTTGCCCGCCGGGGAGCATCTGTTCGTACGACGCACGGCGAACCTTCATACCGGAGGCGTGCTGGAGGATGTCACCAGCATCCTGCATCCGACCCTTGTCGATGCGGCGGTGCGCGCCGCGCGGGCGCTGGACATCCCCATGGTCGGCCTCGACCTGCTGGTGCCGGCGGCCGATCAACCCGAGTACGTATTCATCGAAGCCAACGAACGCGCAGGCCTGGCCAACCACGAACCACAACCCACCGCCGAGCGTTTTGTGGATTTGTTGTTTCCCCATAGCCAGGCGGTGGCCTAGCCCTTCTTCCGTGGCGAGGGAGCTTGCTCCCGCTGGGCTGCGAAGCGGCCCTTCTCCGCGGCCCTCCGGGTTTTTGCATCGACCTGGAGCTCAAAAGGGACCGCTGCGCGGTCCAGCGGGAGCAAGCTCCCTCGCCACAGGTTCCCTACTTCAATTTAATGTTCCGTGAGGAGTTTCCATGATCAGCAAAATTCCCGAACCGGATCTCGAATACCTGCAAAAGGTCCTGCTGGAGATGCTCGCCATTCCCAGCCCCACCGGATTCACCGACACCATCGTGCGCTATGTCGCCGAACGACTCGAAGAGCTGGGTATCGCTTTTGAAATGACCCGCCGCGGCACGATCCGCGCCACGCTCAAGGGCCGCAAGAGCAGCCCCGACCGAGCAGTATCGGCCCACTTGGACACCATCGGCGCTGCCGTGCGGGCCATCAAGGACAACGGCCGCCTGACCCTGGCCCCGGTGGGTTGCTGGTCCAGTCGGTTTGCCGAAGGCAGCCGGGTCAGCCTGTTTACCGACACCGGCGTGATTCGGGGCAGCGTGTTGCCGTTGATGGCCTCCGGGCACGCATTCAACACCGCCGTGGATGAAATGCCCATCAGTTGGGACCACATCGAGCTGCGCCTGGACGCCTATTGCGCCACCCGCGCCGATTGCGAAAGCCTGGGGGTGGGCATCGGCGATTACGTGGCCTTCGATCCCTTGCCGGAATTCACCGAAAGCGGTCATATCAGCGCCCGGCATCTGGATGACAAGGCCGGGGTCGCGGCGCTGCTGGCGGCGCTCAAGGCGATTGTCGACAGCGGCGAAGAACTGCTGATCGATTGTCACCCCCTGTTCACCATCACCGAGGAAACCGGCAGCGGTGCGGCGGCTGCACTGCCCTGGGATGTGAGCGAATTCGTCGGCATCGACATCGCGCCCGTCGCACCTGGCCAGCATTCGAGCGAACATGCGGTCAGCGTGGCGATGCAAGACTCCGGAGGCCCTTACGACTATCACCTGTCGCGACACTTGTTGAAACTGGCCAAGGAAAACGAGGTACCCGCACGCCGCGACCTGTTCCGCTACTACTTCAGCGACGCCCATTCGGCCATCACCGCCGGCCATGACATCCGCACCGCCCTGCTCGCCTTCGGCTGCGACGCCACCCATGGCTACGAACGTACCCACATCGACAGCCTGGCCGCCCTCAGCCGCCTGCTCGGCGCCTACATCCTCAGCCCGCCGGTATTCGCCAGCGACGCACAACCGGCCCAGGGCTCGCTGGACCGCTTCAGCCACCAGATCGAGCACGATGCACAGATGGAAAGCGATACCCGGGTACCGTCGGTGGATAGCCTTGTGGGGCAGCGTTCCGATAGCTGATCCAGCATTTTCACAGCCTGGAATATCGCCATCGCGAGCAGGCTCGCTCCCACATTGAGTTTTCAGTGCGACTCAAAAACCCTGGGGGGAGCTTGCTCCGGGCGGCGTTCCGACGATGAGGCCGGAACAAACAACCGTAAAACCCAGGCTAGCCGCAAAAGCCCATTGGCCGTAGCATCGCCTCATTGTCTAGCCGAGGTACCCCATGCTCATCCCCCACGACCAACTCGAAGTCGACACGCTCACTCGCCTGATCGAAGATTTCGTGACCCGCGACGGCACCGACAATGGTGACGACACGCCCCTGGAAACACGGGTTCTACGAGTCAGACAAGCCCTGACCAAAGGCCAGGCGTTGATCGTCTTCGACCCCGAAAGTGAACAGTGCCAACTGATGCTCAAGCACGACGTGCCCAAGCACCTATTCGACTGAACAGGCCTTGCGAGTGGCTTGGGCCTTTCTCTTCTGGATCTTGTCGTAGATTTCGGAGCGATGGACATCGACGTGCCGTGGCGCTTCCACGCCAAAACGCACGGTGCCACCGCTGACCGACAGCACACGGACGGAAATATCGTCACCGATGGAAATCAACTCACCTACAGCGCGGCTTAGTACAAGCATGGTTCTTGTCCTTAAGAATGTCTGGACCCTGACCATGCCCGGCCTGTTTCCTGTTCTCAAGACACCCGCGAGAATTCAGTAAGGCCCTACAAGCAAAGCTCCTGTGACTGACGGAAACTTCCTGCAAAACCCTGTCGGATCGCAGGTGGTTTCAGGGCGCCGAGAGTCGTGGGCCGAATAGAATCACACTCGCCCCCAACACGCAGAGCGCCACGCCAATCCAGTCGGAACCCAATGGCCGCACCCGCTCCACCATGGCCAGCCAGCCGATCGAGGCAATGATATAGATACCGCCATAGGCGGCGTAGGCGCGCCCGGCGTACGTCGCTTCGATGCGGGTCAGTAACAGGGCGAACAACGTGAGGCTGAGCAATGCCGGGACGATCCACCAGGCGCTCTTGCCCTGGCGCAGCCACAACCAGAAGGCGTAGCAGCCCGCGATCTCAAACAGCGCGGCGAGAAAAAACCACAGGTAATTGAGCATGCAGATGTCCATCAGGAAGGCCGAATGGCGCCATCCTGAGGACATCGGGCAGCCAGGTCAATTCAGGTTTTGCCGGGCCTTGGCGCGCATCTTGTCGGCCATGACGGTCATTTCGTCGTACAGCAATTGTGGGTTCTTCTGCTTGAGGGCCCACGCCATGCGCCCCTGTTCATGAGGCAGGATCATGAACTGGCCCTGGGCGACTTGCTGGTAGATGTAGTCGGCAATATCCGCGGCGCTGATCGGTGAGCTTTCCAGCAACTTGCCAACCTGGGCCTTCATGGCCGGGGTCGGGCCGCGGAAGGAGTCCAGCAGATTGGTCTGGAAGAACGACGGGCACACCACGTGTACGCCAATTTCCTGCTGCGCCAGTTCCACCAACAGGCTTTCCGACAATGCCACTACTCCAGCCTTGGCCACGTTGTAGTTGCTCATGGCAGGCCCCTGCATCAGGGCCGCCATGGAGGCGATGTTGATGATCTTGCCGCGGCTTTTCTCCAGCAGCGGCAAGAACGCCTTGCAGCCCTTGACCACGCCCATCAGGTTGATTGCGATCTGCCAGTCCCAATCCTCCAGGGAAAGCTCACTGAAGAACCCGCCCGAGGCAACGCCGGCATTGTTGACGATGATATCGATGCCACCGAGCTTCTCTTCGCAAGCCTGGGCGAACGCAGTCAATTGGCTGTAGTCGCGCACATCGCAACGCTGGGTGAAGCCGTCGCCACCGGCGGCGCGCACCAGCTTGAGGGTTTCCACAAGGCCTGGCTCGCTGACATCCGACAAGGCCAGACGCCAGCCTTCGCGGGCCCAGCGCAGCGCGATTTCGCGACCCAGGCCGGAGCCGGCACCAGTGATCATCATGCGATTTTGCATAGCAAACAGCCTTGTTCCGGGAGAGATAGGCCGAGTGTAACGAAGGAGTTCTGCGGACCCACGCTCCATCAGATTGCTGAATGGCGAGGGCAAACCGTAATGGGTTTTGATCGAGGAGCGCCCTTTGTGGGTATTGGGCTGCACAATTGCACTTTCATACGACCACAAAAAACTTTGAATTTTTTACAGGACGTTACGGTCGGACTTATTAAGCCGCCCGGATTTAACGCATGCGCGCTGGCAGTTGAAAGTTGTATCACCCCAGAACTGACCAATAAGGAAATCTACAATGGGCACAATTCTTATCATTATCCTGATCCTCCTGCTGATCGGTGGTCTTCCGGTCTTCCCGCACTCCAGAAGTTGGGGTTACGGTCCGTCCGGTATCATTGGTGTAGTGTTGGTGGTGCTGTTGGTCCTGCTATTACTGGGCAAGATATAAACCACCAAGTAAGTGCAAAAAAAAGAGGCCTCTAGAGGCCTCTTTTTTATGCTCGCCGTTTTATCAATCCGGCTTGCCGTCAACGACGCCAGCGGTGTTATCCAACAGGCTCTTGGTCGCCGTTTGCAGGAACGATTCGAGCTTGAGTTTCATCTGCGCGGTATCCGCTGCATCCGGGATGATTTCCGCATGCGGGTTGGCGCCCAGCTCATAGCGATACATCTTCGGCGCCATTTCCTTCTCCTTCGGCAGTACCAGGATCTGGTCATCGCGGATGATCGCCGTGGTCTGTTCGCTGCCCGACGGCTTGATCACACCAAAACCAGGGTCGCCTTGCGGCAGGTTCAGCAGGTCGCGGCCCCAGCACTGGTTGCGCACTTGCCCGCCGATGCGGCCCATGATGGTCGGCACGATGTCGACTTGAGTGCCCACGGTATGGTTACGCTGGCCGAATTTTTCCTGGATGCCCGGGCCGATCAGCAGCATCGGCACGTTGAAACGGCCCAGGTCCATTTCGGTGATCTGGCGTTCGTTGCCAAAACCATGATCGCCGACCACCACGAACAGGGTTTCCTTGAAGTACGGCTCCTTGCGGGCCTTCTCGAAGAACTGGCCCAGTGCCCAGTCGGCGTAGCGCATGGCGGTCAGGTGTTCGTTCAGGCTGCCGCGGTCGGTGACCCGCTCCACGGGCAACGGTGTCGGCAGAGCATACGGCGTGTGGTTGGACAGGGTTTGCAGCAAGGCATAGAACGGCTTGCCGTTTTCCCGCGCCTTGAGCTCGATCAGGCCACGATCGAACATGTCCTGGTCGGACACGCCCCAGGTCGGATCGGAGAACACCGGGTTCACGAAGTCGTTACGCCCGATGAAGTTGGTCATGCCCTGGCTGCTGAAGAACCCCGACTGGTTGTCCCAGGCGAAATCGCCGTTGTAGACATACACGTCGTCGTAGTCACGGGCGCTGAGCAGTTGCGGCAGGCCCGACAGCTTGTGGCTGCCCTCCGGCGTCTGCATCAGGTATTCGAAACCCGGCAGGTTCGGGAAGCACGCCATGGTGGCGAACATGCCTTGGTGGGTGTGGGTGCCGTTGGAGAAGAAACGGTCGAACAACAGGCCTTCCTTGGACAGCTTGTCCAGGTATGGCGTGATGTTGCCCGGTGCGCCCAGGGCGCCCACCGAGTGACCGGCCATGCTTTCCATGAGGATCACGACCACGTTCTTGATCGGCAGGGTCTTGTCCGCTGGCGGCGTGTAGTCGCGGCGCACGGCGGCGGTCTCGGTGTCCACGAGTTTATCGTCAGGCATCACCAGCATGTCCCGCACGGTCTGCTGTGCCAGCGGTTGTTCAAGGGTGGCTTTCCAGATGTTGTCGCGGTCTTCGGACATCCGGCTCTTGGCCGCCGCCACCAGCGACAACGTACCGTTGAGGCCCAACTGGTTGGCGAAGTTCGAATCGGTGGTGTAGACGTCACCCCAACGCAGCGGCGGGCCTTGGCGCAGGGTGCCGCGTGCAGCGGCCACGGCCACCAGCAGGCAAACCATGAACACCGCGACACGCCCATACCACGGAGCGATCTGCCGGGTACCGATGGTGCCGCCACTGAACGGCCCACGGGGCCGAGTGGCGCGGTCAGCGCCCTTGAAAGCAAGGCTCAGGATGAGGGTGCCGCCGACCCAGGCCAGCAGGTAGCGCACCACCGGGAAACCGTACCAGAGCATGCTCATCACGGTTTTCGGGTCTTCCTTTACATACTGGAAGACCAGGCCGTTGAGGCGCTGGTGGAATTCACGGTAGAAATCCATCTCCATCAAGCCCAGGAACAGCGCGATGCTGGAGGTGACGGTCAGCCAGAAACGAAAGAACCCACGGGCCGCCATGGCCCTGGCGCTGAACAATGCCAGCAGCAACGGGATGCAGAGGTAGACCACCAGGCGCAGGTCGAAACGCAGGCCGTTGACGAACGCTTCAACGAAGGTCGAGGCCGGGGTGTCGAGGATCATCTCGCGGTTATAGACCAGCAGCGCCACGCGCAGCAGGCTGAACATGACCATCATCACCAGGGCGCAAAGCAACGTATAGGCCAGGTGCGATTTGACGGTCGGTTGCAGCAGGCGATGCGTATTGCGCTGCTGACTCAGGGCGTCCGGGATTGCCATGTCGTTTAAGGACCCTATTGGAGTTGGAGTGACAAAAGAAACAACGGCGCGCCCTCTGTTGACCAAAGCCTGGCCTCGGGGCTTGCGCGAGAGCGCAAATGTTGCACGAACGGCTATGGCATTGCCATTAAATAACCGGCGGCGATATAAGCGCGGGGGATTGTCCGCAAGATTTTGTGAAAATTTCGTTCAAAGAATATCCGGAAACACAAAAAAGCCCGGCCGATTGATGAAGTTGAGCCGAACGCTATTGTGGCAAAAGGATTTATCTGTGGGAGCAAAGCTTGCTCCCACAGATGCCCTCTGGCTCCAGGGGCCCGTGCTTAGTGGAATTGCCGCCCCAAGCCCGCCGGCACACCTTCGATGGTGGTGTCTTCCCATGGGCCATTGGGGCTGACTGAACGGCTCCAACCGTTGTTCCAGCGATAATAGGTACGCTGGCGATAGAACGTGTTCGTCTGGTTGTCCAACACATAGACCCCAAGCTTGGCGTCCCAGTGGCTGTTACCACCCGGCGGCGGGGCGAAACTGGCGGAGGTACGTGGCACCGGCTTGGCCGGTTTGTTCGGGATGACAGGCTTGCCCGGCGGTGTGGACGGGGCCGGCTTGGTGGTCGGGGTCGACGGAGGGATCGGTGGCAGCGGCGCCGAGGGCTCCGACGGACGCTGGACCGCACAAGCGCTCAGGCCCATGACGAGCGTGAGCAGGGTGATACGAGCGATGGCGGTCATGGTGCGAATTCCTGTTATTTGTCCGGGCTGTCGATGGTCAGTTGTTGCTGCGCCGTGGTGCTGCTCGCCAGGGGCTGGCTGCGGCCGATCCACTCACCGGCGGTCGGCTGGCCGGCCCGGGAGATGCGCGCCACCAGTTGGACTTCGGGGAAGTTCGACAGTTTCAACTGCGGCATCATTGCGTCCGCGTCACCCAGCTCCACCGTGATCGGCAGATCGGCGACGGTCATGCGCTTGGCCGCCAGCGGCGCCGGCGGGCCGCTGACGGCGCGGGCGAAGATGAACACGCTGTCGCCCGGCTGCACCTTGGCCTTGAGTGCCGGCGCCAGGTCGACACGCACCTTGAGCAGTGCCGCAGCCTTGGTCACAGGAGCCTGGACGACCTTGCCGCCGCTGGCTTGCAGCTTCTCGGTGGCCCGGGTAATACCGCCCTGCAGCGCCTCACGGGACTTGTCACCCTCCGGCAGTTCCACCAGCAGGCGCCCCCAGTAATCGATCGCATCCTGATAGCGCTCGCCTTCGAACGCGGCGATACCCAGCAGGCCAAGACTGGTGACCTCCTTGGGATCGAGTTTCAGCGCTTCATCGGTCAGGGTCTGGACCTTGTCCGACCATTTCTTGCCATCGGCGAAATACTGCGCCTGGGCCCACTGCCCGAGCAGCTCGGGCTGGCGGCCGGCCAGCGCCACGGTGCGCTCGAAAATCTTCGCCGCATCCGCCGGCCGATCCTGGGCCATGTAGGTACGGCCGAGGAAATACAAGCCCTCGGCGGAGTCCGGCTGCGCCGCCACCGCCCGTTCCAGGCGCTGAGTCATTTCCTCCATCGACTGCGGCGCCTGGGCGAATTCACGGGTCAGCTCGACCTTGTCGCTGGCACCGAAGTGCAGGTACAGCGCCAGGCCCAACACCGGCACCAGCACGGCGGCGAGCAACGGCAATGGCTTGCCCAATCGGGACTCCCGTGGCGCATCGGCGCCCTCGGTGTCGGCGAGCAGCTCGCGGGCGGCTTCGGCGCGACCAGTGTCCAGTTGCGCGGCGTTGAGCACGCCCTCCTCTTGCTCGGCCTGCAACTCGGCGATGCGTTCCTGGTACAGCGCCACGTTGAGCGCGGTACGGTCCTCCTCTCGTTGAGCGCGACGACCACGCAGCACAGGGATCAACAGAAAACTCAGGGCAACCAGAAGAAGCAGACCTGCGGCGAGCCAGAAATCAATCATGCTTGGTTTTATCCAACAGTTGGTCGAGGCGCTGGCGCTCTTCGACAGAAAGCGTGTCCGGGGCGGCCGTGCGCTGGACCCGGCGCCGACGCACGATCACCGCGATGACCACGAAACCACCCAGCAGCAGCCCGGCGGGGCCGAACCAGAGCAGCGCGGTCCTGGAGGACAGGGCGGGGTTGTAGCGCACGAACTCACCGTAGCGATCGACCATGAAGTCGATGATCTGCTGGTTGTCCTTGCCCTCGCCGAGCATGCGGAAGATTTCCTTGCGCAGGTCGGCGGCAATCGGTGCATTGGAGTCGGCGATGTCCTGGTTCTGGCACTTGGGGCAGCGCAGTTCCTTGGTCAGTTCGCGAAACCGTTCGCGCTCGCCGTCGTTGGCGAATTCGTAGGTGTCGATGGCGGCATGGGCCACACCGACCAGGCTCAAGCCGAGGACGGCAGCCGCTAACCAGCGCTTCATGGCTTGGCCTCGTCCACCAGGGCTTGATACTTGGCAGCCAGTTTCTCGCGCCAGACCTGTTCGTCGATCACGCCGACGAACTTGTCGCGGATGACACCCTTGGCATCAATAAGGAAAGTTTCCGGTGCGCCGTAGACCCCCAGGTTCAGGCCCAGGGAGCCGTCTTCGTCACGAATGTCCAGTTGATACGGATTGTGGAACTCGGCCAGCCACTTCAAGGCGTCGGCATTGACGTCCTTGTAATTGACGCCGTAGATCACCACGCCGTTCTGGGCCAGCTTGTTCAACACCGGGTGCTCGACCCGGCAGGAAATGCACCAGGTGCCCCATACGTTGACCAGCGCCGGTTTGCCCAGCAGGTCGGCGCGGGTCAGGGTCTTGTCGCCTTGCACCGATGGCAGGGAAAACTCCGGGAACGGCTTGCCGATCATCGCCGAGGGCAACTCGGTCGGATTCAGGTACAGCCCTCGGTACAAAAACACCGCCATCAGCAGGAACAGCGCCAGCGGCACCAACATCAACCAACGTTTCATGCAGTGGCTCCCGTCACGCCCAGGGCTTCACGCACCCGGGTTTTCACCTTGACTCGATATCGACGATCCAGCGCCGCCAGCACCCCACCCAGGCCGGTGAGCAAGCCACCGAACCAGATCCAGCGCACGAACGGCTTGACGTGGACTCGGACCGCCCACGCGCCGTCGCCCAGGGACTCGCCCAGCGCCACGTAGAGATCGCGGGTGAAACCGGCATCGATCCCGGCTTCGGTCATGACCGAGTTCTGCACGGTGTAGAGGCGCTTTTCCGGATGCAGCACGGTAATTTCCTCGCCGTTGCGAAGAACCCGCACAGTGCCTTTGTCGGACGTGAAATTCGGCCCCTCGAAGTGTTTGGCGCCCTCGAAAACGAACTGATAGCCGGCCAGGTCCATGGACTCTCCCGGCGCCAGGCGCAGGTCACGCTCGGCGCTGTTCTGGCTGGACAGCACCACGCCCAAGGCGCAGACGGCGATGCCCAGGTGGGCGACCTGCATGCCCCAGTAACTGCGGGTCAGGGTCGGCAGGCCCTTGATCAGGCCTTTGTGACGAGTCTTGTCGAAGATATCCCGTACGCCCGCCAGCAACACCCAGGCCGCCAGCACGAACGTCGCCAGCACCGCCCAATTGAAGTCGCCATAGGCCACGCCGGCCACCACGGCCAGGGCGGCCGTTCCCAGCAGTACCGGGGTCAACATGCCCAGCAGCCACTTGAGCGGGGTGTCTTTCCAGCGCACCAGCACACCGATAGCCATGACCACCATCAGGATTGCCATCAGCGGGATAAACAGCGCATTGAAGTACGGCGGCCCGACCGACAGCTTGGCGCCGGACAACGCATCGAGTACCAGCGGGTACAACGTCCCCAGCAGAATCATCGACGCGGCCACCACCAGCACCAGGTTGTTGCCCAGCAGCAGGGTTTCCCGGGACCAGAGGTTGAAGCCGACCTGGCTCTTGACCACCGGTGCACGCAGGGCGAACAACGTCAGGGAACCGCCGACCACGAACAACAGGAACATCAGGATGAACACGCCACGTTCAGGGTCCGAGGCGAAGGCATGCACCGACGTCAGCACGCCGGAACGCACCAGGAACGTCCCCAGCAGGCTCAGCGAGAACGCCGCGATGGCCAGCAGCACGGTCCAGCTCTTGAACACACCGCGTTTTTCCGTGACGGCCAGGGAGTGGATCAGTGCCGTGCCCACCAACCAGGGCATGAACGAGGCGTTTTCCACCGGGTCCCAGAACCACCAGCCGCCCCAGCCGAGTTCGTAGTAGGCCCACCACGATCCCAAGGTGATGCCAATGCCGAGGAAAGCCCAGGCGACGATGGTCCACGGACGCGACCAGCGTGCCCACGCGGCATCGAGGCGACCGCCAAGCAATGCGGCGATGGCGAAGGCGAAGGCCACGGAAAAACCGACGTAGCCCATGTAGAGCATCGGCGGGTGAACGATCAGGCCGATGTCTTGCAGCAATGGGTTGAGGTCGCGACCATCCATCGGCATCTGCGGCAGGATGCGCTTGAACGGGTTGGACGTGACGATCAGGAATAGCAGGAAACCGGTGCTGATCATGCCCATCACCGCCAGCACCCGGGCCAGCATCACCTGGGGCAACTGCCGGGAGAACACCGAGACGGCGAAGGTCCAGCCAGCGAGGATCAACGCCCAAAGCAACAGCGAGCCTTCGTGGGCGCCCCACACGGCACTGAACTTGTAGTACCAGGGCAAAGCACTGTTGGAGTTGCTGGCGACGTACTCCACGGAAAAGTCGTCGGCCATGAACGCATAGGTCAGGCAACCGAAGGCGAACAGCATAAAGACGAACTGGCCCCACGCCGCCGGCTGGGCCAGGCTCATCCACAATCGGTCACCACGCCAGGCCCCCAGCAACGGCACCACGGCTTGCACCAGGGCAAAGCACAGGGCCAGGATCATCGCCAGGTGGCCCAGCTCGGGAATAAAGATGCCGGTAGTCATCGATCAACCCTCCTTCACAGGAGCGGGCGCCGACTGGCCGCTGTCTCTCAAGGCCTTGGTCACTTCCGGCGGCATGTATTTTTCGTCGTGCTTGGCCAGCACTTCGTCGGCCACCACCACGCCGTCGGCGTTGAGCTTGCCCAGGGCGACGATGCCCTGCCCTTCGCGGAACAGGTCCGGGAGGATGCCGCGATAGCTGATGGTCACGGTCTTGTTGAAGTCGGTGACATTGAATTTCACGTCCAGCGAATCCCCGGAGCGCACCAGCGAGCCTTTTTCCACCATGCCGCCGGCGCGGATGCGGGTGTCCTTGGGCGCTTCGCCGTTGGCGATCTGGGTCGGGGTGTAGAACAGGTTGATATTCTGCTGCAAGGCACTCAGGGCCAGGGCGACCGCGGCACCGACACCCACCAGGATCGCAAGAATGATGACAAGACGTTTTTTGCGCAGCGGATTCACTGACCGTTCTCCCGGCGCAGACGACGCGCCTCTTGTTGCAGATACCGCTTGCGGGCCAGGATCGGCACCGCCACGTTGAGGCCCAGCACCACCAGGCAGATGCCATAGGCTGACCAGACATACAGGCCATGATGGCCCATGGCGAGGAAATCGCCGAATGAAGCGAAACTCATCGAGCGACCTCCAGGCTGTTCTGTACTTCGGCCTTCACCCAACTGGTCCGGGACTCACGCTTGAGCACTTCCAGGCGCATGCGCAGCAGCAGCACCGCGCCGAAGAAACAGTAGAAACCCAGCACGGTCAGCAACAGCGGCAGCCACATTTCGACGGGCATCGCCGGTTTTTCGGTGAGGGTGAAGGTCGCGCCCTGGTGCAGGGTGTTCCACCACTCCACCGAGTACTTGATGATCGGGATGTTGATCACGCCGACAATCGCCAGCACCGCACAGGCCTTGGCGGCACTGTCACGATTGCTGATGGCGTTGCCCAGCGCAATAAGACCGAAGTACAGGAACAGCAGGATCAGCATCGACGTCAGTCGCGCATCCCAGACCCACCACGAACCCCAGGTCGGCTTGCCCCAGATCGCACCGGTGATCAGCGCCACCGCGGTCATCCAGGCACCGATGGGCGCGGCGCATTGCAGGGCCACGTCGGCCAGCTTCATCTTCCACACCAGCCCGACCACACCGCACACCGCCAGCATCACGTAGACGGACTGGGCCAGCATCGCCGTGGGCACGTGGATGTAGATGATGCGGAAGCTGTTGCCTTGCTGGTAGTCCGGCGGTGCGAAGGCCAGGCCCCAGACCACGCCAGAACCAATCAGCAACAGTGCCGCGATGCTCAACCATGGGAGCAGTTTGCCGCTGATGCCGTAGAACCACTTGGGTGAGCCGAGCTTATGAAACCAGGTCCAGTTCATTACTGTTTCCATCACGGTTGCGGCTCGCCATCACGAACCGCCGGGGCGGCCTTTACTTCCAAAGAAGTGGTCAGTTTCTGACCAGGCCTCGTTATTATTCGCCGACGCTGATCTTCAGGCCAGCGGCTATTGCAAAGGGTGTCAAGGTTATCGCCAGGGCGGTCAGGCTCCCAAGCCAAAGCAGATAACCGATCGCGGGCATGCCTTGCAATGCCGCCTGCAAGGCACCACTGCCCAGGATCAAGACCGGGATATACAACGGCAGGATCAGCAGCGCCAACAACAGGCCGCCGCGCTTCAACCCCACCGTCAACGCCGCGCCCACCGCACCAAGCAGGCTCAGCACTGGCGTGCCCAACAACAGCGATACCAGCAGCACCGGCATGCATGCGCCGGGCAGCCCCAGCATCATCGCCAGCAGCGGCGAGAGCAGCACCAGTGCCAGTCCGGAAAAAACCCAGTGTGCCAGTACCTTGGCCAAAACCAGAAGGGCCAGGGGGTGCGACGAAAGGACCCACTGTTCCAGTGAACCGTCTTCGAAATCACTGCGGAAAAGCCCGTCCAGCGAGAGCAGGACCGATAAAAGCGCGGCGACCCAGACCAGTCCCGGAGACAAGGTTTGCAACAATTGAGTCTCTGGACCGACCGCCAACGGGAACAGTGCGATGACGATCGCGAAGAATACCAGCGGATTGGCCAATTCGGCCGGACGACGGAACAGCAGGCGCGCCTCGCGGGCAAGCAACAGGCCAAACACACTCATACGGCCCAGTTCCCCAGATCAATGTTGCGATAACCGGCTGGCATTCGCGCCAGCGTGTGGTGGGTGGTCAAGAGCACCATGCCACCGTTTTCACAGTGCCGGGCCAGGTGTTCCTCGAGCTGGGCGACGCCCTGCTTGTCCAGGGCGGTGAACGGTTCGTCGAGAATCCACAACGGCGGGCTGTCCAGGTACAACCGGGCCAGGGCCACTCGGCGCTGCTGACCGGCGGACAAGGTGTGGCTCGGCACGTCTTCGAAACCGCGCAGCCCTACAGCCGCCAACGCCTGCCAGATCGCCTCGCGCCCGACCGGCGTATGCAACGCGCACAGCCAACTGAGGTTTTCTTCGGGGGTCAGCAAATCCTTGATACCGGCGGCATGGCCGATCCAGAGCAGATTACGGGCCAGTTCGCTGCGCTGGCTGTGCAAGGGCTGGCCATTGAGCAACACCTGGCCTGCGGTGGGCTGCATCAGGCCGGCCAGCAGGCGCAGCAGGCTGGTCTTGCCGCTGCCGTTGGGACCACTGATCTGCACCATATCGCCACGCGAGAGTCTCAATTCGAGATTTTCGAAAAGCAGTCGCAAGTCTCGCTCACAGGCGAGGCCAACGGTTTGCAGGAGAGGAGTGGTCAAGGGATCGCGGGCCTTATACGGTTCAAGTCGGCGGTGCAGCGGCCGTTAAAGAGGTGCAGCATAGATGCTTTGACGACCTGTTCCACAGAGCTGCGTCAAACAATTGCAAGGTTTTCGCCACTCCCTGAAAGACGGGCGGCATTATACATGTCATGCCCTACTCTAAAGAGGGCTTATTTTCCCAGGTAAGACCGCAAATGACAGGCGACATGAACATCCTGCCGCTGCCCCAGCCCACCGCGACGACGCGTACGCCAGTGGTCAGTGGCGAGCTGCTCAAACTGCTGGTGCCGACCGAGGGCCTGATCAGCTCGGGCCAGACCGCCCAGGCCGAAGTGCTCTCGCTCAAGCAGGCCGACCAGACTTTCCAGTTGCTGCTCAAGGTCACCCTGGAGAGCGGCCGCCAGACCACCGTGCAGGCCACCAGCAGCCAGCCACTGCCCCAGGGCACCAGCCTGGCCGTGACCCAGCCGTCCGCCAGCAACCTGGCGATCGCCGTGCAACAGGCCGTGGCCTCCAGCGTCGCCACCTTGACCCGCATCGACACGGCGCAAATGCCGGTCGGCACGTTGCTGCAAGGCAAGGTACTGACCAGCCAGGCGCTGCCGTCATTGCCCGGGCAGCCGGCGGTCTATCGATCATTGGTGAGCCTGCTCAACACCGCCCAGGCTGGCAGCACCCTGGACATCGACAGCCCGCAACCACTGCGCATCGGCACGCTCTTGAGCGCTCAGGTGCAAGATGCCCAGACGCTGAAATTCGTTCCTCTGAGCAACCGTCACGAGCAATTGGCGGTGAGCCAGCAACTGGTCACCCAAGTGAGCCGCCAGGGTTCGCTGGACAGCCTGATCACCGCCCTGCAAAACCTGCCGGTCACTGACGACACCGGCACCGAGCTGCGCGCCGCGGTGACTCGTTTGCTGGCTGGCCTGCCGGATGTCCAGCAACTGAGCACGCCCAAAGGCCTGGCCCAGGCCATGGTCGCCAGCGGGGTGTTCCTGGAAAGCAAATTGCTCGCCGGGCAACCACCGAGCCTGGCGCCGGACATGAAAGGCGACCTGCTGAAACTGATCGCCCAACTGACACCGGCCCTGCCCGCCTCCACCAACCTCGGCGCCATCATTGCCGCCAACACGCTGGCCCAGGTCCTGCCCAGTTTCGTGCGCAGCGCCCTGGGGATGCTCGGCCAGGTCAGCGCCAAACCGCAACCCACCAGCTTTCCACTGCCCTCGCGCCTGTTGAAAGAGCAGGACGAAGGCGGCGACCTGGAACACCTGCTACGCCTGGCCGCAGCCGCTGTGTCACGCCTGCAAAGCCATCAGTTGTCGAGCCTGGAACAGACCGGCCTGACCGACGACGGTCGGCTGATGAGCACCTGGCAATTGGAAATCCCGATGCGCAACCTGCAGGACATCGTGCCGTTGCAGGTCAAGTTCCAGCGCGAGGAAACCCCGCCCCGGGAGCAACCACAGGATCGCCGGGAAGAACGCGAGCCGAAACAGCAGCTCTGGCGGGTGGAATTGGCGTTCGACATGGAACCGCTCGGCCCGTTGCAGGTTCAGGCACAGTTGCTCAGCGGCAGCCTGTCCAGCCAGTTGTGGGCAGAGCGGCCGTACACCGCAAGCCTGATCGAAAGCAACCTGACCGCATTACGCGAGCGCCTGGTAACCTGCGGCCTGAACGTCGGCGAACTGGACTGCCACCTCGGCACCCCGCCCCAAGGCCCCAAGACTCGCCTGGAACAACGCTGGGTGGACGAAACCGCATGACAACCCACACCGAACCCCGCCAGGCCATCGCCCTCAAGTACGATGGCCATCACGCCCCGACCCTCACCGCCAAGGGCGACGAAGCCCTGGCCGAGGAAATCCTGCGCATCGCCCGCGAAAGCGAAGTTCCGATCTATGAAAACGCCGAGTTGGTGAAGTTGTTGGCGCGGATGGAACTGGGGGACAGCATTCCAGAAGAGCTGTACCGCACGATTGCCGAGATCATCGCGTTTGCCTGGAACCTCAAGGGCAAGTTTCCCCAGGGCTATGACCCGAATGCGCCGAGTGTCGAGAAGGATGTGACCGAGCGTGGCGATGATTACTGATCACAGCCACCAGGGCGGTGTGCTGGCTGGAACGATCAGTGTGTGAGCACTAGAAAAACCTGTGGGAGCGAGCTCGCTCGCGATGAGGTCCTGCCAGCCAACATTGATATTGACTGACACACCGCTATCGCGAGCAGGCTCGCTCCCACAGTTGGATCGAGGTAAAGCGATCAGCCGCCCCGGTGCAGCTTGCTCATCAACTCCGCCTCGGCCTGGGTCAGGCCGCAGGCTTGGGTCAGTTCATCGACGCTGGCGCCCATGCCCACCAGGCGGGCGGCCTGGGCGAAGGACAGGCTGGAGGGGTCGCGCTGTTCCAGCTGGGCAAGTTTATCCGGCAACGGCGCGACCACGGCACGCAGCTCATGGAGCGCTTCGCCCATGCGCACGGTGCCGTTCTGGTAATCGTCGACGCGCTTGGCCAGGTCCTTGATGCGCTGGTCGCGCAGCGCATCGCCCTGGGCCTGTTGAGCGGCGATCTGCCGCTGGCCGCGTATGTACGCCAGGAACATCGCCAGCGTGCCTGCCCAGAAAAGGAACAGGACAATGACTGCTACCTCAAGAATCAATCAGATACTCTCCAGTTCCGACCACTCTTCTTCGCTCATCATCTTGTCCAGTTCAACCAGGATCAGCAACTCGTTGTTCTTGTTGCACACGCCCTGGATGAACTTGGCCGACTCTTCGTTACCCACGTTCGGCGCAGTCTCGATTTCCGACTGGCGCAGGTAAACCACTTCGGCGACGCTGTCGACCATGATGCCAACCACTTGCTTGTCGGCTTCGATGATGACGATCCGGGTGTTGTCGCTGATCTCGGCATTCATCAGGCCGAAGCGCTGGCGAGTATCGATCACCGTGACCACATTGCCACGCAGGTTGATGATCCCCAGCACGTAGCTCGGTGCACCCGGTACCGGGGCGATCTCGGTGTAGCGCAGCACTTCCTGAACGCGCATCACGTTGATGCCGTAGGTTTCGTTATCGAGCTTGAAGGTCACCCATTGCAGAATCGGATCTTCAGAACCCTTTTGAGACGACGCCTTATCATTCATACCCTGACCCCTCGAAAAACCGCCTGTGGCGGCGTGTATTCTGTCCGGCGACGCTGCGCGCCACCGGTTGTCTTATTTCGGTTTCCGGACCGGCTTGCTGCCGCCCAGGTGTTTTGCCCCGCCGCTGGCGATCAGTTCCGCCAGTTCGGAAACGTCCAGCAAGGCGCACATGTGTTCGATCACCGTACCGGCCAGCCATGGCCGTTGCCCTCGATGGCTGCGCCACTTGATCTCGTTCGGGTCCAGGCGCAGCGAACGGCTGACCTGATGCACCGCCAACCCCCACTCGTAACCCTGCACCGAAATCACGTATTGCAGGCCCTGGCGAAAGTCATCGCGATAACGGTCCGGCATGACCCAGCGCGCGGTATCCAGCACCTTCAGGTTGCCGGCCTGGCTCGGCAGGATTCCGAGGAACCATTCCGGCTGGCCGAACAACGGCGTCAATTCCTGCCCGGCCAGGGAATAAATCGATCCCAGGCATACCAGCGGTACCGCCAGGGTCAACCCGGCCACATCGAACAACAAACACTCGAACGGCTCGGCAGCCCAGGCCGGACGGTCGTCGCCCGGCACCGGTGGCGGCGGATTGCTCGGCGGCAAGTGGACTTCCACCACCGGCGTCACCAGGCCCTGCAACAGCGGGGCAACGGTGGAGACCGGCGCCAGGATCGGCGCAGGCGCATCCATTACCGCCACCTGAGGCTTGATAAACGGTGCCTCGACCGCTGCCGCCATTACTGATTTCTGTGCGTCACGGGCCTGCTCTTCGAGCACGGCCGCTTGAAATTCGTCCAGCACACCCTTGGCTTCGACGTGCTCGGGCAACGCCTCGATCACGCTTGGCTGCGGTGGCAATTCTTCGGTCGCTTCCTGCAACAGCCCATCCAGATAGGATTGCAGGGCCATTTGCGGACGCGAGGTTGTCTTAATCGGGCGGCTCATGGGAACAGTGCGCCACTTGAAGAGGTTATCGGCATGAATGCGGTAGGACTTGAGCGTTCGCAAGCGAACAAAGTGCCAGTGGAAAGCCTCGTCACGTTAAGCCACCTGCTGCGGAACAAGCTGCTGGGCCAGCAGGTGCTTGAGCAGCGCCCGGTAGGCCAACACGCCACGGCTCTTGCCATCGAACTGCGAAGGGGTCACTCCGGCACGACTGGCGTCGCGCAGGCGGGTATCGACGGGGATATAGCCTTGCCAGATGTCATCCGGGTACATGTCCCGCAACACACGCAGGGTACCCAGGGACGCCTGGGTGCGACGATCGAACAAGGTCGGCACGATGTTGAAAGCCAGCGTCTGCTTGCGCGAGCGGTTGACCATCGCCAGGGTATTGACCATGCGCTCCAGGCCTTTGACCGCCAAGTGCTCGGTCTGTACCGGGATCACCAGTTGCTGGCTGGCAGCCAAGGCATTGACCATCAGCAAACCCAGCAACGGCGGGCTGTCGATGATCGCGTAATCGAAATCCTGCCACAGCTGCGCCAGACTCTTGGCGATCACCAGGCCCAGGCCGCTCTGCCCGGGCGACTGTCGCTCCAGGGTGGCCAAGGCGGTGCTCGAGGGCAACAGGGAAATTCGCTCGTCACTGGTGGACAACAGCAACTGCCCCGGCAGGCCCTCGGGCACAACGCCCTTGTGCAGGAACAGGTCGTAGTTGCTGTGCTCCAGGCTGTCGGGATCGTAGCCGAAATAGCTGGTCATCGAGCCATGGGGGTCCAGGTCGACGATGACCACGCGCTTGCCCGCCTCGGCCAGCAACCCGGCTAAAGCGATGGAAGATGTGGTCTTGCCCACACCACCTTTTTGATTGGCGACTGCCCAGACTCTCATTCGGATCGTTCCTCCCGGCCGAAACAGGCTCGACCGAGAAATAGCTCGGTTATAAAGCGGGTGACGGAGAATTGACGGCACTCTGTCTTCCCGGCGGCTTGACCGGAGCCGGTGCAGTTTGTGTGCCAGCCCGCTTCAATGCCGCATCCGGGGTTGCATTGGCCGTACCGGTACCGGTCAGGCTGCGACGCACATCGAGGTTACGCGACACCACCAGCACCACCCGCCGGTTGCGCGCACGCCCCTCGGCAGTGGCGTTGTTGGCGACCGGCTGGAACTCGCCGTAGCCCACCGATGCCAGGCGCCCAGGGTTCACACCCTGCATCGCCAGCATGCGCACGATGCTCGCCGAACGGGCCGAGGACAGTTCCCAGTTGGTCGGGTACTGCGCAGTACGGATCGGCTGGTCGTCGGTAAAGCCTTCGACATGGATCGGATTGTCAAAGGGCCTCAGGATCGCCGCCACCTTGTCGATGATGTTGAAGGCCATGTCGCTGGGCATCGCGTCGCCGCTGCCGAACAACAGGCTGGAATTGAGCTCGATCTCGACCCACAACTCGTTGCCGCGTACGGTCATCTGGTTGGAGCTGATCAAGTCACCGAACGCGGCGCTGATGTCGTCGGCGATGCTTTTCAACGGGTCGCTGCCACCGGCGATACCGGCATCGACCTGTTCGCTGTCCTTGATCAAAGGTTTGGCCGGGGTGCTGCTCTTGGGCCGCTCGTCGCCGATAGGGATGGGCTTGAGGGCGCGGTCGGAGTCGGTAAAAACGCCGATCAACGCCTCGGAAATGACTTTGTACTTGCCTTCGTTGACCGACGAAATCGAATACATGACCACGAAAAAGGCGAACAGCAACGTAATGAAATCGGCATAGGAAACCAGCCAGCGTTCATGGTTGACGTGTTCTTCACGATGCCTGCGACGTGCCATGGTCCATGCTCCCCATCAGTCCATGAAGCCTTGCAGCTTCAATTCAATGGAACGTGGGTTTTCACCTTCGGCAATCGACAGGATCCCTTCCAGCAGCATTTCGCGATAGCGCGACTGGCGCAACGCGATGGACTTGAGCTTGGCCGCGATAGGCAACAGCACCAGGTTGGCACTCGCCACACCGTAGATCGTGGCGACGAACGCCACGGCAATGCCGCTGCCCAGCTGCGACGGATCGGCCAGGTTGCCCATTACATGGATCAGCCCCATCACCGCACCGATAATACCAATGGTCGGCGCGTAGCCGCCCATGCTCTCGAATACCTTGGCCGCCTCTATATCGCGGCTTTCCTGGGTGTAGAAGTCCACTTCCAGGATGCTGCGGATGGCTTCCGGCTCGGCACCGTCCACCAGCAATTGCAGGCCTTTGCGCGAATAGCTGTCGGGTTCGGCATCGGCCACCCCTTCCAGCCCCAGCAAGCCTTCCTTGCGAGCGGTCAGGCTCCAGTTCACTACCCGGTCGATACCGCCGGCCAGGTCGACCCGCGGCGGAAACAGGATCCAGATCAGCACTTGCATGGCGCGCTTGAAAGCACTCATGGGCGACTGCAACAACGCAGCGCCAATGGTGCCACCGAGCACGATCAATGCCGCCGGGCCGTTGGCCAGCGCCCCCAGGTGACCGCCTTCCAGATAATTGCCGCCAATGATGGCGACGAACGCCATGATGATGCCGATCAGGCTAAGCACATCCATTACAGGCAGGCCTCGACCAGGTGTCTACCGATGTCGTCCAACCCGTACACTGCGTCGGCAAGATCAGCTTTTACGATGGCCATCGGCATGCCGTAGATCACGCAGCTGGCTTCGTCCTGGGCCCAGATCGCACTGCCGCCCTGCTTGAGCAGGCGCGCACCTTCACGACCGTCGGCGCCCATGCCGGTGAGCACCACCGCCAGAACTTTGTCACCGTAGGACTTGGCCGCGGAACCGAAGGTAATGTCCACGCAAGGCTTGTAGTTCAGGCGCTCGTCGCCCGGCAGGATTTTCACCGCGCCACGGCCGTCGATCATCATCTGCTTGCCACCTGGCGCCAACAACGCCAGGCCGGGACGCAGGATGTCGCCATCCTCGGCTTCCTTGACGCTGATGTTGCACAGCTTGTCCAGGCGTTCGGCAAAAGCCTTGGTGAACGCCGCCGGCATGTGCTGGATCAACACGATGGGGGCCGGGAAATTGGCCGGCAACTGGGTCAGGACCCGTTGCAGCGCCACCGGACCACCCGTGGACGTGCCGATGGCGACCAGCTTGTAGGCTTTACGCTTGGGGGCCGGCGACGACGCAGTGGCGGCGGGCGCCGGACGGGCAGGAGCCGGTGCCGGAGCACTGCGTACCGGGGCCGGATTGAAGCTGCCCGACGACGTCGGCGCCGGGCTTGGCGCCACGACAGGGGCTGGCGCGGGTGCGCTGTAGGCACCGACACGCCGGTTGCTGCGGGAAATACTGTGGACCTTTTCGCACAGCAACTGCCGGACCTTGTCGGGGTTGCGCGAAATGTCTTCGAAATTTTTCGGCAGGAAATCCACCGCCCCGGCATCCAGCGCATCGAGGGTTACCCGGGCGCCTTCATGAGTCAGGGACGAGAACATCAATACCGGAGTCGGGCAGCGCTGCATGATATGCCGCACGGCCGTGATGCCATCCATCATCGGCATCTCGTAGTCCATGGTAATCACGTCCGGCTTGAGTGCCAGGGCCTGATCGATCGCCTCTTTGCCGTTGGTCGCGGTACCGACGACCTGAATGCTCGTGTCCGCCGAAAGAATTTCCGAGACGCGGCGGCGGAAAAACCCCGAATCGTCCACCACCAGGACTTTAACTACCATAAACACTCCGTTAGACGAGGCGCGGCCCTGGGCCCCGCCCCTCCAGAATCAAATACGCCGTGCGGCGTAACGCTTGAGCATGCTTGGCACATCGAGAATCAACGCGATGCGGCCGTCGCCGGTGATGGTGGCGCCGGACATGCCCGGGGTGCCCTGGAGCATCTTGCCCAACGGCTTGATGACCACTTCTTCCTGGCCCACCAACTGGTCGACGACGAAGCCGATCCGCTGGGTGCCCACCGAAAGGATCACCACATGGCCTTCGCCCTGCTCCACATGGGCCGCGGAGCTGACCAGCCAGCGCTTGAGGTAGAACAGTGGCAGTGCCTTGTCCCGCACGATCACCACTTCCTGGCCGTCCACCACGTTGGTGCGCGACAGGTCGAGGTGGAAGATCTCGTTGACGTTGACCAGCGGGAAAGCGAAGGCCTGGTTGCCCAGCATCACCATCAGGGTCGGCATGATCGCCAGGGTCAACGGAACCTTGATGACAATCTTCGAGCCCTGACCCTTGGTCGAGTAGATATTGATCGAACCGTTGAGCTGGGAAATCTTGGTTTTCACCACGTCCATGCCCACGCCACGGCCCGACACGTCGGAAATCTCGGTCTTGGTCGAGAAGCCCGGGGCAAAGATCAGGTTGTAGCACTCAGTGTCGCTCAGGCGGTCGGCGGCATCCTTGTCCATCACACCGCGTTTCACCGCGATGGAACGCAATACGTTCGGGTCCATGCCTTTGCCATCGTCGGAGATCGACAGCAGGATGTGGTCGCCCTCCTGCTCGGCAGCCAGGATCACCCTGCCGCTGCGGACCTTGCCTGAAGCTTCGCGCTCTTCCGGCGACTCGATACCGTGGTCGACCGCGTTGCGCACCAAGTGGACCAGCGGGTCGGCCAGGGCCTCGACAAGGTTCTTGTCGAGATCGGTCTCTTCACCCACCAGTTCCAGGTTGATTTCTTTCTTGAGCTGGCGAGCCAGGTCACGAACCAGGCGCGGGAAGCGCCCGAAGACTTTCTTGATCGGCTGCATACGGGTCTTCATGACCGCGGTCTGCAGGTCCGCCGTGACCACGTCGAGGTTCGACACGGCCTTGGACATGGCTTCGTCCTGGCTGTTGAGGCCCAGGCGCACCAGACGGTTACGCACCAGCACCAGCTCGCCGACCATGTTCATGATCTCGTCCAGGCGTGCGGTATCGACCCGAACGGTGGTTTCGGCTTCGCTGGCCGGTTTTTCCGCTGGCGCAGCCGCTGGAGCGCGGGCGGGTGCCGGGGCAGCAGCGGCGGGCTTGGCAGGCTCGGCCTTGGGTTCCGGTGCCTTGGCCGCGGGTTTGGGCACAGCCTTGGCCGCGGGTGCTGCCGCAGTGGCGGCGGCAGGCGCGGCAGAAGCGGTACCGACTTCGCTGAACTTGCCCTTGCCATGCAGCTCATCGAGCAGTGATTCGAATTCGTGGTCGCTGATCAGGTCGCTACCCGCGGCAGCGGCAGCAGGCTTGGCCGGTGTCGGCGCCGAAGCGATGGCCGAATCCAGTGCGTCCACGGCAAAGGTGCCCTTGCCATGCAACTGATCGAGCAATGCTTCGAATTCATCGTCGGTGATGTCCGAGCTGTCGCCCGCGGCTTTCGGGGCGGCCGGGGCCGCCGACGGGACGACGGCATCAGGTGCGAACTGGCCCTTGCCATGGAGCTGGTCGAGCAGCGACTCGAACTCGGCATCGGTGATTTCATCGCTGGCAGCTCCATCGGCGGCCGGCGCAGCGGGTGCAACCGGAGCGGCCGGCGCCTCGGCCTGGGCCTTGACGGTGTTGAGGGAGTCCAGCAGTTGTTCGAATTCGTTATCGGTGATGTCGCCCGATTCCTCGGCGACCGGTTCTTCGACCACTGCCTCGGCAACCGGCGCCGCTTCGTCAGCCGATTGCGGCTCGGCCAGGCGCGACAGCGCGGCGAGCAGCTCGGGGGTGGCAGGGGTAATCGGCGAGCGCTCACGCACTTCGCTGAACATACTGTTGACCGCATCCAGCGCTTCAAGCACCACGTCCATCAGTTCCGAATCAACGCGACGCTCACCCTTGCGCAGGATGTCGAACACGTTCTCGGCAATGTGACAGCACTCCACCAGCTCGTTGAGCTGGAGGAAGCCGGCGCCTCCTTTTACAGTGTGGAAACCGCGAAAAATTGCATTGAGCAGATCCGCATCATCAGGTCGGCTTTCCAGCTCGACCAGCTGTTCGGACAGTTGCTCTAGAATCTCGCCGGCCTCAACCAGGAAATCCTGAAGGATCTCTTCATCGGCGCCGAAGCTCATTAATGGCTGCTCCTAAAACAGGGCTAAAACTCAGAATCCAAGGCTGGACAGCAAATCGTCCACATCGTCCTGACCGGACATAACGTCTTCTCTTTTATCGGCATGAATTTGCGGACCTTCACCCTGAGAGAGATGTTTTTGTGGATCTTTTTCAGCAAGCATCGCTTCACGGTCGTGTTCGATACCTGCAAAGCGGTCGACCTGGCTGGCCATCAACACCAGTTTGAGCAGGTTGCTTTCCACTTCGGTGACCAGTTGGGTCACACGCTTGATCACTTGGCCGGTCAGGTCCTGATAGTCCTGGGCCAGCAGAATGTCGTTGAGGTTGCTTGCTACGGCGCGGTTCTCGGTGCTGCTGCGCGTCAGGAAACCGTCGACCCGACGGGCCAGTTCCCGAAACTCTTCAGCGCCGACTTCTCGACGCATGAACCGACCCCAGTCGGTGCTCAAGGCCTGGGCTTCTTCGCTCAGGCCATTGACCAGCGGCGTTGCGCTTTCCACCAGGTCCATGGTGCGGTTGGCCGCGGCCTCGGTCAGCTTGACCACATACCCCAGACGCTCGGTGGCGTCGGTGATCTGCGAGACTTCCTCGGCCTGCGGCATATGCGGGTCGATCTGGAAATTGACAATCGCGCTGTGCAGTTCACGCGTGAGCTTGCCCACTTCCTGATACAGACCGCGGTCACGGGTCTGGTTGAGCTCATGGATCATTTGAACCGCATCGCCAAAGCGACCTTTTTCAAGGCTGTCGACCAGTTCGCGGGCATGTTTTTTCAGGGTCGATTCGAAATCGCCCATTGAAGATTCGTTGTCCATAGCTCCCCCGTGGCGCCGTTAACCGATGCGTTCGAAGATTTTTTCGATCTTCTCTTTCAACGCCTGGGCCGTGAAGGGTTTGACCACATAGCCGTTGACACCGGCCTGGGCCGCTTCGATGATCTGCTCGCGCTTGGCTTCGGCAGTGACCATCAGCACCGGAAGATGCTTGAGTTTTTCGTCGGCACGCACCTGACGCAGCAGGTCGATACCGGTCATGCCCGGCATGTTCCAGTCGGTGACCAGAAAATCGAAGTTGCCACTGTGCAACATCGGGAGCGCAGTGGTCCCGTCATCTGCCTCGGCCGTGTTGGTGAACCCAAGGTCACGCAACAGGTTTTTTATGATCCGCCGCATCGTTGAGAAGTCATCAACGATGAGGATTTTCATGTTCTTGTCCAATTCGACCTCCAAGCAGTCTTAAACGCGCCCAGCACCTGGACGCGCCATTTCAATCAATCCGGCACAACACTCGACAACGGTCTGGAGCACAACGGATGGAGACTGGCGCAGTACTTGCCAGGCCAGCCTCGTTCGCAGTGTCCCCACACTGCCTGTCAACGCGCTCGCCACTCCCCCAAACGCCCCCGCAAACGGGCCGCGCACTGGCTGTGTAACTGGCTGACCCGCGATTCGCTGACCCCCAGGACCTCACCGATTTCCTTGAGGTTCAGCTCTTCGTCGTAGTACAGCGCCAAGACCAGTCGCTCACGCTCCGGCAAATTGGCAATCGCATCCGCCAGCGCGCTCTGGAAACGTTCATCTTCCAGGTCACGCGATGGCTCCATGTGAGCACTCGCGCCATCCTCGTGCAGCCCCTCGTGTTCACCACCGTCCTGCAACAGGTCGTCGAAACTGAACAGGCGGCTGCCCAAGGTATCGTTCAAAATCCCGTAATAATCATCGAGACTCAACTGGAGTTCGGCCGCAACCTCGTGATCTTTAGCGTCACGCCCGGTTTTAGCTTCAATTGCCCGAATTGCATCGCTGACCATGCGGGTATTGCGGTGCACCGAGCGTGGCGCCCAATCGCCCTTGCGGACTTCATCGAGCATGGCCCCACGAATGCGAATACCGGCATACGTCTCGAAACTGGCGCCCTTGCTCGCGTCGTATTTGTTCGATACTTCGAGCAGGCCGATCATGCCCGCCTGGATCAAGTCTTCGACCTGGACACTGGCCGGCAACCGCGCCAGCAAGTGGTAGGCGATACGCTTGACCAGTGGCGCGTAACGCTCGATCAATTCGTACTGGGCGTCCCGTGCCGATTTTTTGTAGAGATGGTTGTAACCGCTGGCTGTCATAGCACGGGCCCTGCTGTTTGTTGCACAAGACGCTCGACGAAAAATTCCAGATGCCCGCGCGGGTTGGCCGGCAACGGCCAGGTATCGACCTTCTGGGCGATCGCCTTGAACGCCAGCGCGCATTTGGAACGTGGAAAGGCTTCATAAACGGCACGTTGCTTCTGGACGGCCTTGCGTACGCTTTCGTCGTAGGGCACGGCGCCGACGTATTGTAGGGCGACGTCCAGGAAGCGATCCGTGACCTTTGTCAACTTGGCGAACAGGTTGCGGCCCTCCTGCGGGCTCTGGGCCATGTTGGCCAGGACGCGGAAGCGGTTCATGCCATAGTCGCGGTTCAGCAGCTTGATCAAGGCATAGGCGTCGGTGATGGACGTCGGTTCGTCGCAGACCACCAGCAACACTTCCTGGGCCGCGCGTACGAAACTGACGACCGAGTCGCCGATACCGGCCGCGGTGTCGATCACCAGCACATCGAGGTTGTCGCCGATGTCGCTGAAAGCCTGGATCAGGCCGGCGTGCTGGGCCGGGGTCAGGTGAACCATGCTCTGGGTGCCGGAGGCAGCCGGCACGATGCGAATCCCGCCTGGCCCCTGCAACAGCACGTCGCGCAATTCGCAACGGCCTTCGATCACGTCCGCCAGGGTGCGTTTGGGTGTAAGCCCCAAGAGCACGTCGACGTTCGCCAGGCCCAGGTCGGCGTCCAGCAGCATGACCCGTCGGCCAAGCTCTGCCAGAGCCAGGGACAAGTTCACTGACACGTTAGTCTTCCCGACGCCACCTTTGCCGCCGGTCACCGCGATCACCTGTACGGGATGCATGCTGCCCATGTTCGTTCTTTACCTTGTCTTACTTAGACGGAGGCCACATTACTGGCTGCGCGTTCGCATACGGAACAATGCATGGCAGACCATCGATGTAGGTACAAAAAATATTCATGATTACCTCAGCCAACCTGCTTGGTCGGGCTGTGGTAGATATCAGCGAACATATCAGCCATGGCTTCTTCGCTGGGTTCTTCCTGCATTTGCACACTCACGGCACGGCTGACCAGTTGATGACGGCGCGGCAGATGCAAATCATCCGGGATCCGCGGCCCGTCGGTCAGGTAGGCCACCGGTAGTTCATGACCGATCGCCAGGCTCAACACCTCGCCCAGGCTTGCCGTTTCGTCCAGCTTAGTCAGGATGCAGCCGGCCAGCCCGCAGCGTTTGTAGCTGTGGTATGCGGCGGTTAGAACCTGTTTCTGGCTGGTGGTTGCCAACACGAGATAATTTTTTGACTTGATGCCGCGTCCGGCCAGGCTTTCGAGCTGCATCCGCAGGGCCGGATCGCTGGCTTGCAGGCCGGCGGTATCGATCAGTACGACGCGTTTGCGCAGCAACGGTTCCAATGCCTGGGCCAGGGACTGGCCCGGATCCACATGGGTCACCGACACGTTGAGGATCCGGCCCAGGGTCTTGAGTTGCTCCTGGGCACCGATGCGGAAACTGTCCATGCTCACCAGGGCGATGCTCTGGGCGCCGTACTTGAGTACGTAGCGGGCGGCGAGCTTGGCCAGGGTGGTGGTCTTGCCCATGCCGGCAGGACCGACCATGGCAATCACCCCGCCCTCTTCCAGCGGCTCGACTTCCGGCGTGGCAATCATCCGCGCCAGGTGCGCCAGCAACATGCGCCAGGCCTGGCGAGGTTCTTCGATACCATTGATCAATGCCAGCAGGTCCCGGGACAACGGACCGGACAGGCCGATGCGTTGCAGGCGACGCCACAGGTTGGCCTGGGCCGGACGGCTGCCTTGCAACTGGTTCCAGGCCAGGGAGCCGAGCTGGACTTCCATCAGCTCGCGCAGGCTGTTGAGCTCGAAGCGCATCGAGTCCAGGGCGCGCGGATCGACCCCACGGGCAGGCGCGGCGGGTGCCGGCTCTGGACGACGCGGTTCGGCCTGGGCCTGCTCGATCAGCGGCTCGGCAGCGGTCAACGGCAAGCCGGCGGTCAGTGGCTGACCGGCGAACAATTGACGATTGGTGCCCGCGGCACCCTCGCCTTCGCTGCTACGCAGGCTCAGTTCGGCCTGGGCGCTGGCGATGCGCGATTGGGTCTTGCGCAGCTCATCTTCGAGTTCCATGTTCGGAACCCGCGGGGCCAGCGCAGACAGTTTGTAATCCAGGGCCGCCGTCAGCTCGACACCGCCGGCGATACGACGGTTGCCAATGATGGCTGCTTCAGCGCCCAGCTCGTCACGAACCAGTTTCATGGCCTGACGCATGTCGGCGGCGAAAAAACGCTTCACTTGCATAAACCACTACCTCAGCCGTTGGGCCCTACTGTCGCAACGATGGTCACTTGCTTGTTGTCCGGTATTTCCTGGTACGCCAGCACATGCAGCCCCGGGACCGCGAGGCGCCCGAATCGCGAGAGCATCGCGCGAATCGGACCGGCCACCAGCAGGATCACCGGCTGGCCTTGCATCTCTTGCCGCTGGGCTGCTTCGATCAGCGAACGCTGCAGCTTCTCGGCCATGCTTGGCTCCAGCAGGACACCCTCTTCCGAGCCTTGCCCTGCCTTCTGCAGACTATTGAGCAATATCTGTTCCAACCTTGGTTCCAGAGTGATCACAGGCAGCTCGGACTCAGTGCCTACAATGCTTTGGACGATTGCGCGGGACACGCCGACCCGAACAGCTGCCACCAAGGCGGCGGTATCTTGACTCTTGGAAGCGTTGTTGGCGATAGCTTCGGCAATACTGCGTATGTCGCGCACAGGCACTTGTTCGGCCAACAGCGCCTGCAGCACCTTGAGCAACTGCGACAACGAAACCACCCCCGGCACCAGCTCTTCGGCCAGCTTCGGCGAGCCTTTTGCCAGTACTTGCAGGAGCTGCTGGACTTCTTCGTGGCCGATCAGCTCGCTGGAGTGCTTGTACAGGATCTGGTTCAAGTGGGTCGCCACCACCGTACTGGCGTCTACCACGGTATAGCCGAGGGACTGGGCCTGGGCCCGCTGGCTGATTTCGATCCACACCGCTTCCAGACCGAAAGCCGGATCCTTGGCGGTGATGCCGTTGAGGCTGCCGTAGACCTGCCCGGGGTTGATCGCCAGTTCGCGGTCGGGGTAGATCTCGGCTTCGGCCAGGATCACCCCCATCAAGGTCAGGCGATAGGCGCTCGGCGCCAGGTCGAGGTTATCGCGGATATGCACGGTGGGCATCAGGAAGCCCAGGTCCTGGGAGAGCTTCTTGCGCACCCCCTTGATCCGCGCCAGCAACTGCCCACCCTGGTTGCGGTCGACCAAGGGAATCAGACGATAGCCGACTTCCAGGCCGATCATGTCGATCGGGGTCACGTCATCCCAGCCCAGCTCCTTGGTTTCCATGGCGCGGGCCGGCGACGGCAGCAGTTCCTGCTGGCGCTTGACCTCTTGCAGGGCCTGGACTTTCTGCACGTTCTGCTTCTTCCAGAACAGGTAGGCGCCACCGGCCGCCAGGGCAGCCATGGTCAGAAAGGAAAAGTGCGGCATGCCAGGCACCAGGCCCATCACCGCCATCAGGCCGGCAGCAACGGCCAGGGCCTTGGGCGAGGCGAACATTTGCCGGCCGATCTGCTTGCCCATGTCTTCGGAGCCCGAAGCACGGGTCACCATGATCGCGGCCGCTGTGGATAACAACAGTGATGGCAATTGCGCCACCAAACCGTCACCGATGGTCAACAAGGCGTAAACCCTGCCAGCGTCGCCGAAGGTCATGTCGTGCTGGAAGATACCCACGGCCATGCCGCCGATCAGGTTGATGAACAGAATCAGCAGGCCGGCGATGGCGTCGCCGCGCACGAATTTGCTGGCACCGTCCATGGAACCGTAGAACTCGGCTTCCTGGGCCACTTCCAGGCGACGCAGCTTGGCCTGGCTCTGGTCGATCAGGCCGGCGTTGAGATCGGCGTCGATCGCCATCTGCTTGCCCGGCATCGCATCGAGGGTGAAACGCGCGCTCACCTCGGAAATCCGCCCGGCGCCCTTGGTCACCACGACGAAGTTGATGATCATCAAGATGGCGAAGACCACGATACCGACCACGTAGTTACCGCCGATCACCACCTCACCGAAGGCCTGGATCACCTTACCGGCGGCAGCGTGCCCGTCCTGACCGTGGAGCATGACCACCCGGGTGGACGCCACGTTCAGCGCCAGGCGCAACAGCGTGGCCACCAGCAGGATGGTCGGGAATACGGCGAAATCCAGCGGCCGCAGGGCGTATACGCACACCAGCAGCACGACAATCGACAAGGCGATGTTGAACGTGAAGAACACGTCCAGCAGGAACGGCGGTACCGGCAGCATCATCATGGCGAGCATGACCAGCAGCAACAGCGGCACGCCCAGATTACCCCGGCTGAGGTCTACGACATTGCTGCGCGCGGTGCTGAGTAACTGAGAGCGATCCACCAATATTCCCCGTGCCTGTTAAGCAAACTTTTGACGCCTGCAGCGTCATACGGCCTGCTTTTGCAAAAACCCGTCCAACTTTGCCAGGAACTGAAAAATCGGCAGAACACTCGACCCGCTATCACCTTATCAACTCAGCGTCAACCTAACAGTTCTAAGAGTGGTTGGCGCCAACATGGAGGTATTGAATAAGCACTTGAGCGGCTGCGCGGACAATGAAGTCGCCTCTACTGCAGCGCACCTTGCGGAGACCTGTCATGACCGAGAATATCTCCCTTAACGAACTTGCAGAACAAATGGGCGTGCATCCAGATGACCTGGACGAACATGGCGTGTTGAAACCATATGTGCCGACAGTGTTAGCCCCCTATCCTCCCGCCGAATATCCCGATACCGAACACCCCACCCGTTGTGAATCCGCTCCAGGCGATGAACCGCTCTCAACGCCCAGGATAGGCTGGTGCCCCAGTGGCTCCATCAGCGGCGGTATCTGTTCGCCTTTCAACAATGTGCGACCGAATTGGATGGGCTACTACCCCGGTGCCACCGCCAGTCTGCGGATTGACGAAATGATACTGCCCGGCACCCACAACTCTGGCTCGGACAAACAAGCCGACTACACCAACAGCTATGACACTTGCCAGGACGTATCACCTCATGCCCAATTACAAACAGGTATCAGGGTGCTCGACCTGAGGGTGCGATTTTACCCGGGCTACCCGGCAGGCGATTGGAAAAGATTCATGATTTACCACAGTCTCGACTCTGGAAGAACCGTCCGCGGCGACATCCTGCAAGCAGCGATGAATCTTTACAAGGCCTACCCTAAAGAGGTCGTTATCCTGGACTTTCATCAGTTCAGTAACTTCACCGACGCCGCACATCGCGAACTGGCCAACGTTATAAAACAGACCTTCGGCGATAAATTGATAGAGCCCAAATGGAAGCCGCTGGTGCTCAGGCAACTCTGGGCCTTACAGAAAAATGTCGTGATTGCTTATGACGATAACCGACGAGACCCGCAGTTCTGGCCGGGGGTCAATCAGCGTTGGATAGGAAAGGACATACCCTCCAGCAGCGAGCTGAAAAGTTTTATCGACCGCGTCGGCAATGAGACAAAGCCAGAGTATGAACTGCGTGCCATCCAGGCCCACAAATACACGCTGGTCGGACAACCCGACGATATGTCATCGGACGTCATGAGCTGGTTTGCGGCGGGCGACGCCAATTCTCCCATCATGAAATTCCACATCATCAACACCGACTGGTCGCTACGTCACCGGCATATCGACAACTGCATTCATGCGAACAGTTTCAGAAGCAAAATAGGCACCTCCCTTTACCTCAATCCCACGGATCTTGCCGCCGACGGCTACATTCCCCGTGGACACCGGGCGGTCGCCCTGGAGACATATAATGGTAATTGGAGATCCTCGATAGGCCTCCCGATAACGGGATTCCACGGTGCCACCGTACTCATCATCTGCAAAGCTAATTTACCGACAGACCTGCGGGTTTCCAACAGTGACTTTCCGCTCCCCCAACTGAGTTTAGTGCAAGGCGATGTGCTGCTATTCCAGTTCGATAGCTTCCAGCAAAAATGGCTGTTGCAAGATGTCCCTACCTATTCCCCCAACACGTCTGGGGAGACGGTTCCCACCCCGCGTACCGATGAAAAACTCGTCAGATACCAGACAGCAGATTACAACTGGACCGAACATATCAGCCTGCCGACCACTGCACCGGACAGTAGCTATATCGAGGTATCTTCCGTAATTACGGCAGTCGAAGGCTGGCACAGCCAGATCCATCGCAAACCCGCGGAGCGCGTCTACCGCTGCCAACGAGGCGACAAATATCTCTTCAGGTTTGGACAAGGCAGTTGGTGGCCCCTCCAGACGCCCGTACATACCTACGGCGCAGCCAAGGCCGGAGCCCAAATGGAAGATACCGGCACCGAAAAAACCCAGGTGCATTTCCGGGATGGCGACTGGATTGCGCAAATTACCCTTCCCCTCACAGCCTGGGAAAACGACGAAGTCACCTTGACCTCCAACGCCACCTATACGACAACCATCATGGGCACTAATCTCGTATCCGGTACCTCCATGCAACTTAGAAAAGGGGATACCCTCAAGTTCAGATACGTTGCTAACACCCGGAAATGGCGCTCTTCGAACTAGGTGAACGCGCTCAAAATCATCCCAGGCTCGACGGCCTATCAGGAATCACGCCGCAAATCCGGCGGAATCGGCAAGTCCTTGAGCGGCTCTGGACGCTTGCCTTTACCCGCGCGGTGCTGGCGGATCTGGTAGACGTAGGCCAGCACCTGGGCCACGGCCAGATACAAGCCCCCGGGGATTTCCTGGTCGAGTTCAGTGGAGTAGTAGATCGACCGCGCCAACGCCGGGGATTCGAGCAGCATCACTTCATTGGCCACGGCGATTTCACGAATCTTCAGCGCCAGGAAATCACTGCCCTTTGCCAGCAACACGGGGGCGTTGCCTTTCTCGGGGTCATACTTGAGGGCGACGGCGTAGTGGGTCGGGTTGGTGATGACCACATCGGCATCGGGAATCGCCGCCATCATCCGCCGCTGGGAGACCTCACGCTGCAACTGCCGGATCCGCTGCTTGACCTCTGGCTTGCCCTCCGAGTCCTTGTGCTCGTCGCGCACTTCCTGCTTGGTCATCATCAGCTTCTGCTTGCTCTGATAGAGCTGGATCGGCACGTCGATGGCGGCGATCAGGATCAGGCCGCAAGCCATCCACAACGTACTCCAGCCCACCAACTGCACGCTGTGGATAATCGCCTGCTCCAGCGGTTCGTGAGCAATGCGCAGCAGATCATCGATATCGGCCTGCAACACTGTCAGCGCGACGAACAGGACCAACAGGAATTTCCCGAAAGCCTTGAGCAACTCCATCAGCGCCGAGGTAGAAAACATGCGCTTGAGGCCTGCGGCCGGGTTCATTCGACTGAATTTTGGGGCCAGGCTACCGGCGGCGAACAACCAGCCGCCCAGTGAAATCGGGCCAATCACGGCGGCCAGCAGCAAACAGATCAGGACCGGCTGCACCGCCAGGATCGCGATCTTGCCCGAGTGCAGCAGGTGTTGGGACATGGAACCGGGAGAAAGCAGCACCTCACGGGGCAGGGAGAAATTCAGGCGCATGATTTCCAGCAGGTCCAGGGCCAACCCGCCGCCATAAACCAGCAATCCGCCCGCCCCCGCCAGCATCACCGCCAGCGTGTTGAGTTCCTTGGACCGGGCAGTCTCACCCTTTTCCCGGGATTCGCGCAGGCGCTTTTCCGTAGGGTCTTCTGTCTTGTCCTGACCACTCTCGCTCTCGGCCATGGTTCAGCGTGCCTGTGCCATGTCGCGTAAAAGCTGCAAGGCCTGGGTGGCCAGCGGCTGATACTGGTTGAGGATATCCCCCAGGCTGACCCAGAAAATCACCATGCCCAGCACGAGGGTCAGCGGAAAGCCGATGGAGAAAATATTCAATTGCGGTGCCGCGCGGGTCATCACGCCAAAGGCGATGTTGACCACCAGCAACGCGGTGATCGCCGGCAATACCAGCACCATCGCCGCGCCCAGGACCCAGCCGAGCTTACCGGCGATCTCCCAGAAATGATTGATCAGGAACGCATTGCCCACCGGCATGGTGGTAAAGCTCTCGGTCAAGACCTCGAAGACCACCAGATGCCCATTCATGGCGAGGAACAACAGGGTCACCAGCATCGTCAGGAACTGACCGATCACTGCCGTCGTCACGCCATTGGTGGGGTCGACCATGGACGCGAAGGCCATGCCCATCTGGATCGAAATGATTTGCCCAGCCACCACGAAGGCCTGGAAGAACAGCTGTAGCGAGAAGCCCATCAAGGCGCCGATGAGAATTTGCTCGGCCACCAGCATCAGTGCACTGAGGTCCAGGGCATGGACCGGCGGCATCGGCGGGAGTCCGGGCGCGATGACAACCGTGATCGCCAGGGCGAAATACAGGCGCACGCGCCGGGGCACCAGGGTCGTGCCGAAGACCGGCATGCTCATCAGCACCGCGGTGACGCGAAACAGCGGCAGGATGAACGATGCCACCCAGGAACTGATCTGGGTGTCCGTAAGCTCGAGCATCGACATGCGGTCAGCCGATCAACTGCGGAATACTGCCGTACAACTGCAGGATGTATTCCATGAAGGTTTGTACCATCCAGGGGCCGGCGACGATCAGCGTCACCAGCATCACCAACAGGCGTGGCAGGAAGCTCAAGGTCTGTTCGTTGATCTGGGTCGCGGCCTGGAACATCGCCACCAGCAATCCGACCAGGAGGCTGGGGATCACCAGGATGGCAACCATCATGGTCGTCAACCAGAGCGCTTCACGGAACAGGTCTACCGCTACTTCAGGCGTCATATCGTCCTACCCGCACAAAAGGCCTAAACACCGCCGAAACTGCCCGCCAGGGTACCGATGATCAACGCCCAGCCATCCACCAGCACAAACAGCATGATCTTGAACGGCAGGGAAATGATCAGCGGCGAGAGCATCATCATGCCCATGGCCATCAGTACGCTGGCGACCACCAGGTCGATGATCAGGAACGGGATGAAAATCATGAAGCCGATCTGGAAAGCGGTCTTGAGCTCGGAGGTCACGAACGCCGGCACCAGGATGGTCAATGGCGCCTGATCGGCACTGGGGATATCGGTGCGCTTGGACAGGCGCATGAACAGCTCCAGGTCGCTGCTGCGAGTCTGGGCCAGCATGAAATCCTTGATCGGCACTTCAGCCTTGGCCACGGCATCCTGAGCAGTGATTTTTTCCGCCAGGTAGGGTTGCAGCGCATCCTGGTTCACCCGGTCGAACACCGGCGCCATGATGAACATGGTCAGAAACAGCGCCATGCCGGTGAGGATCTGGTTCGAGGGGGTCTGTTGCAGGCCCAGGGCCTGGCGCAGGATCGAAAAGACAATGATGATCCGGGTGAAACTGGTCATCAGCATGACGAACGCCGGGATGAAACTCAGCGCGGTCATGATCAGCAGGATCTGCAGGCTGACCGAGTATTCCTGGGCCCCTTCGGCGTTGGTTCCGAGGGTGATCGCCGGAATCGACAGTGGATCGGCGGCGAACGCCAACGGTGCGGCCAGCATCAGGGCCAATGCCAACAGAATGCGCAACGGCATTACTTTTTATCCTTCTGGTCTTTACCCAACAGTTCCATGAGACGCTGGGCAAACTCGGGACTTGCCTGCTCGGCGGAGGGCACCTGCACCGGCTCCTTGAGGACATGCAAGGCGGTAATGGTGCCCGGGCTCAGGCCCAGGAGAATCTGCTCGTTGCCGACCTGCACCAGCACCAGCCGGTCCCGCGGCCCGAGCGCGCGGGAGCCGATGATGTCGATGACCTGGCCTTTGCCGGCTGGCCCGGCCTGCTGCACCCGACGCAGCATCCAGGCGAGGAAGAAGATCAAGCCCAGCACCAGCAGCAAACCCAGCACCAGCTGTGCCAATTGCCCGGCCACGCCACTGCCGGCAGCCGGCGCAGCGGCGGCCGTGGCAACCGGCTCGGCCGCCAGCACGCTCAATGGCAGCATCGCGGCTGCTGCGAAGAAACCTTTCACTCAGCGCAGCTTCTTGATGCGTTCGCTCGGACTGATCACGTCCGTCAGGCGAATGCCGAACTTCTCGTTGACCACCACCACTTCGCCATGGGCGATCAAGGTACCGTTGACCAGCACGTCGAGTGGTTCGCCGGCCAGGCGGTCCAGCTCGATCACCGAGCCCTGGTTGAGCTGCAGCAGGTTGCGGATGTTGATGTCGGTGCTGCCCACTTCCATGGAAATCGACACCGGGATATCGAGGATCACATCCAGGTTCGGGCCATCGAGCGTTACCGGCTCATGACTCTTCGGCACGCTGCCAAATTCTTCCATCTGCAGGCGGCTGGACGCATGAGCGCCACTGTCGGCCGCCAGCAAGGCGTCGATGTCGGCTTGCCCGGCATCACCGGTTTCTTCCAGGGCTGCGGCCCATTCGTCGGCAAGCGCCTGGTCATCCTGGGTATTCATATCGTCAGCCATCATTTGTCCTCGGCGGGCAAAAATCAGTTAAAAACGTAAAATCCGTTACAAACTCAAGGGGTTCGACCCCGCTCAGCGGCGTTCGATCGGCTCGATCACCTGCAACGCCAGGTTGCCTTTGTGAGAGCCCATCTTGACCTTGAAGGCCGGTACGCCATTGGCGCGCATGATCATGTCTTCCGGCATCTCGACGGGGATGATGTCACCCGGCTGCATGTGCAGGATGTCCCGCAGGCGCAGTTGGCGCCGGGCAACCGTCGCGCCGATCGGCACGTCGACATCCAGCACATCCTGGCGCAGCGCATTGATCCAGCGCTCGTCCTGGTCGTCGAGGTCCGACTGGAAACCGGCATCGAGCATTTCTCGCACCGGCTCGATCATCGAGTACGGCATGGTCACGTGCAGGTCGCCGCCACCGCCATCGAGCTCGATGTGGAAGGTCGAGACCACGATGGCCTCGCTCGGGCCGACGATGTTGGCCATGGCCGGGTTCACTTCCGAGTTGATGTACTCGAAGTTCACTTCCATGATCGCTTGCCAGGCTTCCTTCAAGTCGACGAAAGCCTGCTCCAGCACCATGCGCACGACCCGCAGCTCGGTCGGGGTGAATTCACGCCCCTCGATCTTGGCGTGACGACCGTCGCCGCCGAAGAAGTTGTCCACCAGCTTGAACACCAGCTTGGCGTCAAGAATGAACAATGCGGTGCCGCGCAACGGCTTGATCTTCACCAGGTTGAGGCTGGTAGGCACGTACAGCGAGTGCACGTACTCACCGAACTTCATCACCTGCACGCCACCGACGGCCACGTCGGCCGAGCGGCGCAGCATGTTGAACATGCTGATGCGGGTATAGCGGGCGAAACGCTCGTTGATCATTTCCAGGGTCGGCATGCGTCCACGAACGATGCGATCCTGGCTGGTCAGGTCGTAGCTTTTGACGCTGCCCGGTTCAGCAGCGTTCTCGGTCTGCACCAGGCCATCGTCGACACCATGTAGCAGCGCGTCGATTTCGTCCTGGGACAACAGGTCCTGCACGGCCATGTCGTGTTCCTACTGCAATACGAAGTTAGTGAAAAGCAACTGTTCGATCACCACTTTGCCAAGCTCTTTCTGAGCCACTTCCTGCACGCTGGCCGTGGCTTTCTGACGCAGCATTTCCTGACCGACCGGGGTGGCCAGGGTGTCGAAATTCTGTCCGGAAAACAGCATCACCAGGTTATTGCGGATCAGCGGCATGTGCACCCGCAGCGCTTCCAGGTCAGCCTGGTTGCGACCCAGCAGGGTGATGCTGACCTGCATGTAGCGTTGACGACCGTTCTGGGTGTAGTTGGCCACGAAGGCTGGCGCCATCGGCTCGAAAATCGCCGGTTGCTTGCCCACTGGTGCGGCTTCGACCGCCACCGCCGGCTTGCTTTGGGCGCTGTGCATGAAATACCAGGTCGCCCCCACCGAAACGCCGATCGCCAGGAGCAAACCCACCACGATCATGATGATCAGCTTGAGTTTGCCTTTGGTTGCAGGGTCTTTTACAGCTGCTGCTTCACTCTTCGCCATGCCAATAATCCGTCACTAATCGGGGTTTTCACTGTTGCACGGCAAGGCTGGAGCAAGTGTTATGCCAGAAGTGTCGGCGCTTAAGATGACGGGCAGACGCGATCTTCAATCCCCATAAAAACAAAGTGGGAGCGAGCCTGCTCGCGATAGCAGTGGATCAGCCCACGCAAGGGTGACTGACAATCCGCTATCGCGAGCAGGCTCGCTCCCACAGGGGCGAGCATCGTTGGGTCAGGCGTAGTAGTCGACCGCGCTGGTGCCGATGACACTGGTCGTGCTGACGGCCGCTTCAGCAATGCTGGCCGTGCCAGCGTCGTCCGCCGAATCCACCCGCCCACCGGACGACGTGGTGCGCCCCGCCTGGGCTTGCTGCTGGGCCTGCTGCCCCTGGTTCTGCGAGCCACGGGACTGGTCCGATACACTGACGTCGACCTGGCCCATGCCCTGCTGGGCAAAACTGTCCCGCAGGCGATGCAACTGGCCTTCGAGGGCTTCGCGAACGCCGGAGTGGGCGCTCATGAACGTGACCTGGGTCTGTTGGTCCGGAACCATGTTCACCCGGATATCCAGGCGCCCGAGCTCGGCGGGTTGCAACTGGATATCGGCCGCCTTGAGATTGACGCTGGACAGGTACATCACCCGGTTGACCACCTCTTCGGTCCAACCGTTCTGATTCATTGCGATAGGCTGGTTGACCGGCACCGCATTGGCGGTTTTGGGCGTAGCGGCCTGGGTCAGTGCGGCCAAGCGGTTGGCGAAATCGTCCACGCGAGTATCACTGGAAGCGGCGCCCAGGTCCTTGAGGCCTTCGCTGATCAAGCCACCGAATGCCTTGTCGCCACCCTGGCTGCCGGGCCCGGTACTGTTCTGGTCGGCTTGCACAGTAAGCATGCTCGCCATACCGGCGGCAAAGGTTTGTGCCGAAGTCGGCTCACCATCGAGCGACGCCGGGGCCGCGCTCTTGGGTTGGGCCTGGCTGGTGGCGGAAACATGGCCGCCCTGCTCCATCGCCAAGCGCAAGGCTGGCAACGCGTCGAGTGGGTCGGCTTCAGGATCGAAGGCGGGATCATCCACCGGGACCGCCGCCTGGGTCACCTGGACCGGTGCGGCCAAGGGGGCAACCGGCGCCGCTACTGCCGTACCCAGCTGGGTGTCAGTCGTGACCGCCACAGGTGCAGGTTCCGCCGTGGCTGTCGCCACCGGCACCGCCATGTCCGGCAGCAGTCCTGGATCAAGGCTCGGATCGATAGGCGCAGCATCGGCAACTGGCGTTTGCGCAGGGTCGGCGTTGTCGTCACTGGCGGCGTTATCGTCGGCGCTGGCCGGTTTTTCCGTGGGCAAGGGTTTGCCGCTATCGGCAACCGTCGGCTCCGGGGCGGCAGGGGTCTGGTTGCCAGTGTCTTTTTTGACGGTGTTGTCGGCAGCCTTGTCGCGTACCGATTTCACCGATGGCTCAGGGGCCGCAGCCGATTTGGCAGGCGCCTGCTTGGCGAAGACTTGAGCGAAGCTGGAGGCTCTATCCCCGAGTTCCGGGGCCGCTGCCGGTGAATTGACGGCGACCTGGGGCTTGGCCTGGACAGAGGCCTGAAGCAGTGTGTTGGGGGTAACAGGCATAAAAGGGTCTCCGCTGCACTGGAATCATAGGTACAGTCGAGACTAGGCAATGCAAGGCACGGGCCAACGTCTGCCCGACCGTCGAATCTCAGCAGTGAAAGCCTTCACGCTCTTCCCTGCAAAGCTTGCGGACATGAGCAAATTCATTGTCGATTTCGTTGACCAGCTTTTCGATACCGCCCAATGACGGTTGCTTGGCACGCTGTTCCAGCTCGCCGCACAGCTCGGCCAGGCGGATGGCGCCCATGTTGCTGCTGCTGCCCTTGAAGCTGTGGGCCGTGGCGCTCAGTTTTTCAGCATCCCGTGCTTCATGCAGCACCCGCAGGCGAGCCTCGGAGTCGTTGAGAAACGTATCCAGCAACTCCAGATACCCCTCCTCCATGACTTCCTTCAACGTGCTGAGCACGTCGCGGTCCAGATGAATCTCGTTCACTTGTTCGCTCCCTGATCAAGAATGGCCCCGATTATGCCAGAGCCTCCCAGAAAAACTCCACGCGCGCACTACGACCATCGTCTGACCAACTGGCCTGGTGGCTCAACTGGCGTACCAGGCTCACGCCGCGCCCCGACAACCGATCACTGTCAACGGGCCGCGCCAGCACCCTGGCGACATCAAAACCCTCGCCACTGTCTTCGACTTCGATGGCCAGGCGACCACCCTCGCCGTCTGGTGAAACATGCAAATGCACCCGCACGTAACCGTCGCTCAGTTCATCCAGGCGCGTATTGCGCTCCCGGTAGTAGCGGGCAAAACCCGCCGCGTCACGCTTGAGGCTCGAGTCGAGCCCCAGCACCCCATGATCCAGGGCATTGGAGTAGAGCTCCGACATGACGCTGTAAAGGGCGCCACTCTGCGCCCTGAGTCCATGGACCTCGAGCAACAACTGCAACAGGTAAGGCATCGGGTTGAAGCGCTTGAGTGTCTGCGCCCGGAACTCGAAGCTCACCGACCAATCCAGCGGGCTGGACTGGCCGCTATCGGAATAGACCGGCGGCGGCGGATTGAGTTGCGTCGGTGCGACCAGCCGTACCTCGACCATACTGAAGTCGTCCCGAGCCTCGCCGCGAAAGTCCCGCAGGGCCTGCTGGATATCTTCGAAAAGAAGATCGGGCTCACGGTTGGCTGCAAACACCTGCTGCAACCCCTCCACGCCAAACGGCCGATCATGGTCGTCACTGGTTTCGATTACGCCGTCAGACAACAGGAACACCCGGTCCCCCAACGACATGGCGTGCACTTCGGTGCGATCATCGAATAGCTGGGGCGAGAGCACACCCAACGGCAGGTGCCGCGCCGGCAATGGCGTGCGCACGCCGCTGAGGCTGTCATGCAGGTAACCCTCGGGCATGCCGCCATTCCAGACTTCCACCGTGCACCGCTGGAAACTCAGGCATAGCAACGTCGCGCAACAGAACATGTCCACTGGCAGGATGCGTTTAAGCTTGGCATTCATCTCCCGCAGGATCTGCGCCAGGCCGTAGCCCTTGGCGGTCATCCCGTAGAACACTTCCGCCAGCGGCATCGCACCGACCGCCGCCGGCAAACCGTGCCCGGTGAAATCCCCCAGCAGGACGTGCATGTCGCCGGCCGGATTGAACGCCGCCAGCAGCAAATCACCGTTGAACAAGGCATAAGGCGATTGCAAGTAGCGGATGTTCGGCGCGCTCAGGCAGCCGGAGTGGGCGATCTTGTCGAATACAGCCTTGGCGACCCGTTGTTCGTTGAGCAGGTAGTCATGGTGCCTGGCGATCTGGTCGCGCTGCTCCACCACCGTGGCCTGCAACCGACGCAAGCGGTCCATGGCCTTGATCTTGGCCGCCAGGATCACTTGGTTGTAGGGTTTGGCCAGGAAATCGTCACCGCCCGCTTCCAGGCAACGGGCCAGGGCTTCGCTCTCGGTCAACGAGGTGAGGAAAATGATCGGGACCAACTGGTCCCCGGCCAACTGCTTGATTTTCTGCGCGGCTTCAAAGCCGTCCATCACTGGCATCATCGCATCCATCAGCACCAGGTGCGGACGTTGCTCCAGATAGACATCGACCGCTTCGGCGCCATCGGCCGCAGTGAGCACATGATGCCCCTGGCGGCGGACAATGGTCGACAACAGCAGTCGATCAGCGGCACTGTCTTCGGCAATCAGGACCGTCAGCGGCTCCGACGACGATTGCATGGCCGTCAACTGATGTCGAACAGCTTGTCGAAATTGGAGATCGCGAGGATTTTCTTGACGTCATTGCTGCTGTTGACGACACGGATATCCGACTGGTCGCCACCGGCATGATCGCGCAACAACAAAAGCATGCCCAAGGCGGAACTGTCGAGATAAGTGGCTTCTTTCAAATCCACCACGATGGAGTCAGGTTTCTGATTGAGCCGTTCATAGGACTCACGAAACTCCTGATGCCGTCCGAAATCGAATCGACCTTTGATCGAGATCGTCAGCTTGTGCCCATCGGGGGATACTTCGGTAACGACTGACATGATCGGCTTCCTTGTCATGGACATACGTGTACAAGGTGTAGCATCTGGTAAAGGTCTGAGCAAGGTTTTGTCAGAATCTGCCGACAAAATCCCGGTTTCGCATCAATAGGGATTCTGCCGCGGCAGGCGCTGGGACAACTCATCGAGCAGTTTCTGTTCGCGCTTGTCTTCCAGTTGCCGTGCCTCATCGATATAGCGCTGCACCAGCTTGCGCAACCCTTCGACCCGGGCAAACGCCTCTTGCCAGCTCTGGCGAGCCTTCTCCAGGTTGTTCTGGTGCCAGACCAGGCTCTGGCGCTGCTGGTCGATAGCGGTACCCAACTGCGCAAGAAAGCCTTGGTAGCCCAACAACCACTGCCCGGAAACCCCGTGGGCACCACGGGCGATCCACTGTTCCTGATATTCGAGTCGAAAGTTTTCGAGGTCTGCCAGCTTGCTTTCGGCGACTTTGACCTGGCCCTGGAAATACGCCAGTCGCTGGACGGCGGTCTTCTCGGCCTTTTCCGCCATGTCCACCACGGGGGCCAGGCGGGCCGCACGACTCGTGGCCATGGTCGGTTAAGTGCCTGAGATCGGGGCGAAAAGAGTCTGCAAGTGCGCCTCACTGGCGCCCATGCCGATGTTGTCGTTCAGGCTCTGGCGCAGGTAGACGGCCATCGACGGGTGCAGGTTGATCGCGGTGTCGGTCTCGCGGTCGCCGCCAGGCACATAGGCGCCGACGCTGATCAAGTCACGGCTTTGCTGGTAGCGCGACCAATACTGCTTGAACTGCTGGGCCCGCTTCATGTGTTCGGCACTGATGACCGACGGCATGACCCGACTGATGGAAGCCTCGATATCGATGGCCGGGTAATGCCCTTCTTCGGCCAGGCGCCTGGACAGCACGATGTGGCCGTCGAGTACGCCCCGGGCCGAGTCAGCGATAGGGTCTTGCTGGTCATCGCCTTCGGACAGCACGGTATAGAACGCGGTGATCGAACCACCGCCCTTTTCCGCATTGCCGGCACGTTCCACCAGTTTCGGCAGCTTGGCGAATACCGAAGGCGGATAGCCCTTGGTGGCTGGCGGTTCGCCGATGGCCAGGGCGATTTCCCGCTGGGCCTGGGCGAAACGGGTCAGCGAATCCATCAGCAACAGGACGTTCTTGCCCTTGTCACGGAAATACTCGGCGATACGTGTGCAATACATGGCCGCTCGCAAGCGCATCAACGGCGCATCATCCGCTGGCGAAGCCACCACCACCGAACGCTTGAGCCCTTCCTCGCCAAGGATGTGCTCGATGAATTCCTTCACCTCACGACCCCGTTCGCCGATCAGCCCCACGACGATGATGTCGGCTTCGGTGAAACGGGTCATCATGCCCAGCAGCACGCTCTTGCCCACCCCGGTACCGGCGAACAGGCCCAGGCGCTGGCCGCGTCCGACCGTCAATAAGCCGTTGATGCAGCGGATACCCACGTCCAGCGGTACGCTGATGGGGTCGCGCTTGAGCGGGTTGATCGTCGGGCCGTCCATCGGCACCCAGTCTTCAGCCTTCATACCGCCCTTGCCGTCCAAGGCCCGTCCGGCTCCGTCCAGCACGCGCCCGAGCATGCTCATGCCCATGGGCAGGCGACCGTTGTCGGCCAAGGGCACCACGCGCGCGCCGGGGGCGATGCCGGCGACACTGCCCACCGGCATCAAGAAGACCTTGCTGCCAGAGAAGCCCATGACTTCGGCTTCGACTTGCACCGGGTGATAACTGTCGTCGTTGATCACCATGCAGCGGCTGCCCATGGCGGCACGCAGGCCTTCGGCTTCGAGGGTCAGGCCGACCATGCGCAGCAGACGCCCTTCCAGGATCGGTTGACCGGCCAGTTCGCTGGCCTCGGCGTAGCTGCCCAGGCGCTTGCCGAAGCTGGTTCGCTCAAGGCGCATCGCGGCTGTCCGGTGCAGAAGCGTCCAATTCAGGTACATCCAACCCGGCATCGGTCGGCGCGGCATCCGCACTGACCGGAGGTTCGTCCGGCAACTCCAGGCTCAGGTCGGCAGCGGCCGGGTGCAAGGCCTGTTCGTGCAACTGGTCGAACAATTTGGCCATGATCTGGCTGATGCGAGTTTCAACGGTTGCGTCGATGCGACTGTGTTCGGTTTCCACACGGCAACCGCCCGGCAGCAGCGCCGCGTCCTCGACGATGCGCCAGGTTTCTTCATGGCGTTCGCGCAGGGCCTTGACCAGCTCGAAGTCCTGGGGATTGATGTACAACCGCACGTTACCCACGCCCAACGGCAACAACTTGAGCGCTTCACGCATGACATGTTCGATCTGGCTCGAATCGATAGCCAGTTCGCGCTGGATCACTTGTTTGGCGATGTGTTGCACCAGCCCCACCAGGGATTTCTCGATCTGGGTGTCCTGCTCGGCGATGGGGTCGAACAGGTTGAGCATCAGCGATTCCAGCGCGCGAAGCTTGGCCGTCAGCGCCACGTCGGCTTCCTGGCGGACCTTGAGCGTGGTGCTGTGGAAGCCTTCCTTTTCGCCCACGGCAAAGCCTTCGTTGTAGGCTTCCTGGCGAATGCTCTCGACTTCCTCGAGGGTCAGTGGCTGGACTTCCTCCAGCGGCACTTCCTCCATTTCCGGCAGCTCTTCCTCCGGCTCAGGCTCAGGCTCGGGCACGTGGGGATCGAAGCTGGGCAGCGACCAGACGTCGAAACCACCGACGTCCCGGGCGCGGATCAGGTCGCTGGGTGCTTCATCACTCTTGGCAGACATAACGACCTTAGATCATCTCTTCGCCGCCCTTGCCACCGAGAACGATCTCCCCGGCTTCGGCCATGCGGCGGGCGATGGTGAGGATTTCCTTCTGTGCGGTTTCCACGTCGCTGACGCGCACCGGGCCCTTGGCCTCGAGATCGTCGCGCAACAGTTCGGCCGCCCGTTTGGACATGTTCTTGAAGATCTTTTCCTTGACGCCTTCGTCCGAGCCCTTGAGGGCCAGTACCAGCACGTCGGACGACACTTCGCGCAACAGGGCCTGGATGCCACGATCGTCGACATCGGACAGGTTGTTGAACACGAACATGAGGTCTTCGATCTGACCGGACAGGTCTTCGTCGAACTCGCGGATCGAGTCCATCAACTGACCTTCGATCGAACTGTCGAGGAAGTTCATGATGTCCGCCGCACGCTTGATACCACCCAAGGTGGTGCGCGAGGCATTGGAGTTGCCCGAGAACTGCTTCTCGAGAATCTGGTTCAATTCTTTCAGGGCCGCCGGCTGCACGGTGTTGAGCGAAGACACCCGCAGGATGATGTCCAGGCGCACCTTGTGGTCGAAGTTGCCCAGGACTTCACCGGCCTGGTCCGGGTCGAGGTAAGCCACCACGATCGCCTGGATCTGCGGGTGCTCGTAACGGATCACGTCGGCAACCGCCCGCGGTTCCATCCACTTGAGGCTGTCCAGGCCGCTGGTATTGCCACCCAGCAGGATCCGGTCGATGAGGCCGTTGGCCTTGTCCTCGCCCAGTGCCTGGGTGAGCATCTTGCGCACGTAGTCGTCGGAACCGACGCCGAGGCTGGTCTGATCGCCGACGATGTCGACGAACTCGCTCATCACCTGCTCGACCTGCTCGCGGTGCACGTTGCCCATCTGGGCCATGGCCACGCCCACGCGCTGGACCTCCTTGGGCCCCATGTGGCGCAGCACTTGGGCAGCATCGGTAGAACCCAGGGACAGCAGCAGGATCGCGGCTTTGTCGACCCGGGACAATTTGGCAACAGCGGCTCGATTATCACTCATCTGCGTTAATCCACTCTTTCACGACCTGGGCCACACGACCCGGGTCTTCTGCCACCAGACTCTTGATGGCGTTCAACTGAGCGTCATAGCCTTCGCTCGGGCTTGGCAGCAGGATGCTCTGCGGCCCGCCGAGGCTGACACGATCGTTGGCCAATTCGCCATCCAGGCCGCCCATGCCTCCCAGCTCGACATCACCAAAACCTGCCAATTGCTTGTTCTTGCCGCCACCGGTGATGTTGTTGAGCACCGGACGCAGCACGCCAAACACCAGTACCAGGATGAACAGCACACCCAATACTTGCTTGACCACATCCCAGAACCAGGGTTGCGAATAAAACGGAATATCGGCGACCACTTCACCGCGCTCGAGGGAGAACGGTACGTTGATCACGCTGACGCTGTCGCCGCGGCTGGCGTCAAAACCGACGGCGTCCTGCACCAGGCGAGTGAAGCGCGCCAATTCGTCGGCGCTCCACGGCGCACGACTGGTTTCGCCATTGGCCGGGTTGACCTTGACCTGATCGTCCACCACCACGGCGACCGACAGGCGATTCAAACGACCCTGTTGTTGCTTGGTGTGACTGATGGAACGGTCGAGCTCGAAGTTCTTGGTCGACTGCTGACGCTTGTCGGCCGGGTACGGCGCCAACATCGGCTGACCGGTGGCCGGGTCCATGATCTGCTGGCCATTGGCATCGATCAGCGGCTGGCCTGGCTGCACCATGCCAGCGGCCGCGGTGGCGCCCCCGGTGGTCTGCGGCGCGCTGGCCGGCGACGGCGGCTGGTTGCTCAGGGCTCCCGGTACGCCTTGCGGGCCATTGCTGGCGGTGCGTTGTTCATTGACCGACTGCTCGCTGCGCAACGCCGGCTGGTCCGGGTTGAACTGCTCGGAGGTCGACTCGACGGCACTGAAGTCGACATCGGCCGACACTTCGGCCTTATAGCGATCATTGCCCAGAATCGGTTGCAGGATGTTGTGCACCCGCTGGGTCAGCATGCCTTCCATGCGACGGCTGTAATCGAATTGCTTGCCGGCCATGGTCAGTTCGGAGTTCTCCGCCTGATCGGACAGCAGGTTGCCTTTCTGGTCGACCACGGTGATCTGCGACTTGCTCAGCTCAGGTACGCTGGTCGCCACCAGATTGACGATGGCAACGACCTGGCCTGGCTCCAGGGAGCGGCCCGAATACAGCTCGACCAGTACCGAAGCGCTGGGCTTGCGCTCATCGCGCACGAACACCGAGCTTTTCGGAATCGCCAGGTGCACGCGGGCACCCTTGACATTGTTCAGGCTGGAAATGGTCCGCGCCAGCTCACCTTCCAGGCCGCGACGATAACGGGTCGCTTCCATGAATTGGCTGGTGCCCAGGCCCTGGTCCTTGTCGAGGATCTCAAAACCGATGTTGCCATCGGTAGGCGTCACGCCGGCCGCGGCGAGCTTTAGGCGCGCACGGGCGACGTCATCGGCCTTGACCAGCAAGGCGCCGGAATTGGGTTCGACGGTATAAGGAATGTCGGCGGAAGCCAGGGTTTCCATGACTTGCTTGGCGTCCATGCCCGCCAGGCTGCCGTACAGCGGACGGTAGTCCGGCTGCTGGGACCACAGTACCACGGCAAAACCAATCGCCACGCTGGCAGCCAGGCCGACCAACAGGCCTACCTGACGCAGCATGGTCATCTCGGAGAGATTTTCCAGGAAGGACAGACCGAACAGCGGCGGTTTGCCGTCTACCGGAGTGGCCTTGGCTGGAACGTTATCAACGGCTGCTTCTGCCATGACTCAATAATTTCCTTAGACCGGCATCTGCATGATGTCTTGGTAGGCTTGAACCAGTTTGTTGCGAACCTGGGTCAACGCCTGAAACGAGACACTGGCTTTCTGCGAGGAGATCATTACATCCGTCAGGTCGACGCCACTTTTGCCAATCTCGAAAGCACTGGCCAACTGATTCGATGCCTGCTGGGTATCGTTCACTTTATTGACGGCCTGACCGAGCAAGTCGGAAAAGCTGCTGCCACCCACCTGGGGGACCGCGACCGATTTAGGCTGGGCCATGGCGTCCATCTGCATGGCCCGCATGTCCAACATCAACCGATTAAATTCAATACCTTGGCTCATGGTCTACTCTCTCTGGCGGCCCGCATTTTTTTGACACTTACTCAGCGGGTATTCAGGTATTAGCAACAAGGGTGCCAGCTCCATGGCCGCAAAAAACAAATGCGTGTGGGAGCGGGCTTGCTCGCGAAAGCGGTGGTTCAGTCAATGCAACGGTGACTGGTAAATCGCTTTCGCGAGCAAGCCCGCTCCCACAAGGGGTATTCGGTGCACATCACTCAACTGGCGAACAGATAGGCCTCGACATCCATTCCGGCGTCGCGCATCTGCGCCAACTTGTAGCGCAGGGTGCGCGGGCTGATGCCCAGGCGTTCGGCCGCCTCCTTGCGACGACCGCGCTCGGCGCGCAGGGTGTCGATGATCATCTGGAACTCGCGACGACGCAGGTCATCGCCCAAGGCGCCGGCCGACTCACCCTCGACTTCCAGCGGGGGCGCGAAGGCCGCTGTTGGTACCGGCGACAATGCAGGCAATGGTGCACAAGCGACCGGACCGGCCAGGCAGAAGTCCTCCGGCTGGATCAAGCCGCCCTGCTGCAGGATCAAGGCCCGCTGAATGGCGTTATCGAGCTCTCGGACATTGCCCGGCCATGGGTAGGCAACCAGGCAGGCCCGAGCCTCGGCCGAAAGCCGGGCCGCCGCATGCTTCATTTTATTGACGTGCTTGTTCAGCAGACGCTCGGCCAGCGGCAGGATATCGGCGGTGCGCTCGCGCAGCGGACGCCAAGCCAGCGGGAAGACCGACAGACGGTAATAGAGGTCTTCACGGAAACGCCCCGCCGCCACTTCGCCGGCCAGGTCGCGGTTGGTGGTTGCCACCACGCGAATATCCAGGCTGATGGGTTTGCGCGCACCGACCCGCTCCACTTCCCGCTCCTGCAATACGCGCAACAGCTTGGCCTGCAGGCCCAACGGCATTTCGGAAATCTCATCGAGCAGAATCGTGCCGCCGTCAGCCTGCTCGAACTTGCCAGCCTGGGCCGCAATGGCCCCCGTGAACGAGCCCTTTTCGTGGCCGAACAGCGTCGCCTCGAGCATGTTGTCAGGGATTGCCGCGCAATTGATGGCAATGAACGGTTCGTTGGCGCGCCGGGACTGTTGATGAATGTAGCGCGCCAGCACTTCCTTGCCCGTACCGGACTCGCCGGAAATCAACACAGTTGAATCGCTGCGGGCCACCCGCGCGGCCAACTCCAGCAATTGCGCACTGGCCGGTTCGATGGCCACCGGACCTTCACCCTCGACCGCGAGACTACCCAAGGCATGGCGCGCGACCAGATCCAGCAGTGCTTTGGGCTCGAACGGCTTGACCAGGTAATCCGCGGCACCTTGACGCATGGCATCCACCGCTCGCTCGACGGCGCCGTGGGCGGTCATCAGCAAGACCGGCAGTTGCGGCTGACGGGCGCGCAACAGGCCGAGCAATTGATGGCCATCCATGCCCGGCATGTTGACGTCACTGACCACCAGGCCGAACGCTTCGCGGCCCACGGCAAGCAGCGCCTCTTCCGCCGAACCGACGGCGGCGTAGTCGTGGCCAGCCAAGACCAGCGTATCGGCCAGCGCCTCACGCAGCGCCCGGTCATCCTCAACCAGCAACACCTTGATCGCCATTGCTTTCACTCCACCCCTGGCGCATTGGAAAACAACGGCAAGCACACCGTCGCACAAGTGCCACGCCCCAGCCGCGAGCGCAGTTGCAATTCTCCCTGATGGGCACGGGCCACAGCCTTGACCACGGTCAGGCCCAAGCCGGTGCCGGTGGTCTTGGTGGTAAAGAATGGCTCACCCAGGCGTACCAGCACGGCCGGCTCGATACCACTGCCGCTGTCGCTGACACATAGACGCAAGATGTTGTCGCGGGTATACAAGTGCACTTTCAGCCGGACGTCGCCGCCGCTGGCCTGGATCGCGTTTTCGATGAGATTCAACACCGCGCCCACCAACGTGTCGCGGTTACACAACACTTCGCCGACATGGCTGTCGCACTGCCAGCGAATCGGCAGATCCTGCACATGAGTCAACGCCGCGGCCTGCAACGATTGCAGCAAGGCCTTGGGGGTGACACGGTCGGTCAACGGCAGCTCGCCGCGAGCGAAGACCAGCATGTCGCGCACCTGGTGCTCCAGCTCATGCAGGCGCTCTTTCAAGCGTCCGGCAAAGCGTTGCTGGGTTTCCATCGGCAATTGCTGTTCAGTCAGGTGACTGGCATAGAGCAGCGCGGCGGAAAGCGGCGTACGTATCTGGTGGGCCAACGAGGCCACCATCCGCCCCAGGGAAGACAGACGCTCATGGCGAGCCAACTGGTCTTGCAGGTGACGGGTTTCAGTCAAGTCATTGAGCAGCACCAACTGCCCAGGCTCGGCATCCAGCGAGCGCGTCGAGATGGACAGGCGCCGACCGTCCTTGAGGGACACTTCATGGCCGTCGTCTTCACGGGGCGCAAAGCAACGGGCGATGACATGCCGCCACAGCTCCCCCTCCAACGGCAGGCCGAGCAATTCGCAAGCCGCCGGGTTGGCTTCGCGCACACGGCCGTGGGCATCGATGACGATCACGCCACCGGGCAACAGGTCGAGGAGATTTTGCAGGCGATTGGCCAAGCGTTCCTTTTCCGCCAGCTCCTGCATGCGCTGGGCGCTGACCACGGCCAATTCACCCTTGAGCTCGGTGACCCGGGCTTCGAGCAAGCTGTAGGAATCAGTCAGTTGGCTGGACATCTGGTTGAACAGCGAAAATGCCTGCTCAAGTCCAAGCCGGCTTGCCTGCTCGGCGGACGGCCTGTGTTCCAGCTCGGGGACAGGAGACATCTGGGCGGCTTGGGTCATCGGGCTCTCTCGCTTGGCTGACCGTCAGTTAAACGGAACGTTGCGAGGGCTATAGCAATACCCGTGCCGAAAAAAAACCGCCTGAAAATCAGGCGGTTGGAAAACAGGCGTCAATCATCCGCCTGTTCATCTCCTTCGCGACGGCTCATGCCGTACTTGCGCATCTTCTCCACCAGGGTGGTACGACGGATGCGCAGGCGTTCTGCGGCGCGGGCCACGATACCGTTGGCATCGTCCAGCGCCTGCTGGATCAACCCTTGCTCCAGGCCTCCCAGGTAATCCTTGAGATCCAGGCCTTCGGGCGGCAGCAAGGCATTGGCAGTGAAATCCGGCGTGTGGCCGTTGATTGCCACCCGCTCCTCCAGATCGCTGCGCAGGCTATCGACCATTTGCTCGTCTTCGTCGTCGACGTAGCGGAATTTCTTCGGTAGCTCGTTCACGCCGATCACCCCGTACGGGTGCATGATCGCCATGCGCTCCACCAGGTTGGCCAGCTCACGGACGTTGCCCGGCCAGCCATGGCGGCACAGGGACATGATCGCCGCCGAATTGAAGCGGATCGAACCGCGCTTTTCGTGCTCCATGCGCGAGATCAGCTCGTTCATCAGCAACGGGATGTCTTCGACCCGCTCACGCAGCGGCGCCATTTCGATCGGGAAAACGTTGAGGCGGTAATAGAGGTCTTCGCGGAAACTGCCGACCTCGATCATGCTCTCGAGATTCTTGTGCGTGGCGGCAATGATTCGTACATCGACGCTCTGGGTCTTGTTGCTGCCCACGCGTTCGAAGGTGCGCTCCTGCAGCACTCGCAGCAGCTTGACCTGCATCGGCAACGGCATGTCGCCGATTTCGTCGAGAAACAGCGTGCCGCCGTTGGCCAGTTCGAAACGCCCGGCGCGGCTGGTGATCGCGCCGGTGAAGGCACCCTTCTCATGACCAAACAGCTCGCTCTCCAGCAACTCGGCCGGGATCGCGCCGCAGTTGACCGGCACGAACGGCGCTTCGCGGCGCTTGGAGTGGTAATGCAGGTTGCGCGCGACCACTTCCTTGCCGGTGCCCGACTCGCCCAGGATCAGCACGCTGGCGTCGGTATCGGCGACCTGCTGCATCATCTGGCGCACATGCTGGATCGCCCGGCTGGTGCCGACAAGGCTGCGGAACAGGTTGGGTTCGCGATGCCGGCCGCGCTCGCGAGCCTGATCGTACATCTCGCGATAAACCTGCGCGCGATGCAGCGAATCGAGCAGCTTGCTGTAGCTGGGCGGCATTTCGAGCGTGGAAAGTACCCGTCGGCGCTGGTCTTCAGGCAAGTCAAGGGAAGAATTTTCGCCCATTAACAAAACCGGAAGGAACTCATCCCAGGTTGAGAGTGTCTTTAGCAAGCCCAAAAGCGTTGCGGGAGCATTCACGGTCCCGATAAGGACACAAATGACTTCACGACTGGACGACAAAGAGCCGACGGCCTGCTGCCAGTCATGGCTTCCGCAGGGTAAATTTTCTTCGCCAAGAAAATTTAAGATCACCGCCAAGTCGCGGCGGCGGACGCTATCGTCATCGATCAGGAGAATTTTGGTTTCACGCCACATGCAATAGCAACTTCCCTAGTCAACCCAATGCCCGAAATTAGGGGGCAAGCTAGACGCTTGCAGACTTGTCATGCCTGTAGACGCCTTAAATCTGTAAACAGCTACTAGTTAAGTCAAAAAACCGTGCACAGTCAAATTTATGGCGCAACGGGCTCGGATTAACTGAGCATTAACCGAACAGATGGTAAACCTTTGCCGCGTTCTGTGCTTGATGGATCTGTTGCATCTCGTCGACGATCGCCTGACGCTCCCCCGTCGCCGCCTCCAACAATTGCCGATATACCCCCAGCAACTCCTCAAGATTTGTCCGCAAGGCTGCCTCATCCACCTGAGGCTCGCCCAGGACGTCTTCCATGCAGGAACGGCAAGCCAGGTCCAATTGACCGATGGCCTCCCAGTTACGCTCGGCCAGGGCATCGACCAAGGCATCACGGGTTTGTTCGATTCGCTGCAGGACAAGACTCATGAGAGCACTCCTTAGAATTGCGGACCAGGTGTGGCAATGGCATCCCAGCCTTCCTTGACCGTGCGAAGCAGACCGGCGACTTCGTCGAGGATCTTCGGATCGGCCTTGACGTTGGCTTCAGCCAGACGTTTCATCATGTAAGCGTAAAGAGCATCCAGCTCAGCGACCGACTCGGCCTGGTTTTCCAGATCCAGGCCTTCACGCAAACCACCGACGATGCCGATGGCCTTGCTGATCAGGATGCCTCTGTTTGCAATATCCTTACGCTCCAACGCGCCCTTGGCCTGGGCGATGCGGTCCAGCCCGCCTTCCATGAGCATCTGCACAAGACGATGGGGACTTGCTTCGGAGGTTTGCGCTTGGGCGCCAATCTTCTGGTATTGGCGAAGGGCCAACATCGGATTCATGTTCTACCTCATCAAAAATCTTCGGTTCGTATAAACAGCGTATCGACGCTGCGTCAAAAAACTTTAGGTCGAAAAGCCGAAAGCCCGGAACGTTGTCAAAACGTTGCCGGGCTTTTTTTCGTCAGTCGAAATCAGCTGTTTTTCTGTTGTGCCGCCATCGCCTCGAACATCGAGGTGATGTTGCTGGCAGTGGCCTTCAGCTTGCCGACCAGGGTATCCATATCGTTGTACTTTTTAGTCAGCACATCGGTCAGGGTCTCGACCCGACGATCCAGAGCCTCCTGATCGTTCTTCAAGCGGGTCTGGGTCCTGGTCAGCGCCGTGGTCCGCTGATCGAGGACGCCACCGGTCTGGGTGAAGGGGTCGATCACCTTGCCCATGCGCTCCAGCAGGCCGTTGGTACCCGTGAACAACGTCTGGACTTCACCGCTGAGCTTTTTATCGTTCATCGCTTCGGTGAATTTAACGCTATTGAAGTTCAGCGCCCCCGTCTTCTGATCGGTGGTAATACCCAACTGGGCCAGCGAAGTCAGCTTGTCGCCAGCGCCGGTTTCAGACAAGGGCGTTCGAATCGCCGCCAGCAGCGAGCGAGGCAACGCGTCACCGGTCAATTTTGCCGGCACCGTCAGCTTCCCATCATCGTCGAGCGACGGCTTGGTCAGTGCGGTGATGCTATTGGCGATCGCGTTATAGGCATCGACGAATTTCTGGATCGAGGCTTTCAGGCCATCGTTGTTCGGCGCCACGGTAACGGTTGAACTGGCGCTCGGTCCGCCACTGAGCAAGTTCAAGGTCAACCCGGAAATCGCCGTGCTGACCGTATTGCTCTTGCTGGTCAGCAGCATGCCATCGACGGTGAAGCTGGCATCCTGGGCCAGGGCACCGATGGCGCCCGCCGAAGTGGCCGTCAGCGCAGCACCGCCAGCACCCACGACGTTCGTCCCATCGATCTCCAGCCCCGCGATGCCGCTTACCGAGATATCGGAACCGGCGCCGGTCGTGCTTGAACCCAGCACCAGGCGCGAACCGAAAGAGTCGGTGATGATGTTGGCACTGAAACCCGCAGCCTTGAGTGAAGTGTCGGCATTGATCGAGTCGCGAACCGATTGCAGGGTCGCACCGGCCCCCACATTGAGGTTGTAGTTGACGCCGTTCTGCGCGATGGTCAGCGTGCCGCTCGGGATGGCACTGCCAGTACCGCCAGCAAAGGCCGCCGAGGTGACCTTGGAAGCCGTCGCGATATTGTTGACCTTGATCGCATAGGTCCCGCCCACCGCCGAGTTGCTGGCGGTGGCCGTGAGCACTGTCGGGGCAGAGGATGTCGCAGCAAAACCCGAGAATTGCGGAGTCGTTGTGCTGGACAAGTCCTTCATCGCGGTATTGAAAGCCGCCAACAACGACTTCAGGGTACCCACCCCGGAGATACTGTTGGAAGTCGTCGTCGTCGCTCGGGTGATCTGACCTTGCTTGGCGGCCTTGTCGGAGTCGACCAGCGCCTTGACGATCGCGGTGGTATCGAGGCCAGAGCCTAGACCCAAGCCAGGTAGAATTGGACTTGCCATGTGGGACTCCCTTCAGTGTGTCGCCGGCCTTTTGACCTTTACAACGCCCAAAAGAACATAACAACAAAATTCGTGCCGGTTGTCAGGCTTCGGCGCTGAACAACAAGCTGTTTGCATCATTCAAACTGTTGGCCAGCTTCAGAACTTCTTCGTTCGGGATCTGGCGAATCACTTCACCGGAGCCGCTGGCAATCACTTTGACCACTACTTTGCCTGAAGGCTCATCAATAGAGAACTCCAGGTTGCGCTTGACCGACTGAACGAACTTCTCGATTTCCTGAACGGCCTTCTTGAGTTTGTCCTGCTCGGCGGCAGCGTCTTTAGGAGCTTCCTTGACCGGAGTCACGGTAGCAACCTCGGCTTGAGGCTTCTCCACTGGCTTGTCGACCACTGTCGGTGCCGGCTTCGCCGCTGGATAAGACAAGTTCAGCTTCACGCTCATATCCATGTCCATCACCTCTTGAACGGAAAAAGCGAGAGAGCACGCAAGCGCACTCCCCCGCTAAAACTCATCCAGCTATTACTGAAGCAGCTTCAGTACAGCGGATGGCAGTTGGTTGGCCTGGGCCAGAACCGAGGTAGACGCTTGCTGCAGAGTCTGCTGCTTGGTCAGTTGTGCAGTTTCAGCAGCGAAGTCGGTATCTTGTACACGACCCAGTGCAGCACTGGCGTTTTCGTTGATGTTCTGCAGGTTGGAGATGGTGCTGGCGAAACGGTTTTGTGCAGCACCGAGGTCAGCACGGGCACTGTTGATGGTGTCGATCGCGCTGGTGATTGCGTCCATGGCGGCCGAGAAGTTGGTTTCAGCAGTAGCGCTGTCGGAACCAACGATGGTGATTGCCGAGTCAACACCCAGGGCTGCGGCGTCGAAGCTGGCGCTCAAGGTCAGCGAGATCTGGTTGTCAGAACCGGTGTTCGAACCGACCTGGAAGGTCATGGTGCTGGCGGTACCGTCGAGCAGGTTCTTACCGTTCAGGTTGGTGCTGTTGGCGATACGGGTCAGTTCGTCGCTCATCTGCGAGAACTCTTTGTTCAGAGCGACACGGTCGGTTGCGCTGTTGCTATCGTTACGGGACTGGATGGCCAGTTCACGCATACGTTGCAGAATGTTGGTTTGCTCCTGCATCGCGCCTTCAGCGGTCTGCGCCATGGAGATACCGTCGTTGGCGTTTTTGATCGCCATGGTCTGACCGCGGATTTGCGAGGTCATGCGGGTAGCGATCTGCAGGCCGGCGGCGTCGTCTTTGGCGCTGTTGATTTTCAGGCCGGAAGACAAACGGGTCATCGAAGTGGAGAGAGCGTCGGAAGCCCGGTTCAGGTTCTTCTGAACGTTCAGCGATGTGGTGTTGGTGTTTACTGTTAAAGCCATGACGAATTCCTCGTTGGTTGGGTACTGCGGCTTCCGGCCCTTGGCAACCGCCGGGGTGTGGCCTAGAGAACCTTCGTAATAGTTATCGTCGGATTGGGAACTTGCTTGAGGGCTTTTTTCAAAATATTTGCTAGCAGACTGCCACCCCTTGCAAAACAAGGGTTTAGCGGCGAGTAAAGGCCCAAAAAATGGCGTCAAGAAACCGCAGGACAAAGTCACGGGCAAAAAAATAGCGCCACAGGCCAGCCTGAAGCGCTATTGGGAAAAACGTAATTCGGTCAATCGCGATAAAGAATCGCCGAGCCCCACGACAGGCCCACACCGAAACCGCTGATTGCCACGCGTTTCCAGTCAGCATCCAGAACGTGCTTTTCCAGCAGCAGCGGAATGCTCGACGACACGGTATTGCCGGTCTCGACCATGTCCTTGATGAACTTCTCAGGCTCACCCTCGAAACGCCGCGCCACGGCATCGACAATCGCCGCGCTGCCCTGGTGGATGCAGAACGCATCGATATCACTGGCTTGCAGTGACGACTCGTCCAGCAATTCGTGCAAATGAGCGGGCACTTTCAACAAGGCAAAGTTGAAGACCTGGCGACCGTTCATGAAAAACACCCCGTCGCTGACCTTAAGGTGTGGCGCGCCGGAACCATCGGTGCCGAACTTGGCCTTGCCCAACTGCCAGGTCGCGTCGTCGGCCATCCAGGTGGCCGTGGCGGCGTCACCGAACAACATGGTGGTGTTGCGGTCTTCAGGATCGACGATCTTCGAATACGGGTCGGCGGTGACCAGCAGCCCGTTCTTCAGCCCTGCGGCCTCCATGAAGCCTTTCAGGGCATAGATGCCGTATACGTAGCCCGAGCAGCCCAGCGATATATCGAACGCCGCCACATGGGTCGGCAGCCCGAGTTTGTCCTGCACGATGGCGGCAGTATGCGGCAACCCCTCTTCATCACCGTTCTGGGTGACAACGATCAACGCGTCGATAGATTCGCGCGAAAGCTGCGGGTTGTTGGCGAACAATGCATTCACCGCCTCGACACACAGGTCCGAGGTCTCCTGGTCAGCGTCTTTGCGCGGCAGGAACGCCGAACCAATCTTGCCAAGGATGAATTCTTCATCCTTCTCGAATTTGGCACCCTGAGCGTAGTTATCCACACCAGCGGTCGGCACATAACTCGCTATGCTTTTTATGCCAATCATCATGGCTTCCCGATCATGTACTGCGACTAGGTTCACCCCCAAAAGCTCAGGGGCGCTTCAAAATAGTTGATTTTCCAAGGGGCGGACGCCTTGTCCAGCAAACGAACAGGCCTCCACTCCGGGGAATACAATACAGTGAAGATGCACTTTATGACCTATGCGTCACGCCGTTTTGTTCTGGAAAGGCATTTTTTCATGACAAACGAAGCCATGTCATTTCCCGCGACGGTATTGGACACTGGACAGGAATCTTGAGGATGGCGGTGCAATTGGGCAAGAACGCCGGCAGTTTTACCTGCCGGCGTCAATGGAACGCCTCGCAAGGCGGAGTTATACCAGCAATTCGGTCCAGGGTACGTTGCGCACCGGCCCCAGGGTAAAACCAGCACCTTGCAACGCCAGGTTCCCATTGTAGAAACGATCCTGGGCGAGTGCCTCGAACCACTTCTCACGCAGCGCCGCACGCGCCTGCGGCGTACTCGCCAGCACGCCGGACTGGATTACCTGCACGTGTGGCGTCCATACCGTCAGGTACCCGGCCTGGCCGACTCGGAGGCACAGGTCCACGTCACCCAAGGCCGCGTCGAACAAATCGCTGTCTATGCCGTCAGCAGCATTGAACAACTGCTTGGAAATCATCAAGCAGGCAAAAGACACCGCCGAGCAATTCTGCTCGACGACCAACCGGTTCATGTAGCCTCTGGCGGTCTTCGGCTCGCCGATGAAAGCCGAGCCAACGACGTCATTCAAGCCCAGGATCAGGCCGGCCTGGGTGATACGGCCATCGCGTTCGGTCAGCTTGGCACCGACCACGCCCACTTCCGGACGCAAGGCCTGATTGAGCAACGATTCGATCCAGTTGACGTTGAGCACTTCGCTGTCCGCCGCCAGGGTAACCAGATATTCGCCCTTGGCTTCCTGGCTGGCAGCGTTGATCAAGGACCCGGTTGCCATGTCCGGCTCGATATCCAACAAGCGAACGCGACTGGCCTGGTGCCCCTGCCCCTGAAGCCAGGTGCGCAGCACGGCGCTGTCTGCCGCAACGGCGCCGAGCAATACCTCGTAGCGCTGATAGCGGGTGCGCTGCAGCACGCTGAGCAGGCAACGCTGTAGCGTCGGCAGATCGCCAACGCCATGGACGATGATCGACACCAGGGGGCGTTCGGCAAAGCGGTAGTCGATTTTGTGCGTGCCCGGCACGACCGCACTCACGTCAGCCTGATAACCCCGAACCGCCAGATGACGCAGCAATGTCTTGCGCTCATCGGCGTTATCTTCCACCGCAGGCGCCTGGCAAATCAGCAGGGGCTCATCCAGATGGGCAAGCCCCTCCAGGCCGTCCTGCTCGATCAAACGCAACAGCAGGTCGAACTCCATCGCGTTCCTGAACTCGCGCGAATAACCGCCGAGTCTTACCAATGTCTCGCGGCGTACCAGCCAATGACGGGCCATCAAGGCCGGGGAGCTTTGCAGCAAGTCAAGGTTGAACCCTGGTCGGAAGACATCGACCAGCGTCCCGTCAGGCTGGCGCTGGAACTCATCCATTGCCACGGCCTGGCACTGTGGAGCGGCCAGCAGTTCCACACCCGCGCGGAATAGGCCGCCCGGTGTCAATTCATCGCCGGCCTCGGCCATTACCATCCAGTCGCAATTGCTCTGGCTGACCACCTGATTGATTTTGTCGACGTAATTGCTTTCGTTGACCTTGACGAAATGCAGGACGTTCTGTGGCGTCGTCTCGGCGGGCAGGTCGCCGGTGGTAAACACGATGATCTTGAACGCCCGGCAATAGCCATTGATGATGCTGTCGAAAGTGGCCTGCATCTTGAAGACGTCGGCGTCCAAATCCAGGATCAAAATGCCAAACGTCGGGCCACCGTTGCGAGCGGCCAGGTACTTGGACACTTTCCGGGCTTCACTGGCGCTCGGTTCACGCGCCTCGAGCCAGCGCAGCAATTGACCGGAGCGCGTGACGTCGAACAACCTCGCGGTATTTTCAAACGCCGCCGCCTTGAGCCGTTGTTCCCAGGCCTGGAGCATTTGCACGTAGCGCTTGTCACCCTTGGCCCGCATGACCTCGAGCAGTTGCTTCACCAGATCCTGGTTGAAGGCATAGCTCAGGAAAGCCCTTGCTAGCTGTTCATCAAGAGGCTCGGCGCTGGTGTTGCGCTGGGGGCGAGACTGCTCCTTCTGCTTGAGCATGACGGCTTCCAGTTCCTTCAACTGCACCTGCCCGCTTGGCGCCGCATGAAGCAGGAATTCCAGCGAAGTGAGCACGTCGAAAAAAGCCTGGCTATAAAATGGCAACTCAACGTATTGCGTCGGTTCGAAACGACGAACCGGTTCGCCACGCCGCGAATCCCAGGTTGACTCGAACAGTTTCCCAGCCTGTGGCACCGAACGCTCGACCAGCTTCTTGAGTATGGCCCGGGCATGTTCCCGCGCCGAAGCAGCCGCGCTAAAGGCGTTGGCCAGCATCGTGCTCATGCGTTCCTGTTCAGCGACTGCTCGCAAGTCCTCGGTACCAGGCGCCATGCCAACCGGGTTCCGTGGCTTCGCCACGCGACTACGCTCGTGTACACCATAAGGAATGTCCAGCAAGCGAACCTTTGCATCCGTCACCAACCCAAAGCAATGGCCGGCCTCCTGCAACCGCGAATCAAAACCTGTGGGCAACGAAGCGTAACTGCGCCGCAGGGTTTCAGTGCGCGTGAGTGCGCTCACCAGTGACGGGCAATCCTCGGCAAACACGGCGAGCCGGGCTTCGGCCGATGCGCCGGAATAATCTTCACAACCCTTGCGATCGAGCAGGTAATAGTCGACACGGTCGGCATGGGCCTCGAACGCCAGGCTGTAGCCTTGGCAGGCGCCGTATTCAGCGTGTGCTTCGAGGAAACGCAACGATTGTTCGAGCGCTTGGGGCAGCAGGAAACTTTCGGCATCCGTAATCGCCAGGTAAGGCGTGGCAACTCGCTCGACGGCCTGGCGAACCTTGTCGCCGAAACCTTCCGCCGTGGGAGCGTGCAGGTATTGCACACTGGGGAATGCTGCCGTGATCTCAGCATCGATCGCGCTCGATGAGTCGATCACCAGCACCGCGAACGAACTGTCGCGGTAGTGGCGCAACGCCCGCCGCAAGGCAGTCGACTGGTCGTGGGCGAGCAGCACCAGGGTAAACCGTTCATTCAACGGCGCAGTCGATCCTGTTGGAACATTGCTTTGCATATTCATTCCTTAACAAGTGGGTGGCCGCATCAGCGACACCGGAAGTCTCGCGGTTGAAACTCATCAATCCGGTAGCCAACCATTGGCCCAGTACTGCAGGTTATCGCCGCGCAAGATAAAGTCGCGCAGCACCACTTCACGTAATTCGTCGCCCATCCGGTAGCTGGCAATCGGATCCGCCAGGTGCATACGGATTGCCTCCAGCCATTCTTCGGCGCTGTTGGTGAGGATCCGGGTGCAAGGCAGGTGTCCCCGATAAGCTTCGGTATCCGAACAAATGACCGGATAACCGCACGCACCGTATTCCAACAGGCGAAGGTTGCTTTTGCAGTCGTTGAAAATATGGAATTCCAACGGCGCCAAGGCCAAGTCGAGATTCAGGCTGGCAAGTTTTGCCGGATACAGCGCCAGGCTCACGCCAGGATGGAACTCATGGATATAGGGCTTGAGCAAATCCGGACACATGCCAAAGAAAACCCATTCGACTTCGTCGGCCAATTCCCTAACCACATCGGCAATGAGCTCCAGGTCGCCACGGTGGCTGGTGCCGCCACCCCAACCGATACGCGGCTTGCTGGAGGTTGCACGCTGGCTTCTGAGCTGATTCCACAGGCCGGCAGCCAGCATGTTCGGCACCACGCGGATGTCGTGGTGCATGCTCGACAAAGCGTCTGCCAACGGATGGGTGGACACCACCACCCGATCACACAGGCCGATCCCCTGGCGCAGCAAGTCCTCAAGGTTGTCCGGCATGTTTCGGCGGTGTTCGTTTTTTTCCGGGACCCTGGCGATGTAGTCATCCAATTCGTAGATGCGCATGGCGTTGGAGTAAGTCTTGACTTGAGTGATGTCCTTGAACTTACCCACGTTATAGCGACCCTGAAGGATGATCACATCCGGTGACTGGCGCTCGATGTCGATGATCGAGGGCGTATCGTAGGCAACACGCCCCACGATTCGCCCAGCCGCTTCCAGTTCGAATAACGGTTGGCTGACCCGGTAATGCCCCACCGCCGAGGTATTGACCGCCAGCCCGAGGATCGAGGGTACGTTGCGGGTGATCAACGGATTCCATCCGGTGCGTGGTCCGGGTTCAAGACTGAAGCTTTTCCCGGTCAGGGTCAGGTTACGGTTGTAGGCCGGATCGTTGGCGATCCTGGGCAACCAGCGCTGATAAAACGCCTCTTGTTCGTGCTCCAGCCTCTGTTTCCACGAAGGATCACGACTCGCTTCCACGCCAACCGCCAGCACGACATCACTGTACGGCGTGGTGACGATCAGGTAACCGTTTTTTCCGACCTGCTGGCATAACTCCAGAGAGTTGATGCGCTGCGTTGTGATCGACTCATCGAACCCACCGGCCTCCTCCAGCACCTGTTTGCGCAGCAACAGGCAGTGATCGCCGACAGCGCTCCAGTTCTGCGCCGTCTGCAAGCGTTGCATATAGCCGCCAGACGTTACCGATTCGTTGACGAAGGCCCTGCCCGCCAACCCACCCAGCCCCATGATCATGCCGGAGTCGATGACCCGGCCTTGCTGGTTGAGTGTGCGAGGCCCCACGATACCGACCTCGGGGCGTTGCCCATGATTGAGCAGTTCCTCCAGCCAGGCGGCTTCCAGCACGATGCAATTGGGGTTGAGCAACAACAGGTATTCGCCGCGGGCATGCTGTGCGGCGAAATTGCGGATCACCGCTTCGCTGCCGCTTCCCGGGTGCAAGAATATTCGCAACTTTTCACTGCCCAGCTCGGCCATGGCCCGCAGCCAATGCTGCAGCTCGGCGTTTTCACTGGCGTTATCGACAATGATGATTTCGTAGTGCGGATACGCGGTCGTGCTGATCAGGCTGTTGACGCAACGCTCCAGCGCGCTCAGGTCATCCTTGACGCTGATGATGATCGACACCAGTGGCCGCTCGGCGAACAGGTATTCGATGCGCGGGATCAACGCCAGGAGCGGCCCCGGGTGAAGCCGGTGCGGCACGCCGATACGCTGTAGATGAGCGCCGATCAGCCCGGCGTTTTGCTCGATGACTTGCGGCAACGACAGCCACTGGGCAAACGAAAACGTCGACTCGACCTGGACTTCCGGAATGTGACCGATGACCTGCGGCCCATCCGTCTCCACCAGTCGCCAGATCAAGTCATGGGGCGCCAATTCGCCCAGGCTCGGATCGAACCCACCGGAGGCCAGGAATCGGGCACGCTCGAAAGCCAGTGTCCGACCAACATAGGGATAACCGCGCATCAGATCGAGATTGAAGTCGGGCTTGAAGATCGGCTCCACCGACTTGTCATCCACCAGCGCACCTTCATCGCTATAGAGACAGGCAGCCGCTGGCGAGCTGACAATCCGGTCGGCCATTATCAGGAGCGCGGACTCGGTCAAGCGATCGCCGGCACGCAGCAGGTAAAACCAGTCGGCGCCGTCCAGTTGAGGCAACAGCCCATTGAGCTGCTGCGCCCAATCAGCTTGCAGGCCAAGGCGCAGGACATGGTTGTCCACCGCCTGGCGACCGTTGGACAGCAGCAGCACCGATTCGCAGGCATAGGCTTGGGCTGCGATACTCTGTAGGGTAATACCCAACGCATGAGGATCGTCCTGCTCATCGATGATGACGGGAACGATCATCGGCCGATAGGCCCAGCGGGCGATTTGCCGGGACAAGACTTGCTTGCGCAGTGGACTGAAACGTCGACACGTCAACCACTGTGCATAAAGGTCTGCGTAGCTTTCGATATCAGTGCCGACTTGCGAGCCGATGACGCCCTGCCGAGTCGCAATGACCGAGTAGACGTTGATTTCCTCCCACTCGGGCGCGTCCGGCTCCTTGGGCTGCCCCAACGACTGGTAACGCACCCAGCCGCTGGCCGGCGCCGGCTCGCCGCTGCGCTGGGCCAGCATTTCCTTGAGCCATGTCAGTTCCACCGTGGCCGCCTCAAGCATCTTGAACTGAAGCCCCAGGCGCTCCGGATGCAACCGCTGGCCGCTTCCCTCGGCGTAAAGCTGGACCAGATTACCCCGGCGCAACAGGCAGATAAACAAGGCAAAATCGAGCACTGCCTCGAAGCCTTCGCCGGGTCGCGCCAACGCTGGCAACAAGGCCTCGACATCTGCGCGGCGCATCAAGGCGCCACTCAAACCGCCGAGAATATTACGGGTGGTTTTTTCAAAGTACGCCAGCATGTCATTGCCGTTGAACAGCGCATCGAATTGCGTGATGCCCGTGTTTTCAACACGGACCGGCAAGGCATAGTTGTCTGCATCGATTAAATGATGCTTGTTGATCACCAGCGATACTTGCGCATGCTCCTGCAGGATGGCCGCCTGCTGACTGACGCAGTGCGCCAGCAACTGGTCGTCATCGCACAGGAACTTGATGTACTCGCCCCGCGACTCGTCAAGGCAGCGCAACAGGTTCTGTTGGAACCCCAGCCGAGTCGGGTTGCGCAGGTAGCGCACCGCCACATTGGCGCCAACGCTTAGTTCCTGGACGATCCGCTCGATTTCATCGCTGCGGCAATCGTCGCAGATGACAATCTCCAGGTTCTCGTAGGTTTGCTCGAGCGCACTTAGCAAGGCGAAACGGAAAAAGCGTGGACTGAACGCGGGGATGGCAATGCTGACAAGAGGAGCTGATTTCACACGCATGGCTCTCAACCGACGGGCGTCAACTCAGGCGAGAGCAGGACGTCCTGAATCGTATAAAGGAACGGGTCAGGGACCGCTTATAGCGTCACGGTCCCTGCCCTGGATCAGATTTTGTTGAACAATCCCAATTGAGTGATTTTGCTGAACGCCAACTGCGACGCCTGCAGCATAGTCTGCTGCAAGGTCAGGCGCGTCATCACTTCGGCCGGATCGGAATCACGAATCGCCGACTGGGTCTGTGAGTTGGCGAGGACAAAACTCTGATTGGTATCGCTCTGGGTATCGAGTGACTGGCCACGTCCACCAACCGAACTCAATGCGCTGGTCAAATGGTCAGTGCCGCTGGCCAGGTTACCCATCGCTGAAGCCAGTGCCGCGTTCAGCTTCTGGCCGGCGATGTGGTCGCCATCGACCGGAGTGTTCAACGCAGCCCGCAACTGGTTCACGGTATCCAGGATGTTTTGCGTCTCGTGTGTGTTGACCGCGATGCTGAATTGATCGTTGGCGGCCGGGGCACCGTTGAGCGTGAAACTCACGCCGGATGCGGTGGCGACGTTGCCCGCCAGAGTGCCGCTGGACACCGGCTTGCTGTCGGCGGTCAGTGGCGCGGCGTACAGGTCGAAATCGGTGGCACTGGTGAACTTCAGCACCGCCGACCCCGTCGGGAAACTGGCATGGTAGGCCACCGGATCGGTGATTTGGCTAGCGGTGATCTGCGTCGCGGTGGCGTTGCCCGGGCTACGGGCCGGGGTGAACGTATCGGGTTTGGCTGCCAGGGTGAACGTGTGGCCGGGCAACACTGTGCCTGCCACGTCGCCGGCTTGAAGGTTGACGTTCAAGGTCAGGTCGACGCCACGAAAGCTCACGGTCTGCCCGGGCTGGCTGTTGGGATCGATGACCCCGCCCTTGCTGGCTTCGGCTGTCACATCGTTGCCGCCCGAATCGGTGATTTTCAACTGGGTGCCACTGACAAACTCCACCGTGTACGGCTCGCCACTGCGGAACTGGCTGTTGTAGGTCACGCTGGACGACACTTGGCCGTTGGTCAACACAACGCGACCATCATCCACCGCCGGCGCGGTCATGGTGACTTGGCTGCGGCTGGTGTTGACGGCTTGCTGGAACGCTTCCCAGCCGGTGCTGTTGGTGGCCATCGACATGGTGTCGCCGATCGGCAGGTCAAGGGTGACCTGGTCACCGTTATAGCTGTAGGTGCCGTCGTCATTGCGGGTGAACGGTACGACATCGCCTTTGGAACCGGCAAAGATGTATTTGCCGTTTTCATCCTTGGTGTTCATCAGGCTCAGCAACTGATCTTCGATCGAGCCCAATTCCGAAGCGACCGCTTTACGGTCTGCGTCAGTGTAAGCGGCGTTACCGGCACTCACGGCCAATTCCTTGGCGCGCTGCAACACGTTGCCGATGCTGGTCATGACCGCTTCGGTCGTGCCCAAGGTCGCCTTGATGGTGGTGACGTTGGCTTCATATTGGGAAAGCATCGAAGCCTGGTTGCCCAACTGCAGCAGACGCGAAGCGCCCACCGGATCGTCGGCGGCGGTGTTCACACGCACCAGGCTGCTGGCTTCTTCGCTGGTCTTGACCACCTTGGAGAAGTTTTTCTGGTAGTTCGCAGCCGAAGATTCGTAAAACTGCGAGGTAGAAATGCGCATGGGCTACGGCTCCTTAAAGACTGCTGATCAATGTGTTGAAGATTTGCTGCGCCGCCTTGATGATCTGCGAAGACGCCGTGTAGTACTGCTGGAACTTGACCAGGTTGCCGGTTTCTTCATCCAGGTCCACGCCCGACAACGAGTCGCGGGCGCTTTTGGCGTTATCCAGGATCGCACCGGTGGCGGCGCTGTCGAGCTTGCCCTGGGCGGCCTTGGCGCCGACGCCTTCCACCAGCTTGCCGTAGGCATCGTTCAGGGAAATACCCTTGCTGCTGGAACCGGTGTCCACGGTCTTGGCGGTCTGCAAGCCGGCCAGGACGGTGCCGTTACGGTTGTCCAGGCTACCGGCCTGGCTGAGGCTGATATTGATGGAGGCACCGTTGGACGGAGCACCGGCTATGGACATGTCGAACGCGACGGTACGCTGCACCGGCGGTACGGACGAATCCATGATCGGGTTGCCGCTGGCGTCCTTGAGCGGAACGCTCAGGCTCAGGGTGTTGCTTTCGCCGGGCTTGATCGTCCCGCTGCTGATCGGGGAGCCCTTGGCATCGAGCAGTTGGTAGGCCTGGCTGGTGCCATCGGCGGACGTCGCGCCGAACACCACCTTGACCGGCATGGAGTTCTTGATGCCGTTCTGGATGATGGTCGTGGTGGCGGCATCGTAGATGTCCAGCTTGGTGGTCATGCTCGGCTGGCCGCTGGCCGGGATGGTCAGCGTACCGCTGCCGCCAGGCACGATGGCAGCGCCCAGCGGCGCGGCAATCGCCAGCCGCTTGGAGTCGGTCATCTCGGTCTTGATGTTGGCCGCCTCGTTGCGGGTCGGCGTGAGCTTGAACGAGTCGCCGGCGGCGGCGGTGCCGTTGGCAAAGGTCATCGAGAAACCGTCGATCACCGGCGGCGGCGTGGTCGCGGTGTTGAACGCGCCCATCGAGGTGCCGTCGGGCAGGCGCTGGACGGTGTAGTCCGTGCCGCTGGTGAACGTCACCTTGTAGTCGTTGGTGGTCAGCTTGCCGGAGTCTTTGATGGCGATGTTGAAGTTGCCGGATCCGGCACTGTTGTTCAACGAGGCAACGCTGCGCTGGCCGATCTGCGCGGCGCTGTTGATGTTGCTGAACAGGTTGGCGCCAAAAGCCCCGTTCATGTCGATGCCCGAAGCCTGGATGCTGTTCATCTGGTCGGCGACCACCAGGGCCACGCGGCCCAGCTCGTTCATGGCCGGGTCGAGCACGGTACTGCGGTAGCGCATCAGGCCACCGATCTCGCCACCGGTAAGCACCTGGGTGAGGTCCATGGAGCTGGAACCACTGTTGAGCTGGATGCCCATGCGTCCCGGATCGTTCTTGTCCGGCACCGCTTCCAGGGTATTGACGATATTGCCCATCACCAACGGTTGGCCGGAGCCCAGGTAGATGTCCAGGCTGCTGCCGTTCTCGACGACCTGGGTGCCGGTAAAAGTCGAGAGCTGGCGAATGGTTTCGCTGCGGGCATCGAGCAGATCGTTGGGGGCGCCACCGGCGTTGGAGACTTCAGAGATTTTCTTGTTCAACTGCGCAACAGTGGCCGCCAGGTTATTGACCTGGTCGACCATGTTCGACAAGTTGCCATTGATGTTCTGGCTCTGCTCCGTCAACTGGTTGGCAACCGAATTGAAACGGTTGCTCAGGGCTTGGGCATCGCTGAGCAGCAACTGACGGGAGGCATCGTCACCGGGCTTGGCGTTGACGTTCTGCACCGAGGCGAAAAACTTGGTCAGCGCGCCGTTGAGACCGGTACCGCTGTCGGACAACAGGGAGTCGAGCGGGGTGATCTGCCCCTGATAGGCCGCCGCGTCACTGTTGAGCGACGTAGTGGTTTTCAGTTGCGCTTCAAGGAAGGAGTTATACACCCGACGCACATCGGCCAAGGTCGTGCCGGAACCGATGAACACGTTGCCGTACTGGTTCGACGCCTTGGTGGTCTGCACGGTCTGCTGGCGCGAATAACCAGCGGTATCGACGTTGGCGATGTTGTTACCCGTGGTCACCAACGCAGTCTGGCTTGCTGACAGACCCGACATCCCTATATTGAGCAAACTCATGGTTCAGACCTTATAAAGTCGTGGTGGCGCCTGCGGAAGCGTAGTTTTGGTAACTCGTCATCTGCCGGGCTATGTTCGAAATCTTGCTGGCGTAGTGCGGATCAGTGGCGTAACCGGCTTTCTGCAACTCGCGTACAAACTGTTCCGGGTTATCGGCCGACTTCAACACATCTTGATAGCGACTGTTGCTTTGCAGCAGGTTGACCAAGTCGTGGAAACTGTCGCGATACGAGGCATAGGAACGGAACTCGGCCGTCTCCTTGACCATCGCGCCATTGCGGAATTCGCTGGTGATCGCCCGCGCCGAATCGCCCTTCCAATTGGCGCTGGCCTTGATGCCGAACAGGTTGTGGCTGCTGCTGCCATCGGGCTGGCGCATGACCGATTTGCCCCAACCGGTTTCCAAGGCAGCCTGGGCCACCAGGTAACGCGGGTCGACACCGATGCGGTCGGCGGCTTCCTTGGCCATTGGCAGCATGGCGTTGACGAATTCATCGGCATCGCGGAAGGCCTTGCGCGCCGGGGCCAGCGGTGGCTGGGCCACGGCACGACCATAGACCTGCATGTCGCCTTTGGGCTCGGCAGCCTTGAGCGCGGCCAGCCAGTCGCCATTGGCCAGTTCGCCGGTGGCCGGCTTGACGGCGGCGATGGTGCGATCCGGCAGCAGGTTCTGTTCGGGCACATCGGTATTGGCCGACGCCGAAGGCACCAGGCCGGCGAGCAGACGGTCAGCCAGTTTCGGCGGCAAGGCCAGGCGGCGCTGGTTGAGCAATTCCATGTCGTTGCGGTGGACACCCTCGGCCCCTTGCGGCGCACTCACGGCCCGCGACGCCCACAATGGACGTTGGCCGCTGGTACGCGACAATGGACCGTCAGTAGGCAGGGTCCCGGCAGCCACCGGTGTCGGCACCGGTGCCTTGGCGACCTTGTCCAGCGCCTCTTGTTGCTTGGCAGCCGACAACGTGGCCGCCTCACCGGGCGCCAGCGGTTTGTTCTTGGACATCTGGCGCAGCAGCACATCGGCCAGGCCGATACCGCCGCCCTCGCGGGACATGGAAACGGCCAATTGCTGGTCGTACATTTCCTGGTATTGCTTGGCCTCGGGCGTATTCATGGGGTTGTCCTTGCCCAGGGCCTCGGTGGCCGAACGCATGGACTTGAGCATTTCGCCGAGAAACAGCGACTCGAATTCCTGCGCCACTTTACGCAGGTTGCCGTCGCTGTTCTTGTCGCCAACCTTGAGCTGGTTCAAGCGGTTCAGGTCCGAGTAGGAACCCGAATCCCCGCTGATCAAAGCGCCCTTGCGCATATCCATGGCTCGCCCCTCAAATCACGATCAGGTCGGCTTGCAACGCGCCGGCCTGCTTCAAGGCTTCGAGGATCGCCATCAAGTCGCCCGGCGCCGCGCCGACCTGGTTCACCGCCCGGACGATTTCATCCAGGGTGGTGCCCGGGCCGAACTTGAACATCGGCTTGGCTTCCTGTTCGGCATTGACCCGCGAACGCGGGACCACGGCGGTCTGGCCGTTGGACAGCGGCCCCGGCTGGCTGACGATCGGGTCTTCGGTGATGGTCACCGTCAGGCTGCCGTGGGTCACGGCAGCCGGAGATACCTTGACGTTCTGGCCGATCACGATGGTGCCGGTGCGCGAATTGATGATGACTTTCGCCACCGCCTGGCCCGGATCGACCTCAAGGTTTTCCAGGATCGACAGATAGTCGACTCGCTGGCTCGGATCCAGCGGCGCAGTGACGCGGATCGAGCCACCGTCAATGGCCTGGGCCACGCCCGGGCCAAGCATGTCGTTGATCTTGTCGACGATGCGCTTGGCGGTGGTGAAGTCGGAACGGTTGAGGTTCAGCGTCAGGCTGTTGCCCTGGTTGAAACCGCTCGGCACCGAACGCTCTACCATCGCACCACCAGGGATTCGACCCGCCGACGGAACGTTGACGGTGATCTTCGAACCATCGCGCCCCTCGGCATCGAAACCACCCACCACCAGGTTGCCCTGGGCGATGGCGTAGACGTTGCCGTCGATACCCTTGAGTGGCGTCAGCAGCAAGGTGCCGCCGCGCAGGCTCTTGGAGTTACCGATGGACGAGACGGTGATATCCACCTGCTGGCCAGGCTTGGCGAACGCCGGCAGATCGGCACTGATCGACACCGCCGCGACGTTCTTCAGCTGTACGTTGCCGGAACCGGCCGGCACCTTGATGCCGAACTGCGACAACATGTTGTTGAAGGTCTGCAGGGTGAACGGGGTCTGGGTGGTCTGGTCGCCGGTGCCGTTCAGGCCCACGACCAGGCCGTAGCCGATCAACTGGTTGGAACGCACGCCGGAAATGCTGGCGATGTCCTTCAAGCGCTCGGCCTGAGCGGTAAAGGCCGCCGACATCAGCAGGGCACCGATCAACAGCTGCTTAAGATTCAACTGGGCCACCTAGAAAGGGAACTTCGGGCTGAGGAAGAAACGGTCGAACCAACCCGGCTGACTCGCATCGGCAAAGGCACCGGTACCTGAGTAAGTGATACGGGCATCGGCTACGCGGGTCGAGGAAACGGTGTTGTCGGTGGCGATATCATCGGCGCGAACCATGCCGGCGATGCGCACCAGCTCGTCACCGGTGTTGAGGGTCAGCCACTTCTCGCCGCGCACGACGATGATGCCGTTGGGCAGCACATCGGCCACGGTCACGGTGATCGAACCGGTCAGGCTGTTGCTCTGGCCGGACTTGCTATCGCCCTTGGTGGCCCGATCAGAGTTGTACCCGGCGTTGAGGCTCAGGTCATTGCTCCCGATCGGGTTGTTGGTGGTCAGGCTGGAGCCGAACAGCGAGGTCAGGCCGACGCTGGTCTCGCTGGTCTTGTCGATCTGCGAGTTGGCGTTCTTGCTGGCCTGGGTCCGCTCGTTCAGGGTGATGGTGATAATGTCACCGACCCGGAAGGCCTTGCGGTCGCTGTACAGGTTCTGTTCGAAACCGGCCTGGTAGATCGAGCCATTGTTGGCCGCAGCCGGCAACGGCGTACGCGGCAACACCGGGGCGTAATACGGGTCATTGGGCCTGGGTGTCGGCGCGACACAGCCCGCGAGTGCGGTGATCCCACTCAGTGCCAGAACAGATGCGAAGCGTTTCATGACCCTACCTCTTGGTGTTGCAGGCGACCCTGGGGCCGCCCTGTCTACGTAATGACGGACGTTGCGACGCGATTACAGGTTCTGCGTAACGAACGAGAGCATCTGGTCGGCGGTGGAAATCACCTTGGAGTTCATCTCGTAGGCACGCTGGGTGGTGATCATGTTGACCATCTCCTCGACGGTGCTCACGTTGGATGTTTCCAGGGTGTTCTGCAGCGTGGTGCCGAAACCGTTCAGGCCCGGGGTGCCGACTTGCGGCGCGCCACTTGCGGCGGTTTCCAGGAACAGGTTGTTGCCCACCGCTTGCAGGCCGGCCGGGTTGATGAAGTCGGCGGTCTGCAGGTTGCCGATCACCTGGGCGGCCGGGTTGCCCGCCACGGTGATGGATACGGTGCCGTCACGGCCCACGGTAAAGGTCTGGGCATCGTTCGGGATGATGATGGCCGGCTCCAGGGCGAAACCGCTGGCGTTGACGATCTGGCCATTGGAGTCGAGGTGGAACGTACCGTCACGGGTGTAGGACGTGGTGCCGTCCGGCTGCAGGATCTGGAAGAAACCGCGACCGTCGATGGCCATGTCCAGCGGCTGCTCGGTGGTTTGCAGGCTGCCGGCGTTGAAGTTTTTCTGGGTGCCGACGATGCGTACACCGGTACCCACTTGCAGGCCCGACGGCAATTCGCTGTCCTGGGTCGACTGGGCACCAGGCTGGCGTTTTACCTGATACAGCAGGTCCTGGAACTCGGCGCGATCACGTTTGAAACCCGTGGTCGAGACGTTCGCCAGGTTGTTGGAAATGGTCGTCAGGTTGGTGTCCTGGGCGGACAGACCTGTTTTGGCAACCCATAGAGCCGGAAGCATTCGATTCTCCTCGTACGCCTGTTTTTCGGCGCGACGCTTTAATTAATGGTTAGATCTGCAAGACCCGAGCCATGGCCTCGTCGCCTTCTTTGGCGGTGTTCATCATCTTGACGTGAAGCTCGAACTGCTTGGCCAGGGCCAGCACCGAGGTCATCTCGTCCACGGCATTGACGTTGCTCGCCTCCTGGAAACCCGACACCAACTGCACGTTGGCATCGATGGGCGCCGGCTGGCCGTCCTTGGTACGGATCGAACCGTCCAGGCCCTTGGTCATGTTCTTGAGATCCGGGTTGACCAGCTTGATGCGGTCCACTTCAGCCATCACCCGCGGGCCTTCGCCCATGGCACGGATGCTGATGGTGCCGTCCTGGCCGATTTCGATTTTCTGCTCGGGCGGCACGGCGATCGGACCGCCGTTGCCCATCACTGGCATGCCGTTGCCGGCCCGCAGCACGCCCAGGGCGTCGACGTTGAGGCTTCCTGTGCGCACGTAGCTTTCGCCGCCGTCAGGGTTCTGCACGGCCATCCAGCCTGGGCCGCTGACCGCGACGTCGAGGTCACGACCGGTTTCCACCAGCGCCCCCGGGGTGAAGTCCGTGGCAGGCCGTTCGGACAGGGCAAAGGCCCGCGCCGGAAAGCTGTCGCCAAACACCGGCATCGAGCGAGCCTGCTCCAGGTCTTTCTGAAAACCATTGGTGGAGATGTTCGCCAGGTTGTTGGCATGGGCCCGTTGCGCCAGTGCGTTCTGGCTGGCGCCGGTCATTGCCACATAAAGGTACTTGTCCACTGTCGTTCCTCTGCATGCCGGACGTTTGCCGCCCACTGCTGTGTTGCACAGCCTTAAGCAATTTGCAGACCAACTTTTTTCTGGCGCCACAGAGGCCGGCAAACAAAGGGCTGAGGGGTGGGCGAGGGGATTGTGGAAATGTATCGAAGACGAAAAACCGGCGGTGTCCTGCCGGTAAGTGGCAAGTGTCAGCCTTTGATCGCTCCGACTCCAACGCGCTATGGCGTGGCCTGCGCGAGCAGACCACGGGTGGTCGGGTTGATCATTCAGGCGGCAGGGGCCACTCCCCTGTCGCCTCTCTCAGTTCTCCGTCAGCTGGGCAACCATCCCTGAACCCAGCGTGCCGCATAGGCATCGTCGAAGACCCAGTTGTCCAGTACTTGCTCGCGCAAGCGCTCGGCCTGCTGCCGTGAGGCGTGACGATCAGCCAAGTGCTCATTGATCGCCTCCAACCATTGCCCTCGGCTGTCAGCGACACGCGTGATGACGAGATCACCCAGGCAACCGACGGTATCGCTGCCGATCACACTGTAGCCGCAAGCGCCATACTGCAGACAATGAAGCAAGCTGGCACCTTCGTCGGTCTGGCCGAAGCCTTGTGGCGCGAGGACTATATCCAGATTGAGGCCGGCCATGGCATCGGGATCGCCGTGAACGTCGTCATGAACCTCGCTGGCGAGCGCTTGCAGATACACCGGCACATCGCCCCAGAGTACCCACTCCACTTGACCGGCCAGTGCTTGCATCAACTCAAGGATCAACGGCTGGACAAAGGGCTGCGCCGGGTCGATAGCGCAGCCTATGCGAGGGATGCCAAACGTCTGGCGCCCATTGGAGAGATTGCGCCATCTGCTGCCCAGGCGCGTTTCGAGGACACGAATATCCTCGTGCAGCCCGGCACAGGCCTGGGCCATCGCAGGCGTCGCCACAACGATGCAGTCAACCAGGCTTGCCGCTTGCTGCAATGAAGTCATCCATCCCGGGACCTCTGGCGTCAGCGTATCCAGCTCAAGAACCTTGAACGCATTGGAGAGCGTGCCGATGCTCTGCATTTGCTCCAGACGCAGTGGATCGGCCTGGTGCTGGAAGACAATGACGTCGGGGTTGTAGCGCGCAAGCGTCGTTGCCGGTAACAGGCTGTTGCTGATGCAGCCTTCGATTTTGCCGCAGTCGCGCAAAGCAGTGAACGGCTCGACAATACGCAGCTTGGCGGCTTTTTCCGCCTTCGCAGGATGCACCAGCACCACCGGAAGCGGTCGCCAGGACAGCGGTCGCCAAGTCAGCTCGTTGATGGCTTCCAGCTCGAAGCCGGCGCCGCGCAACGACAGGTTGCTGTTGTAGGCCGGATCATTGGCCAAGACACCCTGCCATTTGCTCAAGGCCTGCTCTTGCTCCAAGGCGAAGCGTTGCTGGTTGAGCGGGTCTTTGCCAACGCTTGAGCAGAGCCCTCCCCCCTCATGCAAGAGCACGGCATGAGGCGTCCAGACATTCAGATAGCCAAGGTTCGCCACTTTCAGGCACAGATCCAAGTCGTTGCAGGTGACCTGGAACTGCACGTCGTCCATGCCACCAGCTTCCAGGTAGATCGCCGTACGGATCATCAGACAGGCCGCACTGACCGCACTGGTGTCTTGGTCGACCAACAGGCGCTGCATGTAGCCGCCGCCGTTGGCAGCCTGATCGATGAAGGGGCTTGCGGCAGGCCCGCGCAAGCCGGTGATCAGGCCTGCATGCTGGACGGTGCCCGTCGAGGTAATCAGCTTGGCGCCGACGATCCCCACTTCGGGGCGCAAGGCGTGGTTGAGCAGTTCGTCCAACCAGTCTTCGCGTACGATTGCCGTATCGTTGCTCAATAACACCAGGTACTCACCGCGCGCCTGCCTGGCCGCCAGATTGTTCATGGCGCTGAAATTGAACGGATGAGGGAAGCGGACGATGCGAACCTTATCCCCCCCGATCGACTCCATTTCCCCCAGCCAGACGAGTGCCTCTTCACTCTGGCTGCCATTGTCGATCAGGATAATTTCGAAGTACGGGTAGCGAGTCTTCGACAACAGGCTTTCCACGCAACGCTGCAACAGCGGCAACTGGTCCCGGGTAGGAATCAGGATCGACACCAGAGGCTGTTGATCATGACCGTACTTGATGTGGTAATGCCGGGCCGGCTCCTGCAGGACCCTGGCATTCGCGTAGCCGCGATTGTCCAAGTGCCGTTGCAGGGCGTGCAGCTCATCCGGATTATCGGCAAGGGTCGGCGTGTTGCTGGCTACCAGCGGTTCGCTCAGGTGGGCAATGCCGTTCATGCTCCCGGTTTCGATCAGTCGCAGGATCAAGTCCAATTCAAGCGCTGCGGGCACCTGCGGGTCGTAACCGCCAACCTCCAGCGCCAACCCGCGACGGATCAGCCAATGGCTGGCCATGGTCAATGGCAGGCTCAAGAGGTAGTCGAGGTTGATGCTCGGCCGGAAGACCGCTTGAGGGCCACTCTCCGAGCGATACATGCCATCGCAATAGATCATCCGGCAGCCATCGGCATCTGGCAGCTCCAGGTCGAGCATTAGCGTGCCGGCGGGCAGAACCTCGTCGCCAGCCGTCAGCAGCATGATCCAGTCGCTGTCGTCTGCCTGCAGAATCTCGTTCAGTTCGACGGCGCCCGGGTTAGCACTGGTCAGCCAGTGCAGACTGTCGGGCAGATTGACAGGCGATGGCGAGGCGCTCAGGACCACCATGCGCAAGCTGATCGAGGAGCGCGATCGCCACAGCGCAAGGCTTTCCAAGGTATCGCTCAACGCATTGAAATCCCCCAGGGGATCGCGTATCAGCAGTGTCAGGCTGGTTTTTCCGCTGAGCCGTTGGCGACGCTGATCGACAAGCTGCTGCTGGATCGGCGTCAGTACGCGGTTGCGCAGCCAGTCCTTGACGGAGGGTACACGCGCATCAATGGCGTGCTGGATGGCCGCCTGCTGGGTGATACCGGTGAAACGCTCCAGCTGGGGCCAGAAAGCTTTTTCGAGCTCCAGCCAGCGCCAGCGCGCCTGCATCACGCTTGCGCGGGCGCGCTCCAGTCCGCCTGGCTCGTCATAGAGCGCCGAGCCCGCATTGCCGAACTGCTCGACGAATGGCTGGGTCTTGACGTGGCCGCCGGGCATGTAGATAACCGGGCAGCCACAGAGCATGGCTTCGGTGCACGTCGCTGAGATTTCGTAGCTGTAGAGTGTTGAAGCCGTCCGAAAAATCTGCGCCAGCTCGGCCAGCGTCTTCGGGTTGGCCATGCTCAGGACTTCGATATCGTCCGGCAACATCGAGTAGTCGACCTTAGACCTGTCGATGCGATGCAAATACAGATAGTTGCCGCTGCGCTGTACCGACTCGGTTGGCGGTGAAAACAATTGCGAGTCGATGACCGGCAACAGGAGCAGGTTGCTGTTATCGCTGTCGCCACCGAAATCCTGGGTGTAATAGAAAAACAGGTCCGTTTTTTGCGCCTTGATCGCCCGGCCAGTGAGGAAGCCTTCACGGTTCAGAATGTAACGGGCTACGATCGGTGCGCCTATCGGGTTACCGTCCATCACCTCGGAATACACAGCAATGGGCGCCAAGCCCAGCGACCGGTGGTGCCGGCGCAACTCGTCGGTAAGGATCGGGGTGCGCAGTTTCGGATTGACCTGGCATGGCGTGAGATAGGCCTCGTAGCCGGACAAGTTCAGAACGTGACACAGGTAGTGCAATACGCACACACCCGAGGAGGTCTCCCGATAGTCGGGAGCGGCGATGTAGTAAGGGTGACGCGGCTTGCCATGCAGGGACGGGGTGATCATACGGTTGCCTTGGGGCTGGAGGGCTGCTCACAAATGACGAAGACACTGGCACACAGGTCTGGATAGACCATGCCCAGCGCATGGCAGGCATCCATGAAACGGTCATCGATCAGTTGGGTTTCCAGGGCCTTGTCCAACTGGAAGTTAGCCAATGGCTTGAAGAACACCCCGCCACGGTGGCTCACGTGCCAACCGGCGCTGCGTACTTCGTGATCGAGGGTATCGAGGGTATAGGTGATCCGGTGGCCATGCAGGCGTTCGCCTTCGGTCACGGCACTGTTGTGTTCGATCAAGCCCATCTTGACGGCGATCTGCCGCGAAGGCGCATTGGCGTTCGGCACGGCGATGAACAGGCGACCGCCGGGAGCAAGCCAGTTCCGCACGCGCTTGAGCACCGCCTGGCGGTCGTCGAGGTGCTCGAGGGTGTGGATCAGGAAAATGTTATCGAAGCGTGGTTCCAGCTCGGCTTCTTCAAAGGTACTGCAAACGAACTTGACGCCTGAACCGACCTTTTTCCGGGTGACGTCGATCAGGTCGCTGGCCGCTTCGATGACCGTCAGGTCGGCAAAACGTTCGGCGAACAGCGTCGTAAAAGCACCTTCGAAACAACCCATTTCCAGGGTTGGCCCCACCGCCATCCAGGGGCCGAAGCTGTCCAGCATGTAGCGTCGCAGGCGCGCATCGAAGTCGTAGAAGTAGCTGCGGTGAGCGTTATCCTGAAACTCTTTGTTGTAATCACGTACGGACATGGCGTTATTCCTGGCTTTTCCTGTAGAAACGATGTTCTTCAGGCTGGTACCACTCATGGAGGGTCGAGGGAGTACGGGCATACCACCCCAGCAGTTGTTGCATGCTCGGTGTTTGCGAGCGGCAGAAGTCTTCGCCCAGGGCTCGGCAATAATCGAACTGCGGTTTGAAATAGCTTCGCGTGAAGGTCAGTGTCAGGCAGCGTCGTGACTGGTCGGTACGATTGACGCCGGCGGCATGCCAGATGCGTGAGTCGAACAAGTAGATCGAACCGGCACTGCCCAAGGCCTTGCGGGCCTGAGTCTCGAATACCTGGGCGTCGGGTTTTTCAGGGGCGGTGTGCGAGCCTGGCAGAAACAGGGTCGCGCCATTGTCGACGGTGAAGTCGTCGAGCAACACCAGCGCCTGGGCCATCTGCATGGACTCGGCTGACCAGGAGCGCACGTCCCGGTGCACATTACGCACGTAGGCGTCGGTACTGCTCAGGTTGTTCAGACCGCCAAACGAATTGAGGATCGCAGCACCGCCCAGCATGTGCCGCAGGACGTCGACGATTCCCCATTCGGCGAATCGATCGAGCAACTCAACGAAACTGGAGTCCTGCGTAAGGATATGGTGCGCGGTCTGTTCAGTTCGCTGGGTAATACCGTTCTCCAGCTGTACCCGACGGCAACGGTCTATGGCACACGCCAGGTCTTCACGTAGCTGGCCGAGCAACGGATCGGCAATCAGGGCGGGCAGACAGACGTAACCGTTCGCTTGCAGATCACGCAAGACCGGATTCATAGGTCGTCTCCCCGCGCGGCTTTCCAGGCACGGTACTCTTCGGCGCTCACGCCAAGCATGACGCGGTCCCAGCGCTGGCCCTTACGGTAGTACCACTGGCGCTGCACGCCCTCGATGACCCAAGGGGTCTTGCGTGTGTAGGTCGCCAGGGACGCTGCGTTGTACTCGATGATGGTGGTCGAGAGACGGCTCAGGCCCAGTTCGTCGAAGGCATAGCGCATCACCGTGGCAATCACGTCGGTGCCATGGCCTTGGCCGCGCAAGGAGGCGTCGCCAATCATCATGCCATGTTCGGCTGTGCGGTTTTTCCAGTCGATGCTGACCAGGTTTGCTGTACCGATCAGGCCATGGCCCGGGACCTCGATACCGAAGCGCTGGTTGAGCGAGTCGCTCTTGAGACCCAGCAACCACTCCCGTTGCGCTTCCCGCGAGGTAGGGAAATGCCAGCCGCCCAGCAGACTCCAGAGGGCTTCGTCGTTGGACCATTGATGCAGCAGCGGCAAGTCCTCAAGCTCCAGTGCCCTGAGCAGGATGCGTTGACCTTGAATGCTCATGATTTCCCCGTATTCTGAAGGATGACGTCGGCGAGACGATTCATGTCATCGACGTTGTATCGCTGGTCGATCGGCAGCGGCAGCAAGCACTGTGCCCAGTCCCTTTCAATGGGCGGTGCTGCCGGGTTGCTCAGCACTTCGCGCCAGTAGCCGGGCACATAGATATGTTGGTCGAGCAATTGAGCCCGTAACCGAGTGGCCGTCTCGGCGGACTTGACCAGCAACGGGTAACACAACGCGGCAACGGGCTGCGCGGGCCAGATGGCGAAGCGGTTGAGGTGGTCCAGGCGTCGGCGCAGTTGCGCCAGGTTGTCTATCCTGCGCCTGGCGACTTCGTGGTAATCGATGCTGTCGAGCAGGCGCGCAGTGCTGGTGGACATAGCCTTGATGCCCTCGTTCTCCAACGCCTGCTCCAATGCCTGGAACGTCGCATAGTGTTGTTGTGGGGCGTCTTCAAGGCGCCCCAGCAGCGCACCAAAACGCGCCTGGGAGCGGCTGCTCGGCGCTTGCGGCAGATCAGCCGGGGCATTGGCGAGCCAACCACCATCGGCAACTCCGACGAACTTGCGTGGTGAATAAAGGGTTGCAATCGCGGATTGCGGCTGGGAAAACAGCGCCTGGGAATTGTCGACGATCAAGTGCTTGCCGTAGCGAACAGCAAGCACCTCGCTGATGTAGTCGGCCTTGAGTCCGAAATAATTGACGAACAGCAGCGCCTCATCGGCTTGCAAGGCCGGGAAGTCCGGCAGCTCGAACCGTTCGGTCAGCGCATATCGCAACACCTCGATGCCGGATCCGCGCAGCACGTCCTGCATGACATCGCAGATGTAGACTGGCAGATGAACCCGGCGCAGGTTGCGCGCCAACACCAGTGCCTTGAAGGCTGAGCGGGCCGAGTTGAAGGCCACGGCCTGCGGGTAAGGATGGTGCCCTTTGCGCAGCTCCAGTTCGAAATAACCGCCGATGGCCTCAGGCATGGACAATCTCTCCACGCCTTGCCCAGGCTCCCACGGTCTGCGCATCGTTGTACATCAAGGCGTCGAGAATCGACAGGCCAGGCACGAAGGGTTGTTCACCCTCCCCCTGTTGGTAGTTGGGCAAGGTGGCCTTGAGCAACTCCAGGCTGATACCGGCCTGCTGGAATGCCTCGGCCTGGTAAAGATGAGCGCCGTTGAAGGGGTTGAGGTAACGGGTGCCAGCGCACGCCTGGACCACTTCGAGTACCCGGTCCTGGGCCTTGTTGTCAGCGCCAATCGGCAGATCGCTGGAACGGATGATCGGCGTTTGCAGCCCGATCAGGACGCAGCAGGCCCGTAGTATCCGCTCGTTGAGTTCGGCGATGCTCGAAGCAGGCTCGACCAGCAACGCCTCAAGCCACGCCAGCATGCGCGTGGCGTGGGGCGCACGGCGATAGGCAAAGCTCAGCTTGTTGAGGATATCGCCAGGGTCGAACGTCCCGGCAATACGTTTTTCCATGATCTGCTGAGTGTGGCTACCCTTGGCCAGCGGCACCCGGAACCACTTCGGCTCCTGTCCCAGCAGATAGCGGTTGCGTTCTATCCAGCCGTTCTTGATGAACTGCACATTGTCGTAGATGACAAAACAGTCGACTGCGGCGATCAGTTGGAAATAGCCCAGATACGGCAGGAAATAAGGTTGCATGAGTGCAATGCGGTGCTGCTGGCCAACTGCCGGGGCGCACACCTTCGAGGTGAGAGCCTGGCTCATGCCGCCCGGGCCTTGAGCAGTACCTCGATGATCTGCGCCTGGGTCTGCGGATCGAGATCCGGATAGATCGGCAGGCACAGTACCTCGCGGGACACTTTGTAGGCGTTCTCCAACTGAGAAAGATCCGAACTGGGCAGGCCGCGGTACATCGGAAATTCGCATATCAGCGGGTAGAAGTACCGGCGCACGAGAATGTTTTCTGCGCGGTAGCGGTCATACAGCTCGTCCCGGCTCACCCCAAAGTGCTCGCCATCGACCAGGATCGGACAATAGGCATAGTTCCAGTCCAGCCCCGGCGGTTGCTCCAGGAGACTGATGCCAGGTATGCCTTCCAGCGCGCTGCGATAATACTCAAACACCTTTTTTCGACGGCTGAGGGCCTCATCGATGTAGCGCAACTGCAGCACGCCGAATGCAGCCTGCAGCTCGTTCATCTTCCCATTGATGCCAGGAGCCATGACCGTGACTTCGTCGGCAAAACCGAAATTCTTCAGGTAATCGATGCGTTTCTTGATTTTTTCATCACGACAGATGATGGCGCCGCCTTCGAAAGTATTGAATACCTTCGTGGCGTGGAAGCTGAGGATCGACAGGTCGCCGTTGTTGAGAACGCTTTCGCCGTTGTGTCGGACCCCGAAGGCATGTGCGGCGTCATAGATAACCTTGAGTCCATAGGTGTCAGCAACGGCCTGGATGCCCTCGACATCACAGGGAACGCCATAGCAATGGACCGGAAGAATCGCCGAAGTCGCCGGGGTGATGGCTTCGGCGATACGTCGTGGATCAAGGTTCTTGGTGACGGGATCAATGTCCACGAACACCGGCTTGAGGTTGTTCCACAGCAGCGAGTGGGAAGTAGCCACGAACGAATAAGGTGTCGTGATGACTTCGCCAGTAATGCGCAAGGCCTGGAGGGCTGTCACCAGGGCCAGGGTACCGTTGGAAAACAGCGAAATATGCTGGACGCCGAGGTATTCGGCCAACTCCTTTTCCAGCTGCTCATGGAAGGGGCCGCCATTGGTCAGACGCTTACTGTCCCAGATTTGCTGCAGGTAAGGCGTGAACTCTTCCAGAGGAGGTAGCAGCGGGCTGGTAACGGTAATGGAATCGGCCATGGGTACACTACTCGGGTGACTGAAAAATGGCACACGGCTGGGGAATCCCTCTGACGCGGCGTTGCATCGCGGTCTATATCGGCGGGCTGCAACGCCATGAAACCGACAGCTGACTCTTGATGTGGGGATACTCCAGCAAAAAATCGGCCAACTCCCTACGGGCCCGATAAGTCGGGGCCACTTAAGGTGTGTTCATCGTGGCGAGGGAGTGGCCGCCGCGTCTCCGACGCTGCGCTGTCGCGCAGGGAACTCACGCGACGTCCACGAGATATCGGTTTTTTGATCGTTCCCACTCGCAGCGAAGGAATGTATCCCGTGACGCTCTGCGTCACCTTCCAGAAGCGGAACGCGGAGCGTCCCTGGCGACATTCCCACGCAGGAGCGTGGGAGCGATCGATTCCATACCAGGGAAAAAACGCCCCTGCTACGGCTCAGTCTTGCCCAGCTCATACTCACGCAGCTTGTTGGCAATGGTCGTATGGGAAACCCCCAGCCGCTTGCCCAACTGCCGGCTGCTGGGGTGATCGGAATACAAGCGCTCCAGCACTGCCTTTTCGAAGCGTCCGACGATGTCGTCCAGGCTACCGTCGAGGGAAAAGTCGCCAAGGGGCTGACGCACGCCGTAGTCCGGCAGGCGGATATGCTCGGCCTTCACCGTCCCGCCGTCGCACAGGGAAACGGCCTGGAACAGTACGTTTTCCAATTGCCGGACATTGCCCGGCCAGTGGTAGTGACTCAGACGCTCCATCGCCGCCGGCGCCAGCCTGGGCAGCGCACAGCCGATCTGGCGGCTGGCCTGGTCGAGGAAGTGCTCCACCAGCGGCGCCAGGCCATCGAGGCATTCGCGCAGCGGCGGGATGTGCAAGGAAAGGACGTTCAAGCGGTGGTACAAGTCCTGACGGAATTCTCCCCGGGCACAGAGTTCGGACAAGTCCACCTGGGTAGCGCAGATCACCCGGACGTCCAGGTACACCTCTTCATCGCTGCCTACGCGACGGAAGCAACCGTCCTGCAGAAAGCGCAGCAGTTTCACTTGCAGGCGCGGGCTCATCTCCCCGACGCCATCGAGGAACAACGTTCCCCCGGCAGTCAGTTCCAGCAGGCCAAGCTTGCCTTCGGCCCGGGCACCTTCGAAAGCACCGGGGCCGTAGCCGAACAGTTCGGTCTCGGCCATGGACTCCGGCAACCCGGCACAGTTGAGCGCCATCAATGGCGATTGCCCGCGCGGACTGGCCAGGTGACAGGCGCGTGCCAGCAATTCCTTACCGGTGCCGGTTTCGCCTTCTATCAACAGCGGCGCGTCCAGCGGTGCCATACGCCGGGCCTCACGCACTACCGCCGCCATCACCTTGGAACTCTGGAAAATACTGTCGAAGCCGCGAAGCTCCTGTTTGCGCACGTTATAGATTCGCTCGCCGACCCGGTCGGCCCGGTGCAACGTCAGTACCGCGCCGGCCATGGCCTCGCTGTCGTCGTGCTCCGATTGCAACGGGGCGATGTCGGCCAGGAACACATCGCCCTTGACCTTGACCCGCAGCCCGTTGATCCGCGACTGGTTGGCGCGCACCAGTTCAGGCAAATCGAAATCCTCGGCGTAGCGGGACAGTGGAATCCCGGGCACCTCATCCACCCGCACCCCGAGCAACTGCGCCGCCGCCCGGTTGGCCGCGACGATGGAGCCGCCCATGTCGATGGACAGCACCGGAAACTCCAAGGCACCGAGCAGGGCATTGAGCTCCATGTGCCGACGCTCGCTAGGCATTAATCCTACGCGCTTGACGCCAAATACCCCGGCGATGCCTTCGAATTTCGGACGTAGCGCCTGGAACTGAATGTTGATCAGGTTCGGGCAATGCAGGTAGATCGCGTTGCCATGCTCACCCCCGACCTCGCCCCGAGCAACGTTGATGCCGTACTCCACCAGCAGGTTGAGGATGTCTCGCAGGATGCCGATGCGGTTTTGGCAATGGACTTTGATGCGCATGAAAAGGCCCGATATCGATGTGTATGCAAGCATGGGGGAGGAGGTTGCTGCGCAGCCAGCGCAAGCAAGCTTCCTCGCCACAAGGTTTTCTGCATGGCAGCGCAAATAAACGTCAAGATTATGTGACAGCTGTAGGCCATTTCCCAGCTGAAAATCTCGACAACACTGGAGTACCGCCCAATAAGTAACGAAAACTTTACGAATTCATGCCTTTATCGCACTCCATCCCTTCGTCTGCCTGCTGCACACATCCCTGCTTCGAGTTATCTCTAATGCATCGCTGGACATAAAAACAAACAGCCTTCCCCCCTGAGGGAAATCAGCAGGAGAGCAGCATGAAGCAGACGCAGTACGTGGCCCGCGAGCCCGATGCGCAAGGTTTTATCCACTACCCCGCCGAAGAACATGCGGTGTGGAACACGCTGATCACCCGCCAGCTGAAAGTCATCGAAGGCCGCGCGTGCCAGGAATACCTGGACGGCATCGACAAGCTTGGCCTGCCCCACGACCGTATCCCGCAACTGGGCGAAATCAACAAGGTGCTGGGCGAGACCACGGGTTGGCAAGTCGCCCGGGTGCCGGCCTTGATCCCCTTCCAGACCTTCTTCGAACTGCTCGCCAGCAAGCAGTTTCCGGTAGCGACCTTTATTCGTACCCGCGAAGAACTGGACTACCTGCAAGAACCTGACATTTTCCACGAGATTTTTGGCCACTGTCCGCTGTTGACCAACCCCTGGTTTGCCGAATTCACCCACACCTACGGCAAACTCGGCCTACAGGCCTCCAAGGAAGAACGCGTCTATCTGGCGCGCCTGTATTGGATGACCATCGAGTTCGGCCTGGTGGAGACCCCGCAGGGCCGGCGTATCTACGGTGGCGGCATCCTGTCTTCGCCCAAGGAAACCGTTTACTGCCTGTCGGACGAGCCTGAACACCAGCCTTTTGATCCGTTGGAAGCGATGCGCACGCCATACCGCATCGACATCCTGCAGCCGGTGTATTTCGTGCTGCCCGAGCTCAAGCGCCTGTTCGACCTGGCCCACGAAGACATCATGGGCATGGTCAAGCGCGGTCGGGAACTGGGCTTGCACGCCCCGAAATTCCCACCCAAGGCAGCGTGAACCGCGTCTTTTAATCTCAATTGAGTCTGTTGCACAACGCGGCTTTGCTTTAGCGTGGGTGCATCGACGTTTTTCAAATATTCGATCCAGGAACACACCATGAACACTCTGAACCAAGCCCATTGCGAAGCCTGCCGCGCCGATGCCCCGCAAGTCAGCGACGAAGAACTGCCGGCGCTGATCAAGCAGATCCCCGACTGGAACATCGAAGTGCGCGACGGCGTGATGCAGCTGGAAAAAGTTTTCCTGTTCAAAAACTTCAAGCACGCCCTGGCCTTCACCAACGCCGTCGGTGAAATCTCGGAGGCCGAAGGCCACCACCCAGGCCTGCTCACCGAATGGGGCAAAGTCACCGTGACCTGGTGGAGCCACTCCATCAAGGGTCTGCACCGCAACGACTTCATCATGGCAGCCCGCACCGATGACGTGGCCAAGACCGCCGAGGGCCGCAAGTAATGCATTTCGATGCCATCGGCCGGGTACCCGGCGACCCGATCCTCGGCCTGATGGAGGCCTACGGCGCGGACAGCAATCCGAGCAAGTTCGACCTGGGCGTGGGTGTCTACAAGGACGCCCAGGGCCTGACGCCGATTCTTCAATCCGTGAAGCAGGCCGAACAATGGCTGGTGGATCGCCAGACCACCAAGACCTACATCGGCGGCCATGGCGACCCCGCGTTCGGCCAGTTGATCAATGAACTGGTGCTGGGCACCGACTCGCCGCTGATCAGCGCAAAGCGCGCTGGCGCCACCCAGACACCGGGCGGCACTGGTGCCCTGCGCCTGAGTGCCGACTTCATCGCCCAATGCCTGCCTGGCCGTGGCGTCTGGCTGAGCAATCCGACCTGGCCGATCCACGAAACCATCTTCGCCGCGGCTGGCGTCAAGGCCAGTCATTACCCTTATGTGGGCGCCGACAACCGCTTGGATTTCGAGGCGATGCTGGCGACCCTGAACCAGGCGCCCAAAGGCGATGTGGTGCTGCTGCATGCCTGCTGCCACAACCCCACCGGCTTTGACCTGTCCCATGAGCAATGGCGCCAGGTGTTGGAAGTGGTACGCAGCCGCGACCTGCTGCCGCTGATCGACTTCGCTTACCAGGGCTTCGGCGATGGGCTGGAGCAGGACGCCTGGGCAGTTCGACTGTTTGCCGATGCGCTGCCGGAAGTGCTGGTCACCAGTTCCTGTTCGAAGAATTTCGGCCTGTACCGCGACCGCACCGGTGCGTTGATCGTCTGCGCCCGGGACGGTGAAAAACTGCTGGACGTGCGCAGCCAACTGGCCAACATCGCCCGTAACCTGTGGTCGACGCCGCCGGACCATGGAGCGGCTGTGGTGGCGACCATCCTCGGCAATCCGGAACTCAAAAGCCTGTGGGCCGATGAAGTCCAGGCCATGCGCCTGCGCATCGCGCAATTGCGCAGCGGCTTGCTGGAGGCCCTCGAACCCCATGGCCTGCGCGAGCGCTTCGCCCATATCGGCGTGCAACGCGGGATGTTCTCCTACACCGGCCTGACGCCGGAACAGGTCAAGCACCTGCGCGAACGCCACAGCGTCTATATGGTTGGCACCGGCCGGGCCAACGTCGCCGGCATCGACGCCACGCGCCTGGACCTGCTGGCCGAGGCGATTGCGGACGCGTGTAAATAACGCCACCGTCGGCTGTTGATTTTATGGCGAGGGAGCTTGCTCCCGCTCGGCTGCGCAGCAGTCGTAAACCGGCTTGGCGCGGTGTGCTTGGAAGACTGCGTTGTTCCACTGGGGGCGGCTTCGCCGCCCAGCGGGAGCAAGCTCACTCGCCACAGTGGATCAATCCAGCCTCAAGCAATCCGCTGCCCTTGCGAGGTTACGCGCCCGTCCACTCGCGGACAAACTGCCCGACATCTTCCTGCGGCGCCGTACGCGCTTCTTTCTGCGGCGTGCCGAGGTAGAGGAAGCCAATGACCTCTTCCCCGTCTTCAAGGCCAAGCCCCCTGGCCACATGCGGCGAGTACGCCAGCTCACCGGTACGCCACACGCCACCAATCCCTTGGGCATAAGCCGCCAGCAGGATGCCATGGGCCGCACAGCCGGCTGCCAGCAATTGCTCGGATTTAGGGATCTTGAAATGGTCCTGCAGACGGGCAATCACCACCACGACCAGAGGCGCGCGCAATGGGCCATTGAGGGCCTTTTCCACGATCGCGTCCGGTACCAGCGGGTCACTGAACCGGGCCGCTTCGGCCAGCAGCTCGCCCATGCGATGCCGCGCCTGCCCTTCGACCGTCAGAAAACGCCATGGGCGCAACTGGCCATGATCCGGCGCCCGCATGGCCGCGGCGAACATGAGTTCGCGCTGTTCGGACGTGGGGGCCGGGTCTACCAGGCGCGGGACGGAAACACGGTTGAGCAAAGCGTCGAGAGCCTGCATCGGCCACCTCCTGAAAGAATGTCCGGCTATTCTAGTGGCTGTTTGGCGAGTTCGTTAGTTCAAATTCCGTTGCCACGCGCCCGCGCCCCGCAAGCGCCGCCGGGTGCCGGTTTACATGACGCTTGCCACAGGTAGAATGGCGCCCTTCCCTTTCAGCCTGAGCGGACTTCATGGCGTTGCCGACCCTGCGGATCATTGGTTTCATCATCGGCATCTTCCTGATCACCCTGGCGATCTTCATGGTCGTGCCCATGGCCACCCTGGTGGTCTTCGAGCGCACCCAAGAGCTGCCGTCGTTCCTGTGGTCGAGCATGATCACCTTCGTCGCCGGCCTGGCCCTGGTGCTTCCCGGGCGCCCGGAACACATCCACCTGCGCCCGCGCGACATGTACCTGCTGACCGTCAGCAGTTGGCTGGTGGTATGTATCTTCGCCGCGCTGCCGTTCCTGCTGACCCAACACATCAGCTATACCGACTCGTTTTTCGAAAGCATGTCCGGCATTACCGCCACCGGCGCCACAGTCCTCAGTGGCCTGGACAACATGTCCCCGGGCATCCTGATGTGGCGCTCGCTGCTGCACTGGCTCGGCGGTATCGGCTTCATCGGCATGGCGGTGGCGATCCTGCCCCTGCTGCGTATCGGTGGCATGCGCCTGTTCCAGACCGAATCGTCGGATCGTTCGGAAAAAGTCATGCCCCGCTCCCACATGGTGGCACGGCTGATCGTGGCGTCCTACGTAGGCATCACCATTCTCGGCACCCTGGCGCTCTGGTGGGCAGGGATGAGCCTGTTCGACGCCATCAACCATTCGATGTCGGCGATCTCCACCGGCGGTTTCTCCACTTCGGACCTGTCCCTGGCCAAATGGACCCAGCCAGCCGTGCATTGGGTCGCCATCGTCATCATGATTCTTGGCAGCCTGCCGTTTGCCCTGTACGTCTCGACGCTGCGGGGCAATCGCCGGGCGCTGATCAAGGACCAGCAGGTCCAGGGGCTTATCGGCGTGCTGCTGGTGACCTGGCTGGTGCTCGGCACCTGGTATTGGGCAACCACCGACCTGCATTGGCTGGATGCCCTGCGGCACGTGGCGCTGAACGTGACGTCCATCATCACCACCACCGGCTTCGCCCTGGGCGACTACAGCCTGTGGGGAAACTTTTCGCTGATGCTGTTCTTTTATCTGGGATTCGTCGGCGGTTGTTCAGGCTCGACGGCCGGCGGGATCAAGATCTTCCGCTTCCAGGTCGCCTACATCCTGCTGCGGGCCAACCTTAATCAACTGATCCACCCTCGTGCAGTAATCAAGCAGAAATACAACGGTCATCGCCTCGACGAAGAAATCGTCCGCTCGATCCTCACGTTCTCGTTCTTCTTCGCCATCACCATCTGCGTGATCGCCCTGCTGCTGTCGCTGCTGGGCGTGGAATGGATGACGGCGCTGACCGGCGCGGCCAGTACCGTGTCGGGCGTCGGCCCGGGGCTGGGGGAAACCATCGGGCCGGCGGGCAATTTCGCACCGCTGCCGGACGCAGCCAAGTGGATTCTGTCGGGGGGCATGTTGCTGGGCCGTCTGGAGATCATCACAGTGTTCGTGCTGTGTATCCCGGCGTTCTGGCGTCACTGACCGGTGCAGGCTGGCTCGCCAGGCGTGCCCGGTATTCACCAGGCGTGGTGTCGAACCAACGGCGAAAGGCCCGGAAAAAATTGCTCGGGTCGGCAAACCCCAGCAGGTAGGCGATTTCCAGCAACGTCATGCCCGGCTGCGCCAGGTACTGCTCGGCCAGTTCGCGCCGGGTGTCTTCGAGCAGGTTCTGGAAACTCGTGCCCTCCTCTTGCAGGCGCCGCTGCAAGGTGCGCTGCGACAGGTGCAGCGTCTGCGCCACCACGTCACGCTTGGGCTCACCCTGGGGCAACAACCGGCACAACACCTGTCGCGCCTTGTGGGTCACGCGGCTTTCCGAAAAGCGCGCGAGGTACTCACCGGCAAACCGGTCGTGAAGCTGCGCCATGGCTTCGTTGGCCGTCGGCAGTGGCGCCTCCATGTCGGTCGGTTCAAAAATCAGCGCATCATAAGGCGCGCCGAACACCAGCGGCGCGGGGAAGGCTCGGTGATAAGGCCCCAGGTCCAACGGCTCGGCCCCCTGAAACAGCACCTTCACCGGGTGCAGGGTGCGCCCGGTCAACCAACTGCACAGGGCCAGCGCACAGGCCAGGGAGGCTTCGGCACTTTGGCGAGTGGGGGGCAGATGGTCGCCATGCACCGTCAGGATCAGCCCGTAGCCTTCTTCCAAGCGACGAAAACTCAAGTCGGCGCTTTCGGCAATGATCCGCTGGTAACGCACCAGCCGCTGGAAGCCCTCTGCCAGGGTGCGACTGGACATCAAGGCATAGCCAACCACATGGAACGAGGCCGGACGCACCACTTTGCCCATGTTCAAGCCAATGGCCGGGTTACCCGACAACTCGACCGCCCGTTGCCAGAGCCGCGTCATCGAGTCCTGGGGGAAACGGGCATCCGGATCGTCCAGGGCCTCGAAGTCCAGCCCCAACTGCTTGAACAGCGCCCGGCAATCGACGCCGTCCATTTCCAATGCCTTGACGATCCCCATCGCCCAGCTTGAAGAAGTCGTTCGTTCGCTCATGACGTTTTTACTTGCATGACGAGCCGCAGGGTACGGCTGGATTGGCGAAGGATAGCAGTGTCTTTCATTACAAAAACAAGGGGTATTTGTAACACAGGACACTAGAGTGGCGCCCATTGTCACTAGCCGCTGTCCATGATCGCTCTAGACTTCAATAAACAACAATGACCACAGAGCTCGCAGTCGTGGAAAACGCCAGACGATTCAATACGTTCACTGAGTTCTACCCGTATTACCTCAGCGAACACAGCAACAGCACCTGCCGACGACTGCACTTCGTCGGTACTTCCCTGCTCTTTGTGATTCTCGCCGTGGCGCTCGTCGCGGGCACCTGGTGGTGGTTGATCGCCCTGCCCGTCGCTGGCTACGGCTTTGCCTGGGTCGGGCATTTTTTCTTCGAAAAAAACCGGCCTGCCACGTTCCAGCATCCGTTCTACAGCCTGCTTGGCGATTTCGTCATGTACCGCGACATGCTGCTGGGCAAGGTGGCGTTCTAAGCGTTGAATGCCCATGAGCCAAAGGACCCTCGATGAATACGCATGCACGCTTTACCCACATGCAGGACGGCACCCAGGAAGACTGGGCGATCATCGCAGCCGATTTCAGCGCCTACGCGCGACAGTTGCCGGGCCGGATCCTGGCCCACTTGAAATTGCTGGACGGCGACTTCGGCGGGTTCCCGGTGGATCGCCTGACCCATTCCCTGCAAACCGCCACCCGTGCCTACCGCGACGGGCGCGACGAGGAATACGTGGTCTGCGCCCTGCTTCACGACATCGGTGACACCCTGGGCTCATACAACCACCCGGATATCGCGGCGGCGATCCTCAAGCCATTCGTCAGCGCCGAGAACCTATGGATGGTGGAGAAACACGGGATTTTCCAGGGCTATTACTTCTTCCATCACCTGGGCATGGACCGTCACCTGCGCGAGCAGTTTTGCGAACATCCGCAGTACCAGGCGACGATCGACTTTTGTGCGAAATATGACGCGGCGGCGTTCGATCCGAAGTACGACACACTGCCGTTGAGTTTCTTCGAGCCGATGCTGGAAAGGGTGTTTGCCACGCCGAAGCAATCGATCTACAAGGCGGCGATGGCTGAACAGCCCATGCTCTGACAGACACAGAAAATCCCTGTGGCGAGGGGATTTATCCCCGCTGGGCTGCGCAGCAGCCCCAAGAAAATTTGCTTCAGCGCGATCAACTTGGCACACCAATAGGGGGCTGCTTCGCAGCCCAGCGGGGATAAATCCCCTCGCCACAATGGTGTAAGGCTCACGCAGGTTCGGCGACTTTCAGTGCCTTCAACTGCGCCTCCCGCGCCTGGGCGTCCGCCAACCGATACAACTCGATCGACCCATCCCAATGCTCGATCAACGCCGTGCACGACTCGACCCAATCACCGCAATTGAGATACTCCACCTCCCCCACCTTGCGCATCTCGGCATGGTGGATATGCCCACAGACCACGCCGTGCAGTTCGCGCTTTACACACTCGTGGGCGATGGCCTCCTCGAAATCGCTGATGAAGCTGACGGCGGTCTTGACCTTATGCTTGAGGTACGCCGACAACGACCAGTAACCGTAGCCGTAACGGGCCCGCCAATGGTTGAGCCAGCGGTTCAGCGTGAGGGTGAACTCGTAGGCCGAATCGCCGAGGAACGCCAGCCAACGGTGGTAGCGGGTGATGACATCGAACTGATCGCCATGGATCACCAACAGGTGCCGACCATCGGCGGTGACGTGCACCGCTTCGTCCACCAACTGGATATTGCCCAGGATCAGCTTTGAATAGCGCCGCAGGAACTCGTCATGATTGCCGGTGACGTAGATCACTTCGGTGCCGCGCTTGCTCATGGTCAGCAAGCGGCGAATGACGTTGGTGTGGGCCTGGGGCCAATACATGCCACCGCGCAGTTTCCAGCCATCGATGATGTCTCCTACCAAGTAGATCTTGTCGGCGTGGTAACCCTTGAGGAACTGCGACAAGTGCTCGGCCTGGCAATCCCGGGTGCCCAGGTGCACATCGGAAATCCACAGGGTGCGAACACGCTGCTTGCGGCTGGGTCTGGCGAGCTCGGCGCTGGTCATTGGGCAACCCTCTGATCGTTTTCGCCACTGTGCACCCCAGCCGTTAATGGCCCATGACAAACACAAGTCCATTGCATGACAGCGCCGGGCGTTGTGCCCTCGGTGTATGCTGGCGGCCTGACACGGGAGACCGCGATGCGACCGATCCTCACGCTACGCCACTACAGCCACGACTTGATCGTCCACAGCCATGACCATGCCCAATTGGTGTTCGGGTTGTCTGGCGCACTGGATTTCGAGGTCGAAGGCCAGGGCAGCCAGGTGGTGCAACAAAGCTTCGTGGTGATACCGGCCGGTGCGCATCACGCCTGTGGCAGCCCCCATGGCAGTCGTTGCCTGGTGCTGGATGTGCCCAGTGATGATTGGGTCGGGCAATGCCTGGGGGATCACGCAGACGCCAGCCGCCGCTTGCTCGACGACACCGCGCGCCTGCCCCTGGATGCGGGGCAAAGCCAGTTGGTCACCTGGTTGGCCGGCAGCCCGGTGGACGACCCGGTGATCGCCCAGCAAGGCGCGGTGCTGCTGCTGGCGAGTCTCAATGGTGCTCGCCAGGAAACCCTCGGTGGCCGGCGCCTGCCTTATGCCGCACTCAACGCCCATATCGACCGGTACGCGGCCTATCCGCTGCAAGTGGCGGACCTGGCGCAGGTCGCCGGTCTCTCCAGCGCCCGCCTGCATGCGCGCTTCGTCGCCGAGTGCGGGCAAACCCCGATGGATTACATCCGCAGCCGCCGCTTGCACAAGGCCGTGGCGTTGTTGCGTGATTCGCAATTGCCCATCGGCGAGATCGGCCAACGGGTCGGCTACAGCTCCCAGAGTGCCTTCGCCGCAGCGGTACTGCGCGAATTCGGCGTCTCGCCGGGCAAGCTGCGGCGTCAGCGCTAGATTCGCGCTAAAAATCGCTAGGATCGCGACAGACAGAAGCGCTCGGCAACAGGTTCAATACCCTGACGCTCAACCGTTGGACAAGGATTGAAATGACGCCCCGCACTGCCCTCGGCGCCCTGCATATTGGCGCACTCATGTTTGGCCTGACCGGTGTATTCGGCAAACTCGCCGCAGCTTCGCCGGCGGTCATCGTGTTCGGTCGCGCCGTCTTCGCCGTACTCGCCCTGACGATATTTGCCCGGTTTGCCAGCAGCAGCCGCTGGCAAAAACTGCGGGCACAAGATGGCCGGCGGTTGCTGCTCGGGGGGCTGTTGCTGGCCGGGCACTGGGTGAGTTTCTTCATTGCCGTGAAGGTTGCCGGCGTGGCGATCGCCACGTTGGGGTTCGCCAGTTTCCCGGCCTTCACGGTATTGCTCGAGGGGCTGATTTTCCGCGAGCGGATTCGCGCCAATGAAATCTGGCTGGTGGTGCTGGTGAGCATTGGCCTGGTGTTAGTCACGCCGAACTTCGACCTGGCCAGCGGCGCCACCACCGGTTTGCTGTGGGCCGTGGCCTCGGGGTTGCTGTTTTCCCTGTTGTCATTGACCAACCGCGCCGGCTCGGCGCACGTACCGCCCGTACAGGCCGCGCTGTGCCAAAACGTGGTGGTCGGGTTGTGCCTGTTGCCCATGGCCGCGCCACAATTGAGCGACGTGCGCCCCATCGACTGGTTGTGGATCGGCTTGCTCGGCGTGTTCTGCACTGGCCTGGCCCACAGCCTGTTCGTCGCCAGCCTGGCGGTGATCAAGGCCCGCACAGCGGCGGTAGTCTTCGCCATGGAGCCGGTCTACGGCATCGCCATGGCCTGGTGGCTGTTCGATGAAAACCCGACACTGCGCATGCTGCTGGGCGGCGTGGTGATCATCGCGGCCATCGTGATCTCAAGCCAACTGGGCGGTTCGAAGAAACCGGGGGTTGGCGCTCAAGCCGCGTCTCACTGAACCCGATCGTTGTGGCCCAGGTCCCGCGCCGGGTCGATTTGGTCGCGGACCCGCTGCTTGAGGACCTTGGCTTCGGGAAAACCGCCATCGGCCTTGCGCTCCCAGATCTGCGTGCCGTCGCAACTGATGTGGAACACACCACCAGTGCCCGGCACCAGGGACACTTTGCCCAAGTCATCGGCGAAGGTGCTGAGCAGTTCCTGGGCCAGCCAGGCGGCGCGCAACAGCCATTGGCACTGGGTGCAATAGGTGATGACGACTTCCGGTTTGTGTTCGGTCATTGCGGGTGGACTCCTGGGTTCGAAGGCGTCGTTATAATACCTGCCTTTGATCGCCCGCCCCCGAGATTGACGATGCGCCGCCTGCTGCCCCTCCTGCTTCTGTTGCTGTTGCCCCTGCTCGGCCATGCCAACGCGCCCGCCGTCGAAGCGCCACGCCCGAAAATCGGCCTGGTGCTATCCGGCGGCGCGGCACGGGGGCTGGCCCACATCGGTGTGCTCAAGGCCCTGGAAGAGCAAGGCATCAAGATCGATGCCATTGCCGGTACCAGCATGGGCGCGGTGATCGGCGGGTTGTATGCCTCGGGCTACAAGATCGACGAACTGGAAAAACTCGCCCTGGGCATCGACTGGCAACAGGCGTTGTCCGACGCCCCACCGCGCAAGGACGTGCCCTTCCGGCGCAAACAGGATGACCGCGACTTCCTGGTCAAACAGAAACTGAGCTTTCGCGACGACGGCAGCCTTGGCCTGCCCTTGGGGGTCATCCAGGGCCAGAACCTGGCCTTGCTGCTCGAAAGCCTGCTGGCCCACGCCAGCGACACCCGGGACTTCGACAAACTGCCGATCCCTTTCCGTGCAGTTGCCACCGACATCGCCAGCGGCGAAAAAGTGGTGTTCCGCAAAGGCCACCTGCCCAAGGTCATCCGCGCCAGCATGTCCATCCCGGCGGTGTTCGCCCCGGTGGAACTGGACGGCCGGCTGCTGGTGGACGGCGGCATGACCGACAACATCCCGCTGGATGTGGCCCGGGAAATGGGCGTGGACGTGGCCATCGTGGTCGATATCGGTACGCCCCTGCGCAACCGCAAGCAACTGGTCACGGTGGTCGACGTGTTGAACCAGTCGACCACCTTGATGACTCGGCGCAACTCTGAAGAGCAACTGGCAACCCTGAAAAAAGACGACGTCCTGATCCAGCCGGCCCTGGCAAGCTTCGGCTCCACTGACTTCGGCCGGGCCCGGGAGATGATCGACGCCGGCTACCGCGCCACCCGGATACTCGAGGCGCGCCTGGCCCCTCTACGCCCTTCCGAAGCGCCCGACGCCGAACTCATGGCCGCACGCACCCCAAGCGAACGCACGCCGGTCATCACCGCCATTCGCGTGGAGAACGATTCGAAAGTCGGCGATGACGTGATCCGCTATTACATTCGCCAGCAGATTGGCGAGCCGCTGGACCTGGGGCGCCTGCAGACCGACATGGGCACGCTGTACGGCCTGGATTATTTCGAACAGGTGCAATACCGCGTGGTCCGCAAGGGCCCGGACCACACACTGGTCATCAGCGCCCGGGGCCGACGCACCGGCACCGACTACCTGCGGCTGGGGCTGAGCCTGTCGGACGACATGCGCGGCGACAGCGCGTTCAACCTGGGGGCCAGCTATCGGGTCAACGGTATCAACCGCCTGGGCGCCGAATGGCTGACCCGGGCGCAGATCGGCGACAGGCAGGAGTTGTACAGCGAGTTCTACCAGCCGTTGGATGTCGGCTCGCGCTACTTCATCGCCCCTTATGGGCAGTTTGAATCGCGAAACGTGGAATCCATCCTGGACAACGATCCGGTGGCCCAGTATCGCGTCGAACGCTATGGCTTCGGCCTGAACGTCGGCCGACAGATCGGCAACAGCGGCGAAATCCGCCTGGGTGTCGGCCAGGCCTGGGGCAAGGCGGATGTGCGCATTGGCGATCACGACCAGCCCAGCGAAAACTTCAATGAAGGCTTCTATGACCTCAAGTACTCCTTCGACTCCTTCGACAACGTGTACTTCCCCCATGAAGGGGAGGACATCGGCCTGACCTGGCGCCAATACGAACCGGGGCTGGGTTCCGACCAGCGTTACCGCCAGTGGGAATTCAAACTGGACAAGGCCCTGAGCAGCGGCCCGGACACCTTCATCCTGGGCGGGCGCTACGGCCGGACAATGGACACCGCGGAGGTCGTGACATCCAGCTTTGTACTCGGCGGCGCACGGCAACTGTCGGGCTTTCGCGAAGACGGGGTCTCCGGGCAGAACATCAGCCTGATGCGCGCCGTGTATTACCGCCGGCTCACACCGCGGGCCTACCTGCCGCTGGACTTGCCGCTGTACATCGGCGGCTCATTGGAACGCGGCAGGGCCTGGAACAACGACAACGAATTCGACAGCGGCTACATCAACGCCGCCAGTATTTTCCTGGGGTTCGATACACCGCTGGGGCCCCTGAATTTCAGCTATGGCTTTAACGACGATGATGAACAGGCGGTTTATCTGAACCTGGGGCAGACGTTCTGATAGCGATGCGGTATTGGATTATCCGGCGCCGATCCATTGTGGGAGCGAGCCTGCTCGCGATAGCGTCGGCACATTCAATATCGAACAAGCTGCCCCACCGCAATCGCGAGCAGGCTTGCTCCCACACGGGCTCGCTGGGGTTCACCAATCCGAAGTTCAGCGAATCCCGGCCAATAGCACTCGCGCAGTCTGCTTCAAAGGTTCGTCCCCCTCTTCGAGCAGTTCTTCAAGCAGGGAGACGGCGGTCTTCAGGTCCCCATCATCGATGCAATTCTGCGCCTGCTCCAGCTTGAGCGAGTGTTCCGGAGCCTGGGGTTCGAGGGGCATGGCGTCCAGGGAAACAGGTTCAAGGGTCAGCGGCTCAAGCTCCAGCGACTGCTCCTCATCGGCAAAACCGTCGAGAAAGGCATCGTCCAATGACTCGGTTTCCAGCGGCGCTTCCCATTGCAAGTCCGGTTCGTCGAAGCCTGAAAGCGACAAACCATCGGCGGCAAGGGGAGAATCAGCGTCTTTTCTGACAGTGTTGTCCTGGGCATCGGCCAGGTCCCAACTGGTTTCCATGGACAGTGCATCCAGGTCCAACTCGAATTCGTCACTGGGCACCGGCTCACGTTCGGGAGCAGATGCAGGAACCGGTACCTGAGGTTGCGCCGATGCCACTGTCGGTGCAGCGATAGCGGCAACCTTGGGGTAACGCCCACGGATTTCCGCCAACATCCCGGCATCGATACCCTGTGCCAGTAGATGATGTTCCTGGGCCTGGAAACCGATGACATCGCCCTGCTTGCCCAGTACCTCCAGCAACTTGAGACCCAGGTCGGTGCGTTCCGGCTCCGCCAGCAACGCGGCACGCAACAGCCCCGCGGCCTCGGCGAAACGACCGTAGGTCAGGTAAATCCCGACGCCCTCCAGCACATCACCCAAGGGCGCATCCCCATTATTGAACGATGCCGCGGGCTCGGACGGCTCCGTATCGGGAATTGATGCAAAGGTTTCGTCGCCCTCCTCCAGCATCGGCTCGGGACGCCCGCTTATCGGCTCCAACTCGGCCTGCTGCTGCCGGCGCCGAACCAATAGCAACAGCGCCAGCAACCCCAACAGGCCCACCAACCCCGCCACCCATGACCAATTGATGCCCTCTGGCTCGACAACCGGCTCTGTAGCGGGCTGTGCGTCCGGTACCGGTTCCGATGCAGGGAGCTGCGGCTGCGGTTGCGCCACTGCAACGGGAGTTGGCGCAACTTCGGCCAACCGGGTCTGCAATTCGCTGATCTGCTTGCGCTGGCCAGCGATTTCCTCATCCTGGGCCTGGAGCCGGGCTTGCAGTTCATCGATGGTTTTCTGTTGCTGCTGGTTTTGCAGCACGCTGGCGGCCAGTTGTTCATCGGACGCAACGGATGCCTGGCCGGCGCTGGTTGCAGCAGACGTCGGCAGCACGGCTGAGTCAGGCAATAACAAGCGCTGGCCGATGGAAAGCCGGTCGCTGCCGGGGTTCAAGGCCTGGATGCCCTGCATCAGTTCATTGACCGACGCATTGCTACCGGCATCATGCAGGCGCTTGGCGATGATCCAGGGGTTGTCTCCCGGCACCACCGTGTAGCGCTTGCCCTGTAGCGCCGGGGGCGGCTTGATCGCCGGCATCGCGGGCTGCGGGGCCTCGGCAGGTTCGTCACGGACCGGCATGATACCCGGTGTGCCCGGCGGGTCGATCAGTACGGTGTATTCGCGCAACAGGCGCCCGTTGGGCTGATTGAGCTGCACCAGGAAATTGAGAAACGGTTCCTCCACCGGTTTGCTGGAAGTCACCCGAATGAAGCTGCGCTCCCCGCGCAATACCGGGGTGAAGCGCAAGTTATTGAGAAAGAACACCCGCTCCACACCCGCACGACTGAAATCGTCCGGGCTCGCCAGGCTGGCCGACAGATCGCCCTCGCCGATCCCAGCCACATCGACCAAGGCGATATCGGCGCGCAACGGCTGGTTCAGGGCAGAATGGAGCGTGATCTCGCCAAGCCCCAGCGCTGACGCCAAGGCCGAATACCCCAGGGCACCCACGACGACCGACACGTTGACCCAACTGCGCAACGTGGACTGCAAACTTTCAAGCATGGGCATCCCTTTCGATTACCAGAACCAACCTCGGCGTAAACGCCCCCAATAGGAACGCTTACTACTGGTTATAGTTCGCTAACCGGCGAATCTCAAAAGTCTGACGCCAGGGATCTGCCTCAGGATTTTTCCAGGTTGGCCAGGATCGTACCGTGGACCCGCATGCACACGCGCATGTCCGCCTCGTCGACACCCTCGAACAACTCACGACGCAATTGCGTGGCGATGGTTTCGATTTGTTCGATCAACGGTAGGGCCGGTGCGCACAGCACGATTTTCTTGGCCCGGCGATCCTCGGCCACGGCCTGGCGCTGCACCAGCCCCTGGGTTTCCAGGCTGTCGAGCAACCGGGCCAGGGTCGGCCCCTCGACGGCGACACTCTGGGCCAGTTCACGTTGGGTCGGTGCCTGTTCGAAACGGGCCAGGTGCAGCAGCACCAGCCAACGCGCCTGGGACAAGCCCAACCCGGCCAGGCGACGGTCCAGTTCGGCACGCCAGCCGCGAGACATTTGCGCCAACTGCATGCCAAAACGGTGTTGATCGGTTAACGGCATAAAAAACTCATCAGATCTGAAATAGAGAAAAACTAATTATTAGTCAGCTAAGCATGAGCTTTGGATTCAAGCAAGGTTCGCCTTGCACTGAATCGTTAAAGGAACGCAACTGACTGATCAGACTTCAAATTCCGACTGCAACGCAGCCCTGACGCAGTACAGCACGCCTTCGGGAACTCGTCCGACAAACAATGCAGCGACTTCAGACACTGGCGGTAACTCGCCTTCGCCATCCAGGAACGCGTCCTGTACCTCTCCCATCAGCTCTTCGGGCAGATCCAGTGCCTGTTCCAGGGATAACTGCTGTTTGCCGATGGCCTCGGCCAGCATCGTGTAGACGTTCTTTTCCGAGCACTGCAATTGCCCGGCGATCTGCAACGGCGTCATGCCGGCGCGAGCCAGGGTGATGAGTTCGTGGCGTACATCGGCCACCGCTTTCGGTGCTTCGGCCTCGCCGCCCAGTACCTGGAGGAAGGCCTCGCCATAGCGTTCCAGCTTGCGCGCGCCGACGCCACTGACCCGGGCCATTTCCGCCAGGGAGGTGGGCTGGCTGCGGAGCATTTCCAGCAGCGTCGAGTCGGGGAAGATGACGTACGGCGGCACGCCGTGTTCTTCGGCCAGCTTGCGACGCAAGGCGCGCAAGGCTTCCCATTGATCGCGCTCTTCGCCGCGCACCAGTTGGCTGGCCTGGCTCTTGCTGCTCTTGATCGCCGTTGCCGGCTTGAGGTCGCGGCGCAGTTCGAGGGTGACCTCACCCTTGAGCAAAGGCCGGCAGGTTTCAGACAAACGCAGGCCGCCGTAGCCTTCCAGGTCGATGTCGGCCAGGCCGCGGGCCACGAGTTGTCGGAACAATGAACGCCATTCACTCTCGGTGCGGGCCTTGCCCACCCCGAATACCGAAAGGTGCTGATGACCGAAGTTGCGGATCTTCTCGTTGTCCTTGCCCAGCAACACGTCCACCAGATGCCCCACGCCATAGCGCTGGCCAGTGCGGAAAATCGCCGACAGGGCCTGGCGGGCCGGCTCGGTGGCGTCCCAGGTTTCCACGCCATCGACGCAATTGTCGCAATGCCCGCAAGGCTGGGGCATGTCTTCGTCGAAGTAGGCCAGCAAGGTCTGGCGACGGCAGCGGGTTTCTTCGCACAGCGAGAGCATGGCGTCGAGCTTGTGCTGTTCCAGGCGTTTGTGGCGCTCATCGCCTTCGGAGTTCTGCAGCATCTGCTTGAGCATCACCACGTCTTGCAGGCCGTAGGCCATCCAGGCGTCGGCCGGCAAGCCATCACGGCCGGCCCGCCCGGTTTCCTGGTAATACGCCTCGAGGGACTTGGGCAGGTCCAGGTGCGCGACAAAGCGCACGTTGGGCTTGTCGATACCCATGCCGAACGCAATGGTGGCCACCATGATCAGGCCTTCCTCGTTGAGGAAGCGCTTCTGGTGATAGGCCCGCAGGTCGTTGGGCAGGCCCGCGTGATATGGCAACGCCGGGAACCCCTGCTCACACAGAAACGCTGCCACTTCATCGACTTTTTTGCGCGACAGGCAATAGACAATGCCTGCATCGCTACGGCGCTCGGCGAGGAACGCCAGCAACTGCTTGCGCGGCTGCTCCTTGGGCACGATGCGGTAGAAAATATTGGGACGGTCGAAGCTCGACAGGAACCGCTCGGCATCCTGCAAGTGCAGGCGCTCGACGATTTCTTCGCGGGTGCGCTTGTCGGCGGTGGCGGTCAGGGCGATGCGCGGCACGTCGGGGAACAGTTCCGCCAGTTGCCCCAGTTGCAGGTATTCACGGCGGAAATCATGGCCCCACTGGGACACGCAGTGGGCTTCGTCGATGGCGAACAGGGCGATCTCCAGGCTCTGCAGGAACGCCAGCATGCGCGGCTGCACCAGGCGTTCCGGGGCCAGGTACAACATCTTCACTTCGCCGCGCTTGATGCGCGTCGCCAGGTCCCGCTGTTGCTCGGCGCTGAGGGTGGAGTTCAGCGAAGCGGCGGCGACACCCAGCTCCTCGAGGGTCGCGACCTGGTCGTCCATCAGCGCGATCAGCGGCGAAACCACCACCGCCAGGCCGTTGCGCAGCAGCGCCGGCACCTGGAAGCACAAGGACTTGCCGCCGCCGGTGGGCATCAGCACCAGGGCATCGCCACCGCTGGCCACGCGCTCAATAATGGCACCCTGGCGGCCACGGAAACTGTCGTAGCCGAAGATGTCCTTGAGGACGCGTTGAGCCTGTTCGAGCATAGAAACTCCAAAAATCACCGAAACATCCCTGCAAGGCTGGTTCAGAATCGCAAAAGCTGCACCGGCGAATCGTAAGTGCGCGTTTCAGACCGGCGGACGCCGCAGGGCATCACAAAACGCGGCAGTATACCCGAGGCCTTCGTTGCGAAGGGCGTCGCTGACAAGAGGCTCTTTGGACTTTGAAGATAAGGAAGCCGAACACTGCATGTGTGGCGAGGGGATTTATCCCCGCCGGGCTGCGCAGCAGCCCTCTCGGCTTACCAGGTGGATCGCAAACTCAGGTGGCCATTTTGGGTCTGCTGCGCAGCCCAACGGGGACAAATCCCCTCGCCACAGGGACCGAGTTCAGCCCTTCTTTTTCGATACGCCCCCCAACCCTGCCCTCATGGGCAAGGCAAATACACCACGCGGCTGGCCTGGGCGCTCAAGAAGGCCTAGAATTCCCGCATTGTTTATTCCCCAAGGTAGCCCGTAATGTCCTTCGCTGAGCAACTGACCCGCCTGCAAGTCTTCCTCGATGCCGATGAGCTGCACGATGAAGCGCTGGACTACGTGGCCGCTCATGGCTACCTGACCGCCCTGTCCATCTGCTCCGAACAGGTGCCGGACCGTGAGTGGATCGACGCCCTGTTCGCCGAAGAGCCGCATTACGCCAGCGAAGCCCAGCGTGCCGAAATCGAATCCACGCTGGTCGGCCTCAAGGCCCACATCGCCCGCCAACTGGCCTCCGACGAAGAATTCGAACTGCCCTGCGAACTGGACCTGGGCGATGACCCGGACGATTCGGAACTGCGTGGCTGGTGCATCGGTTTCATGGAAGGCGTGTTCCTGCGCGAAGCCGCCTGGTTCGAAACCGCCGAAGAGGAAGTCAGCGAAATGCTGCTGCCGATCATGGTCGGTTCCGGCCTGTTCGACGAACAACCGGAGTTCTCCGACATCGCCGCCGATGCGAACCTGATGGACGACATGATCGTCCAGATCCCCGAAGCCCTCACCGCCCTGTACCTGCTGTGCAACGCCCCGGACGAGAAACCGGCGATCCTCAAGCCTCGTCACCACTGAGTAACCGGGTGTCCGCGCCCATCGGCAACCGCCCGTTGATCCTGCGTTACGCTCTACTGGCCATCGGCTGGTTGAGCGTGGTGCTGGGGGTCATCGGCATCTTCGTCCCCGTACTGCCCACCACCCCTTTCCTGCTGCTGGCCGCAGCGTGCTTCGCCCGCAGCTCGCCGCGCTTCTACCAATGGCTGGTGGAACATCCCCGCCTCGGCCCGTGGATCCGCGACTACCTCAGCGGCAACGGCATCCCGCTCAAGGGCAAGGTCTACGCCATTGGGCTGATGTGGGTGAGCATCCTCTTTTCCTGCTACCTGGTGCCCTTGCCGTGGGCGCGAGGGTTCATGCTTACCAGTGCGGTGCTGGTGACGGTTTATATCCTCAAGCAGAAAACCCTGCGTAGGCCTTGAATGGGGCACGAACTTGGCCTCCCTCGCCACAAATGCAAACCCCGCCCTGTCCAATTTGGACATGGCGGGGTTTGTTGTTTCAGCTCACCTCACACCGTGTCCACCTTCAACGAGTGATCATTCAACATCCCGTTGATGATGGTCGCCGTGTCCGCGCCCGCGATCATCCCGTCCGCACCCGGCGTGACGCCGTAGTGGCTGGCAAGGTTGACGCCGGCCAGGTCGATGGTCTGGCTTGGCGTAGCGCCAGCGGTGGCGCTGACGTCGATACTGGTCACGAGCGACGCACCGCTACCGGTGACAGAGAAGTGCAGGTAATCGTCCAGTGACGCCGCACTGCCGTTTTCCCCCTGCAACAGTTGGGACAAGTCGAGTTTATCGAGGCCCGGCGTGAAGTCGGTGATCACGTCATGGCCGCTGTTACCCGCTTGCCACTGGAAGGTATCGGCACCGCTGCCGCCAGTCAGGGTGTTGTTGCCCAGGCCGCCGATCAGCAAGTCGTCACCGCCACCACCATTGAGCACGTCATGGCCCAATCCGCCGTTGATGCGGTTACTGGCGCCGTCGCCGGTGAGGGTGTCATTGAAGTTCGAACCGATCAGGTTTTCGATACCGGTCAGCGTGTCGGTGCCGGCGCCCAAGGTGTTCTGCGCCGCCAGCAGGCCCAGGTTGACGGTGACCCCGGCGGTCGCATGAGCATAGCTCGCGGTGTCATTGCCCGTACCTCCATCGAGCAGGTCGTTGCCCGCGCCGCTGTAGAGCAAGTCATTGCCTGCCCCGCCGTGCAAGGTATTGTTGCCCGAACCGGCGCTGAGTATGTCGTTGCCGTCGCCAGCATTGAGGGTGTTGTCACCGCCACCGGCCATCAGCACATCGTCCCCGGCGGTGCCCGTCAGGGTATGGCCGGCCTGGTAACTGATGCCTACCGACGCGCTATCACTGCCGCCATGATTGTCGCTGGCGGTGTAGCTGCCGTGGTAATCCGACGTGCTGTCCTGGGCACCGGCGTAGTTGACGGTCAGGGTCAGTTGATAGTTTTCCGCAGCGTTGGCGTTTCCACCGCCCGCATTGGGGATGTTGGTGACGTGGATCTGGTAGTTGCCATCCGCTGCCGCGGTGAAAGAAGCGCCGTCACTGATCGCGATGAAAGGCCCACCGTTGAGTGAATACTCCATGGCAATGCGACCGGCCGCCAGGTTGTGGTCCAGGGTGAGGGTTTCACCTTGCTTGAGGCTGATGTTGAGCCGGTCCTCATCGTTGGTGTTGTTACTGGACACCATCCCCAGTGCACCGCTGACCACCAGCGCCGCCGTCATACTCGCGGTATTGGCGACAAAGGCGCTGCGGCTGAGGTTGATCGACTGCACGTTGTTACCGGTGAAACTGACCGTGCCGGTACTGCCGGTAAAGTCCGAGCCCTTGGCGGCCCAGCCGGTATTGAAGCTGGTGGGCGAAGCGGTGAGCGGATCGCCGTTGGCGTCGCTGTCGTTACCCAGCAGCAGCTCACCCGGGATCACAATGTTGCCCGACAGCACGTTGGTGATGATGTTGTCGTCGACAGCGATCGGTGGGCTGTTGGGCACGACATTGATCACCAGGTTGGAGCTCGCCAGGTCACCGTCATTGTCGCTGACGGTGTAGCCGATGTGTTCGGTGATCAAGGTGCTGGTGGCAGTCTGAGAGGTGTAGCTGAACGCACCGGTATCCAGGTTGACCACCAGGGTACCGTCATGGTCGGTGGCAATGCTCAGTGTATTGGTGACCGTATTGAAAGAGCCGTGGTTGGCCCCGCCACTGGCGCTCAGTCCACCCTGGCCACCGTTGGCCGCCGGGTCGTAGCTGTACGTGGTGCCGTCGACCACCAGGCTTTTGACAAACCCGCCATCGGCGCCGAACGAGCCCCCCTCGCCCAGCAGGTTGCCAGTGACCGGCGCACCTTGCACGGTGTCGGAAAGCACCGAGTTGAGCTGGTTCAGGTCGGTGACCACCACCGCGTTGGTGTTGGTGTGGGCGCTGCCGTCGTAGGCCAGCGGGTCGAGGTGGGCGTTGCTGACGCCACTGCCCAGGCCAATGGCGTAGTTCTTGATGCCGTTGGCGTCGAGGAAGGCTTTCCAGGCGGCCTCGTCTGCCGAGCCGATTTCACCCAAGGTCGGCTTGCCGTCGGAGAAGAAATAGCCGACGTTCTGTGCGCCGGTCAGTTGGCCTGGATTTTCGAACGCAGTCTTGGCCATCGCCACGGCAGCATCATAATTGGTGTCACCGTGCGCACTCAGCGCCGAGATCAGCGTCTTGGCAGTTGCCACATCCACCCACAGGGTGCTCTGGTCGGTGGCACTGCCGCTGAAGGTCACGAGCTGGACTTTCACATCGCCCATGTCGTCGTATTTGTCGAGCAAGGCGCTGATCGCCTGTTTCGCCAGGTCCATCCGCGAGAGCCCCGGCACACCGGAGGCATCTTTCATGCTGCCAGAGACGTCGAGCACGATCAGCAGGTTGGTATCGATCTCCACCGCCGTGACCGAACGCTCGGACGCAACGGCCTTTGGCACGTCATCGACGATGCTGACCACCAGGTTACCGATGGTGCTGTTGCCCAAGGCGTCCGTGGCCTGATAGGTGAAGCTTTCGCTCAAGGCATTCGGACCATCGTTGGCGTGGGGCGTGGTGCTGGCCGGCGAGCTCAGGGTGTAGGTGTACGATCCATCAGGATGGAGCAGCAACTGGCCGTAGGCGCCCGTGGCGTTGCCCACCAGGGTAAAGGTGACGGCGCCCGTGGCACCGCTGACCGACCCGACCAAGCTGCCACTGGCGGTTTCCCCGGTGGCGCTCGGGTCACTGCCGGTGACGGTGCCAGGGGCCAGGTCCTGGCCATCCTGGGTCAGGTCCAGGGCTTTTTCATAGACGGTAATCTCGTGATCGGTTTCCGCAACGAGGCAGCTGTTGTGCACGTCAATGGTGATGGTCGTGGTGCTTTCATCGCCATCGGCGTCGCGCACGGTATAGGTGAAGACATCGGTCGCACCTGGCGCGCCAACCGCGTCGGGGTTGCTGTGGTAGACGGCGTTGCCGTTGGCGTCCAGGGTCAGGTAGCCGTAAGTGCCATTGATCTGGCTGTTCAGGCCACCGATGGCCGGGTTCGAGGTGTCGTTGCCGGCGCGCACACCAATGACTGCACCGCCGTCGGCACCGAGTACGTCGTTGTCCAGCACATTGCCGCTGACCGTGCCGCCCTCCACCACCGAGGCAACATCGGCATGGGCGTTGGGCACGTCGTCGACGATGTCGATGACGATGGTGCTGGTGACCGTATTGCCCAACGAGTCCGTCGCCTGATAGGTGAAGCTTTCGCTCAACACGTTCGGGCCATCGTTGGCGTGAGGCGTGGTGGCGGCTGGCGCCGTCAGGGTGTAGGTGTAGGAACCGTCGGGCTGAAGCGACAGTTGACCGTAGGCTCCGGTGGCGTTGCCCACCAGCGCGAAGGTCACTGCGCCCACGGCGCCGCTGACCGAGCCGACAAGGCTGCCGCTGGCGGTCTCGCTGGTGGCGCTCGGGGCGCTGCCGGTGACGGTGCCGGGGGCCAGGTCCTGGCCGTCCTGGTTCAGGTCGAGGGCTTTTTCGTAGACGCTGATTTCCTGGTCCGATGTGGCGACGAGGCAGCTTTCGTGAACATCGATGGTGATGGTGGTGGTGCTTTCATCGCCGTCGGCGTCACGTACGGTGTAGGTGAAGACATCGGTGGCACCCGGGGCGCTGACGGTGTTCGGGTTGCTGTGGTAGACGGCGTTGCCGTTGGCGTCCAGGGTCAGGTAGCCGTAGGTGCCGTCGATTTGAGTGTTCAAGCCGCCAATCGCCGGGTTCGAGGTGTCGTTGCCGGCGCGCACACCAATCACCATGCCGCCGTCGGCGCCAAGTACGTCGTTGTCCAGCACATTGCCGCTGACCGTGCCGCCCTCCAGCACCGAGGCAACATCGGCATGGGCGCTGGGCACGTCGTCGACGATCTCGATAACGATGGTGCTGGTGACGGTATTGCCCAACGAGTCTGTGGCCTGGTAGGTGAAGCTTTCGCTCAACACATTCGGGCCGTCGTTGGCGTGAGGCGTGGTGGTGGCTGGCGCAGTCAATGTGTAGGTATAGGAACCGTCGGGCTGAAGCGACAGTTGACCGTAGGCACCGGTGGCGTTGCCCACTAGCGCGAACGCGACTGCGCCAACGGCGCCGCTGACCGAACCGACAAGGCTGCCGCTGGCGGTCTCGCTGGTGGCGCTTGGGGCGCTGCCGGTGACGGTGCCGGGCGCCAGGTCCTGGCCGTCCTGGTTCAGGTCGAGGGCTTTTTCGTAGACGCTGACTTCCTGGTCTGGCGTAGCGACGAGGCAGACATCGTGGACATCGATGGTGATGGTGGTGGTGCTTTCATCGCCGTCGGCGTCGCGCACGGTGTAGGTGAACACATCGGTGGCACCCGGGGCGCTGACGGTGTTCGGGTTGCTGTGGTAGACGGCGTTGCCGTTGGCGTCCAGGGTCAGGTAGCCATAGGTGCCGTTGATCTGGGTATTCAAGCCGCCAATCGCCGGGGTCGAGGTGTCGTTGCCAGCACGCACGCCAATCACCGCTCCACTCGCGGCCGGCCCGTCGGCACCGCCTTCGTCGTTATTCAGGACGTTGCCACTGACCGTCCCGCCCTCATCCACGGAGGCGGAATCAGCGTGGGCAGTCGGCAGGTCGTCGACGATGTTCACATCCAGATTGCCATTGGCGGTGGTGCCGTTGTCATCAGTGACAACCACGGCAAATTGCTCGCTCAGGCTGTTGGCACCGTTGGCGTTTGGATGGGCTTCATTGTCCAGCAGCGTGTAGCTGTAGCTGACCACGCCTGTGGTGGCGTTGTAGCCGGTGATGGTCAGGGTGTTGCCCAGCGCGGTGGTAATCGATTGTGGGAAACCGGCTGCCACACCGCCGGTGACGACGTTGATGCCGCCGACGCTCAAGGTCTGCACACCGTCCAAAGCAGTAATCGTAAAAGTACCGCTTTGCGTCAGGGCCGGCGCATCCGGGCTGCTGCCGTCGCTGAGGTTTTTTTCCTGGACCGCCAACTCGCCACCCTCGGTGTCGAGGCCGGTGATGATCACCGGGTCGTCGTTGTTGTGCACTTGCAGTACCAGGTTCGCGGTACTGGTGTCGCCATCGGCATCGGTCAGGGTGTAGGTGAAGGTCTCGCTGCCATTGCCGCCACCATGCAAACCTTTGAAATCGGCGTCGGCAGTGTTGAGGGTGTAGGTGTAGGAACCGTCAGCGTTGAGCACCAGGGTGCCGTAAGTGCCGGTGAAGGTGCCGGGCGTGATTGGGCCAGAGGCCACATGATCCGCACCTTGGGTGTCGTTGGTCAGCACGCTACCGGTCAGGGTCAGGTTGGTTTCCGAAGCGGTGCTGGCGTTGCTGTCGTCCACGGCTTTCGGCAGGTCGTCGACGATGTTCACGTCAAGGTTGCCGTTGGCGGTGGTGCCGTTGTCGTCGGTGACAACTACGGCAAATTGCTCGCTCAGGCTGTTGGCACCGTTGGCGTTTGGATGGGCTTCATTGTCCAGCAGCGTGTAGCTGTAGCTGACCACGCCCGTGGTGGCGTTGTAGCCGGTGATGGTCAACGTATTGCCGAGTGCGGTGGTAATCGATTGCGGGAAACCGGCTGCCACGCCGCCGGTGACGACGTTGATGCCGCCGACGCTCAAGGTCTGCACACCGTCCAAAGCAGTAATCGTAAAAGTACCGCTTTGCGTCAGGGCCGGCGCATCCGGGCTGCTGCCGTCGCTGAGGTTTTTTTCCTGGACCGCCAACTCGCCACCCTCGGTGTCGAGGCCGGTGATGATCACCGGGTCGTCGTTGTTGTGCACTTGCAGTACCAGGTTCGCGGTACTGGTGTCGCCATCGGCATCGGTCAGGGTGTAGGTGAAGGTCTCGCTGCCATTGCCGCCACCATGCAAACCTTTGAAATCGGCGTCGGCAGTGTTGAGGGTGTAGGTGTAGGAACCGTCAGCGTTGAGCACCAGGGTGCCGTAAGTGCCGGTGAAGGTGCCGGGCGTGATTGGGCCAGAGGCCACATGATCCGCACCTTGGGTGTCGTTGGTCAGCACGCTACCGGTCAGGGTCAGGTTGGTTTCCGAAGCGGTGCTGGCGTTGCTGTCGTCCACGGCTTTCGGCAGGTCGTCGACGATGTTCACGTCAAGGTTGCCGTTGGCGGTGGTGCCGTTGTCGTCGGTGACAACTACGGCAAATTGCTCGCTCAGGCTGTTGGCACCGTTGGCGTTTGGATGGGCTTCATTGTCCAGCAGCGTGTAGCTGTAGCTGACCACCCCAGTCGCAGCGTTGAAACCGGTGATGGTCAGGGTGTTGCCCAAAGCGGTGGTAATCGATTGCGGGAAACCGGCTGCCACGCCGCCGATGACGACGTTGATGCCGCCGACGCTCAAGGTCTGCACACCGTCCAAAGCAGTAATCGTAAAAGTACCGCTTTGCGTCAGGGCCGGCGCATCCGGGCTGCTGCCGTCGCTGAGGTTTTTCTCCTGGACCGTCAGCTCACCGCCTTCGGTGTCGAGGCCAGTGATGATCACCGGATCGTCATTGTTGTGCACTTGCAGCACCAGGTTCGCGGTACTGGTATCGCCATCGGCATCGGTCAGGGTGTAGGTGAAGGTCTCGCTGCCATTGCCGCCGCCGTGCAGGCCTTTGAAATCGGCGTCGGCAGTGTTGAGGGTGTAGGTGTAGGAACCGTCAGCGTTGAGCACCAGGGTGCCGTAAGTGCCGGTGAAGGTGCCGGGCGTGATTGGGCCAGAGGCCACATGATCCGCACCTTGGGTGTCATTGGTCAGCACGCTGCCGGTCAGGGTCAGGTTGGTTTCCGAAGCGGTACTGGCGTTGCTGTCGTCCACGGCTTTTGGCAGGTCGTCGACGATGTTTACGTCGAGGTTGCCGTTGGCGGTGGTGCCGTTGTCGTCGGTGACAACTACGGCAAATTGCTCGCTCAGGTTGTTGGCACCGTTGGCGTTTGGATGGGTTTCATTGTCCAGCAGCGTGTAGCTGTAGCTGACCACGCCTGTGGTGGCGTTGTAGCCGGTGATGGTCAGGGTGTTGCCCAGCGCGGTGGTAATCGATTGTGGGAAACCGGCTGCCACACCGCCGGTGACGACGTTGATGCCGCCGACGCTCAGTGTTTGAACACCGTCCAACGCCGTCACGGTGAACGTGCCGCTTTGCGTCAGGGACGATGCATCCGGGCTGCTGCCGTCGCTGAGGTTTTTTTCCTGCAGTGATAACTCTCCACCTTCGGTATCGAGGCCCACCAACACCACTGGATCGTCGTTGTTATGCACCTGCAGCACCAGGTTCGCGGTACTGGTGTCGCCATCAGCGTCGGTCAGGGTGTAGGTGAACGTCTCGGTGCCGCTTCCGCCACCGTGCAACGCGACGAATTGCGGGTCGCTGGTGTTCAGGGTGTAGGTGTACGTGCCATTGGGGTTTAGCACCAGAGTGCCGTAGGTACCGGTGAACGTCCCGCCAATGATCGGCCCACTGTCGGGACCGGTGGGGATACGGTCGGCGCCCTGGTGATCGTTGGTCAATACGTTACCCGTGAGGGTGACGAGGGTTTCCGAGGCTGTGTTGGCGTGGCTGTCGTCGATCGCCTGGGGCACGTCGTCGGTGATGTTGACATCCAGGGTCCCGGTAGCGGTGTCGCCATCGGAATCGACGGCCACGACCGGGAACTGTTCGGTGATGTTGTTGGCACCGCCACCGGCAGGATGGGTTTCATTGTCCGTCAGAGTGTAGGTGTAGCTGACCACGCCGGTAGTCGGGTTGTAGCCGGTGATGGTCAACGTGTTGCCCAGCGCCGAGGTGATGGTTTGAGGGAAACCTGCGGGCACACCGCCAGCAATCACGCTGATGCCGCCGATGCTCAGACTGCTCAGCCCATCGGGGGCAGAAACCGTGAAGGTGCCGCTTTGCACCAGTGCACTTGGGTTGCTCGCCGAACCATCGGCCAGATTGGCCTCATTGGTGGTCAGTTCGCCGCCTTCCACGTCCACGCCATCCAAGGTCACGGGGTTGTCTGGTGTTTCGGGGGTGACTGGCGGCACGGTGCTATCGCCGTCGTTATCCGGATCACCGGCCAGGCGCAGTTGCGGAAACTCGGGTATCCCGTTGAACCCGGCCGTAGGGAAGCCAATCTGCGGATCGACCTCGCCACCGACTTCTTCCAACAGCACGAAACTGTGCCCGCCGCCCACGCCACCGGGGTTACCACCCTCGGGGCCCGCGGCCGTGGCTTCGCCGGTCTGGGTCGGGTCGGCACCGGCGGCGATGGCTTGTTGCAGTTTTTGTACGTCGGTCAGTTGCGCGTTACTCGGTGTCAGCGCTTCAGGCGTGTCGACATGGGGCGCGTGGTTGGCAAGCAGCTGTGGGGTGAGGGTCAGGTTGCTTCCGCGTCCCAAGGTCAATTCCTGGCCATTTTGCAGATGCACCGCCACGGCCCCTTCGCCCCCGGTGATCAGGTGTTCGCCGGCATAGAGCCGGTCGCCTTCGACCAGAGGCCGCCGCAGGCCACCGGCCGCTTCTGCGAAAACCTGCCCGACCACTTTACTGACGATACCGATGAGCGCTGCCATGTGCATTTCCTCCGTTGCCGACCGCAATCGGCACCTGTCTGGGTGAAGAATCCGTCCTCAGGTTGGCGACCGGGAAAGCTGGAAAATCTGCCAGCTTTCGTGAAAGCGGAAGGTGCTGGCAATTCGCCAAAACGACAAAAAACCGTCACACAACCTTGCTTCTCACATCGCCCTTTCGGCACTTCTTCACATCGCTTAAAAAACTGAACGGAACTTTTATTGACGCCTAAAAGCCGTCAGAACCCGCGAATTCAAAGGCTTTCGCTTTGAACAATGTGCTGGTTTTTTTCAAGTACATAAGTTTTTTTCGGCATAAGCGTTATGAGAAATTCTTCTTAGGTTTTGCGCAGGATGTTCTTAGCTGTGTTGTTACAAGGTTGAAACGGTTTTGATCTTAAATACGTCAATATATTGGCGACAACGAAGCACTACAGCCCTCAGGAGATGCACCCCATGCGCGTTCTAACCCCCCTCTGCAGCGCGGTTTTGCTGGCCATGGCCTGCTCTTCTCAGGCGCAGGCCATGTCCTTGACCGAAGCGATCCAGAGCACCATCGCTACCCACCCGGAGCTGGCACAACGGGTGGACAGCCGTCTGTCGGCCAATGAAGACGTCAAGGTCGCCAGGGGGGGCTTTTTCCCGTCGGTGGATCTCAATGCCGGTTACGGTCGCGGCTACAGCGACAACACCAACACCCGGGCCTTGGGCAACCACCACACCAATATCCTGACCTACACCCAATCAGAGCTGCGCCTGCGGCAGATGATCTTCGACGGGTTCAACACCGCCAATGAAGTGGAACGTACCCAGGGCGTGGTCAACTCCCGGGCCTATTACGCCCAGGGCACCGCCCAGGATCTGGCGCTACGTACCATCGAGGTCTACCTGGAAGTGCTCAAGCGTCGCGAACTGGTGACCCTGGCCAAGAACAACCTGCAGGCGCACCTGCGGGTCAACGACCAGATCGGCCTGCGCACCGAACGTGGGGTGGGCAGCACCGCCGACTCCGACCAATCCAATGCCCGTCGAGCCCTGGCGGAAAACAACTACGACACCGCCCAGGTGGACCTGGCCGACGCCGAGGCGAATTTCTACAGCGTGGTCGGGCGCATGCCCGATGAGTTGGAAATGCCGCCCTCGACCAAGGGCGAAATCCCCGCCGATCTGCGCGAAGCCCAGCAAAGCATGGTGGATAACAACCCGTACCTGAAATCGGCCCAGGCCGACATACAGTCCGCCGAAAGCCAGTACGAAGTGGCGAAGTCACCGTTCTACCCCCGTTTCGATGCCGAGGCGGCGGTGGGCGCCAATAACAACATCGGTGGCGAAGAAGGCCATGACAACAACTGGCGGGTCGGCGTGGTGATGAACTACAACCTGTTCCGCGGTGGCAGCGACAAGGCGCGGCTGGCCTCCAACGCCCACCAGATCAACCAGGCCATGGACATCCGCAACAATGCCCTGCGCCAGCTCAACGAAGACACGCGCCTGGCCTGGAACGCAATGCTCAACGCTCGCAAACAGACGCCTACCGCCCGGGAATACGCCGAAACCACTTCCCGTGTGCGGGCCGCCTACCAGGATCAGTTCGGTCTCGGTCAGCGCACCCTGCTCGACCTGCTCGACAGCGAAAACGAGCTGTACAACGCCAACCGTCGCTACACCGAGGTGCGTTACACCGAGGAATACTCGATGTACCGGGTGCTGGCGAACATGGGCCTGCTGTTGCACAAGCAACGGATCGTGCTGCCGGCCGACGCGGTCGCGCAGACCGAAGTCAAGAATCAGGCCCGGCTGCCGGAACTGAAGTAGTCCCCCCGAAAAATGGGAGCGATCAATGTGACCAGCATGGAACCTGCAACCCCCGGCGCTGATCCGCGGCTGAATTTCGATGATCCCTTGCTGGACGGCCTGTTGATCCTCTGCAAACTCCATGGCGCGACGGTCAGCCGCGCCAGCCTCAGCGCCGGGCTTCCTATGGCGCACCAACGCTTGAGCCTGGACCTGCTGCCACGCGCAGCGGCCCGGGCGAGCTTGCAGGCGCGACTGTTGCGTCGTGAGCTGGCGGATATCTCGCCCCTGAACCTGCCGGTGATGCTGGTCCTGGTGGGCGGCCGCTGTGCGGTATTGCGGCGCTGGGGTGAGGATGGCAAGGCGCTGATCCTGCCCAGCGAAGCCGACGGCGGCGAACAATGGGTCAGTCGCGAGGAACTGGCCCTCGATTACAGCGGCCAGGCCTTGTTCGCCCGGCCGCGCCATGAACTCGAAGACCTGCGCTCGCCTTTGGTGCCGCGGGTCGAGGCGTGGTTTCGCGACACCTTGAAACTGTCGCGCTGGCTGTACAGCGACGCGATCCTGGCGAGTTTCCTGATCAATCTGCTGGGCCTGATGGTGCCGCTGTTCGTCATGCAGACCTACGATCGCGTGGTGCCGAACCAGGCCACGTCGACCTTATGGGTGCTGGCCGTGGGGCTGCTGATCGGCACCGGTTTCGAACTGGTATTGCGGGTGGTACGCGCCCACCTGCTGGACACCGCTGGCAAGAAAACCGACGTGGTTCTTTCCGCCACCCTGTTCGAGCGCATCACCGGGATGGCGATGAAGGCCAAGCCGGTGACCATCGGCGGCTTCGCCCAGAGCATCCATGACTTCCAGGGCCTGCGGGAGTTTCTCACCGCCGTAACCCTCACCAGCCTCATCGACCTGCCCTTCGCCCTGCTGATGCTGGTGGTGATCGGCCTGCTGGGTGGCTGGCTGGTGGTGATCCCGGTGGTGGCGTTTCCGATCACCATTGTCTTCGCGATGATCATCCAGGTGCGCCTGCGCGACACCGTGCAAAAAAGCCTGGCCCTGGGTGCCCAGCGCCAAGCCTTGTTGATTGAAACCCTCGGCGGCCTGGAAACCCTCAAGGCCTGCAGCGCCGAAAGCGAACGCCAGCATCAGTGGGAAAGCACTCATGGCGCCCTCACCCGCCTGGACAGCCATGCGCGCAACCTCTCGGCATTGGCGACCAACGGCACGTTGTTCCTGCAACAACTGGCCGGCATGGCAACCATCGTCGCCGGGGTCTACAGCATCATCGCTGGCAACCTCAGCGTCGGCGCGCTGGTGGCGACCTACATGCTCGGCAGCCGAGTGCTCGCCCCTCTCGGGCAGATCGCCGGGCTGATCACTCGCTACCAACAAGCCCAGCTCACCATGCGCAGCACCGATGCCTTGATGGCATTGCCCCAGGAGCGTGACGCCAAGCAACGGCCACTGGATCGCACCCAATTGCAGGGCGCGCTGGAGGTCAACGGCGTGACCTTCCATTACAACGGCCAGAGCTCCCCCGCGCTGGCCAATATCAGTTTCAGCCTCAAGCCCGGCGAACGGGTCGGGATCATCGGTCGCAGCGGTTCAGGCAAGAGCACCCTGGCGCGCCTGGTGATGGGCTTCTACGCGCCGGAGGAAGGCCAGTTGCTGCTGGACGGCCTGGACCTGCGGCAACTGGACGTCGCCGACCTGCGCCAACAGATCGGCTACGTCGCCCATGACCTGCCATTGCTGGCCGGCAGCCTGCGGGACAATCTCACCCTGGGCGCCCGCTACATCAGCGACGCGCGCATGCTGGAAGTGGCGGAACTGACCGGCGTCACCGAACTGGCGCGCCAACACCCCCAAGGCTTCGACCGCCCAGTGGGCGAACGTGGGCAGTTGCTTTCCGGAGGCCAGCGCCAAGCCGTGTTGCTGGCCCGGGCCTTGTTGCTCGACCCGCCGATCCTGCTGCTGGACGAACCCACCAGCGCCATGGACAACAGCAGCGAAGACGCCTTGCGACAAAAGCTCCACACCCACGTGCAGGGCAAGACCGTGCTGCTGGTGACCCACCGCACCTCGATGCTGAGTCTGGTGGATCGGTTGGTGGTGTTGGACAACGGCCGGATCGTGGCGGATGGACCGAAGGACGCGGTGATCGATGCATTGCGCAAGGGACGGGTGGGGTCTGCGGCGGTATAGCTGCCAATACAGCAACCTGTGGGGGCAAGGTTTGTGTGGGAGCAAGGCTTGCCCGCGATACAGGCGCCTCGGTTCCAGTGAGACCGCATTAGCTTCATCGCGGGCAGCCTTGCTCCCACAGATAACCCTCTCAAGCCACAGGTATGTGTTCGGCTTTATTTCACTTAACTGACGGGTACCGCCCCATGTCTGCTCAAACCCCGGATTCAGCCGCCCGAAGCTACTTCGGCAGTTTCAGCAAAAGCGCCGAAAGCGAGTTCATGGCGGAAACCGCCGGCGCCACATTGCAGGATTCGCCGCGCCGCTCGCGGGTCACCGTGTGGCTGGCCGCCGGCTTGATCGTCACCGGGCTGGTCTGGGCCAAACTGGCGGTCTTGCAAGAAGTCACCACAGGCGAAGGCAAGGCGATTCCGTCGAGCAAGGTCCAGGTGATCCAGAACCTGGAGGGCGGCATCGTCACCGAGATTTTCGTGCGCGAAGGGCAGATGGTGAACAAGGGCGACACCCTGCTGCGCCTGGACGACACGCGCTATCTGTCGAACAAGGGCGAGAGCGAGGCCGACCGCTATGCCTTGACCGCCCAGGTCGAACGCCTGTCGGCCGAGGCTGAAGGGCGGCCATTCGCACTCTCGGCAGAGATAACCGCCAAGGCCCCGCAAGTGGCCGAGGACGAACGCTCGCTGTACGAACAACGCCAGCGTCGCCTGGCCAGCGAGCAACGCACCCTGACCGAACAATTGCGGCAGAAGACCCAGGAACTGGCGGAGTTTCGCTCCAAGCAAGGCCAGTTCAGCTCTGCCCTGGCCTTGCTGCAAGAAGAAATGAACATGTCCGCACCGCTGGTGCGCACCGGGGCAGTGTCGCCAGTGGAGATCCTGCGACTCAAGCGCAGCGCGGTGGAAATCCGCGGCTCACTCAACGCCACCACCCTGGCCATTCCCCGGGCCGAATCGGCTATCAACGAGATCAAGAGCAAGATCGACGAATCGGAACAGACCTTCCGCTCCGAAGCGGCCAAGGACCTCAACGAGAAACGCACCGAACTGTCAAAAATCACCGCCTCGAGCATCGCCATCGACGACCGCGTGACCCGCACCACCGTGGTCTCGCCGGTGCATGGGGTGATCAAGCAACTGAAGGTCAATACCATCGGCGGCGTGGTGCAGCCGGGCAACGACATGGTGGAAATCGTGCCCCTGGAAGACAACCTGCTGATCGAAGCCAAGGTCCGCCCCCAGGACGTGGCTTTCCTGCACCCGGGCCAGAAAGCCATGGTCAAGTTCAGCGCCTACGACTACACCATCTATGGCGGACTGAGCGCCAAGCTCGAACTGATCGGCGCCGACACCATCACCGACGACAAGGGCAACAGCTTCTACCTGATCCAGGTGCGCACCGATAAAAATCATTTGGGCGGGGATGCCAAACCGTTGCTGATCATTCCGGGGATGGTGGCGACGGTGGATATCATTACCGGGGAGAAAAGCGTGCTGGATTACTTGCTCAAGCCGGTGTTGAAGGCGCGGACCGAGGCGATGCGCGAGCGGTAGCCCCTGAGCTGAGACTTTCATTGATTGTTCTACCACTATCGCGAGCAGGCTCGCTCCCACAGTTGATCTCCAGTGCCTGCACAAATCTGCTAACACCACAGATCCAATGTGGGAGCGAGCCTGCTCGCGATGAGGCCAGCACAGTCACGACCTATTCTCAGCATGGTTACGCTGGAAGGTCTCTTCCCCCATCGCCGCAATCTGCCCCTCGATCAATGCCTCGAACGGCCTGAGCAACGGCTCGAAGCTGCTTGGCGCTTCCAATGTCTGCAACGCCTGGACAATCGCCTCCACCGTCGACAACGCCCCCGGCCCCGGGGCCTTGCGCAAGCGATAACGGGACACGCCGCCTTCGGCCAAGGTCACCCTCGGCAGCGCCGCCAACAACGGGTTGAGGTGCAGCAGCTTGCGCGCCTTGCGCCAGGTACCGTCGGGCACGACCAACAGCAGCGGCTCCTCGGACGGAACATAAGCCTGCAGCGGCTGCGCATCCTCACTGGGAAACAGCAACCGCGCCCGATAACCCGGTGGATTGAGCAGCCTGGGCAAGTCCTCGAACACCTCGCCCACGATCAACTCGGCATTGTTGAGCCCCAGCGCCGCCAGCCTGGCCGTGTTCAAGGCATGGTCCACTTCGCTGGGATGCTGCAACAGCAAGACCCGGGTGCGGCTGTCGAGGCTGGGGATCAACGGGCACAAGCAATGGCTTTGCGGTCGTTGGCAGCGCGGGCATTGAGTTCTGGACATGGTCAGGCCTGATTCAGTTGAGCTTTGAGCAAATCACGGAATGTCTGGATCAGCGGCTCGCGGCTGCGACCACGGCGCACGATCATCGAAAACGGCGCCTGATAACCGAAGGTCGCCGGCAGCAGCACACGCAAATCGCCCTTGTCGACCCACGCCTGGGCATAGTGCTCAGGCAGGTAACCGACGTAGGCGCCGGACAACACCAGGATCAACTGCGCCTCCATGCTCTCCACCGTCGCCGCGCTGTGCTTGAAGCCATGGCGGGCCAGCTCGGCCTGGCTCCAGTAACCGCGCCCGACCATGCGCTGCTGGGTGATGACTTGCTCGGGGATGCGCCGCTCGTTGAACAGCGGGTGGCGGTTGCTGCAATACAACCAGTGCTGCTCGCGGTACAGCGGCATGTAGACCAGCCCGCTCATGCGCGTGGAAAACGCACCGATGGCCAGGTCCAGGCGGTTGTCCTGCACGCCGAGTTGCAGTTCGTAAGGGCTCATGACCGACAGGTGCAAATGCACCGCCGGATGCTCCTGACTGTAGGCGCCGATGGCTTCGGCGAATGGCAAGGCCTTGTCGCTGACCGTGGAGTCGATCACCCCCAGGTTCAACGTGCCGCGCAATTCGCCCTTGAGCGCGGCGGCGTACTGCTCGAACCCTTCGAGTTCGCCCAGCAGGCGCAGGGTTTCCTGATGGAACAACTCGCCCTTGCTGGTCAGGCTGAACCCGCCCCGGCCGCGATGACACAACACCAGGCCCAGGGCTGATTCAAGCTGGCTCATATAGGTGCTGATGGCCGACGTGGACAGGTTGAGTTCGTGCTGGGCATTGGCGAACCCCTGGTGCCGGACCACGCTGACGAAAATGCGCAGCAGTTTCAGGTCGGGTAGAGCGTTGGCCATTGGGTGTCTCCCGATCACATATGGATAGCACTTGTCGCGCTGTTGTGGCGAGGGAGCTTGCTCCCGCTCGGCGGCGCAGCCGTCGTAAAACCTGGCGACGCGGTCTGTCTGATTCACCGAGGTGAATGGTTTTGGGGCCGCTTCGCTGCCCAGCGGGAGCAAGCTCCCTCGCCACAGGGGCATCCTGTCCTCCAGGACTGCACTGCTGCGAAGTCTATCGCCCTCTCCCACATTAGTTTAGAAAAATCTGAACTAAGTATTTGCCCCCAGCGATTCTTCCCCTCCCAGGCTTTTCGCAGAATCGGCCCCTGATAAATAAAACAACGATGAGGCCCTACCCGTGGACAAGATTCTTCACCAACCACTGGGCGGCAACGAAATGCCGCGCTTCGGCGGCATCGCCACCATGATGCGACTCCCCCATTTGCAGACCGCTGCCGGCCTGGACGCAGCCTTCGTCGGCGTGCCGCTGGACATTGGCACCTCCCTTCGCGCTGGCACCCGTTTCGGGCCGCGGGAGATTCGCGCCGAATCCGTGATGATCCGCCCCTACAACATGGCCACTGGCGCCGCGCCGTTCGACTCGCTGTCGGTGGCCGACATCGGAGACGTGGCGATCAACACCTTCAACCTGCTGGATGCGGTGCGGATCATCGAGGAGTCGTACCACAAGATCCTCGAACACAACGTCATTCCCCTGACCCTGGGCGGCGACCACACCATCACCCTGCCGATCCTGCGGGCGATCCACAAGAAACACGGCAAGGTCGGCCTGGTGCACATCGACGCCCACGCCGATGTGAACGACCACATGTTCGGCGAGAAAATCGCCCACGGCACCACCTTCCGCCGCGCCGTGGAAGAAGGCTTGCTCGACTGCGACCGCGTGGTCCAGATCGGCCTGCGGGCCCAGGGCTATACGGCCGATGATTTCAACTGGAGCCGCAACCAGGGTTTCCGCGTGGTCCAGGCCGAAGAGTGCTGGCACAAATCCCTGGCCCCGCTGATGGCCGAAGTGCGCGAGAAAGTCGGCGGCGGTCCGGTGTACCTGAGCTTCGACATCGACGGCATCGACCCTGCCTGGGCCCCTGGCACCGGCACCCCGGAAATCGGCGGCCTGACCACTATCCAGGCAATCGAAATCGTGCGCGGCTGCCAGGGTCTCGACCTGGTCGGTTGCGATCTGGTAGAAGTCTCGCCACCGTACGACACCACCGGCAACACTTCGCTGTTGGGCGCCAACCTGCTGTACGAGATGCTCTGCGTACTGCCCGGCGTGGTTCATCGCTGAGGTGCGCCCATGAACCAACAGGACCAAGTACGCCAGGCCGCCGCACAACTGGTGTCGGCCTTCGCCCGCAATGACCGTGACGCCTACTTCGGCGCGTTCACGGCCGATGCGAGTTTCGTGTTCCACACCCTCGAAAAGCCCCTGCTGTCACGCGATGCCTACCAGGCGTTGTGGGACCGCTGGCGCTCCGAGGATGGCTTCGAGGTGCTGGACTGCACCTCAAGCAACGCCTTCGTCAGCCTGCAAGGGGACGTGGCGGTTTTCATCCATGACGTGGCCACTGAGCTGCGCATGCAAGGGGAGCTTCACTTTAGCCAGGAGCGCGAAACCATTGTGTTTCGCCAAGAACAACAAGGCCTATGGCTGGCTTGTCACGAACATTTGTCCGCAATGCCGGAAGGGCTGCCAATCCCTTAGCCAAACAGGCGACGCTCACACTCGATGAGCGCGCCTTTATGATCGGAGCAGATCATGAATAACAATAACGACAACAGCCTTACGCAAATCGAAACCTTCGGGGTCGAACAGATCCCCGACCACGAACGCACCGCCGGCCCAGGCGATCTGTTTCGCCTGATCTTCGGCGGCGCCAATACCTTTGCCACCGCAGTGCTCGGCAGTTTCCCGGTGCTGTTCGGCCTGTCATTCCAGGCTGGAGTCTGGGCGATTGTGCTGGGGGTATTGGTGGGTTCGATCATCCTCGCGCCGATGGGCCTGTTCGGCCCGCTCAACGGCACCAACAACGCGGTGTCTTCCGGTGCACACTTCGGCGTGCACGGACGGATCGTCGGTTCGTTCCTGTCACTGTTGACCGCCATCGCGTTCTTTTCACTGTCGGTGTGGAGTTCCGGAGACGCATTGATCGGCGGTGCCAAGCGGTTGATCGGCGTACCGGAAACCGACCTGAGCCTGGGCCTGGCCTACGGCCTGTTCGCCTTGCTGGTCTTGACCGTGTGCATCTACGGCTTTCGCTTCATGCTGTGGGTCAACCGCATCGCCGTGTGGGCCGCCAGCCTGTTGTTTTTGCTAGGCATCGTGGCCTTCGCGCCGACCTTCGACAGCCAGTTCGCCGGCACCGTCAGCCTCGGCCAGCCGGGCTTCTATGCCGCCTTCATCGGCGCGGCGCTGGTGGCCATGAGCAACCCGATTTCCTTCGGTGCGTTCCTCGGTGACTGGTCGCGCTACATCCCGCGCAACACGCCCAAGCGCCGCATCATGCTGGCGGTGATCGCCGCGCAACTGGCGACGCTGATTCCGTTCCTGTTCGGCCTCGCCACCGCCACCATCGTGGCGATCAAGGCGCCGGACTACATCGCGGCCAACAACTACGTAGGCGGCCTGCTGGCGGTCTCGCCGAGCTGGTTCTTCCTGCCGGTGTGCCTGATCGCGGTGATCGGCGGCATGTCCACCGGCACCACGTCGCTGTACGGCACCGGCCTGGACATGTCCAGCGTGTTCCCACGGGTGCTGTCGCGGGTCAAGGCGACACTGCTGATCGGCGTGCTGTCGATTGCCTTCATCTTCATCGGCCGCTTCGCCGCGAACCTGGTGCAAAGCGTGTCCACCTTCGCCGTACTGATCATCACCTGCACCACGCCGTGGATGGTGATCATGATCATCGGCCTGCTGATACGCCGCGGCTTCTACTGCCCGGATGACCTGCAAGTGTTCACCCGTGGCGAAACCGGCGGGCGCTACTGGTTCAGCCACGGCTGGAACTGGCGCGGCCTGGGGGCGTGGATCCCTAGCGCGTTGGTGGGCTTGTGCTTCGTCAACCTGCCGGGCCAGTTCGTCGGGCCGCTGGGGGAACTGGCCGGCGGGATCGACATCAGCCTGCCGGTGACCCTGGGTTTGGCTTCGGTGGTGTACCTGGTGTTGCTGGGGCTGTTTCCAGAGCCGGCAGCGGTGTATGGGCCGGGGGATCCGCGTAGCAAGGGTGCTGCGGAGCCAATCGATAACCCCTCTCTCAGCCAGACCGCCTGACCCGAGATCAACGAAAGACCCGTGGCGAGGGAGCTTGCTCCCGCTGGGGCGCGTCGCGGCCGCTGATGGCGACTGCTGCGCAGTCGAGCGGGAGCAAGCTCCCTCGCCACAAAAAGCGCGCTCACGCAGGGGTTGAGGTGCCAGGGACGGCAGCACCCCGACTCACTATAAAAAAGACAATCGGAGACACGCCACCATGGCTTTGGACTTAATCGTCGTTCTTATCTACGCTGCCGGCATGATCGCCCTCGGCTGGTACGGCATGCGCCGCGCCAAGACCCGTGACGACTACCTGGTCGCCGGGCGCAACCTCGGCCCGGGCTTTTACCTGGGCACCATGGCCGCTACCGTACTGGGCGGTGCGTCCACCATCGGCACCGTACGCCTGGGCTACGTCTACGGCATCTCTGGATTCTGGCTGTGCGGCGCCATCGGCCTGGGCATCGTCGGCCTGAGCCTGTTTCTCGCCAAGCCGTTGCTCAAGCTCAAGATCTACACCGTGACCCAAGTGCTGGAGCGTCGCTACAACCCGGCCGCGCGCCAGGCCAGTGCACTGATCATGCTGGTTTACGCACTGATGATCGGCGCCACCTCGACCATCGCCATTGGCACCGTGATGCAGGTGCTGTTCGGTCTGCCGTTCTGGGTGTCGATCCTGGTGGGCGGCGGCGTGGTGGTGTTGTATTCCACCATTGGCGGCATGTGGTCGCTGACCCTCACCGACATCGTGCAATTCTTGATCATGACCGTTGGCCTGGTGTTCCTGCTGATGCCGATGTCCATCGTCGATGCCGGCGGCTGGGACGCCATGGTGGCCAAGCTGCCGGCCAGCTACTTCGATTTCACCGCCATTGGCTGGGACACCATCCTCACCTACTTCCTGATCTACTTCTTCGGCATCTTCATCGGCCAGGACATCTGGCAACGGGTGTTCACCGCCCGCAGCGAAGGCGTGGCCAAAGTCGCCGGCACCGCCGCCGGCCTGTACTGCGTGCTGTACGGCCTGGCCGGGGCGTTGATCGGCATGGCGGCCAAGGTCTTGCTGCCGGACCTTGCGAACGTCAACAACGCCTTTGCCAGCGTCGTCCAGACCAGCCTGCCCAACGGCATTCGCGGGCTGGTGATCGCCGCGGCCCTGGCGGCCTTGATGTCCACCGCCGCGGCGGGCCTGCTCGCAGCGTCCACCACGGTGGTCCAGGACTTGCTGCCACGCCTGCGCCAGGGCCGTGAAAGCGGCAGTGGCGACGTCCACGAAAACCGTATCGCGACCCTGCTGATGGGGGCCGTGGTGCTGGTGATCGCCCTGGTGGTCAGCGACGTCATCAGCGCCCTGACCCTGGCCTACAACCTGTTGGTGGGCGGCATGCTGATCCCGCTGATCGGCGCCATCTACTGGAAGCGCGCCACCACTGCCGGCGCGATCACCAGCATGTCGCTGGGCTTCTTGACCGCCTTGTTCTTCATGCTCAAGGATGGCCTGGACGCGAACACGCCGATCTACTACAGCCTGAGCGTGGCGCTGGTGAGTTTTGTGCTGGTGAGTGTGTTGGCGCCGCGGCCGGGTGTGGTAACCAAGGCGGTTTGACCGGTACGACGCAGTCCCCGTGGCGAGGGAGCTTGCTCCCGCTGGTGCGCGAAGCGCGCCCAAAAGCCAGGCACCTCGATGTACCCGATTAGGTTGAGGTGGCTGGTTTGGGGCTGCTGCGCAGCCCAGCGGGAGCAAGCTCCCTCGCCACAGGGGGGGTCTTCAGCAATAAAAAGATCGCAGTTCCGGCCCATCTCAATGAAATGGTCCGGAACTGCGATCTCTCCAAATTCTGCGCTGTATTTACCGGCGGCGCGGTTGGCGGCGGCGTTGCTCGTCATCGGTGCGGATCGGTACCGGTTGCATTGGCGGCTCGATCAGCCCCAGCGCGACACCCAGGTCGTGAAGCCAGTTCTGGATTTTCTCTTTCATCGTGGTGCCCCCTCAGGGTGGTGCGAACGGCAGATTTCTGTGGCCCCTTCGCACTGATAATAGTCCGATGTTCTACGCAATGCTCGTCTCAGTTTGCAATGATCTGTTACTGAATTGATCCAAATCCACCTCCCGGAGTTCAAGCCGATTGCGCCGTGATCATTGGCCCTCGCGGCCAGGCCTGTTGTTGCAATTCGATCCAGGCGTTCAGGTTGGCCCCGACCATGCCTTTGCGCCACATCAGCCAGGTGGTGGCGCTGGCGAACGGCTCGGCCAGCGGATGCACCGTCACCCGCTCGCGACCCGGCAGGCTGGCCAGCATCGACTCGGACATCAACGCCACCCCAGACCCGGCGATCACACACGCCAGCATCCCCTGGTAAGACTCGATTTCCATCGCCCGGCCCATGGTCGCATGATCATGGGCAAACCAGGCTTCCAAGCGCATCCGGTATGAGCAACCACGCCGGAACGTGAACACCGCACGGCCTTGCACATCCAGCGCGCTGCGTACCGGGGGATGATCGGCCTCGGTAATCAGTACCAACCGCTCGTCGCACAACGGCACGCCATCGAGCCCCGCCAGTTCCAGTGGGCCGTCCACCAACGCTGCGTCGAGACGATTGGTGAGCAGGCCTTCGAGCAATTCACCACTGGGCCCGGATTGCACTTGCAGGTTCACCGCCGGATACGCCCGGTGATAGGCCGCCAACAGGTCCGGCAAATGCGTCGCCGCCGTGCTGTACATCGTGCCCAGTAGAAAATCCCCGGCTGGCTGCCCGCCCTGCACAGCGGCATGCGCTTCGTCGTGCAGGGCAAAAAGCTTGGCCGCATAGTCCAGCAGGACTTTTCCCGCCGGTGACAACTGCAAACGCTGACGCTCCCGCAGGAAAAGGTCCACGCCCAATTGCTCTTCAAGCTGCTTGAGCCGGGTCGAGAGGTTCGACGGCACCCGGTGCAGGCGCTCTGCGGCTCGGGTGATGGAACCTTCCTCGGCCACGGCCTGGAAAATCCGTAATTGGCTGAACTCCACGACATTCTCCAAAAAAGAACAAGTTACTCACTATTATTCATTTTTAATGAAAGTCAATCAGTCCTAGCCTGACGGTCATTCGCCCCGATACCCGGAGAACGACCATGTCACCTCTTACTCGCCTGCTCGGCAGCTTCATCGCCTTGATGATGGCCATGGGCATTGGCCGCTTCGCCCTTACCCCCCAGTTACCTCATTTGATCGGCGAAGGTCAGCTCGACTTGACCGCCGCCGGTCTGATTGCCGCCGCCAACTACCTGGGTTACTTCCTCGGCGCGCTGGACGCCATGTTCGCCCGCCGCCCGGAACAGGTGCGCCGGCGTTTGCTGGGTGGGCTGTGGCTGTGTGTGCTGCTGACACTGGCGTCGTTCTGGGCCTGGGGTTTCTGGCCGCACTTGGCGCTGCGTTTCGGCACTGGTGTGGCAAGCGCCTGGGTGCTGGTGATGATCACCGCCCTGAGCCAACCCTTGGCTGCGACGGCGGGACGGCCACGGCTCGGAGCCCTGGTGTTTGCCGGCCCTGGGTTGGGGATTTTCCTGACCGGTTTGCTCGCCCTGGGCTCGAACCTGTTGGGCCAGACCTCCGCGACCCTGTGGCTGGTGTATGCTGGCGTGGCATTGGCGATGCTGCTGGTGATTCTGCCGATCCTGCCGCAACCCGCCGCAGCCGCGACCGTTGCCGCGCCAGTGAGCGCCTCGCCGAACCGTGGCATCGCTCGACTTGGCGTGGTGTACGCCCTGTACGGCGTGGGCTACATCATCCCGGCAACGTTCCTGTCGCAGATGGCCTCGGCGCAGTTCCATGGGCAATGGCAAGCCGACCTGTTCTGGCCCTGCTTCGGCCTGGCCGCTGCCACTGGCGTGTTGCTGGTCAGCCTGCGTCGCCCCAACCCGAACACCACCGGCCGCTGGCTGATTGGTACACTCTGGCTGCAAGCCGCCGGGGTGTTCGCCTGCCTGCTGGGCAGCGGGCCGGGGCTGGCGTTGGGCGTGATCCTGTGTGGCGCACCGTTCCTGGCCTGCATGCAGCTGGTGATGCAGCACTCCCGGGAACTGGCGCCCCACGCCACCCAGCGCAACGCGGGCCTGTTGACCGCCTGCTTTGCCGTGGGCCAGCTCAGCGGGCCACTGCTGGCGGCGTTGAGCAGCCATTTCAGCGGCGGCCTGCAACCGGCGCTGATCATTGCCGGCAGTGGCCTGCTGCTGGCCGGCGGGCTGTTGCTGCGGCCCGCCAGCCGGGGCGCGGTGAGCCCTTGCGTCCAGACCGCCCTGCGTTGATCAGGCCTGGCTGAGCGATGAACTCAAGTGCGTGACTGGCTCACGTCGTGCCAAGGCGAAATACAACACCCCGCCGAGGAAGCAACCGGTGAACCAGGCGAAGTTGGCCATCGGTTGCAGCAGTGGCGTGAAGGTGATCGCCACCCCCATCAACGTTGCCGGGATCAGCGCCTTGACCGCGGTCCAGTTGATACCGCCGCTGTAGTAATAGCGCCCGCTCGGCCCATCATTGAACAGCGCGTCGACGTCGATCTGCTGTTTTTTGATCAAGTAGTAATCCACCAGCAGGATCCCGAACAGCGGGCCGATGAACGCCGCCAGTACGTCCAGGGTGTAGTGGATCACTTCGGGGTTGTTGAACAGGTTCCACGGCGTGATGAAAATCGAGGCCACTGCCGCGATCATGCCGCCGGCGCGCCAACTGATCTTGCTGGGCGCGACGTTGGCGAAATCAAAGGCCGGAGAGACGAAGTTGGCGACAATGTTGATGCCGATGGTGGCAGTCACGAAGGCAAAGGCACCCAGCAAGACCGCCACATCGTTGTCGATGCGCGCCACGGTGGCGATCGGGTCATGGAGCATTTCGCCGAACACCGGCAAGGTCCCGGAAACAATCACTACGGTGACCAGGGAGAACGCCAGGAAATTCACCGGCAGCCCCCAGAAATTGCCCCGGCGTACGTCAGACATGCTCCGGCAGTAACGGCTGAAATCGCCGAAATTCAGGGTTGGGCCGGAAAAGTACGACACCACCAGAGCCGTGGCCACGATCACCTGGCCGAACGCCTGCCAACCGGACAACGACTTCTCCGCCAAGGTGAAGCTGATATTGCTCCAACCGGCCTTCCAGACGATCCAGCCGGCCAACAGAAACATCACCGCATACACCACCGGCCCGGCCCAGTCGATGAAGCGACGGATCGACTCCATGCCTGTCCAGAACACCAGCGCCTGGACGAACCACAGGCTGAGGAAACCGAACCAACCCAGGTAGGACAAACCGGCAAAATGCGCCGTTGCGTAGACTTCCATCGAAGGAAAAAACCGCAGCACCACGATGATCAACGCGCTGGACGCCAGGTACGTCTGAATGCCGTACCAGGCCACGGCGATCAAGCCCCGGATCACCGCAGGAATATTCGCCCCGAACACCCCGAACGCCAGCCGACAGATTACCGGATACGGCACCGCCGCCTGCTGGCTCGGCCTGGCGACCAGGTTGGCGATCAACTGCACGATGCAAATCCCACCGAGCAAGGCGATCAACACTTGCCAACTCGCCAGGCCCAACGCGAACAGGCTGGCGGCGAAGACATAACCGCCGACGCTGTGCACATCGCTCATCCAGAACGCGAAGATGTTGTACCAATTCCATTTCTGCGGCAGCGGGCCCAAGTCCTCGTTATAGAGGCGGGGGCTGTAGCCGTTGGGCAATTGCTCGGACATTGCGGGGCTCCTTTTGAGTACCGCCGTGCCCCCGCATCAACCTGCTCACCATACTGCGCACGGGAGCCGGCATGGTTTGTATACGCGTTGCCACGCAGAATGCGTGCCATAGCGGCGAAATGTGAGACAAACCGGGGTGTGTAGCGGGAGTAAAAGCCGAGTAAGAGCAGACATGCGCCCACGAACAGGGCGCGGATGCATGCTAAAGGTGCAGGGTTTTGTATACAGAGGGAAGTCGCAGTACGTCGCTATTATGTGGGAGCAAAGCTTGCTCGCGAAACAGGCGCCTCGGTTTCAGAAAAGACCGCATCGCCTTCATCGCGGGCAAGCCTTGCTCCCACAGCTGGCCTCCCTGGCCACATAAACCCTCACTTGCCACGGATTTTGTGGCTCGGCTGAAGATCAGCTCAACTCAATGCGATCAGCATGAATGACGATCTGCCCATTCTTGTACAGCGCGCCAATGGCTTTCTTGAAGTTGCCCTTGCTCACGCCAAACAGGCTGCTGATCAGCGCCGGGTCGCTCTTGTCGCTGACTGCCAGCGTGCCGTTGTTCTCGCGCAACTTGGCGAGGATCTTGGCGTTCAGGCTGGTGGCGGCTTCCTGGCCCACCGGCTGCAAGCTCAGGCTGATCTTGCCGTCCGGGCGGATTTCCTTGATGAAGCCTTTTTCCTGTTTGCCGGCGCGCATGAACTTGAAGATTTCGTTCTTGTGGATCAAGCCCCAATGCTTGTTATTGATGATCGCCTTGAACCCCATGTCGGTGGCTTCGGCGACCAACAAATCCACTTCCTGCCCTGGCGCGTAGTTGGCCGGGGTCTTGTCCAGATAACGATCCAGGCGCGCCGTGGCGGTGATGCGACGGGTGTGTTTGTCGAGGTAGACATGCACCACGCAGTATTCGCCAGCGGTCATCTGACGCTTTTCTTCGGAATACGGCAGCAGCAGATCCTTGGGCAGGCCCCAGTCCAGGAACACGCCGATGCTGTTGACCTCGACCACTTTCAGGCTGGCGAACTCACCCACCTGCACCTTTGGTTTTTCCGTGGTGGCGATCAGTTTGTCGTCGCTGTCCAGATAAATGAAAACATTCAGCCAATCTTCATCTTCACTGGGAATATCCTTGGGAATATATCGGTTGGGCAGCAGGATTTCGCCGTCCGCACCGCCGTCCAGATATAAACCGAAGTTAGTGTGTTTAACCACTTGCAAACTGTTGTAGCGCCCGACTAAAGCCATTTCCAATACCCTCATTGCGTGGGCGGCATTCTACCCGGTTTTGCAGCGCGATTCGTGGCCGCCAGCAAGGTTTGCCGGCAAGCCCCTGCGCAATCATTGATTTTCCTGGGTTTTCCCCCGGCACACGGCCATTCGTCAGGCCGGCGACGGTGCATACCGCTCGCCATCAGCACCCTATTTCTTTCACGGTTGTTATTTAAAACAGAGGCTTAGGGCAATAATTGCAGGGTAATCGCGCATTATTGCCGTCACCATAGCGATAATTGAGAAGGATATTTGCCAAGCAATTGTCAAGTATTTACTGTACGATGCCTGGCCCAATTAATTATTTACAGGTTAATGGTCGTCATGCGCGTAAAAGCATCCAACAGCAAATCGAAGCCAGCTCCAGCCGTTGAAACCAGCGAGTCGATCAACGATCAGATCGCTGCGTTCCTCAAGTCCGGCGGTGAGATCCAGCAAATTGCCAAAGGCGTCAGCGGCCAGACATTCGGCCCGTCCAAGCAGATCAGCCTGGGCAAGAAGTAACCTGCGCGTCACCTGGTCCCAAAGCGCTTTGAACTTCGAAGCGCTTGGACTGGAACCTTCCCCCCGCTCCACCCATTTCCCATGAATCGACGAACGGCCTTCGCTGCCGAGCATTCGCCGGTATGCTTTCACCTCTCTAGCTCAAGCGTTTCAGCTTAATACCGATCCTGCTTCTCGCTATTCATGGAGGAAGCATGCGCAGCTCTATCGTTCTGCTGATGATCAGCCTACTGACATGTTCCCTCGCTCAGGGGCAGGTGTTCCAACGCGAACTCGGCGACTTCGACCTCAAACTCGGCACCACCCCCAGCCGCAGCATGGCCGAAGGTTTGGTCACGCCGTCGAGCACCGGTTCGTTTCATGGCGGCCTGGACCTGAGCCACGACAGCGGCTGGTACGTCGGCCAATGGTCACCCAGCGCCGGCCTCACACCTTCCACCGAACTGGAAGTCGATTCCTACATGGGCTTTAAACAACCCTTCGACCAGACCCTGGGCTACGAGGTCGGCCTGATCCACTACAGCTATCCCACCGCCGATACCCTCGACAGCCAGGAATTCTACGGCGGCCTGACCGTGCTCGGCAGCCGTTTCGGCGCGGCCCTGAGCAACGATCCGGACAAACAGAACAGCACGCTGTTTGCCGACCTGGGCGGCAACGTGCCGTTCGGCATTGGCATCAGCGCCAAATACACCACCCACCAGCTCAATACACCGGTCTCGGTCGAGAACGGCTATGTAGGCAGTTTCAGCGACTGGTCATTGAAAATTTCCCGTCCCTGGAAAGGCATCGACCTGGACCTGATCTACAGCGACTCAAGCCTCAGCGGCAGCAGTTGCTCGGCATACTCCGGCCACAACAGCGAATGCGACAGCCTGCTGACCCTCAAGATGGCCCATCCTTTTTACTAAGCGTTACTTATTTGATCGGCTGAACTGCCGCGCGCCTGCCATGCTCAAACAAAGCACCTACGCCTTCGCAAGGACTCGCTCATGCCGCGCTGGTTGACTCGCACTGCCATGTTCATCGCCCTGCTGCTGACGCTTACCGCCTGCAGCCGTGTAGGCCTGGCCTACCGCAACCTCGACCTGATCATCCCCTGGACCCTCAACGACTACCTGGAGATCAACGGCGAGAAAAAAGACTGGTTCAACGAACGCCTCAAGGAGCACCTGAGCTGGCATTGCACCACGCAACTGCCCGGCTACCTCGACTGGCTGGATCGCCTCAAGACCATGGTGCAAACCGACCAGGTGACCGACGAAGCCCTGCAACAGCGTACCCGGGAAGCCAAGGCCGCCATCGCCGAGACCGCCCGGGAAATCACCCCCTCGGCCATTGAACTGCTGCAAGGCTTGAGCGACGACCAGGTCGACGACATGGACGCAGCCTTCGTCAAGGACCAGCGCAAACGCCAGCAGCAATACCTCAAGCCGACGTTGCAGGAACAGATCCAGGAGCGCAGCGAACGCATGGTCAAACGCCTGGACGACTGGCTCGGCCCACTCAACGACGCCCAGCGCCAACGGGTAATGGCCTGGTCCACTGCCCTGGGCGACCAGAACCAGCAATGGATCGCCAACCGCGCCCACTGGCAAAACCAGTTCAGCGAAGCCGTGGCCCAACGCCACAGCCCCGACTTCCCCAAACGCATCGAGCAACTGCTGGTCAACCGCGAAAGCCTCTGGACCCCCGCCTACCGCGAGGCCTTCAGCAAAACAGAAGCCCAGGCCCGCAGCCTGCTGGTGGACCTGATGGCCGAAAGCACCCCAGCCCAGCGCGAACAGCTGCTGAGGAAAATCGACGGGGTGAAGAAGGACTTCACTGACTTGAAGTGCCTGAAAGCGGCACAAAGCTGAATAAGCACGAACTTGAAAACACAGAGATCCTATGTGGGAGCGAGCCTGCTCGCGATAGCATTCCGACAGGCAACTTATCTATGACTGTCAGGTCGCTATTGCGAGCAGGCTCGCTCCCACATCAGGAATCGATGCAGACCTGTCAGGCAATCTGCGCCTTCGAAGCCAAATCATCAAAGGTAAACTCATCCAGCGCATCTTCCTGCTCATCCAACACCTGGCGCGGATGATCATTGCCCGGAATGCTGCTGTCGATCAGGCTTAACAACCGCGAGCCACGGGGCGTCAGCACAAAATTTTCGCCATTGCCGCCCTCTTCCTCTGGTCGAGGCTCAATATAGCCCCGCTCCAGCAGCAACTTTTCGTACTCCCCGGCGACCGCTTTCAGATGATCGAGGTTCTCGATCGGCTCACCTGCGGCTGCTTTCTCTGCCGCGTACTGCTCCGCATAAGGCCGAGGGGTAAAGCTGTGGCCGGCGCCGTTCTGCACTTCGTGCAACAACCGTCCGATCAAGTCCCAGTTATAAGTCGTCATCCTGGTCCATCCTCCAAAGAGTGAGATGCCTACCTAGGTTGTGACCGAGGCACTGCGCTGCCGTTCAGCCGGGCTTCCGGGCGGTCTATTCCTTGAGCCGACCAACGGCCTGTCGAATTGCGCCAAGGCCAAACGACCACCTGTTGAAAGCCGATTTCGCAGCTCAGCCATAGGAGAAATCACCATGAACGTAGAGAATCATCCAGTCGTCTCGCGGGAAGAATGGCTCGCAGCCCGCCGCCAACACCTGGCCCACGAAAAAGCCTTCACTCGCGAACGGGACAAACTCAGCGCCGAACGCCGCGCCCTGCCCTGGGTAAAAATCGACAAACCCTACCGCTTCCAAGGCCCCCACGGCGAACTGAGCCTGGCCGACCTGTTCGGCGGCCGCAGCCAACTGATCGTCTACCACTTCATGTTCGGCCCCGGCTGGACCGAAGGCTGCCAAGGCTGCTCGTTCCTGTCCGACCACATCGACGGCGCCAACCAACACCTGGCCCACCATGACGTGGCCGTGGTGGCCGTCTCCCGCGCCCCGTTCGCCGAATTCCAACCCTTCAAACGCCGCATGGGCTGGAAATTCGATTGGGTCTCGTCCAACGGCTGCGACTTCAACTACGACTTCGGCGTCAGCTTCAAAACCGAAGACACCGCCGCCGGAAAAACCACCTACAACTACGAAAAAACCGACACCACCGAAGGCGAACTCCCCGGCCTGAGCGTCTTCTATCGCAACGCAGCCGGCGACATCTTCCACACCTACTCCACCTACGCCCGTGGCCTGGACATATTGGTCGGCACCTACAACTACCTCGACCTGACGCCCAAGGGCCGCAACGAAGACGAAATCATGGACTGGGTGCGGCATCACGATAAATACGAAGAGGCCAAGCCCCATGGCTGCTGCCATGGCTGATACGCCAACCCAAGTCGAGCACCGCCCCCTGTGGCGAGGGAGCTTGCTCCCGCTCGACTGCGCAGCAGTCGTTTGCTTTACCTCAGCCAAAGCCGACAACTGCCAGGCCAAACGTCCTACATGAAGCATGGAAAGCGGCGTCTTGTGGCTCAAGAGCGGATCGCCCTATAGTCCCTCGTCGCCTAAAAAGGCAGCCGGGTTTGGCGACCCGATCTACAGAGAGACTCATCAACTTTCGAGGCTCTGCTTATGACCAGATACATGCCCATCACCGGAATCGACTGCACCCCGGCCACCCTGCTCATCGACACCGAAGCTCCGCTCGACGTCCTCTTCGAAACCGCCGACTACCGCATCCGCACCGTGACCCAACTGCTGGAAAACATCGCGTTCCGCTCGGATATCAGCTCCGATACGGTGGTGCTTTCTGACTTTTGCAAGATGCTGACGATAGCGTTACGAGATGGGTGTGATGTGATGGATGTGATTGGGAGACGGTTGCGGGTACAGGCTGCTGAGTAACGAAAACGGGCGACCTTTGGTCGCCCGTTTTTCACATGCGCGAGAGCAAAATTATTGAGACCTTTACAGAGTTTAACCCTGCAGACTTGGCGTCTACGATTCGCTCGGGCTGTGTCCTCGCTTGATCGATGTGTAGCCCCCTTTTCCAGACTCTCTTGAATCCGCGTCCATTAAACAACCATACTTTTTTTATACACCACACCTTCCCCTTCATTGAACGCATAGACGCTATCGTATTGAAAGGAAAGAACAAAGCGCGCCGAAGATTTCAAAGATAACGCTTCCATGACATATTTAATCTCGCGCCAACTCTGCTCCAGTTCATGCAGGGGGCAATGAAACGCCCCCATGACACCGACAAGCCAATCCACGACCCAGCCCTCAGCCGACACGGTACTAGGCGGTTCAACCAATTCAAAATAAAAGAAACTGTTCGAATCGGAAAAATAGCCTTCTAACGAGTTTTTCTCCACCGTTACAGCACTGGCTACGTCCTGCACAATATGCCGGATAGTTTCCAGCGTGGCGCCAGCCTCAATTTCCATGAACATAGTGATCGTCATCGCTGAACCTCAATGATCCGCTTGTTGTCACCCTTCATAACAAACAACCGTTTCAGCTTGTCAATAGGGTTCACTTTCAATGCCTGCTCTATCGCCTCGATACTCAACGGTGAGTCCGCAAGATTGATAACAATATTATCAGCTTGCTTTTGTACTTTATAAGCAACAGTTTTCAACACCGAGATAGCGCTCGTCGAAGTCGGTGAATATACATCAGCGAGCTCTCCATTTATTCGAAGATCAGGACGCGCTTCGCCTTTACTCCCTTGGTTGGGTAATTGCTCGACGTCATAACCAGCTTTTGCAAACTCTCTCGCAGCTTCATTCTGTCGCTGAATGGATCGAACCATATCCGGTGGAGCATTGGGTGGAGGGATTTCTGCCTCCCCCTTCAATGAACCGATTTTAGGCAAGCCACTTACCGCAGCCTCTGAGTCGGTGACGGCGCTCCAAGGATTGCTATTTTTGCCCGTAGAAGCTCCCGTACGTATGGCCTTGGCTTCCGTAAACTTATCCAAAGCCGCCTGAACCCTAGGCGAAAGCCCTCCTTCACCAGCGCCAGGACCACGCGCACCGCCAGAGCCTGGTATAACCAACGAGGCCAAGCTTGTGGCGTTTTCCCACTGGTCGGTGACCTTCGCCAGATTCGTCAGATCGTTCAATGCACGCTCGGTCAAAGTATCCTTGTACTGCGTGCAGGTCGCGGTCGTGCAATTGAGATCCCTCAGAGCGGTCAGCCCGCCCTGGATCGAAGTCAACAAGGATTTGGCAAACGCGCCGCTGACGGCCTTATCCGACCAATCGGTGATTTCGTTACTGATCTGTTCGTACTTCCCCCCTATCCACGTGTTTTTCTGACAAGCCTCGTTGCTACCACAGGCATTCATGTCCCCGACAAAGTCACTCATGTCGTGGTGATTGAGATTGTTGTACTGGGTCGCATTGCCAGCCACATACGAGCCGGTCTGCAGGCTATTCGCATCATCGCCAGCCACAGCTGCGGCAGCCACAACACCCAGTAATTGCGAAGACATGAGCATAAGATGGTCACGGTTCTCCGGACTCATCTGAGCCGACATCCGCCGCAACTGGTTAGCGAACGTCTCGTTCACACCCGCCGCCATCGCACCGACAGCGAAGTCGCTGCCCGACGCTTCGGCGATCATGCCGCCTACCAAGGCGTGCAGGGCGATCTTCTCCGGACTGCCGGTCTTCAGGCCGAGGTTACCTACCTGGTCAAAGGAATAAGCCGCCAAGGTGTTGTAGACCGCCGACTGCAGGATGCCCGCTAACGTAACGTCTCGACCGAAAGCTTTGGCGATCGCAGCAGCAGATGCGTTGTTGATCAGTTGCTGACCCGCAAAATGGCTGACAGCTTCGATCGAACTTAAGTCAATCACCGTCTTGCCATTGACCTGCTTGGTCATGGTCATATCGCCCAGATAGTTCTCGGCTACACCGGCAGTGATCGCTGCAATCGCGGCGTTGGTAAGGCCATCCCTACTAAGAACGGCTTTATAACCGGCGCCTATGTCTCCTTTGTTATTGATGGTCGCAACCGTACCGGTGGTTGCCAGACTGGACGCACCTGCCAAAGCCCAGCCGCCAAGGCCAGCACCCGCAGGGCCGAGCAGCACCGTCATCAGAATGGCGATTATCATCTGCGCAGCCGGACCCAGGCCCGAGTTCGCGTACTTGAAGCTGGTGTGGATCTCCTGCACTTGCCGCCAGTCAACACCACCCTGCTCATCAAGCTCCTTGAGCCAAGCCAGTTTCGGATCGGCCTTGACCATCGCATCGATGGATTCACTGACCGTCTGCTTGTTGACCTGCAGCACGTCCGCATGAATCTTGCCAACCGCGTTGATGACCAAGTCGCCTTGAGCAGTCAGTTCACTCTGACGAACCGTCTCATCCGTGCGGCCGCTGCCCTTCATGCTGAACCACGCGGCGCTAGACTTGCTTTTCTCGTGACTCTCCTGATGCAGGTCCTTCACAGCCTCGAAGGTGATGTCGCCACCGCTGTCCACGATCAGGTCATTGCCACTGTTGAGCTTGGCAGCTTGGTATCGCTGGTCACCTCCACTCACCAGAGTCAGATCGCCCCCCGTCGTGATCTCGCTTCCAACATTGACGACCTTGGTAACCTCGTCACGCTGTGTTTGCTTACTGCCCCAACTACCCTTTTTCTTCTTGTCATACAGCGAATAATCACTGTCCTGCGCAGCCAGCAGCTCAAGTTTGTCACCGGCTATCAGGTAGGCTTCGTCGCCAGCGGTGATGCGGGTCGAGATCAGCGTCATGTCCTTACCGGCGTCGAGGGTAACGTCACCGCCCGCCGTCAAGCTGCTGCCGACCTGCTTGACGTGATCTTCCTGCGTCGTGAGTTTCTTGGACTTGGAATAGGAGTGGGTTTCATCCGCTGCGGAACTCAGCAGGATGTTTTCGACGGCCGTCATACCGATGTCACGCTTGGCTTCGATCTGACTGCCAATTTCGGCAAGGTCTCGACCCGCACGGATAGTCAGGTCCCGACCGATGTCGAGCGTGGAACCGTATTGAGTGATGCTGGAGGTCTGCTTTCCGAGATTTCCGCTTTTGCGCTGTTCAGCTGTGACGATATTCACATCCCGACCAGCATCGATGCTGGTGTCTCGTCCACTATCGAGCACACCGCCGCTGCTGATGAAATCGCGCCCAGCATTGATACTCAGGTCATTAGCAGCTTCGATACGCGCGGCACTGTCTACGAACTCTCGATGCAGATGCGTGTTGTCACCGGTGGCGCTAACAGAACGCTCATTGATCACGTCTCCCAAGAGGGTGACCATGCCCACATCACGTCCAGCAATAACACCACCGGCCTTGTTAACGATGTTATTACCCGCCAACAGATCCAGCCGATCACCCGCCTCAATCAGCCCACTGTTAACCAGATCGTTACCCGCCGAGGCACTGAGGTTATTGGTCGCACGCAACGTCCCGGAATTTTTCAGATCCTGCCCGGCAATCAGTTGAACATCCGCCCCCTGAATCAACGCCCCATTAGGCGCCAGCCGATTGTTGACCTGGGCCATATACAACACCGGCACCAAGACTTTCTCGCCATTCACCACGTGCTCTTCAAGCCAGACAATATCGTGGGTCAGCGCCGCGACTTGCTCTGAGGTCAGCGTCACGCCCATCGACAAGCCGAGCTCTTGCTTGCTGGCGATGGCGTTGTTCATCAGGTACTTGAACATGTCCTCGTTGGAGGTCTGGCCGTCGATGAAGCGCTGGCCGGTGCGGGCGACGACGGCTTCCTGGATCATCCTCTGCTCATAGAAACCATCGCCTAGACGCTTGGCACTGACATCCGGATCGTAGCCGAGCTTTTCCAGCAGGTAGTCCGAGCTCATGAACGGCTTGAGGTCGGTGAGCACCGGGTTGGTTTCGATGAGGTATTTCTGGGGGTTGGTTTTGAACGAGGTGTCCGGCAGACCCTGAACCCGCGTGACGGTCTGGCTGGCCATTGGCGTGGTGACCACATTCCCCGCCAGCGGGACGAGGTTGGTGGTTGGGGTTGAGCTGGCGCCATCGACATTGACGGCGCCCACTTGGGTAACGGCGACAGGGCCGCTGTTGTGGGCCGGCATTGGCGTTGAGTGGCCGCCGCTTTCTATGGACGCACTGACGTTGAGGGCACTGGCACTGACATTACTGTCGGTGGTTTGACGAGTGGTCGCGGTCAGTTGTCGATCACTGGAAACCACTGGGGCACTAGTACCGATCTGTATGCTACGCGTCTGGGTATCCGGCAAGTCTTGCTGACGCTGGGCGGTGCTGATCGATGCGCTGCTCATGCTCCAGCTTTGTGGCCCGGTATTGGTTTGGGTCGCTTGCTGGGCCGATCCCCCTTGACCACTCAAGCGAAACAGGCCGTTTTGCCCGGTGGGTAAGCTGAAGCCCGGCAAGGTCAGTGGGTTGACCTGTTGTTGGGCGAGATTGGGCGGGAGCTGGCCATTGATCTGTATAACAGCTGGGGTCACCTGACCGCCGAGTTGGGTGGAGCCGACTTTCGACGTGCCACTGCTTACAGTGACACCTTCGCGCACCACGCTGTTGGTGAGGTTCTGGGTTGCGTTGATGTGGACAGAACCGCCGGCTTGCACAACGGCGCTGGCGAAGTTAGAGGGATTGTCATAGGTGATCGTGTTTTCGAAGAAGGCGGCGTTTTTGACGGAAGCCGGGGCATCGGTACGCACCCCGTCGTTGTAGTGTGCCGGGTCAAGATTGTCAGGGCCGCCATCAACATGAACTATGCCAAAGGAAGTGTAGGGATTATCCCCGCGGCCTCCAGGTTTCGAAATTACCGTGAACATAGACTCGACATCGGCAGAGTTCCAAGCATGCAAGCTGGGACGCTGGTATTGGTTATAGTAAAAAGGATCATTGGCGGCGTTGTAGTTCATCACCGCCTCCCAATAGTTCATATTCTCATCGGCGTTGTGGGGTAGGGTGAATGAGCGCCGCACACTGTAATTACCTACAGACGCACCGCTGTTGGCGAATGTCTGCAGACTAAGGGTCAAGTTGCCGCCGGCGCTAACCGTCGAGGCCTGATTGAGAAAATCGCGCCCATTGGCCAGAAAGTTTTTTCCGGCCGTCATGCTTGCTGACGCAGAATCCTGAACGATCTGAGATGAATAATTTTCCACCCAGACCATGTAACCGTTTTCTTTGTAACCAACGTACGGAACGAACTCTGCACAGCTGTAACACTTGATCCCGATGTAACCCGACACCAACCCACCCGTAGCCTCAAACACATCCTTACGGTTCTCGATACGATCAGCAGCCAGTGTCAAGTCACCGCCGCTCTCAATCGAGGCCGAGATATTGGCAATCGAAGCACTCCAGCCATTATTGTCATCGCGGCTGATGCTGACGTTGCCAATGCCATACACATCGGCAAAACGGTTGGTGAAGTTGTTGACGCGCAGCGCCATGTCACCGCCGCTGAAGATCAAGCCGTTCTGGTTCAGCAGGCTGGACGCTACCAAGCGAAGATTGCCGCTGCTGCCCAGGGTTCCGAAGTTATTGATTGAGCCGGCATCGACGTTCATTCCAGAAGCGGAAGTCATCCGACCATAGTTGTTGAGTTGCCCTCTGACATCAATCGTGGAGGTCCCGCCGCTGGCAACACTACCTGCACTGCCCAGGCTCATCGAGGCCGCCGTGAGTGCCAGGTCACCCCGGCTGCTATAGCGCCCATTACCGCTATAACTGCCGCTCAGCGTAAGGCTGGCCGTACCATCAGTGGCAATCAGCCCCTCGTTGGTCCAGTTGACCCCGTTGCCCTCCAGACGGGTGGAAGCCAGTAATTGCCCAGTGCTGGTCTGGGTCAGGTTGTTGACGTTGATCGTCAGCCGTCCCGCCTGGATCACGCTGCTGTTGGTCCAGTTGTCGGCGGTGAGCGTCAGCCCGCCGTGCGTCACGAGGCTGCCACCGGCATTAGTGATGTTGGCCGTGGAAATATCAAAGGTGCCGCCGCCCACGTGCAATAAGTTGCCACCCAGATTCTGGAAGCTCGTGGCATTGAGGGTCAGGTCACTGTTAGCGGTTTCCAGGGTGCCGTTGCGGTTGTCGAACAGCCCACCAATCTGGAAGTTGGTCTTGCCACTGGAGCCCAAGGCTCGTAGCTGTCCGGTCTGGTTATCCAGGCTAGCGGCTTTGATCACCAAGGTGCTGTCACTCTCAATGATACCCAGGCGGTTATTCAGCGCGCCGGTCAGGTCCAGGCCGATCTGGCTGCCCGCGATCTGGCCGTCGTTGTCGCCACTGTTATCAAAGTTATTACCGGTAACGTTGACCTTGCCTTTGGCGTACAGGCCGCCGTTGCGGTTGTCGAAATTGCGGGTGTCGACGATGGCATCGCCCGTTTGCGCCGAAATCCGTCCGCCATAGTTGTCGAGGTCGCCCCGGGCCGTCAGTTCCAGGCGCTGAGCTTGAATGATGCCGCCCTGGCGGTTGTTGCTCAGGTCGTAGCCGTTTTTCAGCACGCCGGTCAGTTGCGTAGAGAGCAGACCTTGCAGGCTGGCGAGCACGCCACCACGGTTATCGAAATGGCGCCCCGTTACGGTCACATCGCCGCCCTTGGCTTGGATTCGACCGCTCTGGTTATCGATGTCCGCATCGACGGTGAGTTTCAAATCCCCTTGGCTTTGCACTACACCCTTGCCGTTGGTAAGGCTGGCTGCGTCGATTTGCACGCCGCCGTTCTGGCTGTAGATCAAGCCGTCGGCGTCGTTCTGCACCGTGCCGGAGGTGTTCAAGACCAATAGGTCATTGGCCGCGACGGTGCCGCGATTGCGGTTGTCCAGGCCATCGGTGAGCAAGGTCAACAAGCCCTGGCTGACGATCTGGCCGCCCTGGTTGTTGATTTGCGTAGCCCGTTCGACCCGCAGCGGGCCAACGCTGGCGATCTTGCCGTTGGTGTTGGTCAGGGCGCCGAGCAGGTCCAGGGTCACGGCGGCGTTGCCGATCAGGTTGCCGCCGCTGTTGTCCAGGGAGGTGCCGGTGAAGCTCAGGGTTTTTTGTGCGTTGACGGTACCGCCGGCGTTGCCCAGGGTCATGGCCTTCATGACCAGGGTCGCGCCGCTGTCGATCAAGCCGCCTTGGGCGTTGTTCAGCAAACCGCCGGTGACGGTCAGGGTTTGATCGCTGCCGCTGGACAGAATCCCGCCGCTGCTGTTGTCCAAGCTGGCGGCGCTGACGGTGAGTTTGTTCTGGCCCGCCAACGCACCGGCACCGCTGTTGAGTAGCGCACCGCTGAGGGTTACGCCGACGTCTCCATTGCGGCTGGAGAGCGTGCCGTTGTTGCGGTTGTCTAGGCTGGCGCCGTTGACCAGCAGCCCTTGCCATCCTGAGATCAAGCCGCTCTGGTTGATCAGGCTGTTGCCATCGAGGCTCAGGCTCTGGCTGCTGATCAGTTTGCCGCCGCTGTTATCGAGTGTCTGCCCGCTGAGGTTGAAACTCTGGCTGCTGGAAACTTCGCCGCCCTGGTTGTTCAGGTTGCGCAACCCGTTGACGGTCAGCGGACCTTTGGCAGTGATCAGGCCATTGCGGTTGTTCAGGTCATGGCCACCCAGGTTCAGCGTAAGGGCTTTCTCGCCCAGCAGGCGACCGGCGTTCTGGGTCAGCGCCGCCAGGGTCAGGTTCATGTCGCCCTTGGCCGACACTTCGCCGCCGTTGCTGGAGTCGAGCGAATCGGCGTCCAGGGTGAGGTTTCCCTGGGCATTGATCAGGCCATTGGCGCTGTTGTTCAAGGCCATGGCATCGAGGAGCAAGGCGCCGCCCGCCAGCACACTGCCGCCCTGGTTGTTAAGGTCGCCACTTAGGAGCGTGAGCGACTGCGCGGCGCTGATAAGCCCCTGGGCCTGATTATCCAGTTGTTGATCAACCCCCAAGACGAGGTTGCCGCGGCTGGTGAGTGTGCCGCCGTTGTTGTTCAGGCTTTGGGCGTGGGCATCGACGCTGGCCGCACCGATCATGCCTTTGACATTGTTCAGCGCTTGGGTGATGCGCAGGGTCAGGCCCTGGTTGCTGAGCAGCCGGCCGCTTTCGTTGTTGAGGTTTTCAGCCGCCAGGGTGAAGGCTTGGGCGCTGGAAATTTCGCCGCCCTGGTTGTTCACACCGTTGAGGTTGTTCAACAGCAACGTGCCAGGGGCGTTGATCAAACCGTTCTGATTGTTGAGCTGGCCGTGGTTCATGTCCAGGCTCAGCGACGTATTGCTGAACAGCTGGCCGCCCTGCTGGTCCAGCTCGGAAACAGAGGCGGTCAACGCGCCCTGACTGCCAATGCGGCCGCCATCCTGGTTAGTGACCTGGGCTGCGGTGAGGTTCAGCGTACCGCCGGCGTTGAGACGGCCATTCTGGCTGTTGTCAAAAGCACCGGTGATGACGCTCACCGCACCTTTGCCGCTGATGTTGCCCTGCTGGCGATTGTCCAGTGCCGCACTGGTAAGCAGCAATGCGCCGTCGGTGATCAGTTCGCCGCCCTGGTTCTCGACCCGGCCCAGACTGTTCACCGTGAGGTCCGCCGCGCTGGACAGGCTCCCACCGGTGTTGGTCAGGTTGGCGGCGGTGACACTCAACGTGCCTTCGCTGCTGAGTTGGCCTTGGACGTTGAGCAGATCGCGGCTCAGGTTGATGCGCTGGTTCTGCTGGCTGATCAGGTAGCCGCCGCTGTTGTCCAGGGAACCGCCATCGAGGCTCAACTGCGTCTTGGCACTGAGCAGGCCCTTGGTGCGGTTGAGCAGTTTATCCACGGTCAGTTTCAGCGCTTGCCCGGCAAACACCTGGCCGCCATCGCTGTTGTCGAGGTTCTGGCTGACCAGCGTGACGTCAGCATTGGCCGACAGCTCACCGCCACGGTTGTCGAGATCGTCAACGTCCAGATCCAGCGCTTTTGTTGCGCCGATCAAACCGGCCTGACGGTTGTCGAGACTGGACGCCTTCAACGTCAGATCGGTGGAGCTGATCAGCGTGCCTTGACGGTTATCCAAGGTGGTGACGATAGCGTTGACCCCGGCCTTGCCGGCGATGCTGCCAGCGCGGTTGTCCAGGCGATCAGCGACCAGCAGCAGCGCACCGTCGGCAATTACCGAACCGCGCTGGTTGTCGAATGCGGTTTGCACGTTCAGGTCGAGTTGAGCGCGGCTGCTGATCAGGCCGTCGCTGTTGTCCAGGCCGTTGCTACGACTGTCCAACGACGCTGCCGAAATGACGCCCCGGGCATTGTTCAGAGCCTGGGCGGTTCTCAGCACCAGGCCTTGGTTGCTGAGCAATTTACCGCCGCTGTTATCGAGATTTTGCGCCGCCAGGGTAAAGGCTTGCTGGCTGGAGATTTCACCGCCCTGGTTGTTGACGTCCTTGAGGTTGCTCAACAGCAACGCTCCCGAAGCGTTGATCAGGCCGCCCTGATTGTTCAACTGGCCCTGGTTCATGTCCAGGCTCAGGCGGGTGTTGCTGAACAATTCACCTTGCTGTTGATCCAGCCCGGTAACCGACGCGGTCAAGGCTTGGCTGCTGGCGATACGGCCTGCGGCGTTATTCACCTGCGTGGCGCTGAGCTTGAGTGTATTGCCTGAGGTCAGGCGCCCGCCCTGACTATTGTTGAGGGCGCCGGTAGTGATTTGGGTCGCGGCGTTGCCCGAGATAATGCCTTTTTGGCTGTTGTCCAGACTGGCGCTATTGAGCGTCAGGGCGGCATCGGTGCTGATGGAGCCGCCCTGGTTGGTCAACCCGCCATTGCTCACAATCGACAACGCCCCGGCGCTGCCCAGGTTGCCGGCGGAGTTATCGACGCTGCCTGCGTTGACGCTCAGTTCACCTTCGCTGCTGATCAAGCCTTTGCTGTTCAACAGTGCGTTATCGAGAGTGATCACCAGGCCGTTGAGGCTAGCGAGCGCGCCATCGGTGTTGTCCAGCGTGCCGCCGCTGAGCGTCATGTTGCCTTGAGCGTGGATCAACCCCTTGCTCTGGTTGATGAGTTGAGCGACTTTCAATTCCAGATCGGTGCCGGCGATGAGTTTGCCGCCAGCGCTGTTGTCCAGCCGTTGACCGCCAACCTTCACGCCAAGCCCTGCGGACAATTCGCCCGCCCGGTTATCAATCTGCCCAACCTGCAAATCCAGCGCTTTTGTGCTGCCGACCAAACCGCCGTTGCGGTTATCCAGTGTGCTGCCGGTCAGGCTCAGGTTGCCTTGGGCCACCAGCGCACCGCCCTGTTGTTGCAGGGTATCGATAACGGCAGTGAGGTCGGTTTGGCTGGAGATGCGCCCGAGGCCGTTCTGCACTTCGCCGGCCTTCAAGGTCAGCGGACCTGCGCTTGTCAGCAGGCCGCCGCTGTTGTCCAGACGCGAGCCTTCGAAGTAGGTGCCAGCCTTGCCGGCGATGATGCCGTTGCTCCGGTTGTCCATCTGATCAACCGTCAATTGCAGCGTCTTGTCGGCACGGATATTCCCGCCCCGGTTGTCGAGCGAATCGCTGTGCAACGTCAGCAGGTCATTGCCGGACAGGCGACCGCTACGGTTGTCGAGGGCGCCGGTTTGCAAGTCGAGTGCGCCTTTGGCCGCCACTTCGCCCAGGCCCTGATTATTCAGAAGACCGCTGATGCGCGCGGTCAGGGTGCCGTCGCTGATCACTTGCCCGCCATTGCTGTTGTTCAGGCTGGCCGCCTGGATATCCACGGCCTTGCCCGAACCCAGCACACCCTGGCGGTTGTCCAGCGCACCGCCGAGGGTAATGTTCAAGGCGTTGTCGCCCAGGACTTGGCCATTGCCGTTATTCAGCGCCATCGCGTTGAGCCGGGTCAGGCCCGCGCTGGAAATTTCGCCATTGAGGTTGGTCAGGGTCCCGTCGACATTCACGGTCAGGTCGGCATCGCTGCCCAGGGTACCGCCGCCGTTGTCCAGGCTGGCGGCACGTACCTCAAGGCCATGGGCCGAGATCAGGCCTTTGGTGTTGTTCAAGGCCTGGGCAACGACCAGATTGAGGCTTTGCTTGCTGGCAATCGAACCGGCGCTGTTGTCCAGGCTCGTGGCGTTCAGGCTGAAGGCCTGGTCGCTGGAAATCTCGCCGTCACGGTTGTTCACTGCTGCGAGGTTTTTCAGCAGCAGACTGCCTGGGGCATTGATCAATCCGCCCTGGTTGTTCAACTGCCCATGGTTAAGGTCGAGGGAAAGACTGGTGTTGCTGACCAATTGACCGTTCTGTTGATCCAGACCGCTGACGCTGGCATCCAAGGCTTTAGCGCTGGCGATGCGACCGCCGGCGTTATTCACCTGGCCGGCCTTCAATAGCAGCGTATCGCCGCTGATTACGCTACCACCCAGGTTGCTCAGGGTTGAGGCGCTGTCGATGGCCAGTGCGCCGATACTGGATAGCTGACCGGCGTCGTTGTTCATCTCGGCCGCTTTGACGCTGGCCGTGGTGTCGCTTTTCACACTGCCCTGGGCGTTGAGCAATTGACCGCGCAGGTCCAGATTCAACCCTTGTCGGGCATATAGCGATCCCTGGCGGTTATCCACTTGACCCGCGTTGATAGTCAAGGCGGTACGAGTGGAGACCAATCCTTTACTCTGGTTGATCAGGCGTTCGAGCGTCAGGCGCAAGTCACCATAGGCAATCACTTTGCCGCTGTTGCTGTTGTCCAGTTCGGTGCCGGTCAGCGCCAGGACACCCTGGCTCGACACTTCGCCGCCTCGGTTATCCAGCATGCCTACGCTGAGGCTGGCGGCCTGGGTTGTGGTGACGACGCCGCTCTGCCGGTTGTCCAGGCTCGCCGCGTTGAGAGTCAGCAGCCCGGCCGATGACAGCAACCCGGCCTGGTTGAACAACTGCGCCGAGATGCTTGCGGTGAGCGCGCCGTCACTGAGCAAGCGACCTGCCGTGTTATCCAGCGACCCGACATTCAGCTGGACGCTCTTGCTTGCGGTGAGACGCCCACCCCGGTTGTTCACCCGGCCACTGGCATTGATGTCCAGCCCTTGCCCCGCCGCCACCAAACCCGCGACGTTATCCAAAGACGCAACGCGCAACTTAACGTTACTCAAGCTGTTGAGTTCGCCGCTGCTGTTGTTCAGTTGCCCGACATGGGCCGTGAGGTTGCCATTGCTGCTGACCAGGCCCTGAGCGTTGATGAGCTTATCGGCGGTGACATCCAGGGTGCCGCTGCTCAACACCCGTCCCTTGTTCTGGTTGTCCAGGGTCGCGGCTTTTACCGTGCCGGTTTGTCCAGCGCTCAAGGTCCCGCCCTGGTTGCTCAACGTCTGTGCAACATTGGCCGTCAGGTTGCGGCTGGCAATAACGCTGCCGCTGTTACCGAGGTTCTGCGCCGTCAGGCTCACATCACCGGTTGCGTTACGGGTGTTATCAGCCTTGACCCCGGCTTCGATGATGCCGTTGTTGGTCAACTGCCCACCCGCGTTCAGGGTGATGCTGTCCCGCGCCGCGAGGGTTTTCTGGTTGTTCAGGTTGCCCTGGGTCTGGGCGTTCAAAGTGGTGCCGGCGTAGACCGCGCCCTGGGCGTCAAGGCTGGCGGCCTTGACGTTGATGGCGCCGCTGGCCGAGGTCTCGGCCAGGCTCAGGCGGCCGTTGGCATCGAGTTGGATGTCGCCGCCGCTGGCGATCAGTTTGCCGTCCAGCTTCACGCCGACACCGGCCTCGGTGCCCACCAGTTTGATGGCGCCCGCGTACATGCCGCCCAGGGCCGAGGAGTCGATGGCCAGTTGTGGTTTGGCACTGCCGTCGTCGGCGCGGGCGGTGACATTCAGGGTGTCGGCGTTGACGTCGTTGCGCCCGGCGACGATGGTCAGGTTCTTGGCCTGTATCTCGGCGTTGATCTTGGCGCTGCGGGTGATGATTTCGAAGTGATCGACGTTGTTGGCGTTGAGGCCTACGCCTTCAATGGCAACGCTGCCCTGGTCGACTTGATAACGATCCAGCCGGCCGTTTTCCACGATCGGTTTGCCGGTGCTCAAGGTCACTTTCGGGCTGTTGATAAAACCGCAGCCGTTACAGGTGATGCCGTAGGGGTTGGCAACAATCACCCGCGCCGATTGCCCCGCCACTTCGGTGTAGCCACGCAGTTGGCTGGGGTTGCCGCCGTTGACTTCGTTGAGGATGGTGGAGGCGGCCACGCCGTTGAGGTTCGGGTTGCCGAGGATGATCCCGCCCAACTGCGTGGACTGGGTGCGGGCGGTGGCGTTGTTGAGGATCACGCCGTTGCTGCCGACGTTGTAATCCGTGAACTGGTTGTGAGACAGGCCGTTGCCATTGGGCCTGGCGATATTGACGATGGGTACGCCGTTGCCCGCCCGATCGAGGCCGGTGCCCGGCGCACTGACCACGATACCGTCGGCCTGGGCCCACATCGGTTGCCAGAACATGACGTTGGCCAACAGGAACGCCAGGCCGCGCTTGGGCATGCCCCAGAACTGCTCGCGGGGTTGCAGGGCAGCGGAGGGTTGGCGGGCCAGGAAAGTGTATTGGCGATCGTCCATGTTCAGGTCTCGTTGCAGCAGAATTTGTTTAAAGGAGTACATCCACGCGGAAGTAGATCGGCGCTTCGCGCTCGGTCAGGGCATCCGGACGTTCCAGGGAATGGGCGAAGGTGACGCTGGTGTTCAGGTGCTCACCGCGGGCGAACAGCTCCAGCGAGTTGCTCGACATGCGCCCGTGCTGGTCGCCGTTGTAGCGATCACCACGAATCACGCCCTGGTCATAACCGAGGCTGGTGCCGTATTCGCCAAACACCGGGCGCAGCCATTCCAGCGTCACCGGGCGGCTCCAACGCAGGTCGTTGCGCCAGTAGCCACCGCTGTCGCCGGACAGGGATTGGTCCTTGTAGCCGCGAATCGACGACTGCCCGCCCAGGCTCATGCGCTGCGGACTGAACAACACGTTCTCGCTGCGTTGGCCGGTCATCAGGCTGCTGAAGCTGAACGATTCGCCCCACACCTGGAACGGTTGCAGATAGCTGAGGGTGGCGGTGTATTTGCGGTAACGGGCATCGGCCTGGCCGGGCCCCGGATCGTTGTCACCCTGGGCATCGAAGGCACCGATGCCTTGCTGCATGCCCAGGTCAAGGTTGACGAAGGCACTGCCGATGCGCCGGCCATGGTTGATGCCGAACTGCGCTTCGCTGAGACGGTTACTGCTCACCGCCAGCTTGCTGTCTTCGATGAAGTTGTTGGTACGCAGGTAAGCCAGGCCGGTGTTGAGAGAGGTCTTGCTCAGGGCGTCGCGATGGATCACCCGCTCGACCCGCAACTGATGGTTCTGGCTGTCGCCGGTCTGCTTGAAGTTGAAACCGTTGGCAGGGATCTGCGAGCGGTACTCGCTCTGGCTGTAGGTGTAACTGACGTTCCACCAGCCAAACGGCAGGTTGTAATAAAGCATGGCGTTGCGCGAAGTGTGCTGGTGATCGGTCATCCCATCGTGGCCGCCGCGCAGCATCAACTGGTCGGCCAGGCCCAGCGGACTGTCCCATTCAAAGCTGGAGCCCCACTGTTGCTCGCCCGTGCTGCGCTGGCCGTCGTTGCTGCGCGACAGTCCAACCCGCCAGGGCTTTTGTGGATCATTAGTCACATGGACTTCACTGCCGCCGACATTCTGCCCGGGGGTCAGCTCCATCTTGGCCTGGTTCGATGGCAGGCGGTTGAGCTGGTCCACCATCTGCTCGATCTCCCGCAGATTGACCAGATCGCCGGTCGCGCCGGGAAATGCCATTGCCAACTCTCGGTCCGATAGCTGGCTATTCTCGGCGCCCTTCAAACCTTCGAGCCGCCCTTCCACCACCAGCACGCTCAAATGCCCGCCGGACAGGTCCTGCTGTGGCAGATAGGCGCGGCTGGTGACCAGGCCCTTTTCGATGTAGTGGTCGGTGATGACTTTGAGCAGTTCGTTAAGCTGCGGCACGCCCAGGCATTGGCCGATGTAGGGCTTGAGCAGTTCCTCGCGCTCGCTGGCGGAAAGACTGTCGGCACCCTTGAGCTCGATGGTCTTGATGGGGAAGCAACGGGTATCGACAGGTGCGCTCGGCTGGGTCGGCTTCGCCTCCTTGCCGGGCAGGTCCTTGAGTTCCTCCAGGCGACGGCGCTGCTCTTCGAGCAAACGGTTCTGGCGCTCGCGGATCAGGTCCGTGTCACCAGGCGTGGGGGCGGCGTGAGCCTGGGTGAGTGGAGAAAGGCACAGCAAAGCCACGCACAACCTCGCCCAAAAGGCGGGTGAGGACATGTTCGATCCCTCGAGCAGAAAGTGACATCAAAATAGTGGCGCGATATTAGTAAGCCATCATTTTGACGTCAACTAAATGGATTTGGCTTTGAGGCTATTGCTGGAACCATTCGTCTGAAATCAGATGGCTCCGGTACGGAGGTACGAAAGGTCCCGAGGCATATCTGTAAACCTCCTACAAAACGTACCAGCAGCACTCGTCCACGGTTTCGCGCTTCAGCTGTAGCCCTCGTCCATCCCATAAAAAAACCGGACTCAAGGTCCGGTTTTTTATCGAAAGGGCTATGGCGCCCGCCTCAGAAAGCGGGGTTTTCCTGCTTCGAAGAGGTTTACGACTACTTGTTTGCCTCCTCGACTGCCTCCGTATTCCGAGGACCAAACGAATATTTCAGGGCCCTTGCCTTCGAGGTCCGCGGATCAGGTAAACCTACGGTCTCTGGGCCCGCAAAGCCGGTGACACCTTTGCTGAGCGTGGGATTGATGGCATCGAACAGGAAACTGAAACCTTGTTTGAGCGAGCTCTGGGCGATGCCGTGACACCCCATGCAACCGCCCATGGTCAGGCTTTGAGTGCTGTGATCATAATCCGGCACCTTGATGTTCGGTTGGTTGCGCGCATTGGTCAGGGTGTTGTTATTCGGGATGGGGAATACGTTGCTCCCGCGAAACAGCTGGATTCCCGGCTGGCTGCTTTCGACCATGATATTGGCCAGGTAATAATCCGGGTCGGTTTGAGTGCTCGACGGGATGGCCTGCACCCCTTTGAGCTGATAGTGCTTCCAGACCGAATTATTGAATTCGCTGCTGCCGTCCATCAGCTGCTTGACCTGATTGTTCACCGCTGCAACTTCGGAATGCATGGTGAGCGGTTGCACGACCCGGATCGGGCCGGCCTGCCCTTCGGGGATCCCGTTACGGCCGGAGTAGACCGGCGGAATAAGGGCTGCGTTTGCGACATCGCCCGCCTTCGGCAGGGAAACCGTGTAGGTCTTGTTGCCGTCAGAGAAGGTGGCGGTCGGGGGATTGTTTATAGCGAAGCCGGGATAATCAATCTTGTTGTAGTTGGCGATGTAGTAGAGCCCGGTTGGTGATTTACCGTCGGCCAGCGTCAGGGCGTCCTCGTGCTCGAACGTGGCGAAGATGAAGGTCGGGTAGTTGGGCGTCTTATGGATGATATGCAAGGCGACCAGTGCGTAGTCTTCGTTTTGCGCCACAGGGTCACTGTCGAGGCCCTTATAAGTCACCACCGTCGCCGTATGGTAGCGCCCACGATTCTGTACCGGGATGTCTGCCAGCTTGCGCCATGTCGCCTTGACCTCCAGCGCGCCGTCGGGCAGTACTACATGAGTATCCGGGAAGCTGCTCAGGCCTTTCGCATACTCGTAGACAACGGGGTTCGCCTTGGCCTCGAACAGGATCTGGCTGTCGTTTGAAGGGGCATAATCGCTCCCTGTCTTCGCCACATTTGGCGGATTGACCGGGAAGAAAATAGCGTTTTGTCCTATTTGGGTTGCTTCATCCAGGTTGTTGTAATGGTTAAAGGTGGCGCCTGGCGCCAAACGAATACCGTTGGGGAATTTGATATAGCTGTATTGCGGGTCAGAACCAAACGGACGCGTCGGACCACCTGCAGTGTTTTTTTCTGGTCCCGCTGGAAACAACTCGGTGCGGTGAGCGAAGGTTTGCCACAACAAAGGGCTTGGAGATTGTGGCACCTTGCCCGAATCTGCAAAGCTGCTGGCAGGGTTGCCGACGCCACGGTTGGCCGGCAACGGCGCCTTGGCCGTATTGTTCAGTGCGAAAAAGCTCCGCCAGGCGAAAGTGGCATAGTCGGTATGGCTGAGGCCTGTGGCCAGGTCCGACGGTAGTTGCGGGTTGCGTACGGTTAGATCGTTTTCGGTAATGCCATAGGAAACGCCCAATCCCGAGGGATAGGCAGAACGCCCGGAAAAAGCGAAATAGGGCGCCCATTTGAGGCCATCGGTTGAATAAAAAGTAGTGGCGCCACTGCTGATGAACAGGCGCTCATTGACCATCGCAGCGCTGTTGAGGAAGCCCTTTTCAGGTATACCGGTCAGCCCCTGCTTCGCACCCCAGTTACCACCCCGGTCATAAGTGCGTTCGAACAGGCCGCCGTTAAAAAAAGTGTAATAGACCCTCAAGTCACCGTTATAGACCACGGGTACCAGGTTCAAGATCGTGTCGGCGGTTTCCTGAAACGCTGTTTTTTCCGGACTCCACTTAAGGCCATCGTAGGTCACGTAGTAAACAGCCTTGCCGCCGTTTTCGTTATACAAAACGAACAACTGGCCGTTGTACACGACGGCTTTGTTATTCAGGGCGGTATGGCGAGTATTGATCGAATCAACAGGTGACCAATTGATGCCGTCGTCGGAACTGATGCTCTTTAACTGTTGGCGCGGGGCGTCGGCAAAGGTCAGTACCAGTTTTTGCTTGAAGACGGTGGCGGAGACGCCACTGTAGATGTTATCGACCGGGATGGGCTTCGGCGCGGACCAGACCTTCCCCTCTGCTGAAGAGGAAAAATAGATATTTTTTTGATCATTGTTGCTGGCCCAGAACATGTAGACCTTGCCCTTGAACGACTGCACCACGGGGACAAAGTACGATGAACTGTAGCGCACCACGCTCGTTGAAGAGGGTTTGCCACTTGAGGCATCTGGATTATCAAATACATTGACTTCGATCCCCACGCCTTGTTGCGGCGTCGCAACAATCACACTCTCCGCATAGGCCGAGGAGATAATAAATAAACCACACAAGCACAACATCAGCCGACTGAGTATTGCTTTAACGCTCATAGATTCATTCCTTGAGTGAGTGGCTACTCCAGGCCATACGTGTGCCTGGGTAATTATTCCATTGCTAAAGCGTGATCGATACCGACAGCGAAGTGTCCAGGTTCAACTCACCTCCGTTGTTATTCGGGGATACGCATGGGGTGGAAGGCATCGACTGCAGGCACGCTCCGTGTTTTGCAGCGGATGTGCGGCAGGCGCATCCTCCATGGTAGTCGACTGTTTAATATCGGCTAGGAGAACGCCAAAAAAGACCTCAAGCGGTGGCGACTCAAGATGAACTTTCCAGCCAACCCGGGCCTCAACCCATTACCTGCCCAACAAGGAATATGAGGCCCTGCCATGAAAACCCTCTTGAAACTCACCTTGGCCGCCACCCTTACCTGCGCCCTGCCCGCCTGGGCCTGCACCCCCGAGGAAGCCACCGCCAAGCGAGAGCAACTGGCCCAGGAAGTGAGCAAACTCACCGAGCAGAACCCGGCCAAGGCCAAGGAGATCAACGACGAGTTGCAGAACATGGACCTGAAAACCGCCAGCAAGGATTTGCCGGACAAGTGCCAGTTGATCGATAAGCGTCTGGAAGAGTTGAAGAACGCAGAGAAGAAGGCTGGGTGATCAGCCAAAGCCGCACAACCCGCTTTGGTGGCGAGGGGATTTGTGGGAGCAAGGCTTGCCCGCGATGAAGGCGATGCGGTCTTTCAGAAATCGAGGCGTCTGTGTCGCGAGCAAGCTTTGCTCCCACAAATCTGCCTCGCCACGGGGTTTTGCGTCAGATTCAGTTACCCATAAAAAAACCGGACTCAACGTCCGGTTTTTTATCAAGCACTAACGCCGACTCACTCAGCCGCCGGTGCCTCTGGCTTGCGGCGCTTGAGCGGGGCCATGCCGTCCTTGCTGACCAGCGATGGAGCGTCGCTCTTCGGGCGGTTGGCGGTCTTGCGCTTGGTCGGGGCCTTGGCGCCGGTTTTCTTCTTGTCGCCCTTGGCGTCGACCTTTTTCTTCTTCACGCCAACAGCCTTGCCCGAGGCCTTGACCTTCTTCGGTCCGCCGTAGGTGCCTTTGACTTCCTTGATGGTGCGGCGCTCGAAGCTCTGCTTGAGGTAGCGCTCGATGCTCGACATCAGGTTCCAGTCGCCGTGGCAGATCAGCGAGATCGCCAGGCCATCGTTACCGGCACGACCGGTACGACCGATGCGGTGCACGTACTCGTCGCCGCTGCGGGGCATGTCGAAGTTGATGACCATGTCCAGGCCTTCCACGTCCAGGCCGCGGGCGGCGACGTCGGTGGCGACGAGGATTTTCACCCCGCCCTGCTTGAGGCGGTCGATGGCCAGCTTGCGGTCCTTCTGGTCTTTCTCGCCGTGCAGGACGAACGCCTTGTATTCCTGGGCCACCAGGCGGCCATAGATACGGTCGGCCATGGCCCGGGTGTTGGTGAACACGATGGCTTTTTCGTAGGTCTCGTTGGCCAGCAACCAGTTCACGATCTGCTCTTTGTGCTGGTTGTGGTCGGCGGTAATGATCTGCTGGCGGGTGGTGGAGTTCAGTTGGCTGACCGCGTTGAGCTGCAAGTGCTCGGGGTTGTTCAGCACCTTGGCGATCATCTCGCGCAGGCCCGAACCGCCGGTGGTGGCGGAGAACAACATGGTCTGCTGGCGGTTGACGCATTCGTCCACCAGGCGCTGCACGTCTTCGGCAAAGCCCATGTCGAGCATACGGTCGGCTTCGTCCAGCACCAGTACTTCGACTTCCTTGAGGTCGAGGTTGCCGGCGTTCAACTGCTCGATCATCCGCCCAGGAGTGCCGATCAGGATGTCCGGCACCTTGCGCAGCATGGCGGCCTGGACCTTGAAGTCTTCGCCGCCGGTGATCAGGCCGGACTTGATGAAGGTGAACTGCGAGAAACGCTCCACTTCCTTCAAGGTCTGCTGGGCCAGTTCACGGGTCGGCAACAGGATCAGGGTCTTGATGCTGACGCGGACCTTGGCCGGGCCGATCAGGCGGTTGAGGATCGGCAGCACGAACGCGGCGGTCTTGCCGCTGCCGGTCTGCGCCGTCACCCGCAGATCACGCCCCTGGAGCGCGAGCGGAATGGCCGCTGCCTGCACCGGCGTTGGCTCGACAAATTTAAGCTCGGCCACGGCTTTGAGCAGGCGTTCGTGCAGGGCGAATTGGGAAAACACGGGTGCTACCTCGAAGAAATGCAAAAAAACAGCTGCATAGGGTAACGGTTTCGAGCGCGAAGGCCGAGTTTCTTTATACAAACGGCGGTAAATCAGTGCATTTTTATCAGCCGTTATTGCATCAACGGTCACTTGAGCAGGCTTAAATGCTCTAATCGCCACGTCGCATCTTTATAGAAGAACCGTTTCGTCCATGGACATCAAACAACTCTGGGTCAACATCCAAGACCTCTGGGGTGCCCTTGACCAGCACCCGCTCCTGCATTCCAGCCTCGCCCTGGTGTTGCTGCTGGTCATCGCCCTGGTGCTTGGGCGCGTGGCGCGCTACCTGATTTTGCATGCCGCCAAGTTGCTGGGGCGCCAACCGGCCCTGAACTGGGTCAACGACCTGCGCCAGAACAAAGTGTTCCATCGCCTGGCGCAGATGACGCCGTCACTGATCATCCAGTTCGGCCTGCACCTGGTGCCGGAACTGAGCAAGACCAGCATGATTTTCCTCGGCAATGTCGCCCTGGCTTTCACCATCTTGTTCATGGTGCTGAGCCTCAGTGCCCTGCTCAGCGCCATGCTGGATGTATACGCACGCACCGAACATGCGCGTACCCGTTCGATCAAAGGCTACGTGCAACTGACGAAGATGGTGCTGTATGTGTTTGGGGCGATCATCATCGTCGCCACCCTGATCGACCGTTCGCCACTGTTGTTGCTATCGGGCCTGGGTGCGATGTCGGCGGTGATCCTGTTGGTCTACAAGGACACCTTGCTGTCGTTCGTCGCCAGTGTGCAGTTGACCAGCAACGACATGCTGCGGGTCGGCGACTGGATCGAGATGCCCCAGGTCGGCGCCGACGGTGACGTGGTGGACATCACGCTGCACACGGTCAAGGTGCAGAATTTCGACAAGACCATTGTCTCGATCCCGACCTGGCGCCTGATGTCCGAATCGTTCAAGAACTGGCGCGGCATGCAGCAATCCGGTGGACGGCGGATCAAGCGCAGTCTGTTCATCGATGCCAGCGGCGTGCGTTTCCTGCACGACGAGGAAGAGCAGCGCCTGACCCAGGTTCGCCTGCTGACCGACTACATCGGCCGCAAGCAAGCCGAACTCAAGGCCTGGAACGAGGCCCAGGGCAACGTCGCGGCGATGTCGGCCAACCGTCGGCGAATGACCAACCTGGGCACCTTCCGCGCCTATGCCCTGGCGTATTTGAAGAGCCACCCGGAAATCCAGCCGAACATGACCTGCATGGTCCGGCAGATGCAGACCACCGCCCAAGGCATCCCGCTGGAAATCTACTGCTTCACCCGCACCACTGCGTGGACCGACTACGAGCGCATCCAGGGGGATATTTTCGATTACCTGCTGGCCGTGATGCCGGAGTTCGGGTTGAACCTGTACCAGCAGCCGAGCGGCATGGACCTGCGCTCGGGACTGCTGCCGGCGGTGCTGGGGGCGAGCCATCTGCCGGAGCCGCAGAAGCAGGTGGTCTGACCCTCAACCATCCAAGATCCCTTGTGGGAGCGAGCCTGCTCGCGAAAGCGGAGTGCCAGACAACAGATATACCGACTGATATGACGCCTTCGCGAGCAGGCTCGCTCCCACAGAGAGTCAGCGTGTGACTAGCGGTTGGCGCACGCCCAACCGACTGATCCACACCGCCACCAGTATCACCGACCCACCCAGCAGCAATCGCCCAAGTTCCTCGTGCTGGTTCCAGATCAGCAGGTTCACCAGCAGCCCTACCGGCACGTGCAGGTTGTTCATCACCGCCAGCGTCCCGCCGTTGACCAGGCACGCGCCTTTGTTCCACCAGTACAGCCCCAGCGCGGTGGAGACCAGGCCGAGGAACACCAGCACGCCCCATTGCAGCGGCGCTTCGGGCCAGAAATCCGCCTTGCCGAACAGCAGGAAAGCCGGCAACGCCACCATCAGTGCACCAAGATAGAAATAACCGAAACGCCGGTAATGCGGCAGGTCGCTCGGGTGACGGGCCACCAGGTGCTTGTACAGCACCTGTCCGGCCGCATAGGTGAAGTTGGCCAGTTGCAGCAGCAAAAAGCCCATGAAGAAATCCGGGTTGATCCGGTCGTAGCGAATCACCGCCGCGCCGGCCACGGCCACCAGCGCCGCGATCAGCGCCCAGGGATTGAAGCGACGGTTCAACGCGTCTTCGATCAAGGTCACGTGCAAAGGCGTAAGGATGGTGAACAGCAGCACCTCGGGCACCGTCAAGACCCGGAAGCTCAAGTACAGGCATACGTAGGTCACGCCGAACTGCAAGGCACCGATCAACAGCATGCCGCGCATGAACGATGGCTCCACCTGGCGCCAGCGCGTCAGCGGAATGAACACCAGCCCGGCCAGCAGCACCCGCACCAACACCGCGAAATAACTGTCCACATGTCCGGCCAGGTACTCACCGATCAAGCTGAAGGAAAACGCCTGGATCAGCGTCACAAAAAGTAGATAGCCCATAAGCCCCTCGTTTCGAATGGCGGCGAAGATAGCGGTTTTGAGGGATGGGCGCGAGCGTGATGGGCCGCTAGTTTCGGGTCACGGGTATGCACAGGAAGGCTGAGCGCAGTACTGTCCGATCAGCATCGCTCAAAGTTTCGCCAAGGATAAGGAAGCCCCTCCATGCAACGTATTGATTTTCGAAAAGTCATCGACCTCAGCCACATCATCAGCCCGGACATTCCGCTCTGGCCTGGCGATCCTCCGGTGACGTTCGATGAGGTGGCATCACCGGAAAAGGACGGGTATTACCTGCGCCGTTTCGCCATGGGCGAGCACAGTGCAACCCATATGAACGCGCCGAACAGCTTTCACCCCAATGCCATCGGGATTGATGCCTATGAGCCGGCGTCCCTGGTCCGGCCGGCCGTCGTGATCGATCTACGCATCCAGGCGCGGGACAATCCAGATTACGTGATCGGCATCCAAGACATCGAAAAATGGGAACAGGCTCACGGACGCATCGATCAGGGCAGCGTCGTGCTTTTTTACACGGGGTGGCAGACCCTGTGGGACGACCCCAGGCGTTTTATCAATGCGGATGACAAGGGCCCGCACTTTCCCGGCATAGGTGCTGCAACCACCACATTTCTGCTTGAAGAACGCCGTATAGCTGGCGTTGGTATCGATACCCATGGCGCCGATCCGGGCCAGGACACGGTTTACGCCACCAACAGCCAGATCCTGGCAAATGAGGGCATCGTCCTGGAATGCCTGACCAATCTCGATCAGTTGCCCGCGAAAGGCACGACGCTGGTGATTGGCGTGCTTCGACTGAAAAAGGGTTCGGGCTCTCCTGTTTCCGTCATGGCGTTTGTACCCTGAGCCCAGTCAGGCGCAGATCATCGAGGCAAAAAAAAGCCCGATCTCGCTAACGCGTTCAATCGGGCTGATGCACTCAGGAGCAATAAGTGCAAAGGGAGGTTCGATGCGCAAAACGGTTTGAAGGGAAGCGCCAGGACACTAGACCACCTGGCGATTACCCGAGGATTAACGGATCAGGCGACCTGGGACAGTTTGGCGTTGGCCTGATTCAGGCCCTTCTCCTGGAAGTCGCCGCCCAGGTTCATGCCCTCGGCATGGATGAAGGTCACGTCGTGGATCCCGATGAAGCCCATGACCTGACGCAGGTAGGGTTCCTGGTGGTCAGTGCTGCCACCGGCATGAATGCCGCCACGGGCAGTCAGCACGAAGGCGCGCTTGTCGGCCAGCAGGCCTTGGGGACCGGTTGGAGTGTATTTGAACGTCACGCCGGCACGCAGTACATGGTCGAGCCAGGCTTTCAAAGTGCTGGGGATGGCAAAGTTGTACATCGGCGCAGCCATCACCAGTACGTCGGCGGCCAGCAGCTCATCGGTCAGTTGGTTGGAGCGCTCCAGCGAGGCATTTTCAACCTCGTTGCGCTGCTCGACAGGCTTCATCCAGCCACCCAGCAGATTGGCATCCAGATGCGGCACCGGATTGATGGCCAGGTCGCGAACGCTGATTTCGTCGGCCGGGTGTGCAGCTTTCCACTGGCTGATGAAGGTCTGGGTCAGTTGACGGGAAACCGAGTCTTGCTGGCGGGCACTGCTTTCGATGATCAGAACGCGGGACATGGCTTGTAGGCTCCATCTGAGAATGTTGTCAGTCGATGGAGTGAAGGTTAAACGCGAGCTTATCGATGAAAAAGCGCAAATAACTGCTGTAAAGCATCGATAATTTCGTTTATAAGCGGAGCAAGCCATGTCGCTTGCCCCTCTGCCAGGTTATTTCGGCTGGCAGGTCAGCTTGATGCGCAACTTGATGATGTTGCGGTTGAACTTGGCCGTGGCGTTCTTGAACTTGCCGGCGGCGACTTCGATCTTGCGGGTACGAGGCGCCTCGGGGCCATTGTTGAAGACCACGGTACAGGCCGCGTCGACGTTGCCGTAGTTGTTCACCTGGATAGAGCCGATATCGGCATCGGTGTCATAGGCGTTGTAGTCGATGCTCAGGCCGTTGAGGTGTTTTTCCACATCGATCGGGTAGGCAAACGCAGTCAGCGGCAGCAAGGCCAGCACCGCACAACAGATTTTTTTCATTCGGCAGTCTCCACCAAGGGACCGCCAGCTTAGGACAAGAGGAGCTCATTATGAAAGCGCCCCGCGTGACCCTTGATCAATGGCGCACCCTGCAGGCCGTGGTCGACCATGGCGGTTTCGCCCAGGCCGCCGAAGTGCTGCATCGCTCCCAGTCATCAGTGAGCTACACCGTGGCCCGCATGCAGGATCAGCTCGGTGTACCGTTGCTGCGCATCGATGGGCGCAAGGCCGTGTTGACCGAAGCCGGCGGCGTGCTGCTGCGCCGCTCGCGGCAACTGGTGAAACAGGCCAGCCAACTGGAAGACCTGGCCCACCACATGGAGCAAGGCTGGGAAGCGGAAGTGCGCCTGGTGGTCGACGCGGCCTACCCCAACGCCCGCCTCGTTCGCGCCTTGACCGCGTTCATGCCACAAAGCCGTGGCTGCCGGGTGCGGCTGCGCGAAGAAGTGTTGTCGGGTGTCGAAGAAGTGCTGCTCGAAGGCGTGGCCGACCTGGCCATCAGTGGCTTCAGCATTCCCGGTTACCTGGGCGCGGAACTGAGCGATGTGGAGTTCATTGCGGTGGCCCACCCCGAGCATGCCTTGCACCGCCTCAATCGCGAGTTGAATTTCCAGGACCTGGAAAGCCAGTTGCAAGTGGTTATCCGCGATTCCGGCCGCCAGCAACCCCGGGACGTCGGCTGGCTCGGCGCCGAACAGCGCTGGACCGTGGGCAGCCTGGCCACCGCCGCCTCCTTTGTCGGCAGCGGCCTGGGATTCGCCTGGTTGCCCCGGCACATGATCGAACGGGAACTCAAGGAAGGCTTGCTCAAGCGTCTACCCTTGGAACAGGGAGGCAGCCGCAACTCGACCTTCTATCTTTTTTCAAACAAGGAAAAACCCCTGGGCCCGGCCACGCAAATCCTGATCGAATTGCTGCGCACCTTCGACACCGCGCCGCTGGATGCGCCGTTCGCCGCCCCTGAACAAGCCTGACAAGGACTTCGCCGATGGCCTACTTCGAACACGAAGGTTGCAACCTGCACTACGAGGAATACGGCCACGGCACGCCCCTGGTGCTGGTCCACGGGCTGGGCTCCAGCACTCGGGACTGGGAAAAGCAGATCCCGGTGCTGTCCGCCCATTACCATCTGATCGTAGTAGATGTGCGCGGTCACGGTCGCTCCGACAAACCACGGGAGCGCTACAGCATCAAAGGCTTCAGCGCCGACCTGAGCGCCCTGATCGAACACCTGGACCTTGGCCCGGTGCACTTGGTGGGCTGGTCCATGGGCGGCATGATCTGCTTTCAACTGGCCGTGGATGAACCCGGGCGAATCAAGAGCCTGTGCATCGTCAACAGCGCCCCTGAAGTCAAGGTCCGCACGCCCGACGACTGCTGGCAGTGGTTCAAGCGCTGGAGCCTGATGCGTCTGCTCAGCCTGAAAACCATCGGCAAGGCCCTGGGCGCCAAGTTGTTCCCCAAGCCAGAGCAAACCGAGTTGCGCCTGGAAATGGCCCGACGCTGGGCAAAGAACGACAAACGTGCTTATCTCGCCAGCTTCGATGCGATCGTAGGGTGGGGCGTTCAGGAACGACTTTCGCAGGTCGCCTGTCCAACCCTCGTCATCTGCGCCGACCACGACTATACCCCGGTGGCGCTGAAAGAAGCCTATGTAAAGCTGCTGCCCGATGCACGGCTGGCGGTCATCGCCGATTCACGGCACGCTACCCCGCTGGATCAACCCGAACGCTTCAACCAGACCCTGCTCGAATTTTTGACTGCAACCGATTCCACCACTCAGGATCACTGACCCCATGCTGAAAAAAATCGCCCTCGCCGCCGGCACCGTACTGTTTGCTGCCAACCTGATGGCCGCCACGCCTGCCAAGGCACCCCATGTATTGCTGGACACCACCAACGGCCAGATCGAAATCGAACTGGACCCCGTCAAGGCCCCCATCAGTACCAAGAACTTCCTTGAGTACGTGGACAGTGGTTTCTACACCAACACGATTTTCCACCGCGTGATCCCGGGCTTCATGGCCCAGGGCGGCGGCTTTACCGCACAGATGCAACAAAAAGACACCAAGGCACCGATCAAGAACGAAGCCAGCAATGGCCTGCACAACGTTCGCGGTACCTTGTCGATGGCTCGCACCTCCAACCCGGACTCGGCCACCAGCCAGTTCTTCATCAACGTCGCCGACAACGCCTTCCTCGACCCGGGCCGCGACGCCGGTTACGCGGTGTTCGCCAAAGTGGTCAAAGGCATGGATGTGGTGGACATCATCGTCAACTCCCAGACCACCACTAAACAAGGCATGCAAAACGTGCCGGTCGACCCTGTGATCATCAAGTCGGCCAAGCGCATCGACTGAAGAGGCACACGGCAAGCCTGGGCGGCGCGGTGATCCCGTGCCGCCCATAGCAATAAGGAGAGCCCCTGCCAGGGCATTTACAAATGGTTTATCGCCGCTTCGAAACACTGATCGATATCTTCCGCGACGCCCCGACCTCGGCCCCACCGAACCGCGTCCTGCCTTTCTACACGTACTACCTGAAACAAGTCTGGCCCAGCTTCGCCGTGCTGCTGGTGGTCGGCCTGATCGGCGCGCTGATCGAGGTGGCACTGTTCAGCTACCTGAGCCGCATCATCGACCTGACCCAGGGCACGCCCAATGTCGACTTCTTCAAGATCCATGGCCTGGAACTGGCCTGGATGGCCGTGGTGGCGCTGATCTTCCGCCCCATTTTCGTGGCCCTGCATGACCTGCTGGTGCACCAGACCCTGAGCCCCAGTATGACCAGCCTGATCCGCTGGCAGAATCACAGCTACGTGCTCAAGCAGAGCCTGAACTTCTTCCAGAACGACTTTGCCGGGCGCATCGCCCAGCGCATCATGCAGACCGGCAACTCCCTGCGCGACTCGGCGGTCCAGGCCGTGGATGCCCTGTGGCATGTGCTGATCTACGCCGTCAGTTCCCTGGTGCTGTTTGCCGAAGCCGATTGGCGCCTGATGATTCCCTTGCTGCTCTGGATCGCCGGTTACATCGGCGCCCTTTATTACTTCGTGCCACGGGTCAAGGAACGCTCTGTGGTGTCTTCCGACGCCCGTTCCAAGCTCATGGGACGGATTGTCGATGGCTACACCAACATCACCACCCTGAAGCTGTTCGCCCACACCAACTTCGAACAGCAATACGCCCGCGAAGCCATCGAGGAACAGACCGAGAAGGCCCAACTGGCCGGCCGCGTGGTGACGAGCATGGACGTGGCCATCACCAGCATGAACGGGTTACTGATCGTCGGCACCACGGCGCTGGCGCTGTGGTTGTGGACCCAGTCGCTGATCAGCGTCGGCGCTATCGCGTTGGCCACCGGCCTGGTGATCCGCATCGTCAACATGTCCGGTTGGATCATGTGGGTCGTCACCGGCATTTTCGAAAACATCGGCATGGTCCAGGACGGCCTGCAGACCATTTCCCAGCCCGTCAGCGTCACTGACCGCGACCAGGCCAAGCCCCTGGCCGTGGGCCGGGGCGAGGTGCGTTTCGAGCATGTGGATTTCCACTATGGCAAGAAAAGCGGCGTGATCGGCGACCTCAACCTGACCATCAGGCCTGGCGAAAAAATCGGCCTGATCGGGCCGTCCGGCGCGGGTAAATCCACCTTGGTCAACCTGCTGCTGCGCCTCTACGACGTGCAGGGCGGGCGTATTCTCATCGACGGCCAGGATATCGCCGAAGTCGGCCAGGAAAGCCTGCGCGAGCGCATCGGCATGATCACCCAGGACACCTCGCTGCTGCATCGCTCGATTCGTGACAACCTGCTCTACGGCAAGCCCGACGCCACCGACGCGCAACTCTGGGAAGCCGTGCGCAAGGCCCGGGCCGACGAGTTCATCCCACTGCTGTCGGACGCCGAAGGCCGCACCGGCTTCGATGCCCATGTGGGCGAGCGCGGCGTGAAATTGTCCGGTGGTCAGCGCCAGCGCATCGCTATCGCGCGGGTGCTGCTCAAGGACGCGCCTATCCTGATCATGGACGAAGCGACGTCAGCACTGGATTCGGAAGTCGAGGCCGCGATCCAGGAAAGTCTCGAGACCCTGATGCAAGGCAAGACCGTGATCGCCATCGCCCACCGCCTCTCCACCATTGCCCGGATGGACCGGTTGGTGGTGCTGGAAAACGGCCGCATCGCCGAAACCGGCAGCCATACCGAGTTACTGGCCCATGGCGGGTTGTATGCGCGGTTGTGGCAACATCAGACGGGTGGGTTCGTGGGGATCGACTGAGCTCTACCTGACACAGCCAAACCCTGTGGCGAGGGAGCTTGCTCCCGCTGGGGCGCGAAGCGCCCCCCAAATCTGCGCCCCAACGCAATCAATAGGTTGGACACCCAGCCTTATTGGGGCTGCTGCGCAGCCCAGCGGGAGCAAGCTCCCTCGCCACGGGGATCCGGTTTGAATCAGCAATACTGAAAAATTCTGTCCAGAATCCATTTAGCCCACATAGCAACGACATACTCCCCGCCGACCACGGCCAAGACCGCCACAGTCCCTGACTCTGGCGGTTTTTTGTGCCGCTGGATTTGTCGATAAACCCTGCTGTACTCAGCTCAGGTTCTGGAGATGAACCTGTCGTAATTCTGCTGGATGCATAACCGATTATCACGACTGTTTTATCAAGGATGCTTATGTCTTTACTCAAACGTTCAACGACTGAGTTGTTGGGTACATTCTGGCTGGTACTGGGCGGCTGCGGCAGCGCGGTATTGGCCGCTTCCGGGATTGGCGTGCTGGGCGTTGCCCTGGCGTTCGGCCTGACGGTGTTGACCATGGCATTCGCCATCGGTCATATCTCGGGTTGCCATTTGAACCCCGCCGTTTCACTGGGCTTGTACGTGGGCGGGCGGTTTCCGGCCAGGGAGTTGCCTGCCTACATCATCGCCCAGGTTATCGGGGGGGTGCTGGCCGCCGCGTTGATCTACTTCATCGCCAGCGGCAAGGAAGGCTTTGACCTGGCCGCTTCCGGCCTGGCAGCGAACGGTTACGGCGAGCATTCGCCCGGTGGGTATTCGATGGCGGCGGGCTTTGTCACCGAGCTGGTCATGACGGCAATGTTCATCCTGATCATCCTCGGCGCCACCGATAAACGTGCGCCGGCCGGGCTGGCACCGATTGCCATCGGCCTGGCCCTGACGCTGATTCACCTGATCTCGATCCCGGTCACCAACACTTCGGTCAACCCGGCCCGCAGTACCGGTCCGGCGCTGATCGTCGGTGGTTGGGCCATCGAGCAACTATGGCTGTTTTGGGTGGCGCCGCTGCTGGGCGCGGTCATCGGCGGAATCTCGTACCGCTGGCTAGGCCAGGAAAGCCGCTGAGTCACGCCTTCAGGGATCAGCACTGCCGATAAGGCAGTGCTGTTTTCGCTTCTTCGGCATATGCCAGCACCCCCTCATGCTCGCGCACGAGGAAATCCGCCACCGCTGCTTTCAGCCCCGGATGACGCAGGTAATGCCATGAGCGGGTAATCACCGGTTCGAACCCGCGAATCAATTTGTGCTCGCCCTGGGCACCGGCATCGAAACGCTGCAAGCCATGGGCAATCGCGTAGTCCATGCCCTGGTAGAAACAAGTCTCGAAGTGCAAACGGTCAAACTCCGCCAGGCAGCCCCAGTAGCGCCCGTAGAAACTGTCGCCACCCACCAGACTGAACGCCATCGCCACTGGCCGCGAACCTTGCTTGGCCAGCACCACACGAATGGCCTCGGGCATGCGTTCGGCCAACAGGCTGAAGAATGTCCGGGTCAAATAGGGCGCCTGCCGTCGTATCGCGTAGGTGTTGGCGTAACAGGCGTAGACAAAATCCCACTGCGCCTCGTCCAACTGATGACCTTCGAGCCATTCGAACTCGATGCCCTGCCCCGCCACCTGTTCACGCTCCTTGCGCATCTGCTTGCGCTTGCGGGAACTGAGCGCATCGAGAAAGTCCTGGAAGTCCCGGTAACCGCGATTTTGCCAGTGGTACTGGCAGCCGATCCGTTGCAGCCAACCTTCCTGCCTGGCCAGCGCCGAATCGGTGAAAGCATCGGTGAAGTTGATATGGGCGCTGGAAAGCTCTTCGATTTCCAGATAACCCGGCAGGCTGCCCAGCAGTTCCAAGCCATCTTCGGCGCGCACCGCCAATAATCGCGGGCCACTGACCGGACTGAACGGCACCGCCGTCAGCAGCTTGGGGTAATACTCGATCCCGGCCCTGGCGCAAGCGTCGGCCCAACCGTGATCGAACACGTACTCGCCGTAGGAGTGCCACTTGCGGTAACTGGGCAAGGCTGCCAGCAGACGACCGTCTTCAATGTGCAGCAAATGCTCGGGCTGCCAACCGGATTGCAGGCCCAGGCTGGCGCTGTCTTCCAGGGTACCGAGGAAGGCGTGGCGCAGGAACGGTTGATTGGCGGGCACCAGCGCGTCCCACTCGTGCGGGGCGATGGCGGACAGGCTATCCAAGACGTGAAGCGGCATGCGGTTCCTCGATATCCAGACGGCGGATGGGGCGAGTATCGCCGATCCTGAGCGGCCGGGCACAAAAAAAACCCCGCCAGGGGCGGGGTTCAAAGGAGCGCTTTAACGGATGAAGTCAGAGCGGTGTATCAAGTCAGCGCGATTCAGAACACGTACTGGGCACGGACAACAAAACCGTCGCCATCGTCATCGCCATTGGCGTTGGTGACTTTGTCGGTCTTGGCCTTGACGTAGGCACCGGTGATTTTCACCGCTTCGTTGGCGTACCAGTTCACGCCCAGGTTGTGCACCTTGGCTTCGGCATCGCCCACTTCACGGGTCGCCGAGGCAGTGGTGATGTTGTCGTCTTCGACGGTCATGCTGTCGAAGCGGTAGAACACTTCCCAGGCACCGATGGATTTGTTCTGAGGCTTGATCGCGTCAAACTTGCCGACTTTATAACCACGGGACTCACCGGTGATGGTGTAGGCACCCTGGACGTAGAAGCCGTGGCCTTTGAGGTCTTCGAAGGCGTCGCTGTCAGCCTTGGTCTTACGGGAGATGTACTCACCCTGGATCGACGCAGGCCCCATGGCGAACGCGGCTTCCAGGCCGAAAGCGGTATCAGTGTCGTAAGAGCCGGCTGGCGAGTTGTTGGCGCCGCCCAGTACCGGACGGTTGCCGTTAGGACCGGCGTCGTTACCACCCAGGGTTTCAACACCGCGCATGCCCAGACGGGAGCGATAACGCGCATCGAACGCGGTGTCCGAAACGTCACGGGAGGCTACGTTCAAACCGAAGTGCAGCACGTTGCCCGCTTCGTGCATCGGGGCGAACACGAAGCGACCGTTGACTTGCTTGACGCTGTCGCCGTCGGTGTCGTCGGTGTCCTTGCTGAACACGCCGGCCGAAGCATAGAACGAATCGGCGAAGGTGCTGGACGCCTGGATGCCCAGGCCGTTCTGATGGCTGTTGGCCCAGTCGATCAGATCGTAGGCAGCGTTACGCTCAGGCGCGGTCACCCACTTGGAGCTGGTGGCTTTTTCCAGGCCGAAGTCGGGGTCGAAGCGACCGACCTTGATCGACACCGGCTTGAAGCCGTTGTAGGCCAGGGACGCTTCGTCGAAGTAGCCGTTATCGGAGTCGCCACTGTTGTGGGACATGTCGTAGTTGATGGTGTAGGCCCAATCCGTGTACAGCACACCGGACAGTTCCAGGAACGCACGGCGGATGTAAGCGGCGTCGGCCGATTTGCCGTTGTCGGTGTAGATACCGTCGAACTGGCTGTAGTCAGCCTGCACACGACCACCGAGCTTGAAGCTGAACTCTTTGTCAGTGGTAGCGACCTCAAGGCCGCCCTTGGTCTTGACCACGATATCGGCGCCATCGGTGGTGACGGTGCCGGCGAAAGCCTGGGCGGTTACTGCCATTGCCAGTGCGCTGGCGGCAACACCTGCGAAGTGCTTACGGATCATCGAAGAATTCCCCTGTTGGTAGTCTATGCGTTAGAAAACACGCGGAACTGGGCCCGCTGGTGTTGGGAGGGGATCTTGGCGGCCGGTTGTGTCAGGCGAGTTGCTATCACATAAAGATTTTATGACAGCGGAACTTTTTACTTCGAATGGGAATATAACCAACACAAACATAAACCCCTGTGGGAGCGAGCCTGCTCGCGATAGCGGTGGGTCAGTCAACACAACGCTGGCTGATCCGCCGTTATCGCGAGCAGGCTCGCTCCCACAGGGGGTCGGTGGTGTATCGAAGATTACTTAGATGTTTTGCGACGCTCGGCGGCGAGTTTCTCGGCGAGGTGATCCAGGTCGGGAACCGGCGGATGCGGCAGTTTTCTGAGGGTCGCCTGCATCAGGCGCATCTGGCGGATGAATCGTCGGCAATTGGGGCAGAACATCAGGTGATGGCGCACCATCAGGCGTTCACGAAAGCTTAACTGGCCGTCGAGATAATCGCTGGAGCGCGCCACTTGTTCCTTGCAGGTCAGCATTCGCCGGTTTCCTCGAAATGTTCAACAGTCGCGAAGACCTTCAGTCGGGCGCGATGCAGCAGCACGCGGACATTGGAGAGCGAAATGCCCAGCAGATTACAGATTTCGTCCAGTTCCAGGCCCTGTTGTTCCCGCAGAGTCAGCACGCTGCCTTGCAGTTCCGACAGGCTGAGCAACGTATGCTCCAGGCAATCACGCAACTCACGCTCGGTGAGCAACGCTTCGGGCGTGTCCTGGTGCCAGGCGAACGGTGCCAGCAGCCAATGCCCATCGGCGGCGAAACGATCATCGCCAAGGGTGCCGTGGGGCGACGGCAGATCGTCGAGCAGCACTTCACGACGGTTCTGTTTGTAGCGGCCCTTGGCGGCATTGGCCGTGATGGTCAACAACCAGGTCTTGAGGCTGGAACGCCCCTGGAAACCGCTGAGATTGCGCACCACCGACAGCCAGGCGTCCTGCACCACTTCGTCGGCATGACGGCTGCCAACGATGGCATAGGCCACGGCGCGCATCGGGCTCTGGTAGGTGCTGACCAGTTCCTTGAAGGCCTGCTGCTCACCGGCCAGGAGGCGTTGGAGCAGGTGGGTGTCGTCGGTGACCGTCATTCAACGCCCTATGGCTGGATAGATCGCTGTTGTGGCATGGGAATTCATGTGGGAGCAAGGCTTGCCCGCGATGCAGGCGACGAGGTCTTCCATAAACCAAGTCGCCTGTTTCGCGAGCAAGCTTTGCTCCCACATGGCCTTGCTCCACAAAAAATTTCGGCGTAGCAACAGTGGATCAACGCTTGCGCAAAATCACGCTACCAATCGAATACCCGGCGCCGAACGAGCTGAGCACGGCGACCGAACCGCTGGGCAAGTCGTCCTGGTACTTGTGGAACGCAATCACCGACCCCGCCGAACTGGTGTTGGCATAGCGGTCGAGGATCACCGGGGCTTCCTCTTCGGTGGCTTCACGCCCCAGCAGTTTGCGTACGATCAGGTGGTTCATGCTCAGGTTGGCCTGGTGCAACCAGAAGCGCTTGACCTCGCCAACGTTCAACTGGTTTTCCTCCAGGTGGGCACCGATCAGTTCGGCCACCATCGGGCAGACGTCACGGAACACCTTGCGGCCTTCCTGGACGAACAACTTGTCGCGGCTGCCGATGCCTTCTTCTGCGGCGCGGTTGAGGAAGCCGAAGTTGTTGCGGATGTTGTTGGAGAACTTGGTCAGCAGCTTGGTGCTGACCACGTCGAACTGGTACGGCGAGGTCGCCAGGTCCGCACGCTCGATGATCACGGCAGTGGCCGCGTCGCCAAAGATGAAGTGGCTGTCACGGTCGCGGAAATTCAGGTGACCGGTGCACACTTCCGGGTTGACCATCAGGATCGCCCGGGCCTGGCCCAGTTGCACGCTGTTGGCCGCGGCCTGGATGCCGAAGGTGGCCGAGGAACAGGCCACGTTCATGTCGAAACCGAAACCTTCGACGCCCAGGGCTTCCTGGACTTCAATGGCAATGGCCGGGTAGGCACGCTGCAGGTTGGAGCAGGCGACGATCACGCCATCGATGTCGGCGGCGGTGCGACCGGCGCGTTCCAACGCCTGTTTTGCCGCGCCGACAGCCATTTCACACAGCACCGACCACTCGTCGTTGGAGCGCTCGGGCAAACGGGGGGTCATGCGTTGCGGGTCGAGGATGCCGTCCTTGTCCATGACGAAGCGGCTCTTGATGCCCGAGGCCTTTTCGATGAACGCGGCGTTGGATTCGGTCAACGCCTCGACTTCACCGCGCTCGATGGCCTCGACGTTGTCGGCGTTGAATTGCGCGACATAGGTATTGAAAGATTGCACCAGCTCTTCGTTGGAGATGCTGTTGGCCGGGGTGTACAGGCCGGTGCCGCTGATGACGACGTTATGCATGGTCGTGTCTCTGATCTGTTCAGGCAGAAAGCATTGGCACCGACGTACCAATACACAAAGGGACTTTTCCCATCCGGGGAAGCAGTCCTGGCATCGCTTTATTCCGATCCGCCCGGGGCATTGAAGCTCAAAACCACGGGACCGGCATTTATAGCCGCGAAGTTTGCCACAAACGCTGGCGTTTGGCCCATTCTCAGTGAGCTACACCAACTAACCCTGTGGGAGCGAGCCTGCTCGCGATAGCGGTGGTTTACTCAGTATTTATGTCGACTGACAAAACGCTATCGCGAGCAGGCTCGCTCCCACAGGGGTTAGTAGTGTTCATCTGGTTTGTGGCATCAACCCTCCACCTGCCCCCACTGCTTACTCAAGCGCTTATCGGAAATCGGCACCTTGGTCCCCAGTTGCTGGGCGAACAGCGACACCCGGTACTCCTCCAGCCACCAGCGATACAGCTCCAGTTGCGGATCGCGCTTGCCTTCCTGGAGGTGTTTGCTGGCGCGGGTCTGGTATTGGGCCCAGAGGTTCGACAGTTCGCCGCTCCAGACCCGGTCTTTCTGCACCTGGCTGCCCAGTTTCTCGAAGCGTTGCTCGATGGCCTTGAGGTAGCGCGGCAGTTCCTTGAGCCATTGATGGGGGGTTTCGCGGACGAAGCCCGGATACACCAGGTGGCTGAGCTGTTGCTTGATGTCGTTCAACGCCACGGCCTGGGCCAGGTCGATCTTGCCCTTGAAGCGTTTTTGCAGGCCGTGCCAGAGCTTGAGGATGTCCAGGGTCAGCTTCGCCAGGCGTTCGGCGTGTTCGGTCCAACCGCCGCGCTTGCGCTCGGCCAGGGCAGCCAGCGCGGCGCCGTCACGGGGCAGGCTCGCTTCGCCTTCGAGCACGCAACTGTCGAGGCTGACCAGCAGGATGTCTTCCACCAGGCTGTCGATGCGACCCAGGTCGCGGTACAACAGGCCCAGCTCCGTCAGGCCGGGCAGCTTGCCGCGCAGGAACTTGGCCGACTCGGCCAATTGCTGCATCAACAAGCGCTGCAAGGCACGGCGATGCTGGAACTCGGCTTCGGCCGGGGTCGGGAATCGCCCTTCCTTGACCACGCCGCCCTCTTCCACCAGCGCCGGGTAGACCGTCATCGACAGCCCGGCGATCTTCTGTTGGGTTTTCTCCGCCACCGGTGCGAAAACCTTCGCCTCCACCGGTGCCTGGCTCTTCGCCGTTTGCGGCACGGCCAAGGCCGCCTGGCTGGCTTCGGCAAAGCGCGCCGTCAGTTCGGCCAGGTCGCGACCTTCGCCAAGGAACTTGCCCTGGCCGTCGACGATTTCCAGATTCATACGCAGATGGCTTTCCACCTGCTGCGCCGCTTCCGCCCAGGCTTCGTCGCTGACCCGCGCGCCGGTCATGCGCAGCAGTTCGCGGCCCAGGGATTGCGGCAACGAGCCTTCGGCGAAGGTGATGCGTTGCAGTGCGGCCTTGACGAAGTCCGGCACCGGCACGAAGTTCTTGCGCAAGGCCTTGGGCAGGTTGCGCACCAGGGCGATGCACTTGGCCTCGATCATTCCCGGCACCAACCATTCCAGGCGCTCCGGCGGCAGCATCGGCAACAGCGGCGCCGGTACCCGCAGCGTCACGCCATCACGAGGATGGTTGGGCTCGAAGTGATAGCTCAGCGGCAAGGTCAGATCGCCGACGCGCAATGTGTCCGGGTAGTACGCGGCCGTGACTTCACTGGCCTCGCGGGCCAGCACGTCTTCTTCGCGCATGATCAGTAGCTGCGGATCTTTCTGGCTGTTGATCCGGTACCAGCTGTCAAAGGTCGCGGTCTGGTGGATCTCGGCCGGCAAACGCGCATCGTAGAAAGCGAACAGGGTTTCTTCGTCCGCCAGGATGTCACGGCGGCGGGCCTTGGCTTCCAGTTCGTCGAGCTGCTCCAGCAACTTGGTATTGGCGTCCAGGCACTTGGCCTTGGACTGGATCTCACCGCGCACCAACGCCTCACGGATGAACAGCTCCCGCGACACCACCGGGTCCACCGGCCCGTAATGCACCGGTCGCCGACCGACGACAATCAGCCCGAACAGGGTGATCTGCTCATACGCCACCACTTGCCCGCGCTTCTTCTCCCAATGGGGTTCGAAGTGGTTTTTCTTGATCAAGTGCCCGGCCAGCGGCTCGATCCAGTCCGGCTCGATCTTGGCCACCATGCGCGCGTAGAGCTTGGTGGTTTCCACCAGCTCAGCGGTCATCAACCACTGCGGACGCTTCTTGCCCAGGCCCGACGAGGGGTGGACCCAGAACCGCCGCTGACGGGCGCCGAGGTAGTCGCCGTCTTCGGTTTTCTGGCCGATCTGGCTCAACAGGCCCGAGAGCACCGCCTTGTGCAGTTTCGGGTAATCGGCCGGTTCTTTGTTGAGGCTCAACTGCATGTCGCGGCAGATCAGACTCAACTGGCGATGGGAATCACGCCATTCACGCAGGCGCAGGTAGTTGAGGAAGTTCTTGCGACACCAGTTGCGCAGCGGGCTGGCGGTCAGGGCCTGGCGCTGCTCTTCGAAACCGCGCCACAGGTTGACCAGCCCGGCGAAGTCCGAGTCCGCATCCTTCCACTGGGCGTGGGCCTGGTCGGCCGCTTGTTGACGCTCAGGCGGGCGCTCGCGCGGGTCCTGGATCGACATGGCGCTGGCGACGATCAGCACTTCCTGCAAACTGCCCAGCTTCGCCGCTTCCAGCAGCATGCGGCCCATGCGCGGGTCCACCGGCAGGCGCGCCAACTGGCGACCGAGTGGGGTCAGTTGACTGTTGCGGTCCACCGCCGACAATTCTTGCAGCAGGTTGAAACCGTCGCTGATGGCCTTGCCGTCCGGCGGCTCGATGAACGGGAAATCGGTGATCTCGCCAAGGCGCAGGTGCAACATCTGCAGGATCACCGCCGCCAGGTTGGTGCGCAGGATCTCCGGGTCGGTGAATTCCGGCCGACCGAGGAAATCCTCTTCGCTGTACAACCGCACACAAATCCCCGGCTCGACCCGTCCGCAGCGACCCTTGCGCTGGTTGGCGCTGGCCTGGGAAATGGCTTCGATGGGCAGGCGCTGGACCTTGGCCCGATAGCTGTAGCGGCTGATGCGCGCGGTGCCGCTGTCGATCACGTAGCGGATGCCCGGCACGGTCAGCGAGGTTTCGGCGACGTTGGTCGCCAGGACCACGCGACGGCCTGGATGGGACTGGAAGATCCGTTGCTGTTCGGCCGGCGACAGGCGCGCGTACAGCGGCAGAATCTCGGTGTGCTTGAGTTGGGCCTTGCGCAGCATTTCGGCTGCGTCGCGAATCTCCCGTTCGCCCGGCAGGAACACCAGCACATCCCCGGGGCTGCGGCGCTCGCTGCGCTCGTAGGCGGCGATTTCATCGAGGGTGGCGAGAATCGCCTGGTCGACGGTCAAGTCGTCCTCGACGCGGTTGCCTTCTTCGTCCTGCTCCAGGGTCAGCGGGCGATACCAGGTTTCCACCGGGAAGGTGCGGCCCGAGACTTCCACGATCGGCGCGTCATCGAAATGCTTGGAAAAGCGCTCCAGGTCGATGGTCGCCGAGGTGATGATGACTTTCAGGTCCGGGCGGCGCGGCAGCAGCGTCTTGAGGTAGCCGAGCAGGAAGTCGATGTTCAGGCTGCGCTCGTGGGCTTCGTCGACAATGATCGTGTCGTAGCGTTCGAGGTAGCGGTCGTTCTGGGTCTCGGCCAGCAGGATGCCGTCGGTCATCAACTTGATCAGGGTGTTGGCGTCGCTCTGGTCCTCGAACCGCACCTGATAACCCACCAGCGCCCCCAAGGGGGTGGCCAGTTCCTCGGCCACCCGACTGGCGACGCTGCGGGCAGCGATCCGGCGCGGCTGGGTGTGACCGATCAAGCCATGCTGGCCGCGACCGATTTCCAGGCAGATCTTCGGCAACTGCGTGGTTTTCCCCGAGCCGGTTTCGCCGGCGATGATCAACACCTGATGCTTGAGCAACGCCTGCTTGATTTCGTCGCGCTTGGCGGCAATCGGCAAATTGTCGTCATAGCGGATCACCGGCAAGCTCGCCTTGCGCGCCAGCACCTGATCGCACGACGCCTGCATGCGCGTCACCCACTGGGCCAGCTTGGCCTCGTCGGGCTTCTTGCGCAGCTCAAGCAACTGGCGCCGCAACCGGTGACGGTCGGCGAGCATGGCGTGGTCGAGGTTTTTCAGCAGCTTGTCGATAGCGGGGGCTTGGTCAGTCATCAGGTACGCAAGGATCGTCGGTTTGAGCAAGGGGGCGATTGTCGCAGATTTGCGGCTATTGCGCCGACACATGGCAGTCTGCCGGCGGTTCCCTTGTGGGAGCGAGCCTGCTCGCGATGGCGGTGTGTCAGTCGACATGAATGCTGGCTGATCCTCTGCTATCGCGAGCAGGCTCGCTCCCACAGGGGATTTGCGTCAAGGATGCCTTTTGTGGAGAGCAGTCGCAGGGTTACTCGTTGTCCAGGTCCTTGCGCCGATACGGGAACACATCGATCACCTTCCCCGCCCGGATCGCCTCTTGCAGGCCTTTCCAGTAATCGGCGTTGTACAACTCACCGTGCAACTGGTCGAACAGCTTGCGCTGCCCGGCGTCGGCGAACAGGAACGGCGGGAATTCTTCGGGGAACACGTCCAGCGGGCCGATGGAATACCAGGGCTCGGAAGCCATTTCGTCTTCCGGCGTGCGGGGCTGGGGGATGTGGCGGAAGTTGGCTTCGGTGAGGAAGCAGATTTCATCGTAGTCGTAGAACACCACGCGGCCGTGGCGGGTCACGCCGAAGTTCTTGAGCAGCATGTCGCCGGGGAAGATATTCGCCGCCGCCAGTTGCTTGATCGCCAGGCCATAATCTTCCAGGGCCTCGCGCACCTGGGCGTCGTTGGCGTTTTCCAGGTACAGGTTCAACGGTGTCATCCGGCGTTCGGTCCAGCAGTGACGGATCAGCACCGTATCGCCTTCCACCGACACCGTGGACGGCGCCACTTCCAGCAGTTCCTCAAGGCACGCCGGCTCGAATTTGCTCAGGGGAAAACGAAAATCGGCGAACTCCTGGGTATCGGCCATGCGCCCGACCCGGTCGACGCTTTTCACTAATCGGTACTTCTCGATCACCGTGGCCCGGTCGACGTTTTTCGACGGCGAAAACCGGTCCTTGATGATCTTGAACACCGTGTTGAAGCCCGGCAGGGTGAACACGCTCATGACCATGCCACGCACACCGGGGGCCATGATGAACTGGTCGTCGGTGTTCGCCAGGTGATTGATCAGTGCCCGGTAGAACTCCGATTTGCCGTGCTTGTAGAAACCGATGGAGGTGTACAACTCGGCGATGTGTTTGCCCGGCAGGATGCGCTTGAGAAAGCCGATGAATTCCGCCGGCACTGGCACGTCTACCATGAAGTACGAGCGGGTGAACGAGAAGATGATCGAGACCTGCGCCTCGTCGGTGATCAGCGCATCGATCTGGATACCCCGGCCCTCACGGTGCAACAGCGGGATCACCAGCGGCCATTGATCGTCGCGGGTGTAGATCCGCCCCACCAGGTAGGCCCCCTTGTTGCGATAGAGCACCGAAGAAAACAGCTCCACCGTCAGTTCCGGATCCTTGCAGACCCAGTCCGGCAGGTTCTCGCGCAACTGCGCTTCGAGGCGTTGCAGGTCGCCCGGCAAATCGGCGTAGTCCTCGCTGAAACGGTAGTCGGCGAACACGCTCGCCAGCATCCGGTCCAACTGCCCCTGAGGCTTGTAGGTGCGGGTCTGGGCAGCGCGGGCCCGACGCAGGCTGGGCCGGGTGGTGTGGATGAACATGGTGCCGTCGCTGATCAGGTCGTGGCTGAACAACCCGCAGAAGATCGAGTTGTACCAGGTTTCCGACAGCTCATCGTCGAAGCGCAGGTCGATCAGGCTGATGTAGGCGCTTTTGACCAGCGGCCAGCAGCCCACATCCATCAGGGTTTCGGCATCGAAGGCCTTGTGCAGCTTGGCGACGGTTTCGAAGACTTTTTCTTCATACAAGTTGATGCGCGCCGCCGAAGCCGCTTGCGCCTCCAGCCACAGGGCCTGCTCGAACCGGGCGCGGGCGCCATCGGTGATCTGCCGGAAATGCTCACGATAATCGTCGAAGCCGTCGAGGATCGAACGGGCGATTTCAATGGCGGGCCATGGCTGCGGCATAGGTAAACCTCGGCGGGTCATGCTTGTTATTGGCGACTGAGCTTAGAGGCCAATCAGGCGGCAACGCAACCATTGCCATCGCTATTCAGGACGGCGACACTTGCCGCCCGATCAAGGAAGGAATGACTCGTGAACCTCGTCGATATCCTGCGTTTACTGTCACTGGCCGCCATCTGGGGGGCCAGTTTCCTGTTCATGCGCATTATCGCCCCCGTCATTGGCACAATCCCCACTGCTTTTTTTCGCGTGTCCATCGCCTTCGTCGGGTTGCTGGTGATCCTGGCCCTGATGCGCGTCGACTGGAATTTTCGCGGCAAGCTCAAAGTCGTGATGGGGCTGGGCCTGATCAACTCGGGCATTCCGGCAACGTTCTATTCAGTGGCGGCCCAGGTGCTACCGGCCGGTTACTCGGCGATCTTCAACGCCACCACGCCATTGATGGGGGTATTGATCGGCGGTTTGTTCTTCAGCGAAAAACTCACCCTGGCCAAGGTCAGCGGTGTCTGCCTGGGGCTGCTGGGTGTTGGCATCCTGACCCGCGCCGGCCCGGTGGCGTTCGACCTGCAATTGTTGATGGGCGCCCTCGCCTGCCTGCTGGCCACGACCTGCTACGGCTTTGCCGGCTTCCTCACCCGTCGCTGGCTCGATCACCAAGGAGGCCTGGACAGCCGTCTCTCGGCCCTGGGCAGCATGTTCGGTGCCACGGTGTTCTTGCTGCCGCTGTTTGGCTACAGCGTCATCAGCCAGCCACCGGCCAGCTGGGGTGGCTGGAGCGTCTGGTTGTCACTGCTGGGGCTGGGCCTGGTGTGTACCGCCCTGGCATACATTCTTTACTTCCGCTTGCTCAGTTCCATCGGTCCGGTCAAATCGATGACCGTGACCTTCCTGATTCCACCGTTCGGCGTGTTGTGGGGGGCGTTGCTGCTGGATGAGCCGTTGGGGATGGCGCATTTGTATGGCGGGGTGTTGATTGCGGCGGCGTTGTGGTTGGTGCTCAAGCCCGCTGCGGCGAAACCGGCTGAAGTGTCTGCCCGGTAGTTCATCGGTGTGGCTGAAAATGCCATCGCGGGCAAGCCTTGCTCCCACAAGGACTACACATAACCTGTGGGAGCAGGCTTGTACATAACCTGTGGGAGCAAGGCTTGCTCGCGATAGCGGTTGTTCAGTCAGCGAGCATCCAAAGCTCAGCGACTTTTACGAAACACAAACACCAATCCCACGATGATCAGCACCATCCCCAGCAGGCTCAACAACGCCAGCCGATTGCCAAACACCAGGTAGTCCATGATCGCCGTCACCGCCGGCACCAGGTAGAACAGGCTGGTGACATTCACCAGGTTGCCACGGGCGATCAGTCGGTACAGCAGCAACGTCGCCAGCACCGATACCACCAGCCCCATCCACAACACCGGCACGAAGAACCCCGTGCTGTATTGGAAGTGAAACGGCTGGAACGGCACGAACACCGCGCACAGTAACAATCCGGCCAGGTATTGCACCGGCAGCGTACCCAGTGGGTTGTCGGTGATGCGCTTCTGCATGATGGAACCGGCCGTCATGCTCACCAGTGCCAGCAACCCGCATACCATCCCCGCCAGGGACATGCCCCCCAGGCCAATGCCTTGGTACACCACCATGACCAACCCGACCAACCCCAGCACCAGGCCGAACATCCGCGACCAGGATCGCTGACGTTCCATGAGCACCACGGTCAGGATCGGTTGCACGCCCATCAGGGTTGCCATGACCCCGGGCGTGACACTCATTTGCAGCGCCAGCAGATAAAAAATCTGGTAGGCGCCCAGCAGCACCAACCCGGTGGTTGCCGCGTACAGCATCGGCTTGCCGGTCTTGGGCAGCTTGAACTTGAGCAACGGAATCAACAGCACCAACGCAAACAGCGCAATGGCAAAACGGATCAGCAAAAAGGCGAAGGGTGAAGCGTGGGCCAGGCCCAGCTTGGAAAAGATCGCCCCACTGCTCCACAGCAAAACGAACAGGCTCGTGGAAGCCGCCGCCAATAAGGCGTTTTTGGAAAGGGAAAACATGGATACCACCTGTAGTCAGGCAAAAAGCCAACTCAGCCGAGGCTGAAGTCCAGTAGTTTCTTTCAGGCGGGCACAGGGGATGGCAACCGTTGCCGATCAGCCCTGAATGCCAACACCCGGCGGTGATACGACGGCGTACACCGATGAGCTACGGACAGGTGGGGGGTATTGACCGATCTGCGCAGGCTGCTGATTCCCACACGGCACGACGCCAGCGTTGAACGCTGGAACCACGACCGCGATGACAGGGGATGCAGGCATGAGCCGATCTCTTGAAGAGTGGGTTCGAAAACCCGAAGAGCGCTGACTATAACCAGCGCCCGAGGGACTATGCAATATTTAAACGAACAACCAATAACCAAGCGCCGTGAGCACCACCACCGCCAACACGGGCCGCATCACCCGGTACGCCTTGGGATGCTTGCGCTTGAATTGCTTGACCCGGCCACTGATGCCGTCGCTGAACGACTTGCTCCAGGCATACGCCCGGTTGATGCCGCCGACGTGTTCATCGTCCAGGTTCTGCGGCGCGGTGGCGCGGCCGAGGAAAGCGCTGATGGTACGGTTGAGGCGGGTCATCAAGCGGCTTTTCAAGGGCCGCTCGACATCACAGAACAGGATCACGCGGGTCTGCGGGGTTTCGTTCTTCACCCAGTGCACATAGGTTTCATCGAACATGACGTCTTCGCCATCGCGCCAGGCGTAGATCTGGCCGTCGACGAAGATCCGGCAATCATCGGAATTGGGCGTGGACAGCCCCAGGTGATAACGCAACGAACCGGCGAAGGGGTCTCGATGTGGGTTCAGGTGGCTGCCCCCTGGCAGCAGGGCAAACATCGCGCCCCGCACGTTGGGGATCCGGTTGACCAGCTCGACAGTCCTGGGGCACAGCAACTCAGCCGACGGCAGCGGTTTGTCGTACCACTTGAGGTAGAAACGCTTCCAGCCCTTCTTGAAGAACGAGCCAAAACCGGCATCGTTGTTCTTCTCGGCGGCACGAATGTAACCCTCGTCGAACAGGTGCATGGCCTCGTCGCGAATGACTTGCCAGTTATCCTTGAGCACATCCAGCTCGGGAAACTTGCTGCGGTCCAGGTAAGGCTTCGAGGGTACGCCGGAGAACAGGTACATCAAAGTGTTATAGGGGGCGAACAGCGCCGAGTGGTTGACGAACTGGCGCAACATCGGCAAACGCGCCTTGCCACGCAAATGCACATAAAGCGTACTGCCCAAAAACAGCAGCAACACTGAGGCCTTGGCGGCAAACGAAACGGTCATTTTACAACTCCTTGTCCAAAAACAACTTACGCAACGCCAACTGCCCGACGTAGCCGAGGGCCATGGTAAAGCCTCATGGCCCAGGTAAAAACCGTCTGACGCAACATTTTCTGTTGAGTGAAACGCAACAATCACTTTCTAACAGGCGCTAGCTGAACCTTGGCTGACGCCTGTCAAACAACCTTCTCCTCAGACCTTGTTACTGCCCAGTGGCGAGGTCCACTCACCCTTGCAGTGAATTCACGGTTACTGCTGAATCTCCTGCTCGGTAAACAGATCACTGAACAACATGCTCGACAAGTACCGCTCGCCCGAGTCCGGCAGGATCACGACGATGGTCTTGCCCTGCATTTCCGGTTTCTCCGCCAGGCGCACGGCCACGGCCATCGCCGCGCCACAAGAGATCCCGCAGAGGATTCCCTCCTCCTGCATCAAGCGCAGGGCCATCGCCTTGGACTCGTCGTCGGAGACCCGCTCGACCTGGTCGACGATCGACAGATCGAGGTTCTTCGGCACGAACCCGGCACCGATCCCCTGGATCTTGTGAGGGCTGGGCTTGATCTCCTGGCCCGCCATTGCCTGGGTAATCACCGGCGAAACCTCGGGCTCTACCGCCACCGACAGGATCGGTTTGCCACAGGTGTTCTTGATATACCGCGAAACCCCGGTAATGGTTCCGCCGGTGCCCACGCCCGCGACGAGCACATCCACCGCGCCATCGGTGTCGTTCCAGATTTCCGGTCCGGTGGTTTTTTCGTGGATCGCCGGGTTCGCCGGGTTATCGAACTGCTGCGGCATGAAGTATTTGGATGGATCGCTGGCCAGGATCTCGGTGGCTTTCTCGATGGCACCCTTCATTCCCTTCGCCGGCTCGGTGAGCACCAGCTCAGCACCCAGGGCCTTGAGCACCTTGCGCCGCTCGATGCTCATGGAAGCGGGCATGGTCAGCATCAGCTTGTAGCCACGGGCGGCGGCGACGAACGCCAGGCCAATACCGGTGTTGCCCGAAGTCGGTTCGACGATGGTCATGCCAGGCTTGAGTTTGCCCGAGCTTTCAGCGTCCCAGATCATGTTCGCGCCGATCCGGCATTTGACCGAATACCCCGGGTTACGCCCCTCGATCTTGGCCAGGATGGTCACACCGCGCGGCGCAATGCGGTTGATCTGTACCAGTGGCGTATTACCGATGGAATGGGCGTTGTCAGCGAATATACGGCTCATGGCTGGGTCCTTAATGCGGCGGGAATTTAAGCCTTTAAAGGTATGCCTGTTGCCCATGGGCGTCCAGTTTCACCGAACGTTCCCATTGTTGCGACAGTCAATGGCAGTAGAAGGCGCTCCCCCAACAAACGCTGGAGACTGACTGACATGAAGCGTCGATACAGCTGGCCACTGTGGGTTTTCGCCACCATCGTCGCGGTGCTGGTGGCCCTGCATTTCACCCTGCCTTATCTGGTGCGCAACTATCTGAACGACAAACTGGCCGACATGGGCGACTACCGCGGCCAGGTTCTCGATGTAGACCTGGCGCTTTGGCGCGGGGCCTACCGGATCAATGGCCTGAAAATCGTCAAGGTCGACGGCAAGGTCCCGGTGCCGTTCGTCGATGCGCCGTTGATCGACTTGTCCGTGAGCTGGCATTCGCTGTGGTACGACCATGCGGTGGTGGCCGAAGTGGAGTTTGCCCGTCCCGAAGTGAACTTCGTCGACGGTGGGGCCAACCGACAGAACTCCCAGACCGGTCAAGGCACCAACTGGCGCGAGCAACTGGAAAAACTGCTGCCCATCACCTTCAACGAAGTGCGCATCAGGGATGGCAAGGTCACCTTTCGCAATTTCAATTCCAAGCCACCGGTCAACCTGCGGGCCACCGACGTCAACGCCAGCTTCTACAACCTGACCAACGTGGTCGACACAAAAGGCAAGCGCGACGCCCGTTTCGAAGGAAAGGCCCTGGTGGCCGAACATGCGCCCCTGGAAATGCAGGCCACCTTCGACCCCTTGAGCAATTTCGAAGATTTCGATTTCCGCCTGCGGGCCAGGAACATCGAACTCAGACGCCTTAACGACTTCGCCGCAGCCTATGGCAAATTCGATTTCAACGCCGGCCACGGCGACCTGGTGGTCGAGGCCGAAGCCGACAATGCCCGGCTCAGCGGCTACATCAAGCCATTGCTGCGTGATGTCGATGTGTTCGACTGGCAGCAGGACGTGGAAAACCAGAACAAAAACATCTTCCGCTCGGTCTGGGAAGCGCTGGTCGGCACAGGCGAAACGGCCCTCAAGAACCAGCGCAAGAACCAATTCGCCACTCGGGTGGAACTCAGCGGCAATGTTCACCAGCAGGACATCAGCGCCTTCGAAGCCTTCCTGCAGATTTTGCGCAACGGTTTCGTCCAGGCCTTCAATGCCCGTTATGAACAACCACCGCCGGCGACCGACTAGGTGTCCGTGGCTTTTTTGTGGCGAGGGGATTTATCCCCGTTGGGCTGCGCAGCTCAACGGGGATAAATCCCCTCGCCACAAGACTGAGTCAACATGTGACGCTCCATTCAGAGACTGAATACAGCGTCTGCGTTCACAGTCGGCGGGGCGTCGCGTTATAGTCGGGCACGATATTTATTTCGCGCGCCCCGCCTCGCCGGGCCGGCGACACGTTCGAGGAAATTGCAGATGAAGTTCGAAGGCACCAGCGCCTACGTGGCCACCGATGACCTGAAACTGGCCGTGAACGCCGCCATCACCCTGGAGCGGCCGTTGCTGGTCAAGGGCGAACCGGGCACCGGCAAGACCATGCTGGCCGAACAACTGGCCGAGTCCTTCGGCGCGCGCCTGATCACCTGGCACATCAAGTCCACCACCAAAGCCCACCAGGGCCTGTACGAGTACGACGCGGTCAGCCGCCTGCGGGACTCGCAGTTGGGCGTGGACAAAGTCCACGACGTACGCAACTACCTGAAGAAGGGCAAGCTCTGGGAAGCCTTCGAGTCCGAAGAGCGGGTGATCCTGCTGATCGACGAGATCGACAAGGCCGACATCGAATTCCCCAATGACCTGCTGCAAGAACTCGACAAGATGGAGTTCTACGTCTACGAGACCGACGAAACCATCAAGGCCAAGCAGCGGCCGATCATCATCATTACCTCCAACAACGAAAAAGAGCTGCCGGACGCGTTCCTGCGCCGCTGCTTCTTCCACTACATCGCCTTCCCCGACCGCGTCACCCTGCAGAAAATCGTCGATGTGCATTACCCGGACATCAAGAAAGACCTGGTCAGCGAAGCGCTGGACGTGTTCTTCGACGTGCGCAAAGTGCCGGGCCTGAAGAAGAAACCTTCCACTTCCGAACTGGTGGACTGGCTCAAGCTGCTGATGGCCGACAACATCGGTGAAGCGGTACTGCGCGAGCGAGATCCGACCAAGGCCATCCCGCCGCTGGCCGGTGCCCTGGTCAAGAACGAACAGGACGTGCAATTGCTCGAGCGCCTGGCGTTCATGAGCCGTCGCGGCACTCGCTGATCCTCTTCGTTTAACAAGAGCGAGGGCGATTGCCATGCTGCTTAACCTGTTCAATGAAATGCGCGCCGCCAAGGTGCCCGTGTCGGTGCGTGAACTGCTGGACCTGATCAACGCGCTGGAACAGCGGGTGATCTTCGCCGACATGGACGAGTTCTATTACCTGTCCCGGGCGATCCTGGTGAAGGACGAACGGCATTTCGACAAGTTCGACCGGGCGTTCGCCGCGTACTTCAATGGCCTGGAGAAACTCGACGACCATCTCCAGGCGCTGATCCCCGAAGACTGGTTGCGCAAGGAATTCGAGCGGTCACTGACTGACGAAGAGCGGGCGCAGATCCAGTCCCTCGGTGGCCTGGACAAGCTGATCGAAGAATTCAAGAAGCGCCTGGAGGAACAGAAGGAACGCCATGCCGGCGGTAACAAGTGGATCGGCACTGGCGGCACCAGCCCATTCGGCTCCGGCGGCTTCAACCCCGAGGGCATTCGTGTCGGCGACGCCGGCAAGCGCCAGGGCAAGGCCGTGAAGGTCTGGGACCAGCGTGAGTACAAGAACCTCGACGACCAGGTGGAACTGGGCACGCGCAATATCAAGATCGCCCTGCGCCGCCTGCGCAAGTTTGCCCGCCAGGGCGCGGCCGAAGAGCTGGACATCGACGGCACCATCGACCACACCGCCCGGGACGCCGGCCTGTTGAACATCCAGATGCGCCCGGAGCGACGCAACACGGTCAAGTTGTTGCTGCTGTTCGACATCGGCGGCTCGATGGATGCCCACGTGAAGATCTGCGAAGAACTGTTCTCGGCCTGCAAGACCGAGTTCAAGCACCTGGAGTATTTCTACTTCCACAACTTCGTCTACGAATCGGTGTGGAAGAACAATCTGCGCCGCACTTCGGAGCGCACCTCGACCCAGGACTTGCTGCACAAATACGGCGCCGACTACAAAGTGATCTTCATCGGTGACGCCGCCATGGCGCCCTATGAAATCACCCAGGCCGGCGGCAGCGTCGAACACTGGAACGAAGAAGCCGGTTATGTGTGGATGCAGCGCTTCATGGAAAAGTACAAGAAGCTTATCTGGATCAACCCTTACCCCAAGGACACCTGGGGTTACACCGCCTCGACCAATATCGTGCGCGAGTTGGTGGAAGACCGGATGTATCCGCTGACCTTGCGGGGGTTGGAGGAAGGAATGCGGTTTCTTTCCAAATAAGATTTATTGGTGCCCTTCAGGGCCTCATCGCGAGCAGGCTCGCCCCCACAAGGGGTCTTGTGTACGACGAAGATCCAGTGTGAGAGCGAGCCTGCTCGCGATGCTTTTAGCGGTTTAACAGCCCCCGCAGGCACTCCACCTGCTGCCGATGCGCAACCTCCTGCATCACTGGCCGCAAGCGCACCTGCGTCCCCGGCAGGCATTGCGCCAGCCGAGCCAGGGCCAATGGGGTCAAGGCACCCAGACGTGGGTAGCCACCGATGGTTTGCCGATCGTTGAGCAGCACGATCGGCTGGCCGTCCGGCGGCACCTGCACAGCGCCCAGGGGGATGCCTTCGGAAATCATCGCCGGCCCCTGGTATTCCAGGGCCGTGCCCAGCAAGCGGATGCCCATGCGGTCGGCGCGACTGTCCAGCGTCCACGGCGCGTTAAACGCATCGAACAGGCTGCGGCCGCTGAACGCCCCGTTCTGCGCCCCCAGGATCAGGTCCAGCGGCTGTGCTGGCTGGAAATCCGGAATCAGCGCGTGCGGCATGGGCCGAGGCATCGCCGAGCCTGAATAGCTCAATTGCGCACCGCGACTCAACGCCCGCCCTCGTCCATCCAGGCCACCAAGTTCCTCACGCACCACCGTCGCCCGGCTACCCAACACCGCCGGCGCATTGAAACCGCCGGGGGCTGCCAGGTAGGCCCGGGCACCGAGCACGGGCTGGGTGAGCGCCAGCACCTGGCCTTTGCGCAAGCTGAAAAAGCGCCAGGACGCCACCGCCTGGCCGTCTATCCGTGCACCCAGGTCCGCACCGGCCAGCGCCAGCACGCAATCCTCTTCGGCCACTACGGTGAAGCCGCCGAGGGTAATTTCCACCACCGTCGCCCCCAGGGCATTGCCAAGCATCCAATTGGCCCAGGCCATCGACAACCAGTCCGCCGCGCCGCCCTGGGTCACGCCCAGATGCCTCACGCCAAAACGACCGGCGTCCTGCAACAGGCACAGTGGGGTACTGGCCTCGATCAACAAGCGGCTCATGCCTGGGCCTCCAACGGTGTGTCGTCGCCACCCAGCGCGATGAATTCGCCATGGTCCACCGGAGCAAAACGCACCGTGTCCCCCGGCTGCATCAGGCTGTAGCCGTCGCGCTCGCGATCAAACAGTTTGGCCGGGGTGCGACCGATCAGGTTCCAGCCGCCGGGCGACACCACCGGATACGCCGCAGTCTGGCGCTCGGCGATGCCGACGCTGCCTGCCGCCACGCGTTTGCGCGGCGTGCCTAAGCGCGGTGCGGCCAGTTCCTCGTCCACCAGCCCCATGAAGGCGAAGCCGGGGGCGAAGCCCAAGGCAAACACCTGGTACTCGCGCTCGCTATGGCGGCGGATCACCTGGGCGACCGTCAAGCCACTGCGGCTCGCCAGCAGGTCCAGCTCAGGTCCGACACGGGGGTCGTACCACACCGGCAGCACGTGACACTGGCCGGCAGCCTGGGCATCCGGTGCAAGATGATTCAGCGCCTCGCCGACCAGATCACGAGCCTGCGCCGGGGTCAGGGCGAGCAAATCATAGTGCACCATCAACGTGGTATAGGACGGCACCAGGTCGATCAGATCCTCGGCAAACACCGCCCGCAGGCGTTCGCTGGCGGCGAGCATCCAGGGCATGTTGGCCTCGGCGATCTCATCGAACAGGCGCACCATCAGGCAGTCCACCGCCACCACTTCCAAGCGTGGTTTCATGGTGCACTCTGCCGGTCCAGGGCTTCGCGGATGCGTTGCACGGCCGCCACGGAGCTGGCGTTGTCGCCGTGCACACACAGGGTGTTGGCCTTCAGGTGCAAGGCGCTACCATCACTGGCGGTCAACGCATCGCCGCGGGCGATGGTCAGGGCCTGCCCGATAATCACCTCGGGCTCGTGGTGCACCGCACCCGGCGTTTGCCGCGAAACCAGGCGACCGGCACTGTCATAGGCGCGATCAGCGAAGGCTTCGAACCACAGGGTCAGGCCGTATTCGTCGCCCAGGGCCTGGGCGGCACTGTTGTCCCGGGTCGCCATGAGCATCAACGGCAACTGCCGATCATAGGCTGCGACGGCCTGGATCACGGCACGCAGTTGCGCCGGGTTGGCCATCATGTCGTTGTACATCGCCCCATGAGGCTTGACGTAGCTGACCCGTCCGCCCTGAGCCCGGCAAATGCCGTCGAGGGCGCCGATCTGGTAGTGCAGCAAGTCCTGCAACTCCTGGGCGCCATAGGCCATGGAGCGGCGACCGAAGCCCGCCAGGTCCTGATAGGCCGGGTGCGCACCGATCCGCACGCCGTGGCTCAGGGCCAGGCTGACGGTTTTGCGCATGATGCTCGGGTCGCCGGCGTGAAAGCCGCAGGCGATGTTGGCGCAATCGATGAAGGGCATCACCTCGGCGTCCAGACCCATGGTCCAGCTGCCGAAGCTTTCGCCGATGTCGCAGTTCAATAGCAGGCGGTTCACGGTGAACGCTCCTGTAGGTTCTTTCTTTGTTTAACTGTGAGGCACGTGCCCCGCAGGTTATCAGTTACTCGGCTTCCAACTGCTTGCCCTGGGTTTCCGGCAGGCTCAGGGCCGCCAGAATCACGACGCCATAGGACACCGCCGCAAATGCGCCGATACCCACGCTCAGCGGCACCTTCTGGCTCAAAATACCGATCAACAGCGGGAACAATGCCGCCACCGCCCGGCCAATGTTGTAGCAGAAACCCTGACCCGAACCACGAATGCGTGTAGGGAACAGTTCGGTGAGGAACGAGCCCATGCCGCTGAACATCCCCGACGCGAAGAACCCCAGGGGAAAGCCCAGCCAGAGCATCACGTTATTGCTCACCGGCACCTGGGTATACAGGAGGACGATGGTGAACGAGCCGATGGCGTACAGGACGAAGTTCTTTTTCCGACCCAGGATATCCGACAGGTACGCGCTGATGACGTAACCCACGTAGGAACCGACGATCACCATCGCCAGGTAGCCACCGGTACTCAATACACTCAATCCACGTTCATTCTTGAGGAACGTCGGCAGCCAGGACGTGATGGCGTAGTAGCCGCCCAGGGCACCGGTGGTCAGCAGCGAGGCGCGAAGGGTGGTAAAGAGGATGCCGGGGGCAAAAATCTCGTAGAACTTCGCGGGGTTTTCCGGCGTCAACCGGGCCTTGGTCTGGTTATAGACTTCCGGATCCTTGACCAGCCGGCGAACGAAAATCACGAACACCGCCGGGACAATGCCAAGGATGAACAAGGCACGCCAGGCATCCTCCGGTGGCAGTACCGAGAACAGCAGCGCATATAAAATCGCCGTCATGCCCCAGCCCAGCGCCCAGCCCGACTGCACCATGCCCACTGCCTTGCCGCGATCCTTGGCGCGGATCACCTCGCCCATCAACACCGCGCCGGCAGTCCATTCACCGCCGAAGCCAAAGCCCATCAGCGTGCGGGCGATCAACAGTTGTTCATAGTTCTGGGCAAAGCCACAGAGGAAAGTGAAGAACGCGAACCACAGCACCGTCAGCTGCAGGGTGCGCACCCGACCGATGCGGTCGGAAAGTATGCCCGCCACCCAGCCACCGATGGCCGAAGCGATCAAGGTGCTGGTGTGGATCAGCCCTGCCTGGCCGGTGGTGATGCCCCACATCGCGATCAGGGTCGGCACCACGAAACTGAGCATTTGCGTGTCCATGCCGTCCAGGGCGTAGCCGATCTTGCAACTCCAGAAGGTGCGACGTTCCTGCTGGTTGATGTTGCGATACCAATCGAACGGGCCAGAACGGGCCTGGGGTTGGGGGACGCCGAGCGTGTCGGGTGCACTCATGGTGGTTCTCCACGGTTTTATTGTTCTTGAGTCTCGACGACGCTGACGTGGAGACCGTTGCCCCGATTCTTGAGCGCACGGCCGATCCCGTCCAACGAATAAAACCTTGGCTGGGTCATAAGAAAAACTTGATTGGGCAGAACATCGCCAGCAAAGGCGAACCGCTTTTGTGGCGAGGGAGCTTGCTCCCGCTGGGCTGCGCAGCAGACCCGAAAGGCGCGATATCACCTGCCTGAAACTGCGCGGAGTCAGTTTTTGGGGCCGCTGCGCGCCCCAGCGGGAGCAAGCTCCCTCGCCACAGGAGCCGACCCTATGCCTGCTCCAGACAAAAAACTTTGATCCGAGCGGTGGTTACAACCCGCGCAAATCCCGCTCTTCAATCGGCCGGCTCTGGCGCAGACGCTTGCCGCCCAACACCACCCAATCGATCAGGCGGAACAGGCATTCCAGGCCGAACGACAGCAGCATCGCACCGCTGATGCCCCAGATCATCGCCTCGGGGGTCAGCAGGATCTGGTAGCTGTAGCCGTTCCAGGTTTCCTTGCGAATGTCCGGGTCGGCGGCCAGCGCCACTTGCAGAAAGCGGATGTACCACGGGCCTTGCATCGCCTGGAATTGCTTGTCCAAAGCCTGCTGGCGTACGAGCAAGGTGTTCAGGCTGTCGGCATCGCTGCGGAAGATCGGGTCCTCGCTGGCGCGGTAATGGGCCACCAGGGCCTGCATGTCGCCCTTGAAGAACTGGTTGGCGGTGCCCTGGAACCCTTGCAGGCCGGTTTGCGCCTCAATCAGGTGAGCCTCGACCCGCTTGGCGTAATCATTGATGAAGCCCGGCACCTGGACCCCAACCAGCAGGCCCACCGCGAACAACACCAGGCGTAGATAACTGAGCAACATAACGTGACGTCCTTATTCGGTCCGACCGTGACTGACGCATTCGCCGCGTCGCCACAGGCTCCATTGGCCCGGTTCGTAGCGGGTCCAGGTTTCGTTTTCGGTCAAGGGTTCGGTGGCAATCACCGTGACCACGTCGTTGGGTGTGGTTTCAGCCTGGAAGTCGACAATCACATCCACATCCTTGAGCCGTGCCGGGCCGAACGGCGCGCGACGGGTAATCTGGGCCAGTTTGGTCGAGCAATAGCAGAACAGCCAGTCGCCATCGCTGAGCAGGCAGTTGAACACGCCCTTGCTGCGGTATTCGGTGCAGGCCTGGATCAACGACGGTAGCAACTGTTCCACCTCCACCGGCTCGGGGAAGGCCTGGCGCACGCGGTTGAGCAGATCGCAGAAGGCCGCTTCGCTATCGGTGTCGCCCACTGGCCGGTAGAAACTGACCTCAGGCTGGAAGTCGGCGAGCTGGCCGTTGTGGGCAAAGCACCAGTTACGCCCCCACAACTCACGCACGAACGGGTGCGTGTTGGACAGGCAGACCTTGCCGACGTTGGCCTGGCGAATATGCCCGATCACCACTTCGCTCTTGATCGGATAGCGCTGCACCAGGTTCGCCACTTCCGATTCGCTGCTGGCGGCCGGGTCCTGGAACAGGCGCAGGCCGCGGCCTTCATAGAAGGCGATGCCCCAACCGTCCCGGTGCGGCCCGGTCTTGCCGCCGCGCTGCATCAGCCCGGTAAAGCTGAACACGATGTCGGTCGGCACATTGGCGCTCATGCCCAATAACTCACACATGCTCGAACTCTCGCTTCAAAGGGCAGGCCCGGTTACAGGCGCGGTTCGATACGCGAACGCTGGGGGTTACTCGGCACGGGCGGGCGACCGTAACGGTCATCACCGGCCACGCCGAACGGCGGCTCATCGTCGGGCTCATCGGCCGCAGCGGCGGCTTTTGCGGCGGCGGCCCGTTCCTTGCGAGCGTTGGCGGAACGCTCGATGGGGAAGCGGATCAACACGATCACCAGATAGAGGCCGAAGGCAATCATGCCGTACATGAGCAGATCGGACGCTGCTCGCCAGACGTTGTTGCCGACCTTGAACAGTACGTCCAGGGCGACAATGGCCAAGGCCGGGGCAACTTTGTCCTTCACTGGGTCGACGATGGTGGGGCTGAACAGCAACACCGCCATCAGCAACCGCAGCGGTTCGCGCAACCAGCGCCACATCCAGCGGGTCATGCGCATCCACACCAGCAGGCAGCCCAGGGCGGCGAAGGCGTAGAGGCCCCAGGCGATCAGATAGTCATTCTCGGTCATGGTGTCCATGGCAAGGCAGGCAAAGAGACGCTTATAGTAACGGCTTTTCGCTCGTCAGGCTGCCCCGGCGTCTGGCGAATGGCCTGTGTGGTTGCTTCTGCCCAGGCCACGCGCCCCTTTTCGTACAACGTTCGAGAGCCTTTCATGTCCCTATCTGCCCACGTTTCCAACGCCCCGATTGCCCGCAGGGACCCCGGTGTTGACCCGTACGCCTGGCTGCAGGAACGCGACACCGACGCCGTGCTCGACTACCTCAAGGCCGAAAACAGCTACCAGCAGGCGCAACTGGCCGATCAGGCCGAACTGCGCGAAACCCTGTTCCAGGAGATCAAGGGCCGGATCCTCGAGACCGATCTGTCGCTGCCCTCGCCCTGGGGTCCGTACCTGTATTACACCCGCACCACGGCCGGTGACGAATACCCGCGCCACTACCGCTGCCCGCGCCCGACCGATGACAGCCTGACCGTGGATGAAAGCCGCGAACAACTGCTGCTGGACCCGAACGCGTTGGCCGGCGGCGGCTTCTTCTCCCTGGGCGCCTTCAGCATCAGCCCCGACCACCAGCGCCTGGCCTACAGCCTGGACACCACAGGCGACGAGATCTACACCCTGTTCGTGAAGGAACTGTCCAACGACAAGGTCAGTGAACTGTCCTTCGACGATTGCGACGGCAGCATGACCTGGGCCAATGACAGCCTGACGCTGTTTTTTGGCGAGCTGGACGACACCCACCGTCCTCACAAACTCTGGCGCTACCGCCTGGACGGCACGGCCGCCGAGGAGGTGTTCCATGAGCCGGACGGGCGCTTCTTCCTGCATTGCTATCGTTCGAGCTCGGAACAGCAGTTGATCCTGTCCCTGGGCAGCAAGACCACCAGCGAAGTCTGGGTGCTGGACGCCACGCAGCCGCAACAGCCCTTCACCTGCCTGGCGCCTCGGCGGGAAGAACACGAGTATGACGTCGACCATGGCCTGCTCGATGGCCAATGGACCTGGTTGATCCGCAGCAACCGCGACGGGATCAACTTCGCCCTGTACCAGGCCGTCGACACCGGCGTCGCGCCGACCGAGGCCGACTGGCAGAACCTGATCCCCCACAGCGACACGGTGATGATCGACGGCCTGAGCCTGAACGCAGGGGCCATGACCCTGAGCCTGCGTGAAGGTGGCCTGCCGATCATCGAGGTTCACCCCCAGGGTTTGCCGGCCTATCGGGTGCAATTGCCAGACGCGGCCTACAGCCTGCATGTGCAGAACAGCCTGGAATTCATCAGTGATCGCATTCGCCTGCGCTACGAAGCCCTGAACCGCCCGGCGCAGATCCGTCAGTTGGACCTGGCCAGCGGCGAACAGGTCGTGCTCAAGCAAACCCCGGTACTAGGCCCGTTCGACGCCGACGCCTACGTCAGCCAGCGGCTTTGGGCAACGGCACCGGACGGCACCCAGGTGCCCATCAGCCTGGTGGTCAAGCGCGAAGCCCTCGGCCGGCCCGTACCGCTGTACCTGTACGGCTACGGAGCCTATGGCGAGAGTCTCGACCCTTGGTTTTCCCACGCGCGGCTGAGCCTGCTCGACCGTGGCGTGGCGTTTGCCATCGCCCACGTGCGCGGCGGCGGAGAGCTGGGAGAAGCCTGGTACCGCGCCGGCAAGCAGGAGCACAAGCACAACACCTTCAGCGACTTCATCGCCTGTGCCGAACATTTGATCGCCAACGGTTTCACCACCGCCGGACAACTGGCGATCAGCGGCGGCAGCGCCGGTGGCCTGCTGATTGGCGCAGTACTCAATCAACGCCCGGAGCTGTTCAAGGTGGCGATTGCCGAAGTGCCGTTCGTCGATGTGCTCAACACCATGCTCGACCCGGACTTGCCATTGACCGTCACTGAATACGACGAATGGGGCAACCCCGAGGAACCAGACGTTTATGATCGGATCCGGGCCTACGCCCCGTACGAAAACGTCAGCGCCCAGGCCTATCCGGCGCTGCTGGTGATCGCCGGGTACAACGACAGCCGCGTGCAGTACTGGGAAGCGGCCAAGTGGGTGGCGAAATTGCGCGCCACCAAGACCGATGACAACCCTTTGCTGCTCAAGACCGAACTGGACGCCGGCCACGGCGGGATGAGTGGGCGCTACCAGGGATTGCGTGACGTAGCGCTCGAATATGCATTTGTCTTGAAAGTTTTGGGCAGGGTCTGAGGAACTCTGGGGGATGGCTGGGTCTTAGCTCCATGCGCAAGGCTTTGAGACAACTAAAATCCAATGTGGGAGCGAGCCTTTGTGGGAGCAAGGCTTGCCCGCGATACAGGCGACTCAGTTCTGTCTGTCAGATCAAGCTGATGCCATCGCGGGCAAGCCTTGCTCCCACAAGAGTCTGTCCCAGAGATCTGCTCACACCCGGGCCAACCCGAAACCGCAACAAACACAAGAAAAAGACCGTGACAACATGTCAGAACCGACCTTACTGAACAAAGAAATCCGCGACTGGCTGATGGACTGCGGTCTGTTCGACCAGTTGCTGCCTGTCGACTTCGCCGCGGCGTCTGGCTATTTCAGCATCAGCGCCATCGCCGAGGGTGAAGCGATTTTCCGCGAAGGGGATGCCGGCAGTTTCATGTGCATCATCCACACCGGCCAAGTGGCTGTGCAGAAAACCGGCCCCGACGGCCAACCCGTGACCATCGCCACGCTGCGCAGCGGACGGGCCTTCGGCGAAATGGCCGTGCTCGACGGCGAACGACGCTCGGCCAGCTGCATCGCGGCCAGTGATTGCCAGTTGCTGAACCTGGGCAAGGACTCCCTGGAAAAAATGCTCAACGACGCCCCGAAGATCGCCGCCAAGATCATCCGCGCGCTCGCCGTCTCCCTGTCCAAGCGTCTGCGCATGGCCGATGGGCAGTTGTTGTCGCAGCAAGTCTAGCCTCACCTCTGTCAGTTGAAATAAAGAACCTGTGGGGTGCCTGTGGGAGCAAAGCTTGCTCGCGATAGCGGTGTTGTATATGCCGACGTCATCGCGAGCAAGCTTTGCTCCCACAGAGTTCACCGCAATGCTCGAACCCACCAGTTTTTGCCATTCAGTTGTTTCACCGACTGGCTACAAGCCTATCCCCCGGGCGTCTTGGCCTTCACCGGCTGAGGCTCCATGCCCGGTATCGGCTGGTCCTTGGGCGGCTTGGGCATTTCGATCGGTGGCAGCAACGGCGGCCCACCACTTCCAGCACCGGGCTTGGGTATGCCGTTGGGCGTGATCGGCGGATACGGCATCGGGGTCGCGGTGCCAGGCGACCCGGGGATACTGGGTGGGTTGACCGGAATCGTCGGTTGTTGGGCCTGGGCGCAACTTATTGAGAGCGTCGCCAGGGCAATGGCCGTTAGAATGATGCACTTCATCAATGGCTCCGTGGCTATTGTCTGCTTTAAGGCTAGTCGTTGCCGCGCCGGTTCGCCCTCCTACGAGATTTCCATGAAACGTTTCGTCCTGCTCGACACCACGCCCATCCCTGATAACGGCGGTGCCCTGTGCCTGTTCGAGTACGGCGAAGACTTCGTCATCAAGATCCAGGGCGGTGACGGCGGGCAGTTGATGAACACCCGTATGCACGGTTCCGAAGACGCCCTGGCGGAGATTCCCTGCCGCAAGGTCGCCGGCCGTCCCGGCTCGCGCGTACTGATCGGCGGCCTCGGCATGGGCTTCACCCTCGCCTCGGCTCTCAAGCACCTGGGCAAGACCGCCGAAGTGGTGGTGGCCGAGCTGGTGCCCGGCGTGGTGGAGTGGAACCGTGGCCCTTTGGGTGAAAAGGCCGGGCGACCCTTGTCGGACCCGCGCACGGTGATCCGCATGGAAGACGTGGCCAAGGTGCTGCAAGCCGAGCCCCAGGGTTTCGACGCGATCATGCTGGATGTCGACAACGGCCCGGAAGGCCTGACCCAGAAAGCCAACAGTTGGCTGTATTCGACCGGTGGCCTGGCTGCCTGCGCCAAGGCCCTGCGGCCCAAGGGCGTGCTGGCGGTGTGGTCGGCCAGCGCTGACCGGCAGTTTTCCGACAAGCTGAAGAAAGCCGGCTTCAAGGCCGAAGAGGTGCAGGTGTTCGCCCATGGCAACAAAGGCACCCGCCACACCATCTGGATTGCCGAGAAGCTCAAGGGCTGAGCTAAACTCTGTCCAACCGTCATCAGTCCTTTCTACAAAGGTGGACCCATGAGTTCGTCAACACCGCCGTCCAACACCGCCAAGCTGGACCGCATCCTTGCCGATGCCCAGCGCGACCGGGAGATGGGCTATCGCGACAAAGCCCTGAAAATGTACCCCCATGTCTGTGGCCGCTGCGCCCGCGAATTTTCCGGCAAGCGCCTGAGCGAACTGACCGTTCACCACCGCGACCACAACCACGACAACAATCCGCAGGACGGTTCCAACTGGGAACTGCTGTGCCTGTACTGCCACGACAACGAGCACTCGCGCTACACCGACCAGCAATACTTCGGCGACGGCTCCCTGAGCACGCCGAAAATCGCCAAGGCCACCCACAACCCCTTCGCCGCGCTGGCCGGGTTGATGAAGAAAGACGAATAGTCAGCCATTGCGGCGAGGGTGTTTATCTTGCGCTGCAACGTTTTGCGCCCAGATAACCCCCTCGCCACACGTGGCCCACTCGACTGCCCATGCCGCTCGCATGGACCCGCTGACAAATCTGCAATGTCCCCGTCAGGTCGCTGACAGCCTCGCACCTTTAGCATGCCCGTTGCTTCCCTCATTCAGAGGTGAAGTAAGCCAAGGTTGATGAATGTCAATCTGCCAAAGCACGCCCTGCCTATGCTGTGGCTATGGGTGGCTCGCCCGGCCTGAAGGAGCGATACCATGAACACTCATCAACCCCCATCTGCTGGCGCAACGCCATTCTGGCGGAACAAGACCGGCATTGTATTGATCATGCTGTTGGCCATCGGCCTCTTCTATCTGGCGCGAGAACACTTCAGCCACATCGCGGGGAATTGGCCGTACCTGATTCTCCTGATGTGTCCCTTGATGCATGTCTTCGGACACGGCCACAGCGGTCATGGACGACATGACGAGCCACCCGTAGACGGCAAGGATGAGGAAGGCCGCTGACCATGTCCGACACTCCCGCGCACCTTCACCACAGCGCCGCAGCGCTCAGCGGCGACATGGCGACTGAATACACCTGTCCCATGCACCCGGAAATACGCCAACCCGGCCCCGGTACCTGCCCCAAGTGCGGCATGACGCTGGAGGCGGTGATGCCCGCGCTGGAAGAAGAGGACAATCCAGAACTCAAGGATTTCGCCCGCCGCTTCTGGTGGTCCCTGCCGTTGACGGTGATCGTCACCGTGCTCGCCATGGCGGGGCACGCCTTGTCGCTGTTCCACGGTGTCACGCAAAATTTCGTCGAGTTTTTTCTGGCCACGCCAGTGGTCCTGTGGGCAGGCTGGCCGTTTTTTGTGCGGGGAGTGGCCTCTGTTCGCCAGCGCAGCCCGAACATGTGGACCCTGATTGGCCTGGGCACTGCGGCGGCCTATCTCTACAGTGTCGCCGCCACGTTTTGGCCTGGAGGATTTCCCGCCACGTTCATGCAAGAGGGGCGTATCGGCGTCTACTTTGAAGCCGCCGCGGTGATCATCTCCCTCACATTGCTAGGGCAGATGCTGGAGCTCAAGGCTCGCTCACAGACGTCGGCCGCCATCAAGTCGCTGCTGGGGCTGTCACCCAAGACCGCGCGCCGGATCAATGCCGATGGCCAGGAGCAAGACATCCCCCTGAGCCACGTCCATCGGGGTGACCACCTGAGGATCAGGCCCGGTGAGAAGGTCCCGGTCGATGGTACGGTGCTCGAAGGCGAAAGTGCCGTTGACGAGTCGATGCTCACCGGCGAGCCGGTTCCGGTGATCAAACGCGCCGGGGACAGCCTGATCGGGGCCACGATCAACACCCACGGCAGCTTGGTGATGACGGCCCAGAAGGTCGGTGCCGAGACCGTCCTGGCGCAGATTGTTCAGATGGTCGCCCGGGCCCAACGCTCGAAAGCACCGATGCAGCGCATGGCCGACGTGATCGCTGGTTATTTCGTCATGGGCGTGATTGCCATCGCCGTACTGACCTTTTTCGGCTGGGGGCTGTTGGGTCCCGAACCTGGCTGGGTCTTCGGGTTGATCAATGCCGTCGCCGTGCTGATCATCGCCTGCCCCTGTGCGTTGGGGCTCGCAACCCCCATGTCGATCATGGTGTCCACCGGCAAGGCGGCCAGCCTGGGCGTGCTTTTCCGGGACGCCAGCGCCATCGAGAACTTATGCAGGATCGACACGCTGATCGTCGACAAGACCGGCACCCTGACCGAAGGGCGCCCGGCTTTTCACAGCGTAAAAGCCACCCAGGGCTTCGACGGCCGCCAAGTGCTGCTGTTGGCCGCCAGCCTCGACCAGGGCAGCGAGCATCCCCTGGCCCACGCCATCGTCGATCACGCCCGATCCGAGCATCTTGAACTGATCAAGCCGGCTTCATTTGAATCCGCCAGTGGCATCGGTGTCAGTGGCCGGGTGGACGGCAAACTGGTCCACTTGGGCAATACCGCGCTGATGAATGCCGTCAGCATCAGCGTTTATCCATTGCAGCAACAGGCCGAGCAGCTACGCGCCCAAGGCATCAGCATTATCTACATGGCGATCGACGGCGTGCTGGCGGGGCTACTGGCCGTCTCGGACCCGATCAAGCCGACCTCCAGGGAAGCGGTCAACCGCCTCAAGGCTCACGACATAAAAATCATCATGGCCACCGGCGACGGCCTCACCACTGCACGCGCCGTGGCCATGGAGATGGGCATTGAAGAGGTCCATGGCGAAGTCAAACCCGAGGACAAAGAGCGCCTGGTGGCGGACCTGCAACGCGATGGCCGCCAGGTCGCGATGGCGGGTGACGGGATAAACGACGCACCGGCCCTGGCTCGGGCGAACGTAGGCATTGCAATGGGGACAGGCACGGACGTCGCGATGAACAGCGCCCAACTGACCTTGGTAAAAGGCGATTTGATGGGGATCTTGCGAGCCCGCACCCTTTCGGTGGCAACCGTCAGGAACATGCGCCAGAACCTCGGCTTTGCCTTCCTCTACAACTCGATGGGTATTCCGTTGGCTGCCGGCCTGCTGTACCCCCTGACCGGTCACTTGCTCTCGCCCATGATTGCCGCCATCGCCATGAGCGTAAGTTCGGCATCGGTGGTGTTCAATGCCTTGAGGTTGCGTAACACGCCAGCACAATAATCCGGCGCACATAAAAAACAGGCGCCACCAGGGCGCCTGACCGTCTCAAAACCAAAGGAGAACAAACGAGACGGTAATCAGCCGCCCTTCGGACAGTTATCACCCAGGAGCCTGTATTCCACGGTGTTGAGCTTGCCGTTCGAATCTTCGTAAGTCATACGCGACGGTCCGACACCACAGCCTTTAATGGCCGGTGTAATGCTCAGCACTTTTTTTACATCGAGTTTCATGCCGTATTCGTAATGAACGATTTCGGCGACGGCTTTGCCGTTTTCGGCGGCGAATTGGGCCATGGCTTGTTGATTGTTCTGGATCATCCGGCCATAAACCCGGTCACCTCCTCCTTCCGCCAAGGCAAGGGAAGAAAGGGACAGGATCGAAACGGCGAGCAAGGCATCAAGGGTTTTCATAGGGAACTCCGGCAGTCATTTGTCAGGCAAACCATAACGACTGGCGCCTTTCACGACGCTGGCGGGGACGTTACCGATTGGTCAGGTTCGTGATAGGTAACCGACCATCAGTCCCCACTCACAAACTGAACACGCAGCCCCATTCCCCGTATAATCGCGCCTTTTCCCAAAGGCACCCCGTCCGTGGCCAACAAACGCTATAGCTGCATCGGTCTGTTCAACCCCAAGTCACCGGAAAACGTCGGTTCGGTCATGCGTGCCGCCGGCTGCTACGGCGTGGCGTCGGTGTTCTACACCGGCAAGCGCTATGAGCGTGCCGCCGACTTCGTCACCGACACCAAGAAAGTCCACTACGACATCCCGCTGATCGGTATCGACGACCTGAAGAAGATCCTGCCCCTGGGTTGCGTACCGGTGGCCGTGGAACTGGTGGAGGGCGCTCGTCCACTGCCCGAATACACCCACCCGGACCGGGCGTTGTACATCTTCGGTCCCGAGGACGGTTCACTGGATAAAGACATTCGCGATTGGTGCGAGGACGTGGTGTACATCCCCACCACCGGCTGCATGAACCTGGCCGCCACGGTCAACGTCGTGCTGTATGACCGCATGGCCAAAGGCAACAACACCCGTTCGGGGCCGCAATTCCGCTGACCGGCGCTAAATCCAATTGAACAAGGCAATCGCTCGGGCAGTCAGTTTTATACCAACCCCCACACCGGAGACAGATCATGAGCGATAACAACCCGTTCGAGCCGATTGAGACCACCCCTTTCCAATCTCATCCGCCGCAAAACGTACATGGTTGGGAACGCATTGGCTCACTGGCCGGCGGTGTCCTGATGATGGGCAAGGGCTTGCGTCGTGGTGGTGTGATCGGCCTGGCCCAACTGGCGATCGGCGGCATGGCGCTGGCGCGGGGGATCACCGGGCATTGTTCGGCCAAGGCCTTGCTGGAAAAGAACCGTCAGAACCTCAGCGACGCCCGCGCCCGCATCGAGCAGGCCGGCGACGAGCTGAGCCGCCTGAAGGCCAATGCCGAGGCGGCGACCGGTACGGCTACGGTGACGGGGAATGATTCGCTGGTTTCACCCAAAGTTGGGCTTTGATTTTTTGCGGTGGGGCTGATGGCCCCATCGCGGGCAAGCCTTGCTCCCACAGGATCGAGTCGTATCCAATAGCTCATCCGGCGAAGATTCAGTGTGGGAGCAAGGCTTGCCCGCGATAGCGATATTACTGAAGTAACTTGGTATCCAGCACTGCAGAGTTCCCACCCAGGACACTTTCACTGAGCTGCACAAACTCCTGGGTATCAACTGTTTCCAGCCGCATCGCCCCCTGCAACACATCATCCAGCGAACGCTTGTTACGGGTTTTCAAGCGAATCTCGCGGTCCAGCTCCTGTAGCAGCAATACCGCCTTGGCCACCGTCGCGGTGCCGACCCGCTCACCGCGCAAGGTGGTGACGCCTTTGCTGTCGCGGGCGAGGCGGTCATTGAGGGCCTGATAGCGCTCATCACTCAGGCCGCCAGCGCGGCGCAGCAGTTCGACGGCGTAGTACTCGGTCAGTCCCTCGCTGATCCAATCGCTGCGATCATGGTCGTTGATACGCGCCAGCGCCTGCACCAATTCGCGCAACAACGGGCTGCTGCCCCGCTCGCTGACCAGCGGTGGACGGCTGTGCAGGTAAATCGAGTCGTGCCCGGCCTGGGCACCACGCCACAACGGATCACCGGCACCGACAATCAGCAACTTGGCAGGATGGCGCGGCACCAGCGCCTGCACCTGCGGCCAGACAAAAGTCAGTAGCGTCAGCACATCCATCCGGCGCATGCCCTGGCCTCGGGGCGAGGCCACTGTCACTTCGGTTTCGCCCAGGCGTGTGCGCCGGCTCCCCAGTTTGCCGGCGAGCATCCAGCCGGTGGGACGGTCGAACAGGCGCGAGGGGTTGTCGATGCGAAAGCGTTGCTTGCCGATGCGTGGCCAGGGAGTCTCTATGCTTTTCCAGCCATCGGGCAATTCAACTTCGAGACGGGCCACCAATTCGACGCCGTCCTGCTGATCGAGTTTGGCCGACGGCACCAGATCGTCGCCGCGCAACAACGCCCACGTCGGGGTCATGCGGGTTTCGAAGGTCGCGCTCTTGCGCGCATGGCTGATGCGTACGCGGTAGCTCAGGCTGGCCTTGTCGGCGGCCGGGCGCCAGACGCCACGCGCCTCATTGCCGGGGGTGAGCTGCCATTGGCCGTCGGCCTTGAAATCGCTGTAGCGGCTGCCGTCGCCGAGGTCGAAGTCCAGGCTGCGCACCGCCGAACCCCGGGCCAGGGTCAGGCGCACCTCAGCCTGATCGCTCTGCGGCAGCAGGTGCACGTGATAATCCAGATCGACTTTCTGCGCCGCCCACAGCGGCCCGCACATTACCAGCAGCCCGACTGCCAGCATCCGTTTCAATCCTGCCGCCATGGGGTCTCCCTGAGGGTGCGATGCCCGGCGGTTCAGCCGGCGCGGAAAATCAGATGATCTTCCCAATCTTCTTCCGGCACACTGCCTTCGGCCAGCATACGCCCGGACTGGGAAATGCGTTCGTGGTGCACGGCATCGCGATCACCGCAGACCAGGTGGTGCCACAACGGCAAGTCCTTGCCCTCGCTGACCAGCCGATAACCGCAAGTCGGCGGCAGCCATTTGAACTCATCGGCCTTGCCCGGCGTGAGCTGGATGCAATCGGGCACGAACTCACGGCGGTTGGGGTAGTCGCTGCACTGGCAGGTTTTCAGGTCCAGCAGTTTGCAGGCGATACGCGTGTAATAGACGCTGTTGTCGTCTTCGTCTTCGAGTTTTTGCAGGCAGCACAGGCCACAGCCGTCGCACAGCGATTCCCACTCCTGCGGATCGAGCTGATCGAGGGTTTTGCGTATCCAGAACGGTTCGACTTTGGCGGCCATGGCTCGAGCATCAACATCAGGTGGTGAAAAGGCCGACAGTCTAGTGCCGGGGCCTCTTCAGGCCAAGCGTTGGCGACTGTCGGTAAACTGGGGGCTTGTCAGGCTCGGCGCCGGGACGTAGGTTGCTTTATCCACTTTCCCTATCCCTTCAAGGTAATCCCATGAGCGCCAATCCCCGCATCGCCGATTACGCTATCCACCCTCAGTTTATCGAACGCTGGTCGCCTCGTGCCTTTACCGGCGAGAGCATTGCAGAAGAAACCCTGCTGGGCTTTTTCGAAGCCGCCCGCTGGGCACCATCGGCCTACAACTCGCAGCCGTGGCGTTTCCTGTATGCGCGCCGCGATACGCCGAATTGGGAGCGGTTCCTGGGCCTGCTCAATGAATTCAACCGCGGCTGGGCCCAACACGCCTCGGCATTGGTGATCGTCGTTTCGAAAACCACCTTCGCCGTGCCCGGCGCCACTGAAGAAACCCCAGCACAGAGCCACACCTTTGACACGGGCGCGGCCTGGGGCCACCTGGCGCTGCAAGCCAGCCTCAGCGGCTGGCACACCCACGGCATGGCCGGTTTCGACCAGGAACTGACCCGCAAGGAACTGAAGATCCCGCAAGGCTACGACCTGCACGCCGCCGTGGCGATTGGCAAGCTGGGGGACAAATCGACACTGGCTGAGTACCTCCAGGCCCGTGAAGTCCCAAGCTCGCGCCGGCCGTTGAGCGAACTGGTGGCTGAGGGTGATTTCAGCCTGTAACCCCAACTTTGTGACCGCTGAAGATCAACTGTGGGAGCGGGCTTGCTCGCGAAAGCGAAATGTCAGTCAACATAATTGTTGAATGTATCGGCCCCTTCGCGAGCAAGCCCGCTCCCACAAGTTGATTGGGGCAGTGTCAGTAGCCCCGGGTGAAATCCACTTCCCCGCGTAACGCTTCGCCGGCCTGATAGGCCCGCAGGTTTTCCAGGAACAACTGCACCATCATCGTCGGCGAGGTCGGTGCCGAGCTGTGGCCGGTCAGCAGCAGGCCCCAGGCGGTCCAGAAAGGGTGACGCTGCGGCAGCGGCTCCTGGCGGCATACGTCGATCACCGCACCGGCCAGGTGCCCTTCCTTCAAGGCTTGCACCAGATCCGCATCCACTACCGCCACGCCGCGTCCGACATTGATGAACAGCCCGGTTGGCTTGAATTGCTTGAACAGCGCCGCGTCGTATACATCATGAGTGTTGGGCGTGTTGGGCAGCAGGTTGATGACGTAGTCCACTTCGCCCACCAAGCGCGGCAGATCCTGCAGTGCCCCGACTTCGATGAACGGCGCCAGCTCCCGGGCTTCGCTGGCGATGCCGTACAGCTGCACGCCAAACGGCACCAGGAACTGCGCCACGCGCTGGCCGATATCGCCGGTGCCGACGATCAGCACCTTGCGCCCGGCCAGGCCTTGCCCCTGGCGGTTGTCCCACTTGCGCTCGACCTGGCTGACCAACCGCGCCAGTACCTCGCGCTCATGGCCGAGCATGTAGGTGAGCACGTACTCAGCCATCACCTGGCCGAAAATGCCTACCGCGCGGGTCAGGCGGTAATTGCGCGTCAAGCCCTCGGCCAACAGCGGCGTGATGCCTGCCCAGGTCGATTGCAGCCAACGGGGTTTATGGCCTTGACGCAACAGGGTGGCCAGCAGATCGGGCTGGCCAAGCCAGACCGGGCAATCGGTGGCCAGTCGCGACAGTTCGGCGGAATCGCCGCTGGTCAGCACTTCAATATCGGGTGCAGCCTGGCGCAGAAGCTGGGCATACACCGCGTGGTCGTGTTCGGCAATCAGAACGCGCATGAATCAAACCTTTCAAAAACAGTGCAGACAACCGCCGACAGAGTGTCGCTCCATCCATGCGATCGTCGTCAATAAACCATTCCAGTGTGTTTCAAGAGGCCCCCAGAACAGGCACCTCCGATTACCGTCAGACCGGGTCGTTGCGGCGCAACAACTCTTCGGGTAAATGCTCGATGTACTCGTCTTCGGCCGGCGGCATCTGCAAGTGATAGCCCTGGGTGTCGAGGTTTTCCAGCACCTTGTTGATGTCTTCCCGGGACAGCTCCCGTTCGGGGCTCAGCACCAGGTCGAAGGCGTGGATAGCCTTGCCAAAGGCAGCCATCAGGGGCTCCGGCACACGCTTCAAGGCATCGCTCTTGAGCACATACAGGTACATCTCGTTTTTCTTCGAGCTTCGGTAGATGGAACAGATACGTTTCAAGGCTGTTCTCCGGCAGTGGCCAGGCTGTCGAGCAGCGCCTGGCCCATCAATTCGCGGCGCCAGCCACGCAGCGAATCGGGCAATTGGTAAGGGCCCTCGGGAAAGCCGCTCTTGATCAGCGCTTCGAGGGTTTTCTTGCGTAGCATCAACTCCGGGGCGATCCCCAGGCGCTCGGCTTCAGCCTGCCCCAGCGCCTTTAGACGCTTGACCAGCGCCGACGCCTCGATGGGCAACGGCTCGGCCACGGCCGGTGGCCATTGCTCGGGCGGCACGCTGGCGGCGCGCTGGATCAGGTCCAGCAGAAACTGGCCGTCCTGGCGCACGGTGCGCGGGTGCATGTCTTCAATTTTCGCCAGCGCGCCGAGGTTATCCGGCTGGGTGCGGGCCAGGGGCCACAGCGAATGCTCGCGAATGATGCGATTGCGCGGCAGGTCACGGGCCCGCGCCTCGCGTTCGCGCCAGGCGCACAGCTCGCGCAGCACGGCCAATTGGGCGCGGGACAGTTTCCAGGCGAGCTTGGCCTCGCGGTAGACCTCGTACGGGTCGACTTCGCGACGCAGGTTGGCCACCAGTTCGGCACCATCCTCCAGGACCCAACTGTATTTTTCGTCGGAAAGCTTCGGGCGCAGCTGTACGAAAACTTCTGCCAGATGCACGGCATCCTCTGCCGCGTAGCTGATCTGCGTCTCGGATAGCGGCCGTTGCAACCAGTCGGAACGGGTCTCGCCCTTGGGCAGCTCGATACCCAGCACTTCCTGCACCAGCCGCGAATAGCCCATGGAGAAACCCAGGTTCAGGTAAGCGGCAGCCAGTTGAGTATCGAACAGCGGCGCAGGCAGGCTGCCAGTCAAGCGCAGCAGCACTTCAAGATCTTCGCTGCAGGCGTGCAACACCTTGAGCACCGCCGGGTTTTCCAGCAGCGCGGCCAAGGGTTGCCAATTGTCGATGGTCAAGGGGTCGATGAGGTAGGCACGCTTGCCGTCGCCGATCTGCAATAAACCGGCAATAGGATAAAAGGTGTCGACCCGCATGAATTCGGTGTCGAGGGCGACGAATGGCAACTGCTGCCACTCGGCGCAAAACTGACCGAGGCTATCGTTGTCGCGAATCCAGTGAATATCGATGGCCACACGGCTCTCCCTTGAAGAATGGCGCGCAGTATATATCGCCGCCGGCGATTGCGAGCATCCATAGAGCAGCAGCCTAAGAGAAATCGCCTGCGAAAAAGCAAGAATAGTCCTACATCAGGACTTAACCGGTCTTACGCAGTACATAAACACGCGTCAGCGCAAAACCGGGCAGGAAATCCTGATACCAGAGCACGCTAAAACCGGCCTGGCGAAACTCGGCTTCGACATCGGCCTTGTCGGCCAGGCTTCGTTGCGGCGCCTGGCCAATCTTGAGACGCCCTTCGATTTGCAGCGAAACGATGACCGTATCGCGACTGACCCGATGAAATTCGCGCAACAGCGCCAGGCGATGTTCGCTGGCGCTGACATGACGGAACAGTTGCAGACAACAAATACAATCCACCGCGTTGGCCGACAGCCCGATGGTGAACGCCGAACTCGGGAAGGTCTTGACCCGCTGGAGCAACGCGCCGCCATGGTGAGTGAGCGCGTGTTCGAGCATGTCCGGCGACGGGTCCGCCGCCAGGATCACCCGGTTGGCGTGCTCGGCCAGCACCGGCCAGAACCGCCCCGCCCCACAGGCCACATCCAGCACCAACCCAGGCTCACCCGCCACTTTCAGGGCGTTGCGCACCATTTGCTCGTCGCGCCAGAACGCCAGGCGCAACCGCCGAGGCGCCGGCTGGCAGCAGATCTGCGCATGTTCCTGGTCATGCTGCCTGGCGAACTCAAGCTCGACGGTGGAAGGGGGTAGCCTGGACATACAAACGGCTCTTGGAAAAGATTGGATGACAGGTTAATCAACGCCACGTGAAAAAAAGGTCCAGGCCATCACTCCCGCGCCAGGACACCGTCAATCACCGCGCCGCGACAGTTGGCGAACAGGTCCAGGTCCCGGTTGTAGACCTGGCTGTTGACTTCCAGCAACCCGAGCATCGAGTGAAACAGGTTGTCCTGGCTCAGAGGCTTTTCCCGGCTCAGTTGCAGGCAATGGGTATCGACCGAGAAAGACTTCTGATAACTGTCGGAGAACCAGGCGAGCATCGCCACATGCTTTTGTTGCTCCGGGGCGAGCATGTAGGGCGTGCCGTGGAGAAACAGGTTGTATTCGCCCAGGGACTCGCCGTGGTCCGACAGGTACAGCATGGCCGTGTCGACCTTGTCCTGGTTGGCCCGCAGCAGATCGATCAGGGTCGACAGCACATGATCGGTGTACACCAGCGTGTTGTCGTAGCCGTTGACGATGCTTTCGCGACTGCAATTGTTCAGCGCGTTGCTTTCACACACCGGGGTGAAATGTTCGTACTCCTTGGGATAGCGCTTGAAATACTCCGGCCCATGGCTACCCATTTGGTGCAGCACCAGCACCGTGTCTTTGTCGAGCGTGTCGATGAAATGCTGCAACCCCTGGAGCAGGATCTCGTCGCGGCACTCACTGTTGGCGCACAGGTCCGGGTCCTTGAGATTGCTGACATCCTGCAACGTGACCCGATCGCAAGTGCCCTTGCAACCGGACTGGTTATCCCGCCAGATCACCTCCAGCCCGGCGCGCTTGAGCACATCCAACAGGCCTTCTTCATTTCTGGCCTTGCTGGCGTCGTAGTTCTTGCGCCCCATGTTGGAAAACATGCAGGGCACCGACACGGCGGTTTCAGTGCCGCAGGAATGCACGTCGGTGAAGGCGATCAACCCGGCCTCTTTATCCAGTGTCGGCGTGGTATCACGGTTATAGCCGAGGATGCCGAAGTTCTCGGCCCGGGCGCTCTCGCCCACCACCAGTACAGTTAGGGATTTGCGACCATGGGTTTGCCAGGCCGGGTTGCGACTGGCGTCCTCGCCCAGCGTGATGAATGGCTGCTTGGCCGACGCGACCTGCTCACGCAAGTACCCGAGCGAAGCACCGATGTAGTTGCTCGGCACCACCATCAAGCGCAACTCGTGGTGGTTGCGAAACAACGAAGACAGGCCTTGGTAGTTGGCCAGGGCAACCATGCCTATCACCGCAGCCGAGGCCACGCCGACCACCAACTTACTTATTAACTCTTTAGGCCAGCGACGATAGTTGATCGGTGTCTTGAACAACAACCAACAAGGCACCACGCCCAATAACCCGAGGTAGATAAACAACTTCAGCGACAATAGGTCGCGGACTTCCGTGGCATTGGTTTCAGCAAAGTTGCGAAACATGCCGGCGTCGATCAATACGCCGTACTGGGCCATGAAATAGGCCACGCCGGCGCTGATCATGAACAGCAGCATCAACACCGGCTTGAGCAGTGGACGGAAAGCCACGAGCGTCAACACCAGGTTGAACGCGCAGAAGATCATCACGCCGAACGCCACGCACATCAGCAGGCCGCGGGCGTCAGCCGTCGTGATCGCCAGCAAGTGTTGCCAGAGGACGAGGTTGAAGCCCACTAATAAAAAGGCACTGGCGGCCAGCGTCACCCACTCGGGGCGCACGGCTTTAATGGTCAGCATGATGGTTGACGGCTTCCTGAAAGTTGCTCTTTTAAAAAGAAATGCCGTAGGAAATGTGAAAAATTCATTTCCTACGGCAACACAAACTTTAGGTAGCTCACCATCAATTTTTCGTGAAAAAGTTGCTACTAAATAATTATTTAAGAAACAGGCGGCCAGCCGTTTTCAAGCCTGATTCAGGTACCAGCGCCAATCCTGCTCCCCGACTTCCCCCATGAATTGACGGTACTCGGCGCGCTTGACCGCCAGATAAACGCCAAGAAATTCAGCGCCAAATGCTTCCCGCGCCCAGGCCGACGCTTCGAGGGCATGCAGGGTGGTGAGCCAGTCGGTGGGCAACAGCTCAGTCGCCTGGGCATAGCCGTTGCCTTCGACAGGTTCCCCAGGGTCGCACTGCTCACGTATGCCGCGATGAATGCCGGCCAGTATCGCCGCCGCAGCCAGGTAAGGGTTGGCATCGGCACCGCAGATGCGATGCTCGATGTGCCGCGAGAATGCCGGGCCGCCCGGCACTCTCAGGCTCACGGTGCGGTTGTCCACGCCCCAGGTCGCCGCCAGCGGTGCATAGCTGTTGCTTTGGAATCGCCGGTAGGAGTTGGCGTTCGGACAAAACATCAACAGCGAATCGAGCAAGGTGTCGAGCATCCCGCCCACCGCCTGGCGCAACAGCGGCGTGCCGTCGCCAGCCTCACTGGCGAACAGGTTGTGGCCATCGCGGTCCGCCAGGCTGACATGCATGTGCATGCCGGAGCCCGCCAGGTGATCGAACGGCTTGGCCATGAAGCACGCCTGCATGCCATGCTTGTGGGCCACCCCCTTGACCAGTCGCTTGTAACGCACCGCCTCGTCCATGGCTTGCAACGCATCGCTGCGGTGTTCGAGGGTGATCTCCACTTGCCCCGGTGCGTATTCGGAAATGGCGGTCCGGGCTGGAATGCCTTGCAGCTTGCACGCAGCGTACAGGTCGGCCAGGAACGGCTCGATCTGTTCCAGCTCGCGCAAACCGTAGACCTGGGTAGCGCGCGGTCGACCGCCGTCGGCGTCCGGCGCCGGCTGTGGTCGGCCTTGGCTGTCGCGTTGCGTGTCCAGCAGATAAAACTCCAGCTCCGCCGCCATAACCGGGTAATAACCGTCGGCCTGCAAGGCCTCTATCACCCGGCTGAGCAGATAACGCGGATCGGCGATGGCCGCCGGCATTCCCTCCTGGGGATGCATGCCAACCTGCACGGCAGCCGTGGGAATCGACCGCCACGGCATGCGCTGCAAGCTGCCGCTGATGGGATAGGCACGACAATCGATGTCACCGACGTCCCACACCAGCCCGGAATTTTCCACATCGTCGCCATTGATGGTCAGCCCGAGAATCGTACTGGGCAGCGGCCGGCCACTTTCAAAGACCGCCAGCAACTCGTCCCGGTGCAACAACTTGCCCCGGGGCACGCCGTTGTTGTCGAGAATGAACAGCTCGAACAGTTCAATATCGGGGTTCTGGGCAAGGAACGCCTGGGCGTGCTCTACGGGTGCGAAAGAAATCTTGGCAAGGCTCATGAGAAGGCTCGTATTTCCATGTCGGACGGGCGACAAGGCGCCGTCAGTCTGTGCTCGCCACTGCGCGAGCACCGTGAATGATCAACAGGAAATACGAATATCTGGAGGACGCGCGTGACGGCAATGCCAGAGCGCCCAAAAGGCCAGCTCGGAGGGCAACGCACTGAGGGTCGGGGCCGTGGCAGGCGTGAACCTGCCGACCGGATCGACTGCGGCGGATGAAGGGTATTGCACTGCCAGGGGCCAACCGTCCATGAGCGCATCACAGGAAACACATCGGGCAAGCGTCCCACGGCATCCTGGCAGGTTAAACCTGGATTTGATGGAGCTTGGATCACAGCGAGCTAAACATAGGTCAACGAATCAGTCGTTGATCGAGACGTCGTGTTCCCTACATTATCTGTCCCGTTCCCGACCATGAAAGCGCCTGCCCGGCATTCTCTTGGCACGATCGTTCCGCTAGGATCGTCAGCCTGGTTTGCGCAAAGTCCGCGCAAGGAGCACAGCGAGAGACAGAACGGATGCTGAACAGTAACTCCCTCAGAAAGCTCGACATGCAAGACCTCATGGTGTTTAGCGCCGTGTACGAGCAAAGCAGTGTCACCGGCGTGTCCGAGGCATTGTGCGTCAGCCAGTCAACCGTCAGTTATTGCCTCAAGAAACTGCGAACCTGTTTCGAAGACGAGTTGTTCATCAACACCCGCACGGGCATGCGTCCCACCTACAAGGCCGAGGGCATGTACGATCACGTGCGCGCCATTTTGCAAAGCATCAACCTGTGCCATGCCGGTACGCCAACCTTCGATCCGACCCGACAAGCCATTACTTTCAACATCTGCGCACCGGAATATTTCGAACAACTGATCCTGCCGCCACTGCTGCAAAGCTTCGATTACGCCAACTTGCCGGTGGTGGTGAACGTGCACAAGCTCGAAGCCGACATTCCCGCCGAAGAACTGCGCGACGGCAGCCTGGACCTGGTGATCTGCTTCGGCCCGAATTTCCACAGCAACCATGCCGATTTCAAATCCCGGCAGTTACTGGAGGAAGACCTGGTTTGTGTCGTGGACAAACGGGCGACACCACTTGAGCCGCAACTGAGCCTTCAATCTTTCGTACAGCGCCGACACGTGTTTCCGACACCCTGGACGTCAGCGACCAACATGGTGGACGGCTGGCTGTCGCAACAGGCGCACCAACGCCAGATTGCCGCGCGCGCCAACAGCTACGGTGCCGCACTGAAGATGATCACCGGCACCGACTTCATCCTGACCCTGCCCCGCCGCATCCAGAAACTGCTGGCCAACGAGGCGATCTTCAATCACCACGAAGTGCCCAAGGGTCTGCCGGGGTTTACCTTGAACATGCAATGGAGCCTGGCCGTCGATCAGGACAGTGCCAACGCCTGGCTGCGCGAACAGATCATCAAGGCCTGCGCCCCACCCGACGCCTGATCGTCATTGACCAATCAAGGCCTTGGCATACGACTCCCGGTCGATGTCGAGGATCTCCACGCACAGCTGCACGCTGACCTCAGCGGGCCATGGCCCCAGGTCCTTGATCACCGCCAGCAGGCTAGCGGACAGTTGTTTCTTGATTTCCGGCGAGCGACCGCTCAGCAAGGCCAGCTTCACGTGTACGAAACCCCGCTCGCCCAGACTCGTACCCACCCGGAAAGTCTCGTGCTTCACGGCCCGGCTCTTGATATCCAACTCGGCGCCAAATTGACCGGAGGCCACCAGCGCATTGTTCAGGCGCATCAGCGCGGAATCGGCCTTCAGCTCAGGCAGGTTGGCGGTGTACTCCAGGTGCAGGTGAGGCATGTGTTCGACTCCGATTCGAAAATATGACGAGGTGATGTCAGCCGTCACAACCTTACCTCGACTTTCTTGATTGAGGCAGGTTTTGTTTCACCACGGGCCGGTATCAGGCGTGCGCCGAGACCCCACGTTCGCCCATGAAGGCCTCCAACCGCGACCGCAACCAGCGCTCGGCCGGGTCACTGTCGACATGGCTCAACCAGACCATGGACAAATCCAGGGTCGGGGTCTTGAAGGGAAAGGGCTCGTTGAACAGTTGTCCCGAGGCGGCCATGGCGGCGGCGGTATAGTCCGGCAGGCTGGCAATCAGGTCAGTGCCGGCCAGCAACGCCGGCAATGCGCTGTATTGCGGCACCGACAGCACGACCTGGCGCTTGCGTCCGATCTCGGCCAGCCATTCGTCAGCAAAACCGGCGACGTTCGCGGTATGGGACACCAGCACATGAGGCCGCGCGCAGTATTCGTCCAGGCTCAGCGGTGTGTCCGACGCATCGGCACGCAGCACGCGGGGCTGGATGTGTCGTAACAGCTTGCGCTTGGCATTGGCCGGCAGCCCGCGAGTCTGGCTGATGCCCACGGTGATATCGCCCGAGGCCAGCAAGTCGGGGATACGCCAGTAATCGACATGCTGGACCACAAACACGATTTGCGGCGCCTCTTGCCGCAAGCTGCTCAACAGTGGCGGCAGCAGGCCGAACTCGACGTCGTCCGACAGGCCGATGCGAAACGTCATGGTGCTGCTGGCGGGGTCGAAGTCGTGGGTCAGGCTCAAAGCCACCGACAGCGAATCGAGCGCTGGGGATAGATGCCGGATGATTTCCTCGGCCCTTGCCGTCGGCTCCATGCGGTGGCCGACGCGAATGAACAGCGGGTCGTTGAACATCTTGCGCAAGCGATTGAGGGCCGAGCTGATGGTCGGCTGGCCCAGGAACAGTTTTTCCGCCACCCGTGTCACGTTACGCTCAAGCATCAGCGTTTCGAAAACCACCATCAGGTTGATGTCGGCCTTGCGCAATTCGTTGCGGTTCATCCACTGCCCCCTGATTCCTTGACTGGATGCAGTGTAGAAATGCTGGGGGTCGTGCGTCTATGCGCAAAAGGCCCATGGCCTGCGCAATACCATCCAAAGAGTTGGAAGAGGCCCCCTGCTTTTGTGGCGAGGGAGCTTGCTCCCGCTCGGTTGCGCGGCAACCGCAAAGTCTTGGAGCCGCTTCGCCCGAAGCGTCGGACCGGCCCAGCGGGAGCAAGCTCCCTCGCCACGGTGAACAGCTACTTAACCGTTAGCGATTTCAGTCCCAGCCCCATGACTCGCTCGTCACTCCCCAACCCCAGCGCCTTGGGACTGATGGCATCGGGTAAATGGAACTGCACGCGCAACCGCCCATCCGCGCCAATCGTTTCACGAATGGCCGGTGTCAAGGGCAGTTCAAGGGTGTTGTCCTGCAAGCGCGTGAACTGCGTCGACAGCGCCTCGACACCGTTGATCGAGACCTTCACCCGCTGGCGCGTGTGCGAGGGTTGCACGAACGCCGCCGCTTCGATCGAAATGGCACGCGCCTCTGGCGGTATGCGCAAAACAACCTCGGCCTCGGTTCCTTCCGACCAGGTGCCCCACTCCTCGACGCGCCCCCAGCCGTCGGCCAACATGGCGTTGATTCGGCTGAACACTTGGCGCTCACCGATCTTCACCTGCATGTCTAGCGTCTCGTCGGCAAACGGCGGGCATTGGGCGCAAGTTTTCCAGCCCGGCGCCAGCACTACGAGGCCATCGATACGGGTCAACAGGTCGGTTTGGCGGTTGACGGTTTTCGTCGCCTGGAGCGCGGCGCGAGGGTCGAGGATGTACAGCGAATCCGCCGCGTACTGGCCGCTGGCGAGCATCTGCTCAGTGTGTCGCTGGGCCTGCTCGATCGCCCGGTCGCTCATGCGTCCCAGGTACACGCCATCGATTTCCAGGCCATGCGTCAGGGCGTATTGACTGGTCAGCAGCCAGTTGTCCGGCTGGTTCTGCGGCAACAGCGTCCGGACTTTCGAATAATGGCGGGCCGCGCTGGCCCAGAACGGATCATTCATGGACGTGGGCCAACTCGAGGCGACCGGCGTCATCCGACTGTGACGCAGGCCGGCCCATCCCGCGCGGGTGTCCAGGACTTGTACCACCAGCGCGATAGCCAGCAGGCACGCCGCTGCCCGTGGCTTGTTGCCGCGGATCACCGCGAAGATGACGACAAATACGATGGCGTAGAACACCGGCCAGAACATCCGGCCAGCCGCGCGAAAGACGTTTGCCAGAAGCTCGAGGGGCTTGGGCAGCCAGTAATGCATATTCTGCATGCCGATGCCGAGGTGGTTGGTCAGCGAGAACAGCGTCAGTCCGATCAATGCCAACAGCAACAGTCGCCGGTGGCGCACGGCCTTCGCCAGACCGGTGTTGCCCTGCAGCAATGCCACGCCGGCGCAGATCGCCAGCAGGAGGACGCCCAATCCCAGGTAATTGAAACCTTCGTAGTCCCCGGGGCCCTGGGGCATGTCGCGCAAGGTGTAAGACCAGCCGCTGGGGTTGACCAGCGACATGACGTTGAGGCGATACAACCCATAGCCGCCCGCCACGGTCCCGCCGCCCACGCTGAAATAACCCGCCTGCCAGCAGCAGAATGCGACGAGCAGGAACAAGCCGCACAACTCGACCAAGGCATTGCGCCGGGATAACCGAGCCTTGACGGCCCTGCTGGCAAGATCGGCCAGCCAGATCAACGCCACCATGGCCAGCAGATACGCATGCACCAGCGCCGTAGCAGCCAACAACCCGCCCCAGGCCAGCCGACGCTTCTCCAGGCCGGGCCGCAGCGCCAGATACAGGGCCGCCAGGATCAGGAAGTGCCCGGACAGCGACAGGTGCCCGCCCATGCGCAGGAACATCGGCGGCGAAAACACAAACAGGCCCGCCCCCAACAACCTGATCCACACCGACGGTGTCAGCAGGCCGACGAGTTTCCAGGCGAACCAGGCTTGCAGGATGAAACAGGCCAGCAACCAGAGACCGAAATACTGGAATGTCTCGGGAAGCCAGGCGTTGAAGGGTTTGAACAGAAACGCCAACAGCGGATTGGAATCGGAAAAAATGATGCCGTTGCCCAACTCCAAACCATAGGACGGGTTCATGCCCAACGGAAAGGTCCAGGGCGAACTGCGGAAGAACGCCCAGCCCATGTAGTGGGTCGCCGCATCGCCCTCCCCCAGCCAGGCGATGTTCGTCGGGTCCAGGACCCGCGGGCCGATCACCAGCAGAAATGCCAGCGCCCCCAACAGTATGGGCAACAGGGAAAGCGAGTAATGCTTGCCGCGAGCAGTCATCGATACGTCCAGAAATTATGCAGGATGAAGGTGAACACGGGGATGATCAGCGCGACGGCCGCGATGCCAGCCAGGTAACCCAGGCCGAGGCTCTGGGCCACCCAGGCCACCAGCATCGCCAGCCCGAACCCACCGGCCGAGACCACCAGGAACCGGCCAAGAGTCCGCCCATGCAAGCGGCTGGAAAAACTCCAGAGGGTGTTGATCAGGTACGACACCACGGTCGCCACCACAAAGGCGAAACCATTGGCCAGCGGCGGGTTTTCCAGGATCAGGTGCACGAACAGCACGGCAGCCACCACATGGACCGCAGTGACCACCAGGCCCGTCATGGCAAAGCGAAAGGCACGTCGCAGTAACGGCGAGTGCGTCCAGGTCACGGCTTCTGCGCCAGGCAGAACACCGTCAGACCGGCAATACGATTGGCGCCCATGATCGGACGTTCCAGGCTGCACAGTGACCTCAACACGCCATTGACCAGCGGATGATGCCGCGCAAGCTGCGACTTGGGTGCCCCGTGGGATTTGCGTTGCAACAGGCGCAGGCCGGCGGCAATGGGGAATACCAGGCCGAAGTAATAGGCGCCCTGCTGGACCTGCAAACCGGCCTGTGCCACGACGGTCTCCAACTGTTTGAGGGTGTAACGGCGCTTGTGCTCGAGAAAATCGTCATGGCCGCTCCAGAGGAACTGGAATGCCGGCACGGTGATCAGGAAGCGGCTGCCGGACGGCACTTTGTCGACATAAGACTTGAGCAGCCCCACGTCATCGTCCACGTGCTCCAGCACATCCATCAGCAGCACCAGGTCGGCGTCCAGCGAGTCCACCGCCCGACGATAACGCACCGGTTTCCCGGCGGTGCTGGCATCGGAGTCGGCCGGGTAACTGATGTCTACGCACCAGGCCTGGGCCGTTGCGGTATGGGTCAGCAGGTGATGGGAAAAAAAACCCGACCCGGCGCCCACGTCCAGTAGCGTATTGGCTGAAGTGCCCTTGAGCATGTGCAGCATGGCGCGCGCTTTCGACCGGTAGTACCAATGCTGCCCGATATCGGGGCCCAGGATGTCGGTTTCCTTGAGGTCCATGGTCAGTCCTTGGCGTCATAGATGCGCCGCACCAGGAAAACCGGTCGGCGCTTGGATTCGATATAGGTGCGGCCCAGGTATTCACCCAGTACGCCGATGCCGATCAGTTGCAACCCGCCCAGGAAGGTGACCGCCACCATCAGCGAGGCATAACCTGGCAGGTCAACTCCGGAAATCAGGGTTCGCAGCACGATGAAGATGGCGAACGCAAAGGACACCAGCGAGACGCAAAGTCCCAGGTAGGTCCAGATACGCAGCGGTTCGGTGCTGAAGCTGGTGATGCCTTCAAGGGCAAAATTCCACAGGCGCCAGCCATTGAACTTGCTTACGCCGGCCGCCCGTTCAGGTCTGACGTAGTCCACGTAGGTGGTCCGGAACCCGACCCAGGCGAACAGCCCTTTCATGAAGCGGCGCGATTCAGGCAGGGTTTGCAACGCATCGACCACGCAGCGATCCATCAAGCGAAAATCGCCGACATTTTCCGGCAACTTGTGGTCGGCGATTTTATTGTGCAGCCGGTAAAACCCGTTGGCGGAAACCTGCTTGGCCCAGGAGTCGGAGTCGCGGTTGATCCGGTGCCCCAGCACCACTTCGGCACCGTTGCGCCAATGGGCGATCATTTCCAGGATCACTTCGGGAGGGTCTTGCAGATCGACATCGATCGGCACCACCGCCTGGCCACGGGCGGCTTGCAGGCCGGCACTCAACGCCGCCTCCTTGCCAAAGTTGCGACTCAGGTCGACGATCCGGATGCGCGGGTCGGTCTTCTGCCGTTCCAGCAGCAGCACCAATGTGTCGTCCACACTGCCGTCGTTGACGAACACCAGCTCCAGGTCCAACAGCGATTCATGGGCAAAGACCTGGTCGATCCTGGCCATGAACACATCGATGGACTGGACTTCGTTGTAGACCGGAATGACAAGCGAAAGCGCTAGACGACCTTGCAGATCCACTCCTGGATATTCAGTCACTTGATGGCTCTTTTTCTTATAGTGTTTTCAGTCCCATCGGGCTTCCGGCCCTTGGCGTCGAAACGTATTAAGCAGGACCGGAGAAGGCAACGCAAGGATCAAACTGGAACTTCAGCAGACTGCATGTTCGCAACATGACTTTTTCCACGCATAAAGTCGAATACTCGATCCGGGCTCATACCCAGCAATATTTGATAACCAATGGAAACGAATTCCCCGTAGCCAAAACCACCCACTTGGATAGGCTTGCAGCCACATGTCCAACGCATGTCTTGACTGAATGAATCGCAGGGAGCGAACCCATGTATTTTGAAATCTATCGACAGACCCGAGGCACCCCGAGCACCGGAAAAGGCCAATGGCGCTGGCGCTTGAGGGCCGGCAACCATGAAACGATCGCCAGTGGCGAATCCTATGTGAACAAGAGTGATTGCCTACACGTCATCGGGCTGATCAAGAATGTCCAGGGTGAAACGCCGGTAAAAGAGATCTGAACTGTGCTGTGTGGGATTGGCCGACAAGCTGCTCGACGAACGGGCAGCTTGCGGGCTCGACCTGAGCTCATCTTCACCGGCTTGTCTGATCATTGTGGCGAGGGGATTTATCCCCGCTGGGCTGCGCAGCAGCCCTAAAGCAGTGAACTCAATCCTCCTGGCACACCGAGTTGCCTGGTTTGGGGGCCGCTGCGCAGCCCAACGGGGATAAATCCCCTCGCCACAGGCTCAATCGCCTCAAGTGAACAGGCGGAGTTTTTTTGCTGTGACGAAAGTTTTCAGGCAGGTAGGGTATACGGACAACAGCAGGAGGCCGGTGCAATGACTCGATCAATCCCTAACCGCGACTGGCTGGTGCGGGCGCCCGAGTCGAGGAACATGGAGCGTATCGAGGCCTATTTCAGCGGGCATGGCTATACCACCCATCGCCATGACACCTACGCCATCGGAATTACGCTTTCGGGCGTGCAGAGCTTCAACTACCGCCACAGCAAACGCCACAGTCAGCCCGGCGGAACCATCGTCCTGCACCCGGACGAGGTACACGATGGCGAAGCAGGGACGAGCGAGGGTTTTCGCTACAGGATGTTCTACATAGAACCGTCGGTGATCCAGCACGTGCTGGGGGGCAAGCCATTGCCCTTTATCGAAGGTGGATTGTCCAACGACCCTCGCCTCAACATCGCGACCCGTCGACTGTTGAACAGCCTGGATCATCCCCTCGACCCGCTGGAAGAAGAAGACGCCATCTACGATGTGGCCCAGGCACTGGATATCGCGGCAGGCAACAGGCGGGGACGGCGGCTGATCGACTACCCGGCGGCAGAGCGTGCCCGCCTGTTCATCCACGACGCCCTCGACCAGGTGATCACCTTGGACGACCTGGTGCAGGCCAGCGGCCGGGATCGATGGAGCCTGTCCCGGGATTTCCGGGCGCTGTACGGCACCAGCCCCTATCGCTACATCACCCAGCGGCGCTTGAGCGAAGCCCGGCGCCTGGCCTTCCACGGCACGCCCTTGAGCGAAGTGGCCCTGGCCTGTGGTTTTTTCGATCAGAGCCACATGACCCGATTGCATACCCAGGCCTTCGGTATTTCACCGGCACGCTGGCTGAACATGCTGCGCTAAGACAGCGACTGCGCGCCGCGAAAAGCTGCACGATCATCCAATACGCGACGTTGGCTCGAGCAATAAAGTAGGACGCACCACCCACCAAGGAGCATCCTCGATGACCCGTTACGCCCCCATCAACTTCGCCCAGAAATACACCCTGTTCCAGGAACAGTGGATGCCAAAAGTCGTGGCCGAAATGAACGACTACCAATTCAAGATCGCCCGGCTCGAAGGCGACTTCGTCTGGCACGCCCACGCCGATACGGATGAAACCTTCATCGTGCTGGAGGGCGAGCTGCGCATCGACTTTCGCGACGGTGCGGTGACGATTGGCCCGGGCGAGATGTATGTGGTCAAGAAAGGTGTGGAGCATAAGCCCTGCGCCGCCCAGGAAGTGAAACTGCTGTTGATCGAGCCTCGCGGCGTCATCAATACCGGCAACGAAACCAATGAACGAACGGCGGTCAACGATGTGTGGATCTGACTGAGCCAGGCTCAATCGTATTCAGCTTCCTGGTGCTCGCCCAATAACCGCCGCTGGCGAGGTGTCGCGGCGGCCAGGACCTCAGGATTGAACTGCCAGTGCAGATAGGGTGAGAACTTCTGCGCGACCATCCGCCGACCGTAGTGCACCTGGAGCAGGTACCGCGTGCGGTCGACGGTGCGGTTGTCACTGCCGGCATGCCATAGTTCGCTGCGCAGAATCAGCACATCGCCCGCCCTGCACAGTACTGGCTGCGCGGGGCGCCCTTGCCATTGCGTTTCGCCCGCTAGCGGTGCTCGACCGGCCTTGTGGCTGCCAGGAATCACCTGGGTCGGGCTCAAGTCGGCGTCGATGTCATCCAGGTAAAACTGCGCGGTGAACACCTGCATCGGCAGGTCAAAGGTCGGGTCAGCCAACAGGTTGGGCGGCAACGCCATCACCAGGTGATCCAGGTGCAACGGTGCCCCGGCAAAACCGGGATGGCAGCGCCAGGCCGTCTGGCCGATGACATGGCAATCATCGCCCAGCGCCGCCTCGGCCAGTTCGATCACCCCGGCCACATCCAGGAACGGCAGCCAGAACGGATCACGATTGAACACACATTTGTAATGATCGATGACGCCACTGTAGTCCCAATGCTGGGGCTTCAACTGGTCGATGGCGTGGCGCAGGTCGGCAACCTGTGTGGCACTCAGTACCGCGGGCAGCAGGACGAAACCGTCCTGATGCAATGCTTGGAGACTGTCGTTGGTGTCCACCGCGCACCTGCCTCAGGTGCGGAAGCGGCCGATCAACCCTGCCAGGTTTTGTGACAGGTTGGAAAGCTGTTGGCTGGCCTGCATGCTCTGGGCGGAATTCGCTGCCGCTTCGTTGGACAAGTCGCGGATGTCGGAAATGTTGCGGGCAATCTCCTCGGTGACGCTGCTCTGCTCCTCACAAGCGTTGGCGATTTGCGCGGCCATGTCATTGATCCGCTGGATCGAGCCGCTGGTGCCACTGAGCACCTGATCGACGCCCGCGGCGCGCTCGACACTGTCACGGGCCTTGCTGCTACCGACCTGCATGGCTTGCACGGCCTTGGCGACACCGCTTTGCAAGCGCTCGATGCGAACCTGGATGTCCTTGGTCGAATCCTGGGTACGTGCCGCCAGGGCCCTGACTTCATCGGCCACGACAGCAAAACCACGGCCTTGCTCGCCCGCTCGCGCCGCCTCGATGGCAGCGTTCAGCGCCAGCAGGTTGGTCTGTTCGGCAATGCCGCGGATCACCTCGAGCACGGCACCGATGCTGGAAGTTTCCTGGGCCAAAGCCTCGATGGTGCCCGAGGCGCTCTCCACTTCCTGGGCCAACTGACGGATGGATTCGATGGTGCTGCTGACCACTTCAGTGCCATCGCGAGACTGGCTGCTGGCTTGCTGTGCGGCGTCTGACGCGTTCACGGCATTGTGTGCCACTTCATGCACAGCGGCACTCATCTGGGTCGCGGCGGTACTGACCTGGTCGAGCGCCGCATGTTCGCTGCTGATCAGTTGATCATTGGTCGCGGCCATATTCGCCATGGCGCGGGCCGCGGCATCGACCTCCCCGGTCACCCGGCCCACTTCGGCAATCAGCGGCTGAAGCTTATCGAGGAAGCGGTTGAACGCGCTGCCAAGCTGACCCAACTCATCAGCCGAACGCACTTCGAGACGGCCCTTCAGATCACCACCGCCCTCGGCGATCTGCTCGACACGGTGCAGCAGGCGACGCATTGGACGCAGCACGACCATCGGCAAGGCAACGATCAGCAGGATGCAACCCAGCAGACCCACCAACAAGATACCGCCCTGCTGCACCCCAACCGCCTGGCCACGGTCAATCGCTGCTTGCCCCTCGCGCAGCGACGCTTCGTCTTCCAGCTCACCCAGCTTATCGATGGCATCACGCATGGTGTCGAACTTACTTTCGCCGTCACCAAAACTCAGCGCACTGGCCACCTGCGGATTGCTCGCGGCCTGCTCGACGACCTGCCGCGAAACCTGCGACCACTGTGCAAAACGATCATTGAACTGACTGACCAGCGCCAACGCCTCGGCGCTGGGTTGCATCGCGGCATATTTCTGCACACGATCATAAGCTTGCTTCAGATTATCTCGATGACTGGCACGCAGTGCCTCGGAATGATTACCCGCATTGCCCCCAAGCAGACTGCGCTCGGCAACAAAGGCCTGGTAGAGATCGCGATCGGCGTTGAGCAACAGGCTGATGGCCGGCAGATAGCGCTTGGTCAGTTGCGTGCTGGACTCCGTCACCTGGCCGATGCCCCGCATACCCGACCACCCCATCAGCACCAACAGCAGCGCCAGGAACGCAATGGGCAGGGTGATTTTCCAGCGGAAGCCTAGATCGGCGAAAAACCGCAACATGGGGTGACACTCCTTTCATGGGGGTTAGCTTGCCTATCGGCAGCCATGCCTTGAGCTATAGACCATTTGTCCAATTGTTACAAAGCTTTGGGTGTTGGGAAGGCTGTGTCTATACAGATCGCGGAGTGTGTTCGGCGGGATAAAAAGGTGGACTGGACGCAAGCGTACCGGGGGATTTTTCTGATCTCGCCCGCGCCACATTTGGCTTCAATTGCTACCAGTGATGCGAACGTTACCTTCCTCATGATATTGGGGGTAATGAGTAATCAATCCCCAGCTTTCGACGCTGTGTTTGCGGCCAAACGCATTCATCGGCGAATCAGGCGTGACGAAGACGGTGAGCGTGTTGTCGGCTGGGCCATTGAACGGCTGTACACGCGCATAGATTTGCATCGTTCGTTGCTTTCCGAGCCCCTTTGGCAGTTGACCATTAACAACCGTATTGGGTAACGGACCGGTGCCATAGAACCCCGTTCCAGCCTGAACCCGCTGATGCAGGTTGATGACATATTTGGGATACAGGACGACACAGCGTCGAACATTGTCCCACTCCACCGGAAGATGATCAGGCAAGGTTGTCAGTGACTGAATCGCCAACCGCAAATCGCTATAGGCTTCTGTTCGCTGCGCTTGCGCAAGCCCCCGCTGAACGCCTGCGGCATGAAGGAACAGCGCTTCGGCCTCGGCACAGGCATCCAGGTTAGGCTTGAGCAAGCGACGCGTCTTGGCAAGCGCGCTGGTCATTGCGACATGGACCATCCGCAACGACTCGAAAAACACATCCTCGGAGGCAAAACGCGAACTGACACCGCTGGTTGGAGCCGGCTCACCCTCCGGATCGAGGCCGGTCAACAACCTGTCCATCAGTTGCTGGTCCGTCAGGGATGGATGATGCCGGGCCAGGACATGACCGCTCTCGCCCTGTCGGGCCCGCACGTTGGCACGCACGCGCAACGCCCGGACTTCTCGACTGACGAGGGCCTCCTGCAAGCTGAGAGCAGCCGGAACAACGTTCATGTTCATGACGTTAAGCCCGTTCATGGGCGGCGGAGGCGGAAACGGAACACCGTTGAGCCCCGCATTCTGCGGGGGTATGCCAGCATTTTGCTGAATGCCCGGGCCCTGCTGCTGGACATTCAGATGGCCACCACCTTGCACCACTTGGGCACGTACGGGTGCCGCGCCACCGGCATTTTCTGGAGGGGTCATGTTATTGCCCGTCGTCAGCCAGTTGTAGAACTGTTGTACGTAGGCCAAAACTCCATAGATCATCGTTGAGCCTCCAGGAAAAATCCTTTTAGACCGTCGAAAACACCTTGCCGGGCGGTTGTCCGTTAACGGGTGCGTTATCAATCAGACTGCCCGCTCTACCCCAATGACCATGCGCAAGCCAAGCAGATGACTGGCTTAAACGCAAATAAGGGAGGATTTCTTTGTTTGTCGGCTCGTGCGCCAAATCCTGGGCTACGTGAAAAAACGGGTGTGAGGTAGGAATCCCTCAGGGACGGACCACGACTTTGAGTTCACATAATCGCCCCGCCTCATAATTGTGGTCTGGCTCACTGTGTTCCCGGGGATAAAAAGTGAGGGACGCAATTGCTGCAGCAGGGAATCTTCTTACGCCAACAAATGACATGCAAAGCTACAAGGCAGGCACTCTGGCGTAGTAGACAGCCGGAGCGGGCCTGGAGCGGACTCAAGTACACACGAATCTGTCTTAAAAAAGCCCTAATCAATGTGACGAAAACGAAAAAGCCCCTAAAATGTTCAACCATTTCAGAGGCTTAGTCATAAACAATAATGGCGGAGAGATAGGGATTTGAACCCTAGGTACTGTCGCCAGTACAACGGATTTCGAATCCGTCCCGTTCGGCCACTCCGGCATCTCTCCAGTGGCGCGCATCATACCAGCACATTCGCCGGAAGCGAACCCCCGAGCGAAATTTTTTCCGTGCTATCAGATGCTTGCGTCGATTACAGCGGCACACCAAGGCGACGGGCGACTTCTTCGTAGGCTTCGATGACATCACCGAGGCCCTGGCGGAAGCGGTCCTTGTCCATCTTCTTCTTGGTGTCCTTGTCCCACAGGCGGCAGCCGTCCGGGCTGAATTCGTCGCCCAGGACAATGGAGCCGTCGCTGAACACGCCGAACTCAAGCTTGAAGTCCACCAGCAGCAGGCCGGCGTCGTCGAACAGCTTGGTCAGCACTTCGTTGACCTTGAGGGACAGCTCCTTCATGCGCGCCAGTTGCTCGGCGGTGCCCCAACCGAATGCCACGACGTGGGATTCGTTGATGAACGGATCGCCCTTGGCGTCGTCCTTCAGGAACAGCTCGAAGGTGTAAGGGTTGAGCTTCATGCCCTCTTCCACGCCCAGGCGCTTGACCAGGCTGCCGGCGGCGTAGTTACGCACGACGCATTCGACCGGGATCATGTCCAGTTTCTTGACCAGGCATTCGTTGTCGCCCAGCAGCTTGTCGAACTGGGTCGGCACACCGGCGGCTTCGAGCTTCTGCATGATGAAGGCATTGAACTTGTTGTTCACCATGCCTTTACGATCCAGCTGTTCGATGCGCTTGCCGTCGAACGCCGAGGTGTCGTTGCGAAACAGCAGGATCAAGCGGTCAGCATCGTCGGTCTTGTAAACCGACTTGGCTTTGCCGCGGTAGAGTTCTTCACGTTTTTCCATGATGGGCTCCGCTTGCTAAGTAGTGGGCTAGGCGATATGTCGCCAGTCGAGCCCTGAATCTTGATCGGCCAATTGTAGCCAGTCCGGGTCGCACCCGAGGGTGTCGACAAAACATTGCCGGGCCAGCTGCGGCAGGTTGTTCTTGCTGCTCAGATGGGCCAGGACCAGGTGTTGCAGGCCTTGCCAGCCCAACTCGGCCACCAGGAACGCTGCCTGGTGGTTGTTCAAATGTCCGTGCTCCCCGCCTACCCGCTGCTTGAGAAAGTACGGGTAATAACCACGGGCCAGCATGTCGCGGCAGTGGTTGGACTCGATCATCAATGCATCGAGGTCCCGGTAACTGTCCATGACCCTGTCGCAGTACGAACCCAGGTCGGTCAACAACCCGAAACGTCGCTCACCGTCGCTGAACACATACTGCGTCGGTTCCCGGGCATCGTGTGCCACGCTGACCACGCTGATATCCAGACTACCGATGCGCAGTTGCTCGCCACCGGCCACGAAACCGGCCGGCTCGATGGGTTTGCGCAGGCCTTCCAGTGTTCCACGGCTCAGGTACACCGGCAGATTGTAGCGCCGAGACAGCAAACCCACGCCATGCACATGGTCGGCATGTTCGTGGGTCACGAGTATCGCGCTCAGTTGCGCCGGGTGCACACCTAGGCGCAACAGGCGCTTCTCGGTTTCCCGCAGGGAGAAACCACAATCGACCAGCACATACGTACCAGCGCTGGCTACCAGCGTGCCGTTCCCTTGGCTACCGCTGCCGAGAACGGCGAAACGCATCGGATCAGCCCAGGTTGTCCTGAATCACACTCAACACCTTGCGGGCCACATCGGCCGGCGCCACGGTGTTGATGTTCTTCTCGACGGTGACCTGGACGTTGTCGCCGACCTTGCTCAGGCGAACCTGATAACGCTCGGCGCGGGCTTCGATTTCTTCCTTGTCCGGCTTGCTACCGAACAGGCTACCGAAGAAGCCAGGCTTCTCGTCTTTCTTCTCGGCTTTCTCGGCCAGGTTGATGTAGTACAGGCCCAGGCTGCGGTTGATGTCTTCAACCCGCCACTCACCCTGCTCCAGCGCACGGCCAACGCTCGACCAGGCACGGTCCAGGTCGGAGCCGACGTTGAGCACCGGGTTGCCGCTGCCGTCTTCGCTCAGGCTGACGCGGCTCGGCGCATCGAACTCCTTGGACGCCAGCATCGAGACCGAACCGCCCTGCTCTGCGGTACGACTCATGCTGGCAAGCATGTCGTCCACCAGCGCAGCGTCGAGGCCGGTGTTGACCGAACGGTTGGTGAAGGCCACGTCGGCGGTACTGCCGGCAGGTCGCTCGGCGCTGACCACATAGACTTCACTGGTGTTGCGCTGCACGCCCGGCTCGATACGCACTCGCACGCGGGTTTCGCTGTCGGCCGCGACACCGGCGGCGCTCAGGCGCTTGGCCATAGCGGCGGACAGTTCATCGGAACGCTGCCAGGTGGTGGTGAATTCGCCAGTTTGCGGGCGCTGTTCGTCCAGGCGGAAACCGTTGTCCTGGAAGAACTGGATCGCCACGGGCCAGACTTCGGCCGGTGGATGCTGGCCCATGACCCAGCTGGAATCGCCGCTCTTCTGCAGGGTGTAGTCGCTGGCGTCGGCCACGGCCGACAGCGGCTGTGGACGTGGGACGATGTACTCGCCCTTGACGCTGTCGTCGGCGACGTTGCGTGGAATCGGCAGCAGCGGATCCAGGCGCTTGGCGACGTTGACGTCTTGCGGCAGTTGCATCGGTGCAGTCTGTTGCGCTTGCAGGTAATCGCTACCCCGGTCGCGGAAATAACCTTCCGGCCCCCAGATCCATCCGCAGCCGCTGGTGCTGGAGATAATCAAGGCAAGTGCGGAAAGTCCGGCCATTCGCTTCATGCGTTGTACTTCCTCAATTAAACCAGGACGCCGGACTGGCGCATGGCCTGCCGCAGCGGTTCTTGACAAGGGGTGCTCAGCCAGGTCAGTGGCAGGCGGATACCTTCGTGCATCAGGCCCATTTCAACCAAGGCCCACTTCACCGGAATCGGGTTGGCCTCGATGAACAGGTCCTTGTGCAACGGCATCAGTTTTTCGTTGATTGCCCGTGCAGTCTCGGCGTCGCCCTTGAGCGCGGCCTCGCACAGGTCGGCCATTTCGCGCGGGGCAACGTTGGCCGTGACGGAGATGTTGCCCTTGCCGCCCAGCAGGATCAGCTCGACCGCGGTCGGATCATCGCCGGACAGCACGATGAAGTCCTTGCTCACGCCATCGAGAATGGCCTTGGCGCGCTTCATGTCGCCGGTGGCTTCCTTGATGCCGATGATGTTCGGCACGGTGGACAGGCGGATCACGGTCTCGGCCTGCATGTCGCAGGAGGTGCGGCCGGGAACGTTATAGAGGATCTGCGGGATGTCGACGGCTTCGGCAATGTGCTTGAAGTGCTGGTACAAGCCTTCCTGGGTCGGCTTGTTGTAGTACGGAACGACCAGCAGGCAGGCGTCGGCACCGGCTTCCTTGGCGTTGCGGGTCAGCTCGACGGCCTCGCGGGTCGAGTTGGCGCCGGTGCCGGCGATGACGGGGATGCGACCGTTGACCTGCTTGACCACGGCACGGATGACTTCGATGTGCTCATTGACGTCGAGGGTTGCCGACTCGCCGGTAGTACCGACGGCGACAATGGCATGGGTGCCGTTCTCAAGGTGGAAGTCCACGAGTTTGCTGAGGCTGGCCCAGTCAAGATGCCCTTGTGCATCCATGGGTGTGACCAGTGCCACCATACTGCCCGCAATCATGAAACCGCTCCTGCCGGAAAAAGAGAGCGGTAATGGTACTGGCGCCAAGATGCTTGTACAAGCGAACTACCATTCCCCTTGGCGATGGTTTTCGCTACCCTTCAGGCTTTGATCGGTACTGATAAGCTCATTCACCGGTTCCCAGCCTCCGTTTTCGTCGCCACAAGCCCCGATCCTGCGTTTGTCCTGATGCATTCCCGCCGTCCTCGGAATGCAGCGCAACCCAGGCACAGGGCTTGAGTCGTTCGTTTATCCGGGCCTGGCGCCGTGTCGAGCTGCAGAAGTACCGACCGCTCATCGCTTTAGGAATGCTGCATGTCCACCCCCACAGTCCGCGAACAATTCCTTGTTATCAGTGCCCTTGGCGCCAACCCCATGGAGCTGACTAACGTCCTGTGCCGCGCCAGCCATGAAAATCGCTGCGCCGTCGTAACCTCACGCCTGACCCGTCATGGCGAATGCAGTGCGCTCGTGCTCGAGATTTCCGGCAGCTGGGACGCCCTGGCTCGCCTGGAAGGCAGCCTGCCGGTGCTGGCCAAGAAGCATGCCTTCACCGTCAACGTGGTGCGTAGCGCCGCGCTGGAGAACCGTCCCCAGGCCCTGCCCTACGTGGCCTATGTGAGCTCGGCCTACCGTCCGGACATCATCAACGAGCTGTGCCAGTTCTTCATGGACCATCACGTCGAGCTGGAAAACCTGACCTGCGATACCTATCAGGCACCACAGACCGGCGGCACCATGCTCAATGCCACGTTCACCGTGACCCTGCCGGCCGGCACCCAGATCAGTTGGCTGCGCGATCAGTTCCTGGACTTCGCCGATGCGATGAACCTGGATGCCCTGATCGAACCGTGGCGCCCACAAAACCCAATGTAAGGAAGCGTTCATGGCCGTTGCCGTCGACCAGCCGGTTACCGATTTCCAGGCGCCCGCCACCAGCGGGCAGACCGTCAGCCTCGCCGCCCTCAAGGGCAAGCAGGTGGTGATCTACTTCTACCCCAAGGACAGCACCCCCGGCTGCACCACCGAGGGCCAGGGTTTTCGCGACCAGTACGCGCAGTTCCAGGCCGCCAACACCGAAGTGTTCGGCATCTCCCGGGACAGCCTCAAGTCCCACGAGAACTTCAAGTGCAAACAGGAGTTCCCGTTCGAACTGATCAGCGACAAGGACGAAGCCGTCTGCCAGCTGTTCGACGTGATCAAGCTGAAAAAGCTTTATGGCAAGGAATACCTGGGCGTTGACCGCAGCACCTTCCTGATCGACAAGAACGGCGTGCTGCGCCAGGAATGGCGTGGCGTGAAAGTGCCGGGGCATGTGGATGCGGTGTTGGCGGCGGCCCAGTCCCTCAACAAAGGCTGAAATTTTTGCTGCCTGTACTGGCGCTATCGCGAGCAGGCTCGCTCCCACAGGGAATTGATTAACACCCTCAGTCCAATGTGGGAGCGAGCCTGCTCGCGATGAGGCCATCAGAATCAGCTATAGAAGCGGCGCCACAACCGGCTCCTTGCTCGGCCACGCATCCAGCACAGCCTTGAATAGCGTCGCCAGGGGAATCGCAAAGAACACCCCCCAGAACCCCCACAGCCCGCCAAACAGCAGCACCGCACAGATGATCGCCACCGGATGCAGGTTCACCGCCTCGGAGAACAGCAGCGGGACGAGCACGTTGCCATCCAGTGTCTGGATGATCCCGTAGACCGCCATCAGGTAGATGAACTGATCGCTCCAGCCCCACTGGAACAGCGCAATCAAGGCCACCGGCACGGTCACCACCACGGTGCCGACATAAGGCACCACCACCGAAATGCCCACCAGCAGCGCCAGCAGGGCAGCGTAATTGAGCCCCAGGGCGACGAAGCCGATATAAGTCACGCCGCCACAGATGAAAATCTCGATGACTTTGCCGCGGATGTAGTTGGCGATCTGCCGATTCATCTCCTGGGCCACTCGGGTAATCAGCGCCCGCTCGCGCGGCAGGTAGCCACGGACCCAACGCCCGATCATTTCCCGGTCCTTGAGGAAGAAAAACACCAGGATCGGTACCAGCACCAGGTAGATCATGATGTTGACCAGAAGCGGAAGGCTGGACAGCGAAAACGTCAGTGCCCATTGGCCGAACTTGCCAATCTCACCGCGCACCACTTCGATGGTCTGCAGCACCTGTTCATCGGACACCAGGTGCGGATAGCGCTCAGGCAACAGCAACAGCAGGGACTGCCATTTGGCGAGCATCCCTGGCAACTCGTTGAATAAAGTCACCAGTTGATGCCAGAGCAGCGGCACGATCACCACGACAAACACCACCAGCACACCCATGAACAGGGCGAACACCAGTCCAACCGCTGCCGTGCCGGGTAGCCGTAGACGCTCCAGCGTCGTGACCAACCCTTGCATCAGGTACGCCAGCACCATCCCCGCCAACACCGGCGCCAACATGCCACCCAGGGTGAGCACGGCGGTAAAGGCCAAGAACAGCAGCACCGCCAGGACCACAGCCTCTTCATCGGAGAAGTAGCGCTGAATCCAGTCGCGTAACACTTTGAACATTAAAAATCCTTAAGAGACGCTGTTGGTTTTTTCAAGCCTTTTTCAGCCAGTAACGGTAGACGCCGTTTTCGTCTTCTTCATGCAGCAGCGTATGACCGGCCAATCGGGCGAAGGTGCGAAAGTCACGCTGAGAGCCCGCATCCGTGGCGATCACCTTGAGCACACTGCCACTGGCCAGGCGATTGAGCTCCAGCTTGGCCTTGAGTAGCGGCAACGGACAGTTCAGGCCGCTGGCGTCCAGTTCGGCATCGTGGGCTACAGCATCAGTCATGGGTTCACTCCGCGGCAGGTCGTTGAGCGGCCTAGAATATCTGGTCCCGGGCCCGGTGTCCGGCTACAGTAAGGTCTTTGTCGACTAAGGCTTCGTGCATGACATTTCTGCGCCCCACCCTGCTGACGCTCGCTTGCCTGCTTGCCTCACCGGGCTTCGCCGACGACCTGCCGTCACTTGGCGACGCCAGTTCTGCCATCGTCTCGCCAGAACAGGAGCACCAACTGGGCCGCGCCTGGCTGGCCCTGCTGCGCAGCCAGGTTTCACAGCTCAACGATCCACAGCTCAAGGACTACGTCGAATCCAGCGTCTATAAGCTGGTGGAAACCAGCCAGGTCAACGACCGGCGCCTGGAATTCATTCTGATCAACAGCCCGCAACTCAACGCCTTCGCCGCACCTGGTGGAATCGTCGGGGTCAACGGCGGCTTGTTCCTCAATGCGCAGACCGAAGGCGAGTACGCCTCGGTCATGGCTCACGAACTCGCGCACTTGTCGCAACGCCACTTTGCCCGCGGTGTGGAAGCCCAGCAGCGCATGCAGGTGCCGATGATGGCCGCACTGCTGGCCGGCATCGTGATTGCCGCCGCCGGTGGCGGTGACGCCGGGATCGCGGCCATTGCCGGGACCCAGGCCGCCGCCATTCAAGAACAACGGCGCTTTTCCCGGCAGAACGAACAGGAAGCCGACCGTATCGGCATCCAGAACCTGGAGAAAGCCGGCTACGATCCGCGCTCCATGCCAACCATGTTCGAGCGCCTGATGCGTCAGTACCGGTTCGACGCCAGGCCGCCGGAATTCCTGCTGACTCACCCGGTGACCGAATCCCGGATCGCCGACACCCGCAACCGCGCCGAACAGGCCAAGCCGGGGGGCATCGAGGACAGTGTGCGTTATCAACTGATTCGCGCTCGGGTCCAACTGACCTATGAAGAAACCCCAGGCCTGGGCGCCAAGCGCTTCCGGGCACAGCTGGATGAGAATCCGAAGAACGACGTGGCGCGCTATGGCCTGGCGATCGCGCAGATCAAGGGCGGCCAGTTGAATGAAGCACGGGAGAATCTCAAGCCGTTGCTGGCCAAATCACCCAACGAGATCATCTACAACCTCGCCCAGGTGGACCTGGATATCACCAGCAACAAGCTGGCCGACGCTCAGGCCCGTGTCGACCGGATGCTGAGCCAATACCCGGGCAACTATCCGCTCAACCAGGTGCGCGTCGACCTGCTGCTCAAGCAGAACCGCCCCGCCGATGCCGAGAAAGCCCTGGAAACCCTGCTCAAGACCCGCCCGGACGATCCGGACGTCTGGTACATGGTGGCCGAGACCCGCGGGCTGTCAGGCAACATCATTGGCCTGCACCAGGCCCGTGCCGAGTACTTCGCCCTGGTGGGCGATTACCGTCAGGCCATCCAGCAACTGGACTTCGCCAAACGGCGAGCCGGCACCAACTTTCCCCTGTCTTCACGCATCGATGCCCGCCAGCGGGAACTCATGGAGCAGGAACGCATGGTCAAGGACATGATGGGCTGAGCACTGGCCAGGCAATAAAAAACCGCCTCTCTCGAGGCGGTTTTTTATGAGCCGCTAACCGGTCATTCGGCCAGTTTGAAGGTAATGAAGCTCGCACGCCCTTGACGCAGGACCCGCATCGAAACCGAACGATTCTTCGGCAACGCCTTGGCGATGTCGGTGAATTCCTTGGCGGAACCGATGGCTTGATTGTTCAGGTGCGTGATGATGTCGCCCGGCTGAAGGCCGATCATCGCGGCAGGACCATCCTGTACCTCCTTGATCACCACGCCGCCCTGCAATTCCAGGGTACGTTTCTGCTCTTCGGTCAGTTCGGCCACCGCAACACCCAGACGGTTGCTGCTACGCTCGACGCCAGACTTGGGCAGCGAATCCAGCTCCTTGCCTTCTTCAGGAATGGCCCCAACGGTCAATTCGACGTTCTTGCGCTTGCCTTCGCGAATCACTTCCAGATTGGCCTTGGCACCAGCCTTGAGGGCACCCACCAAGTGCGGCAGGTCAGCGGACATGACGATCGGTTGACCGTTCATGCTCAGGATCACGTCACCCACTTGCAGACCGCCCTTGGCAGCCGGGCCACCTTCCTGGATCTGCGCCACCAGTGCACCGGCGGGTTTCTCCAACCCGAACGATTCGGCCAGGTCCTTGTTCACTTCCTGGATCACCACGCCCAACCAGCCACGGCTGACCTTGCCTTCGCTTTTCAGTTGGTTGGAGACATCCATGGCAACGTCGATCGGAATCGCGAAGGACACCCCCATGAAGCCGCCCGAGCGGGTATAGATCTGGGAGTTGATGCCGACCACTTCACCCGCAAGGTTGAACAGCGGGCCACCGGAGTTACCCGGGTTGATCGGCACGTCGGTCTGGATGAACGGCACGTAGTTTTCGTTCGGCAGGCTGCGACCGATGGCGCTGACAATCCCCTGGGTCACGGTGTGGTCGAAGCCGAACGGCGAACCGATGGCCACGACCCATTGGCCGGCTTTCAGGTCCTGGGATTTGCCCAGCTTGAGCACTGGCAGGTCCTTGCCCTCGATTTTCAACAGCGCCACGTCGGAACGTGGATCGGTACCGATCAGCTTGGCCTTGAGTTCGCTGCGATCAGCCAGGCGTACCAGGATTTCGTCGGCATCGGCGATCACGTGGTTATTGGTCAGGATGTAGCCGTCAGGCGAAATGATGAAACCCGAACCCAGGGATTGCGCTTCACGCTGGCGACCACCGCCGGGGGAACGTGGCTGTTGCGGCATTCCGCGCTCGAAGAACTCCCGCAGCATCGGCGGCAAGCCTTCCAGGTCCGGCATCTGCTGGTCCGATACACGACGGTCCGGCAGTTTCTGGGTGGTGCTGATGTTCACCACGGCGGGCGACGCCTGCTCGACCAGTTGCGTGAAATCGGGCAATTCGACCGCCACGGCAGGAACGGCCTGGCCGAGCACAAGCACGGTGGCAAAAATGGAGAGATAGGTTTTCAAGCGTGGTATCGACATACGGCTCCCGTTACGACGAGCATGGTTAAGCGATATGGAGCAAGGAATACCGGGAAAAGATACGCCAGTATTTTTGTTCCGGGAACAGACAAGGCCAGGGCCGAGCGGCTCTGACCTATAGAAAAAAAGCTGGTTTTTTGCAAATGAAAATGCTGACAGGAAGTTTCGGCATTTCGATCAAGCCCTGGCATCATCAGCCTCTCGCGCAATCGAACCACCCGTGCAGTCGGCAAGCTATTGAGTCGTAGTGACGTCGGAGCGCATGGAAAGCGCAATCCGTTCCGCCGTACCGATAGGAATCTCACCGACCACCGTGACCATCATTTCGCCCTGGGGCGTCGTGAGCCTACGGGAGACGGCAGCAGTCGGGCCGAGTTGAGTACGGGTATCGGTGGCGTTGGCACCGTTCAACGGCTCCAGGAACACCGAAAAGCGCGCCAGGCCATCATCGTACATCAAGCTGTTGACCTGGATCTGGGTGTCCGGGTCCTTGCGCGCAGCACTGCTAATCAGTTCAAAGCCAGGCGGAAGCCAGTCAGAGTGCCAGGCGGTTTTCACCGCGACGGCCTTGCCCGGATCCTGCGCGACAGCCTTGCATTCGGCGCTGACTTGCAGATCACCGTCTGTCGGCGCGCCAACGTTCAAGCGGGTGAATTGGAAACGTTCGAGCAACTGGCCCTTGTCATTGAGCAACAGGGACTTGAGTGGCAGGCCGGTCTCCTTATCCAGGTGCAGCTCGAAGCCATAGCGATGCTGATCCTTGGGCGTCAACGCCACAATGACCGCTTGACGCCCAGCCACGCGCGACTTGCCAATGACGGCAAGGTCATACCAATTCTTGAGTTTCTGCGGATCAAGCGTACGTGAGGAGCCGTCAGGTGTATTGCCCAGCCCCGCGATCAAGGAGCCGCTGACGCATTGAGTATGCCCATCAATGCGCAGGACTTCCTGTGCCGAGCCGTCGAGCTGGAGTAACCGCTCGCGGACTTTGCCATCCTGGACTCGATGCCAGATGTTATGGGTAGAGAAACTACCGTTGCGCTCGTAAACGAAAGTGCCCTGAAAGCTCTGCTGTTGCTCGGCTTGACTCAGGCGGTTCAACCAATCCTGTGCCTCATCAGCATAGGCTGGAATCGCACACCAGCCACCAAGCAGAAGCGTGAATAGAGGTATGGCGCGCAATGGTTTTCCTTATTAACGGTTTTCCAGGCTGGCGGCACGGGCATAAGGCAGTGCGCTTTCAGTACCTTTCAGGGCAGCTTGCTGAGCATGCTGACGCAGGTAGTTGGGCAGACGCTGATCATGCCAGCCAGGTTGGCCTTGCAGAACACCATTGACCATCGGGCCTGCGGTTTCCGAGCTCTCGCTGTAACCGGCCAGTACCGCTGGGCCCTTGACCTGTGGAGCAGCCAGGCTTGGCTGGTTGGATTGCTGCGCCATTTGCACGCCGGCAATCTCATCCTGGTTGTACAGGCGCACACCGGCCAGCACGGCCACGGTGACCGAAGCGGCTACCGCCAGGCGACCCAGGCTGCGCCATGGTCCGCGAGAAGCTTTTGCCGGTACGGCTTCGTCAGCCAAGGCAGCAGAAACGGCCGCAGCGATGTCCAGGCGTGGAAGCAACAAGTCCTTGTGCATCACAGCCCGGGCGATCTGGTAACGAGCCCAGGTCTCACGGGTTTCAACATCGTCGAAGGCATTCAATACCCGACGCAATTCCAGTTCGTCCGCTTCGTTATCCATCACTGCGGACAGCGATTCCTGCAGGGCTTCACGACTCATGGCGTTCCTCTCTTGGCTGTCGCCGCTGTCTCTAGTTTTCCTGCAACAAAGGTTGCAGGGCTTTATCAATGGCCTCCCGGGCGCGGAAGATCCGGGAGCGCACGGTGCCTACAGGACATTGCATGACGCTCGCAATGTCTTCGTAACTCAGACCGTCGAACTCACGTAAAGTTAAAGCCGTACGCAAATCTTCGGGCAATTGCTGGATGGTTCGATGGACAGTGCCTTCGATCTCATCCCGCAGCAACGCACGTTCCGGTGATTCGAGATCCTTGAGGCCATGATCGCCATCATAGAACTCGGCATCCTCAGAACTTACATCGCTATCCGGCGGCCGGCGGCCGCGTGAAACCAGATAGTTTTTCGCCGTGTTGATGGCGATGCGGTAAAGCCACGTGTAAAACGCGCTGTCCCCGCGAAAATTACCAAGTGCACGGTAGGCCTTGATGAAGGCTTCCTGAGCAACATCCTGCGCTTCATGGGTGTCGTGCACGAAACGCACGATCAACCCGAGAATTTTGTGCTGGTATTTCAGCACTAGCAGATCGAAAGCTCGCTTGTCGCCGCGTTGCACGCGCTCGACCAGCTGCTGATCCTCTTCCTGGGTTAGCATGAACACTCCTCGATAAGCTCGAAGGAGGCTTGCATTACTAATTGACCGGGCTTGCAAACATAGACTCGGGCTTTTCGCAAAAGTTCTCCCCCTTCCAAGCAAGTTTCCGGCGCGCTCTGATCTCGGCACGCACGAAAAACGCAGCAGGAGATTCCCCGGCTGCGCGAATAATCTGTCACCGGGTCTGCTGGCAGAGACCCCAATCGAAATCTTGCACCAACCCGACGCTGCTCCCTTTTGCAGACAACCGTCTATTGAACGTAGGCGCTTGGCAAAAGTTCCCACTATTTATAGCGTTGTGCACTGAATATCAGGCAACCGTGACGAGATAAACAGCGTTCTGTCCTCGAAACGGCGGCCTTATCGCCCTTTCACCAAAACCGGCGATCCGACGAAGCGTGCCACTTTTCTGTCACGCTGGTTTCACATTGCCATGTACGCCCGGCTATTGTGCCGATCCCCCCCTCTATATACTAGTGGGCTGCGTGGCTGCCTGACCCGTTGAAGCGGTGTCTTGCGCCAACCCCGACCCGGGTCGCCTTGAGCGGAAACCATTCGAATGAGCCAACAGTTTCAACACGATGTTCTGGTAATCGGCAGCGGAGCCGCCGGATTGAGCCTTGCCCTGACTTTGCCTGCACATTTGCGCATTGCAGTACTGAGCAAGGGCGACCTGGCCAACGGTTCGACCTTCTGGGCCCAGGGCGGCGTCGCAGCCGTGCTGGACGATACCGACACCATTGAATCCCATGTCGAGGATACCCTCAACGCCGGCGGCGGCCTCTGCAATCGGCAAGCGGTGCGTTTCACCGTGGAACACAGCAGGGAAGCCATCCAGTGGCTGATCGACCAGGGTGTACCGTTTACCCGTGACGAACAATCGGGCACCGAAGACGGCGGCTTCGAGTTCCACCTCACGCGCGAAGGCGGTCATAGCCACCGGCGCATCATTCACGCGGCTGATGCTACCGGCGCGGCGATCTTCAAGACCCTGCTGGCCAAGGCTCGGCAACGGCCGAACATCGAATTGCTGGAGCAGCGCGTCGCGATCGACCTGATCACTGAAAAACGCCTGGGCCTGGACGGTGATCGCTGCCTGGGCGCCTACGTGCTCAATCGCGGCACCGGTGAAGTCGACACCTACGGCGCGCGCTTCGTCATCCTGGCGTCCGGTGGCGCGGCGAAAGTCTACCTTTATACCAGCAACCCCGACGGTGCCTGCGGCGATGGCATCGCCATGGCCTGGCGTTCGGGTTGCCGAGTGGCGAACCTGGAGTTCAACCAGTTCCACCCCACCTGCCTCTATCACCCGCTGGCCAAGAGTTTCCTGGTGACCGAGGCCCTGCGTGGCGAAGGCGCACACTTGAAGCTTCCCAACGGCGAACGCTTCATGCAGCGCTTCGATCCGCGCGCCGAACTGGCGCCAAGGGACATCGTCGCCCGAGCCATCGACCATGAAATGAAGCGCCTGGGCATCGATTGCGTTTACCTGGACATCAGCCACAAGCCCGAAGCGTTCATCAAGAGCCACTTCCCGACGGTGTACGAGCGCTGCCTGGAATTTTCCATCGATATCACCAAGCAACCGATCCCGGTGGTGCCGGCGGCGCATTACACCTGCGGTGGCGTGATGGTCGATCAGCGGGGGCGTACCGACGTGCCAGGCCTGTACGCCATCGGCGAAACCAGCTTCACCGGCCTGCACGGCGCCAACCGCATGGCCAGCAACTCACTGCTGGAGTGCTTCGTCTATGCCCGCTCGGCGGCGGCAGACATCCTGGAACAATTACCGCAGGTCGTCATTCCGGCCGCCCTGCCCTCATGGGACGCCAGCCAGGTCACCGACTCGGACGAAGACGTGATCATCGCCCACAACTGGGACGAACTGCGGCGCTTCATGTGGGACTATGTTGGCATCGTGCGCACCAACAAGCGCCTGCAACGGGCGCAGCACCGGGTGCGCTTGCTGCTGGATGAGATCGATGAGTTCTACAGCAACTATAAAGTCAGCCGCGACCTCATCGAACTGCGCAACCTGGCCCAGGTGGCTGAACTGATGATTCGCTCGGCCATGGAACGCAAGGAAAGCCGGGGGCTGCATTACACCCTCGACTACCCGAGCCTGCTGCCCGAGGCACGGGACACTATCCTGGTGCCGCCCACCTACGCCGACTGAACCTGAGCCGCACGCGCAGGCGCCGATGGATATCCGGTGCCAGCGCGTCGCGCGGTACGCACAACGACCGGACCCGCCGTTCACCCTGCAAGCGAAAACGCAGCACGATGATCATCGGCAGCGCCAAGCTATCGGGGCGCAGCTGCACCGCCCGCCACCCATCGGCCCGACTCCAGAGCTGCCAGCCAGCGGCATTACGACGCAACCCGCAAAAGGCCCGGCGATGGGTCAGCAACAAATGTCGGGGAATCACCCAGGCGCCATGGGCCAGGCACAATACAACGCCAAGCGCTGCGAACCCGGACGGGACAGACAACAGGAACAACGACCCCAGGGCGAACACCTGGGCCAGCAGATAGGCCGCCAGCAGTTGCCCGGAGGCCTGCCAGCGGCATTCGAAGCGATTACTTGGGCTGGACACGGTCCAGAATCATCCGGACCATGCGCTGCAACTCTGGGTCTTCGGATTCGCTGCGCTCCATGAACCAGCCGAACATGTCCTGATCCTCGCATTCGAGCAGGCGGACATAGCAGGCACGATCCACTTCATTGAGATGGGGATAAACCTCTTTCACGAACGGCACCAGCAACACATCCAGTTCCAGCATGCCGCGGCGGCTGTGCCAGTAGAGGCGATTGAGTTCAACATCTTCGACCATGGAGCGCTCCTCAAATAGTGCGCAAGTATACAGGCCCCGCGGCACTGGAACAGACGGCTTTGGTCGGGCACCACCGATCCTTTGTGAACTACCCATTTCAAGGGCGTCCCCTTATGATGTCTACCAGACTTTTTACCCTGCGATGACCCATGGCTGATTCCGCTTTTTTCTGCACCCTGTCCCACGAAGGCGTTCTCGCGGTCCGCGGCGTGGACGCCGGCAAATTCCTGCAAGGCCAATTGACCTGCAACCTCGACTACCTGAGCGACAGCCGGGCCAGCCTCGGTGCCCGCTGCACCCAGAAAGGCCGGATGCAATCGAGCTTCCGCATCCTGCTCGAAGGTGACGGCGTGTTGATGGCCATGGCCAGCGAATTGCTCGAACCGCAACTGGCCGACCTGAAAAAATATGCCGTGTTCTCCAAATCCAAGCTCACCGACGAAAGTGCAGCCTGGGTTCGCTTCGGCCTGGAAAACGCCGACAAGATGCTGGCTGGCGTGGGCCTCGAACTGCCGAGCGAGACCGACAGCGTGGCACGCCACGAATCCTTGATCGCCATCCGCGTCTCTCCCGGCCGCACCGAACTATGGGCGCCCGCCGAACAGGCACAGACGCTGCAAACCCGCCTGCGGGCAGAACTGACCGAGGCAGACCTGAACCAGTGGCTACTGGGGCAGATCCGTGCCGGGATCGGCCAGGTCATGCCGGCCACCCGTGAACTGTTCATCCCACAGATGCTCAACCTGCAAGCCGTCGGTGGCGTCAGTTTCAAGAAAGGTTGCTACACCGGCCAGGAAATCGTCGCCCGCATGCAATACCTGGGCAAGCTCAAGCGGCGCCTGTATCGCCTGCAACTGGACGCCAGCCAATTGCCAGAACCCGGGACCGCGCTATTCTCCCCCACGCACGGCAGCTCCATCGGCGAAGTGGTGATTGCCGCCCGCGGCGAGGGAAACATTGAACTGCTGGCGGTATTACAGGCCGAAGCAGCAGAAGACGACAATTTGCACCTCGGCACCTTGGAAGGCCCACGCCTTCAAATGTTGGACCTGCCTTACGAACTGGACCGCGACCGCGAAATCCAGCGCTGATCGCAGCATTTGCCGCAATACCCTAGAGAACCGAAATGAGCGATTTGGCGGATAAGGTCCAACGGGATTTGGTGCAGGCCATCGATAACGATGACTTGGTTCTGCCAACATTACCGGAAGTGGCCCTGCAGATTCGCCGGGCCGCCGAAGACCCGGAAATCAGCGTCAGCAACCTGAGCAAAGTGATCGGTCGCGATACAGCTCTCTCGGCACGCCTGATAAAAGTGGTCAACAGTCCACTGCTACGCGCGACCCAGGAAGTCACGGACCTGCACACGGCCATCACTCGACTGGGCGTCAACTACAGCAGCAACCTGGCCATCGGCCTGGTCATGGAGCAGATTTTCCACGCCCGCTCCGAAGTGGTGGAACTGAAGATGCGCGAAGTTTGGCGCAGGAGCCTGCAGATCGCGGGCGTCAGCTATGCCCTGTGTCGCGGTTATACCCAACTCAAGCCCGATCAGGCCGCTTTGGGTGGGCTGGTGCACCAGATCGGCGTGCTGCCGATCCTGACGTATGCCCAAGACAACAATGAATTGCTGTCGGACCCGGTCAGCCTCAACCACGTCATCGAGACGATTCACCCGGTGCTGGGAGACAAACTCCTCAGTGTCTGGGAGTTTCCGGAACGGTTGGTGAAGCTGCCGGGGCTGTATCTGGACTTCACCCGGGACTCGAAGCACATCGATTACGTCGACCTCGTGCAGGTCGCTGCGCTGTATTGCTACAAGGACACCGACCATCCCCTCAGCGATGTCGATCTGTTCTCCGTCCCGGCTTTCAGGAAGCTGGGTATCGACCTGGACAACAAGGCTCGCTGCGCGGATATCGAAGAAGCGCGGTCGATGTTCTATTAGGTAGCCCAGACTGACGGTCAATGAAATTGAGCCAGCCACGGAATCGAGTTGGCTCCGGCTCAGTCTGAGCCAGGGATGAAACTGACTCGCACCTTCAAGCCACGCTCTTGTCCGTCATGCAGGGTGATCTGCGCCAAGTGCGCGCGGCAGATTTCGCCGACGATCGCCAACCCCAGCCCGGAACCGGCCACTTGCTGGTTACGTCGATAGAAGCGCTCGAACACCCGGTCCCGCTCATGCAGCGGAATACCAGGCCCATCGTCTTCGACTTCCAGCACCGCCGGTGCGGTGACCCGCAAGATCACGTTGCCGCCGGAGGGGGTGTGGGCCAGGGCGTTGTCCACCAGGTTGCTCAGCAACTCATTCAGCAGGGTCGGCTCGCCTCGCAGCCATACCGGCTCATCGGCTTCCAGGGCCAGTGCCACGCCCCGGGCATGGGCCAGCGGGGCCATGGCCATGCCCAATTCCCGGGCCAGTTGGCTCAGGTCAAGCAACTGCGCGCCGCCTTCGGCAATGGCCCGGGCGCCGTTTTCCACGCGAGCCAGGGAAAGCAATTGGTTGGCCAGATGGGTCAGCCGGTCGGTGCCTTGGGCGGCCGTTTCCAGGGTCTCGCGCCAAGTTGCCGGTTCGCTGGCACGCAAGCCCAGCTCAAGACGCGCCTTGAGCGCGGCCAAGGGCGTGCGCAGCTCATGGGCGGCATCGGCGATGAACTGTGCCTGCCGCTCGAATTGCCCGCGCAGACGCTCTGTGAAATGGTTGAGCGCCCTCACCAGCGGCCATAACTCGTGCTGCACCTCCACCAGCGGCAACGGCCGCAAATCGTCCGGCTGGCGCTCCTCCACCGCCGTGCGCAAACGCTCCAGAGGGCGCAACGCTGCACTGACCGCGAACCACACCAACAGCAGCGCGCCCACGGCCAGCATGCCCAAGCGCAACAGCGTGTCGGCCATCAGGCTGCGAGCCATGCTGACCCGGGCCTCTTCAGTCTCCGCCACGCGAATTTCCGCCATGCCGTTCATGTTCGGCTCGCTCACCGCCTTGAGCAGGCTCACCACCCGCACGGTCTGCCCCTGGTATTGGGCGTTATAGAAGCGCGCCAGGGCTGGGTAATCGTCCGTGCGGGGCGTTCCGGGTGGCGGACCGGGGAGGTTTTCGTAGCCGGAAATCAACTTCTTGTCGATGTCATTGACCTGGTAATAAATGCGCCCGGCGCTGTCGTAGGCGAAGGTATCCAGGGCCACGTAGGGCACGTCCGCGCTGAGGCTGCCATCGCGCTGGGAAAGGCCCGCGGCGATGGTCCGGGCCGAGGCCAGCAGGGTCCGGTCATAGGCGGTGTCCGCTGCTTCGCGACCGTTCCAGTAGGCGCTCAAGCCGCTGGCGAGCATCAGCACCACCAGCAGCAATGCCAGGTTCCATAGCAGCCGCCAGCGCAGGCTGTCGGGCTTATGCATTGCGGTTTTCCAGCAGGTAGCCCAGGCCGCGGAACGTCACGATCGCCACCGCATGACCATCGAGTTTCTTGCGCAAGCGATGCACGTAGATTTCGATAGCGTCGGGGCTGGCCTCTTCGTCCAGGCCGAACACCTGGGCCGCCAGTTGCTCCTTGCTCATCACCCGTCCTGGCCGGGCGATCAACGCCTCCAGCACGGCTTGCTCGCGAGACGTCAGGGTCAACAATTCATCGTCGAGGGTGAAGCGGCGAGTGTCCAGGTCATAGATCAGCCCACCACAGCGCTGCTGGCGTTCGCCGCCCAGTACGCTGCGGCGCAACAGTGCCTTGACCCGGGCCTCCAGCTCAGTGAGTTCGAAGGGCTTGGCCAGGTAATCGTCGGCGCCGAGGTTCAGGCCATGGACGCGGTCCTTGACGTCGCTGCGGGCGGTCAGCATCAGCACCGGCAAGGTCTTGCCGCGGGCGCGCAGACGCGCCAGCACCTCGAAACCGTCCATGCGTGGCAGCCCGACATCAAGGACCGCCACGGCGTACTCCTCGCTGCTCAGAGCCAGGTCGGCCGCGACGCCGTCGTGCAGCACGTCCACGGTCAAACCGGTGCTCTTGAGCGCCTGGGCAACGCTTTCGGCGAGCTGCAGATGGTCTTCGACGAGCAGAACACGCATGGGTTATTCCTCGATTCAGGGATGGCCGGCGCCATTCTTTGGCGCGGAGTTTACAGCCGCATCCGCCGCTGTGAAGCCAAAAAACACGCTGAAAGCTTTTGAAAGGTTAGCGAAAGGTTGAGCCATTAGAGTCCCTTTACGGATAGTTTCGACTGCCCGCCGCGACGCCAGCTCGCGAATGAAAAATGCCACGAAGCGTTTTCGTCCTAATAAGAAAAATAAAAGCGGAGTATTCACCATGCTGTCCATGCAGCTCCAGGCCCCAGTGCCTGCTCGCCCTTCTCGCTTGAACCAGACCACCTTGCATTCAGTCCCGGTAACGACCTGTGCACCCTATCAGCGATGACCTGGGCGGGGATTCGTCCACGACACATTTTCACCACACACAACAACAACTCCTGTGGAGACAACAATGAACCTATCACTGCGTAAAGTAGCCCTGGCCGCCGGATGCCTGATGTTCGCCGGGCAGTTGCTCGCCGCTGATCCATCCAAAGAACCCAAGCGCCCCGAGTGCATCGCCCCGGCCTCCCCCGGCGGCGGTTTCGACCTGACGTGCAAGCTGGCACAAAGCGCGCTGGTCAACCAGAAGCTGCTGACCAAGCCAATGCGCGTCACCTACATGCCCGGCGGTGTCGGCGCGGTGGCCTACAACGCAGTGGTTGCCCAACGCCCGGCCGACGCTGGCACGCTGGTGGCCTGGTCCAGTGGTTCGCTGTTGAACCTGGCCCAGGGCAAGTTCGGTCGTTTCGATGAAAGCGCGGTGCGCTGGCTGGCCGCCGTGGGCACCAGCTATGGCGCCATCGCCGTGAAGAGCGATTCGCCCTACAAGACCCTCGACGATCTGGTACAGGCCCTGAAGAAGGATCCTGGCTCGGTGGTGATCGGCTCCGGCGGCACCGTGGGTAGCCAGGACTGGATGCAGACCGCCCTCATCGCCAAGGCCGCCGGCATCAACCCTCGCGACCTGCGCTACGTGGCCCTCGAAGGCGGCGGCGAAATCGCCACCGCGCTGCTCGGTGGGCACATCCAGGTCGGCAGTACGGATATTTCCGACTCCATGCCGCACATTCAGAGCGGCGACATGCGCCTGCTCGCCGTGTTTGCCGAGAAACGCATCGACGAGCCGGAAATGAAAGACATTCCGACCGCCAAGGAACAAGGCTACGACATCGTCTGGCCGGTGGTCCGCGGCTTCTACCTGGGGCCAAAGGTCAGCGACGAAGACTATGCCTGGTGGAAAGACGCTTTCGACAAACTGCTCGCCTCCGAGGAGTTCGCCAAGCTGCGTGACCAGCGCGAGCTGTTCCCGTTTGCCATGACCGGTCCGGAACTGGACACCTACGTGAAAAAGCAAGTGGCTGATTACAAGGTACTGGCCAAAGAGTTCGGCCTGATCCAGTAACCGTCTCTGTTCTCGCGGCGGCGCTGGCAGTGCCGGCGCCGCCCAGGAGTTAGTCATGCTCACCATCCAACGTATTTTTGCCGCGGTGCTGCTACTGGTCTGTATCGGCCTGGCACTGATGGCCTGGCCCTATCAGGCTGCTTTTTCCTATGAACCGGTCGGCCCGCGGGCCTTCCCCTTGCTGATGCTCGGGCTGATGGGGTTGGCGTTGCTGTACATGCTGTTTCGTCCGACACCCATCGTGCACAGCGAGGAAGACCCCCAACTGGACCGTGAAACCCTGCAGAAGATCGGCATCTGCGTGGTGCTGCTGCTGGTCTTCGCCGGAACCTTCGAACCCCTGGGCTTCATCGTCGCCAGCATCCTGATCGGTGTGCCGATGGCGCGCCTGTATGGCGGTCGCTGGGTACCGAGCGTGGTGATCATCAGCCTGATGGCCATCGGTCTTTATCTGTTGTTCGACAAGCTGATGGACGTGCCGCTGCCCCTGGGCCTGCTCGACGTCCTGGAGAATTGATATGGATACCCTGAATTATCTCGGCCAGGGTTTTGGCGTTGCACTGACCCCCTACAACCTCGTCACGGCACTGAGCGGCACCTTGATCGGCACCGTGGTCGGCCTGCTGCCGGGCCTGGGCCCGATCAACGGCGTGGCGCTGCTGATTCCGATTGCCTTCGCGCTGGGGTTGCCGCCGGAATCGGCGCTGATCCTGCTGGCAGCGGTGTACCTGGGGTGTGAATACGGCGGACGTATCAGCTCGATCCTGCTCAACATCCCCGGTGAAGCCTCCACTGTGATGACCACCCTCGACGGCTATCCGATGGCCCGTCAGGGCCTGGCCGGCGTGGCGTTGTCGCTGTCGGCGTGGAGTTCGTTCATCGGCGCGTTCATCGCCACCTGCGGCATGGTGTTGTTCGCACCGCTACTGGCCAAATGGGCGATTGCGTTCGGGCCGGCGGAATACTTCGTCCTGATGGTATTCGCCATTGTCTGCCTCGGCGGCATGGCCGGCGACCGACCACTCAAGACCTTCATCGCGGCGCTGATCGGCCTGTTCCTGTCCAGTGTCGGGATCGATGCCAACAGCGGCGTCTACCGCTTCACCGGTGACAACATCCACTTGACCGACGGGATTCAGTTCGTCGTGCTGGTGTTGGGCCTGTTCTCCATCAGTGAAATCCTGTTGCTGCTGGAGAAAACCCATCGCGGCCAGGAAGCGGTGGAAGCCACCGGACGGATGATGTTCAACTTCAAGGAAGCGGCGTCGGTGTTCGTCGTGAACCTGCGTTGCGGCGTGCTCGGTTTCATCATGGGCGTGCTGCCGGGTGCCGGTGCGACCCTGGCCAGCGCCGTGGCCTATATGACCGAGAAACGCATCGCCGGTGCCAGTGGCACGTTCGGCCAGGGTGACAAGCGCGGCCTTGCCGCTCCGGAAACCGCCATCGGCGGCGCAGCCTGCGGTGCGCTGGTGCCGATGCTGACCCTCGGGGTTCCCGGCTCGGGCACCACGGCGGTGATGATCGGCGCCCTGTCGCTGTACAACATCACCCCCGGTCCCCTGCTGTTCCAGCAACAGCCGGATATCGTCTGGGGCCTGATCGCGTCGTTGTTCGTCGCCAACATCATGCTGGTGATTCTCAATATCCCGATGATCCGCATCTTCACCCGCATCCTGGCGGTGCCGAACTGGGCGTTGGTGCCGGTCATCGCAATCATCACCGGGATCGGTGTCTATGCGGTGCATGCCACCACGTTCGACCTGTTCCTGATGATCGGCATCGGCATCTTCGGCTACATCCTGCGCAAGTTGGACTTCCCGCTGTCGCCTGTGCTGCTGGGCTTCATCCTTGGTGGGCTGATGGAGCAAAACCTGCGGCGTGCACTGTCGATTTCCAACGGTGCGCTGGAGATCCTCTGGTCGAGCCCGATCACCTTCGGCTGCTGGGTACTGACGGCGATCATGTTGTTCATGCCGCTGCTGCGGATCTGGCGTCGCCGCGCCGCACAACGTCGCGCCCTGGCCAATGTCTGAAGCAACTTTCAGACAATGGTGGGGAACACCGCTGGTCGGCCTGGCCGGCGGTTACCTGGCCAGCCTGATCGGCTGGCCCTTGCCCTGGATGGTCGGCTCGTTGCTGGCGATCATCCTGGTGCGCTGTCTCACGCCGTGGCAGTTGATGGAAATCCCCGGCGGCCGTAAATGCGGCCAATGGGTGGTGGGCATCGGCATCGGCCTGCATTTCACCCCGCTGGTGATGGAGCAGGTGCTGAGCCACTTCGGCCTGATCTTCTTCGGCGCGCTGATCACCAGCGTGTCCAGCGTGGTAAGTGTCTGGCTGATGCGTCGCACCGGCGAGGACCGCGCCACCGCGTTTTTCTCGAGCATGCCGGGCGGTTCCGGCGAAATGGTCAACCTCGGTGCCCGCAACGGCGCGGATCTCAGCCGTGTCGCGGCGGGCCAGAGCCTGAGGGTGCTGGTGGTGGTGCTGTGCGTGCCGGCGGCCTTCAAGTATCTGTTGGGCGAAGGCGAGCCGGTGCAACACGCCACGACGGTGGACTGGCTGTGGCTGGCGATCCTGTTCCCGGCGGGCGCTCTGCTCGCCTGGGTCTGGGAGCGCTTGCGCCAACCCAATCCCTGGTTGTTCGGGCCGTTGCTGGTGAGTGCGGCGGTCAGCATCGGTTGGGACCTGCACATTGGCCTGCCCAATGGCGCCAGCCAGGTCGGCCAGTGGCTGATCGGCAGCGGCCTGGGCTGTCATTTCAACCGGCAGTTCTTTCGTCGGGCACCATCGTTCATGGGGCGCACCCTGGTCGGCACGGTATTGACGATGCTGATCGCCACCCTGGCGGCCTTGGGCCTGAGTACCCTGACCCATCTGGACCTGCGCTCGCTGACACTGGGCATGATGCCCGGCGGCATTGCGGAAATGAGCCTGACAGCGGAGACGCTGCAACTGTCGGTGCCATTGGTGACGGCGTTGCAGGTGATGCGATTGCTGTTCGTGCTGTTTCTGGCGGAGCCGTTGTTCAGGTATTGGATGCGCAGGCCGGGTTCGGATCTATAGACCGAGTCGCCATCATCGCGAGCAGGCTCGCTCCCACAGGGATATGTGTTGCCTGTGGGAGCGAGCCTGCTCGCGATGAGGCCTTCATTGCCAACCGTTCAAACCGGTGGCAACCGCCAGTCGATCGGCTTCTCACCCTGCTGCTGGAGAAATTTGTTGGTCCGGCTGAAATGCCCACAGCCGATGAAGCCTCGGTGGGCCGACAACGGCGACGGGTGGACCGAGGTCAACACCAAATGTTTGGTCGCATCGATCAACTTCTGCTTGCTCTGGGCATGGGCGCCCCACAACAGGAACACCAAGTGCGGCTGGTGTTCGCTGACGACTTCAATGATCCTGTCGGTAAAGTGCTGCCAACCTTTTTTGGCGTGGGCGTTGGCATTGGCGCGCTCCACGGTCAGGGTCGTGTTGAGCAGCAACACGCCCTGGTCGGCCCAGCTTTGCAGGTAGCCGTGATTCGGAATGTCGATGTTCAGATCGCGCTTCAATTCCTTGTAGATGTTCACCAGCGACGGCGGAGTCGGCACGCCCGGTTGCACCGAGAAGCACAAACCGTGGGCCTGGCCTGGGCCGTGGTACGGGTCCTGGCCGAGAATCACCACCTTGACCTTATCCAGCGGCGTGGAATTGAGGGCATTGAAAATCAACGATGCCGGTGGATAAATCTCCTTGCCGGCGGCGTATTCCCGACGCAGGAATTCGCGCAACTCTGCCATGTAGGGCTGGTCGAACTCGGCACGCAGTGCCTGCTTCCAGCTCGGTTCGAGTTTGATACGGTCGTCAGCAGTCATGGTCGCATCCGGTAAAAACAATGGGCGCACCCTAGGAAAGCCTACATGGCTTGTCAATTGATCTGACGCAGAACCGGCACTTTCCTACGCAGCGGTCATACTGATCATTCAAATTTCTGATCGAGGTCACGAATGAATCTGCACTTCGAAGAACTCACCGGCATCGACGGTGCTCGTATTGGCGTCGCCACCCTGGACGCCAAAAAATCCCTGAACGCCCTGTCCCTGCCAATGATCAACGCCTTGCGTGATCGTCTCGATACCTGGGCCAGGGAGCCGCAGGTCGTTTGTGTGTTACTGCGCGGCAATGGTGCCAAGGCATTTTGCGCCGGCGGTGAAGTGCGCAGCCTGGTGGAGGCCTGCCGTGCCCACCCCGGCGAGGTACCGCCGCTGGCTGCGCAATTCTTTGCGGCGGAGTACCGCCTGGACTTCAATCTGCACACCTACCCAAAACCCTTGCTGTGCTGGGGCCACGGTTATGTGCTGGGCGGCGGCATGGGGCTGCTGCAAGGCGCAAGTACCCGTATCGTCACCCCAAGCAGTCGCCTGGCAATGCCGGAAATCAGCATCGGCCTGTACCCGGATGTCGGCGCCAGTTGGTTTCTGTCACGCCTGCCCGGCAAGCTCGGGCTGTTTCTCGGCCTGACCGGCGCCCACATGAATGCCCGGGATGCCATCGACCTGGGCCTGGCCGATCGCTTCCTGCTGGATGAACAACAGGACGACTTGATCGAAGGCCTGCTGCAACTCAACTGGCAGGAGCAGACCGAGATGCAGCTCAACAGTTTGCTCAAGGCCCTGCAGCAGGAAGCCATCGGCCAATTGCCCGAAGCCCAATGGCTGCCACGGCGGCAGAAAATCGATGAATGGCTGGATGTCAGCGATGTGCGCTGCGCCTGGAAAGCCCTCAGCCTGCTGGTGGACCACCCGGATCCGTTGATCGCCCGCGCCGCCAAGACCATGACCGAAGGCTCGCCGTTGACCGCTCATCTGGTCTGGGAGCAGATCGCCCGGGCCCGGCATTTGTCCTTGGCCGGTGTGTTCCGAATGGAATACACCTTGAGCCTCAACTGCTGCCGTCATCCCGAATTCAGCGAAGGCGTGCGGGCGCGTCTGATCGACAAGGACCACAAGCCTCGCTGGCACTGGCCGGACATCAACCATGTGCCCGAAGCGGCGGTCGAGGCGCACTTCCACAAGGCGTGGGAAGGGCGGCATCCGTTGGCGGATTTGTCCAACGAGTAAAGATCCGGGTGACATTCTGGGAGAGTGACATCTGTGGGAGCAAAGCTTGCTCGCGATGACAGGGTATCAGTCAGCCTCCCTGTGACTGGCATACCGCTATCGCGAGCAAGCTTTGCTCCCACAAGCGTTGTCCTATCGGGTTTATTACAGGCATAAAAAAGCGGCGCTCAATGCGCCGCTTCTTGTTGCCCAAAGATCAGCGGTGGCCGCCCCGTCCATCGTGATCGCCGCGTCCCCGATGATCACGCCCGCCTCGACCACCGCCTCGGTCGTCATTCCAGCCGCCCCGGTTGTGGCCGTCCCAGCCACCCCGATTCGGATAAGACCGGTACGCCGCTCGCGGTGGCGAGTAGTAGCGCGGCCCTGGTTGGTAGTAGCGCGGTGCCGAGTAATAGCGCGGCGCCGGTTGGTAATACCGCGGGGCGTAATAACCACGCGGTGCCGAATAATAACTCCCGCCACCGTAACCGTAATAGACCGGCGCCGGTGAGGTGTAGACCTCGGAACGGTAGTAGCTCGAGTCTCCGTCGTAATAAGGCACGCATGCCGAAAGAGTCAAACCGAGAAACGCAATGAGCAGCAGTCGTCGATACATGGCGGCCTCCTGGACCGCGGATGGGCCACATCAGCGACGCTGATGGGCGGCAGTCAACTTTGTGTGACTGACGAATATTCAGACAGCAAATTCGGAATCTGGTGCGATTCGGCAACAACTAGAAACATGTCCCTCGTCGCCCTCTTCCGGTGCGCGATGGCACCACAAATAAGCACAAATGTGCCCTCAATCATCCCCTCCCAACACCTGCCCTCTCTGGCCCGGGCCTTTGGCAGACTTGGCACGGCTCTCGCTTTAACAAACGCTGTGCAGGAGTCATCACAGGTTCGCGGCACCACAATTTGCAATGGCTGACTAGGGTTCCGGCTCGCTTCTGGCGAGTGGCTGGTCCGAGAGTTGGCGACCTCCAGTTGAGGTTACACGGCGGGACAAAAGCCCGGGAGACAAGCCACCGTTCGCGGTGCCGCGTTGCTCCTGTCCGCCCTTGATCAACTGGAGAACCACCATGTTCAAGCTTCGTCTGTCCGCCCTGCTCCTCGCCGCGCTCTCGGCCCTCATGAGCTTCTCGTCCGCCGCCGCACAAAAAGACCACTTCAGCGTCTGCTGGACCATCTACGCCGGCTGGATGCCCTGGGAATACGCCGGCAGCCAAGGGATTGTCGACAAGTGGGCGAAAAAGTACGGCATCAAGATCGATGTCGTGCAGCTAAACGATTACGTCGAATCCATCAACCAGTACACCGCCGGTCAGTTCGACGGCTGCACCATGACCAACATGGACGCCCTGACCATTCCCGCCGCCGGTGGCGTGGACAGCACCGCGCTGATCGTCAGCGACTTCTCCAACGGCAACGACGGCATCGTCCTCAAGGGTGAGGGCAAGAAGGTCGCTGACCTCAAGGGCATGGACGTCAACCTGGTCGAACTGTCGGTCTCCCATTACCTGCTGGCCCGCGCCCTCGATTCGGTCGGTCTCACCGAGAAAGACCTGAAAGTGGTCAACACCTCCGACGCCGATATTTCCGCCGCCTTCAACACCGACCAGGTCAAGGCCGTCACCACCTGGAACCCGATGCTCTCGGACATCAAGGCCCAACCCGACGTGAGCGAGGTGTTCAACTCCAGCCAGATCCCCGGCGAGATCATGGACATGATGGTGGTCAACACCCAGACCCTCCACGACAACCCGGCCCTGGGCAAGGCGTTGACCGGTGCCTGGTTTGAAGTGGTGGCGCTGATGAACGCGAAAAACGCCGCAAGCAAGGCAGCACTGGAGCACATGGCCAAGGCCTCGGGCACCGACCTGGCCGGTTTCCAATCGCAACTGGACACCACCAAGCTGTTCGTCACGCCCAAGGAAGCGCTCGACTTCGCCACCAGCGAACAACTGCCCGCCACCATGGGCAAGGTGGCCGCGTTCTCGTTCCAGCACGGCTTGTTGGGCGAAGGCGCCAAGAGCACCGACGCGGTCGGCATGACATTCGCCAATGGCGTGACCCGCGGCGACAAGGCCAACCTCAAGCTGCGCTTTGATCCGACCTACGTGCAGCTGGCCGCCGACGCCAAGCTGTAGACCGGAGGACCTGGCATGCGCCTGATCAACCGCTACCCGGATCGGCCCAGCCGCTTGTTGCTGGTGATCCTGCCATTCGCGCTGGTGTTGTTCGCCTACTTCATGGGCTCGGCCGAACGGTTGACGGATAACCCCAACGACAAACTGCTGCCCAGCGCCGTACAAATGGCCGATGCGGTCAAACGCCTGGCCTTCACCGCCGATGCCCGCAGCGGCGAATACCTGCTCTGGCAAGACACCGCGTCGAGCCTGCGGCGGTTGGCCATCGGCCTGGGCATCAGCGCCCTGGCCGGACTGTGCCTGGGCATCGCCGCCGGCACGTTGCCGCTGTTGGGCGCGCCGTTATCGCCGCTGCTCACCGTGGTGTCGATGGTGCCGCCGCTGGCGATCCTGCCGATCCTGTTCATCGTCTTCGGCCTGGGGGAACTGTCGAAAGTGATGCTGATCGTGATTGGCATCACGCCGTGCCTGGCCCGGGACCTGGAACAGCGCGCCCGGGAAATTCCGCCCGAGCTGCTGATCAAGGCCCAGACCCTCGGCGCTTCGACCTGGACCCTGATGTTGCGGGTGGTGCTACCGCAGTTGCTGCCACGCCTGTTGATTTCCCTGCGGCTGATGCTCGGTTCGGCCTGGCTGTTTCTGATCGCTGCCGAAGCCATCGCCTCCACCGATGGCTTGGGCTATCGGATTTTCCTGGTACGACGTTACCTGGCGATGGACGTGATCTTGCCGTACGTGGTGTGGATCACCCTGCTCGCCTGGCTGATGGACTGGGGCCTCAAGCACCTGACCCGGCAAGCGTTCCCGTGGTATGAGGGGGCGAAGGCATGAGTTTCATCACAGTGAACAATGTCTGGCAACAGTACGCCGATCAGGTAGTGCTCGAACGCTTGAACCTGAGGGTCGCCGAGGGTGAGTTCTGCACACTCGTGGGCGCGTCCGGTTGCGGCAAGTCGACCTTCCTGCGCTTGCTGCTGGGCCAGGAGCGCGCCAGTCGCGGACAGATTCTCCTGGATGGTGAGCCGTTAGCCGGAGAACCGGATGCCAGCCGGGGCGTGGTGTTCCAACGCTACTCGGTGTTCCCGCATCTGACCGTGCTGGACAACGTAGTCCTGGGCCTGGAATTGCCGCGTTCGGCGCTGCTGGGACGGCTGTTTGGCAACGCCAAGCGCCAGGCCCGTGAAGAGGCTGCGCAACTGCTGGAAAAAGTCGGCCTCGGCCACGCGCTGGACAAATACCCGGCGCAGTTGTCCGGCGGCATGCAACAGCGCCTGGCCATTGCCCAGGCGCTGATCATGAAACCCCGGGTGCTGCTGCTGGACGAACCTTTCGGCGCCCTCGACCCGGGCATCCGCAAAGACATGCACGCCCTGTTGCTGGAGCTGTGGCGCGAAACCCGTCTGACGGTGTTCATGGTCACCCATGACCTGTCCGAAGGTTTCAGCCTCGGCACACGCCTGCTGGTGTTCGACAAAGTCCGCGTCGACCCGCATGCCCCCAGCGCCTATGGCGCACGCATCACCTACGACATTCCATTGAACAGCGACCGCCGCACCGCCCGTGCCGCCGTCGACGCCCTGCCCGCCGAACTGGCCGGCACGTTGCGTATCGCTTGAAAGGAGTTTTGCCATGACCGATTCGATCTCTATGTTTCCACCCTTCGCCGAAGAACTGCTGCCCGGTGGCGGCCACCGTTCCTTCGTGCTCAAGCGCGGCCAACTGCTGCGCCTGACCGATCTGCGCGGCGGAGCCAACGTGAGCCTGACGCTGCTCAATGCCCACGAAAAAACCGAACGCCTGAACCTGCCCGACAGCCTCAAATGCCAACACACCGCCAAGCTCACCGCCGGCCATTGCCTGTATTCGGACATGGGCCGGGTACTGGCGGCCATCACCGCCGACACCTGCGGCTGGAGCGACAGCCTGGGCGGTGTGCTCTGCGCCGAGGAAGTCGCTGAAAAATACGGCCAGGGCCGCTACCAGGAACTGCGCAACGGCTTCTTTCGCAACGGCACCGACAACCTGTTGGTGGAATTGGGCAAATGGGGGCTGGGCCTGTCCGACCTGCTGATGACCCTCAATCTGTTCAGCCGGGTCGATGTCGATGAGGCCGGAGGCTTTCATTTCGTTGAAGGCAACTCCCAGGCCGGCGACTACATCGAGCTCTATGCACCGATGGACACCCTGGTGGTGCTGACCGCGCTGCAACATCCGATGGACCCGAATCCACAATACGCCCCGCAACCGCTCAAGCTCAGCTGGATGAACGCTGACCCCAGCGTCGCCGAGCACTGCCGCCAGTCGCGCCCGGAAAACCAGCGCGGCTTCATCAACACCGACCGCCTGTTCGCCTGAGGATCGCTGCCATGTCACTCGCCATCGCCACCGTACAAAAGCAGCCTGAAAGCGCTATCTACCGCGCCACCATTCCCGCCGGGGAGCCCTGGCTGACGGAAGTCAAGAAGGGCCAGACCCTGCGCATCCTCGACCTGGAAGGCAACCAGGCGGTCGATACGCTGTTCTACAGCCTGGCCAACCCCAAGGAGCGCTATGACGTACAGCGCACCCTGCGCCGACAAAACAGCGTTTACCTGAGCACCGGCAGCGTCCTGTACTCCAACCTCGGCCAGCCGATGCTGACCATCGTCGAAGACACTTGCGGGCGCCACGACACCCTCGGCGGCGCCTGCGCCCAGGAAAGCAACACCGTGCGCTACGCCCTGGAAAAACGCTACATGCACAGCTGCCGCGACAACTACCTGCGAGCCTGTGCCCACGACGGGCGCCTGGGCAAGGGCGACATCGGGCCGAACATCAATTTTTTCATGAACGTGCCGGTCACCGCCGACGGCGGCCTGACCTTCGAAGACGGCATCTCGGCGCCAGGCAAATACGTCGACCTGCGGGCCGAGATGGATGTGATCGTCCTGATCTCCAACTGCCCACAACTGAACAACCCGTGCAACGCCTACAACCCCACGCCAGCGGAGCTCTTGATATGGAACTGAAATTCAGCCGCCTGCGGCGCTGGCTGTTTGTGTTGTGCCAGAGCCGGTCGGGGCAATGCATCAAATAACGCCCTGATCCCCTGTGGGAGCGAGCCTGCTCGCGATAGCGATCTGTCAGTCACATTGATGTTGGATGTACCACCGCTATCGCGAGCAGGCTCGCTCCCACCAGGGGTGCAGTGGTGTTTGGAAGTTTGCTGCCAGGGACGACCCCGGCGGCCATCGAAAACCGCGGGACGGCCCGCATCCCAGTTCAGGCAGCGCTCATGCCTGAGGGGGCAATGCCATGTTCGAAAAAATCCTCATCGCCAACCGTGGCGCCATCGCCTGCCGCATTCTGCGGACCTTGCGCGAACTGAAAGTCAAAGGCGTTGCGGTGTACTCCCAGGCCGACGCCGCCAGCTTGCATATCCTCCAGGCCGATGAAGCCCACTGCCTGGGCGAAGGCGCGGCGGCCGCTACTTACCTGGCGGTGGACAAGCTCCTGGCGATCGCCAAAAGCAGCGGCGCGACGGCGATTCACCCCGGCTACGGTTTCCTCTCGGAAAACGCCGCCTTCGCCGAAGCCTGCGAGGCTGCCGGAATCGCCTTCATCGGTCCGACGCCAGAGCAACTGCGGGTGTTCGGCCTCAAGCACACCGCCCGCGACCTGGCGCGCCGACACGGCGTACCACTGCTCGAAGGCACCGAACTGCTCGACAGCCTCGACGCCGCGCTGCTGGCGGGGACGCAGGTCGGTTATCCGGTGATGCTCAAAAGCACTGCCGGCGGCGGCGGCATCGGCATGCGCGTGTGTCGCAGTGCCGCCGAGCTGAGCGAATCCTTCGAAACAGTGAAGCGCCTGGGCCAGAACAACTTCAGCGATGCCGGGGTGTTCATCGAGAAGTACATCGAGCGCGCGCGGCATCTTGAGGTGCAGGTGTTCGGCGACGGCCAGGGCCAGGTGATCGCCCTGGGCGTGCGCGACTGCTCGGTGCAACGGCGCAACCAGAAAGTCCTCGAAGAAACGCCTGCGCCGAATCTGCCCGAGGGCATGGCTGACGAGCTCTGCGCAGCGGCGATCCAACTGGCCAAGGCCGTGAACTACCGCAGCGCCGGCACTGTGGAGTTCGTCTTCGACAGCGACGCGGGACGCTTCTATTTCCTGGAAGTGAACACCCGCCTGCAAGTGGAGCACGGCGTCACCGAGCAGGTGTGGGGCGTGGACCTGGTGCGTTGGATGGTGCAACTGGCCGCCGGTGATCTGCCGCCACTGAGCGAATTGAGCCAGGGTCTGAAAGCCGAGGGCCACGCGATCCAGGCGCGCTTGTACGCCGAAGATCCGGGCCGGGATTTCCAGCCGAGTCCAGGGCTGCTGACTGCCGTGAATTTCCCCCAGGCCGACGGTACACAACTGCGAATCGACACGTGGGTCGAGGCCGGTTGCCAGATCCCGCCCTATTTCGACCCGATGATCGCCAAAGTCATTCGCTGGGCGCCGACCCGCGAGCAGGCGCGCCTGGGCTTGCATCAAGCGCTGGACGAAAGCCTGTTGTACGGCGTCGAAACCAACCGCCAATACCTGCAACAGATTCTCCTCGACGCGCCGTTCGCCAGCGGCCAGCCGTGGACGCGTTGCCTGGAAGCGTTGGTCTATCGCGCCAATACCGTTGAAGTCCTCAGCCCCGGCACCCAGACCAGCGTCCAGGACTATCCTGGCCGGCTCGGTTATTGGGCGGTGGGGGTGCCGCCGTCAGGGCCGATGGACAGCCGTTCGCTGCGCCTGGGCAATCGCCTGCTGGGCAACGAAGACGGGGCAGCGGCATTGGAAATCACCATGAACGGGCCGCTGCTGCGTTTCAACTGCGCTGCCCGGGTGGCAGTGACCGGTGCGGCGATTGCCCTCACGCTCAATGGTGAAGCCGTGCCGATGAACACCCCGTTGTCGATTGACGCCGGTGCTACCCTCGCGATCGGCAATATCTCTGGCGCCGGCGCGCGCAGCTACCTGTGCCTGCAAGGCGGCGTGCAAGTGCCGGATTACCTGGGCAGTAAAAGCACCTTCACCCTCGGCCAGTTTGGCGGCCACGGCGGACGAGCGCTGTGCACCGGTGACGTGCTGCACCTGGCGCAGCTGGATGAGCACTCGACCTTGCCGCCAACGAGCGCGCCGCTTCTGGACTTGCCGAGCGTACGCCAGGTCCGCGTGATCTACGGCCCGCACGGCGCGCCCGAATACTTCACCGAGCGCTACATCCAGACATTCTTCGACACGGCCTGGGAAGTGCACTTCAACTCCAGCCGCACCGGTGTCCGCCTGATCGGGCCGAAACCCGAATGGGTACGCGTCGACGGTGGCGAGGCCGGGCTGCATCCTTCCAACATCCATGACAACCCCTACGCCATCGGGGCCGTGGACTTCACCGGCGACATGCCTGTCATCCTCGGCCCCGACGGCCCGAGCCTGGGGGGATTCGTCTGCCCGGTGACGGTGATCGAGGCAGACCTCTGGCAATTGGGGCAACTCAAGGCTGGGGACAAGGTGCGATTTGTACCTGTGGACCTGAAAACTGCCCGCTCACTGGCCTTGGAATGGGATCAATGTGGGAGCGAGCCTGCTCGCGATGAAGTTGATGCGGTGTCTGATATGGCCCCATCGCGAGCAGGCTCGCTCCCACAGGGGTTGGGGTCGCCTGTGGTGTTGGATATCGCCCAGGACGATACCCGCCTCGTGGCGAGATTAGCCGGCGACACCCATCTGCTGCTGGAAATCGGCGCCCCCGAACTGGACCTGGCACTGCGCTTTCGCGGCCACGCCTTGATGCAGGCTTTGGAACACAAGCAACTGCCTGGCGTGATCGACCTCACGCCGGGCATTCGCTCATTGCAAGTGCACTACCAACCCGAGCGAATGCCCCTGGCCGATCTGTTGAGCATCATTGTCGGTGAATGGGACGCGGTGTGCGCCGCACAGGACCTGCAAGTACCCTCGCGCATCGTCCACCTGCCATTGTCCTGGGATGATCCGGCCTGCCAACTGGCCATCGAAAAATACATGACCACGGTGCGCAAGGACGCGCCCTGGTGCCCGAGCAACCTAGAGTTCATCCGACGCATCAACGACCTGCCCAACCTCGACGAAGTGCAACGCACGGTGTTTGACGCCAGCTACCTGGTGATGGGCCTGGGGGACGTCTACCTCGGCGCACCGGTCGCCACGCCGCTGGACCCACGTCATCGGCTGGTGACCACCAAATACAACCCGGCCCGGACCTGGACCGCGGAAAACTCGGTGGGCATCGGCGGTGCTTATATGTGCGTGTACGGCATGGAAGGTCCCGGCGGCTATCAGTTCGTCGGCCGCACGTTGCAGATGTGGAATCGTTATCGGGATGTCGCCGCATTCGACGGCAAGCCCTGGCTGCTGCGGTTTTTCGACCAGATCCGCTTCTACCCGGTCAGCGCCGATGAACTGCTGCGCATTCGCCGGGATTTCCCCCTGGGCCGTTTCGACCTGAACATCGAACACAGCCAGCTGAACCTTGCTGACTATCAGCGTTTCCTGATGCAGGAGGCGGACAGCATCGCCGCGTTCCGACAGCAGCAACAACGCGCCTTCGATGCCGAGCGCGAGCGCTGGATCGCCAGTGGCCAGGCGCACTTCGACAGTGAAGAAGCGGCCATCGCGCCAAGCGAAGATTCGCTGCTGAGCGAGAATCAACTGAGCGTCGACAGCCACATCGCCGGCAACCTCTGGCAGGTTCAGGTGGATGTTGGCGCGCGGGTCGCCGCCGGTGATGTGCTGGTGATTCTGGAGTCGATGAAGATGGAAATCCCGTTGCTTGCGCCCTCGGCCGGCGTGGTGCGCGAAGTGCGCGTGCAGCCCGGTTCGGCGGTGCGCGCCGGACAGCGCGTCGTGGTACTGGACCGTGACTGAACTCAATCAAAGGATTAACACCATGAACCTCTCTCTTCGCTTGGACGACCTGCGCAATACCTACCGCAGCGGCGAACTGACGCCACGCACATTGCTATTGGGCCTGCGGGAAAAAGCCGCGGCGTTGAATCCGGACTATCACCTGTTTATCCACCTGCTCACGGTCGAAGAACTGGAACCCTACCTGGCCGCGTTGGAAAGCCGCGACCTGGAAAGCCTGCCCCTGTACGGTGTTCCTTTTGCCATCAAGGACAACATCGACCTGGCCGGCATTGCGACCACGGCCGCCTGCCCGGCGTTTGCCTACGTGCCGGACCGTTCGGCCACCGTCGTCGAGCAATTGCTGGCACTGGGCGCGATCCCCCTGGGCAAGACCAACCTCGACCAATTCGCCACCGGGCTCAATGGCACTCGCTCGCCCTACGGCGCATGCCGCAACAGCGTGTTGCCCGACTACCCGGCAGGCGGTTCGAGCGCCGGCTCGTCGCTGGCCGTGGCCCTGGGCGTGGCGAGCTTTGCCTTGGGCACCGATACCGCCGGCTCCGGTCGAGTGCCAGCAGCACTGAATAACCTGGTGGGGTTGAAGGCCACCCTGGGGTTGATCTCTACGGCGGGCGTGGTCCCGGCCTGTCGCACACTGGACTGCGTCACGACCTTCACGGCCACGGCGAAAGAGGCCAGCCAGTTACTGGCGCTGACGGCCCGTCCAGACCCTCGTGACGACTACAGCCGCCACAACCCGCAGTGGAACGATGGCTCTGCGTTCGGCGCGCCCCGGCGCTTTCGCTTCGGCGTGCCGCGCCAGCAGGACCTGGCATTTTTCGGCTGCCCTGAAGGTCCGCAACTGTTTATGGAAACCATCGAGCGGCTCGAACGCCTGGGCGGCGAAGCCGTGGAACTGGACTTGTCGCCATTCCTGGAAGCGGCGCGGTTGCTTTATGAAGGACCTTGGGTAGCCGAACGCTACAGCGTTGCCGGCCCATTGATAGAGCGCGAGCCGCAGGCCGTACTGCCGGTCATCCGCGCCGTCCTGGCGAAAGCACCGACGGTAGATGGCGTACAAACCTTCCGCGCCCGGTACCGTTTGCAAGCGCTCAAAGCCCAATGCGACCGCGCCATGGACGCGCTCGATTGCGTGCTCACACCCACCATCGGCCGTCCGGTGACCCTCGCCGAACTGGCCGCCGAACCTGTGCTACGCAACTCGGAGCTGGGTTACTACACCAATTTCATGAATCTGCTGGACTACGCCGCCGTCGCCGTTCCCAGTGCGTTCATGGCCAACGGCTTGCCTTGGGGAGTGACGCTGTTCGGTCGAGCCTTTACCGATCAATACCTCTTGAGCGTGGCCGATGCCTTGCAGCGTCAACGGGACAAGGCCTTGCCAGTTCCCGGTGCCCCGGCTCGCCACGACCGCGCGCGGCTGGTTGTGTGTGGCGCACACCTGGACGGGTTGGCGCTGAACTGGCAGCTCAAGCAACGCGGTGCCCGGCTGATCGAGGTCACCCAAAGCTCGGCGGACTACCGCCTTTATGCCTTGGCCGGCGGCCCACCCTTGCGTCCCGGCATGCTTCGGGTCGACGAAGGCGGCGTGGCGGTCGAGGTCGAGGTCTGGGAACTGCCGAGCAGTGAACTGGGCTCATTCCTGACTGGCATCCCCGCACCGTTGGGACTGGGCAAGGTGCAACTGGCCGATGGCCGCTGGGAAAGCGGATTCATCTGCGAGGCATATGGTTTGGAGGGCGCGCAGGACATCAGTCATTTGGGGGGATGGCGGGCTTATCTAAATTACCCTTGAGTAAACAGTACTCTGTGGCGAGGGGATTTATCCCCGCTGGGCTGCGCAGCAGCCCCAAAACCTGTCAGCGCGGTGTATCAGACAGAGTGCATTGGGGCCGCTTCGCGACCCAGCGGGGATAAATCCCTTCGCCACAATCTTGCAAACCTGCAAATCCGAGCACCTTTTCCCACAGGGCCACTAAACTGATTTCATTGGGTCTGCGCCAAGGGAAACGCCATGTCGCTCCGTTCGCCGTTGTATTCCCAGCACAAGCCGCTCCTGGCCGTGGCGGCGCTGCTCGGTACAGGATTCCTGATCATTGCATTGCTGGGCTATTACGCAGCCCATGCCTCAGTACGCGACCACATGCTCAAGACGCTGTACTTGAACCTGCTGATCGGCGCCCTCGTGATGCTGGTTGTCCTGACAATCGTTTATCGGCTGATCAACAGCTACCAACAGCGCATTGATGCCCAAGCGACTCTCGACAGCCTGACCGAACTGCCAAACCGCCGTGGCTTCGACCTGCTGGCCGTGCAAGCCCTGCATGAAGCCCAGCGCGAGCCCAAACCCTTGACTGCGCTGCTGCTGGAACTGGACGATTTCAAACGGTTGGATACCCTCCATGGTCATATCGCCACCGATCAACTGCTGACCGGATTCGCTCGCGACCTGACGCAAAGCCTGCGGCATTCGGACATCGTGTGTCGTTGGAGCACTGAAGCCTTTGTCGTTCTGCTCAAGGACACCGATGGACAGACCGGTCTGAAAATCGCTGAGAAAATTCGTCAGTACATCGAAAAGCAGCGCTATTTCTGCAGTGGAAAACAACTGCTGGTCACCGTCAGTCTCGGCCTCACCACCTTGCAGGACAAAGACACCTTGCACAGCCTGCTGTCGCGGACCGATCATGCACTGCAACGCGCCCGGCAGACCGGGTGCAACCGAACCTGCGTGGAAATGCCTCATTCCAGTTATGAATAAACCCGACCTTTGCCCGGCCTGCGGTGGCGCCAATGACTGCACCCTGGCCGACCCACGTACCGTTGACCGGGCCTGCTGGTGTTTCGGCGTGAGCATCGACCCGGCCGTGCTCGAGGCATTGCCAGCCGAGCTGCGTGATCGCGCCTGCCTGTGCCCGCGTTGCGCGCAGGTCCAGGCCCAGTTGCGCACCAAGCCTCGGTCAATCGCGTAAGATGCCCACCCTCCGCTGCCCTGCCTGAACTGCCCATGCGCGTCGACCGTTTCCTCAGTAACCTGCCGCGATTCAATCGCCAACAAGTGCGCCTGTTGCTGGTGGAACGCCGGGTGCGGGTCGATGGCCAAGTCGTCAGCGATCCCCATGCCCCCGTACGTGAATTCAGTCGCGTGGAAGTCGACGACCAAGTGCTGCAAGCAGGCCGCCCCGCGCGCTACTTCATGCTGCACAAGCCACCCGGCTGCGTCAGTGCGACCCGCGATCCGCAACACCCCACTGTCCTCGACTGGCTGGACGAAGCGGACAAGGATGACCTGCACATCGCCGGGCGCCTGGATTTCAACACCACCGGGCTGATGCTGATCACCAATGACGGCACCTGGTCACGGCGCCTGACCCAACCGCAGACCAAACTGCCCAAGGTCTACTACGTCGAAACCGAGCAAATCATTACCGCCGAATATGCCGACACCTTCGCCCGGGGCCTGTACTTTGCCTTCGAAGACCTCACCACCCAACCGGCAGAACTGACGCTGCTGGGGGAAAGATCGGCGCGCCTGAGCATCGTTGAAGGGCGCTACCATCAGGTCAAGCGCATGTTCGGCCACTTCAACAACAAGGTACTGCGCCTGCATCGCGAGCGCATGGGCCCGCTGACGTTGGACGCCGATCTCGAACCGGGCCAATACCGCGCCCTGAGCTCCGAAGAAGTCCATCTCATCTGAACCCGCTACCGCTGGGCAGAAGTGTCGAACAATTTTCCAAGAGGTACTTGCGCAACGCTCGCCCCCCTGCTTGAATCAAACCGTCGGCCGAAATGTGACCGATGAGTCACAACATACTTCCAAGAAACTTTTTGCCGGCTGGAACCCTCAGGTTCCGCCTTGTGCCGCCGGCGAACTGCCCGCCTATAACAACACCCGTCGACCATTTTTTCTGGATCGACATGGGCCTTATCTTCCAGGCGTATGCCTACCTGTCACATTGCCCGTGCAATCTCATTGCGCGCATACCCGCTTGCCAGGAGTCTTATGACATGAGGCCAGAAATCGCTGTGCTGGATATACAGGGTCAGTATCGGGTTTACACGGAGTTCTATCGCGCAGACGCCGCACAAAAGACCATCATTCTGGTCAACGGCTCAATGGCCACCACCGCGTCGTTTGCACAGACCGCCAAAAACCTCTACCCGCAATTCAATGTCGTGCTGTACGACCAGCCCTACGCGGGCAAGTCCAAGGCCCACAATCGGCACGAGAAAATGCTGACGAAGGAGGTCGAAGGGCAGATCCTCCTGGAACTGATCGACCACTTCGCCGCCGAGCACGTGCTGTCGTTTTCCTGGGGTGGCGCCGCCACGCTGAGCGCCTTGGCCCACCGGCCACGACGCATCGAAAAAGCGGTGATCAGCTCGTTCTCGCCAGTGCTCAATGCGCCGATGCGCGACTACCTGGAACGCGGTGTGGATTACCTGGGCAGCCTGGACGGCGACCGTGTCGGGCACTTGGTCAACAGCACCATCGGCAAGCACTTGCCGCCACTGTTCAAGCGCTTCAACTATCGCCATGTCAGCAGTCTGGCCGAACATGAGTACGGGCAGATGCGCTTCCACATCACCGACGTGCTCAACAGCGACCAGCAGTGCTACATCAATGCAGCCAAGAAAATCAACGTACCGGTGCTGTTCCTGAACGGCGAATGGGACGAATACACCTCGGCCGACGATGCCAGGCTCTTCGCCAACCATGTCGAGCACAGCACCTTCAGCACACTGCAAGCCACCGGGCACTTCCTGGACATGGAACACAAAGCCGCCTGCCGCGACAGCCGCAACGCCTTGATGGGTTTCCTCACACCGGAACACCACGAAAGCCGACCGCGCTATAGCTATGTGCAGAGCTACCATGCACTGGCCATCTGAAACCGAGTCCTGGCGAGCAAGCCCCATCCTGCGCCTTCAGCAACGGGGCTTGCCCGCCAACGACCGCTCTGGTTTGAGGCTCGCATAGACGACTGACCGCACGCCATGTGAAGAAAAACTTCAAATCCGTGCCCACATCTGGTACAAAGTCAGCCGCTCTGAGCGGGTGTCGTATAATGGCATTACTCCAGCTTCCCAAGCTGATAACGAGGGTTCGATTCCCTTCACCCGCTCCAATCGAATTCTGGTCCCGCGCTGTGTGTTGGCGAGGGATAAAAAAACCGGCCCTTGGTGGCCGGTTTTTTTTGGTCTGGTGTTTGTGGAGGTTGCGCCCCTGACGGTCGCGCCGAGGATTTAGGGCGGTAAGCGTGCCTACCCAACCGGATTGGGCTATGCCGAAAGCCCCGGCGTTTTCGTAGCGGGGCTTTTTGTATCTTGGCCGCCTACTTGTGTCGTTCATTGCTCAGCCCCAGTTATGGGCCGTGGACTGTCGGCAAACGATGTTTAACGGAGGCAAATGAAATCTGACTTCCTGTCGCAGCCTGTCTTCAAGCGTGCACTTCACGATCAAGAACATCGGCCACCCACTGGTTGATGCTCTTGTGGGCGAGCTGAGCTTTCACGGCAACTGTTGCATGGAGCGCGGGGGCTAGGCGTAAGCTGAGATTGCCAGAATAGGGCTTCTGCGGTGCTCGCCCCAGCTTGGCACAGGTCTCCAGATAATCAGTAACCGCCTCTTCAAACGCGGCTCGAAGCTCGCTGACAGATTCGCCGTGAAACCCGACGACATCCTTAATACCAGCGATGTGCCCCACAAACAGACCGTCTTCATCGCTGTAGTCGATTCGGGCGGCGTAGCCCTGATAATTCATAACGTTCACGGGGTGACTCCTGCTTGTTCAAGGAAAGCCCGAGCATCACGTACCTGGTAGGGCTTTGCTTCTTTGTCTGGGTGGGGCCGGTGGAACGTTGCCACCACGCTGTTCAATTCAAAACGTACACGCGATCCACTGCCTTCAATGGTCTTGGCACCCGCTGCGCCAAGCAGTGACTCAATACGAGCCCACTCCAGCGTTGAAGGCGTCGGCCTGGAAAATATGGCTCTGAGCGTGCTGTGCTGCTTATTGTTCATGGTATTACACCGTGATACCAAAAAAAAGATTTATCACCTGCGCTGACGACGCCGACGTGTGAGTAGCACCGATTAATAAAGTCAAGATGCGGACATGGTCATCCTTTCGGTTTTAACCAGCCCTCCAGCCCCACCTTTCGCGAAGCCGGCAAAATATGTCGGACGTCAATCGCTTATCACTAATCGTGCAGTCCGTTCTGCGGGGCACTATTTCCTATCTACCCTGCTGTGGATAGCGGGTAACTCCCGCTTCGTCTGTAGGCAAGATCAGAGAGTTGCGTGCGACAGAGAATCAACTGTTTTTCGGTCAGTTGATCGGATTGTTGGCCCTTGTTTTTTAAGTAGAGCCAACCTCGGAGATAGTCCTGAGAACAAATGAGTCCTCGCCACGTATCGCATGGCCCCAAGGGAGATTTGTAGGCAAAATCCGAGAATTACGTAGGGGGTGCGCTTACTTCGCTTTTCGGCGAGTTTTCGCCTTGTTGCCCTTGTCCTTCGGTGGCTACTCTCCCAAACGTCGCTGCAAATTCAGCGACCGGGCCTAGGAACCCGTTGAATTCAAGGCGCACAACGCCCATAAAATTGCAGGCGCTTTTTGTGTTTGCGATGATGTTCTATGGCGGCTGTGCGTGGGACACCCTCGGGTGTGCCGGGTGCCTTGATTCCCGGTTCCTAGCCCACGTACGGCCGCCACCCGAATCTAGGAAAGGATGGCGGCGGTTTCTCAAGTCAAGGAGTGAAACTATGCGAAACGCAATTCCATCCTATTTCCGCTCTTACCGAACCAAGCTTCAGCTTCGGGCCAACGACCTTCCGATCCTCGGAGGTAGGCCATGAACGAAAACACTGAGCTAAAAACCATCGGCTACACCCCCTTCAACTATTCCGCTGATCGAGCGCTGTTCCGTGTCAACGGCGGCGTACCCATCCAAGAGGCATTGGAACGGGCGTCGGACCTTTTGCATCTCGCTCATCGGTTGGCCGAAGACGCGGCGTTTGAAAAGAGCACCGATCGCTACGCCTGGGCTGCGCATTTTTTGTTGGAAATGAGCAAGGCGGTGATTGATCACGTTGTGAAAGTCATTACGCCTAGACAGGAAGTTGAAGTTAGAAAAAAGCCGAGAAACAATAGATAGACCGTACGTTTGAGAATGGGAGCCGCAAAATTCCCACCTAACGACAAAACAAAAAGCCCCGGCGTTTTTCGCAGCGGGGCTTTTTGTATCTTGGGCGCCTACATGTGTCGTTCGTTGCTCGGCAAGAACGTTATCTGCCGTTTAGGAAAACAGATCATTGGCAAACTGGTTAACGCCCGACAGAGTGATGAGCTGCATATCAGCTGTCTGGATCTGTTCGATGGTGTCGTAACCTGCATACCAATCCTTGAGGCGCACACCTTCTTCCGGTGTCTGCCCTGGAGCGAAGCTTGATCGGTGCAGATAGAGGTCATCACCGATGCGATCAGCCAACAGTTCAGAGCTGCTGATATATGACAAAACCAATTTATCGCCGCTGCTGATGCCGTCGTCCTGAATCGTCACTAGCGTTGGGGTATTGATGGTGTAGGTATCGCCACCCTCTCCACCGTTAGCAAAACCACCGGCCTGCAATACCAGCCTGTCATCCCCCTGGCCTCCTGACAGCGAAAAGCCCAGGCCCGTACCGGTCAACAGGTCGTTGCCGTCCCCACCATTGGCCATGCCATGTGCCACAGTGATAGTGTCGCTTCCGGCCTCACCGTAGGCTTGAGTACCCTCGTCGCTGGCAGCCGTGACGATGGTGTCGTTACCGCTGCCGCCGTACAAGATATCTGCCTGCGGCCCATTCGCCGAGCCATCGACTTTGAAAGGTCCTGTCCACGAAGTCAGCCCACCATAGAGGAAATCATTGCCGTCCCCGCCGTCGATGACGTCGTTGCCCAATCCGCCCTCCAGATAGTTAACACCGGTGTCTCCAACCAAGACATCGTTGAAGTGACTGCCCAACACGTGTTCGATGTTGAGCAATACATCACCTTCGGCATCGCCACCTTGATTGATTTGAGTCTGCAGGTTTATCGAGATTCCTGTTGCACTTGTAATGTAAAAAGCACTGTCTAGACCTGCGCGGCCATCGATTACATCTGCCCCGGCTCCACCAATGAAGATGTCGTTCAGACCAGAGCCCGATAGCGTGTCGTTAAAATTGCTGCCTTGGAACATTTCAATGTTGGCGTAGGTATGACCAGCAGCCGCCCCTATGTCAGTGCCGTTGGTCAGGTCGATCGTCACCGCGCCGTCAGACTGTTCATAAGTGACCAGATCCTGGCCACCCGCGCCATCCTGCAGCATGGACGAACTACCGCCATAGAAAATGTCGTTGAAATTCGATCCTCTGATCGCCTCGATACCGGTGTAGGTATCACCTGCCGCAATCCCGGTATGCACGCCCGTCCTGAGGTTGATGGTCACAGCTTCTTTGCTGTCGGTATAACCCGCTACGTCATAGCCGGCACCGCCGATGAACTGATCCGCTCCCGCCCCCCCGTATAGGGTGTCGTTACCCGAACCGCCGGTAATGATATTGTCGCTGTCGTTGCCGTAGCCGATGAATGCGCCAGTGCCGACGTAGGTCAGGCGTTCGACGTTTGCCGCCAGGACCGTGCCGCTGGCATTGATCACCGACACGCGGACTTCATCGTTGCCGCCATCGGCCTGTTCAATGATGGCGGGGGTCTGCCCCATGTTGATGTTGTAGATGTCGTCGCCAGCCCCCCCTTCCAGCCGTATCCCTACGGCCGCGCTGTACGGACCCGCGGAGAGCACGTCGTTGAAGGCAGAGCCTATGACGGTTTCGACATCTGCCAAAATGGTCCCTTCGGCATCTCCGCCCGTTCCTGCGGCTCCCGTCCCGCTACGGACATGGACGGTTACCCCAGCAGTCGATCCCGAATAGTCGACCGTGTCGACCCCAGCACCGCCGTTGAAATCGATACCGCTACCATCGCCAACGAACGTGTCGTTGAAATTCGATCCCATGATCGCCTCGATACCGGTGTAGGTATCTCCTGCCGCAATCCCGGAATGCACACCCGTCTTGAGGTTGATGCTGACAGCTTGTTTGCTGTCGGTATAACCCGCTATGTCATAGCCGGCACCGCCGATGAACTGATCCGCGCCCGCCCCACCGTACAGTGTGTCGTTACCTGAACCGCCGGTAATGATATTGTCGCTGTCGTTGCCGTAACCGGTGAATGCGCCAGTGCCGACGTAGGTCAGGCGTTCGACGTTTGCCGCCAGGACCGTGCCGCTGGCATTGATCACCGACACGCGGACTTCATCGTTGCCGCCATCGGCCTGTTCAATGATGGCGGGAGTCTGCCCCATGTTGATGTTGTAGATGTCGTCGCCAGCCCCCCCTTCCAGCCGTATCCCTACGGCCGTGCTGTACGGACCCGCGGAGAGCACGTCGTTGAAGGCAGAGCCTATGACGGTTTCGACATCTGCCAAAATGGTCCCTTCGGCATCTCCGCCCGTTCCTGCGGCTCCCGTCCCGCTACGGACATGGACGGTTACCCCAGCAGTCGATCCCGAATAGTCGACCGTGTCGACCCCAGCACCGCCGTTGAAATCGATACCGCTACCATCGCCAACGAACGTGTCGTTGAAATTCGATCCCATGATCGCCTCGATACCGGTGTAGGTATCTCCTGCCGCAATCCCGGAATGCACACCCGTCTTGAGGTTGATGCTCACAGCTTGTTTGCTGTCGGTATAACCCGCTATGTCATAGCCGGCACCGCCAATGAACTGATCCGCGCCCGCGCCACCGAACAGTGTGTCGTTACCCGAACCGCCGGTAATGACGTTGTCGCTGTCGTTGCCATAACCGGTGAATGCGCCAGTGCCGACGTAGGTCAGGCGCTCGACGTTGGCCGCCAGGACCGTGCCGTTGGCATTGATCACCGACACGCGGACTTCATCGTTGCCGCCACCGGCCTGTTCGATGATGTACGGGGTCAGCCCCAGATTGATGTTGTAGATGTCGTCGCCAGCACCCCCTTCCAGCCGTACCGTTGGGACTACGGTGTACGGGCCAGAGGAGAGCACGTCGTTGAAGGCAGAGCCTATGACGGTTTCGATATTCGTTAAAATGGTGCCTTCGGCATCTCCGCCCGTTCCTGCGATTCCCGCCCCAGTACGGATATCGACGTTTACCCCTGCAGTCGAGCCCGAGTAGTCGACCGTGTCGATCCCGGCACCGCCGTCGAAATCCATACCGCTACCATCGCCAACGAACGTGTCGTTGAAATTCGACCCTCTGATCGCCTCGATACCGGTGTAGGTATCACCTACCGCGATCCCAGAATGCACACCCGTCTTGAGGTTGATGGTCACGGCTTCTTTGCTGTCGGTATAACCCGCTATGTCAGAGCCGGCACCGCCGATGAACTGGTCCGCGCCCGCGCCACCGAACAGGGTGTCGTTACCCGAACCGCCGGTAATGGTGTTGTCGCTGTCGTTGCCGTAGCCGGTGAATGCGCCAGTGCCGACGTAGGTCAGACGCTCGACGTTTGCCGCCAGCACGGTGCCGTTGGCATTGATCACCGACACGCGGACTTCATCGTTGCCGCCACCGGCCTGTTCGATGATGTACGGGGTCAGCCCCAGATTGATGTTGTAGATGTCGTCGCCAGCACCCCCTTCCAGCCGTACCGTTGGGACTACGGTGTACGGGCCAGAGGAGAGCACGTCGTTGAAGGCAGAGCCTATGACGGTTTCGATATTCGTTAAAATGGTGCCTTCGGCATCTCCGCCCGTTCCTGCGATTCCCGCCCCAGTACGGATATCGACGTTTACCCCTGCAGTCGAGCCCGAGTAGTCGACCGTGTCGATCCCGGCACCGCCGTCGAAATCCATACCGCTACCATCGCCAACGAACGTGTCGTTGAAATTCGACCCTCTGATCGCCTCGATACCGGTGTAGGTATCACCTACCGCGATCCCAGAATGCACACCCGTCTTGAGGTTGATGGTCACGGCTTCTTTGCTGTCGGTATAACCCGCTATGTCAGAGCCGGCACCGCCGATGAACTGGTCCGCGCCCGCGCCACCGAACAGGGTGTCGTTACCCGAACCGCCGGTAATGGTGTTGTCGCTGTCGTTGCCGTAGCCGGTGAATGCGCCAGTGCCGACGTAGGTCAGACGCTCGACGTTTGCCGCCAGCACGGTGCCGTTGGCATTGATCACCGACACGCGGACTTCATCGTTGCCGCCACCGGCCTGTTCGATGATGTACGGGGTCAGCCCCAGATTGATGTTGTAGATGTCGTCGCCAGCACCCCCTTCCAGCTGTACCGTTGGGATTACGGTGTATGGACCAGAGGAGAGCACGTCGTTGAAGGCAGAGCCTATGACGGTTTCGATACCAATGAGCGTATCCCCCTCTGCGTCGCCACCCCGTCCAACAAGTCCAGTGCCCTGGCGCAAATCTATACTGATGCCTTCAGTAGATGCCGAATAGTCAACAGTGTCTAAACCAGCACCGCCATCAATTTTGTCTGCGCCAGCAGTGCCCTGGATTACGTCGTTGCCGCCCAGAGCGTTGATCTCATCATCCCCAGCGGTGCCAATTAGTGCATCTGCGCCAGCTGTTCCATTAATAACTGCCATTTTTTCTTCCTTGCTTTAAGGATGGTAGAGGAGGTCTCGTAAAATCAGTGTTTGTCTACAAAACTGAAGCATGAATCTCTGCGGTGTTTTTCGGCTTTGGCCAATAAAGCGTGAGAGGAGATTTCGTCTAGAAAATGGGCAATTAAATGTGTCATTTATTAAATTTCAGGCACGACAAAACCGTCCGATTTGAAAAACCGAAGTATGTTTGGTTTTTTACAATCAATTGCGTGTAGGCACAGCCGATCCATGCTGAGCTCCATCCAAGGCCTTTCTCCCTATTGGGAGGTTAACTGGGCACTAAGCATCCTTGCGTGATAGCACGATAATATCTCTTCACACAAGAGGTCGGGTACCTAAGGAGCGCAGCGTGCTGCTGACGTCGTATGACAACGAGGTGTTTTGACTTCCTGTGCCCCGCGACGAGCCGCATCCCGATGAGGCTGGCGGAGAATGCGGGCGGCAAGCGTGCCGATCAAACCGGACTTGGTTATGCCGAACAAAGTATCCGAGCGATAGAATCAAACATGCTTTGCGACAAAAGCGACAACGGTAAACAGGGTCAGGGCGAACGCAGCACCGATGCTGAACGGCAGCAACGTAACCCGGATTGTGGTCGGAGTCGGGCGCCTCATCTCTTCAGCTAACGCCTCTACCTCTTGATGCAATTGCTCGATGCTGGCTTGATAACTGCGATGGGTAGGCATCGTCTCATTCTCCTCCGAGGTCGCGGGCCGTGCTGAGTCTGTAAACCATTTCGAGCAATGTGAGCCGTGTGCTTGCAAAGCTCAAGTACCCGTCATGTAGGGTGGGTATTGGCGCATTGCGGAGAACCGGCGCTCAAATTTTAATCCCAAAACCCGCAACAGCGACAATGGCGGTCACTACTCCAGCCCCTACTGCGTATGGGTACCAGAAGGCTTCGTGCTTCAGCTTCGTTTCCTCGGCCGTAAGCTTGCAAGTCTCAGCCAACAATTTTCGGGTTTCGACCAATAGTTTATCGAGCTCTAAATTATCGCGGTCGTCCTGAAGCATTGATCATCCTTCCAAGGTTTGGGACACCGCCCCAAGCATCGCTTTCTGCAACGCCGACAAAATCTGTCGGGCGTCAATCACTCATTGCCCATTGCATAGTCCGTCGGAGAAGCACTATTTCCTATCCGAGCAATTGGAGATAGCGGGCGACTCTCACTTAGTTTGTAGGCAGAATCCGAGAATTGCGTAAGGGGCGCGCCTACGTTGTTAGTCATTACGCCAAGACCGAAAGTAGAGTTAGAAAAAAGCCGAGAAACAATAGATAGACCCAACGCTTGAGAATGGGAGTCGCAAAATTTCCACCTAACGACAAGACAAAAAGCCCCGGTGTTTTTCACAGCGGGGCTTTTGGGATCTTGGCCGCCCACTTGTGTCGTTCATTGCTCAGTGCCCGGTAAATGCCCCAACGGCAACGCCCCCGGCGTCTTCACCGTATGGATCGCAAAGTTGCTGCGGATATCGCTCACTCCCGGCAGTTTCAGCAGCCGCCCGGTGAGGAATCGGTCGTAGGCCCGCAGGTCCGGCACCACCACTTGCAACAGAAAATCCGATTCACCCGACACCAGAAAAGCCGAGATTACCTCCGGCAATGCCGTAACCGCCTGGCGAAACGCTTCGGCTTGTTCGTCGTTGTGCCGTTCAACCTTCACGCCGACAAAGATCGTCAGTCCGAGCCCCACTTCATCACGGTCCAGGATGGCTTGATAACCGCGAATGACACCGGCCTCTTCGAGCATCCGCACCCGGCGCAGGCAGGGTGACGGGGACAGGCCGATTTCTTCGGCCAGTTGCACGTTGCTCAGGCGGCCGTCGCGTTGCAGCGCGGCGAGGATTTTGCGATCGAAGGCATCCAGTTTCATGAATTGGCAGTTTCCGATGGAATGGTGCGAATAGCTGGCAGGTTATGCCAATTAATGAAGCTTTAGAAGCTGACTTCGCAACCACCTGCCCTGCCCCTACGCCATAGACTGGGCACTCGCGAATCGTCGATGAAGGGGGTGTGGCATGGCAGAGCTCTGGTTGTTCCTGATGGCCTTGATGGTGGTCTACGTGTTGCCCGGGCCGGACATGATCCTGCTGCTGCAAACCGGTGCCCGTCAGGGCAGGGGCGCTGCGCTGGCGACGGCGGTGGGCCTGGGGATTGCTCGTGGGTGTCATGTTGCACTGGCGGCGCTGGGGCTTTCGGCCTTGTTCAAGACCGCGCCATGGACATTCGATGTCGTGCGCCTGGCCGGGGCTGCCTACTTGTTATGGATCGGTTTTCAATGCCTGCGGAGCACGTTGTTGCCGAGTTTTGAAAACGCCACTGTCGAGGTAGGAAAGCGGCGTTGGTACCAGGCGATTCGGCGTGGGCTGCTGACCAATCTGCTCAACCCCAAGGCCTTGCTGTTTTGTTCAGTGTTGTTACCGCAATTCATCGATCCACAGGGCGGGCCGGTGCTGGGGCAATTCGCGACCCTGGGCGTGGTGCTGGTCGGCGTCGGCCTGCTCTTCGATAGCACTTACGCCTTGGTGGGTGTCGCCCTTGGACGCTGGCTTCAGCGATCGCCTTCGGCCCAGCGTGTACAGCAGTGGTTGTTCGGGAGTCTTCTGATTGGTTTTGCTGTACGGCTGACGTTTGTGCAGCAGTCATAGCGACCTGGGGATAGGCTGATCGGCCCCACAGGTGGGCGTTTGGCAAACTGTGCAGAAAAACTGAGGGCTGCTTCGCAGCCCAGCGGGAGCAAGCTCCCTCCCCACAGTTGTGTTCTTCTGACATGAATCATCTTGAATCTGATACAAAAAACCGGTTACCAGCACCAGCGTGGTTTTGTACATTCGTCGGCATGTGCCCCCTGTACAAGGTGTTCTACGCGGAGACCATATGATGAACATCAACCCCATTTGTAATCAGGACGACTTGAATGCAGCTTTTACGCGCATCGAACAGCTCTGGGGGATGGAAGTCGGTTCGGCTGAAGGCGATGAGCTGGAAATCCTTGCCTTGTTGATCGAAAAATACGAGGACGAGTACTACCCGATGCCCCCTGCGATCCAATCGAGGCAATTAAATTCCGCTTGCGATGATGGTTGACTGTGCCACCGCCATCGCGAGCAAGCTCGCTCCCACATCTTTTCAGAATTGTTCTCAGGTATCGCACCCACACAAATCCCCTGTGGGAGCGAGCCCGCTCGCGAAAGCGGTGTGTCATTCAACAATGATCTTGGCTGACCCGACGCATTCGCGAGCCCGCTTCCACAGGTTTCTTTTCTTGACTGACTGATACGAGTCCAAGGTCGGTTTCTTCCGCACTTTTTTCAGCAGCAGCTAAAGATCCAGACGGCTTCACAAACTCACCTGCGGGAGCAAGCTCCCTCGCCCCACCCGCATTTTTCGCCCTGTCTCACATCCCGAAATAAACCCACCCTGCCCCTCTGCCGCCCTTGTACAACACCGCTTCTAGACTTCGTTGCAATGCCTGCGCGAACCCACCAGTGGCGTCCCTGGTAGGTATAGTGTTGATCATTAATTTTCAGTAGGTATAGTACCCACCAAGCACACCACACGGAGGTGTTGTGAATAGCCGATTTTTGATAAGCCAAATCATTGCAGACGGGTGGTATCTGGTGCGGGTTCGGGACAGCCACCATCACTTCAGGCACCCGACCAAACCGGGATTGGTCACGGTTCCTCATCCGAAGAAGGACCTGCTCAAGAAGACGGCCATCAGTATTTTGCAACAGGCGCTGCTTCAGCCGGCTCGTTGCGCGACGTTCCCGGAGGACGATGAATATGCTTTACCCGATTGCGATTTCCATGGGCGATGACAAGCACGCCTGGGGTGTTGAAGTGCCGGATATTCCCGGTTGTTTTTCTGCAGGCGACGACCTGGACGAGGCCATGGCGATGGCCCGTGAGGCCATTGAGGGACACTTCGAGATTTTGGCTGAAGATGGTTCGCCGATTCCACCGGCCAACACCGTTACCTTGCACGCAGCCAATCCGAAATTTGCCGGCTGCACCTGGGCGCTGGTGGACATCGATGTGACCAAGTACCTGGGCAAGGCGCAGAAACTCAACATCACGCTGCCCGGCTACCTGCTCAATCGTATTGATGAATATGTGTTGCACCATCCTGAAGAGAAGAGCCGATCCGGCTTCCTCGCTTCGGCAGCGCTGAAGGTGTTGCAGCAAGGCCGGTGAGAAAACCGCCACAACCTGTGGGAGCGAGCTCCCACAGGTTTCAGCTATACGTTATTTGCTCTCCTTTCCAGACTCTTGCATCTGCACCGAAGACTTGGTGCCATCAGTGTTGTCCTTGGTCTCGTTATCCGAGTTGTCGAAACAGCCTTGCAGGGCGAACAAAGCGCAGGCGAGGCAAAAAGTGCGGGCGAGATTCATGATGTACTCCGATACCGAGGGCTTTCAGCAGTGACCTGCGAGAGTGGCAATCGTTGCGACTGTCATCGTGCCGGCCGATGAACGTCGACGGATGTTGGCGACTGAAATGTAAGTAGAATTTTCATCGTTTCATTGCTGTCACACCAGACAGGTGCATCCATAAGGAACACAGCAATGACCTTCGCAAAAATCGCTCAAAAACTGGCTCTCTGGGCGGGAAGCCCAAAGACATTTCTGGGGGCCATCGTGTTGTTGGTGCTCTGGGCCCTTAGCGGACCTCTTTTCCAGTTCAATGACACGTGGCAACTGATCATCAACACGTCAACCACGATCATTACCTTCCTGATGGTGTTCCTGATCCAAAACACGCAGAACCGCGATACCGACATCCTGCACCTCAAGGTCGATGAGTTATTGCGAGCAACCAAGGAGGCGCAGAATGCAATGCTCGGGCTCGAGTCGCTGGACCTCAAGCAACTGGAGGCGCTGAGAAAGCACTACCAAGCCATGGGCCAGGGCGAAGCCAAGAACCTTGAAGGCCTGGAAGAAAAGAACAAAGTGGACCTGAACCAGTGCTGACGCAGATGCGCTGAAAGGTTCTCCTTCGACAGGCAAAAATCAACCGGGACGCGAACGTCCCGGTCCTGGATACAAAAACCAGCGGATCAGCGGCTGGCTTGCAACGCCCTGGCCATTTCGAGATGGGTCTGCAACTTAGGCAGGGTCTCATCGGCGAAGGCCTTGATTTCCGGCACTTCGGTGGTCTGGGCCTGCTGCTGGATCTGCGCGATGGCCTCTTCAGTGGCCTTGACCTGGCTGGCGGCATAAGCAGCCTCGAAGGACTCGCCTTCCTGGACCTGCGGCATCAAGGCCTTGGCCTTGTCAGCCACTTCCTCCCGGGGAGCGACAGGCAAGTCGAGCTTCTTGGCGATCTTCGCCAGGTGTTGATTGGCGGTGGTACGGTCATTGATCACCATGATGGTGTAATCCTTGACCTCTCTGGATTCGGCTTTCCCGTGGGCCATGCGACTGGCTTCGATGTCGGCCATGCCTTTGGCTGAAGCATCGTTGATGAATTCGGCAGGCGATTGGGCCCAGGCACTATTGGCACCCAGGCCCATCAGTACGATGACACTGGTGGTGCGAAAAAAGCTGGCCATACGGCTCATGGTCGCGCCCTCCTCTGATAAAAGTTCTGGCGGGGTTCCCGCCTCTGAATCAGAACCCACCCGATTTCGCTTTCCGCTGAGTAGCTGCCAACAGCCGCGAGGGGGGTTCTCCTACTTCTGCGACCCGTTTCAAGCCTCTTCGTTCGATCATGGACGATGTTTCCGGCGAGCGGAGCCCGCCTGACATCTGAAAAGGACAACGCTCGAAAGGTTGAAAAAAGCCAGCGGCACCACGACGAACGGTGGTGCGCTATCAGATACCGAACGCCCTGTGATTGTGGCGTTTGGCGGCATACATCGCCTCGTCGGCATGGCGAAACAGTGCGACATCTTCAGTGCCATGGTCGGGGAAACAGGCCACACCTATACTCGGTTCGATGCTCAGGCAGTGGCCGTCCAGACGCAGTGGCTGGACCAGTGCATGACGGATTTTTTCTTGCACGCCGTGGGCATCCTCCAGGGCCTGGATGCTATGCAGCAAGACCACGAACTCATCTCCGCCAATACGCGCCACAGTATCGGTGTCGCGTATACAGCCCTTGAGCCGATTAGCCACCGCCTGTAACAGCATGTCGCCAACCCCATGGCCATAGGTGTCATTGACCTGCTTGAAACGGTCCAGGTCGATGTACAACAAGGCCATGCGCCCGGACGCAGCGCGGGCGGTCGCCAGTGCACACTTGAACCGTTCACGGAGTAATTCGCGGTTGGGTACCTGGGTCAGCTGATCGTACTGAGCCATGTGCTGCAACCGGGCATGCAACTGCTTGCGTTCGATGGCGATGGTGATCTGTGCACAGACATATTGGAGCAGTTCCTTGTCCTGCTCGGTATACCGCTCGGTGTCCGGCGCACTCCTGACGATCAGCGCGCCAATCGTGCCGCTTTGCGAGTTCAGCGGCACGCCCAGCCAACACGGCGCGTCCGGCTGCGCCACAAGGTCGGCGAACCCCGACGGCAGCTGGCTGCTACCGGGCGTCAGCAGGATTGGCTGGCCGCTGCGAATCACCTCGGCGCACAAACGTCCGGTGACGGTGCCCGGCAGTTCAGGCTGCCCTTCCCGGTCGTCAACGTGATAGGGAAAATTCAGTTGCGCGCATTGCTCGTCATACAGTGCCACCGAGAAATTCAGCGCCGGCAGCCACTCGCCAATAATCAGGTGGATGCGCTTGAACAACGCCAGCAAGTCGGCCGCGGCATGGGCCGCCTCGGAAATCGCATACAACGCCGCCTGGCGGGACTCGGCCTGCTTGCGTTCGGTGATGTCCCGGGCCACGGCAATGCGCAGTTGATCCGCCGGCGACCAGCGTGCCGACCACAGGATATGCACCACCCGACCGTCCTTGCGCAGGTAGCGGTTCTCGAAATTGAGCTTGGGCTCACCGTTCATGATCTCCCGCGCCGCCTCGAGGGTTCGCAGGCGGTCGGCGGGATGCACCAAGTCAATCATTGGTTGGCCGATCAGCTCCTGCGGGGTGTAGCCAAAAATGCGTTCGCAGGCGGCACTGACAAACACGAAACGCCCTTGACCGTCGACGGCACACACGGCGTCCAGCAGAAGGTCGATGTAGCTGGCCAGCGGCGCGGAGCTTCGAGTGTCCATGGGGCAGGAGGTCATCCGGACAATGCGGCGGTGAGTGAACCGGGGATCGCCGGTTCACCACGCTGGTACAGCGTGCGGACCCGACGCGCACCCATCATACGATGAGGATAGCGTAGGTGATCAGTATGCAAACTGCGCGAGATAAGCAGGGCTCATCGCCTGATGTCACGACTCCAGAGAGCCGCCTCGTCACGGCTCCGTAAAAAACTCCATTCCGGCATAAGGAGCATGCCGACAGGCCTTCAGCCTGGATGCCAGGTCTCCCACGTGAACCTCGAGTTTGTGCCCATCCGGGTCGAGAAAGTAGAACGAATTCCCTTCGCTGCGATTATCCCGCCACGACGCCACCCGGGCCGCGTTCAGCCGCGCCACCAGCACCGGGAAATCCTCGGCGTTGGTGCTGAAAGCGTAATGGGTGTAGTCCGACGCCAGCTCGGTCCTGCGCAACGGGTCAAAAGACAGGCACAACCACAATCCCGGCAGCGACAAATAGGCCCCGCTGTTCCACTTGGCCTCAAGACGCAGCTGCAACAGCTCGCCATAAAAAACCACACTGCGATCCAGGTCGGTGACGGCAAGGGTCAGATGATTGAGGCCAGAAAGCATCAGCAAGCAACCTTCAGAAAAATAGTGATAACCCAGCGGGCTTGGGGCGAACCCATGACGTTCCCAAGCTCCGACGTCGCCGATGGATTCCCCGCCCAAGGCCTTAGGCAAAGTCCTACGCAGAAATCTCCAGTGACACTCAAACACGCCGGAAACAGCCGATTCAAAGCCCTGCACAACAATCTGTAAAGTCTGGAAACACACCGCTATTGAAACACCCCACGGACAGCACCACTCACCAAGGAATGTAATCGCACCATGAACCAGACTGCTCAAGCGCCCCACCACTTCACCAACTATCGCAAGGTCATTTCCCTCGCAGACCAGAACTGGCAGAGCACCGAGGCCGGAAAAGTCTCAGGGCTGAATGTCGAGGTCAAGACACCCAACGTGCTGGTCGACCAATACGGTCGCACCTTCCATCACTTCTGCACCACTTCCTACCTGGGCCTGGACTACCACCCCGCATTGCTGGACGGCGCCATGACCACACTGTGGGAAACCGGAACCCTTCGGGTCGCCAATTCAAAGAATCGCTGCAAGCTGGCGATCCTGGACCAGTACGAAACCCAATTGTCGGAGCTGTTTGGCGCCAGTTGTCTCAGTGCCCTGTCGTGCAGCGCGGCGAGCGCTGGAATCCTGCCACTGCTGGCCAGCGGTGCGTTCACCAACAATTGTTCGCCCGTCATGGTGTTCGACAAACACGCCCATTACTCGATGAACCACAACAAGGCTGCCTGCGCCGATGAAACCCAGGTCATCACCTGCCCCCACAACGACATGGATTTCATTGAAGACATGTGCAAACGCCAGCGCAGCGTGGCGTACGTGGCTGACGGCGCCTACAGCATGGGCGGGTTGGCGGACCTCGACAGCCTGATGTATCTCAAGCAACGCTACGGTCTGTTTCTCTATCTGGATGACTCCCACGCATTGTCCGCGGTCGGGGAGTCCGGAGCGGGCCTGGTCCGTTCGCGCCTCCCTGCCGTGGACGAGCGCACCCTGATCGTGGCTTCCCTGGCCAAGTCATTTGGCGCCAGTGGCGGGCTGGTCATGTTTGGCAGTGAACGGCACAAGGCGCTGGTGCAGCGTTACGGTGGGCCGAGCAATTGGTCCCAGAGCCTGAACGCAGCAGCCATCGGCGCCGGCATGGCCTCAATCCGCCTGCACCGCAGCCGGGAATTCAGCACCTTGCAGGAGCGCTTACAGGCTAATATTCGCCTCTTCGACAGCCTCGTGCGTACCGAACAGCGCGGCAACCCCATGGCAATCCGTATGGTGCCTTGCGGTGAAGCGGCCCTGGCCAACAGCCTGGCGGTCGAACTGGCCGAACTGGGGTATTTCACCTCGGCGGTCTTTTTCCCCGTGGTGCCGCAAGGCAAGGCGGCTATTCGCATTACCCTGCGCGCCGACATGGAGCCGAACGTGATTCGCTCGTTTTGCGAAAAGATCACCGAACTGCTGCTGACCCACGGGCGTGACATCCGCCCTTGAGACAGGACGCTCGATGAAGAACCGTACAACCCTGATCGTCACCTGCACCACCGTCTTCCTGGCACAACTGGGCATGAGCATCTACTTGCCGGCCCTGCCCGATATAGCCCGGGACCTGGGCGCCGATGCGTCCCGGGTTTCCTGGGGTTTGTCGGTGTATCTGATTGGCATGGCGCTGCCCATGTTGCTGTGGGGCAGCCTGAGCCAACGCCTGGGGCGCAAGCCGGTCTTGCTGGCGGCCTTGGGGTTATACGGCCTGGGTAACCTGGCCCTTCCAATGGGCACAACCGTGGAGGCGTTCCTGACGCTCAGGTTGATCCAGGGCATCGGCGCCAGCGGTATCTCGGTGATGGCGCGAGTATTGATCCGTGACAGTTTCAGCGGCGACCTGTTGGCCAAGGCGCTGTCATGGATATCCATCGCCTTTGTGATTGCCCTCGGGATCGGCCAGTACCTGGGCTCGCTGATCCAGGCCGCTTTCGGTTGGGAAGCGATTTTCCAGGGCTTGGGCGCCGTCAGCCTGGCCATGGCGGCGGCGGTGTCCCGGGCCCGGTTCCCGGCGCTGGTAAACGCCAGCAACGGGCAATCGGCGTGGGGTATCTACGGGCAAATACTCCGACAGCGCACGTTCCTGCTGCCGGCATTGGCCGGTGGGCTGGGTTACGGCGTGATCGTCGCGTTCAATACCGCAGCGCCGCTGATCCTGCAGGAAAGCTTCCACTGGTCGCCCATTGAATACGGCCTGCTGGGCTGGCCGGTCAGTGCGGCGTACTTGCTCGGGGCGCTGGCGGTGAACGCTTTTGTACTGCGTACCGGCCAACGACGAATGATGGGCTGGGGCATCGCGCTGGTGCTGGGCGGCAGCGCGACCATGCTGGCAGGCAGCCTTACCCTGGACAGCATCGCGTTGCTCTTCTGGCTGCCGTATTGTTTCGCGGTGTTTGGCCAGTCATTGACCTACCCCATCAGCCTGTCCCTGGCCAACGAAGGCTCACCGGTGGCCGGCGCCTATGCCATGGCGTTGAGCGGGTTTCTGCATCAACTGATGGCCTCGGTGATCGGCGCCATGGCCAGCCTGTCGTTGAGCCAACAGGCATGGCCGCTGGCGGCGTTGTGCGTACTGCTGGGGGCGGCGGCGATGCTCTGTGTGAGGTGCGTGCCGCCCCGGGCCGCTTAAAACGCGCTGCGGAAAATCTCTTCGATCTGCCGCTGGTCCGCCGCCCGTGGGTTGGTCAGGCCGCAGGCGTCTTTCAAGGCGTTGGCGGCCAGCACCGGTACGTCGTTGAGGCGTACGCCCAGGTCACGCAAACCGGCCGGAATGTCCACGTCATGAGCCAGGCTGCGGATCGCCGCAATGGCGTCCCGGGCCCCCTCTTCCGGGCTGGTTCCGTGTGTATCGACGCCCATGGCATGGGCCACGTCGGTCAGGCGAGCAGCGCATACCGAGGCGTTGAAACTCTGCACATGAGGCAACAGCACCGCGTTACACACACCGTGAGGCAAGTCGTAGAAACCACCCAGTTGATGCGCCATGGCGTGGACGAAACCCAACGACGCATTGTTGAACGCCATCCCTGCGAGAAACTGCGCGTAGGCCATGTTCTCCCGGGCTGGCAGATCGCTGCCGTCGCGCACGGCCAGGCGCAGGTTGTTGCTGATCAAGGTGATGGCCTTCAGCGCACAGGCATCGGTAATCGGCGTGGCGGCGGTGGAGACATAAGCCTCGATCGCGTGGGTCAGCGCATCCATACCGGTGGCGGCCGTCAGGCCCTTGGGCATTGCCACCATCAACGCCGGATCATTGACCGACATCAGGGGGGTCACATTGCGATCGACAATTGCCATTTTCACGTGGCGCGTCTCGTCGGTGATGATGCAAAAACGGGTCATCTCGCTGGCGGTGCCTGCTGTGGTGTTGATGGCGATCAACGGCAATTGCGGTTTGCTCGAACGATCGACGCCTTCATAGTCACGAATCTGCCCGCCATTGGTGGCGCACAGGGCGATGCCCTTGGCACAGTCGTGGGGCGAACCGCCACCCAGGGACACGACGAAGTCGCACCGGCTCTCCTTCAGCAGCCCCAGCCCGAGTTCGACATTGGCAATGCTTGGGTTGGGCTTGGCACCGTCGAAAACCACCGAGTCGACATCCTGGAGTGCCAGCAGCTCAGCCACCTTGCTGGCGACACCGGCCTTGGCCAGCCCCGCGTCAGTGACGATCAGGGCCTTGCGAAAGCCGTAGTTGCGAATGGCGGTCATTGCTTCATCGAGGCAGCCCAGCCCCATGATGTTCACGGCGGGAATGAAAAAAGTGCTGCTCATGAGGTCATGCTCCAGGATAGAGGCCGGATCGGCGGGCCTACAGAATGACCCAGTAGTCATGACGTATCTTGATCTGGCTCAAGACTGGGTCGTGATAAAGTCGCGACCTGCCTTTGCCACGTTTTTGAGATGACCCTTGCGATGACCGATTTCCAGGAATACGACACCCGGCTCGAAGACTGGGAGGCCGTGCGCGCCGATACCGCCTTCAGCGGCCTGCTGGTGGGCAATGGAGCCAGCCGCGCGGTGTGGGACGATTTCGGCTATGACTCGCTGTTCGAAAATGCCCGCGTTGTCGAAGAAAAACCCCTGAGCCCGTCGGAGCTGAGCGTGTTCGACGCGATGCAAACCCGCAGTTTCGAACAGGTGCTCGGTGCGCTGAAAACCACCAGTCGGATCAACAAGGCCCTGGCCGTCAGCTCTGCCGCCCCGCGCAATCGCTACTACGCGATCAAGGAAGCGCTGATCAACACCGTGCATGCGGTGCATATCCCATGGCGCCTGGTGCAACCCTCGACCCTGGCGACGCTCAACCAGGAGCTGGGACGCTACCGCACGGTGTTCACCACCAACTACGACCTGCTCAACTACTGGGCGATCCAGCACGCGCCCGAGACCATCAGCGACCTGTTCCTGGGCGATGACCACAGTTTCGACCTGAGCCAGGCGACCACGGACAAACCGCGCCTGCTGTACTTGCACGGCGGCCTGCACCTGGTGCGTAACCAGGACGGCACGGCGCGCAAGCTCACCTCCACCGAAGGCACCTTGCTCGGCAGTTTCGCCATCAACAACACCCTCAAGACCCTCGACGACGTGCCGCTGTTCGTCAATGAAGGCCCCAGCAGCGACAAGCTCAAGACCATCCGCAGCAGCGACTACCTGTCGTTCTGCTATGAGCAGTTGCTGCAGCACGGCGACAACTTGTGTCTGTTCGGCCAGGCCCTGGGCGAGCAAGACCGGCATATTGTCCATGCCCTGCGCCTGGCCGCACCGAAAACCGTGGCGATTTCGATCTATCCCCGTAGCCAGGCGTTCATCCAGCATCAGAAGCGCCATTACGCCAAGGTGTTCCAGGGACTGGAGGTGCAATTGCGCTTCTTCGATGCCAAGAGCCACCCGCTGGGCGATCCGAAGCTGTCGGTGCCGGTGGAGGTTTAAAGGCAGGGTAACCCTGAGTGGCGAGGGGTTCACTTGTGGGAGCAAAGCTTGCTCGCGATGAACGATAACTCGGCTAGCCTGCACAATCGCAGCGCCTGCATCGCGGGCAAGCCTTGCTCCCACAGGTCCCCTCGTCACAGATCCTCTTATTACCGTCCTGTCAGAGCGCTACCACGGTCTTGTCCTTGATCACCGTCGTCGGTCCGTTGGCCTTGACGCTGGCGATGCCTTTGTCCCGGGCGGCGTCCGATGAATACGCCTCACTGCTGCCAATCACTTCGTGGTTGGCCGCCTTGAGGTTGAAGTACGGGTGGCCGTCCTTGGTGTTCTTGAGTTCATAGCGCTCGGCCAACGGACTGTTTTTCTGCACCGAAGCAATGCCACCATCGGCACCGCTGCGGGTGGTGTACAGCTCGCTGGTCAAAATGGTCTCGGCGTTGGCCGCCTTGAGCACAAACCGAAACTGGCCGCTGCTGCTTTTGCTGATTTCGTACCATCCGGACATGATTTTTCTCCTGGCAATGAAGACATGCCCCGAGAGTAAAGACCCGCTGCGCTTGCCCTGCCAGTACGCTGTGCAGCGTTTACAAAGTGATGGCCGTTCCCAGCAAAGTCAGGAACCCCGCCAGCCAACTTGGATGCGCAGGCCAGGCCGGTGCGGTCGCCAGGTTGCCCTGGACATGGCCTTGGGTCACGGGAATGTCGATATAGGTCCCGCCCGCCAGCCGTACTTCCGGGGCACACGCGGGGTAGGCGCTGCATTCGCGCCCTTCGAGGATGCCCGCCGCCGCCAGCAGTTGCGCGCCATGGCATACGGCGGCAATTGGCTTGCCCGCCAGGTCGAAATCACGCACCAGTTGCAGGACGGTTTCATTCAGACGCAGGTATTCCGGCGCGCGTCCACCCGGCACCAGCAATGCGTCGTAGTCGGTGGCCTGGACGTTGGCGAAGTCATGGTTGAGGGCGAACAAGTGCCCCGGTTTTTCACTGTAGGTCTGGTCACCTTCGAAATCATGGATCGCTGTGCGCACCGTCTGCCCCGCGGTTTTGTCCGGGCACACGGCATGCACGGTGTGGCCGACCATCTGCAAGGCCTGGAACGGCACCATGACTTCATAATCTTCGACGTAATCGCCGACCAGCATCAGGATTTTCTTGGCCGCCATGGGAAGGGCTCCTTTGGGAATGCGTGAGGGGTTAACGCATTAAAGGTAGACCGGCACGTCGGTAGATGAGGGATAAGCGGCGATTACCTGACGGGCTGCATCGATACGCTGGTCTCACAGGCCAGACTCAACCTTGTGGGAGCAAAGCTTGCTCGCGATGCAGGCACCACGACTCGACAGTAGAACCGAGTCATCCTTCGTCGCGAGCAAGCTTTGCTCCCACAGTCCCCTATCACAGGAGTTGGCGTAAACAGGAGTCAGGCGAGATAACCATCCGCCCGCAACAGCGTTTCGAGGCAGTGCTCGGAGATGTGGTAGAAGGCCTTGAGCTCCTGGATCTTGGCCAGCAGCTCGGTGGGGTCCGCCGGTTCGGCGCGTTTGACGGCCAGAATCATCTTGTTCTTGTTGGTGTGCTCCAGGGAGATGAACTCGAAAACCTTGGTCTCGTAGCCGCAGGCTTCCAGAAACAGCGCCCGCAAACTGTCGGTAACCATTTCCGCCTGCTGGCCCAGGTGCAGGCCATATTGCAGCATCGGCTTGAGCAAGGCCGGGCTCTGGATCTGCAGGCGGATCTGCTTGTGGCAGCACGGCGAGCACATAATGATCGAGGCGCCCGAACGAATGCCCATGTGGATCGCGTAATCAGTGGCGATATCACAGGCGTGCAAGGCGATCATCACATCCACCGCACTTGGCGCCACGCTGCGCACGTCACCGTGCTGGAAGCTCAGGCCAGGATGTTCCAGGCGCGCGGCGGCTTCGTTGCACAGCTTGACCATGTCTTCGCGCAACTCGACACCGGTCACCACGCCTTCGGCCTGCAAGGTGTTGCGCAAGTAATCATGGATGGCGAAGGTCAGGTAACCCTTGCCCGAACCGAAATCCGAGACCCGCACCGGTTTGTCCAGGGCCAGCGGCGAAGACGTCAGCGCATGGCTGAAGACCTCGATGAACTTGTTGATCTGCTTCCACTTGCGCGACATCGCCGGGATCAGCTCGTGCTTGTGGTTGGTCACGCCCAGGTCGGCCAAAAAAGGCCGGCTCAGGTCGAGGAAGCGGTTTTTCTCGCGATTGTGCTCGGCAGACGGCACTTCCCGTAGTTGCTGGGGCTTGCTCTTGAACAGCGAACTCTTGCCCTTTTTGCTGTATTCCAACTGCGCCTCGTCGGTGACCGCCAGCAAATGCGCGTTCTTGAACGATGCCGGCAACAGCGCGGCGATGGTGTCCACGCCTTCGGCCAGCGGGAAATTCTTGGTGATGTCGCGGGTCTTGTAGCGGTAGACGAAGGACAGGCACGGCTGGTCCTTGACCGTCAGTTGCTTGATGATCAGCCGCTGCAGGTCCGCTTCGTCGCCGACGTACTTGGCCAGAACCAGTTTGATGAAAGTGTTTTGCGCAAGGCTGGCGTTCAGCAGCTCGATGAACTGGGCGTGGTGATTCGGCGCGGAACGGGCGGGGGTTGCAGTGGCGGACATGAACAAGCGGCCTCGGGGCGGGCGAATCGGGAATGGCGGGTATTTTAGGGGGGATGGGCAGCGAGGGCACGGAAAAGTTCGTGTAGTGAGCAGTAGCCTCTGTGGGAGCAAGGCTTGCCCGCGATGAATACGCCGCGATAGTGCAGGCTCACCGCGTTATCGTTCATCGCGAGCAAGCTTTGCTCCCACAGGCTTTGCTCCCACAGGCTTGTGCTGGCGGGAAATTTTCAGCCCAGCACCACCAACCGATTCGGCAATTCATTGCGCTCCTGGGTCACCGGCACGTGCTCCTTGAGCAATTCGCCGCAGGCCTCGATACACGTCACGAAGCCCTGCAACGTCTGTCCCTGGCGGACCTGCTGGGTGAACGCCGCGACGATGGCGTCCCAGTTCTTGTTGTCGAGGCGCTTGGAAATACCTTCGTCCACCAGGATTTCCACATAGCGCTCGGCCTCGCAAACAAAGATCAGCATGCCTGTGCTGCCCACGGTGTGGTGCAGGTTCTGCTCGAGAAATTGCCGGCGCGCCAGGTTGGAGGCCCGCCAGTGACGCACGGAACGGGGGATCAGGTGCGTGGTGATCCTGGGGATGCGAAACACCAGGCACAGCACAATGAAACTGACCCACTGCACCAGCAACAGACTGTGCATGGCCAGCCAGCCGGTGAGGTAATGGACCACGCCGGGCACCACCAGAGCCAACAGGCTGGCCCAAAGCAATGGGATGTAGGCGTAGTCGTCGGCGCGAGCGGCCAACACGGTGACCAGCTCGGCGTCGGTATCTCGCTCGACCCGGGCAATGGCTTCGGCGACCTTGCGTTGTTCGTGTTCAGTCAGTAATGCCATGGTCAAAAGTGCCTGCTCATTATTATTGTCACCAGCCGCCCGACGAACCGCCGCCCCCGAAACTGCCACCGCCACCACTGAAGCCCCCACCGCCCCCACCGCCTCCACCGCCGAAGCCTCCACCGCCTCCGCCCGAACGGCTGGAGCCACCGCTTCCGCTCGGCAGGATACCGAGCATCTGGCACACCAATATCGTCAAAATAAACAGGATCACCAGAAAGATGAACAGCCCCGGATGGCGCTCGACGAAATCACCCTGCTCCTGCTGCCCGTCCGCACTGTATGCCGGCGTCGGTTCATCCAGCGGACTGCCGCCCAACACCACCAGCATCGCCGCGACGCCATCACTGATGCCTTTGTTGAAATTGCCCGTCTTGAAGGCCGGGGTAATCACCTGGTTGATGATCACCGAACTCTGGGCGTCGGTCAGGCGATCCTCCAGACCGTAGCCCACTTCGATGCGCAGTTTACGGTCATCCCGGGCGACGATCAGCAGCGCGCCGTTGTTTTTGTCCTTCTGCCCGATGCCCCAGTGGCGTCCCAGTTGATAGCCGAAGTCTTCGATGCTGCTGCCTTGCAGGTCCGCCAGCGTGACCACTACCACTTGTTCACCAGTGGCCTGTTCATGGGCCTTGAGCTGCGCCTCCAGTTGCCCGCGCACCGACGGGTCAAGCATCTGGGCGGTGTCCACCACCCGCCCGGTCAGCGCCGGAAACTTCAATTCGGCCTGGGCCGTGACTGCAAACACCCAGAGCAACAGCACCAGGCCAATTTTCAACACTCGCATCGTAACTCCTGTGTGGGAGCGAGCGGGTGTGGGAGCTGAGCTTGCTCGCGATGAAGGCACCTCGGTCTTTCTAATGACCGCGTTATCGTTCATCGCGAGCAAGCTTTGCTCCCACAGGCTCGCTCCCACAGTTTTTTCAGAACTTCACCTCAGGCGCTTTCTCGGCATTGGGGCTGGTCGCCTCGAAGGTTTCGCGGATCGGCAAGTCGCTGTACATCACGCTGTGCCACAGGCGTCCCGGGAACGTGCGAATCTCGGTGTTGTACTTCTGCACCGCCAGGATAAAGTCGCGGCGGGCCACGGCGATGCGGTTCTCGGTGCCTTCGAGCTGCGATTGCAGGGCCAGGAAGTTCTGGTTGGCCTTGAGGTCCGGATAACGCTCGACCACCACCATCAGCCGGCTCAACGCACCGCTCAACTGGTCCTGGGCCTGCTGGAACTGCTTGAGTTTTTCCGGGTTGTCCAAGGTGCTGGCGTCCACCTGGATCGACGTGGCCTTGGCCCGCGCCTCAACCACCGCGGTCAGGGTGTCCTGTTCGTGCTGGGCATAGCCCTTGACGGTTTCCACCAGGTTGGGGATCAGGTCGGCGCGGCGCTGGTACTGGTTCTGCACTTGGCCCCAGGCGGCCTTGGCCTGTTCGTCCAGGGTCGGGATGTTATTGATGCCGCAACCGGCCAGCAGCGTGGTGAGCAGCATCAAGGCCAGCATCGGCAGGCTGCGAAGGTGGTTCAGTCGTGGATTCATGGGATGAAGCGCTCCCTGGCATGACATTGGAAAAACCCGGCACCTATCTCACTGGCGTCTGGGGCATAATCTGCCGCCGCACTGGATTGAATCGGGTCGATGGGCTAAAAGATGCGCAGTGCGAAACTAAGTTCAGCCCAATGGGTTCGAAAGTGTGCTGCATTTAACTGAACAACAATAGCCGCTCCTCACATTTTGGCTGACCGGCGTGGCGTGATCCCCGCCCTTTAGGCTTGCGAGAAAACTATTCATGAAGAAGCTGTGTTTGCTGGGCCTGTTTGTCAGTCTGGCCAGTCAATCCGTATTTGCCGACAACCTGCCAGCCCCCATAGAGAACAAGGACGCGTTCATCAGTAACCTGATGAAGCAAATGACCCTCGAAGAGAAGATCGGCCAGTTGCGCCTGATCAGCATCGGCCCGGAAATGCCTCGGGAGATGATCCGCAAGGAAATCGCCGCCGGCAATATCGGTGGCACGTTCAACTCCATCACTCGCGATGAAAACCGTCCGATGCAGGACGCGGCCATGCGCAGCCGGTTGAAGATCCCGATGTTCTTCGCCTACGACGTGATCCACGGCCACCGCACCATTTTCCCGATCCCCCTGGCCCTGGCCTCGAGCTGGGACATGGACGCCATTTACCACTCCGGTCGCATCGCCGCCCAGGAAGCGGCGGCCGACAGCCTGGACATTACCTTCGCGCCGATGGTCGACATTTCCCGCGACCCGCGCTGGGGCCGGACGTCCGAAGGTTTCGGCGAGGACACCTACCTGGTGTCGCGCATCGCCGGGGTGATGGTCAAGGCGTTCCAGGGCAACGGCGCCAACGCGGCCGACAGCATCATGGCCAGCGTCAAGCACTTCGCCTTGTACGGCGCGGTGGAAGGCGGTCGGGACTACAACACCGTGGACATGAGCCCGGTGAAAATGTACCAGGACTACTTGCCCCCCTATCGTGCCGCCATCGACGCCGGAGCTGGCGGGGTGATGGTCGCGCTGAACTCCATCAACGGCGTGCCCGCCACCGCCAATACCTGGCTGATGCACGACCTGCTGCGCAAGGAGTGGGGCTTCAAGGGCCTGGCGGTCAGTGACCACGGCGCCATCTTCGAATTGATCAAGCACGGCGTCGCCAAGGACGGTCGCGAAGCGGCGAAGCTGGCGATCAAGGCTGGCATCGACATGAGCATGAACGACTCGCTCTACGGCAAGGAGCTACCGGGGCTGCTCAAGGCCGGTGAGATCGAGCAGAGCGACATCGACAACGCGGTACGGGAAGTGCTCGCGGCCAAATACGACATGGGTCTGTTCAAGGACCCGTACCTGCGCATCGGCAAGGCTGAGGATGACCCGGCCGACACCTACGCCGAAAGCCGCATGCACCGCTCCGATGCCCGTGACGTGGCGCGCCGCAGCCTGGTCCTGCTGGAAAACCGCAACCAGACCCTGCCCCTGAAGAAGACGGCGAAAATCGCCCTGGTCGGCCCGCTGGCCAAGGCACCGATCGACATGATGGGCAGTTGGGCCGCCGCCGGGCGTCCTGCGCAATCGGTCACCCTGTTCGATGGCATGACTCGCGCCCTGGGTGCTGAGTCGAAGCTGATCTATGCCCGTGGCGCCAACATCACCAGCGACAAGAAGGTGCTCGACTACCTGAACTTCCTCAACTTCGATGCCCCGGAAGTGGTGGACGACCCGCGCCCGGCCCAGGTGCTGATCGACGAAGCGGTAAAAGCCGCCAAGGATGCCGATGTGGTGGTGGCCGCCGTGGGTGAGTCCCGCGGCATGTCCCATGAGTCGTCGAGCCGTACCGAACTGAACATCCCGGCCAGCCAGCGCGAGTTGATCAAGGCCCTGAAGGCCACCGGCAAGCCGCTGGTACTGGTGCTGATGAATGGCCGTCCGCTGTCGTTGCTGGAAGAAAAACAGCAGGCCGATGCGATCCTGGAAACCTGGTTCAGCGGCACCGAAGGCGGCAACGCCATCGCCGACGTGCTGTTCGGCGACTATAACCCGTCGGGCAAGCTGCCGATTACCTTCCCTCGTTCGGTGGGGCAGATTCCGACCTACTACAACCACCTGAGCATCGGCCGGCCGTTCACACCGGGCAAGCCGGGCAACTACACCTCGCAATATTTCGATGACACCACCGGCCCGCTCTATCCGTTCGGCTATGGCCTGAGCTACACCGAATTCAGCCTGTCGGACATGGCCCTGTCATCCACCACGCTGAACAAGACCGGCAAGCTCGACGCCAGCGTAACCCTGGAAAACACCGGCAAGCGTGACGGCGAAACCGTGGTGCAGTTGTACATCCAGGACGTGACCGGCTCGATCATCCGCCCGGTGAAGGAGCTGAAGAACTTCCGCAAGGTGATGCTCAAGGCCGGCGAGAAGAAAGTCATCCACTTCACCATCACCGAAGACGACTTGAAGTTCTTCAATGCCCAGCTCAAGTACGCGGCTGAGCCGGGCAAGTTCAACGTGCAGATCGGCCTGGACTCCCAGGACGTGAAGCAGCAGAGTTTTGAGTTGCTCTGACCCTCAGGCAACACAAACTCCCTGTGGGAGCGGGCTTGCTCGCGAAGGCGGTGGATCAGTCAGCAATGGAGTCGACTGACACACCGCCTTCGCGAGCAAGCCCGCTCCCACATTGGGGCCCAGTGTTTTAAAGAATTGCGCTTACCCCCGCCGATCCAACAGATTCACCACCACCCGATCCACCAACCCCCACACCCGCTGCTTGAACCGCTTCCACAGCGGCCGGCGCTGCCAGGCGTCGAGGCTGACCTGCAGGCTCTGGGCGAAGTCCCGTTCGAAACTGGCCGCCACTGCGCCACTGAGCCTGGAATCCAGGGCTTCGAGGTTGGCTTCCAGATTGAAACGCAGGTTCCAGTGATCGAAATTGCAGGAGCCGATGCTGACCCAGTCGTCCACCAACACCATCTTCAGGTGCAGGAAACACGGCTGGTATTCGAAGATCTGTACGCCGGCCTTGAGCAATCGTGGGTAATAACGATGCCCGGCGTAGCGCACGGATGGGTGATCGGTACGCGGGCCGGTCAGCAGCAGGCGCACGTCGATACCCCGGGCGGCGGCCTTGCGCAAGGAACGGCGCACGTTCCAGGTCGGCAAGAAATACGGCGTCGCCATCCAGATGCGTTTCTGGCCGCTGTTCAGTGCACGGGACAGCGATTGCAGGATGTCGCGATGCTGGCGGGCGTCGGCATACGCCACACGCCCCATGCCCTCGCCCACCGGAGGAACGCGCGGCAGGCGCGGCAAGCCGAAGTTGGACGCCGGTTTCCAGGCTCTCCGATGACGGTTGGCGAGCCACTGGCGGTCAAACAGCAATTGCCAGTCGAGCACCAGCGGACCGACGATTTCCACCATCACTTCGTGCCACTCACTGCGGTCGTCGAGGGGGTTCCAGAATTCATCGGTCACTCCGGTGCCACCGACCACGGCCAGGCGCTGGTCCACCAACAGCAGCTTGCGGTGATCCCGGTAGAGGTTGCGCACCCAACGGCGCCAGCTCAGCCGATTGTAGAAACGCAACTCCACTCCGGCCTCGGTCAGGCGCTTGCGCAGGACCAGGGTAAACGCCAGGCTGCCGTAGTCATCGAACAGGCAACGCACGCGAACGCCACGTTCGGCGGCCTGGACCAGAGCCTGGACCATCGCTTCAGCGCAAGCGCCCGCCTCCACCAGGTACAGCTCCAGCTCGACCTGTTCCTGGGCACGGGCGATTTCCACCAGCATGCGCGGGAAGAACTGCGGGCCGTCGATCAACAGCTCGAAGCGATTGCCTTCACGCCAGGGAAATACCGGGCCACTCATGTCAGCGCGCCGTGAAAATCAGCACCGCATTCACCGGCACCGAGAGGCTGACGGCCGACAACCCGGCCAGGTTTCGCAGTTTTTCCAGCCCCGGCGCCAGATCGAAATCCGCCGCGTTGAGCACCACCGGTTCCAGGGTCACCACTTGGAAGCGGCGTTCGTCCAGGCGCGTGGCCAGCAGTTCGACAGGGTACTCATGCTGTTTACCGTGCAGGTTCACCGTCAGCGGCAGGCGCAACTCCAACTGCGCGCCGTTGGCCAGGTCCTGGATCGGCATCAGGTCGATTTGTGCGGTGATGGTGGCTTCGGCAAATTGCTTGATCTCGAACAGCTCGGCGCGCATGCGCTCATCGCGCAGGGGGATGCCGCTGTTGACGGATTCCAGCTCCACTTCCAGGCGGGCCAGGCCGTTGGGCTGCACTTGGCCGTGAAGTACCAGGAAACGCTGGACCTCGGAGACATTGCCATTTTTGCTGCTGATAAACGACAGCCGCGAAGACTCGCCGTCCAGGTACCAGTCGGCCTGGGCCGGCAGCGCTACGCAGGCCAGCAGCAAGCTGGCGACAGCGTGAGGGAAAAACCGCTTGAACATACACACTCGCAGGGCACATAAACCTGTGGCGAACCTTAACCGGGCCGAGGGCACTTGCAAACTGTCTGTTTCAATAACTGCAAGAACACACAGAACCTGTGGTAAAGGGATTCGTTTGTGGGAGCAAGGCTTGCCCGCGATGGCGTTTTAGGAATCGCCATCGCGGGCAAGCCTTGCTCCCACAATAGGAACGGCGTCAGACCTTGCACCCAAAAGTTAGCTCAGAGTTCCAACCGACACCCCTGCCGCTTCCCCAGCCATTGCGCACTGTTGCTGCGCCCCAATCCACTGACGGTGACGCGCTTGGCTTCAACGGTTTCGAGAAAATCGCTGGTGGGCACTGACTGCTTCACATACCCCCGGCAATACTCGGCCGGTTGCTGCATCACATAGCGGCACGAGCAATATTCCTTGGCGGTGTAGGCACTGATGATGTCGGGAAAGGCCCGCAACGCCACCCGCTCGAGCCAGACCCAACCGAACAAGGCAATGAGCAGCACCGACAGCAGGCTAAGCAAGATTTTGCGCTTCATGGCTGCACCTTTGCGGCGAACGCCGCCATGGCGCGCTTGAGCAGTTCGTTATGGCGATAGCTACCGTCGCGGTCGTCGCCGTAACGCACGATCACCAGTTTGGCGCTGGGGATGATGTACAGCGCCTGGCCCCAATGGCCCAGCGCGGCGAAGGTGTCCGGCGGCGCGTCGGGCCAGGGGTGGATTGCCGGGTCGACAGCGCGGTTGAGCCACCAATGCCCGCCGGGCACGGCCTCGTCCTGGCCGGCCTGGAAGTGGGCGAAAGGTTCACGATTGAACGCGACCCACTCCCTGGGGATCAGTTGCCGTTGGCCCCAGCGGCCGTCCCGCTGCATCAACAACCCGACACGCGCCAAGTCCCGCGCCGTGAGGTAGGCGTAGGACGATCCCACGAAGGTGCCGCTGGCATCGGTTTCCCAGGTAGCATGGCGGATGCCCAGGGGGTCGAACAAAGCCGTCCAGGGATAGTCGGAGTAGCGCGCCGGGCCGACGATGTTTTTCAACGCGCCAGCCAGCAGGTTGCTGTCGCCGCTGGAATAACGGAACGCCTGGCCTGGCGGACCGGCGCTTTCATGCTCCGCGGTGAATCCCGCCATGTCGCGCCGTCCACGGGTATACAGCATTGCCACCACCGAGGAGTTGAGCGGCGCGTATTCGTAGTCTTCCTGCCAGTCCAGGCCCGAGGCCCAATGGAAAAGATCGGCCAGGGTCAGCCCCGGGTGCCGGCTCAGGGGCGGGTAGTACTTGGCTGCCGGATCATCCAGGGCAAAGCGCTTTTCCCCGTAGGCCACGCCGAACACCGTCGCCAGCAGGCTTTTGCTGATGGACCAGGTCAGGTGCGGGGTCTGGGCAGTGGTTGGCCCGGCGTAGCGTTCGTAGACCAGCCGACCGTCCCGGATCACCAGCAGCGCGTCGGTGCGGATGCCTCGGCGGGTGACGTCGTCCCGGGGTGGGAAGGCATATTGCTCCAAGGCTTCGATGGCCGGCCCGGTAGGGGTCGGAGCGGTTGGCCACTGCTCGCTGGGCCAATCTTCGGCGTGAGCGCCCAAGGTGAGCAACAGGAGTGGGATCAGGAACCAGCCTTTGGACATGCTTGGGGCTCGCAGGATTGAACCTGATGAGCTTAGGCAGGCTTGATGACAGTTTGGATGTTTGTGCCGACAGTACCGACGCCATCGCAGGCAAGCCTTGCTCTCACAGGTCTACGACAGACTGTCATTTAACACTGAACCTGTGGGAGCAAGGCTTGCCCGCGATGAGGCTCGTCAAGCCAATGAAGATTCCAGAGCCTTGGCCAACCGCTTGGCCCGCGCCCCTGCCGCCATCTCCATCACTGCCTTATCCCGCGTCCACATCTCGCACCACGTTGCAGGCCCGGCGGCCAGTGCGTCCTTCAACTCGCCAGCGAGCCCGTCAAACTGGGCGAACAACCCACCCAGCAGCACATGCCCGGCAGCACTCGAAGGGTTGTGACGGCTCACCTCCGCGCAACCGGCCAGCAGCCCCAGCAGGCGCAATTGCAACGCCTGGGGCCAGGCACACTCTTGTCCGACGCCATACAACCAGGCGGTCATCGCGCTGAGCACATAAAGGTCTTCCAGGGTGCGGAACGGCTTGACGTAGGCATCCCAACCGTCGCCTGCCAGCAACTCGCACAGCGCGCCATCGAGCAGGACGCGGCCATGGCTGACGTCCGGCATCAGGGCAATGGCCGGGAGTTTTTCCAGGGTCACGCCCGGCTCACCGGGATAGACCACCGCCAGGTTCAGTCGCGGCGTTTCACCGGGCGCTTCGCAGCGGGCGGCAATCAGCAACCACTCGGCGGCGTCGCCGGCGGTGACGAAATCCTTGCGCCCGCTCAGGCGCAAATCACTGAGGCGGGTCTGCATGTCCGCCGGGCGCAAGCTGCGTTGTTCGGTGGCGCACAAGGCGCCGAGGCTCTGGGGCGCGCTGGGCCAAAGCACCCGCAGCGCCGCCTGGTACCCCACCAGGAACGCCAGCCCCGGTGTCGCCATCAACCGCGCCCCGGCCACGGCCAGTTCGAACGGCGTCACCGGCCCCAGGCGTTGCAGCAATGCTGAATATCCTTCGGCCAGGTCCGGATGGGCAGGCAGGCGCTCGCCGCGTTCGATCAGGGTGTGCCAGGGCATGGGGGACTCCTTGAGGGCTGTCATATAAGCATCACCAAAGCTTCATGGCGATGACACCGGGGCTACATAGCCTGACTTTGCACAACATGGCTGCATAAAGAAAGTCGACAGGCTGCAACTGAACAGCCCGCACGGAGATTCGCTATGACCCAGATCGCCCGCATCAGCGACACCGGCAATGAACGCCGCCTGCAAGCCGAACGCCTGATCGGCGCCCACGCCTTGCAAGAAGCCCAGGCCCTGCGCTTCAACGTCTTCAGTGGCGAATTCAACGCCAAGCTCAAAGGCGCGGAAAAGGGTCTGGACATGGATGACTATGATGTTCACTGCGCCCACATCGGCGTACGCGACCTGAACACCGGTCGCCTCGTGGCGACCACTCGCCTGCTCGACCACCAGGCCGCCAGCAGCCTGGGCCGGTTCTACAGCGAAGAAGAATTCAGCCTCCACGGCCTGGTCCATCTCAAGGGCCCGATCCTGGAAATCGGCCGTACCTGCGTCGACCCGGCCTACCGCAACGGCGGCACCATCGCCGTACTGTGGGGCGAACTGGCCGAGGTCCTGAACGAAGGCGGCTACAGCTACCTGATGGGTTGCGCGAGCATTCCGATGCAGGATGGTGGCGTCCAGGCCCAGGCGATCATGCAGCGCCTGCGCGAACGCTACCTGTGCACCGAGCACCTGCAAGCCGTACCGAAAAAACCGCTGCCGAGCCTGGACGTACCGTCCAACGTCATTGCCGAGATGCCGCCGCTGCTCAAGGCCTATATGCGCCTGGGCGCGAAGATTTGCGGCGAGCCATGCTGGGACGAGGATTTCCAGGTGGCCGACGTGTTCATCCTGCTCAAGCGCGACGAACTCTGCCCGCGCTACGCCCGCCACTTCAAGGCAGCGGTGTAATGAGCCGGTTGCGGGTGTACGCGCGTATCGCGCGAGTCTTGCTGGTGGTGACCCTGGGCCTGAGCATGGCCAGCGTGTTCGGCCTGTTCGAGCGCCTGGGGATTGCCAACTCCATGGTCCGTCGCCAGCGTTGGTCAAGGTTCTTCATGGCGCGGCTGAGCCATGCCCTGCCCTTTTGCGTGACGGTCCACGGCGAACTGCCGCAACGGCCGATGCTGTGGGTCAGTAACCATGTGTCCTGGACCGACATCCCGTTGTTGGGCATGCTCACACCGATGTCATTTCTGTCCAAGGCCGAAGTGCGCACCTGGCCGGTTGCCGGATGGCTGGCCGCCAAGGCCGGCAGCCTGTTTATCCGACGCGGTTCGGGTGACAGCCAATTGATCCGCAAGCAAATGAGCCGCCATCTGGAACAGGCCCATCCGCTGCTGATGTTCCCGGAAGGCACCACCACCGATGGTCGCTCCCTGCGCACCTTCCACGGTCGCTTGTTGTCGGCGGCCATCGATGCCGATGTCGCCTTGCAGCCTGTGGCGATCCGTTATGTGCGTAACGGTGAACCTGACGCGTTGGCACCGTTCATTGGCGATGATGATTTGCTGTCGCACCTGATGCGCCTGTTCGCCAATGATCGGGGCGAGGTGCACATCCATCTGCTGCAACCCATCGCCTGCCACGGCCAGGAGCGTGCGGCGCTGGCGTTCCAGGCGCAACAGGCGGTGCACAAGGCGTTGTTCGGGGCGATCCCGGAGAAGCAGCAAGCCCCGATGCGACCTGCCATTGCGGCCTGATCCGGACACCTTGTGGGAGCGAGCTTGCTCGCGATAGCGGCTTAACATTCAGCAGAGATGTTGACTGGACCAACACATCGCGAGCAGGCTCGCTCCCACATTTGATCTGCGGCGGCCATGAGATTCGGCCTGGCAAAAGTCCTGTGTGGGAGCGAGCCTGCTCGCGATAGCGGCATAACATTCAGCAGAGATGTTAACTGGACCAACGCCATCGCGAGCAGGCTCGCTCCCACAATTAGTCCTGCGGCGTGACTTGGTTTTGAGCAAAATCCTGAAGCTGTGGGTAGAACAACCGGAAATCCTCGCTCAACGGCTCATAGAGCCTGACCAGTTCCGGCATCGCCCCAGCCAGTTCCTCCGGCCGGGACAGACGCCGGGAAATTCCGCGCAGCACCTGCCCAAGCACCTCGAACTCCTGATAAGACCCCAGCCAGTCATCCGCCGCCATATGAGGCGCGATGTGCGCCAAGCGCCCTGGTAGCTGCGGTTCGGTATTGAGTACCTGGTACACCCGGGCCGTGAAATCCAGCAGCGGCCCTTCGCCGTACAACGTCCAGTCCCGGGCCAGGCAGTGATCGAAAAACACATCGAGCACGATCCCGGCATACCGCCTGCGCACCGTGGAAAAACGCGACAGGGCAATATCCACCAAGGGATGGCGGTCGGTGTACATGTCGATGCGCCGATGCAGGGCGATCGCCGCTTCGATCCGTGGATCGTAGAGCCCTTGCAGCGGCCCTTTGACGAAATCGCCGTAGAGGCTGCCGAGCAGTTGTTCCCGGCCGGGGCCGCCGAGATGCAGGTGCGCGAGATAGTTCATGGCCCGCAGCTTAGCACCACCGTGCCCATATCGTTATAACCCGATATAGCGATTTGTTCGGTATTCAGATCAAATCCATATTGGTGTATCGCGAAATAACGATTTAAAGTTCGCTCCATCGCGATATAGCGTTTTACCCATACCGAGCTTGCCACCATGACCCTCGACCTCGACGAAATAATAAAAGCCCTGGCGCACCCAGTACGGCGAGACATCCTCAACTGGCTCAAGGACCCCAAGGTCCAGTTCCCCGACCAGTTGCACAACCACGAGTTCGGCATTTGCGCCGGGCAGATCGACCAGCGTTGCGGCCTGTCGCAATCCACGGTGTCTGCGCACTTGGCGGTATTGCAACGGGCGGGGCTGATCACCAGCCAGAAGGTCGGTCAATGGCACTTCTTCAAACGCAACGAGGAAGTGATCCAGCAGTTCCTCAAGCAAATGAGCCAAGAGCTCTGACCTGACAAGGACCCATCATGCCCCTCTCACTTCTCATCCTGGCTCTGAGCGCCTTCGCCATCGGCACCACCGAGTTCGTCATCATGGGCCTGTTGCCCGATGTCGCGGCCGACCTGGGCGTGTCGATTCCTGGCGCCGGCTGGCTGGTCACCGGCTACGCCCTGGGCGTGGCCATCGGTGCACCGTTCATGGCCCTGGCCACCGCGCGGCTGCCGCGCAAGGCCGCCCTGGTGGTGTTGATGGGGATCTTCATCATCGGCAACCTGCTTTGTGCGATTGCCAGCGACTACAACGTGCTGATGTTCGCCCGGGTCGTCACCGCCCTGTGCCACGGTGCGTTCTTCGGCATTGGTTCCGTGGTGGCCGCCGGCCTGGTGGCACCCAACAAGCGCGCCTCGGCCGTGGCCCTGATGTTCACCGGCCTGACCCTGGCCAACGTACTCGGCGTACCGCTGGGTACCGCACTGGGTCAGGAGGCCGGCTGGCGTTCGACCTTTTGGGCGGTGACCGTCATCGGCGTGGTGGCGCTGATCGGCCTGATCCGTTTCCTGCCGGCCAAGCGCGATGAAGAAAAACTCGACATGCGCTCGGAACTGGTGGCGCTCAAGGGGGCCGGCCTGTGGCTGTCCCTGAGCATGACCGCGCTGTTCTCCGCCTCGGTGTTCACCCTGTTCACCTACGTCGCCCCGCTGCTGGGCGAAGTGACCGACGTGTCGCCCCGTGGCGTGACCTGGACCCTGGTGCTGATCGGCCTGGGCCTGACCCTGGGCAACATCATCGGCGGCAAGCTGGCGGACAAGAGCCTGGCGAACACGCTGATGGGCGTCTTCATCACCATGGCCGTGGTGTCCACCGTGCTGAGCTGGACCAGCGTGGCGCTGATCCCCAGCGAAATCACCCTGTTCCTCTGGGCCACCGCCTGCTTCGCCGCCGTGCCGGCCCTGCAAGTCAACGTGGTGACCTTCGGCAAAGCCGCGCCCAACCTGGTGTCCACCTTGAACATCGGCGCCTTCAACATCGGCAACGCCCTGGGCGCCTGGGTCGGCGGCAGCGTCATCGACCACGGCCTGGGGCTGACCTCCGTGCCCCTGGCCGCCGGCGCGCTGGCTGTGTTGGCGCTGCTGATCACCCTGATCACTTTCCGCCAGGGCGGCAATGCCGACCTGGCCCCGGCAACTCACTGACTTTTAATCCTTCCACTTTCGAGGTTGTATTCCATGGCGACTATTTTCGACCCCATCAAACTCGGCGACATCGAGTTGAAGAACCGCATCATCATGGCCCCGCTCACCCGCTGCCGCGCCGACGCAGGTCGCGTGCCTAACGCGTTGATGGCCGAGTACTACGTGCAACGTGCCTCCGCTGGCCTGATCCTCAGCGAAGCGACCTCCGTCACCCCGATGGGCGTGGGCTACCCGGACACCCCGGGCATCTGGTCCAACGACCAGGTGCGCGGCTGGGCCAACGTCACCAAGGCGATCCACGGCGCCGGCGGCAAGATCTTCCTGCAACTGTGGCACGTGGGCCGGATCTCCCACCCGTCGTACCTGAACGGCGAAACCCCGGTGGCGCCTAGCGCGATCCAGCCCAAGGGCCACGTGAGCCTGGTCCGCCCCCTGGCCGACTACCCAACGCCGCGCGCGCTGGAAACCGCTGAGATCGCCGACATCGTCGACGCTTATCGTGTCGGTGCCGAGAACGCCAAGGCCGCCGGTTTCGACGGCGTGGAAATCCACGGCGCCAACGGCTATCTGCTCGACCAGTTCCTGCAAAGCAGCACCAACCAGCGCACCGACAACTACGGCGGCTCCCTGGAAAACCGTGCCCGCCTGCTGCTGGAAGTGACCGACGCGGCCATCGAAGTCTGGGGCGCCGGCCGGGTGGGCGTGCACCTGGCGCCACGCGCCGACTCCCATGACATGGGCGACGAGAACCGTCTGGAGACCTTCAGCTACGTGGCTCGCGAACTGGGCAAGCGTGGCATTGCCTTCATCTGCTCTCGCGAGAAGGAAGGCGAAGACAGCATTGGCCCACAACTCAAGCAAGCTTTCGGCGGCCCGTACATTGCCAACGAACGTTTCACCAAGGACAGCGCCAACGCCTGGCTGGCCGAGGGCAAGGCCGATGCCGTCGCCTTCGGTGTGCCGTTCATTGCCAACCCGGACCTGCCGGCGCGCTTGAAAGCCGATGCACCGCTGAACGAAGCGCATCCGGAGACCTTCTATGGTAAAGGTCCGATGGGTTACATCGATTATCCAATGATGTAAATCATAAAAAACAAAAGCCCTGCCTCGAAAGAGCCAGGGCTTTTTTATTTGCGCTAAATATCAAGTCAAATATCCAAACTTCTAAACCCCATCTAACTGCCCATATTATCGCCAATAACAAGACACAACGTCTTGCCACTTGCAGTCACTCTCTTTGAAAAGGATTTCAAATGAACGCTACCCCGGAAAACAGCCAACAGACCGACAATGGCATTTATGAACTCATCGCCTCTCAATTTAGCTGGGCACCGTTGTCAGTGTTGTATCAATTTCTCGAATCACTCGATACGCAAGAATATAGGTCGATGCTCACGGCGCTGATAGAGAAAGCCAACCTCAATGACAAGGTCAACCAGCAGGTTCAAGCCTGGGAACAGGAGCGCGTCAACCCAGGCCGCACCCGTCTCGTCGTAAAGTTGATCAACCACACCGACTTGGATTTTGAAATCGGCGAACACAACTTGCAGTTGAATGCGGACGAGCAACACCTCACACCGATTTTTCCCTGGGACATCCAGGCCCTGAAGTTCGACCTCGCTTATACTCGGCGCTTGGGCAGTCGCAATAAGGACATGTTCAAACACTTCATTGTGTTCGGCGATAAAGAATTTGGCTTTCGCTTTGACTTCGGTTTGCGGGTCAATACGTCTTTCGGTGTTATTTCACCGACACTGACACCCGTCCGGACCCACACACTGACTTCTATTGGAACAAGCCCGATCCAATGCACGACTCGAATCACCCGCACAGCAAGTGAAGAGCCCTATGGTTTTACTGTGGAACTCACGCTGAGCTGAACAATTCGACCTCGCCAAGGCAGTCTGGCGGGGCATCGGCCGATCCGGTCGATGCCCCTGCCAAGCGGATTCTTCCTGCACATTCCAGCCGCGCGAAACAAATTTCCTACAAAATTCGCCGCCGATTGCCTATCAACCGCGCCAGTGTCGGTTTATAAAAGCATCCTTACGCGCTCGTATTGACACAAACCGACGCAATTACGCATTTTGTTTCATTTGCGCAGGCTGGGGCTCAGGCGCAGCATGTCCAGCCCGATCTCCACCCAGCGCTCGGCCTCACCCGCCAGGGCGAAGCTGTCGGGGGCCAGCAGCCACTGGTACAAAATGCCATCGATGTAGGCATGAATGGCGACTGCGGCCCTTTCAGGGTCCAGATCATCCGGCAACTGGCCGCGTTTCATCGCGTTGCGTAACGACAACGCAATACGCACATTGCAGTCGAGGCTGACCTCGCGCCGCTGCTGGCGCAGATCGCACATTTCATCGGTGAATTCACACTTATGGAACAGAATCTCATTAATGCGGCGGGTTTTCGGGTCCAGGGCCACCTGCTGGAACAACTGGACCAGCAGTTTGCGAATACAGCCCAGCGGATCAAGCTCCTCTTCACTCTCACTGGCACGGGCCAACTCGTCGAGCGGCTCGTGCAGGGTGTCGAGCATGGCCTGGAGCAGGTCTGCCTTGTTACTGAAATGCCAATAGATGGCACCCCGCGTCACACCCGCCAGTGTCGCGATGTCGGCCAGGGTCGTACGCGCCACGCCACGCTCGAAAAAGGCCTTTTCGGCCGCTTCGAGGATCTGGCTGCGAGTCTCCTGGGCTTCCTCTTTGGTACGACGGACCATGGCAGTAAACACCTCAATCAGGATGCGGTCAGCAATGCGTAAGAATCAGCTGAACAAAATATGAGGCGACGTCTCTTTGGAACGCGTCCCCGATCTACGCTGGCCTTTGTCAGGCTTTTGTAAATCCGGATGTTACGCAATCTGGCTGTTTACAAACAACCGTGTACGTAAGTATATTTCTTAGCATCCTACTAATTGAAAAAATGCTCCTTTTTTACCCTTCCACCTTTCGAGTGCGCCAGTTACGCGCCTGGACCCGAGGATTTCCATGCAATTCAAGCCAGCTGTTACTGCTCTGGTCACTGCCATCGCCCTGGCATCGCTGCTCAGCGGATGCAAAAAGGAAGAGGCTGCACCCGCTCCTCCCCCTCCTCAGGTCGGCGTCGTAACCCTCAAGACCCAGCCCTTCACCCTGACCTCGGAGCTTCCGGGGCGCACCAGCGCATTCCGTGTCGCCGAAGTTCGCCCACAGGTCAACGGCATCATCCTCAAGCGCCTGTTCAAAGAAGGCGCTGACGTCAAGGCCGGCCAGCAGCTGTATCAGATCGACCCGGCCGTCTATGAAGCGACCCTCAAGAGCGCCGAGGCCAACCTGCGCTCCACCAAGTCGATTGCCGACCGCTACAAGCAACTGGTGGATGAACAGGCGGTGAGCCGTCAGGAATACGACACCGCCGTGGCCAATCGCCTGGAGTCGGAGGCCAACCTGCAGACTGCCCAGATCAACGTGCGCTACACCAAGGTCTATGCACCGATTTCCGGTCGCATCGGCCGCTCCTCGGTCACCGAGGGAGCATTGGTGAGCAACGGCCAGGCCGACGCGCTGGCGACCATCCAGCAACTGGACCCGATCTATGTCGACGTGACGCAGAGCTCGGTCGAACTGCTGCAACTTCGCCGCGAACTGGAAAGCGGCCGCTTGCAAAAGGCCGGCGAAAACGCCGCCATGGTCAAACTGACCCTGGAAGACGGCAGCCTGTATCCACACGAAGGCAAGCTGGAGTTCTCCGAAGTGTCGGTCGACCAGACCACCGGTTCCGTGACCTTGCGCGCCGTGTTCCCCAACCCTGACCACACCCTGTTGCCGGGCATGTTCGTCCACGCGCAATTGCAAGCTGGTGTGAACAGCGCGGCGATCCTGGCACCACAGCAAGGCGTGACCCGCGACCTGAAGGGTACGCCGACCGCCCTGGTCGTTGGCGCTGACAACAAGGTCGAACTGCGTCAGCTCAAGGCCAGCCGCACCGTCGGCAGCCAATGGCTGATCGAAGACGGGCTCAAGGCCGGCGATCGCCTGATCACCGAAGGGTTGCAGTTCGTACGCCCTGGCGTGGAAGTCAAAGCCACCGAAGCCACCAACGTTGGCACCAAGAACCCGGTCCCCGCACAGGCAGCTGATAAAGCCGCCGGCGGCAAAGGGGAGTAAACCATGTCGAAATTCTTTATCGACCGTCCGATTTTCGCCTGGGTGATCGCCCTGGTGATCATGCTGGTCGGGGCTCTCTCGATCCTCAAGTTGCCGATCAACCAGTACCCGAGCATTGCACCGCCGGCCATCGCGATCCAAGTGACCTACCCGGGCGCGTCCGCGCAAACCGTGCAGGACACCGTGGTACAGGTGATCGAGCAGCAGCTCAACGGCATCGACAACCTGCGTTATGTGTCCTCGGAAAGTAACTCCGATGGCAGCATGACCATCACGGCCACCTTCGAGCAAGGCACCAACTCCGATACCGCGCAGGTCCAGGTCCAGAACAAACTGAACCTGGCCACCCCGCTGCTGCCGCAAGAAGTGCAGCAACAGGGCATCCGCGTGACCAAGTCAGTGAGAAACTTCCTGATGGTGATCGGCGTGGTGTCGCGCGACGGCAGCATGACTCGGGAAGACTTGTCCAACTACATCGTCTCCAACATGCAGGACCCGATCTCGCGCACCGCTGGTGTCGGTGACTTCCAGGTCTTCGGCGCCCAATACGCGATGCGGATCTGGCTCGACCCGGCCAAGCTGAACAACTTCAACCTGACCCCGGTGGATGTGAGCACGGCCATTTCCGCGCAGAACGTCCAGATCGCGTCCGGCCAGCTCGGCGGCCTGCCGGCCATGCCCGGCCAACAACTGAACGCCACCATCATCGGCAAGACCCGCCTGCAGACCGCCGAGCAGTTCAAGGCGATCCTGCTCAAGGTCAACCCGGACGGCTCGCAAGTGCGTGTCGGCGATGTGGCCGATGTCGCCCTGGGTGGCGAGAACTACAGCATCAATGCCCAGTTCAACGGCGCTCCGGCCTCCGGTCTGGCCGTGCGGCTGGCAACTGGCGCCAACGCCCTCGATACCGCCAAGGCCCTGCGCAAGACCGTCGACGACCTCAAGCCGTTCTTCCCCCAAGGCCTGGAAGTAGTGTTCCCCTACGACACCACCCCGGTAGTGAGCGAATCGATCAAAGGTGTGGTTGAAACCCTGGTCGAGGCGGTCGCCCTGGTGTTCCTGGTGATGTTCCTGTTCCTGCAAAACTTCCGCGCCACCATCATCACCACGATGACCGTGCCGGTGGTACTGCTGGGCACCTTCGGGATCCTCGCGGCGTTCGGCTTCAGCATCAACACCCTGACCATGTTCGGCATGGTGCTGGCCATCGGCTTGCTGGTGGACGACGCCATCGTCGTGGTGGAAAACGTCGAACGGGTGATGAGCGAAGAAGGCCTGTCGCCCAAGGAAGCCACCAAGAAATCCATGGGCCAGATCCAGGGCGCCCTGGTGGGCATCGCCCTGGTGCTCTCGGCGGTACTGCTGCCGATGGCATTCTTCGGCGGCTCCACCGGTGTGATCTACAAGCAGTTCTCCATCACCATCGTTTCGGCCATGGCCCTGTCGGTCATGGTGGCATTGATCTTTACGCCGGCCCTGTGCGCCACCATGCTCAAGCCAATCCCCAAGGGTGAGCACGGCACACCGAAACGCGGCTTCTTCGGCTGGTTCAACCGCACCTTCGACCGTGGTGTCAGGAGCTACGAACGGGGCGTGGGCAACATGCTCAAGCACAAGGCCCCGTATCTGCTGGCCTATATCATCATCGTGGTTGGCATGGTCTGGCTGTTCACCCGCATCCCGACGGCGTTCCTGCCGGAAGAAGACCAGGGCGTATTGTTTGCCCAGGTACAGACACCGGCGGGTTCCAGCGCCGAACGTACCCAGGTGGTGGTGGACAAGATGCGTGAGTTCCTGCTGCGACCCAGCAAGGACGGCGGCGAAGGCGATGGCGTGGCCTCGGTGTTCACCGTGACCGGCTTCAACTTTGCCGGCCGTGGCCAGAGCTCCGGCCTGGCGTTCATCATGCTCAAGCCGTGGGAAGAACGTAACGCTGACAACAGCGTGTTCAAGATCGCCGGTCGGGCCCAGCAACACTTCTTCACCTTCCGCGACGCGATGGTGTTCGCCTTCGCACCGCCAGCGGTGATGGAACTGGGTAACGCCACCGGTTTCGACGTGTTCCTGCAGGACCGTGCCGGTATCGGCCACGACAAGCTGATGGAAGCCCGCAACCAGTTCCTGGGCATGGCGTCCCAGAGCAAGATACTGGCCCAGGTGCGTCCGAACGGTCTGAACGATGAACCGCAATACCAGTTGGAAATCGATGACGAGAAGGCCAGTGCCCTGGGCATTACCCTTTCGGAAATCAACAACACCCTGTCGATTGCCTTGGGCAGTAGCTATGTGAACGACTTCATCGACCGTGGTCGAGTGAAACGGGTGTACGTCCAGGGCCAGCCGAATGCGCGCATGAGTCCCGAAGACCTGAAGAAGTGGTACGTGCGCAACAGCGCCGGAACCATGGTGCCGTTCACTGCGTTCGCCAAGGGTGAGTGGGTCTACGGCTCGCCGAAACTGGCCCGTTACAACGGCGTGGAAGCCATGGAAATCCTCGGCACCCCGGCGCCTGGATACTCCACCGGTGAAGCCATGGCCGAGGTTGAGGCCATCGCCAAGAAGCTGCCGGCCGGTGTCGGTATTTCCTGGACGGGCCTGTCCTACGAGGAACGTCTGTCGGGCTCCCAGGCGCCAGCGCTGTACGCCCTGTCGCTGCTGATGGTCTTCCTGTGCCTGGCGGCACTGTATGAAAGCTGGTCGATTCCGATCGCGGTCATGCTCGTGGTGCCACTGGGGATCATCGGTGCCTTGATGGCGACCAGCCTGCGTGGCCTGTCCAACGACGTGTACTTCCAGGTGGGCTTGCTGACAACCATCGGTTTGGCGGCGAAAAACGCCATTCTGATTGTAGAGTTCGCCAAGGAGCTCCATGAACAGGGCCGAACCTTGGTGGAGGCCGCCATTGAAGCCTGTAGGATGCGTCTGAGACCGATCATCATGACGTCCCTGGCGTTCGTCCTCGGCGTGGTTCCGCTGGCGATTTCCACGGGGGCAGGTTCAGGCAGCCAGCACGCCATCGGTACCGGCGTGATTGGCGGTATGCTCACCGCGACCATCCTGGCAATCTTCTGGGTGCCACTGTTCTTCGTGACCGTGTCGTCGATAGGCCGTCGCAAAAATACCGATGGGCACGACACTCCTGAAACTTCCAAAGAGGCTGGCCAATGAGCAAGTCGCTACTCTCCCTGACCATCGCCGCCGTCGTGCTCAGCGGTTGCTCGCTGATCCCCGACTATCAGCGGCCCGAAGCACCGGTCGCGGCGCAATACCCGCAAGGGCTGGCCTACGACTCGGCCAATGCGCCCGGCCAGGCCGCCGCCGAGCAAGGCTGGAAACAGTTTTTCCATGACCCGGCGTTGCAACAGCTGATCCAGGTTGCCCTGGAAAACAACCGCGACCTGCGTGTCGCGGCGCTGAACATCGATGCCTATGCCGCGCAATATCGCATCCAGCGCGCAGACCTGTTCCCGGCGGTCTCGGCCACCGGTTCCGCCAGCCGCCAGCGCGTGCCGGCACGGGCCTCGCAAACTGGTGAAGCGGCCATCAGCAGCTCCTACTCGGCCACCCTGGGCATCAGCGCCTACGAGCTGGACCTGTTCGGCCGGGTTCGCAGCCTGAGCGAGCAAGCGCTGCAGAGCTACTTCGCCACCGAAGAAGCCCGTCGCAGCACCCAGATCAGCCTGGTGGCCAACGTCGCCAATGCCTACCTGACCTGGCAGGCCGACAAGGAACTGCTCAAGCTGACCCAGGAAACCCTCGGGGCCTACGAGCAAAGCTTCAAGCTGACCTCACGCAGCGCCGAAGTCGGCGTGGCCTCAGCCCTGGACCTGAGCCAGGCGCGCACCGCGGTAGAAAATGCCCGCGTGCAACTGGCGCGCTACACCCGCCAGGTCGCCCAGGACGAAAACAGCCTGACCCTGCTGCTGGGCACCGGCCTGCCGGCCAACCTGAACACGCAACCGCTGAGCGATGACCTGCTCAGCGAAGTGCCGCCCGGGTTGCCGTCGGACTTGCTGCAACGTCGTCCGGACATTCTCCAGGCCGAACGCAACCTGCTGGCTGCCAATGCCAACATCGGCGCCGCGCGGGCCGCGTTCTTCCCGAGCATCAGCCTGACGGCCAACGCCGGCACCTTGAGCCCGGACCTGTCCGGCTTGTTCAAGGGCGGTTCGGGCACCTGGACCTTCGCTCCGCAAATCAACCTGCCGATCTTCAACGCCGGCAGCCTGCGGGCGAGCCTGGATTACGCGAAGATCCAGAAAGACATCAACGTTGCCAATTACGAGAAGGCCATTCAGACGGGGTTCCAGGAAGTCTCCGATGGCTTGGCCGCACGCCGGACCTACAACGAACAGTTGCAGGCCCAGACCGCCTACGTTGCTTCCAACCAGGACTACTACCGCCTGGCCGAGCGGCGCTACCGCATTGGTGTCGACAGCAACCTGACCTTCCTCGACGCCCAACGCCAACTGTTCAGCGCGCAACAATCGCTGATCACCGACCGCCTGGCGCAACTGACCAGCGAGGTCAATTTGTACAAGGCACTGGGCGGTGGCTGGAACGCCGAGACGGGCAAGAACGAACCGGTGAAAGAAGAAGCGCCGAAGATGAAGCTGTTCTGATTGATGTTTGAACGCTGAACATGAAGCCCACCGAAAGGTGGGCTTTTTGTTTGTGTGCGCTTTAACGCTGGCCTATGTGGGAGCAAGGCTTGCCCGCGATGGAGGCGATGCGGTCTTTCAGGAACCGAGGCGCCTGTTTCGCGAGCAAGCTTTGCTCCCACAGCCCAGCGGGGCGATGCGACGCTTCGCTAAATCCCCTCGCCACACTTGGTTAACGCGGGTCGACGAGATCCAGCGCTCGATTGGCCAACAACTCACTCAAGTCAATCATCTGCACCACGCCGAGCGCGACATGCCGCCGAGAGCCTTTCAGGTCGAACGCCAGGTCGTTGACCATCGCACTGGCCGAGGCCAGGGTTTCGCTGAGATTTGCTAGTAGGCACTCGGTGTCGAGGGTATCGATGACGGTGAAAACTTGAGTTGAGGTTTTGGGTTTGGGATCAGGGTGGGTGCCCAGATGGTAATCGAGTGCTCGGTCTGCGGCCTCTTGGAGCTTTTCTGGATCGGGGTCGTTGTAGGGGAAGGTGCTCTCTGATGGCGAAGAAGGATGGTGTTTGTTCATAACGGCGCTCCTGCATCAATTGGAGCCCGAGACGTTGGGTCCGGGCGCTGGCGCCTAACGAATTCGGCGGGCTTGCAGACCCGGTCGCTGGATTGGCAGCGACATGAACAAGCTAGAGATGCCGCTTCCGAGCAGCAACCTTAAAACCTCGTCGGAAAAGTCACCGCGTCTGTCAGACCGACCACGAATTCTGTGGGAGCGAGCCTGCTCGCGATGGCGGTAGACCAGACTGCATCAGCGTTGGATGTACCTCCGTATTCGCGAGCAAGCCCGCTCCCACATTGGGTCAGTGGCGACCTATGAATTTGCGGCCACCGCAAATCCCTGTGGGAGCGAGCCTGCTCGCGATAGCGGTGGATCAGCCTGCATCAGTGTTGGATGTACCGCCGTATTCGCGAGCAGGCTCGCTCCCACAGGTTCTTCATCCAGCCAATCGGCCCTTTTTTGCTGTTCGATAATCGCCCAAAACCCGCAAACGCCAATTGAAGCGATCCCAGGCAGCCCTTCACCATCCCTCGCACAAAACCAATAACAACAGGTTCGACGCCATGCCCCTACGCCCCGCCTCACCCGGCTGATCCCTCGATCGCCTAAACACCCAAGTTACACCACACCGTCTGCAACCCAAGGTTGCGGCAACGACTCGCTTCGCCCACAACAATTAGAGACACGCCCATGAAACCCACACAGCACTTGTTCCCCAGCCTCATTGCCGTAGCCCTGACCACTACCGCCCTGCCCGTCCTGGCCGCAGAATCGGGGTTTGTCGAAGATGCCAAGGCCACGCTGAACCTGCGCAACTTCTACTTCAACCGCAACTTCACCAACCCGAACAATGCCCAAGGCAAAGCCGAGGAATGGACGCAGAGTTTCATCCTCGACGCCAAGTCCGGTTTCACCCAGGGCGTGGTCGGTTTTGGCGTGGATGTGCTGGGCACGTACTCGCTCAAGCTCGACGGCGGCCGTGGCACGGCGGGTACGCAGTTGCTGCCGGTGCACGATGACGGCCGCCCGGCCGACGACTTCGGTCGCCTGGGCGTAGCTCTCAAGGCCAAGGTGTCGAAGACCGAACTGAAGGTCGGCGAATGGATGCCAGTGCTGCCAATCCTGCGCTCCGACGACGGCCGCTCCCTGCCGCAAACCTTCCGTGGCGGCCAGGTGACCTCCACCGAAATCAGCGGTTTGACCCTCTACGGCGGCCAGTTCCGCGCCAACAGCCCGCGCAACGACGCGAGCATGGAAGACATGTCCATGAACGGCCGCGGCGCCTTCACGTCCGACCGCTTCAACTTCGGCGGCGGCGAATACGCCTTCAACGAAAAACGCACCCAGGTCGGCGTCTGGTACGCGGAACTGTCCGACATCTACCAGCAGCAATATTTCAACCTGACCCACAGCCAGCCCATCGGCGACTGGACCCTGGGTGCCAACCTCGGCTACTTCATCGGCAAGGAAGACGGCAGCGCCCTGGCCGGCGACCTGGACAACAAGACCGCGTTCGCCATGCTCTCGGCCAAATACGGCGGCAACACCTTCTACGTCGGCCTGCAGAAAGTCGGCGGTGATGACGCCTGGATGCGCGTCAACGGCACCAGCGGCGGCACCCTGGCCAACGACAGCTACAACTCCAGTTACGACAACGCCAAGGAAAAATCCTGGCAGTTGCGTCACGACTTCAACTTCGCCGCCGTCGGCGTGCCGGGCCTGACCCTGATGAACCGCTACATCAGCGGCGACAATGTGCACACCGCCACGGTCGACGATGGCAAGGAATGGGGCCGGGAAAGTGAGCTGGCCTACACCGTACAGAGCGGCGCGCTCAAGAGTCTGAATGTGAAATGGCGTAACTCGACGATGCGTCGGGACTACAGCACTAATGAGTTCGATGAAAACCGGTTGATTGTCAGCTATCCGATCAGCTTGCTGTAAGAGCCAACATGGGGTGGAGGCTGTACCGGTGTGGGAGATTCTATGTTGCAGGGGAACCCTGCAACCGTGAATTTGGTTGGTATTCGCTCTGATTTTTCATCAGGGCGAATGCTACCCGACACAACTTGCGGGCGAGGATAACCAAGGCCTGAGTTC